>Ga0183097_10005_pt1 | contig 1227546 bp, 902 predicted proteins | sample BioMet8_FD_128883 | JGI IMG/M metagenome (GOLD analysis project Ga0183097, IMG submission 128883) | Microbial communities from bioreactor (seeded with sewage sludge) at Lawrence Berkeley National Lab, California, USA - Biofuel... | ecosystem: Engineered > Bioreactor > Anaerobic > Unclassified ... | reverse complement strand
CAAAAATGGTAAGGAACTTGGAGAAGATGCCTTTCAAAATGAAATCGAAAAAACTCACGATCCCCATTTCACCCTTGAAATACCGCAGGAATATCAATGTTACAACAATTTAAACCGGACAGTAGTGTCGTTGCGTATATCTTTTGTTCCTCCGCGATGGGAAAATTCATTTCTCGGCTGACTCGCTTGACCCAGCAGACCCGCTGTTTTCCAAACCAGGCGAGGTGCTTAATGCACCGCCCAAAAAACTGTTGGAGGTGTTTTCCACAGGCAACGCGATTGTGGTAGGTCCCTATACCGATGAAATGGGGTCCTACATTTCCGGATATGCCGCCATTCAAGACCCAGTGTCAAAGAAGACACTGGCCGTTCTGGGGCTCGACATGGAACAAAATCGCTGGGCAAGAAAAGTGGCGGAATCACGGCAAAGAACCATTGAAGTCACCCTGCTTCTGGCCATGTTTCTGTTGGGGTTCTTTGTTTCCCGTCGACGGTTACTGGATACCGCCGCCCACCTTGCCTCGAATGAACGCAGAATGGTGGAGGCCCAGCGCATTGCCCATGTGGGAAGCTGGGATTGGATCACAGGAAAGGACCGCCTGTTCTGGTCGGAAGAAACCAGCCGCATTTTCGGGAGTTCCACGAGCATCACCATCTCAAAGATTAACAATTTCTACAATCTGGTTCATCCGGATGATCGTTCACAAGTCCGAGCCCTGTTTCAACAAGTCATCAAATCGCCGGCACCGTTCAGTTTTGAACATCGCATCCTCCTCTCAGATGGAACAGAACGCTACGTCCTGGAGAGGGGACATACACTGTTCGACGCAGGGGGAAAGCCTGTGCGGGTCATGGGATCAACCCAGGATATTACGGAACGCAAAACAATGGAAAATGCGCAGCAGGCCAGTGAAGCACGTTTCCGCGCCCTGATTGAAAAAGCGCCTCCGCCCATCATCATCATACGCAAAATGATGATCCTCTATTGCAATCCCTCTTTTCAGCACATGTTTGGATATGAAAAAGCCGAAGATATCTGCAATCATTCCCTTGGAGAAGTATTTGCCCCTGAATGTCGAGAGATGATTTGCAACCGTAGCCTCCGGCGGGAACAGGGATTTTCAGAACCCAATGATTATGAGACCACGGCCTTGCGACGAAACGGTACGCCCTTTTTTGTTCAAATCGCGGTCACACGAATTGAACTGCCGGATGGTCCTGCCGGAGTCGCTTTTTTCCAAGACATCACAGCGCGGAAAAAAGTGGAACTTGAATTGCAACGCTATCAGGAATCTCTGGAGGCGCGGGTCCGAGAGCGCACCAAGGAACTGACTCAAGCCAATCAGGCGCTCAGGGATGAAGTGATTGAGCGCTGGCGGGCGGAAGAATTGCTCCGGCGCAGCGAGGAACGTATGCGCCTATTTTTTGAACGCCAGCTTGTTGGCATGGCTATAACGTCTCCGAAACGCGAATGGCTTCAGGTTAATGACAAGTTGTGTGACATGCTGGGCTATTCCCAGCAGGAGTTATTGCACCTTACATGGTCCGGTCTGACACATCCCGATGATGTTGAGCAAAACCTTCAAGTATTCAATGCCCTGGCCGAAGGCAAATCCGAGGGGTTTACCTTGGAAAAACGATTCATCCGCAAGGATGGTTCCGTTCTTTATGCAAACATGGCTGTGGGCTGCGTTCGAAATCCGGATCGGACACTCGATTATGTCCTTCTCTTGATCGAGGACATAACAGCAAGAAAACTGGCGGAAACCGAATTGAAGAAACTTCTTGCCGAGCTTGGGCGTTCGAACAAGGAACTCGAACAGTTTGCCTACGTTGCCTCCCATGATCTGCAGGAGCCTCTTCGACTGGTTTCTGCGTATACACAGTTGCTCATGCAACGTTATCGGGATAAATTGGATCAAAATGCGGAACCCATTGTTAAATTTATTACAGAGGGCGTCAGCCGTATGCAGCAGCTCATTCTGGACCTGCTGGCATATTCCCGCGTCAGCAGCCGGAGCAAGCCGTTCTGCGTGGAGAATGCAGAAAAAATACTGGAAATCGTTGAACGCAATCTGGCAATTTCAATTCGTGAAACCAAGGCGGTCATCACACACGATCCGCTTCCAGAATTGCTTTGCGAGCCAACCCAGTTCGGGCAACTTCTTCAAAATCTCATCGGTAATGCCATCAAGTTCCGCGGAAATGATCCGCCGCGCATCCACATTGGCGTCAGTAAAGATCCGACCAATATTGAGTTCCACTTTACGGTTTCAGACAATGGAATCGGGATCGAACCTGAATTCCATGAACGTATTTTCATCATTTTTCAACGACTCCACAGCCGCATCAAATATGCAGGAACAGGCATTGGCCTGGCTATTTGCAAACGCGTTGTCGAACGCCATAACGGACGCATCTGGGTCGAATCCGAGCCCGGAAAAGGCGCTACATTCCACTTTATAATCCCCATCAACCTGAAACAACATGACACAAACATCCCCGACACTTATTCCTGAGGAAACTTCCCTCAGGCAGGTCGAAATCCTCCTGGTTGAAGACGAACCAGGAGACGCATATTTGACGAAAGAGGCCCTTCGAACAGGAAGGAACCAGAACCGGGTCCACGTTGTCGAAGACGGTGTGGAAGCCCTCGCATTTCTGCGCAGGACCGGGACCTATAACACGGCTCCGCGACCGGACTTGATTTTCCTGGACTTGAATCTGCCCAAAATGGATGGGCGCGAAGTCCTGGCTAACATCAAAAAAGACCCTCAACTGGTTTCAATTCCAGTTGTCGTGCTCACCACATCCAAGGCGGACGAAGATGTTTTGCACTCTTATGCGCTCCATGCCAATTGTTATGTCACAAAACCTGTTGACCTGGAGCAATTCATGTCTGTTATTCAGGCAACACAGGATTTTTGGCTCAGCATCGTCAAACTTCCTCCTTCTTCTCTTCAAGAAGTATGAACATCATACGCGTCCTGCTCATTGACGATGAACCCGCCCAAGCCTGGCTGGTGCAAGATCACCTGACATCAGCCGCAGCCAAAACCGGCAAGGAAATCAAATTGACGGTTGCAGAAAACCTGCATGAGGGATTCCTACGCATGGCCGAAAATGAAACGGACATCCTTCTTCTGGATTTGTCCCTGCCTGACAGTTTTGGATCCACCACGTTTTCCAAAGTTCACTCCCAGTTTCCAGATTTGCCAACGGTGGTATTTACCAGCCTTGAAGATGAAGATCTGGGCATAGGTCTGGTTCAGGCCGGGGCTCAAGACTATCTGGTCAAAGGTCAAATCAATGATTTGATGCTCTTCCGCACAATCCGTCACGCCATCGAACGCAAACAAGCAGAACAGGCTTTACGTCAGAGCGAGGCAAATTATCGACTGTTGTTTGAATGTGGAAACGACGCCATTCTCGTATATCCCTTGGAGAATGAGAAACCGGGAAAATTCATCCAAGCAAACGCCGTTGCGTGCCAGCACCTGGGCTATACGCGGGAAGAATTGTTGGAATTAACACCAGCAGAAATCAATACTTCCGAATGCCGCGAACGCTTTCCAAAAATCACTGCCAATCTTCTTACAAAAAATCATGCACTCTTTGAAACCACGCATGTAACCAAAGACGGACATCAAACCCAGGTGGAGGTCAACGCCCGGTTATTCCAAATTCATAATCGAACCATGGTTCTTGCCATGATTCGTGACATCACCGAGCGCAAACGAGCCGAAACCGAACGCGAGAACCTGATTGTCGAACTTAAGAACGCGCTAAGCCAGGTGAAAACCCTCAGTGGTCTCCTGCCCATTTGCAGTCGGTGCAAACGGATTCGCGACGATCAGGGCTATTGGAGCCGGCTTGAAACCTATATTACCGAACATTCCACAGCCCAGTTTTCTCATGGACTTTGTCCAGATTGTCTAAAGCACTATCTTGATGAGCATGACATTGAAACGTCCGAACCTCCGAAATGACACTTTGTCAGAGGGACGATCCAGTTTACAGCCATGACTATGGCTTGCTGGTGGCAAAACAAACGATCATGAGCCACACCCGGTCACCAGCTCTCGGAAGTGCTTTTTCAATATGCGCCGGGCCATTCCGCCAGCCAGAAGACTCACAATGAAACCAAGTACAAAATACGTTATAATATATATCCATTGGGCACCAAATTTTATCGATGGCTGAATCATTACAAAAAAGAATATACTGATCCATGGTAGGCCCAGAACAAAAGCGAGCGTCACAAATACTCCCCTATAATATCGCCGGGCTTTCAGCCCACTTAACATTCCCACCCAGCTTAACGCCCAACAATCCAGCCATAAAGAAATGATGCCACCCAGTAAAACGACTCCCAAACAGAATCTCTCATAGGTGGAGGCATTCGTCATAGCCCGACTCCATTGGAAATCAAACAACACGGCAACATTAATTACTGTCATTAACCATAGGCTCCACCGATAATTCCATTTCATGACATTCCATTGCCCCAAAAGAAATTGATCTGTTGTCAAAGGCGTCGCCAATAGCAATTCCATTGCGCCGCTTTTCCGGTCATCAAACATCCGGCGACTGGCTTCCAATGAAATCAGGATCTTCAAAATAACATGTAATATAAGGACAATGGCCATGGTGTACACAACTTGGGCCCTAGCTGAAGCGGTCATTAAGTTTTCCACAAATCCGATTCCCCAGATTCCCCCAAGACATACAAACAAAACTCTCATCCACATTCGGGCTGAAACATCGCGTATACCTACCAAAAAATAAGGATTCCTTTCTACAACACTCTGTTTTAAACATGGCTTCTTGGGCCTCAATATTTCAAAACACCATTTTACACAGCGTATTACAACCCAGGAGGATTTCTGCGAACCACCCCCTGCTCTTTCATTTTCTTGTTTCCACGAATGCGGCAACACATGCCCTGCTCTGATGATTCCAATCAGTCCTAAAAGAAAAAGCGTTCCAGTCGAACACCAAAACTGTTTGAAGTTCCTGCCATACGAATAATCAAATGCTGTGCCATAAGCGGTAAAAGGACAGGGCCAGAGTAAAAATAATGGTCCATCACCTATTCTGAAAACACAACGTGTAAACGCATATAATATTGGGAAGACCACTGTAAATAACATCACAATTCCCAGTGTCTCAACTGCGGCGTTTCGGTATTCACTGCATCGCGCCGAAATCCACATGCCTATTCCAAGGGAAAAAAAGATTGTCACGCAAAACACCAGAATCAGCCGGGAAAATTCCTCCCCACTCACACCCCCCATCAGCAAGGGTAACGCCAGAATTGGAAATATGGAGAACAACCCAAAAACCGAGTGCAATGAACTGGCTGATAACTTGCCTAGAATCACGTCCCAAGGCTTTAAATCCGTTAGAAACATCAACCCCAGTGTTCCCTCGCGTCGTTCACTCGATAAACAATCCGAAGTTAGAAAAACCCCGCTGAACAGACTGAAAAGCATTGCCAGAATACCGAGCGTATTAAGCAAATGCTTCCCCTTGGTGGCCAATGTCATGTTGCCGGACTTATACGTAATAAAAAACACCACCATTACAGCCACCACAGCCCAAAACCGCAGCCAATAAGTCGCCGGCCTGCGCGACACAACCCTAAGTTCTCTTGCTACAACTGGCAGAAGAATCATTGTTAATCCTCATTTTTAAAATTAACGCCTTACTGAAACGAAAAACACATCCATCTTCGTTTTCCCCTTTGCAGATCGTTCGTATCGGTAAAACCTCCAGAATACAGAAACCTTTTTAAAACCATTCTTCTTCCTGTCATAGGTGACCCCAGGAAAAACATCCACACCAACATCCCCATTTAAACGTTCATAATGCCATAGCCGCCACAGTATGCGGGCGCGGGTGTAATCGTTAAGCGCAGTCGAATCCTTTGCAGGCAAAGGCCCGCGCTCATGCTTGTAATCGTAGAGAATCACGCCAAACGATCCCTTTTTTGAATAGGTAAAAGCGTTTGGATGGGAATTGGTTGAAAAGCTGTATAATGGAAATATCCCATGTTTGAACCGGTATTCAGGTTCTCCTGTAAACTGCACAATAGGAGCCCCGTTCGTCTTTAAAGCCTCGCCCAACACACCTTTTGCCGCCCAATATCCTCTCTGGTGTTCATACCAGCAAAACGGCAGACTCCAGAATTCCTTGCCGTAAACGGCATGTTCCTTCGATGGCACACGATCCAGCGGCCCCCTGTCATGAAACGAGAATAATGGGAAAAACCAGGAATGACAGTCATTCGTTGTCCGATCTCTCCCGCTCAAAATCAAAAAACGATCTTCCATGTCGTTTGTATGATTGTGGACCTTATGAGAAAACACAGGAAACATCCAATATCCACTTTGATCCCCGGATCGTATCCCTGCCAGAGGCGTCAAGGGATAGAAGAACGCATCCCCTTCTTCACGCCAGCCAAAGAGCGGGCTAAGAAACATCTTTCTGGATGCGTTTCGCAAATATAGCGGGAACACATAATGCGCCCCGGCCTTCTCCCCCCAACTGGCACGCGCCAAGCCTCCCGCCATCCATAAATCATCACATTGAGGCTTTCGTCTCATCCATGTCAGGAATGCAGGAGAAAAATAGGTTTCGCAATTGGTGTTTTCCCACCTTGCCCATAATGGAGAAAGCAGTGTGTGCTGTTCACAATCCCAGTAACACAATGGCGTCACCATTCTCCAATCCGCATTACCGGTCTTTCCCTGCGACCATAATGGGGTCACGAGTGCTGAGGAATGGGCATTGGAAGATTGAAAACATGCAAAAGGCACCAGTCTCCATCGCCCTCCATTTGTATTCATGCCTTCCATCCAGACTGGCGATAAAAAGAGAGTCTTTACCCTATCCTTATCATACCAACAAAGTGGCAAAATCATTCCCCCTGTCTCGCCCATTTTCGTGTCATGCCATACGCCCGCAATGGGCCATGGGCTCAGGACTGTTAATTTATTGGTTCCCTCGCGATGCATCCACCAAACTGGGAACAGCGAATCCGTTCCAACGTTGGTCCCATGCAGATGCCCATAGTGCCAATACACAGGGAAAACAACGGTGTGTTTTTTGCTCCAAAAGAATGGGAAAAAATGATTGTCTCCGCTTTGCCGATCCACCTGGGCATAAGGCCAGAGAAAATTGTATTCACGATTGGTTTGATCCAGTCCATAAACAGAAAAAACAGGACGCACGGCCGTATGATCGTCCGTTAATTCAAATACCGGCCAGATTACAGATAACGCAGGATCCCGATAATAGCAGACTGGCCAGAGATTCACCCGTTGATCGGCAGGGCCAACGCGTTTGGAATACTCACCGGTATAGAACGGGGTCCCCTTCATCGCCGTCGTCATGCAACCGCTACATGCAACCATCAAAAGGAAAGCCATCACAACCAAGCCCATTCGTGTGACAAAAGCCTTGGGCTCTCCTTCTTTTGTGGTGTAATTCACAGGCACAAGCTTATGGGCACAACTCCATCCGTCAAACCAGAAGTAAAAACATTCTTCCGCGTGTCCGCATGGAAACCGCCAGTCACCCGCAGCAGTGACACTTTCTAAGCCACACAACCACAGTGTATTCGACGCTTTTCCTTTTCCAGATGCAGAGTTTTTGATTAAATGACCAACATGCGAATTTTATCCGGCATTCAACCATCTGGAACGCTGCATATCGGGAATTATTTTGGGATGATGAAGCCCAGCGTCCAATTGCAGGACGAGGGTGAGGCATTTTATTTTATTGCCAACTACCATTCGATGACTGCGCTCTTTGATCCCGCAGCCCGCCGTGCGAATACACTTAATGTTGCGCTCGACTTTCTCGCGTGCGGCCTGGATCCCAAGAAAACCCTTCTTTACCGTCAATCCGACATACCAGAAGTAACCGAGCTTGCCTGGCTTCTCACCACTGTGACTCCAATGGGTTTGCTGGAACGCTGCCATAGCTACAAGGATAAACTCGCCCATGGGATTTCTCCAAATCACGGTCTCTTTGCCTATCCCGTTCTCATGGCCGCAGACATTCTTCTTTTTGATTCCAACATTGTCCCCGTAGGCAAGGATCAGAAACAGCATGTGGAAGTCACGCGTGACATTGCCATCAAATACAACGAAGCCTATGGCCAAACGTTCGTCATTCCTAACGCAAAAATCCGCGAGGAGACAGCAACAGTTCCCGGCACCGATGGCCAAAAGATGAGCAAGAGCTATCACAATACAATTGAGATTTTTGGCGAAGAAAAGGCTCTTCGAAAGAAGATCATGAGCCTCGTCATGGATAGCCGCTCTCCCAGTGAGCCAAAGCCGGACGCGGACAAGAACATTGCCATCCAATTGCTAAAACTGCTTGCTCCAGAGGCTGTGGCAAAGGATTACGAAGATCGTCTGCGGGCGGGCGGGCTCGGTTATGGCGATTTGAAGAAGGCGTTGTTCGAGCATTACTGGAATTATTTTGCACCCGCGCGGACCAAGCGCGCCGAGCTTTGCAAGGATCTCGCCTATGTCGAATCCGTTTTGAAGGACAGCTCTGTTAAGGCACGCGTAGTTGCGCAAACCGTTGTTAAGCGTGCCCGTCTAGCTGCTGGCATCGATTAGTTTTAATCTGATCCAGCCGCACATCTTTGTGTACTGTGCCTAAGGCTTGCGCTAGCTGCTGGCATCGATTAGTTTTAATCTGATCCAGACCTTAGTGGCGGACTGCCATTGTCAATGGGGCAAGTTAGAAAATATTTCCCCTTTGCACAATTGCTGCTACTTTTATTGCCTGTTCAAGCATTTATGCTGGCAAAACGAGTCATTCCATGTCTGGACGTGCATGACGGTAAAGTCACGCGCGGTGTTCAATTCGGCAAAGCCGAAGCGGGTGAACTGCGCAATGTTGGCGACCCCGTTGAGCTCGCCATTCGCTATAACGATCAAGGCGCAGACGAAATGGTGTTTTTCGACATCACCGCCACAGCCCAAGGCCGGGCATCCATGCTCAGCGTAATCGAACGTGCAGCGGATCAATGTTTCATGCCTCTGACTGTGGGCGGAGGCATTCGAACCGTTGAGGACATGCACACCATGCTCAAGGCGGGCGCTGACAAGACAAGCATCAATTCCTCTGCCTTGGCCAATCCGGAACTCATTCGACAGGGTGCAGAAAAATTTGGCAGCCAGTGCATTGTTGTTTCCATTGATGCAAAACGTGTTGCTTCTGACCGCTGGGAAGTCTTTTCACACGGTGGGCGCAAGGCGACCGGTTTGGATGCCGTGGAATGGGCAAAGAAAGCCGTCGCTCTTGGAGCCGGAGAAATTGTGCTCAATAGCATTGATGCGGATGGGACAAAAGCTGGATTTGATCTTGTGATCACCCGGCGCATCAGTGAATCCGTGGGGGTGCCCGTCGTTGCCAGTGGCGGTGCGGGAAATCTGGAACACATGGCAAACGTTCTTCTCGAAGGAAAAGCGGATGCCGTTCTTGCCGCAAGCATATTCCATTTTGGAACCTATACAGTGGGGGATGTTAAGAAGTTTTTGGCATCCAAAAACATTCCGGTCCGGTTGTAAACATTCTCTTTTTGTCTCCCATGTCTGCTATAACCGAATCACGAATCACTCCAATTGTCCTGCTGACGCTTTCAAATATCTTCATGACATTTGCGTGGTATGGCCATTTGAAATACAAATCGGCTCCACTTTGGCTGGCCATTATTGTTAGTTGGGGAATTGCCTTTTTCGAATACACATTAATGATTCCTGCCAATCGCTGGGGAAGTGCGCGCTACACACCTTTTCAATTAAAGATCATTCAGGAAGTCATTACTTTGACCGTTTTCAGCGGCTTTGCTATTTTCTATCTCGGAACGCAAATACGGTGGAATCACCTCGTTGCATTTGCACTAATTATTGCGGCTGCCGGATTCACTTTTCTGCCACACGAATAACCAAACTGTAAACAACAACCATCCAAGCCAAAACAACCATGAGCTTTTACGATAAACTGAAATTCAACGCAGACGGATTAATTCCTGCAATCATTCAAGACGCATCCAACGGACGCGTTTTGATGATGGCATGGATGAACCGCGCCTCTCTGGAAGACACCATCAAGACTGGTAAAACTCACTTCTGGAGCCGTTCCCGCAAGAAGTATTGGATGAAGGGAGAATCAAGCGGCCACACTCAAACGGTCAAAGACATTGCATTTGATTGTGACGGAGACACTCTTCTGATTCAAGTGGATCAAATTGGAGCCGCCTGTCATGAAGGTTATCGTTCCTGTTTCTTCCGTTCGATTGAAAACGGTGGGGCTACCGATCGCATCACTGAGAAACAACTTCAGACCCCTGAGCAAATGTACGGCAAGAAATAAATGATAGAGACCGCCCCTTTTGGAAGCAGCAGCTACCTGGCAATGCTGGGGCTGCTGCTTTTTTCTCGGGGGATGGATTTTTTCAGCACTTGGGTTGCCACACCTAATCTAGCCCTTGAAGGCAATCCCATAGCCAAGCGATTGGGGTGGAAGTGGGGGGCTCTTTTTAATCTCGCAATCTGCCTGATATTTGCCTTCTGGCAATTGGCTGCAATCATCATTTCAACCACTGGCATATTGGTTGCAGCACATAATTTTCAGTCTGCCTGGCTCATGCGCACGCTGGGGGAGTATGAATATCGTGAACTTTTTGCCAGTCGGATTGGACGCAAAAGTTTTCTATTGTTTCTTGTCTGCCTCTTTGGAGAGACGCTTTTAACTGCGCTGGTTGGCAGTATGATTGTTTACTTCAGCCCAGAAGATTCCATTGTATTCGCCATTGGCGTTGGAATTTTAACCTTTGCTGTGATCGTTTTTTTCTTTACCAGCCTTGGAATGTGGCGAGTTCGCCAACAATTGCGTAGATAATATTCCAATTGATAAAAGAAATTACGTTTGCCACGTCCCTTTTAAATACCCTCTCCAGCAAGAATCCGTCTCTTAGATAACCGTTTTGTCTTTATGACAAACGCATTGGCATGACAACGTAAAGGAAAGGTCCATTAATCTTTAAAACGCCAGGACTCAATTCATCAATGACTTCCAAGAACACTTCGTCTTCCGTCAACGCATTCAATGGCTCAATCATGTAGGTCGGATTAAAAGCAATGGCCATATCCTTGCCCTTGTAATTGACAGCCATGCTCTCACGGGCTTCACCCACTTCAGGCGAGTTGGCTGTAATAGCCATGTTATCGCGCGTAAGATTGATTTTAACAGAATTGGACTTGTCACTGGTGATGATCTGAGCGCGACGCAAAGCAGCGAGAAATTCCTCACGAGGCAGGGGGATGCGTTCCTTGCTCTCACCTGGAATTACCTGACGGTAATTTGGATAACTGCCATCAACCAGCTTTGAAATGATTAGAATGGAAAAGCCCTTGTCATCCTTGAGAGTGAAGGCCACTTGATTATCAGTAAAACGAATTTCAATATCTCCCTTATCCTGCAGCAAACGGTTCAGTTCATTGACCGTCTTTGTAGGAATAATAAACTCTCCCTGACTCCCCTCAGGAATATCGACTTCTTCGTCCACAAGAGCCAAACGACGTCCATCGGTAGCCACCATTGTCATCTTGTGTTCTTTAAAACTAATAAAAATGCCATTTAAAACGTGTCTGGACTCATCTGTGGACATTGCAAAGGAAGTCTTCTTCAACATGCCCTTAAGCTTGTCCTGAGCCAAAACAACACGTTTATTTTCCTTAAAATCATGAATGGGTGGAAATTCGTCAGAACTCAAACCATGAATCTTATAAAAGGACGGCCCGGATTGAATTCGGCAACCATTCTTGTCATCTACTTCAACCTCAATTTCAGGACTGGCCAATTCACGCACAATGCCAAAGAGCTTTTTTGCCGGTACAGTTGTCGCCCCTTTTCGCTTCGTGGTGCATTGCACCGCGCAGGAAATGGTGACATCCAAATCGGTGGCGGTGAACTCAAGCCGGTTTTCATCGGCTCGCAAAAGTACATTGGAAAGGATTGGCAGTGTTGTGCGCGTGCTGACAATATTTTGCACAGACTGCAATCCGAGAATGATTTGCTCTTTCGCAATTGTTAGATTCATGCCGTGTGTTTAATACTATCTTCTTTTAAAGATTGAAAGTCTATTATTAAGGGTTGTGAATAAGGTAAACAAGTCTTCATTTTATGTCCAGATCAAGGAGTTACATAAAAACTGTAAAGTGAAGAATGTTGTGAATTGGATGGAACAAAGTTAATAAGTTCGAGTTATTTCCAAACCAAACATTTTATTCACAAGTAATTCAACAAAAACTAGGCGTTTTTCACACGGTTAATCACAAGGGGGGCAATCTGGCTAAAATAATCCACTTCCTGTAAAGTGGATGATCGTCCAAGTGATAAACGCAACGATGCTTTTGACAGCGCAGAGTTGACCCCCAGCGCTTCCATGACGTGTGAAGGCTGTAAGGACCCAGCAGAACACGCAGAACCGCTGGAAGCGCAAATCCCTTCCAAATCAAGCCCTGCCAAGAGGGTCATCCCTTCACAACCTTCCACTGTAAATGAGACTGTGTTTGATAAACGATGAATCCGCGATCCCCGAAAAACAACGCCTGGCACTTGTTCGAGCGATACAATCAAACGATTGGTCAGATCAAAGAGTTTCTCCCGTGGAAAAATCGGTTCTCGAATAAATAGCTCAATCGCTTCTGTCAGACCGATGATGGCGGCAAGATTTTCTGTTCCTGCGCGTCTTTCGTTTTCTTGAGCACCACCAAGGATCAAAGAAGACAGTTGAAGTGGCGATTTGACAAACAATGCTCCAGAACCACGCGGCCCATGAAATTTATGTGCGCACACTGAAACGAGATCAGCATTGAACTGATGGATCGAGGTGAAAGGTTCTTTGCCGAACCATTGAACTGCATCGGTGTGGAAAAGCACGCCATGTTCACGACAGATGGATCCAAGTTCTTCAACAGGTTCAATGGTGCCAATTTCATTGTTTGCCGCCATGATCGAAACAAGAATGGTATCTGGACGAATCGCTTTCTTCAGATCTTCAGGATTCACTCGACCTTCGCTATCCACAGGAAGATAAGTGACTTCAAACCCCTCATGCTTTTCCAAATACTGAAAACAATGCAGCACAGCATGATGTTCGATGGAGGAAGTGATCAAATGGTGTCCCTTATTACGAAGCAAGCGTGTAACGCCAAAAATGGCGGAATTATCACTCTCTGTTCCGCCGCTTGTGAAAATGACTTCACTGGGCTTGCACTGCCAGACTTTTGAAACGTGATCACGCGCATCATCCAAAATGGCGCGAGCATGTCGTCCAATCTGATGAACACTCGAGGGATTACCGTAAATTTCTCCCAAATGAGGCAGCATGGCATCGCGCACCGCTGGATCCAGCGGAGTCGTGGCATTAAAATCAAAGTAAACAGTTGGCATTGTCACCAACCGCTAAGCTACCGCTAAAAAGTCACAGTCGCACGCATTCTTTCCATGAATACGAAACAGAACCACAAGAGAAAGTGCAATAAATTAGGGTGGAAGCGGCGGGGGGAGTTAAACCTTTGCAGTCATTTTACCAAATCATTGCAACAACGACGTATCTATTGAGTCAATAAAATAGAGTGGCATTCAAATTCGTGGAGGTTTCATGCCACGCTGCTTTATGACCTTCAATCGTTGTCAATCTTTGTGATAACGCACATCTCCATTATTTGGGGATCAAGGCATGAGCGCTCTGATTGAGGTAAATGGGTATTTGCCTTCTGGTATCTTTTTCCCATGAGCCAGCACATCACTCGTTCTGAAGGCGTTCCGGACTCATTTGAAGTTCGTGACATGCGTGAATGAAGGATGAGGCAGACCAAGCCTGGAAAGCTTTTCCCATGGGACGGCCCGTGCGGCTGTGAATCCATTCATTGAATTCCCAATCCTGGTTTTTCCCAAGTTGGTTGGCTTTTGTCAATTTAAGGAGTTCGCGGCAGGCAACGTCGCGCAACCCCAGCCTGTGAATGAACCGGACCCACATGCTTCCTATAAACGGCCAGATTCCGCCATTATGGTAATGACCTGGCAGATTGAGTAAATTAACAGTGTAATATGACCGCCAGTCGGGATCACCCGCCTGCACTGGGGGATAAAGATTAACCACAGGAAAAGGCTCGTTGACTCCAACCCCCCACATGAATTTGAAAGCCGTGCGTGCACGATCAACATCAAGAATATTACCGATGAATGCCTGCACATTTCCCAACACGTCGCAACGCCAATTAAATGAAAATGGCGTTATTTCTGCCAGGAGATAACTGGCATCTCCAACCGAGAATTGTTGATCAGCGAAACTGATTCCCGACGCTGGATCCCGCGGTTTTGTCGATGGCCAGAAGGAGGCAAGGATTTTACTGCGAATGGCCTGGGCACGATGCAGCCACTCGGACGCGAGGTCGAATTTTTTCTGAAATTCAAGTAGTCTTCCATACGCAAGGGCGGCTCGATACCACAAAACTTCATCGTAAAGCACATGATAACTGCGACCAAACAAATCAGTCCAGTCGCCTGCTTCTGGAATTTCCAGCAGGCCATCGTTGTTTGCATCCAGGCCAGAGAGCCATCGCATGACACGTTTTAGTGGCACGGCGTATTCGGATAACAAATTCCAATCCTCATATTTGCACACGTAATGGTAAAAAGCGATGACAGTCCAAAATCCTCCGTCGATGGCGCAAATGCCGCCCACGCCGCTGTAATCGGGTTTGCCAGTGTCCAAACTAACGTTGGCAGGAATTTGTCCGTTGGGAGCCAAATGATCGAGTAAAGTGCGCAATGTGGCCTCCTGACATCGCCGAATATCCAGGTCAGGCAGATCAATGGTCCCCACAATTGCAACGGCTCCGTCTCGAGCCCAGACGCTGCGGTAGTTGGCATCCGTGCCGGTCACTTCGTTGTCATTCAGAGAGCATGCCGAAAATCCGTTTGGAGTGATATTCTTTCGCAGGGCGATCAAGGCGCGACGATAGCCTTCGGCTATCAATCCCCGTTCCTCTTGATTCAGTGAGCTTAGGGATTGTTCGTTAAAGAGGCGACGCAGTGTTGGGTCCCACTGCTCTGCTGGCAAACTGGGACGGTCCAAAGAAGGTAGCTTGCTGATGACACCAAAGTGGGCAAGTCCCTGCAGAACTCCATCAGCAAAGGCGCGCGTGGAACTGTAGGTGGGGAGATGAACCACCACCTCATAAAGTTCAGGTTGCGCATTTTCAACAACAATGCCACGGACTTCCGGAAGGAGAAACATACCGCTGTCGTTTCCAGTGTCGCCGGCGACCAAAACACTGTTTAGCGGAATTTTCAAACGCTCGCACAACCGTTTTAAAGCGCGAGCTTTATCTGCGTTGGCTGGGAGCACATCCAAGTCTCGCCCGCTTGAATATACGACGTTTGCTTTCAACCCAGCATTGGACAATTGGTTGCGCAATACGGTAATGGTCTCATTTGACGCCTGGTGTAAGTACCAACTTGATTTATATGGATGCAGGAATTCTGGAGGCTGGCGAATGACACCGGGAAAAACAGATAGGATTTTTTCCACTTCAGCCAAGTCCCATCCTTCTTGAAATTCCTCGTTAAACTCGGTTACAGGCTCTTTGGCATGAACGTTGTAGAGCTGGGTGCCAACGCCGCCAATAATGAAATCCGGCCATGGTAGCACTTCTGTTTTGAGAAGATTTACAATATCTTCAACAAAACGTCCCGAACTGTAACATAAGATTGGACGATGACGCTTGGATAGGGTCATCCAAGAATCTTTGAATCGGCGGGATGCTTCAGGATTCCCCAAAAGCGTGCCGTCCAAATCGGAGCAAAATAATTTAATCTCCATCATTCCAAGGTTCATCCCATTCGTTGTCATGTAGTGCAAAAGTTTCTGTTACCCGGCGTTCAACCAAGGCAACTAGTTGTTGAGCAACCCCAGTCCAAGTGAACAGACTGCGAGCCTTGATGGCTCCCATCCGGGCCAGACGGGCTTTGAGGCGGGGATGCTTTAGAATTTTGAAAATCATAATTCCTAGATCCTCGCGGTCAAACGGATCAGCATAAAGAGCGTGCCGCCCAAAGGTCAGGCCGCGAAATAAACCACCGTGAATTGTCACCACAGTGGGTGTACCACAAGCCATGGCTTCTATGGCCGTCATCCCAAATGGCTCATAACGGCTGGATAATACAAAAACATCAGCCGCACGATAATAATCGGCAAGTTCCTCATCTGAGATAAAGTTGCCAAATTGAACTCGGTTGTTCAAACCAAGTTCTGACACCTGCACTTTTAATTCAGCCAAAATTGTTTCCTCCAACGGCGTCAGGCTGGCACCCCCCGCCGCAAGATAAAGCGTAACGCCAGGGTCTCGTTGTGCAACTAGTTGAAACGCGCTGATAAGAAGATCATATCCTTTATTACGTGCCAGACGGCCCAAGGCAAGAACCACAGTGCCATTGAATCCAAATTTTTGCCTCAACGCCCGTTCTGTAGGCTCTCCAACCGGATAAAAACGGTTATCGTCATAACCGGGTGGAATCATTCGACATTTGTCATCAGGAACTTCGTAGTCCGTTTTGAGCAATTCCAATTGAGGTGGCGTTGTGGCAATAACGGTTTGTGCCGATTCGTATAATAGACGCTCATGACGAATGCGATTTGAAAAATTATACTGTCCCTCGAATTTTTCCGCATCACCAGGGTAGTCTTTCTTCATCTGACGTTCCTTCCATATCCCCAGCGAATGAGGCGTATGCAAATGTGGGACACCCAAAACCTCGCTCAAATGCTGACCAGCCACCCCAGCATCCCAATAGTGACTGTCAATAAAAGCATATTTCAAACCGTGGCGGTTAATGAAACGCAGCACATTTTCTCCCCATTCAGGCAGCTTTTCGTAAAGATACTCCTTGGGAATAAAGTCAAATCCGCCACACTTGGCTCGAATGATTCGCACTTGTGGAGCAACTGACTCTAGTTCTGCTTGGTTCTCAAAACGACGCGTCCAGATGTCCACTTCATAACCGAGTTGAGCCAGTTTTTTTGAGAGTTCCAACACATAAACCACCTGGCCACCCGTATCAGCCATGCCCAAAGGCGGATTGGCTGACACATAACCATGAGTGGAAATCATGGCTATGCGAGGTAGTAACGATTTGGAATTAAGGATTTTTTCACTCATAACATCAGTTTTGAAGCAGTGACTTGCCGGGAGCGTTAATGCGCCAATCCGAATCCTGTTTCATGTAGATGGTCTGAGTTGGGAATGCAAAATTGATGCCTTCAGCGTCAAAACGACGTTTTAATTCCAAATTCAAATGCTGAAATCCAAGAAGGTAATCCTTGTAATCGGTGGAATTCCACCAATGGACAACGAGAATATTCAACGAGGCACTTTCAAACTTGTTGAAACTAACAATCAAATCGGCTGTTTTGGGATGAGGTCTGTAGATAGAATCAATGATTTCCTTGGCACGGGTGATTTTATCCGGCGGAGTATCATAGGTAAGACCAATATTCATCACCGTTTTGATGTTAGGCCAGCGGCTTACATTGGTAATATTGGCGTTGGCCATGGTACGGTTTGGAATGGTCACAAGATAACCGTCCAAATGGCGCACGCGTGTGCTGCGCAATCCGATCGTTTCAACAATTCCATCGAGCCCTTCTATCTGGATACGATCACCCACTCTGAACGGTTTGTCGGCAAACAAGGCAACCGCGCCAAACAGATTTGATAGAGTGTCCTGCGCTGCCAACCCCACCGCCAGACCACCAATGGAGAGCGAAGCCAATAGCCCAGTAACATTCATTCCAAGGTTTTGAGAAGTAACCAGTGTCGCTACGATAATAATGAAAACCTTGAAACTTTTGCGAATTACAGGAAAGAGTTGAATATCCAATCCACGTTCACCAGCCGATTCCATCCGTTTCTGCCACAACCCAACCACCAAATCCACCAGCTTGATTAACAAGTAGGTTAAAGAACAAGCAATGATGATTTTTAATCCATTTGAAATGAATGTCTGTGCCCAATCAGGCCACGAAAACACTTTTAATCCAACGTGTAATAGAATGACAAAAGTGACTACTTTAACCGGCCCGCGAATTAAAGATAACACGAGATCATCAACCTGTGTTTTCGTTTTCGCTGTTAGTTTACGTAATTGAACCTGAATCAGAAAATCCAAAAGCTTTGAGACATAGAACGCTAGAACTATATAAATCAGCGCTGCTATATACTGCCAGAGGGGATTTCCCATGACAATAATTTGAAGCCATTCCACATGGTTAAGTCCAAAAGTCAGATGGGAGGGGGTGGATATGGTGTTTGTGGAGGATGAATTGGTGGATACTGAAAGGGGAACATCTGCAAATGATACGGATGGCATCAGCATGATGATTAACAAGAACATTCTCAGCCATCGCTGGAATGTTGGAAAAGAAATATGACAGATCAAATTCATGGTGTCTTCTTTTGGTAGTTTATTTGGCTGTTCTCTCCGGCAATCCAAAATGAACACCGTTAGAACAACGCGTTAAGATGGCGGCCCGACCATCTCGAACAAACCTCCAAAGGAACCACTCCTCTGAACCCTTTTCACCACGCAAAATATGCACGCGGGACTTTCAACGCTTTAGCTTTAAATCTAACACGATTAAAAGAACCCAAACAACCCCAGTTTTCATTTTTTTTGGAAAAAATTTCACCGCTATTTTTTCAAAGTGGCCCTAAAGACAAGCCATTTTCAGGTTTCCCAATGAAAATATGGTGATGTCTTCTGGAGAAAGTGAGAACCCATTTTAAGGAAAATGGATGGAATCTTGCGTTTATGAAATCTTTGAGGTCCCTTTACAAATCCCCATGAAGCTTGGCAACGGTTGCCGTTTTTAGCGTTTGCGTAAATTTACGCTGGAAGGGGGGGGGGGCACGTGCGGCTTGGAATCTGACATATCAAGATATTTGCGAACTGCGCTGGTTCGACAGTTTACATGCAGCTTTTTGTAAACGCGGCTGACATGGGTCTGAATGGTTCCCATGCTTAATTTTAGTTGTGCCGCTATCTGTTTGTAGGCAAAACCGTGAGATAATAGTTGCAGGATGTCCTGCTCTCTTGGGGAAAGGAATTCCATTGACTGGGAATCCTGGCTTCCCGATTGGAATGCCTGGATGACTTTTCGCGCAATGTGACTGGACATCGGCCCGCCACCCATGGCGACATCCCGGATCGCTTCCAATAATTTGTCAGGGGGTGTGTTTTTTACCAAAAAACCGCTGGCTCCAGCTTTCAATGCCTCAAAAATGCGGTCGCTATTTTCATAAACTGTGAGCATCAAAAACTGTACTTCGCGCATCTGCTCTTTTAACTGGCTTACACACTGAATTCCGCTCATTCCCGGAAGATTGATATCCATTAACACCACATTGGGGACTGGCTTGAAAGAGGATGCCAGCAGCTCTTCTGCGGAACCGAACACCCCGGAACACTCAAATCCGGGACTCAAATTGATGAACTTGCGAATATTTTCCCGCAGGTCCTGATCATCCTCAACAATGTAAACAGATATTGACATAGAGCTGTTAGCTTTAATGAGTTTAGTTCTTGCCAGCACAAAAAGGCTATTCACATAAACATACGACAAATTTAGGCGGGGCCGGCGTTTAACGGAACTTGAAAGCAGATCGTTAGCCCCTCGTTTTTCTCGCTGTTGATTTTGCACTGGCCCCCAATCAAAGTCAGACGCCTGCGCATGTTGGTTAACCCATTGCCTGAATGTTTTGATTTGTCCCTGGGATTGTCCAGAGAGCTTGCGTCGAACCCCTTTCCGTTGTCCGAAACCACAACTTCCAAGGTGTCGGGATGGAGGAGAAATTTGATTGTTGCCTGGGTGGCATTCGAGTGTTTGGCAATGTTGTTGGCCGCCTCCATTGTGGCAAGAAACAAGTTATGCCGAACGGCGGCTGAAAGGGGAAGAGGCGGGATGGTTTCTGGAACCAGAACTTCACAGTGGATTGAACTCTCAGTAAATAATTCCCCCACCTGTTCGCTAATGTAACCAATCAATCCTTCCAAAGAATCATTATGGGAATCAACCGCCCAGACGATTGTATGCAATGAGGAAACGGCTTCTCGCGCTGACTCGGACATTTGCTCAATTTGTTTTACAATCTCGGATGGGTTGCCCACGCTGTATTTGGCAATGCCGCCTTGAAATGAAATACTTGTGAGCTTGGCTCCCAGTTCGTCATGCACGTCGCGAGCGATGCGCGCTCGCTCCTCTTCCACGGCGCGTTGTTTTTCCAGTTGCTGGAGTTTTTTCTCCATCCGCTGGCGCGTGATGTAACGCACCGTTCCAGCTATGGAACCAGTGGCAGCCATCCCGAGCAGTGAATAAAACCACCACGTTTGCCAGAAATGCGGCTCCAGCACCAGTTCGACGGACGTTCCCTGATTGTTCCAAATGCCGTCATTGTTTCGAGCAATGACCTCAAAGAGATATTGGCCCGGCGGCAGCTTGGTGTATTTTGCAACGCGCCGGTTGCCGGCGTCCACCCAATCGGCATCGACCCCCGTTAACTTGTAACGATACAAATCTCTTTCGGAATCCTGATAGCTTAACGCCGCATATCGAATTTCCAACACGCCGTGGCCAGGGGGAATAGTGAGTGTCTTTGGGATTGGCAGCCCCACTTTTCCAACACTAACGGGCTTATTGTCTGCAATAATTTCCTGAAAAACGATGGGGGGAGGCTGGTTGTTGACCATGGCTGTTTGCGGTGACACCATGGTAACGCCCTGGGTGGTTCGAAACCAGAGCCGCCCCAGCCGGTCTTTGCAGGCGGCGGGCTGCGTGGCATCGAAATACTGGCCACTGCCCAGGACCCCGTCGGCAACCCCATAATTGACGGAGGCAATCGTCATTTTCCTGCCTTCCGCCACGGCTTGGATCTGCCGTTTATCAACCCGGAAAATGCCCCGGCTGCTATTAAACCAAAGATTTGTGTGACCATCTTCCAGAATGGCATAAATGGAATCGTTGAAGAGCCCGTGCGTGTGATCAATCTTGTTGACTTGGCCATCGCGCCACCGCAACAAGCCTTGGCCCCGGGTTCCAATCCAAAGGGTCTTATCCGCATCCTGATACAACGAAAGAATCAACACGTGCAATTGCGGATTGGTAACCGCCAGATTTTCAAATTTTCCATTTTGCCAGCGCATCAAACCATCAATGGTGCCAAACCAAACACTCCCTTTCTCCCCTCCGCAAATCGCATTGACTTCATCACTGCCAAACCCGTTTCTCCTGGTGAACCGGTTGAAGTTGGTGCCATCCCAGGTTTGCAGGTAACCCCGGTTCCCGATCCAAAGCACGCCGCGCTCGTCTTCATATAATGCGGGGGTACCGTGATGCCCCTTGTGCTCATAAACGGTGACTTTTCCATTTTTAATTCGGAGCAACGGGCCGTTATAGTCAACACCAGTCCACAAGCTGCCATCCCGCGTTTCTGCCAATGCCATGATAAAATTGGAAGGCAACCCATTTGACGTGTTCAGAACCTCCATCTTGCCATCCACGTAATGGCTTAACCCCGAGCCCCAGGAGCTAATCCAAACTCCCCCATCCTCCCGGCTTGCGCATACTGCAAGCGCCACATTGGATGCCAGACCGTCTTTTTTGGTGATGGATTTGAAGCGTTTTGGGGTCAGCCGGGTAAGCCCTCCATCCGATCCGATCCATAAATTATGCTCCCGATCCTCGATAATCGCGTAAATCTTGCAGGATAAGGACAAGGCAAAATCATCGGAAGTTGTGAAGGCAACAAATTTATCATCCACCATCCGGCTCAAACCCTCGTAGGAGCCAACCCACAGATTTCTGGCGCTGTCGCGGAAAATCACTTGTGGAAATCCAGAGGGGCCGCTTTGCCTTTGATATTTTGTGATCGTGCCGTCCTTGATTTTAATGAGAATATTGCTCGAAGAAGAGTCGGTTCCAACCCAGAAAACCCCCTCGTTATCACGATATAACGTGCGCGCAGAATGTGGCAGTTGCCCCGGGGTGGCAAAATAGTTCGTCGCTTTGGCCAGATCGGCGCGAATGAGATTTCCGTTGAACAGCCAGATATTGCCCGCATTATCGGCGCAGATCGGTTTTTTTCCAGAATCCAGTTCCCCAGCCAATTTTTTGTTTGCAAGCAGTTGTTCATAGGATTCCATCTTGCCATTTTTCCATTTAGATAAATTATACCCGGTATCAATCCATATGGAGTGGTCGCTAGCCTCGCAAATTCTGAAAATACTGGTGTTGATGCTCAGGCCGGGAATTTGCCAACGTTGTACTTCTCCTCGAAAAATGCGGAAAATCCCGCGCCCATCGGTTCCTATCCACAAACTGCCATCCTGTGCCGCAAGCAAGTAATTAATACTGAGTTCCATGGTTTGCGGCATCAAATGGATCAAATCAAACTGCTCCCCATCAAACCGGCATAAACCTTCACGCGTGCCAACCCAAAGATATCCGTCAGTGGTCTGAGTGATGGCTTGCACGATGTTGTTTGGCAAACCATTTTCAGCCTGCCATAGCCTTGCGTAGAAATCAGCCTGGGCTCCCACCCGCCCGCTAAAAGCCAAAACAAAAATGAGAAAAATAACAGCTCCATATCCCGGAAATAAACGGGGGCTTCCGCGAAAGCCTGTTTTAGCCTTGCATCCCCTTGGGGGATTGGGCGTAAACATATGTAGCATGGAGGACATGTTAAGCAGAACTATTTCATTGTCCACCGAAATTCCCCCCTGGGAAACGTCTCCCAATGGCTAAACCTAAAAAGGCTCTATTTTGATGCGAGAGCAGTGAATTGTATAAATTGACCCGTTGATTATAAACAGATTGCATTAATTTTAAGCGGTTTTCCTGAAATTTGCCTGTCAAAGGCTTGGTGGGGAATTTCTATCTAGATGTCAAACGTTCATACGACTGTTCAGAAGGGAATTTTTGTGAAAAATAAAAAAACACATGAAAGCTAAACGCGTGAATTGTCTGTATTTTGATTTGATGGCTCGTTGGAGCGTAGTTTTGTAGATCTGCTTCTCAAGCACTCTGAATAATAAGGAAATTAAACAACTAAAAACACACTCACATATCCCCGCATTTTATTATTATGAAGACCCCAAAAAACAAATTATGCCCTTGGCCGCATTTTACACGGCCCTGGCTGGCAGCGTTGAGCTTGAGCGCTATCTGTGTCATCAACAATAATACAGTTCAAGCGTCCGAGAATGGCTCGTGGATTAACCCAAATTCAGGCGGGCTCTGGAGTGATACAGCCAACTGGTCCGACGGAGTCATAGCGGGCGGTGCTGACATGACCGCATATTTTGACACGCTTGATCTGGCGACGAATAACACGGTTGTGCTTGACACTTCCTGCACGCTCGGCGGTCTGGTGTTTGGGGATGTGGCATCGACGTACTACAATTGGACGCTGAGTAACAACGATAATGCGACCAACGTGCTGACTCTGGAAGGAACGGCGCCCTACATTAACATTGAAACGGGTAGTTTAACAAACAATGTGGCGCTCGCCGGCACGAAGGGTTTGACGATTAACGGCGGGGGGACGACGGCTTCATATTTGGTGTTTGGGACAAACAATACATTGACGGGGGATATCGTTGTGGCCAATGGAAGCGGCGGGAATTTGTATCTTGGGCTGACCACGGTTGGGGGATTGGGCGGTTCCTCCAGCTCGACGAACTTTCTTGTTTTGTCTGCTAATAGCTCAAAACGCAGCGAGCTATTATTTTATGGCACCGACTTGGAGTATCCTTCTTACAACGCCTTGATTATGAGCCCGACGGAGTCTTCTCGCGCCGAGGTGCACACTTTAAAGGGCAGCATTACTTGGAATGGATCCATTATTTTGGATGGTGCGACCGCAACGACCTCTTCTCTGTGCGATATTTATAGCGAACCCAATGGCACGACACTGACCATTAACGGGAATATCACTGCGACCAATGATTACATGGGACAGATGACTTTCCGGCATAACGCGGGCACGACATCCACAGGGATTGTCAACGGCGTTATTAATGTTCCCTTTGGCACCGTGGCCAAAAACGATGGGGGTGCATGGATAATCAATTCCACGGGTAATACTTGGGCGAATACGTATCTTATAAACGGGACTTTGAAACTGGGGGTTGATAATGCCCTGGCCCTCAATGCCAAACTGACTGCGGGTGGAGGGACGCTCGATTTGAACGGTCATAACCAAACAGTGGAAGGGGGGCTGACCGGCACGAGCGGAAAAATCACCAATTCATCAACCAATGAGGTGGCGTTAACAGTAAACAACTCCAGTGATTGGACCTATGGCTCAGCCACGATTCAGGGGAACTTGTCCCTGGTCAAGCAGGGGGCCGCAAAGTTGACTCTTTCCGGGGTCAACACCTACACGGGGGATACAATCATCAGCAATGGAACTTTGGCTGTCACAGGCAGCATTAACAAGTCAACAAATATCATCATTGGCCCCGGGGCAATTCTCGGCGGACTCACAATGACTACAGGGCAAATATTACTCCCCACGGACAGGACGAGCATTATTGGTGGTCCTGTTAATATGGGGTCTGGCTCCCTGGTTTTGAATTATGTCACCGGCACGCCGGCCTTGACTGTTTCAAATGGCAACTTGAGTTTAAGCTCGAGTGGTTCAGTGACTGTTAACGTGACAGGTTCGCTTGTGGCGGGCCAGTCCTACCTCTTGGCAACAGTGACCGCCAACGGCCAGGTGTCGGGCACTGTGCCAACTTCGGTTGTGCTCAATGGGGGTAATGGTGTATTTGGATCATTGGTGATTGCGGATTCCCAGTTGTATTTGGTGATAGATACCAAGCCCTTTGTTGCGAGTCAGACGCCTACAACCTACACCAATTTGGTGCTCTTTGCTGGGGCAAAGCCCACCTTTTCCGTGATGGCGGGCGGCTTGTCGCCCTTCGGTTATGCTTGGTACATCAATGGTGTCCTCACTCAAGAGGGCACGAATTCCAGCATGACATGCACTGGTGTCCCGGCTGGTGAACTTAATGTCTACTGCGTCGTGACAAATGATACTGGTTCATCCACTAGCAAGGTGTGGACGGTCTCCGTGATTGCTGCTCCAAGCGCAATGTATCCGTCCACTGTCCTGTCAAATAGTCCTATTGGGTATTGGCGCCTGAATGAGCCGGATAACGGACTGGGGAACAACAATACGGGCGTTGTGGCGCATGATTATTGTGGCGGAAATAATGCCTTGTATAGCAATACATTGCTGGGACAGCCGGGTTATAACCAAATAACGGACCCTGATACGACGTCGGCATTATTCGGAAATGCATCTACATCGAATACTGTTGTCTCTGGCATCAATTCCGTTGATTTCGCAGCCCCAACCAACAACAGCAAGGCGTTTACCGTTGAGGCTTGGGTGAATGGTGACGCACCATACGCGGACTCTGGAATTGTTGCAAAGGGCTACGGAAACGGTGGCGAGCAATTCTGCCTGGATACCGGTGGCGTAAACTTCGGTTTCCGGTTCTTTGTTCGAGATGCCGGTGGCGTGGCTCATGTTGCCGCAAGCTCCATTGTGGCCAGTGCCGGTGTTTGGTATCACTTGGTTGGCGTTTGCGATGAGCCCAAAGGTGTGGTCAGGCTTTACGTGAATGGGCAATCGGTTGCTTCCGCCACAATTTCAACCAATGGCGGCATTTTCAATTCAACCAGCCTGATGAGCATTGGCGCCCGTTATGCATCGGCCACTTCCATGGCGAACAACTCGTATGACGACCAGTTTGTCGGTTATATTAACGATGTGGCCGTTTACAATTATGCCCTTACACCTAGCCAGGTAATGGACCAATATAGTGCGGTGGGCATAGCGCCTTTTATCGTCACTCAGCCGGTTGTCAACACAACGATCAACAAGAATGGGACATTCACAGCCTCTGCCGTGGCGGGGGGCACGCAGCCTCTTTCCTATAGCTGGTTCGATGTCAATGCCAACAGTTTCATTGATGGGCAGACCAATGCGACGTTGGTGATCCATAATCTTCAGGCGGGCAATGCCTACTATTTGGCCGTTACAAATGCCTACGGTGCCATATATTCCGACGAGATTTTCGTGGATGTTGTTTCGGGTTTTACCGCGAGCATGGTTCCCTCCAGTGGCAGCCTTTCGTTGTATTCGGGCACTCCCTTGAACTTTAACGTCACGGCTTCTGGCGATGAACCGATCTATTATCATTGGTTTACAAATGGGGTCGCGGTTTCTGGGGAAACCAACGCCAGTTATTTACTCGATGTGCCCATGGGCACACAGTCAGTCAGTTGTCAGGTCTCAAATTCTTACAATGGTTTGAGCTCTCAGACGCTGGGGCCTGTCAGTGTGAACGGGATAGCCGTGCCATCCAACAGCTATCAACTTGCCGTGATGAGCGACTCCCCGGTCGCCTACTGGCCATTGTTTGAGGCGGACGATGGCTTGAAGGATGGGAATGCAGGCGTCGTTGCCTACGATTATGTCGGCGGTCACAATGGCATCTATACCAACGTTAATCTTGGCATGGATGGTTTTGACATGCTTGGCAACCCTCAACTGACATCAGCCGAGTTTGGCGTGTATGCGACCACCAACAGCCTCATGATAGAGAATGACGCCTCCGTTAATGGAGTTGCAAACATTGACTTTGCCCAACCTAGCGGCAGCAATGGTGCGTTCTCTGTCGAGACATGGGTGAATTACACAACTGCGAGTAACGACCTTGTTTCCAAGGGCAATGGACATGCCGAACAGTTTGCGTTGGATATGTATAATGGCGGTTTCCGCTTCTTCTTCCGCGACGCGAGCGCGGCGACGCACGCCTGCACGTATGGCACAGGCCTTGCGGCTGGAACTTGGTATCATGTGGTGGGTGTCGTGGATGGCGCCAACGGTGTCATCAGCCTCTATGTGAATGGTTCACGCGTTTCAACCGCCAGCATAGCCTCTGGGATTGGCGTGTATACGCCGGCCACAAACGACGCATTGCCTGCAGCCAGTCTGGTGAATATCGGTTCCCGGACGAGTAGTACGACAAGCTATAGTTATGATTCTCAATTCGTTGGCAAGTTAGCCAATGTAGCCCTTTACAACTACGCACTAAGCACCAATCAGATTGCGGATCATTATAGCAGTTCCAGTTCCACGCCGGTTTCAGGCGCCATGACGATAAATGCCCTCAGCAACGGACAGATTCAAATCGTGTGGAACTTTAACGGGCAATTACAAAGCTCAACAAATGCGGCCGGGCCTTACAGTAACGAGGTTGACGCGACATCGCCTTATACTGTGCCGGCAACAAACGCGTTGATGTTCTATCGCGTTAAACAAAAGTAATTCATTCGTATCGAAACGTAAGGTGGAGGCTCTATTGGCTTGTTTGACCGCGAGCCAGTGGTGCCTCCACCTCTTTTATTTCGGACATCCCAGCATGGGAGATTACAGCCTTTCTCCTCCAAGCGTCCCCTGGAAGTTGTGTTCGTTTTTCAGGGAGAAATGTTTTGCCCTGATTATTCTTTCAGCAAAGCGGTATCGAGGCTTTTCCCGTCAGTTTCAGAAAATTCGACCCCCAAATTCTGGCAATGGTTGGAGCCACGCTTGAATTCGAAATTTCGCCAAGATTAACTCCTTTTCTGATACCTGCGGCAACCGCCTCCAATGTCACATGAAGAACCGGAATGCTGGGATCGTGGTCATCCGTGCCTTTTCTTTCAGGTTTTTCTGCGAAGGGCAGGCTGCCAGTGAGCCTTGGCGTAGGTTTCAAAAGTTTGCATGTGCCGTTTTCCAGCTTCGGCGTAGGCAAGGCGATGGTAAGCGAATTTGTTGCTTCGCGCGTAGATTTTCACCTTGATGTTTCCATGCCTGATTATGACGTGGAATTTCAGATGGCGGTCAACGACTCAGGGTAATTTTTGTGTAAAATTTGTGCAATTCTCGAGGGAATCCTGGGCTTCCCTATGAAAAGTGGTGGAGGCGGCGGGAGTTGAACCCGCGTCCCTGTTAAATTAACCAGCCGCGACTACATGCTTAGTCAGAAGAGAGTTTCAGCCACCGAATGACGATCTGACACGAATCCGGCCGCCTAGTCCGCATGCAAGTTTCTCGGCAGAACACACGCAGACTCCGCGTTCCACCATGCCTGCTGCAGCGTTCATCCCTCGTAGCAGGTGTCCAAGGGCGAACGTCGCGACAACTAGGCCGCGAGAGCTAATTCTTCGTTAGCAGTTTGTTTCGGTCCGATTTTTTACGAGGCCAACGAACCATCCTCGGCATGCCGCCTCTGGCGCATTTCTCAGGTCGAAACCAGTACGCCCCCACTAAGGCAACGTTGTTACTATCCGCTACGTTTGGCGTGTGTCAATGGTACTTTTGGCCCACAACAGGGGTTTTTGCCTGTTTTCTTCTTTCGTCGCAGAAGATTTGGATGTTTTTTGGATTCAGGTGTTTCCGTGAATATATTAAACGTCACTCAATTGGTTTCTCGGCGATGAGTTCTATTTCGTAGAGGGGGCGCAGGAGGATGAGAATCCGGCGCAGGAGACGGTAGCCTGGGGCTCCCATTTTCATTTTCAGGGCCAGGACGGCTGCAAAACGATCGTATCCGTATGTAAGGACTTGGACGGTGTTGATTTGAAAGCCGGTGAGCGTGACGAGGTTTCCGATATTTTGAGCGTTCCAGTTGTAGAGGTGGTGGTTGGGTTCCTGGGGATTGTATTGGGAGTAGCGGCGTTCGCGTTCCCATGGGACGTGTAGTATCAGGTGGCCTCCGGGGCGCGCAATGCGAAGGAGTTGGTTCAGGGCTTTGAATGGATCGGACAGGTGTTCGAGCGTTTGGTGGCAGAGTACAACATCGGCTGTTTTGTCGGGAATGGTGGCAAGGTCGGAGACGAATTTAATGCCCAGGGCTTGCACTCGTTCTGTGAGGTGGTCTGCAACGTCGAATCCGATTTTTTGTGCGCACTGGAGTTGGGCCAGATTCCATCCGGCTCCGACGCCGTATTCGAAGACGACGTCGCTGGATTTGATGTGGCGGGAAAATTTTTGGGCTCGGGAGTTCAAGACCCAGGGCAGGGCTTGCTCTGGCACGCCGCGTTTGATCTCGTGGTATTGCTTTCCTGCACTGCCTTGGTAGAAACGCCGGGCTGGATCTGAATCTGGCATAGGTAATGTGGTCAATGATGTTGGCAAGTAAGTGGCATCTTGTTTTGTGGGTGTCAAGTTTGGACTCTATTTTGTTCTGGTGGGGAAGTGTGGCCCAATGAAACAGGAAGCTGTTGTCTGGCTTTGAGTGTTAGTAAGGGAGGTGGAGGCAGTTAAACGGTTCTTGGGTTTGTTTGGTTTCCTGATTGGTTTAGGAATTACTCTTTGAGTTTTGTGTCGATGATGATTGTAACGGGGCCGTCGTTGAGAAGGGAGACTTTCATATCGGCACCGAAGCGTCCTGTCTGGATGGGTTTGCCAAGGTCAGCGCTGATTTTTTTCACAAATTGTTCGTATAGGGGAATTGCGATTTCTGGACGGGCGGATTTGCTGTAGGAGGGGCGGTTCCCTTTTTTGGTGCTGGCAAAGAGGGTGAATTGGCTGACGACGAGGATGTCGCCTCCGGTGTCTTGGACGGAGCGGTTCATAAGGCCTTGGTCATCGCAGAAGATGCGGAGGCGGACGATTTTTCCACTGAGCCACTCAATGTCTTCGGTGGTGTCTGTTTCTTCAACGGCTATCAGAACGAGCAGACCGTGTTGGATGGCACCGACGGTGGTTCCATCAATGGTGACGTTCGCCTGGGTGACTCGTTGGATGACGGTTCGCATATCGACATCTTAGCGGAGGAATGCGTGCTGGGAAAGCCACGATTATCAACGGTTTGTAAATGCGACATCTTGAAAGTGAACGGCATGCCGATTATTATGATGGTATGGCATTTCCCTTTCATCAGCATTTGCGTGCTGAGCAGTTCAACCGATGTCTTTTGATGTCGGTCAGGGGGCATTGTTTTTGGAGCAAATGTTTGAAGGTGGGAATGAGGTGGATGGTTTTTGTATTGGGGGTTTTAAATGCAATGGGTGGAACAGTGTTGGCTGGAGATGCCTTGCCGGCTCAGGCAGTGAATGGAATGCCGATTATGAAGTGGTTGAGCGTTTATCCGCATCCGCCAAAGAGCCAAAGTGGAGTCATTTCCAATTGGGTGAATGGGGTGTCCAATCTGGTGGTGGGAGATGAGCTCGTGGGGCCGGATCGAACGGTTTACCGATGGGAAAAGGCCTTTGCTGGAGGAACTGCCGTCGTTTACCGGAGTGAAGACCGTTCGGATTCGGGTGAGAAGAGTGCGTTTCTTGCAACGTGCATCGAACATCCTGTGGGTGGGGACGTGGAGGTGGATCTCTATACTTATCCTAACGATTGGATGTATTTGAACGGAGTGCGATTGACGAATGGTTTGACGGTTGTGAATGACATGCTGACCCAGCGTCGGCTGCATTCTTACGTTGGCAAGATTGTTCCTGGGACAAATCTCTTGGTTGTGGAAGTAAGTGCGTTGATGGCGGATCATAAGTTGCGTGTGAAGGTGTTGCCGCCAGAGCGGGCTGTTATAGAAGGGCATTTGTTTGAAACGGGTGGTGCCCCCGTGAAGCAGAAGGTGACAATGGCTTTACAGGAGTTTGGAACGAACATTTCGCGTTGTGTCATTCTTAATAGCAACTATTACCGGTTCTCGATATATCCCGTGGACAGGTCAGCAGAAGTCGTGCTTTCTGCCACAGTAAACAACATGGGGGCGAGGTTGGATAATATTCATCTGGTTCCGGGGTGCCGGATTACCCAGGATTTTGTTCTGTCAAATTCTGTCAGCATTACGGGACAGGTGATGGCAATGGATTTGGATCAGACGCCGCTGGGAGACGTGGAAGTTGAGGTGGCTCGGGATGGATGGCCAAGTGAGCAAAAGTTGACGAACAAGAAAGGTGAATTTCATTTTGTGAATCTTGCTCCCGGCGATTACACAGTGCGGTGTTTGACCCCTCAGGGGCCTGTGGCGGCAAAGGAGGGAAAGGTGAGAGTGACTCGTGGTGGACCACCGGCTGCGGCTCATATTTTTTGTCCGCAGTTTAAAAAGGGGAATTGGCAGCATTACAATACTTTCAATGGTCTGGCTCATGACAGTGTGTTTGATGTGGCGCCCATGTCTGATGGGCGATTTGCCTTTGCCACGGAGGGAGGCGTTTCCATTTTCGATGGGTCTGTTTTCCAAACGTTACCGGACTCAAACGGGCACTTTGTTAATACGGTGAAGGTGGCCAGTGACGGTGCCATCTGGTATGCCTCATCGCGAGGGCTTTTCCGTTATTTCAAGGGACAGACAACCTCAGTTGAGGATTCATCAAGGCAAAGGGTGACGGATGGATTAGTTCTTGGTTGTTTTTCGAGCAACGAAGTTTGGGCTGCGTCAACAAAGGGGTTGGTGGTGTGCGATGGCAAGCAGGCGCAATGGATGACAGGCGTGAACGGTGTGCGTGGAGCGACGGCGAGCACCATTTTGAAACGACGGGATGGAAGCCTATGGATTTCGACAAGCATGGGATTATTTTACAGAAAAGGAGCCGCGTTTGAGAGGGCTGACTTGAAGATAAACGGAATGGAATGTGAAGAATCAGACATTCAGTGCATGTGCGAGGGCCCGGATGGGCAATTGTATTTTGTGGTGCGCGATTCTGTGATCAAATGGGATGGAAAAACATGCGTATCCATCTTAAAAGAGGGAGTTTTACTGGATACGCCCATTCGATCCATTTGGGTATCAAAGAATGGGGTGATTTGGTTGGGAGCCATGACGCATTTCATCGCGGTTCGGGGAAAGAACGTGACTTACTATGGCTCTGCCGATGGGTTGGTCGGACGGGACATTCGGGGAATTCAAGAACAACCGGATGGGGTTTTGTGGCTGGCTACAGACAACGGAATTTCCCGGTTGGATTTGAATTGTGTGAATTATACGACGCTTGATGGTTTGCAGGACAATCATACTTTCACTGTGTTGAATGCGCCGGATCATCGACTTTGGGTTGGCATGGAATGGGGGGGCTTAGCGCGATTTAATGGTTGGCGTTTCGAGGAGTTGATGAACGCGGAATATGTTCGCACACTTGTGAGTCCCGGAGATGGGACGGTTTGGGTTGGAGCGAATTCCGGTTTGTATCATTACGATGGGAAACAGTTCTTGCCGGTAGTTCCTTCAAGAAAGACATGGATGCTGTGTTCAACCCTGGCGCCGGATGGTTCACTTTGGTTCGGTCATGGATGGGCTGGAGGGGGTACAATACGAATACCTAGTCCAATGAGATCTGGGATGGCAGCGCATTTGAAGACAGATGATTTCCGTGTCGAGCATTTGGGGCTGGGGAATGGCCTGACCTGTGATTCTGTTTACAGCATTTTGATTGATCCTGATGGGGGAAAATGGTTGGGAACAGGAGAGGGTTTATTTTATTGCAAAGACAATGAATGGACGAATTTTGGGGCAAAAGTTTTGGGTAATACTCGGGTATGGTGCATGATGCGGGATCGGAAGGGGACGCTTTGGTTGGGGACTCAGGGGGGATTGTACTATTATGATAAACGTGGGATGTTCAAGTTCGGCATCGGCAAGCCGGAACCCCCGCAAAAAAGTCCTTTTGATGATCATATCTGGTGTCTGCACGAAGCGCGCGACGGCAGGATGTGGATGGGAACAGCAAATCTTGGAGCGGTTGTATTCAACAATAATAGTTATGGAACAATCGATGCCAGGGACGGGTTAGAGGATAATTCTGTAATGGGAATGTGCGAGAATGAGGACGGTTCCATGTGGTTTGCCACGCGAAGATCTGGTGTCATACTCTACCGCCCCATCAAAACCAGACCCAAGCTCCGACTGGAGTCTGTTACTGTCGGAACGAGCAAATTACCCGAATGGAACACCATTCCGTCGCTCGAAATTGGCCAACGCGTGGTTCTACAGTTTGGCATGACGGACATGATTTCCCCCCCGAACAAGCACTTTTATCGGACCCGGCTTTTTCGCTACGGGGATTCACTTCGCCCCGAGTTGGTTTCAGAGAATTACAGGACTGAATCACGGCAGAGTTACACGTTTGATTTGAAGGGAAACTATGAACTTGTGGCTGATACGATTGATCGGGATTTGAATTGCTCAAATGTGATCCGGCTCCAGTTCGCCGTTTTTATTCCCTGGTATATGAATCCCTTTATGGTCATTCCGGCCATTTTGGGATTGATCGTTTTGCTGATCTGGCTGCTGTATTTGCGAGAGCAGAATCACCGCCAGCAACGTGTGACCCATGAACTGCGCGAAAGCATGTTGGAACAGGAACAAAAGACCTGCCTTTATCTGGAGGAAAAGAACCGCCAATTAGCCCAGTTTAGCGAGGAAATGCAGGTTGCAAAACTTCAGGCAGAAACGGCAAATCAGGCGAAGAGCCTTTTTTTGGCAAACATGAGCCACGAGATTCGCACCCCGCTGAACGCGATTATTGGATATGCCCAGATTTTGAATGCCAGCAACCGTCTGAGTCCGGCTGACCGTGAATCAATTCATACGATTTTCAGAAGTGGTCAGCATCTGCTTGCCTTGATCAATGATATTCTTGACCTGTCAAAAATAGAGGCTGGCAGGATGGAATTGAACGAAGCCCCGTTTGATCTTCACAATCTGCTTTCCGGTCTGGATGCCATGTTCAGACTAAGGTGTGACCAAAAGGGGCTCGAATGGAAATGTGAAAAAATTGAAGCGAAAAAATGGATTGTGATTGGAGACGAGAACAAACTGCGTCAGGTATTGATGAATCTCCTCAGCAATTCGATCAAGTTCACTGATCATGGGGCTGTCAGCCTGAAGGTTGCTCGCACGAGCGATTTGGAATTTCAATTTGTTGTGGAAGATACCGGCCTCGGATTAACGCAGAAGGATCGAGCGCATTTGTTTGAACCGTTCACACAGGGTGAGGCGGGAAGAAAGAAGGGGGGAACGGGATTGGGACTGACCATTTCACTCAGACAACTTGAAATCATGGGCAGTCACTTGGAAGTAAAATCACTTGCCGGACAGGGAGCACGATTTTCTTTCGTTTTAATACTGAAGACGATTCCCAACCTCGCTTCGTTCAAATCAGACACGGAGCTACAAGTCCGGCATCAAAAAGTGAAGGGACCCCGCGTTCAAGCTTTGGTGGTGGACGATATTTCAGATAACAGACAGGTGCTGAAACAAATGCTGGAACAGCTTGGTGTGGTGGTGACTCTGGCTGAAGATGGAGATCAGGCTTTTGAAAGGATCGATCACGAAAAACCAGATATCGTCTTTTTGGACATTCGAATGCCAAAACGTAGCGGCAGGGAGATCATTTTGGAAGTCAAACAACGACTTGGAGACAAACGTCCAAAATTTGTGGCCACCTCGGCATCCGTTTTGGTTCATCAGCGCCAGCAATGTCTTGAGGATGGATTTGATGAATTCCTCGCAAAACCGATCAAATTGGATGCAGTTGTAAAAATTCTATGTGAACTTTTGCATCTCGAATTTGTTTGCGATAGATTCCCAATAGATGATTCTCTGGATGGTCAATGGCAAAAGGCAAATGTCCCAGATGAAATCCGATCTGGCATTCGGAATTCGGCTGAGATTGGCAACGTAACGGAAATCATCGCATTGCTGGAAAAGTTGAAAGTGATAGGCGCTGATGAGGCTGCCTTGGCCGCCCGGTTGAAGTTGTATGCCGAGAATTACGATATGGAAGCCGTTTTGGAAGCAATATCGAAGCCATGAACTCGAGCGACGCTGAAAAAGGAACCATTTTGATCGTCGATGATCTTCCGGCGAATCTGAACCTGTTGCGTAGTGTTCTCGAACCGGAGGGGTTTCGCATCTTGGGCAGTACCAGCGGCGCAGGGGCGCTTGGTATTCTCAAACACGCGCGTCCCGATGCTATTCTTTTGGATGTGACGATGCCTGGGATGGATGGCTTTGAAACGTGCCGCCAAATCAAGGCGATTGAGGAATTGAAAAGTGTTCCCGTTGTTTTTATTACCGCGCGCCACGAAACAGAAGCAATTGTCGAGGGATTCAAATCCGGTGGAGAAGACTATCTGACGAAGCCGTTCAACCGCCAGGAAATCATTGTTCGCGTTCAATCTCACGTTGAAAAAAGCCGTCTTCGTTTCCTTTTGAGTGAGAGAAACCGGGAGCTTGAAAAACTGAATCTGGAACTCAAGGAAGCCATGGCAAACATCAAAACGCTTCGAGGCCTCATCCCCATCTGTAGTTTTTGCCACAAAATCCGCGATGATAAGGGGTATTGGGAAGCGGTGGAAACCTATCTCCAACGCCATTCAGACGCCAGTCTTACACACGGGATTTGCCCCGATTGTCAAAAGAAAAATTTCCCCGACATCTGACTCCTGTGTTTGATTCCGTTGATTTCAGGCGTTCAGGAATTGACATTTTTGCTTTTGGCAGCCAGAAACAGGGATGCCAATAACGCAATGCCTCAAACCGGGATTATTATTCACAGGTATTTTTTCTGTTCTATTGACAATGGTTTCATCTGCGGTATCCGCAGACACGACAAATGGCGGCTCCTCCATTTTTGTGGCCAGCTATTATTTCCCCAATTACCACCCGGGGGATGCTCGTAATGACGTTCACAAGGGCAAAGGCTGGTCTGAATGGGAATTGGTCAAGGTGGCAAAACCGCGTTTTCCCGGACATCATCAACCCAATCTGCCACTCTGGGGCTGCGGTGATGAATCCGATCCCGCAGTCATGGCACAGAAAATCTCCGCAGCCTCCACTCATGGTGTCAATGCCTTCATCTTTGATTGGTATTACTACGAAGACGGTCCGTTCCTGCAGGATTGTTTGGACCGTGGATTTCTAAAGGCAACCAATGTCAATCAAATCAAATTTGGCCTCATGTGGGCCAACCATGATTGGGAGGAACTACATCCCTACAAACGGGGAACCACACGTCCCCTTCTCTATCACGGAAAAGTTTCACCAACGGCGTTTGACCGCATTTGCGATCACATTATCCAACAGTATTTCCTGCATCCATCCTATTGGAAGATTGACGGCAAGCCTTACTTTTCATTTTATGACCTGAGCAAGCTGCTCGAGAATTTTGGCTCCGTGGAGGCAACTCGGGCCGCCTTGGATCGCTTTCGTGAAAAGGTGCGAAAGGCTGGGTTGCCTGGATTACATTTGAATGCAGTTGCGTGGGGAGAACCCATTTTGCCTGCGGAAAAGAAACCGGCAAATTTACCAAAACTCATTCATGATCTTGGTTTTGATTCAGCGACCTCGTATGTCTGGGTTCATCATGTGCCATTGACCGATCTCCAAACAGATTACAATCAGGCGCGTGACAATTACTTTGATTATTGGACAAAGGCAAAAACGCTTTATGGAATTCCCTATTTCCCAAATGTCACCATGGGATGGGACCCCAGCCCGCGATGTGACCAGAGCGATGAGTTTGGAAATTTCGGCTACCCGTTCACAAACACGATTGGCCAAAACACGCCAGAACGCTTTCAGAAAGCTCTTGAAATGGCAAAGGAACGTCTTTTAAGCGATCCCAAAGGACCGCATATTCTTAACATTAATTGTTGGAATGAATGGACTGAAGGAAGCTATCTGGAGCCCGATACGCGTAACGGTATGAAGTATCTGGATGCCGTGAAAAATGTCTTTGGCAATCAGAAAAACTGACCTGATTTTTCTTAAAAAAAGTTGTCTAAAATTGAGACACATGCCGATTTTTTTCAGAATTCAAAAATCATAACTACTTAAAACATAGCAATCTAAGTTTCGCTTAAATTTACCTGTCTCATTTTTTGACGGTGCTAAGACGATACTGGATTTGATTTCAAAAATCAGTGTAGTCTTTCCACTGCTATGGCCAGAAGACATTTAATAATAGTGGGTATGATGGCGCTGTGTTTAGTGGCATGCAATGGGAATAAGGCCACCTGCTTTGAGCACGCTAATCTCGATGTTCAGAATATGTGGGAGGAAGCGGTCAAGCAGGATGGGCAAAACCATTATATGAGTGCAGCCGAAACATATGATCGACTGCTTCAAAAAAAATTGACGAAGGAGCAAGCGCGTGAGGTGCACAAAGCGATTGGCAGTATGTACATGAGAATGAATCGTGCCGCAGCAGATGGAGACACCGAAGCAAAAAAAGTGGTGGCCATGATCAAAGCGAGTCGGCCAGACTCGGAAAACTGATCAGAGGATAATGCCCAAATCCTCCAGGCATCCAAAAAGACTATTGAGAATGCCGTTCTGATACGTTGAACCAGTCAAAAGAACGGAAACGGTTCTCACAACACGCCATTTTCTAAAAACAGAGGCTATTCGGCTTTTAAAGTGATCTTGCCAAGGAGATAGCGTTTTTGACCGTCATTATTCACCAAAGGCAAGGCAATCGTCGGGGTTCCGTCGCGCGAACCGATTGAAATGTAAAGGTTGTATTCCCCCGGTTTTGTAGTTGGAGCGATCAGTCCGGCAGTTAATTGCGACGAATGCGCCTGTTCTGGCACCTGACTTGTTGGTCCCGTTTTAAGGGTTTTAATGTCAAAACTTTCGTCGGTCATGACGGATACCAGCCCGCCTTTTTCATCTTTTAACGTTACAGCGATGAAACCTCCCGGGTAGGCGGGAGCCACACCTGCATTGGCCCAGGCTGAATCAAATTGAAAGGGCTTTCCAATGGTGGCCGTTTTTGGCCAGGAGGCTGAGCGAAGTTGAATTCGATAGCCCAGCCGACGATTAATCTGATCAACCAAAGTGCGATTGGCTTCAAGAAACTCGTGTGGCCACCAATGAATGGAAAGGTAGCTCGCATGATAATCTTCGACTGCCTTCAGCAAAAGCGAACCGTCCCCCCATGCGTTCCTCGCCTTCGAACTTCCGAAGTGCTCGTGTTCCAACACAACAGGCCAGTGAGGCCAGAATTCCTGGGCCATCTCAGCGTGATACCAGGAGTTGGGCGGAGGCTGAACCATGATGCTATCGTCGCGTAACGTGATCCCTTTTGAAATGGCATAATCAGTTGCCGGGAAATGACGCCCCGGCTTGTTGTGCCCCACAGCATCATCACCAATGCATAATAACGTGTGATGAAAATGCTTCACGTGAAGATCAATGTGCTGCTTGATGATCGGTAACACCCTATCCTCGGGAGTCTGGCTGCTCATGTGCGTGTGAAATTCCCCCCAAAGACCGAACGATCCGATGTCAATAAAAGCAACATTGGGATTACCATCATAACGGGCGGCCATTACCGAGAGAAAACGATCCAGTTTCTCAAGAAAGATCGGATCTTCAAAATCGGGATCCCACGAAGCACCATTGGTGCTGGGCCCTTTTCCAAATTCATAAAAACAACCTTTTGCGCCTGCGCTGCGAACCCATTCGGGCGTGGCAAAACGAATCCAGTTCTCCGAGCAAGTGATGCGCAACGCAACGCGTTTCCCCTTTGCAATAAACCGTTGAGCTGGAGTGTCAAGCAAGGCCCAGTTGAATTTGCCCTCCTGGGGTTCTATAAAAGCCCACGGAACGCGCAGGTAAACCGTGGAAACACCAGGAAAATCCTCGAGCGTATCGGAGGGCTCCAACTTGGAACCGTAATTTTGCGGAACATTCGAATAAAAATGACAGGTCCACCCCATGTCCGGATTGTTCAAGGCTTCTCCGGTATCGTTGGGGGATACCGAGAAACGATCCATGCCCTCTTCAGCGGCAGTCAAACAAAGCGTTGCTGCAAAACATAGCACCATCGATAAGGTAAAAAAAGTCCGTCGAATCATGTAATATTGGACATAAAATGGGGAACACAAATTCAACCTTCCGAACACCAAAAAAGTGACATCACAAAAGAAGAACTCTGCAAGTGAGAACAAGAGCAGAGTGAAAAACATCCATGCGTCTACGATTAACCTCTATTGAACAGAGTGTCCTTAACACTTCGGTTAATTGGGTGTTGAAGCTGATACGTGTAAATCATGGCATCATTGGCCCATGGTCTGTCATTGTTCTGAAGCAGATCAAGCACCGGTTTAACTATAAACACTAGCTAATGACTTGTGAAGGGTTTCGGAAGCCTCAGCCAACGTTCATTCTTGTTGGCATCAATTGTGTCATGATTGGCCAGTAAAAAATTCTTATTATTCTAGAGCAAGACCACCTTATTTTTTTCTATTCTGTTTTTGCCAGTCACAGTAAGCTATTACAAGACTCATAAAAAGGCCAAACGCTATAGCTTCACCAATGGAAAATAAGAAGTTTTCATCCTTGAGTTGATTCCAATGGAATAGAAGATCGATTACAATTTTACATATACAAACAATAATTCCATAACGAAAGATACAGCCGAATAAAACAGTTAAAAAGTTGGACTTGTGATCTGAATTCATCGTGTTTGGCACGAACTCAATAAGACGACCCTCATAAATTATCAATCCTTTTTGAATTTTTCATGTGCCTATTATAAATTCAATCGGCCTACAACGACAACAGATGACCCATTTACATTATTGTAGAAAATCATCGGTATTGGAAAATTTTGGAGAAGTTGGATAGAGCAAGGCCACCTTACTTCTCCTGACTTGATTTCCGAAAAGCTGGACAGGTTAAAAGTCGAGTTCTGCCATTGTGCATTAAATTTTCCCATGCGGAGCGGCATGCGTTCTTCGCCTGACTTACAGGCATGACCAGTGATTTCATCAAAGCATAATTTTCAGAGCCCCGGCCAGGAACGTTCAATCCGCAAGAGACACCAAAAGCGGCATTGTTTGCTTTGGGGCTTAATCAGCGTGTTGTTTTGAAGGTCTATTTTAAATAATTCAACAGACTCTGCAAAGGTGGGGGGAGCGATCAGGCTTTTGGCTTCTTGATGTTCTTTAAGAAAATCTGTTAGTCGAAGTTTTGCGGTGCTCCACACTTTTGTTTGAAGGCTCTCACGAATGATCTTGCCAGAGACTTTGATTCTGCCATAGTAATTGCCGTTGTTGACGTTTTGCAGTAAGTGCGGAACTTTTGGAAAAGAACGCCATAGGCCATTAAGGGAAAATGGTGTTCTTCCCGTTTATAAGTTTCGCGATGATCTTTTGATACGGGATTCATGAAGTAAATCTGCGGGATATAAAGGCAGGGTATAAAAGGAAAATGAGAGTAAAAAGATTACTGTAAGTCGTTGATAATACGGTGCGCCCGCGTGGCGGAATTGGCAGACGCGCTAGATTCAGGTTCTAGTGAGTAACATCGTACAGGTTCAAGTCCTGTCGCGGGCACCATCTCTTCTCTCCCCCTAGTCAGTCATACAAGTAAGGTGTCATTGTCTGACTGTCTTATGAAAAACTCCAAGGCAGAGGATGGGCCTTGCAAACAGGAACATTGCCCTTTAATTATCGTCCGTGCATTTGACCGAAGTTCAGTGGGTGATCCTTGGAATTGGCGCTTTTGTTACAGGTCTCTCTAAGACTGGTATAGCTGGCATTGGCGTTCTCTCTGCTGCCCTCTTTGCAAGCGCCATGGATGCGCGCAGTTCAACTGGGGCTCTTCTGCCGCTTTTGCTGTGCGGAGACTTGTTTGGAGTGGGGTTTTTCCGCAAGCACACGAACTGGTCTCTACTCTGGCGGCTTTTTCCATGGGTTACTGTTGGATTGGTCGGAGGTTACATTGCATTGGGTAAAATCAGTGGCCCTCAAATCCAGAGAATCATAGGAATCATCTTACTGTTGATGGTGGTGTTACAAATCTGGCGAGAACGGCAAAGTGGTGAAAAGGGGGAACGCTTTCCTCACGCATGGTGGTTTGCTGCCTTTAGCGGAATCATGGCTGGATTCACAACAATGATGGCAAACGCCGCAGGGCCAGTGATGGTTATTTATCTTCTGGCAGTCGGTTTACCCAAAATGGAATTTGTGGGAACGGGTGCCTGGTTTTTCATGTTGGTCAATGCCGCAAAAGTTCCATTCAGTGTGCATCTGGGGTTGATCACTTGGAATTCGCTTCAGATCGACGCTCTATTGCTTCTTCCAATGATTCCAGGGGCACTTCTGGGGCCGATTATTTTGAAACGAATGAATCAACGCGTGTTTGAACGTATCGCTCTTATTCTGACCTTGTTGGCAGCCGTCCGGCTCGTATTTTAACCGTTTACAAAAAGTATATCTGGTGATGCGTCTCTATTGGCCACCAAAATCCATAAAACTGGGATGAGCGAATGACTTGCTTCTTGCCTTACTTCGGGGATGGTGCGCTACGTCTCTCCGGCTAAGGGCGCTCTTTATCTCAGTTTTTTAAGGGTAACCCTTAGCATGTTACGTAAATTCATTTCTTGTAACTCCAGTTTTTGGGGCTATTCAATGATGCTTTACCTCCAGAGTACAAAAAGAAGCCAGTCTTGCTAAAAGACTGGCTTTTTAAAAAACTTATTCAGAATCAGCAAATTAGCTCTTAATTTTTCGACGAACTGAGCGATAAATTCCAAAGCCAAATGGCAGAACCAACAGTGCGCCAGAAATAATAGTGCTTGGCTCAGGGACTGCAGTCGTATGCTGGGAAACCAATCCCAGTTGGTCTTGATGATACCCTCCCCATCTGTCATACAGATTCAATACCACAACTCCATAAGCGCCATTCGCGTTCATATTTTGAATTGTTGTAAGATTGTATGTATTTAACGCCTTCTCGACAGCTAAGATGTACTTATTATCCATCGAATAACCTGTTTGGCCATATCTTAATTCACCTTCCAACATCCAAAATGCATTCTGTAACAATGACTTGCTGACAGGTCCACTGACAAAACTGGACAATGTTCCAGAACGGAATTGATAGTAAAGCCAGGCAGTTCCCATGCTCAAGTAGTCTTTGCCACCCGTCGCACCGCTAACGCCGCCCATTGTTGCATAGCTATTAATGTTGTAGTAATACGTGGTATTATAGTCAAAATACTCGTTCTTTTCGATGCAAAAAGTTCCGAATGTTGTGCCACTCAAAGAACTTGTGCCATAGGCTGTTGTGTAGGCAGTATAACTCGCCCCATCCCCACTCTTATCATCTTTGAGAACAATCGTACCGCTATATGTTATACTCGCACGAGCATTTGATGCGAACATCATCCCGATGAGTGCAAGTGCCAAAAAAACCTTTTTCATATAAGTTACAAATTTACTATCAATTTTTTAGGGAATACCCTTTTCCCCTCTTCTAGTTTATCAGAAATTGAAAAAGGCAACTGAGTTTTTAGTCCATGTCCAACGTCTTCTTCAAAATCTAACTAAACATTCATTATTACGTTATTAGTCCTAACACATAAAAACAGGCGAATCTATGCATACGCAGGCCATGTTTGGCTATTATTAAGCCATCGCCAGTCATCCTCTCCAATGACAATCACACCTCCGGGATGAGGGCTCGATGTCGTTTTAACATGCCATTCTTCTTTCATATATTGTTCCGAGAGAATTGCGAATAAGCTTGCCCGAGGCAACAGCATGGGCAAAATATCCTTCTGACGACGCGTTGGGACGACCAGAATTACATAATGATAAGTCTCTTTTGATAACCAACGTCCGATGGGAATCTGGTCTGGCCTAAACTTACATCGTATCAACGTCGTTGGCATTGTTTGCCCCTGTAGCTCAAATGGATAGAGCGGCGGTTTCCTAAACCGTAAATCCCGGTTCAATTCCGGGCAGGGGTACCACTCGGAAGCCATTTATAAATAGATAGTTAAGACAATGCCCTTGGTTTATTTAAAAAAACAGGCTGAGTCGATTTTGAGAGCTATGCCAACCTAATTGCCAACCATCTCCACAATCTGAAACCAATATTTCTTGTTGCTAACTTAAACTTCGCGCTTTTTTGTCCAGCCTTTTACGCTTAGTTTGCAAGAACCCCAAAAAAGGGTTTACCAATTCAAGTTTCGGAAAATCTGACTAATTGGAGTAATTTGACAATAATCACAAATCAATATGGAACTGTCGATTTTGTAGATCCGACTGTTGCAACCAATCAGCCGCCATGCCGTTTCTATCGTGCTATTCAAATCCAGTAAGCCGTGGAAATGATTTAAACCCCATGCCATTATAGGGATTCGAAGGGGCAGTGATGATGCAAAGTATTGAGAGGCAGTCAACTGGACAATTTTTACGTGGTACTTTGATTCGCATTATTGCATAACCAATGGCTGCGAAACAAAACTGTCGTTGTCGCCGTCTCCTTTAAGGCTTTTTCAAGGATTTAATTCCATGGTATTTTGTTTACAACCTCTTGCGGCGTGCTGGCCTTTGCACCCCCTATGTCAGCAGCACTGTAGAACTGATTCAATCCATGGTTTTCCATACGATTCCCGGCTCTGGTACACTGGCCAAACATGTGTAACAATTGACTGGAAAAAGATTACTGATGAGGCTCTCAACGGCGGGCTCTTTTAGCCGTTGAGGTTTTCCAGCAAATAATGAGCGCAGCCCTCATCAAACTCAAGGTGGACACGATCCGGCATCCGGAGGCGTTCTATCACGACCTGCGCTTGTGGCAGCCGCCAACACGACCCAAGTCAAAAAGTAAATACATGAGGCATGTAGTCGCGTGGACACACGGACTTTCCCTAAGTTGGCGTAGTGGTGTTGGTGGAACTGAGCTTGCACAATCTGGCGTTGGTCCGAAAGGGAGATGAATGAAAAGTGCGACTGGCAATGGAGTTGCGAGCCAACACAACGATGTCACTGGAGTGGATAGCCAGTCGACTACAAATGGGGAGCTAGGGGTTATCTGGTCTTGCTATCCCAGCAATACAAGTTCAGAAAGGAAAAGTGAAAATAAGACAATCTCATTGACTGACCCTTTTCGGCCTATTTCAAAGCGGGGGAAACATTGGAAAAGGCGAGTTATTATTCGTAATAAATCATTACGATCAAATTTAAAAATACTCGAAAGAGATCAAAGGATTTTATTTTAACCGTCTATTGAACTTTCTGATTTCTGTAGATCAGGTGTGGAGTTTTTGAATGGCTTTTGCATATGGAAAATGGAGTTGATTTAAAAAAACTAGGAAACACTTGCAGAGTATAGAACCTATGTAATAATTGACTGCAAATTCATTTACGCGCTGCTGTTTCATGAACTTTTACGCACATTCAGCCGAAGACGAAAACGGCGAGTCTTTACCTGAGAATTCAGGAAAATGGCAATTGCTTTCCGTTCACCTTCATAACACAAAAATACTGGCGAAAAAGTTCTCCAGCGTATTAGGGACAGATTTTCAATCTGAAGCAGAACTTGCTGGGATGTTGCATGATCTTGGTAAATATTCCACACTTTTCAAAAAACGTCTCAATGGGGCAGCCATTAGCATCAATCACTGGTCAGCTGGGGCAATGACGGCTTGGAAACTGGGACGCGTGGCGGCGGCGTTGTCTATTGAGGGGCACCATTCGGGAATACCCGCCTTACACGGAAACTCGACTTCAAGAGAAAGCGGCATGGAATGCTGGAAACAGCGTCTCATCAAACTCTCTTCTCCAACCAGCGCTTCCGCTGTAAATCATTTTCCAGAGACAATTGAGGAACTTTTGAATCGCTTTTCAGCAGATCATTTCACTCTTCCGAAAAGCATTCTTTTGGAGAACCCGGCTGGACGTGAATTCATCGCTGCAATGCGGGTTCGTTTCTTGTTCAGTTGCCTTGTGGATGCGGATTTTTTGGATACGGAACAACATTTTAACTCTACACAAGCGGCTCTTCGTGATGCTCCGGTTTTGGATGCAAAAAAATCCCTTTCATATTTACGCACATTTTTGAATGCAAAACCCAGTAATGGAGATGTTAATCAATTACGTCGCAGGTTGCTGAACGATTGCCTTCACGCCGCAGAACGTTCTCCCGGGCTTTTTACCTTAACCGCGCCAACTGGAAGTGGCAAAACCCTCGCGTCGTTGGCGTTTGCTCTTCGTCATATAGAACATCATAATGCAAATTTATCAGAAGATTCCCCCCAGCGATTACGCAGAATTATTGTGGTAATTCCTTATACGAGCATTATTGAGCAAACGGCAGCCGTTTATCGCAGTGTGTTTGAAAGCGCGTTTGGTGAGAATTTTGTCCTGGAACATCACAGCGCAGTGGCACAACCAGAGCTGCAAGGCGATTATGGGAAAGACGCTGAATCATTGAGATTGCGTCATGCAAGGCTTGCCAGTGAAAACTGGGATGCCCCGCTCGTTGTTACCACAACGGTGCAATTCTTTGAGAGCCTTTTTAGCAATCGTCCTTCCAAATGTCGAAAGCTTCACAACATTACGCGTTCTGTAATTCTGTTCGATGAAGTCCAGACTTTACCTCGGGACAAGGTGCCATCACTGCTTTCTGGAGTTCGATGGCTCACTCAAGAGCCTTGCGGATCGACAGCCGTCTTCATGACTGCAACACAACCAGCCTTTGATGTCGCCGCGCACCTGATCGATGGCGGATGGAATCCAGTTGAAATTTCTTCCGCTCCCAAGGCCATGGCAGAAGCGTTCAAGCGTGTTCAAATTACTCGCAAACCCAATGATTGGCGTCCCACGTGGGGGGAAGTTGCTGATTGCCTCCGGGACGAATCGCAGTTCCTTGTTGTTGTCAATACCAAGGCATCTGCCCGTGCGCTGTTTGAGGCGCTACCGCATGATGGCAACACATTCCACCTTTCCACCTCGTTATGCGCCGCCCATCGACAGGAAATTCTTAAGAAAATCAAAACCCGTTTGAATAATAGACAACCTTGTCGTCTGGTTTCCACTCAATTGATCGAAGCGGGTGTGGATGTTGATTTTCCCGTTGTCTGGCGGGCACAGGGCCCATTGGATTCGATCATCCAAACTGCGGGGCGTTGCAACCGTGAAGGACGCTTGCCACAGCCAGGGAAAGTAACTGTTTTCCGTCCGGCAGAAGATGGAATGCCACCTGGGGCTTATGCACAAGCGGCTGCGGTAACAAATGTGTTTCTGGATGAGCATTCGAATGTGGCATGGCATCAACCCGAGACGTATTCGGAGTATTTTCGCCAACTCTATGGCATCAGCGGACCTCAAAAACCTGAAGCCGATGAGGTTTACGAAGCGTGCAAGAAGTTCGATTTTCCACTGGCCGCGGAAAAAGCCCGATTGATCGTTGATGACACACGAGGTGTTCTGGTGCCTTGGGGAGAGGGAATTCAACTCATTAAAGAAATCAAAGCCCAATACCATTGTGAAGCTAGCCTATTCCGACGTTGCCAGCGATTTACAATTAACCTTTATGTAGGCCAATTTGAAAAAGCGAAACGAACCGGTGTAATCACCTCTTTAACGCCAGATGAAACAATCTATTACTGGACTTCGAAATACGATGAAAACCTTGGAGCAACACATCATGAGGCAGAAGACTTGGTGGTATGATAATATTTTCCAAAGAATTTCCCACCCAGTTTTTCAACTGGGTAGGATGTTGCTTTTTAAGGGCTTGCAACAATTTAATGTTTCAATCCTCGCCATTAGGCGTGAGCCAATAACCTCGCTGAATGAATCTAGCCTTGCAAGTTCATTGATTAATGGCATTTTAATGCCATTAAATTGTTGCAAGCAAGATGAATATAAACAAAATAGTCGAGGACATGGTAAGGCGAATTTCTATCTGTCATTGCTCCAGACCATGTTTTGTTGGGATACGAATGTCTCGTCGTACTCATCCTTACGATGGCGAAGAACTGCCTTTCTCAACTTGCTGTTGGTTGTATGCCAACACAGACTCCTTGGCCCAAGCGAGTGAGGTTGTGAATCGGTTGGTTGCTTCAGGCATAGCAAAACACCATGCCCAAAATGAACCTGGCAGAATCGTTTTTGCATATTTTGAGATGAATTAACGGATAAATATACCACTATGACAACTAATTGCATTTACCTCCACGTTTGGGGAAATCTCGCCTGTTTCACTCGCCCGGAGATGAAAGTCGAGCGCGTGAGCTATCCCGTTATCACTCCATCAGCGGCTCGGGGATTATTGGAGTCAATTCTATACAAACCGCAATTTCGTTGGCGCATCCACCGAATTGCCGTGCGAACGCCCATCCGATTTCTGGCGTTTCGTCGCAATGAAGTTAAATCCAAAGCTTCAGGACGCAACCCTCAACCCATCGACGTGGAAGAGGATCGCACCCAGCGAAACACGCTGGCATTGCGTGACGTTGATTACGTCATCGAAGCCTCCATGGCATTGACACGACTGGCCAGTTTACCGCGACAGAAACCGCCAGCCGAGGATGAGCCACCGGGCGAAAATAATCTGGGTAAATACTACGGCATGTTTTCTCGCCGTGCGGAAAAAGGGCAATGTTTCAACCAACCCAGCTTTGGTTGCCGCGAGTTTCCCGCAAACTTCGAATTGACGGATGCAAGTGCCATGAATGTCCCCACCGGTTTGAATCCAGATTCAAGTTTGGGCCTGATGCTCTACGACGTTTTTGACTTGGACATTGGCTCTGACTACAAATCAGGCAAGATCGAAGCCCGTCCACAAATCAGCTTTTTCCCAGCCAGTCTGCATCAGGGCCATCTTGTTGAAGAAGGACACGACACACTGCCAACTTGGGAAACGATGAAAACCCAACTCATTGGAGGTGCAAAATGATGCTTCAAGCACTGATTGCCTATGCGGAACGAGAGGGGTTGGGCGATGCCGATTTTGAGCCTCGAAAAGTTCACTGGCTTATTCCAGTAACGGCATCTGGCACATTCGGCGGACAAGTTATCCCCTTGTATGAGGATCCAAACGCAAAAAAACCTCAGCCGCGAAAACTGAAAGTTCCTTTTACAGAACAATCGCTGCTGACGAGCGCAACACAGCCACGCTCTCACTTTTTGTGTGACAGTCTGGAACGCGCTGCGGCGCTGCCCAATCCCAAAGCGGATGAAGGCAATAACCGCCGCGCTGCACAGCATGACTATTTCAAGTCTCTGCTACGTGAGGCAGCCATCGCCTGTCCTGGTGAAAACAAGCATCTTCAAGCCGTGCTTCAAATGCTGGATTATCCTGAGGAGCGAGCGAAATTGCATTCTGCCTTGATCGAAGCTAAAGCGAAACCCACGGACAATGCGACGTTTCAAGTTGATGGTCTTGTTCTATTGGATAGCGAAGAAATAAAAAACTTCTGGCGGCAACGCCGGCAAAAAGCCCGTGGAACAAAAGCCCAGAACATTCGCGTCTGTCTGGCCACTGGAAAACTAGGGCCCACCCTGGATACCACGGAGAAAATAAAAGGAGTTCCCGGAGGGTTGGCAGTTGGCACAAGCTTGATCTCTTTTGATAAAGACTCGTTTACAAGTTACAATCTCGAACAGGCACAAAATGCGGCCATCAGCGCTGATGCCGAATTAAAATTTCGCTCTGCTCTGGATGATCTGATTTTACATGGCTACCGAATTCAAGATGCCATTCATATCCATTGGACCCGAAAACCAGTCTCTGACAACATCTTTGAACTGGTTAATCAGGCCAACGCAGAAGATGTTCACAACCTGCTCAGTTCGCCGAATTCCGGAATTGTCCCTACTGAACTCGACTCAAACGCCTATTATTTGCTCAGCCTCTCTGGAAACGGGGGGCGCATTATTGTCCGCGACTGGCTGGAATCCACTCTCGAACAGGTTCAAGCGAATATTCGCCAGTGGTTTATTGATCTTTCAATCATAACACGCGAGGGAAATGCCATCAGATCGGACTTCAAGTTCGGCCTGCTACTTTATGCAATGGTGCGTGACAAACTGGAAGAATTGCCACCCCAAATTTCAACTCAATTACTCCACTCCGCCTTTCAAGGCAGCGTGTTGCCAGAAACAGCGCTTGCGGCTGCATTGCGTCGGCAGCAGGTGGACGAAGATAAAATCAATATAGCCCGCATGGCACTTACTAAAGCCGTGCTCAACCGCCTAAACCGTCAACGAAAGGAAAATAACAATATGACCGAACAACTCAATTCCGAATCCCATGATCCTGCATATCTTTGCGGACGATTATTTGCCGTGTTTGATCGGCTGCAATTCCTTGCCCAAGGCTCTGTAAATGCCGGCGTGGTCGAACGCTATTACGCAAGCGCAAGCGTAACTCCATCCCTAGTCATGGGGCGGCTATTCCGTAATGCACAATTCCACCTTGCAAAAGCTGGTGGTGGAATCGCAGAAAATGTCCGCAAAGACTTTGAAACCATTGTCGATGCCATTGGTTCTGAATTTCCACAAACACTCGACCTCGAAGGCCAGGGGCGCTTTGCACTTGGCTACTACCACCAGAAAGCAGAATACCGCCGACAATCCAACGATCGAAAAGAACAGCAAGCCATTGCAAACGCTAAATAATTTACATAATACAAACAATACACAGAAAATATCACTATGAACAATCGTTACGACTTCGTTTATCTCTTTGACTGCAAAGATGGCAATCCCAACGGCGACCCTGATGCCGCCAATTCTCCACGTGTTGATCCTCAAGATATGCACGGATTGGTTTCCGATGTCTGCTTAAAACGCAAAATTCGGAACTTTGTTCTCCTTGCCAAAAACGGACAACCACCATTTGACCTTTTTGTCCAACAAGGATCAGTACTCAACGATAAAATACTTGAAGGCCACAAAGCAGCAGGAAATGACGTGGACGGAAAGAAAAAAACTGCGGATCGCAAGCAAGTCCAATCTGCCCGAACCGAAATGTGCAAACGGTATTTTGATGTCCGCACTTTTGGAGCCGTCATGTCCACTGGGGCTAATGCCGGGCAAGTACGCGGTCCGATTCAATTGAGCTTCAGCCGTAGCATTGATCCCATTTTGCCGCTCGACGTGAGCATTACACGCATGGCCGCAACCGAAGCCAAGGATGCCGATACTCCGAACCAGACCATGGGCCGCAAAAACCTCATTCCCTACGGACTCTACCAATGTCATGGCTTTATTAGCGCAAATCTGGCGAACGAAACCGGATTTTCAGATGAAGACCTAGACCTCTTCTGGAAGGCATTGACGCTCATGTTTGACAATGACCGCTCTGCATCACGCGGCACCATGGCTCCCCAAAAACTGATCGTATTCAAGCACCAATCGATCCTTGGAAACGCTCCTGCCCACAAATTGTTTGAACGCATCGAAGTCAAACGTAAACCAGACATTGCTGTTGGACGTAACTTTTCAGATTACCTCGTTACCATCAATAAAACGGAAATGCCAACCGGAGTTGAGTTAATCGAACTTTTGTGAGCCAGAAAAACACACTGCCAATACAAAAAAATCCTTCACCGGAGCGAGAGGCACTCCCCCTCTCGCTCCTGAACGACCTGCTTTACTGTCAACGACGCGCCGCGCTTAAAGTCATTGAAGGAATTCGCTCCGCAAACGAACATACCGCACGAGGAGAAGTGGCACATGAAAATGCCGATCTCCCCGGCTATGAAGTCACAAAAGGAGTTACCCTCCTCAGAGCACTCCCTGTTTGGTCAGACAAGCTCGGGCTCAACGGAAAATGCGACATCGTTGAACAATGGATAGATGGAACACTCTTCCCGGTCGAATATAAAGTTGGACCGCGAAAGCAATGGACAAACGACGACGTTCAACTCTGTGCCCAGGCAATCTGCCTTGAAGAAATGCTCCAAAAGCACATCCCTCGAGGTGCAGTTTTTCACGCTGATTCAAAACGTCGGCGCGAAGTCGAATTCACCACAGCCTTGCGAACCCAAACCACCGATACAGCGATAAGATTGCACACTCTAGCCGCTTCAGAGAAAATTCCCATTGCTGTTTACAAACCAGCCTGTGAGGAATGCTCCCTCTTCAATACCTGCTTACCCCGTGCCACCGAAGCCCAGTCGCGAGCCGGACGACTGGCCAGTGAACTTTTCAAAACTTGACCCACAAATGGATGCCATTCAACAAAACACCCTCTATCTCACTACGGCAGGTACCTATATTGGTCGGGATCACTTGACACTTCAGGTTGAAGTGCCGATTTACCCCGAAACACTTCCGGCAGAAGAACGCACCCGTGATAAATCAACCGGCAATCGCAAACTCTCCGTTCCCATTCACCACCTGGAATCGGTTCAAGTCCGGCAACTGGCTCCACTTTTTAATCAAATCGCAAACTCTCCGTTCCCATTCACCACCTGGAATCCATCTGCGTTTTCGGTGCGAGCACCATCAGCCCTCCAGCCCTCGACCTCTGTTGGGAACACGGCGTCTCAGTCAATTACCTCAACGATTTTGGCCACCTTCAAGCCCGAATGACAGGCGTGGCCGATACGAGCGTCATGCTCAGACGCGCCCAATTTCGAGCCGCTGACGCCCCCAATCAATGCGCCGCCATAGCACGACAAATCATTGCCGGAAAAATCCAAAACAGCCGAAACAGCCTCCTCCGAGCCTCCAGAGAAACCGAGAATCCAAACGAACAACAACAACTCGACACAGCCATCAAAGCCCTCGCCCAGGAAATCAACGAATTGACACGACAAAACGACACCAACTCCATACGCGGCACCGAAGGCATGGCCTCCACTCATTACTTTGGAGTATTCTCACTCCTATTCAAAAAACAACGCGACAACTTCCTGTTCACCACCCGCAACCGCCGTCCCCCGCGAGATCGCATCAACTGCCTCCTCTCCTTCCTCTACGCACTCGTTCGTCACGATTGCATTGCAGCACTCACCACCGCCGGACTCGATCCCTTTGTCGGCTTCCTCCATGTCGACCGCGCAAACCGCCCCTCCCTTGCACTTGACATCATGGAAGAATTTCGCCCCTGGCTCGCAGACAGACTTGCCATCACCTTGATCAACCGCCAGCAAATTTCTCAGACACACTTCAACCAACGAGAAGGCGGAGCCGTTGAATTCACCGACACCGGACGCAAACTCGTCATCAAAGCCTACCAGGAACGAAAACAAGAAAAACTCAACCACCCCTTGCTCGATCAAAACCTGCGCATTGCGCAACTTCCCTTCGTCCAAGCCCGCGTGCTTGCCCGTTATCTCCGGGGCGACATCCCAGCCTACATCCCCTTCATCCCCAAATAACAACCCCATGTTAATACTCGTAACATATGACGTATCCACCGTCGAAAAAACCGGTCAAAAACGACTGCGCCGGGTTGCTCAAGCCTGCGAAGACTACGGAACACGCGTCCAAAAATCCGTATTCGAATGCCAAGTAGGCCAAAAAGAATGGATCATCCTCCGAGCCCGGCTCCTCAAAGAAATTGATCCAGCACAAGACTCACTCCGATTTTACTTTCTAGATGAAAAAGCCGCCCAACACATCGAACACCACGGCACCCATACCCCCATCGACCTAAGCGAACCACTCATCCTTTAACCCCACATCCGCGAACCCCAAGAGAAGGAACCAAACGCACCCTTTCGCGAAACTGAAAAACACAATAATAACCCCATTCCGGCTGCTCTTTGAAATATCCAACCTACCCCGGAAAAGTAAAAACTAGTAGGATTCGCGGAAATAAACTAGAAAACCAGCCCAGAACAGCCTTAAGGTAAGGCCGCAGTCACCTCGAGCACCAACTCGAGGTGTGGATTGAAACCCTTGATAAGCTCATTTGGGTATTGCAACACATTGTCACCTCGAGCACCAACTCGAGGTGTGGATTGAAACATCCTTTTAGCTTATATACTCTATACATTTTATGGGTCACCTCGAGCACCAACTCGAGGTGTGGATTGAAACATCCGACCTAAGGCACTCGCTATCTTGTTCATTTAGTCACCTCGAGCACCAACTCGAGGTGTGGATTGAAACTTGCGGACAAGTCCAACGGAGTCGATATATATTACGTCACCTCGAGCACCAACTCGAGGTGTGGATTGAAACGATCTGGCGCAGATGGCGGCTTATTTGCTCAATGGAGTCACCTCGAGCACCAACTCGAGGTGTGGATTGAAACATTCAAAATGCAAGTCCGATCGTGGTTACAGTCAGGTCACCTCGAGCACCAACTCGAGGTGTGGATTGAAACCCGTGTCCCCATTATTTGACATGAGGTTTCGGGAGTCACCTCGAGCACCAACTCGAGGTGTGGATTGAAACATATTTAGTCATACTAAAAAGGAGGATAGGTTTCGGTCACCTCGAGCACCAACTCGAGGTGTGGATTGAAACCGGCGACGTGCACCCCCGCCGGCAAGCCGGCGTGGGTCACCTCGAGCACCAACTCGAGGTGTGGATTGAAACGACGTCTAATGATCCGGTGATTGGCGGACACCTAAGTCACCTCGAGCACCAACTCGAGGTGTGGATTGAAACGTCGGGGTATGGTCCCCACTTCGACTATGACCATGTCACCTCGAGCACCAACTCGAGGTGTGGATTGAAACCCCTGAGTTACTGCGGTCCCAACATAGTCAATGACGTCACCTCGAGCACCAACTCGAGGTGTGGATTGAAACATCGGTATATACTGGCTCTATTGACATTGAATTGGTCACCTCGAGCACCAACTCGAGGTGTGGATTGAAACGAATTAATCAGCTCGTTCCGGACATCTTGGTCTGGGTCACCTCGAGCACCAACTCGAGGTGTGGATTGAAACGAATTAATCAGCTCGTTCCGGACATCTTGGTCTGGGTCACCTCGAGCACCAACTCGAGGTGTGGATTGAAACACGCAAGACCAACAGAACATCCTGCGAAGTCGTATGTCACCTCGAGCACCAACTCGAGGTGTGGATTGAAACGCATCGGCTCCCATGTTAGCGCAGGCTTTGTTGGGGGTCACCTCGAGCACCAACTCGAGGTGTGGATTGAAACAACGAGACAACGCAGTTGGAAGCTCATGCAATTGAGGTCACCTCGAGCACCAACTCGAGGTGTGGATTGAAACCGCGCTGTTCAAACCTCTGAAGAAGTCGCTGCTGAAGTCACCTCGAGCACCAACTCGAGGTGTGGATTGAAACGTTTAAGGAGGTTGCATGTTTGTAAACTCAAACTTGTCACCTCGAGCACCAACTCGAGGTGTGGATTGAAACACACCAAAAACCGAATGGATGATTGCGGCTCCATCGGTCACCTCGAGCACCAACTCGAGGTGTGGATTGAAACAAAATAAAAGAGGTGCTTTCTGGCAAGAAAGAGGAGTCACCTCGAGCACCAACTCGAGGTGTGGATTGAAACAAGTCGGTTTATCTCAGCCGGACTCACGAACAACGTCACCTCGAGCACCAACTCGAGGTGTGGATTGAAACTTTATTTTTGCTGCCGTCTCAGGTAGAACATGTCGTCACCTCGAGCACCAACTCGAGGTGTGGATTGAAACTTACAAGCTTGCTTGATACAGCAGTCACAACTGGAGTCACCTCGAGCACCAACTCGAGGTGTGGATTGAAACAACGAGGTCTTGAACTGTTTCACGTCGCTCTGCTGAGTCACCTCGAGCACCAACTCGAGGTGTGGATTGAAACTCAATGAACATGCCGCCGAATTTCTCCGACATGGTCACCTCGAGCACCAACTCGAGGTGTGGATTGAAACCAAGATCAAATCAAGGAGCTGACTTACTTATACAAGTCACCTCGAGCACCAACTCGAGGTGTGGATTGAAACATTGACAATTCGACCAAAAGGCCGGTTGCAAATGTGTCACCTCGAGCACCAACTCGAGGTGTGGATTGAAACAGCTCTTCCTTGACAGGTCCGGTGAAGTTAACGGGTCACCTCGAGCACCAACTCGAGGTGTGGATTGAAACAACTAAAAATACCGATTCCCGCGCAATAGGCTTGCGTCACCTCGAGCACCAACTCGAGGTGTGGATTGAAACGGCGGGGGTGCACGTCGCCGGGCTTGTCACTAGGTCACCTCGAGCACCAACTCGAGGTGTGGATTGAAACCGCTTGAGAACAAGCTGGAATACATAATCGGGGACGTCACCTCGAGCACCAACTCGAGGTGTGGATTGAAACTACGTGGGCCGGTTTATGGGCGAAAACGAGGAGAGGTCACCTCGAGCACCAACTCGAGGTGTGGATTGAAACTTTGCAGGAAATAAGACGTTGTTTAGTTCTCTCTCCAGTCACCTCGAGCACCAACTCGAGGTGTGGATTGAAACAAAGCATCGGCTGCGCAGTATAGATTGTATTTATGTCACCTCGAGCACCAACTCGAGGTGTGGATTGAAACAGCGTTTTGGGATCTTCTCTCCCAGTGGTGCTCATGTCACCTCGAGCACCAACTCGAGGTGTGGATTGAAACAAGCGTGTAACCAAAGTCCAGCTTGCCGGAATCCGTCACCTCGAGCACCAACTCGAGGTGTGGATTGAAACGCACGGAAGCCAAGGATTCCATTCATGACATGCTGGTCACCTCGAGCACCAACTCGAGGTGTGGATTGAAACTTTGCGACATACCCATGAAGTATTGGCGCTGGTTCGTCACCTCGAGCACCAACTCGAGGTGTGGATTGAAACACTACCGAGCTTTTGGAGGAGCAACCGCAAGTCCTAGTCACCTCGAGCACCAACTCGAGGTGTGGATTGAAACCAATAATCAAGCAGGCAATCCGTTCGGGTGGCTGGAGTCACCTCGAGCACCAACTCGAGGTGTGGATTGAAACGTCGTCAAGAGTCATATTGTGACTTCTCGCTTGGTCACCTCGAGCACCAACTCGAGGTGTGGATTGAAACACCGGAGGATAGCAACAGTGGAAGCGAAATAAGGGGTCACCTCGAGCACCAACTCGAGGTGTGGATTGAAACTCCATTAAAAACTGTTGTTGCTCAGGAGTCATATTGTCACCTCGAGCACCAACTCGAGGTGTGGATTGAAACTAAGAAACCAATCAGGCCCAGTAGCCATGTTCCCAGTCACCTCGAGCACCAACTCGAGGTGTGGATTGAAACCATTCACTGGCTCTGTGGTCGCACGGCAAAATTTGTCACCTCGAGCACCAACTCGAGGTGTGGATTGAAACACTGTGAATAACCGTGTGATGTTCTTGTATTTGTGTCACCTCGAGCACCAACTCGAGGTGTGGATTGAAACCCATGAGCCAGCCGCGACCCTCAAGACATTTCAAGTCACCTCGAGCACCAACTCGAGGTGTGGATTGAAACACGTTTCAAGGTCAGGGGAAGTGTATGTATAGCTGACGTCACCTCGAGCACCAACTCGAGGTGTGGATTGAAACGTTGCGAATGAAGCGATTGTCAAAAGACTGGAGGCGTCACCTCGAGCACCAACTCGAGGTGTGGATTGAAACGCACGCCCGTGATCGTTACAACGGTCTCATTGACCGGTCACCTCGAGCACCAACTCGAGGTGTGGATTGAAACGAGTTTCGTTCTGGCGAAGCGTCTGTCTTTGTCTGGGTCACCTCGAGCACCAACTCGAGGTGTGGATTGAAACTTTTACGTTCAGGTTGAGTTAACTGCACTGGCTTGGTCACCTCGAGCACCAACTCGAGGTGTGGATTGAAACTTATTCAACTGATGTTTCTGGTTGGTCACTTGTCAAGTCACCTCGAGCACCAACTCGAGGTGTGGATTGAAACATTGGAGAAATCTGGATTCCGCTTGGCACGAGCAGTCACCTCGAGCACCAACTCGAGGTGTGGATTGAAACAGAAATTTTGGTCGTCGGCACAGCGGGACCAAAGGTCACCTCGAGCACCAACTCGAGGTGTGGATTGAAACCCATATATGGAGTCAGACCAAGTATCGCGACGAAGGTCACCTCGAGCACCAACTCGAGGTGTGGATTGAAACGCTTTTTTAATTCGCTCGGCAACTGACCTGTCAAGTCACCTCGAGCACCAACTCGAGGTGTGGATTGAAACCTGCGAAGAAAGGATCGTGTCCTTGACCTCGGCAAGGTCACCTCGAGCACCAACTCGAGGTGTGGATTGAAACTGTTCGATTCGGTGGCAGGCAGGGGCAATGGTCGAGTCACCTCGAGCACCAACTCGAGGTGTGGATTGAAACAATGGCTGACACTGTGTTAATCACTCCGTAAACAGTCACCTCGAGCACCAACTCGAGGTGTGGATTGAAACACCGATGTTGATATTGTTTGTGCGTTGGACAACGGTCACCTCGAGCACCAACTCGAGGTGTGGATTGAAACATCATGAGGTCCAAATCTTCGCGCGGAGGATTTGTGTCACCTCGAGCACCAACTCGAGGTGTGGATTGAAACCGGAATGAATTAAAAGATTTTGATACTGCTCACCGTCACCTCGAGCACCAACTCGAGGTGTGGATTGAAACAAAATTATTGAAAATGCGTTCAATAGCCTGCAAAAGTCACCTCGAGCACCAACTCGAGGTGTGGATTGAAACTCCAGACGAACCAAACACGTTCACATGCACCAGAGGTCACCTCGAGCACCAACTCGAGGTGTGGATTGAAACTGTTAAATAAGGTGCGACAGGATACTGATCTTCCCGTCACCTCGAGCACCAACTCGAGGTGTGGATTGAAACAAAGAAGTCGTTCCACCATTGCGAACAAGAACGCGTCACCTCGAGCACCAACTCGAGGTGTGGATTGAAACCCAATGGTCAATTCCGCAGTCCCGTTTGTGTCCAGTCACCTCGAGCACCAACTCGAGGTGTGGATTGAAACTTCCCAAACGCCTCAGGATGCGCGTCCGCCCATTGGTCACCTCGAGCACCAACTCGAGGTGTGGATTGAAACAACGCGTCGTGTCTTTGGGCGCGTCATAACGATAAGTCACCTCGAGCACCAACTCGAGGTGTGGATTGAAACATAAGCAACCGCAAGATTACCGTAATCATTCAGGTGTCACCTCGAGCACCAACTCGAGGTGTGGATTGAAACTGTCTCACCGTGGGACACGCTCATTGTGAGAAAATGTCACCTCGAGCACCAACTCGAGGTGTGGATTGAAACGCATGGACGGCGTTAGCTCGTCGTGCGTGACGCTAAAGTCACCTCGAGCACCAACTCGAGGTGTGGATTGAAACCAATGAAGCCAGACACGTTGGACACCCAAGCCATGTCACCTCGAGCACCAACTCGAGGTGTGGATTGAAACAGAGTTGACGTCTGACCTTTCACATCCGCAGTTTTGTCACCTCGAGCACCAACTCGAGGTGTGGATTGAAACTGGCTGTCGGTCAACTCGAAGGTGGAATGCCACCCGTCACCTCGAGCACCAACTCGAGGTGTGGATTGAAACTGCGCGTCCGGGTTACTGGACATGCTGTGAAGCCGAGTCACCTCGAGCACCAACTCGAGGTGTGGATTGAAACAGCAAAGCACAAGTTCTCGCGCAACTTATGTTGCCGGTCACCTCGAGCACCAACTCGAGGTGTGGATTGAAACTACGCTTATTTTCTACTCAACACCGGTAGTCTAGTCACCTCGAGCACCAACTCGAGGTGTGGATTGAAACAAAGAAGATTGGTAGCGCTAGTGACGGCGAGCCCAGTCACCTCGAGCACCAACTCGAGGTGTGGATTGAAACTTGGGGGTACGAGGTTACTCCTGTTAGCAAGGAGGTCACCTCGAGCACCAACTCGAGGTGTGGATTGAAACCCCTCTGGCTGGTATCTTGGTGATACTGATGTTGCTGTCACCTCGAGCACCAACTCGAGGTGTGGATTGAAACTCCGAGAGTTGTTCGGCGTGGTAAAGTCCGTGGGTGTCACCTCGAGCACCAACTCGAGGTGTGGATTGAAACCCAAAAGGTTGATTATGGTGTTCAAAATAAAATTGTCACCTCGAGCACCAACTCGAGGTGTGGATTGAAACAGCCGGGGGCGTAGGCAGCCCAGCGGACAATTGTGTCACCTCGAGCACCAACTCGAGGTGTGGATTGAAACAGCGAATCCCGGAGCAACCATCGGCGCGGCTCTGGTCACCTCGAGCACCAACTCGAGGTGTGGATTGAAACCGGTCCCAATCAAAGAGCAACCGCTGGTCCCCGTTGTCACCTCGAGCACCAACTCGAGGTGTGGATTGAAACTAACCTCCTCGGCTTGGAGACAGGCCGAGGAAAAAGTCACCTCGAGCACCAACTCGAGGTGTGGATTGAAACACGTATTGGACTCTGGCGACGTTGTAGACCTGTTGTCACCTCGAGCACCAACTCGAGGTGTGGATTGAAACAGCAGGCACAATGTCAGGTTGTGGCACCGACGCCAGGTCACCTCGAGCACCAACTCGAGGTGTGGATTGAAACGTGGGGTGACATGGGTTATTTGCCGTTCTCGTTACGTCACCTCGAGCACCAACTCGAGGTGTGGATTGAAACACTGGACGCGAATGACAACGTCGTTGACCTTGACCAGTCACCTCGAGCACCAACTCGAGGTGTGGATTGAAACAAGCGCATCCACTGGCTCTGCGGGAGAACCGCAAAAGTCACCTCGAGCACCAACTCGAGGTGTGGATTGAAACAGTAATGGCGTTCAAGCAAATGTTTCTGTTACGAAGTCACCTCGAGCACCAACTCGAGGTGTGGATTGAAACTGTGTATTATGTTCTCGATGAGTTGCATAATTTTTGTCACCTCGAGCACCAACTCGAGGTGTGGATTGAAACAGGTGAACACCCAGGATTATCCGGGTCTGAGTTGTGTCACCTCGAGCACCAACTCGAGGTGTGGATTGAAACAGTTGACGCGCAATATACCGCGCAAGGAATTGACCGAGTCACCTCGAGCACCAACTCGAGGTGTGGATTGAAACCAGGTAATTTGGTCTACGAATAAACCTTCACCGGGGTCACCTCGAGCACCAACTCGAGGTGTGGATTGAAACTCCCTTATCTTCCCGTCGCGACTCTTCATGTATGTCACCTCGAGCACCAACTCGAGGTGTGGATTGAAACACCTCTTCTCTTTTCCGGTTTGTCATTGCCAAGGAAGTCACCTCGAGCACCAACTCGAGGTGTGGATTGAAACTTCGGTGGCCATTCACTTGGAGCTGACCTAGCCCGTCACCTCGAGCACCAACTCGAGGTGTGGATTGAAACTCAAAATATCTTGGTTGCTGTAGCGGATTTCTTCGTCACCTCGAGCACCAACTCGAGGTGTGGATTGAAACAAGAAAAAAGATGATCGCGCTTGTCCTCGCGATCGTCACCTCGAGCACCAACTCGAGGTGTGGATTGAAACGCGCTGGAGGCTATCCGTGAGGACTTGTTGGAAAGGTCACCTCGAGCACCAACTCGAGGTGTGGATTGAAACCGGTCAAACCAGTAGCGAAATGCAGTCGTCGAAGTCACCTCGAGCACCAACTCGAGGTGTGGATTGAAACTCCTTGGCTTGCTTCTCCAACTCTTCATTGACACTAGTCACCTCGAGCACCAACTCGAGGTGTGGATTGAAACGAACAAGCAACAACCCCATTAACCCCCCACCAAGTCACCTCGAGCACCAACTCGAGGTGTGGATTGAAACAAGATTTGAACAGCTTCGCGAAATGGGAGTGGTTGTCACCTCGAGCACCAACTCGAGGTGTGGATTGAAACCGCCGGGGGTAAGGGGGCGAATGAGGAGGAGGCCTGTCACCTCGAGCACCAACTCGAGGTGTGGATTGAAACCCTTCTAGCTGGTATCTTGGGGATACTGATGTTGCGTCACCTCGAGCACCAACTCGAGGTGTGGATTGAAACGGCGGATGTGATCGGGTAACACCCCAAATAGTCGTCACCTCGAGCACCAACTCGAGGTGTGGATTGAAACTCACATCGTGGAAAATGGAGAGGTCACAGGCTGGGTCACCTCGAGCACCAACTCGAGGTGTGGATTGAAACCCTTCAGGTGCGCATTACCTACACGGGGGGCTATGTCACCTCGAGCACCAACTCGAGGTGTGGATTGAAACTTTGGTTTTAAGTCTGGGTTGCTCTCCCTCAAGCCGTCACCTCGAGCACCAACTCGAGGTGTGGATTGAAACCACATTAGCGTTACAGAATTGAAATGTGAAGAGTGGTCACCTCGAGCACCAACTCGAGGTGTGGATTGAAACTTGTATGCTGACTTCAAACAAGTCAAATACACTGGAAGTCACCTCGAGCACCAACTCGAGGTGTGGATTGAAACAGGCGTTTATCCCTTTTAGAATTCCGCCACCAAGTCACCTCGAGCACCAACTCGAGGTGTGGATTGAAACGTTTGGGTGTTTATGCACCCAACAAAATACACAAAAGTCACCTCGAGCACCAACTCGAGGTGTGGATTGAAACATGTTATTCCGGGGATCGCAGCCCCTAATTTACCAGTCACCTCGAGCACCAACTCGAGGTGTGGATTGAAACAAGTCGTAATGCAGCGTTGACCGCGACGGGTCGCGTCACCTCGAGCACCAACTCGAGGTGTGGATTGAAACAGCCGAACTGGTTGTTTTGAATGCCAGAAGCGAATGTCACCTCGAGCACCAACTCGAGGTGTGGATTGAAACACATTGCCGATGGGTTTGACAAGGCATTCCTGAAGTCACCTCGAGCACCAACTCGAGGTGTGGATTGAAACTTGAAGAGGTTTATGCAGCATTGACTGAACCGGGGGTCACCTCGAGCACCAACTCGAGGTGTGGATTGAAACAATATGACGCGTGAAAACGCTGAATTGGTCGTGGTCACCTCGAGCACCAACTCGAGGTGTGGATTGAAACCCGAGCTGCAAGAGCTCCGTGGTGCGGGGACGAGTCACCTCGAGCACCAACTCGAGGTGTGGATTGAAACTCGTGGTGTGGCTCTGGTGTTAAGAAGTCAACTTGTCACCTCGAGCACCAACTCGAGGTGTGGATTGAAACTTTGCACGCTGGTCTTGCCGTCTATATCGAGTCAGGTCACCTCGAGCACCAACTCGAGGTGTGGATTGAAACGGTCTCTTGGGGGATGATACCTACCGCACGCAAAAGTCACCTCGAGCACCAACTCGAGGTGTGGATTGAAACAAGCCACCGGGCGCATTTGTGCTTGTTGCGGTCAGTCACCTCGAGCACCAACTCGAGGTGTGGATTGAAACCGGTCTGTTCGAGTTTTCGCAGGGATTTTTTGCCGGTCACCTCGAGCACCAACTCGAGGTGTGGATTGAAACAAAGCCGTTGTCAATAACGATCCCCCTTTTGGTGGGTCACCTCGAGCACCAACTCGAGGTGTGGATTGAAACTACAACAACTAGAGTGGGAATAGCTACAAACATACTGTCACCTCGAGCACCAACTCGAGGTGTGGATTGGTCATGCCCCGGTTTGATGGACACCCTGGAAAGAGGTGAATAGAACAAAGACAACAGGAATAAGACATTCACTAACGAATCCAAAAACAACGAATCCTCCCACTCAATCGGTGCTGCTCAGCAGCCAAATGCCAGACCGTCGAGCACTGGATCAAAACCGGCAAATCCGGCAGACAGATCGCACGAGAAATCGGCGTCGCCTACTCCAGTCTCAAGGACTGGAAACGCCGTTATTACGGTAACGCCATTCCCGAGCGCGACGACATGGCCGCAGAGATTCGCGCCCTCAGAGCCGAACTGGCACGTGTCACCGAACAACGCAACATTCTAAAAAAAACGCTGAGCATTTTCTCCCAACCACCTCAGAGCGCCACCTCCTCATTCAAAAAATGAGCACCACCCATTCCATCGCCCAACTCTCTGCCGCCTTTGCCGTGAGCCGCGCCGCTTTTGTTGCTTGGAAAAACGCTCCAACCAGCTTGCACCAAGAAGAGGACGCTCGGCTTTTGGAACAAATCCGAACCATTCACAAAACACACAAAGCCCGTTACGGCGCCGTGCGTATCGAAAAAGAACTCCGCAAATCAGGCCATTGCCGCGCGTTTAGGATTGGCCAGATGGCAACGCATTGAACTACAATCTGTTGATGGTGATAAGCAAGCATGAAAGGGATTTTGTCGGTGGCGAACCTCTGCGTTCGCAAAACTAAAACGCTCCAATGTAATGCAACCAAGACCTTTATGAGTGAACTTTGTCGCCTGAAAATGATAAACAGAATTCTTGGTTTGGCTCTTGTGGCTTGGAATTTGGCTGCGAGCGCCAGCTTGCCTGATCTGTCACAGAGGAGTATTGCAGCCGATACGCTGGATATGGGGCGACCTGAGATCACCAGTTTGATCTCTGGCCCTTCGGGGCGGGCCGAAAGCCATTCAGAGAAAATGGTTCGCTTGCGAAGCGCAGCCCTTAAAGGCGGTGCTTGGGATCAATATCGCCTGGCGCTGTTTTACGACTTGGAATCTGGAGCCATGCGTGACGCCAAAGAAGCAGTTGTCTGTTACCGTAAAGCGGCGGATCAGGGATTAAAGGAAGCCCAGCACTGCTTGGGAATTTGCTATGCCACTGGCGACGGAGTGGAGCGAGACTACAAGGAAGCCGCGAAGTGGTATAAGCGTGCTGCCGATCAAGGCTATGGACCCGCCCAGAACAATTTGGGTAACATCTATTTCGCGGGACGAGGCACAGCAACCAATATCGACGAGGCCGAAAAATGGTATTTGAAGGCGGCTGCGCAAAATCTCCCTCCAGCCGATTACAACATGGGCTGGGTTTGGAGTCTTAGGAACGATTACAAGCAAGCATTTGAATGGTACTACAGAGCGGCAACGAATGGTTTTCCACTTGCGGAATATGCGGTCGCGTATTTTTATGCAGGCGGAATGGGCGTCACAACAAACATCGAGCAGAGCGATAAATGGCTTCTCCGTGCCGCTGAACACGGTGAACCGCGCTCTTGCGCCGAAATGGGATCAAGGGCTTATCGAGCGAAGAATTACGATAAGGCTGTTTTCTGGGCCATCAAAGGTGGGACTAATGCGGTCGCGTTGAATTTTCTCGGATTGTGCTACGCCAACGGGAACGGTGTCCCGAAAGATTCACAAAAAGCTGTGGAATTCTTCCGCAAGGCCGTTGAGGTTGGCAGTGCTGACGCCGAGTGTAATCTCGGATCGCAGTACGCCCGTGGAGATGGCGTGGTGTCCAATATAGTCGAGGCTGTCCGTTGGTATCGCAAGGCAGCGGAAAAAAATCAGCCTTTGGCAGAGTATAGGTTGGGCTGTTGTTACAAGGAGGGAGTTGGGGTTGCGCAGGACACCCCTGCCGCGTTGATTTGGATACGGAGAGCCGCTGAACACGGCAATTTGGATGCACAACTGGCATTGTGCGCTTATTATGACTCCGGTGCGGAGACTAATTCTTCTCCTTTTGAAACGTTCAAATGGGCGCTCATGGCTGCAACTTCGGGATCGGCTCAAGCTCAGTTCCTTGCTGGTGATATGTATCTTACCGGTCGGGGATGCGAAACGAATCTCCCGGAAGCCGTAAAGTATTTGACATTAGCCGCAGACGCTGGGCATGCGGAAGCCCAACGGCAGGTCGGGACTTTTTATCTCCAAGGAACAGGCGTGGCACCGGATAGTTCAAAAGCGTTCTATTATTTCAGCAGGTCCGCGAGCAATGGAAATGTCTCAGCCCAGTATAGCCTCGGCACACTGTATCTGGAAGGCAAAGGCGTTGAACGAAGCGTCACCAGCGCTTTGAAATGGTTGTGCAAATCCGCCGAAGCTGGCCATTCAGGAGCGCAAGACGCTATGGGGGTGTTAAGCTCCGGGTTTGATGGATTGCAGCGTGATTCGGTTGCGATGACCAACTGGCTTTTCAAGGCTGCCGCCCAAACAAACGCACTCGCGAACTATCGCCTTGCAATGCTCTACTCCAAGGGCGACACGGTTCCTCAAAACCTAATTGAGGCGTGCAAGTTTCTAAAGGTCGCGGCTACCCAAGGGCTGCTTTCGGCGGAAATTCAATATGCTGATTGCCTTTTGAGAGGGATTGGAACTGAAACGAACATCATTGAGGCGGCAAAGTGGTTGCGGATGGCAGCAGAGCGTGGCGACGTTGCCTCCCAGTGCAGGCTTGCGTTTTTATATTACCACGGTCATGGAGTGAACAAAGACCTTGTCGAATCGGGGAAATGGCTGGGACTCGCAGCAATGTCGGGGAACGCTTTTGCTCAGAATGCGCTTGGATACCAGTATGAGCAGGGGGAAGGAATGAAATGTGACTTGGTCGAAGCTTACAAATGGTTTTGTCTTGCCGCCGCACAAAATGAGCGCAATGCGATTGTTAACCTTAAACAACTCAAACTACGCATGACTGCGGCTCAAATTGAAGAGGGCGAGAAACGAGCGGGTGCCTCGATGGGAGGCACAGAGGCAACCCCAAAACGCTGAGCATTTTCTCCCAACCACCTCAGAGCGCCACCGCCTTATTCAAGAAATGAGCACTGCCCATTCCATCGCCCAACTCTGTGCCGCCTTTGCCGTGAGCCGTGCCGCTTTTGTTGCTTGGAAAAACGATTCAACCAGCTTGCACCAAGAAGAGGACGCTCGGCTTTTGGAACAAATCCGTGCTATTCACAAAGCCCACAAAGGCCGTTACGGCGCCGTGCGCATCGAAAAGGAACTCCGCAATCAGGCCATTGCCACGAGCGCAAACGCGTGGCCAGACTCATGCGCACAGAGGGAGTTCACTGGTTCTGTCAAAGGCGTTATATACCCAGAACGACTGATAGTCGTCATTCCAATCCCATTGCACCCAACCGCTTGAAAGAAAGTTCAGCACCACAAAGAGTCGATCAAATCTGGGTGAGCGACCTCACCTACGTCGCCACCCAAGAAGGCTGGCTCTACGTGGCAATCATTCTCGATCTCTGGAGCCGACGCGTCGTGGGCTGGAGCGCTGGAACCACCCTTGAAGCCAGTCTGGCAGTGAGCGCACTCCAAATGGCATTACAACACCGCCATCCGCCAGCGGGAATGATCCACCACTCAGACCGGGGCATCCAATACGCCAGCAGTCAATACCGTGAAATATTAAAACAATCCCGATTTCATAGGACAGCACGCATCTAACCTGTCAAAACAGTCAGTCTGAAAACGTAAAATTCACTCCCAAAACTCTCAACGTTCCCTTTTGCACAACTCTTGTTTTACGAGGGGATAAAGAGAATTTTACCCTAATTTCAATTCCTATGGAATCCCATTGATTTTAAAGGGTCCTTTTATGGAAAGATTTGATGAAATACAGGCCGCTTGTTTGAAGTAAAATACTCTTTTTAAAAAGAATCGTTGACAAACTGTTACATATGTAACATATTGCTGACTGTTACAAACGTAACAGGAATAAATGAAAACGTCGATTCGAATAAGCGAGGCTGAATGGGAAATAATGAACGTGGTATGGCGGCAGGAACCGGTTGCTGCCAATACGATCGTTGAAGAATTGCGTGAGAAAAAGCAATGGAGTCTGGCGACTGTGCGTACCTTGCTGCGACGGTTGGTTAATAAGGGGGCGGTTGGACAGAAAGCGGAAGGTAAACGGTATATTTACACGGCTCTAGTTTCCATGGAAGCGTGTGTTCGCCAGGAAAGTGAATCTCTTTGGGAGCGCGTGTTGGGGCATGCGCCTTCATCTGCTCTCATTTACCTCGTTAAACGGGCTGACTTATCGAAAGAAGATATTCAGGAACTTAAACGTATTTTGCGAGAAAAGGAGGAATAATATGAATTTGACTTGCATGGAACGTTTCTTTGAATGGTTTTTACAGTCAACGTGGCAGGCGTCGGTTATTGCGGCCATGATTTTGGTTGCGCAGTTTTTTCTACGGAAACGCCTTTCACCAGCTTGGCGTTATGGCTTGTGGATGCTTCTGGTAGCGCGTCTATTGATACCAGTCCCACCCTCTAGTGCGATTAGCATTTTTAACTTTGTAAAGTGGCCTCTGAATTCCTCATTGGCAGTAGCCTCTGAATCGCTACCTGTTGAACCCAGCCGCACTCTTATCCAGGCAGCACCACAACCGCCTTCCTCACAAATTGCGACTCCAATGGCGCCAAAATCTGAGGTCAACATTGTTACTGAGACAAGAGTCTCCAAGCCGCTGCCGCAATTGCCTGAAGCGATGGTGTCTGGAGCATCCATTCAATTGTGGAATTGGGAACACATAGCCATCAGTGTCTGGCTTTTGGGTGTGGTGGTTTTACTGGCACGGTTTTTCTGGGGGGATATTTGTTTTCGCCGTCGACTGGCACATCATTTGCCGCTCTCAAATGTTTCTGTCCTAAAATTGATGGAACAATGTGCGGATTCTGTTGGTGTGTCGAGGCATCCAACACTTATTGAGACAGATGAGGTGGATAGTCCGGCAGTTTATGGTTTATGGAGGAAGAGCCTTTTGTTGCCAGATGGCTTGTGTGAACAATTATCAGAGAGTGAACTTCGGCATATTTTATTGCATGAATTGGCACACATTAAACGGCGGGATCCAGAGATGAATTGGTTGCTGGCAATCCTTCAAATTCTGCATTGGTTTAATCCGATGCTCTGGTATGCATTTTTACGGATGCGGTCTGATCGAGAATTGGCAACGGATGATCTGGCTCTGGCTCATACGGAACCCTCGGATCGCAGCATGTATGGCGAAACCATTCTTAAGTTGCTTGACAGGATTACACAACGTCCAACGTTGCCCTCGCTGATCGGCATTGCTGAAAGTAAGGAACAAATCAAGGAACGCATTTGTGCCATTGCTCACGGAGTTGGGCCTCGCTGGCAATGGGCTGCCCTTGCAGTTGCAGTCATTATTGGCAGTGTCGCTTTAACCAGCGCCGAACAACAATCAAAATCAGTCAATCTTCTTGAACGTTACCCCACAACATTGACAAAGGGGGATTCGGATTCTGCGAATGCCCGGCCATGGGAGTTCACAAAATCAGACATTTATCAGGTGTCTCGATTTACTTTGGATGTGGGAAAGCAATTCCACATTGAAATGGGAGTTTCTGATCTGGGGGTTGGGCATTGCAAGGACGGGAGTGTTTGGGCGGTTCTCATTCCACGCGAGAAAGGAAAAATCACCAGCTCTGCTGCTGCAACTGCTGAAGATATCGCGCATTTGTGGCTGAGGTTCCATCCAGGAAAAATCAACGTTCTTATTCCACCAGAAACAGTCGCCACTTCAGAAGCTGGAAACCTAGAGGAGAGAATACGCTCAATAGCTGAAGTGAAAATGCAGTCGAGTTGGCATGCTAATGGCGATGCGATGATTCCTGAGCCAAAGGACATGACGGTGGATGCAGACACAAAGAACGGGCCTCGTCGATTCTTTGTCGTGGATACTGAAGCACAGAGCGTTGAATATGTTGATGCTTTCGTTGAACAAGGAATTAAAACTAAGGAGGCGCCAAAAGAACAGGCCACAACTGATGCCGATCGTCCCAGTGTGGTGTCAGTGACACCATCAAACGGAGCGCAGAATGTTGATCCATCGCAAGGACTGCATATTCGCTTTGATCGTCCCATGAGCCCTTCGCAAATGAAACTCGAATGGGTGACTGGAGGGTTTCGACTGAATGGAAGTATTCAACCCGATCCCGATCAAAAGGGGGTTGTCATCCCGGTGTTGTTAATGTCTGGAGTAAAACAAAACCTGGTGATTAATCGTGGTGACTATCGAGGAATACGCGAGTCATCCCAACAAAAGTTCCCAATGGAAAAAGATGGTTTTGTAGATGCAAAAGGCATACCTGCCAATGAGTATAATTGGAATTTTCAGGTAAAAGGACATAGCGCAAAGCCTGGAGCGACCAAACCCAAAGTCGTCAGTTATTTTCCTCAACCAGGTGCCACCACAGCATTGATGACCTATGTAAAACTCACGTTTGATCAGCCAATGATGCGTCCTGAATCTATATTCCCATACCTGAAAAAAACATCATCATTGGACGGGCCGTATATTATTGACAATATTGACTACGACCCGGCAACTTATACATTCACATTTCCTGTGTTATTGCGGGTTAATGATGATGTTCGTTTGACAATTAGAGGCTTTTACAGCGTAGATGGGGCGGAATGTGATCCCATCATATTACATTATCAAACAGACAATGAAAAGCTTGACCCGAATTTTGAAAAACAGGCCACAGTATCTGCACACAATCCAGACATGCAAAAGTTACTAATTGGCATGAAGGAAGCTCGCATGCGCCTTCACTCTGGTGTTGAGACAGTGCTGACATATGATTTGATACAGTCTACAAACGGCTTTGATCGTATTACTGCAAACACGGCAACCTTCAAATGGCAGGGAAGCAACCAAGTTTACGCAGATATTACCGGACCTATGACTTCGCCCAAAAAATTTATTTTGGGTTGTGATTCGAAGAACTTCTGGTTGTATTCTGAGGATGATGAGGGGCAGAAAAGACTTGATCAGACACCGATTGCAATGACACGCAGCCAAATAAATCTTCTTGATCCGTTCGGTCTTGTAAACTATACGGTTCAGAAAGTGGTTTCAAATGGAAAAATCGTGTATTTGGGCAAGTCGATTTTGGACAAGCGTTCGTGCCAAAGACTCCAGCAATGGAATGTCAATACAAAAGGCTCAGTCTGGGCATCTTTGACAGAATGGTGGATTGATTGCGAAACGATGCTTCCGACCCAGATTGTTCAATATCACAGTTTTGGTTGCCGTGTGGTTCGATTTGATTATAAGGATCTGAATAAACCACTGCCAGATAGTGATTTCACTCCACCGTCTGCAGAAAATGCAAAAGCACTATTTTTTACAAAAGAGCCGCAAGCAAATGATGGGCGATTTTTCCAAATCAAAGATGGCTCTTCTGGGGTAATGTCTGGTCGGATCGGTTTTCGCTCCGAAAAAGGAACGACCAGTTCTGGATTAAACTGAAAATGCAAAGTGGCAATGAATCTGAATCACAGATGATTCAATAATTCATCATCATGCAATTTTGATGGGACGAACAACAGGGCAATGGGGTGGAGAACCTCTTTAATGGAGGTATTGTTGTGGGCTTGGTGAAATTCACAAATTTCTCCAAGCCCATCGTCTATTTGAAGAAATCCAAAGTCATGTATTTTGAATAAACTCTTTTAGTTGACACTGTGGGGAGATGGACAAATGGACATAAAAAAAAGGGGAAAATAACAGAAGATAAACTTGACGACAGAAAATGGGGTGGTTAGTTTTGCCATTGCGCAAACGTTTGCGCAACCATGACATGGTTCATGTCGGTTCTTTGAATTCGATTTTGAACATCTGGATTGGTATTCGAATTTTAACTGTTTAAATAGGATTGGATTCATGAAAATAAAGGCGTCATTTTTAGGATTTTGCTGTGCAGCACTGGCTTTGTCTCTTCAGGCAGCCGAAATAAATCCGGTGAAGGTGATTTTTGATACGGATATTGGCAATGATGTGGACGATGCCATGGCGATTGCAGAACTTCACGCGCTTGAGTCTCGTGGTGTGTGCAAGGTTCTGGGGATGACAATTACCAAGCCCGACGAACTGGCTGCTCCCTTTATCGACGTGTTAAACACGTTTTACGGACGTCCCAATATTCCGATGGGGTATACACATTCGTCCCTGACAAATGTTCCGAGTTCATTTTTACAACTTGCTGAGGTAAAGGATGGTGGACAATATCGTTATGCTCACAAAGTGCACCGGAGTTCGGACCTGCCAGAAGCAACTGCTCTTCTGCGTGAGCTTTTGAGCAGGGAAGAAGATCATTCGGTGGTATTGATTCAAGTGGGTTATTTTTCAAATCTCGCTGCTCTACTTGATACGAAGCCTGACACGAACTCACCATTATCAGGGCGTGAGTTGATACAAAAGAAAGTTAAGTTTCTGTCAGTGATGGCGGGAGCTTTTAAGAAGATTGGTCAGAATGAGCATTTTTGTGAATTCAATGTTGTTCAAGATCTTCCCGCATCGCGCAAAGTTGCGGCGGAATGGCCAACGCCCATTGTTTGGAGCGGTTTTGAGATTGGGGCCGCCATTGAATATCCAGCCGAGAGTGTAAATCGGGATTTTGCATATGTGGCCCACCACCCTGTGGCTGAAGCCTATTGTCATTATATCCCCATGCCACATAATCGTCCGACCTGGGATTTGACCGCTGTTCTTTATGCGGTATATCCAGAACGCGGGTATTTCGGGTTGTCTGAGGCTGGGCAAGTGAGCATTGACGCAGATGGATCGACGCATTTTGTTGCTTCTGTCAATGGAAGGGATCGCTATTTGACATTGAATGAGGCTCAAGTCGTTCGAGTAAAGGAAGCATTTGTGCAATGGGTTAGCGAGCCTGCGCACAAGGGAGAATAGGGATTATAGACAAGACGAATTGTCACCATCACTGATTTGTTTATTTGATTTAGACTGCTCGACATCCATGATGGCAGGGCATTTCAGGCCATCTTACATTTTCATTCATTCGGAGAAGTGTCCCTAGAAACACTTCCCCGAAGGTGGGTTATTTTGTGGCAAAATAACAGGAGGTAATCGAATTTCGATGAAGGACGTCCCAACTTGAAAAACCAGCCCTTCGGAGCATTTCAAACTGGAATGGTATGGAGCGGGGACTGTCTTCGATTTCAATGTGCGCAAAGTTCTTTTTGCGATAATCGGTACCAGCCACGGAATCCAAGTAGGCTCCGTAACGTTTCCAGACCAGTTCCTGGATCTTTTCATCATCGTAAATTGCAATATCCGCAACAAACAATCGACCACCGGGTTTGAGCCAGCGATGGAGCCGTCCAAATACATTCATCCAATCGGATTCTTCTCGTAGATGGTGTAGAACGGCTCCAGCAACAATGCAATCTGCCATGTTGGGCTCGAATTTTAGTTCCCTCAAATCGGACTGATGAATGGTTACAGACGGATTCCCTGCCGCCTTGATTCGATCTTGGGCACGTTCGAGCATCTTTGCGCTTAGATCGACGAGATGGGATTGCAGTGGTTTGACCTCCTGCAAAATGCGCAACGTGTAGTTTCCTGCGCCGCAGCCCAAGTCCAGGAGTACCCCGTCAGGTTGGAGTCTTGTGGCTACTGCTTCGGCAACAATATCAAGCACCAGCACTGCATCCACAGCAGCCTTCTGTCCGGTTTCTAGATGGCTGAATCGTTCAACATCGTTGTCAAAACCAGAACGAATTTCCTCCACGGTGGATTTTTTCCTGTTCAAGCTGCAGTCGGGACCGAATGTTGTTTTCTTCGCATTCATGAGGTAAGAATATCGATTCTTGGTTATTGCTTGAAATGCTAATAAAACATAATACTTATGCATTAATGGTATGAATCGCGTCAGCGTTTTTGAATTGGAATGTTTTACGGCAGTGGCTGAAGAATTGAATTTTTCGAGAGCCGCCAAGCGACTGCATATCAGTCAACCACCTCTCTCTCGCCAAATTCAGGGACTGGAGACAAAACTGGGTGTCCGGCTTTTGGATCGCAACACACGCTCTGTCGCACTTACTTCAGCCGGAACATTGTATCTTGAAGATGCCCGACAAATTTTAATGCGTTTAGACAGTGCGGCGGCCAGTGCGCGACGGGCTGAGACTGGAGAAAATGTCCGGCTCAGGCTGGCTTTTGTTGGGGCTTTGCTGGATGAAAAGATGGTGGCCATTCTCCAGAAATTTCGAAAGCGTCATTCCAAGTGTCAGATTCACCTTGAGGACTTGCCTCCATCGGATCAAATCAATGCTCTGGAAGCAGGGCAGGTGGACGGTGCCTTCATTGGTGCTCTTCCATCGCGTCTCCACAAACACCTTCGGACCGTTATCTGGAAACATGAACCGCTTTTGTTGGTATTGCCCGAAAAACACCCATGTGCACGGGAGAAATCCGTTTCATTTGAATCTCTGAAGAAGGAAAGCTGGGTTATGGTTTCAAGAAAAGCGGCTCCTGCTTTTCGACGTCAATTTGATCTCTTGTGTGCGGAAGCGGCGATTCATCCCCGCGTTGTTCAGGAATCCGAACGCGCAGCTGCTGTATTGACGATGGTTGCGGCAAATCAGGGGGTTAGCATTTTCCCGGAATCCATTTCACAACTGGTTCACCCCGCTGTGGTTTTTCGTCGTGTTCGAGGTGCAACTCCCACGTTGGACCATACTTTTGCGTATCGAGCAATTCCAGAGAATCCACTAATGAAAGATTTTCTGGATATTCTTGGATGGTAACTCCACGGACTCCTTTTGCGTCCAGTGAAAAACGGCATCACTCCTCGTGGCATTTTCGCGTGTGCCATTTTTGTGGGTAATGCAACTCATTCCACATGAATTAGATCGGTTTGAGATCATAAAAAAACTTTCCCTTAAATTTGTCGTGTTAATGACGATAAAGGAAGAAGCCAGCAAGATGATTGTATGGGGTGGATGGGCTTTGGGCATAGGTGAAAAATGGCATTCAGCCGCGATGCGGTCGATTGCAGTTAATTGTCTCCAGTTGGAATGGTTTTACTAAAAAGTTAAAGATCAATGAAATCGAATCGTCAAATCTCGACTTCTACCGAAGAAGCCATCAATAAGGTTCTTATCAGTTCCAAAAAGTCTGTAAATTGGTTTAGGCGTTTGGGGGTGTTAGGAGTTGGAATGATGGCAATTACTCCGGTCATAAACTTTTCTAGTCAGGCGGCAGATGCCTCGAATTCCGGGGCAGTGGGAACAAATTCGGTGTCGGCGCTGACTGATTCTGATTCCAAGTGCGTATTGACAATGCAAAAACCCTCCTGGCTGACGGATCTGTCCGTCGGCGTCAGGGAAAGCTACGACGATAATGTGTATGCGTACGACGTCAGGACCGGTCCTTTTGATACAGGCATTCCGGGGAGTGAAGCAGGTCTTAGACGGCGGGATTCCTGGATCACAACCGTTTCGCCGAAGGTCGGCTTCAATTTTGCCCCACTCCTTGGAAAAGAGACAGCATTCCAAACTCTGGGGATTAATTATTCACCTGATTTTGTCACGTATCACGATGAAGATTCGGAAAGTTATAACCTTCATCGCGTTGTGGGGGCCGTCAAAGGTAAATCGGGTGATTTCTCGTTTAATGCGGAAAACACTTTCAGCTACATTGACGGAAATAAATACGGTTTAACTTATCCAACCGATCTCAATGCCTACTCGACTGCAATTGTCCGCGAACGCCGTGAACAAATACAGGACCGTTACAAAGTTGACTTCCAATATGACATTGATGATTTCTTTGTTCGTCCAACCAGCTCTCTGAGTTACTACGATCTGCGGACAGAACAGATCAACAAAACGGGATACCAAAACTTTGCCGACCGATATGACATTAACGGTGGTTTAGATCTCGGCTACAAAGTCCTTCCCGAAGCCACACTTCTATTGGGATACCGTCATGGGGTTCAATACCAGGAGAAATACAGTTGGAATCCCTACGCTTCATCCAGCGATTACGAGCGCGTGCTGGCCGGCTTTGAAACAAAGCCCTTGAAGTGGTTGAAAGTAAATTTTCTTGCAGGTCCGGACTTTCGCTCCTACGCCCAAAACGCAGCAGTCATCGATCATCATCCTCTCAGATACTACGGAGAAGGCAATGTCGCTGCGACCCTTACGGATAACGATTCCATTGCATTCAAATACAAACAGTATCAATGGGTATCCAGTACAGGAAAAGTCCCTTATTATGACAGTGGTTACGAGCTGACCTACACGCGAAAACTTAACAGTAAAGTATCTTGGAATCTCGGCGCACGCTTCTGCGATTCAGATTACACCAGTGGAGCCATGAATGGTGCCTATATCAAACGCGATGACGCCTTCTACATGCTATCGACTGGTATAACCTACGATATTACAAAGAACCTCGTTGCCGACTTGTCCTATTGCTATAATTTTGGGCGAAACCTTCAGGATGGCCTCTCAAACGAAATTGATGATTACCGCAAATATGATCGTCAGATCGTCTCTCTTGGAATCCAATTAAAATTCTGATGGACTAGAGCAGAAAAGACAATTCTGGGATAAATAACGGAGAATCGTCTGGTATATTCATACGTTAGGCGCATACTGAAGCCATGAAAGTACTTCGGAATTTGCGCGGAGGTTTCGTTGTCGTTGTTTTTTGCATCATTCTGCAACTGTGTCTAAAAGGAGGCACGGCTTGTGGCCAATCTGCAATTGAAGCCGCGCTGTCAGAGAAATTTTTCATTGCAATTCTGCAAAACGACACCAACACCGTTTTCAAACTGCTTGATTCAAACACCAACCTGGTTGAGGCGAGGTATCAAGATCGCATGCCGTTACATTTGGCAACGGAAAAGGGTTTTACCAACATTGTTATCAAACTCATCCATTGCGGTGCTGATATTGACGCACAAAGCGATTCATTACACATAAGTGTAAACCATATTACCCCGTTGGCTGTGGCCATCCGATACAATCGTCTTGACGCAGCGAAAATCCTTATTGAAGCCGGGGCGAATCCAAACATCCTTTCATCCCTTGATGGTACCGCGTTGCATCTTGCCCTTACCCTAAACCGGCAGGAGACCGTGAAATTATTACTAGACCACGGGGCAAATCCATTTTTTGAAAACCCGGCTTCATACAGCCAGGTGACACCGATTGATCTGGCAATCCGCCACAACCACTATGCGCTAATCCCCAGAATGTTGGAATTAAAGGACAAATTCGAGGTGTCAAAAAGACAGGATAATCAGCCTTTGGTTGGCATCTATGCCGGACCAGGGGAGGCAAGGGCAGCATCAAAGGTCATCAAATATCGTGGACAGAGCTGGCTTCGATCCGCGGCGTGTCATTGTGAGACGGAAACCTTGGTTGCCCTGTTCAAAAACGGTGTCACAGTCCAGACAAACTCGCAAAATGAACCATCCATACTTCAATCCTTTGCACTTGCCGAAACTGAAGCTGAACGAGGAGGCGATACCAATCGAGAACGCTGGTTAAAGGTTCGTGATTTGCTGGTTAAAAACGGCTCGGAATACGATGTTTTTTCAGCGACGGCAATCGGAGACTTGGCGAGGGTAGAAAGACTGTTTAAAGAAAATCACGATACCGTAAAAACACGCGATTTTTCCGGACAAACCCCGTTACATTGGGCTGTGATGACCGAGCGTCTGCCCATGGCCGTTTTTTGGATTCAATCCGGCGCATCGTTGTCGGCTACCAATTTAGCTGGGCAAACAGCACTGCACCTTGCTGTAATTCAAGAAAACACCAATCTCGTTTCCCTGCTTCTCCAAAATCAAGCCCCCACATTTATTCGTGACACAAATGGCTGGACACCGCTTGATGCGGCTCTTCAGGCAAAAAAAACCAAAAGTATTAAGCTGCTTCTTTCGACAAAAGAGGGATCAACGAACAAGTCGATCGGAATATCCACTCCATTGCATCAGGCTGCAGAAATAGGAAAAATACCGGCTCTGGCTGCCTTGTTGGAAAAACAAACGGATCTGGAGGTTCATAATGAACTTGGGCAGACGCCACTTCAGGTTGCTGTTCTTCACGGTCATCTGGCGGCTGCATCCTATTTGATTGACAAAGGAGCCAATATCCAAGTTCGCACAAAGGAGGGTAACACACTTCTTCATCAGATATTTCTAGAGGGGAGCTTTTCCATTGCAGATCGTCCCCCGCTATCATGGGTTTCCAATAGACTCACCAATTCAGCCAAGGACCAGATATTAAAACCCCTGACAAACATATCTGAAGAAAACCCACCTAGTAATCTGCTAGAGGGAACAAGTTACCTTCTCGCTTTCGGTGTTGATCCACAATGGACGAACAACGCTGGGCAAACAGTCATTCAGTTGTTGACAGAAAAACAAGATGGACATGGTGCCATTTTCTTCGAGGGTGATCTGGAACAGATTTTTAAATTATTAGCCAGTGTTGGATGTAAAAATGATCTACGCGATGCGAATGGGGATACACCATTGCATCGTAATTTAAATGACTTTGATCATTCTTACGTTGAACGGCTCCATGCACTTATTGCCAGTGGAATAGACATCAATGTTACAAACAATCAGGGTAGGACACCTCTTCACAAGGCTGCGGAGAAGGTTATTTCATGGAGCGACAATCCAACAAACGGGATTTTCCAAACGCTCTTGTATTACAAGGCGAATCCAAATGCCCGGGATAACGAAGGCATGACTCCAATGCATGTTTTGGCTGCGAGCGATACGTCATTTAAGCACGAGGCAATGATGGCTCTCCTAAAAGCCGGAGCCAATCCAAACCTTCAGGACAAGCGGGGGTGCACCCCGGCGCATCTCCTTTTGACCCCCGAGTCGATCTCTTGGGAATCAGGAGAATGCCTGCTTGAACTTCAAACGAACGGAGCCAATTTTAAGATCAAGGACAATGACGGAAAAACGCTGCTTCATTATGTTTCCGCAGTGGGGGATAAAGATCCGTTCTTTTTTATCAACCAGTTTGACAGGATCTTTACAAACACAATCTTTGATTTTAATGAGCCTGACAAAAACGGAGACACACCGGCTCAAATTGCTGCAAAAACCAAAACAACTGCTGTGCTTGACTGGCTTGTCAAGCATGGAGCAAACCTTGACAGCACAAATAAATCCGGCCAAACCCCTCGTTTGGTGATGCTGCATCAAACAAATAAAATGCTGCAATCAATGTTGTTGGATTCTGAAACCGATGTCTTTATGGCGATCCAGCAGAATAATACAAATGCGCTTTCCATATTGCTTGATGCGGATCCAAGCCTTGTGTTTAAAACAAATTTTGCCGGCCAAACTCCACTTTATGTTGCCGTGTCAGACAAACGCACAAATGCCATTGATATTCTTGAAAAGCACAGTGCCCAGTGGGATGTCTTGTCAGCGGTTTTGGCCGGAAGAACCCGCATTTTGGAAAGACTGTTTGCTGAAGACCCAGCGGTCGTTCACACAAATATTTATGGTCGTTCCCTCCTCCATTTTTCTGTCAAGAATGGAGACGTTGAAACAACCCGTTTTTTGTTGAAAGCCAAGGCAGACATCCATGCGCAGGACCAAAGAGGCCTCACGCCTCTTGGCGTGGCAAAACTTCGAAAACAGGGTGAGTTGATCAAACTCCTCCGTCAAAATGGAGCCAGTGAAAACATCTTTGACACTGCTTATACCGGAGATTATTCCAACGCGGTAACTTTTCTCAAAACCAATAAAGCGCTTGCCCTTGCAACAAATGGCGCCGGAGTTTCAGTCTTGGAAATTGCCGCAGGAACAGGGCAGGCCGATATCCTCAATCTGCTCCTGAAGCAGGGGGCATCTGCCAAATATGTCAACCCTCGCAGCGGCTGGACTCCACTCCATCTATCTGCGATTGAAAACCAAACCAATACAGCAGCGCTGCTGATTCGACATGGCGCAAAAGTAGACGTTTATAATCAACATGGAATGACCCCGTTACATTATGCGGCAGCCAACGGCTCAATCGACGTTGTCAAACTTCTGCTCCAAAAACACGCGAAAACGGATCTTCCAAGTCTCGAGATTACCAATGGTTCTCCCAGATTAAGAAGACTGCGAGGTCTCAATTTTGCAAAAGGTGGAAATACGCCATTACATTTGGCGGCTTTTATGTTTCAAACAAACGTTATTCCTTTGCTTATAAAAAATGGCGCCAATGTGAATGCAAAAAACTCGTTCGGCTTGACTCCTTTGGGATTGGCTCAAATTCAGCCATTTTCAGCTATTCGATTTGATTTCTGGAATGACTTCGAATTTGCGGGTCCATTATGGGGCTACAAAGGATATACGACGATTCCTGGCCAACAGAATGCAGCAATTGAAATGCTGAAAAGTGCGGGCGGCAAATCTCCTACCACCGGTAGAAATGGGATTCCGTGGTAACCACTTTATGATTGGATTCCCTGGCTTTTGGTTGCGCCTCAAACAGGGTGCAACCGAATGCAAGTTAATCTGATTTGGTTTGATCGAATAATTCCAGGCCTTTTTTGACAACCGCCTGAACGTTTTCGCTGTTCGGCGAACTTTTCCCTTTTATCAAACCAATCTGACTCAGATCAAATTGAAGGAATTTATGGAATCCGGCATCACGAAATGTCTTGCTGGCACACTTTTTGGGGCAGCCATCAATCACCAGGATTTTCTCGGCGAGCTGGGCATTGAGTGTAATGTCCGGATCACGGGCGGCAATACTGGCAAGGCAGGACATGGCAGCCAGATTGTTTCTTTTCATGTGTCGGGCGGCCAAATCGGTCAATTCTCCAACATCAGCCGTGCCGGAACAGACAAACACCAACTTAACATTTTTGCGCGCGTTCATGCCGTTGTGACTTTTAATTCATTAGTGATGACACTGGCTATGATCACAGCCTGAGGCTCCCGTGGCGAGCGTATTATTAAGCAATGCCTTCGCCTGTTCTTCGGGGGGTCCATTGGGAATTCCAGTCCGAACGGCAATCTTGTTTTGAGCCAGTAATTGCGCTGCCCGTCCTCCCATGCCTCCGGCAATGACAACTTCCACCCCCTGTTCGCGAAGCCAGCGAGGCAGGGAACCCGGCTCGTGAGGCGGGGGTATCAAGAATTCGACACTGCCAATTTGTTTCTTCTCTGGATCGGCCGTGACAAGGGCGAACTGTGCGGCATGTCCAAAGTGCATGCATAATTTTCCATCTTCAGTGGGAATGGCTATTTTCATAATGATTTTTCTATTATTGTAATCTGTCAAATCTACAGCACTTTGAACGGTTCCCCTTTCTTCTTCTGCAACATCCAGGCATCAGGAATTTACCTTCCATTAAGTTCCCGTTCAGAAACGCCTCCAGCACAGTCTCAACAGGTCCACAGATTTCAGAAGTCACTTTGACTCCTGATTGTGTCAACGCCAGTTTCAAGGGGCTTGAGATGGCACCACAAATAAGATGATCGATTTTGAGCTCAACGACTTGGCGAGCCAGCTTTAACGGATCGGCATTCGCCAGAATCACTTCAGAGCGCTGGCGGTCCCGAATCACCAAAAGCCGTGCCGCAACATCAAGAACAGGCGAAATTCGACCTTCAAAAATGGGCATTGCAACGGTCATGACAAATCACATCAGCCGTGTATGCGATTTCCATGCCAATCCTCGAAACGCTTCAAAAACACCCCGTTTTCAGGCCATTTTGGAGAAATACAATTGCATAGCATGACTCTTTCCTCAAAAGGCATGGCAAATTGCAATGGGTCAGGTTGACTCAATTTTTACTCTTGGGAATGTTGCGGCAAATGGCCAGACTCCCATAGGGGAAACCGATATGTTGAGCCACAATTGCACATTTTACTTTGAGCAGAAAGAAAATGTCTTTTGCGCAACCTTCAAGCGATTCATAATTCGCCTGCCCCTTGGAAATGATCAGTTCTGCATTTTGAAAACGTTTGCGGAACTCCGGACTGCAATCAGGAAGCTGGGTTCCCATCAGGTCGGCTCCGTTGTCGATTACCTCCAGCAGTCCGGGCAAACCAGCCGCCTGTGCATCCGCCATCAACGCATCATTCAATGCCGGACCGCCCTTGACCACAACCGTGATCTTTTTGGGCATCAGTAATTCCAGGAGGAGCCTGTCAAATACCAGCTCACCGGCGTTGTCAGCCAGAAATAGAATGTCTTTTGCAGATTTGGCAGCGCTAAGAAACTCCGTGGAATCAGATGAAAGCGACGCTTCAAAGGAACGCTCCAGAGCCTCTGGAATCTGTTTTGTTTGAAAATCAAGACTGCCCCCAAAATCAATGCTGTTGGCGGCAATGGAAAGTTTCAGTGCAAAAAGAAGCGGGTTTTCAGATTTAAGCGCTTTCTCCTTCCATTGGGGATACAACGCGAGAGCGTGACGATTTGATTCCTTTTTGATCTCCAGATACGGATCAGCAACGCCTATGCGTTTGCAGACCAGATGCCACATGTCTTTCCCAACCAAGGGGGGCTGGCATAGGTTCATTCCACTGGTCAAATGCAGAACATCACGCAATACAGCTTCATGAACAGCGGAATCTGAAGAGGCAACGCGGGCGATTTTCAGGCTTTGGCGAATCAGACACGGAATACAGTCAAGTGAGGTGTTCACAATACTATTTACAATATATATTAAGGATTATTTTCAAATTCAGACACCGCTTTTGCGGCTTTTCAACTTTCGAAAGAGCGTGCTGGGATTGATCCCCAGGTCCTGGGCAGCTTTTTGTTTGTTTCCCTTGTTTCGTTGAAGCGCCTCGATGATCAACTTTTCCTCCATCGCTTCCAGCGTCATAGGCCCCGTTGAAAAAGTAACATTGCCGCCCCCTGCAAAATGACATAATGGCTCGGGCAAGTGCCGCAACTCAATAACGCCCCCCTGACAAAGAACGAACGCGTGTTCAATGATATTCTCCAATTCACGCACATTCCCAGGGAAATCGTAATCCATCAGGCAGGCCAGTACCTCGTTCGAAACGCCAGCCACGGCCTTTCCCCGAAGACGGTTAAAATGCAGGATGAAATGATCGATCAATGTTGGAATGTCCTCGCGGCGTTCACGCAAGGCAGGGAGTTCCACAGGCACAACGTGAATGCGATAAAACAAATCCTCACGAAACCGGCCTTCGTCCACCAGCTTCTTTAAATCCTTGTTCGTTGCGGCCAGAATGCGCACATCAGCCCTGACCGAGATCACCCCCCCAAGGGGTTCATAGACCTTCTCCTGCAGTACTCGCAACAGCCGGGTTTGCATTGCTGAAGAAATATCCCCGATCTCATCCAAAAATAACGTTCCTCCCTCCGCCAGCGCAAAACGTCCGGGCTTGTCCTTTCGCGCATCAGTGAATGCCCCTGCCTTGTATCCGAACAATTCCGATTCCAGCAAATTATCCGGCAATGCGCCGCAATTCACGGCAATGAAACGTTTGTTTCGGCGCTTGGATAGACTGTGAATGGCGCGGGCAAACAACTCTTTCCCTGTTCCGCTGGCCCCGGAAATCAAGACCGTACTGTCGCTTTCCGCAATGGCGGGAAGAATTTGAAACACCCGTTGCATGGGAGCACTGTGTCCCATGATATCTGAACAGGCGTTTTGCATCTGCATCTCGCGATGTAATTCCTCCACCACTCTCAAATCCCTGAAACTCTCCACTCCACCCACCATTTCACCTCGTTTGTTTTTTAAAACCGCGGTTGAAATGCTGATCGGAATTTTCCGGCCTCGGACATCAATGATATAAACCACCTTGTTCGTCACGACCCGGCGTGTTGCCATTGTCTGGCGCAACGCACACCCGCTCTCGCAAATGCTCGCCCGAAAAACATCGCAACACCGCCGTCCAATGGCCTGATCCCGTCGAATACCAGTAATCTGTTCTGCGGCACGATTAAAAAACGTAATCCGCCATTCTTGATCCACCGTAAAAACCCCGTCTGGTATATAGTCCAACAAGTCATTCATCATCGAAACTCGACATCAAAATTACTTTTAAACAGTGAATCAAACTGTTGCAATTTGCAATCTCGTATCACAAATGTAGTTGCGATTTGCAATAGTCCCTCATCCTGTTCCTTTATGCCATGATAAACAAAATATTGCTGATGCAAGCCTTGTGCCAGAATCAGAAAACCATGAATAACGAATCCGAAGGTCAAAGGAGATGGGGAGTTGAGCATCAACCTTGGGGCTACTGCACATGCACCACCGAAGAACAACCATTACTGTCTGTTACCCCCATTCTGAATTGTGGTTTTACTGGCGCATATGATACGCGTCTTCATGTCTCTCAAAGTTAAGCAAATTTGCTTCTCACTTATCCCAGCGGATAGGCTCGACTTGTGGATTTGGATTGTTTTAGAATTTTGCGCATGACGACCTTGACGCCAGAAAATCTGACTGTGGCCACACTGGGAAAGTGTGTTTATAAATCCCCTTTAAACCTACATGCCCGTGGTTTGGCCGCTAATCAATTCGTACCAGATGAAGCTCGCGTGCGTTATTTCGTTGACTTGCGTTCTTCAAAATCTCCGACCTACGACCCGTTGTTTGAAAAGGCAGGTCCCCGCGAGCATCTGTTCTTCAAGCCAGAGGATGTTCGCGCTGCCATTGTTACATGCGGTGGCTTGTGTCCAGGTCTGAATAACGTCGTCCGCTCCGTTTTTCTTGCGCTATACCACAATTACGGTGTTAAAACCCTTTTGGGAATTCGTTACGGTTATGAGGGGTTCAACCCAGCGTTCAATCATCCGCAAATCTCCATTACCACCGACTTTATTGAGCACATTCAGGAAGAAGGGGGGTCTGTTCTTGGGACCTCGCGCGGGCCGCAGCCAGCGTCGGTCATTGTCGATTTTCTGGTCAGTAAGGCCATTAACATTTTGTTCTGTGTGGGAGGCGATGGCACCCAACGCGGGGCCCATAGTATCTGCGAAGAAATTAAAAAGCGTGGTCTTCCCATTTCCGTCATTGGAATTCCAAAGACGATTGATAATGACATCATGTATGTCGAGCGCACGTTCGGTCTTTCCACGGCAGTCGAAGAAGCCCAAAAAATCCTCGATTGCGCCCATAATGAGGCCCATGGGACCATCAATGGTGTTGGCCTTGTCAAAGTAATGGGGCGCGAATCCGGCTTCATTGCGGCAGAAGCGGCTCTTTCAAATCAGGAAGTCAATTTTGTACTCATTCCAGAAGTGCCGTTTGCGCTGGATGGGGAACGTGGCTTCTTGAACTACCTGCGCAAACGTCTTGCCGCCCGCGCCCACGCAGTTGTCATTGTGGCAGAAGGTGCCGGCCAGGATTTGATGCAAAGCCAGAATCAAACGAAAGATGCCTCTGGAAACGTGAAATTTGCGGACATTGGCATTTTCCTCAAGGATAGGATCAACACCCATTTCAAGGACATTCACGTGCCGGTTAATGTCAAATATTTTGACCCCAGCTACGCGATTCGGAGTGTTCCCGCCAATTGTGATGACAGCGTCCTGTGTGACCGGCTTGCCCGTAACGCCGTTCATGCCGCAATGGCTGGCAAGACGGACACCTTGATTGGCTATTGGAACAACTCTTTCACACACGTGCCCATTTCTCTCGCCACCAGTGCGAAGAAGCGGATCGATCCCCAAGGTGAATTGTGGATGAGCGTCCTGGCAGCAACGGGGCAGCAGAGCGAGATGGTTTGAGAGCGCTGGGACTGACAGGAATGTGCTTCTTTCCGCTTGCGAGAGCTGTTTATTGGATTAGAGTAACGCAAGACTCCATTTCCAAAAAAGGCAACCAACCCGTTCAAGTTGCGCGGGTTATTCAATTGGAGAGACGTTATGAACAAGAACATTTCTGACGCCGGTCAAAATGCAGGAAAACTCAGTCCCAAGATTCATCCTGTCGTCATCTACCCGGTTGTTCATCCTTCAGATACGACGGATCTGGAAGAGCTCTACAGGCTCATGGAAAAGTTGGCTCAGACGCCAGAGGTCTATGAACGGCCCATCACAGTGATGGACCGAAAAACGTTCTATGCCGACGAGTGGAACACGCAGTTCACCAACTTCCGAAACGATGTTGTTGCGAAGCACTCCACTGTGCTGGATGCCTGGTGTGTCGACACCTGTCAAATGTGGTATACTGGTCTCGGAAAGGCATTTGAATCGGGGAGTCCAGCAGATATATACTGGTTGATCCCGGGGGATTTCAACTATGGCGGTCTTATCGGAAAAGAAGTCCTTGCCAAGATGCCGACACTGCCACAATCCCTTTTAAATGATGGGGAAGACCTTTGCATTGGAGAAGTCACGGTCGATGTCAACAGTTCAAAACAGTTGATTGACACCTACGGCACGTTTGCCCTTCTCTACAACTGGTTTCCTCAAGAAGGCCAGGAAATCCGTAAAGCGACAAACCGTCCTCGTTCTGAATTCTTTGCCCTCCGGCATAATTTTCTGAAAGAAGTTCTCCAGCAACGATGGTTCGCTTATGAACAGACTCTGGTCATGCTCCTGCAGGCATTTTATACGAAAAGGTGTGTTCGTCGGCTCCCGCTGGGGGACATTTCAGACCTTCCTCAGGGGAAGGAAAGTCTTCCGGCTGCCATCGCCCAAGTTGAGCGTACCGAACGTGTTCTCAAACAGATATGGCGTGATTGGAATCCACCTCGCAAGGGATGGAAGGACAACTATATGGCATTGGCCCATGGTTCTTCACGCATTCGCTATGCCGCCATCAACACCCTTGCCCGCCTGCTGGGGTAACTAACACAATTTTTTCCGGCATGTAATCACTACAAAAAATGTAGTGGTTGTCTTTTATTATTGCGTGGTGCACGAGTTTGTATATACTCTGAATGAGACATGGCCATTCATTATCAACGCGTTGTTATTGGCTATCATGGCTGTGATCAATCAACAGTTGAAGATGTGCTATTGAGAAATAAGCCACTTAAAATGAGTGCAAACCCTTATGATTGGCTTGGAAAAGGTATTTATTTCTGGGAGTTCGGGCCACAAAGGGCGTTTGAATGGGCTGTCTGGCGTTCTAAAAACCCTGGAAAAAATGCAACAGCTAAAATTAAAACACCTGCTGTACTTGGTGCTTTCATTCAATTGGGGAATTGTTTTGATCTTCTTGATACAAAAAATACCGAGCTTCTGTCCAATTTATTCATCCGTTATCAGAAAACTTGTGAGGAGAATCACATAGATATGCCAGAAAACAAGTCCCCCAAAAATGATCTCTTTTTTGATCAGGTTCTCCGTTATCGCGACTGCGCTGTGTTAAATTGGTGTCTAAAGTTAATAGAGGATGAACAAAAATTACGTTATGATTCCGTGCGCTGCTGTTTTTCTGAGGGGGGACCGGCTTTCGAGGGATCCAGGATTCAGCTCAAATCTCACATTCAAATAGCAGTTCGAAATCCTGAAATTATTCTTGGTTTCTTCAAGCCACCAAGCTTGACGTTTTGTTAATTCAAACGCAGACTTAATGCGGATATGATGCAGAGAAAGACAAAGAAACGCTTAGATCAAAAAGCCAAGGCATTGGATTATAAAGCCTTGCTTCGAAGAGTTGATCAGATGTCTTCAAAGCAGCGCTTTAATTCGATGGTTGCTGCGGGTATTTACACACAGGGAGGAAAATTAACCGCCCATTATGGTGGATTAGGTAATCAGTAACTTTTTCCCCCACTTACTTAGCTTTTGTCGCAGGCAAAGAAGTCTGTGTTGTTTCCTTTCCTGGAATTGCCAGAGCGGGTTGAATGGCTCCGCAACGTGTGCATTCCAGGCACCGCACGCAGTTGATCGCGTTGGCGTTCTTATCCAGATGAACCCCCATCGCGCAACGACTCCTGCACAGATTGCATTCCACACACTTTTCCCCCTTGAATCGCAAGTGAAACAGACTCCAACGGTTGAACAATGCGAGCAACCCACCCAGTGGGCAAAACAACCGGCACCAGGGACGATGAATAAAAATGGCTGAGATCAAAAACACGGCTAGAATCCCCGACTTCAACCCACTCATCATCCAGCCTTTTCCGTCGATCAGACTTTGAACGGAAAATGGCAATCCTGCTTCCAATGCGCCAGCGGGACAAAACCGGCAGATGGACACAGATTGATCCTCAAAAGCGATTCCTTTTGCTCCCAAAATCGCTGGCAGGGCAATCACCAATCCCACAAGCACCACATAACGCATGTATCCCAGCCAGCCAGGAAGCAGCACCTTTCTGCGAGTGATTTTTCCCAACAAATCCTGCACAAATCCGAATGGGCACGCCCAACCGCAAACCAGCGATCCCACGGCTGCACCGGTCAATAACAACACGCCAATCAGCAGATATGGAATCTCCATGACAACCGGGAAAAGGGCGGAGTAGTTTGCCAGCACTCCAATCGGGCAGGCAAAGGAGGAAAGCGGACATGAATAACAATGGAATACGCACCCGGGAATTCCGTGCAGAAACCGTCCCAATGGTGCCAGCCAAACCACCAAAAACAACGTTTGCACCCATGGGCGGAATCGTGCCCAACGTCCCGGTGTTTCTATCACTGTTTTTTTATTTTCGCCTTCCATACATAGTCGCTTACTGTTGCTGACAGCAAGTCGTTATACGATTCAATTTTTAATTGGCGGAGGTGGATGGGAATCGAACCCACCCAGGACTTTGTTGAGCCCTACACTGGTTTTGAAGACCAGGGACGCCAACCAGGCCGCCTGCCACCTCCACTAAATGTCATTCTCGAAAAATCTATAAAACAAACCAATGATTTACTTGCTATTTCTAGAGCCTACCATAATGACCATTTTTTCCCTATCAAAAAATGCGTCATCGAAAATTCATTTGCATGGACTCAATTCACCCGCTTGCCATTCTTGATAAACGTTGATTCCAATTTGCTCGCCCAGTATACTGTAAACATCCTATGGATGAGAACGCACGATGCCGAACGTTGTTGAACCTAGATGAGGATTTTACGGAAAGCCAACTCCGGCAGGCCTATCACGACATGGTGAAAGTGTGGCATCCCGATCGTTTTGAGCACGATGAGCGTTTACGCCTGATCGCTCAGGAAAAGCTCAAGCAAATCAACGGCGCTTACGAATATCTCCTAGCCAGGTTGTTTGACGAAAACACCCACCCATCCGATACAGCTAATTCAAATCCAAGCTCACAGGCTCCTGAAGAGCCTGTTCCAAATCGACCACAAAATATCTTCCGCATTATTTGCGGGATTCTTGCCGTCGCACTGATGGCTGGAGGCATCGGCTTTTACATTCACAAAAACCGGACCGATTCCGTAAAATCTATCAGTACAGCAGGCGTCCAATCCCAATCAACCACGAATCAGCTTCAGTGGGACATTCTCTTTGACGGATCATCCGTTGAGCATTGGCGCGGGTTCCGGCACGACAATTTTCCCGTTCAAAATTGGGAATCACGAAACGACGTCCTTCAGACTGTCGATGGAGCCCAGTCGGTGGACTTGATTACCCGGAATAAATACGAGGATTTCGAACTCCAACTGGAATGGCGCATTTCATCCGGTGGTAACAGTGGAATCCTGTTTAACGTTTCAGAGGATGTGGAACAGCCGTGGCAGAGCGGACCTGAAATGCAACTTCTCGATGATGAGAAACACCCTGATGGGAGAAATCCAAAAACATCCGCGGGATCGCTCTTTGGTGTCATTGCTCCACAAAACAAACATCTCAACCCGGCTGGGGAATGGAATCAGACGCGCATTGTCGTCTCCAAATGTCATGTTGAGTATTGGCTGAACGGAAGCAAAGTCGTCGAATACGAATTAGGAAGCGATACCTTCAAATCACTGGTCAAAGACAGTCAATTTGCGAATCAACCTAGTTACGCCAGCCAAAAAACTGGGCACATCGTCCTGCAATCCTATAAAAGTCAGGTTGGGTTTCGGAATATAAGGATACGACGACTTTCTTCTCAGTCATTATCCGTTACCCAGTGATTCCAATAGGGATGGTATTTGTCTACCGGCTTCATCCGGCCCCAAAAACAGCAGGATCTCCTCTGAATTTAAGACTCGCAGAGACAATCTTTTTTTCTGTCAATCAAAACACCCGAATCTTCTCTGCAATTGACAAAATTATTAAAAAATTCCCACTTTTTGGACGTTTTTTCAGATGAAGATTTGACTTTGCATGGTTTTCACCGGTTAATTGTTTCGGTTTATTTTGATTCGCTCTACTACCATGCAAAAACGAGTTTATCTCTACGGCATGCTGGCCTGTCTGTTGTTTAGTACAACGTTGCTTGTGTCAGCTGATTCCCCCCAAACCCTTGACGCCCGAATTTTGCGATACCCGGATGTGTCGTCAAACCAGATTGCCTTTGTGTATGCAGGGGATATTTGGGTGGCGCCCAAGACCGGCGGTGAAGCGGTGCGATTAAGCTCCCCAAAAGGCGAGGAATTGTTTCCCAAGTTTTCGCCCGATGGGACTGAAATTGCGTTTTCGGGCAACTACGATGGGAATAAGGATATTTACGTCATTCCAACGTCTGGAGGCGTGCCGCGTCGCATTACTCATCACGGAGAACAGGATCGCATGGTTTGCTGGTATCCTGATGGAAAAAGCCTCCTGTACGCATCATCAATGACAAGTGAAAAAGACCGGTTCAATCAGTTGTACAAAGTGGGCGCCAATGGCGGCCTTCCAGAAAAACTGCCCATGCCCTATGGTGAATTTGGGTCACTCTCACCAGATGCCAAACAAATTGCCTACACTCCCATCAGTGTCGATTTCAGGACTTGGAAGCGGTATCGCGGCGGAATGAATCCTGACATCTGGCTCTTTGATCTGGAAAAAGGCACCGCAAAAAACCTCACGGATTCACCCGCTGCGGAATCCATTCCCATGTGGCATGGTGATACGCTTTATTTTATTTCAGACCGGGATGAAAATAAAAGGGATAACATCTGGGCCTACAATTTCAAGGAGGCCAAATTCCGCCAGATTACCTTCTTCAAGGATTACGATGTTCATTTCCCGAGTCTTGGACCGTGTGACATTGTTTTCGAATACGGTGGGCGGCTTTATCTGCTGGACTTGAAATCGGAGAAATATTCCCCTGTCAATATTACACTCGTTACAGACCGCGCAACACTCAAACCGCATCTGGCCAATGTCTCTGGCTACATCAGAAATGCCGCCATTTCCCCCAGTGGCAAACGCGCCCTTTTCGAGGCCCGTGGTGATATTTTTTCGGTTCCTCAGGAAAACGGCATTGTTCGCAATTTGACACACAGTTCCGGCATTGCGGAACGCTATCCATCCTGGTCGCCGGACGGCAAACTCATTGCCTATTGGAGCGATCGCACCGGCGAATACGAGTTAACCATTCGTAACGCGGATAACACGGGCGAGGAGCAAACGCTCACCCGCCTTGGTCCCGGTTATCGTTACATTCCCCAATGGTCCCCTGACAGTAAAAAAATCCTGTGGATCGACCAGACCATGCGAATCTGGGTTTACGATTTCGGAACAAAAACAAACAAGTGCATCGACAAGCAGATGTGGTTTTACCACGGAACATTGAACTATTTCCGCGTAAGTTGGTCTGCCGACAGTCGCTGGATCACTTATATTGGCGACAAGGAAAATCGTAATAACAACATTGTTATTTATGATTATGCAAATGGGGAGCGCCACGAGGCAACCGCAGGTTTTTATGACGATTCAAATCCGGTTTTCGATCCGGACGGCAATTATATCTATTTCGTGACAGGGCGGCATTTCACTCCGACTTATGGAGATGTGGATCGCACTTGGATTTATCTCAACACCCGGCAGCTTGCCGCCTTGCCCTTACGCAAGGACGTGGCTTCGCCTCTCGCGCCGCGCGATGACGAGGAGGACACAAAGAAAGACGAAAAGGCAGAGGAGAAAAAGGATTCGAAGTCCGATGCGTCCAACGCTCAGAAAGAAGATGAGAAAAAGTCTGATGTGTCCAAAGACGACAAAAATTCCGCGACTGGAAAACATGATTCGAAAAAGAATCCTAAAAAAGAAACCAAGAAACCGAAAAATGTGGAAATCGATTTTGAAGACCTCGAAAATCGTCTGGTCATCCTTCCACTCAAAACGGGGGACTATTTTGATCTGGCCGCAACTTCGGGAAAATTGTTCTTCCGATTTACTCAGCATGGTTCCGGACGCACAAATACACCGATCGAATATTTCGACTTCGAAAAACGCGAGTCCAAACGTGTTGTTGAAGATGCGGATAATTTCATTCTCACCGCCAACAAGGAGAAAATGCTCGTTTCAAACAGAACGAATTTTTCAATCATTGATGCCAAGGAAAATCAGACTCTCAACAAACGACTCAATGTTTCCGGGTTTGAGGCCACAATCGATCCCACTGCAGAATGGCACCAGATTTTCATGGATGCATGGCGGTTTGAAAGAGACTTTTTCTACGATCCACACATGCACGGTGTGGATTGGAATCTGATGCGGGAACGCTATTTAAGACTTCTCGACGCTTCGGTGACACGCTGGGATGTGAACTATGTTCTTGGAGAATTACTCGGCGAACTAAATTCTTCCCACACTTATCGCAACGGTGGCGATCTCGAAAATTCTCTTCGCCGCGGTGTTGGTTATCTTGGCTGCGATTTCGCATTCACCAATGGCGGTTACAAAATCGCCAAAATCATCAAGGCAGCGCCCTGGGATTCTGAAGTCCGCTCGCCATTGCAGCGCCCAGGGCTCACGAATATCCATGAAGGCGATTTTCTTCTGGCCGTTAATGGCGTTCCCATTGACACAACAAAGGATCCATGGGCGGCCTTTCAGGGCATGGCCGACGAAACGGTTCTTCTCACTGTCAATGGCAGTAACTCCATGACCGGAGCGAGAGAGGTCCTTGTGCAAACGTTGAGCAGTGAGGCCCGCCTTCGCAATCTGGCATGGATTAATGAAAAACGGGAAAAAGTTGACAAGCTCAGTGATGGCCGGATTGGTTACGTCTACGTTCCTGATACGGGCCAAGGCGGTCAAAACGAATTAGTCCGCCAATGGCGCGGACAAATTCAAAAGCCAGGTCTCATTATTGATGAACGCTTCAACAGCGGCGGCCAGATTCCGGATCGTTTCATTGAAATGCTCAATCGCCCACTGCTCAATTACTATGCCGTTCGCGATGGCAAGGATTGGACGTGTCCCACCATTTCCCACTTTGGGCCCAAGGCCATGCTTGTCAACGGATGGAGTGGTTCTGGCGGGGATTGTTTCCCATTCCTTTTCAAGGAAAACAAACTGGGCCCTGTTATTGGAATGCGGACTTGGGGCGGACTCATTGGCATCACTGGAGCTCCAGAGCTCATTGATGGTGGAAGCGTGACAGTTCCCACCTTTGGCATCTACAGTGTGAAAGGAGAGTGGATCATTGAAGGGCACGGTGTGGACCCGGACATTCAAGTGGTTGATGACCCGGCTGCCATGGCGAAAGGCGGCGATCCTCAACTCGAGCGAGCCGTTACGGAAGTGCTAAAGTCCCTTGAAAAAAATTCGTCACCCAAAGCCAAGAAGCCAGTTTATCCAAATCGTTCGAAATAATTGGAACAAATAACGAAGCCTTGTTGGAAAATTTATCGCAAGGTGGAAATGAAAAATGGCGTTTGCTCATGCAGACGCCATTTCTCTTTCAAAAAAATCCGAATTTTCCCGAACGCTTATTTCCCCGATTCCTTCAGGCTCATGAAGCGTTCCACATATTTGCCCAGAAGATCGCCTTCCAAATTGACCCAATCGCCAACCTTCCGTTCTTTTAAGACCGTGACCTCATAAGTGTGAGGAATTATCCAGAGACGAAAACTGTCCGGTTGGACCGCGGCAACTGTCAAGCTGATGCCATCCAAGGCAATGGAACCCTTGAAGACAACGTAACGCATGATCTCCGGTGGCGCAGTAACATCGAGCATGTAATCCTTGCCAACCCGCTCCCAACGCAGAACCTTTCCCACACCATCCACGTGTCCGGTGACAAAGTGTCCACCAAATTCACCGCTCGGACGCATGGGCCTCTCCAAATTCACCAGGGCTCCCACCTGAACGGCATGAATATTCGTGCGATTCCAGCTTTCGGCCAGTAGTTCAAATGTCAGCGATTTTCCCTTCCCCTTTTCCTTTTCCACGGCTTTGACAACAGTCAAGCAACAGCCGTTGACGGCAACGCTTCCGCCATCCTTCACACCCTTGGCGCAAATCTTTGCGTGGACAGTCAATTCAATGGCGGCATCTGTTGGTTTGATGCCTTCAACAACGCCGGTTTCTTCAACAATTCCAGTAAACATAAATCAAAGGTTTCTTGGTTTATTTTTCGGATTTTGGCGCGATCCGCGCTGACAGGAGCATATCCTGCCCAAGCTTGCGCCAGGTGATGTCCTGAAGTTTTATTTTGTCATCCAAAGTCTGGATTCCATCACCGCTGATGCCTCTGGGAGCATTGCGTCCACCGATAATGATGGGCGCATAAAAGAAAGCAATCCGGTGCGCGAGGCGGGGCATTACAAAACTGGCGTTGGTCTCGCCTCCACCCTCCACTAAAATATGAGTCACGTTCTCGGCTCCCAACTTTTTGAGAAGCCATGGCAAGTCGATCCACCCACCGGTCTCAGGGGCAACGATGACATTGACAAGCTGACTCAACGCCTGGACCTTTTCCGCACCAGCGGCCTGAGTTGTCACAATTGTGGTGAGAGACACGCACTTGTCATTCAAGACGTTTGAATCCATCGGTATGGTGCCCAGAGGGTCCATGATGATCCGGCGCAATGTCTTGCCCTGACGCAAGGCGGAAGGAATGCGTAACGTCAGGCTTGGATTATCCGCAATGACAGTATTGACTCCCACAAGAATCGCATCTGCGGCCAACCGTAATCTCATGCCAACAGCGCGCGCTTTCTCCCCTGTAATCCACTTGGACTGTCCTGTAAATGTGGCGATCTTTCCATCCATGGACATTGCCGCCTTGACGGTAATCCACGGTGTGCGATGAACAATCCAGTGGTTGAAAACCTCATTCAGCTCAGTGGCTTCCTTTGCCAGAAGCCCTGCTTCTGTCTGAATTCCCGCAGCTCTTAAAATCTCCATTCCACGTCCGCAATGCAGCGGATTGGGATCCGTGGCAGCCACCACAACACGTTTGATTCCAGACGATAAAATGGCTTCGGTGCAGGGCGGAGTCCGTCCCTGGGTGGAACAGGGTTCCAATGTCACATACAGGGTGGAATCCTTCGGAGACAAGCCACGACGACGCGCATCCTCCAGAGCCTCCATTTCAGCGTGAGGTTTCCCGGCGCGGTGGTGCCAGCCCTGACCAATGATGGCACCCTCTTTGACGAGAACGGCCCCCACCATCGGATTGGGTGAAGTCAACCCAAAGGCCCGTCGCGCCAGGCGCAAGGCCAGACGCATGAACTCTTCGTCGCTATTCTTCAAAGAGAGCCTCCGCAAATTGACGGGCGTCAAACGGTTGAAGATCCTCCGGCTTTTCCCCGAGACCGATGTATTTGATGGGCACTCCCAATTCCTTTTGAATGGCAATGACCATGCCGCCCTTGCTGGTTCCATCGAGTTTTGTCACGACCAGTCCGGTCAGCTTCACAGCCTTGTTGAATTCGCGTGCCTGATTAAGCGCATTCATGCCGGTGGTGGCGTCCAAAACCAGGAGTGTCTCATGCGGCGCACCGGGCAATTTTTTGTCAATCACACGATGAACCTTCTGCAATTCCTGCATCAGATTGCTCTTCGTATGGAGCCGCCCCGCTGTGTCAATAAAAAGATAGTCTGCCTTTCGTGCACAGGCCGCAGCCACGGCATCGTGCGCCACGGCGGCGGGATCGGCTGCATGAGCTCCGGCAATGACGGGGACGTTCAGGCGATCCCCCCAGAGCTTGAGTTGTTCAACAGCAGCAGCACGAAAAGTGTCACAGGCGGCGAGCATGGCGGTGCGCCCCTCCAATTGGACCAGATGCGCCAGTTTTGCGGCAGTGGTTGTTTTGCCGGTTCCATTGACGCCGACGAGGGAAACAACCGTCACCCCAGAGGGCTGGCGGATCAATGCCGCAGGAGTCGCAGAGAGAATCTGCTCCACTTCGTGTCGTGCGATGGTAAAGACATCAAGCCCAGCGCGTCCCTGTGTTTCGTAGGCGGTTCTGACCGCTTGAATAATCTGCTGACTAACGGCTATGCCAAGGTCGGCTGAAAGCAGCGCGGCTTCCAATTCGTCCAGCGTTTCATCGGTCAGCTTTGGAGACGCCGTGAGAATGCGTTTGATTTGGTGCGCCAGTTTGCCTTGCGTTTTTTGCAGGCCTTCTTTGATTTTTTGAAACAGACCCATGTTGAATTGATGAAAAATAACCTGTCAGGTCGGCTGGGGATTCGCTTTCTTTTTCTTTTGAGAAGCCAGTTTAAGTTTTTCCCAGTAATCCATTGGCAGTTGAATGGTCCCGATCAGTGGCTTGCCTTTGCTGTTTCCATGACAATCGGACCCACCGGTAATCAGGAGATTGTATTTTTTCGCGATCTCAAGGTAGCGTCTCGTCATGGACACCGTGTGTTTGCTGTGAAAACATTCAATGCCATCCAAACCGTGTTCCACCAGGACCGGTATAAAATCATCCGTCCGATTCAATCCGGGGTGAGCCATGACTGCAAGGCCACCGGCCTCGTGGATCAAATCCATTGCTTCAAAGGCGGAAATCTTATACTTCGGCACCCAGGCGGGGCGGTTCCTTTTCAGAAACCGGGAAAATGCCTCGTCCAGTGAATCGCAAAAGCCATCCTGCACCAGAGCACGGCCAACATGCGGACGACCGGGGGCCTGACAATTAGCCAGAGCAAATACGCTTTCCGCCTTCAAGGCGATTCCCATGCGGTTCAACCGCGCCACAATTTCGTAAATTCTATCCTGCCGAACCTTCTGGTATTTCTTCATTTCGGTCAGGAGCTTGGTGTTTTGGGTGTCAATAAAATACCCCAGCATGTGCACCTCATTTCCACCGCGCTCGGCAGTCAATTCTGTGCCATCTGCAAACTCTATTCCCAGGCGCGTGCACGCTGCCTTCATCTGGTCACACCCCTCCACCGTGTCATGATCGGTCAATGCCATTGCGCTGAAGCCGAGCTGATGTCCCCGTTCTGCTAGTTCTTCGGGAGTAAAGGTGCCGTCCGAAAACCGCGTATGTAAATGAAGGTCCGCAAACATTTCTATGGTTTCACTATTCTGGCCGGACGTAAAATTTCGCCCTTTATTTTGTCCAATAATCCGTTCACAAATTTGCCGCTGTCCTGAGTTGAAAATTTTTTGGCAATGTCCACCGCCTCATTGATGCTGACAACGGGGGGAATATCCTCACGGAACATCATTTCATAAACGGCAAGACGTAAAATGTTGCGGTCCACCACAGCCATCCGGTGCAGGTCCCAGTTTTGCGCGTGTTCCTTTATTTTGGCGTCCAAGACATCGCGTTTCTCGAGGCAGCCTCTGATCAGTTTGTCTGCAAAGGTACGCACCGCCAGTTCGTCTGCCGTTGGTGGTGGCAGCTCGGTTTTCTGGCCCCACGATGCCCCTGCTTTTTCTTCCGCAATAGCGGGCGCACGCTGAGAATCCCAAAACTGGTTCAGCGCATCCTCCAGATTAACCGGAGGATTCATGTCAAACTGAAATAAGAATTGCACAGCGCGTTCGCGCGCTTCACGTCGTTGTCCCATTGCCCCAGAATGACGCGAAAAATTGCGTTAAAAAAGAAAATTGTTGCATTCCTTTTAAGACAACACTCATCAGAAACCTTCTCCTCGATGTTTTTCGCCCCGTTTTCCAAAAAAGGAAGGTTCTAACCTCCGGATTTTTCAATGAATTACAGAACTTTGTATAAATTGTCGGAAGAATTCATTCAAAAACGGATTAATTAGAGTTTTCATTCGCTCAACCGGCTAAATTTTGCATTTTCGTTTGTATTTACCATTGGAAACAGTTGTGTTATTAGTTAAAGGATGACGACTAAAGTTAGCCAGACACTGCGCCGCCAATTCGCGAGCGATAACTATTCAGGCATTTGTCCGGAAGCATTCGAAGCCCTGGCTTCCGCTAATACAGGCCACGTTCCCTCCTATGGTGGAGACCCGTTTACAAAGAAAGTCTGCGATCGTCTCCGCGAGGTTTTTGAAACCGACTGTGAAGTGTTTTTTGTTTTTAACGGCACTGCCTCCAACTCGGTTGCACTTGCCTCATTGTGTCAGTCGTATCACAGCGTCATTTGCTGTGATGTTGCCCATATTGAAACCGATGAATGTGGCGCCCCTGAATTCTTTTCCAACGGCACCAAGATTCTCACTGTCCCTTCCCACGATGGCAAACTCGACCTGGATGCCGTGGGACAGACAGTCACCCGCCGCTCAGATATCCATTACCCAAAGGCAAAAGTTCTGAGCATGACCCAGATCACCGAAGTGGGAACCGCCTACACCGTTGACGAAGTCAAAAAAGCTGGAGAAACCGCCCGAAAATACGGATTGCACCTCCACATGGATGGGTCTCGTTTTGCCAACGCACTCGCTTATCTCAAGACAACTCCCGCGGAGCTTTCCTGGAAAGCCGGGGTTGAAGTCCTTTGCCTGGGAGGCACCAAAAATGGTCTTCCTGTTGGGGATGCCATTCTCTTTTTCAATCGTTCGCTTGCCCACGAATTTGAGTATCGCTGCAAACAGGCTGGCCAGCTTGCCTCCAAAATGCGCTTTCTCACCGCGCCATGGCTTGGCTTGCTCGACAACGATGTCTGGCTTAAAAACGCCGCGCATTCCAATAAAATGGCCCATTTACTCGAAGCTGAATTGCGCACCATTCCCGGCATCAAGATCGTCTTCCCTGTCAATGGCAACTCTGTGTTCATTGAAACAAAACCTGCCGTGGCTGATGCCATGAGAAAGAAAGGTTGGATCATTTACGGTTTCATTGGCGTTGGAGGCTTGCGGCTCATGTGCTCCTGGGATACGGCTGAAGAGGACGTCAAAGCCATTGCTCAGGATTTCCGTACGTTCTGCGCTAAAGCTTAAATAAAGTCAGGCCAGCAGTTGTCATCGTCTCGATATACAAAAACTGGCTCTTTTTTACGGGCGGCGAAGTATAAACTTTGCCGCCATTTTATTTTATGTCGCAAAATCTCCGTAAAAGGGTCTATTCAATTGGCTTGTGTCACCAAAAAAAAGCGCTTGAATAGAGTGGTTTGCTCTTGAATTGGATTCAAAGTTGAGGCGAAATGCCATTGCGAAATCGTTTTCTATGAACCTTGGCGATATTTTAGGTCCTGAGAATATTCTGCCCGATTTGAAGGCAGCCAACCGTTGGGAAGCTATTGATGAGTTGATAGGTAACCTCGTTGGCACCGGTAAGATCCATGCAGAAGATCGCGATGCCATAGCTGCTGTTGTCAAAAAGCGCGAGTCTTCCATGAGTACCGGCATTGGCTTCGGCATAGGGATTCCCCATGCCTCCACGGACCTGATTCAGGAGGTTGTCGGTGCTTTTGGTCGTTCCCGCCAGGGAATGAATTTCGATGCCCTTGATAATCAACCCGTCAATCTCGTCATGCTTTTTCTTGTTCCCCAGGGGCAATTTCAGAAACACCTTCATACGTTGGCAAATATCGCCAAGTTATTGCACAATAAGGATTTCAGACAAGTCTTGGAACAAGCTCCAGATGCCAAGGCGATGTGGGACATCATTAAAACGCAATCCTGATGCGATAAATTCTTTCGTGTTTTTGGGAAATGGGGATAATTCCCGCCGTGCTGCATAAGATACTTGAACAACGTTTACAACAGGCGGTCGCACTCGTATTACCGGGCGCAGACACCCGCTCTGTTTTAATCCGTCCCTGTCCTGATCCCAAGTTTGGTGATTACCAAACCAACGCTCTCATGGCTTTGGCCAAAGAGCGTAAAATGAACCCTCGGAAACTCGCCACAGACGTACTCGCCAAACTCGACGTCGCTGATCTCTGTGAAAAAGTCGAGATCGCTGGAGCCGGATTCCTTAATTTTAAAATCAAAACCACGACCGTTGCCGGGATTTTGCGCGACGCCATTGCCGGGAAACATCTTTTTTACCAAAAAACAGAAAAGCCCCGCACTGTTATCATTGATTTCAGCTCGCCAAACGTCGCCAAGCCCATGCACGTGGGCCACATTCGCTCCACCATTCTTGGAGATTCCCTAGGGAGGGTTTTGCGCCTGCTTGGTCACCGCGTGATCACAGATAATCACATTGGTGATTGGGGCACCCAGTTTGGAATGCTTATCTTTGGTTGGAAAATCGAACGTTTCTTTGAAAACGACCCGGCCAAATTGCCCGATCCCATTGCAGAACTGGAACGCGTTTACAAAATGGTGAACAAATCGTGCGAAGGCGATTCCGCATCCCTCGCACTCCTGCGCCAGAAGTTTTCGTACGAACCAGGATTGAATCTGCCGACCATCACTTCAGAAGAAGTCCTTTCACGCGCACGTGCGGAATTGGTCAAACTCCAGGCCGGAGACGCCACCAATCGCGATATTTGGAATCGTCTTCAAGCGATTTCAAAGCAACAGTTCGACCGCGTCTACAGCCGACTCGGCATCCAGTTTGATTACGTCCTTGGCGAGAGCTTCTACAACCCGTGGCTTGCCGACGTCGTCAAAGACCTCAAGGAACGCGGCATCGCCACCGAAAGCGAAGGCGCGATGATCGTGCTTTCCGATGGCAAGCTTCCGCCGCAACAAGACCCGTTTCTGATCCAAAAAGACGGCAAATGGATTCCCAACCCCACACTTGTCCAAAAAAGCGATGGGGCTTCCAATTACGCCACGACGGATCTTGCAACCCTTCAATTCCGCTGGAATGGTGGCAAGTGGGGCGGTCAGCCAGACGAAATCATCTACGTCACCGATGCCCGGCAGCAACTACACTTCCGTCAAGTGTTCGCCACCTTCAAACGCTGGCATCCTGAAGTCACCGCAAAACTGGCCCACGTCTGGTTCGGCTCCATTTTGGGCGAAGATGGCAAACCTCTCAAAACACGCTCTGGCGAGACTGTCAAACTCGAAGCTCTGCTGGATGAAGCCGAGGAAATCGCCTTCAAAGTGGTTACTGAAAAGAACAAAGACCTCCCGGAAAAAGACCGCCGCGAAATTGCACGCGTCGTCGGGATCGGTGCCATCAAATACGCCGATCTCTCCCAGAATCGACAGAGCGATTATGTGTTCAGTTGGGAAAAAATGCTCTCCTTCCAGGGAAATACCGCTCCCTATCTCCAATACTCCTACACGCGCGTCCGCAGCATTTTCCGCAAAGGCAACGTGGATAACGCATCGAATCTAGCCGAATCCCTCAACCTTGCCGAGCCCGAGGAAATTACCCTCGCCAAGCGCCTGCTCAATTTCGGGCTGGTTCTGGAAAGCGTTGGCGAAGATTACCGTCCAAACTATCTTTGCTCTTACCTCTTCGAACTCTCAGGCGACTTTGCCCGATTCTACGAAAGCTGCCCTGTGCTCAAGGCCGAAGGCACCCAGCGCGCCACCCGTCTTGCCCTGTGCGATTTGACAGCTCGTGTCATCCAACAGGGGCTCGCGGTTCTTGGAATCGAAACCACAGAACAGATGTAACGTCAAAACGTAACTTTTACTGTCGTTTTAGGATCACACAATATAATGTCAAAAACATTAACATAATATGTTAATCAAATTGACTTTATGAAAAATGAAGGTATTTTTTCATAGCAAAAAGCTTCAGAAATTATGTTGTTCTGAAAAAGAAATGCTATCGAAAATAGGAGCGCAACAGACAAAGAAACTTACGACACGACTTGCCGAATTACAGGCTGCAGAAAATCTGCAACAGGTTTTGCGAGTGCCTCCTCCTCGTTGCCATGAATTAGTTGGCGATCGCAAGGGACAATTGAGCGTAGACCTAAATCATCCATATCGGTTGATCTTTATTCCAGCAAATGATCCTGTTCCTTGGAAAGACGATGGAGGTCTCGATTGGACACGCGTTACAGAAATTGAAATTTTGGAAATAGCAGACACTCATTGAATGAGAGCATGTCTATGAAAGCCCTTCGCAAATACAGTTACGAGCCAGACTACGCCGTTCCTCCAGGGAGAACTCTGGAGGATACAATGGTAGTGCAGGGAATGACTCAACGCGAATTGGCAGACCGTACAGGGCTGACAGTTCAAACGCTCAACCGTATCTTCAATGGAAAACAACCCATAACTTACGAAACTGCAAATAAACTCGAATTGGTAACTGGCACGCCTGCTTCCTTTTGGATTAATCTCGAAGGTCAATATCGGTTACAATTGAACAAGGTTGTAGAAAAACAGGCTCTTCAGAAAAACCAAGCTTGGTTGGAAACAATTCCCGTGAAAGAGCTTGTTTCCAGAAAAGTTATTCCGGCTTCGGATGACAGTGCCACTCAACTTCGGGAAGTCTTACGTTTTTTCGGAGTAAGCAACATCAACGCTTGGAAGACAATTTGGGAAAAACCTGCGGTTGCAGCCCGCCGCTCAGCCTGCTTTGAATCCAGTCCCGGGCCAACCTCAGCTTGGATTCAACTGGGTCATTTAAAGGCAAGAAAGATAAAGTCTTCTCCATTTGAAAAAACAAAATTTCTGGAGTGCCTGAAAAAAGTCCGAGGGCTTATAAAGCAACCAGTTGCTGAATGTTTACCTGAAGTCACACGGTTATGTGCTTCCGCTGGTGTTGCTTTTGTTGTTGTTCCAGAATTCAAAAAAGCACCTTGGAGTGGAGCTGCAGAATGGTTAACACCAGAGAAGGCTATGCTTCTGCTCAGTCTACGGGGAAAAAGTGAAGATCGTTTTTGGTTTTCATTTTTCCACGAAGCTGGGCACATTTTGAATGACAGCAAAAAGAAAACGTACATTGATAATAAGGATTCTTATACACATGACTCCTTGGAAATAAGCGCCAACAAATTTGCCTCCGACATGCTGATTCCCAGAGAGTTTGATTGTTGCATCACTGCTGCAAAAACAAGAGAAGACATTGTAAGAATTGCCAATCATGCGGACGTAAGCATATCCATTGTTGTTGGGCGATTTCAGTATCTGACACAAAAATGGGACCTGTTCAATTCATTAAAACAGCCACTCCAATTAGAGGAAGCAACCTTTGATGATATGATTTCCAGCTAAGACGGCTTTTTGTTGATGGAGAAGTAGATACTGTGCTTCCTTTAATGGGCACAGTAAGTATGGATTTCATTCAAGTAAAAAATGCGCTTCAAAGTCCAACAATTCGCTGTGCCGCCAGAGGAATCCATTATCATAAAGGGGGTAAATGGAAAAATTGATTACCTGGATTGCTTTTCCATCGCTTTCAAACATTCGGGGGATTTTTCGATCGATTATTTGACAGCTTTATTATTTTCAACACCCATTCCATGGGCCGATGTGCTTCTAAAATTTCGCAACTTCCTTGTCAGACCGTTTGGCTTAAAAACCGACCTGCCCAAGAAGCAAAAAATGGATCCATCCGTTTACTTCAACATTGGGGAAGTCGCTGGGTTGTTTCATGTTGTTGATCGATCGGATTCGGAAATTGTCATGGCAGAAAATGATCGGCACCTCTTTTTCAAAACCTCCCTCAGGTTCATTCGCGCGAACACTTCTGACGAACAAATCGTTTATTTGACAACACTTGTTCAATTCCATAATGCAACGGGGCGGATTTATTTTGCCGTTGTGAAGCCCTTTCATCAGCTCATCATGAAAAGCACGCTGAAGCGTTTTGCCGCTTCGATGGGAACGCGTTGATTGTCTGCAAAAAACGGGAGTATTTTTCATATTCCACCGTCTGACTGTTCTATATGAAAAATTCTCTTATATTGGCTGTTGTCTTCGTTTGCCTTGCCCCGATGCAAGGATTCTCTGAAGTTCAATCAGCTCCCAGAACCATCAATGTCTCTGGCTCAGCCGAAGTCAAGGTAGTGCCAGACGAGATTTTTTTACGGGTGGGCATTGAGACACGGGATGAAAACCTCCAGATTGCCGCTCGGCAGAATGATGAGTCCATCGCGAAAGCGCTGGCTTTTCTCAAGACACAGAATATGGATTCGAAGTATGTGAAAACGGACTACATCAGCATTGTCCCCAATTATTCGGACAACATCCGTGATCTCCACGTAAAACCCACGTTTTATTGTGCACGCAAGTCAATGGAAATCAAAATCACCCAGATAGATGCGTTTGAGAAGATCATGACAGGCTTGTTGACCAACGGTGTTAATACTGTTGAGGGGATCAATTTTCGCACTTCAAAGTTTCGTCAGCATAGAGACGAGGCCAGAGCAATGGCCATCCGTGCCGCCCGAGAAAAAGCAGATGCCATGGCTTTGGAATTGGGAATCAAACGCGGAAAAGTCTATAATATAAACGTCAATGATAGTGTGGGCTATTGGGGGGGGCGAGGTTTTCAGAACAACAATTCATTCCAAAACGTAGCTCAAAATGCTGGAGCAGAATTCGAATCGGGTTCTGAAACGTTTTCCGTGGGGCAAATCAGCGTTTCTGCTTCTGTGAACGTTACATTTTTCATCGAATGAAACGCTTGGAGTAAACGGCGTTTTAAGTCCTATCTTTGGGAAACCTGAACAGTGGCCTTTTGCAGGTAATGTCTATTTCCTGTGGTCTTTCACCGGCAGACCACTTAAAATGGTGCCGTTCGGAATTTTGACTATGCCGAGTCTTCAAGACCAATTTGATGATGCCATGTTCGCCTTTAGCACGGGTGATTGCGATGCCGCAATCGCCGGGCTAAAAGCCATTTTGATCGAAGACCCGGGCTATTTTGATGCGCAACTTGCCCTGGGCGGGGCTTTTTTTGCGAAAGGCGATTATGCCAGTGCAATTGCCGAAGGCCTCAAAGCCGAGAAAATGCGCCCGCAGGATCAGATGGTTCACACAAATCTTTCCCGCGCGTATATGAAGGCCGGAGACAAAGCAAAGGCGGAACACTACGCCGCTCAGGCTCGCATTGCCTCCTGGCGCGGTAATATGGCCCCACCGCCAAAAGAAAAGGCCCCCGATGCCAGTCTGCCTGTTGCAAATCCGAACCTTCCGCCTAAATCCTAAACGCATTTTAGATCACCCATTTCTTTTCTATGAAATCTGCCTACGAACTTGCAATGGAACGCCTCGCCAAGAACACCCCCACCGTTGTGTTGACCGCCGATCAAAAGCGCGAGATTGCCGAGTTGGAATCCAAATACGCCGCCAAAATCGCCGAACGCGAAATCTTCCTCAAGGACGAGCGGGCAAAAGCCATAGACAAGGGGGATGAGGAAGCCTTTACCCAGATTGAAAAGCAAATGGTCAGTTCCAGAAAATCTCTTCAGGCTGAGCTGGAAGAAAAGAAAGAAGCCGTTCGCCAAAGAAAGGCGTAAGCACCAACTTTGCTTCTCGTCGGCTTAGTGTTCATGCCAACATTTTAGAGGCATGCGTCGTCAAGATTCGTCTCGGACTGCGATATTTTTATGTCAGTCAATCTAAGGATTGGCTTGCAGTCTGAAAAACAGGCAGGCATTGGTCATTGGATACGATTCCATATCCACTTGTGCATTATTCGTCGCCGTAAACGCCGCCCCCATGTTTGTCCAATGACTGAGGTCACTTGAGATTTGCAGTTGGTAGGTAATTCCGGATTGAAGCTCCGAAAACGTTGGTGTGATGGCTCCAACCTTTTGTTTCCAGCTCACCAGTGATGGTTGTGTTTCAAGCTTGTAATCGTATGGATACGCGGGATACCCCTTCCATTCTGGCGTGCTCCATCCAGAGGCGGTTGCTGGATAGTAAATCGTAAAACCACCCGCAGTGCCATCGAATACCTCTGAACCAAATGAGGAGGGTGCATCACCTTGGAAATAAGCATTAGCCAAATGTACGTCGTTATAAAACGCTTGATTTCCAATGGAAGTGACACCATCGGGAAGTGTAACCGTAGTCAAGTTGGTGCACTTCTGGAACGCATAGCTTCCAATAAAGGTAACTTTGTTGCCTATAATGACATTGGTCAGGCTGCTGCAGTTATAAAACGCAAAGTTTTCGATGGAAGCAACGCTATCAGGAAGGGTCACGTTAGTCAGACTGGTGCAGTAGCTGAACATATGGTCTCCAATGAAAGTGACACCATCGGGAATAGTTATGCCACTCAGGTTCGTGCATGAAGAGAATGTCCATCCGCTAATGGAGGTGATATCTTTGGGAAGGACAATATTGGTTAGGCTGGCACAGTTATAGAACGCTAAACTTCCCATGGAAGTAACACTATCAGGAAACGTCACGTTGATTAGGCTGGTGCAGTTATAAAACGCCTTGTCTCCAATGGAAGTGACGCCATCGGGAAGGGTAAAGCTGACTAGATGGGTGCAGTTGGAGAACACACCATTCCCTATAGAAACGGTGTTCTTACCAAGAATGACACTGACTAGATTGGTGTTGTCTTGAAACGCATAATCTCCAATGCGAGTCATATTATCAGGAAGGGTGATGCTCGCTAGTTTGCTACATCCATCGAACACGTTATTTCCTATGGAAGTAAGACTGTCAGGAAGAACTATATTGGTTAGGCTGGTGCAGTAAGAAAACACACCGTTTCCAAGATTGGTTACACTATTCGGAAGGATAATGCTGGTTAGTTTGCTACATCCATCGAACACATTATTTCCCATGGAAGTAAGATTATCAGGAAAAACTATATTGGTCAGGCTGCTGCAACTACTGAACGTATAGTTTCCTATGTTGTTCACACTATTCAGAAAAGTGATGCTGGTCAATTTCAAGCACCTATAGAACGCATAGTTTCCTATATTGTTCACACTATTGGAAAAAGTGATGCTGGTCAGGTTGAAGCACCAATAGAACGCATAGTTTCCTATGGAAGCCAGACTGTCCGGAAGCACTATATTGGTCAGGCTGTAGCAATTATAAAACGCATAGTTTCCTATGTTGATCACACTATCGGGAAGGGTAACGCGAGCCAGGCTGGTGTAGTTAGAAAACACATTGTCTCCAATGGAGGTAACCGGAAAGGCCACTGGGGAATTTGTCCCTATGGTTACAGAAAAATACTGTGGAATAGTTACGATAGTCCCCTTCCCCAAGTATTTTGTTATAGTCACCCCGCTGGCATTTGTTTCATACTGAAAATCACCATAGGTTTCAGCCAAGGAAATCATTGGAGACAATAAAAGTAGTGTCCCCAGAAATATCGACAAATTACCTCTTTTCATAATATTAAAATCTCCTTTCCCAGAAAGCTTACTTTAGACTTACTATAAACAAAGGGGGCCCGTTTTGTAAAGATTAATCCGGGTATTTCTTTTTAATCACTATATATTACAAAGTATATTTCACTATCATATACGGTAATTCCAACTGTTGAAGACTTGTGGGCTTTCTCACACACTCACTTCAGATTGTCAGGGGGCAGCCTGCAGTCTAAAAAACAGGCAGGCATTCGTCATCGGAAAGGATGGTAAATCCGCCGGTGCATCATTTGTCCCTGTAAATGTCGTTCCCATGTTTGTCCAATGACTGAGGTCGCTTGAGATTTGCAATTGATAGGAGATTCCAGACTTGAGCTGCGAAAACATGGGAGTAATGGTCCCTCTATTTTGTTTCAAACCAATGAGTGGCCGTTGCGTTTGCGGCTGATAATCGTATGGATATGCCGAATATCCGTTCCATTTGGGCGTGCTCCATCCAGAGGCGGTTGCTGGATAGTAAATTGAAAAATCATCAGCTGTTTTGTAAAATACTGATGTCAAGGGATAGCCGGGTAATGAAGATAGTGCATCACCTTGGAAATACGCACTAACTAAGTTTGTGCAACCAGAAAAAGCGAAGTACCCAATTTGGGTTACACTGCTAGGAATAGTAATACTGGTCAAACGACAACAAGAAGAAAACGCTTCCTCTCCAATGGAAACCACACTATTTGGAATGGTAATGTTGGTCAAATTTATACAGTAAGAGAACATACTAGTTCCAAAAGATGTCACAGCATTCCCCATTACAACACTGGTCAGATTAATATCTCCATCAAACACAAATCGTCCAATGTTCTTAACACTATCGGGAATAATAATGGTGGTTAGACTATCACAATTGCAGAATGCATCGTCTCCAATATTGGTTACACTGTTAGGAATAGTAACGTTAGTCAGGCTACTGCAGTAACAAAATGTACCACCTTCTATAGAAGTAATACTCTCTGGAATGGTAATATTGACTAGGTTAGTGCAATAACAAAACGCATTGCTTCTAATGAAATTGACCCCGTAGGGAATGGTAATATTAGTCAATTTAGTACAACGAAAGAACGCATTGGTTCCTATGGAAGTGACACCGTTAGGAATATTAATGTTGGTTAGCCCCATGCAGCTAAAGAACGCAAAGTTTCCAATATTGGTTACACTGTCGGGAATGGTAATACTTTTCGTCCGTCCCATATAATAGAACGCTTTGTCTCCAATGGAAGTGACGGGAAGCTCCACAGATGAATTTGTATCTATGGCCACAGGAATATACTGTGGAATAGTAACAACATCTCCAGAACCCGAGTAGCCTGTTATAGTGACGCCACTCTCATTTGTTTTATAATTGAAATCTCCGTAGGTATCTGCCTTGGAAATCATCGGAGTCAATAAAAGCAGAATCCATAAAAGTCCTGAAAACCCTTCCTTTTTCACAATGTTCATTCTGTATAAATTACAGAACTTCAAACTAATTTTGTAAAGATTAATTCCAACCCAATCACCCCTTTATCATTTAAGTTATGGAGTCATTACACGTTATTCTGAAAATAAGTTTGGGATCAACAAAATGCTCCTATTTGTAACCTTATTTTTGCTCGTAAACACGTTCCACACTGCTTTGCGCATCAATCTTTAATCTTTGGTTAGTTCCATGAGATCGCGCTCCAGTTTTGCCTGTAACCGCGCCTGTTCTTCTGCAGAAGCCTCGCGTGAAACAAAAATCGGTTCGCCGACATGAATGTCGCAACGGGAAAAGGGGAGAGGAATTTGAAAACCATCCCAACTGTGCAAACAAATCTTGCTATGGATATAGTAGGAGATGGGAATGATCGCTGCCCCGGTAATCATGGCTAATTGAATGGTTCCCAATTTCGCCTTGTAACGCGGTCCGCGTGGTCCATCTGGAGTAATGGTGATGCTGTATTTTTTCGCAAGCCAACCGGATGCTTCCAACAGGGCTTGAGGGCCCCGACGACTTGTCGAACCACGGACCACATGAACGTTAAAACGCTCAACAAAATCGGTGATCAACGCGCCATCCTTGCTGGCACTGATCAATGCACACATGCCCGTCGAAGGCCAGCATGCCTGTGCGAATTTGTTCCAGCTCCAAACGGAAACGCTCAGACGGTTGTGCCACATTGCAAAAATTACAGGACCCGGCAATGGATCGGCCTGTTTCTTGAATATCCAACGGCGACGCCACGATAGCATCAGCAATCTTGCAAAGATCGAAAGGATGGACATTCCCAGTCTTTTCAACCCTGTGACTTTATGTGGAATTACTACACCAGATTTTCGAGGGGGAGTATCCATCAGGCACCTTTTTTGAGACTGGCTCTGACCAATTCCTCGACTCCTGCCTGCGGGCCAAGCACAGCTTGCGCCGCACGGATGGATTCCTGCGCTTCGGCCTGTTTGAACCCCAAAGCCATCAGGGCCAGCACGGCATCGTTCAATTTCTGATCGTCCTTTGAAAGCCCACGTCCCTCGCTGCCCGCCTCCCATGCGCCGGCTTTTCCAATCTTGTCCTTTAATTCAATGATGATGCGTTCAGCCGTTTTTTTGCCAACGCCGGAGATTTGCGAGAGCATTTTAGTGTCTCCATTGGCCACGGCCCCACGAAACGATGTCACCGTGATTCCGCTAAGCACGTTTAGCGCGGTTTTTGGGCCAATGCCGTTGACCGTATTAATCAAAAGCCGGAATAGCTCTCGTTCCGCGGCGGTCATGAATCCATAAAGGATGTGTGCGTCCTCGCGCACAACCATGTGTGTCAGAATCTTTACTGGCTGACCGGGAGCGGGCAGCTTTTCGTAAGACGACAATGGAATCAAGACCTCGTAACCCACGCCATTCACATCCACTGTGATCTGTGTGGGGAGAGCTTCCGCCAAATTGCCATGCAGAAACGTAATCATCAATACCTGTCCATCTTAATTGGGCTCTTCTTTCCTGAAAACATTTTTCGCAGCCATCTTGTCGCAGGTGGGAATACGGTACAGCAACATGCCCGCCTCATTCAGGTGATGGGCGGGCATGTCACGAACTCCTAAAACCTGTTATTTACCGGACCGAAGTGTCACTTGAGCTGCCTTCAATCCCTGGGCGGTCGCTTTGAGTGTGATATTTCCAGTTTGCCCCGGTTTGGTACGGACAATGGCCAGACACAAGCCGTTATACGCACGGCGTTGCGAGGCTTGAAACGGGTCCAGACAAGCAGCATCACCGTTCCCCACTGCCACGATTTCACCAGGACCTTCAATCTCGAATTTCACGAGATCATGTGAACGTGGCACCAACAAGCCGTCCTTGTCGGCAATTTTTACGGTGACATACGAAAGATCCAACCCGTCGTCCTTGATCTTTTTACGGTCGGCCTGAATCTGTAACTTGGCAGGCGCACCCGTTGTTTTGACAGTGTCCTCAGCCCATTTTTTCCCTTTGCGATAGGCCACAACTTTTAGTTTTCCCGGTGCGTAAACAACGTCATTCCAGCAAATGCGGTATTCGAACTCACCCTTTTTCTTTTTTCCAAGCGACTTTCCGTTGAGGAACAATTCCGCCTCGTCACCTGAAGTATACACATGCACCGGCGTGACCTGTCCAACGCGCTCAGGCCAGTTCCAGTGCGGAAAAATGTGCGCCATTGGCAACTCCGAGCGCCAGCGCGCCTGATAGGAATAGAACCGATCCTTCTTGAATCCGCAGAGGTCGATAATTCCAAAGTAACTGCTGGCCGAAGGCACTTTGATCCGTCCCAATTCGTCCAACTGCTTCTTCAACGCGGCTTTTTGCTCTGGATCGGTAAAGTTGAGCAAATTACTGGCGTCGCTGTTATAGGGAGTTGGTTCTCCAATATAATCAAAACCAGTCCACACAAATTCGCCCATGAAAGCCCTGTTCTTATCCAAAGCTTTGAAGACTTCGTCTGGCGTTTGAGCCCACGGCGGAGCATCCACGTCATAGGAGGAAACCTGAAAATTGACTTCAGAGGAAGTTCCGCGCTTCACGGGGAAGAAATATTCACCACGCGAGCTGATGCAGGACGAGGATTCTGTAGTCAATACTGGTTTATTTTCATTGCCGGGATGATTCAGGATTCTTGAGTAACTGCCCAGATTATAGTTCAGCCCGAAAACATCCACGCCAGTCTGGAAACCGTTGATGCCAGCGTCGGCATGGTTGCATCCCGCAATCACGGGCCGGGTCGGGTCTTCAGAATTCACAATATCACGCAATGGCTTGCTGAAAGAAGCATCGCGTTGCTCTGCAATTTCATTGCCAATGCTCCAGAGAATGACAGAAGGATGGTTGCGTTCCCGCTTTACCATGGCTCTTAAATCCTTCTCGTGCCATGCGTCATAAAGCACGCTGTAATCACTGGTTGATTTACCGCTGCGCCAGCAGTCAAATGCCTCCACCATGACCAAAAATCCCATCTTATCCGCCAAGTCCAGCCATTCCGGGGCAGGTGGGTTGTGCGAAGTGCGAAGTGCATTGCAACCCATTTCCTTGAGGATTGAGAGTTGCCGTTCCATGGCGCGAACGTTTACAGCAGAACCGAGTGGACCCAAATCGTGATGATTGCATGTGCCCTGTAGTTCCACGCGCTTTCCATTGAGCTTGAAACCGTTTCTGGCCGTAAATTCAATGGTGCGAAACCCAAATGGCTGATCATAACTGTCGACCGTTTTTCCGTTTACACTAAGAGTCACTCGCGCCAGATACCGGTTGGGAGCCGCAATGTCCCAAAGCCGGGGATTTACTACAGAAGCAGAGAGATTCACTGTGGCGGAACCAGCAGTAGGAATGGTCTTCTGCACACTTTGTGATTTGGCCACAGACTTGCCAATCCTGCCTTTGGAATTGATCTCAAAGAGTTCAGTGCTGGCTGTCACAGAAGTTTCAGCCGTGGATTGGTTGTCAATAGTCACAGCCAGATGCGCTTCACCTTGTTGGGCCGAAGCCACTGGGGTCGTTAAGTACACTCCCCACTGACCAACATGGACTGGAGATGTTTTGACCAGCCAGACGTTGCGGTAAAGTCCCGCCCCCGGATACCACCGCGACCCCCAATTTACCGTATCCAACCGCACAGCCAGAATGTTCTCTGCGCCAAACTTCACGAATGGCGTCAATTCCAGCCGGAAGGCGTTGTAACCATACGGCCACGTACCAACGTATTGCCCATTGAGCCAGACTTTGGCATTGGCCATGGCCCCATCGAAATCAATGAAAATCCGGCGGCCCTGATCCGTAGATGGCACTGTGAAATGTTTCCGATACCAGCCAATGCCTTTCCAGGGAAGTTTCCCTGTGTCGTTGTCCAAATCTTCACGGAATGGTCCTTCAACACCCCAATCATGCGGTACTGAAAGCTTGCGCCATGAAGCATCATTAAAATCCGCAACGCTTGGCGAGTCACCAATGGGCATTTGTGAATTTTGTATCAGTTTCCCATCCTCATCGTATAACCGCACTTCACAAATGCTGGCCCATGCACCCGCAGGCAACTGCGTCGCCTTGATGCGAACCAACTTCGTGTCAGAAAGAAAGGCATAATGCTTGCCCCTCGGCCCCGAACCTTTCACCACTTGAGTCCAATTCACCGCGTCCGTGCTTGTCTCAATGATGCAACCATAATCCTGTCCCTGCCGTTCCCAATCAATTTCGGCGCCAGAAATCTGTTGAATGTGACCCAAATCCAGTAAAAGCCACTGATCGTTTCCCTCGCCATTCGCACACCAGCGTGTCTTGGAATCGCCATCCATAGCGAGGGCGGCATAATTACCTCTGCCTGTTTCCTCGCTTGAGGCGCTGAGTTGAATGCTCCACGATGGGCCACCCGGTTCAGGCCGGTTAGAACGATCTGGCATTGGTCCAAAACGTTCAAAGCGCCAGTTTGCGTCGAAAGATTCACGGGTTCGAACCGAATCAGCAGCAAGAGCGTCGTTGGCCAGTATGACAACTCCCACCAGTATTGCGGATTTGAGGAGAACATTCATGTGTGGGAGAGTAAGGTGGCCCGCCAGGATTGAAAAGGCTGAACATTTCCACACGCGTTGATTTTTCTGTCGGCTCAGGGAATTTTATAGGGCATCAGAAGCTTGACTTGGAGACACTTTCTTGGAACAACACCCTGTGTGGCTGCCCTGTTCAAAATTCAGAGTGAATTCCGCTACGAAATTGTCCGAAAAATTTTCGAAGGCGGCATGGGCGTCATTTACGAAGCCCAGCAAATTGGCGCTCGCGGTTTTGTCAAAAGCGTGGCCATAAAAGTCATCCGCAAAAACTACGCGGATCAAAAACCCTTCATTGATAATTTCATCGGCGAAGCCAAGCTCGTTGCCGACCTGATTCATACCAACATCGTCCAAACCTACCACTTGGGCGAAGCCAATGGCATCTACTTCATTGCCATGGAATTGATTAATGGCGTGAACCTGGAACAATTCACTGGCCGGATTTCAAAAAAGAAAATTTCCCTGCCTGTCGAATTGGCGGTTTTCATTGCCAGTCGCGTGGCCAGAGGTCTGGCATACGCTCATTCCAAAACGGATTCAAAAGGGCATCCCCTCGGCATTGTCCACCGCGATGTCAGTTTTAAAAACATCATGATTGCCTTTGCCGGGGATGTGAAGCTCACGGATTTTGGAGTCGCCAAAGCCCGGGGATTTCTAGTTGACAACGAGGGTGAAGTCATTGCGGGGAAGGCGGATTTCATGAGCCCTGAACAGGCGGATTTCCGGGTCACAGATAAACGATCCGACCTTTTCTCCACCGGCGTTGTTCTGGCAAACCTGCTTTTGGGCCATAACATTTTCAAGGGCGATGACGTGGATGATTCGCGCGAACGAATCATGAAGATGCCGCTGCCCAATTTCTGCGAGCTCAATCCAAAAATTGATTCGCGTCTGAATGAAATTCTCCATCGCGTCCTAGCCCGCGATCCCAATAAGCGCTACGCAACGGCAGACGAACTGCTCTACGATTTGGAGTATTACATTTATCATAATGGTTACGGTCCGACCAATGAAACGCTCGGCAAATTCATGCGAGACCTGTTTGCCTCTCCCAATTTGCCAAACGATTCCACGCGCGGCTACACCACTCTGCTCGAACGCACCGCAACCACGGTCAAACCCACCTCTTCGCAGCAAAGGCGTTCCTCTGCTAAAAAATCATGAAACGTTCCAATGTACCGGCCTCCAGCACAGTAACGCTGGGCCTCATTCAAACCTCCTGCTCACCTGATCCGGCAGAAAATCTCGCAAAAACCTGCAAGCAGATTGATATCGCCGCCCGTGACGGCGCCCAGATCATTTGCACACAGGAACTTTTCCGTTCTCAGTATTTTTGCCAAAGCGAGGACCACGCCAATTTCAAGCTTGCGGAATCGATCCCCGGCCCCAGCACCGTTGCGCTTCAGGAAATCGCCCGCAAACGCAAGGTTGTCATCGTGGCCTCCCTCTTTGAAAAACGCGCCTCCGGTCTTTATCACAATACTGCCGCCATCATTGATGCCGATGGTTCGCTGCTCGGGATTTATCGCAAGATGCACATTCCGGACGATCCACTCTATTACGAAAAATTCTACTTCACCCCAGGCGATCTGGGGTTCCGCGCCTGGCAAACGCGTTATGGGAAAATCGGCGTCTGCGTTTGCTGGGATCAATGGTATCCCGAAGCTGCACGTCTTACCGCCTTGCAGGGGGCGGAAATCCTCTTTTACCCCACTGCCATCGGATGGCATCCGGCGGAAAAGGCCGAGTATGGTGAAAAACAGCATTCCGCCTGGGAGACAATCCAACGCAGCCACGCCGTTGCCAACGGCTGCTATGTTGCCGCTGTCAACCGCGTCGGTCTGGAACAGCCCATTGGCGGACCTGGAATTGAATTCTGGGGGCAAAGTTTTGTCGCTGGTACCTCTGGAGAAATCCTTGCCAAGGCAGGCGTATCTGAAGAGAAAAACCTGCTCGTGCCAATCGACCTTCCGAAAGTGGATTACGTCCGCACCCAATGGCCATTCCTGCGTGACCGCCGGATTGATGCCTATGGCAACCTGACAAAACGGTTTGTTGATTGACAAGTCAATGCAGGGAAAACCAATAGCGTGGGTTACAGGGGCCGCTGGACTCATTGGCAGCCATTTGATGGAAACTGCAAATCTTCTGGCCCCAGAATATCAAGTTATTGGGATTACGCGTCAGGATGTCGATCTCACCGATTTTACATCTGTCCGCGCCCTTTTTTTACGACAGAACCCTGCGCTCATCATCCATTGTGCAGCCATGAGTCGCAGCCCTGATTGTCAGGCAAATCCGACCTTGGCTCGTAAAATCAATGTTGATGCAACCGCCTGTCTTGCCGAATTGGCGGTGGATGCGCGTTTCGTTTTCTTTTCCACGGACCTTGTTTTTGATGGACAGAAGGGGGACTATGTTGAAACTGACTCAGTAAATCCACTGAGCGTTTATGCAGAAACCAAGGTTGCTGCCGAAAATCTGGTCCTCAAAAATCCCTGGCACGTTGTCATTCGCACCTCGCTTAACGGTGGTGTAAACAACCACAGTCGAAACGCCTTCAATCAGGAATTGCGCCGTATCTGGCGGAACGGAGAGGCGACCCGGCTTTTCACGGATGAATTTCGCTGCCCACTTTCCGCCAGCGTCACTGCCCGTGCGATCTGGGAATTAGTCAAACACGATGCCTCTGGCCTATACCACATGGCAGGTGGCCAACGCCTTTCCCGCTTTGAAATCGGCCAGATTCTCGCAGCCCGGCACCCGGGATTAGCTCCAAAAATTGAAGCCTCATCGCTTGTCAAATATACTGGAGCTCCTCGCCCACCGGATTGCTCTCTCGATCTGGACAAGATTCACAAGGTTCTCCCTTTTAAAATTCCCGGTCTGGTTCAATGGCTGAAGGAAAATCCCGACACGGATTTTTAAACGATGCCATGAACGCTTCCTGCTATCGCGGTCGTCTGGCTCCGTCGCCAACGGGATTTTTACATCTCGGTCATGCCCGAACTTTTTGGACCGCGTTCCAGCGTGCCCAAAATGCCCGGGGCACACTCATTCTGCGTAACGAAGACCTCGATCCCGCCCGGTCAAAATCGCAGTTTGTTAGTGCGATGATTGAGGATCTTCACTGGCTTGGAATCTCATGGGTGGAAGGTCCTGATTGTGGCGGCTCCTTTGGCCCCTATTCTCAAAGCCAGCGTGGTGATCTCTATCGTTCCGCGTTTGAGAAATTACGCAAAGGTCATTTCATTTATCCATGCACCTGTTCCCGCCAAGATGTTCAAAAAGCCCTCCACGCACCTCACGCCGCTGATGATGAACCGATCTACCCGGGAACCTGCCGAAATAATACGTTTGATATCATTGGAAACCGCAAGGTCAACTGGCGTTTTCGTGTTCCTGATGGTGAAACGATCCGTTTTGTGGATGCACATTTTGGTCCGCAGGAATTTGTTGCCGGGCGCGACTTTGGAGATTTTGTGGTATGGCGGGCAGATAATGTGCCGTCCTACCAATTGGCTGTTGTTGTCGACGATGCCCTGATGAAGATCACCGAAGTTGTTCGCGGGGCGGATCTTCTGTTGTCAACAGCACGGCAAATCCTGCTTTACAATGCGCTCGGCTGGGAACCACCTTCATTTTTTCACTGCCCATTGATGACAGATGCCAGTGGAATTCGCCTTGCCAAACGTAATGACGCCCTCAGCCTCCGCACCCTGCGTGAGAATGGCACAATGCCAACCGATTTACAAAGGCAATTCTTAACTGGGTTTTGATCTGTATTTTTATTACAGTTTACTTTAAAATCCGCTGTTACACTTGCAAATTCGCAACGTCTGTGATTAATTAACACTTAGTCCAACAAAAGAGGCTTTTGCCATTATTTCGGATAATTACGGTTAATTTGGAGTGATTATTATAACGCGTCGCTCCGTCCATCGGCCTATATCGGTTGGCCAGAAGACAAGATGATTGGTCTTTTAAAGGGTTGATATCCAAATTATGATCACATTCGATTTATCCAACAAATTCAATTGGAGATGTCTTTAAATGGTGTGGGAATTAAAGAAGCCATCAGACGTGCCAGTCATTCTCCTGATGTACATAGTTTTTTGGAGAGAATGATTTAAAAGTTTATGGGTATTGGGGATTAACAATAAACGCCTTTAACCGCTAAAAAACTATGGACCCTAGATCATTTATTCATGTCACAGCAACGTATTCCAATGCTGTGTTAACCGCCGTTCTTCCCTATGTCACAGATTTTTCAAAAAAAAATGGACCTTCCCATTCCGCAGCCTGTTACCATGGCTCAGGTCAGTACCTTCAATCCGAGCATCATTCCAGGATATATTGGAGGTGGCTTGTGGCTGACAAATGAATACTGGTTCGTTTTCTCGGATGGCATAGTATGTTCTTTTCGTTCATCAGTTAATTGGTTTGCGGAGCAAGATATTGATGATCTGGCTCGATATTGTGGGAAAGATAACATGACAACAAATGAAGTGGTCGACCTTGCTCGTCTTTCTTTTAAGAAACTCGATTACAAGCTCCTCCCCACTCTTTTAGATGGGCCCCCATCTCATATGGAAGGCCCGTTTGATGTTAAAAAGTTGGGGCATATCCCTTATTGCAGAGTCACCTGGTCAAGCCCGAAAGCCACTACGCGCGAAGAAGAGTACGAACACGGGTATACGATACGATTCGACGTTGATATGCAACAAAAACAAGTTGTTGGAATGTTCATGGTAGGTAAAAGGTTCTGGCGCCCTGAACCAAAAATTGATGTGACTCCCTTGTTGGAATCTGATTTTAAAAAACAAAATTCTGGAAAAATGTTCATTCGGTCTAATGCTCCGCCTCCCCAGCCTATTTCAAACACTCCACTTCAAAAAAAATGACATTCTTCCTTTTGGAGCAAGGCTATCCGTTTGCTGCAATGGCTTCTCATCGCCATAAAATCCTTCGTTGCCCAGTAAATAACTTTTATAAAAAGCCATTTACAACACGGAGAACAACTTTTCCCCTGTCCTTTTATGGGGGGATCAGGTCAGGAGTAGTCCCTTTCTTACTTCGCATTTTAGGATAAATTAAGTGCCAAACAAAAAATGGGGAACTGGAGGACTTTGTTGATAAAAAAAAGAGCCCGTGTCTTTAACACACGGGCTTTTTTGGTTAACTGTTGAGAGAGTTAAAATTCGAGTTTAATGCCTTCGAGGCGTTTTGCCACTTCGCGTAACACACGTTTCTCATCGGCCTGATTCTTCGCAACAAAGGTTACGCTGAATCTCAAATAGGCGCCGGCATCATCCCATGGCACGGTGGAAATCAATTTCTCTGTAATAAGCCACTGAGAGACTTCTTCCGCGCTGTTGAATGTGATGCGCGAGCCATCGGTTTTCACAGCGGCTTTAGGGGCCTTGACATAAAGAAAGAAGGAACCTTTGGGTTTTTGAGCGTTGAACCCAACCTTATTGAGAAGGGCCACAAGACCGTTCATGCGGCGGGAATATTTGGCCGCGATTTTCTGCGTGATTTCCGGATGGTCGAATCCGTGTGCCGCGGCGTGTTGAATGGCGAGGAATTGGCCGGAATCGGAATTGTCCTTGATGTCGGCGTAAGCTTTGACAAGCAGCGCATTGCCAACAACAAATCCGCAGCGCCAGCCAGTCATGTTCAGGCTCTTGCTTGCGGAGTGAAGTTCCACGCCCACATCCTTGGCTCCGGGAATGGAGAGAAAACTCAACGGTTTACCGTCGAAGATCAGTGCGGCATATGCGGCATCGTGAATGACGACGATGTTGTTTTTCTTGGCGAAATCAACGACTTTTGCAAAGAACTCCGGCGTGGCAATTGCCCCGGTGGGGTTGTTGGGATAGTTGATGACGAGCACTTTTGCCCTGGTCAGGACATCTTGTGGGATGGCTGTCAAATCAGGCAGAAATTGGTTTTCTGCTGTCAACGGCAGATTATAAACCTGACCACCGTAGTATTTTGTGTGCGTGCCAAAAATCGGATACCCGGGCGTGGTCATCAATGTGTAATCACCCGGATTGATGAAAGCGGCAGGCAACAGTGTCAACGCTGACTTGCTGCCGATGGAGTGCATGACTTCCGTGTTGGGATCAATCCCAGCCACGCCAAACACGTTTTCCATGTAGCGGGCCGCAGTCTGCTTCAAAACGGCATCGCCATTGTCGGCATAACCGCGATTTTCCGGCTTGCGGGCTTCTTCGCGCAGTTTGGCAACAACCTCAGGAAACGCCATGGCGTCCGGTTCGCCAACCCCCATGTCAATGATTTCCTCGCCGGGGTGGGCTGCCAGTGCCGCGCGCTTGGCGCGTTTGATCTTTTCAAATTTATAAATCGCTGTGGATTTTCCGTAGTTTTTCCCGCCAATACGTTCGGCAAACAGGTTTTGTATGTAAGATTCTGACATAAATATTCAGGCCGCCAGAAGCGAAGCCAAGAGCAAGTTACTCAAGGCCCGGGCAGGATGCAAGTTTTGGGAGGAAATGAAAACGACCTCGAACGGTTGAAATTCGGGCCCAATACCGTAGAATTGAGCCGATGGCGAACTCATTTGGACAGCTTTTTCGGATCACCACCTGGGGCGAATCCCACGGTGGTGGTGTTGGTGTCGTTATTGATGGCTGCCCGCCGCTGCTGGAATTGAGCGAGGCGGATATTCAGACGGACTTGGACCGGCGACGTCCGGGCCAATCCTCGATCGTCACCCCGCGCAAGGAATTGGACCGCGTTCAGATCCTTTCCGGCACATTCGAGGGCAAGACTTTGGGAACGCCCATTTCCATGTGGGTGAAAAATGAGGATCAACGTCCTGATGCTTACAACGAAATGGCCTCCAAGTTCCGTCCATCCCATGCGGATTACACCTATCAGGCCAAATACGGCATTCGCAACTGGCAGGGGGGTGGACGCGCCAGTGCCCGTGAAACAATCGGTCGCGTGGCGGCGGGGGCGGTTGCAAAAAAAATCCTCCGTCAAAAATTTGGGGTGGAAATCCTGGCCTTTGTCAGTCAAGTAAAGAACATCACCGCTGTTATTGACAAAGAAGGGGTGACAGCTTCGGAGATTGAATCCAACATCGTCCGGTGCCCCGATGCCAGGGCAGCAAAGGCCATGATCGAATTGATTGAGCAAATGCGCTCAAAAGGCGACAGTGTTGGTGGGATTGTTGAATGTGTGGCGCGTGGTGTTCCTCCCGGATGGGGTGAACCCGTTTTTGATCGCCTGGAGGCGGATCTCGCAAAAGCGATGTTGAGTCTGCCGGCATCCAAGGGTTTTGATTTTGGTTCCGGATTTGGTGGTATTCTTATGACAGGAACGGAACATAATGATCCGTTCCGCATGATCGATGGCAGGGTGCGCACAACGAGTAATCGCTCGGGCGGCATTCAGGGGGGGATTTCCAATGGCGAGACCATTTATTTCCGTGTTGCCTTCAAACCCGTGGCCACCGTCATGGTTGAACAGGACACCGTGTCGGTTCAATACGAGAATACGACTCTCAAGGGGCGGGGACGTCATGACCCATGTGTTTTGCCACGTGCTGTGCCTGTTGTGGAGGCCATGACAGCTCTGGTGCTTGTGGACCACGCGTTGCGCCAGAAGGCGATTCAGCCTTAATTGAGGGGGCCATTTCTGTCAGTGTAATCTGGGGCCAAACCCCGTGTAGGGATTGAGCGGAATGACGCTGGCAAGTTCAATCATGCCAGCTTTTGCCAGAGGCAATTCGGCAAGTCGTAGGCGCACCTCCTCTTCAGTGGCCGCCTCAATCATCATGCACGCACCCTTCCTGTCTCCTCGAAGCCAGATTTGGCGGATGAAGTTTTCCTTATAGAGCTGTCGGACCACTTGGGCTTCAGATTCAAGCCGTGGCGTGAATTCCTCTTCGGTAAACGCGGATTTTCGTGTTGTTAAAACCAAGAATTGCATAGTCGGAAAATTAGAGGCAATCAAGCGTTGATGCGAATGAATTTCGCGGGTTTGTAAATGAAACGGGCACGGCCATTTCAGACCGTGCCCTGGTGTTTCCGTGTCAAGAAAGCAAGTCTTGGTTAATTAGATTTTGATTCATCCACCACCACGTAACGGGTGCCACCGTTGCTCCAGACGCGCAAGAGCGTCTTTTTGCTCTTGGGATGTTCTGTCAATCGCACGGCGTCATCGGCAGAGCGGACCGGTTGATGATTGATTTCAGTGATGACATCGCCAACCTTGAGGCCGGCTTCTGCGGCGGCGGAGTCGGAGTCAACGCTGCTAATGACAGCGCCCTTCAGGCTGAGTGGAGCGCCCAATTGCTGGCGGGTCTGGCGGTCCAGATCACTCACTCCAACGCCTTCCAATGTTCCTGTGTCATTGCTCTTGTCCACAGTGGATTCCTCCTTGCCACCGGAATTATCGTTGGCTTGCTCCTTGATGGTGACGTTGAGGGTCTTGGGCTCTCCCTTGCGGAGGATTTTTACCGAGATTGTCTCGCCGGGTTTAATGCGGGCAATTTCCAATTTCAAATGGCGTCCGTCTTTGACCGCTTTGTTGTTAACCTGAATAATGACATCACCTTCGGTGATACCAGCCTTATCAGCAGGCCCCTTTGGAACGACATCAGAAACAAGCACTCCGACCTCATCCTTGATGTTGAATTCTTTCGCCAGTTTTGGCGTGAGATCCTGCATAAAGACACCGAGGTAACCGCGCGTGACTTTACCGTGCTGGACCAGTTCTTCCATGACGTCTTTGGCAAGATTGGATGGAATGGCAAAACCAATTCCCTGATAACCGCCGCTTTGGGAATAAATGGCAGTGTTGATGCCAATCAAACGGCCATCTGCATCGACAAGGGCACCGCCGGAGTTGCCGGGATTGATGGCGGCATCCGTCTGAATGAAGTCCTCATAATCCAGACCCAGTGTGGCTCGGCCTGTGGCGCTGATGATGCCCATGGTGACGGATTGGCCGATGCCGAACGGATTGCCAATGGCCAGCACGACATCCCCAATTTCGATTTTATCACTGTCGGCCAGCTCAAGTCTTGGGAGGTCCTTGGCGTCGATTTTAATGACCGCCACATCAGATTTGGGATCGCGCCCAACGACTTTGGCTGTGAATTCCCGGCCATCGGTCAAGGCAACTTTCAGTTCATCCGCTTCTTCTACCACGTGATTATTCGTCAGAATATAACCGTCTCTTGTGACGATCACGCCTGAGCCAATCCCGTGCTGGGGAGGAATTCGCATCTGTCTGGAATTGTTGCCAAAGAAGTAACGGAAAATGGGATCATCAAAAGGTGTTCCACCAAAATTACGCTGTTTGGCTTTTGTCACGACGTCAATTTTCACAACGCTGGGAGCCACTTTCTTCACCACGGGCGCAAAACTCGTCCCAGCGTGAACATCACGTGAGACCGGGCGATCGTCCACGGACAGACCGGTGAATTTTACCGATGGAGTGGATGTCTTGCTTTCTCCGGCGTAGCTCACTGTGGCCGCAATGCCGACAGCCATCAACGCTCCACCCAAGGCGCAGAAGGCTGATCTTTTTAATGCTTGGTTCAAGTTCATCGTCGTTTCCTTTTGTTAAACGGTTCAATTATAGCTCAATTACTGTCCAAAATCTACCATCCCCAAATGACAGAAAACTTTCTCGAACCTTACAAATTTGTAAGGAAGAAGGGGGAAAACAAACGAGATTTTGAACATATAAAATTACTCACGGCGCAGGGCATCAATCGGGTTGCCCGCCATTGCAGAGCGTGCAGCAAGCCAGGTCCAAAGAAAACCACCTGCATAGACAAGAATCAGAGTCCACGTAATCGTGTTCCAGGAGGTTTGAGAATGGCTGGAAATGAGAACTGGAAGAATGGCGATCAATGCGGTTGCCATTCCCAAAGCCAGACCTGTTGTCAATAATATCCCGTGTTCGAGAACGGCCAAACGCACGAGGGTTGCTGGTTTGAATCCGGACGCCCGCAGGATGGCCCATTCTGTGCGCCTCTCCAAAAGATTACGCAAAACCACCGCTCCAAGCCCCGCCGTTCCCAGCAGCAGTCCGAGGCCCCCCAGCACTTGGAATGTATCCAAATAGGTGTTCTGAACAGCATTCAGGGCATCCAGACGTTGCACGGTTGAAATGACTTCCAGACCGCGATCTTCCAATCCGCGAGTCAAAGCAGATGAGACTTGGGCGGCAGAATTCTTTGGAGCATCGATCAAAAAGAATCGATGTCCGCTTTCTTCCGGGTAACGCATGACAAACGCCGCTTCGTCAATGAGAAGGCTGCCCTGCAAAACGGAACTGGCAATGGTTCCGACGAGTTTGACCTTGAATGAACGTCCGCGTCCATCCGTGTAATCCAGCGTATCCCCCACCTTCTTACCGAGAGCCCACAAGGCGGAATCACTGTCCAATATCGCAGGGACATCTTCCCCGGAACCCTTCAGCAGGAGCCACGGATTGTTTGTTTTAACGAGGGTTTGGACAAAGGTGAACGCATTGCGGGATTGCAACAGAGCGGGATCAACCCCAAGCAGGCGCGGTGTTTGGGCGCGGTTCAAATTCAGACAGCTCGCATCATCTCCGTCGCGAACGCGCATCGGGACGAATTCAACTCCAGGCAATTCGCCAAGGCCGAAGAAATCTTTGCCAGTTTTTGAATTCAAGTCCTGAACAACCGGCAGTGAGGATTCGCCCATCAAAGCGAACCCGCCCGTTCCGGAGGAACGCAATAAAGCGTCATGGGTTGAATCAAGTTTATTGACTCCGATGGCAACAATGAGGAATGTTCCGCTTGCGAGCAGAGCCATGGTGGAGAGACTGCGTTTGCTGCGGCGCGAACAATTGCGGAGGGCAAATGCTGTCAAATTAAAGTTTGAACCGAGTGTAAATCGAGATCGTAAAAGCATTTTGGCCAGGGCGATGCCTGAAATGAGAAACAGAGCTCCACTCGAGAAAAACAATTCCGCATTTGCCGTATCGTGTTTTGCCAGGGCGCTCCCAACCAATCCCAATGCGGTCAAACCGCTTGCAAGGCCCAACCACCCGGCCCATTTGTGTTTGCCGGGTGTCGGTGAAAACTCCGTCTCGGCCCCCTGCTCCAGCAGTTCGCGCGCGGGACGACGCGTTTGTTTGCGCAGTGCCAGCCAGATTGTTATGGCACATAAAATCACTCCTGAAACAGTCCCGGCGAGCAACGTTGAGGCTGTCACATGAAATGCCAACGGCGATTCTGCCACGGCCTTGCTCCAAAGGGTCGACAGTCCATGCAGAATGGCAGCGGCATAGCCCAAACCGGCCAATCCCCCCACAACGCCTCCCAACACGGCAACGATCATCCCCTCCAGCAGCATCAAACGTCGAACCTGTTTCGGAGGCAGCCCAACTGCGAGCAAAACACCGGTTTCAGTGGCCCGCTTTTCCAGACTAAATTGGAAGAGCAGTGTCAATAGAATCAATGCCGCTACAATCAGAAAGAAACTAAACCCGATGAACAACCCTCCGAAATCCTCGGATTGTGTTGCCGCAGCAATTGCCTGCTCGCGAACAGGCTGAATGGCCAGGCCCGCGTCCGATGGTGTCATTTGTTCCAGAATACGATTCTCAATGTTTTCCTTCGTTCCAGAAGGAAAGCGAATGGCTGTGCAATAACCAAAGGAATTGCCCCACATCTGTTTTCCTGTGTCCAGCGCAACAAAGGCTTTTGGCGTTCCCCGATGCTCCTTCCAATATTGTTCATCCTTGGGACGGATGCGTTTCATGTCGAGAGCGACACCTGCGTCCCAGTTTTCTGTTTTTTCCGCTTTTGCGAGACCGGGGAAATCTGGCATGAGAGTGCGGTCTGCTGCAGCTCCTTCCAATGGAACAATGGCGCGAACGAGAAAACTTTCGTGGCGTTCTTCCAAATGCCGTTTTTCATTGAGGACAAGCCAGGTTAACTTCATGTCTTCTCCAGGAGAAGCGTGGAGGTCATCCGCAAGCCACTGATTGATGAGAATCTCATTTGTTCGCATGTCACTGGGAACGATGGGAGCCGCCATTGCGGTGACCATGGAGTATGGCGTGGCGTTTGTGCCGTGACGGAGGTCATTGATGAAATAGGTTGAGATCAACCGTGCGTCCGGTGCCGTTTTGAGCGCCGCCGCAACGACGGGATTATCAAGATACACGCGGTCGCTTACCAATTCCCAACCACCATTCGAGGGCCGCAATTGCGTTTCCATGTCAGCGAGACGGAATTGCTTTTTCAATTCAACAGATAGGTTCGTCGCAGTGCCACCAGAGACAAGAAGAAGGTTTGCCTTTGAGACCAAGCCAAGTTTTTGTTGCAGGACTGGCAGGGGAATAAACAGGTTTTTCGGGGGAACCTGATTTGCCTGTAATGAAAAACGCCCAAACTGATTGTCTGTGAGAACACCGGCAATCCGGAGTCGGAACGAAAAAGAGACATCTTCGCGTGGAGCCAGGGGATTGTCTGCAGAAAGGAAGGATGGTTTTGGAACCCGGATGAGAAGGGTTTCACCTTCCTTCACGTTCAGTTGCAGTGCGAGGGCCAGATTCAGGTAAGCAACTTCGGCATTAGTTCCAAATGACTTTTCAAAATGAGGAGGTGTTTTTGTAAACGTCCAAAAGTTGGAATCAACACCCAATATTTGAATGTGATTGGCTCGGGCGGTACCGTCATTATTGGCGGCGATGCCTTGGAGAAAGAGAGCTGGAGTGGTCTGGACCGTGGCACTTGAAAGTGTCGAAGCCAGACTGTCGCGAAAGTAACGATCACGCGTTGAAATGGCGAAATCCACCCTGCCCAAGCGGGCTTCCCGAGTGTCGCGCAAGCTGCCCCGCACACAATCCCCGACAAGAAGCGCTCCAGTCAAAACGGCGGTTGCAACGACAATTCCCAGCAATGTTCCGACATGGCTTTGGAGGTGAAACCTGATGCTGCGGAATACAAAGAGAAGCGCCAGATGTTTTTGATTCGGTTTCATGTCATCCTCTGGAGTTCTCATGACTTTTTCCGATTATCATGCCAAAATTGCAAAAGCAATGGCATCTTATTGCAACACTAGGATGTGCTTTGCACGGAAGCCAATTCGCGCCGCGTAAAGAGGGAAATTCCACCGATTATAAAGAAGCCGCCAATAAGACCGACAATCTGGGTTGTTGCGGCGGCTAGTTGTCCCCAGGTGATGCTTCGGCCAGTGCTCAACGAATCGATTGGCGAAAAGTTTTCCACCAGTTGAAGAATGGCCAGTGTTCCCTTAAAAATGGGGAGTGCGATTTTGTCAGCCAGAGGATTTGTGGGACGATTTGTTTCATGATTGAGGCCAAGAACAGTCCCCTGTTCAATCGCATTACTAAAGGTGCTGCTCGACATCCCAACAATCAGCACGGCGATGGAAAAGAATGCGGCAACCGAAAAAGAAAGCCAGCTCGCTGCGGCAAGACCAATCGAGGATAACAGCGCCAGCCAGCAAAGAATGATGCCTAGTCCGCGCGCAAAATTAACCTCGAAGCTCCCTTCAGGAAAAAGAATTTCCAGTCCATCGTCACTTCCGAAAAGAAGTGCCATATCATTCATGTTGGCAAAGGAAATGAAGAGCATGCCATTGTCATCGATGGCATCAGCCGGGAAGTTAAATTCCTGGAAGGAATCTGCAGGCAGATCCTGGTCTGGTAAACGTGTGAAACGGGGAGAATTGGGGGCGCCAACTTCCCAGTGAGACTGGTAAAGAGTTCCTTCCGTGTAATTGGGAATTGCACTGTGGAATTTGATGCGGGCTTGGAGGGTTTTACCCTTCAATTTTTCTTTATACGCACTGAAATCCAATCTCCATGTGCGCATCATTCCAGAGGGAATAACTTGAGATTCGGCCATGACCCGTTGTTCGATCTGTTTGCGGACAATATCCAGTTTTTCCCCCTGAAGATCTGAGCCGCCTTTCTTTTTGGCTTCATCGACGTATTTGTCGATGAGTGGGTTCAAATTGGGAATGGGCGGTTTTACTGAATCGCGAGCAACAAAAATTTCACGACGGAGCACCGCCTGTTGATTCGCTGGCAATTGATTGGCCCGGACATGCAGGAGGGCATAGACACAAATCCCGGAAATGGCCAGCAGGGTGAAATCAAGAGAGACAATGCCCAGCCACTTGCCGAGCCAGATTTGCCAGCGCGCAATCGGCTTCACAGCGATCACTTGCATGTGGCAATCATCGATGTCCCGTGCCATCGTGCCGCAAGAAAGCCAGAGCGTGGCAAAACCCAGCAGCCCCGTAATGGCGCTGAGGGTGTAAGTCAGCAAAATTTGCGTCATCCCCTCTGCCGTGCCATCATCCTTGAGCAGAAGCGGCAATGCCACCACTGCCGCCACCAGCAGAGCCCCCAACACCCAGAAAAGCTTGTAGCGAAATGCGGATTTCCACGTGATTCCCGAGATGGTCAGGATCTGTTTCATTTGGGCTTGCCCAGGAAGGATGAAAGTTTCTCGTTCGCTTTTTTCAAATCAACCTGTGGTTCCGGTTGTTTTTCAGGTTGCGGAGCAGGCGTGGCTTCATGCTTTTGAGAAAGGGAGGACAGCTTGGCCTGATCGATTTTTTCAGTCGGCACGGGAGCTGGAGCCGGGGCGGGTTTGGGAGCCTCGGAAACGGTTAAACGTTCAAGGATTCTCTTTGAAGCCGGAGCCGCATCTGCTTCACCGCGCAAATAGGCGGCAACGCGGTTTCCACTGGTTGCGCCCGAAGTCTCGGCTGAGTTTTCGCGCGCTTTGCGCACGACATCAAGGAAGTAGCTTTCAAGATTCTGGCGTGGATTGTCGACGGAAACTTCTCCCTGAGTCACATCGCTGCGGATGATTTCGAGAACGCGTTTCATGGTCTCAGGACGCAACGGTGGAGCGGTGATGCGAACGGCATCCGGCTTGGTGAGCAGCTCCTTGAGAGTGCCCATGGCTTGAATTTTACCGCCGTAATAAATGACCACGCGATCACATACGTCTTCAACGTCGGCCAGCAGGTGGCTGCTGAGGATGACGGTTTTTCCACGGCGAGCCAAAGCCGTGATGAGATCCTTGACTTCGCGGCAGCCAATCGGGTCCAGGCCGGAAGTGGGCTCATCCAAAATAACGAGGTCGGGATCATTGATCAGAGCTTGAGCCAGACCAATGCGCCGTTGCATGCCTTTCGAAAATTCGCCGACCACGCGGGTTTGAATCTTGCTCAATCCCACCATCTCCAGAAGTTGATCTGTGCGTTTGCGGCGGTCTTCAACGGGAAGTTGAAAGAGGTTTCCAAAGAAATCCAGCGTTTCATGGCAATCAAGAAAACGGTAAAGGTAGGATTCTTCGGGAAGATAGCCAATGCGCGCCTTTGTTTTTACATGACGCGGGGAATGGCCGAAAACCTCAATGTGCCCGCGTGTGGGATAGAGTAGCCCCAACAACATCTTGACGGTCGTCGATTTTCCGGAACCATTCGGACCGAGCAATCCAAAAACTTCGCCGCGCTTGACCTCAAAATCCACGTTGTCCACTGCGCGTGCCTTGGGGCGTCCCCAGAAATCCTTGAAGACTTTGGTCAACCCGCGGACGCTGACGACGGATTCAGGTGCTGAAGCGGTATTTGAGGAGTTGGGATCTGTCATGTTACCTGATGGTTGTTTTGATTACTCCATGTCGCGTGGAAAAGACGCTTGTTGCCACACATTTTAGATGAAAGGCAGGGCTGCATGAAACCGCGACTTCTTCGAAATGTTGGGACAAGGTCATTTTTATGCAGCCTGTACTGAAGTTGATTTTTTGGTTTCCTCAGCGTTTTTTACCGCTTCAGGTTGTTGGTGTGGATCGAATTCCTCACCCTGACGAACGAGGCGGGCGCTGTTGAAGACCACGATCAGCGATCCCACCACGTTGAGTGCAGCGGCAACGATCGGGTTGATGTATTTCAACGCTGCAAGCACCAAGCCGCCAAGCACAAAGATGATGCCCAGCATGAAATTCTGATTGATGACAGAACGGGTGCGACGAGAGAGGCGGACCAGGAATGGCAGCCGGCGCAGGTCGTTGTTCATCAAAGCAATTGTGGCGCTGTGAATGGCCACTTCGCTGCCAGCGGCACCCATGGCGATGCCAAGATCGCCAGCGGCCAGAGCGGGAGCGTCGTTGACACCATCGCCGACCACCGCCACGCGATAGCCTTTGACACGCGTTTGGCGGACAAAATCAACCTTGTTTTGGGGCAGGCATTCACCCATGACTTCTTCGCAGCCAATTTCGTGGGCCACACGTTCTGCCACGGGCTGACGATCGCCTGACACCATGGCAATGCGGCGGACTCCGTTGGCTTTCAAATCGGCCAGAGCTTCCTTGGCTTCCACGCGGGTTTCATCCTGCAGGCCGACCCAGCCGAGATACTTGCCTTCGCGGGCAACGAAAATAAGGCTGACGCCTTCGGCTTCGTTCAAATCGACTGATTTGTCGAAGTCATCCTTCATGTCATGATCCTTGAGCCACTGGGCGCGGCCAACAATCACTTTGGCATCGTTGATTTGGGCAGTGACACCGCGACCCGCCGTTTCCGTGAAGTCTTTCGGTTCCGTGAGTGGAACTCCAGCTTCCATGGCCAGTTGAACAAGGGCTTTGGCAGTCGGGTGATTACTGTATTTTTCCGCGGAAGCGGCTGTGCGAAGAAGTTCCGCAGGGGTGACTCCATCTACTGGAGCCAGACGGCTGACAGCGAGTTTGCCGGTCGTTAACGTGCCTGTTTTATCGAATACAAAGGCGTTGATTTTGGCGGCCAGTTCGATGTCACTCACGTTTTTGATCAGGATGCCCAGGCGCGCAGCAGCGGAGAGGGCAGCAACCATGGCGCTTGGCGTAGCCAGAATAAAGGCGCATGGACAGGCGACAATGAAGACTGTGATCACGCGGGTCAGGTCTCCCGTGAATGCCCAGACAAGAGCCCCAATGACCAGAATCAAGGGAGTATAAAATCCCATGTATTGATCGACCAAGCGCATGAGAGGCAGCTTGGTTTTTTCTGCGGCCAGAATCAGTTCACGCACCTTGCCCAGGGTGGTGTCTCCACCAGCACGGGTGACGCGGATTTCCAACGCACCGGTCAAGTTTTGAGTTCCAGCAAAAACTTCGTCTCCGACCTTTTTATCGACAGGGAGGGATTCACCGGTGATGGTGGCTTGGTTGAAGGAGCCCTGGCCACTAACGATGACGCCATCGGCTGCCACGTTGTCACCGGGGCGTACGCGGATGATGTCTCCGACTCCCAGGAGGCGGGTTTCCACTTCTTCCTCACCTTTGGCTGTGATTCGACGAGCCTTTGGGGGGGTGAGTTTGATCAAGGACTCAATGGAGGCGCGAGCCCCTTCGGCTGTGTGGGATTCAATGATCTGTCCCAACAACATGAAGAAGGCGACGACGCCAGCTTCCTGATAATGTTCGGAACCAAACGATGCGAGAACGGCCAGGGCAACCAGTTCATTGGTGGTCAGCAAACCGGCGCGGAGATCCTTGACGGCGGTCCACACAATGGGAACGCCAAGAATCAAAGTTCCAATCATGGCGCTGGCGGCGGCCACGGGTTTTCCATCGGGAACGAGCCATTCAAACACGAAAGAGTTGATGATGCAGATCAAGCCCGCGAGGGTTTGCTTGAGCGGCAGGACAATCCTGGCTCTCTCGCTCTCGGGATTTGTCGACTCGGCATCCGCTTTGGGGGTGGCCGTGTCTGCATTGATTGAAGTCGCTTGCATAAAATTGATTTGCGCAGCCTTGGTTCAAAAATTGTTGTTATTGCGGCGGTGCGTTGGTGTTGGCCTTTGGCTCACGGTTGAGAAGCAGCCGCAATTCGCGCGTTTTCCCATCAGCTCGGACTGGCAGAAAAACACGTTCCTGGGCATTGGATAAAACGAGGTTCAGCACTTCGAGCTGGCGGACCTGGGTAAAGAGCGCGGCATTGGTCTGGTATTGCGGCAACTGGCTGAGGAAGTTGGTTTCTTCAGCACGGATTTTTGCGAGCATTTCAACGGCATCATGCTGAGCGGCGTTGGTCAACCCTTGGGCTTCCGCACGGGCTTTGCTCAAAATGGTGTTGGTGTAGCTCAGGGCCTGAGTGTTGGTGTTTTGCTGGCTGATGGTGGCCTGAAGCACAGCTTTGAAGGATTCCTCAAGGTTTCGCGGGTAGGCGGGTTTCACGTCCACTTGCTCAATGAGGATTCCAAGCTTTTGTTCACGGATCAATTCCTCAAGATGAGAGGTGAGGCAACGGCGGTATTCGGTCTGTTTATCCGTCAAGGCCTCATCTGCCTTGAAGTGGGTTGAGGCATAGAGAATCGAATTATTCAGCGCGTTGGTGACAAATTCAGCAGCGTTGACATAGTCAAACAAATAGCTGATGGGATCTGTAATGCGATACTGAAGGGATGCGAAGACGTGGATGATATTGGTGTCGGACGTCAAGGTGTAACTGTCAATCGCGGGGTTGATGGATGGTCCGGCAGGAGAGGCGACTCCATCAATTCCAATGGCATACCAGCCAACGGTGGATTGCGCGCGTTGGATTTGGCCGATTGAAATGTTGGTGACTTCATCAATGGGACGTGGAAAAGCCCAGTGGAAACCGGGGCCGAGCAACGCGTTGGTGCCTTCGCCGACCGGTTTGCCAAAACGCAGTTTGATGGCCTGTTGTTGCGGTCCGACAGTAAAGAATCCGGAGCACAGGAACGCGATGACAAGGATGATCATCGCAAATTTGACTATGACGAAGCTGCTTCGAAGCGCATCGGAAAGGGCCTGTGAGCCGGTGTCATCGGGTGATGGCGGCAACTCCACCGGAACCTTTGGTGCGGAGGTTTTTCGCAGTGTCAGCTTGATATTTTCGTTTTCGCTCATGCAAGAGAATGCCGGAAAAGAACCGGGCTGTGTTCGGGGTTATTTCTTGCCTTGATCGGTTTTGGGAGTCTGGACGTTGTTCAACAGATCCAGCGGCGGTGTATTTTGGTCGAGGATCAACGTGGTCTTTTGCTTGAGCATCTGTTTGAGGGCTTCAAGCTTGAGATTCAATTTGGCCAGCTCGGGGTTTTGTTCCAAAACGCTGAGGGACTTCATCATTTCAGCCACGGCTTCCCCGCGAATCTGCTCAGCCTGTGCCCTGGCGCTGGACAGGAGATTGGCGGCGCGGGTTTCGGCATCGGAGCGGATTTTGGTTGCGGATTCCTCGCCTTCGCTTTGGATTTTGGCGACAAGACGTTCACGTTCCTTCTGCATGCGGTCGAAAACGTTCTTGGTCACGTCCTCAGGGAGGCCCAGTTTCTTGATCTGGATGAATTTAACCTCGATACCGTAATCGCGAACCTTGGAGCTGACCTTGTCGAGCATCTCTTTTTCGATTTCAGCGAATTTGAGTTGGTTTGTGTTGGCGGAGATGAAATCGGAGAATGGGTGGCGGGCAACCACTTCGTTTCTGGCGCTTTGGACAAACTCGCTCAGGGTCTTTTCAGCCTGATCAACCCGGCCATCAAGGAATTTGGGGAAGAAGAGCTTGGGATCAGCGATGCGCCAGCCGGTGTAAACCTGAACAAACAGGATGTTTTGGTCGGCAAGCGTGATTTCTTCAAAGGGCCCTTCAAAATTCTGGATGCGCTGGTCCATTCTGCAAACGGTCTGAATGGGCCATGGCAGTTTGAAATAAGCGCCGGGTTCCTTTTTGGGTTCACCTGTCACCTTTCCAAATGTGGTGACGATGGCAACTTCAGATTGCCGCACCTGAAACACAAAGAGCAGTGATCCAAAAATCAGGATCAAAACGCTGGCAATCGCAATGGTGAGTCGATTTCTTTTCATGTTCTTTTACTTCTTCGAGTTAGCGCCGGGGAGATTGACTCCAGTGGTATCAATATCAAACTTGTCTTCCAAATCCATCTGGATGATGTCGGTCGTATTAGTTGTGGCGATCACATACTTGCGTGGACCGTTTCCAGCCTCTGCAATAACTTGGAGATAGGCGCGCTCCGCATAAACGGAAGGGGCCGCAGCATAGGCTTTCATCTGATTTGTAAAGACGCCAACGCGGGCAATGGAGTTGGCGATCATAAGGGCTTTTTCCGCCTCGGCTTCTTTTACCTTCTTGAAGGCAAGACCACGGGCTGTGCCGTTGGTTCGGAAATCCATTGCTTGAGCTGCAAGGATGGTGGCTTCCTTGGTTTGTGCCGCACCAATCACATCTTCATAGTATTTGGCCACCTTGACTGGCGGATGAATGTCGGCCAGCGCGGTGAAAACAATTTTTACACCGAGATGCTGATCGTTTGCCGCTTTCTGAATGCGTTGCTGCAGGGTGACCCCAGCCGCCGTACGTCCATGAGCCATCAAATCCTCCAAATCCGCACTTGCAAGGTAACAAACCAACTCGCGCAGGGCGATTTCCTTCAAAAGCGTTTCGGGTTCTTCATTGATGTAAACCCAGGACATGAGATTGGTGATCTGGTATTGGACTGGCATTCCGACGGCGATCAGATTGATCGGCGGGGCGGACTTGGGTTCGCCAATATTGTTTGTGCCGCTACTTTGGATTGCTGACTGATCGTGGCTGGCAACGAGGAGATTATCCTCTTTTGCTGAGTGAGCTTTTGTCCAAGCAACGGTTCGGAATTTTAAGGGGATACTCACCTCTTCCTTTTCATCTTCGCCATCGTCAGACCCCACCTCAAAGCTTTGAATCTGTTCTGTCGCATAGCGATGAACGACATCAATCGGCCATGGCAATTTAAAGTGCAATCCTGGGTCGAGCACTTCGCGACCCGCCACTGGTGCTCCCAAGCGTTCATAGAGTCCCTGTTCCCCCGGATTAATGAAAATGACGCATGTGGAGAGAATCAGAATGGCGACTTGTGCCCCGACAAGCAGAGGAAATGCTTTTTCCAGAAAACGGTAAAACCAGGTCTCGGAAACTTTGAATCCGAATTGATAATCCAAAGCGTGTGCTGCTGTGCTCAGAATGGCTTCTGGCTTGCCGAGCAGTCCGACCAAGCGGCTTTCATAAAGAACACGGATTTCTGCGTCTTTGACGCGGACCCGGTAGATTTCCATGATGAGCCCCAGAAGGGTTTCAAGGGAAATCAACCCAAGCACTGCACAAAGAATGTAGGCTAGGATGATGTCCACCTTGGGGAAGCCTGCCCATACAGCACCCAATCCCGCAGCAATTGCAAAGGACTCATAGGCTACCAACAGGGCGTAGCTGGAGCTGGGACGCAGAAGACGCTGCTTTTGCATATGGGCCAGTCCGCTCGCATATTTTCCCAGAAGGAAAAGAACCAGACCAAACAAGCCCAGCAAAGCCATTCCCAACTCGAGTTTTGCCGGATCCGTTGCCAGCGCGGCCATCTTGCGCTTGTAGTACCAAAATCCCCACAAAGCGCCGACCTGCAAAAGGAAGAAAAGAATGGTGAAGCCCGGAACAAAGTAACGTTCGAACTGTTCACGCGAACGGCGAGCGGGGAATGTGTCTGCGTCTGAGTTATCAAAAAGCGACGCACTGCCACGGCTTCGGCTTAATTCCTCCATTTCGAGCCGTTCGAGGTTTTCGCGTTGTTCCAAGCCCATTTGGAAAAAGCTTAGAATGGCGGCAAGGAATCCAAGGCATGCGAGCGCTGTGCCAACATACCCGGCGGCTGAGTTGACAAAGTAGCTTACCCAGAATAACCCGATGGTTACTCCCAGCAAAGCCACCCAGTTAATTAAACCAGTTTTCTTAACGTTTTGGTCCATGACGATCAATTCAGTTCACGGTCTTCGAATAAAGCCAGCGCCACTGCAAGCACCGCTCCAATGTAGGCGGCGGCATAGCCAATGGCCTTCCCCAGATATGCCAACGGGATTGCCTTGTCTCCTTCGAGCACATCGGCCATCCAAAATAGTTGCCAGTTTGGCGTAACAGTGTAAAGCACAGACGCCCACCAGGACCCCTGGCTTGCTCTTGTGCCAAGAAAATAGTCAGAAATAAGGCCCACCAGAAAAAGACCACTGCAAACCGCCAGAGTTGGAATTGTATCCAAACGTGTAGAGCATGTCAGAGCCAGCGCTGCCAATATTAATAGGGCCAGTAAAATCAGGAAAGAAGCCGGAATAACCCGCCAATCAATCCCGGTATAAGACCCCATCATGTTACCGGCGTTGCGCTGGATGAATTGAAGAATGAAAAATCCGAGGGAAATGAAAAAGACAACACCAAAGACCGCGTCAGAAACAAACGTCCTGTGCAAAAAGAAATTGCTGAATCCGGCGATGCCATAGGCCAGCACTATTCCCCCAGCGAAAATGCCCAATCCGGGCCAGTCAATGTCCCCATACGTGTCAAAGGACATGCGTGTGGCCAGAAGCACCGCAATGCAGTTGACGTAGGTCAGCACGGTCAAAGCTCCTGCGAGCCCGAGGTATTTTGCCAAAAGAAACTGTGCACGTCCCACTGGCTTGGAGAGAACTGCCAGTGCAGTGCCAGTGCGAATTTCACGTCCCACCGAAGAAGAGGCGCTGATGACGGCTCCAAATAATCCGGCCAGAAACATGACTGCCAGCGCACTGTTTTTGATCAATTTGGGCTCATCACCAAAGCTGAAGTAGTAAATGCAGGCCAGAAAAACTTCAAAGCACGCCGCCGCCGTCATCAGCAGTAAAAACACCGGCTGACGGATCAACTCCATAAAGGCATTGGCCGTTATTGTATAAAACTGTCGCATTATTCGCGCCCTTTAGCGCTGCATATTGTCAAAACCCAAGGTTAAGATACCTTTACCTAAATGGCAACGGCATATTACCTGCCCCCCACAGCGGTGGTGGTGGACTGACCTGGACGAGCTTGTCGAACTTAAGTCAATCTATGAAGGGTGGACAAGTGTCAGATTTAAACGTTCAAATCTTGCCAATTTTTCCACCCCAAAACGGCAGTGGGCAAATGGAAGAAAATAAATTAAACTGAATTGATTTAAATGCTTATATTGCAAGGGGTGAAAAACAAAATAGAGTATTGTAAAAGTTCATCAAAACCGCATACTAAAATAAAACGAGAGATTTGAAGACCCCCAATCGTTGAAATATGAGTTCAACTCCGATCAGAGTTCTTTTGGTTGATGATGACAAGGATGATTTCAGTCTTATCCGAGAACTTCTTTCGGAGAACGGAACCCGGGCCTATTCCATTGACTGGATCAACTCCTTTTCCAAAGCGCTGGAAACTATTTCCGAACATCGGCACGATGTCTATCTCCTGGATTTCTGGCTTGGTTCCCACAATGGCCTGGAACTTCTAAAGGAGGCCCATGCGCGAGGCTGCAATGGGCCGATGATTTTGCTGACCAGTCTTGGAGACGAAGCCGTGGATATGGAAGCCATGCGTGCTGGCGCCGCGGATTTTCTTTGCAAGGGGGAATTTACCTCAAAATCGCTGGAGCGCTCCATCCGCTATGCCATCGAACGAAGTCGGTCCGAACAGGAAATACAAAAACTAGCCGCGTTTCCGCGGTCCAATCCCAATCCCGTTCTGGAGTTTGCCAGCGATGGTTCCATGATTTACAGCAATGATGCTGCACAGAAACTGGCCCTTTCTTTTGACAAGAAATCGTTGGAAGAGATACTTCCCACTGATACGCGGTTGATTGTCATGGAGTGTCTGGTCACGAAACAGAGTAAGAATGATTTCCAAACCAACCTTCAAGGAAGAGTTCTTTCCTGGTCGTTTATTCCTATTGCCGCCAGCAATACCATTCACTGTTATGCGAAGGAGATCACCGAACGACTCAAGCTGGAGATGCAGGTCCGCCAATCCGCAAAAATGGAAGCAGTCGGACAACTGGCTGCTGGCGTGGCCCATGATTTTAACAATATTTTGACAATTATTCAGGGGCACTCGGAAATGCTTTCGCATAAGCAGAATCTGGGAACTGAAAATCTGAAACCCATCCTGGAAATTTGTAATGCGGCGGAACGTGCGGGAAAGATCATTCGTCAGTTGCTCATGTTTAGTCGCAAACATGTCTTGCAACAGCGGCAAATGGACTTGAATGAAGTCATTTCAACTCTAATCAATATTCTCAAGGGGCTCATAGGTGAGGGAATCACACTGGAGTTTCATCCAGACCCCAATCTTTCGGTCGTTCATGCGGATGTTGCAATGATCGAGCAGACACTTATCAATGTTGCTCTCAACGCGAAAGATGCCATGCCAAATGGGGGGGCGCTGACCATCACGACAAAGGAAATGTGGCTGGAGCCGGTTGTTTCCAATCTGAATCCCGAAGCGCGTTCCGGCCCGTTTGTTTGCCTGAATATCCAAGACACGGGCTGCGGCATGGACCCCGAGACGTTGAGCCACGCGTTTGAGCCGTTTTTTACAACAAAGGAACTGGGCAAAGGCACTGGCATGGGCTTGGCCACCGTTTACGGGATTGTCAAACAACACCAAGGCTGGGTGGTCGTGGATAGCCAGGTTGGGACGGGAACAGTCTTTTCCATCTTTCTGCCAAGTCTGTCGAAGACGAACCTCGTTCCCCAGCATCTTAACCCCACAAATGAAGATGCCATTATTGGCGGTCATGAAGGTATTCTGGTGGTGGAGGATGAGATGGCCTTGCGAGATTTGGTGGTGAGTGTTTTGACCGAATATGGTTACAAAACCTTCCATGCGGATACTGGCGTGGCGGCACTCAAGATTTGGGAGGAGCACAAAAAGGAAATCGATCTTCTCCTTACGGATATGATGATGCCTGAAGGCATGTCTGGTCCAAAATTGGCTGAAAACCTGATCCGTGAAAACCCGGATCTTAAAGTGATTTATACAACTGGATACAGCCCGGGCCTCCTGATGAAAGATCTGGCTTTACTGGAAGGCCACAATTTCCTGCCCAAGCCTTACAAACCCTATCGTCTGGCTCAGATGGTGCGCGAGTGTTTTGACCAGAAACCTGACAATGGTGAGAAAAAATAGTTGATCTATTTTTTCAAGCGGAGAAAGAGATTTGCTTATTTCGTTACGACGATTTTAGGTTGCTGCGCTTTGACAGAAATTGGATGAAAGGAATCCTGCAATAGCGTGCGGCAGAATAAAGGAACCAGATCCATGTTCCGCCAGCCAGCACAGTCCCCCAGAGAAAACTCCAGAAGCCCGCTTTCTTATCAAACATTGCACATGCGATTCTTATCAATAGCAAGAGGATGCCAGCTTGTTTTGCGCCTTCAATCCAGTATCTCAAATCCTGTGAAGAATATCGACGTCTGATTGAAAAGGCATCCTTGCAGATTGAACCGCACCACAGGCAGAGCAATGCTTTGATGCCAAAAAATGGTGTTTGAGGTAAATCCTCCAGAAGTGAGAATGCTCCGGGAACGAGATCGAAAATCAAAACAGGAACGGCTAAAAGCAGCGCGGAGTAGGTCTGCACTCGAATGTTTGTCTTGGCTGTTGTCCAATAGGAAATCGGAAAAAGCCGTGGAGAGGTGAAAGACAGCACCCAGTTTTGGAACTGCACCAAGTCTGTTCGTCCAGAGAAGAGCACCATGGGAAGACTGAAGAAAACAACCATGGCACAGACAAACATTTCGCTTAAAAAACATCCCACGAATAGCCAGACACGGGAACGATCTATGGCAGGGAAAAATCCATTCAGATAATGGATGGCAATCCACCCAATTACCAAATGACCGATCAGCCCGATCCATATGATTCCGTAAGCACGGCTGAATTTGTAACGATGAAAATCTTCAAATTCCAACACGGTTTGTCCCTGCTTCGTGAGATATTTTGAGAGCAACCGTTCAATCCATCCTTGATTCTCCAGTGAGACAGGAGAAAGACCTTCTTCGCACATTTTTGTGACGATACTTCCATTCTTCGGAATGAAAAAGGAAAACGAATTTTCTCGAAGGGGATTTTGAAAATCCCCGGCATGGAACATCTGATGGACGGCTTTTTCCAATCGAGGCAGGGAAGTCACCAACGCCAGTGAAGGAAGAAGTGAAAGGAGGAATACTCCATGTTGTTTCACACCTTCTTCGAAGAATGCGGCATTTACCCATCCAAGCGGGTTGATGATGTTGTGTAACAAAAATGCTTGGTGTTGCATGGATGGCTGATCAGAAGCAACAAAAGGCAAAACAATCGCGGAAAGGAGAAGAATAGGAGGAAACACTTGGGGATTAATCCGCAGTCGCAACCATGCCAATGTCATGCTACATACAATTCCCCACTGAATGACAGCACCTAGAACCGCAGCTACTACCGACGAGAAAGAAACTTGAGGCGATATGACTGCCAAGTAGACAATCAAGAACTCAAAGAACCATCCGGTTGAAGCAAGAAACGCTTGTTGCTTTAATTTTTTATAAATGTTTTCCGATGAATAGGGAAGCATTCGAAGCAACTTTAACGTCGAGCTTTGCCCTTGATCATTAAATAATCCCCTTCCAGTGAACGTGGCAAACAGTCCCAAAATACTGGTAATAGTTAGTGCCAATTCTGGATGCTTGGAAACGCTAATCCAGTTAATCCCCACAATTAAAATAAAAATAACCGTGAAACAGAATTGAAATGCTAATGGCGAAATTGTGCAGGCATAGGAATCTAGTTTGATCGATAATCTCTGCCAGAGTGATAGTTTGTTCAGAGCATCGAAAGGGGCGAGTTTTTGACTCATCCTCTTTTCAAATGTGTTCCAGTAGGGAATCATTTTGTCTCTTGAAGCGAGGTTAGGAGGGTAGTCAAAGCCGATTCTTTTTTCAATTCAGCGGGAACTCCTTCAGCTTTGATCTGTCCGTGTTCCATGACACAGACGTGGTTTGAAAATTGTTCTGCAACCTCAATGATTTGCGTTGTGTAAACGAATGTGTGACCGCGTTGAATTGCAGCACGGGCGTGTTCCTTAAAACAGTTTAAACCGCGTGGGTCCATGCCAGAAGCGAAGGGTTCATCGACAAACCACACTTCTGGATCAGCAATAATAAAGGCAGCCAGGACCGACTTATAAACCTGTCCCCGCGAAAGGCGTGATATGGGCCATCGAGCTACGGACAAAATATCCAGTTTTTTTAGAATCTCCTCAGCGTGCTCGTCAATTCCAACCTCCGGACACTCGTATAATCGGGCCAGAACACCGATAAGCCGGAGTGGGCTCCAATTGCGAGGCACAGGAGGCAGATCAGGGATTAAAGCAAATCGACGGCGCAAATCTTCGCGGGCGACAGTGTAAGGTTGATTATCAAAATAGACTTGTCCCTCATCCAAAGGAAGCACACCTGCAAGAGTGTTTAAGAGTGTGGTTTTTCCCGCTCCATTAGCGCCCAAAATGGCAATGATCTGCCCCGGGGGAAAACTGAGGGAAACATGGTTCAGGGCAAATGTGGTTCCATAATGCTTGGTCAAAGCTTCACCTCGGATTTGCATAGTCAAACAGTGCGTCAAGGCCGGTGGAACGGCAATTACAAATGCAAGGGGGTTATGGAATGAAAATGGGTGATTTTTCGAGAAAAACGGGGGCTTTTGAGTCCCATGATTAGAAAAAATGATCTTCACGAGTGTTGTAGAATCTTGTAGTTTTCCGCCCCACATGAAACCCATTCGTGTTAAATCTATTATTGCAGGCGTGTTTTCAGCCGCCTTGCTTCCGGGAGCGGTGATCGCTCAAAACGCCCCGGATCAGGCTGCTCATATCGCTCAACTTCAACCTGCGGCTGCCGCCACGGCGTCAGCCGCCAACTCGATTGTCAGTAATTCTGACAATGCCTGGTTACTTGTCTGCTCGGCTTTGGTGCTGATGATGACGGCTCCGGGACTCATTCTCTTTTACGGCGGTTTGGTGCGAGGCAAGAACGTTCTTGCGACAATGATGCACAGTCTGATCCTGATGTGTGTGGTCTCTGTGCTGTGGTTGTTTGTCGGTTACAGTATCTGTTTTGGCGAGGGGAACGCCTTTTTTGGCAATCCCATGCAGTATTTCATGTTGAACAATGTGGGGGCGGCTCCGAATGTGGATTATGCTGCGACCGTTCCGCATCAGACATTCATGTTATTTCAGATGATGTTTGCAATCATCACTCCGGCGCTCATCAGCGGTGCCATAGCGGAACGTATCCGGTTCAAATCCTATCTTGTATTTACCATCGTCTGGATGTGTCTTGTGTATTTTCCGATCTGCCACATGGTTTGGGGTAAGGGCGGTCTGATGAACTGGCAGTTGGGTGGAAAGATTCCAGTTTTGGATTTTGCGGGCGGCATGGTGGTACACATCAGTTCCGGTGTTTCGGCGTTGGTTTGCGCTTTGGTTTTGGGAAGGCGTTCTGGGTTTCCACGGGAACCGATGCCACCCCACAACGTTGTTTACAGTCTTGTGGGGACGGGCTTGCTATGGGTGGGATGGTTTGGGTTTAATGCGGGAAGCGCCCTTAACGCTGGCATCCTGGCCACAAGCACATTTGCTGCAACGCATTTTTCGGCAGTGGGTGCCGCGTTGAGCTGGACGATTGTTGAGTGGCGGAGCAAGGGGAAACCGAGTGTTTTGGGCGCGGCTTCCGGCATGGTGGCTGGATTGGCAACGATCACTCCGGCCTCGGGTTTTGTGACGATTCCGGCGGCATTTTGCATCGGTTTGGCCGGAGGTGTGATATGTTATTTTGCTGTCACGAAAGTAAAGGCCCATTTTGGGTATGACGATTCGCTTGACGTGTTTGGTGTGCACTGCGTTGGCAGCATTGTGGGGATGTTATTGCTCGGATGGCTGGCGTGCAGCACTGTGAATCCGGCGATTGCGACAACATTCCTTGCGGATGGAAAGCCAGTGTCCCTGGCGGGTGGTTTGCCGCAATTCATTGCTCAGTTCAAGGGTGTTTTGATCACTCTGGTCTGGAGCGCAACGGCGACGTTTGTGATTTTGAAAGTCATTCAGAAGAGTACTGGGTTGCGCGTGGATGAGGAAGAGGAAAGCATGGGCCTGGATCTGAGCCAGCATGGGGAAAGCGCATACAACGATTAATAAATTTATGAAAAAAGTCGAAGCCATCATTAAACCGTTCAAATTGCTCGATGTCCGTGAGGCATTGCAGGAGCAAGGCATTCAGGGGATGACCGTAAGCGAGGTCAAAGGATTTGGCCGCCAAAAGGGTCATACCGAAATCTACCGCGGCAGTGAATACACGGTTGATTTCATCCCGAAGAGTAAAATCGAAATCGTTGTGCCGGATGAACAGGTCAATATCACTGTGGAGACCATCATCAAGGCGGCCAAGACTGGCAAAATCGGCGATGGAAAGATTTTTATTACCGCTGTTGAGGATGCCATTCGCATCCGCACGGAAGAACGGGCTGAAAAGGCGATTTAATTAATCGTCGCCGGCCAATTTAAAAAACCGGGCGCCAGTCAGAGCAGAGAAGAACATTGTTCCCGATGAGAGCGTTTGCCCGCTTGTTACGGGACGGATTTGAAGTTAGTATATTGAAATGTTCAAGCACCTGTTTCTGGCTGGCGCTGTTTTGTATCTTGCTGCAGCGGATGTAATGGCCTCTCAAATCAAGGTAGCATGTGTTGGAGATAGCATCACCCAATGCACTTACTTGACGACTGCGGATTCCTATCCTTACAAGCTCGGAAACCTTTTGGGGACAAACTATACCGTCGTGAATTATGGCGTTAGTGGGACCACGCTGTTGAAAAAGGGGGATTCCCCCTACTGGGTGACGAAGCAATTCACCAACAGCCATACCACCAAACCCGACATTGTGACAATCATGCTGGGAACGAATGATTCCAAGCCGCAAAACCAGCGTTACAACACAAATTTTGAATCAGATTACGAGGAGTTGATCGCCAGCTACACGAATCTGGATTCGCATCCCCTTGTCTTTCTTGTGACTCCCATCCCAGTGCGATACGACGGCCTGGCCGGGATCAACAATGGAGTGATGGCAACCAACATTGTGCCTGCTGTCAGCAATCTTGCGGTGCGTTTGGGAGTGGGATTGATCAATCTTTACCTCCCTCTCTCTACAAACCATGCAGACTGGTTTTATGACAATGTTCATCCCAGTGCGCGTGGTTTTACTGTGATTGCCGGATGCATTTACACGGCACTTCAGGGCGGATATCCTGATGGCGAAATGCCCCTCCCTTTGCTGACTCGGGATGCCACTGCAACGCACACCACGCTTAGCTGGCCCGCTCAGTGGGGTGGCCTGGTTCCTGAATTTACGACCCGACTGTGGACCAACACCATCTGGTATGTGGAGACGGATCCCATCATCTTGAAAGGAACGACCGTTTGCACAACGAATTATTCCTCCTCCAACTATCGCTTCTATCGGTTCCGTAAACCGTAGAGTGATTTGTGCTTCATTTGTTGTAATTGAAGTTGAATTGACGCGAACACCTTATTATTTTTCACGAAGTCGAGGTCATTTCGTTGATTGCATGATGTCATGAAAAACAAGATGTGCTTTCGCTTTTCCGCCGTGCTTGTTTTGCTGGCCTTGGGCTTTTCCGTGGCGGCTGCCACCCTGCCCCCTGTTTCACTGAATCCCAAACTCCCTGCTCCGATCAAAACATGGGATGAAGCCATTCCACTCGGTAATGGAGCCATGGGAGTTCTGTTGTGGGGAGATCAAACGGCGCTCAAGCTTTCGTTGGATCGGGGGGATTTATGGGATGAACGACCGTCAAAGGCGTTTCAAGCGGTGCGAAGCCGTTTTAATTACGCCACAATGCGCCGTTTGGTGGCAGAGAACAAAATGGAGGAGTTCAACAGCATCTTTGACTCAAATTACGATTATAATGGCCCTCCCACAAAACTGCCTGCCGGACGGATGGAGATCGTTTTGGATACACCGCAACCCCTGACTGGATTCGAGCTGAATCTGGCCAGTGCGGAGGGCATTGCCCATTACAAAGGAGGCAATTTTGCGCGAGTTCTTGTCGGTGCTTCTGACGTGACGAATCCTGTGGCTCTGATTGATGTTTCTGGTCCCGAATTAAAGGAGGTTCGATTACAGGCGCCGGAGTCGGTGAAGCTTTTGGGCTACCCACCGGCAGTGAAAGGTGGCTCGAATGATTTTTGCTGGTTTGAACAAACAGGGGCCGATGGTTTTTCCTATGCGGTGTGCGCGGGATGGAAGCGCGACTTCAGAGCTGCGCTTTTGGCGGTTACGGTTGCAACAAGCCGCGAGGGGACAAACCCACTGGCTATTGCGAGAGCCCGCGTGGAGTCAGCGCTGGCCGAAGGGTATGAAAAAAAACTCGGGCCACACACCGAATGGTGGCGCGAATTTTGGGAGCATTCCAGTGTTACACTACCGGAGCAGCACATTCTTCAACAGTATTATACAACGCGCTACTTTTATGGCGCGGCATCGCGTCGTGGTGCTCCACCGATGCCTCTCCAGGGAGTGTGGTCTGCCGATGCCGGGACATTGCCTCCGTGGAAGGGGGATTATCACAACGATCTTAATACGCAGATGACGTATCTTGCTTATCGAACGTCGGGAGACTTCGATGAAGGGGCCTGTTTTCTCGATTTACTCTGGAATTTACTTCCGACTTTTAGAAAGTTCGCGCTGGATTTCTACGGGGTTCCAGGGGCGGCTGTCCCTGGTGTAATGAGTCTGGCGGGGCAACCGCTTGGCGGCTGGGGCCAGTATAGTCTCTCACCGACGATGGGTGCGTGGACGGCGCATTTGTTCTATCTCCATTGGCGGCATACGGGAGACGACACTTTTCTGCGGGAGCGAGCCTACCCGTTCTGTCGAGAGATTGGCACGTGCTTGCGCGACCTCCTTCAAGTGAATACCAACGGTCTGTTAACATTACCGCTCTCGAGTTCTCCCGAGGTTTTTGACAATAGTCGCGGCGCGTTTTTAAAACCGAACAGCAATTTTGATCTCGCATGCATGAAAATGCTTTTTGTGTCACTTGCCGAGATGGCCGAGGTTGTGGGGGATACCAATGCGATTGCGGGCTGGATTTCGGCGAGTGCGTCAGTGGGGGCGTTCCACACTGGCGTGGACAGCATGCTCCTGTTGGATGAAGCAACGCCTTTGCCATCAAGTCATCGGCACTTGTCCAATCTGATGGGCATTTATCCTTTCAATCTCATCACGATTGAGGGAGGACGCGAAGATCGGGATATCATTCGTGCGAGCATTGCGGATTGGGACAGGAAAGGGACCAGTGCCTGGTGTGGGTATTCTTTCACTTGGATGTCATGTTTACGGGCGCGAATTGGGGATGCTGAGGCGGCGGTGCGTTATTTGGATATTTTTACGCGCGCCTTTATTCTCCCCAATGGGTTCCATGCCAATGGAGATCAGACCACCAACGGCTGGAGCACATTTACTTACAGACCCTTTACGCTGGAGGGGAATTTCCTGGCTATGGAGGCTGTTCATGAAATGTTGCTCCAAAGCTGGAGTGCGCATCCGGGAACGAATGAGATTCCCACCATCCGGTTGTTTCCGGCAGTGCCGTGGCGCTGGCATGATGTGGCGTTTGAGAATCTGCGCGCAGAGAATGGCTATCGTGTTTCGGCCCGGCGCGAGAATAATGCCACAACGTGGTTCCGAATTGAGGCCGCAAAAACAGGCAGGCTTAAAATTCGCGATAATCTGGGGCATCGCAGCATCAATTGGAACCGCAAGGATGTGGAGGATTCGGGAAACAATTTTGAGGTCGTGTTAAAGGCGGGCGAAGCAGTGGAAGCGTTTATTTCAAAACCGGAACAAATACCGGATGCCCCGCCAAATGCAGCTCAACCCATTGGGGTTTTAATGCGGTCCACAAAGTGAATTTTCCCACAGCAAACCGTTGGTTTCTCTGAAAACGGAGGGAGCCGTTTCATTAATAAAAAAGCCGGAATTCTTTGGTGAGAATTCCGGCGCGAAAATCCAAAATCGGATTACTTCAGTTTATCGAACGTAGCCTGGAGAATTTCCCAATCCTGTTTCCCCTTGAACTTGGCGGATTGAGTGGCGTTGATCTCGGCTTCAAGTTTGTTCTTTGTGGGCCGATGCGATTTGAAGAAAATGCCGAAATAGCCTGGAAACTCTGCTTCTGCGAGTTTATAGGCGGCTGCTTCATCTGTGACATCATGCGAGGCTGGAACCAATTCGTATTTTCCCTTGCTCGGACTGGCGGCATCAAATGAGCCACCGTTGAAGTGGACGCATTCACTCAAGCATTCAATCACACTGAACCCCTCGTGATCCATGGCAGCTTCCATCATCTGAAGAAGATGGTTTGGATTGGCCGCGCTGCTGCGAGCGATGAAGGTTGCGCCTGCGGCAAGGAGTTGTTTCACCGGATTGATGGGTTGATCTACTGAACCCCAAATATCCGTCTTGGTTTTTGATCCAACCGGAGAAGTGGGGGATGTCTGGTTCTTGGTCAAACCGTAAACCCAGTTATCCATCACCACGTAGGTCATGTTGATGTTTTTGCGGGCGGCGTGGGTTGTGTGATTGCCGCCAATGGAGAAACCATCCCCATCACCGCCAAACACGAATACGTGCAAGTCTGGACGGCTCAGAGAAATGCCAGTGGCGAAGGCCAGGGCGCGTCCATGAATGTAATGGACTCCATTGGCTTGGAGAAAGTAGGGGAAACGACTGGAGCAGCCGATGCCAGAGACTGTGGTGATTTTCTCGTGTGCGAGCTGACGTTTTTCAAGGAGCTTGAAATAAAGGGCCAGGACGGAGAAATCTCCACAACCGGGACACCATGTGGCATGATCCGCAGACAGGTCTTTTCGGGTTAACGGCTTGCGTGGTGCTGTTGCTGTTAAGGTCTCACTCATAATCGAAATCAGTTAATTGTTTAATTAGAATTTACGCATGCCGGTGAAAACGTCATCTTTGATGTGGTCTGCAATTTCCCGTACCTTGAATGTCAGCCCATCGGTTTTGGTGAGACTCTGGATTTTGGGATCGCAGAAGCGTGCGCGCAAAAGGCCTGCCAACTGACCATAGCCATAAATACCTTCATCGTTCATTTCAACGACAACGATGTGGGTGAAACGGGCAAAGATTTTTTCCAATCCTTGAGGCAGCGGGTTCAAATGGCGCAAATGCAGGGCGGAGATGTGTTCACCTTTGGCGCGAGCTTTGTCCACGGCTTCGCGAATGGGGCCGCGAGTGGATCCCCAGCCAATCACGAGCAGAGAGCCTTCCTGATCTCCATACAATTCCGGAGCGGGCAATTCGTTGGCGAGATTCTGAATCTTCGTGCGGCGTTTTGCCACCATGGGACCGTGCATTTTTGGCGAGGCCGGGTGTCCATACTCGTCGTGTTCGAGTCCGCTGGCAATGGGGTATTTGCCGCTGAGAACTGGAGTTCCCGGAGCAATGTGATGGGCTGCTCCATTGGAAGAAGTAAGGTCGTAGGGCTTGGCATCCGCAACGGGGGTGAAATCTGGAGAAATATCCTGACAGAGCTTTTTCAAATCAGGCTGGGCAAAGGCTTCAATGCGCGTGGCAATGGCCTGATCGCTCAGAAGAATGACTGGCACACTGTATTTGCGGGCGATGTTGACCGCTTCAATCGCAGAGTAGAAACAATCTTCAACGCTGGCTGCCGCTATGACGACGCGTGGGGAATCTCCATGACCGCCATACATGGCGATGTTCAGGTCAGACTGTTCAACAGCGGTTGGCAAACCTGTGGAGGGGCCGCCGCGCTGAACATCCACGATGACGATGGGCATTTCAGCCATGACACCCCAGCTGATGGCTTCGCTCTTGAGGGCAATCCCGGGACCGCTGGAGCCGGTGACGGCAACGCGTCCGCCGTAGCTTGCTCCCAGAGCCATGGATACAGAGGCGATTTCGTCTTCGCACTGCACGAAAGTTCCACCGTATTTGGGGAGTTCCTTTCTCAAAATTTCCATGACATCGCTCCAAGGAGTGATCGGGTAGGCTGCGCCGAAACGAACTCCTGCGGCAATAAGCCCGTATGCAATGGCTTCGTTGCCGTTCATGACGACCTGACGAATCCCTTTTTTATGACCTTCCAGAAATTTAAATGTCTCCAGCAAATTTCCCAGGGAGTAGCTGTAACCGGCGTGGAACGCGAGAAGGGAATTCTTTAGAACGCTTTCCTTGCTCTTGCCTCCGAAACGTTCAGTGATGAGGGCTTCGAGTTTTGGAATGTTCAAATCGAACATTTTTGCCACCAAACCGAGGGCATACATATTTTTGCCCTTGTCCTTGGCGGTTCCACCGATGGCTTCAACCGTAAGGCTGGTGATGGGGATGGCAACGTGCCGATAGACGGATTCCATCTCTGGCTTGGGTTTCACCAGATCAGCATCGTAAATGACAATACCGCCTTTTTTGAGTGATACAAGATGGGCATCGTAGGAGTGTTGGTAGAAGGCGAGAAGCACATCTGCTTCATCTCCTGAAGTAAGAACATCTCCCGAGCCAATGCGAACTTGGAAAATTGAAGGACCACCGGAAATGGTGGCAGGAATCGTCATGAACGTCATGACCTCTTGTTCGCTACGGCCTGCCAGACGAGCCAGAAAACCGCCCAAAGATTGAATTCCATCCTGAGAGTTGCCGGCAAAGCGAATCACGGCTTCCGAAATCGTTGTGACTTTGGGATTACCAGAGGATGAAGTTGTACATGAATCACTCATTTATAATAATCAGTATAATTCGTTAAATGTGAAGCAAAGAGAGAGAACCTACCCGCGGCAAGATCTCTGTTTGCAGCTCAATTTCGTGGGGGAACCTACCACGCATTTTCGGAGCTTGTCAAACGCTGTTGAATTATTTGATGAAATCTGCGTGAACTTTAAAAAACTCAACAGTAGACGCAGTGTGAGATAGGTTGGTTACTGTGTCCGAAACTGTGCCTGACGGAGAGTTGGACTTTCGTAGGGATTTTGCCAGAACGCGATCAAATCCTGCCACCAGGAGACGGGTTGATTGCCAACGCTGTTGTGGCTGGCATCCTGAATGAGCCAGACCTTTTTGGGGCCTTCGTAGGATTCGTAGAGTTTGCGTCCGAATTGATTGGGGACCACTTCATCACGCCCTGCGAGTAATACGGCTACGGGGCCTTTATAATGGCTTAGGTCGTTGATTGGAATGAAGCGATCTTTCAATATTTTGTGAACTGGGAAAATGGGCATGTGTAATTGGGCGACTTCTGCCAGATCATCGTATGGAGCGATGAGGAGAAGTCCTGCAACGCCTTTTGAATGTGTAAGATAGGTGGCCACGCCGGTCCCAATCGATTCACCAATGACGAACACGGGGGCTTCCTTTTCAAGAAGAACAATGGCTTCATCAGCTGCTTGACAGAGAGTCTCACGGCTGGGGGATCCGGGGCGTGCTCCGTAACCGGGATACTCCAGAATGTAAACATCCCAGACGCCGGTTTGTTGAAGGGCTGTTGCATAATGTGCCCGGTCCACGGCACATCCGGCGTTGCCATGGACGATCAAGGCGCATTTGTGGGGCGCGTTTGTTTGTGAAGAACGTTTCCAGCCGATGATTTCATTTTTGCCATTGCGCCACGGGGCAAGTCCTTCTTTTTGAGCCTCCTCAAGCATGGAGTTTATAGCCGAAGTTCGTGGAAAATAGAGAAAACGCCGTTGGGCAAAGAAAATGACTACCAACGCCACGACATAGAGGATCGTCAGAATGAGAAGAATTCGAGCGATGCTTTTGGTCCATGATGCCTTGTATGACATTATCGTATTAGAGGTATTTCATGTTGAATTGTCATGAAAAATTTCAATTCACGAAATGAATGATGGCGGAGTTTGGCAAATCGGTTCTGGTTTTGCATTTGGAAGTGAAACAGGCGTCTCCAATAAAAAAAGCCTGACTCTTTTGAAGTCAGGCTTTTTGTGAACGAATTAAAAAGTCGGTTCTATTTCTTTTCGTCGAGCTTTTGCAGCGCGAACGCGTAGGCCCCGACAGCAACAGCTTCGCTGGTGCCCAGGCGGGACATGCCAACGCCAAGGCGCTGGAGCGGATCGTATTGGATCTTGCGCGTGCTGTTTGGAACGGTGACTTCGCGGGTTTCACCATGAAGGAATCTCTGCAATTGTGCAGGGTCTTCCAGATTCATGGCGACTGCCGCCAGACGGCGATATTTATTCCCGTTAGGTCCGGTGTAGGTGCTGTTGAGTTCATCGATGAGGGCTGGCAGGAAGAGCGGCCATGCGCCGGAGACGCCGCCACCAATGACGGCGAGACCATCGATGAGTGTGAGGGCGTTGCCCATTGCATCACCAGCCACTTCACCCAGGCGACGGAACGCTTCAAGTGCGGCTTCCTTGTTTCCTTGGGTTTTGCCGTTGCCAATGTCAAAGATGATCTTGGGTTCTGGAGCCTGATCGAACTGGATGCCAGATTTTTCTGCATAAACGCGGCGGACAGCGCGGATGCAACTGCCTTCCTCAGCGTTCATTTCTGGATTGAGCTTGTTGCGCAGGAGCCAGACTTCACCCGCCATTGAATTGTCTCCGATGAACAGACGGCCTTCACGAACGATGCCGCCACCGAAGCCGGTGCCCATGGTTACTCCGAAGAGGTTTTTATAACGTTTCGGACTGCCCGCTTTTTCGAGCAGGCTGTTAACTTGGGGCAGAAGTCCCGCAATGGCTTCGCCGTAAACGAAGAGATCCCCATCGTTATTGATGAACACGGGAATGCCAAAGCGTTCTTCGAGCATGGGACCGAGCGCGATGCCACCCCGGAAACCGGGAAGATTTCCAAGGTCACCAATAATGCCGCTTGGATAGTCTGCCGGCCCAGGGAATGCGAAGCTGATCGCAACCGGGGGTTCTGGGCATTGGGCCTTGGCCTGTTCGAAGCCTGTGATGATGTTGGCAAGGCAACGGTCGAGCTGGTCACCATTGCTGGGGAGTGCGACGCCTTTGATGATGGGCTTACCGCCGCGAATCGCAGAGAAACGGAAATTGGTTCCGCCTGCGTCGAGCGTCATGACGATACGAGAATCAGTGGTCGTTGACATGATATGATTATCTTTCGTGATTGTTATGCTTTGGCCGGTTGAGCTGGTTTTGCCTTGCCGCCTTTAAGGGAGAGCAGGAGCAGATAAGCGAAGCAGACGGCGGGGATGACGAATGAGAATGACTTCATTTTCATATCCATCATTTGTCCCATGACCAACGGGATGATGGCACCACCGGAAATAGCCATGCACATAAGACCGCTCAATTCGCTGGCGCGCTCGGGTTTTTCTTCCACCGTGATGGAGAAAAGCATGGGCCAGATATTGGCAAAGCCAAGACCCGCACAGAAAACACCGACGATGGACATGGGGCCAGAACCGCTCATGAGCAGGAGTGCTCCCACCAGCCCCAGGAGGGCCGAAATGCGGAAGAAGGCGCGTGGTGTCATGACCAGCAACACGGCACTTCCCACCAGACGACCAATGGTCAGCAAGGCGAAGAACATGGCTGGGCCAAACTTGGTGACGGTTTCCTCAGACAAGCCGGTCTCCTTCATGACTGGAAAGAGGAATCGTCCCATGCAAGCTTCAGCGCCGACATACATGAAGATGCCAATGACTGCCATCAGAAAGACGGGTTGGCTGAGCAGCCCAAGGCTTGAACCAAGACTGGGGGGAACATCCGCCTTTGCTTCCTTGATGTCGAGCATGGCGACGCCAACAAACGCGATGGCCATGAGAACAAAGAAGATGGGGAACACCGCGCGCCATTCCATGCCTTTGAACAAGGCAATGGCGGCTGTGGCGGTTACCAGGTAGGTCGAGACTGTGCTGCCAACACCTTTGATCCCTTGGGCGAAACTCAGGTTGCGTCCATAGGTGCCTTCGGCACTGACATCACGCATGATGGGGTTGCCTGCCACTTGGAGGAAGGTTGTTCCAACGCCCAGCAGGAAAATACATGCCAGCAAAAGCCCGAACGAGGGATTGGTTAGGCACGGGATCAGCATGGCCACTGCATTGAGGCCCAAGCCGAGCAGCAGTAGTTTTTTCTTTCCCATCCGGGCTGCCATGATGCCACCAGGGACGCTGAACACGGCAAACGCAATGTAGACGAAAAACGATAGGAGAGTCGCCATCGTTTCAGTCAACTGAAAGTTTTTCTTTACGGCATCAGACATTGGCCCCATCGCATCGGCGACGCCCATGACCAGAAATGCCAGGAAAATTGGTAGTGTTTTCAAATGTTACCTCTTAGTGTTTTTGTTGTTTGGTTATTTTGCTTGGACTGCCCCGGTAGCAACAGCACTGGCTGATGGCGGCCGACTTTCAGGGGCAACGGCCCATTTATGATCGGGAGCGGACGACATTTCAAATATTATTTCACCGCCAGCCAGGAGTTTATCGTGGCGAATGTACACTTGATTGAAGGTTTCGCCATTGAGTTTTGCCCCGCGAATGTAGGGATGTTGCGGTCCGTTTTGGTGGGCCGTGACAGTGAAGGTTTTTCCATCGGCGAGTTTGAGAGTGACGCGGTTGAACAACGGGCTGCCGATCAGGTAGGCCGTGTCACCGGGACAAACCGGGTAGAATCCCAGAGCGCTGAACACATACCAGGCGGATGTTTGACCGGTATCCTCGTCACCGCAGAGGCCGTCGGGCGTGGGCTGATAGAGGCGGGCCATTACGGCGCGCAGACGGGACTGGGCCTTCCAAGGTTGGCCGACAAAGTCATATAAATAGATCATGTGGTGGATTGGTTCATTGCCATGGGCATATTGGCCCATGTCCAATGCTTCCATTTCAGCCATTTCATGAATCACGCCGCCGTAACTGCCGACTTTGAAAGTGTTGGGCGAAGTGAAGACCTGATCAAGCTTTGCAGCGAATGCTTGCTCGCCACCCAGGGCTTTGACCAGTCCGGGAATGTCTTGAAAGACGCTCCATGTCCAGTGCCAGGAACAGCCTTCGGTAAAGGGACCGCCCCATTCGGTGGGGTCAAAGGGTTCGAGCCAGGAGCCGTCTTCGTGACGACCGCGGATGAAACCGATCTTTGAGTCAAAAAGATTGGTCCAATTGGCGGACGTTTTTATAAACGCATCTGCTTCAGATGTCTTGCCTGCGGCGTGAGCCAGCACGGAGGCACAATAATCATCATAAGCAAATTCAAGCGTTTTGGCCGCCGCTTCACGAACGTTGGGCGATGGAACATAACCGATGGAGTGATAGAATTTCGCTCCGTCGCGACCGATGGCGGATTGGGGGCCCTGATTATTGGCATCATGAACCATGGCTTCGACGGCCTTATTCAGGTCGAAGCTGCGAATGCCCTTGACCCAGCCGTCGGCCAAGAGGCTGAAGGCGTGATTACCAATCATGCACTCACGATGACCAGGGCTGGACCAAGCGGGAAGCCAGCCGCTTTGCTCGTAGGTGTTGATGATGCTCTTGAGAATATCAGCGCTGACCTCGGGGAAGAGCAGGTTGTAAAGCGGATGGGCTGCGCGGAACGTATCCCAATAACCGGTGTCGGTGTAAAGGACGCCTTCGTGGATTTTGCCATCGTAAGGGCTGAAATAGACGGCTTTGCCGGTTTCGTTTGTCTCAAAGAACTTGTGCGGATAAACGATGCTGCGATAGAAAGCACTGTAAAAGGTCCGGCGTTGGTCCTGCGTGCCCCCTTCCACCCGGGCACGCCCAAAGGCATCATTCCATGCGGTTTCGGCGCGCTTGTGAATGGTGTCGAAATCGGCATCTCCGACTTCCATCTTCAGGTTGCGCTCGGCTTGTTCGATGCTGATGAAGGAGGAGGAGACTTTACATCCGACCTTAAGCGAATTGGCAGTATCGAATTTGAAATAGGCTCCAGCTCGTTTATCCTTGAGTTTGTTTTCACCCGCTTTGATTCCCTCTGGGGACCAAACCCCGTGTTCGGAGAAGGGGCGGTCAAAGACGATGACGAAATAGTTACCGTAGTTTGTCGGTACCCCGCCATGGTTAAAGTGATTAATGCCAACGACCTTATTTTCACCCGGGATAATTTCAACTTCCGACCCACCAGTGAAAGCGTCGAGAACGATGTAGGATTCGCCTGCTTTATCAAATGTGAAACGGAATTGGGCACAGCGCTCGGTTGGGGTAACCTCAGCTTTGACCTTCCAAGTATCCAGATGAACGCTGTAATACGCAGGGTTGGCGACTTCTCTTTCGTGGCGGAACACGGAAGCGCGTTCGTCCTCTTTGACGACGAGTTTACCGGACACGGGCATCAGGGCAAAGGCGCCATAATCACCAATCCACGGGCTGGGTTGATGAGTCTGGCGGATGCCCCGAATCTTGTTTTGTTGGTAATTATAATAAAACGAATCTTCCAATGGCTGGGTATAGGGAGACCAAGTGTTCATTGGAAAAGGCAGTGCAATTGCCGGGTATTCGTTCCCATGCGAATAGGAACTTGTGGAGTCTGTGCCCTGCATTGGATTAGCCAGTCTGACAAGAGACGGCTGAGCCATGGCGGTGAACGTCGCGCCCAAGGCGCACATCATAAGCAAGCTTAGCTTCTTCATTGGTTCTTAGTTTCTTCCAAAACCTTGGCAATACGTGGAAACAACATTTTCCCCGTATTGAATTTGTTTAGGATGAAATTCTAATGACCGTTTTTTAGAACACAACAAGAAAGCCACTGGGGAGAAATTAAAAAACCGACATTTTCATGCCGGTTTTTGAAATTGATTTGACTAAAACTTCATTCCGAAGCTTCAGACTGACAGGGATCAGGCTTGGACATCGAGATTAACACCAATGATTGCAGTCCGTGACGATGCCGCCTTCGCTTCTTCCTTTGCGACAGGCATACGGTCTTCCTCACTTTTCAAAGTCTGGCGCTGAATCTGTTCGTTCTGTTGCAACTCGCGATTTTCAGCACTGCGAAGTTCACGTCGGACTTCCGTTTTCTGGTTCTGAGGAATTCCAGTGTTCTCAGAAACTTGAGGCTCCGGTTTTGCTGGCGCTTCAGATTGCGAAGAAGGTTGTTGTGCCTTTGGTGCCGGGCTTGGAGTTGTGCGAGCCACCGCATGTTGACGTGCAAAACGAGAGGAACCGCGCGTGGAAATGCGCTTATACTCATCGATCACCGCTGGAGGACTCACAGTTGTCATTTTGGTATGAAAAATTTAAGGCAAAATTTAAAAAAATCCAGTTTTAATTAACTTTTTCCAGGAAGTGTCGATAAGAAAGCATTGATTTTCTGTCATTTTGGTTTAATTTGAAGAACGAAGCTTGGTGAAAGGTGTAGTTACTCATTGGAGATTCCGATGAGGTTTGTGGAAAACGAAAACACCAACTTGTTCTCAAAATGAGAGAGATCGAGCGGGTAAACTTCCACGTGAGGAAAAACCGGCTATTGGCCGGAAGTGTTTGCGTGTACTCGTGCCTTCTCTCTTCCACCCTGAACCGTGCCATTTTCAAGGCACATCTTCCCCCGCTATGATTGGCAATGTCTCATCATTTGCGGCGGATGACGCCATCGCCTACATGGCCCAAAAGAAGGACCTGAAGGATGGGGTGACCTTCCCGTTGAAGAAGAAGGAAGACGAAGTTGCCAAAGAAGTCTGGCCACGCAAGACAGAGGAGGCTCAGCAGCCCAAAAAGGCAAATGGCGGTGGTGGGTTAACTTCTGAACAACAGCAGCAAGTGGAACAACTTAGGCGTATTGATGCCCAAGTGCGGGCTCATGAGGCAGCCCATCAGGCAACAGGGGGAAATCTCGTTGGAGGAATCACGTTCACATACCAAATGGGGCCCGATGGAAAACAGTATGCTGTGGGCGGAGATTTGCCGGTGGATATGTCGACGAGTGGCAGTGATCCCTCAACCATCATTTCAAAAATGCGCCAGATTGAATCCGCTGCAATGGCGCCGGCTGACCCATCGGGACAGGATTTTGCCGTGGCAGCGCAGGCGGCTCAGATCGAGTCCGAGGCGCGGATGGAATTGATGCAGATTCGCAGTGATGAGCTGAAGGCAGAGGTTGCGAAAGCTGCGGCGACAAAGAAGACTGAAGCCGCGAGCATCTACGCCCAGAGTAATACCGTTTCTCCTGGATGGACTATTCCTTCTTTAAGCGTGGTTGCCTAGGGCAGAATTTCCCAGAGGTTTCTCTTATCCCCATCATTTTTGAAGAGCTTCCAGCTCTTGGCATTAATCAGTTGCCGATGAAACGATAGAACTTTTGTGTGTCTTCGGGAGTGAGTGTGAATGGAGACGTGGCAGTATTTGTGATCCACGCACCCTTTGTCAGATTGGTTGTTTCCAGAAGAACACCTTGGGGCCAGGTCAGAACAATTTGTTTGCCGGTCATTTGAATGTGGATGGACTGACCTGCCAATGTGGTTGGGCGACCGCAAAACGTGGTTCCCCACCCGGTTGTCTGTGGAAGATAATAAACCAACAGCTTGGAATCACCATCGAACACATTTGCTCCGGCAGATGGAGCGTTTCCATTAAAATAAATTTGCGTTAGATTTGGGCAGGAGGAAAACGCGCCATTTCCAATGTTTGTGACGGTGGATGGAATGGTGACGGTGGTCAAACCTGGACACAGGCCAAATGCGTAGGTGCCAATGCCCTTGAGTCCCGACGAAAGTGCGAGTCCTGAAAGGTTCGTGCAGGCATAGAACGCATAATCTTCAATATTTGTGACGGCATTTGGAATGACAATATTGGTCAGGCTCGTGCAGGCATAGAACGCATAACTCTGGATATCCTGAACACGGTCGGGGATCGTGATTTTCGACAACGCATAACATTGCAGAAACGCGCCATACGCAACGGAGGTGATGTTCGATGGCAATGCGACGCTTGCCAGTTTGCCACAATGGCTGAAGGCGTTGTTGCCAATATTGGTGATGCTGTTTGGAATTACGACCCCAGTGAGATTGGTTTGATAGGAAAACGCGTTCTTCTTGATGTTATTGACAACAACACCGTTGATGTTTGAAGGAATTGTGATGGCCCCCCCCAATCCCGTGTAACCACTGATCGTAATGTTTGTGCCATCTGAGGAAAAAGTGAAATCCCCATATTGGTCCGCTCTGGAAAGGCCAGAAAACAATAAACAAGAGAGAACAAACAAAAGCCGGAGGGGCCGTTTGCACATTATGTGTTCATTCGTCATGAGCAGCGCAGTTGTTTTGGACATGGCAAACTTGCCGTAATCGGCCTAGTGCGTCAATTTGAATCAAGGGGCTCATTCGGGCCAACCATTCCGCTGGCATTGGGCTCCTGTCAAGTGGAAGTGCCTTCCCCCCTCATGTCAGGACAATATAGCACGTGTTAAACAGGTTGATTAAATGATATTTTGAGAGTGAATGATTATCTTTTCTTTTAGTCTTCTGAAGAAATGCCGATAGTAGATTGGCAGATTTTAGGGATGCGAAGAAGATAAGATTGTAGGACAGGATTGAGCGAAGCCTTCTGTGCTTAGCCCCAGGTATCGCACTCGTTAGCCTTCTTGCTTGTGCCACCAGTTGAAAACTACTCACCTCAACTTTAGAAAAGAAACAAAGTAAAATGAAAGATTGGACAATCGGAAAGCGAATAACTTTCGGTTTTGGAATTGTAATTCTTCTCACCATTGGATTGGCTGCGTTCAGCGTGACAAGGTTGTATATCATACAAAACAACCTCAAAGTTGTTACGGAAAAGGCCATCCCACGCGCTAAAATTATTGACAACGTTCGCTTCAGGGTGACGGACGTTCTCCTGTTGACTTACAAGCTGATTGCCAGCACCAATCAGCAGGACGTCATCCAACTTCAGGACTCCATCAAATCAAATGTGGAAGCCAACACCAAGGATTTCAATACTTACAAGCAAATGAGCAGCATGGAGCCAAATAAACTGGCCCTTTATGATCAGATTGGAGCTGTTCGCAGCAAGTATGGTGTGGTGATGGAAAAGGTGGTTTCAGATGGGACCAAAACAATGACATCCGAAGACATCGCACGGGTTTACAACTATTCCCGGAGTGAATTTGATCCCCTAGTCAAAGAAATGGTGAATTTACTTTCCCAGATGAGTCAGGATGAGGGGAAGGATGTTGCAAAAAACGGACAAGTCACAGACGAGACAATTCAAAATTGTGTTCGTGTCATTGTGATCAGCTCGTTGGGCGTTCTTGCGCTTGTTGTGGTTCTTTCATTCTTCATCATCACAAGGGTGAATGCAGCGCTCAGGCAGATTTCCACACTTTTGAATGATTCTTCGCTTCAAGTTTCCACTGCTGCCAAGCAAGTCGCTTCCTCCAGCCAATCTCTGGCCGAAGGAGCCAGCGAGCAGGCGGCCTCACTGGAGGAAACCAGCTCATCCCTTGAAGAGATGTCAAGCATGACGCGCCAAAACGCTGATAATTCCAAGAAAACAAATGACCTGGCCGTTGAGACAAGCAAGGCTGCAAGCCGTGCCGTTGAAAACATGCACTCCATGTCCAGCGCCATGAGCGAAATAAAGACATCCAGCGATGAAGTGGCAAAAATCATCAAGACAATTGATGAGATCGCTTTTCAGACCAACATTCTTGCCCTCAATGCGGCTGTCGAAGCTGCGCGAGCAGGTGAAGCAGGCATGGGATTTGCAGTCGTGGCGGATGAAGTGCGCAACCTTGCCCAACGCAGTGCCGTGGCCGCAAAAGAGACAGCCGAGAAAATTGAAGGCGCCATCACTCACACAGCCCAGGGGGTCGAACTGAGCGCAAAAGTTGCCAGCGCTCTCAATGAGATCATGGAAACAGCCAGGAAAATGGAACAACTGGCCGGGGAAGTGGCTGCCGCCTCCACGGAACAATCCCAGGGGGTTGACCAGGTTAATGTCGCTGTGAGTCAAATGGACAAGGTTACTCAATCCAATGCAGGGAATGCTGAGGAAAGCGCCGCAGCTTCAGAGGAGCTCAGCGCCCAGGCCGAATCCCTTCAAGACGCCATCAAACAGCTTTTGCAATTGGTTGGAAGTTCAAAACAGGACACATTGGCGCACCACGCTGGTGCAAAAAACAAACCGGTCCCATCTGCAAAGGTCACAGTGGAAAGTGATGATGCACCTAAGCTCCAAGCCCCAAACAAGACCGCAAAAAAGAATTCAAAAAATCAGAACGATGGCGACTTCTTCTAAAGCTTACAGAGAATAAGCCGTTTAGTTTTAAAGAAAGCGAAGGATTATGCCTGAAAAATCATCTGATACGACAACCGATAAAAAGTGCCAGGCGGCGGCTGGAAAATATCTGACCTTTGGACTTGGTGGGGAGTCCTATGGGATTCCCATTCTCAAGGTCAGGGAGATCATTAAATTGATACCTGTTACTGCCATTCCACAAATGCCTCCATACATCAAGGGAGTTCTGAACCTGCGCGGACGCATCATCCCGGTGGTGGACATGCGCATTAAGTTTGGCATGAATGTGTCTGAGAACACAGATCGCACCTGCATTGTGGTGGTCCAGGTGGCCTCTTCAGCCCGGACGACCATTCACCTGGGGCTGATTGTGGATTCGGTGGATGAAGTCAGCAACATCACTTCTTCGGATATTGAGAACACCCCAGATTTTGGCATCCAACTGGATTCCTCCTACCTCATCGGAATGGCGAAGATCAAAAACAGGGTTGTTTCACTTCTCAATATTGATCGATGCCTTGGCGCTGAGGATCTTGAGGCTGTCCAGAAGACAGTGGAGAACTGACGCCAGTTCGTTTGTGGATTTGATTGACACACCAAAGCCCGTTCCGTTGTGGAACGGGTTTTGCCTATTCGTAGCGTAGGGAATCAATGGGGTCCAGATTGGCTGCCTTGTAGGCTGGATAGGTGCCAAAGACCATTCCAACGATGGAACAAATTCCCAGGCCAATGACAATGGCGTCCACGGGAATGACAACTGGGAGCCTAAGCAACTGACCGGCGAGATTGCCGCCAATGATGCCAAGAACAACCCCCAGTCCTCCGCCCACCTCGCAGAGAATGATGGCTTCAAGAATAAATTGAGTCATGATACTGCGTTTCTTGGCTCCTATGGCGCGGCGGATGCCAATCTCCCGGGTGCGCTCTGTGACGGAAACCAGCATGATGTTCATGATGCCAATTCCCGCGGCAAGCAGGGCGATGGAACTGACGATGGTCACGCCAATGCGGACAGCCAGCGTGATGGAGTTGATCTGGTCTAGCACGGAGTCATTGGTGTACATTTCAAAATCATCCTCCGAGCCTGGCGGGACTTTTCGCAGCACCCGCATGATGCCTCTGGCCTGGTCCATCGCGTCATCCAGATGGGATGAATCCTTTACTTGCACCATGATAGTCACCCCCCATCTCCATGCGCCATAACGGTTGAGAGCCGTGGTGATCGGGATGACAACGAAGTTGTCCTGATTGCCGCCTGCCATGGCTCCTTTGGGTTCAAGAACACCGACGACAACATAATTGATTCCATTGATTTTGACTCGTTCGTTGACGGCTGAACAACTGGGGAACAGAACCTTGGCGAGAGTATTTCCCAGAACACAAACGTCGTGATATCCATCAATATCGCTGTCAAGCAATGGACGTCCCTCCTGTACCACCCAGTTCTGCACTGGAAAACTCCCAGCCGTCTCTCCGCTCAATCCCACGCTGGGTGGGCCTTTTGCAAATCGGGAACTCATTTCATCCACCCAAAGGCCGCGGCGGATGCAGACGTGTTGGGCAAGTGTGGCGCGTTCGCTCAGAGCCACGCCCTGCTGATAGGTGATCTGGTTGCGTCGTCGATACTTCTCCTCCGCCTCCGGTCCGCCCATCATGACCGCAGGCCATTTTTCGATGACGAATGTCTGACCACCGAGCACATCCAGCTCGTTAGTGATCCGTTTTTGCATCGCCTTCATGGCAGTCATGACGACGATGATGGAAAACACGCCGACCAGGATTCCCACCAGTGTCAATGCCGAGCGCAGCTTGTGGGAACGAATGGCATCCATCGCCATAAAAAAACTGTCGCGCAACTCCGCGAAGAAAATACTCACGCTTTGGGATTTGGACCTCGGGTTACTCATTTCGCAAAGCCTCCACCGGATCCATCCGTGCGGCGCGCCAAGCCGGGAGAAAACCGGATATCAATCCCGTGACGAGTGAAACAAGAATGGCCAATCCCACCACGGGTAGAGAGAGAGTCATGGGAAGCCACCGATCTCCGATGAGCGTTAATGGATATGTGATTGCCAATCCCAGCAATCCCCCCCCGAGGCAGATCACTGCCGCTTCAATCAGGAACTGCATGAGAATGGTTCTTCGCTTTGCGCCAATCGCCTTGCGCACGCCAATTTCGCGGGTGCGTTCAGCAACGGAGACGAACATGATGTTCATGATGCCAATGCCCCCGACAAAGAGGGACAGCCCCGTGATCAGGAGACCGACTGCTGCGATTGTCCCAGCCACTTTGTTAAAAGTTTCAACGAATTGTTCCTGTTGATTGATAGCAAAGTCATCGGAATCTCCCGGAGCCAGGCGGCGCACTTTGCGCATGACGCCGCGCAGTTCTTCCTTTGCCTCTTCGAGTTGCTCAACGTTTTTGACTTTGACCTGAATTTGGAAATCCGGATTGCGCCAGTAATTGACGAGCAGTTGCTGAATGGGAATGATGACTTCATTGTCCAAACTGGCGATGCCGAGGAGTTTCCCTTGTTTTGCCAGAACACCGATGACTTCGAGACGACTGGGGCCAACCATGATTTTCTCGCCCAAGGGAGATTCATTGCGAAACAAATTTGTGGCGACATCGTTACCGATGATGCATACAGGGCGTCCCCCCTCCGCCTCTGCCGGCGTCATGAAACGCCCATTTGTGATTGAGAATCCGCTGGTGATCAAAAACTGGTCTGTGGAACCGATGATTTGAACGCTTGATGCACTCCGGTTTTTGTAGCGGACGGATTGACCGGTCCCGACCACGGGTGCGACGGCGCGGGCCATGGTGAGCTGGTTTTCCACGGCGCGAGCCTGGGTCAGGGTTATTTCACGACGTTTGCGCACCTTGAGCCATTCTTCCTCCGAGTTCATCATCCAGTTGAATCGTTCCACAAAGAGGGTGTCTGCCCCAATGATGGAGATGCTTTTGTGAAAGGCATTGTTCATGCCCTCGATGGCTGTGCCCATCAGGGTGACGGTGACAATGCCGATGACAATGCCAAGCGTCGTCAGGATGGACCGCATCTTATTGGTTCGGATGGCGTCCCAAGCGATGCTTAACCCTTCCTTTAGTTCGATGAAGAAGTTCACGGCAGGACGATCATTTTTTTACCGCTTCATCACTGGCGATGAGGCCATCCCGAATGCGGATGATTCGGCGGGCGTGTTGGGCGATGTCCTCTTCGTGCGTCACGACGAGGACTGTGTTGCCCTGTTTGGAGAGGTTTTCGAAAAGCCCCATGATTTCCTCGCCTGTTTTTGAATCCAGGTTTCCAGTGGGTTCGTCAGCCAGGATGATGGATGGCTTGTTGACAAGAGCCCGGGCGATGGCGACGCGCTGACGTTGTCCGCCTGACATTTCATTGGGTTTGTGCGTCATGCGGCCTGCCAACCCCACGCTGGCCAACGCGCTGCGCGCAATCTCGTGGCGGTCATCGAGATTTGTGCCAGAGTAAATCAGGGGCAGCTCCACGTTGCGCAAGGCATTTGCGCGAGGAAGAAGGTTGAATGTCTGGAATACGAAACCGATTTCACGATTACGGATTTCGGCCAGTTCGTTGTCATCCAAATCGCTGACATTGGTCCCATTCAACTCGTATATTCCGGAGGATGGTGTATCCAGACAGCCGAGCAAATTCATGAGAGTGGATTTGCCGGAGCCGGAAGGCCCCATGATGGCGACATACTCGCCACGGGCGATTTCCAGGGAAACATCCCGCAAGGCGTGGATGATTTCGTCGCCCATATTGTAGAGCCGCTGAATGTTTTGAAGGCGGATGAGGCTCATGTTTGAAAGGGGGGTGGCCCGGTTACTTTTTCTCTTCCTCGTTCTTTGGCTTTCCAATCACAACCGCTTTCCCGTCTTCCAATTCGCGGTTGATGGCTTTGTAGCCTCCAGAGACCACGTCTTCCCCCTCGGTCAGTCCTTCTGTGATCTCCACGTAGGTATCATCACAAATACCGCGTTTGACAGGTTTCATCTTAATTTTGCCGTTTTCAACGACGAACGCGACTTCAATGGGTTTGATGCCCTCATTGGTTTTCTTCTTGTTACGCGCGTCTGTCGTAACGTTTGTTCCGGTGGAATTGGTTGAAGCTGTGTTGGTAGTTGTGGTTGTTTCCTTGGTTGCCTGGGGCTCCTTATTGGTGGAACCCTTGACTGTATTGGTGGAGGCGACAGCATTGGTCTTTGAATCCTTGTTTTTTGGCATGCGTGTCGTCACGCTCTGGATGGGAACGGTAAGGACATTGGTGCGGGAACGCGTTTCGATTTCAGCAGTGACGGACATGCCTGGACGGAAGGCTTCCTTTTCCGAAAAACGGATTTTAACTTCGAACTTCGTTGCTTCCTGACTGGATCCGCTTGTGGTGGTTTTGGCCGAGTTCGCAATTTCTGTTACGACTCCCTTGAATTTGCGGTCCTTGAACGAGTCCACTTCCAATCTTGCATTTTGGCCGATGGCAATGAGAACCACATCAATTTCACTGATGTCCACGCGGGTTTCCATCTCATTCAAATCGGAGACGGTCATGATTTCGGTTCCAGCCATCATTGCTGTGCCAACAACGCGTTCGCCCAATTGCGAGTTGAGTTTGGTAATGGTGCCGTCCAACGGCGAGTAAATCGTGGTCTTTGAAAGATCGTCCTCGGCCTTGAGCAGGGAGGCTTTGGCCATGTCAACTTGCTGCTTGGCTCCAGCGAGGGAGGCTTTGGCGACTTCATAAGCCATTTTGGCATCCTGATAAGTGGAGTCGGAAACCAATTTATTCTCATGCAATTGGCGGTTGCGGTTGAATTCAGACTCGGCCTTTTCCAGGCTTGCGGCAGCGCTGTTGCTGCTGGTTAAGGAATAGAGATAACTGGCCTTGGAAGAGTCACGACTGGCGATGTAGTTGTCGGGCTTGATCTTCACAAGCAAATCACCCTTCTTGACCTGCTGGCCTTCTTTTACGGGGAGAGCAATGATTTCTCCGCTGACTTCCGGGCTGATTTTGACTTGGACAACGGGTTGAATTTTACCATTGGCCACGACCAGTTCGGTCAGATTGCGTTTTGCCACTTTCTCGGTTTGAACAGTGATGGGCATCTCCTTCTTCCGAAACGTCACATAAAACCCTCCTCCGATAATGAGCAGGATCACCAAGCTGACGATGATCTTTTTCCACGTTTTCGCTTTTGATTTAGGCATGTGTCACTCCTTCACATAAAACTGTAAGATTCATGAATAAAAAAATACGCCCGCGGCACGGGCAAAACACCCATCCTGCTTCTTTTCAATATGAATGGTTTTAAGCCATCAAAAATAAAATACGTCCGCCAATTGATATTGGTTACGAAAGAAGGCGGACAACGAGCTTCTTTCTACATCTAATGACACACGAGACAAGTGGAATTCTGCAAATAATTAAAAATAATGGAGAGAGCCATCTCAAAACACTTGTGCGTGAAGGAAATAGACGGGGATTAGCGGTTTGTAAATACGTTCACCAAAGTTGGCTGTGATTGACGAAACAAGTGTTTTTTTATTGGAATTGATGAGGGATGGTTCGACAGGAACGTTGTTGAACTGTTTTTGGTCTCATTCATGATTCTTGCTTTTTCATGTTTCAACAATGAGGTCTTGCATCAGGATCATTGCACGAGGCCCGTTGATGCCTTTTGCCCCGCCATCAAAGCTGCTCCAAGGGCGCCGGTGTATTGGGGGATGGATGCCACTATGACCTTTGTCTTCAGGGCTGTTTCCAATGCGCGAACCATGCCAGATTGAAGGGCAACCCCACCTGTAAAACATACGGGGCCTTGCACATTCCGTCCGGCCAGTGCCATCACGCGTTGGGCAATGGCATTTTGCACTCCTGCGGCAATATCCGCCGCCCCAACTCCTTCTGATAGTAACCCGATGATCTCCGTTTCGGCGAAAACAACGCACATGCTGCTGATTAGTGACGGATTCCGACTGGCGTTGCTTAACTTGCCCAACGTGGGCAGATCAACTTCCAGGCGCGATGCAACGACTTCCAGAAAACGCCCACTTCCGGCGGCGCATCGGTCATTCATGGAAAAATCACGAACTTTACCTTCATTATCCAGTAGGATGACCTTGCTGTCCTGACCTCCGATTTCGATGATGGTTTGCGCTTGCGGGCATAGGTGGTGGACACCCTTTGCGTGACAGGTGATTTCTGTAATGGTGCTGTTGGCAAAACCAATCCGATTCCGTCCATAGCCAGTGGCAATAATACCCTTTAAATCCGAGCGATTAATTTTCGCTGCACTGCAAGCACGATCCAAAAGGTCCGAAGCCAGGCGTTCCTGGTCAACCCCCTGGTCGGCAAGGTCCTGTGCCAGAATCCGTTTATTGTCACAATCAAATAAAACTACTTTCGTGGCGCGGGAACCCGCGTCCAAACCGGCGCAAATCATCGTTTTCTCCTTGCCCTAGCCGTCTCCAGTAATGCCTGGATGCGCGAACTCAGGGCGGGCATCATCGCATCACAAACAGGCGGGATTTCAAGCTCGATCACAGGGATTTTCAGCTTTTCTTTCACCCTATTGCAAATGACAGCCCCCTCGCTGGAACAATGGCTGGCTCCGGGAATGCGTGACATTATAACCGCCTCCGCGCCGCTTTGCTGACAATCGACGATGATGCGATCGGCTCTTTGCCAGGAGGGGCCCACCATCGGATCCGCCAGAGCCATTTGGGCCAAAGCTTCCCATGGCGGCAGGTTTTCTGGAATCAAGTCCAACGCATGGGAGAACATATAGTCCGAACCACAAATCCGCCCTCCCCATTCTTCCAACAAATTCATGGACCGAATGTCAGCCACCGGATTAACCCAGAACACGCGCACGGCGTCCAAAGACACCGCGTGAACACCTTGTTTCAGACGCAATTCGGACTCGGCCAACAAATCTTCCAGTACAGCCACGGTTTCTTCACGGTCTGAACAAAAGTGGATGGCAAGCATTTCGACAATGTGCATTTCAAGGGCTGGCAGTGTGCCCTGGCTGTAGGCCTGACACCGCAATTTCTCCATAAGGCGCCGCACATGATTTGCCTGCCGGATGCCCTCCGAGAGTTTTTGATCGTCCAATGTCTGACCAGCGACATCCCCAAGTTTTTTTCCGATGCGCTCCAATTCGCTCCGCGCACAATCCACCTGGCTCTGGGGGGCAATCCAGCCTCCGGGCAGTGGACAAGGCGTTTCCCCGCCATCAGGTTCGCGTCGACGCGGCATTTCCCACCATTCAATAGGGAAACCGAGGTGTTCGAGTCGTTGGGCGATGGATGAGAAATCGTCGCAGACAGCTCCCGTGCTGCAAACTAAAAGATCCGGTCGCGGAAAATGTTCCCCGTTGATGAACGCAGCCAGCATGGCGCGAACGGGGCAGAATGAGGCATCAATTCCCAGTGCTTCCGCTTGGGCCAGCAATCCGTCCCCGCATTCCATGAGGCAGGGGGTCCACCAGGCGCCATCCGGGTAAAAAGCCCGTACATTGTCCAACGAATAGGCGGCAACGGGGACAGTTCCCAAATCCTTCATGGTGCCGATGATCTTGCAGCCATCGGCTCGCGCCTTGTGAAGACGCTCGTTTTCTGTCAATAGAAAGTTCCACAACCTGAGTGATGCCGCTGAGTCATCGTATAGAAGATGTGGCAGTCGCAGATCACCTCCACAGGTGACGTGGCGTCGCAACGGCCCTCCATACCATGGTTCATGCAGTCCGTCTGCCTTCAGGGCCTTGTAACGGGCATCCCACTGGTCAAAAGTGATTCGCCGCGTAATCATTGGAGAGACTCCATAAAAGCCTCAATCCGTGTTCTTGCCCTTGCGGCATCGGCGCGTGTTTCGTTTGTTTCAACCGATAGGACAGGCAGATGAAAAGCTTCCTTCAGACTTTGAACCTCCGCTCGCCAGAGATCACAATTGACGTGGCTCCAAAGCAGAATGGCCTTGATCCGACGCACGGTTGATTCTTTTTTCAACCACTCATAAAAACGCCGGTTGGGGCGCTGAAAAATGTCAACGCAGCGCGTGGCGTAACTGTCAATCATCCAGTCAATACCGATATCATGGAACTCTCCCACGGGTTCCAGGGCGCGTTCCCCATTCTCGGTTCCGTTGAGGGCTACCCACCCTCCTGCATTCTCAATGGTGTCAAATATGTCCCATTCACTTTGTGGAACGGGGCCGCCAACCAGAGCGACAGGGATTGCTCCGGGGGGTGAAGCCATGGATGGCTGTTTTGTGGGAACGCTTGCGTTGTCGAGAAAGCGTGTGATGGCTTCGGCTCCGGCTTTTGAACTGGCGGAACTGATCCATTTTAGAAGGAATTGTCTTGCTGCATTATAACGAGGGACAATCGTTTCCAAATCTCGGGGGGCGTGTCCGCCCAATCTCAAGAGGAATTGTCCCAGTCGTTGAATTTCATTCCTGAGCACTTTCCGACTAGCCTCTGTTCCAATGGTTGCGGGGAGGTTGAAGAGAAACAGATTTTGCAGGTTGGGTTGTGACTCCACCGCGAGGTCGAAACCGCGTCTTAACTGATCGCAATGGGTTGTAAAGATGACGGCGTCCGCTGGATTTGCCCGTGAAAATTCAATGATCGAATTGGCAAACGCACACACGCCCGCACTGGATGGGCCATGGGGGATTTTTAGATCGATATCCATCCAGACACCGCGTGGTTCCATGCCGTGGGCGGCAATCCATTCAACTGGCACCCACGGGCTTGTATAAAAAACACGCACAGGTCAACACATCCAATTCAGTGATTTACACTTTCTTGAACACGATCTCAATTTGGACCGCATGACTGCCACTTACGCTTTCTTCTTTGCAACGATGAGCCCCTGAATGATCTTCTTATTTTTGGCCAGGTCACGTGCAAATTTCATTTCACCGATCAGTCCTTCGGCCATCTTGGTATCCCAACCGATGATTTTCAGGGCGTCATAGGTCAGTTGTTTTTCGATCATTTCGAGGTAAAGCCGGATGTGGGGATGGAAGCGCTCGGTGTCGCGTGAAGCCACGACTGTGCATTTGTTGTTTTGAAGAAGTGTCCGGTATTCTTCCTTTGTTATGAGGTTGGGGAACTTCATGAAGGCAAGAAACCGTGCGGCTTCAGCATCGGTCAGACCAGCGGGGCCTTCCATCCAGTCCGTGAAGGCGATTGTGCCGCCGGGTTTGATAATACGGGCGGCCTCGGAAACGAGCCCTGGTTTGTCTTCGACGTAGCACCAGGCGTCTTCGCCCCAGACGAAATCAAATTGTGCATCAGGAAGTCCAGTGGCGCTGACATTGGCTTCGACGAATCGAATTTTATCGGCAAAGCCTTCTGCTACGTTACGCTTTTTCCCAAGTTCAATCATTGCGGGGGTCGCATCCACGCCAGTCATCGAAGCCACCTTGAAAAAGCGGATCAGAAAGCGCATTCCCGCCCCGGTGCAACTGCAAAAATCCACTCCATTTGAGCCCTCTTTGATTTTTGCCGTTTTTGCCAGGTCTGTGGACGATGGGATGCCGCCAATATGAATCTGTTCGCCCATGAGCAGTTCCCAAAGGCGGGCTTCAGCCCCGGAATAGGTGGATTGGACATTTGATAAATGAATTTGTGCCGCACTTTTCATGGGTGCTTCTCCTTTGTTTGAGTATGAAATTTGTAGTAAAGAGTAATAATGGAGTCTGAAAAGTCAATTACACTCTTAATGCTGCACCATTTCCATCATGGCCTCGATTCGGGCCGTGATCCTGGCTGAATCCGAAGGGGAATAATCTGTTGTAATCTTAAGGTAGGGAAGATGCAGCTCATTCTCGACAAAAGAGCGGACGCGGATGGATTCGATGTCGTAGGTCAGGCATGCCTGCCAGACAAGTTCCAGAACACAATCAGGTTTGTATTCTGCCGCAAGATTGCGAAGCGATGTGAAACGATCGTTGTTTGCGGTCATGACGGAACAGGGCAGATGGTAATACTTGGTCGCGATGGCCTTGAGGGGGTCTCGAATGCCAACGTTCACATCTTCAAGAATGGGTTTGAGCCCGGTGCAATTCTCGGAGCAAACAATGGTGGCACCGGCGTTTTCGATGAGATGGATGATGCGTTCAGACCCCGCACCGTGCGCGGTAGGAACTCCCGTCAATAGAACGCGGACATTTCGTTTTCCGGTGGCTTTGGCGGAACCGGGCAGCGAACCTCCCTGTTCGAACAGTTCAAGCGCCTTTTCGTATTGCTGAAGATCCATCTCCATGCAGGAGATGATGCTTTTGAAATTGAGCAATTGCCGTCCCGTAAGCGGCGGTAGTTCCTGTTTCATCCACCCGGCCAATTTTCGGCGGAAGACGCGTTCGCAATTCATCAAATCAATTGCGCTGCGAAGGGCGCTGTCGGTAATGATTGTTGAGAATTGTTTTTCGAGCCGGTCTTTGAGCTTTTGAACTTCTCCTATCCAATGAGTGAGGCCATCCTCGTCATTTGATTTTTGGGGAAGCTCAAGCACGTGCATCGGCTTTGAGGCGGCGAGCAGTTCGAACATCTTCTTTTTCCCGTCGCACGTGGTTTCAGCGACGATCAAGTCCGCCCATTTGAGGAACGGATTAGCTTCTTTGACATGATAGCCATATGTGGACTTGATGAGGGGACAAAGATTCGCGGGAAGCGTTCTTTCTGCATCGGGAATGGTGTCGGCAGAGCCTCCGCACAGGCAGACAGGAATGCCTCCTGCGGCAAGAATAAGTTCGCGCGGTGTGAATTCACACATGATGCCGACAACCGGACGACCGCGGGATTTTGCCGCTTCAGCAAAATCGTAACAGTGGTCGATCATGTTGTCGAAATGATCGATAATCGACTGGCCTTGAATGTTGGAACTCATCGGATTACGTCACTTTCAACTGAAGCCGGATGGTTTTACCGGCTGGAACTTGATAGCGAGTATAGCCGAGAGGGGCTGTAGTTGACAAGATGGTAAGATCGATTTTTTCCTCCTTGCGCAAGAGCAATTCCCCTTCGCATGTGTTGGGGAGAGTAAGGGTGAGTTCTCGTTCACCTTGATGTCCCTGACAATGATATTCGATGGGCCCCTGCACTGTGTAAACCGTCATTTCCAATTCGGTCAAATCAGCGGGCTCGGGACGGATTTCTGCGCGTTTGAATCCTGGGACAAGCGGGTGGATTCCGGCACTGCCCATCTGCATCATGTAGATGGGGGCGACGGGACAATGGCTCCATTCGCCACCGGAATCCGGTTGGACATGCCAGTCTTCCTGGAGCGTGTTGTTCAAAAGGACCGAGGGCATTGTAGCCCAGCGTTCACGGAAATCCTTGAGGACGACATCCATGCGACCTCCCTTGGCCAGTGCCCAGTAGCGCCAGCCTGCGTTGGCTGGGTAGGAAATACCCAGGTTTTTGGGCGCCTCGGCGAGGGTTTTCAAGGCTGGGTCGATCTGATTATCTGGACATTGGTCGTAAAGAATGGATGTGGCCAGGGAGCGATCACAAAAACGGGGGTCCTTTTCTTCCGCAAGCCATGGGAGGTTGTTGACAAAGAGGCCAAGATCGCGACTCCAGAATTTTTCCTGAGCGTGTTTCAGGAGTGAATCACCAAATGCTTCAGCGCTTTCAGCCGTCTTGTCTTCACCGAAGGCGCGGCAGATGGGGGCCAGCGCGTGGCGCATCGCTGCGGCGGCATAAAGATTAAAGGCGCAGAGTTTTTCGCGCTGTCGCCGGTAAGCAATATGGTCGATCCAGACGGAGGGAATGCCCAAATTTTCCACTGGGACGAGTCCCTCATGTTTCTCTGCCATGCCGCGCAAATATTCGGCGAAACGGAGCAGCCGCGGATACGGTTCCCGCAGGGCGTTGAGGTCGCCAGTATATTGGTAATGGTACCAGCAATCGAAATTGAAGCCGACGCCGTGATCGAGAATGGGGCCCCAGCCGCTCATGTCCAATTGTCGTTCCATCAACCGTGCCAATCGATCGTAGGCAGGCCAACAATCAAGAAAGAAACCATCCTTGGTCATGCCCTGGCTCCAAGTGGTCAAAAACCGTGCAGAAAGCGTTTTTTCACCAAGGCCCATTTGCAGGGCGTGGATTTGGTGACCACAATCGCCGCTGTATTGTTGACGCTCGCGCGCCATGCCATCAACAAGGGTTTCTTGGGCACAGTTGTTGAGCGTATTGAACGAGGCGTTGAGAAGCCGTTGCATCGGCGGTTCGCCGACCCGGATTTTTGGTTCATGCGGCCATGGGAAAAGGCGGCGGCGCACTCCGACATCACGAATGATGACGCTGCCTTTGGCGTCGTGGATGTGGAGTTGGAGCCAGCGAAGGCTTTCGTAATCGAACACTTCAAAACGGTTGACGCCTTCCCGGCAGGTGAAGCGGCTCCAGGACTCGTAGTGAGTATTGAGAAGGGGAGCCCCTCCCACGGCGTGACCTTCATGGACGAGCAGCTCGACAACCGTGCCTTCCGGCGCTTCGATTGTGAAGTAGGGCCAGCCGACGACTTGTTCAAACAATTCAAACGTCACGGCAGCTCCCCGTGTTCCATCCATTTCCACCTGCCATGAGCCGGGGGCGTTTTCAACAGCGGAGGCTTCGCGGATGGCCTTGAAGGAATCAGGAACGCGAAAATCGAAATAATCCCGGGGTGACATTTTCCATTCCAGCCAGAGGGATTCGGACAGCTTGGCAACGGGAATCAAGGATTCACGCAACATGGGAACGCTACGGGCGCGGAGTTCTGTATTACCAGGGCCGCCACCAGCATCTGACATGTATTCGTAATAACCTGTTGAGAGGGCGGGCTTGTTGGGCGATCCGCCCAGTGGCATTGCGGGTATCCAATCTTTCCCAAGTTCATAACTGGGCTCATTCCAACCAAACGGATAAAGACGCGCGTCAAATTCCTCCTGTAACGAACGCAGATACCAGCGTTTGAAGTGTCCCGGCAGCCAGGCATGGCAGACCATGGAACGCCAATGATCGTCGGAAACGATTTTTTCAACCTTTCCATCCGCATATTCAAGTTCCAGATGGAAGAGAAACCCCGGTTTTCCAATGGGAGCCGCGCCATCTCCCAGCCCGTAATAAAGAACGGTGGAACCAATGACGTTTTTGCCTATGTGGAGGGTTTCTGTCAAATCAACAGGATCAGCCTCTGGCCAGCGTGGGTCGGCTGGAGCCGGGCCCCATTGAATGCGGTGTCCATTGACATCCAGCCGGTAGCGACTGTCAGCGGCGATCCACCCCGTGGCTTTTTTCGGGACGGAAGCGAGTTCAATTTCCCGGCGAAACAGAATGAACGTGTTTGGAAGCGTGCGGCCTGAAGGATACCAAATCCAGCGCGCGGGACTGAGATTGGGCAGACTGGAGGCAGGCGGTTGAATGGGACTTTCCGTGGGAATGGGAACGGGATTGCCAGCCGGAGTTTGTGCGGTTGCGGGACTGGCTTGGAAAAGCAGTGCCGCACCGCTGGTGGCTGCCGAGGTTTTTAAAAACTGTCTTCGGTTCATTTGGAATAATTCATGAATGGCAACGTTGAATTTGCCAATTACTTCTTTTTTACATCCATTATTGGAACAGCTTGGGAGCGATTTCCTCCAGATACATCCGCCAGACAGGCCAGCAATGGATGCCTTCTGTCAAATGCCATTCGTGGTTGATTTTCTTTTCCTTCAAAAGTCCGATGAAATCCTCATTTCGCTTGAGAAGAAAATCATTCTTGCCGCAGCCGACCCAAAGTAATTTGAAGTGTTGATTGACTGCCTGGGCGTCATCAAGACTGTTCTTGAGCGCCTTTTTATCAGGGGCAGCCGAACTGAAACCGCCCACCCAGGCGAACAATTCAGGGTGAGTGAGTCCAATTCGCAGGGATTGTTCTCCCCCCATGCTTAGGCCAACGATGGCACGCCCGAGCGGGGCGGGCTGAACGCGATAATTGGCCTCGACATAGGGAATGACTTCTTCCAACAGATCTTTCTCAAACAGGGTTGTGTTGCTGACACCCTCTGGCAGATGTTCTCCCGGCGGGAGCGCATGTCCGTTGGCCATGACAATGATCATCGGTTTGACTTTTCCCTGGGCGATCAGGTTGTCAATAATCCAATTCGCCTTTCCATGAACGGTCCACGTGGACTGGTTGTCTCCCGATCCATGTTGCAGAAAGAGGACTGGGAATTTGGTGTCCGGCTGGTGGTTGTAGCCCGGCGGAGTGTAGATGTCCACTTCCCGCTGGAGTCCAATGGGCTTGGAAAAATAGAAGCATTGATGGACTTCACCGTGGGGGACATTTTGGAAATCATGAACCAATGGTGTTTTGCCAGGCACATGTAAAATGCTGGTTCGCGGTTCGCGCATGGGTTTGATGGCGGAATTACCGGGATCAATCATGGTTAAACGATCCACGTTGAAGCTGTATTCGTAAATGCCTGGTTCGATTGGTCCAACAGTCACACTCCATAAGCCGTTGGATTCTCTGGTCATGGGCACTGGCGCATTTGTCCATTGTCCCATCACTGTGACTTCAGTGGCGCGGGGGGCAGCCAGACGAAAAGTGATGTGCTGGTCAGCCAAAATTTCGGGAGAATGAACCGGACCATTGGGTTGTGCGTAACGAGGCCTCGGAATGGAGTTCGTTGGCTCGGCAGAGAAGCCTGAAACAGCCACACTCATGACGGAAACAAGAAGACAGGCGATGGCTTTCATGATTTTCATCTCATGATCGTGAGGGCGGGCGAGCTTGCAAGGCAAAATTGAATGAAATCCAAAGAAAACTGCGCTTTACAAGGGATTCGCAAAACGGCGTTTTCTCTTCTTGAGACAACATGGTATGTTTGACAGCACGCTGTCTCCATCGGGATCGCGATTACAATATCACATCTTACGGCGGATTCGGACGAAACCACTTACCATTTTCACGGCTAAGACGGCTGTTACGCCCCACAACAAGTAGTCCAGGGTTCCAGGTAACAAATACACTTCAACAAGGAACCATGCGTAAACCAGAAAACGAGGCCGGAATAGCCAAGAATACGGAATCGTCAGGGCGTTGCGGACCATGGCAAAGATGACTACCATGGTGTAAAAGAAAACATAAAGCCCACCTGGCCAGGCTCCAGCCACCTTGGCGTGGATTAATGTTACCATGGTAAATGCCACAACCACTTGATCGGACATGGTGTCTGTGAACGAACCTTTATTTGACGCACGTCCCGTCATGCGGGCCAGTGGTCCGTCCAACCCATCCAATATGACATGCGCAAGGAGTAATCCGAAGCTCAACGCCTTGTATCCCAACAGAAAAAACGGGCAGAATGCCAGCCCGGTTAACAAGGAAAAGAAAGTCAGATGATTCGCATTGATTTTCAGTCGATCCAGAATTTGAAGAAAGGGGGCAAGCCATTTGCCGCGCAGTTCTTGAGACTGGCGCATCCATTCCCCTTCCCCGTGGGAGTAACACGTTACCTTCGGCTTCGAATTGGAGTCGTCGGGCATGATGAATTGTTTTCAAAAACTTACGAGAACAACCAGTGGACTTCAACTCTGAAAACTGGATGTTCAAGCTTTTGTGTGTTTTGCACCTGACTGGGGTTGGTTCCCGGGATCGAAGGAGATGGGGAGGAATCCCAGATTACCGCAGGCTGAGCCTGTATTGTGAAAAATGATGCCTTCGTGTTCGAATCCGGTGAATGGCAAATGCGTGTGTCCAAAATAACAGTGGCGAATTTCCTTTCGCCATCCCGGCTTTGCCCTATCCAGATAGAAGGCTATTCGTGCAGCCACTTCTGAACGGCAAAAAACCGAGTGATGGATCATTCGGGTTATTCCAAGACGATCAACCCATTTATAAAGCAACGCGAGTCCCGGTCCAAAGTGATCTCCTTTTTTCCATTGGGCGCGGTATTGAGACAATTCACCGGGGTTCATCCGACGATTCACGCAATCTCCATGTAAAAACACAGCGTTTCCAAGGCAAAGAAAATATTCATGACATTGGAATCGGCGATGCCGGACGCTGAATTGCTTGAGCTGACGTTGAAAGGCATCCAGGCAATCGTGGTTACCTAAAAGATAGTGAATCCGGCAGCGTGGATTCCGGGTTACCAGTTTATTGAGCCAGGCAATGCCCGCTTTCATCGTTTCCTCCTGAGTTGGCAGCGTGCTCCAGCGGAAATCGAAGATATCCCCATTGAGAACAAGGAGATCCAGATTTGGAAACTCATCATGGAGTTTTTCCAATAAGCTCCATCCTTGAGAGCGTGCCGCGAACAGATGCAGGTCCGACAAAACCAGCCCTTTGGTTCCGCTTTTTGTTTTGATTTGGGCCGATTCAGTCATTTCCACACAACCTAAGAAACGTTGGGTTCATGTCAATGCGTTTCACTTCTGTATTGCCGATTTTGCCGGAATAGCGTTAATTCGAATCAGCGATATGAAAATTGTTTTGGCATACTCGGGCGGACTTGACACTTCAGTCCTGCTTTCGTGGATCAAAGAAAAATACAATGGCGAGATGATCGCCTTCTGCGCCGACATCGGCCAGGATGAGGAACTCAAGGGCCTTGAGAAGAAAGCCCTGAAGACTGGAGCGGCGAAGATTTACATCGACGACCTTCAGGAAGAGTTTGCTCGTGACTTCATTTTCCCGATGATGCAGGCGGGTGCGATTTACGAGAACCAATATTTCCTCGGCACCAGCATTGCTCGCCCCCTCATTGCCAAACGCATGATCGAGATTGCCCGCACTGAAAAGGCGGATGCCATCGCTCACGGTGCCACTGGCAAAGGTAATGATCAGGTGCGTTTTGAGCTGACCACTGCCGCCCTAGCTCCTGACCTTCAAATCATTGCCCCTTGGCGTGACGCTTCCTTCCGTGCCCAATTCCCTGGCCGCGCTGAGATGATCAAATATTGCGATGACAAGGGCATCCCCGTTCAAGCCACTGCCAAGAAACCCTATTCGATGGATCGCAATCTTTTGCACATCTCCTATGAAGCGGGCATTTTGGAAGACCCCTGGCTTGACGCCTCCGCCCCTGCCTACAAGGACATGTATAAATTGAGCGTTTCGCCTGAAGACGCTCCAGATAAGCCCGAATACGTCACCCTCGATTTTGAAAAAGGAAACTGCATTGCCATCAATGGCAAGGAACTCAATCCGCTGGGCGTGATGAAAACCCTCAATCGCCTTGGTGGAAAACATGGTGTGGGACGCGTTGATCTCGTTGAAAACCGTTACGTGGGCATGAAATCCCGTGGCGTGTATGAGACTCCGGGCGGTGCCATCCTCCATTTTGCCCATCGCCAGATCGAGACACTGACCATGGACCGCGAAGTCATGCACCTGCGCGACTCCCTGATTCCAAAGTATTCCGAACTCGTTTACTACGGATATTGGTTTGCTCCTGAGCGCCTTGCCATGCAGGCATTGGTTACCGAAAGCCAGAAAAACGTCACCGGCACTGTTCGAGTGAAACTTTACAAGGGCAACATTATCACTGCCGGACGCAAATCCCCTGTCAGCCTCTACAACCCGAATATCGCGACGATGGAAGCCGACCCAACCCAGGCCTACAACCAGGATGATGCCACAGGTTTCATTCGCTTGAGTGGCTTGCGTTTGAAGGTCAGCGCCCATGTTCACAAGGCGAAGTAAGCCGTGATTCGGAATATTATTTTCGATTGGTCCGGAACGCTGGTGGACGATCTGCCAGCGGTCTGGGCTGCCACCAATGCCGCCTTGAAAAGAGGAGGCGTGCCGGAGATGAACCTGGAGAGATTCCGGGCGGAATTCTGCCTGCCGTTTCCCGTTTTCTACCAGCGGGTGATTCCACAAGTCCCATTGGACACGGTGGAGGAATGGTTTCACGATGGATTTCGCAAAGCACAGGACCTTGTAAAAGACCTGCCGCATTCACGGCAGTTTTTGATCTTTTGCAAGAGCCACCGCATTCGCATGTTCGTCCTCAGCTCCATTCACGAGGAATATTACCGAATCCATACAAAAGCCAACGGCTTCGACAAGTTCATTGAAAAACCATATCTGGCCATCCGCGACAAACAGAAGGTCATTGGCGAGTTGCTTTCGAGCAATAAATTGAAGGCGGATGAAACCCTCTTTGTTGGAGACATGCAGCACGATATGGATACGGCGCATCATGGAAAAGTCCATTCCTGTGCCGTTCTGACAGGCTATAACAATCTCAACCAGCTTCGGGCCAGCAAACCCGAAATGGTTGTGGAGCATTTAGGCGAGTTGAAACAGATCTTGGAAACACAACAGTTTGAACTGAAGCGGGGGGAAGGCGCTCCGGTATGCACCGTTGGCGCCCTCGTATATAACGATGCAGGCCAGGTCCTGATGGTCAAGACACCGAAGTGGTCTGACTTATGGGGAATTCCGGGGGGCAAGATCAAATTTGGGGAAACCATGTCGAATGCGCTTCGACGGGAAATCCTGGAGGAGACAGACATGCAAGTGGACGACATCCACTTTGTCCTGACCCAGGATTGCATTCACTCGGATGAGTTTTACCGAGACGCCCATTTTGTTCTGCTCAATTACACCTGCCGTGCGCGTGGAGCCCAAGCCATCAAGTTGAACGATGAGGCTCGCGAGTATCAGTGGACCGATTTTACTACAGCTCTGAAGCTGAACTTGAATACGCCCACCCGAGTTTTGCTCGAACAGGTTGCCAGACAACAGGCCGTCAATGGATCAAATCATCATTGAGGAATTGTCCGTTTACTACTGTGTCGGCGTGCCCGATCAAGAGCGCGCCTGGCCACAACGCCTGCTTGTATCCATTGTGATGGACATGGATTTTAGCGCTGCTGCCGCCAATGATGATGTGAGTCGCACGATTGACTACGATCTTGTCTCAAAACGTGTGATGCAACTGGGGGAAGGCCGGAGTTGGAAATTGATCGAAACCGTTGTGACGGAAATTGCTGACACCATTTTGCGTGAATTCAAACCCTCCCGCGTCACTGTGGAAGTCAGGAAATTTGCCCTGCCCGATGCTCGGCATGTTGCTGTGCGCGTGACGCGTTCTCTCTCGTAAAAAGGATCTGTGGCGTTACCTCGGGATGTTTCCAGAAAGCAAAATGATTTTGGAAGGGCTGTAAGCCGAATTTTGTCTACTCCGCAGGAGCGAAGGAGAGAATCATTTGTCTAAGCAGCCGGTACCCGAAACCCGTTTTACCGAAGCAAAACGTGGAGCGGGCCGCTCCTAGGTTTCCTATTTGGCCTTGCACCCAATGGGGTTTTCCGTGCCTTGCTGATTACTCGGCAAGCGGTGGTCTCTTACTCCACCTTTTCACCCTTACCCGACACTTTTAGATGTCAGGCGGTCTGTTTTCTGTGGCACTGTCCGTCAGGAAGCCTTGAAACTTCCCGCCCGCGTGTATCCAATCCCTTTCGGGAGAGGTTACGCGGCATTGCGCCCTGTGGTGTTCGGACTTTCCTCCTTCAGCTTGCGCCGAAAGCGATTCTCCGCCCTTCCAAAATCACGCACACCCTACGGTGCTTTGCGAAAGTTTACAACCAAAGAACCTGAAATCCTTCTTTAATGAGATACCCGAACAGCCGGGGCATCGTTTTCCGCCGCTGTGGCAGCCAGACCGGTCGGCTTGGAACCTATGAATGCGTAATAGGTGATGAACACGTAGCAGAAAAGTGGCACAAGCATGGCCATGGCCATGTTCTTTTCCGCAATCAATCCCATGATGGGGGTGAAAATCGCGCCGCCAATGATGGCCATGATGATCATCGAGCCGCCAATCTTTGTATTTATCCCCAATCCCTTGATGCCCAGGGCGAAGATGGTGGGGAACATGAGTGACATGAAGAAGCTTGTCAATAAAACAGCAATCATGCCGATCCATCCTGGAAAGAGCACACCGATTGCAACCAGAACAATATTAATGATACCGTAAATGCCCATCAATTTGCCTGGTTGAATGAAACGCATCATGTAAGCGGCAGAAAACCGTCCGACACCAAAGGCAAACAAGGTTCCGATCAAAAGATAACCAGCCACTTTTTCGGGTTGCTGCGTGTAATCCTGGACATATTGAATGAAAAAACTCCATGTGCCAACTTGCGCTCCCACGTAGAAAAACTGGGCAAGAACCCCCTTGAGAAAATGGGGATAATGAAACAGTTGTTTGAATCCTCCCTTTTGTTCTGTTGTGGATGTCGGGCCATGACTCTCATCCTTGATGTCAGGAAATTTTGTGCGGATGATCAGGATTGCCCAAATGAATGTAATGGCGCTGATAATCATGTAGGGTGTCACTACCCGCATTGTTTCGTTTTGGAGGTAACCTGCGTACGTGCCGGCCGCTTTCATTTCAGTGATTTTTTCGGGACTCAATTCCACACCTGAAAGGATGAATAATGTGCCAATAAGCACTCCTGCGACAGAACCAACCGGGTTGAAAGCCTGCGAGAAGTTTAATCGACGTTCGGAGGATTCCGGATCGCCCAACACGGCAATAAAGGAGTTGGCACCGGTCTCCAAAAAGGCCAGTCCACTGGCTACGACGAAGAGCGCCGCTAGGAAGAAACCAAACTTCCCCACGATGGCAGCAGGATAGAAAAGCGCAGTGCCCAGACTGAAAATAAACAGGCCGGTGACCAATCCCACCTTGTAACTATACCGCCGCATCACGATGGCAGCGGGAATGGAGAGACAAAAATAGCCCATGTAAAAAGCAGATTGAATCAGTCCTGCCTGGAAACGTGACAGTTCAAACGACTTCATGAATTGCTTGATGAGAATGTCGTTCAGGTTATTTGGTATAGCCCAAAGAAAGAACAGTGCTGTCACCAGTATGAAGGGCAATATCACGTCTTTGGTTACGATCTTGTGTTCTACAGTTGATTTCATGGCTGATTCATCGTGTTGATGGCATAGAGATTCAAAAATATCCTGCCTCTTTCATATTTGGGAACTATGCAGTGTGTCCTATCACGCGGAGGGGCATCCACGCAAGTAAAAGACTGCTTGTTTCAAGCAAACAATATGATTGTCATTCGTGTTTTTTCATTCTTGCCGCGATGTCGGCTTGAAAATCTGGTGCGGTGAGTTCAAGCGTTCCGGCCACTGCTTTGATCTCATTGGTTGCGATGGCCTTTCCTGACAAGGTGTTCCACCATTCCACTGTCCACGTTCCATTGTCGACGCCGGTGAGCGTGACCCTGGCGCCTTTCAGTTCTTTAGGAGACTCGTCCTTTGCGCCATCGGGCCAGTCATACGCACGGTCCAAAAGCCATACAAGAGCCTCATTGCGTGTGGCAATGCCGAACGGCTTGATGGTGGAGGTCGCATTGGTAAAAGAAGCAGGAGCCATTTGGCCACCGCCCACTCCGGTATCTTTCAAAAACGCAGAAAGCACGGAAAAATGGGAATACAGGTTGTTGGCATGAATGCTCTCCCAGAACCACGTCATGCTGGTGCCAGCGGAACCGGCAAAAACGCCATTCCAGATGGCCTGATGCAATGCACGGAAGTGCGGATCGGTTTCAGGCTTCCACCCCCGCCAGTCGGTGCCGTATTCACTGACATAAAACGGTTTCTGATATTTCGCGTGGAACCGGGCTGTTTTTTCAGCAACCATCTCGGCGGGATGATTCTCGTTATAGGAATGATATTGGGCAAAGTCCATCTCTGGGAGGGCGTAGAGATCGGGTTTTTCACTGCCGCCAGTGAAGCTGGACGTGATCATGTGTTGCACGGGATCAATGGAGCGCAGGTATTTTCCCATGTCACGATGCCAGGCGACAACGTCCTCGTGCTTCAAGTAGGCGTATTCATTATCGATTTCATTGAAGAATTCCCATGCCAGAATATTGGAAAATGCCGACCAGCGGGCAACGATGTAGCGAAGGCGTTTTTGGTAAAGCTTCCGGGCTTGATCGTTGGTGAAGAAATCGTTTTGAACCTTGCACGGACCTCCGTTGGTTGCGTTGTAGGGATTGATGGGCCAGAAATTGTTGCCACCCCAAAAATCGGGTTTGACCTCGAAAATGCCATGATAATCCAGACACAACATGACATAAATGCCACGCCGTTGGGCTTCCGCCAGCACACGGTCCAGCCTCCACGCACTGTCAAGTCTATAGTGAACAATGTCGCCCCGATTCCATTCAATGCCGAATGCCTCGTGCCACATCCAGATGCGAATATAGTTGATTCCCGCCTTTTCGTAGGCAGCAAGCCAATCGTCGTAGTCAAACGTTCCGCGCTGTCCGTGCCAGCAGGAGCAAAGACCGTTAAGAAAGAGTGGGCTTCCATCGTCCAGTTGGAAATAACGTTTTCCCCGGGGTTCAACGTGAGCGACGCCCTTTCGTGGGCCTTCCACTATGTTAAAGGTGGCATCACCCCGCCCTGCTGGTTTGCCCTTGACTGTCAATAATGCAACCAGAGTGTGGCGTCCCGCTTCACGAGGCATCCAGCGAATGTGCCAGGCTCCTTCTTCGCCGGGGGAGAGCACTTCACGATTCTCCACCAGTTTTCGGGAGAATTCTGCCCCCCAGAAACCGGGCACATGCACCGTTTTTCCAGAGGGAGCAGTCACTTCGAGATCCACCGTCACGGAATCCGGGTCGAATGGATTAACGTCCATGGGCATCCCCATGACATCCATCTGGACGCATTCAAAGACTTCTGCGGAATCCTTGTGAAACTTGAGGGTCAACGAGGTATTTTGTCCGTTAGCAACGGAAACAACCAGGAAAAGGAGTGTTGTGACCGCCAAAAACGGCAGCTTTCGGATTCCAGAGATGCTTTCTGGGCAAAAATGGTGGTTCATGTGTAAAACGTAGGGTACTGATACCGGAAATGGCGTCAAGGGGTTTGTGCCCCAGAAAAGGATGCCTGATGCGACAAAAAGGAGAATAACAGTCAGACAAACGGTGGTCTTCAAGCATTTGACTGAAGGGGGTTCCCTACATACATGTCATTTTTGATCTTGCGAACGGCTAATAAACCGACATAAATAGCGCATGAGCAATCAAGAAAAATCCACAACTCCCGTTTCGTCGGCTCTGCCTACCTACATTGCAGGGGCGACACCCAATCCTCAGGATAAACGCGCTCCGTGGTACAAGAACACTGCGCCAACCTATGCTGGAATCTTTCTCTGGTTTGTGTTCTGGCAAGACTCGGCCAAATGGGGCACCCCCGGTGGTATGCTTTCCCATGGCATTGGTTGGGCTTTGATTAGCTTGATTATCAGTGCGTTGGTTTGCCATTTCCTCTTTTACATGATTCCGGGCCTGCTCGGCATGAAAACGGGATTGCCATTATATATTGTTGGCACTTCCACATTTGGCGCCAAGGGTGGATTCCTCCTTCCCGGCTTCCTCATGGGAGTTCTCCAATTTGGATGGCTGGGGGTCAACATTTACTTCTCAGCAATGGCCATCAGTAATTTTGTGGCTCCCGGAAATGATCTTGTTTTCAAGGCGATCATGGTGATTTGGGGTGTTGGTGCCGGATTCCTCGGCCTTAAAGGCATTCAATATGTTGCCAAAGTGGGTACCTATCTGCCCTTGGTTCCCATTGCCATTTTGCTCTTCATGCTAGCCAAGACAATTGGCGGTGCGGGCAGCTTCTCTCCAGATGCTTTGATTGACAGCCAAAAGGCCATTGCCCCAACGAGCGCTACTGCCCTGGATTCCTTTGGAGTGCTTGCGGCCATGTTGACCTATGTGGTTGGATTTTTTGCAACTGCCGGTGCTGCTGGTGTGGATTTTGGTTCCAACAGCATTGACAAGAAAGACGTCAGCCGCGGTGGTTTGGTGGGCATTGCATTGACCATCATTTTGACAGCGGGTATCTCCATTTTAATCATTGGCGGGGCCATGGGTGACAAGGAAATCAAGACCAACGTTGAAAAACTCAACCAAGCGAGCATTACGAAGGCGGTTGATGATGCCAAGGCTGCCGCGACCAAGACAGGCGTAACCTTGACAGACGATCAAATTGCCAAAGTCAAAGCGGAAGCAGGTGTAAAAGCTTCAAGCAACATGGTCAGCTCGACCGGTCTCTTCCCTGCCATTGTGGGTGAAAAGACGGCGGCCATTCTCATGTTCCTCCTCGCTTTGACCGCATTCCCCTCTGCTTGTTTCTCATCCCTCATTGCAGCGAACAGCTTCAAGACCACATTGCCCAGCGTGAATTCATTCCTCTCCGTTGGAATTGGAACCGTGTTGAGCTTGATCCTGGCATTCTCCGGCAAGGCTGGAGATGCGGCTGGAATCTTCTCGATCATCGGTGCCTCCTTTGGTCCAATTTGCGGTGCCATGGTTGTGGACTATCTGATTAACGGCGGTAAATGGACTGGTCCAAGAGCTGGATTCAATCCTGCCGGGTGGATCGCATGGGCCGGTGGTTTCGTTATCGGTATTTTGCCGACCTTGGGCTATAACATGCCAGCCGCCCCAGTAGTTGCCTTCATCGTGGGCGCCGTGTTGTATTTCGTATGCGCCAAGGTGAACCTCTTGTCTGCGGTTCTTCCCATGCCTGCGGCCAAGAAGTAATTAAAGTCGTTTTCACAAAGGCGGTTTCCATAAGTGGAGGCCGCCTTTTTTGCATCTTGAGGGGCACAATCATTCCCGTGTGATTTGGGCTCGCTTGTGCAAAGAACAATATAGTAGAGTATTCCCATGAAGTTGGATGATTCTCAGAAACAAAAAGTCACGTCCTGGATTGAACAAGGGCTGAAACTTTCGGAAATCCAGAAGCGGCTGGAAACCGAACTGAACCTGCACATGACCTATCTGGATGTGCGGCTCCTCGTCGATGAATTGAATCTCAAACCGAAGGATCCAGTGGTTCCCAAGCCGGCAACTCCTCCAACTCCTGCGCCAGCTCAAAGTGTTCCCGAGAACCAGACTGCTCCTGAACCTGAAGACGCGCAACCCGCGACTCCGCCCGCAGGGGGCGGCGTTAGTGTCACAATGGATGCATTGACACAGCCCGGCGCGGTGGCCAGCGGAAAGGTGACGTTTAGTGATGGCGTCACGGCGACTTGGCTTTTGGATCAAACGGGTCGACTGGGGCTTAGTGGCGCCCCAACAGGCTACCGCCCATCCCCGAGTGACATCCAAATGTTCCAGATGGAGTTGCAGAATCAATTACAGAAATTGGGTTACTGATTTTCCAATCAAACGGTTGGAGATGTGTTCAAGACCGGTTGAAAGTCTTCGACGTTTCTTTGCATCATGGGATGCATTGGCCGTTTTCATTTGCTTGAGCCTGTTTCTCAATGAGACCACATGTCGCTGATTGAAGTTCACAACCTTACAAAGAGCTTCCGCACCTATAAAAAACAACCCGGTTTTCGCGGTGCGGTGCGTGGGCTTTTTCATCGCGAATATGAACAGACCGTGGCGGTGGACCATGTGGGGTTCAAGGTGGAAGAGGGTGAAATGGTCGGATTTCTGGGGCCCAACGGGGCGGGAAAAACTACAACGTTGAAAATGCTGGCCGGGCTTCTCTATCCCACGAGTGGCGAGGCTCATGTTTTGGGATGCGTGCCGTGGGAACGCAAGGATCGGTATCGCCGACAATTCGCGCTCTTGCTGGGCCAGAAAAACCAGCTTTGGTGGGATCTTCCCGCACGTGAATCCCTGGAATTGAACGGACGAATCTACGGCATTCCCCAAAAAGATTTTCAACGGCGCGTTGACGATCTGACACATCTTCTCGGTGTTGCGGAAAAACTGGATGTCATGGTGCGTGAACTCTCGCTGGGGGAGCGCATGAAGATGGAGTTGATCGCCTCACTTCTGCATGAACCCAAAGTTCTTTTTCTGGATGAACCGACCATCGGCCTCGATGTGGTTTCCCAAAAAACGGTGCGGGATTTTCTCCGTCAATACAACACGGAGCGCAAGACGACGATTATATTGACAAGCCATTACATGGCGGACATTCAGGCACTTTGTCGTCGCGTGGTCATCATTGACCATGGACGCATCTTCTTTGATGGCAGTCTGGAGGAGATCATTGACCGATTTTCCGGTGAGAAAATCGTGGCGATTTCCTGGGATCATCAGCCAAGTGGTGCAAAGATGGATTTCAAAAGTCTTGGTGAAGTGATTGAAGAGGGCTCCAACCATGTGCAACTGAAAGTTCCGCGCGAAAAAGTCATTCCCGTCTGCAAACAGTTGCTCGATGATCTTCCCGTTAACGACATTGACATTCAGGAAATGCCGGTGGATGAAGTGATTCGGCGCATTTTTGCGCGGTAATTTCCTGACAGTGTTGAAAAATAATGTTGGCTGGAGTGGTGAGGGAATGCGGATTTTCTGTCCGTTTTTTCCCGGTCCGGGTGCTATAAGACGGTTATGACATCGGACATCGAATTGCTAGGCCGCTATGCGAAAACAGGCGCGCAAGATGCATTTGCCGAGCTGGTTCATCGGCATGTGAATCTTGTCTATTCGGCGGCCCTGCGGCAGGTCAATGGCGATGCGCATCTGGCTCAAGATATTGCGCAGAGTGTATTCATTGATCTGGCCCGTAAGGCGGATTCCCTGTCGGAGCGAAACTCTCTTACTGGCTGGTTGTACACCAGCACGCATTTTGCAGCCTCCAAAGCCGTTCGAACGGAAGCCCGTCGTCGAATTCATGAGAAGGAATTACAGCCTATGGAGCCCCAGGAATCGGAATTGGATTGGGAGGAGATCAGCCCGGTGCTTGACAGTGTCATGCACGAATTAAGCGACGCGGACAGGGAAATGATTCTGATGCGGTATTTTGAAAATCGTCGTTTGGGGGAAATTGGGCGGCAGCTCTCCATCAGTGAAGATGCGGTGCGCAAGCGTTTGGACCGTGCGTTGGATAAACTGCGTTCCTTCCTGCAGAAACGCGGGATAAAAACCGCGGCTTCACTTCCAATTGTGATTTCAACTCATGCCGTTCAGGTTGCCCCCGTTGGTTTGGCCGCAACCCTGTCTGCCGGCGTCATGACTGCCTCCCCTGTAACCATTGCAACAACAACTCTTGCCAAAACTCTTGCCATGACAACATTTCAAAAAACTCTTATCGGCACGCTCGTTTCATGTATTGGAATCTGCGTGTTTGAAGGGTATCACTCCGTTTGTTTGCAGAATGAGATGCGGACGCTTCGCGAGCAGAATAGTTCTCTGACTGCGCAAATGGAGCGTGCTACGACTGATGCAGCCAGTGTTTCAAACAGGCTTGCCAGAATGGAGAAGACGTCAAATAGCCGCCGGTTGATGGAGTTACTGCGACTGAGAAACGAAGTGGGGCAGTTGCGAAAACGCCAGGGTGAACTTGAAAAAGCTCTTGCCACCGCTGGCCCCCAGACGGGGAACATTCCATCTACAAATCAACAGGCAAACGTCGCTTCACCATTTCAAATTCAACTGGTCGTCGATCAAGCGGATGAGAATTCACAGGTGATAACAAACAGCTCTGGGAGTGAAACGTTCAATTTGAACAAGACTCCGCTGATGGATTATTCAGCGATCCGCTCCGTGACGGCAACTCCGGATGGCACATCGGGGAATGCCATCATATCGGTTGAGTTAAGCCCTGATGGAAAGGATCTTTTATCCGCAATATCCAAGGAACATCTGAACCAGAGGCTCGCGATTGTTGTCAATGGAAAGCTCTGTGCCGCACCGCTGATTCGATCTGAAATGAACAGCGACAAAGTTGAGATAACCGGGAATTTTACAATGGAAGAAGCACAGGAGCTTGCGGAAAAAATCAATCAGGCGATTCACTGATTGAGGAATGTGCAGATTTCTATTGCCCGATTCTCAGAACTGTAGCCGACCTTGGGCTGAACGTGTAATTGAAAGTTGGTTTTAGGCCGCTCAATTCAATTGATTTGATCATGACATGTCCCGGCGCCACCCATGAGTTTTCGTCCTGTAAATCCAAGCCGGTTACAATCTCGCCCGTCCCGCTGGGGTTGATTTTTGACATGCCTTCAATTGTGATTTCAGCTTCAGCCGTTTGTTCTCCTGGATTGACGACTTTGAGAATGATCTGCCCGGCTTTTGAATCCCGGCTGGTTGTCACGAACAGCCGCTGGACGGGCAGACGATTGTCAACGGTTTCAGTTGGCAGCAGGACATCACCGCGATTACGACTGAATAACATCTGCACATAGTAGGAGGGAGTTCCGTAAGCAACGGAATTGTTGAACCAGATCAAATTAACCGGCCATTGATTGAGCCCAATTTTTGCGAACAACGGGGCGTAAGAAGACATGGAGACGACATCGCTATTGCGCTCAAGCCCGGTCATGAATGCAGCTTCGGCCAGTGCTGCTTCCAAGTTGTTTCGATTATATGCTGAATGAGCGGCGTATTCTCCGGCAAAGATCTTGGGTCCCTTGCGGTCATAATTATCATAGCGGTTCACATTTTCCATGAACCAGAGCGGTGGCTTGTAATAATGCTCATCCACCAAATCGACAGTCTGCTTTTTGAACCATTCCTGTGCCATGTCGAACCACTTGCCATCAGGGGAGGGGCCGGCTGAGGTGACGATCTGGATGTAAGGATATTTGGCTTTGATGGCATTATGAAAGAGGGGATAACGCTTGAAATACTCTTCCCCCCACTGCTCGTTGCCGATACCAATAAATTTTAGATGGAATGGGGCGGGATGTCCCATCGCGGCGCGTTTTGCGCCCCATGTATTTGTGACAGGTCCGTTGGCGAAGTCGATCAGGTCAAGCGCGTCCTGAATGTAGGGGGCCAGTTGATTTTCAGGAACCAATTCCGCATCCTGATATTGGCAGGACATGCCGCAATTGAGCACGGGGAGAGGCTCTGCATTGATGTCCTCGCAAAATTGGAAAAACTCAAAAAATCCGACTCCGTAGGACTGAAAATAAGGCGTAGTCACACCGTTGACGGAGCGTTGCCAGCGATTCCAATTCTGTCTGCGCACAGAAACATCGCCTATGGTGTCTTTCCATTGATAACGATTTTCGAGATTCTTCCCTTCCACAATGCACCCCCCCGGAAATCGAACAAAAGACGGCCTGATATTGGCGACCATTTGAGCCAAATCTGGACGCAACCCGTTGGGATGATCCCTGAAGGTGTGTTTTGGAAAAAGCGAAATCATATCCAAGTCCACATAACCGGGATTGTTTAGTGTCACAATCAATTTGGCCTTTTCATCGGCGCCAGAAGTATGGATGACCTTTGTGAATTTTTTCCAGTTTTGTGTTAAACCTGAAATAGTGCCGTGGCCAAGCAGTTTTCCTCCCGAAGAGACGAGTTTGACGGTGAGTTTCCCATAAAAGACCTTTCCCGCGCGGGCATAGACGGAAAATACATAATCCGAATTGTTTTCAATTGCGATGCCTTGAAAGCCGTTGTTGGCAACCCCGCTTGCGGGCTGGGTTGTTCGCAACCTTAGAAAATTTGTATTGTTCGAATTGAGGGGACGATCGTTTTCAATGGAAAAAATGGCAGGTTCTCCAACTTTTTCCCAGGCATAAAAAGCATCCGGCCCGAATTCAAAAGAACGATTTTGCACAAGCTCAGCGTAAAGCCCTCCGTCCGCCGCAAAATTTATGTCCTCAAAAAACACACCGTTCAAAAGTGGACTGACAGGATGGGTGGGTTTGTTTGCGAAAACCTTGAGTGTAACAGGTGGATTTGTTGCAGACAGGGCGCAAAAAGGCAGTGCCAGAATCAAGCCTGTTACCACGCTTAGTGCCAGGCGTTTAATCATTACGGAGTTGAATGCGGCAATGGGCGCGTTCATGTTTTCCATCATGGCCGAAAATCAACCAATTGCCAGCCCCTTCTATCGGACTACTTCTTTGGGTGTCCTCGCAGGATTGTTACAGAATTGCCGGGGAACGAGTAGACCGAAGCAGTCTCATTGAGATTGCATGTCTTGACGACTGGGACGACTTTTTGGGGCGCATCAATTGAGTTTTCATCTGTCGGTTTTTCCGACGCGAGTTCTATGACTTTGAATTCAGGGTTCGGAGTGAAGCCAGTCAGGTTCAAGGCGGTTTGCACCGGCTTGGCGGAACTGTTGACAACCTTGAGAATGAGGTCTCCACTGGAGGCTTCTTTGGTTGCCGATGCGAAAAGAACTTTTTGCCGCGGAAATACAGCTTCCTGTATGAACTGGTTGTCCAAGTAACACTTGACAGTGAAATCCTTCACTTCAACACGAATATCATACCAGCGACCAGTTTCGATTTTTCCCGGAACGCGGAGCGAATCGGCCCCGATCTCCAATCCATGCCCCGTGTTTTGCCAACCGCCGATGTTCCACCAAATGCGTTCAGTTTCATTTTGAACGCGGAAGAGAATCAGGAAACCCTCTGTACCCCCAGTCTTGCGCGCCTTGAGTGTCAGAGTGTAATTACTCCAGTTGGGTGAACCGGCAACCGCGTGAACATTTTCCTCATCCGAATCTTGTTTGAGCGTTCCATTTCCAGCGCTCCATTTGCCGCCAAGAAATTTCCAGTCATTAGTTCCTTTTGAAAAATCGGATTCAAAAAGTGTTTTGCCATCTTCAACGACTTTAATGTCCTTGAATTCAGCCTGGGTGCGCCAGGTCCCAACCCCCACCATGCCTTCGGATGGGCCTGTGGAAGAAGCATCCACATCCACTGGCAGGACAGTGTCGCCACGGTTTTCTGAGAACATTTTTTGCACGTAATAGGAGGGAATTCCATAAACACGGCTGCTGTCAAAACAGATTAGGTCGGGGTTCCATCCACGATGGTTGACATTGACGAGTAGCGGCGCATAGGAAGCCATGGCGACAACGTCCGAGTTGCGCTCCAGTCCGGTCATGAATGCGGCTTCACCAACGGCGGCACGCATGTTGCCCAAACCGCATCCTTGTGTGACTGCGTATTCGCCGACATACACCTTGGGGCCTTTGCGATCGTATTTGTCATAACGGTTTGCCTGGCCCATGAAAAATTCCGGAGTGTTGTAATAATGTTCATCGACGATTTCGACCGGCACCTCTTTGGGCACGCCACCCCATTCGTTGGCAATGAGGTGCATATCGGGATAACGCTCCTTGATGGCTTTTACCATGAGCCCGTAGCGTTCCTGATAGGCGGGGCCGCCGTTCTCGTTGCCGATCTCCATGTATTTCAAGTTGAATGGAGCCGGATGCCCTGCACGGGCACGGACTGCCCCCCACTTGGAATTTTCCGGGCCATTACAATACTCAATTGCATCCAAAGCATCCTGCACAAATTCGTTCATCTTGTTCATGGGAACGTTTTCCTTGTGCGACATTCCTGTATTGATGACGAAGAGGGGTTCAGCCCCTAAATCTTCACACATTTGCAAATACTCATGAAAGCCGAGACCGTGTGTGGCGTAGTAGTTCCAGATATTAAATTGAGTCACGCGTTCCGAAATTTTTCCAATCGTTCTCTTCCATCGATAGGCCTTATCCATTGTGTCGCCTTCAACCCAGCAACCCCCTGGAAAGCGGACAAAGGATGGCTTGAGTGCGGCAATGGTTTCCGCGAGGTCTGGACGCAGACCGTGTCCCTTCCAAGTGTTTTTGGGAAAGAGTGAAACCATGTCCAGCCAAAATGTGCCTCGTGAGGCAGTGCTGATGACAAGACGCGCCTCAGGGTCCGTCTCGCTGGTAGTCAATGACAGCGAATATTCTTTCCATTCCGCAGTGAATGGGGGGAGCGATTCTTTCGCGTAAACGACATTATCACCGCTCTCCAGAGTCACGGTCAATGGCCCCACAAAACTGGCATCAGCACGGCCCCAAAGTCGCAGGTTAAAAACCTCGTCTTTCTTGACGGCAATCCCCCAAAAACCATTGTTGGCAATACCGGCGCGCCCAATCCCCGGTTCGGTGATGGTGACCTTGAGTGAGTGAGGATTTTTTGCACTGACCGGGCGTTCAGAACTGACTGTCAAATCAACTTTGCCCGTTCCACTGCGAAGCGCATGCCAGTACTCCGGCTTTTCTGTGTTCTCAAAAGACCGGTTGCGAATCAGCTCTGCATAGATGCCACCGTCCGCGGAGCAGTTGATATCCTCGAAAAACACGCCCCAAAGAGTGGGGCTGACTTTCACTCCTGGTTTGGATGCATCAACCGTGATTTTTGCCTCTTGTGCCGTAGCGAAAAAACCAAGGCATAACGCCAAAATGGAAACCGGAATGAAAGAAAATTTCATATATGATCCTGAGCGATTCAAAAATGTGATGTTGTTATTTTTTATCAATTTGAGAGAGAAAGGGCAATGTCACATTGCGCTTATTATTCACCAAAATGCGCATTTTTTCGTTTTTACTTGAAACTTTCCAAATCTCACGACGTCATAAGTAATATGAGATCAGCACCATCCACGCCGAATGCGGCACCTGCAAAAAATGTGCCAGTGGCTCAAGAGCGAGTCTGGCGTCATCACGGCTTGGGAATGGATGTTGCACGAGTCGGCACTGCTGATTCATATGAAGTGGATTTAACGCTTCACCCATTGCCCGGAGAAAATCTGGAGGCGATGTTGCGGCGTTTGGATGCCTTGCTGAGCGAATGGAAAGTCACGCCGGTTTTGCAGTTGATTCTTGGTTCACTGGATTCCTTGAAAGACGGGGAGGCCTGCCTGCGACGGGTGTTTGGAGATGAGGAATGGCCGGTTACCTGGCTTGAAGGGGCTCATACCAGTGGAGGGTTGGCAGGAACTCAGGTTTTTGCGGTTTCAAAGCGGGAGATTCACCGCATCAAGGCGGGGGGAAGAGTAAAGGCCATGGTATTTAACAATGGCAATGCCCGCCACTGTTTGCTTGGTGGATTGGGATATGGATATGCAAACCTCTCGCGCCCAGAACAAACTCAGCGCACCTTGGAAGAATTGGATTCATTGCTGAAACCAGATGGATTTGAATTTAGCGACATCGCCCGCACCTGGTTCTATTTACAGGACATCCTTGACTGGTATAATGATTTCAACAAAGTCCGTACCAGTTTCTACAACAAATATGAGTTTCGTGTTGGTTCACTCCCAGCCAGCACCGGCATCAGCGCCCAGAATCCCTGGGGCTCAGCCCTGTCACTGGCGGTGTGGGCTGTGAGGCCGTTGAGTGGCACGACCCCGCCGGTGCGGGAAGTCATTTCGCCGCTTCAATGTCCAGCGGCCTGCTACGGCAGCTCCTTTAGCCGTGCTGTGGAGATGGATGTTCCCGGTGGACGCCGATTATTGGTATCTGGGACAGCCAGTATTGAACCAGGTGGCAAGACCCTTTGGACTGGTGAAATCCAGAAACAGATTTCCCTGACCATGGAAGTGGTGGAAGCCATTCTTCAATCTCGGAACATATCGATTCAGGATGTTTCCCGTGCCTCGCTTTATTTCAAACGCCCTGAATTCAGAACGGCATTTGCAGAATGGGCAAAATTTCATGGCGCGGAGAACCTTCCCGGCATTCCGGTTCATTGTGATATCTGCCGGGACGATCTGTTGTTTGAAATCGAACTGGATGCACTGGTCTGAACGCTTCACTCTTTCGCAAGCGACTCCGTTCTTTGGAAGAAAAACACGGCAACGAAATGTAATCGTTTACAAAACCGGAAATAATCGTTACACTTCTTCCTCTCATATCCAGGTCTGTGACCGTGCCCGATTCCTGTGGGATTCGTGGCTCTTTCACTAAAAGCTTGTTTGTGAGAATGAAGCGCCGTCCCGACGGCAGGCCCATACGATCTGAAACTTGTTTTGTTTGAGAAAAAAGAAAAATCAGTCCGACAACAATAGGCATAAAACAAATCGCTTATGAAACCCAACTCCACCCTGTCCAAATTTTGTCTTTCCACAGCCGTTCTGCTAATGACTGGGATCGCGACCCAAACCGCGCTGGCCTTTGATGGAATGAACCTCCATCTTGGCAATCTTTACCGGACCTCAGATGCCAAGACACGATCCATTAGCCCCGAAAATTTTAATGGCGAGAAAGGAGCTGCCGGCATGGCCACAAAGGGCACTGGAAGTCACGCGTCCGAACTCCTCGGGCAAGGATGGAAGGTGAGTCCATCCGTCGTGATTAAAGCAAAAACCACATTCACGGTTGCAGAAATCAAGGGGCAGGGAGTGATCCAGCAGATTTGGATGACGCCGACTGGTGACTGGAAAAAATCCATCCTGCGCATGTATTGGGACGACGAGAAGGAACCATCTGTGGAATGCCCTGTTGGCGATTTCTTTGCTTGTGGTTGGGGAAAATATTGTCAGAACAACTCCCTCCCCATCTGCGTGAACCCTGGCAGCGCCTTTAACTGTTACTGGCAGATGCCCTTTCATAAAAAAGCTCGTATCACCCTCGAAAATATCGATTCGAAGGACATGGTGCTTTATTATCAGGTGAACTATTCTCTGGGAAAAGTTCCCAAGGACGCCGCATACTTTCACGCCCAATACCGGCATGAGGAGCCGATGAAAACAAAGGGGCTCTACACCATTGTGGATGGCATCAAGGGCAAAGGACAATACGTGGGCACCTATCTTGCCTGGGAAGTTCACAGTCCAGGATGGTGGGGTGAAGGCGAAATCAAATTCTACATGGATGGAGACCTGAAATTCCCTACGATTTGTGGCACTGGCACAGAGGATTACTTTTGTGGTTCCTATAATTTTGAACATCCCGTCACCCACAAGTATGCTGAATTCTCCACTCCCTATAGCGGTCTGGTCCAAGTGCTTCCGCCCGACAAAGTCTATGAGGTTGGACAACGTTTTGGCCTGTATCGCTGGCATATTCAGGACCCCATCCGCTTTGACAAAGACTTGAAAGTAACAATCCAGGCGTTGGGCTGGGATAAGAATGGCCATTATCTTCTTGAGACGGATACCATTCATTCTGTTGCCTACTGGTATCAGACCGAGCCGCATCAACCGTTCAATAAATAAAAATCCAGTTTCCTTTCGTGGCAGAATTCTGTTTCAAAAAATTCTGTATCGAAAAGAAATGTAATGTTTGAAAATTACCGTCAATGGAATGAAACCATTGACGGTTTTTTGTTTCCCATTTCCTTCTTACAATAATTGTGTAAAGCAAAGAATTTGACTGGACTTGGAGACGGGGTGACATAACCTGATTCAGTTTTCAATGAAGGAATGGTTATGAAACCTGTTTATCTTTTGCTTGGCTTTTCACTAATTCTGGGTGGTTGTGTTCAAATCAAGAATGTGGACAAAATCCACACTGCCGAACCGGTGTTGGCTCGCACCATGGTATTGCCGGGGGTGCGCGGCAGCCGGCCTTCGGCTGGAGTGCCGGGGCGGATTGACCACGGCGCCTATGATCCCGTGACGAAGCGCCTGTTCATGGCGGCGCTGGAAAATGGCTCGCTTGAAGTCGTTGATTTGGAAACGGGCGTTCGCATCAAGAGCATTTCTGAATTGGACAGGCCGCAGGGGGTTGCGATCGCAAGTTCCATTGGTTGTGCTGTTGTTGCGTGCGGCGGCGGAAAAGTCTACGCGTACGATACAAAAACGTTGAACGAGGTCAAATCCTTCAAGTTGGGCGCGGGAGCTGACAATGTCCGGTATGATGCGACACACGACACGGTGCTTGTGAGTTATGGCAATAACGAAAAAGGAGCCGTTGCAGTGATCGATCCGCATTCGTGGAATGTGCTGAGCGAGTTTTCATTCCCTTCAAGACCGGAATCTTTCCAGCTTGACCTGACAGGTAATCGAATGTTTGCCAACCTGCCCCGCGGCGTGCGTGCGGTGACCGATGGCGAAGTGGCAGTGCTTGATCTCAAGAGTGGAAAAGCTCTGGCGCGAATCCCTCTCAGAGGACAGGCACGGAATTTTCCAATGGCTTTTGATTCCACGCATCAGCGCCTTTACATTGCTTCCCGTAGACCGGCGAGTTTGATTCAAATTGACATGCGTAAATACCAGATTTCTGGCGAATCCCTTTGCACGGATGATTCCGACGATTTGTTTTACGATGCAAAGCGCAATCGTGTTTATGTGATCGGTGGAGGATTTCGGCCCGACCTTCAGGAACCGGGAACCGCCAGTCCTTTTTCTCCTCCAGGAGAGATGGGAGCGCTGGATGTGTTTAACATTGGTCCCCATGGAGAAATGACGCGAATTTACGGCATTTCAACCGCACCACATGCGCGAACCGCGACCTTTGCTGTGCAACGGGATGCCCTTTACATTTTTGCCCCAATTCAGGGGATGTTAGAAGCCAAGATTCTCGAGTATCGTCCTGTGGAATAACCGCCATTTGGGGAATTTCATATGGCAGTCACTCTGCGATGAAACACGTGCAAAGCAGGCAGGACTTCTGACCGACTGGGGTTGTTCAGTCGGCCAGAAATACCAAGTGATTCAGTTACTTCCATTCTAGGATACCACCGGAAAAGCCGTCCTGAAGTTCAACATCCAATTTCAGGGCCGTTGTTTTTACGGGTGAAAATGTGATCTTGTTAAAACGGTCTTTGGCCGTCTCATACGCGGAAGTATTTTGAACTGGTTTCCATTGACTCCCAGCCCGGTAAAAGAGTTGCCATCCTTTCGGAACGCGGCAGCTTCCAGTGCCAGAATCATCAAACCAATAAACACTGGCTTCTGAAACCGTGGTGGGTGTGTCAAAACTGTGGGTTACCCATTCCTTGGTGCCTTTTTGTGGCCACCATGTAAAACGCGGAATTGACTGATCGTTGGATGATTTGGGTTCCTTGCCATCAAAACAGGCTTCCACGGAATCTGCCTGCCAGCAATGAGAGGCTTGGCGTATTTCAGGCTGGGTCAATTGCCAGACCCGCATTTCATTCGTGCCGCGGTGGCACCAGGCATAATACGGAATGCAAGTGAGGGCATCCCCCTGCCCTTGCGGTTTAATGTGTATGACTGTAATGCCGCCAAAAAGATCAGGTTTTGTTTCAACTCTAAAGGTAACTTTTGCTCCGGGGATCTTGTCGAGTACGGAACCTTGATTGTCTGCGCCTTCCGCACAGTAGACCAGGGGACCTCGTTCCACGGCAAAACGTTTGGCATCTGCCTTGACGGCTGGATGTGCCACGACATGCCGGACAAGCATGTCGAAAGTGACAGTGACCACATCCCCCGGTTTCCATGTGCGGTATATTTGGGCAAAACCATTTTCAGCAAGAGCCAGCTTGACCGTTTTGCCATTCACCTTGAGTTGAGTCGTTGGGGCCAGACCGTCGTCATAACGGTAGAGATCACTTGGAACAGGACGATTACGTGCCCAACCCGGAATGCGGATATTGAGCGTGAATTTCTTTGCAGTCTTTGGATCCAGTGTGAGGGTGATCTTGCCATCCCACGGATACCGTGTTTCCTGTTTTACCACAACGGGCGTTCCTTCAATATCGAGTGTTGCATCCCCGCCAATGAACAAGTTTACGTAGGCATTCGAGCCGCGTGTGGCGTAAATGAAACTGGCAATTTCGGGAATGAAACGAACGTCGTTAACCGGACAGCAGGAACAGCCAAACCATTGTGAGCGTTCATACTTGCCATCGTTCTCCAACGGATTGGGATAGAAGAACCGGTCACCAGTCATGGCAATGCCCGAGAGAAAACCGTTGTAGATGACACGTTCGAGCACATCAATGTATTTGGCGTCGCCATGGAGAAGGAACATGCGTTCGTTCCAGAGGGCATTGGCAATGGCGGCGCAGGTTTCGTTATAGGCGCTGGCATTGGGAAGGTCGTAATTGGGGCCAAAAGCTTCTCCATCGGCCTGAGCTCCAATGCCACCGGTCAGATGCATTTTCTTGCCGACAACGTTTTCCCAGAGCCGGTCAATAGCTGTGACATAAGCCGCATCGCCAGTCAGAGCGGCGACGTCAGCAACACCACAATATAAATACCCTGCACGCACGGAGTGCCCGACTGCTTCGGTCTGTTCCAAAATAGGCTTGTGGTCCTGTTGGTTGTCGCCGCGCAACTTGTGCGTGTCTGCACGACCTCGGATGTCGCAAAAGAATTTGGCTTCATCGAGATATTTGCGGTCCCCTGTGGCGCGGTAAAGTTTCACAAGGCCGATTTCGATTTCCTCATGGCCGGGTGGTTCCTTGAGTTGAGAAGGTCCAGGACCAAAAGTTTTGCAAATCAAGTCGGCACTCTTAACAGCTACTGCCAGAAGATTGGTTTTCCCTGTTGCCTGATAATGCGCAACTGCTGCCTCATATAAATGCCCCAGATTATAGAGCTCATGGCTACCCACCAGTTGGGACCAGCGGGTTGGGCCAAAAAAATCCACACGGCACTTGGGATCGATTGTTCGCGCTGAGTAGAGATAGCCGTCTGGCTCCTGCGCAGCGGCGATTTTGAAGATCAAATCGTCCAAATACTTGTCCAGCTTAGGATCTGGTTTCAAAGCCAGCGTGTAGGCGGCACCTTCGATGACCTTGAATACGTCTGAATCGTCAAAGGGGGTTCCGCGGAATTCACCTTTCATCAGTTTGCCAGCTTTGGCAAAGTTATCAATGCGCCCTGTTTCCTCGCACTTTTGAAAATCATACCAGACGGTTCTTACGCGGTTGGTTTCCATGCGTGGAGTCCAAAAGCCATCGGAGACTCGGACTGCGGTAAAAGGGACTGGCTTGTAAGGATAATCCGGTCCCTGCGCCATGGCGATTCCGGCCAAAGTCAATCCTGTGCAAAGGCAAAATAGTGACTTAATGGGCATACGCATACGAAATGGAAGCAAAAAAATAGGCCTCATTTTTAAATTCTTTATAAGCCAAACAACGTTAATTTTTTACAAAACATCAACTTTTTTTATGTCATCTATTTCTGTGCAATTCTTGCACAGAAATTAGTTGAGTTTTGCAATATTGAACAGCATTGTACAACAACGATTCCACTTTGAAAGAAATTCTACTGCATGAAATGTGTAGTTTTAGCGATTTGAAACTACTCTCTAACAAGTGGAATGCATTAGACAACTAAAACAAGTTTGTTAATAGAGGTTATGTTAGTCCAAAATAAAGACTCTTGCCGAATGAACACTCGCATATCGGCATTCACACTCATTGAGCTTCTGGTGGTGATTGCAATCATAGCCATTTTAGCCTCAATGATTTTGCCTGCCCTGGCATTAGCCAAGGATAAAGCCATGCGCACGCAGTGTTTAAACAACATGCGGCAGATGGGGTTGGTTAACAACATGTATTCTAGTGATAATCGTGAATACTTTGCTCCTCCAAATTGGGACGGGGGACAAGCTGCAACGCCTGGCTGGCTCTACACAGGCGACATTCGTTACAATGTTGGCACTGCCATGAAGGCCAATCAATCTGTTGGGGCTCTCTATGCTGGGGCCAATGCCGGAGTGTGGTACTCTTACATTAAAAACTATAAAACTTACATTTGTACAAAGGACCATGCATCCGACTTGCAATGGAACGCAGGGCGGGTGAATCAATTGTCGAGTTACATCATGAATGGGGCTGTTTGCCAATTTGCCAGAGATACTAAAGTTGCATCCATTAAAGTGACAGATTCTCATCTAAAACCAACGTCATATATGATGTGGGAACCCGACTATAAACTAGGGGAATTTGTATATAATGATGGTTCCAGTTACCCATCCCCAACAAGTGGGGTGTTTGAAGGTGTCGGCGCTTTGCACAGCAATAAAGGGGGAACAGTTCTTGCCGTGGGAGGACACACAGTGTTTATTACTCGCAAGGCGTTTCAGAAGGAAGCAGCCATACAAGTAAGCGGTACATATCAAAATTTGTTAATTTGGAACGGTCTATAAATGAAATCTAGTTTAGTCGCGATATTTTGTGCTTTTGCTTTAGCTCAAACAACATCAACCCTAATTGCTCAAGAAGCCAAGCCAGCCGCAATGCCACTCTGGCCCAATGGTGCGCCAGGTGCATTGGGACAAGAATCAAAAGATATTCCGACAATCACACCTTATCTGGCCAAGCCAGAACTGGCTACAGGGGCGGCTGTGGTGATCCTGCCCGGTGGTGGTTATGGTGGACTCGCCGGTCATGAAGGTGAACCGTATGCCCTTTGGCTCAACGAGCAGGGCATTGCCGGTTTTGTTGTAAAATACCGTCTGGGTCCAGACGGCTACCATCACCCGCGGATGCTTCAGGATGCAGCGCGTGCGGTCCGCACTGTTCGCGCCAAAGCTGCCGAATGGAAGATCGACCCCAAGAAAGTGGGGATCATGGGGTCCTCGGCAGGAGGTCATCTTGCCTCAACGCTGGTTACCCACTATGATTTGGGTGATCCGAATGCAACGGATTCCGTTGAACGGCAAAGCAGCCGTCCTGACTTGGGCATCCTTTGCTATGCCGTCATAACAATGGGTGATTGGACGCACAAGGGATCAAGACAGAATTTGTTGGGAGATAATCCCTCGCCTGAATTGATTAAAAACCTGTCCAATGAACTCCAAGTTACCAAAGACACACCGCCCTGCTTTATCTGGCACACCTTTGAAGACACTGTTGTGCCTGTCGAAAACAGTCTTCAATTCGGTGCCGCGATGCGCAAGGCGGGAGTTCCATTTGAACTTCATATCTACGAACATCGAGATCATGGCATCGGTTTGGGGGGGAACAAGGGAACCCGTCACCAGTGGACCTACGATTGTGCTGCTTGGCTAAAAGAACGTAAGTTCGGTAAATAAACAAGGCACCTGAGCGGTTTACCGGTGATTTGAAACGATGCGGCTTTCATCACACACAGTGAAAGCCGCATTTTTATTTCTATGGGAATTATAATCAGCGTTCAAAGATGTAATTGCGTTTGATTGGAGGCTGGGTTTAATTGACTGCGTGATCCTGATTTACGCATTTGGTTTTGCATTCCTGTGTGTGGGAATTGGAGTTGCGCTGCTCTACAACCGGTGGGTGGTGTTGCAAAACCGCTTTCGTAAGGCTTTTGCAGAAATTGAAGTTCAACTCAAGCGGCGTCACGACTTGATTCCAAACTTGGCCAATACAGCACGTGGGTATCTCAAACACGAGAGGGACCTTTTGGAACAACTGACTGCAGCGCGGACCAGTGCAATGGCAGCAATGGAATCCGTGAAAAACGGGATTGGTTTGCATGATCCCATGAACACTTTGAAAGCTGCTGAAGATTCTTTGACGGCTGCATTGGGGAGATTTTGGGTGGTGGCGGAGGCTTATCCCGATCTTAAGGCGAATCAGACCATGCTTACCCTGATGGAGGAACTGACGACAACAGAGAATCGGATCGCCTTTGCCCGTCAGGCTTTCAACGATGCCGTGATGTTTTTTAATACCTCCATTCAGACTTTTCCTGCAAATGTGATTGCTGGGATGTTTGGGTTTCATTCCGCAGAGTTTTTTGAAATGGAAAACATTTCCGAACGGGCTCTTCCCAGAGCTTTTGACGATTCGGGGACAACAGAACAAGCGGAAATGAAATGAACTTCTTTGAACGCCAGAACGTTGCCAGGCGGAAATCCATCCTACTGCTGGTTTATTACATTCCTGCTGTCACACTGATTGTTCTTGTCATCTATGCAGTGATAGCCTTGATTTTTGATCCGGGTGAATACCGTTTTATTTTGAATGGGAATTGGTGGATTCACCCCACACTATTTGTCTGGGTGGCCGGGATTGTTCTAACCATCATTCTGGGCGGCAGCATTTACAAGATGATTGAGATTTCAGGGGGAGGACGAATCATCGCCATCATGTTGGGGGGCAATCCCGTGAGTCCGCAAACAACCGATCCGGACGAACAGCGTCTGCGCGACGTTGTGGAAGAAATGGCCATTGCATCCGGCCAGCCTGTTCCAGAGATATTTGTGTTGCGATCTGAACAGGGAATCAACTCCTTTGTCGCGGGACGTTCTTCAGAAGACACCGTTTTGGGAGTGACTCAAGGGGCATTAAAACTTCTGACGCGCGACGAATTACAGGGAATTGTGGCCCATGAATTCAGCCACATTCTCAACGGGGATAACCGGCTGAGTTTCTGGCTTATCGGCCTGCTCCATGGGATTTTGTGCATCTCATTGTTGGGAAAGTTGATGTTTCGATTGATGGATAAAACGGAAACGGATAACAGGGCCGTTGGCACGCTTGGGCTGGTTGCTGTTGCGCTTGTGGTTGTGGGGTGGATCGGCTATGCCTTTGGACGGTTGATTAAGTGCGCCGTTTGTCGCAAGAGGGAGGAACTTGCCGATGCCGCCGCGGTGCAGTTTACACGAAATCCTGAAGCCATTGCCAGTGCGCTCAAGAAGATTGGCGGGCTTTCCTATGGTTCCCGCCTGACCGGGGTGAATTGCGAACAGGCGGACTTTATTTTCTTTGGGGATATTTTGCAGCCATCGTGGTTTCGTTTGTTTGACACGCACCCGCCACTCGACAAACGCATTCGCCTGCTCGATCCTGGATTTGATGGAATATATCCGCCCTTGATCAGTTGGGAAGCACAACAAAAAGGCGGGTGGTACAATAAAATTAAGACACCTTCGCAGTCCGTGGCGACGGAAGCTTTATCAGCGGTACCGCCCATTATAAACAATCCCAACTCACTGATTGCGGCTGCCGCCTTAAGTCCAAGAAATCTCACTTATGCTGCCGGACTCCGTGCGTCGTTCAGTGAACGAATGATGGGGGCTGCCCGCGAACCCTTCAGCGCCACAGCCCTGATTTACGCCTTGCTTTTAAGCGATAATGCCAGGGACCGTCAGATTCAGTTGGATGAAGCCGCCACACTGACGGAAGAGGCATTATTGACTCAGGCAATAGAATATTTAGATGAAACCTCCAGCATGACCAACGGCCAAAAACTGGCTCTTGTGAACCTCTCATTACATGCTTTGCGCCAGATGTCTGCTGAGCAATTCACTCATTTTTACGATACTGTGAAAGTTTTGAGTGAAAGCGATCGGACCATAACATTATTTGAATTTACTCTTCAAAAAATTCTATTGCGGTATCTGACCCACTTTTACAAGAAGGGGTCAAAACCTGTTATTCAGTATTATAGCATTAACCAGTTGCAGTCGGAATGTTCAACCTTGCTGTCAATGCTTGCGTGGCATGGGGGTGACGACGAGCTGGATGTCAAGAGCGCCTTTCAGGCTGGAGCAGCATTTCTGGAGTTCAAATCGACGGTTGAATTACTTCCGCGTGACCAATGCACGCTGGCTAACTTTGACAAGTCGTTGGACATTTTGAATCAAACATCCATGCTGGTTAGGCGGAATATCCTTGATGCCTGTGCGGCAGTGGTGGCGTCCGACAATGTTATTAAAGAACAGGAAGCCCAGCTTTTGCGCGCCATAGCGGAAAGCCTCAATTGTTCGTTGCCCCCCTTGGTAAGCGAGCTGGATTCAGAACCTTTGTCTGATTGATCCATTTCATTCTGGAAGCCATCAGTTTCTTCGATGGTTCACACCATTTTATCGATTACCGTCATTTCCCATACCGGTGGTAATGGTGGGATATGAAATACGAAATCCAAAACTTTTGGAGAAGGTTGAACACACAAAGAAGAGTTGGACTGGTCATCCTTATTTCAACGATCATCGTTTGGGGCGTAAGTGCCAGACCATACAGGCCGATTCAACCCCTTCCACCAAACATCATCGACATGCATTGCCATGCAGCAGGGCTTGGGTATGGAAACAGTGGATGTTTTGTGTCAAAGAAATTACGGAACAACTGGCGTTTTCGTGCATATTTGAAGAGTTTTGGCGTTTCAGAAAAAGAGTTGAGGGAAAAAGGAGATCAACTTCTGGTAGATCGGATTTCCAAGAAATTGTCGGAGAGTTTGTACGTCCACAAAGCCGTTCTTCTGGCAATGGATGGAGTAGTTGGCGCAAATGGAAAACTGGATTTGAAACACACCGAATTTTATGTCCCCAATGCATTTGTCGCAGATGCTGTTGAACATCACACAAACCTGCTGTTTGGTGCATCTGTCAATCCCTACAGGACAGATGCTTTGGAGCAACTGGTTTGGGCAAAAGAGCATGGAGCGGTTCTTGTCAAGTGGCTGCCTCCCATCATGAAAATTGATCCATCTGATCCGGCTCTGATCCCGTTTTACAAAGAACTTGTCAAACTTGACCTGCCTCTCCTCTGCCATACGGGAAGCGAACATTCCTTTTCGACTGCTGAGAAAGATTTGTGCGATCCTGAACGATTACGTTTGCCACTGAGTCTGGAGGTGACAGTGATAGCAGCCCATTTGGGATCAAATGGACATTTTTGTGGGGAGAGTGGAACCAAACGACTGGCTTGTCTGATGACAGAATATCCCAATCTCTATTCTGACATCTCGTCATTAACGCAAATCAACAAATTGGGGTGCATGAAAAAGGCGTTGCTGTGGCCGGAATTTCAAGATCGGCTTGTCTATGGTTCTGACTTTCCACTAATCAATACAGCAATGGTATCTCCTATTTACTTATTTTGGAAATTTCCACCATGGAGGGTAATCACCTTCCTTGGCATCAAAAATCCATGGGATGTGGATGTGAGATTGAAAGACGAACTAGGAACTCCCCAAAGTGTATTTACCCGTTTCGAAAATTTTAGAAGCTCATCATTTAGAAAGTAATGATCGGAATGATATTGACATTTTTTCTGAGGAAGGACTTAATGACATTATAGCATAAAAAATAATCAGGGAGATCTAATATGAAAAACAGCAAGTTAACTATGAAGTTAGTTTGCATTGCAGGAGCGCTTATAGGGACACTCACCTCAAACGCCAGTTCAATCCTTGTTACGACGACTAATTGCGTTGGAGATGGATCCATCAGCCAGGCAATCAGCAATGCAGTGGCAGGAGACGTCATTACGTTTAGTGTTGTCGGTACTATCACACTAACAAACGGCGAACTGTATATTTCAAAGGACCTAACAATCCAAGGCCCGGGAGTAAACCTCCTTATGCTGGATGGAAATGGTTCAGACCGTGTTTTGCATATTGATACTAATGCAACTGTTTCCATTTCAGAATTAACTGTGAGTAATGGGTATGTTTGGTCCAATCTGTCTTATGAAGGAGGCGGTGGAATTTACAACAGAGGAAATCTTACAATCAACCAATGTGCGATTGTAAAAAATAGAGCAGGCCAAAAAAATAATGGCGGGGGAATATGCAACGGAGGAGTTCTGTATGTGACGAATTGTGTTATCGCGGACAACATTAATCCTAAGAATTCAGTTATTCCTGTGCCTGGTATTGTATATGGTGGAAATGGTGGCGGTATTTATAGCACAAATACTGTGATTTTGTCCTCCTGCATTCTGAGTAATAATAGTTCATCGGCGGGGTGTGATGAAATAGAAGCGTCATTTTATGGACCTATATACGGTGTCAATGGTGGTGCCATCTGGTCGTCTGGAAATTGTCAGATTTATAATAGTTTGATTGTGAGCAATTCTGCAGGAAAAGGTGGCAATGGCGGCGGAGCCTATGTTGGACAGAATGGAGGAAACGGAGGAGGTATTTATAATGCTGGAATTTTGAGTATTTATAATTCAACCATTAATGGTAACAAGGCCGGGAACGGAGGAAGAGGGCAAAATTACAATTTTAGTGGTGGTTGGACTGGTGTTTCGGCTATGCCGGCAGGGATTGGTGGTTCTGGCGGTGGAATTTACAGCATTGGCAGCGCTTCGGTGGTGAATTGCACCATCAATAGCAATATTACTGGAAAGGACGATGCTGTAATTGATGATTACTTCTATGAACCTCATGTGATAACATGGTATACTGGGGCTGGTTCTGGCGGTGGAGTATATTCGAGTGGCACGTGTAGTGTTCTAAACACCATTATTGCAAACAACGAGGTTAATGACAGTGACAAGGCGGATCTTATTGGAACAAACCCTGTGCGGTTCTTTAGTCCGCCTGGGACTGGTCCGGACGTTTATGGGGTGTTCACTTCTTTGGGACATAATCTGGTTTCAATTACAGACACGAACGGTTTTGGAACCAATGATGACATTGTTGGCACGGCATTGTTGCCGATAGATCCCGGTTTGGATGCCTTGGGAAACAACGGAGGTTTTACCGCGACTGAAGCACTTGAGTCTATCAGTCCTGCGATCAATGCCGGGGATGATGCGGTTCTTTCCGCTCCATATAACCTGACGCTGGATCAACGTGGGAATGCCCGGTTATTTGGAAGCCATGTTGATATTGGAGCATTTGAGTACAGCCAGTTAGAAAATGCATTTGTTTTGAATATTATTACGAATGGACTTGGCTCAGTGACAGTCAGCCCAGCATCATCTCAGTACACGGATGGAGAAACGGTGACGGTGACAGCAACTCCATCCGCAGGAGAGTCATTTATTGGGTGGGCAGGAAACTGTTGCAGTACAAATGCAGCAATTACACTAAAGATGGAGCACAATACGGTTCTGACAGCGGGCTTTAGTTCACCGCTGTATCTTAACGTAAATAAAGCGACAAATGGAGTTGGAGCCAATTTGAATTATAGGGGTGGTTTTGGATGGAGATATAATATCGAGACCTCAACCGATCTGACCCACTGGCAGGTTTTAACGACGGTGACAAATTCGTTTGGAAAATTCGGAGGCATTAATGTTGGAACAGACGGATTGGGCACCAATGCAAGTGTTTTCTATCGTGCTGTGAAAGCCCAGTAGGGAATTAATCTGGGTTGCATGCTTCCGCAGATGAACTGCGGGAGCATGTAATGACAAAATTACATTTCATAGCAAAAGAGGCGATTCCACAACCAGTGGAACGTCATCGTTTCGATGAAATTGAATTATTGAGAGGGCGTTACAACGCAGGCGCGGGGGCTGGAGCCAGCGTAACGATGCGGCTGACCTTTTCCACAATGTCCTGCTCTTTGAACGGCTTGATCAGGTAATCCCGGACTCCCATTTTGGCAAAGGCGAGCAGGGAATCTCTCGATCCTTCTGCAGTGAGCATGACGACTGGGATGGATTTGAGGTCGGCATTTTCCTTGAGTGCAGCGAGCATTTCCATTCCATCCATCACGGGCATGGTCACGTCCAGAATGATGACGTCGGGTTTTTCCTTTGCGGCTGTTGCCATGCCGTCCAGGCCGTGAGAAGCTTCAAACACCTTGCAGTCGAACTTTTTAAAAGCTCGCGTTACAATCAAACGGACCATCTTACTGTCGTCGACGGATAAGATTTTGACTGGCATATGGACTTTTAATTTTGGGGCTTTAGCAAAGCTTCGAGGAGGACTTTACCGCCGTTGCATTGGAAATAGACGGTCTTGCGAATTGCTCCACTGACGGGGGCAATGCGGAAATCCTTGCCTCGTACCACCGTGGGAATCGTCATGATGCAGCGTGTGCCGCCATTATCCAGCTTGGTTTTTACATGGCCGGCAACCATATTGGTCAATTCTCCGATCACATCATTGACCATTTCGTTGCTCTCAATCTCAGAATCTTTCATGCTGAGCATGGTGCATGTGATGCATCTTGAGAAGGCAGTTGAGGCATACAAGTAGATCATTCCATTGAATGCCCCTGTAAGCCCCACCGTTCCAGCCACCATTTCGCCGTCCAGGAAGGAATCAGTCTCGTTTTGCTTGAACTCAACGGTGTAACTCAGCATCGTGGTAAAAACCGTGGCGGCTGCTGATTCCAGTAAAGCATTTAAATCTGTATTCACTACAAAAATTATATTAATACGGATGCTTGCCAAAACTCACTGGCCCGGGCACAAGGGTTTTGACCTCATGTCTGATTCCGAACAATCAAATTCTAGGAAAATTCTTCTTATATAATAGCAATAGATGCGGTTTTACTCAACAGTAATTCGCGTCTAAAACACACTGTGCAGCCCGAAGCAGCATCTTGTTATTGCCATGAACTCGCGCTTTCCAGATTGGTGTTGACTTGAGAAAGCGAATCCACAAACTTGTTATTAGAAAATCGGAAAAATACAGTGAAGCTTTAGCTTATAATCAAAGCAATCGATATGTCTTTTTGTGAATTCTAATAAAATGCGCTCTTCAATCAGAATCAGCACAGAATCGGTCAAGCGTTTGCTCTGGTTTGGGTTGCTCTCGCCGATGGCATATGTGGGGGTATCGGCTCACGGCCAGGAGGCAGTTCGGATGTCTTTGGCTAGTGCTGAAGCTGCCGATGCTCGCCAAAAAGCCATGGAGTTGGGGTATTGCAACCTGAAATATGGTTCAGTAACGGGGCGTGTGGACGTAGGGGCAGGCGTGATCTATTCAGACAACGTTTACTATTCCGAGAATAACGCCAAGGGGGATACTGCATTGCGCCCCTCTCTTGGTCTCAAGGCGATTGTTCCCATTTCTGATTTGAACAGCCTTTATTTCTCCACAGGGCTCGGTTATTTGAAGTATCTGAGTCATTCTGATTTGGATTCCTTTTATGTAACTCCAGATTCAGGGTTGGAATTTCTGGTTTACGCCGGGGATTTTGTCATTAACACCCATGAGCGTTTTGCGCTGACGGAGAACGGGGCGCAGACACCTTCCATTGGCTCGGCGAATAATTTGGGACGGATTGAAAACACCTCGGGAGTTGGAGTGGATTGGGATTTGAACAAGCTGGTTCTGTCCCTGGGTGGGGATTACAAAATTTCGCAGTACACCTACTCGGATTATGATTACATGAATCATGACGATATAATTTTCACAAGCCGGGCGGCTTTGGAGATTAACCGCATGATTAAAACAGGGGTTGAAGCAGGGGGCGGGTTCATTAGCTACGAAACATCCCGCCTGAGTGACAAGGTGAACTACAATGCGGGGCCATTTATTGAAGCAAAGTTAAGCCAGTATCTGACCACAACACTATCAGCTGGATACGTGAATTATGATTTTCAGTCGGGACGACTGGTCAATGGGCAGGAGAACCTGGACTCGTTTTACGCCCGGTGGGTTACACGAAACCGCCTGAATCGTTATCTAGATCAATCCATAAGCATTTCTCACAATCTGAATTTGGGCTATTGGTATGAGATGGAGAACCTCTACGCTTTCCAATACAATCTGATCTATAATATCAACGAGAAAATGACCTTTTATGGCGGCCCCTATTACCAGACAGGGAAGGCTTACTATCCCCTCACCGGCTACCATGAAGATTGGATTGGCATCAACCCCAACTTTGACTATCAGATCCTTAAGAAACTAAGGGCTTCCCTCTCTTATTGGTTCAGCCAAAGAAATGGGGATTTCGTGGGCGGATACACTCAAAATAGGCTTGCATTGACTGTAACTTATACCTTTTAATATCGTACAAATGCGAGTTAATGTTTTGATGTGGTTGTGCGGAATGATGTTACTTTTGGGGGTGGCCGGGCGGGCTGCTACCGACACCACACCATCTGGCAATACTCCGCCGGCTTCAAACAATAACAGCAATTACGTGTTGGATGACAAACATATTTTGTCACCGGGTGATCGTGTGAGTTTTCGGATATTGGAGGATCGAATGTTTGGAGATGGGGATCACTCCACAAACCTTGTTGTTGCTGACTCTCGTGAGTTGGAATTTCCAATGATCGGGCGCATTTCTGTCACAAACAAGACCTGCAAACAGCTTGTAGCGGAAATCACTCCGCTTTATGAGAAAGAATACTACGTTCGCGCAACTGTCGTCCTGGGCGTGGATATGGTGAACAAGATTCGCGGAAGAGTATATGTGGCTGGAGCGGTCAAAACACAAGGCCCCGTTGATTTGATGTTTGATGAACCATTAACGGTGGGCAGAGCCATTTTAAAGGCAGGTGGCTTTGGCGACTTTGCAGACCAGAAAAGAGTCAAAGTCATTCGAACTCACCAGGGGGGAAAGAAAGAAACTTTCGAAGTCAACATGGTTGATGTCTTGGAAAAAGGGAAATCCGACTTGGATATTGTGCTTGAGCCGGATGACTATATTCAAGTCGGTCAGCGAGGCGTGAATTTCTAATTTGAAATGAAGGAAAAAGATCTTGAAGCTGAAGCTGCTCCAAAGAAGATTGAAATAGTCTCCAGTTTCTTCAATAAACTATACCGCATCCTGAACCTCATCATTTCCAAATGGTGGGTTCTACTGTTGTGTATTGCTGCGTCTATAGGAGCACGCCTTACTTTTGAAGCTTATTCACCGCCCTCCTTCGAGAGCACTGGCCGGATGATTGTTGGAAACCGGTCTTCTCTTCCTGATGGAGGGGGTTACTCCGAGGAAATGAATAACTTCTATGGAACCCAGAGATCGCTCATGCAGAGTGAGACAGTTTCCAATCGAGTCATGGCGTTTTTGGAAACCAATTCTCCCAATTTAAAGCCCTGCCCAACCAAGCTGAACGTTAAAGTCACAGCAAAGACCAGCATTTTCAACCTGCAACTCACGAGCCAGAATGCTGAATATTCTGAGCGTTTCCTTGGAAGCCTGATGACCAACTACATGCTCCTAAAGCAGGAAATGCGCGACCGTTCAGCTGTTAAACGACAGGAAGCCCTTTCTTCAGAAATCACCAGTGTTCAGAATGAGATTGACCGATGCAAGGCGAACTTGGCTACTTTTGAATCCACAAACAGCCTTACCTTCCTTCAGGAACGTGCTGCCAGCATGGCAAATTATCTGACGGAACTCACTCGGCAAGTTTCCAATGATAAATCGGAATTGGAATTACTCCAAAAATTAAGCTTCGACGAGAATGTGGACAGGCAATTGAGCCTGACCCAAAGAAGCATGGAAAATTCTGCTGTGGAGACGAAGGACGTCCGATCCAGCGCAACTCAGGTGCCGGTTTCCAGCGAGGCTGGTTCAGTGAGACAAGACACCACCAGTAGAGCAAATGCGGATTTTATGTCCACAACCGGTGAGTATTTAAAAGCCAAGCAGGACATTGCTCTTTCTGAGCAGAAATACAAGGATTGGAGCCGTTATTTCAAATCGAAACACCCAACCATGCAGGCTTTAGCGGATGAAATCAGCCGAAAGAAACAGTTGCTCGATGTCTTTAAGGGCCAGAGCCAGGAACAACTGAAGAGCTTGCAACATGCGTTGGAACTTAAAATCGAAAACACGGGTAAGCAAATTCATGAGTGGGAGACGAATTCCCAAAACATTAGCAAGAAGCTTTCTGAATATCAGACACTGAAGGAAGCCATCGGTCTTGCCCAAACCAAGTATGAACGGATGTCAGGTGTGGCTTTGACTTTGGAAACGGACCGTAGTCTGTCTCAGGACAGCGTGGGCATTCTCGAGCCAGCCTCTCCTGGAGTGCTCGTCAAACTTCACACAGGCCGATGGATTGCCATTGCCGGTGTTCTCGGATTATTGCTTGGCATTGGCATTCTCCTGGCGTTTGACAGTTTGGATGATCGCCCAACCTCTCTTGCTGAATTGCAGGACGTGTTGGATGAGGAAGTGCTGGGGCAGATTCCAAAGGTGCGAACTCATGGTCAGGCCGACCCCGAATTGCTCAAAGAAAATGATGACCGGCATGGGTTGATGGAAGCCTACCGCAATTTGCGTTCGTCTATCATGTTCCTGAGAACACCGGAGAAGAATCCACATATTTTGCTGGTTACCAGCGCGATTCCTTCAGACGGTAAATCCATGACTTCTGCCAATTTGGCCATTGTTCTGGCCCGGGCTGGCAGCAAGGTGCTTTTGGTGGATGCAGACTTGCGACGCGGTGTCATGCATCGTCGATTCCATGTTGAAGCGGAAAACGGCAGAAGTCCGAAAGGCTTTTCGGAAGTGTTAAGTGAGACGTGCAAGTGGACGGATGTGTTGATCCAGACCAGCACTCCAAATCTGACGCTTATTGCCCGTGGTTCCACAAAACATCATCCTGGCGATTTGTTCGTATCGGCTTCCAAGGATAATTTCCTTAAGGACATTGCCGGGAAATACGACTACATTGTTTTTGACACAGCTCCAGTCATGGCAGCGGATGATGTGTCCAATCTGGCGCCCTATGTGGACGGTGTCATCATGGTTGTTCGTGCCAATCACACCTCTGGTCGTGTTGCCCGTGCTGCACGCGAAATTCTGGCCCGTGGCAAGGCGAATATTTTGGGGGTGGTGTTCAATTCCGTTCGCACGCACAACAGCGATTACTATTATTACCATTACAAGGATTATTACGGAAAGAATCCCACAAACTGATTTTTAATTTCGACCGGGACGATCTGGCAATGCCAGCATCCGGCTGCATCTCAAATCCGAATTGGACTTTGGTCTGATTCGGATTTTTTTTCTTCTTCCCCTCATCGGATCAGATGGTTAAAGTAAGGAAAATCCGACATGCTCAAGGAGCCGTTTTTCCTGTGTACTCCTACTTCGCTTCGGATTTGATCATCATCAAAAAGAAGCAGCGTTGTCTTATTAGAGTCATCATATGAAAAAGGAAACACAATCCCAGACAGGTGTCAGCCGACGCCACTTTATCGGCACAGCCGCTGCAGTAACGGCTGGTTTTACCATACTCCCGCGACATGTTTTAGGGGGACCGAATCATGTGGCTCCGAGCGAGAAGATCAATATCGCCATCATTGGCTGCGGTGGACGGAGTCGTGAGAACATCCGGATGCTCATGGAACAACCCGATGTCCAGATCATTTCCGTTGCGGACCCCATCGAATCTCTGGACCTGAACAACTTTTACTACAAGGGAAATGCAGGACGATTGCCGCTGAAGGCCGAAATTGAGAAGCATTATTCTGAGAAGACTCCCAACTTCAAGGTGTCGGATTTTGAAGACTTTCGTGTCATGTTGGAGAAGGAGAAGGCCATTGACGCCATTCTTTGCGCCACCCCGGATCACAATCACGCCTATGTTTCCGTGACGGTCATGAAACAAGGCAAACACCTGTATTGTGAAAAACCGCTGACTCACAATGTTTGGGAAGCGCGCCTGGTGGCCAAAGTTGCCAAGGAAACCGGTGTTGCCACTCAACTTGGGAATCAAGGCCACTCTGGGGAGAGCATTCGCCAGACGTGTGAATGGATTTGGGATGGAGCGATAGGCGATATTCGAGAAGTCCATGCCTGGACAAACTCAACCCGCTGGAACAAGACCCACACGGGAGGTCGTCCACCAGAAGAGGCCATTCCAAAGGGTGTCAATTGGGATTTGTGGATTGGCACTCGGGAAATGCGCCCCTACAGCTCCATTTATAATCCCGTCAGTTGGCGCGATTTCTGGGATTTTGGGACTGCTCCGATTGGTGATTTCTTCTGTCACAATTTTGATCCGGCATTCTGGGCCTTGGATTTGCGGGAGCCCTTGAGTGTTGAGGCGTATCCAGCCGGTTGGCTCGATTCCTATATGGCGCCGGTTGGGGGGCTTTACACCTACCATTTCGGCCCTCGCGGGAAAATGCCGCCCGTCAAATTCACCTGGTATGAGGGCGGATTACGTCCACCCCATCCGGATTTTCTGGATGCAGATGAAGAACTACCGGGAGATGGGAACGGTATTCTGTTTGTTGGAGAAAAAGGTGGCATTGCCTGTTCTGGATGGGCCGGCAAACCGAATCTTTACCCCACAGCGCTTGACAACTCCTATAAACGACCGGCTGCAAAGCTGCCGCGCAGCAAGGGCCATCATCGGGACTGGCTTGATGCCATCAAAGGAGGTCCCGCGGCCAGCTCCAACTTTGAATACGGGGCTGCGTTGACCGAAGTGGGCCTGATAGGCTTGGTTGCCATGCGTACCGGCAAACGGATCAACTGGGACGCCAAGGCCATGAAGGCCACCAACGCCCCCGAGGCGGATAAATTCATCAAGGAAAGTTATCGTCCTGGTTGGGAACCTGGGACTTAACCCCTGAAAAGGACAAATTCAAGGCGTGGGTGCAAAACCCGCGCCTTTTTTGTTGAAAACAGAGCCAACCCCATTCAAATTCTCCATTATGCAATCTGTGTTTACAGGGCCGGTTTACGTGGTGCGCGACAACATCGACACCGATCAAATTATTTCCGCCCAATATTTGAATCTGGTTCCAACCATCGCAAAAGAATACGAAAAGCTGGGCAGCTATGCCCTGGCCGGATTGCCTGACTCGCTATATCCGATCCGCTTCGTTAAGGAGGGGCAAATGGACAGCGAATATCCAATCGTGGTTGGGGGACGGAATTTTGGCTGTGGCAGCTCTCGCGAACATGCCCCGATCGCCTTGGGATCCGCCGGTGCCAAGGTTGTCCTGGCAGAGAGCTTTGCCCGTATTTTCTTCCGCAACAGCGTGGCTACGGGGGAAGTTTACCCCTGCGAGATCGCGACACGGCTTTGCGATGTTCTTAAAACCGGTGAAGTTGTGACCGTGGATCTGGACAAGCTGACAGTGACGGTGAAAGAGACCGGAAAAGTCTATCAGATCAAACCCTTGGGTGATGTCCGTCCGGTTGTCGATGCGGGTGGCTTGTTTAATTACGCCCGCAAGACCGGCATGATGCCAAAGGCATAGGAGTCTTTGTATGTGCCGCAAAATGCGGCCTGCAATTCATGGCTGATGATATTTCGCTTTTTGCCGGAGCCGCATGGTTCCTTGTATTTCTGTTTTCCACAACAGTGCATGAGGCTGGCCATGCCTTCGTGGCTTTGAGACTGGGTGATGACACGGCGGCCCGTGGCGGTCAGGTCAGTCTGGACCCCTTTCCTCATATTCAGCGGGAACCGATTGGGATGGTTGTCATTCCAATCCTCTCCTACATCTTCGGAGGTTGGATGATGGGCTGGGCCAGTGCCCCTTATGATCCCATTTGGGCACGGCGATATCCAAAACGTGCTGGTTTGATGGCTTTGGCTGGACCACTGGCAAACCTGCTTCAAATGCTGCTGGCCATTCTTGTGATGCGTATTTGCATGAGAACGGGATTCTTTGTTCCTGCGGACCGCATTAATTTCATGGAAGTGGTTGAGGCAACTTCCTCTGGATACCCTCATGTGTGCGCCGTTCTCGTCAGCCTGTTTTTCTCGATGAACCTGTTGCTCTTTGTGTTCAACCTGATTCCAGTGGCTCCACTGGATGGCGGCAGTCTCCCACTCCTTTTTCTTTCCGATGCCAAGGCGGATAAATACTGGGAATTCGTTTCTGCCCCAGGATTCACATTTGTCGGCATCTTCATCGCTTGGGAACTTTCTAAAGTGATCATTCCGCCAGCGTTCAACATTGCCCTTCGATTACTCTTTGCCGGGACAGGCGTCTTTTAGAAGGTTTGTTATAATCAGGTATATAACATATATAATCTCTCCTTCTTAATTCGATTTTGATCTTTCAGGTTGAAATTGCATAACTGCCGTTTGCTGGTCATATTGGTTTAGCAGACAATTCACCCTGGATTATGAATGAAAACAGCGATCCCTATAAATTACAGCGTTTTATTGATGCTCAGGAGACAACCTACGAACAGGCACTTTCGGAGCTTCGACAGGGGCGCAAAACAAGCCACTGGATCTGGTTTATCTTTCCGCAAATGAAGGGGCTGGGGCGCAGTGAAATGTCCCAGAGATATGCGATTTCCAGTCTGGATGAGGCAATGGCTTACATGAGACATCCGGTTCTTGGACACCGGCTTCGAGAATGCACGAATGCTGTAAATGGTGTTGAGAATGTATCAATCAATACCATTTTCCCGTGGGGTGATCACATGAAGTTTCACTCCTCTGTGACTCTCTTTGCCCACGCAACAGAAAATAATCAGGTGTTCCTGACCGCACTTGAGAAATATTTTAATGGCCGACCGGACTCAAAGACTCTCGACCTGATCTCCTGATACATGGATCAGGACTTGTTTTCCTTTGAATGGTCCCTTTGTTTTTTTGCAGGTGGATTCCCTTTTTTGATCCGTTTTATCACTTCCTTTGCGATCTTATCTCCCGTGTGTTTGACGTTTGTTTTCAGGTCCCATCCATTGAAAATAAATTGGATGGGAATTCCCAAAGGGGAAAATGGCAGTGTCACGGCTCCGCCTGGGCCTCTTTGGCTCGCGGCTTTGATTTCCATTTGATAGGTGGGGTTGTCTTTCTCCACTGAGAGGTTATCGGTTGTTGTGGTGACCTTGATGGCTGTTCGTCCCAGACCGAAACCCACCACCGCACGATTAAGCCGGTTTCCCTCCTGCACTTCTGTGAAGGTGCCACGCACCAGCCAGCCATTTGTTGGGAGAGGCGTGTGAACATTGAAAGCAACGGCCTGAAAGCCTTTCTTCTTCAATCTGTGGATGATGCGATCCCTCATTTGATCCACGAGTTTCTTGCTCAGCACCGTCGTGTCCGCTGAGTGTCCCTCAATGGCCCTGCCAACTGCCCCTTCGTGATGAGTCATTGACGAAATGAGTCCGCGGCTTTGTTTGATGATGTTTGTTTGTAATTCAAAATCGGCAACGTAGATCGTTTTTGGCTGCGTGATCGAAGGAGTGGATAGTTCCTTGACGCTGACGACTTTTGCCGTGCTGCATCCGGTGAGGAACGCGGCCAGACATATTAACGTGGCAATGTATTTGAATTTCATAGCGTCGCAAGAAACGCGTGGGAGGATACGAAGTCCTTCATCAAAACACAACGCCACCCCAAGTCATTTTGTGGTGGTTTTACCAGTGCCCCTTAATTGGATTGACCTTGGGAACTCTTTGATTACATTGAACTAAATGAACTGGGAGGTGTCTGTTTTGGAGTGCTGATTAACGACTAAATGAATCGCCAAAAGTATAAAATAATTACAATTCTAGCGTGGCTGATTCCATTCATTGTAATTGCGATCATGGTAGGCACCCGGCCCTTGAAAAGAACTGTGACGCCTCTCTATCACGAGGCTAGTGCCAACTGGTGGGCACGGCAGGACCTTTATAACGGGCCCTCTGGCATGAATTATCTGCCGCATTTTGCAGTCCTCTTTTCACCTTTCCAGGCGCTTCCCTCTCCGGTGGGAGACATTTTGTGGCGTGCAGTGACGATGGGGTTGCTGGCGTATGGGAGCTGGCGTATCATCAGCCATCACATTCCAGAGAGCAGAACGACTTCGTCCTTCATGTGGTTTTCAATTCTGATGCTGCCAGTGTGTCTGGGGGCATTGAGAAATGGTCAGGCAAACGCGACTTTTGGGGGGCTCATTTTATGTGCTGTGGCCTGTTTGTCGGATCGAAAGTGGTGGCAGGCGGCTGTATTGATGGCGATAGCCACGATGGTCAAACCGCTTGGGATTGTGATGATGTTGCTTGCGCCTGCAATTTATCCAACGATGATTCTGCCAGTTATTTTTTCTCTGGTGGGATGTGTGTTGTTTCCATTTGTTTTTGCTGCACCAGATTATGTGATCAGTCAGCATCAATCGTTTCTAAAGAATTTGAATTCATGCTCCGAGGTCACGCAAAACCGGTTTGCTGACATCAATGGGATCATTCGGGCTTTGGGAGGCGAATTGCCAGCCATGGCTTCGAAACTGATGCGGGTTGTTGCCGGGGGCGTTTTTCTGGGGTTGACCTATTTCGGTGGGCGACGGATTCAGGGGCCCGGACGATTTTTATGGTTGTTTGCGCTGGCCACCGGATATTTAATGTTATTCAATCCAATGACAGAGTATAACAGCTACGTTATTCTTGCACCCGCCATGGGACTTTGGATGGTGTGGTTTTTTAGCGATGACAAGACGCGTGGGATGGGCTGGACGCTCAGTGCGATTATTTTGTCGATGGGATTGCTGCCATCATTGATGCGTCCCTGGTTTGGAAATAATTTTGGTCTGGTTTGGCCGCCGTTGATGACGATTAGTTTTTTGGTCTTACTATGTTTTCACGTCTTTCGTCCGGTGTCTGGGTGTCAGCCTTCTGATGAAAGGAAATTGTCATGAATATGAACAAGGTTGGTGTTCCTCGGCCCTATTTGAGTTTCCTTTTACCCTGCTACAATGAGGAAGCCGTGTTGCCAGAAACATACCGTCGAGTCAAAGCGGTCGCGGATTCTCTGAAACGGACGTATGAGATTATACTGGTCAACGATGGTTCTTCTGACGGAACGCTGACACAACTTCAACGGTTGTCCGAGGAGGATTCCACGGTGATGATTGTGGATTTATCCCGTAATTTTGGGCATCAACTTGCCTTGTCAGCAGGACTTCATTATTGCTCAGGAGAACGGGTTTTGATCATGGATGCTGACCTGCAGGATCCGCCTGAGTTGCTTCCTCAGATGCTTGAATTGATGGACAAGGGAGCGGACGTGGTTTATGCGCAACGGAGAAGCCGTCCTGGAGATCATCCCATCAAACGGTTTTTCTGCGGCGTGTTTTACCGGCTTTTGGATCGGCTGGCGGAGCGGCCAATTCCGCTTGATACGGGAGATTTTCGGCTGATTTCACGGCGTGTATTGAATTTATTGCTGGATATGCCGGAGAATCACCGTTTTTTGCGCGGCATGGTCAGTTGGGTGGGGTTTAATCAGGTTCCCGTTTATTATGACCGTGATCCACGCTACGCTGGAGTCACGAAATATCCCTTGCGCAAACTCCTTGCACTTGCGATGGATGGCATCACCTCCGCCTCAGTCAAACCGCTGGCGTTGGCGAGTTATTTTGGATTTATCTTTGCGGCGGCCAGTGTGGTGATTATCTGCTACGCTCTCTATTCCTGGCTATGGGTTGGGAAGACCCCGCCGGGATGGACAAGTCTGATGATGGTGGCAACGACTATGGGGGCGTGCCAGCTTTTTGTCCTGGCAATCATCGGCCATTACCTGGGGCAGATGCACGAGCAATTACGCAACCGTCCGCTTTTCATCGTCAAGGATGTCATTCACAAGGTGCCATCGGAAATGGAATCAGAAATGGAACCTCAGGTTCCTGAATTACAGATTCCAAGCCATTAAAAACGAATGATGTCCAGACCTAATGATAAGATTCCCCACCCGAGGTTTGGCCATAGGGATTGAATGTCCGCAGATTCCATTCCTCAATGAGGTCTTTGGGAAGCTCTTTCAAAAAACGTGAAGGTTGTTGCAATGCGTCTGCAACTCCGGGGACAATGCGGAAAATGGGATAGCTCAAGTAAAGTTCATTTCGCGCGCGCGTAATGGCCACATAGAAAAGTCGGCGCTCCTCTTCCTCACCGTCCAAGCTTTCAATCGAACGGGATGACGGGAATAACCCTTCACAGAGCATGATGAGAAATACGACGTCGAACTCCAGTCCCTTGGCTTGATGGATGCTGGAAAGGCGCACTTGTTCCTCGTCCTTTTGCTGTGGACCGCTGTTTTCAGCTTCAACGCTTGTTTGCAGGGCCAATTGAGATAGAAAATCCTCAATATTCTCGAATTGTTGCGAGAAAATGGCGAGTTGTTCCAAGTCTTCCTGCCGCGTTCGGTAGTTTTTGAATTCCTCCTGAAGATATTCCTTATAACCGGCCTCCAGAATCAGCCGGATCATTTTGGAAGCGCTGGTGCGGGTTTCGGGAGCCTCAAGTTGTGAAATAGTGGCTAGGAATTGAGCCCATTCTGCAGCCGCTTTCTTTGGAATGGCTGAGGTGCACTTTTGAAGGGTCGTGGCCAGAGGCGACGCCTTTGAAATATCGAGTTGAGCCGATGTCAGTTCTTTCTCCAAAGTGCTCCAGAGCTTGTCTGCACTCTTTCCACCAACCCCGGGGAACATGCGGATGATGCGTTTGAACGCCAGTTCGTCGTGTGGATTGAATACCAGCTTGATGTAAGCAACGACATCCTTGATGTGTGCCTGCTCGAAGAACCGAATGCCGCTTGTGATGCTGAAGGGGATGTTGCGGCGGACCAATTCCATCTGGAGTTCCAACGCGTGGAAGTGGGAACGATAGAGAACGGCCATGTTGCCGAGGTTGTTCCCCTCATCCCGCAGCTCAAGAATCCGCTGGGCGACAAAGGCCGCTTGCTCGCCCGAATCACCACAAGCGACAACAATGGGCTTGGCTCCGGGCTTGCGGACGGCAGTAAGCTCTTTTGAAAACTGATTGGCGTTGTTATGAATGGACGCGTTGGCCAGGGCCAGAATTTCGGGCGTGCTGCGGTAATTGGTCTCGATGCGGAAGACTTTGGCCTGAGGATAGCGTTCCGGGAATTTGAGGATGTTCTGAAAGTGGGCGCCCCGCCACGAATAGATGCTCTGGGAATCATCCCCCACAACAAACACGTTGTGGTGTTTTTCTGCGAGTAAATCAACAATCGATCCCTGGATTTTGTTGGTATCCTGGTATTCATCGACAAGGATGAACTGGAACCGGCGTTGGTATTCCTCTCGGACATTTTCGTTCTCCCTCAGGAGCTTCAGCCAAAGCGAAAGAAGATCGTCGAAATCCATGGAATTACAGGCGCGTTTCCGCTCTGAGTAGCGATTGGCCAGATCATTCAACTGAGGCGTGAGACTTGAAAAATAATCGTATTGCGTCCGCACAGTTTCCTGAATGGATTGTTCACGATTAAGAGAGAGGGACAAGATGTCAGCAACGACTTCGGCCTTTGGAAAACGTGTCGCCTTAACATCGATCCCCGCGGCGTCAATGCAGGAATTGATCAGGTCTTTTGCATCCTCTCGATCCATGATGGTGAAATCCTGTTTCCATCCCAAAAGCCCTGCGTGACGACGTAAAACTCGGTTTCCAATTGAATGGAATGTGCCACCCCAAAGCGGTGAAATATCTCCTCTGAGCAGTTCCCCAACGCGATGCATCATTTCCTTGGCTGCCTTGTTGGTGAATGTTAGCAAGAGAATACGCTCTGGGGGAATACCGTTTTCCAGCAGAAACGCAACCCGGTAGACCAGGGCGCGCGTCTTTCCAGATCCAGCTCCCGCGATGACCAGTGCCGGGCCAGGCGTTGCGGTGACGGCGGCGAGTTGTTGCTCATTGAGCTCGTGGGCGTAATCGATTTGCAGGTCGACCGGGGCGCGAAATGGTTTGAGAATGTAATCGGACGGCATTCTGTGGTTTAGGAAAGGGGTTGGTGGTCTTCTGGGGCGGGACACAACCCGCGTATTTTTGCAACGTGCCCATTGATTCTGTCAATGTAAACATTGCGGCCATTGGGATACGGCTCGTTTAAAACGCGATAAAGCCCCTTGAAATCATGATTGAGTTTTGGAAGAACAGTGTCAGTCCAGAATTCAGGAGTCCGTTGAATGAGATCATTTGCGCTCGTGTACAGGTGGGCGCCCCTGGCAGCGTCTGGTGTGTGGTGTATTCCTTCGACAAATTCCAAATAGAGATCTGGCAGCTTATCGATATAATCGGGGGCAGCCATCTGCCCGAGCAGGTCCGCCGATCCCAAGGCCAGCCCTGCGAATTCCTCAGACTGATTTTCAAAAGAGATTTGCGACAAATCTGTGTTGATCCACGTGCAACGGATCATGTTTTCCACGGAGAGAATTTCTTGCGCGGAAAATCCGTGGCTGGAAAGAAATTCCTTTGCAAAAGCGATGCTTCGGACCACGTGAATAAACGTGTATTTTCCACCGGTGCCCGAGGTGTCTTCCTGTTTTTTTAGATATCCAGTATCGTGCATCAACATGGCGAGAATTCCCAGTTCCACTGTTCTCTGTTGCAGAATGGGCTCCAACTTTAGCCGATGATGGCTGTGGAAAATCCGGATGATGCACAGGAGCCCGCGAAGGGTGTGCTCCAAATCGTGATAATAGGCGTCAATGGCCCGATAGCCGGCGTAGGAACCATTAAACCAGGTGGTCGCCCAGCCAATGGCTGTCGACACAAAATCCACGTTTCCTGACGGAAACATGGCAGCGTAGGCTGCTCGCGTTTCCGCTTCAACAACGGAAATTCTCTTGGTGTCAAGAGATTGACGCATTTAATAATGATAGCTGAAATAATGTTATTTGCACGGCTTTTTGTCGGGCAGTGAAGCCAGAATGTCCTGAGCGGCTTTCACAGGATCTTTTGCGGCACAAATCGGCCTTCCAATCACCAGCCAATCGGCTCCGGCTATGATGGCGTCTGCCGCACTGAGCGTGCGTTTCTGATCGTTTGCCTTGTCAGTGGCGGCCCGAATGCCAGGGGTGACGAGTTTGACGTCAGGAGGAATAATCTTTCTGAGTGCGGTTATCTCAAGCGGTGAACAGACCAGTCCTCGTAATCCAGATTTGACGGCGAGTGCAGCCAGCCGTTCGACCTGTTGTGCCGGACTTGAACCCAGCCCGATTTGCTCCAGTTCGTGCCCATCCATGCTGGTGAGAACGGTTACGCCGAGGACCAGTGGGGGAGGTGTTTTTTGGCTGGAGGCTGTTTCCTGGGCGGATTTTTCCGCGGCTTCCATCATTGCCGGACCGCCACTCGTGTGAATGGTGAGCATCTGGACATCCAGACGGACTGCTGCGGCTACAGCTTTGGCAACAGTATTGGGAATATCGTAGAATTTCAGGTCAAGAAAGACTCTGGCACCCGTGGACCGGATTCGTTTGACGATGTCCGGCCCCACGCTGGTGAATAGTTCGCTCCCGATTTTGAAGCCGCCCACATGGGGGGCGAGATCTTTTGCCAGTGCCAGCGCTTTTTCGACGTCTGGCACATCCAAGGCAACTAGGATTGGATTAAACATCGTGACGACTATATCCTAAAAACCCAGATACGGAATCCCCTTTTAGGGGGGGCTGCCGCATTCGCAGTTGTCAGCGGTGTTATTTGCTTATTTTGTTACTTGTATTGGACGAGAACGCGCAGGCGTCCAGTCTGGTAGTTCTTCAGATTGGCAGAAAAGGTCCAGTCCTTCTGACCATCCGTTTTGTTACCAATGCCAACATCAGCATTCTCCCCCTCATTCCAATGGTTGAGGGCGAACACGGTTTGCTGGGCGTCATGATTATGAACCTGCATGCAGCCGTAGCCATCCTCGGGGTCGGTCGGTTCGTCACCAAAGTCAAACAGCTCGTTGGAGGCATTTGGAACTTTTGCGCTATTTGATGGGTTGTAATTATGGGGCCAGAATTCGATGTTTCCGCCCGCCAGATTTTCACCGGTTGTCAACCCCTTGACATTGGAGCGGACAGTCATGTTTTGAATATTTTGTTGGAACCGTGCTTTGGCTGCAACAGTTGGGATGCCGATTTTGGCAGGATCTGCGGTGAAGGCATCCATTGAAACAAACACGTATTGAGCTGGGGCGTTATCAGGCTGTAATTCCAGAAAATAGGCGATTCGAGAAAACGGCTTGGTAATCTTGGAATGATTGTCTTCAGTGTAAGTGAAGTCATGGCCCAGTTTTGAGAGGTCCATATCGTAGACAAGCTGGTAATCCTTGGCTTCAGGGATGTTGATTGCGAGAAGGTCACGCTTTGGAACGTCTCCAGCGCGGAATGCACTCACGGGCAAACCTTCTTTGTTCATCAAGTTTGGCTCTGCCAACATGCTCCAGGCATATCGCATGGCAACAGGATGTTTGACGCTGGGGGCGGATAGCACAACGGTGTTTCCGTCGATTTCAGCCGTGGCTTGGACGAATCCTCCTTCATCGGCATCAATGATTTCGAACCAACTCAATGGTTTGCCATCTTTGCTAGCAAGGCCACTGCCGACGTGATCAAATTCCAGACGCAATTTTCCGTCTTCGATCTTCATGGTCTTGAAAATGGGACCAGAGTAAACAATGTCCGTCTTGCCATAGTTCTTGGCCAGAGCCCACAGAGCGAGGCGTTTGCCGACGTCCTGTTTGTTCTTTGGATGGATGTCCTTTAAGTTGCCAATATCGTTGACCACGGCCATTCCGGTATTGGGCACCATCTGCATGACTGCGGCTTGGGCTTCCCAAAGGCGGGCTTCCGTCTGAGGATTACCGCCATAATTATAGGGGGCAATTTGGACGTAATAGAACGAAAGGTCCTCACCCCAGATTTGACGCCAACCATTGATCAACCCTTTCATCCGTTCAGCGTAGAGCATCCCGTCGCCGAGATTGGCTTCACCCTGATACCAAATCGCGCCGCGTACGGCGAAAGTCCCCAAAGGATGAATCATGCCATTGTAGAGCGCTGTGGCGTGTTGTGTGTCGTGAGGTGGCAGCAGCTCCGATGGATATGAGGGCATGGATGGAATGATTGCCTGGTCATTGACAGCCTTGCGGGCGTTGGCAAGCCAGTTATCCATTGTTTTGAAAAATTCGGTTGCACGAGCCTGATGCGACGGTGTGCGGGGATCGCCGAGCTTGACGCGGTCGCTGTCTCCCTTCAACGCGGGAACGGATTCAAATCCTTCTGGAGTGGTCCACGGCTGAATGAGCGTGCCACCCCACGAGGCATCGATTAAACCGACGGCAACACCCAATTGTTTGTGCAGCTCGCGCCCGAAGTAGTAGGCAGAGGCGGAGAAGCCACCCCATCCATTTTCAGCCACCGTCGTCGGACTACAAACTTTCCACGTGGCGTTCATGTCACTTTCTGGTGTGGCGGACCAGCGTTTTGGCACCATCAACAAACGGACGTTTGGGTAATTGGCCGCCGCGACTTCCTGATCGGCATTCTCACACATCCGAATCCCCATCTCCATGTTCGATTGACCGGAACACAGCCAGACTTCACCGATCATCACGTCTTCAAGAGTCACATTGCTTGAACCGCTAACCGTCAGGGTAAATGGACCGCCAGCAGGCATGGATTGCAAAACGGCCTTCCATTCGCCTTTTTCGTTGGCGTTAATCTGGAGGGTTTGAGCGGCCAGTTTGACCGTTACCGTTTCATTTGGGTTGGCCCAACCCCAGATTTGGATAGGCTTGGACTGTTGGAGAACCATGTGGCTGGAGAAGACCTTCGGAAGCCGAATTTCAGCCTGGGCCGAAAGAGCAAACAACGCCAACGCGGTGATTGCCACCTGACGATAGAGTTTCATAGTTTGTTGTAGTAGTAACCACTGAGTGGACTGTCAGATGCAAGAAAATATTCGCTCTTTTGTATGACAAAAATGCTTATTCTTGAATGTAATACAATGCAGTAGCTGCAATTTGCTACAGTTTTACCTGTGGAATTTTGGCGTCTCTCAGGCGGTGACGGGGCCAATGCGCTTTAAACGGAGAACCGGTTCGGAAGCCGCCCTCGATTTTGCCAGATCGATTTCAAATTCCGTCAGCCAGTCGTTATAGCCGTCCGGGTCTACCAACATTTGCTGAACACGCCAAATCTTTTTGTCCTCGGATGGAATGACGTATGTGTGGCGGATGTTGCGCGCTTCCGGTTCCAAACAGATGCGTTCATGATCGGCATAGTAAGGTTCAAGAACCTTATTTAGCCGATCCGGCGTCCATGCGACACCCTCGGTATCTTCAGGAGCGGAAAGGTGCGCGATGGCCTGCTCGTAATCGCCGATAATCAATCCTCTGAGGAACGAGAAAATGCGATTGCGAATGGCTGCGGTGAAAGCCTTGGTGTCGCGGGTGACATCGGCGGCGGCCTCCTCTGCTCCAGGCGGGCGCACTTCGGCCTCCTGAGGGCGCGGCTGGTAGTTCGGATCGCGCAGGCGTTCCCATTCGTCGATGAGGCTGGAATCCACCTGCCGGATCATCGTTCCAAAATACAGCTCCATTTCGCGTATGGCATCATTCTTTGCGCTGTCTGGAACGGTTTGGACCAGCACCTTGTGAACGCGGGAGAGATAACGCAAAAGAACGCCTTCAGCCCGTTGCAGTTCGTAATCCTTGATGTAATCGGAGAAGGATCGGAACATTTCGAACATTTCACGCGCGATGGATTTCGGCTGGATATTCTCCTGTCCAACCCAGGGATGACGGTTTGCGAAAGCATTGAATGTCGAGTAGATGAATTCCCGGTTGGGCTTGGGATATTCGAGTTTTTCGAGCTCTTCCATCCGCTGGTCATATTCGATTCCCTCGGCCTTCATTTCAGCGACTTTCTGATCCTTCACGCGGTCCAATTGCTTGCGCAAAATAATGTCGGGATTTTCAACGATGGATTCCACGAGAGTCAGAAGGACCAGTGCGTAATCGGGTGCCTGCGGATCAAGCATCGGGACGGTGTCCAACAAGTAGAGCGAGAGCACCTGATCCATCGAAAAGTCATCCTGCAACTCCACATTGACGCGCAAATGGGCGCCTTCCGGCGTTCTTGGAATGAATTCCACAATCTTGCGTTCCAACAGGGAACGGAACAATTGCCATGCACGCTGAGTATGGAGTTTCTTGGCCTTGGGCGTCTCGTGTGAATTGCGGATGAGATTGCGCATGGCGGTGCAGCCATCGGTTTTGCGGCTCAAAACGTTCAGCAGCATTCCGTGAGAGACCTGAAAACGCGATATGAGACGTTCGGGTGGCGCGGCAATCAGGCGGGCGAAGGTTTTCTTGTCCCAATTGACGAAGTTTTTTTCAGGCGCCTTATGTTTGACAGACTTCTTTCCACTGCGGGCCTCTTTTTCCTCCAACTTGATGTTTTCGATGACGTGTTCAGGAGCTTGCACCACCACCCAGCCCCGGTCATCAAACCCCTTGCGCCCTGCGCGTCCGGCAATCTGGTGAAAATCCCGTGCGCTCAGAATGCCGGTCTTTTGACCGTCGAATTTGCAGAGTTTTGTAAATAATACAGTGCGGATGGGGACATTGATTCCGACGCCAAGGGTGTCGGTCCCGCATATGATTTTCAAAAGCCCCTTTTGCGCCAGTTGCTCCACCAGGACGCGATACTTCGGCAGAAGCCCCGCATGATGAAGTCCGATTCCGTGACGAAGCCATTTTTTGATGTCTGGCCCGTATGGACTGGAAAATTTGTAACCCTCGATGGCGTTGGCGATGGCCGCCTTTTCCTCCCGTGTACAAACATTGATGCTTGTGAAGTCCTGGGCGCTTTGCGCCGCTTCCAGTTGTGTGAAATGAACCACGTAAATGGGGCTTTTCCCCTGGCTGGCCAGAGTTTCCAACGCTTTTGCCAGTGGCATTTCCGAATAGGAAAATTCAAGCGGAACGGGCCGGTCCTGCGATTGGACAGTCACGGTTTCGCGCTTGTTGAGCCGCGTGAGTTCCTCTTCAAAGAAGGAGGTTTCGCCAAGCGTTGCAGACATGAGAAGAAAACGCGTCTTGGAAAGGGTAAGCAACGGCACCTGCCACGCGACGCCTCTTTCGCGGTCGGCGTAATAGTGGAATTCATCCATGATGGCGTCCTGAACGTTGGCATCAGCACCCTCACGGAGGGCGATGTTGGCCAGGATTTCTGCCGTGCAACAAAGGATTGGAGCGTCCCTGTTTACCGTGGCATCTCCGGTGCAAAGTCCGACGTTTTCGGGACCAAAATCCCGGCAGAGCGCCATGAACTTTTCGTTAACAAGCGCCTTGATCGGGCAGGTGTAGATGGAGCGTTTGCCCTGAGCCAGGGATTTGAAGTGGAGTGCCGCGGCGACGAGTGATTTGCCGGAACCGGTCGGCGTGTTGAGAATGACGTTCTTCTCCTCAAAGAGTTCCAGAATGGCCGCCTCCTGTGCTGGATAAAGATTAAGCTTTCGCCCCTCCACGTATTCAAGAAAGCGTCCCAAAAGGGCGTCATTGGCAGGAGTATCACCGCGCGGAATTAAATCGTAAAGAGTAGCCACGTTAGCCTTAGTCTAACCGGTCGGCCCGATCTTGAACAGAGAAAGCAGCTACTTGGGTGACTGCCAAAAGAAATTTCTCCAATTCTTTGCCGCATGGCGAAACCGCCGTGGCGTGACTTGTTCCTCACTGATTTTAGCGGATAACCTCCCTTGCCTGGCACTTCCTGTCTTGAAGCTGACACCTTTTCTGGAAATGATCCATGATGGACCGCTTTTGCATGGAGAAGAATACACATGAATCTTTGAAAGTATGGGTGAACAAAACAATCCCTGTCATTCATGAGTTAGAGGTCAAGACGCCATGAAAAAACGATGATTCTCCGAAAGATTTGTGAGGAATTCCATTGGATTATACACGGAGGAATGTGGAGGTTAAAATTGCAATTGAATCAACGATCAATTAAAATGAAATTATGAATTTTAGCTTCCAAATCAATAAAGCGGTGGAGGCGGCCAGTGAATTTATCCAACGATCTGGGGGCTCAATCAATATCATGAAGCTGGTCAAACTGATTTATTTGTTGGATCGGCTTTCACTGGATCAACGCGGATTTCCCGTTGTGGGGGGAAGTTATTTTTCCATGACCAACGGTCCTGTCACCAGTGAGATACTTGACCTCATCAATTATGGACGCTTGAGAGACGTGCCAAGTACAATTTGGGAAAAATCCATCAGTGACCGGATTAATCATGAAATAAAACTGGTGGATCATTTTCCGCCTCGTGAGTCCCTATCTGATGCAGAAATCAAGCTGATTGACCAAATTTGGAGTGTTCATGGTCCCAAGAACCAATGGGAACTGGTGGAATGGTGTCATTCCAACTGTAAAGAATGGACTCGACTGCAAAAGGGCTGTTTATCGATTGGCGTTGAAAATATTGCAGAAGCGCTTGGTAAATCGCCAGAGGCGAAGAAGAAGCTTATCACGGAAGCGTCTGAGCTGAATATGCTGGATGAGCTTTTTGAACACGCCTCATGATTTGTTTCGGGACGTCATTCAAAATTGGTGTCTCCCCTTTTCATCGTTGCATTATGCTTTCTGATCCAGCAAAGAACGGAGGAAAAGTTGTCCTTGTCCGTGTCACAACAGATGATGGAACGTGGCCGGACCGCGATTGTTTATTGACGCCGTCCGATTGGTGTGAATTGGATCATCCATCAACAGTTGCCTATTCAACATGCAAATATGGCTTAGTGGGTAACGCCATAGAAGAGGCGATTCAACGGGGAAAATTCAACCTTATTTCATCCCCTCCCACGGAGGTGTTGAAAAAAATTATTTCTGCTGCACGAAATGCAGAGGGAATGCCGCTTGGTGCGAAACGTCTTCTGGCTGACGAAACGACGATGTGATATTTCCAGCACGCTGGATTGTCAAAAGAAATTCGAGGGGGGATTTTCCTTGGGCCACTTCCTTGCCCCCTGCTCCTGACAAGAGGCACCCCGCTGAAGGTTTTTGATGAAATGCTACTTTCGCTTTGCTGCGTAGAAGTCACTCAGTTTTTCCTTTTTGAGATAACCGAGTCCCTGAAATTGGGCCACCAAGTCGCCTTTGTCATCACGAATGTCCACAGCATAGGTGCCCAGCTTGAAATTGCGGGATTGCTCTTTTGCCTCAGCCCAAAGTGTGCCGGTGGACACGGCCTTCATGAAGGTGATGTTGACGTTGATGGCAACGGAGGCGATGCCGTAGGCGTTGACGGCGGCGGCAAATGTCAGATCCGCCAGCGTGAATATGGCTCCCCCCTGCACGGTTCCCAAACCGTTGAGGTGTTGCTGTTGGACTGGCATTTTGGCCTTGGCGTGGCCGGGCTCGATCAGAAGCAGTTCAACCCCGGCTTGCGCAGCAAAATGGTCATCCTTCATGCACTGGCGCGTCAATTCCAGTGCAGAAGCGTCCGGTGCGACCGGTTGCGGTTTTGATAAAGCGCTCACAGTCTAGTCTTCCAGGCGTTTAAAAAGTTCTTCTCCGCCGACGACGGTGATCTTTTCCTTGGACAAGACTTCGACTGCCTTGTCAGGATCATCGAACCGAAATACCAACATGCCTTTGCTCTCACGTTTGAGGGTGAAGGCATACATGTATTCGAGGTTGATCCCGTTCTTTTCGAGAATTCCCAGAATGTCGGCGAGGCCGCCGGGACGGTCTGTGACTTCAATGGCCACAACATCGGTGACCTTGACGACACAGCCTTTTTTCTCAAGCAGCTTTTTGGCCTTTTCCCAGTCGCGCACAATGATTCGCAAAATGCCGAAGTGCTGGGTGTCGGCCACCGAGAGAGTGAGAATGTTGATTTTGGCTTTGGCCAGAAATTGCATGGGCTGGCTCAAAGCGCCCGGTTTGTTTTCCAGGAATAAGGAGAGTTGTTTTACTTTCATGGGGGTTCCTGTTCTACATTTTGCGTTGATCGATCACCCGTTTTGCCTTGCCTTCACTACGTTGAATGGTTTTGGGCTGCACGAGGCGCACCTTGGCGCGGAGGCCAATCGTGGTTTCAATGGATTTGCTGATCTTGTGTTGAAGTTGTTCCAGACCGCCCACAGTGTCGCTGAACAAATCAGCGGTGACTTCCACCTGCACTTCAATCTCATCCAATCCGCGGTCGCGTGTGAGAATGATCTGGTAGTGTGGCAGGGCGCCTTCCACCGCAAGCAGAGCGGTTTCGATCTGGGAGGGGAAGACGTTCACGCCGCGGATGATGAACATGTCGTCGCTACGGCGTCCAATTCGCTTTATACGGCGCAGGGTGCGTCCACAGGCACAAGGTTCTGAAGTAATTGCTGTAAGGTCGCGTGTGCGGTAACGAATCATTGGCATGGCTTGTTTGCTGAGGGTGGTGAGAACCAGCTCGCCTTCCACGCCGTCTTTGCACACTTTGCCCGTCTTGGGATCGACCACTTCAGGGTAGAACCAGTCTTCAAAAATGTGGGGACCGGCCTGGCATTCGCATTCCATGGCAACACCGGGACCGACGATTTCTGAAAGACCATAGATGTCGTAAGCCTTGATGCCACTCTCGGCTTCAATGTGTTCGCGCATGGATTCGGTCCATGGTTCAGCTCCAAACATGCCCTTTCGCAAGGGGAGGTCCTTCAGGTTGATGCCCATGTCGTGGGCGACGTCGATCAAATGGAGGAAATAGCTTGGAGTGCAAGTGATGACCGTGGTTCCAAAATCCTTGGCCAGCATCAATTGTCTCGGCGTATTACCGCCGGAAATGGGGATCACGGTGGCGCCAATGCTTTCGGCTCCATAGTGAACGCCGAGGCCGCCGGTGAAGAGGCCGTAACCGTAGGCGTTTTGAATAATGTCGCCGCGGTTTATGCCGCAAGCGGCAAAGGAGCGCCCAATGGCATTGGCCCAGACGGCAATGTCATCCTTTGTGTAAGCAACGACGATGGGTTTGCCAGTGGTGCCGCTGGAGGCGTGCAGACGCACAATTTCACTCATTGGGCTGGCGAACAAACCGAACGGATAGGTGTCGCGCAAGTCGGATTTTTGGGTGAATGGCAGGCGGACAATGTCATCCAAGGATTTGATGTCCTCGGGTTTAACGTGATTGTCATCCATGCGCTGTCGCATAAGTGGCACATGGGTGTAGGCACGCTCGACAATGGCTTTGAGACGTTGCAGTTGTAGCGTGCGCAGTTGCTTCAGCGGCAGAAAATCCGGTGCGCTGATCGGATTAAAACCGAGGTTCTGGCTCAAGTGTTTGGTCATATGGACAGTCCTAAGAGTAGAAAAGGAAACCCGCCCGAGGCAAGCTTGAAACCATGGGCGGGTTAAAAAATGACATTAAAAAGAGGCGTTTTTAACGCATGAGTTGTTTTTCAAGGTAGCTGACTACCTGACGGACGTTGGGATCGATTTCCATCCGGTCCTGAACCAACCGACAGGCATGGAGGACGGTTCCGTGGTCGCGTCCACCAAAGGCCTCTCCAATCATGTTTAGAGAACTCTCCGTCATCTGGCGGGAGAGATACATGGCAACCTGTCTCGGAAAGGCTATGTTCTCAGGACGGCGCTTGCTCGTCATGTCAGCCAGACGAATATCGAAATGTTCAGCCACCCGTTTCTGGATGGATTCGATGTTCACGGTGTACTTGCCCTCTTCATGCAGCACTTCGCGCAAGAGACCTTCGACGACTTGGAGTGTGAGCTTCTTGCCGGTGAGAGAGGCCAGCGAAGCCACGCGGATCAACGCACCTTCGAGGCGGCGGATGTTGGTGCGGATGCGGTTGGCCAGAAAATTGATGATTTCCTCGGGCAATTCCACGCCCATGGCCTTTTCCTTCTTTCGCAGAATGGCAAGGCGTGTTTCAACGTCGGGCGCTTGAATTTCTGAAACCAAGCCCCACTCAAAACGGGAAACAAGACGTTGTTCCAGGTTTTGAATTTCACTGGCAGGACGGTCGCACGTGAGAACGATTTGCTTGTGCGACTCGTGAAGGGCGTTGAATGTGTGAAAGAACTCTTCTTGAATGCGTTCCTTGCCCGCAAGGAATTGAACGTCGTCAATCAGCAGAACATCGGCCTGACGGTATTTGCGGCGGAACTTGACCAGTTGATTGTTCTGAATGGCGTCGATGTATTCGTTGGTGAACTTCTCCGAAGAGAGATACATGACACGGGCACCCTTTTTACTGGTCGTTACGTATTGGCCAATTGCGTGCAAAAGATGAGTTTTTCCAAGTCCCACACCACCAAAGAGAAACAGGGGATTATAGGAACGCCCAGGAGCCTTGGCCACAGCCAGTGCTGCCGCGTGTGAATGATTGTTGTTTTCCCCGACGACGAAGGTGTCGAAGGTGTTTTTGGGATTGAACAACGCCCCGTTTTCCTTTGCGGGGGCAGGTGCAGCGCTTGCGGTTTCCACCGGCTCTGAAATTGCGGGCTTCGGAGGTTCGACTTCCGCCGGGGGAGGAGGAGTGGGAGGTGCCACGACGGCAACGGTGAATTTGACCTTGAATTCCTGGCCTGTTGCCTGCGCCAGAACGTCTTTAATCAGCCCCAGATAGTTGTCTTGCAACCAGAGTTCACAAAAATCGTTCGCGACTTCAAGCCCGATGGTGTCGTCTTCCAAAGATACGGCTTTGATGGGTTGAAACCAGAGATTGTAAATGTCTGGATTCAACATCGAACGCAACAATTGCTGCGCTGAAAGCCAAATACTGTCTGCCGTTGGTTGCATGGTGTCAAATTGTGCCAAAAACCTAGAGATTTCCGAGATTATTCACCAACATCATTCGATGGTTGGCACGCCCATCCCAGCAAGGTTCCCATTGTCAATCGAAATGTGGCAATTTTACTTAAATCGGCCAGGAAAATGTCACATTTCGACAGTCCCTTTTTTAAATCGTTTATAAATATTTGATTATCAAACATTTAAAATATCTTTCCCCACGATTTCCCGTGGCCTGTCTCTGTCTTTCAGAGACCTCCCGGTTCTTCCCGAACCGGATGTCTATCGTTCTAGTCAATCTGCCCATCCAAGACTAGGACAATATATTAACTCTTGTTCACAAGTTATTCACAACCCATGAAACCCCTTTAAAAACAAGCATTTCATGCACTTTGTGACAGAAAAGGCGCCCGCGAACGGGCGCCTTTTCGCGAGAACTAAATTCTACACATCATAGTAGAGGTGGAATTCGTATGGATGCGGGCGCAGGCGCAGGGCGTCATCGTCTTTGCGCTTCTGGCTGATCCACATTTCAATGAAGTCGCGTGTGAACACGTCGCCCTTGAGCAGGAATTCATGATCCTTTTCCAAGCAGGTCAATGCTTCGCCGAGGCTGCCAGGAACATTGGGGATTTTCTTGAGCTCTTCTGGTGGCAGTTCATAGATGTTTTTATCCATGGGTTCGCCGGGGTCGATCTTGTTGATCACACCATCCAGACCGGCCATCATCAGGGCGGCGCAGGTCAGGTAGATGTTGGATGAACCATCGGGAGGACGATATTCAATGCGCTTGGCCTTCGGGCTTTCGCTGAAGGTTGGGATGCGGATTGCAGCGGAGCGATTGCGGGCGCTGTAGGCCAGGTTCACTGGGGCTTCGTAACCAGGGACCAAACGCTTGTAGGAGTTGGTCGTGGGGTTGCAGATGCCGCAGAGGGCCTTGGCGTGCTTGAGGACACCACCGATGTACCACAGAGCCATCTGGCTCAGACCGGCGTATTCTTTGCCGGGGAACAGGGGTTTGCCCTTCTTCCACAAGCTCATGTGGGTGTGCATGCCGGAGCCGTTATCACCGAAGAGGGGCTTGGGCATGAAGGTGGCAGTCTTGCCGTGCTTGCGGGCGATGTTCTTCACAATGTATTTGAAGAGCATCATGTTGTCAGCGGTCTTGACGAGGGTGTCGAAGCGGAAGTCGATTTCGGCCTGTCCGGCAGTGGCGACTTCGTGGTGCTGACGTTCAACGAACAGACCAAGCTCTTCCATGGTCAAAGCCATTTCAGTGCGGATGTCCTGTTGTTGATCTGTGGGGGCGACTGGGAAATAGCCTTCCTTGTAGCGGATCTTGTATCCAAGGTTGGGCATTTCATCCCGACCGGTATTCCAGACGCCTTCGTCGCAATCAACGGAGTAGAAGGTGCCGTTGCTCTTGCTGTCGTACTGGACGTTGTCGAAGATGAAGAACTCGGCTTCGGGACCGAAGACGGCCTGATCGGCCAATCCGGTGGAGGTGAGATACTCTTCGCCACGGCGTGCGATGCCGCGAGGATCGCGATTGTAGAGTTCCTTTGTTCCAGTTTCTGCGATGGTGCAGGTGATGGAGAGGGTTGGGACTTCGCAGAAGGGATCAATGAAGGCGGTGTTGGGATCCGGCATGGCAAGCATGTCGGAGGCTTCGATGGATTTCCAGCCACGAATGGAGGAACCATCAAAACCGAAACCGTCAGTGAAGACTTCTTCGGTCAGTTCGCGAATAGGAACGCTGAAATGCTGCCACGTTCCAAAGGTATCGACGAATTTCACGTCGACCATTTTAGCCCCTTTCTTTTGGGCCAAATCGATAACGTTTTTTGGTGTGCTCATTGAGTTTTAGGGTTTGGGTATTAAAGGAAAATTCGGCGTGCGTTGTAGGCAACGGCGTCGAATATTCCGGCTTCAAATTGCCTGATCGTCCGTTTCAGAAGTGCGAATGCGAACGACGCGCTCCACGGAGGAGACGAAAATTTTCCCGTCGCCGATTTTTCCGGTCTTTGCGGCTTTGACGATGGCTTCAACTGCCTGATCGGCCTGGACATCGGAAACGACGACTTCGATTTTGATTTTGGGGAGGAAATCGACGGTGTATTCGCTGCCGCGATAAATCTCGGTATGGCCCTTTTGGCGGCCAAATCCCTTGACCTCAGAGACGGTCATTCCTTCGATTCCGAGTGCAGCCAAGCCATCCTTAACTTCCTCCAGCTTGAACGGTTTGATAATCGCATCGATTTTTTTCATTCGTGTTGCTGGCGGATACTAACAACCGAGGGACGGGTGTAAACATGATTTTGAAAAAAAGCCGCATTTGGGTAGGAAATGAGGGAAAAGGAGGAATGAAATTATTTTTTTTCGAAAGTTACTTGACGAATAAACTGAAGAATGCTTTATTACTTGCGGATTAGATAGAAGATTTAAGGGCTAAACCATAAACATTGTTCTTTGTCAGCCCACACGAATTTCGAGTATGCAGTTGTACAAGTATTACTCGAGAGTCCCCTAATCCTACGTTTGTACTAAATTCGAAAATTCCCCGGGCTTCTTGGTCATCCTCTGACCACTTAGCCCGGTTTTTTTGTACTCATTTATCCTGTTTTTAAAGGAATCGGCAGTGTTTCTTTTCTTGCTCCGGCCTCCGGCTGGTTTATCGTTTTAGGAGCATGCGAATCCTGATTGTCGAAGATGATGCAAAAATAGCTTCGTTTATCGTCAAAGGTCTGAAACAGACCGGTTATGCCGTGGACTCCAGTGCAGATGGCGAGGAGGGCCTGGCTTTGGCGTTGTCAACACCCTACGATGCTGCCGTGGTGGATATCATGCTTCCCAAACTCGATGGTCTGAGCCTTATACAACGATTGCGGAGCCGTAAAATCCATACGCCGGTGATCATTCTCAGCGCAAAGGCCACGGTGGACGATCGTATCAGGGGGTTACAATCGGGGGCGGACGATTACGTGACGAAACCATTTGCGTTTTCAGAGCTGGCCGCCCGCATTCAGGCTCTTATCCGTCGTGCCACACAGGCGGTGGAGCCAACACGGATGAGCGTGGGGGATCTTCATCTGGACTTGATCAGCCGGGAGGTGACACTTGGAACTGAAAAGGTGGATTTGCAAACACGCGAATTTGCGCTGCTCGAATATTTGATGCGCAACGCCGGACGACCTGTCACAAAAACAATGATTTTGGAACACATCTTCGATTACAGTTTTGATCCCCAGACCAATGTGATTGACGTGCTGGTCCATCGGCTGCGTTCCAAGGTCGATCCTGATAAAACACGCCTTCAAACATTACGCGGAGTTGGCTATGTCCTCAAACCTTCAACTACCCCTGTTTCGTAGCGTCGCGTTTCGCTTGAGCCTGTGGTATGCGCTGCTTTTTGCGGCTGGGACGGCGCTTTTACTGGTGATGGGCTACTACATGGTGGAACGGGAATTCGAAAGCAAGGAACATGAAATCATTTTGTCCCGGCTGAAGGAGTATGCAACGGTCTATCAGGCTGCGGGCTCGGAAGGTCTTAAGCAACGTGTTTTACGAGAAAACAAGCCGGGCGACGAAAAGGCGTTCTACGTCAATCTTGTCACACCTCAGATTACAATCCCGATTCTGGTTCCCGACGAATGGGGGGGCTTTGTTCCCGAGCGTCAAGTGGGGGTTTGGAGGCAGATGGAGATCAATCGCATTCGAAAAAATGAGGAAAAGGATTTTGCGCTGGCTCAGGTGGAGATGCCCAACGGAGCTGTGCTGCAAGTGGGACGAAGCATAAACACTCGAAAGGCACTCTGGGCTCCATTTCGCAGAACGGCTCTGCCCGCAGGCCTTGCGGTGGCGCTGGTCGGATTGATTTGCGGAACGGTGTTTGCCCATCGCGCGATGTTGCCGGTTCGGCAGATTGTTGACACAGCGCAACGGATCATTTCCACCGGAAATTTGGATGCACGCGTTCCCACACGCAAATACCAGGATGATCTGGATGAAATGGTGAGACTGTTCAATTCCATGCTCGATAAAAATCAAGAATTGATTAAGGCCATGCGGGATTCAATGGATAATGTGGCTCATGATTTGCGCACGCCATTGACCCGGTTGCGCGGTTCGGCGGAGCTGGCACTGCAAGAGGGCCCGGATTCGACAGCAGCAATGCGTGATGCTCTGGCTGATTGCGTGGAGGAATCCGAACGGCTCCTGAGCCTGTTGAACACCATCATGGATATTGCCGAGGCAGAATCTGGCACCATGCCGTTGCACAAGGAAACATGCGATTTGTGCCGTTTGATTCGTGAAGCCTGTGAGATTTACGAGTGCGTGGCTGAGGAAAAGAAAATCACTTTGAAAATGGAATTGTCGGATTGTTGCGAAGCGGTTGTGGATGCCAATCGGATGCGGCAGGTGTTTGGAAATCTTCTGGATAATGCCATCAAATACACACCTTCTGGCGGGACGGTGACGGTTTTGGCAAGGAAGGAAGGCAGTCTGGCAGTGGTGGAATTCTGCGACACGGGCATGGGCATTCCAGTGGAGGAGCAACCTCGGATTTGGGAGCGTTTGTACCGCGGGGACAAGAGTCGTTCCCAACGCGGCCTCGGGTTGGGACTAAGCGTGGTGAAAGCGGTGGTTCAAGCTCACCATGGACAGGTAACAGTGGAGAGCGCTCCCGGAAAAGGGGCCCGGTTCAAAATTGCTTTGTATGCGAAAAATGATGACGTCTTGAGTGCTTCTTTTGCGAAAACCTAAACGGTGGATGAAATTTGACGTGCGAACTTGAAGTTGCGATTCTATAAATATCTAAACGATGCGCCTGTTAAACTACATAGAAATAGAAAACTTCAAATGTTTGGGAGATATCCAGCACATTGATTTGGATCATCCAACCGTCATAATTGGGCCAAACAATTGTGGAAAAACAAGCGCAATCCAAGCAATCGCCCTCTGGGCTCAGGCCATAAAAACTTGGTGGGATGCGAAAAAGGAAACAGAGGCAAGGGAAAGAAAATCAACGGCATTGAATCGTCTGGCCATCACGGCTGTTCCAGTGCAAAAAACGCGTTATTTCTGGCATAATACTCGTGTTCATTCTGGCCATGGAAATGTTCTAATGTCCATTTCTGCAGGACTTCCTTGGAAGGGGAAGGTTGTTCCAGTAAAGATGAACTTCAGATTTCCTGGAGATGAATTGGTTTATTGTGTGCCGGATGATTCGGTGATTGAAAACGAGGGGCTATTGGAATACGCAGCGCACATCAATGTTGAGCTTCTTTATCCGATGTCAGGATTGGTAACAGAGGAACCTGTCTTGAAAACCGGTCGCATCAACGTTCTGCTGGGGCAAGGTGAAACCGCTCAAGTGCTGCGCAACCTTTGCCTGATTGTGAAAAAGGATACACCTGAGGATTGGAAGAAGATCAAAAAGCTGGTGGAGAGACTGTTTTCGGTCACACTTGGAGACCCAGAAGAAAACATACGCGGATCAATTGAACTCTATTTTGAACAGCCAGGCGTGAAAGAAAAGTTGGACGTGGCCCTGGCTGGCCGGGGATTTCAACAGTTGTTGTTGATTTTTGCCTACCTCTTCTCACATAAGCGCAGTGTTTTGCTTATAGATGAACCTGATGCGCATTTGGAAATTCTACGCCAGAAGCAGGTATACATTCTACTTCGTGAGCTTGCTGAAGAAAACTTTTCTCAGGTAATACTGGTAACACATTCAGAAGTCATTTTAAACGAAGCGTTGGAACACAACCTGACATTCATGATTGGTGGACATGCTGAAAATTTGACAACAAGGGAAATGTCCAACAGTGCATCTGGTGAAAAGTCAATTAGAAGTGCCCTTGAATATTATGGCGCGGAACATTATGTAAAAGCACGGGAGAAAGGTTATGTTTTGTATGTGGAGGGAGGAACAGATATTGACATGCTTCACGCCTTGGCGGTGCGTCTCGATCATCCGGCAGCAAAAATCTGGGATGAGAGTGTAAACGCGTATTATGTTCGAGATAATCATGCTGAAAAATCGCTCAATAGCGAATTAGAGCGAGTCGAATTCGGATATGGAATTAATCCCAAAAATCACTTTTTCAATCTGCGGAGTTTGATTCCCGATTTGTGTGGAATTGCCATTCTCGACAATGATGGAAGAGATCACAAAGACAGCAACGAAGGGGGGTTGACGATAACATACTGGAAACGCTACGAAGCTGAGAATTATTTCATCACACCAGAAATCCTCAGTAATTATGCAAAATCTGCCTATAGAGAGTTGGAGCTGTTTCAGGGGCATGCAACAGAAATAAAAGAAGAGTTGGACAGACTTGTTCTCGAGCGGGTTTTTAAAGGAGAAAAAAAGGACTACGATACTTATAAAAGTGCCTCTTCAGAAGTTGCAAAACTGATTTGGGAAACAAAGACAGAGAGAATAAAACTTAGTGATTTTGCAGAGGATTTCTTTCGACAATTGTCAGGACGTCTCAACGAACCAATGTTGTTGAGAAAAGGGGAACTGCATCAATTAGTGAAAGAAGCTCATCTCGAAAACATTTCTGATGAAGTGAGAAAAAAGTTGGATTTGATTTCAACCCTTTTTAAAAAAACTCTTGAATCATAGTTGGGTAACTTGCGTTCAGTTATCCACATGAACGCACTGTTGAGTGCGTTCCTTCCTCAAGAAATGACCATTTATTTCGTTCCTCGGTCGTCTTCTGGCATTTCCTCGTCTCCGCCAGCGGCTTGGGCGTCGAGATCAATCAGAATATCGCGGGGCTCGGCTCCCTTGCTGGGACCGACAATGCCGCGATTTTCGAGTTCATCCATGATGCGTGCTGCGCGGGTGTAGCCCAGGCGCAGACGCCGCTGCATGAGGGAAACGCTGGCCTTATGCTCGCTGCGAATGACTTCAATGCACTGCTGAATGAGTTCTTCATCCTCGTCAATACCGTTGTCATCCATGTCCAGACTGCTGGTGTTGGTGAGCTTCTGAAGCTGCTGGTGAATCTCCATTTCGTAGCTGGGTTTGGCCTCGGAGGAGATGAAATCAACAATGGATTGAATTTCCTGGTCAGTGACGAGCACGCCCTGGGCGCGAATCAGTTTTGCTGACCCGGGTGGCAGGTAAAGCATGTCGCCCTTGCCGAGGAGTTTGTCTGCACCCATGGAGTCGAGAATGGTGCGGGAATCCACCTTTGCGGCGACTTGGAATGCGATGCGGGCCGGGATGTTGGCTTTGATGACGCCGGTGATGACGTCCACGCTTGGGCGCTGGGTGGCCACGATGCAGTGAATGCCAGCGGCACGTGCCATTTGAGTGATGCGCGCGATGGCCATTTCAACATCTGCCGGCGCAACCAGCATGAGGTCTGCAAGTTCGTCGATGATGACAACGATGTAGCTGAGATAATCCGGGATGACGATCTCCTCTTCGCGTGGCACGACGATTTCCTGGTCGAGCTGGACAGCAAAACCTTCTGAATTGGTTCCGATCTTGTCTTGTTTTGATTCCAGTGGCAGTTCCGGCTCCGGTGGGGGGACGGGTTTGTTCTTTGGCCGGTCGTTAAAGGATTTGATGTTGCGGACGCCGACACGGGCGAAGATCTGGTATCGCTTTTCCATCTCGTTCACCACCCAGCGAAGGGCGAGAATGACTTTCTTGGGGTCGGTGACGACAGGGACAACCAAATGGGGCAGGGCGTTGTATTGCTGCAATTCGACGACCTTGGGGTCGATCATCACAAAGCGCAGTTTATCGGGGCTGAATTTATAGAGCAGGGATGCGATGATGGAATTGATGCAGACGGATTTGCCGGAGCCAGTGCTGCCTGCGATGAGCAGGTGGGGCATTTCAGCAAGATCGGCAATGATCGGCTGGCCATAAACGTCCTTGCCCAAAGCGAGCGGAATACGGCACTTCGTGTTTTTCCATTCGTCGGTTTCGAAAAGGTCACGCATGATGACCTTGGTCTTCACGGCATTGGGGACTTCAACGCCAACGGAGCTTTTGCCCGGAATCGGGGCGAGGACATTGATCCGTTCGGCTTTGAGTGCCGCAGCGATGTTGTTGGTCAGGTTGGCGATTTTTTCGAGTTTGACGCCGGGGGCTGGATGCAGCTCGTAACGTGTAATGGTGGGCCCCTTGGTGATGTCTCCCAGGGAGACGTCAATGTCGAATTGTGCCAGAGTCTGCTGCATGAGACGGGCATTGCCCATCAGCTCTTCCTTGGTCTCGGTTGGCTTGATCGATGTATCGGGGTATTGGAGAAAATCGATGGAAGGCAGTTTGTAGTTGCCAATCTTCGGTGTCGCGGCAACGGCGATGACCTTGGGCTTGTGAGGCATCATTTTGCCTCTGGGATAAGTGCGGGCGGCGGGGACTGGCGCTGTGGCAGGCTCAGATTCCTCTTCGGTTTCGTCTGGTGTCTCTGCCTCTTCCGTCTCCTCGGTCTCTTCTTTTTCTGTCTCGGAAGTTTCAGCTTTGGAAGGAGTTGGCTCCTCCTGTTTTTCGGCTTCTTCAGTTCGAGTTGGTTTCAGAACGGAGTTTTTTCCAAGAATATCTTCTGTGGTGGCGGCGGCGATTTCCCGACCCGAGATGGTTTCGCCTTCCTTCACGGGGATGGACTCTGGCTTTGCCGGTTCAGGAGATTTTTTGCGCGGGCCAGATTTGGCCTGTGGAACACTCAGGTCACGAACGGTTGGCTCTGGAACGGGTTGCAGGTCGGCTCCAAGGCCGGATTTGTCTTCTTTTGACTGTTCCTTACTCTTATCCAGCTCCTCCTGTAGTTTACGGGCCTGTCTTTCAAGGGCGCGTTTACGGCGCTCCAAATCTTCCGTCGTCATCGGTCCCTTGCTTAAGTCTTCGTCCTCCTCCAAGTCTATGCCATTTCGGTTGGCCCACCATTGACGGCACGCGGCGCCAAGCTGGAAGCTGGTCAGGTAGAGCAGGCTGATGACGTAGAAGGCTCCTAGAACGATGGTGGCGCCAATCTTGCCGAAATTGCTAAGGATGTATTGGTAAAATAGGCTGCCAGCCAGTCCCCCGACGCTTGTCGTGTTGAGCTTATGCTGGATATTCTGCAGAAAGGGGACTTCGTTTTCGTATGTGCTCAGGAGTCCCATGCAACAAATGAGAAGCATGGCGGCCCAGAACCAGCAGTGTCTGATATAGGAAAGAAACCGGAAAATGTATCCGAGCCCGAATACAAATAGGAGCACGGGTACAATGTAAGAGGAAACGCCGATGCTGTAGAATAGCAACCGGGATGTTTCCGCGCCAATAATGCCGCCCCAATTGTTGGGGATGCTATTGCGCGGCACCAACACCGATTCGGTGTCATGCGGTTCATAGGAAAGCAACGCAACGGCAATCAGCAGCGCTGCAAAACAGAGCGCTATGCCGATGACGTCGTGGATTCCCCGATGAGCTAGTTCTTGTTCTTCTGAGGCTTTTCGAGCCATGGGGAAAGTCTAAATGCCTTCGTATAAAGTTCAATCTGAAATGAGCTCTCCTGACAGTCTTCCCAAACGGGAGGCTCTCTGATAGCTTTAAACCATGAAAGATGTTTTCAAGCTAGTGCGAAGGATGGGGCGATGTTTGTTTTTCTCGATCCTGGCTTTTTCCTGGACGCCGCTGTTTGCCGCGCCGCCGGTCTCACTGGTGGTTCATGCTGGCAAGCCGGCCCATGCCATGAGTAAGAATCTATATGGAGTATTTTTTGAAGACATTAATTATGCCGCGGATGGCGGACTGTATGCCGAGATGATTCAAAACCGGTCGTTTGAATTCATGGATTCCAACACCTTGTTTGGGTGGACGATGGTGCGCAAGGGGACGCCCTTGGGAAACATGTTTATTGAGACAGAGCGTCCGCTGAACACCAATAATCCACATTTCCTGCGGATGCAGATTTCGGACTGTGGTGATGGCGTGGGCATTCGTAACGACGGGTTTGGCAATATGGTCATTGGGAAGGGCTCCAATTATGTGTTTTCGATTTACGCCCGCGTTTTGGATGGGAAGGACGGCATTCTGGTTGCACGGCTCGAAAACGAGAAGGATGAATCGTTGGGCCAGATGGCCATGGCGGGCATTGCCCCGAATTGGAATCATTTCCCTGGCACAATCAAGGCCACTGGCAGCTCGACCAATGCGCATTTGGTGATTTATTTTCAGACACCTGGCACGGTGGATATCGACATGGTTTCGCTGTTTCCAGAGAATACTTTCAAGCAGCGTCCAAACGGGATGCGGGCAGACTTGGCACAAATGGTGGCCGACTTGAAGCCTTCCTTTGTGCGCTTTCCTGGCGGTTGCATTGTTGAAGGGAAGGATCTGGCAAACCGATATCGCTGGAAGGATACGATTGGAGATGTCGCCGAACGTCGCGGTAATTGGAATCGTTGGCAGAGTGCCATGCCGGAGGCTCCCGCCCCGCATTATTTCCAATCCTACGGCCTGGGATTCTATGAGTTTTTCCAGTTTTGCGAAGACATAGGCGCGGAGCCATTGCCGGTGCTCAACTGTGGCATGTCCTGTCAGTTTCAAGATGCGCAACTGGTCCCGACAGATGAACTGGACCCCTACATTCAAGACGCGTTGGATTTGATCGAATTTGCCAACGGGCCGGAAACCAGTTACTGGGGGGGCAAACGTTCGGAGATGGGACATCCAGAGCCGTTTCACATGAAAATGCTTGCCATTGGCAATGAGCAATGGGGGGACAGTTATTTTGAGCGTTACGACCGGTTTACAACCGTGCTTAAGAAGCAACATCCTGAAATTGAAATTATCGCCTCGGCAGGACCAAATCCGGACGGCAACTTTTTTGATTCAGCTTGGGCGCACATGAGGACCGCAAAGGCTGATTTTGTGGATGAGCATTATTATCGCGTGCCATCATGGTTTATCAATCATGCAGATCGTTATGATCGTTATGACCGGAACGGACCGAAAGTGTTTGCCGGTGAGTATGCAGCTCACACGCCTGATCGCAAAAACAGCCTGGAGGCGGCACTGGCGGAAGCGGCATTCATGACGGGAATTGAGCGAAATTCTGACTTGGTCGCCATGGCGTCATACGCGCCGTTATTCGCGAGAAAAGGCTCGGTTCAATGGCCTGTAGACTTGATCTGGTTTGATGATTCGCGCGTCTACGGCACACCGGAATATCAGGTGCAGAAATTGTTCAGTCTTCATCGCGGGGAACAGGTTCTTGCCACCGATATTTCTGACAAGCGCCTGCCTTCCAGTGCGTGCGGTGGAATTTGTTTGACAACATATCATACCGAGGCCGAGTTCAAGGACGTCCGCGTTACAAGGGGGACAAAGGAACTGTTTGAAGGCAGATTTGAAAAACAGGCGGATGGATGGACGACTGACGCTGGAACCTGGACGGTTAAAGATGGGAGATATCATCAATCGGACGTGACATCGGTTGCCACATCCAGCGCTGGAAGCGCGGAGTGGACGGATTACACCGTGACATTAAAAGCCCGCAAGATTGGTGGGGATGAGGGCTTTATCATTGGAGTGCGCCACTTGGGTGGCGGCTCGAAAATCCAATGGAATTTGGGAGGATGGGGCAACAAGCAGCATGGTATTCAGGATTTGAGCGGAGGAAATGACCGCATCGTGGAAAGGGTGCCGGGCACCATTGAATCTGATCGGTGGTATACGATCAAAATTGAGCTGAAAGGCACGCGCATGAGTTGCTACCTGGATGGAGCCCTGATTCAAAGCGCAGATATTCCCGTTCATCCCACACAACGCTTTTTTGCCACTGCCAGTCGTGATCCCAAAAAGGATCTGATCATCATCAAGGCTGTGAACCCCACAGGAGAAGGAACCACCGCTCGAATCACGCTTGAAGGACTGCAACAAATCCGTTCCACGGGGAAGGCCATTGTGTTGACAAGCAAGAATCCTGGTGATGAAAACTCATTCCTTGAGCCACTCAAGATCGGTCCCAAAACGGAAGAGGTGTCTGGGTTCAAGCCGAGTTTTCGTTATCATTTCAAACCCTATTCGCTGACGATTCTACAGATCGAAGCGGAACGATAATCAACAAAGGGGTTGCTTCAATGGAAGAGCTTGGAAGTCACCAAGCTCTTTTTTTGCAGGCACGGACGGTAAAGTGTTTCATCCCGTAGATTGGGCGGCCATCGACACAGAGGAATCCATCCGCTGTCAATAAACGCTTCTCGTTGTCAACAGCCGTGACGACGGCTTCCACTGTGACGTGTTTGTTGGTGGGAACGATCTGACCGCGGTAAACCCACTCGTGCGGTTGATTTACGGCTACGGCTTCCCAGCGCACGCCTTCCTGATGGCCCCAGCGCTGGATGGCCATGTATTTTAAAAGTTGCAGGAACGATTCCAATCCGAGGGATCCCGGTGTAACGGGGTCCTGGTAGAAGTGCGCTTTAAAAAACCATTCATCGGGATTCACATTCTTGATGCCACGAATGTAGCCGAGCTTTTGTTTCCCGCCTTCCGGAATGTAGCAGTCAATGCGATCCACCATGCGGAGTTGTGTATCCGGGAACGGTGCCTGCGTTGGAAAATCCAGTGATTGAGCTGCGGACATTTCCTCTTTCGTAGGCTGGTAAAGAACGGCATCGCGAATGCCTTCCTGATGGGCAAGGGCAGCCTGCGGGAAAAAGCCAAAATAGGTGTCACCTTTATAAACGAGACCCAGTTTTGAACTGACTTCATAGTCAAACCACTGAAGGATCATTCCCGCGGAACTTGAGAGGCGCGTCATCTTGGCCCGAATGGTTAGCGTTCCGATGTTTGGAAACACGGGCATGAGTTGTTTTGCCGAACCACCCAAATTTCGGAATGAGACATCGACGGGACTGGCCAGTGCGGATCCGACGTAGGCGGCAAGCCAGCCGCAGGGTTGGAGCGCAATTTCTAGGAGAACGGCAAATGGCATGTCCCCCTGACGGTTCACGCCAAAATACCATTCGTTGGGCGGCACGTCATATTGTGCCTCGGCACTGGAACCCGCAGTCAATTTGAACGGCTCGCCTTGAACTTCGGTGATGCGATCCAGAAAAAGATAGGGTGGTCCCGGAAGCCGCGCAATGCGCCGCGTCTTGTCAAAGATACGGTAGGGTTCACCGAACGCTTCGGATGGATTGCCAATTGAAAACGCCAAAATGCTGCGGCTATCGTAAATTGCTGGTTTGGAAGCAGGTGTGTTTACTGGAGAAGCGCTGCTCCACACATTACGCAACATTTCACGCGTAACGCCTGCATAGCGCAATGTCATGTTGGTGATTTCAACAATGGCCTTGCCGTCGGCATACATCAACGCATCAGCGATGACGAACGGTTCAGGTCCGTAACCCAGTTCCTTGATCGAAATTTCGTAGGTGACCGTCCGGGTCGTTTCCAGAACCTGTCCACGGCATTTGAGCTGACTTGCCACTCCAGGCAAAGGTTCCAGAACCGTTGTGCCGGATTCAGCAACCCATCCCATGCGAAGCAGAAACACGCGCAACGTGTGCAGGCAACATTCATACATCAATGTGCCGGGCATCACACGGTCGTCAACAAAATGGCAGGTCAGAAACCAGTCATTTGGATGGATGTCCGCTTCGCCGCGTATCAATCCCAAACCAAAGCGTCCACCCTTGGGATCCAGTTTTGAAATGCGATGAACGAGGTTCATCTTTCCAGAAGGCAGTGTGACTGGATTTGCGACTTTGATCCCTGCAAAGAGAGATCCAAAGCATTCTGCCAGTCTGCCTTGACGCAACGCGTCGAGCTGGTCTTTGGAATACGATTCCACGGTCTCCATCGGGACAAACGCCTCCCAATCCGCAGGGCGTTTTCCTGGCATGGGCTTGAGGTCCATTGTGGTGCGCACCACGCCCTTGCCGCCGGCCAGTTCTGCAGCGGTGAAGAATCCGGCGCAGCCATCGGTCATTGTCAATAATGGCTTGCCATCCACCGTCGCCTCAAAGTGAAAGCGGAACAGGCGCGTATTTCCCTGATTGAAGAAATGGTCAATGTGGATGTCGTAGGAAATTACTTTGCCGGGACCGGGCAAGCCGCAATGGAATCTAACTTTGGCGTCAAGCAAACGGTAGACGGCATGGCCTTCCGTGTGAAAATCAATTCCAAGATAACCAGAAAGGAACAGGTCAGCCTGCCCTGCTTCCACCGCAATGCACGTGGGAATTCGTCCGCAATCCAGATACCACGCACCGGGGTGAATATCGTGTTCTGTAACCACACTTCCGTTGGTCATCGACCTCGCTTTGCCCTTGATTTCAACAATGCGGTCCACCAACATCAACGGCTCGTCTGGCAGACGCACGCGTGTTGGAAACGTATCCACCTTGCCAAACTCCGCTCCCAGGACTTTGGCGACAGAGCCGCGCGCAAATTCCAGGCAGGCATCACGGTCCAGAGCAATTTTGCGGCTTGCCGCCTGTGGTTTTGGAACAGCGGTTGATACAGCGTTGGAACCACTTTTTAAAAGCACGGATTGTTCAGAATGGGCCAGCAAATCAAACTGGGTTTGCACCGTGTTTGCAAGTGTTGTGAACAGGCCCTGTGAGAAATTCAAATACGCTTGATGCGCTTCCAGAGTGGTTACTTGACACTCGGCCATGCGCTTGAGCAATTGGGCTTCAAACGGGTCATCGAACAGTGTTGGAGAAGCCGCTGGCGGCTGGATGGATGGCAACGTGGTCGGCACGGGAGGCGACTGCGTAACGATGGCGTTTTGCAACGTATTGGCCGGTGTTGCAACTGTGGTTTGAACTATGAATAACGGGGAGCCGTCAATTGGGATGCGAACGGTTTTTGTCTTTGAAATTTCAATGGGGATTGGGGGCGGATACAGACTTGTCAAGTCAAGGGCCAGACCTTCTACAACAAGAGAGCCGAGCAGTCGCAACACGCCCAGAACTGGTTCCTGTGAGGAAGCGCAAATGGAACGGGCCAAATGCGGCTTATCATCCAAAATCCGGCTGATCATGCGGGTGCAGGAATTGCCGGGCCCCATCTCCAGGAAAAAGCGAATGCCGGAATCGTAAGCGGCGTGAATGACGCGTGGAAAATCAATACAGTTGCTGGCTTGCGCTACGATTGCATCGGCTGCGGTTTCACGATCAGGCGTGTAGGCACGGCCCCAGCCACCACTGAAGAACTGGATTCCCGCTGGGGAAGTTGTTTCAAACGAATGCAACTCACGATAGGGCTTTTCAAACGGGCGCAGCAATTCGCAATGGACCGTGCTGACACCAGTAAGTGGGAACCAATGGCAGTTGAGACTCCGGACAACGGCATCCACGTCTTTTGCATTGCCGCCAATGACGCACTCATCGGGCGTGTTGACGATTAAAACGTAAACATGCTTGCGTTTGCTAATTGCTTTCAGAACGTCCCCGGATGGGCAATCAACAAGGCCGGTCTTCCATGTCACTTCCTTATCCGTTTTCCAGGCACGGCGAAGCTGATCCGATGCGCCCGTTAAATCGCTGCTGAAGAGTGTGGATGCCGTGACGCGTCGCAGCATTTCATCGCGGGCTTTCCATGCACCAAGCGCAAAAAGGCCGGTGGATTCACCCAGGCTGTAACCGATGGAGGCACTGGGGCGGATGCCAAATGACCGTGCAAGGTCGCTCATGATCGTTCCCAAAGTCACTTGCCCGCAAATTCCGGCTCGGTGATCCTTGTCAAGTGAAACGGAATGTCCGGCGTTCCAAAATTGATCGACAAACAACTGGCTTGCAAGTGATTCGTTGGTACGATCCTGCACCCGTGCAATTTCCGACCACCGAACCAGAATTTCACGCCCCATTTCTGGAAAACAATTGCCCGCCCCCGGAAATACAAATCCAATTCCGCCGGAAAGGCGTTTTTCTGGCGGGGTGTAAAATAAACGGTCACGATCGGCACCAATACTTGGAACTGCCTCGCCGGTTTGAATGCTTTTTTCTGCCAGATCAAGCAATCGCAGCAATTGGTCTTTGTCCTGCGCGACAAGGGCGAGGAGATGTGGCTGCGTTTTGCCGCGATTTGTCAGCCAGTATTCCCGGGCAAGATTTTGAATTGGAGCGCCATTGGAGGCCTTTTGACCCAGTTTCAAAATCAACCCTTGAAGCTCCGCTTTGCTTTCGGCACCCAGCACAAAAAGTATGTCCTGTGCCGGTTCTGCAAGCGATGGGAATGTGGGGGCAGAGATCTCACTGGCTTCCAAAATGACATGGCTCCAGTTCCCATCAATGCTACCGGAATTGACGCCGGCTCTGCGCGGGCCATTGATTCTATTATGTGCCCAATATTGATTAAACACTGGTGCCAGAAGTGTTTTTGAAGTGGCTAGTTCATGCAATGGCTTTTGCAGTCCGCGCAATGCCGGAATGATTTCACTGGAAAGCATCAGGCATGTTTTGGCAACGGACATCAAGCCTGCAGCGGCTCCTGCACAACCGATATCGGCTGCAGTATTCCCCAGTCGACAACGGCTTTTTCGGTCTTTGGAATTGAAGAAGGAATTCAGGGCCAGAAGTTCTGCCTGATCCTCCTCTGGTTTTGCTGCTCCGTGGGTTTCAACGTAATCCACCGTTGTTGGATCAACATCGGCATCGAGATAAGCACGTTTCAGGGCACTGGCACAACTTTTGGCCGGGTCAGAACTGGAAGCCGAACCTATTCCCCTCACGACGGCATACACTTTGTCCCCGTCTCGCACGGCGTCGTCCAGCCGTTTGAGCACAAGAGCAACGGCTCCTTCGCCCGGAACAGGGCCATCGGCCTTCTGGTCAAATGGATGGGGTGTGCCGGTGCGTGAAAAGTGATCAATCGAATCATCGGCAATGAGGGTTCGCAAATCGCCTGTCAAATCAACAGCTCCGGCGACTGCCTGGTCGAGTTCCCCATTCTGAAGGGCTCGCATGGCGATTTCCAAAGCTCGAATGCCCGAATTGTCTCCGGCACTGACGGTGTGACTTTCTCCACCAAAATGAAATTCCTTTGCAATGCGGCTGGCACAAACTCCCGCCAGAGCGCCAAGGGTGCGATCAGCATTGAGGGGTGGAGGATTTGAGTTTGCATCCAAGTCTCCCGATTGAGCAAGCGCTACCCAGCGAGAGTGGAAATCTGTTGTTCGCGAGTCCAGTTCAAGCCCAACAAACACACCGGTTCGGTCCGAAGCAGTTGATTGATTTTTGACATCAAGCAGTGCGGCCCTCGCGGCTTCGAGCATCAGGGCTTGTTGTGGGAGCAGTTCCGCCAGTTCTTTGGGGGGAATGCGATAACGGTCCATCGGAATTTCAATGTCCGTTTCATAAAAACCGGGAAATCTGTAATCAGAATTTTTTTTGGAGGAAGGGACATTGAATCCGCGCCATTGCTTCCGTTCTGCGGGAGTGATGCCGTCGTCTCCCAGAACCCTTTGACGGAACGCCTCAAGCGTATGCCACGGACCTGCATGGACACCAAGGCCAACGATGGCGATGGGAACCTGCTGCTTCTTGCGTGGTGCTGAGGAAGACCTGACTGGGACGGACTGGGTGTCTCCCTGCCATTCCTCAATCAAAACATGGGCGTTGATGCCGCCAAAGCCAAATCCGTTGATGGCGGCCCGGCGTGGAGTGTCCTTGGATCGTCGCTCCCACGGACGGCCTTCTTTCAGAATGTCAAAGGGACTTCCTGAAAGCGGAATTTTACTGGAAGGCTGTGTAAAATGAGCCGTTGGGGGAAGATAATTGTGCCGAAGTGCAAGCAGAGTCTTGATGAGACTTGCAGCGCCTGCGCCTGTCAATAAATGACCGATGTTTGCTTTGACAGCGCCCAGAACGCATTGACCGGGCTTCCAGCCAGAGTTGTTCCATAATTTGACCAGACTTGCGAATTCCACTGCATCGCCCACGGGCGTTCCGGTGGCGTGACACTCAATGAAATCAACTTGCTGGGGAGTCCATCCGGCTTGTGAATAGGCTTGATGAAGCGCTCTTAACTGTCCCTCCGTTGACGGCGAAAGAAGGTTCCCGTCGAGATCGTTGGAGAGGCCAACACCGCGAATGACAGCGTAAATCCTGTTGCCGTCGTGCAAGGCATCCGACAAGCGTTTGAGCACGACAATTCCCGCGCCTTCACCGACGATGAGGCCATCAGCCGAAGCGTCAAATGGGGAACACCGTCCCGAGCGTGTCAGAGCCCGCAACTGGCAAAAGCCCATTTGCGTGTAAAGTGAATCAGGGCGTGAGAAACCGCCAGCCAGCATGGCGTCAGCGCGTCCCCCCTGGAGCTCATCACATGCGAGTTTGAGTGCGTAAAGTGAAGAAGCGCAAGCGGCATCCAGCGCGTAAGAACCACCGCCCAAATTCAATGCCCTGGCCAGCAGTCCGGTGGGAAGTCCGGTGACATGACGATTGAGAGCAAAGGCATGGCCGTTCCATTTTTTTCCCGAGCGCAGCGCCAAAAGGATTTCCTGGCAAAGAGCTGAAGACGTGGAAGTCGGCAGGGCAATATTGCCAGCAATGACGCCGATCCGCCCGCGGTCTGCATTCTCCAAATGCGCATCCTGAAAAGCGGCGCGTCCGGCATGTAATAAAAGGTGCACGGATGGATCAAGCCGCGGAAGCCATTCCGACGGGAGGTTCAGACCTGCGGGATCGAGTTTGAAATGATCAATAAAACAGCCATGATTGGTGTAGACAGAGTCTACAGTTCCAGGAATGGAATTGTAGATCTTCTTCGAATCAAGAATCCATCGTTCCTGCGGAACAGGACGGCTTGTGTCTCCGGCGCGTTCAATCAGTTTCCAAAATCCCTCAAGGGTGCTTTCTCCCGGGAATATGCCGCCGATGCCAACAATGGCAATCGGCTCCCTTACTGTCGTGCCGCTGGCGTGACTATCCTTCATTGCGGCAGGCTGTTCTGACGGAAGACTTCGCGAAGCGCTTCGTCGATCACGCTTTCATATCCTTCGATCACTGCCAGAAGGTTGCCCCGGCGATCGTGGAAACGGAGTGTGGCGTCGACCAGTGCGTTTTCAGCGGATTTGATCTGCACCGACACCTGACATCCTTCCTTCGGGAAGGTGGAGACGTATTGGTGCAGGTTGCCAATGGCGCAAGGGAGACACGCTGCTCCGAGACTCTTCCAGCTCCATAGAATTACCAGTTGGAACGCTGAATCAAGCGCGAGTGGATCTGAGAGCCAGGATGGCCGCAACGGATGTTGAACCCAGTGTTTCGGGCTGGGAGCGGCTTTGACCCATGCAGCGGCTTCATTGCTACTCGGGCCGAACTCAACCATATCAAGTCCCTGAAAATGGCTTCCGTGGAACAATTGGCCATCATTATAAGAATAATGACTGCCATTTATGGTGCGAGGCGACGCTCCTGCCGGCGCTGCTGGAAGCGTTTCTGTAAGCAGAATGTCTGCACGGGCATGGACAACCTGATGTTCGCCAAGCTGACTCGTCAATTGAACCGGCACAATATATAGTCCATCACGCGCATGGCCGGTGCCTGAAAGGACACTGACCTTTGGCAGGTCGTTCTTGTCAAGCAACAGGCCCTTGAGCACTTTGAAATTCTCGAATCCGTGAAAATACAATCCCGGATTATCGTGCATGGCACCATGACCAAGCCATTCAATCATCAACACTGAGGGGAGGACAGCACGCCCATTCAAGACATGGGATTGAAGGCACGGAACAGTCTTGACGTCAATTTCACGTTCAAAGGCGACGTTCAATGCCCCGGGCTCGACAATAAACGAAGCGTTTGGTGGCGTTGCCAGAACGAGAACTTCAACAGGATTGTCTCCTCGTGCAGAAATTTCCCTGGCGAACAAATCTGTTCCAGCCTGGAGATCAATTAGGCCGATGCCTTCGCGCTCGAACAATTTTTTCAAGCCTTCGTTGACCATGCCGCCGTTCCAGGGGCCCCAATTGAAGGAAACAACACGACATTCGGGGCGTTGTCGCGCTTCAAACTGCGCCATCTTATTCAGCACTTCATTGGCTGCGGCGTAGTCCACCTGACCGGTTCTGCCAAAGCGTCCTGTGTAGGAAGAAAAGAGAGCGATTACTTTTAATTCATCCTGTCCAGCAGCGGTGAGGAGATTTCGCAAACCATCGACTTTTGTGCCGTAAACGAGATCGAACTGTTCCGGTTTTTTATCTTCAATGCGCCGGTCGGCAAGGACTCCCGCCCCATGGATGATGCCCCGGATCGGACCCCATTGGGAGCGGATTTCAGCAACGACATGTTGCACATCGGCTGCATTGCGGGCGTCTACTGCACGGTAAGCAACTTCCACAGCACCCGCCGCTTTTATCAAACGCAGGCATTCGCGGATTTCGCGCTGTGCCATGATTTCTCGAAACGCCTGCTCGATTTTCTTTGGAGAACTGTTGCTGTTTGCTCGGGCGACGAGAGCCTTTTTGATTTCGGCCTCGTTCGTCAGATTGATCAGCCATTCCGGTTCTGTGCTGGCTAGCGGGCTGCGGCCCAACAAAACCCATTTGCAACCGAATTGACGCGCCAGCCGTTCCACGGTTTTTGCAGTAATACCACGTGCGCCACCGGAGACAACAATGACATCATTGTGGTCAAAGGCGGGGGCTTCAACATTCTTTTGTGCAATGGTTTCAATTTGCAGACCGACGCGGCCCTTGGCCGTGAGACCGACTTCAATCGGGCCGTTCAAAAAGAGCTCTTCAACAATTCCAGTCGCCGCTTCCGGCTGTGAAGCAAAAGTTGGATCAAGATCCAACGCTTTGCAGTGAACTTCAGGCCATTCGTGACGCGCTGTTTTGACAATGCCGGCAAGACCGCCGCTGATGGGATTGGCTCCGGAGTCAAAGGCTTCACGGGCGCCAAAGCCAAACTGGCCGTCAATACTCGAAACTGTCAATAAAATACCACGCGCTTTCTTCAACGAAGGTCCGGCAGTCTGAATCAAACGGAACAGGTCCTTCAATTGGGCGTCTGCACCATTGTTTTGTGGCCAGAGCGCAACAACTGCGGCTGGCTTTTCAGTGGGCGCTTTTGAAATCAATTCGGAAGGCAAACCTCGCACCACCGCATGGCCGAGTTTCTTGAGTTGAGCTTCAACATTGGAAGCCAACGGCGAGCCATTTTCAGAGACCCAGACCAGAGAATTTGCGGGCAGCTTGATTGCTGGTCGCGCGTTGGCGTTGCTCAGGGCAACTGGACGGACAATTTGGCGTCTTAACTGCACATTTGAACTTGCGACGGTATTGGTAATCACCGGATTTGTGGCAACGGCGGGCGTGGAGGCTGGAGCAGGGACTGTCGTCAGAAACTCAACGATTTGTCGCAACGTTTGAATTGTCCCCAAGTGCTCAGGTTTGATTTCTGGCGCAGTGGGAAGCAAGGTTCGCAACGCAGCCATGATTTCGACCCGTTTGATGGAATCCACACCGAGATCAGCATCCAAACCCATGTCGAGATTCAACATCTCCGTAGGGTAACCAGTTTTTTCCGCAACAACACCCAGCACGGCGTTGGTCACGGTAGAAGCGTCAACCTGAGAGGGCGTATTTTGAACAGTTGAATGGGTTTCAACCGGAGTCGGGGCTGTTGACGTATGACTGATGGGAGAAGTTCCCAAAAATTCAACGATTTGGCGCAGCGTTTGGAGCGAGCCAAGGTGGTCGGGTTTAATTTCGGGGGCAGCAGGTAGACGGGTGCGAATTGCCGCCATGATTTCCACGCGCTTGATGGAATCCACGCCGAGATCAGAGTCCAATCCCATGTCCAGATTGAGCATTTCAACGGGATACCCGGTTTTCTCTCCAACAATTTCCAAGACAACAGTGCTGATGTCTGTGTTCGAAGCACTCGTTTCCACCTTTTCTGGTGTTGTGACGGGCGCTGCCACTGCGGTCACAACGTTTGATGGGAACGAAGCGGTGGATGTATTGCCTTGAGAAAGAAATTCGGCTACCTGACGCAAAGTCTGGAGCGAGCCCAGGTGCTCAGGTTTGATTTCTGGTGCCTGAGGCAATTTTCCACGAAGCGCCGCCATGATTTCCACCCGTTTGATGGAGTCGATTCCAAGATCGGAATCCAATCCCATGTCCAGAGTCAACATTTCGGCGGGATACCCCGTCTTCTCCGCGACCACATCTAAGACCGTTTGTGTAATAACGGAGGAGGAAACAGATTGAACCGGAGCGGGGGTTGCAATGGGTTTTGTTTCCAGAGCGGGGGGAGGTGTTGGAATGGAAACTGGAGCGGGAGCTGGCACCACCTCTGGAGCAGTAACCGGAGCTGGGGCAACGGCTGCAACCGGTGCAGAAATGCTTTGAGGAATCGCGTGTGTGACAAAACCGTTTGCTGGCGCAGGTGACACGAGATCCCTGCGTTGAGTCAGAAGGGATTCCAAAGTGCGGCGCGCCGCATCCTGACTTTCCAGAAATTGTTTATGCAACCGGGCTGTTTCCTCCTGCAATTGCTGCAGGGCCATCATCCCTTGCTGTGCGATGAGTAAAGCGTCACTGGCCTGCGCAGTGGAAATGTTGGAAGAAGCCGCGGGCTGAATGGGGCGTGGTGTTGCTGCGGCTGGTTGTGGAACGTTGATTGGATGATGAGCAAAACCGTTTCCATGGCCATTACTCGCACCATTGCCGTTTGTGAAACCATTGCTGTGTCCATTGCTATGAACATGCAGAGCGCCATTGCCATTCGTGCCATTGGAGTGGCCGTTGGAACCGTTCTTTGCAACGGCGGCGCGTTTGGGCTTGGGATTGCGATGGTTTGCGCCTGTCAAAGGAATCATCAGCGCGGCTTTGCCGTTCTGGGCTGTTGACTTTGGAGTTTCCTCCCAACGTGTCAAGTCAACAGCATGTCCGAGTGCTGCCACGCGACACAGTGTTGCTGCAAGATCAAAAACGCCGGAACGCGAACCTTTTGAAGAATCAAGTGCGATGGCATCCACTTCCTTGCCCTGAAGTATGGCCTGCACAAGATCACTCAAGACGTGACCAGGGCCCATTTCCACAAAAGTGGTGACTCCGTCCGCATACATGGTTTCGATTTGTGCCATGAAATCAACTGGCTTGACGATTTGATTGGCCAGAAGTTCGCGGGCTTGTTTCGGTTCGCTGGGATAGGCTTTGGCCGTTGTATTGGCGTAGACGGGGATTCGTCCGCGCTTGAAAGGAACGTTTTCCAGGGCGGCAGCGAAAGGTTCCCGTGCATCAGCGACAAATGCGCTGTGAAATGCCGCGGAAACTTTTAGCACGCGTGCGCGAACGGAGCGTTTGGCCAGTTTTCCGGCTGCCTGCTCAATTTCGTTCGTGGGTCCGGCCAGGACAAATTGGCTGGGCGAATTGCGGTTTGCCACGACGAGTTGGAGTTTCTCTTCTTTGACGAAGCGGGTGACCACGTCCTCTGAGGCTTGTGCGGCCAGCATTGATCCGCGGTCGCTGCCATTGCCGTGTGCCATCAGACGTCCGCGTAAATTGGATAGTTTGTGCAGGGTTTCGGTTTCCATGCAACCGGCTCCGCAGAGTGCCAGTAATTCTCCGTAGCTGTGTCCCGCAGCCGCTTCTGGGGTGATGCCAAAATAGGTCAGCACATTCATTGCCCCCAATCCGGCGGCCCCCAAGGCTGGTTGCGCAATGTCGGTTGATTTCAATGCCTCTTCCTGCTTTTTCCGATCTTCATCGTTAAAGGCTGGATATGGATAAACAAAATCACTCAAACGTTGTTGTCCGCAATCCGGACGAACGGTGGCAAACACACGGTCGGCAGCGGCCATGGCATCGATCATTGCCGGAAATTGGCAGGCGAGATCGCGGAACATGCCGACGTATTGTGAACCTTGTCCCGGAAAGAGCGCGCCAAGCTTGCCCCGTTTTGGACCTGTGCCGAAAGCGGCGCCATTTGGCAAGGACCAGGTTGTTTTTTCGGGATGCTTGTCAAGCATGATGAGAATGGCATCCCGAACGGTGGCGAGGGGCGTGCCTTCAATGGCGGGAAAGAGCAACCGGTGACGGGCATTCCGTTGAAATTGCCTGCGGGATTCAGCCGCTTGAAAGCGAATTTGTGCCCAGGGGGCATCAACTGGCAACGCAGCAATCTTTGTGCGGATATCGCCAGCTTGATCGGCGCTGAAGGCAAAGATTTCTGTATCGCCATCCCAGCCGGGACGGCTCATTTCGCTGCTGGATTCTTCCAGAACACAATGAAAATTCGTTCCGCCAAAACCAAAGGCACTCACGCCTGCTCGACGTGGATGGTTGAGGCGCGGGAGCCATGGGCGTTTCTGAGTATTGACGTAAAAAGGCGATTGCCCGGGAGCCAGCTCGCTCACGGGGTGTGTCACTTTGATGGTGGGGGGCAACACTTTGTGATCGAGTGCCAGGGCGGCCTTGATCAGACCAGCCACGCCTGCGGCAGCTTTTGTATGCCCGATCTGGGATTTGACTGACCCCAGGGCGGCCCATGTGCCCTTTGGTTGGACGGCGCGGAACACTTCGTTGAGAGATTTGATTTCCGTAGCGTCACCGACCTTTGTTCCTGTGCCGTGGGCTTCGACCAATTCAATTGTATCTGGCGTGATGCCGGAATCGGCATAAGCGCGGCACAATGCTTTTTGCTGGCCACCGCTTTGAGGCGCGTAAATGGCTCCGCCACTGCCGTCACTTGAAGAGCCAATCCCCTTGATGACTGCGTATATGCGGTCCTTGTCCTTGCGGGCGTCAGAGAGGCGTTTCAAGACCAGCATCCCAATGCCTTCACCCAGAATTGTGCCGTCACAGGTTTTGTCGAAGGGCTTCGCATCGCCGGAAGGAGAGAGCGCCGGCGTTTTGCTGAAGCACATATACATGAAAATATCGTTGAACGTATCAACGCCGCCGGTGATGACCATATCAGAACGCCCCGCCGCCAGCTCAAGCCCGGCCAAGTGCACTGCCGCCATCGAACTGGCACACGCAGCGTCCACCACGCAATTGGTTCCACCCAGATTCAATCGATTGGCAATGCGTCCTGCTGTGACGTTGCCGAGCAGGCCTGGAAATGAATTTTCCTGCCACCCGACGTAGCTGTCCGAAATTCGCTGGACCACGTCTTCGGCGACTGTGTCCAGCACGCCTGCCTCTTTCAGGGCGCGACGCCAAAGTGGATGGCCCAATCGGGCTCCGAGTGGGATAACAAGTTCCAACGCGCCGGTGACGCCTAGAACCACGCTGGTCCGGTCCTTATTGAATGTCTTCTCCGCATACCCCGCATCCACCAAAGCCTGTTTGGCGGCCATCATCCCCAAAAGTTGTGTTGTGTCCGTGGCTTCGAGATCTTTTGGCGCGATGCCAAACTCCATCGGGTTGAAAGAGACCGTGGGAAGAAAGCCGCCGCGCCGCGCATAAGTGCGGTCCGGCGCCTTGGGGTCTGCATCAAAATAATCCGCCGCGTTCCAATGCGATGCCGGAATGGGAGTGATGGCATCCACTCCATTCTTGATGTTTCTCCAGTATGCCTGAAGACCATCTGCTTTTGGAAACAAACAACTGATGCCAACAATGGCCAATGGGACAGACTCACTCATTATATTGCAATGCTTTCTTCAAATCTTCGGGTTCCAACGGAGGACAATTGAGCAGCTCATTTGGCCAGGGGACGCCCTGATTACGCAAGGCCAGAGCCCTTAATTCAAATGCCGCACCATAAAGCAGAGATTTCGCCACATATTCCACGCGCCTGTTTTCCGGCTTTTCCAAGCTTGTGCCCTTCACCCATTCGTTAAATGCCCCCATGGCCGGACCACACCATATTTGATAATCCATGACCCTGGAAACATCTCCGGCATTGGCCCATCGTGAGCTCAGACCCAGATAACTGCGGAATACCAATGCCATCTTATGCTTCGGATCGCGCTCGGCCCGTTCCACCTCACGCGGGTCCCGCTTCAAAAAGAACTCTTTTGTTCTCTGCCACGTTTCCTCCACCGTTGCCCGAAAATATTGCTTTTCCAACACGGATCTTTCCGTCTGGGGTAACGCATCCAAACCAGGGAAAGACCTGTAAAGATCATACAACTTGGCGGCTCGCATTGGAAACATTGTTCCACGTTTTAATACTTGCACCCGGACACCCATCTCAAACATGTCCGCTGCAGGAGCCATTGCCGTGTCTGCCTGTTCCGCTTGGGAAAGCAGGCGTCGGACCGTTGAGCAGGAACCGGACTCGATACACGCCTGATTGACGGATCCCGTAACGACATAAGCTGCGCCCATCGCAAAAGCCGCCGCCAGGGCCGAAGGCGTTGATAATCCACCAGCCGCTCCCACTCGCAGGCGCTGCACGTAACCGTGGGCTTGTTGCATTCTCTGACATAAGGAAAGCATCGTCGGCAACAACGTTACCAACGGTCTGTTGTCTGTGTGCCCTGCTGAATCCGCTTCCGCTGTGACGTCCTGAGCCATGGGAACTTGCGCTGCAAGCCTGGCCTGCTCCTGAGTGAGTTCCCCTGTTCGAACTAGCTCATTTAAAATCGATTCTGGTGGTGGCGAAAAGAAAGCTCTTGCGACTTCCACGCGCGAGACCTTTGCCATGATCCGGTTGGGCGTCACAATTTGCCCTTGGGCATTCTGGTGAATACCCGTAACCCGGAAGCGTACCACTGGCAGGGTTAGTTGCAAATAAGCCGCAGCTTCCACCAAGCGGACCCCTTTACGCAGATAAAGATCCACCGTTGCCGCCTCACGGGCTGGCTCGTTGGGGCTATGAATCAGGTTTACTCCAAATGGTAAACTCCCTAAATTCAGCTTCAACCGGTCAATCGCTGCCTCAGTGACGGCAAGGTCGAGCCCAGCGGCACCAAAGAATCCGAGCATCCCCGCCCGGGCCATGGCTTCAACCAATTCCACTGAAGCAATTCCGTTTGCCATTCCTCCGGCTACGTAGGCATAGGCCAGACCATGATCCTGACGAAAGTGCAAATCGCCTAAGTTCTTCAAGGGCAAGGCAGGAACCCATCCGATTTGCCTTGCATCGCTTACGCTGGCCGACCTTTTTGTCTCCTCAACCAGGCCAAAATTCCCCTTCCGCTCCAAAAACAACAACGGTACATAAAGAGCCCCCATGACGCCTGAAAGCGCCATTAAGACACTATGCGATGGAAATTCATTCGAATTCCACCAAACCTCCTTAAATAGCCGTTGGTTCAATGTTTCAGTCTGCAATTTATTAATATAGTATGACCGGGACGAGAATTATACCCGCCTTTTCCTGTCTTGCTAAGCATTAATTACTTCACTTATCGGGAGATCCTGAAAATGAAAAGGAAATAAAAGGAAAAAACCACAATAAAATGGAGGTAAATGACACAAAAACGTGTTTTGGGTCGAGTGAGGAACGCCAATTGACCTAAAATATAAAAAAAAGAGAAAAATATTGACATAACCATTGCTATTTGAGAAAGTTCGGATACACACGGAAACTAAATAATAATATATGAGAACAAAAACACTAGTAGTGACGGCCCTCTGCGGCCTCGTTAGCAGTGCAGCTGTGATGGCGCAAAGCGTCTATTCACTTAATGCTGTTGGCTATGTAAACACTGTCATTCCTACCGGATTTAGCATTATTGCCAATCCTTTGAATGCTGCGACAAATACACTCTCTAGCCTGCTTGCCGGAGCACCAGAAGGAACGATGGTTTATAAGTACAGTGGCGCTAATTTCGACAGTGCCACTTTCAGCCAGAACGATGCCGGCGTTTTGACATGGGATAATGATCTGACCTTGGTCCCCGGCGAAGGCGCTTGGATTAACAATCCTTCCGCACCATTTACCAATACCTTTGTTGGTGAAGTTGTGACTGGAACAAACACCATTGCGGTGCCAGTAGGTTACTCTTTGAAGGGCTCGATCGTTCCTCAAGCGGGTGTATTGAATACCGACTTGGGATATCCTGCTCAAGAAGGTGATGCTATTTATCTCTATGATAATTCCATCAAAAACTTTGTGGTTAGCAACTATGGTCAGGATGATGCTGGTAATCTCGTTTGGGATAATATTCCAACAATCAAGGTTGGCCAAGGTTTCTGGATTTACACTACAACCGCCAAGAGCTGGACACGTGTTTTCAATTTGAATAATTAAGCTGAAAAACGTTAGGAGATTAGTTAAAACCAAAAAAACAAAAAAGAAAATTCAAACATGAAAAAAATACTCATCGCCCTTGCTTGCTTGGCAATGGCTGCAAGTAGTTATGCACAAGGTTTTGTGCTGTTCAATACACAAGTTTCAACTGTCGCGCAGAAAATTTATGATACGGATGGTGTTACTCCATTGAGTGGCACTGGATATCTGGCTCAGTTGTATGCTGCTGATGGAACTGTTACAACCGATTCTTCATTGGTTGCAAAGGGTGTTCCCGTGAACTTCCGTGGCGGCGTAAATGCTGGTTATGTTGTTACGACCTCTGGAAAGAACTCCCTCGGACAAGACTTCACCTCTAGCGTGGCGGTTTCCGATACTGGTAAAACCGTGACCCTTCAGGTTCGTGCTTGGGCTGGTGGTTCCATTGCTAGCTACGAAGCAGCTGTTGCTGCTAATGCTGCTGTCGGAAAGTCCAGCTTGTTCCAAGTGACCTCTGTGGCTGTTCCTGGAACTCCTGCTAACCTTACTGGTTTGACCAGTTTCAAATTGGTTGGTGTTCCTGAACCCACCACCATTGCTCTTGGTGCCATGGGCCTTGCTGCGTTGCTGTTCCGCCGCCGCAAATAATGTAAGTCTAGATTAGTTTTCACGAGCCGTCCTGGTATCAGGACGGCTTTTTTGTTTTCATGAGGAAATATACAGTTAAACACTTCATATAACGATGCCTGATTGGAGTGATTTATCTGGACAAGAATGTATTTAGTTGATAAAAAGTAAGTATATAAAAGGAAGTATCAAACAAACTTAATCTTTGGAGGAAAATCGTAATGAAATTGTGCCCTATGATTATGGTGCTTTTCTCAATCATAGGGAGTGTTGTGGCCCAAGGTTTTGTATCATTCAATACAATGAGCACATCTCAGAAGATTTATGATTGGGATGGTACGCCATTGGCCGCACGAATTATCTGGCTCTGTTGTATGCTGCTAATGGAACTGTGACAGATGACAGCAACTTGATAGCAAAGGGTGTTCCTGTGAATTTCCATACGGGTGTAAATGCGGGTTATGTTGTCACCAGCAATGGGAAAAACTCGCTGGGGCAATCATTTTCATCAAGTGTGGTAGTTTCTGATTCGACTGGCACTGTTACATTACAGGTTCGAGCTTGGGCTGTTGGCTCCATTCCCAGTTATGAAGCGGCTGTGGCTAGTGCCGATCGAATTGCAAAATCTTCATTATTCCAAGTGACTGCGGTGAGTGTCCCTGGAGTGCCTGCCAATCTGACTGGTTTTACTAGTTTTAAATTTGATGTACCAGAACCCACTACCATTGCTCTCGGTGCCATGGGGTTTGCGTTGCTGGTATTACGACGTTGCGGATAGTGGCTTGGTCATTTTTAAGGATTTTGGTTGCTAAATGGGGAAAGGAAACGCTGTATTTTCTCTAGTGCTTTGCATTCTGTTACTTAGGACACGCTTGGAATAAAAAAAAGAAAATAAAATCTTTTGACATAATGGAGATCATTACCTAGAGTCTTTCTCCTCTGGTTGGGGTCGTAGCTCAGTTGGTAGAGCGTCTGAATGGCATTCAGAAGGTCGCAGGTTCGATCCCTGTCGGCTCCACCATCCAAGAGACTAAGGGGGGGCAAGTTTTTCAATTTCCTTCTTCTAATCTGTTTTTCTCGAAATCAAGTCTCCAAATCGTTTGTTTATGGCAAGTGCTGGGTCTAGTGGCACTGAAACAGGTTTGCAATCTGGTGGAATGTTGATGATTGGGGTGGAACGTATCTTTTTCCCTTCAAATTGTGGGAGCCAGGGACGTTCGGCTTCGAACATTTCTGAGCACATATCACGGATCTCATTCAAAGTAAGAACAGCACCAGTCAGAGGATCCATGGCAACGGCATGAACTATATTTTCGGTATCGCCCTCCAAGGCGGCCTTGGCTGTTAAAATCTGTGAATTGATGTTGGTGATGCAGGCAGCGGCACATTGTGGGGGGATTTCTCCGATGCGAACGGGTTGAAGCCCTCTGTTGTCGGCAAATGTGGGAACTTCCACACAAGCGTTTAGTGGGAGATTGGTTATGTAACCGTTGTTCCGGACATTCCCCATGAAGCGGAATGGTTTTCCCGTGACGACGGCCTCCATGATGTAGGAACAGTATTCAACGCTTCGTTTTTCAATTTTCGCAGTCTCGAACTCCAGAGGATCAACTTTGGCATACTTTGCGGAGAGGACCTTGGAGTATTTGTAGTAAGCACCGCTTTCGCCACCAAAACTGGGCTCATCGCAATACAAATTGAGGGATTTTTGGTTCTTTCGGAACCAGGGCAGGTATTCGCTGAGGTGTCCGGTCGATTCGGTCATGAAATAGCCAAACTGACGGAAGACTTCACCGCGGACTTTTTCATTTTTGTAATATTCGGGTTTTTCGAACACTTCGCGCAGTTTTGGATAAAGGTCGCGACCTTTGTGTGTGAGCTTGAGGAACCAATCCATGTGGTTGATACCGCCGCAAAGAAAGTTGATTTCTTCCTTGGGGACTTCGCAATACCGGGCGATAAGGTCGAGGGTGGTTTGGACGCCGTGGCAGAGCCCAACAAAGGGAACATTGGTTGACTGCCCGAGCGCAAGGCAGTTGGCCGCCATGGGATTAGCATACTGAAGCATGATTGCGCCAGGCTTTGCGTAGCGTTCCATGTCACGCGCGATGTCAACCAGCACGGGGATGGTGCGAAGACCACGGAAGATCCCACCGGGCCCGAGGGAATCGCCGATGCATTGGTCAACGCCATATTTGAGTGGAATTTCGTAATCGAGACCGAAGGCGTCGAGTCCACCGATCTGGATCATGATGACGACGAAATCAGCGTCTTTGATGGCTTCCTGAAGGTTGAGTGTTCCCCAGACTGTGGCGTTGAGGCCGTTCTCCTTGATCATGCGTTTGGCAAAAGCCTCCATGCGCCGAAGTTTGGTTTCGGTGCGGTTCATCAATGCGAATTCACTTTCGGCAAGTGCCGGAGTAGCAAGAATGTCGCTGAGGAGAGTTTTACAGAAGACGACGCTTCCGGCACCGATCATGGCGATTTTTTGTTTTGGCATGGGAAAGATGATGACACGTGGGGGTTGTGGAATGTATCTTTTACACGGGTCATGAAACGATGGTAAAGGGTGCTAATAAAGTGTCAAAAGAATTATTGGATTTTGAACTGTTTACAGCATGAAAAAATCATCGAGAAATTGAAAAATTGACTCGATTTAATTCGAAAAGTTGTTAAGTTAGAATAAATTCCGATCGAACCACGAAGACTTATGGACATCATATTTAAATGCCCCCATTGTGATCAGGAACTGGAAGTGGATGCTTCCGGTGCTGGTTCTAAAATCGAGTGTCCAGCCTGTTCTCAAACGATAACGGTGCCCACAGCAGAGGAAGCCGCTGCTGTGGAGGAGGAAGAGTCGGATGAAGCCGCCGCTTCTGCTTCTGCTCCTCCAGCGCCAGAACCCAAACATTTTGTGGTGCCGGTGCATTCTACAAATGCGGAGGAACCCCTGATTTCAAAGGCAATGCGTCCATTGGAAGTGGCGGCAAAGGACACGGATCGAAAGCTTCGGATTAAGACCATTCGGCATCCCGAATGTGTGGAAGTTGGAAAGGACCGTTTTGACGAAAAGGTTTCGGCCTTTTTGGAAAAGATAGGACAGGAAAATATTGTGAGCATCAATACCATCAATTTCAGTTCAATTGATGTAAGCTCGCATCAGGCAGTGACGGATTTTGGTGTGGTGATTGTTTACAAGGGATAGAAGGTGTGATGAGGGGAATAGGGGAAGTGATGGTAGATTGTTTTCTCCAGCTGGTGATTGGCATCAGCTGGAGTTTTTTTATGGAGTGACGATCAGATGTTCTTTTCGAGATGGAGTTTCTTGAAACGATTTCTAACAGTGGCTTCATGCTTTTCGCATGAAGAAACGCATTACGGTGTCGCCGTGTTTGAGCATCTTGGTTTCTTCCCAGTAGGTTGGAAAGGTTAGGGTATCCCGTTTTGTATGTCCCATGATGAAGAGGCCGCCTGGCGCACAGAGCTTGGGGAGATCGGTGTTGTCGAGCATTTGTTGTGCAAAAGAGGTGGAACGGCATCCCACATTTTTGGGGCCATAGGGCGGGTCTGCGAGGATCAGGTCGAATTGTTGTCCGGCTGCGGCAAGCTGAGCAATGGAGGCAAAGGCGTCCTGAACTCTGATTTCAAGGGTTCCGACAGGCAGGCGTGAGGCTTGGAAATTTTCCCGAATGAAACCGGCGTGACGGCTGGATTTTTCAATGCAAATGGCGTGGGTTGATCCACGGCTCAGGCATTCAAGGCTCAGGGCTCCGGTCCCAGCGAAGAATTCAATGACGCGGGCTTGGAGGACGCGATCCCCAAGACTATTAAATACGGCTTGTCTGACGAGGTCAGGGGTGGGGCGGACATCGAAACCCTTGGGAACCTTTAGAATGACTCCAGCGGCTGTGCCTGAGATAATACGCATGGTTTTAAGAGTAGGCTTCGGCGGTTTCAGTGGAAAGCAGGAAAAGAAAAACGGCGGCCCGAATCATCGGACCGCCGTTTGAGAATTTTATTAAAGGCGAATTAGATGCCCTTGCTGATGATGAACTTCAACAGGTCGGACACGCGAACGGAATAACCCCATTCATTGTCGTACCAGCTGACGAGCTTGAAGAAGCGCTTGTTCAATTCAATGCCGGAACCTTTGTCGAAGATGGACGAAAGGGAGCAATGGAGGAAGTCGCTGCTGACAACCTGATCTTCGGTGTAACCGAGGATGCCCTTGAGATAGGTTTCGCTGGCTTTCTTCATGGCGGCAGCGATTTCAGCATAGCTGGTGTCTTTCGTGGTGCGGACTGTCAGGTCAACGACGGAAACAGTCGGAGTGGGCACGCGGAGGGACATACCAGTCAGTTTTCCTTTGACTTCAGGCAGGACCAAAGCAACAGCCTTGGCGGCGCCAGTGGTCGAGGGGATGATGTTGATGGCAGCACTACGTCCACCTTTCCAGTCTTTCTTGCTGGGGCCGTCCACAGTCTTTTGAGTGGCTGTGTAGGAGTGAACGGTGGTCATCAGGCCTTCTTCAACTCCAAAGCCTTCCTTGAGGAGGACATAGACGATTGGAGCGAGGCAGTTCGTGGTGCAGGAGGCGTTGGAGATGATGTTGTGTTTAGCAGCATCATATTTCTGGTTGTTAACGCCCATGACAACGGTGATGTCTTCGTTCTTGGCAGGAGCCGAGATGATGACTTTCTTTGCACCAGCGGTGATGTGGCCCTTGGCTTTGGTGGCATCAGTGAACAAACCGGTGGATTCGATCACGACATCAACACCGAGAGCTTTCCAGGGAAGGCCGGAGGGGTCTTTGGCGCTGACAACTTTGATTTCCTTGCCATTGACAACGAGGACGTCGTCTTCGAGTTTGTCAGCGGCTGATTTCTTGGAGGAGACTTCGCCTTTGAAAGCGCCTTGGGTGGAGTCGTATTTGAGCAAGTAGGCCAGATTGTCGGCAGGAACGATATCGCCAACGGCGACTACTTCAACTTCTTTTCCGATCAAACCTTTTTCGGAGATTGCGCGGAACACAAGACGGCCGATGCGGCCGAATCCATTGATTGCAACTTTAATTGCCATAGTCTTTTTTAGGTGAGTTTTAACAGAGTTTCAGACGCTGAAATCTTAGCGACGACGCGGATGCCGTCAACTCTACTTTTTGCAGCGGATCTGAAACAATTACATTATTATTTGTTGGTTGATTTTGTGGGGGCTGTTGCGGGTTGGGAAACGGGCACAGACGGCGTGGGCGTTTTCCCTGAATCCAACGGCTGGGTTTTCGTCTGGGAGACCGGAGCTGTGGCCGCAGGAACGGCTGACAATTTGTCGGCCAAAGTTGCCTTTACCGGTGGCTTACCAACAACGGCAAGCAACAGGGCAAGAACGAAGAAAACAGCGGCTACGTATTTGGTAATCCGGGTGAGAACGTTGCCGGAGCCAGCGCCGAAAAGGGCATCTGTTGCGGCTCCGCCAAAGGCTAGACCGGCGCCGGCTTCCTTCTTGGGAAGTTGCAGCAGGACTAACAGGACGAGCAAAATGCAGTCCAGAACCAACACCACGGTGAGAAATCCTACGAATAGTGCGTGCATAATTAGATCGAGTTCTTGACGATGTCAGTGAAGCTGCGAACGTCGAGGGCTGCGCCACCGACGAGGGCTCCATCAACATCAGGCAGAGCCATGAGTTCCTTGGCATTACCGGGCTTGACGCTGCCGCCGTATTGGATGCGGACACGGCGTGCCACAGAGTCGTCAAACATGGAACTGAGGAGCTTGCGGATGAAGGCGTGCACTTCCTGAGCTTGGGCGGCAGTGGCGGTTTTTCCGGTGCCGATGGCCCAGACTGGCTCGTAAGCGACGATGGTTTCTGCCATCTGGTCTTTGGTCAGGCCACCGAGGCTGCCACGGACTTGGGTTTCAATGACTTTTTCGGTTTTGCCAGCTTCGCGATCTTGAAGGGTTTCACCAACACAAACGATTGGCTTGAGGGAGGCGGCGTGAACGGCCAGGGCCTTTTTCAAAATCAGGGCATCGGATTCTTTCTGGTATTGACGGCGTTCTGAGTGTCCAAGGATGACGTAACGAACGGAGAATTCCTTGAGCATTCCAGCGGCAATTTCACCAGTGAAGGCACCGTAGTTGTTTTCGCTCATGTTCTGGGCACCAAGGCGGATGTTGGATTCCAGAATGGCTTTGGAAACGTCGCTCAAAGCAGTGAAGGGAGGGCATACAACGATGTCAACTTCCTTGACTTTGGCGAGTTCAAGTTTGAGCCCATTGACCAAAGCGAGGGCTTCGGCCACGGTTTTATTCATCTTCCAGTTGCCGGCGATGATTATTCTGCGATCTTTCTTTTCCATTTTAGTATCTTAAAAGTTTTTTTGGCGAAGATGAAAGGCAGCGGTTTTTTAAGGACCGCCGCCGGTTTTCTCCACCGGGAATTGTTTTAATTATTTGTCCTGAAGAGCAGCCACGCCAGGAAGGACACGGCCTTCGAGGAATTCGAGGCTGGCGCCACCACCCGTGCTCATGAAGGTGACTTTGTTGCCGAGTTTGGCTTTATTGAGGGCCTTCACGCTGTCGCCACCACCAATGATGCTCTTGGCACCGTTCTTTTGTGTGGCTTCAACAACGGCCTTTGCAACGGCGTTGGTGCCTTCGGCAAAGCGAGGGTCTTCAAACATCCCCATGGGGCCGTTCCAGACGATGGTCTTGGCCTTGCGGATGACTTCAGCGTAGCTCTTTGCGGTTTCGGGACCGATATCAAATCCAGCGGCTTCACCTTCGATGTTATCGGAGGAATTCAGGCGTGGGTTGACGATATCAAAGACGGGTTTGCCCTTCTTATTGACTTTGCCGGTGTCCTTCTGTTCGGCGACAATGTTGTCGGAGGGAAGGAGAAATTGGACTTTGCGGGCTTTGGCTTTGTCGAGGGCGGCTTTGGCAACGTTTGTCTTGTCGGGTTCGACGAGGGATTTGCCTGTCTTGAAGCCGAGGGCGAGTTTAAAGGTGTAGGCCATTGCACCGCCAATGAGGATGGCATCAGCTTTTTCGAGGAGGCGGTCGATGACGTTGATTTTGTCGGAGACTTTGGCTCCACCGAGGATGACGACGAATGGACGAGCTGGCTTTTCAAGTTCATCTCCCAGGAACTTGAGTTCGCGTTCCATAAGGAGGCCGGCAACGGCTTTGCCACCACGTTTGGTGACGATGTGGGCCACGCCTTCTGTGGAGGCATGGGCGCGATGGGCAGTGCCGAATGCGTCGTTGACATACATGTCAGCAACTTTGGCGAGTTTCTCGGCAAAAGCGGGGTCGTTGGCTTCTTCTTCGTTGTAGTAGCGGACGTTTTCGAGAACGAGGATTTCGCCAGCTTTGAGGGCGGCAGCGGCTTGTTCGACTTTGGGTCCGATGCAGTCGTCAACAAAGGAGACTTTGTAACCGGTCATTTCCTTGAGTTTTTCTGCGACCGGTGCGAGGGACATTGTGGCTTCGCGTTTGCCCTTGGGGCGGCCCAAGTGGGCGGCGAGGATGATCTTGGCTCCTTTATCGACCAGGATCTTGAGGGTCGGCAACGTTTCCTTGATTCGGGTTACGTCGGTAACGACCATTTTGCCGTCCTTTTCTTCCATGGGCACGTTAAAGTCAACACGCATGAAAACGCGCTTTTCGCGCACATCGACATCTTTAATAGTAAGCTTAGCCATAATAAATAGCGATAGAGGATACCCCGCCCATCGCCAGAGTCAAAGGCGAAATGCGTGAAAAATACGCAAACAGGCAGGTTTTTCGTGGTTTTTAAGTTGTTAAATTTGTGTTTTGGATTGGGTTAGATCGAGTTTCCTTACGCTTGCAAAATTTGTTTGCAGGTTTCTTTGAGTAATTCGAGGTGTTTCTTTGATTTTGCCTCGATGTAGCAGCGGAAGACGGGTTCGGTGCCGCTGGCTCGGAAGGCTACCCATTCATTGTTTGGAAGCAGAAATTTGAAGCCGTCGGTGGTGATGAATTTTTGGACTTTGAATTCGCCCACCTCCGTGAGGCCTTTTTTGAGGCGTTCGAGCAATGCCGCCTTTTTCTCGGGCAAAATGGAGATATTGATGCGTTCGGTGTAGAAGGGGCCGACCTTTTTTTCGATGTCTTTGAGAATGGCTTTGAAGGTTTTCTTTTCAGTGGCGACGAGTTCGGCCATGAGAAGGCAGGCCAGGATGCCGTCTTTTTCTGGAACGTGTCCTTTGACGCTCAGACCGCCCGATTCTTCTCCGCCGACGATGATGTCTTCGCTTTCCATGAGGGCACCAATGTATTTGAAGCCGACGGGAACTTCATACACTTTGACGCCAAAGAGGGCGGCAACGGCATCGACTTGTTGACTGCTGGGAACGGTGCGAACGACTGCGCCAGTCCAACCGCGGTTCTTTTTCAGGTGGTAAAGGGTCAGGGTTAGGACTTGATTGGGGGTCAGCCATGTTCCGTCTTGGTCCACAATGCCAAAGCGATCGGCGTCGCCATCTGTGCCGAGTCCGAGTTGGGCTTTGTGGGCGCGAACGGTTTTGCGAACGTCAATCAAGTGTTCAGCCTTGGGCTCGGGAGGAAAACCACCAAAGAGCGGGTCCAGGTAATCATGGAAAACGGTGAGTTTGGCCCCCGCTTCCTTGAGCAGAGTATCCAGATAGCCGCGTCCGCAGCCATACATTACATCGACTGCCACAGAGAGTTTTGCTTTTTTGATGGCAGCAAGGTTGACGAGTTTTTTGATCTGTTTGAAGTATTCTGGGCGCGGATCCATGCTCTTGCATTGGAAGGAGCCGGCGGGAGCAGCCTTGAATGTCCAATTGGCGGCCTGAAGTTTTGCAATGATGGCCTCAATTTGGTCGGTGGCTTCTGGCGGAGCGCCTGCGCCATCCCAGCGGGAGAGCTTGAATCCTGAGTAGCTGGGGGGGTTGTGGCTGGCGGTGATGTTGATGCCGCCAATCGCCTTGAGCCGGCGAATGGTGAAGGCGAGAACGGGGGTTGGCGTATCTCGATCAAAAATGACGGGGTCCAATCCGTTTGCGGCCAGGACTTCAGCAGTGGCAAGCGCAAACTGCCGTCCCATAAACCGACAATCGTAGCAAAGGAAAACCACAGGGGTTCTACCGTGAACGGGCGAATCAGGGGTGGCCAATTCGGTCTTGAGATATTCGGCAGTGGCTTGTGCGGCCAGTCGAACATTGTCAAATGTATAATCCTGGGCGATGATCGCGCGCCAGCCTGCAGTTCCAAACTTAATCACAGTGCTCATGAGATAATTATTGGATTTTCCACCAGCCCCTCATTTCCATTACCCGGCGGAGGAATCAGTCTTTCCAGTCAAATGCGTGTTTCTTGAACGCGTAGATGTAACCGACAAAAAGAATGCCCAGGAATGAGAACATGGAACCAAAGATCAGCCCTGCATTTTGCTTGAGCATGTCTTTATAGATGATGGCCCACGGGTAGAGAAACACGACTTCAATGTCAAAAAGGATGAACAGCATGGCCACCAGATAAAATTTGACCGAGAAACGGGGGGAGCCATTGCCGACTGGCAGCATCCCACATTCATAAGCAGTGTCTTTAATGGGGTTACTCTTTCCTTTTTTTCCACAAATGACAGAGGCCACAAGGATGCCGCCGGAAAAGAGTATGGCGACGAGTATCAGAATTGCCACCGGAATGTATTGCGTGATCTGCGAGTCCATGGATTGAACTTAGGAACCATTGGGGAAATTGGCAAGCGGGAAGAGTGGATTTTAAGCCCACTGGAGGACTGTTTTTCGGAATGCTAAAGACGGAATCGCCTTAAAATTGAGGCGCTTATTGCTGCCAAAGGCACTAATGCTGAAGAGAATAGAACGATGACAGCTCCGGTTGGCAGGTCTGTGAATGCTGAAATGAGGAATCCCCCCACCCCACTGAGTGCTCCCAGAATGACGGCAACTCCAATGGTGCGACGACATCCCTTGGTTAATTGAAATGCCGCTGCGGCTGGATTGGCCACCAGACTGTAAATCATCAGACCGCCGACGGTTTGGAAATTCACTGTCAGCACAACAGCGGTCAAAATTAGGAACAAGGTCCAGACCAGGGTTGCATGAATCCCGGTTGCCGCGGCCATTTCCCGCGAAAACATGATGGCTCGCATCTCTTTGAAGAACAAAGTGATGAATCCAGCCAAAGCCACGGCGGCTCCCAGCATTAGCCCCACATCGTTCCAATGACAATAGTTCAGACTGCCCCATAAAAGACTGCGCACATCATTGTCACTGCGCCCCATTGTTCCGAAAAGACCAATTCCAAGAAAGGCCAGTCCCATGCTGGCAGAAAAAAGAACCCCCATGACCACATTGTCGTCCATCTGAAAATGGTGTGAATTCCACAATCCAAGGGCAAGTGCTGTCACTGCTGCGCCTGCCAAAGCCGGGATGAGTAGGTATGTTCCTTGGAGTCCTGCCAGAGAACCAAACACTGCTCCGGCAAGCGCTGCATGTGCGATGCAGATTCCAAGGAACGGAATGCGCATTCCCACTATGAATACACCGAGTAATCCGCTTGATGCTCCGGCGATCAATCCACCAGCGATGACGGGAGCCCAAAACAACAAATCCATTACGGACCTCCCTTTGGAAGGATGGTAAAACGTCCGCCTTCGTGATGGATGCCAAATCCGGAGCCAAAAAGTGATGCGACTCGCTCCTCTGTAAACACCAATTCTGGTGTCCCTGTGGCGCGGATCATTCCCTTGTCAATGAGCACTACACGTCTGCAACATTCGGGGAGAGCCTCCAGTTCATGGCACACGAGCACAATGGCGATGGAACTTTCACAATACAGGGTTTGAATGGTTTTCACCAGTCGTTCTCGCCAGCCAAGGTCCAGATTGGCAGTGGGTTCATCGAGTAACAGCAATTTTGGGGATTGCGCCATGGCGCGTGCAATCATCACCTTCCGTTGTTCGCCACCAGAAATTTCACAGAATTTTCTACTGGCCAGATCCAGAACGCCGAGCCGGTCCAACCATTGGTCCACCAATTGCCAATCTTCTTTTCTCAATTGGTGGAAGAGCCCCACGAGACCGGCTCGTCCGAAGGATGCAACTTCTCGAACAGTTAAGGGCATTTCACTTCGCGCCGGGAGTTGTTGTGGCACATAACCGATTTGACTTCGCAGTCGGGTGAGTTGCAATTGATTCAACTGGCTCAGTTCGTGGCCGAGAATGGTGATGGAGCCGCTTGCGCTCTGCTGGAGGCCAAGACAACAACGGAGAAAAGTGCTTTTCCCAGCGCCATTTGGACCCAGTAGTGAAATCATCTCCCTTTCTGGAACTGCGACTTCATCTAGTTTTAGAATGATGCGATGGCCTTCCCGGACCGACAGGTTTCTAATATGAATGGAAGGAACATTCATCGCCGGGCGGTGGCAAGCAGGCTTTGGACATTGGCCGTGATCATTTGGTCAAAGGAGACCTTGCCGTTTTTTTGCACGGGGAAATTTTCAAATACGATGACTTTTGCTGAAAGCCTTTGTCCCAAGGCATCAGCGGTGCGACGGCCCTCGGGCAGATTGGCAATGACCAATTTGGCGGAATCCGTGGTCCCCGCGGCGATGGCGTTCTCAATCTCTCCTATGCTGGTCGTATCCGCAGCCCGGAATGTTGCTGTGACTTTCATGCCGAGCCATTGACAGAACTTTTGTTGATGAATGCTGGTGATGACAGGACAACCAATCAACTTCGCACGTTTGATTTCAGTGCGAACCCATGTTTCCTTCTCTTTTAGACGCGTTTCAATCTGGCTGAGCCGGGCATCGGCTTGGTCGCGCTTCATCCATCTCAGCGAGACGAAGGCTTGCGCCACCTCGCGACAGGCTGAAAGGTAGGTTGCTGGTTCATTCGGTCCGCCCACCTCGGCAATCTCAGTGATTTTCAGGCCTTCATGCTGGAGTTTTGAATCGATTCCCCTTTGAAAATCAAAACGCAATAGTATTTGGCAGGCGCGCAGATCATTCATTTGACTGGGACGGATGTCGAAGCTTCCAGGACAGGTTCCAGGTTCTGAAAGCCGCAGGATTTCGACATCCAATAAATCTTTGGCGGCGCATTCCAGGTAGGTGTTGGTGACTGCAACCCGCTTGTGAGAAGACACGGTGGCTTGGTCTCGTCGGTCGCATCCTGTCAATAATAATAGAAAAATGAGGATGCTGTAGATTTTTTGATTCATTTACTGGAGCGAATTAGCGGGATTGGAGTTGAAAATCGTTTTGGTTTGCCATCTGAGCGATGATGCCTCCCTGACCTGATTGTCGATACCAACTTCGGCCAGCCATTGGCGCATGGTCATCCTGGGATTTGGCGCTGTTGGGGATGGGGCCAAGACTCCAAATGACCCAGCGAACAGGTGATTCTTTCTGTTTTGAATAATATTTGCCCGAATCGCTTTGGCAATTTGGAAAGTCATCAGGCACCCAGAGGGAATAATCGGCAGTTGCGCTGCCGTTTAGCAGGCAGGGTCCTGGCGCCGCATATTTATAGGTGTGACCTCGGTTGAAAATATCCTCCATGTTTGCAGCCATGCCAGGCTTGTTTCCGCGTGGCAGGTACCCTTGGGTTGCAAGCTCAACGGGGAATTCACACCAATGCTCCATGAGGTCGGAATTACAGTTGACACGCACCGGGGGGAGTGCGCCGCCGTTGTCGTCAGAATACATGTGCAGAGCCAGTCCGACACAGTGTAATTCACCCCGCACCCGGGCTGCTTTTCCCTTCTCCATTGCGCGGGACAGGGCGGGTAACAGCATGGCTGCCAGTATCCCCAGAATGGCGATGACAACCAGCAGTTCAACAAGTGTGAAGGCCCGCCTTACGGATTGCGCATGGCGGGCTGTTTCAAAGTGTTGGCGTGTTATCAAGGTATGACGAAATAATAGTATGATAATAACTATTACTTGTAATACTATTTTACCATTCTTCAAGCTACTTTTGCACAGATCATTTTACCTGAATCAGACGGTAAAATTGTTGTGTTGCACCAGGCTCAAGAATAACGGTGCTTTGACCATTGATGATGACGGGGGTGTTTGTTGCTGCGACCCAGTTGGTGGAGGTCGCAGAATCTGCGCTGAACAACTGATAATTCCCCAGGGACGCTGGCCATGTGATGACGGGTTTGTTTGCAATGGCCAGCTCTGGTTCGGCTGATGTCGAGATTTCTTGAACAAACAGTTTGTAACCGAATGTGCCATCGGTGCTGGAACCGGATTCCTGAATAAAAACGCCCGTGGCATCAAAGCGATTGGTGGGTGCCGGCCCAAGGTCGTAAAGCGGATGAACCAATGGGATGGTACGGCCCTGTCCATCTGTGGCTGTGCAATGACGTGCATTCCAGTTGGAAGCAGTGGTCCATCCATCTGTCGTGACAAGGGTCAACCCATTGATGCGAACGCGCATCCCCTGATAATGCTCGCCACCGGTTGTGCGGGTTGCATCAAAGATATCGGCATGAGCCACCGAGGAATCGTTGGTTTGCATGACCGAAGAGAGCGAAATGGTTTCCGGCGCTGGGAGCCCGTAGTTACTGACCACAAGAGAAATGGAGAAGTGCAGGCTGGGATCAATGTTGTGTTCTTCGTTGATATTTTGCATGCCACCGTAAAAAAGCGATCCATTGGCAGTCACGGTCACGAGGTCTCCCTTCTTGAAGGCGTGGCCGGTGGTGGAATCGACGCTGACGCGGTTGACGTTTGCCGTCCAATCGGCATCGGAATAACTGTCACTGCCATCATGCGGTTCCCACGGCAGGTTGCCGTAATTCTGGGCCATCCAACATTCTGCACCGCCACGGTCTCCAGAAAACGAAGCTTGCACAAACACCTGCCACTGACCGCCTAGTTGATACATTCCGGCTCCACTGTTCCAGGGGATGAAATTGGGAGTTGAATCAAGCATTTCACCGGGATCGGTGATCAGAACTCCTGTGACCGTGAAGGGAAGGGTTCCTTTCCAGGTGCTGACGCCATTTGTGCCAACAGATTCGAGATTGGCAAAGGTTTCAGCGTGAAGATTAGCGCTTGTCAAATAACTGATGATCGCTGCGGCGTTGATGACAGTTATGACTTGCCTCGATATGACGTTCATATAAAATCTTCATACCATTAATCAGAGTATTACGTAAACATTAATTCGTATGAACAAAAATCTTCAGTCGGACGGCAAATCGGACCCGCGGATCGAATATTTTGACCGGCTGGCCCCGAAATGGAATACGGAGTGTTCCAATGCTGAGGTCAATCTGAGCCGGTTGGAGGAGTTGAAACCTCGGCTGGGATTGAGATCGGGCCAGAGGATTCTTGAGTTGGGCTGTGGCACGGGGCAAATCACAGGGTGGCTGGCCCGCAACGTGGCTCCAGGCCGTGTTGTTGCGGCTGATTTTGCTCCTGCGATGATTGAAAAGGCCAGGGCCACTGGAGCGGACGCTGAATTTGTGGTGGCTGATATCTGCACGAAAATTCCGGAGGGCGGTCCTTTTGACATGGTGGTTTGCTTTAACGCATTTCCGCATTTTCGTAACAAACCGGAAGCGTTGCGACACATTGTGCAGGGGCTCGCACCACGCGGAATTCTGACCGTGCTTCACTTGGTTGGAAGCGAAAAGCTGAATAAATTCCATGCAGGGATGCGCCCGCCCGTTTGTCAGGATCAATTGCCAACGAAACTCGAATGGAATGTGCTTCTGGAGAACGCAGGATTGCAGTTCACTGCCTTTGAAGACAGTGAAAATCTGTTCCTTCTCCAAGCTTCGAAAAAATCAGGGGTCTGATTGGAACCGCCGGAGGGCGTTTCTTATTTTAATTCCTGATATTTAAAATGACGGAATCGGGCTGTTCCGTTTCCACCCGCGTAGAGAGCGGGACGTAAATCCAGAAAGCCTCCGTAAATATTGTGATTGTAATTGGAGGTGTCGACCTGTCCGGCCAGCTCGGTCCATTTACCATCAACAGTTTTCACAGAAAGGGTGACTTTGTTAAAACGATTTTCGATTCGGAGAGTGCCCTGTTTTTTCTGAAATGCTGGCAGTGGGGCTTGAACCGATTTTCCGCATTGGTGCAGCACAATGCCGGTTGAATTGAGCGAAAGGCCAATGTGGCAGGCGTTGTTATAGAAAAGAAGCAGACCGGCGTCCGAACCAGACTCTGCCTCGACATCCACTTCCATGGAATAGGCCTTGTCTCCAGTGATGCGCGTTAGAATACGGCCATCAACAGGGGATTTTCCGCGTCCTGTCAAAAATAGAGTATGATCCTTGATTTCGTGCTTGCCTGCACCGGATTCCTTCCAAAACCGCCAGAACGGGTTTAGTTCAGCCTTGGAAAATTCGTCCGAATGCACAAGAGGAACTGGATTGGGTTTGCCTGGCGGGCGTTTGATTAATCCGGCGCTGTCTGAGCCGGGAAGGATCTTTAACCAGCCGTCAGAAGTCCATTCCAACGGTTCCATCAACGTGCAACGTCCCAGATTGTAATAGCCCTTTTCCACGGAATGATAAATGAGCCACCAGGAGCCGTCTGTTGCCTCAACTGCGGTGCCGTGGCCGCGCGACCACCACCTTTCCTCTGCACTGCTGGTGTGGACAATTGGATTGAACGGCGAAAGTTCCCAGGGGCCGATTGGAGTTTTGGAACGGGCATGAACCACCATATGGCTGGTCGCCGGTCCGGCGGTGCCGCCCTGAGCGACAAGCAGATGATAAAAACCCTGTCGATAAAAGAGTTTTGGCGATTCCAGACACACGCACTCAACCACCCAATCCTTTGGAATGGGCCAGGGTTCAAAAACCTTCTGGACCTTTCCAATAGTTGACAGGCCGTCTGGGGACAATTCGCAAACGTGGCCGTCGGACAAGTGCAGATAACGCTTTCCATCCGGTGTGGCAATGTGGCCCGGATCAATATTCGGAAGCTTCAAATCAACCGGCTTGCTCCATGGCCCCTCAATCTTGTCAGCAGTGATGACATGGATGCCATTGCTGCAAATATAATAGATATAGAATTTGTTTTTATAGTAGACAAGATCGGGTGCCCAGATGTCGCCATCCCAGTCTGTCAGGGCATTCGCAAGCGGGCGCCAGTCCACCAAATTGTCAGACTCCCAAATGAGAAACGCAGGGCAATACGTGCCGGCGGAATGTGTCATATAATAGCGTTTTCCCACTTTCACGACCGACGGGTCTGGGTAATCGCCCTTGAGAATTGGGTTTTGAAAAGAGCTGACTGATTTCCCGGTTTCCCCAGCTTCCAGAAAATGGGGCATACAGAGGGCTCCGCCTGTGGCGGCCACTGTCATTACAAAATGACGACGATTGACACGCATATATTTTTCAGAATTGAACTGACGAAGAATAAGGTGCTGCCAAACTCTGTGGCAATGAAAAATCACGGCGTTTCTGAGCCCGACGATACTATTTTTGTCATTGGAGGAATCGCATTTTTCTCGTCGTCACTGGAATTCATCAGCCTCATTTGGTGAAAAGGATGCAGCAAAGCCAGAATTAAATAAGGGAACAGGAATCCGAAGCAGATGATTGCTCCAATGGGAATGAGAATGAGTGGTCCTGGTGAACCAGACGTGATCGAAAACACAATGGAGACTACGGCCCAACATATTAGCAGCCAGATTGCATCCCATCCCATGAAAACTAGGGGACTTTTTGTCTTCCGGCATGACCGGCCTGCCAGAGCGAATGACACGCTCTGTGTGATGGCATATAAGCTGATAAGCAGGAACTCCACAAAAAAGGCAGTTGTCGTATTGCTTTCCCAGTCGGTGTTGATCACCGCAACAAATACTCCAAAAATTTCAGTCAATAAGAACGAGAAAAATGCCGTGATAAACCGGTTTTTCTTGTTCAAGACGGGCAACAAAAGCCAGAGCGCGGCGGTTGCAAAAACGTTGCTCACCATTGCCGGAGCGAAAATGATGGCGAAGTCGGATCCCAGAAAATCAAAATAGGAACCGAACTGTGAGACGAACCATTCCAAAAGCAGCGGCACTAGTATCCACAAAATGCCACGCGTCCGGTTAAAACGAGGTAACAACATTACCAACAGAGCAAGCCAGGGTATAATCTTGGGTATCGAGCTGGGAGGAGTGTAGGCGAAGGAAACCGGCGCGCCTTGTTTTGGCCCCAACGCTCCCAAATCTGAAATAGCTTTGATTTCAATTTTACCAGCTTTGACGGATGAAGGTACTCGCCATGAGTATGAGCAGGTGCCACCTCAGCCATATTCGAACGTTCCAGAATCGACTTTTTCACCATTCTGAGTGGCAATGAATTGGGGATGTCCGAGATTCTCTGTGTTTTCCATTTTGTAAACGGAGTCTCCCTGTCCGGCCAATGTGTAATTCATCCGTAAAATTGTGTGTCCATTGACAACGTGAACCGTATTGTTGAGCGGTCCTCCGACATTGAGAAAATTGGTTGCCTGTGAGGAATTTGTCACGCCTTGAGGCAGATATCCAAAAGCCTCGGAATTCTTTTCTTTAAGCCAAATCCGACACGAATAAGTGCCGACAGGTAATAGGACGTTGGTTTGTGATCCGGGCAAAAGCATGGTCACGGATTTATTGCCCGTTTTTTCGAGAACCACCTGCTGGATGTACTTGCCACCCAGAGTGACTGGAACCATTTCAACCTCTTGTTCTGACAACTCCAACTTGTAGTTCGGCACGTGTGGATCAAAAGTGGTCTCGACTTTAAAATAATGACCTTCAAAAAACAGATTCTTTGCGAGGTCGACGCAAGTCTTTGTTTTGAACGGCTGCAAATGATCTTCCCATGGTCGAATGAGAAGGGATGGATTACTATTGTCTGGGTTTTCGATTAATGCGATTTGGTAGGCACGCCCATCCAACTCCATTTTTCCATTCCAAAATGACTGAATGACAAGATAAGCATAGTTTTTTTGGATGGATGAAAAGGTAAGCAGAATCGGATGAACCTTGGAATGGATGGTCGTATTGATTCGGACTTTTTCAAAATCTCCCATCGAGTTGCGCGAGTGTGACATTTTGTATTGAAGGACGTTGTTAAAGTCCGCGACGTCATTCGTGCTGACGTAGAGTAAATTGTGATTACGATCCAGAATAAAGGGGGTGCTTGTTCCATCTGCAAAAGGGATTTGCCCTCGAATTACATCTTTGTCCAAGTTGGGTTCGTTGTTGAACTTCTGGCATGGTTGAATGCTAACGAAAGCCGAAGACAGTTGATTGGAAGCGATTTCCTGAAATTCGAGAGGGATCGTCAACTGCAAGTTTTTTGAGCCCTCCGCAGAATAACTGACCGAAACCAATAGAAGCAGAAAAAACACTCCGAAAAACGCTGCTTTCAACGTTGTTTTGGTATGGGCCATGCAGAGAGAATACATAGGAACGAGTATTTAGCAATCCAACATTTTAAGAGCCTCATTGGAATTGTGATGTCTATTATTTGAAGCAACCGGTTGAAAAACACATCCTTTCCCATCAAATGACAGAGATAAATATCTTTCAGCCATTTTGATGCTTAAAGGACGGTGGCATCAGATGCGATTGTCAATAAATAGGGCTATTTTATGTATTTTTGAAGGCTCTTAAAATCGTGTCTAATATATTGATGTTAAAGTAGATGCGTTTTTACAAAAAACCGTTTCAAAAAAGAAAAAATCAACAAAAATCAAAAACAGTACTTGCAATTGTATGAAATTCCCGTAGGTTTTCCAGCGCGTTACGTGAAGCGAGCGTAGCTCAGCCTGGTAGAGCGTCACCTTGCCAAGGTGGCTGTCGAGGGTTCGAATCCCTTCGCTCGCTCCATTTTTCCATCCTCATAATTAATCCTTAGCAACGGTCAGAAGATCGTTTTGGCGTTTTTCTGACAATTTTCTGATAAAGCGCCCCATGTTTTTGGTGTCGTGATTTTTCTTGATTTCCCCTTGCTCAAAGACGGCATCAATCCAGATACCGGGGCTTCTAGTTTGAATCCAATGGACGGTTTGTAATTTCAATATTTCATCGTTGTTTGACAGATGGAAAACTGGGGTTCTGTTGACATCCGGGGTGGGGGCATGTTCATGGCTGCATTTTTTAGCACTCGTTTTTCCAAGGTATCTCCCCATACGCTTCTAGTTCATTGAATTCGATTGGTCTTGACTTTCGTATCAAGGAATAGTTTTTTGGAATACATAAATTCATCAAAAATATTATGCGGAGTTTTGATCGTTTTTACGCATTATAAGTAACGAGAACTAATGTTTGCTATTATTTTGAGATAATAGAGCTATGAGTTTTGTGTTTGTAAGTTCAGTTACGACAGTTACTTAGAGTTATTGAGTAAACAGAAGAATATTTAAACTAAATGTAAGAATGGCAATAGGCTTTTAGAAAGGAACTGTAAACTGCACAAAAATAAATATGCCTGGAGTTTTTTATATTATCGATTGATAAAGACGGAAGAGACAGTTAAATTTCTTTCATTAACACGTCTATAGCTTTGCAGAAGAATTTTTTCTTGTTCAGGTTATTGACAGTCCCTTTTACAAAGGCAACAAAGATAATTTTGGAGTGAAGTGTAAATTTTAATAATGTTTTTTGATTAGTTTTACCATTCTACATGAGGTAAATGCACAAAAAGGAAAATTATTTGTGCACATTTATTTTTTTGTTTAAATGTAAACTTACTGTAAGCAACGCCAACTTTCCCAAAAGACTTCTTGTGAGTCATTAAATTAGAGATTTCTGATTACTCTTTTCCTGAGTTAGTGCGCCTATTGTCTAAACAAGCAATGTTCATTCATTTAAATATTGGCACAGTGGACAAAGAAAATAACCCCCCAACGACAACCTAGTATTCAAAATAAGAAACACACAATAAACGTATGAAATATCAACTTACCACACTCCTCTTGTGCGCGGCAGGTGCTGCACAAGCAGGATACACCCCAATCTCATTGGATCCATCCAGCTATAATGCGGATATGGTCATTGAGAAATCAGCGACATCAGCAATATATGCCGGGGAATTCACCACAGCTTCCATGGATGCAGGCACAAATAACACTGCTAACGCATGGAGTGAACGAGGCTTTTTTGCAGATGACCCAAGCGCTGGAATTCCGACAGCAGGCTCGATAATCACGGACGCTTCGTTTTCGGATCATACGTGGAAATTTGCACCAAGCTATGCTACCAACGATGCCATCATGCTTGATGCCAGTGGTTTTAGTGGTCTCTATACCTGGACACTTACAACTCCAACTGCCTACACAGCCATCTCGTTTTTAACTAGTGGTGGTAATGGTGGTTGTGTTTTTCGTTGGACAGCCCATCACTCTGATGGAACGACAGAAACTGGAACAACAGCTTCTGCTGACTGGTTCGGTGGCAGTAATCCTGCCGTTACGGCAAATGTTCGTGTGGATGTGCAAAGTTATAGCGAAAACAACTACAACAGCTCAAATCCACGTCTTTACGCGAAGGATGCCACTTTGACCAAGACATCTCCAGTCACAAGCATTGACCTTCAATATGTGAGCAGTGCATCGGGAGCACACACATGCATCATGGCAATCAGCGGACAGACAACTTCTGGTGGAACATATTCACCGATTTCAGGAACGGGTTACAATGCTGATATTGTTGTTGAAGCAGCCGCAGGCCCGCTCACTAGCGGAGCAATGCCTCTCGCTCCATATCTAGCTTTTGCATCAGCAACGATGGATTCAGGAGCAACCGATACGGGCTACACATGGTACGAACAAGGTTACGTTGCCAAGTATCCACAATCAGGTCTTCCTGCTGCCGGCTCAATCATTACAAGCACAAATCTCACTGACCACCAATATCAGTTGGCATCAAGCTATGAGGGTAACAACGTTATATTTGTTGATTCAGCTAGCCCAAGCGCAACAATCAATCTTTCCACTCCAAAAGCCTATTCAGCATTGGCATTTTTGGCTGCTGATGGACAAGGAGTTGCAACTGTAAATGCGATCGTTCATTATCAGGATGGCACCTCCGAAACCAATACAGTTAACGGTGTCGACTGGTGTAACAAATCTGCTTCTGCATTTGTTGCCAATGGGCGCGTAAGCGTGACGACCGGTATCATTGATACAATCAATAGTGGGTATCCGGCCTTGTATGAACAACAGTTCTCATTGACGAACACAACAAGTCCAGTTGTTTCCATAGACCTTGTTTGGCAAGATTCGTCAGCATCATCCTCGCGCTATGTGGTATTTGCGGTAAGTGGTACTGCTGGTGTAGTAGCTCCCATGATTACAAGCCAACCTTCAAGTGTTTTGGTTGGACAGGGAGGCTCAACCACCTTTGCTGTCAGCGTCAGTGGAACAAGTCCTTTCACCTATCAATGGCAGGCAGCCGGTACTGATGGCATTTACACCAATCTTACTGATGGTAATGGCGTTTCTGGTTCCACGACAGCAACCCTGAATTTGACATCCATTCCGTTGAGTAATAGTGGATTGAACTATCAAGTCGTAGTGAAGAATACCGGTGGAACTGCTACCAGCAGTGCAGCGATCCTAACGGTTTACTCTTCTGCGGCAAATCTAGCCCAACCAACTGATACTATTGTGGCCTACGGAAACAATGCCCACACTGGCAATGAAGGTGTTGCATCGGCTATTGATGGCACAACTCAGAAGTTTTTGCATTTCGGTGCCAATAACGGCTCCCCATTTGCTCCTCCTGCCGGCCTTATCTGGACACCCCAAACTGGCAGAGTCAAAGTTACCGGAGTCCGTATTTTCACAGCAAATGATTCCAGTGATCGTGACCCAGCCGCATTTACGCTGGAAGGTTCCGTCGATGGAGGTCAAAATTACACCCTTATCGTTTCAAATGCCATTAGCTTACCAACAGCTCGTAATGCCTCTGGCCTTGACATTAGTCTGACGAATTATTTCGGCGAATGTGACTTTTCAAACACGAAATCCTATACAACATTTCGTTTTAACGTCACAAAAGTCAGAACTGCCAGTGCCAACAGCACGCAGTTCGCAGAAGTTCAATTCCTGGGGACTCAAGATTCTTCTGGAGCTCCATACTTTGTGAGTCAGCCAGTTTCCTCGACAGTATACAAAGGAGATTCTGCCAATTTCGATGTCTCTGCCATGGGAACCCCAACCCCCACACTCCAATGGGCAAGAGGCACAAATGGAGTATATACTATTCTTGCCGATACTGCAAATATTATCGGCACAGATTCATCCTCCTTGGTGATTAATTCTGTATCATACACCGACGTGGCAGATTATATTTGTATCGCTCATAACACCTATGGATATGTTACAAGCTCCGTTGCAAATGTTGCCATTGTCTGCCCATTAACTAACGTGATATACACCACGGATCTTGTTGCCAGTTTTGGAGACACCACAACCACTTACTATGGATCTGCCACTAATGCTGCTAATGCAACGGATGGGTCTACCACCAAGTGGATCAACGGCGGCAGTGGTTTCAGCGCAAACGCTGGATTCCCACCATTCGCTGGTCCTGTTGGCTTGATTATTACCAACATTAATCCAGACGACCAAAGCCTGCGTTCAACATTGGTCATGGGACTTCGCATCTACACTGCTGATGGCAACATGGAACGTGATCCAGCGGATTATGTCCTCGAAGGTTCACTTGATGGTGTAACCTTTACCTCAATTGGATCGGGTGCTCTTTCCTTGCCAACAACACGTAACGCTACAGGTTCTCCACTCGATCCTCTGACCCAGGCTTATGAGGATATTTATTTCCGCTCCAACACAAACAGCTATCCGATTTATCGTTTGACGTTTAACGATGTTCGTGACGCTAGTACAGCTATTTGCCTTCAGGTCGCCGAAGTGCAATTCCTAAGCGGTTCGACTGACGATTTCCCGCCAGCAACTGCTGAACCTGCTACATTGACGATTACAATGGGAGCCAACGCCAAGACGCTCACAATTACATCAACATCAACTGCTGAGCTTTATTCCACGACAAATCTGTTGAATTCTGTCTGGACTCACGAAGGAACCATAAATGGAACTGTCACTGTCACGAATAGTTCCACGATGAAATTCTTCCGTGCTATCTCCCAATAAATTGAGATGAGACTTTAATAAGTTTCCAGTTTATAATTCACGAGGCTGGGGAGAGTATCTCCTCAGCCTCTTTTTCATGTGCGTCCCATTTGTGTGATTCATGGTTGGGATTTGGAGACCGCCCGCGTTTGGCCTTCCCCAAGCTTTTCTAAGCCATCAGAAAACAGGCCAAACTATTTTGAGTCAATTTCGTACAATGTTTTGTGATCAAAAATAAATCGATGGTATTTTTCAGTGTTTATAATTGGCCATTCTTGTGGGAGTAGTTTTGAGTTACGGTAGTATCATTTATGACAAGTGCTTGAGGGAAGGATGCTCTGTTAGGTCACTGGAAAATACTTCTCCTAAGAAATGTTTTCGCCATATCAAGACATTTTACGCGTGAGCCTTCTTCAACCTCGACAAAACTACTCAAATATTACATTTTAAAATTAATATTCCATGGATCGAACAATCAATTTTCTTAAATAAGGAGCAATTGCTTGTGAGTAATACGTATAAGTTAGTTTATAAGTTCGGAATTTTTCTATTTTTAACAGGCAGTTCAGCAGTTGCCGAGAACATGGAGCCCATCGATGTGATTGGGTTCAATCGAGATGTTGTGATTGAATCGACGGCTTCAGGGCCTCCCTATAACGACTATGCCTTGGAATTCAATCCAGGAGAGGGATCTGCTTTTTATCAATCCGGCCTTTCTGGAACAACGCGCGGCTTGCCAGCCAATGGGAGTTTTGTCAGTGCCTATGATAGTAGTACCATTTTTCAATTCCAGCCCTATACGTCAAATAACGCTTTGGTTTTGAGCAGCGAAACTGGAATCTCTTCAGGAACACTGACCCTGACTACACCGACGCTTTATAAACGAATTGCAATCATTGCAAATTCTGGCAGTGGTGGTGGGTGGCCTAATGTGACGTTACTTTTTAACAATGGAACAACATATGTCACAACCTACGATGCTGTGGATTGGTTTAATAATTCCAATTACGCATTGGAAGGAATGGAACGTATTTACTTGTCTCGTGCCAATCTCGAAGGAGGGGATGACAATCCACGTTTCTACCAGACGACGATTGACCTTTCTGCTTATCCATATCCTTTGGTAAGTCTGACATTTGAGCAGGCAAGCGGAGCTGGTGCCACGGGGATTTATGCCGTGAGTGGTGAATTAGGAGGGGAGATTGCGGCAGCATTCACAGTCCAGCCCACAAATACAACGGTTCAGGAACTTGCACCGGCAAGTTTCTATTCAGCAATTCTGGGAGTTCCGACCCCTTCGATTCAATGGTACAAGAATGGGACTCTTTTGCCTGGCGAAACCAATACGACTTTAAAAATCAACTCAGCAGCATGGAGTGATAATCAGAGCCGTTTTCAGATGGTGATTTCCAATGTCGTTGCAAACGTCAGTTGTGTGGTAACCAGTAGCCCAGCAGTGTTAACTGTAATTCAAGATACTACAAAGCCAGTTCTAAGCCGTGTCTATTCCGTGGGGCTGACGCAGCTTCAGGCGGAGTTTTCAGAATCACTCACCCTTACAACTGCTACAAATCCTTCCAATTATTCGCTAAGCGGTCCTTCAGGGAAGGTGGCACTGACAAGTATTTCCATTGACACAACGCAGTCGAATGTCCTATTTGAAGCCGTATTGACAGAGGGGCTGACTTATACTTTGACTGTAAATAATGTTAGGGATCAATCAGCGGCTCAAAACGAAATTTTGGCAAATTCAACGGCATCGTTTATTGCTTCTTCATGGACAGCATCCAGTTTGGGAACCCCCTTCATTCCTGGCACCCAAACCCCATTAAACGGTGATTCCAACGGCTTAGACATGACGGCATCCGGTTCTGATCTCGCGGGAGCCACAGACGAGGGGTTGTTTAGTTACAGGAAACGTGCCGGGGACTTTGATGTCAGAGCGCGTGTAGCATCCGTGTCATTGGCGGATGCATGGTCTTTCGCCGGACTCATGGCACGCCAAAGCCTGGATTCTGGCGCACTTTGCGCAGAGGTTCTGGCCACACCATCGATTTCCGGAGTTTTCTTTCAATATCGAAACAACACCAACTCAAACACATCGGCGTCGGGTTCCTTTCCTGTCAACTATCCGAACACATGGATTCGTCTCAAGCGCGTTGGAAATCTCTTTACTGGTTTTGCCGGGGTTGATGGAACGAACTGGGTGCAATTGGGGACCACAACCATTTCCATGTCCACCAATATCTTCCTGGGATTTGTGGGGGCAAGTCATGATACAAATTCGATCACTCATGTTAGTTTTCGTGATTTTGCAGATGTGACCACTGCGAATACTGTGGACTCGATGGATCTTGGCGAGAAACCCGGACAATGCAGTCGCTTGACCAGTATTGCCATAACGGAAATCATGTATCATCCAATCAATCTTGCTGGGGCCATAAATACAAATTCCAGCGGAATCGACACAAATAGCCTCGAATTCGTTGAGTTGCTAAATACGCGTGGCGAGCCGGAAGATTTGAGCGGTTGTAAATTAGGGGGAAGCATTGACTATACATTTCCAAAAGGCACCACCTTGGCGGGAGGTGCTTACCTTGTTGTTGCCAGAAATCCAATTGATGTTTCCAGCGTTTACCATATTTCAAATGTGGTCGGGCCGTTCACAAATAATCTGCCCAATGACAGTGGAACAGTAAAATTTATCAGTCATGCTGGAGCCGTTTTTCTTGAAGTGAATTATTCCACGAGTAGTCCCTGGCCTGTAGCTGCGGATGGCACTGGACATTCACTTGTTCTTTCCCGGCCTTCATACGGAGAAAATAATCCACGCGCTTGGTCAGCCAGTGATTCCGTTGGTGGGTCTCCTGGAGCACAGGACCCGGTTACGGCGGATGGGCAACGCAACTTGGTGATTAACGAATTTCTGGCCAATGGGGAACAGCCGTTTATTGAGCTTTACAATTGTTCAAGCCAGGCAATCGATATTTCTGGTTGCATCTTGACGGACGCGGCGGCAGAAAATCGCTATGTTTTTCCAGAGGGAACGATCATTGCCGGACATGGCCTTCATGTTTCATATACAAATGAAATCGGATTTTCACTATCAGGCGAAGGAGGTTCAATCTTTTTCAAAAATGCAGCTCATACACGAGTCTTGGATGCAGTCCGCTATGAAAGTCAGAGTAAAAACATAAGTTTTGGGCGCACCCCCGATGGCAGTTCCATTTTCCGGTCGCTGGCTACTGTGACCGCAAATGATAAAAACAGTGCCGCTCAGACAGCCCCCGTGGTTATTAATGAGATCTACTATTCCCCAATCTCCGAGGATAATAACGGCCAATTTATTGAACTTTTCAATCGTCAAACAAACGATGTCAGCCTGGCTGGTTGGACAATCTCTGGTGGTGTTTCATTCACATTCCCATCAAATGCAGTCATAAGGGCAAGGGGGTATGCTGTGGTGGCAAAAAATACGACATGTTTGTTGACAAACTATTCCTCACTTGATGGAAGCACGCTATTTGGCAACTTCAGTGGTTCGCTTTCAGGCAAGGGAGAAAGTATAATTCTGTCCGCACCAGAAACATTTGTTAAGGAATCTGGAAAATCCACGACAATTTACCCCATCGTTAATGAAGTTACCTATAACACGGGGGGGCGCTGGGGAAAATGGTCACACGGAGGTGGAAGCAGCTTGGAACTGGTGAATCCCGATGTCGATAACACAATTGCCTCCAACTGGAGGGACAGCGACGAGACAAAAAAAGCCTCCTGGACTCAGATTTCTGCGACTGGCATGACTTCGAGCGGAAGTACAAGCAGCGCGGATGAGTTGCAAATACTTTTGCAAGACCCCGGAGAGTGTTTAATTGACAATGTTCAAGTATTGACCTCGGCTGGAGTCAATCTGATCTCAAATTCAACTTTTGAAAGTGGAACTACCGGTTGGACTGCTGAAGGAACAGAATCCACTTCAGGGATTGAAACAAAGGAGGCGTATTCAGGCACCAAGTGTTATCATATGCGCGCTGTTGAACGAGGTGATAATCAGGTCAATCGTGTTCGTTCAACGTTGACTTCCTCGCTAAGCTCTGGCAAGGGAGTCACCATCAAAGCCAATGTGCGCTGGCTAAAAGGTTCAAACCGCATTCTTTTACGCTTGAGAGGGAATTGGTTTGAGTGTCCAGGAGTCATGCCTGTGCCACCTGCCCCTGGAACTCCAGGATCTGCCAATAGTGGTTACATTACAACTCCACCCCCTGCGATTTGTGATGTCAAACATACTCCTGTTCTCCCAACTTCAAGTCAGAAGATCACTGTTAGTGCTCGTGTAAGCAACCCGACGGGAAACGTGGCGGCTGTTTTAAAATACAGGATCGATCCTGGAACGACTTATACAACGCTTGTGATGACAAATGCATCCGGGCAAATCAATTGCCCTGCTGGTGAAGCAACGCTTTCTGCTGTCATTCCCCCTCAGTCAGACGGGAATCTGGTAGCATTTTATGTTCTGACGACCAACAGTAATGCCACGTTAACACAGACATTTCCCAATGACGCTCCGACACGTGAGTGTTTGATACGTGTTGGGGAAGAGCAACCTGTTGGTAATTTTCCCGTCTACCGCGTATGGATGACTCAGGCGACTTACAATACATGGAATTCACGAAATAGCTGTGACAATACGCCTTTGGATGCCACCTTCGTTTTGGGAAACGATCGCGTCATTTACAATGTGGAAACACTTTATGCAGGCAGTCCATATATTGCTCCTGGATATTGTGGCCCCACTTGCGGAAGTTGTGGCTATAGTGTCAATTTTCCACCTGATGACTTGTTTCTTGGAAATGAGGCTTTGAACATTGATTGGGCGGGTGGACATGGCAAAGAGACGACTGCAATGCAAGAGCAGATGGGATATTGGATTGCCGATCGTCTTGGAATTCCATATTCGCATCGGTATGTAATTCGACTTCATGTGAACGGTGTCACCGATGTGGATCGGGAAACAACTTTTGAGGCAAACATCCAGCCGAGCACGGACTATATGAAAGCGTGGGGAGCGGGTGGAGGGAAAATTTACAAAATTGAACAGGCTTTTGAGTTTGATGATTGGGGTTCCTTTACCGCGTCAACAGCGCCGGACTTGCGTGTTCACTCAAATTTAGATGGGACTCTGCGACTCGCATCCTATCGCTGGACTTGGAAGTCTCGCGCTGGGGCAGATGCAGATGATCGTAGTGATTTATTCGCTTTGGTCAATGCAGTCAATGCATCGGATTTAACAACGTATGTCAATTCAACACTTGCGCTGGCCGATATTGACGAATGGATGCGTGTATTTGCTGTGGAACACATCATTGTCAACTTTGATTCCTATGGACATGCGATTTCAAAAAACATGTATGGCTGTCTTCCCGTAAATGGACGATGGCAGATGTATATGTTCGATCTTGATTGGTTGATGCTTGCAGCCACAGGATATTCCAGCTCATACACAGCCTCCAGTGCGCCTCTTTTTAACACGGACGACTCTACACTCACTCGCATGTATTCCAATCCAACGTTTGTCCGATATTATTGGCGCGCCATTCAGGACGCAGTGAATGGCCCATTGGATGCCGCAAATTGTGTTCCTGTTATGGAGGCAAAATATAAATCCCTTATTGCCAATAGAGTCCAATGGTGTGCTCAAAGCGCCTTGACTCGTCCAACGGCGGTGGAGACGTGGTTTAGTCAAAGGCAGGCCGCTTTAAAAACACAGTTAGCCAATCTTGCGACCAGTCTTTCTATCAATTCGACTGTTACTATCAACAACAATGTTGCAATTCTGACTGGGACAGCCCCAATTGATATCGTTCATCTTCTAATCAATGGGATTGAATGGCCCGTGACTTGGACAGATACCACGACCTATTCGGTGACTGTTCCAATATATAATGGTACAAATAATCTGACGGTCACTGGCGTCAATTCCAGTGGTCAGATCATTACTGGAACCAATACTTCCGTGACTGTTGTTTCAACGAAGACGACTGGATCACCCGAAGGAGTGGTCGTTATCAATGAAATCATGTGTGCTGCAAAGACAAATGGAGCCGAATATGTCGAATTATTCAATGCTTCCACAAATTTGACATTTGATCTTTCTGGATGGGAATTTAAAGGGCTCTCCTACACCTTCCCTTCTGGTAGCCTTCTTGGCCCTCAATCCTATTTGGTACTTGCGGCAGATACCCAAACCTATGCAAAAACGTATGGTGGGACAACCCCTGTATTTGGCACGTTTGACGGAACATTGCAGACAAATGGCGAAACGCTTACGTTGTTTTATACCAGCGGTTCCACTACAACAATTGTTGATAAAGTACGTTACGCAACATCATTGCCGTGGCCGACAAATGTGATGGGGACGGGGAACTCGCTTCAGGTTATTGACGCAAAAAAGGATAATTGGCGTGTAGGCAATTGGGTGGCAGCTTCAGCAACTCCTGGAAAAGCAAATTCTTCAATGCGAACGTTGGATCCGTTTCCAACTTTGTGGATCAATGAAATTGAACCTGAAAATCTGACCGGTATTACAAATAGTGCGGGAACACGCACTGCTTGGCTGGAGCTATTTAACAACTCAAGCAATTCTGTCTCTTTGGCAGGACTCTATCTCTCCTCACAATATACGAATCTGACCAATTGGACTTTTCCAACCGGTTGTGTCATTGGAGCTGGCCAGTTTAAGGTGGTCTTTGCTGATGGGGTGACCAATCTCTCAACGACAACGGAACCTCACACCGGATTTTCATTATCGCCAAATGGAGGAGGAATTACTTTGACGCGTGTAGTTGATGGTTCCCAGCAAGTGCTCGATTATCTCGATTATGCCAATCTGAGCGCGAATCGGGCTTATGGTTCTTTTCCAGATGGACAATCATTCGAGCGGCAGGTGTTTTATTATCCAACGCCAGGTTCTTCAAATAATGGATCCAGTGCCGTTCTTTCAGTTACCATTAACGAATGGATGGCCAGTAATACCAATACGATCGTCAATCCTGTCACAGAAAAATATGATGACTGGTTCGAACTCTACAATTCCTCAAGCAACGCGGCTGATATTTCTGGATATTATTTGACAGACAATCTTACAAACCAGACCAAATTTGAAATCTCTGCAAACACAATCATTCCAGCCAATGGCTTTTTACTCGTTTGGGCTGACAAAAAAAGTGCTACTGGCACAACCAATTTACATGCCAATTTTAAATTGAGTAAATTGGGAGGGAGTATTGGACTGTTTGCTCCAGACGGAACGGCAATTGATTATGTTAATTACGGCCAGCAAACGGCGAATATCAGCATGGGGCGGTATCCTGATGGGAGCAGCACGATTACAACTTTGGCAGAGCCGACGCCAGGTACTAACAATGTAAATGGAAACACGCCTCCCTTACTGACTGTTGTTCCTGATAAAGTCATGACTTTGGGGCAGACTTTAACCGTCATTCTTATTGCAACAGATACAGACATACCTCAGCAAAAACTGACTTACGCTCTGGCTGATGGAGCTCCCGCTGGAATTATACTGGATGCCACGACTGGTGTGCTTGTTTGGCGCCCAACTTCTACGGGCAGCTTTAGTGTGCCTGTTCGCGTGACAGATAGTGGGAGTCCGTCATTAAGCATGGCTGAAACCTTTACTGTTACTGTTCTTCCCGTGCCAGAATTGCATTATACCTTGCAACCAAGTGAAGCAAAACAGCTCACATTTAGTTGGCAATCACTCTCAGGACAAAACTGCAAACTACAGTTCTCAACAGATTTGGGAAGTGGAATTTGGACAACGATAGAAAACTCAATTACAGGTGATGGATCAGTATTGAAGGTAACGGTGGATATTGATGACAGCCAGCGCTTCTATCGTTTGATTGTTCAGTAACGACAAAATTGACACGCAAAACCAATCATTTACTCCGACCCGTTCGCGTAAAATGGGTATGTGAAAAGAAGTGTTTTGCTGGCAAGGAAAGAACATAGAGACAATGTATATTAGCGCGCCTTGAGAGAGTGCCGGATTAAAAACTTTCACGACACATTGCAGGATGAATGTCTGAATAACAAAGTCTTCGTGAGCCATCGGAAGTGCAGATCGTGATCAAGCAATGGCGGATATTTTATAACGGAAAGGCCGCACAGTTCGCTGGAATACCAAACGCCAGCGGAATATAGTCAGAGGCGAAACAGTTCGGGGCTATGGTCGGGCTATGCCCTCCCAACGCCTTGAATTGAACAGCGGAAACAAACAAAAGTGGCGAGACTCTACTTATAACCTGTCCACCTTTTCGTGGGCAGGGCACCTTTGCTTTCTCGGGTTAACTCCGTTGGACCATATTTTGAGATAATAATCCAGTCGTCTTCTGAATATGCTCCAGGTGTAAAATCTTCCTTCTGTGTTGAATGCGGATACGAAATTTTACCAGAAGAAGATAGGCCTCTTGTGATGTCAGATTCAATGTGGCGTGGCACGGATGTTTTCTTTTTGGGTGAAACTCTTTTTGTCGGGATTACGGACAAGATGAAGCTGGCATTGGACCGATTAGGTGCTACTAATGTCACATTTGTTCCGCTTGAGGTTCCCAATTGAATATTAGGAATAGGAGATGGACTGGAAGACATGGCTTCCACTTAAAAGAGAGACCGCTAAGGGGTGAAGCGAATCTGGAGAACATTTTTTACAACCGGTATGTGGAGCATTGTTGTATTATTGTAGCCCTAGTCTATATTATCTACTGTGAAATGACTCGATAAAATCGCTGTTCGTCTGGCGTGATGGAATCGGAGACTGTTGAGGTTCCATTTGTAGCAATAAAAAAATCCCCAAGGAAGCACCAGTTTGTTGAAGCTACATTTGTCTTGTACTGCAATTGATAGGATTGGCCGGCAACGGTGTTCCACGTTAGCTCCACTGTTTTCGCCGTCTGTGTCACTGATCGAAAAAACGGTTGCAAGGGCACGCTCAGGCGATAGAGGGTGCCGTAATGATATGCTCCTCCAGCCGAGGTTATTCCGTAAAGGTTGCCGTCACTCGCTTGGATTGGGGTGGCATGAGGACTTCCCCCATCGTTGCCGCCCGTGAAAGAGTACAAGGTGCGAAAACCTCCATCCGGCCACAACTGAAAGACAGTTCCTGAATTGTGATCTCCCCCACCCGATGTAGTGCCTATGAAACTGCCATCGGTTAGTTGCACCAGCTCGGTCATTGGGGTTCCTCCGTTCGTTCCATTGAAATAGACCAGCGTTGTAAGGAGTCCGTTTGTTGTCATTCGGAAGGCAGTGCCGTAATTAGAAAACAATAAGCCGCAAGTCGTTCCATAGAGATTTCCATCCCGCCCTTGTGTTAATTCGCCGACAGGCCAACAGCCATTCGTATAGTAAAAAGATACGAGTGTGGTTAGAGTACCGTCAGTGGTCATCTTGAATATAGTTCCGTAGTTTGCAGCTCCACCAAGCCGAGTTGTGCCATAGAAATTCCCATCAGTCCCTTCCACCAGCCTGCTCATAGGGTCTTGACCATTTGTGAGGTTGAACGAGACGAGTGTTGTCATGACTCCGGAACTGGTCAGCCGATACACCATGCCGCAGTTGTAATCTCCTCCGAAATCGGATGTGCCGTAAAAGTTCCCATCAGATGCCTCAATTAGGCCGGTTGACGGTGAACCGTTTGTGAATGAGTACAATGTGTTGATTACACCGTCAGGGGTTATCTTGAATATGGTGCCTGAATTGCTCACACCTCCTTGTGTTGTGGTGCCATAGAAAGTTCCATCTTTGGCGGCAATCAGCCCCCCATATGGTTCTGCACCGTTTGTGGTGTTGAAGGCGAGAAGAGTTGTCAACTGGCCATCAGATGTCACTTTGAACACTGTGCCTTGATCATACTGGGCTCCGTATGACGTTGTGCCGTAGAAAAGGCCATTGGTGTAAAGAATGAGTCTGGGGCGTGGGACCGCTCCATTTGAGAAGTTGTCGAAGGAAAGCAAATTGGTAATCGATACGCCAGCGTGGCTACAAGTCGTAGCGAATAGAAGCAGGAGTAATATGTGGTTGCAACACTTCCCTCTCATTTGTCCAGTTTATCGCTGCTCAAGCTGTGACGGAAGACTTATTCTGTAGAGCGGACTATGTACATTTTAAGATGGCGTAGAAGGTAATTGGAAGCCCAGGCATTAAGTTGTTTGTCATGGATGATCCTTTTCATTGTTTTCCCGCTCTTGGGCAGGTTGAGGGATTGTTGCTGGAGCGCGCGGCTTGAGTCTCCGTAATAAAGTCTGGTTTGATTTTTATCAATAACACTCAGTATCATTGGCTCTTCAGACCTGCGAACTCGCGCCGATCTGCTGGAATAGGACCTTTTTGTTATTTTGTTTTATTGAAGAAGAAGCCTTTAGTTGAAAGAAGATTTTTGCAAAGGCGGGCAAAAGAGATCTTGGTGTTGAGAAAGTCACTCTTTTTTGAATAAACCATTCTGGACGAGATGACATTAAATATAATGTATCTATAGAGTTATCTGAGTTGGTTGTGTCTTGGGGGGAGGTAGTTGCCGATTCACTCCAGAGGCGTGCTTTGCATGGAAAAGTAATGTAGAAAAAGGGTTAACAAATTGTATGAAAGCAGTAAAAGAGGTTTTTTGACAAATTCTTGTTTTAGCCGAAATTTAGTTTGCAGGACTTTCCCACAAAAACAGTTCGCTTTTGTTTAAGCGAGTTCGTAATTTAGGTGTCTACTGATGAGCGTGCCAACAGAACTTGTTGTATGCGAAAATCTTGAGCGCGAAACAAGAGAGGTTCTTGAAAAGAATCATTTGAATGTCGTGCTAAGAACAGTGGCGCCTATTTGTGTGATGGCCAAGGAACAGCCCCCCAAAAATCGTTGTGTCGTTTTAGAGTGTCATCTGTTCGAAAGTTCAAAGCTGTGTTCTGGACCAGGAAATTCGGAGGTTTGTAACGCCTGTTTTGGAAAACTGGTTAATCGGGCGGTGGTGGAGGATTTGCTGAGGAAGAGATGTTGGCTGACATCGCCGGGGCGGTTATTGAACTGGCGAGAGACAATTGGAGAACTTGGCGAAAATCAAACTTCAACTCGTGAGTATTTCAGAAAATCCATATCGGAGATAGTTTTGCTGGATACTGGAGTCGACTTAAAGAGTGAGAAGCGGTTGCAGGAGTTTGCGGAATATGTGGATCGTTCCTATCGAATTCTGCCGGTTGGGTTGGACTTTTTGGAATTACACATCAAGCAGGCCATTTTTGAACAGAATCTAAAAGAGGGCGGGGGTAATGGATTAAACAAAACAAAAGCTGATGAAAACCAGCAGCAAATCGCATTTTTGAAGGCAGAGCTGGCGAAGGTCAACCGGGAATTACAGGGAGTGCTTTTTATTGCCTCACATGAATTTCGTTCCCCACTTCTTAATATCCAGGGGTTCAGCAAACGTCTGGGCATGGCTTCGATGGAGTTGACCAAAATGGTGGCTGACACAGCGCTCTCGGCAGAGGTTCATGAGAAAGGAAAGGCTGCTGAGGAACAAATAAACAGATCGCTGCAATTCATTTCGTCCAGTATTTTGAAGATGGAGATGTTGATTGAAGGGTTACTCAAGCTCTCAAGGCTTGGACGGGCTCAGCTTCGACAGGTTCATCTGGAAATGAATCAAATAGTGGCGCATTGTGTCCAATCATTGCAGTTTCAAATTCAATCTTCTGGCGGGCGGGTTGTTGTAGATGCGCTTCCCAACTGTGTAGGGGATGCCATGCTGATTGAGCAGGTCTTTTCCAACTTGCTTGATAACGCGATCAAGTACAGGGATGCAACGCGTGCTTTAGCCATACATGTCACAGGGAAACGAGATGGAAACATGGTTGTTTACGAGGTTTCTGATACTGGAATTGGCATTCCGAGAGACCAATTGGAGAGGATTTGGGATTTATTTTATCGGTTGGATCCAGAAGGTCCGGTAAAAGGGGATGGTATAGGGTTGAAACTGGTCTGGCAAATTGTGGAACGTCATGATGGCAAGGCCTGGTGCGAATCTGATGTTGGCAAAGGGTCCCGTTTCTTCATATCCTTGCCTGTAATTTTAGAATCTGGTTCTCCTGCCGTTTATTTGAAGAATGAGACACGCTTCGCTCAAGTTTGACGTGACTCTGCTATGGCTGTTGGTGGCTCTTGTCATTTTGGCCATTTTGGGAGGCGGTGCGTACTATTACAGTCAAAAGAAGGTCTATCAGAATGCGGCTGCGGCGCAGATCAAGACCATTTCAGATCTCAAGATTGCCGAACTTCGAAACTGGAGGGATGAGCGTCAGCGTGACGCTGAATTGATTTTGAACAGTCCCACGACGAAGTCTTTGGTCAAAAGGTATTTCCAGGATACATCAAACAAGGTGACCCGAAACGACTTGGCAGAGATGCTGCACCAATGGAAAATTTATAATCATTATTCCAGGGCAGTTTTGTTGACCTCAAAATTGGAACCTCAACTGGCTTTTTCCTCTGACGAAGAATGGGTTGGTCTACTTGCTACGGAGACAGCTCAGAAAGCCTCTTTAAGCCACGAAATCGTGATGTCTGATTTGCATCTGAGTGCTCGAAATGGAAGACCCAACATGGATATTGTTGTTCCCCTGTGGGAAGCCTCTGCTCCGAATACTTCGGAAACACTGATGGGACTTTTGCTCTTTGAGATTGATGCAGACAAGACCCTTTATCCGATCATACAGACATGGCCAACTCCCAGCCAGACTGCTGAAACGCTGATTGTTAGACGCGAAGGAAATCAAGTGGTGTTTCTCAATGAATTGAGGCATCAGACAAACACTGCCCTCCGGCTGAGGATGGACATTGGCAAGAGCTCCGAACTCCCTGCCGCGCTTGCCGTGACGGGTGTCAGAGGCGTTGTCTATGGATTGGATTATCGCGGTGTGAAAGTTGTTGCGGCCATTGATTCCATTCCAGGCACGAGTTGGTTCATTGTTGCAAAGCAGGATTTGGCGGAGATTGATGCCCCCACTCAGCGATTGGCTTGGTATGTTTCTTTGCTGACGGTAGTGACTGTTCTTTCGTTCATATTGGGGGCTGGATATTTTTGGAGAACAAAGGAAACCTATTCCAATCGCCAGAGACTAATTGAAAAGGAACGTTCGGAAGCCGCACTGAAGTATACCAACTCTCTGCTCAAAGCCACTCTAGAATCCACAACGGATGGAATCCTAGTGGTGGATAATATGGGACGCGTGACTGACATAAATGAACAATTCATTAAAGTCTGGCATTTACCCGAAACAATTGTGGCAATACGTGACAATAACAAACTCAGGGAATGGGGAAGACAACAGTTCAAGGAACCGGAGAAATTCATGGCGAGAGTCCGGGAGATCGATGCACAGCCAGAAAAGGATAGTTATGACCTTCTGGAATTCAAGGATGGCCGTGTTTTGGAGCGTTATTCCCGTCCTCAAAGGCTCGAAGGCATTCCGGTTGGGCGTGTCTGGTGCTTCCGCGATATTACTGAAAGAAAGCACAACGAAGAGCAACGGGAAAACCTGACGCAACAATTGAAACAAAAGAACCAGGAATTGGAGGAATTAATCTATGCCGCATCCCATGACCTGCGTTCGCCCCTGGTTAATATTGAAGGCTTCAGCCGACGTCTGGAACACGCCTGTAAACAAATTGCTGTTCTCCTGGGCGCCAGTGCTCTCGCTGAAAAAAATAATCAGCGTTTGAATGAAATTCTCAATGAGATCATTCCGAAGTCGCTGAAATATATCCAGACAGGCGCGGCAAAAATGAATTCCCTGATCGGCGGGCTATTGCATCTGGCCCGTCTGGGGCAGGTGATGATGCGTCCAGAGCAGTTGGATATGAAACAAATGATGCATACTATTTCGAACACCATGGCATACCAGCTTCAAAAGGCGAATGCCATTTTGGAAGTGGGTCCAATGCCAGCCTGCTATGGAGATACTGTTCTGATCAATCAGGTGTTTTCAAACTTGATAGATAATGCAATCAAATATCGCGATCCTGCCCGGCCTCTGACGATTTACATTTCTGGCCAAATTGAAAAAAATCAGATCGTCTATTGTGTATCCGATACGGGACGTGGCATTCCGCCTGAGTCTCTGAGTAAAATATGGGAGCTGTTTCGACGTCTTGATCCAGAAGGACCGGAAAAGGGCGAGGGCTTGGGGCTTAAACTGGTCCGGAGAATCCTTGATCGTCACAACGGGCGAATCTGGGGGGAATCCGTGTTTGGTCAGGGCACCCGCTTTTACATCTCGCTGCCGAGCAATCCAGAAATGGTGAATCTCTCGGCTAAGACGAACCTCTTTTCATCCGGAAACTGATGTTCTTTCCCCTTTCTGTTTCCATACTGCCGAATTATATCGACGTGGCGTGAGTTGTAATGGTAGGCAAACAGGAGGATGAAATTACGTTCTGTTTGTGTCTATTGCGGTTCCAGTCCCGGTGTGCTTCCTGAATACGTTGCTGCGGCCCGGGCCTTTGGACAAATGTTGGCTTCAAAAGGATTGGTGGCTGTATATGGTGGGGGGAATATTGGACTGATGGGGGCCATGGCGGATGGCGCTCTCTCTTCGGGAGGCCGTGTCATTGGTGTGATTCCACAGATGCTTGCCAGACACGGACTGGCCCATGCGGGGCTTACCGAACTCCATACGGTGTCTACCATGCATGAACGCAAGGCAAAGATGGCGGAGCTATCTGACGCGTTTGTGGCGTTACCGGGAGGGATCGGCACGTTTGAAGAGATTTTTGAGGCGATGACCTGGACTCAATTGGGCATTCATCAAAAGCCCTGTGCATTTTTTAACACCGCGGATTTCTACAGTCCATTAGTTGATTTCTTGCGCCACACTGTCACCCAGCGATTTTTTAAAGCAGAACACTTTGAGTCACTCATTGTTGAAAAAGACATGAACGTCCTGATTGCACGGATGGAGAGTTACAAGCCAAACACGATTCAGAAATGGTTGGATCGTTCCCCCTTTGTTCATTGAACGAGAGGGAATCGGATTGAAATAAAAAAGCGAGGCTGATCGATAGACCAGCCTCGCTGTGCAACTAAATGTTCCTCCGGACGGGGAAGGCTTAATAGCCGCCCATGCCACCCATGCCGCCCATGTCACCGCCAGGACCAGCGTGAGCAGGAGCCTTTTCCTTTTCAGGAATCTCAGTGATGAGGCATTCAGTGGTCAGGAGCAAACCAGCGATGGAAGCCGCGTTCTGCAAGGCAGTGCGTGTGACCTTCTTCGGATCAACAACACCGGCTTTGACGAGGTCTCCATATTCACCAGTGGCAACGTTGTAACCTTCGTTACCCTTGCGGCGGCGGACTTCCTGCACAACGATGGAACCTTCCACACCGGCGTTGGTGGCCAGGGCGCGGAGAGGTTGTTCGATTGCGCGGCGGACGATCTCGACACCGATCTGCTCGTCGCCTTCGAGCTTCATGCTCTCCAGGGCAGGCAAGCAACGGATCAGGGCAACACCACCACCAGCGACGATGCCTTCTTCCACAGCAGCGCGGGTCGCATGCAGGGCATCCTCGACGCGGGCTTTCTTTTCCTTCATTTCGCTCTCGGTTGTGGCACCGACATTGATTACAGCAACACCACCGGCCAGCTTGGCCAGGCGTTCCTGCAATTTTTCGCGGTCGTAATCGGAAGTGGTTTCCTCAATCTGGCGGCGGATCTGACTCACGCGGCCCTGGATGTCGGAAGACTTGCCGGAACCTTCAACGATCGTGGTGTTTTCCTTGCCCACGACAATGCTCTTGGCGCGGCCAAGGTCTTCAATGCCGACGTTTTCAAGCTTGAGGCCGAGGTCTTCAGTGATGAATTTGCCACCGGTGAGAATGGCAATATCCTCGCACATGGCCTTGCGGCGATCGCCAAAGCCAGGGGCCTTGACTGCCACAACATTGATGGTGCCACGCAGTTTGTTGACAACGAGGGTGGCCAGGGCTTCGCCTTCGACTTCCTCGGAGATGATCAACAGAGGCTTTCCAACTTTGGCAACCTTCTCCAGCAATGGGAGCAGGTCTTTCAGACTGGAAATCTTCTTCTCGTAAATGAGAATGTAAGGATCTTCCAACTTGGCTTCCATTGTCTCGGCGTTCGTTACGAAGTAAGGAGAGAGATAGCCCTTGTCGAACTGCATGCCTTCAACCACGTCGAGAGTAGTCTCGATGGTTTTGGCTTCTTCGACGGTGATGGTGCCATCTTTGCCAACCTTGTCCATCGCTTCAGCAATCTTCTCAGCGATTTCAAAGTCCCAGTTGGCGGAAACGGCAGCCACCTGCTTGATTTCGTCCTTGTCCTTGACCTTCTTGGAAATCTTGGCCAGTTGATCCACAGCAGCCTCGACGGCCTTCATGATGCCGCGTTGAATGCTGATTGGGTTCGCACCGCTGGTCACGTATTTCAGACCGGCGGCATAAATGGCTTCAGCCAGAACGGTGGCTGTGGTTGTGCCATCACCCGCGGCGTCGCTTGTCTTGCTGGCGACTTCACGGACCATCTGGGCTCCCATGTTTTCATAGGGATCTTCCAGTTCGATTTCCTTGGCAACGGAGACACCGTCCTTGGTGACCGTTGGGGAACCGAATTTCTTGTCAAGAACCACGTTGCGGCCTTTGGGCCCCAGGGTGGCGATGACGGCGCGAGCCAATTTATTGACACCTTTGAGAAGGGCCTGGCGAGCCGCTTCATCGAACACTAATTGTTTTGCTGCCATAATATTTGTCTTTTCCTTTGATTAAATGTTAGTCGATCACAGCGAGGATGTCGTCGGAGTTCAAGATCTTGTATTCCTTGCCATCGATCTTGATTTCAGTGCCACCGTATTTGCTGACAAGCACACGGTCGCCCTTCTTGACTTCAAAGGGAACCTTGTTCCCCTTATCGTCCACCTTGCCGGTGCCGAGGGCAACAACAACGCTCTCTGTTGGTTTTTCTTTGGCGCTATCAGGAATGATGATGCCGCCTTTTTTGACTTCCTTCTCTTCGGCCGGTTCGACGAGAACCCGGTCGCCGAGAGGTTTAACATTAATTGCCATATTCTTTTCTACGTCCTATCTAGTTTGTGTTTTTTTATGTTCTCTTCGAATTAAAAATCCCGCCGCACTCACGGTTGGGAAAAATTCTGCAAAGCAGGCCTGATCCATTTAAACGTTCGGACTCAAGCCGCCTGATTGGCGTTCAAACTTCGGGGATTGGCCCGATGTTTACCGCCGCCGCCGAAAGCGTTTTTCGCACTTCCAACGGCAAAGTCTTCAAATTTCCATCTTCAAAATACGTCAGCGATTTAAGCGTTATCGCCGCGTTATACTGCTTGGCATATCCTCAAACGAAGCTCATTTAAACGTGCGTTTGGGCAGCGGTCCCACTGGCAGCCCAAAAACTGTGTGCCAATAAGTCCATGACTTCATATCGAATATTCCTTGCTCTGCATGGACCAGAGCATCCCTGAACGCCTCTTTCCCATAAACACCCTGAACGAACAACACATCTTCCCACCGTCCCCGCGTCATCACCTGCATGATAAACCGCGCCGATCGCTTCAACGCTTCTTCCGGCGCTTCCCACCAGATCATCCTTTGGGCAAGGTTACTGAGTTGTTTTGAGTGCATTGTTTAAACCACATTAGTTTTCCCATTCTTACATCACACTAGTTCTGACTCCTGATTTTGCGTAGTAAAAACCTCAGCCTTCATTGGCAACGAACGATTCCCATTCAAAACCTCAAGCCATAATTTTCGTATTTGCTCATCTTGGTTATGAGCATCAACATAGCCTTGTGGATAATATGAATCACTCTTAATCTGCGATTTTTCATATGGGAAACCAAGTGCTAAAGATATAGAATGAATCAGATCCACCAACAGTTCTGACCGTCTAGCATCCCATATATCTCTTGGGTAATTACGATCACCCAAATGAGAAAGGTACATGCGCCAACAACTCATAACGTTTCGATCTAATTGGCTAGATGAAGAAACAAACTCAACTCCAATAAGATTTAAAGCTTCAACATGAATCGGTGTAAGATGCGCTGTTTGAGTAGCTATTAAAGTTCGAAAAATATGGATTTTTCGATTTCTAACATCGCTTTTTTTTCGCTGAAATTCAGATACATATACTGCAAGAAATGGACCAACCAATGTAGCTATTACAATGGCAATATCTCTTGCTTCAATGTTCATGAGTAAGGTTAAAAGTTAAATTTCTCAAAATTCTTATTTCTTTTCATCCACGACTTCGGCGTCGATGATCGGGCCATCGCCGGACTTGCCACCTTTGGGCTCATCATTCTTCGGCTGGCTTTCTTGAGGGCCTGCGCCTGCTGACTTGCCGGCTTTGGCCTGTTCTGCCGCCGCCTTGTAGAGTTCAGTTGACACAGCCTGCCAGACTTCGTTGAGTTTCTCGCTTGCGCTGCGGATGGCCGAGGAATCTTTGCCTTTGAGGGCTTCACGGACGGCTTTGACGGCGTCTTCGATCTTGCTCTTGTCCGAACTCGAAAGCTTGCTGCCGTTTTCCTTCAGCATTTTCTCGCTACGGTAGGCGGCGTTCTCAGCCTCGTTACGGGTCTCGATTTCTTCGCGCTGTTTCTTGTCGTCCTCGGCGTGTGCTTCGGCGTCCTTGCGCATTTTTTCGATTTCGTCCTTGTTCAGGCCGCTGCTGGCAGTAATGGTAATTTTCTGTTCCTTGCCGGTGCCAAGGTCCTTGGCGCTGACGTGCAGGATGCCGTTGGCGTCGATATCGAAGGTGACTTCGATCTGCGGAACGCCGCGGGGGGCAGGAGGAATGTCTGTCAAATTAAACTTGCCGATCGTCTTGTTGTCACGCGCAAACTGGCGTTCGCCCTGAAGCACGTGGATTTCCACACCGGGTTGACTGTCCGACGCCGTGGAGAAAATCTCAGACTTGCGGGTCGGAATCGTGGTGTTGCGCTCGATCAAGCGTGTGAACACACCGCCAAGGGTTTCAATACCGAGTGAGAGCGGAGTGACATCCAAAAGAAGAACGTCCTTCACTTCACCCTTGAGCACACCGGCTTGAATGGCTGCGCCGACGGCCACGACTTCATCAGGATTCACACCTTGATGCGGGGTCTTGTTGACGATCGCGCGGGCGGTGTCAACAACACGTGGCATGCGGGTCATGCCGCCGACGAGAACGAGTTCATCGATCTTGTCAGCCTGAATGTTGGCATCGCGCAGACAGTTCTTGACCGGCGGATTGGTGCGTTCAAAGAGATCGTCGCAGATTTGTTCCATCTTGGCCCGGGTCAGTTTTGTGCTGATGTGTTTCGGGCCGCTGGCGTCTGCGGTGATAAAGGGCAGGTTGATTTCGTAAACCTGGGAACTGGAAAGGGCGATCTTGGCTTTTTCGGCTTCCTCCTTGATGCGTTGGAGGGCGTCTGGCTGCTTGCGCAGGTCCATGCTGTTCTCGCGTTTGAATTCGTCGAGAATCCAGTCCATGATGCGGTTATCCCAGTCATCGCCGCCGAGGTGGGTATCACCGTTGGTCGCTTTGACTTCGAACACGCCGTCGCCGATTTCCAAAACGGAAATATCGAAGGTGCCGCCGCCCAAATCGTAAACGGCGATTTGTTCGTTGGCTTTCTTGTCGAGTCCGTAAGCCAGTGATGCGGCTGTGGGCTCGTTAATGATGCGCAAGACTTCCAGGCCGGCAATGCGTCCGGCGTCCTTGGTTGCCTGGCGTTGTGAATCATTAAAGTAAGCAGGCACTGTGATGACGGCTTGGGTGATTTTTTCGCCCAGGCGCATTTCAGCATCGGCGCGGAGCTTGCTTAAAATCATTGCGGAGATTTCCGGGGGGCTGAATTGCTTTGTTTTGCCCTCGGTTTCAACTTCCACCGCGACGTCGCCATTGGAGGCGCGAACCACTTTGTAGGGGACGCGCTTGATCTCTTCCTGGACTTCGTCAAATTTGCGGCCCATGAAACGCTTAATCGAATAAATCGTATTACGCGAATTGGTCACTGCCTGACGCTTGGCTGCATCTCCCACAAGGCGCTCGCCGTTCTTGGTGAAAGCGACAACGGAAGGTGTTGTGCGCTTGCCCTCGGAGTTCTCTAATACCACGGGCTCCCCGCCTTCCATGACTGCCATGCAGGAGTTCGTGGTTCCTAAATCGATGCCAATTACTTTTGCCATAAAATTCTCACTCGCTTAATAAGCAGCGAAAGTGCCATCTTACCAAAAACTATTCTAATACGTTTATAAATAATAGCTTAGAACGATTTTTAAGCATTTTTATTGTGCCTAAAAGTGTGCCAAAAGTGCCATTGTGACACACGAAGCGCGTCAATTGTGTCTCACTTGGCGCAGTTTGTCCCATTTGAAAATCCCCGGTCCGGGGTGATGATATGCCCTTGCCGCTTAGTGTGGGCCTGTGGTACAAAGCGTCTCATGAGAAGATTATTTTGCTGGATGTTTTACGGTGTGATCCTGCTCGTTCTTCTGATTGTGGCGGGGGTTCTTCTCATTGACCCGATCTCGAAATCGGTTCTTGAAAGCCAGATTCGGTCCCAGACGGGCATGGATGTAAAAATTGGCAAGGTCGCTGTGGGGCTCACCTCCCCCACGGTCAGAATCGAGAATTGCGTAATATATAATACTGCTGATTTTGGCGGCTCTCCCTTCATTCAAATGCCCGAGCTTTATTTGGAATACAATCGGGAATTGATCAAGAGCCGGATATTGGAATTGAAATTGATGCGGTTAAACCTCTCTGACATTGTGATCGTTGAAGGCAAGGGTGGGCGGTCCAACATTGATGAATTGATGGACAAGAGCAAGAAGAGCGCGTCAAAAGAAAAAGCGTCTGTCATTTTTGGTGGGATTGATACGTTGAATTTGACGTTGCAGACCATTCACCACGTTACCTTGGGGCCGCCGCTGAGCGAACAAAAGTTTGATCTCAAAATCAAAAACGAGATTTTCCACGACCTGCGAAAGGATGGAGATTATCAGAAAATGGCGATGGTTCTGATTGCCAAGTGTGGCAGCAACATGTTCTTTGGTAATAACAGTGCAACCAATGCCAAGGCTCCAGCCGTCAAGACAGAAACCAAATGACTTTTTTTGACCAGATCGGGGCTGAACTTGCTGGCATTCTGCATTCGGCGTTGGGGAAGGGGGGGGTGACGCCCATTTCACAGCCTGATTTGCCACTTCAGGAAACGCCAAAGGATTTCATCTTGATCGACGGGCAGAAGGTGCCTTTGGTGTTTCGACGTCATGCACGAGCGCGACGGTATGTTTTGCGTTTGCGACCAGACAGGACGGTTGCCGTCACAGTGCCGTGGCGTGGCTCGATGCAGTTTGCGCGTGAGTTTGTCGCAAGCCGCCAGACATGGCTTGAAAAGCAGTGGAGAAACTTGCAAGCGCGGAATGTCCCGCCAGCAGTGTTGCGTCCCGGTATGCCAATTCTATTTCGGGGTTCGATGATTCCTCTGTCAATGGAACAAGCTGGGGACACGTGTCGTTTGCAATTGGGAGGTGACATTTTCCCAGTCAAACAACCCAATGGTGATTTGAGGCCCGATCTTGAAGCCGGACTGCGCAAGCTTGCTGAAAGGGAATTGGCTCAGCGTGTCAAAGAGATGGCTGTTCTTTTTTCATCGCCTGTCAGGCTCATTTCTATTCGAAATCAAAAGAGTCGCTGGGGTTCCTGCTCGCGCCGAGGCACGATTTCCCTGAACTGGCGATTGATCCAGGCACCTGCAAGCGTTCGGGATTACATCATTGTTCACGAATTGATGCACTTTCGTGAATTGAACCATTCACGTCGATTTTGGGCTGAAGTGGAACGTGCGTGTCCGGATTACCGTCAATGCGAACTTTGGCTTCGGAAGAATTCGCGTAATTTTGTGTTTTGATTCCCTTTGAATTCAAGCCAGTTTTGCTCCCAGTGGGACTGGCTTGTCCGGGACGCATAGCACCACGTCGCCGTTTTCATTATAAAAGCCGGTGACCAGACATTCTGATTGATGAGGGCCGATTTGTTTTTTGGGGAAATTTACGACGGCGACGACAAGCTTTCCCACGAGCTCTTCGGTTTTGTACAAGCGCGTAATCTGGGCACTGGATTTTCTGATGCCTATTTCTCCGCCAAAATCGATTTGTAAAAGGTAGGCGGGACGTTTTGCTTCGACAAAAACTGTAGCTTCAATGATCCTGCCTGCACGGATTTCCACCTTTGCAAAATCATCCCATGAGATGGTGGGGGCGGGTGATGCCATACTGGTTATATTTATTTGAGATGTTCTATCATGTCTGCAAAGCTGTCGATGCGATAACCATCATTGGCAATGGCAGGTGTTTGAAGATAAAGCGGATCAATTGGCAGCACTGGAATTTCACGAATGAGCCGTTTTTTCAGCGCTTCAATGGCTTTTTGATCTTTGTGATGTCCTCGTGCGTCATTGATCTTTTCACGGGCCTCTGACACGCAGAGAATCAATCGCAATCGCGCGTTTAATTGGTCAACATATTCCTGGGGGGGAACGGGAAAGGCAAAATTCGGCTTCCAGTCAGGAGAGAGATGGATTTGGCTTGAGCGCTTCAGCACCTTTTTCAAATGTGTGTTGTAGGAATGAGTTCCGAACTCTTTGCTCGTTGGAATTGGAGAGAGACATCCATTCTCACACGCTTCATACAGGGCCACCATGGCGGTGGCGTTTTTGGGGCCGAATGCTCCCGTGCAAAATTCCGTCTCCAGCTCTTTCAACGATGCCTGAGGATTCCACAGCTTGCGCCCACCAATGTATGTGTTGATGATCTCGGGCCAACCGTGAAAATTCAGTTCAAATGAATACGAGCGCAATTCCTTTCCCGCCTCCAGAGGGAGGCTCCCAATGATATCGTCAACGCCCTTCATGTTAAGCCAGTAGCTGTTGAGCATTTCGTTATCTCCAACATACCAAGTCCACACATCCACCGGTCTTCCTGCTGCGAGCACCGTCTTTGCTTGATCCCTGTTGTAAGTGCGATGAAGCGCGATGCCAATGTTTGACGGCATAAAATGGTCATCAAGGAACTTTGCCCCTTCGGGAATTGTCCGGTTGAAAACCTTCGCTTTTGCCATGTCTGGAAAGTAGGGATTGTAATTTGATAAATCCAACGGTTTGGGACTATAAGACCAAAAGTCACCCCAGGCCCATGTGCTCAAGGAGAATTCGATCTTGTGGTTAATGGAATGGAACGCGTTGTAATAAGCGGCGGTGACTTTTTGTGGCGTCACGTAGCTGTCGCAGCCGTCTCTCAAACAGCCGCCTGGATCGCCAAAGTGAATGTTCACGTGGTCAACCTCATTGGCATAGCCAATGGCCAGGTCTTTGGCAAACGCGATGATTGCCGCCTGCTCGGATGGATTGTTCCATGAGTGGGTGACGCCTTCTTTGAACAGGCAGTCGCCCCATTGAAACAGCGAGACATACATTCCCCGAGAGCGCGCACCCTGGGCAAGAACTTGAAGCGCCTTTCTAATCTTCGGAAGTTGTGCGTCTGTCAGGGCGCCATAACCGCGGACTTCCTCAACCTGTAGAGCGTTGAAGCCGAACTGCCAGAACAACTCAGGGTAACTCCGTAGCTTTTCCAACGGCCAGGTCTCAATGTCCACATTTTTAAAGGGAGATCCATCGGGAATCTGGCGGCGTGCCGAATCTCCAACATCAAGAATTCTGCGGAAAATGAAGGGGCGGTTCAGACTTTCACCAGATTCCAGAGTCAGGGTGTCACCGTGATTGACAACCTTGCAGACAAGATAGGCCACTGCAGCTCGCAATCCTTGGATTGTCTTTCCAGTCACGTAAACGACTGAATGGCCATTCTCCTGTCCCACCTTGAGCCAGAAAGTTTCATCTGGATCAGTGGTTTGAATGCCTGGAATTAAACTCTTGTTTTCACCCACACTTGAATCAGCAAGAATCCATTGGCTATTCTGACATGGATTGGATGACTTGTGTTCCAAGGCTGGCGCGACATTAAAATGCCGCTCCTTCAAAAAATTCTGCAAATAGTGCCCCATCTCATCCTCGCCATTCGAGCCGCTTGTGATAATGCTTACGGGAGCGTTTTTATCTGCGACAACAACGGAGCTGGCATTGAGTCTGGCACATGCCAGGGAGAATGTGCAGAGAACGGCAACAATAAACTTGCTGCAGTTACTTCGCATTTTTATCTGCCGACGATGATTAAATTCCACCATTTCACGAGCCTGAAATGGGAGACCGACTTTGTCAAAGTGAAATCAATCGCACTCAAGCCACGTGGCGTCTGAAAAAATAAAGAGAGGTTGTTGATGTGACAGCAGTAATGACGAGTAGTGGCCAGATGTTTTGCAAAACCATGAGGGCAGACATGTCCTTGAGAAAAACCCCTTTCACAATAATGATGAAATGCCGCAATGGATCAGCCCACGTGATGTATTGAAGAAACAATGGCATGTTGTCGATTGGCGATACATAACCGGAGAGCAGCACAGCGGGCATCATAAAGCTGAATACTCCCAAAAATGCCTGTTGTTGTGTGGAACAAATTGACGAAATGAGCAGTCCAAAGCCAACCAATGCCAGAATGTAACAAATCATCCCAATATATAGCAGCAAGAGCGAACCTTCGAAGGGAACCTTGTAAATAAAAATGGCTCCCAACAAAATCACAGTTCCTTGAGCCATGGCTACCAGCAGAGCAGGGAGGGTTTTCCCAATGACGATCATTTCTGGCGTCAGGGGCGAGACCAGAAGTTGATCCAGAGTCCCACATTCCTTTTCGCGTGCCACAGAAAGTGCAGAGACAATGAGTGTGCTGATGGTGGTGATGATGGCAACCAGACTTGGGGCAACGAACCAGACAAACTCGAGATTGGGGTTGAACCAATGCCTCACAAGGACGACAGATGATGCCTGGCTGGGAGTTGGAATATTCTTTTCCGTCAGGTAATCCTGGAGGATTGTCTGCATGTATCCCAAGGCAATCTGGCCGCTGTTGGAACGGCGTCCATCCAAAATGGCTTGGATTTGGGCTGAACGTCCGGATTCTACGTTGCGCGAAAAATCTGATTGGAACCGGATGGCCACCAGCGCCTGTTGCTTGTCAATGACATCCTGCAATTCAGATTCGCTACGGACTGTGAGCACTTCGCTGAACGCCTTTGCCTTGCTGAAGCGTTGAGCCAGTTCAAAAGAGGCGGCCCCGTTGTCCTGATTGAAAATGGCCAGCGTGTTGTTCTTGATTTCGAGCGTGCAGGCAAGTGGGAAGACGGCCAATTGGATCAGAATTGGCATGATAAGAATCTGTCGACTCCTGGGATTGTTGAACAGGACCTGGAGCTCCTTGATGACGAGGGTGGCAATGCGATACCACATAGTTTATTCAAGCCTCCTTCGGGTTTTTATTGACGTCAGTCCCAAAAAGAAAAACGAAGCCGCCATGAGAAAAAGCAGGTTGCGGATGAGAACCGACCAGATGTCGCCCGCCATGAAAATGGTGTGCATGGCCGAGACGAAATAACGGGCTGGCACCAAATAACAGATCCCTTGAATGACCAGCGGCATACTGCGAATTTCGTAAATAAAACCGGAGAGAATCAACGCGGGAAGAAACGCTGCGGTCAGCGCCGCCTGAGCCGCCGTAAACTGGTTTCGAGTGAGTGTGGAAAACAGCAACCCCATGCCAAGGGCACTCCCCAAAAACAAGGTGGTTACCAGCATCAAAATCCAGAAGGACCCGCGAAATGGAACATGAAGAATAAACACGGCCACAGCAACGCACAGGAGCATCGACACGATGCCAAGAGAGTAGTAGGGGATGATCTTGCTAAGGAGAAATTCAGTGCGCGTAACCGGTGTGGCCAGGAGGGCCTCCATAGTGCCGCGTTCCCATTCCCGCGCAACCACAAGAGATGTCAATAATACACCAATGACTGTCATGATGCAGGTGATGGCCCCGGGAATGATGAAGTTGCGGCTTTGGGCTGCTGGATTGTACCAGAAGCGGGATTCAAATTGAATGGAGGGTGTTGCTTTTAGACTGCGATCCGACGCACGATTTTGCAGCCAATTTTGCCAAGCTCCTCGAACATAATTTTCAACGAACGGAGCCAGATTGGGCTCGGAGCCGTCTGTTATGACAAGAATAGGGGCAGTGCCGCTGCTTTGGTTCAGCCGTTTTGTAAAATCGGATTGAATGAGGACGATTCCGCGGATTTTGTTGTCAATCAAAGCGCGCTCCATTTCTGGACGGTTTTGGGAGAATTCAATCCGCATGTAGGGGGATCCGATCAATGTGTCAACAAAATGCCGAGCATCCGGGCTCATGTCTTCCATGACAACGCCGACGCGGATCGACGTGGAATCGAGGCTGATGCCGTAGCTGTATATGAAAAGCATGACAACGGGCAGCACAAATGCGATGAGAATGCTGCTGGGGTCTCGTAAAATCTGGAAAGTCTCCTTCTTGCACAGGGCAGAAAGGCGCCTTAGGGAATTGGTGAAACGAGTCAAGGACGGCTTTTCTTTCATGCTTTTTCCTCCGCAGCAATATTTTGCTTTTGAATCAGTTCAATGAAAGCTTCCTCCATTGTCGGGTCTGGATTTTGAGACGTGGCGATACTTTGTTTTAAATCATCTGGCGCTCCGGCTGAGATGATGCGACCACGATAGACCAGGGCGATGCGGTCGCAGTATTCTGCTTCATCCATGAAGTGGGTTGTCACCATGATGGTCACCCCATGCTCAACGAGGCCGTTGATGTGTGTCCAAAACTCCCGACGCGTCACGGGATCAACCCCGGACGTGGGCTCATCCAGAAACAGAATGTCGGGCTCGTGCATGATGGCGCAGGCAAGAGCCAGGCGTTGCTTGAAGCCAAGGGGCAGTGTGTCTGGTGTCGTATCCAGAAACGGCTCCAGTTTGAATATGCCTATCATTTTCCCAACCTGGCTCTTTTGCTGTTCCCCTCGTAAACCATAGGCTCCGGAAAAGAACATGAGGTTCTGGCGGACGCTCAAATCACTGTAAAGCGAAAATTTTTGAGCCATGTAACCGAGCCGTTGACGCGCCTTGCTTGCGCTGCGCATCAGGTCAATTCCCATGACATGAGCCGTTCCTGATGTTGGGCGCAACAGTCCGCACATCATGCGGAATGTGGTTGATTTGCCTGCTCCATTTGGCCCGAGCAAACCAAAAATCTCACCCCGATGCACTGTGAAGCTAACGTGATCCGTGGCTGTGAATGCGCCGAATTTTTTCGTCAGTTCAACCGCTTCAATGACGGTGTTTCCATTGTTTGAGGCGGGACGCATCTGTCCGGCCAGCGCGGAATCTCCTCCCGGTCCGCCTCCCAGTGCGTCAATGAAGGCATCCTCAAAACGCGGCTCCACGGGAACAGCTTTTGCCTCTGGTCCGATTGCTAGTTCCGAAAGAGCCGGGCAGGTGGTCCCTTGTCGAAGGACAATTCGAACATTATGTCCTTGAATGACGCCATCCATGACTTCATGGCGATGGAGGGCTCGTGTCAATAATTGGCGTTTGGCACAGTCAAAATTCCGGATTTGAAGACAGCGTCCTCGCAGGCGCCCCGTCATTTCGGAAGGCATCCCTGTAAAGAGAAGCTTCCCTTCATTAAGCAGGATTACGTGTTCACACAATTCGGCTTCATCAAGGTAAGCAGTGCTCCAGACCACAGCCATGCCCTGCCCCAGTAATTCGTGAACCATGCGCCAAAGTTCGCGGCGTGAAATGGGGTCCACTCCAACCCCGGGCTCGTCGAGAAGCAATAATTTTGGACGTCCAAGAAGCGCGCAGGCCAGACCGAGTTTTTGTTTCATGCCGCCGGACAGCTTGCCTGCCAGACGGTCGGTGAAGCGTGTCAAATCTGTAAACGCGAGCAGCTTTTGAAAGGATGTTTTTCTTTCTTCTCCGATTACGCTGCGCAAGTCCGCGTAGAGGTTGAGATTTTCCTGAACCGACAGGTCTTCATACAAACCGAATTTTTGTGGCATGTAGCCGATCCACTCACGTAACCGAGCCGCATCAGTAATGGGGTTCCCATCCAAAACGCGGATATGACCCGACGTGGGTGCGAGCAGTCCAGCCATCATCCGAATCAGTGTGGTTTTTCCCGCACCATCCGGCCCGACAAGCCCGGTCAAACGTCCTGGAAAAATCTGTGCGGAGACAGCTTGGACGGCTGGTTGTTTTGCTTTGGGAAACAACTTGCCAACGTTATCCAAAATGACAGCGGCTTCAGACATGGAATCGAAAAGGGATCAGTCTGGCAGGATTTTTACCGAAACAGGCATTCCCTGGCGTAAATCGTCATCCGGGTTTTCAACGGTGATTCGGATTCGGTAAACAAGGGATGTGCGCAACTCGGAGGTTTCAACGCTTTTTGGGGTGAATTCCGCGCGGGGTGAAATGAAACCGACGACACCTTTATAGGGTTTGCCAGGGCGATTATCAGTGTGGACTTCGACTTTTAAGCCCGTGTGAATGCGTTGGGGTTCCTCCACGTAGGCACGAATCCAAATGGGTTGTTTTAATGAAAGAGTATAGATCGGTGTGCCGGATGCCAGAATCGTTCCCGGTTCCTGTGCACGGGTGAGAATGACGCCGTTGGTGGGCGCTTTCAGGATCGTGTCCTGGGCTTGCAGTTGTGCGATTTCCAGCGCTGCTTCGGCGCGTGACAAATCGGCTTTGGCCTGGGCGATGTCCTCCTTGCGGTAACCTGCCTCCATCAGGGCAAGCTGCTCCTTTGCCGATTTCCAGCGGGCATCGGCTTCGCGGTAACGGGCTTCAGCGTCGTCGCGATCTTGAGTGGAAACCGCCTTGGTGATGAGCAGTTCGTCCTGGCGTTTCAACAAGCGTTCCGCGTTGGAGGCTGTGGCTTCGCGTTCCTTCGTTTGAGCGCGTGCCTGGGCGATTTCCTCAGAACGATAGCCGGCTTGGAGAAGATTCAAGTGAGCTTTGGCACTCTCAACCTGTGCGGAAGCCTGTTCCACTGCGCGTTGGTATGGTTCATCGTCCAATTGGGCAAGAACCTCTCCGGTTTTAACCAGATCACCTTCTTCGTAACGCATCGAGGCGACTTTGCCGGAAACGCGGAAACCGAGACTGACTTCGCGGATATCCACGTTGCCATGGAGGAGAGGATCCGTGGTTTGCGAGCGACGCAGGCCCCACCAAACTCCAAGAATGACGACTAGGAGGATCGGAACGATGATTTTCTTCATTAGATTTAAAGTCGAGTTGATTCAGTCATCCTGCAAATGTGAAAAGGATGAATTGTGGAATGGTTGTAATGCATTGAAAAAGAGCTGGAGAAAAGGGATCTGGTTGGGTGATTTCCTATACTTTTAAAAGTCCTAAAAATCATAAGAAAGAGTTGACAAAATTAAGAGGAACGCAATTAATTAAACGTTCGTTCTAAACAAACGTTTATTAAACATGACTCATTCTGTCGAGCAAAATCGTAAACAAAAAATCCTGGACGCCGCGGAACATGCCATTTCGGAGTGTGGTTTTACCGGGGCCTCGCTTCGCCACATTACCGCTGAAGCAAAAGTCAATCTGGCGACTGTTTACTATTATTTCGGTTCCAAGGAGGGGCTTTTCAAAGAAGTGTTTTTGCGCCGTCTTTCCCCGCTTAGACAAATGCAGCTTGATCGTCTGAAGGCTCTCGAAAGTCAGCCTGAAAAACCAACTTTGGCGCAGCTTATCGAATCCATTCTTTCCCCCGTCAAATATAATGGGGAAAACAAGCAAATCGCGTTGAAACTGGTTGGACGCATCAACACGGAGCCACATCCTCTTGCGCAGGAATTGATCAAGAAGAACTATGGCACCGTAAGGCTGGCTTATACAAAGGCCTTCCAGAAAATTCTTCCTGGCCTCTCCTTGAAGGATATCCAGTGGCGATTGGAATTCGTCTGGGGAGCGATGATTTTTGTTCTGTGCAACCCGGGGCGTGTTTCGTCCATGACGGAGGGATTGTGTGACACTTCAAACGCGGAGGAGATGATTCAGCAAATGACGCGTTTTTTTGAGGCAGGGCTCCAGAGTCCGGCAGTCGTAAGCACCGATTATAAAACTGGCAATGTATAATACATTTTCGATGTTGTTGAACTTATGGCGGTTTTCAAAATGCAATTCTGAGCTATAATTTTATTGTATGCATTTTTTTGCGAAGAATAAGAGGTCCTCTTTTTTTGTTTTAGCCGGATTTTTGACGCTTCCCTTTTTACTGGCTGGATGTGCCGCCGGGCCGGATTTCAAGACTCCAAAAACAACGGTGGACACAACGTTTGCCAATGGTTCGCAGACAAATTTGTCTTCAGAACAGGTGACAGCCGATTGGTGGCACGTGTTCAACGATCCCATTTTGGATCAATTGATTGACAAGGCTGTTGTCGGGAATCACGATTTGCGAATTGCAACGGCGCGGGTGCGCGAAGCGCGTGCCTCGCATGAACAATCGCGATGGGACTTCTTTCCTTCCCCGCGCGCTGAAGCTGGCTGGCAGAGAACCACCAGTGCGAAGGATTCCATTTTCATACCGACAACGCGCGAGCAACGCGAGCTGGATCTATTTACCACTGGATTTGACGCCACGTGGGAATTGGATGTTTTTGGCCGGGTTCGTCGCGCCAATGAAGCTGCGCGGGCTGATTGGCTTGGTACATACATGCAACGACGTGATGTGTTGGTTTCGTTGGAAGCCGAAGTTGCCCGAAATTACTTCGAACTAAGGGGCTCACAGAATCGTCTGGATGTGGCTCGTAAAAACGCGACGAATCAGGAGGAAACTCTCAAGCTGACTCTGTTCAAAGTCCGGGCTGGTCGTGGCACGGAGTTGGATAGCGCCCGTGCCCGCGCGCAGCTTGACGCGACAAAGGCCGCTGTTCCTCCGTTGGAATCATCCATCCTCAAGAGTATTCATCGTTTGAGCGTGCTTACAGGTCAGCAACCCAACGCATTGACGGCGGAGCTTTCAAAACCGGCGTCGCTTCCTGCGCTTCCGAAACAGGTGAACATTAGCAGTCCGGCAGACTTGCTTCGCCGAAGACCGGATATTCGGGCTGCTGAATACGCGTTGCACTCCGCAACGGCCCGAATTGGTGTAGCCACGGCAGATTTATTTCCAAGAGTCACTGTTAATGGGCGGATCGGTTTGAGTTCGTCTGATTTTGCCAATCTGACAAAGAGCGGCTCTGATTATTACGGATTTGGTCCAAATATCAGTTGGGCTGCACTGGACATGGGACACGTGCGAGCCCGTATCCGGGCTTCCAAAGCCAGAGCAGATGAAGCGCTGGCCGTGTATGAAAAAACGGTTTTAAAGGCTCTTGAGGAGACGGAAAACGCACTGGTCGATTTTGGACATTCTGAATCGAGGCGTGACTATTTGGAATCCTCAACCCAAGCCGCAGAGCAAGCATTCAAATTGGCGCGTCAACGCTATGAAGGAGGGATTTCAGACTTTCTGACCGTGTTGGATGCGCAGAGGACGCAGCTTGAGGAGCAGGACCAACTGGCCCAGAGCCGGATGGCAACGGCTACTTCGCTCGTGGCCGTTTACAAGAGTCTGGCTGGCGGATGGCAAATTGATGCCACTAATGCTCCAGCAACCGAAATCAATTCATCTTCTGCTGGATCTGCCCAGGGAAATTCAGCAAAGTAAAACGTATGACAGAATTCAGTGATGTGACATCGTCGAGCGAGGAAGAAAAATGTTACGTTTGTGGTGCGGCGGCAGGTCCACATTGGTTTGCAAAGGTCAATTTGCAGACGGGGACCGCCTGCATTTGTTCTCCCGCGTGTGCTTTGCTTTTCAGTGAAGCACCCCGTCCTGATTCCTCCGTGTCGGATAGAATCCGCTACTACAAGGAGCAACTTGCACAAATTGAAGAGGCTGTTCTAAACAGCCGGGGATTTTGTTCCGACGATTTCTTTCGTAACGGATAGATGATTCAATTTTTCTGTCCTGGCGTTGGATATTTTTTTGATGCGTCATCCAGGACCAAAATCCAATCTAATTCTTCTCCCAGATTTGGTGGGGTGAACTCTCGCTGTCCTGCATTTGAAAACTCACCAATCTTTATTGCCTTTCCATTTCTTGGATCAAACCACCACGCCCTGACGGATGAATTGTGGATTACGCCCATGTTGACAGAGAATCTCCGTCCAACGGGGCAATAGACAAAGGCATACGTTCCAGTTTCATCGCGGGTGGCTTTAAATACGTAACGTCCGGAACCAGGGACTGCTGTGCGGACCCGATCGGTTACGAGGATCGAATCATCTGGAATCCGTGTCAGATAGGGACGGGATTCGAGGAGCTTTCGCGCATATTGCATCTGTGTGGCGCCCGGCTGTTTGATTGCCTCAATCCATGGCATGAGCGGATCGTTGATGGGGGCGCGATCTGGTTGATACATTTGCCAGACTGCGTGATTGCCATACGTATGGCCGCACGCGCCGCTGAACAAGTCCCAATAAAGAGGGCGTCGTGTATCTGCCGCGACAGAATGGCCGTTTTCCTTTGCGTTGAAGTAGATGGGATGATCTTCATAAATGGGCTCGCCATCCAGAACGGGCTTGACGGGTTTTCGATTATAATCGTCCAGGGTCTTGGCGTATTCGGCACGGAAATTATTGCCATGGCCGTTTTGGCGCATGTTGAAATCCAGCCACGATTCCTCATGGAACCACTGAGATGAACCTGCCGCACCGCAGGGATGGAACGTCATCAAATGTCGTCCGCCATCGCCCTTTTTTAACCCGCGAGCCATCGCTCGGATGGTTTCGCGCTGGGCATTATTGTCAACTGAACGGTCGCCACCGAGAATCCAGATGATGGGTTTGTTCTTGTAGCGATTTCCCAGCCATTCCCCATATTGTTCTGCATTTATGGGGTTGAAAAGAGGTTTGCCGTTTTTTGTCGCGTCATGCCAGTAACGTCCCCACGTTGGCAAAAAGCCAATATATAGTCCCAAGGACTCCGCTTTGTTTACAACATAATCCACATGATCCCAATAATCATTGTCAGGTCCCTCTTTTATTGCAGGCCTGGTGGGATCCAAATCCATGAGTGGCAGGCAACCATACGCATTGGCAACAGAATCCCCATCAAATTCTGCGATGGCTACTGCCTGAATGACTGTGAAGCCTTTTTGGGCGCGGTCCTGCAAGTATAAATCCACCTGTTCCCTTTTCAGACGGTGAAAGATCTCCCAAGCCGTATCGCCAAGGTAAAAGAACGGTTTGCCATCTTCCTGAACCAAAAAACGGTGATTTTCACTGACTTTCAAAAGAGGCAGAGCGCTGGCTGAAATGGCTCCAGACAGGAACAATCCCAAGATTGGAAAGGCCATGTGGCGCCAAAAATTTTTGATGTGGATCATGCGTGGGAGAATACAAGGGGACAGGCTCCTTCGTAAAACGATAATCGAAACAAATAACCAAAAAGTTGCTACTCGCCAAATAGATTGGCATTTGGCACCCTGTCGCCAATATGAAGATGATCGCACTGATGACACTTGTCGTATCGCTGGCTTGCCCGGCATTTGCCGCAGATGACGCTGCGCCGAAACTGTGGACAGGCACCGCAACTAATGCGGCTGGAGCTGTTATTGCCACGATTACTGTTGATTCATCCGAAGCGCCTGACCTCGAAGCCTGGGGACAGAAAGCAGGTGAAATTTGTGTCAAATGGTATCCCATCATGTGTGAATTGCTGGATAGCCCAGGTTTTAAACCCTATCCCAAAGTCAGTCTTTCATTTAAAAAAGACCTCGACAACCCCGCAGCAACGGGCCGTGATTTTATTGGCATTTCTGCCAGTTATGTGCGCGAGCACACCAATGATTTTGGAATGATCGTGCATGAGTTGACCCACGTTGTTCAAGCCTATCCCAGCGCAAATCCGGGCTGGGTCACCGAAGGGATTGCTGACTATGTGCGTATCGCGCGTTTTGAACCCAATGCCCGTCGTCCACGTGTCCGTCCTGACAGGGACACCTATCATGATGCCTACAAAACAACAGCCATGTTCTTTGAGTGGGTGGAGAAGAAATATGACAAGACACTCGTGACAAAACTCAATTGCGCCATGCGCGAACGAAAGTTCAAAATTGAACTTTTTAAGGAATATACTGGTAAAACAGTTGACGAACTTTGGAGTGAATATATTAAAAGCGCAAGAACGCCCGCGATTGCACCAGTTCAAAGTGGAAAGTAGCCCGTCGTAGGATGATTCCATGCAGCGGCATTAAAATGAACTTTTTTGGTTTATGAAACAAATCCATCTTCTTAGTTTTCTTCGCTGGCTGGTCATGTCTGGCATCCTGATTTTTTCAACTGTTTCTTTGACAGCGGGTGAAGCCGCCATGGTGTGGCCTGCCGGTTCCACCGATACATGGAATGGATTTACGCGGCACATTTTCATGGTGGATGGCTGCAAGGCCTGGGTGGTTGAACCCCGGGAGCCGCTCCCCGGAAAGCCGTGGTCATGGTGCATGGAGTTTCCTGACGCATTTACAGAGCGTTGCGCCGCACCGGCATTATTGAAGAAAGGTTTTTATCACGTTCACATTGAGGTGGGGAATACTTTTGGATGCCCATCTGCTGTGAAACATTTCAATGCTTTCTATGAGGTATTGATCAGCAAAGGGCTTTCGAAAAAAGCTGTTTTGATTGGTCTGAGTCGGGGCGGTTTGTATGCATATCGGTGGGCTTCAGAAAATCCTCGAAAAGTTGCAGTCATTTATGGCGATGCGCCTGTTTGTGATTTCAAGAGCTGGCCCGCCGGTATCAAGACCAGAAAGGGGAGTCCGGAAGATTGGAAAGCCCTCATGGCTGATTATGGTTTCAAGAACGAGGAGGAGGCTCTTGCTTATCCTGGCAACCCAATTGATGTTCTGAAACCGCTGGCAAAAGCCAAGATTGCTTTGATTCATGTGGTTGGTGATGCGGATGATGTAGTGCCGGTTGTCGATAATACGGCCATCGTGGAAGAGCGCTACAAAAAGCTTGGAGGCACCATTCAAGTGATTCACAAGCCAGGCATTGGCCATCATCCCCATGGTTTGGATGATCCTACTCCGGTTGTTGATTTCATTGTGAAACACACAGTCAAATAGTCATTTCGATTCCTATTGGAAAATTCAGTTGAGTTTTGCGCGTTCAATATTTTAAAACGCAATATATGATGAATACACGAAATTTCCTATGTCTTGGCTTGTTGGCAGCTTCAACCGCTTTCTCCAATGCCGAAAATTGGCCTGCGTGGCGTGGACCACGTGGGGATGGTACGAGCACTGAAAAGGATCCTCCCACACAATGGAGTGTCACCAGTAATGTTGTTTGGAAAACGGCGATACCTGGCAAGGGCCATTCCTCCCCCATCATCTGGGGCGACCGGATCTTTTTGACAACGGCATTGGAGAATTCTCAACAGCGCATTCTCATTTCACTGGATCGCAAAACTGGAAAAATCCTCTGGCAGCAGACTGTTTTACACGCTCCATTGGAAGCAAAGAATGGCGAGAACAGTTACGCTTCTTCAACTCCGGCGACTGATGGCAGGCGTGTTTACACGACATTCCTCAATGTTAGCAATCTGGTGGTGAGTGCCTATGATTTTTCTGGAAAGCAGGTCTGGAGTGTCAGCCCTGGTACGTTTTACAGCCAGCATGGATTCAGCCACACGCCGATTCTGTCTGAAGACAAGGTCATTGTGGTTTGCGACAGCAAGGCGGAAAACTTCATGGTCGCCTTGGACTGTGCGGATGGCCACACAATTTGGAAGGTTCAGTTGGATAATCCGACTCAGAGCTATGGGCCTCCGCTGATTCGCGAGATGGCAGGTCGGCTTCAATTGGTCTTTACGGGAAATAAAGCGATAAGCAGTTACGATCCCAAAACTGGCAAGAAGCTTTGGTTCTATACTGGAAATTCCGAAGATTCTGTTGTGACGCCTGTCTTTAACGAAAAGACGGGAACGATTCTATGCAGTAGTAGCTGGCCGAAGAAAGTCCTTGTTTGCATCAATCCTGATGGGGAAGGCGATATCACCACGACCAAGACAATCTGGACTAATACCGAAGCTGCACCTTATGTTCCGTCACCCATCAGCGTTGGCGATTGGTTTTACACTGTCAGCTTTCAAGGTCGCAATGCCTGTTGTCTCGAAGCTACTTCCGGCAAAATTCTCTGGAAGGAAAACATGGGGAATTTTCATGCATCTCCTGTTTCGACGGCCAATGGTTTCATCTACTTCCTAAATGATGAAGGTACGATGCGCGTTATCAAGGCGGGGGCAAAATATGAACTTGTTGCTCAAAACGAGCTTGGCGAGAAAACGTATGCCTCGCCTGTTATTGTTGATGGAGAGATTTTTCTCAGAAGCTTTGAAAACCTCTATTGTTTTGGCAAAAAGAAATGAGGTCCAATTTTAGCGCGCGCAAGGCTGTTCTCGATTTTAATTCTGGCGCAATCTGTAATAGCACGTTTTTTGGGCGTCATACGCTGCAATGTCAGTGAAAGTCACGTCTGAAGTGATGGGTGAAATGACTGTGTATGGCCCGGAAACCGCTTCAGCTCGTTCCAACTGCACTTTACCGGAAGTGGTCCATTGCAATGTGATGTTACCACTTGTGGTATCGATTTCCATTTTGGTTATTTGCATGGCTTTCGGAGTGGCAACGAGGGTGAGTTCATAGGTTAGGTAGTCTGTGCCGTTGGTTTGGATGAGGAGTAGTTGAATATTGGGCCACGCGGCGGGAGCGAGTTCATTCGAATTGGTAGCAATGCAGGTGATATCATCTAATGGGCTTAGTATATCCATCGAAATGAGCGCATTTTGAGCCAGGGCTACTTCTCCGCCGATTTCATAGGAACCATTGCCAGTAACTGTGTAAAATCCCAGGTCGCTTTTTGCCAGAAAATCTATGTCTCGGATTTCAAAAAGAGGAAACAATGGCGAGTCTTCCTCTGACACCAAACGGAATGTTCCGGTCATGGGGATCGGACGGGGTATGGAGTCACATATTGGACAATCCCGCAGGAGCTGACTCCCGGATTGGAGTTCATAAACGGTTCCCGGTGAAAAAGTCAGGATTGCGGCGCTCATTCTGAGGGAAAACAAGGCCACAAATGTGACACAACCAAGCAATAACAAGCTGCGTGTTTTCATGGAATGACTGGATCAAAATGCCACGAGATTGGAATGATTTCAAGCTGGGCAATTTTATAAGCGATGAAGCAGTGATTGTTTTGAAAACGTGCTTTGTTTTGATTTCACTGATTTCCCATGTTGACATTCATTCCCGTTCCGACAAGCTGAGCGAAATTCATATGAAACACCCGATAATTGTGCAACTCCTTGGACTCGCAACCCTTGTTGCGGGTATTTCCTGCGCCAGGGCTGAGGCGAATCTGACCTATGGCGATCTGATTCGGCGAATGACCGACCTGTCTTATCTTGCAACGTTGCCGGAATCTGGCGACACCTGTGCACAATGGTCAAGCTATGACCGTGCCAGCAAGTTTGATGAACAGAGCGGCAAGTATATTCATTGGGATGCCAATGGTGATGGGGGTGGTTTCATCCGCACGGAAGGCGACAAGGTGGTTATGGCCGAAATGAAAGGCCCGGGATGCATCTGGCGCATCTGGTCTGCGGACCCACGAGCCGGACACGTTCGGATTTATCTCGATGGGAATGAAAGACCGGTAACGGATCTGGAATTCAGACAATACTTTGACGGACAACACGCTCCGTTTGCCTACCCGATGCTCTCCTATGATTTGCATCAGCAAAAATGTCAGGGACAAAACCTGTATTTCCCAATTCCCTATCAGAAGTCCTGCAAGATTGTGGCGGACAAGGATTGGGGCGCCTACTTCCATTTTGTTTATGAAACGTTTCCTCAAGGAACGACGATTCCAACCTTTAGCGCGGCACTTGTAGTTGAGAATTCAAGCGCGTTAAATGCTGTAAACGATTACTTCAGAAACAAGATTGGCGAGGATCCCGCGGGGCGTAGACCAGGACTCGAAACGATCAAAAAAACGGTTTCTCTAGCTGCTGGGGCGGTTGAGCGAGTTGCAGAACTAAAAGGGGCACGGGCCATCACCTCGTTGCGCATCAATGTGGCGTTCACAAATCGTGAGGATGAAATTGAGGGGCTTAGAAGAGTTCAGTTGCGCATTACCTGGGACGGGCAGGATAAACCTGCGGTTCTTTGTCCGTTGGGGGATTTCTTTGGCACGGCACCGGGAGTCAACCTCTATAAAACCCTTGCGACTGGCATGACTACAAACGGTTTCTATTCGTTGTGGTACATGCCATTCGGAAAATATGCCGTGGTGGAATTGGTGAGTGACGACACGGTTTCTCGCGCGGTTACTGTTGAAATTGCACATGCCCCGCTTGGTCGTGGCTTTGATGGTTTGGGGTATTTTCATGCCAAATGGCATCGTGATGTGTTTCCGCTTTCTCCGGATCGCTTTCCGGATTGGGTGATGTTACGTACGGAAGGCAGGGGGCGTTTCTGCGGCGTCATGTTGCACGTGTGGAATCCGCATGGGGGATGGTGGGGGGAGGGAGACGAGAAATTCTTTGTCGACGGGGAGAAATTCCCCTCCACATTCGGCACCGGTTCTGAGGACTATTTTGGCTACGCTTGGTGTGATCCCCATCTGTTCAAAATGCCTTATCATGCCCAGACAATGACGCAGAACAATCATGGACATCAATCCGTGTTGCGTTGGCATATAGTTGACAATATTCCCTTTCAAAAATCTTTTGAGGCGACCATTGAAAAATATTACAAGAACGATGAGAAGAGCACCCTCTACGCCAATACGGTGTATTGGTATCTTGCTCCTGGTGGAACCGATCCCTTTGACGAGGTCCCCGTTGAGAATAGGGTCGGTTACTACGTAAAAGGCCCGGTGGTTGCGGGTGGGTTTGCTGTGGATGCGGAGCCCAACGGCTCGGTTGAGACTCAGGAAATGGCATCGTTTGGTGATGGGAAATGGAAGAACAATCAACAACTCTGGTGGACAGGTGCCGAGCCTGGAGCCAAACTGGAGATTACTCTGCCGGTGGAAAAGGAAGGTGTCCAGAGTTTGAATGTCTCGTTGACCAAGGCGCCTGATTACGGAATTGTTCAATTCTATTTTGATGGAGAGAAAATTGGCAAGCCAGTCGATCTTTTTAACAAACAGGTTGTTCCAACTGGAATGATTGACTTGGGAAAAGTCCAGGTGGACAAGCCCGGAAAACATAAACTCACGGTTGAAATCACAGGGGCAAATCCTGATGCAATCAAGAGCTATATGTTTGGCATGGACCGTGTGGAATTGACAACCCCATAAGTTGTCCATTGTTTGGACGCAAGAATCTTGCCCAGTCTCATTTCCGGCGGAAGAACAAATCTGTCTTTCGCCGGAATTTTGTTTTCTGAGCCGGCGATGGTGACGATTTCAACGCAGTTTTGAAGTCTCGGAAGTTGAATACCTAGGGCTCTCACACCGTCTTTTGTTTGTCTATTTTTTAACAGTAGGATACATCGAAATGAATCAGCACTTTAGACAAAGCCAGAATTATTCGCTGGCTGGAATGATCTTTTTCCCAAGAGGCTTTGTTATGATGGCATTGGCCATCGTTGCCACGACTATTCTTTTGGCTGGGGCTGCGGTTGCGCAGGACACTTTGCCCAAAGTTCGCGAGCCGGGTGCCATCCTAAAGATCATTCATAATTGGCCCCCCGCTGCTCAGGATCAGGACAAGCTTATCACTCACCTTGTCCATCAGGGATTCAGTGGCGTGGTTTGCAATGTGTCGTTCAAGGATTACTTGGAAAGCACGGAAGCCTGGAATTCGTTTCATCGGGCCGTTGACCGTGCGCACCAGAGCGGAATGGAACTCTGGCTTTATGATGAAGCGGGCTACCCCTCCGGAACAGCCGGACATCTTGTTCTGACCAATCATCCGGAATGGGAGGCCGAAGGGCTTTTGACGGATTGGAAAATGACGGATGGCCAGCAAATCACATTAAAGATGCCTCCTGGCAAGATAATGCTTGCTGCGGCCTATCCGTGGATCAAGGACCACCTAGACCTCAGTAAGAAGGCCGATTTGTCCGCAACCGTTGCGAATGGACAACTTACTTGGAAGCCGGACAATGGAAAATGGATCGTTGTTGTTGTCACGCGCAGCCATCTGTATGAGGGAACGCATGCGGAACTGAATTTGGCGGAAAAACGGCCTTACTTGAACCTGATGCAGGCAGAGCCGACGGAGCGTTTTATCGATGTGACTCATCAACGTTATTTTGATCGTCTGGGAAGTGATTTTAAGGGGAAATTTGTTTCCACGTTTACGGATGAACCTTCCTTGATGAGCGTGTTTCTCCGTCCGATGCCATATCGACCGTTGCCATGGTCTCCAGGCTTTTCCAAGAGCTTCAAATCGAAACATGGTTATGCCATTGAACCACTCATTCCATTGCTGCTTGTCAATGGCGGTGAAAAAACCGGAAAAGTTCGATACGACTTTTGGCAAACCGTTGGACAACTGACTGCGGACAACTATTTTGGGCAGATTCGGAGCTGGTGTGATAAGCATGATATTTATTCTGGCGGACACCTTTTGTTGGAAGAGGGGGGTACGGCCCAGGTCGGACTTTATGGCGACTTTTTCTCATGCACACGGCGATTGAGCGCCCCGGGAATCGATTGTTTGACAAGCATACCGGCGGAAGTTCCATGGCAGGTTGCCCGGCAGGCTTCCAGTGCGGCTGATTTAAACGGTGGAGGAGTGCCGGTGATGTGCGAGACCTCCGATCATTGCCAGCATTATCGTCCGGCTGGAGATAAGACCCCAATCCGCTACATCACCGAGGCTGAAATCCGTGGCACCTGCAATAAATTGATGGCGGGCGGTGTCAGTCGGATCACCAGTTACTATTCTTATGACAAACTCGATGATGCCGCACTTCAACGGATCAACCACGGAGTGGCATCTGTCTGCTCTCGAATGAGGGGAGGAATTCAATCTGCCGATATCGCTCTGCTGTATCCGGTTGAAAGCCTCTGGCCTGCGTTTGTTCCTTCGCGTCATTGGGCAGGGGACGCAGCGGAGGCGCAGGCAATCGAATACGTTTATCATGAGGCAGCCAATTCCCTTTATAAGGGCACTCTGGATTTTACTGTTATTGACAGTCGGTCCATTGCTGAATCAACGATCCAAAAGGACACGCTTCGTCATGGCAAGCTCGCCTGGAAAGTGATCGTTCTTCCCCGTGCCAACACACTTCCCATTGCTGCCTGGGAAAAACTGGCTCGCTGGGTGAAGAAAGGCGGTGTGGTGATTGCCCTCGGCGTTCTTCCAACAAACAGCGAAACCGATTTTCCATCCAAGAAAGTTCTATCAGTGGCCAAGGAAATGTTTGGTGGTGCAGGCGAGCAGATCACCTTCAAGAAAAACGCGGCAGGCGGCATGGGTATTTTCCTTCCCAATGGCACGGAATGGATGTTGCCGGAAATGATCAATTCCGTGATGGTGCCTGACGTTCAGATAGCCTTAAAAGAAACGCCGATTCGCTATACGCACCGGCGCTATGGTGATTGCGAACGTTACTTCATCATCAATGATTCGGCTGAGCAGTGGAATGGAACGCTTAAGATCCGGTCCGCCACCACAGGAACTCAGATCAATCCTAATAATGATGTTCAAACCACGGTGAATGGTCAGGCTGTGCAGCTCGAATTGGGAGCTTATCAGGGGACCCTTTTGGAATTTGCTTCTGTGCCTGATGATACGAGAAAGAAGCAGTTCTCAGGCAGCCTTCCCACGTTTGAAACAAACCAGATTCATGTTCTGGAGCCTTCTGTTGGAAAGGGCGAATTTGTTCGCGACCAGATTTCTGGCGACTTGGAGCATTCAACCCGGGATGGCAAGGTTTGGATTGCCAAAGGAACCCTGACAAAATCCCAGGTGGACGTTTTTCTGTTCACAAATTTTCATTTTGATCAACCGCTTGACTTGGCAGGGACAACAGCAATGGAATTTGATACATGGGTTCCCGCTGGTCAGGAGAGGGGGCCGAAGTTAATGGTGATTGTCCATGAAGAGAACGGAGGGGATTATTATGTAAACACAAGCCGCGATCTTTCACGCCCGGGCCTTCAGAAAGTCATGGTTCCGCTGAATTCATTTCAATTGGCCGGATGGTCAAAAGATCAGGATGGACGCATGGATTGGTCAAAGGTGACTGACATCCGCATTGGTTGGGGAGGTTATACCGGCGATGAAAATCAAGTGGTTCAATTCAGTTTCTCAGAACCGCGTCGCGTCACCCTTCATTAGGAAGTGACGCTTGGACTGGAAGCAACGTGGTTGAAATGGAGAAAGTGTTCCAGCCCATCGGCGACTCCTTGACCGCAATTAAACGGACTGACATAGCCCTGCTGCTCCCTTATGGCTGTTTTTACCGCGTCAATGGCATTGTTGGGAACGACGAGATAACGGGCATATTTACTTGACAGCATGGGAAGGTCGTTCAGGTGGTCCCCCGAGGCGAAGGTGTGGTCTTTTGCGATTCCAGAAAGCCTCCCAATCTCCTCTAAAGCGCTCCCCTTGTGGTAGGCTTTATGGCAGAACCTCGCATAGACATCATTGCGCATGACCATGAGATTGGGCACCTGTTTGCAATACTCATTTAGGTAATTGTGTATCTTTTCGGCATCCTCCAGATGGTCTGCGATGAAACAAAAAGGGGAATAGGGATCCTCATAAATCAGCGCGTCAAAACGCTCTTGAATCCAGGAAGTCAATCGAGGCAGGTCCTCTTCCACGCGTGCGAACAACTCCGCATGAACTTGGGCGCAACGGCGATTCCACTCATGATGCTCGACGTATTGGGAGCCTTGTCGTATGTAGATTTCACGTTCGACGAGGACCAAAAAATCCGGTTTTACAGAAAGATGACCACGTCCGAGGCCTTCCATCAGGCTTGGCAAATCTCTTCCCGTATTGACCACCCATCTGGCGCCCTTTAATTGCAAATCTGTCAGAAGACTCTGCAATTTCAGCGGGACCGGCGGATTTTCAAACTCGGCAAACAGCGTGCCGTCAAAGTCTGTTGATATCAGTTGAATGGGCAGACACATCAATTGTGAATTTAATGAGAATTTCTGATTTCTACCAGAACCGTTTTAGAGAATGTGACGTTCGATGCCGGATTTATTGTGGCAGGCCAAAGTCTTTGGATTTATCTGAATCCAAAGCTTCACGAACTTTTTGGGCCAGATTTTCCACAGTAAAAGGTTTTTGGATGAAATGAATGTTCTCGTCCAGAATGCCGTGGCTGGCGATGACATCAGCCGTGTAACCAGACATGAAAAGACATTTATTAATGGTTGCATCTCGTTCAGAGAGTGCCTGAGCCAGATCTCGCCCGTTCATTTCCGGCATGACAACATCAGTGATGAGAAGCTGGATTTTTCCGATATGCTCTCCGGCGATTTGGATTGCCTGGCTGGGGGTGTTGGCGATCAAGACTGTATAACCAAGGCTCTCCAAAGCCCGTTTTCCCAGCATGAGAATGACAGGCTCATCCTCCACCAGAAGTATTGTCTCAAAACCACCGCAGGCTGAGATATTAATGATTTCCTTTTTCTTTTTGGCATTTTTGGGATTGAACCAAGGAAAGAAAATCTTAAAGACAGATCCTTTGCCAGGCACGCTTTGGACGCTGATGGCCCCCTTGTTTTGATTGACAATGCCATAAACCGTTGCCAATCCCAAACCGGTCCCCTGACCAATATTTTTCGTCGTATAAAACGGCTCAAAAAGATGTTCAATCACCTGTTTATCCATTCCACAACCCGTATCACTGATGGAGAGCAGGACATAATTTCCAAACGGCATGCCGGGATGTGCCTTTATGGTCGTATTATCAAAAGTGACTTTGCTTGTTTCAATGGTGATCTTTCCCATGTTTCCTATGGCATCGCGGGCGTTGACGCACAGGTTTGCAAGAATTTGATCAAGCTGGCTGGGATCGATTTTAATGGGGAGAGGTCCCTGACCAGGAGTCCAGACCAATTCAATATCTTCTGTAATCAAGCGGCGGAGCATTTTTATCATTCCAGCCACTGTTTTATTTAAGTCCAATTCCTGGGGGACTACGGTCTGTTTGCGTGCAAAGGCGAGCAATTGACGGGTTAGATCAGCAGATCTTTGAGCGCATTTTTCTATTTCTTCCAGGTTCTCCCTTAATGGACTGTTGGCCGGGAGATCAAGAAGGGAAAGGGCAACATTCCCCAGAATTGCCTGAAGCATGTTGTTGAAGTCGTGGGCGACACCACCAGCCAGGCGTCCGATGGACTCCATTTTATGCACTTGGGTCAATTGTTCCTGAAGTTGAGCCCGTTCGGCTTCGGCGTGCTTACGTTCGCTGATGTCGCGTGAAATGCCAATGATTTCCAGTTTTCCTTTTTCGTTTAGAAGGAATGTGGTGGTGATTTCCGTCTGAACGAAGGAACCATCCTTGCAAGGCTGTTCGACCTCATCGATGAAGGATGTTCCCGGCTGGGATTTTGCCACGCGATCTGTCATAAGTATGGACATCCGCTTTAGGGATTCCTTTGACAAGGCGCTCTCGAGTGGGCTGTTGATGATTTCTTCTGTGGTGAAACCGCGTGTTTTTATGACAGACGGGCTGACATAGGTGAACCTTTGCGTTTCGGCGTCGAGAACCCAGATGACATCAGCGACATTATTGGCAATGAGCCGGTAACGCTTTTCACTTTCAAGCAAGGCGGCTTCCGCTCTCTTGCGATCACTGATATCACGAACGACTGCGAGAATGCGTCCCTGGCCTCCTATCTCCGAGCAGCGAAGAGAAACTTCCACCCAAAAGTCCTCCCCATTTTTTTTGCGTGCCAGCCATTCGAACACCTGGGAATCTTCCGTTACGGCACGTTGAATTCGATGTAGAGCCTCTTGAAGTGTGTGGATGGAATCTCCACGTGGGGTTAACACCTCAAGATTGAGTTTCAAAACTTCTTCCTTTGAACTGTAGCCAAAGAGCCTGCACATGGCTTCGTTGACATCCAAAATGTTGCCGGTTGCCGCATCGTGGAGGAATATGGCTTCGTAAGTGGAATTGAAGATTTCCCGGTAATTTCTCTCGCTTGCTTCGAGATCTGCCTCAGCTTTTTTGTGGGCCGTGATATCAGGTGCAAAGTTGAGAGTGGCTGGTTGGCCCTTCCAAAGAATGAAAACAGAATTGACCAGAAGCCATTCCGGTTTTCCAGGGCGAGTTAGAATATGGTATTCACGCTGACTTTGAGTCAACTCTCCGTTCATGAGACGTTCGTGGTGCTTGAGTGCGCTATCCCAATCTTCACTTGGAAGAAAAACCTGAAGATCTTTTTCAAAAAGATCCTCCTCGCTCATACCGGCAATCTGACTCGCCATGGAGTTGGCATATTGGATTTTTCTGTTTTGCACGACATAGATTGCCTCGTGGGCGTTTTCAACCAGCAACCGGTATTTTTGCTGGCTTTCCTTGAGGGCCAACTCATTTTTTCTACGTTCCGTTACATCCAAATTAACGCCGTAAACCCGCTGCATTTTTCCTTCGGCGTTCTTGACCACATTGGCGATTCCCTGATGCCAGGCAACACGACCGCTTGGCAGGCGTATCCGCAAAGTGAATTCACTGCTCTTGTTGTTTTTGAATGCCGTTGTGACGTGATCCAATACGGCTTGGGCATCCTCGGGGTGGACATACTCAACCGCTTCAGAACAGTGAATGGGGCCTTTTGCTGGATCGCGTTCAAGCAGCCTGTTCATTTGATCCGAAAAACTGACCCATCCAGTCTCCGGGTTCAGTTCCCAATCTCCGATTCCCCCCAGAGCCTGCGCTTCCTTCAGCCTTCTCTCGCTTTGTCGCAGCGATTCCAAGGCAAGTTTTTGATCTGTAATATCCCAAATTGTTCCAAATAAACGAACTCGCTTTCCGTCCGAATCGCACACAATTTCAAATCCACTTGCTGCCACCATGCGAATTTCTCCATCAGGTCGTATGATCCGTCCTTCAAAAGGTCCGGCATTCGCTCCCTGAACTGCGCTTCTTCCCAACATCTCGTAACGTTGCCTGTCTTCCGGATGAATTCGTTCAATGATGTTTTCCTTGGTTAAAACGAAATCATCCTTTCGAACGCCGAAAATCTGATACATTTCATCAGACCAGGTGGAAATTCTCTTTACGATGTCCCAACTCCAGTTTCCCAAATGCGCCACCGTTTGGGCTCGTCTTAGGTCTGCCTCACTTTCGCGCAGGGTTAGTTCGCGTTTGTATTCACATGTGACATCCCTGAAGACAAGGACAATACCAACAGCGTGCTGATCCTTGTCATGAATGGGAGCGACACTGTGAGTGATGGGATGCTCATGCCCATCTCGTGTCAGCAATAAAAATGGGAAACGGACGGGCTCAATCGTTGCCGTTTTATTGGCTGTTGTCAGATCTGAAAATGAGGCTACTGGTTTTCGTGTCTCACTATTGAGAATGTTGAATACTTCACAAACCGGGCGTTTTATGGCTTCAGCGAGTGTCCAGCCAGTCAGTTTTTCTGCCATGGGATTCATCCAGACAACACAGCCTTTCGCATCTCCCGTGATCAGGGCATCGCCTATACTGTTCAGTGTGGTTTGAAGTTCTTCTTTATCTTCTGCCACCTTATCAAGCTTCCTCTGCATTTCGTGGCACAAGTGGTTTAGATTCCTGCAGAGCTCCTCCAATTCAAAGCTGCCACTGATTTGAAATTTCTGACCGGGTTTTGCATCGTTTTCTTTCGTTAACTCGTTGGCTTTTTCTGAAATGGCATTGATTGATGAGGCCATTCTCTTTGCCAAAATCACGGCGATCCAGCTTCCCGCCAGTAACACCAGAACGCTCATGCCAATCATCATGGCAACGGTCGATTCCAAACGCTGAGATGTTTCTGTGGTTGATTTGGTTGCAGCTATCACACAGGGAACGTCATCCACATACGGAAATAAGAACATTCGTGCATTCTGGGAATGAATTTCGAGTGTTTGAGGTTGAGCTGTTTCCAGTGCCTTTATGCAAGCTGCCATCACGTCGGCTGGCAAGACACCCTGTACGGCATTTTGGGTGGAAGCAGAGGTGGAGGTTATTACAATGTTATTGTGAATGCGTGCCGCACTCCAAAGTGTGCTGAGTCCGAGCTCTTTGCATTCCTGTGAGAGTTGGGCAGATACTCCTCTGAATTCCTCTGAATTTGTTCCAACAAAACGAGCGTGGTACTTCGGTGGATACACGTTCTTTGCCATCACTGCCGCCACATGCAGGTCTCTGTCCAACTCCTCAACTGAAGAATGCCATTGAAAGAGACAAATCAGCCCTGTGGTTCCCAACAGAGTGAGAGCCAGAATCCCAATGGAGAAATTGAGTAATTGCCTTCGAATTGTCATTGAACAGACCTCCTAGAAAATTACCTCTCGATTGCGACTGTGGAAAAGACTATTTTTCCCTTAATCAACCGGTTTTTCTTCCAAACGGGCTAAGAAGGAGGCTGATGATACATATTATATTCTATTTAGGGCACTTATAAAAACTCTTGTTCTGTAGTCTGTAAGATGGAGATTGGTGTTTTTGGGAACTTGAAAGTGAGAATTTTACCTACAGTGTTGTCAGAAAAACACGGACTTTACGGGAAAAGCTGATTCATCGTTTCAAAAAAACGATGTATTTTTCTGCTTAGAAGAATCCTTTGGATTGATCCGGGAACGCTTAGTAAAACTATTCTTTTGAGGAATACCATCGCTTTCCTTTGCACTGGGGACAATTAACGTCACCCTTGCCTTGACACAAAAAACATGGATGAAGAACTTCACTGATCAACCAGCTTCCTTCGTGAGGTTTCAAAATGTATTGTAGGCGCAAAACCATGCTCTTTCCTCGAAATGGAAAGTTTTGTTCTGTTATCACCTTTGGAAAAGGCTCTGAATCGTCAATTTCACTGATCTTTTCAGATTCCATTCGCTGAATCGTTTTTGCATGACTGTCATAATAACAGTCAGTGGTGAAATATTTATTACGATATGGAATTCGGGCAGTCTCGATTCTCTTTTGTTCAACCACTCTTGCCTTAAAAAACTCCAGCATGAACAACTCTATGGATGTATTCATACAAATGACATCGTGTGGTTTGGTGTGTTAACTGCAAAATACCCAATCAAAAAGTGGAAGCAAGCCTGTAGAATATTCGCGTATCGACTTGGGTGTGATTAAAAAAGGGTGAGGTTCAGTTCCATAATAAATCCCATTGGTGATTGGCTCGTAGAACTCTAAGGTGGGCGATGCTGTCAGCATGAGGTTGGAGCCAAGCTGCACCGGCTTTCTTGAGTCGAGCTTGGAGCACGTGACGATGGCCGCTCTCTATAATGCCTGAGCCAATGGGCAGGTCTAGTTTAAGAGCCTTCGGATAATCCAAACACTCCCGACGGTTACTCAGATAACGATATGCGTTGCGTACGGGCGAGAGTTCTTCGGGTGTGTTTTCCGGTTCAAGGTATTGCCCCAAGCTCTCAATTACCTTTTCAAAGGCTCCCCGGCGTAAGCGTTTCTGCTGGATATGACGCCACTGGTCGGGCTGGGCTGGACGGCAGGTCTGGGCTGCCGCCCCCAAGTATTCGCTGACATGGAAAAAGTCGCATAGAAAAGAACCTTGTTTGCCGAAAACATCCCGGCCCTGTGTGCGTATCCAGTCGGCTCCATCCCCCACAACATGAATGTGGCTATTCAATGCCCATCCAGCTTCTTTGGCGCAGTGTCCCCAGCGCCGACCGGTTTGTTCCACCGTGCCGAAGGTGGCTGCGTAGATCGTTGTGGTGCTATCCTTGGCTTGAGTAGCCACTAGTCTCATTTCTTTCCATTCCCGTGGCCGTTTGTCTTTGCGCTTTGCCCGCTGCACAGTGCAAATCATGGTGCCATCAGCCTGGGCGATCACGTACTGCGGGCCCCGGGCGGGCAAAAGTCGGAAGGACTGTTGGTATTGTTTTTCGAGCTGGGCTTGAGCTCTTTTGGCATGTTTGAGGGTACAATCGTGAATGGCGCTGGCTCCGACTTCGATGCCGTAGTGTTCGCGCACGCTCTGAGCCGCGCGCATAAAGGAGTGTTCGCAACCGAAGTCGGTGAGAACGCGCTCCAAGCGTTCAGAGCGCCCGCGTGGACTGACGCCAATGCGCTTGGCAAAGGGACGCAGGTAAGGGCTGGATTGAGAACGCCAGATTTGCTCGCGAACAGAGACTTGCCCGAAAATACAGCACCAGGTCAGCGTTTTTTTTTGCGGCTGCGCGCCGTAGTATCCTGGGCTTTGAGCTCATTGGCCACCCGCTGATGAGCCTGCTGGGCCCAATTTGTCATGGTGGAGTTACCCAACTTGCGCATTTCTTCAATGAGCAACCCTTCGATCTCATCGGCTGTTTTTAAAGGACCATTGTCCGCATTGGCAATGGATAGGATCGATTGAATCCGTTCCATCATGTCAGGACGCAGGCGTAATGCCTTGATCAGTTCAAGTTCAGCTTGGCTTAAAGCACTGGATTTGTTTTCCATCCCCACTTTAATTGCAGAAGTGGCTAAATTTGTACATTTTATTTTACAAAAATCCTTCTTTCCCTCCCTCACCCATTTTTAATCACACCCATAACGATGGACGAAACAAGGGTGTGTTCGTATTCAGATGCGGATTCGAGCTTCACATAAAAGGGAAGATGGCATCAATCGTGTTGCATATCCGACATTGAATATCTGCCGCTTGCTCTTGGGTGGTTTTCAGGCTTATCCTTTGAGCGGTGCATGATATCGCATTTGAGATTGGGGGCATAACAGTCGCCTGGTATGGCGTGTTGGTGGCAATTGGATTCATGGCTGGTCTTTGGACAGCCAGCCGACGCGCATTGCTTCAAAACGTATCCCCCAACCTGATTATGGATTTGGGACCGTGGCTGTTGGTGGGGGCGGTTGTTGGAGCCCGAACGCTTTATGTTTTTTCGTATTGGAAAGAGGAGTTTGCTTCGGCTCCGTTTTACGAAATATTCATGCTTCGGCACGGAGGGCTGGTCTATTACGGCGGACTCATAGGGGCATCCCTGGCGTGCATTATTTTTGTGCGGCGGAAAAAATTCCCTCTCTGGAAAATGGCGGACATTCTGGCTCCAAGTATTTCGCTGGGGTATGTCTTTGGCCGGTTTGGCTGTTTGATGCACGGATGTTGTTATGGGCGTCCGACATCGTTGCCGTGGGGGATTCAGTTCCCATATGGGCATCCCTCCTTTCCCCAACATGTTCACCCGACACAGATTTACGATTCCATGTTGAATCTGGCATTTTATCTGGCACTGGCATGGCTTTTTCGGCGCAAGAAGTTTGATGGACAGGTTTTTGCCGTATACCTCATTGGGTATGCGATTATGCGGTCTTTTGTGGAGACTTTTCGTGGGGATTATCCGGTGCATTACCTTGGGGGCTGGGCCACTCCGGCGCAATTGGTGAGCGTGGGAATTGTGCTTGCAGGGGTTCTTCTTTACTGGTGGCAGTCCAAGAACCGGCAGCCAATGGACGAGAAAATCAAAGTTTAACGAATGGCAGGAACCTCCAGTCTTGATCCTCTGTTTCTCGCGGGGCCGACGGCTGTGGGCAAATCGAGCGTGGCGTTGGAATTGGCTGAACGCATGGGGGGAGAGATTATTTCGGTGGATTCGATGCAGGTTTATCGCGGGCTCGATATTGGAACAGCAAAACCTTCTGCTGCCGAGCAACGTCGTATTCCTCATCATTTGATTGACGTTGCGGATCTGAGCGAGTCGTTCGACGCCGCGCGTTTTGTGCAATTAACCACCGATGTCGTCAAACAAATCCAATCGCGAGGACATGTTCCCATTTTTTGCGGAGGAACGGGGCTTTACTTCAAGGCGTTCACTGAAGGTCTGGGGGAGGCGCCTTCCGCCAGTCCGGAATTGCGAAAAGAGTTGGAGGCAATGCCTTTGGAAACACTTTTGGAGGAATTGAAACAACGCGATCCGACGACATTTGAGCGGGTGGACCGGAAGAATCCACGTCGGGTGGTTCGGGCTTTGGAGGTAATCCGGTTGACAGGCAAGCCGTTCTCCTCCCAGCGAGCTGTTTGGTCTCCGGCCCCAGAAGAGGTGACTGCACGGTCCTTTGGGTTGTCACGTCCTGTGGTTGATCTGCGAAACCGTATTGATCGGCGCGTGGATGCCATGTTTTTGCAAGGTCTTGTTGCAGAGACGGAAAAACTGATGAGTTGCGGATTGGAAAAAAATCGCACGGCGCTTCAAGCCCTTGGCTACCGGCAAGTGGTGGAACATTTGCATGGCGAACATTCATTGGATGAAACGATTGAATTAGTGAAGATTCGAACACGTCAATTTGCCAAGCGCCAACTCACATGGTTCCGGCGCCAAATGACTTTGAAGTGGATTGAGATCGAGAAAAACGATGCACCTGAAATTGTTGCCAAACGCATCTTGAACGATTTAAATTCCACCATCGCATAAAACTAAATTTCAGAACAATTGAAATCACTGATAACGACGAACGCGAAGCATACCGAACGGGTTTTTCTCGTCGGATTGGAGCTTAGAAACCGCAATTCTTGGGAAGTCCGGGAATCCATGGAGGAGCTGGCAGAGCTGGCTGTGACGGCAGGGTGCGAAGTGGTTGGAACAGGAGTGCAAAAGACGGATTCACCAGTTGCGGGCACCTACATTGGCAAGGGCAAAGCCGAGGAATTTGCCAAGTGTTGCCTGACAAACAAGGTGGATACAGTGATTTTCGATGATGAATTGAATCCGGCGCAAAATCGCAATCTGGAGAACATTTTTAACACCAAAGTGCTGGATCGCACCGCGTTGATTCTCGATATTTTTGGCCAGCGTGCCCGCACGCGAGAGGGCAAACTCCAGGTGGAACTTGCCCAGCTTCAACATCTACTTCCCCGCTTGACCCGTTATTGGGGACACTTGTCCCGGCAATCCGGTGGCATTGGCATGCGTGGTGGCGAAGGCGAATCCCAGTTGGAATCAGATCGTCGCCGTCTTCAGGAGCGCATCGATAAGATTCTTGAGGAATTGCAGACCGTTCGGCGTCAACGGTCCACCCAGCGCAACGGACGCCAGCGCCACTTGTGGCCCCTCGCATCCATTGTTGGCTACACCAATGCCGGAAAATCCACCCTGCTCAATTCATTGACCGGGGCTGCGGTTCTTTCCGAGGACAAGCTGTTTGCCACATTGGACCCGACGACGCGCCGTTTGCATTTGCCGACGAATCAGAATGCGTTGTTGACGGATACGGTGGGATTCATTCGGAAACTTCCTCACGGCCTCGTTGAAGCGTTCAAAGCCACACTTGAAGAGGTGGTGCAAGCCGATCTACTCCTCCATGTGGTGGATGTGAGCCATCCCCTGGCGCAACAGCAAATCGAAGCTGTTAACACGGTGCTTCGCGAAATCGGTGCCGAGAACAAGCCCACCATCATGGTGTTCAACAAAATTGACCGGTTCAATACAGGCAACGAAATCAACAAATACCTTGATCTATACCCGCGCGGCGTGTCTGTGTCCGCAAAAACGGGAGAGGGAATTCCAGCTCTTGTGGCAGAACTGGGCACACAACTGCGTCCCATCCGTGAATTTGTTGAATTATCCATTCCTCACGATAAATCCTCCATTATTGCGCGACTTCACGAAGTGGGACAGGTTGTTGAACGCGATTACGAGGGTAAAAATGCGCGGTTTAAAGTCAGGATTCCTCCCCAATGTCACGCCGAGTTTGCTCCCTACATTGTTCAGGAATTGTGATGATCCAGCTTAAAATTACGGGCAGATATTGAGAGATCGAGTGTCTGCCAAAATAAGGATCAGGAATACTTCTGCTGGCACTTGAGCAGCGCCTTTCATTGTGTTTTCTTCGTTATTCTATTTTTTTCTCGATGTAAGGGGAAGGGAGTTGATAGAGTAAAAATACATTCTTATTCAAAATATGAGGAGATACTTGATTTTAGCTGTCTGTGGCCTGTTGCTGATTGTCGCAGCCATATTATCCATGCAAAGGAGCGGTTCCAAGAAAGAGGCGGATTCCCAGTCCGCTGGGACTGTTTTTAAAACTTCGCCATCCAATCCAACAAATTCAACTTCAACGGCACCAGTTGTTGCAATGGCGACCAACCGGAGTGAGGCTCTTTCCCAGACAGCAAAAGTTACTCCTGTTTCCACTGGTGGTTCTTCGGCCATTCGCAAGCGGTCTTGGGATTACAATTTTCTGAATTCGCTTTCGAATCAAACTGTGGGTGGAACCATTCGCTTTGATCTCGTAAATGGAGTTCAGGCTGAGGGCACCGTTCGCTACATCAAACACGAAAATGGCGAAGTGACTTACATCACCGGAAAGTTGACCGCACCAGAAACGGGAAGCTTCTTCTTTCAAAAGCAAACTGAAGCTGGAAATGCCGGTGCTTTTGTCGGAGTGGTGGAACTTCCGGCCAGTAAACTTGCATATCGAATCGAACCCACCGGACCAAACGGAGCGGCTGAACTGGTGGAGCATAATCTGAAGGATGTGGTTTGCATGAGTCTGCCCGTCCCACAAGATACCAATGCCATTGCCAATATTCCGCCCCTTAATCCATCCACCTATCCCTCAAATCTTCCCATCCCTTCGTATCAGAACGGCATTGTTTCCCTGCAGAGTCGCCCCGGAGCACCAGCGGTCATCTACCTTGATTTCCAGGGGGGATATACTCCAACCTGGGGGGGGATTACCTACCAAAAACCGAACGTGAGCAACTCGGATATTTATTATGTGTGGAAAGTCGTTGCAGAGCGTTATGAACCATTTCAGGTCAATATCACCACAGATCTTGGGGTGTTTACGAACGCGACAAAAGTTAGCCGCCAGAGATGTTTGATTACGCCAACATCCACGGCTTCCCCCGGTTCTGGTGGCGTGAGTTACATCGGTTCTTTTCAATGGGGTGGCACTCCAGATACGCCGAACTGGGTATTCATGACAAGTGGAAAGTCCTGTGCCGAGGCAATTGCGCATGAATGCGGCCACGCTTTGGGATTGGGCCACGACGGACAGGAGGATAGTTCTGGAAGTACGACCGTTGAATACTACACGGGGCAGGGAAGCGGCGATACCGGGTGGGCACCCATCATGGGAGCAGCCTACTATCAGCCGGTGGCCCAGTGGAGCAAGGGCGAATACCAGAACGCCAATAATCAGCAGGATGACCTCGCAATCATCGCCGGAAATAACAACATGCAATATCGCGATGATGACACGGGGAACACTCTTGCCACATCCCGTTATTTGGAAATCTACACAAATAATTCCGTGTTTGCTGAAGGAGTGATCGAAACAACCGAGGATACGGATGCGTTTCAATTTACAACGGCTGGTGGACGCGTTTACTTGAAGGCCAGCACCGTGGGCAACTGGGGGAGCTTGGCTCTTCGCGCTTCCATCAAGGATTCGAGCGATCTGGAGATTGCCTCCAATAATCCTCAAACGACGACATGGGCTGCCATCACCACAAACCTGCCTGCTGGAACATACACGTTCTGTGTTACGGGAGCAGGGCGTAATAATCCTTTGACAACGGGTTTTTCATCCTATGCCAGTTTGGGATACTATTCCGTCAGTGGTACCGTGGCCAATGGCCGCATGTCCGACCGTTTCACAATCCCTGAGAATGTCCCCAACGGCACGGTTTTGGGAACGATCCGTCCCTTGACCAACACGAGCGACGTCATTTCCTATTCAATTACCCAGGGAAATGAAGCTGGAACATTTGTGATTGATGATGCTGGTAATCTCTCCGTTGCGGACAACACCCTCTTGGACTACGAGGCACTGGCCATAAATACACAACTGGCTGTTCAGATGGAGTTGTTTGTCAATATTGTCGACCAGACAGATGATTCGCTCTCGGATTACGGGCGGCGCGTTGTTGTGAGTGTTACCAACGTCAATGAAGTGCCAATCATCACGGGTTTCACCAATAGCGTCATCGAACATTCCATGGCGGGAGCATACGTCGGAAACGTGATTGGAAGTGATCCTGACTTTGGCACACTGCTTCACTTCTCGATCGTTGGTGGCAACAATGATTCCAAATTCTCAATCAACAAGGAGAGCGGAGCGATCTATGTGGCGGGTGATCTGGATGCCTCTGTCCAAAACTCCTATGTTTTGCAGGTGGCTGTTGCCGATCAGACAAATTCCTCGGCCTTGTGGTCCACAACGGCTGTTTCCGTTGTGGTGATTCCAAACCAATCGTCTTATCATCCCGGTGGAGTGGCTTATACGGTATATACCAATATTGGTGGTAATCTGGTCAGCGCGCTGACCTCCAGCACGACCTTCCCGTATGATCCCGCCTACGAAAAACTTCTGTCCCAGGCGGAAGCTCCAAGTGATCAGGGGGATTCCTACGGAGCGGTGATGCGCGGGTATTTGATTCCACCGGCTACAGCCAGCTATGTGTTCTTCATCGCAACGGACGACAACGGAGAATTATGGCTGAGCCAGTCGACAAATCCGGCGAGCATGACACGGCGTGCCTACATTACCGGCAATGGTTCTGCAGCGGGATATCAGCAGTGGACTCGGTATGCCACGCAAAAATCTTCACCAATTGCATTGACTGCGGGGCAGGCATATTACTTTGAGGCGCGCATGAAGGAAGGCAGCGGGGACGATTATTTCTCTGTTGGCTGGACTTGTCCGGACGCGGGGATTGACACAACGAATGTGATTCCTGGCTGTTATCTGGCTCCGTATTCCCTGAATTACAAACCACGCGTGACGGGCTTTACAAATTACCTCCATCGGGACGCCATTCAAAATGCCATTGTGGGCAATCTGGCCATGACGGATGTGAACTCCAACGACAATCACGCGTTCAGCCTGATCAGCGGAAATTCATCGGGTGCATTTTCCATTGATGAAAAGGGCAATGTGCGTGTGGCGGATGAATCAGTCATTTCAACAGGTGCAACGATCTCATACATCTTGACGGCACAAGTAGCGGATGATGGAGATCCGGTCCGGACAAGCACAGCCCGGATCAGAATTAATCTCGTGGCATCCAATGTCATTACGGCAACCAACATTTACCAGGAAATCTGGACCAACATTGGAAGTGGGGAAGCCGTTGCAAATCTTATCGGCATTGCCGCCTATCCGAAACGTCCGAATGTTTTAAGGGCCATCACGGATTTTACTTCTGGGTCTGCAAATTATGGTGATAATTACGGCTCGCGGATTCGTGCATGGGTCACTCCTCCCACGACTGGAAGCTACCGGTTCTTTATCGCCAGTGACGATGCCAGCCAGCTAAGATATACGGCAACAACCAACCCAGCTTCCGCTTCCACAATCGCCTATGCTTCCAGTGCAACGGGGTATGGAAAGTGGGCTGCTTCGAGCACTCAAAAATCGACCGCCTTATCTCTGAATGCCGGACAGAAATATTACCTGGAATCCCTTCAAAAGGAGGGCGGTGGTGATGATTATGTGGAAGTGGGATGGACGGGAGGAAGCCTTAGCGGGACCAACATCATTGCCAAATCATATCTGACTCCTGTGGATTTGAGCTATGCACCTGTCGTATCAGTCACAAGTTCAACCCTGACCCCTCTGACAACGAACGGAACCGGGGTCTCCAAAGTGACTTACACCTCCAGTTCGTTGGAGGCCATTACGTTCAAGATTGTTTCGGGAAACTCGAACAACACATTTGCCATTGATTGCGACACTGGGGTTATGACTGTCAATGATGTCACCTGGATTCAGAGAATGGTGGTCCCGGTGTTTACGATCGGAGTGCAAGTGCAGAATTCTGGCTATGGCGATTTGTTCCCGCGTAAATCGACGTATGTCACGGTTAATCTGGCAATCAATGAACTGCCAGCCTTGGTTTGGAGTGGTGATGGCACAAATGACAACTGGAGCAGCATTGCCAACTGGAATAATGCCGCTCTTGTGGAGAATTCACCGTTGGATTTCGCTGGTTTGAATCGTCAAACCAATTTCAACGACATTCTCACGACTGCCGGACAGATCATTCTTGAAACGAATGGCTTTTACTTGACAGGCAATGCACTGACATTGCGCAATGGAATTAGCAACACTGGCAGCAGTACTTTTGCCGTGCCTGCCACACTCAGCCAGTCGCAGACGTTTGTTTCGACCGCAGGCACACTTGTTTTGGCAACGAATATGGATCTGGGGGCGAATCTTCTCACCTTTGACGGCTCGGGTGATTTTGAGTTGCAAGGTGTTCTTCTGGGAACGGGTGGAATTGCAAAAACAGGAACTGGCATTCTTGCCCTAGACGCAGCGACGACCTTCACCGGCCCACTCAACATTAATTCCGGCACTTTGAAACTGGGCGCTTCGGCGGCATCCGCTTCCTCGGTTACAGTTTCTAATGGCGCCACTCTGGATTCTTCCAAACAAGCGCTGAGCATTCCAGCAAATCAGACTCTCTCCGGCGGTGGAACCATTCTTGGGGATGCGATTGTTAATGGGACTCTGGCTCCGGAAAACATCGGCGGAGCCATGGTGTTCAGCAATACCCTTGCTTTGGCGGGCACAACTCTTGTTGAAATTGCCAGGGATACAAACGGTTCCATAACCAGCGACAAGATCAGCGTGTCTGGAGCGCTGACTTTTGGTGGAACGCTTGTTGTGACCAATATCGGCTCAAGCGCTCTGGCTGCTGGTGATGTATTTGACATCTTCGATTCGCCGACTGTGAACGGCGCTTTTGCCACAACCAATTTGCCATCATTGGATGCCGGATTGGTTTGGAATACATCGTCTCTGGGGAAGGACGGTACATTGCGGGTGGAGAAAAATTCAACGGCACCTCAAATCCGGAATGTCACCCTCCAAAATGGCAGCCTGACCTTGCAAGTCCAGACAACTGCTGGCGCAAATTATCTGTTGGAGACAACATTGAGTCTGTCAGAACCTGTTGTTTGGACGACTCTGTCCACGAATGTGGGAACCGGAGAGGTGATGAGTTTCTCAACGCCGGCCACCAATAACACACAACAATACTATCGAATCAACTGCCCTTAAGAAACGGCGTTTTTATTGACAAAGTGATTTGTTTGCCAGTGTGACTGCACTGGCAAACAAGTTCAGAGGGTTGCGGGGAATATCATTTTTTCAAGGCTTCGATTTTGGCCTTGAGCACACCTGCGGTTGGCAGACCGACGATCGTGTCAACTTGCTTTCCTGACTTGAAAAAAATCAGCGTGGGGACCCCCTGAATGTTAAAGCGCTGGGCAAGATCCCCCGATTTGTCTACATCCACTTTGACGAACTTCACTTCGTTGGTCATGGTGGCTGCCGTTTTCTCCAACATGGGAGCAAGCATTTTACAGGGGCCGCACCAGGTGGCAAAAAAGTCAACAACCACGGGAGTCTGAGATTTGACGACTTCTGCTTCGAATTGCTCGCTCGTGATGTGTTTGATGCTGCCTGACGATTCTTCCCCCTCACTGTTGCTGGGCAGAAAAGCAAAGAAGATGAGTCCCAGTGCACCTCCCATGATCGCCCCCCGCCACCAGGTTGACGTCAGGGGACATGTGCCGTTTGAACATTTTCCAAAATATCCGATTGCACCGCCAATGCCCGCTCCGATAAGCACGCTGATGAATTGATTTATCATAATGTTGTCTTACTAATGAGATTGGATTATCTCATTACAGTTACAGAGACGGAATCGGCAAAAAAGATACAAACTTTTTTACGCGAGGCGCAAAAATCAGTGTTGCGTGATCTGAGCGGTTGATTGAGCGGTCGGAATGTGCCAGAGGGATTGCCAATAGAGTTTTTCAATGGCGTAAACATCCATTGGCGCCTTGGCGTCGGAGGGGAGGACGCCATAGCGTTTCATTTCTCGAACCCAATCAGCGCGTGGCGTGAAGCCCGGCATGTCAAATCGTTTATGTTCGGCCAGAAAATCTTTTCCAGCGGTACACATGGCAAGGAGTTTCTTATAATCGGGATCGTTTGTATCAGCAAAGACCGTGACTGGCTGTTTTGTCTTTGGATCGCGGCAGAGTCCCCAACCACCGCTTTTGTCAGACAGGGGTGCGAGAAGCAAAAGTGATTTTTCCGGTCGCGAGAGATTGAAGACGATATGGCGGCTGGTGTTCAAGCGGGGGTCGTTCATGCTGGGCTGCCAAAATGAAACACCGCGTTCATCGGAGAGTGTGCGTGGGAGCAGGCGGATTGGTTCATTATGACAAGTGGCACAACGGCGATCGATGACTTCCGCACCGGCTTTTGTCGTAGGCCATTCGTTGTCCAACTCCACCTGTTGGTTTTCCGCATAGTAACCGATCATTCCATTGGCAAGAGAGGCATAGGTGCCCGGATATGGAGCGCCCACTTCAATCCAAAGCCGTAATAGTTTCTTTTGTTCAGGAGTGGCTTTGACGCCATGATGAGTGCCGTCCAACATGGTCAGAATCCGGCTGGCGGAGGAACCGAGAGTATGGGGCGCGAAATTGCTTCTCGGCTGATTGCGATTGTCGGAAAAAAGCCTGGCAATGGTCATCATGTAATAGCTTTGGCTATACATCGGGCCGTGATCCCCAGCGAGAATCAAGCGTCCTGAACGCGGCCCTCCTGAAGGCGTTTTCTCGTAGCCATGACATTTGACACAAAGCGTGTCGAGAATCGGTTGTATGTCCCTTGGAAAATCGATGATCTCTGGGGAGCCGGTGACTGGTTCGATTTTACTGGGAGCCCGACGCGATGCCATGGTTTGAGCTGTAGAGGCAAGGGGTGTTTTGGTGCGTTGCTCGTGGCAGCCGACACACCCGGTTGTTTCACCTGGTTCGAGAGTCAGAAAGCTCTGCATTCGTTTGACAGAAAGATCCTTTTCATCCAGCGCGACAAAGAAGAAGCTGCGCAGGGCCGGTAATTCAACATAAGCCGAACCATCAGGCTCCACTGGAACGGTGCCAACAATGCGCTCAAGCAGGAAAGTGCCACCGTAGCTGACCGGTTCCATTCCACCAGTGAAATGAATTGGGGCGGGAAGCGGTTCAAGAACAAGAAGTTTTTTGATTTCGCCGCGTTTGACCCCCGCCATGTTGCGTCCTTCATAAACGTCAGAGAGGAAAACGCGTCCAACGGCTTCAGATGGATTGGTGCGATCGGGGATGATGGCCTCGCGGGGACGAGCAACTAACGGGCGCGGCTCGTTGAGTAACATGCCTGCTTTGACCTCCTCCTCTGGCAGTTGAAAGAGTGTTTCCTGGTGTCCATTTGCATCCATGATGACGAGGGCTCCGCCCTCCGCAGCCATGAAACAGTTTTCTGAAAATGCCCATGGGTCACGAATCCAATCGCCTTTACTGATACGCTTGGCTGATGCGGCATCGTCGGGACCGTTGGAAGGATCAACGAGGGTGACGGGACCGGCATGTTCAGTCGCGCCATGACCGGGGGAGAAAATGGCAACAACTTTACGAGAGCCAGGAATGGGTTTGGCATCGATCATGACTGTGCTGGGGTGCAGATTGCCAAACCACGTCATTTGAGAAGTGCCATCCGGGTAGGCGCTCCATAGGTGGTGATAGTCCACCTGACTGCGGTCAATGTATTCCCAGCGTGTGTAGAGAATGCGTCCGTCTGGCATGGGCCACGGAGTGTTATCCTGTTCATTGTTACTGGAAAGTACCCGGATATTCTGGCCGTTGGCATCACACCGATGCAGGATGGCGACTTGAGTGAGCCAGCAGTTGACCCAGCGTTTGCAGCGCGTGGAAACGAAAATGATGTCACCACTGGGCAGGTAGGAACATTCAAAATCATCGTAGGGACCGTCGGTCAATTGCCGGATTCCAGTTCCATCAATATTGATTTCATAGAGATGATATTGTTCCGTGCCACCTTTGCGGTAGGAGAAGAGGATCTTTTTTGCGTCATAGTGGACCTGGGGATCACGGATGCCACCGCGTGGATCGTCAATCAGGGCGGTGAGTTTGCCGGAGGCAATATTCCAACGATAAAGTCGGGTGCCTTCACGCCAGGCCTTGCGATTTGGATCGTGGGCATAGTAACCGATATTGGCATACCAATGTCCGTCGGTCGTGTTGTACTTGCGCTCGGCAAAGACTATGTCTTCAACTCCGGCCATCGGCCCGGCGAGGAATTGTTTCAACAGTTCACCACCCGCCGCCAGTGATGAAAATGCACTGAATAACAGGATGCAGGCCAACGTGCTGGAGAACCCCCATCGGGTCAGCGCTTTTCGTTCTTTCCAAACGCGGTTTAATGAGGTGCGCCCTAGCTCGGGTGCACTGCTGGAAGAGTGAAAGAGACTTTGGAAAAGCCAGCGCTTGCGGATGGAACGAGGGGCGGAATCCACCTTGTTCTTCGCGGTTTTGTCTGTGGCGATGGATGAATGGGTCGGCTTCATTCTTTCACCTCAAAGCGAAAGCAGGTAAGCGCACAGAGCATCAATCTCCTGACTGTTGAGATTGGAAGTCCTGCCATGGTGATCTTGCGGATTCCTGGTTGTAATGACTTCGCGCACGGTGGCTGCGGAGCCGTCGTGCAGGTAGGGGGCTGTGCGCCAAAGTTCAACAAGCGAGGGGGTGTCAAAACGGTCTGTCGGCTTGTCGTTGGGACCTTGAGTGCCGATATCATAGGATTGAAGGTCGGTAAAAAGTCCCTTCGGGTGACAATCAACGCACCCGGCGGAATGAAAAAGTTTTTGCCCTTTTCTTGCGGCGGGAGAAAGGTGACCTTTTACCAGACTGGGGCTGGGGACTGGCTTTAGGGATTTGAGATAGGTATCAATAGCGACCGCAACTTCTTCCGGCTCTGCACTAAAGAGGATGTATTTGATTCCTGAACGCACCGACGCTTCTGCGTTTGTTCTTACGCCAAGCGCCATGCATGGGGGCGTTTGGTGTGCTAATAACATGCTCTTTGTATTTTTGGGATTGCCAATGCCATCGTTGAGTAAGTCCCAATTCAAACCGTCAACGCGTCCATCCCCGGGATGGCATGAGGCACAGGATTGCCAACCTTGAAAACAAATGCCGGCATCATGAAAATAAAACTCACCTTTGCGAATTTCGTTCATGGGCTTTGATGGGCCGAGTGCGATGGTTTCTGGTGTTGCTTGAGGCTTTTTCAAATCAACGAGGGTCAGTGTGTCAGAAAAATAATTGGCGGTGCAGATTTTTGAGCCGGTAATGATGACGGCTCGGGGACCAAAATTGTTTGGTGGCAATTTGATTCTCTGGCGACAGCCGACCAGGAAAGCTAGGTCATTCGGGACGTCAGATAGAACTTGCGAAGCATAATAACTATTCTCTGTAGATGGTTTGTCTGATTGAGCGGGCAGTTTGCTCAATTTGCCAAGGAGGGCAGAAAAATCGATCAGGCTGATTTCGTGTGTTCCAGCGTGAGCAATGGCCAGTGTTGTGCTGTCAGCGGACCAGGCCACGCCCCAGGGATTGGCAGCGCCACTGTCGACATTGTCCAGGAGCACCGTATTGAGAATCTGCATTTTCTCCAGGTCGATGATCGTTTTGGCATTGGTATTCATCCACCCCCGCTCAAGTTGAGTCGTTGGCAGGGGATAGCGGGAAAGAACATGCGTTACGACGGCAAATTTCCCGTCTGGAGAGACGCGAATGTCAGAAAGAGAACCACTCCCGTTTGGTAATTGTAATTCTTTTACAACACGGCCTTCTGCGGTATCGATGACGCTGACTACGGCGGCAACGTTTGTATCCGTGGCGTGACCAGTCGGGAGAAAATTGGCAACGAGAAGGAAACGATTATCGCGAGTCAGGTCTGCTGCCACGGGTTCACGTTGAACCGTGATGCGGCGCAGCTCTTTTCTTGTGGTGAGATCAAATTGACTGACGTTGTTGTTGAAACGATTGCAAATCCACAATGTTTTTCCATCCTTGCTGACCACGGGGGCCATGGATGAGTGCCCAATCTTATACTGTCCTGTGATTTTTTCAGAGGCCGTGTCTATAATGAAAAGCATACTCTCAGGAGCGGATCCAGTGACGAAGAGTTGTGTTTCGTCACTTGAAAGTGCAAGCCCGCTGGGAGGGAGAGAAACGGAAATGGTGGCGATGACTTTTCTGGATCCCAAGTCAACTTGTTGAATCAGATTGGCCCCAGAGCAAGCCACGAATATGCTTTTCCCGTCCTTTGATGCCGCAAGAGCACATGGGGAAAGATACGTTTCCACATGGGCTGCCTCTGTTTGCAATACGCTAGCACTGAATGCAATAGCAATCGTGCACAGGACACTTTTTGCAAAGGAAGAGGTGGAAAAAGACACCATACATAAGTTTGACTATTATTTGAGCTTGGAAATTCACTTCAAATCAGTTGTGCTGAACAAAAGTATTCGAAAAAACTGGTGGCAATTGTTCCTGTCAGAATAACAAATGTTTTCCTGCATAAATAATATGATTCGCTGGGGGTGGATTGTTTGTCTTTCCCTGACTTGTGCCTATTCGTTGAAAGCGGCGACGGCTGTTGAACCGCGGGTATTGCAGGAAGCTGCCGAGGGTAAGACGGAGTTCCTTGTCATGCTCTACGATCAGGCTGATTTGAGTGGCGCAGAGTCCCTGAAAACGAAAGCAGCCAAGGGACGTTTTGTTTTTGAACGGCTTTCGGCTGCCGCGAAAAACTCTCAGGGGCCGGTGTTGGAAATGCTGAAGAATCGTGGTGTGGAATGTCAGTCTTTCTGGGTGGCGAACGTGGTTTGGGTGCACGGAGACTTGTCAGACGTAAAAGCGTTGTGCGCTCGAAAGGATGTTGCGCGCATCTGTTCCAACCCCCACATCCAGTCATATTTGCCACAAGAATCGAAGGTAAGTGTTTCCCCAAAGATTGAAATCAGCGGAGTGGAATGGAACATTGCAAAAGTCAATGCCCCTCAGGCCTGGGCTTTGGGATATACCGGAGAAGGAACGGTTGTGGGAGGGCAGGATACTGGTGTGGAATGGACGCATCCCGCGCTGATGAAGAAATACCGGGGTTGGTCCACGAATGGTGTGGATCATAATTACAATTGGCACGATGCCATCCACGGGCGGGATTCTCATTACACGAATGACAGTTCTGTGGGATATAATTTGACAGCTCCAGCGGATGATAATTTCCATGGAACGCACACCACTGGGATCATGGTTGGAGATGATGACGCGGGAAATCAGATCGGCATGGCTCCGGGGGCCAAATGGATTGCCTGTCGTAATATGGAACGGGGATATGGAACCCCAGCCTCCTATGCAGAATGTTTTCAGTGGTTTATTGCTCCCACAGATTTGTCTGGGAAAAACCCCGATCCATCGAAGGCGCCGGATGTGATCAACAATTCCTGGTTTTGTGCTCCTCTGGAGGGGTGCACAGATTCGCTGATGTTGCAGACAATTGTTCGCAACGTTCGGGCGGCTGGAATTGTTGTTGTTGCTTCCGCAGGGAATAGTGGCTCGGGCTGTGCGACGGTGATCTACCCACCCGCAATTTATGACATGGCATTCTCAGTGGGAGCCACGGATAGTTCCGATGCCATCGCGGATTTTAGTAGTCGCGGACCGGTGATTCTTGACGGCATAACAAATGTAAAACCGAACATCTCAGCCCCAGGAAAGCTCGTGCGTTCCAGCACGTTGAATGCCTCATACGTTCAGGCCAGCGGCACCAGCATGGCTGGGCCACACGTGGCGGGATTGGTGGCTTTGCTTATTTCCGCACACCCGGAACTCAGAGGACAGGTCGATGGCATTGAACGAATCATCGAACAAACGGCCCTTCATTTGACATCCACCCAGGATTGCGGAGGATTTTCTGGGCTTGAGGTGCCCAACCCTGTATTTGGTTGGGGACGCATTGATGTGACAAACGCTCTCGGCCTTGTTGATTCGGACAAGGACGGCATCCCGGACTGGTGGGAAATCTGGCATGAGATGAAACCGTCTGATGCTTTGGATGCATTGGAGGATTCCGATGGGGATGGAGTGAGTAATCTGGATGAATATATTGCCAATACGGACCCAAATGATGCCTCATCCTATTTCCACGTTGAGTCCATTTCTGTCATCAACAATCCCACCTTCTATTTTCAGTCGTCAGCGAACCGATTTTATACGCTATGCAAGTGTTCTGATTTGGAAAAAGCCGTTTGGCAACCTGTCGATGGTCAGGTCCTGATTCCCGGAACTGGTGAACTCATGGCGATGATTGATACAAATCGAATTGACGGAACAACATACTTCTACCGGATTAAAGTCAGCTTGCCCTAAAGCTGAAAACGCGAAAAACAGGGGCTCCCATGCCAAAAAGGAAGGTGGGGGATTCCCTTCGACTCCTGTATCCGAAAAGGCAGTTTTTAAAGGAGAAACAGTATAATTCTCATAAATGACTTGTAATAAGTAGGTTATATCTTGTTTTGGCTAAATTCAGCCAGATTGCCTTTTTCAAGCACTTCCAAAAATAAGTACTTTTTGGGCTTTTGTTTCAAAGGATAATGCCGAAAGATAGCGGAATATTTAAGACGCCATGAACGGGAGGGATGCGAAGGAATTCCTCCTGTGGCGATGCGAGAGAGACACGTGTTTCTCTTCAGAAAATAAGCATTATCTGATTAATATCAGGAAAGCATCAACGCGCTTGCTTTCTGCCGGATGCCAATCCATGCTGGCAGAGCAATGCAACCAGAGGACTCGCAAAAAGCGAGTCATGTTTTGAGATGAGTACAACGCCAGAGCCCGAATTTGATTTGGAAAAATTGTTCCTGCCCGCATGGGCCCAGGAAGCTCCGAACGTTAACAAATATGCTTCGTGTACCGGCGAAGACCGCCGGGATTCTCGGGGATTTGATCGTTCAGGTGGACGCCGTCCGCCACGTCGTGATGGAAATCGCGGTCCGGGAGGCCCCGGTCAACGTGGGCCAAGACCAGCCGGCCAAGCACATGGTGCTGACCGCTCAGATGCCCGCCGCCCGCGCTCACAAGAACGTGCTGACAACGTGCAAAGACGCGAACCGCCTCCGCCTCCAGCCAAAGTGGACGTCACGATTCTTCCTGATGACAAGAGCACCGAATTGCTTGCCAGACAGATTCGTGTCACTGGTCGTGCCTATCCTCTGTTTGACATCGCCCATTTGATTTTGCAGAAACCTGAGCGCCAGATGGTCCGTTTTGACGTGATCAAAAAACAGGGCGGTGGCGTTGAGCAACCCCTGTATCTTTGCGCCTTGGACGATACTTTGTGGCTCTCCGAAGACGAGGCTGTCGAACATCTCCTGACCAAGCATTTCGACACATTTTACAAGGCTGAACGAACCAAGACTGAGCCGCCGAAGGGCACCTATACCTTTGTCGCTCAGTGTGGCATGAGTGGCATTATCCTTGGTCCGCCCAACTATCACGATTACCAGAACCAATTGCGCAAGCTCCATGCAGAGCGGTTTTCACGCATGCCGTTTGAGACCTTCAAATCCCGTGTGAAGATCGTGCGCGATGAAGCGATCGTTAAGAAATGGATCGAAGACCAGAGCTACAAGACCGAATACATTTGTCTTAATGTGCCCGAAGCCAAGAAATTGGCGAGCCGGGAAGAGGTCCAAAAGCACTTCCGCGAAACCCATCTCCCCAACATCGTCAAGTCTGTCGAGACCCACACTTATACAGGACAAGCGGCACGCCAACTTCGCTGCTCAGCTTTACAAAGGGCATTGCGTAGTTGCTGGGAAGACCAACGCCGTTTCCCTCTCAAATTGGCAACGGTTCTCAGTCAGCAATTTGCATCACACGGTTTGCAATTCTTCAAAGTAAACCGCTCAGTGACACACGTTTCAGTGGCCAGACCCCATTATCTGGACTTGGACGCCACCCCCGTTTCCGAAGGGGTTCGCCGGATTGTGGATTTCATCAACGCTACCCCCAAGTGCTCTCGTCGTAAATTGACGGAGGCTCTTGTTCCAGCCGCTGCTCTTGCTCCGGCAAAGCCAGCTCCAGCCCCTGCCGCTCAGCCAACAGCAACACCCGCTCCGGCTGCTGCTGCCACCGCTGAAGCTCCAGCCGCTCCGGCAACTACAGATGTTGCTGCCGTTCCTGGCGAAGCCCCGGCTGCAGATGCATCCCCAGAGCTCAATGCCCTGAATGCAGACCTTCATTGGCTCATTCATCAGGGGCATGTGATTGAATTTGCCAACGGTGTCCTTGAGACGGCCAAAAAGCCCGCACCCAAGCCACCCAAGCCCGAGCCCAAAGCAGACAAGACGGCGGATAAGGCCGCCGCTGCTGCTCCCGCTGTCCCGGCTGGAGAAACACCTGCCGCTACTACTCTGGCAGAGCAAGTACCAGCAAATCAGGCTGTTTCAACACCAGTTGAAGCTCCTGTTCCGGCTCAACAACCAGAAGCGGCTCCTGCTGCCCCTGCTACCCCAGAGGCTTCTGCAGCCCCTCAACCCGAGGCTCAAAAGCCCGATGCTCCGGCTCAATCCTGATTCGATTTGTCCTCTTGGTTGTTCAACTAAGTGGCTGAATTGAGCAAGGCGCTGACCGGGTTATTTTGAATATGCTATATTAGCTCATCCTGCTCCCAATGGGGAGGGATGAGCTTTTTTGCTTTGCTCAGAGCTCACTTTAGTGTTCATTGGTATTTGGAAAGATTGATAAAGTATGCCGTTTAGTAAATTTGGGCTTTCGCCGGCCGTCCTCGAAGGCGTCAAGGCGATGGGATATAACGAACCCACTCCGATTCAAGTTCAGGCGATTCCTCTCATCATGGCGGGGAAGGATATTATTGGTAGCGCACAAACTGGAACTGGAAAAACCGCAGCATTTGCGCTCCCGATTCTTTCAACGTTGGGAGAGCATAACCCGTTGTCACGTGTGCTCATCCTGGAGCCAACCCGCGAATTGGCTGCGCAGGTCGGAGTCGCGTTCAAAGACTTGGGCCGGTTCACAAAAATCCGCAATGCCGTTCTCTACGGTGGCGTAGGCTATGGACGCCAGGTTGCCCAGTTGCAAGCCGGGGCGGATGTGTTGATTGCCACACCGGGGCGCTTGCTTGACCACATGGAGCGTGGCGCAGCGAACCTGAGCCATATTCAATTTGTTGTTTTGGACGAAGCGGATCGCATGCTCGACATGGGCTTTTTGCCTGATGTCCGCCGGATTCTGGAGAAATGCCCTCGCAACCGCCATACCAGCCTCTTCTCTGCGACGATTCCGGGACAGATTCAAACGCTCATTCAATGGGCCATGCACGAGCCAAAGACCGTTGAAATTGGTGTGAAGTGTTCGCCCGCTGAAACGGTGGAACACGTGATTTACGCTGTGGCAGAGGATCAGAAAACAGAGCTATTGCTTCAGATTCTCAAACGCTTGAACGGTCAGACCAGCATCGTTTTTTGCCGCACCAAACATGGCGCGGATGGCATCTCCCGTCTGCTTAAACGCAATACATTCAAAGTGGCGGTGCTGCATTCCAATCGTACTCAACGTGAACGCGAGGAAGCTCTGAACGGTTTCCGTAACGGGAAATACTCCGTGCTCGTTGCAACGGACATTGCATCACGCGGCTTGGACATTGCGGATGTCGGTCATGTTGTCAATTATGACGTGCCCCAACATCCAGAAGATTACATTCACCGCATTGGCCGCACTGGCCGGGCGGAACATTCAGGCGATGCCCTGACGTTGATGACTGCCGCCGATGCCGCCCATGTATTTGCCATTGAGCGCTTCATTGGCCAGAAAATTCCGCGCGCCAAGTTGGATAATTTCAACTACAAATACACGGCGTTGTTTGAGGAAGGTAAGACTGGTCAAAAACCATCGTTCCCCGGAAAAGTTCGTGGAGGCCGCATTCGTGGCGGATATTCCTTCAGTCCTTCCTGGCGGAGATAGGAATTTGGAAATTAGACGACTGCCTCAATTAACAATAAATACCAGCATTGGTTATAGAGGCAGTTCAGTCTGGGAAATTCCATGAGCGGATGGAGTGGGGGTGGCCGCCGGTTCGCTCTTTAAAAGAGCAAGAAAACTTTCCTCATTCAAAGTCGCCACGCTCAGGGAATTTGCCTTTTCCAATTTTGAACCGGCTTCAGCTCCGAATACAACATAGTCTGTGTTTTTGCTGACAGACCCAGTAACCGTTCCCCCACGCAACCGGATTTCTTCTGACGCCTTATCGCGTGACATGTTGATCAGTGTGCCAGTCAGAACAAACGTTTTGCCAGCAAGCGCACCTTCTTCTGCTGTCGAAGCCATGTTTTGTGGATGAATCCCCAGCGACTTGAGACGAGCCAAAACCTTTTTTCCAGCCTCAGATTCGAAGAAATGCAGCACGCTGGCAGCCACGACGGGCCCCACTTCTGGCATTTGCTTTTTGGCGCTGCTGGATTTTAGACGGGATCTTATCTCAATGACTTTCTGCTTCAATTCTTCAATTTCCTTCTTGTGTTGCAGTTGATCCGATTCTGACTTGAGACCGTGCGTTGCCGCGCTCGCGAGCTTGCGTTCGCGTTCTTTTTCTGAGAGCTCCAGAATGTCGCGCAAGAGGGGGGAATGGGTCAATTCCTCGAGCGAATGATGTGTTTTGGCCAGTTGATAGGCTGTGGCCTCTCCAACGTCCGAAATGGCAAGAGCGAAAATCCAGCGGTTAAGAGAAAGTGATGGCGCGCGTTTGAGAGCTTGAATAATTTTTGTGGCGTTCTTTTCACCAAAGACACGAGGCTCTTCGTCAGTGCCCAAATTCAATCGTGCGAGGTCTTCAACTTTAAGGTCAAACAAATCAAGCGGTTCGCTGACGAGTCCACGCTCAACGAGTTTTTCCGCCACAATGCCGCCAAGGGATTCAATGTCCAGTGCCTTGCGCTGGGCAAAGTATTCGATGCGGCGCGTTTTTTGCGCGGGGCATTGGGACACATTCTGACAGCGCCACGCGACTTCTTTTGCCTCGCCACTGGAGACTTCTTCCTGTGCGATGGAACCGCCGCAGGCCGGACATTTGCCATGAACGTGCTCAAAGAGATTGAATTCTTTCGCTTCGGGAGGGCGTTTTGCCTTGACGACCTCCATGACTTCGGGAATGACCATGCCGGCTTTACGCACGATGACGGTGTCACCAATACGGATATCCTTACGGCGGATTTCATCCTCGTTGTGCAGGGTGGCGCGTGCCACGGTGGAGCCTTGAACAAAAACGGGCACCAATTCTGCCACGGGGGTTAACACACCTGTGCGTCCCACCTGGACGGTGATTGCCTTGAGCACTGTTTCCGCTGGGGTGATCCAGTGAATGGGCTTGTGAACGATGGCGTAGCCGGGGACTCTGGCTTTTGGTGGGAGTTTTTCCCAGTCTGCCATGTTGTTGACCTTGATGACGATGCCATCGACGTCGTAGGGAAGCCGTTTGCGAAGGTCACGCGTTTCATCGTAACTGCAGATCACTTCACGGTCATAAATATCCAGTAATTCTCCAATTCCATGAGTTTTCCACCAAATGGCTTGAACGGGGAGACCGCATTGTTTCAAGGTTCTGAGCGCTTCCTCATGGGTTGAAAATTCGATGCCCTCGCAGCCTCCAACCGCATAGAAAACAGCGGATAACGGACGGCTTGCGGCGATGCGCGGGTCCAATTGTTTCAACGTTCCAGCGGTGGCATTACGGGCGTTTGGAAAAGGCTCTTCTCCACTGGTTCGCAGTCGATCGTTGAGTTTTTCAAATTCGGTGATGGGAATGTATGCCTCGCCTCGGACTTCGAGAAGTGCGGGCGGGTTCTTCATTTTTAATTCCAGTGGGATTGCGCGGATGGTGCGGATGTTCGATGTAATATCATCGCCCATCTGACCATCTCCGCGCGTTACGCCAAGCGCCAATTTCCCATGGCGGTAATGAACGCTGATGGAAACGCCGTCCACCTTGGGTTCCAAAATGTAATCAACAACATCATGTCCAGTCTTTTGACGGACTGTCATGTCAAACTCTGAGAGACCAAGAAGTGTATGCTGGTCCTGGGCATGTTTGCGTTTTTCGACGTCCGGTTCCTCGTTCTGATCAGGGTGTGTGGCGGCCTTGATCTTTTCGAGTGAAAGCATGGGAAAGATGTGTTTGACCCGCTCAAAGTAGCCGAGCGGCTTGCCGCCCACGCGCTGGCTGGGGGATGTGGACGTGACAAGAGCCGGGAACTGGGTTTCGAGATTGACCAGTTCCTGGTATAGACGGTCGTAATCGAAATCGCTGATTTCCGGTTTGGCCTCGACATAATAGAGGTGATCGTGCCGCGATATTTCCGCGGACAATGCCTCATGTCGTTGTTTGGCTTCCTCAAACGTCATTCCAAAATCTTAACCGGTTTTTGTGAAAAATGGCACGAAAAAGCAGAATGACGGAGAATGGCTCTATTGAATTGGCAGGGCGGGCTTGTCGCCAATTCGGATGTCTTCGGCACCCTTATTGTCGAAAGCCCAGACGCGGCTGGAAGTGCCCACTTCGATCGGCTTGCCAGTGAATTCCTTGAAAATATTATTTCGGATGGTGACGTCTTCCGCACTCTTGATGGCGATGGCACGTTCACCACCGATGAATTGGTTATTTTCAAAAAGAAGGCGTTTGTGCAGGCCAGGGACGTTGTGATTGGAGGCGTTCACGTGAACGGCGATGGCAGATGCACCGTCGATGGTGCCCTCACCTGTGCCGCAACGAACGATTTTGTTTCCACGAATGACGACATCAGCGGAGGTCACACCTTCCATCCAGTTTCCTTCGGCACCGATGTGGATGGCCGTGCCAGTCACGTTTTCAAACAGGCAGTTTTCGATCCTGACCTTGCGGGTTTTAACGAGCACGGCGCGGGCGCGGTGTGAGCGCACGTGGCAGTTGAGAAATTCAAGGGCGGGACTGGCGGTGATGTTGGCAACGAGATAGTTGTTGAAGTCCTCGGGAAGTTCGCCTTCAAAAGAAATCGTGTAGGACCAATCCTTATTGCTTAATTCCACCGATTTGACTTTCAGGTACCCCGTTTCCTCCAAGGTTGAGCGTTTGATGACGGCGAGAGTGTCTCCGATCTGTGGAAAGTCCCGTTTCACCGAATGGGTTTCAAAGTGTCTTGAAATGGCAAGAGTGCAGTGACCATCGGGCGTTTTGGAGAGAATGTCTGTGTAAAAACAGTGAACATTGCTGGAATCATCGCCTTGTCCGCCAAACTCACATTTGTCAAAACGGATGGTACCCCGGCAAGAGACAAAATGAGTGGCATCCGTGTTTGAGGAGATATGACATCCCTTTCGAGGCACGATTTTTAGGTGGTTGAATGTAATGTCCTTGGAGAGATGTCCGACGATTCCCATGCCGGGTTGGGCGTGGATTGTGACGTTATTCATCACGGTGTTTTCTGCCTGATAAAGAAGAATGGCGGGGCGGAAATGGAATCCGTGCCAGCCGAGTAGAAGGCGTCCCCGCTGACACAAATCATTGTGCATTTTAAAACGGAGTGTTTGGGGCGCAATGAGCTCCTGACCTTTCGCCCCGAAACATCCACCTCCGAATGCGGAGGTCTTTTCATCGTAAACCATCATTCGGAGAAATGGGGTGTGCTCATTAACGGGACACCAGGATGGAAATTGAACATCCACAGTGTTGGTCCCAACAGAAATTATTTTTCCTTCACTGTTTGGCGGGCGTTTATAGTCAATGGTCAAGCCGTTGATTGTGACGTTGGTGCATTTTTGAAGAGACACAGGCTCCATCCAACCATCCATCAGAAAAAGCGCTCCTTTGGCATTGATGGTGACATGGTTTGCACCAGTAAAATCAAGCGCTGTGACATACGAATAATCGCGATTAAAGATTGTTGGTTCAGGGTTGCCCAACTTGCCGTCCATGACTTCGTTTTGCAGATGAATGGCTTGGGAGTCCGCCAGATCATACTGGCCGGGGGGAAAATACAAAGTGCAGTTTCCTTGTTCCACGGCGGCGGCAACGGCCTTTCTCAACGCTGTCAAATCATTGATTCCATCATTGGGTTTTGCCCCGAAATCCAGAACATTCAGGACGTTTTCAGAGGCGGCGCAGGTTGAGGCGGCACCGAGAATGAAAAGGGCGGCCACGCTTGAAATGAAACAGTGTTTGGAAGACATGATGATTACTCCATGTTGTCAAATAAACTAAAATGCCATTAATGCGGCCTCTGAAATTCTTTTATTGTTTTCCTGATTTGTATTATCGGATCCGGACAACGCCGCAGCCGCGCTTTGTTGGGACATCAAGAATGAATTGATCGTCGACGACAATGGGCTGAATGAGAGTCGGCACAGAGAATCCGGGATGGAAAACCTCCACTTTACTCTTTTCGCCCATTCCTTTGAGTGGATGCAGTGCAACACGTACTGTGGCGTTTTCCCTGGCTAGAACAACGGGCATTACGAAGCCGCCGGGAACGGTGAATAAATTGACTTTGACGCCATCCTGACGCGGTTCAATGACCCCGGATTCCAATACCCATTTTCGCCCGCGGATGAGTTCGAACAGAGGCCCGTAATCAAAAAACCATCGTTCATTGTCCACGCTGGGCTGGATGCAATGATTATTATTGGGATAAGGCACAGTGGGAAATGCTCCGAGGTAAAGATGGCGTTGGAAAAAGGCATCGCTGAGGCGGTCGCTATTATCAGTCCATACCACGAGCGGTTTTCGAACGCACAACAAGCTGGCCCCGTTCAAGACAGTGGGGCGATTTCCAAATTCATCGTAAAGGGCGTCCAAGTGTTCAGCAAGGTCGAGCCGCGGATGCATGAAATTACAGAAGATGACCTTGTTTTGCCGGTGCATGATCGGCCCCAGACGATCCATGAGGAGCTGCCAGGAAACCGCAAGAGAACGGGCTGGAGCGCCATTGTGCCAGGTGACACCATCGTCCGCGTTGGTATTGTAATCGCGCAGATAGTCCGTGCGGTCGATGCAGATGCCCGCAGCATCTGGAATCATGGTCAGATGCCGGTTGATCTGCTCCAAAAGGTGGTCTCGGTAATTGGGATCACCGGGATCGACTTCCCATCCGCCCTGCCAGGCTTTGCCCGGTGGCTGAACACGGGCACGGGGAGCACGGGTCATCAAATAGACTGCGGGATCTTTCCATGTGTCGTTGGACTTTCCTTTGACAGGCGCCACAGGCTCATCCTTCATGTCCCGGCCAAATTCTGTTGTGTTAAAATAGGAAAGCAGATTGAAACCGTTGCTGTGGAGCCAGCGGGCGTAACCATTCATTCGGCTGAAGCTGGTCCATGGGGGTTTGTAATCGCGAGGGGCCATTGAGTCGATGGTCCGTTCCCATCGATCATCCATTTTTTTCAAGGGTGGCAGGAACATTCCCATATAGGCGTAATCGTCGGAGAGCTTCCATGCGACTCGAAACCCCATGCGCTTGAGCTTCTCCACGTCGGCCTCCCTTTCATCCCCAGTGTAGGCTCCTGGTCCTGCGATGGAATCGACCTTTGAATTTGGGGGATTGAAAAAATCTGAGTAATGATCCGTCATCCAATCCATCGGTCCGCGCCAATCCGCTGTGTGTGGGACAAGATTCATTGTGAAGCGCACCGTTTTGCCACCTCCCAAACGGTGGCCATAACGACGGAATTCCACCATGCCACGTTTGGAAATTGCGAACTGCATGTCAATAAAAACATCCTTGGGCGATTGGATCAGGCTCATGCCAAGATCTTCAGCGGGGAGCATGATGCTGGTCATGGGGAGCGTTGCAATCTCGCCCCCAGTGACTTCGGAGAAATCCCCCATCGGAGTCCTGCCATAGCTGAGAATACGATCACAGAAGGGTTGTGGAATGAGGGGATCGTTCCAAGTCAGGTTTTCCTCGGCTGCAGCGCTTTGTGGATCGACTGGATCCTGCCACGCGGTCCAGATGCGTGCCGACTCTGGATTGGGCCACTCCAGGATTGTTGAAATGGGGGCAGACCAGAAGGGGCTGTCACTCTTGATTTCGATTTCCCATCGGATGGAATCTTTGGCAGGTTGAAATCTCTCAGTAATGACGCACTCCTGCTGTTGGCGTCCAATTGCGGTGCGGGTGAACTCCATGCCGCCATTTCGGACCTTATGGGTCTTTGTGCGGCCATCCAGACGACATCCTCCCAGTCGTGTGCAGGCGTAGGCTGGCCGTGGGGATGTTTTGCTGCCAAGATCGATGCCAACGATTTCACCGTCCTGAGACAATTTGATTTTGAAATTGGTATTACCAACCTCAAATGCTGCTGCGGGCATTGTGGAAGGGGCGGCGGAGTTGGGGCCTGTCAAACGGGCATCAGCCCAGTCGGCATGGTCTCCATTGATGCCATCCCCGGCATCATCGGCGATGAGGGTTAATTCCCAGACGTTTTGAAGCGAGACGGACACCTGTTTTGGAGGGGTGTCATTTCTCATGACACCGCTGTGGAAAACTTCCACACCATCTGCCAGCACTCGGAACACGACACTGCTCTTTCCGTAGGCGGCTATTTCGGAATCCACACCCACCCAGGCATCAAAATGTTGATACCGTCCATCCAGATCAAAAACGATTTTGCTGTTGGCGTGTGTTCCGATCCCGTGGGCATACTTGTGTCCTGAGATTTCCAGAGGCTTGTTCTGAACGCTCTTGTCAATGCCTGGGGTGGCGGCAAATTGTTGCGAAACGGCAATGGGATTGAGTTCACTGAGCCATTGGGACTCTGCATGAGCCGCGGAAGTCAACAGAACCACGGCGGCTGTAACCGCCGTGAAACGGTACAGCGGGTCGATGCATGATTGAACCGTCGAGAACTTCATTTTCCTCATTGGACGCAAAAACAACGAATTTAATTCTCGCCAATTTCCATTTTTGAGAATTTCACGCTTTGCTGACGTTTTGATTAAATGGAAAGATTTTTTCTCAACATGGCCAGGCTCTTGGGAACGGCTGTATCAGCGGGTTCCTTACCCTCGTATTCGACCGACACATAACCATGGTAATTGGCGTCGCTGAGGATCTGGCCAATGCGCTTGTAATCGAGGTCCAAAGTGTACCACTCACCACCGCCGTAATAGGTCTTTGCCTGAACAAAAACTGCCTTGGGCACGATTTTAATCAGCTTGTCATACGGATTCTCGAGAAAATTGCCTGTGTCCATCAGAACGCCAAGCCAGGGGGAGGGAACTGCATTGATAATACGCAGCAATCCTTCAGGTGTTCCAGAAAGGCCCCAGTGATTTTCAAGCGCCATCGTAACACCGCATTTCTCAGCAGTCGGAATACACTGTTCAATGCTGTCGATGACCCATTTGAAGCCTTCATCCTCGGTGTGTCCCGGAAGAACGGGTTCAACGCCGCGGGCCTTCATCAAATCATCGAACTCGGGAATGGTCTTCCAGCGGCCTGAATTCAAACGAATGCTGGGTGCGCCCAATTCATGGGCAATTTCCAGACATTTTTTTGTATGTTCGATCTGTTCCTTGCGGACAGCGGCATCGGGGCTGACGAAATTTTGATGGATTGAGAGACAGATCAGGCTCACGCCATTAATGAAGGCGTGACGTTTCAGTTTTCGCAAATAGGAAAGGCCGGCGGCATCCAGAGGTGCCTTTTCTGGAATATCCATTTGCTGATGCAGCACGTCCACTCCAGCCCCACCATTCGCTGCTGTCTTTTCAATGACAGACTCAATGGAGACTTTGGTGGGCGTAAAATGCCAGTAAGAGTAGGAAGACACCGCCAATTTGACACGGGGTTTCCCCAATGACGTCTTGGTGTCCGCGTTTTTGTTCTCTGCGTGAGAGGGGAGGGTGAGACCAACGGTTCCTGCCACGGAAGTAGCTAGAAAATTCCGGCGAGTTACTTTCATATTTGCTTAAAAGTTTCTGGCAAGATGGGGTATTCACGATGGATTGTCGAGCCTCAATGCCTCAAAAAACAAGGTTTACGAAAAACAAGATTACCGGGCGTTTCTCTCTTTAAGGGAGATATAAATTTGTACGGATAAAAATAATACCATAATGAATTCAATTTGAATTCAAAACGAACGGTTCCTTGCGTTTTTTACTTTCATTTGTTAGTTTGAATTTTCGCCAAAGATAGAGCAGAAGTTTCGCGCAGTTTGATTTGGCATCCGAAATTCCCAACGTACTTTATGAAAAATTCGATACCTCGGAAACAGGACTTTAGACCTTTCTCCACTGGTTTGACATCACTTGTTCTGACCGTATTAATTGGCATCGCAGTGCACGCACAAGAAGCGGCCACATCGATTCGTCTGACGACAGGATGGGAGTTGCAGGATGCTGCAAAGGTTTCGCAGACCGGAGAAGCGCTTTCCAAACCGGATTTCCAGTCAACAGGCTGGTTGAAAGCCACGGTCCCAGGCACCGTTCTGACCAGTCTGGTCAACGATGGGGTTTATCCCGAGCCTTTGTATGGGGAAAATAACCGCACCATTCCTGATACACTTTGCCGGACTGCTTATTGGTATCGAACCCCATTCCTCGTGCCCCAATCGTTTGCGGGAAAGGAAGTCTGGCTCAATTTTAATGGCATTAACTATACGGCTGATGTCTGGGTGAATGGGCATTTGGTCGGCAATATTAAAGGTGCTTTTGCCCGCGGCATTTTTGATGTCACCAAGCACGTGACTGTTGGCAAGACGAATATCCTGGTCGTTCTCATTTCGCCTCAACCACACCCTGGTGTCACTCACGAGAAAACCATTGCGGATGGCACGGGGCTTAATGGCGGTGTCACGGCAGCAGATGGTCCCAGCTTCATGTGTACGATTGGCTGGGATTGGATTCCAACCATTCGCGACCGCGACATGGGAATCTGGCAGGATGTGACGTTGACAGCGTCTGGTCCGGTTGTAATTCAAGACCCGTTTGTCACTTCAGAGCTTCCGCTGCCCAAGACAGACTCAGCCGACCTGACTGTTCAGGCTTACGTGCGCAACGCCACGGATACGGCACAGGCGGGCGTTCTCAAGGGACAGATTGAGGATATTCGCTTTGAGCAGACAGTGACTCTCAAGCCCAATGAATCCCGCGTAGTCACCTTCACACCTGCCACGACGCCCGCTCTACACATCAAGAATCCGCGTCTTTGGTGGCCGAACGGTTATGGAAAACCGAACCTCTATTCCTTGCGTTTGAATTTTTCGATCAATAGCGCCATTTCCGACAAGCGCGAAATCAATTTTGGAATCCGACAGTTGGGTTATTCACTGCCGGGCTCGGACAATCTTGCACTGACCGTCAACGGAATCCCCGTCATGGTCAAGGGCGGTGACTGGGGAATGGATGAAGCAATGAAGCGCATTCCTCGCGCCCGTTTGGAAGCCGAAGTCCGGATGCATCAAATGGCCAACTACACCCTGATTCGCAATTGGGTGGGCCAGAGCACAAGCGAGGACTTGTATGATTTGTGTGATCGATATGGCATTCTCATGTGGGATGAGTTCTTCCAGCCGAACCCCTGCGACGGCCCCGTGCCGGACGATGTGGATCTTTACTTGACAAACATTCGCGAAAAAATCCTCCGTTTCCGTCATCATCCCTGCATTGCGCTCTGGTGTGCCCGCAACGAGGGGGATCCCCCGCCCAATATTGGACAGGGAATTCAGAAGTTGATCGACGCTTTGGATCCGCATCGGCTCTATCAACCCAGCTCTTCTTCAGGGCGAGGCGTTGCATCGGGCGGCCCGTATCATTGGCGCACTCCACGCGAGTTCTACGATTGGAACGAAGCTTTTAAGACTGAGATTGGGTCCATTTCCGTTCCCACATTGGAGGCTATTCGCGGCATGATGCCTTCCAAAGACTGGGAAGTAATTAATGACGACTGGGCTGAGCACGATTTCTGTGCTGGAGCCCAAGCCGGGGATGTGTATCCCCACATGATTACCAGCCGCTACGGAGCGATTGCGAACCTGTCGGATTTTGTTCGAAAATCCCAGCTTGCCAACTACGAGTGTTTCCGGGCGATGTATGAAGGCCGTTTTGCAAAGCTTTTCAAACCATCTACTGGAGTCATCACATGGATGAGCGCTCCCTGTCAGCCCAGCTTTGTCTGGCAGCTTTACAGTTATGACCTGGAGCCGAACTCCTCGCTTTTTGCCACTCGCCTGGCGTGTGAACCGGTTCACATCATGTTGAATCAAAAAGACTGGCACGTCATGGTTGTTAATAATACGACGGAGAAATTGAGTGGTGTGACTGCCCGCACCGTGTTTTTCAATCTGGACGGCAAGAAAATCTATGGTCCAAGCACTCCATTGACCCTTGATCCAAGCGCGGTGACGGATGCCGGTGAACTGGCTTTTCCCAAAGACCTTTCTGCAGTCCATTTTGTTTCGCAGGAATTACTGGATTCGAACAACCATGTTCTTTCCCGCAACTTTTATTGGCGTTCAAAACCGGAAATGGAAGACAATTTCCTGGCGTTGAACACGCTGGAGAAAGTGACTTTGAACATCAAAACCACCCGGAAGAACCTGGATGGAAAATGTCTGATTACGGCCACGATTCGTAATCCGGCTCCTGTGGTTGCTTTAATGACGCACCTGCAGCTTCGCAAGGCCCGAAGTAATGAGCGTGTTCTTCCTGTTTACTATAGCGACAACTACATTTCTCTTTTGCCCGGAGAAACACGGACTGTTGCCATCGAAGCGGCTGTGGCTGACTTGGATGGCCAGGAGCCAACTCTTGCGGTCGACGGCTGGAACATTTCCACCAAGACCACGAAGGCGAGGCACGGGACTGTTCGTGTTTTTCTAAACCGGGATGCCCAAGTCCGGAAAGAAATCCCTCAGGCTCCATCTCCTGTGGATTATGCCGGAATCAGTTGTGGTAAAGGCAAAACGGAGTTTTTCTCATTTGGGAAATCGCTGGTTATTCCCACAGCACTCGAAGGCACTTTTGAAGGTGACCTGGCTTTTGTTGGAGGCAAGACAGCCGACACCACGGTGGCGGTTAACACCGAGGTGCGCAACGCGGCTCCTCAAGCTGTTTATCAGAGCGAACGCTACGGAAACAGTGTTTACACCGTGCGGGTGAAGAGTGGCAAGACTTACACAGTTCGCCTGCATTTTGCAGAAACCAAATTCGAGGCTGGCAAACGCAAATTCAACGTTGAAATCAATGGCCAGCGTGTGTTGAACGAATTTGACATTGCGGCTGAAGCCGGAAAAAATAAGGCGTTGGTCAAGGAATTCACGGACATCCACCCCAATGGAAGTGGTGATATTGTGATTTCCCTTAAACAAGGCTCTGCGGATCAACCAAAGATTTGCGGGATTCAGATTCTAAAGAAACCGTAATCAACGCAGTTAATTCTCCAGCCGGAAAGGTCGTTGCAGCCGACTTTTCCGGCTGTTTTGTTAATTACAATTGCTGCATTTTTACTGGAGTTTCTTTGTTTCGACTGGTTCTGGCACTGATTGGAAAATTCGAGAAGTCATGTAATATTAAGGCTACGCGAATTCATGTTCGTAGAAGCTGATTAAAAACGAATTAATTTCAGAGTTGCGGAGAAAGCATTCCCGGCACCGCATTCTTAGTGAAATCAAGGTGGGTGCGTGGAAAATCACATTTTTTTTGGATTCCTTATGAGCCAGATTTCATCTCTTACAAAGGACGAATACCGGCAGCTAGTGGAGCAAGCTCCCATTCTCATTTGGCGAGCCAATTTGTCGATGGGATGCGATTATTTTAATGATCGCTGGCTGAAGTTCACCGGTAGAACATTGGAGCAGGAGTTTGGAAATGGCTGGGCTGAAGGGGTTCATCCTGAAGATTTTGAACGATGTCTGGCCATTTATCAGGAAGCTTTTTCAAAAAGAGAAATTTTTGAAATGGAATACCGGCTTCGTCGCAATGATGGGGCGTACCGTTGGATTTTTGATCGAGGCGTTCCGTTCTCAAACGATGACGGTTCTTTTGGTGGTTACATTGGGAGTTGTATTGATATTACGGAGAGAGTTGAAGCTCAAGCAGCCTTGCGTAAAACCCAGGAAGCGGAACTGCATCAATTGCGCCAGCTACTGCCCATCTGTGCCGGGTGCGGAAAAGTGCGCGATGACAAAGGCTATTGGAGTCAGTTGGAAACGTATCTGAACAAGAATTCAAAAATGGACTTTACCCACGGGCTTTGCCCCAATTGCGTGAAGGCATATTTTCCTGATGTCGAGATGAAGAAATACTCATAGTGTGTGTTCGTCTCATGGCGATCCTTTTCTGACATGTTTTCACATAAATCATGGCAGGCCTTTTAGTGGGCTGATCAACGGCTTGTTGAACAATGAATCGCGGTTATGGAGTTGGCAAGGATGTGGAAGGTTTTGTTTTATCCAGGCCAACGGTGTCTTTGCTTTGGCAGGAGTCAACATCCCAATAGAGACTATAGCGTTGTGGAGATAATTGATAGAAAGGAACAAGTGTGATTTCTTTGGAAATTCCCACCTCTTTTGTGCGAAAAACCAGGGGTTTTTTTGAAACGCGTTGAACCCACTTGTTCACGGGGCGATTTCCCGTAAGAAACACAGGCATTGGGGAAGGTGCTTTTTTAAAGAAATCGCCTTGCTGTTTTGCATAAGGCATGGGGGGTGAAATTCCATTCGTTCCAAGTTCTCCTGCCAGAACCATCGGCCCATAGCAAATGGCAACACGCCTTGGGTTGTCTGGCATTGGGACGAGGTGCAGATTCATTGGAATTTGCACTTCAATGTGATCTCCGTCTTTCCATTCTTTGGATAATGTGACAAAGCTTCCAGATGTGCCTTCATGGTGGAAGAATTTACCATTGAGTTTGACGGTCATCCCTTGTTCAGCCCATCCTGGATAGCGGATTTTGAGCGCAATTTGGGTTGGTTGAGTACAACGAAAATCCAATCGTGTGGTATCCTTTTCGGGGTAATGGGTTTTTTGACGAATTATGACACCTTTTTCGTGCCAATTGAGCTCAGAAGAGATGAAGAGATTAACGAAAAGCTGATCGTTATTGTGCCAATAGATGCTTTCTCCATATTTTGCATGGTTTTCAAACCCGGTTCCTGTGCAACACCAGCAGGAATCATTGGGTGTGTTATAAGGCATGAACCAGCCCCCGTAGACGGGAACATGATAAGCCATCAAGCCAGTGCGTGGATCCTGAGATGGTAGGATGTGATTGTAGAGAGCCCGTTCGTAATAATCGGCCTGGGTTGCCGCCGCATCCCACGAGAATAGAAGACGGGTTAGTTTGAGCATGTTATAAGTATTGCAAGTCTCGGCGGTGAATGGGCTCACACGGTTGTTTAGTTTGTCTGGGGGACCAAAACCTTCATGATCACTGTTTCCTCCCATCACATAGCTGTGGTGGTTGACTACACGATCCCAGAAAAACTCGGACAAGATGTGGTATGGCTCGCTTCCCGTCAGTTCATACAAACGGGCTGTTCCGATGACTTTTGGAAATTGAGTGTTGGCATGGTGTCCAGATAAAATGTCTTGTTTGGCCGTAAGTGGATCAAGCACCTGTTTGTGATAGAGACGTTGGGCGGCAGTGAGGTATTTTTTGTTGCCTGTTAAGGCATAGAGGTTGGCCATGGATTCATTGATTCCCCCATGTTCAACGCCAAGCACTTTTTCGAGCTGTTGATCATTTAATCGTCCTGTGCGCTCAGCCACCCAATCACCGAGTTTTGCTGCCACATCAAGAGCCTGGGAATTACCACAGAGCGTATGGACATCAAGAAGGCCAGCCATGATTTTGTGAATCGTATAGTATGGAGCCCAAGGTTTTTTATCTGCTTCGAGCTGATCAAAAACTGTTTCAGGGAATGCGCTCAGGTAGCCACTGTTTCCAAGTGCATTTTGACATTTGGCCAATTCTTGTATCAAAAAAGTGGCGCGATCCTTGAACACTTCTTTCCCAGTGCTGGCATACATCAATGCGCAGGCCGAGAGATAATGTCCAAGCAGATGACCACGAAGGCCAGAACTGGGAGCTTCCCAATTCCCAAGCGGTTTTGCTGTGGCGGGTAAATGGGCATTTAGCCGGAAATTTTGCAGCAAGCGATCAGTATCTATTTCCAGTATATATTTTTCATCCCGTTCCATTGCTGTTTTAAACGGGCCGTCCAAAAGTCGAACATCCTGCAAAGAAAACGCATTGGCTTTGAAGGAAACAGCGGGTGAAATTGATGTTCCTGATGCTGTTTCAAGACCATAATGATTAACTGCTATGGCCAAAAAAATGGCGGGTATAGCTCGACGGGGTAACATGGAAGGATCCTAAACAAGAAAAAAAGAACCGTCACGAAATTCCATCTTCAAAATGGCAAATCGCTGACCAGTGTAAAAATAGCATAATGCAGCACGATGTATTTTATCTTCCACAATAAGTCAGACATTGTTACTCGAATTTCTAAATCCCCCCTTTTGGGGGGGGCGGTTCTGTCTCCATTGAACTGGCCTTTCACGAATGGGAATATAAAATCACTTTCCAATGACTTCTTTCCAATCAACTTTTGGTTTTGCCTGTGGCGGTCTGATCCGTCCAATAATGATGGCCACCATGGTGGCAGTTTTGTCGGTGAACGCGGCAGATAAACCGGCAAGCCCCTTTGCTGATAATAATTTGCCGGACCGCTGGCAGTTGGATGCGTCCCAGCATGTGATTACTTGGGATGTTGCGAAGGATGCCCGCTTGCCTCATGCCGATCGCGTCGAAATGAGTGGGCAGCACACAGCGGCAATCATCAGCTACAAGATTAACAAGCAACGGGCATTGGAAATGTCGAAAACGCTGATTTGGCCCGGGTTGCGCATTGCCCCCAATGATACCCATAGTTCCCTTAAAATCGACTTTTCCACGAAACAGCCTCCGCGTGGCCGAGAAACTCTGGATGCCAAAGGATTGGAACGATTTGAACCCGTAATCAAAATCGATGATAAACCGGTGACGCCAAGTGTTCGAGAGGTGCGGTTTGAAACAGGCCTGCTGATTATTACAAGCGACCTTGGCAATAAGCTGACTTTGAAACAAACCTTCACTCCGGGAGTGGAAAACGCCGGTTACTTTGAGTTCTGGGAAATCACGGCTGAACATGCCGCAACAAATATGGAGATTGAAATCACCCCAATCACCTACTCGGCCAAACTCCATTATAAGTATTTGGAGAAATCCATTTATTATTATGGGAAACCCCGGAAGCCTGCCTTTCAACGCGAAGGCGATTATCGGATCGCCATCACTTGTGCGGGGGCGACGGGAAAAACTTTTGCAGGAGTAAGCGGAAAGATTTGCGAAGCCGGCGTTTTATATAGTGCGGACTACGCCACGGATTTGCCTCTAAAACCTGGTTTTCAAACAGAATTGAACAAACGTGTGGCTTTTGCAAAAGCGCGCTTTGCCGATTTGCGTTTTGAATGTCCTGATCCCATTCTGGAAAACCTTTTTGATTACTCCAAAATCCGTGCCTGCGATAGTATTTGCCAGACGAAATACGGTCCCATGCACGCTCCCGGCGGCGGTGCCTACTATGCGGCCATTTGGGCGAATGATACGATCGAGTATGTCGGCCCATTCTATCCGTTTCTTGGCTATCAATATGGCAACAAGGCCACATTGAATGCCATGGGACATTTTGCTCGTTATCTGAATCCGGAATACAATCCACTCCCTTCTTCTGTGATCGCCGAAGGCACGGATATTTGGGCGCGCCAACTAAAAGCAGATGGGCTGCCCGACTGGCAGGGAGACCGAGGCGATGCTGCCATGATGGCATACGGATATTCCCGTTTTCTCCTGGCCTATGGTGATAAAAAAGCAGCCAAAGAATTTTGGCCTGCGATTGAATGGGCGCTGGAATATTGCCATCGACACACAACCCCAGACGGAGTGATCGAATCCGCAAGCGACGAACTGGAGGGCCGGTTTTCCAGTGGCAAGTGCAATTTAAACACGAGCATGCTTACCTACGGCGGATTGCGTTCTGCGGCAGACTTGGCAGATGAACTCGGTAAACCAGAGTTGGCCCGGACGTATCGGGAGCGTTCTGAAGCGTTGCACAAGGCTGTGCGCAAATACTTCGAGGCCGAAGTGGATGGTTTTGCCACCTATCGATATCATGAAGGTTGTGAGGAATTGCGTGCATGGATTTGCATTCCGTTGACAATGAGGATAATGGATCGAAAGCAAGGCACCATTGATGCCCTTTTCTCTCCTCAACTTTGGACGGGCAACGGCATTTTGACTGCGGAAGGATCCACAACTTTTTGGGATCGTTCCACCCTGTATGCCTTGCGCGGCGTATTTAATGCAGGCGAGCCTGACCGCGCTTTGGAATACCTGCAAAAATTCTCTCGCTGCCGATTGCTGGGTGAACATGTGCCATACGTCGTTGAGGCCTATCCAGAAGGGGATGGACGTCATCTTTCTGCCGAAAGTGCACTCTATTGCCGTGTGATTACGGAAGGGATGTTTGGAATCACACCGACTGGATTCCGGTCTTTCACTCTTAATCCCAGCCTCCCAACCGGTTGGAATCACATGGCATTACGCCGCATCAAGGCATTCCACTCGACGTTTGATCTTGAAGTGACACGGCAAAATGATGGCCAACTCAAAATCACTTACACACTTGAAAACAAGAAACCGGTGGATGTGGTGATCAAGGCTGGTGAGACGGCCAGAATCCAACTAGATGGAAAAAAACAGAGTGAAAAAGAGTAATCAACCTAGGAATTTAGAGAAGCAAAACAAATAAATGTAATAAAATCTAATAATACCTTATCTCTTACATTGACTGAAAAGAATCATCCGTTTAGATTTTCACCCACGATTTTTTGACAAATAAATCTCATCACTCACGTGATTAACCTACTCAAAAACCTATTTTGTTCCTCGATCGGGAAGAAATACATCATGGCCGTCAGCGGCGTGGTGCTCTTTCTTTTCGCTATCGGGCATCTCATTGGAAACCTTCAAGTTTTTCTCGGGCCATACAGCATAAATCGGTATGGCGCATTCCTTCAGGGGCCAATGAAGGAATTTCTCTGGCCGATCCGGCTGGTGATGCTCACGCTTGTCGTGTTGCACATCTGGTCGGCATCCCGGCTGACTCTTGAAAACCGTGCGGCACGCCCGGTTGGATACAACGTCTGGAACCCCACGGCGGCCACCTTTGCTTCACGCACGATGTTCCTTGGTGGTTTGGCCATCGCTTTCTTCATCATTTATCACCTTCTTCACTACACTGTTCTTGCCCAGGTTGGCGGCGCGAACTTTGCGGAGTCTGCCGGGTTTGTTTACAATCTGGACGGCAAGGAAGTGCATGACATTTACAAGATGTTGATCGTTGGTTTCAATGTGAAGATCGTGGCGATCTTCTACATCATTGCGGTGGGATTGATCAGCCTCCACGTGAGTCATGGTGCCGAGGCGATCTTCCAATCCTTTGGCTTGCTGAGTCCCTCGTATGAGAAGATCATCAAGTGTTTTGCCAAGGCCATAGCAGTGTTCCTTTTTGTCGGTTACTCCTCGATTCCAGTTGCCATTATGCTGGGCTTCGGGAAGGAGGTATTGAAATAACATGAAACTCGATTCCAAGATTCCATCCGGTCCGCTCGCTCAGAAGTGGGACAAGCATAAGTTTGAGCTCAAACTCATCAATCCTGCCAACAAGCGTAAGTTTGACATCATTGTGGTTGGGACGGGGCTTGCCGGCGCTTCTGCGGCTGCCAGCCTTGCGGAGTTGGGCTACAATGTTAAAACCTTCTGCTATCAGGATAGTCCTCGCCGCGCTCACAGTATTGCGGCTCAAGGTGGCATCAACGCCTCCAAGAACTATCAAAACGATGGCGATAGTGTTTACCGTCTGTTTTACGATACGATCAAGGGTGGCGACTTCCGCGCTCGCGAGGCGAACGTTTACCGCCTGGCACAAGTCAGCGCCAATATTATTGATCAATGCGTAGCCCAAGGCGTTCCTTTTGCCCGTGAATACGGTGGTCTTCTGGCCAACCGCTCCTTTGGTGGCGCGCAGGTTTCCCGCACATTTTACGCTCGCGGTCAGACGGGCCAGCAACTCTTGCTCGGTGCTTATCAGGCGCTCTCTCGCCAGATCGGCCTTGGAAAAGTGAAAAGCTATCCTCGCGCTGAGATGGTTGACGTGGTTTTGGTCAATGGCCATGCCAAGGGAATCATCGTCCGCGATATGGTGACCGGCCAATTCTCAGCCCACGCAGCGGATGCGGTGGTGCTGGCGACCGGCGGTTACGGAAACGCTTTCTATCTTTCAACGAATGCGAAAGGTTGCAATGCTTCTGCGGCATGGCGCTCCTTCAAGAAAGGCGCTGCCTTTGCCAATCCTTGCTACACGCAGATTCACCCGACTTGCATACCCGTCAGTGGAGACCATCAGGCTAAATTGACTTTGATGTCTGAATCCCTCCGTAATGACGGACGCGTTTGGGCTCCGAAGAAAAAAGGTGATAAACGGGCTCCTGGAGATATTCCGGAAGAAGAGCGCGATTATTACTTGGAGCGCAAATACCCCAGTTTCGGCAATCTGGCTCCCCGCGATATTGCTTCACGCGCCGCCAAGGAAGCCTGCGATGATGGTCGTGGCGTTGGCCCGACCGGTTTGGGTGTTTATCTTGATTTTGCTGATTCCATCAAGCGCTTGGGAGTTGATGGCGTGCGCGATCGTTACGGCAATCTTTTCGAAATGTATGAAAAGATTACTGGTGAGAACGCTTACAAGGTTCCAATGCGCATCTTCCCAGCCGTTCACTACACAATGGGTGGACTTTGGGTGGATTACAATTTGATGTCAACCATTCCCGGACTGTTCGTCCTGGGAGAAGCCAACTTCTCAGACCATGGCGCCAACCGTTTGGGCGCAAGTGCTCTGATGCAAGGTCTGGCCGATGGTTACTTTGTGTTGCCTTACACGATTGGCGGTTATCTCGCCACGGAGAAGCAGCCCAAAGCCAAGCCCGACAGTGCTGAGTTTTCGGCTGCACTCAAGGGAATCAAGGATTTCACAGAGAAACTGCTTTCCATCAATGGAAGCCGGACAGTCACTTCATTCCACAAGGAATTGGGACACCTGCTCTGGGAAAAATGTGGTATGGCCCGCTCGAAGCAGAGCCTTATCGAAGCTTTGAAAATCATTCCAAATCTCCGCAAGGAATTCTGGAAGGATGTCAAGGTGGTTGGAACGAACGATTCCCTCAACCAGAATCTGGAATACGCTGGACGCGTGGCAGATTTCATGGAATTTGCCGAATTACTCTGCAAAGACGCACTTCATCGCGAGGAATCCTGCGGCGGTCACTTCCGCGTGGAACACCAGACGGAAGATGGCGAAGCCAAGCGCGACGATGCAAACTTCTCTTACGTTGCCGCCTGGGAGTATCAGGGCGAAGGGAAAGAACCCGTTCTTAACAAAGAGCCGCTTGTGTATGAGGAAGTCCACATGAGCACTCGCAGCTACAAATAATTTTCAGCCGCAAAGATATGAATCTCACATTGAAAGTATGGCGGCAAAAGAATGCCAACGAACCCGGTCAACTCGTAACTTACGAGGCTAAAAACATCATCGAAGACATGTCCTTCCTGGAAATGCTCGACGTGGTCAACGAAGAGTTGATGCAAAAGGGCGAAGAGCCCATTGCGTTTGACTCCGACTGCCGCGAAGGCATTTGCGGAACATGCTCCATGGTGGTCAATGGAATTCCTCACGGAGGAATGAAAAAGACCACGATTTGCCAGTGTCACATGCGCAATTTTAAAGATGGCGATGTGATTGTCATTGAGCCATGGCGTGCCCGTGCATTCCCGGTGCTTCGTGATATTATTACCGACCGCAGCGCCTTTGACCGCATCATTCAGGCTGGCGGATTTGTCTCCGTCAACACGGGCGGCACTCCTGATGCCAACGCGCTCCCCATTTCCAAACAAGACGCCGACAGGGCTATGGACGCGGCAGCATGCATTGGATGTGGCGCTTGCGTTGCAGCGTGCAAAAACGCTTCTGCGATGCTGTTTGTTTCCGCCAAGGTTTCTCATCTGGCCAGCCTGCCTCAGGGCAAGATTGAACGCGAACGCCGTGTTCTGGCCATGGTTAACCAAATGGATGCGGAAGGTTTTGGCAACTGCACAGTGACTGGTTCATGCGCAGCGGTTTGTCCGAAGGGGATCACCCTTGACTTCATCGCTCAAATGAACCGTGAGTATGGTGTTGCAATCCTGAAGAACCGCTTGGATCACAAGTCCAAGTTGATCAAAAAATAATTTTTAATTCGTTTCAAAAAGCAGGCTCAATCGTTTACGCGGTTGAGCCTGTTTTTTTGTCTGAATACATGTTGATGGGAGAGTTACGCTTGGGCGCATTTCCCACAGATTCGCGTTTTAATTCGCTTCATTTGTCTGCATCGTCTGCACCAAATCTTTTTCCGCAAGCACCCAATCCTCAAGGGTCAATCCTTCATGGTTTAGCCTGTCCTGATACAGCTTAAAGGCGTGCTGTCGAACCATGCCGGAAGTAACGCCTGGGGTGAATGGCGGGGGCTGGGGAACTGCTTGTTTATTTGTTTCTTTCATAAATCGCTCCGTCGTTTGTCATCTCCTCAGACTTTCTGGAAGTCTGGGCGGGATGGGGTCTTATTTCAATTTACTCCGTACCAAGAGGTTTTCAACCGGCTATCAAAAGAATTGTTGCATGAAACGGATGATCTACTGAACAGGCTGTTTGACCTTGCGCAAGGAATGTTTTTTAAGAAGAAGAGTGTAATCATGACCCTGATTTTTTGCCGCCAGCAGGATACGTGCACAGGCTTGTGCATCAGAAAGTGCGTTGTGATGGTTGAGTGGAATGTTCAGATAAGTGCAGACATCGGATAGTTTTGTGGGGCGAAGATTCCATACGGCGCGAGCCACGCGCACGGTGCAAACATAGGGCTTTTCCAATAATGGAATTCCAGCGTGAAGACAGCACGCATTCATGACGCCTCTATCAAACGAGGCGTTGTGCGCCACGAGAAAATCAACTCCACTCAAGAGAGCATTGATTTGCGGCCAAAGCTCTCCAAACGTCATTTGATCCCTGACATCCTCCCACGAAATTCCGTGAAGATAGGTGAAAAGAAATGTTGGGCGAGGAGGCCGGATCAAGCGAGCCCACGTAGTTTGGATGCGATCATTCTCCCCGATGACAATCGACAGGGCACATGCACTTTCTCGCTCATACGAGGCGGTTTCAAAGTCCAACGCAGCAAAACGGAATGGCCGCATTGCGGGCTCTCGGGTTGGCGTCTGAACTGGTGAATTATCCACGCGCGGATGATAATCTGATCAGGCTTGATGGCAATGATGGATATCCAGAGTGAGCGTTTGCACGAGACCAGTAAACCGGTTATTCTTTTTGAAATGAAAAACCCATTGTTCTGCATGGCTATCTTGCACTCATTGGGGGTGTTGTGTGCCGTTCCAGCCTTTGCCCAAGGCAATCTGACTGTTTACGCGGATCGTTTGTCGAATGGGTTTCAGGACTGGAGTTGGGGAACCCGCAGTTTGACAAACTTGGAAACAGTTCACTCTGGCACGTGTTCCATCAGTGCGAGTCTGAAATATTGGGAGGCTGTTTCCCTGGCGCATTCGGACATGAGTACAGCGCTCTATGGCAGCCTGAGCTTTTGGATGAATGGAGGAGCAAAAGGAGGTCAGGTGATCGCAGTTCAAGGTGTGCTAAGCGGTACGGCGCAAACAACATACCGACTCCCAGCCCTTGCGGCGAACACGTGGAAACAGTTCACAATTCCGCTAAGCTCATTGGGGGTTGCCGATAAAACGGATTTTGACCGATTTTGGTTTCAGCTTACTTCTTCTGGAACCACAAACACATTTTATATCGACGATGTTCAGTTGGTTGCGAAACCTCCACAGTCTTCAACAACCATCAGTATTGCAGCAGATCGAACGGTGCGTTCGGTGGACGCTCGATGGTTTGGAATGAATACGGCTGTTTGGGATAGTGAGTTGGACACTACAGAGACGGCGGCGGCTCTGAAGGATATGGGGACTTTGATCTTAAGATTTCCCGGGGGATCGTTATCGGACGAATATTATTGGTCCAAAGGAACCACTGGAACGAATACTTGGAAATGGTCCACTTCATTTGCTGGCTTTGCGCATCTGGCTACAAATATCGGGGTGCAGGCCTGTATTACCGTCAATTATGGGACAAGCACCGCTGAGGATGCGGCTGCGTGGGTTGCCAATGCCAATGTGACTCACAAATATGGTTTCAAATACTGGGAGATCGGTAATGAAAACTATGGTTCCTGGGAATCTGATACGAATGCAAATCCACACGATCCCTACACGTATGCGAATCGTGCGGCAGACTATATTCAGAAGATGAAAGCGGTTGATCCGGGAATTAAAATAGGGGTGGTTGTGGTGACGGGGGAGGATAGTTATGCGAATGATACGAGTCATCCGGTGACAAATCCTCGCACAGGCAAAACGCACAACGGATGGACTCCAGTTTTACTGAGCCAGTTGAAGAGTCTGTCTGTGAAACCGGATTTTCTGATTTACCATCGATATGCTCAAAATGCTGGAGGTGAATCGGACACAACCCTTTTGCAATCCCCTTTAAGTTGGGCAAATGATGCCGCTGATTTGCGCCAGCAGATAACCGATTATTATGGAACCGAGGGCGGCGATATTGAATTGCTTTGCACGGAGAATAATTCGGTTTCTTCTGATCCTGGCAAACAGACCACAAGTCTTGTGAATGCACTGTTTATGGCCGACAGTTTCTGCCAATTGATGCAGACGGAGTTCAATGGTCTCTTTTGGTGGGATTTACGCAATGGTCAAAGCACAGGGAATAACAATGATCCCGCATTGTATGGGTGGCGGTTGTATGGAGATTACGGTGTGATGATCGGTAAGACGAATCGTTACCCAACCTATTATTCTGCGAAGATATTGAGCCTGTTCCAACGGCCTGGAGATACGGTAATCCCAGCTACCAGTGATAACCCGATTCTTTCCGCTTATGCAGTCAGAAAGGCAGATGGATCAGTTGGTATTCTGGTTATTAACAAAGATCCGACCAATGCCATCCAGGCGCAACTACAGTTGACCGGCTTTTCTCCCCAGCCCCGCTATGGAGCTTATTCCTATGGGATGCCACAAGATATGGCGGCAGAAGAAGGACGGGGAGACGCAGGGATTTTAAAGACCAACCTGAATGGAGCAGGGGGGCAATTCACGAATGAATTTGCACCTTATTCATTGACGTTGTTGACCTTTATTCCAACATCGCCGTCGCTTTCGGCTGAAATGAATTCTGCAACCGTCATCATTACCCTTCATGGGCAGACCGGTGTCCGATATGTGCTGCAAAATAGCACCAATCTGACGGATTGGAGTTCTATTACCACGAATACATTAGCTTCGGAGAAGTGGAGTGTGACCAATGGATGTGGTCTGACTCAGCAGTATTGGCGGGCGGTTTGGCTCCCTTAGGGGAGAAGATCATCTAATTCTAAGTGCGCAACTTTGGATTGTTCTTATCGAATTGCCTGCTATTTTCTGGACATGAAAATAAATTCCCGGTTGAAAATGCTTGTGATGGCATTGTTAGCTTCGATGACAGTGGCTCCGGGTGTGGTGTTGGGAGAACCCGTGGAATTCCAAGAACCTGAGGATTTACCGCGCCTTGCTTGGTTGCCAGATCCTCTGGTGCAACTGGATGGCACTCCTGTCGCTACAAAGGAGGATTGGCTCAACAAGCGCAGACCGGAATTGAAGGAATTAGTGCAACACTACATGTATGGCTATTTCCCCGGGCCAATTCAAATAAAGCCCACTGTGGATTTAGTGGACACCAATTTTTTTGGGGGAAAGGCCACGCTGAAGCTGATCACAATTGGCTTTGAAAAAAAGGAATTGCCATCCCTTCACATGATGTTGGTTGTTCCTAACCGTGTAAAAATGCCTCCAGTATTTGCTGCCCTCAATTTCAATGGGAATCATGCTTTGGTGACGGACCCGCGGATTCCTTTGCCGATGGGATGGATTGATGGCAAGGCTCCAGCGGTTGTGAATCATCGGGCGACAGAGGCGGGCCGCGGATTGGATGCCACCAATTGGGTGGTGGACAAGATTGTCGCGCGGGGATTTGCCCTGGCCGCAGTTTATTATGGAGATATTGAGCCGGATGATAAGAATGCGACTTCAGGACCGCGCACATTGGTGCGGACTGGAACATCCCCTGAGACTCAATGGGGTGCTGTAGCGGTGTGGGCCTGGGGATTTGAACGCATGGTGGATTATTTGATTACGGATCCTTTGATTGATGCCAAGCGTATTGCCGTTGTTGGGCATTCACGTTTGGGAAAGGCCGCGTTGCTGGCGGGGGCGTTTGATGAGCGCGTGGCAATTGTATTTCCCCATCAGTCGGGATGTGGTGGTGCAGCCCCAAGCCGTGGGAAAGTGGGAGAATCCGTCACACGGATTAACGATGTGTTTCCCCATTGGTTTGATGGTGAATTCAAGAAATTCAGCTCCCAGCCGGACCGCCTGCCATTTGACCAGAATTGCGTGATTGCATTGTGTGCGCCGCGCCCGGTTCTCATTACCTGCGCCGTACAAGACACGTGGTCCAATCCAGAAGGACAATTTGAAATGCTCAAGGCAGCGGACAAGGTGTTTCGTTTGACAGGAAAAGGCGGTCTTGATGCGCAGAACATGCCGGAAACAGGAGTGTTGATTGATAGTGTTACCGGCTATTATATTCGTCCGGGCAATCATTCGATGACGGCGGGGGATTGGAAGATTTTCATGGATTTTGCCGCAAAACAATTTGGATTGCCTCGGAAATAGCCCGTGACATTAGTTGAAACACAAGCTGTTCTCATGGCGGAATTTCTGGCCATGAAAAATTCTCAGGAGCGTTTTGCCTATGTGGTTCGTCGTGGGCGTCAATACCATGGGCTGCCGCCTGAGGAGAAAAACGATGGCACTCTGATTAAAAGTTGTCTGGCCAAGGCATGGTTTGTCGCGGATTTTGCCGATGGTCGTTGCCAATTCAGAGTGGATTCCGAGTCAGCCATTGTGAAGGGGATTGCGGTCATTTTATGTGAATTTTACAACGGCCGTACTCCAGAGGAGATACTATCGATTGATCCCACTTTTCTGGAAAAGGCGGGTATTGACCAACATTTGACTCCCAACCGGCGCAATAGCCTTTCAAAAATCTGGGAGAGAATTCATTCTTTTGCCAATGAACATAGAAAGGGTGCCAGCCTTCCGGGGGCGAAATCATGAAATTCATCTGGACCTTGTTCATAATTCTTTCAGGACTGGCTCTGAATGAGATGCCGGTTCAGGCTGATGAACTGGCGGTGCCCCCGATTTTCTCCGACCGTATGGTGGTACAACGCAACAAACCTTTTCCCATTTGGGGCACTGGAACGGCGGAGGGCAAGGTCACGGTGTTTTTCAATGGGCAGACCCGGACGGCCACTGTGGACCAGGGGGGAAAATGGCGAGTGACTTTTTCGGCGATGAATGCGGGCGGGCCGTTTACTTTGATGATTCGAGATGAAACGGGTGGACGGCTTGAACTGGGGCAGATACTCATTGGAGATGTCTGGCTTTGCGCCGGTCAATCCAACATGAATTTCATGCTGGCCAATGATCGCAACGGTCCTGTGGAATTGGCTCAGTTGGTCAGCCTTCGATTGCGGGAATTCCGTTGCGCAATGCCGGAAGGGGCTCAGAACCCGGAGAATCGGTATCATTCCCGTTGGAACAACGCGGCACCGCCACAATCCAGCTATTTTTCCGCCGTTGGTTACTTTTTTGCAAAGCGCATTCAGGCTGAGGAGCTTGTTCCCATTGGTATTATCGTTATGTCATGTGGGGCAACGAGGGCTGAGACGTGGATGAATCCTGAGAGATTGAAGGATTATCCAGACTTGGAGCCTCTTATGAAATTCTGGGAAGGTAGAATGGATGGGGATCTCTATTCACAGCCTGGAAAATTTTTTCAAGACGTGGTGGAACCAGTGGCTCCGTTTCCAATCAGAGGTGTTATTTGGTATCAGGGAGAGTCAAACACACTACCAGACAAATCGGGACGCTCTATCAAGGATCGTGCGGAGGAATACAAATCATTGTTAAAAGGGGTCATCTCCAGTTGGCGTTCGGCCTGGGGCGAAACAAACCTGCCATTCTGCATTATTCAACTGCCCAATTACGTTTTTCCTGCTCAGGATATTCAATGGGCAAGAATTCGGCAGGCTCAATTGGAGGTGAGCCGGGAGGTGCCCAATACGGGGTTGGTGGTGACTCTGGATTGCGGCAGCATTGGAAATATCCATCCCAATAACAAACAGCCAGTGGGAGAACGGGCGGCGCTGTGGGCATTGGCACGGGAATATGGAAAAAACAAGCTGGTCTATTCCGGCCCCATCATACAGGCGGCAAATGTGAGAAGTAATGTTGTGGCTTTGAGTTTTGAGGAGATAGGCAGTGGTTTGACAAATGCGATGGGACTTCCCTTGCAGGAATTCGAATTGGCAGATGTGACGGCCCCGGATATTTTTGTTCCTTCCACTGCGGTTATCAGGTGGGATGAGGTGATTGTATCTGCTCTTGGGGTAAAAAAACCTTATGCTGTCCGTTATGCCTGGTCAGACAGTCCCAACGTTACTTTATTCAACAAGGAGGGATTTCCGGCATCATCCTTTGTAATCACAGTGAAAACTAACCATTTGAACAATTCTTTAGACAAAATAATTGGTGTGACAAAATAGTCATATTTTGTCACTTTACTAAAACCCTATGTATTTGAGAATCACAACCCTGCTATGTGCGTTTGCTTTTAGTTCAGAAGCCATTGATCTCGTTTCACTCGACAGTAATTGGCAGTATCGCAAAGGCACCGCTGAAGCTTCCTCCCCGGATAACACGGCATGGAGAGTCCCGGGATTTGACGCTTCTTCATGGTTGACAGGGCGTGAAGCATTCTACTACGAGAATGATACCGGCAGTTCCACGGCTTACACAGGGAATACCGTCTTGAGTGACATGGATGGAAATTACAGCTGCATCTTCATGCGCCAGGTGTTTGTGGTTACCAACGTGAATGACTTTCAGGGACTGCAAGTCGTTGGTTTAAGCGATGATGGTTTTGTGGCGTGGATTAACGGAACGGAAGTCGGGCGTTTCAATATGCCGTCTGGCGATGTTTCCTACAATAGCACATCAAGTGCTGCTTTATCAGAGCCCGTCCCCTGGTACACGAATACAATCACCGATTTTCAGAGTTTTTTAAAGACGGGAACCAATGTTTTTGCGGTTCAGGCATTTAACTGTAATTTGGGAAGCAGCTCTGACTTTACAATCAATGCCGCTTTGTATGCGATAACTGATACAGAAGCCCCAACGCTGACCCTGCTTACTCCGACAAATAGTGACATTGTGACAAAACTTGTGTCGGTTGAGGTCGGTTTTAGTGAGCCGGTGGCAGGAGTGGATGCGTCTGATTTGCTGATTAATGGCGTTTCGGCTACCAGTGTTACAGCACTTAGTTCCAGTCAATATCTCTTTTCCTTTCCACAGCCAGCCAATGGAATTGTTCAGTTTTCCTGGGCAGCCAACAACGGAATCCACGATCTTTCCAGCGCAGCCAATGCGTTTGTTGGAGGTAGTTGGTCTGTCAAGTTGGACCCGACGGCAGACAGCCAGAATGTCTACATTTCAGAGTTTTTGACCAGTAACAGCGGAAAACAGTCGAATTCACTGTCTGATGAACTGGGAGATCATCCTGATTGGATTGAAATCTATAATCCCAAGTCCACTGCCGCCAGTTTGACTGGATGGTATCTTACGGACAGTAAGTCAACTCCAACCAAATGGAAATTCCCCGCAACAGTGATTTCTGGGCGCAGTTATCTGGTGGTTTTTGCCTCAGGAAGAGATACGAATGTGTCTGGCAGGCTTCACACCAATTTCAAGTTATCCTCATCGTCTGGTTACCTTGGTCTGTATGACGCTTCAACGAACGTTGTTTCTGAGTTTACCCCTTATCCCAAGCAATACACGGACGTTTCTTATGGACGTGATTTACTCGATCCAACCATTACTGGATATTATACAAATGCGACTCCTGGAGCCGCCAATTCAACCCAGGGTTCGGGGTTTGGCCCGGATGTCAATTACTCGCGAATGGGAGGAACGTTTTTGGATAATTTTGATTTGGCATTATCGACCACAGACACCAATTTTGAAATCCACTATGTTTTGATTAAAGGGAATGTCAGCAGTGGAAGCATGGCCGCCACCAACATTCCAACGATCAATTCCACCCTCTACACCGGCCCCATTACAATTACCAATGCGGTGGAAGTGAGGGCGCGCACATTCCCGAAAACAGCGGGATGTTTTCCTGGGCAACCCCGCACGGAGTGTTATCTGAAGCTTACAACGGCTGCTTCGACGTTCACGTCGGATCTGCCCATCATTCTCATCCACAGCCTCGGGGGAGGAACCATTCCAACCAGTGTTGATCAAAGTGTGGTCATCATGACATTTGAACCGGTGAAGGGGGTGGCCTCAATGACAAATCCTCCCACGTTGGTGTCTCGTGCCGGAATCAATATTCGTGGACGATCCTCGGCTTCAAATCCCCAATACAATCTGGCAATGGAAACTTGGGATGAATACAATATTGATAAGAAAGTTCCCTTTTTGGGGATGCCGGAAGAATCTGATTGGGTGTTCTATGCACAGGATACCTATGACACGTCTTTCCTTCACAATCCGTTGATCCATCAATTGTCCCGCGATGTCGGACGATATTCCCCCCGGACTCGTTTTGCTGAAGTTTTTCTCAATACGGCAGGTAGCACAGTTTCGTTCTATTCTCCTGCTGGGGGAAATTACTTTGGCCTATATACGATTGAGGAAAAGATCAAGCGAGGGAATAACCGGGTGGATGTTACCAAATTGGAACCGGAAATCACCACAGCCCCCGATATCACTGGCGGATATATGTTGAAAATTGATCAGGCCGATGATGATGAAGTGGCTTTCTGGGATAGCTATTGCCAGAACACCATAGTATTTGTGGATCCGTCGGGAGAAGAAATGGCTACAAGTGCCCGTTCCGCTCAATACAATTATATTACCGGTTACTTTAATTCATTTGGTGCGGCTTTGTGGGGCTCCAGTTACACGAATGCGACCACTGGTTATGCTGCTTATATTGATGTGGAGTCGTGGTTGGATCATCACATTCTTAATGTCCTTGCTTATAACGTGGATGCTCTTCGTCTTAGTGGATATTTCTTCAAGGACCGGAATAAAAAAATCGAAATGGGACCGTTATGGGACTTTGATCGCAGCATGGGGTCAGGCGATGGGCGATGTTATAACCCACGCCTTTGGCGTATTCAGGGACAGGGGTATAATGATGAAGGAACAGATTACTTTGGCAATCCTAGCCTGCTTGGAGTTCGTTGGTGGCAACGTCTTTTTACGGACCCTGATTTCTGGCAGAAGTGGATTGATCGCTGGACAGTGCTTCGACAAGACCAGCTTTCCACAAACCACATTTATGCTGTTATCGATGGTCTGACCAATCAATTGACACAGGCACAGCCTCGTGAAGTCGCACGCTGGAATTCAAACGGCAATGGCGTTGCACCGAGAAGTGGAAATACCACCATTTTTGGCTATACCTTTGCCTTCAATGGCACCTATAAGGGGGAAATTGCTTTTCTGAAAAAGTGGTTTGCAGATCGGGTTAATTTTATTGATACCAATTTTCTTTACCCTCCTGTGTTTAGCATGTCCGAAGGTCCCGTTATCTCTGGAGCCACATTGACCGTCACGGCTCCGACGATCGAGTCAAACACCACGATTTATTACACCTTGGACGGCACGGACCCCCGCACAGCCGGTGGCGGTGTTTCATCAAAGGCGTTTTCCAATTCAAGTCCTTTGACCCTTACGATTACCAACAATATCCGTATTTTTGCACGTAATTGGAATGCGTCTCATAAGAACATGACTGGTGGAAATCCGGGTGGAAATCCTCCCATCTCCAGTTCATGGTCTGGTCCAACCGTTGCAACCTACGTGGCGAAGACGCCCACATTGGCGGTCACTGAACTGATGTATGCTCCTTCTCCAAGTGGCACCAATGATGCCGAGGATTTTGAGTACATTGAACTTAAGAATTTTGGGAATGCCTCCATTAACCTCACAGGGATCCATTTTACGAATGGTATTGATTTCACCTTCAGTGCCTCCAACTGTAATACGAACCTTCCTGCTGGTGCCTACATTATTGTTGCGTCCAATCCCACAATGCTTAAAGACCGTTACATTGGTCTTAATAATGTTGCAGGGCCTTATACTGGACATTTTGACAATGGCGGCGAGCGTATCACGCTTTTGGGGGCTCTCAATGAACCCATTTTTGATTTTAAATATGACAATTCGTGGTATCCAACCACGTCAGGATACGGGTTTTCGCTTGTTCCGCGCATTGAAACTGCTGCGACCAACACACTTTCCAGTTCTTCAACCTGGCGTGCCAGCACCCAGCTTGGCGGCTCTCCTGGTTCGGCAGATCCTACCCCCAATTCCATTCCTGCCATCCTCATCAACGAAGCGCTCTCTCATCCCAGCTCTTCTGGTGTCGACTATGTTGAGCTTTACAACCCCGGGACCACTGCGGCTGATATCAGTGGTTGGTTCCTGACGGACGATAATGGTACTCCTGAAAAATATGTCATTCCTGCCGGAACAACGATTGCAGCCGGTGGGTATGTCCTTTTTACTGAAAAGGATTTTGGCTTTGGTCTTAGTTCAAAGGGGGATCAAATCTATCTGTTCTCCGGTGATGGCAGCTATCTGACCGGCTACAGACATGGATTTAAATTTGGTGCTCAAGCTCAGAATGTTTCCTTTGGACGCTATGTCACCAGCGATGGTAATGAACAGTTTGTTGCCCAAAACGCTCCGACTCCTGGCATAGCCAATAAGGGGCCTCATGTTGGCCCTGTTGTGATCAACGAAATCATGTATGCCCCCCCGGCCATGGGATTGAATGCCGACAACATGGATGAATACATCGAACTGAGAAACATCACCTCTGACACTGTTCTTCTATACGATTCTGAACATCTCACCAACAGTTGGTCTTTGACTGGCGGCGTGGACTACACGTTCCCCTCGGACACCACAATTCCGCCTTGGGGATACCTGGTATTGGTTCACTTTGATCCCAGCCAGGATCCTGTGATGGTTAACTGGTTCCGAGCCTACTACCAGATCGACACCAACACGCCGCTTTATGGTCCCTTTGATGGCAATCTTTCCAACGACAGCGACACCCTCAGTCTTTATAAACCGGGGACCCCTGAGAATGATGGGGATGTTCCCCAAATTCTTGTGGAGAAAGTCGAATACAGTTCAAGTGCTCCCTGGCCCGATCAGGCCAATGGAACTGGAAAGACCTTGCAACGGCTTTCCAGTGGTACTTTTGGAAATGATCCTGCCAACTGGCAAGCCGCACTGCCTACCCCAGGTTCCCTTAATGCTGGAGCAGACACCTATAGTACCGCTGGCGATGGTTTGCCTGACGAGTGGAAATTGGCTTATGGATTGGACCCAGCAAGCAAGGATGGGGATAATGGTCCTGACGGTGATCCGGATGGCGACGGCATGAGTAATCTGCAGGAGTATATTGCCGGGACCAATCCAATGGACGGCAACGATTATCTGAAATTCACAGCGCACGCCCTAAACGGAAAGACTTTTGAACTGAGCTTTCAAACACACGCCAGTCGTACTTATACAATTGAAAAGACGACGACGCTCGCTGGTCCATGGACCAGCCTTTACACCACCAATGCAACTGCGACGGCTGCCTGCTCATATCAGGACCCTGTAAGCTCGGATACGCAATTTTATCGCATTAAAGTCACTAAAAACTAAGGGCGAACATGCCGAATAGATAAGTGATACCTTGATGCGCGTGGTATTTCGACGTTAAAACGTCAAAATGCCAAAGGCTGGCGCTTGCCGATTGGTTTATTATTCAATAGATTATACCTATGAAAGGTGTAAATCGGAAGGCAGATGCCGTACCGGTTGTACTCCCCGTTGTGGACTCGGGGCGATGGGAGGCTTTGATCTTCTCATTGAAACCTTCAACTTTTTCCCCCCCGAAATAGCCATTTCTTATGAAGAATTTCACAATTGGCCAGAAATTGGGGATCCCATTTTTCGTATTGATCTCAATCATTATGTCATTGGGATTTATCGGAATAATTCAGATGGACCATCTGAATAGTGAGAGCGAGCGCATTTTGGATAAGCGTTGGAAAGTCCTTGAGACGTCGTTTGAAGCCATAGGGTTCTCGTATGAAAACAACAGGATCATCATGGAGATTTTCCTGATGGATAAGCCGAGCGAAATTAACAACCTTCTTACCCAGCGTGAAAAAAATACAAAACAGATTATCAAGTTTCTAAACGGAATTGAATTTTCATTGGATTCTCAGGAAGAAAAAGCGCTTGTCAGGGCCATTCAAGATGTTCGCCAACCCTATGTGGATAGCTATGTTCGGGCGCTGGATGTTTTGTTGAAGGACAAAAACAGTGCTCAAGCACGCAAACAACTTATTGAAGAGGCGTTGCCTCAACTAGAGCACTATCAGGAAGCGTGGAAGACATTTGTGGATTTTGAACAACGGTTAACTGCAGAGAACAGCAGGGCTTTTTCTCGGGATTTCAAGGTAAAGAACGAGGCATTCCTGGTTTTGATCATTCTTGCGGTTGGTATTTCTGCGGGCATTGCGTTCATCGTTATTCGAGGAATGAACCGCGAGATCAAAAACCGGCAAATGGCAGAGGACGCTTTGCGTGAATCTGGTGAAAAACTGGAAGATCGAGTGCGGGAACGCACTTCGGAACTGGTTGCGACAAACAGGGCATTGGAAATGGAGATCGCCGAGAGAAAGAAGATGCAGGACGAATTGGCACTTGAACAGAAAAGATATCAGGAGATTTTTGATGGCTCACCTGAGGGAATATCGCAGACACGTGTTGATGGTCACCTGATGGGGGCGAATCCTGCTCTGGCGAAGATGTTTGGATATGATTCGCCGGAAGAGATGATGGCTTTGGTGAAAGATGTCAGGGAACAAATTTACGCAAATCCATCTGACCGGGATGCGTTTCGCAAGCGTATTGAGAACGAACCCATTGTCCGTAACTTTGAATTTGAATTCAAACGAAAGAACGGAACAAGGGGATGGGCTTGTTTCACGGCGTGCAAGATTTCTACTGGTGGCGGTGGCGATCCTTCCATCCTGGTTTTTATGAGGGATGTGACGAGCGAAAAGAAGGCTCAGCAGGAGCGGGCTCTCATGGAAATGCATCTCCACAATGCTCAAAAACTGGAATCGGTGGGGCAGCTGGCAGCTGGGATTGCTCATGAAATCAATACCCCGATTCAATATGTAGGTGACAACCTGCGGTTTTTGGAGGATGCCTTCGAGAATGTCAACAAGATGGCTACTGTCTGCGAGACCATGGCTGCCGGTATACGCGAGGGGGCGGCTGCCGGGGGTATGATTCTGGAGGAGTTGAAGAAGGCAAGAGAGGATGCTGATTTTGACTATTTGAAGACAGAAATTCCGGCGGCAATTCGTCAATCACTTGACGGAGTGCAACGCGTGGCGAACATTGTAGGAGCCATGAAGGAATTTTCTCATCCCGGAAGCAGGGAGAAAGTGCTCGTGGATATTAATCGTGCCATTCAGACCACTTTGACTGTGGCCCGAAACGAATGGAAGTATGTTGCTGACACGCGCACTGAACTGGCAGTGGGCCTTCCTCCCGTCCCGTGTCTTCCTGATGAGTTGAATCAAGTTTTTCTCAATTTAATCATCAATGCGGCTCAAGCGATCAGCGAAAAGGTAAACAAGAGCAATGGCAAGGAAAAGGGATTGATCACCATCACCAGTCGGCAGATTGGAAATTGGGTTGAGATCAGAATAGCAGATACAGGACCGGGAATTCCCGACGAGATCAAACATCGGATTTTTGAGCCTTTTTTCACCACGAAGGAGGTTGGCAAGGGGACTGGCCAGGGACTGGCCATATCGCGTGCTTCCATTGTAAAGAAGCATGGGGGAGACCTGACATTTGAATCAGTTCTGGGGCATGGGGCGACATTCATCGTGCGATTACCTATTCAAACAACTGGAGACAAAACTGAGAATCAATCATGAAAAGCATCTTATTTGTTGATGACGACCTGCTCATCCTTCAAGGGTTGAAAAGAATGTTGCACGGCATGCGTGGAGAGTGGGACATGCGTTTTGCCAACAGCGGAACGGAAGCCCTGGAGATGATGGCGGCCCATCCTGCCGACGTTGTGGTCTCTGACATGCGCATGCCCGGGATGAATGGGGCAGAACTGCTGAACAAGGTCATGCAACTGTATCCCAAGGCGGTGCGCTTCATCCTTTCCGGATACTCCGATACAGAGATGACAATGCAGTGTATTGGGGGGACACACCAGTTTCTTTCAAAGCCGTGTGACGCTGATACCCTGAGGTCAGCGGTGCAACGTGCCCTTGACATGGATCGCTGGCTGGGAAATGACGAGTTGAAGGCGGTGATTTCCCGTTTGTCCAATGTGCCCAGTCTCCCTTCTCTCTATTTTCAAATCCTTCATGAATTGAAAACGCCTGAGGCCAACTTGCAGACGGTTGGGGCCACGATCGCCGAAGACCCGGCCATGACGGCGAAGATTCTGCAATTGATCAATTCGGCGTTTTTTGGATTGTCCAGACAGGTTGCTGACCCCACCGAAGCGGTAATGCAGTTGGGGCTGGACACGGTGAAATCGCTTGTGCTGGCAGTGCATCTTTTTTCTGAATACGAATCCCATCCCCAATTGGTCAGGCAGATTGAGGCGTTGCAGCATCACAGCCTGGCCACTGCGTGTAATGCATCGCGCATTGCCGCCCTGGAGGGGCAAAACCGGAACATTGCCGGCGAGTGTTTTACCGCGGGGCTGCTGCATGACATTGGAAAACTTGTGTTGGTGGCTAATTTACCAGAGCAATGCGAACTGGCGCGGATCAGATCGACTCTTGATGGAATTTCGTTCCAGGAAGCCGAGCGGCAGGTCTTCAAGGTCAGCCATGCCGAAGTTGGTGGCTATTTGCTGGGATTGTGGGGGCTCCCGATATCCATCGTTGAAACGGCTCTTTTTCATCATACGCCGAGTGAGCGCCGGTTCATTCCTGGGTTTACTTCCCTGGCTGCAGTGCACATCGCAAACTACTTGCAAAAAGGTATTTGTGATAATTTACAGATTTTGGAAAGTCGTTTGGACCGTCCTTTTCTCGAAAAGGCCGGCCTGTGGGAGAGAGTGCCTTTTTATTGGGATTGTCTGACAAAACCAAAAGAATGAAATGGATGTGATCATGAAGAAGATTCTATTTGTGGATGACGAGCCGAATATAACGGCTGCTCTTGCACGCTCAATGAGAAGAGAATCTTTTGAGGTGTTTTGCGCCCAGTCAGCCGATGAAGCTCTGGAGATTCTTGCCCATGAATCCATGGATGTGGTTGTTACTGATAATCTGATGCCTGGGATGAGGGGGGCTGAACTACTCTCGATTGTTTCAAAACAATATCCGGATTCGGTTCGCATCATTCTCACAGGCCATGCGGATATTCAATCCGCAATTCAGGCTATTAATGAGGGAGAGATTTACCGTTTCCTCACAAAGCCGTGTCATGAGGCGGATTTGATTTTGACCATTCGCCAGGGGTTGGAGCGCAATGAATTACTGGCTACAAGCCGCCGGTTACAGAAGGAAAACCAGTCCCAGGCGGAGTTATTGAACCGGCTTGAAAAACAGCATCCGGGGATAACACAATTGAAAAAGAGTGAAACCGGGTCGTTGCTTATTGACCAGGAGTAGGATTGATGCTGATGATGGAAGACCGTTTTGATGATGAAGAAGATTTTGTTTGTTGATGATGAGCCGAATGTCCTGTCCGCTTTTGAGCGGCAAATGCGCAATCGTTTTACGATTGAAACGGCTTTGGGGCCTGAAGCGGGGCTTGCTGCAATGAAGAACTGGCAGAATTACTCCGTGATTGTTGCGGATATGCGGATGCCGGGAATGGATGGAATTGAGCTGTTGTCCAAGGTCAAGGAAATGGCGCCGGATGTTGTGCGTGTCATGCTGACCGGGAATGCAGATCAACAAACCGCCGTGGAAGCGGTAAATCAAGGGAGCATTTTTCGTTTTTTAAACAAACCCTGTCCCCCGGATGTGTTGCAGGAGGCGTTGACAGCGGCAGTTCGCCAGCACGATTTGATTCTTGCCGAGCGGGAGCTGTTGGAAAACACATTGTGTGCCAGTATCAAGGTTTTGACGGATGTGCTGGCCATTGCCGATCCCAAAACGTTTGAACAAGCGGAACGCCTGCGCGATAACATTCGTCAGGCCGCACTGTCCATGAAAGTGGCGAATGTCTGGCCCATTGAGGCGGCCACAATGCTGGCACGAATCGGCCTGATCACAATCCCGCATGAAGTGCTCTTAAAGGCCAGAGCTGGACAATCTCTTTCCTCTCAAGAACAGGAGATGTTCACTCGTCTGCCGGAAATTGGGGCTGGGTTGATTTCTCAAATTCCTCGAATGGAGGAAGTTTCGCGAATCATTCTATATCAAAACAAGCGCTTTGATGGTTCAGGATATCCGGTGGATTCAGTCTCTGGGGCGGAGATTCCCTTTGGAGCTCGACTTTTTCGGCTTATGTCAGATTTGACAACGCTAGAGGCCAAGGGAATCACGAGACCCAGTGCGCTGAAGCTGTTGCGCGAACAACAGGGGTGGTATGACCCGCTCATGTTGCAGGCATTGCACTCCAACTATAGCGTTGTGGTGGAAATGGTTTCAAAACCGCCTGTCAGTATTGCTTTTGCGGATTTGCGGGCGGGGCATCTCCTCCGTTCCAATGTGGAGACAAAGGACGGAATGTTGATTGTCACTGCGGGGAACCGGATCACACCGGCGCTCATTGAGCGATTGCGTAATTTTGCCCAGGTTTCCGGAATCAAGGAACCCATTCTGATCGAGAGCTGATAATCAAGTAGTCAGAACTTTTCAAAAAGAGCTCTTGGCACGAGACAACCAAGGTCTTTTGTTTGTTGTTGGCAGGTGGCTATCTGTTCTTATACAGTCAGCCTGATGACAGCAAAAAACACATGCCTTTGGGGCTTCGCTGCAGTGTGTCTTCTGTTTGGGAGCAATGCGGGGGGTGCGGACACATTGTCTCTTAAAGAGCGACTGAAAGCCCTTCCATTTAAAATTGCATACGAAAGCTACATCGATGGCAATTGGGATTTGTTCGTCATGAATGCGGATGGCTCGAATTCCGTCAATCTCACGAAGACCCCGAATCTCAACGAACATTATCCCCAGATTTCTCCAGACGGGTCCAAGATTTGTTATGTTGCTGATGAAGGCGAGGGACGCGATGCCGTGCGCAGTGTCTATGTAATGGATATTGATGGAAAAAATCGGAAGAAACTGGCTGATCACGCGCGCGAACCATTCTGGAGGCACGATGGCAGGGTGATCGGCTTTTTACCGCAGGAATTCCCAAAATTCAATGTGATCGATTATTACACGAAGGGAATGAGTTTCTACGATCTGACAACGGGGAAAATCACTCCTCATTCCAACAGCACCAATATTCATCATCTTTATAATCCCGGTTTTTCTCCAAACGGGAAATGGATTGTATCGACTGTTCATGCGGGAATGGGGGTGGATCATGCCATTTTACTGATTGAGGCCGATGGGAATCGAATCATCAATTTGGGAATTCCCGGTTGTCGTCCCTGTTTAAGCCCTGATGGGAAATTTGTTGCCTGGGGGGCAGGAGATCATGAATTGGCGGTGGCTCCTTTGGATACGGACGCCCCTGAACCCAAGGTTGGACCGTGGAGCTTTCACATCAAGGATTCGAAGAACAAGATTTACCACATTGACTGGTCCCCGGATGGTCGTTTTGTGAGTTTCAGTCGAGGGCCGGATGGGGAAGGTGATCCTTCCAAGACCGGCACATTCACTGCCGCGTGTGAGATCATGGGCGTGTATGCCCCCGGCTGGAATATTGGAACGGTGGAGGTTGGAAAGAACGGTGGAGTGGTTGATCTGGATCAGGGAGTGGAGGGCCAGTGCGTGATGTTGACCACAAACGGCTTGAGTAACAAGGAGCCCGCCTGGTTCAGGACGCAATAAACGTGAGCTGCAATGTCTATGCAAAAAAGGTTCGCTCTTTTAATTGAATTGACTGCGTTGACAGTGTTACTGGCAGGGTGCGGTAAACAGGAGACCGACGCATCATCGAAAGAAACCACACAACCCGCAGCACCTGGAGGTGTTTCATTACCCGTTGAAGTGAAAACCCAGTCAGGCGTGGAAATGATTTACCTGCCGGGGGGTGAGTTTGTCATGGGGAGCGATAAGGGAAATCCAGATGAAGCCCCAGCCCATAAAGTAAGAGTTTCTGCATTCATGATGGACAAATTTCCAGTGACGCAGGACTTGTTTGCAAAGGTTCAACTTCCCAATCCTTCCCATTGGTCGGATAACCCACTCAAACCAGTCGAACGCGTCCGCTGGCGTGATGCGAAACAATATTGCAACGAACGCTCACTTCTTGAAGGACTTAAACCCTGCTACAATGAAAAAACACCGGAGTGGGACTGTGATGACACGGCCGATGGTTATCGACTTCCGACAGAGGCAGAATGGGAGTATGCCTGCCGTGCTGGGATGAGTGAACCGTATGATTTTGGGCAGGCAGATAAACTTCATCAATACGGATGGTTTGCCGGAAACTCAGGTGAAAAAACTCATGTTGTTGGGCAGAAAAAACCGAACCACTGGGGGTTCCATGAGATGTATGGAAACGTTTCGCAATGGTGCGAAGATGTTTACTCCACAAATTACTACGCAACAAGTCCGGCTTTGGACCCGAAGGGCCCTCCCAGCACAGGCAAGGACGTCAAACGGGTGATGCGAGGCGGCTCCTGGAAATCGAGTCCCGAAATGTGCCGCGTCAGTTTTCGTCAAGGCCAGCGGACAGGCAATACGGATGCCTGTTTTTATACGGATTACTGCGGTTTTCGTTGTGTGAGAAGGATCACGCCGCAGGATTTGCAGAAGCTTCAAGCCCACCCATAGTCATTTCCCATGCTCTTTCATACCTGGCCTTTTCTTTGCTTCATGCTGGTGGTTTTGCCGGTGTTTTTCATGCTGCGCAAAACTCCGTTGTGGATTCCGTGGCTCATGGCGGCCAGCTACTTCTTTTACGGATGGTGGAATCCCTACTACTTGCTTTTGGTGTTTTACTCCACGGTATTGGATTACTTTCTGGTGACGTTCATGGACCATTGCCCACGCGAAGGGGCAAAGGTGCATGTGGGAAGAAGGCTTACGCGACTTGACTTTGGAGATCGAGTGCTCAAGGCGGCGTTTCTGGGGGCATCAGCCTGCACGGCTGGAGCCATCGGTGTCATTCTCGCCGGGCCTGTGACTTTGCGTCCAACAATGGGGCTGCTGACGGTGATTTTTCTTTTGATGGCGCTTGGGGCACTTATGAGCAACCGGAAAATCTGGTTGTTGATAAGTCTGGTCAATAATCTGGCCCTTCTGCTCTTTTTCAAATATGCCCACTTCGTCATAGAAAATCTGAATCAGCTTTTTTCACTGGTTCACTTCACTGTCAAGTTTCCTGAACCATCGACACTCATGCCGTTTGGCGCTTCCTACGTGCTGCCAGTGGGAATTTCGTTCTTCACGTTTCAATCGCTCAGTTACACGATCGATTTTTATTTTGGCAAAGTGAATCGGGAACGGAATTTTCTGCGGTTCGCAACGTTTGTCTGTTTCTTTCCGCAACTCATGGCTGGACCGATTGAGAGGGCAAAGCATCTCCTGCCCCAATTCCAGAAATTTCCACAATTTCGTGTGGAAAACCTCACGGATGGCCTGTCACTTTTTCTCGTGGGATTGTTCAAAAAACTGGCACTGGCAAACTACCTCTCGTTTTATGTTGAGCGTGTATTTGACAATCCAAAGGCCTTTGATGGCGGTTCACTTGCCATGGCAACGTTTGCCTTCACATGGCAGATTTTCTTTGATTTCAGCGGATACACAGACATGGCGCGCGGAGTGGCAAAGATGATGGGATTCAATTTGATTCTGAATTTCAACAATCCCTATCTATCCACGGGACTTGGGGAATTCTGGCAGCGCTGGCACATCAGTCTTTCCTCCTGGTTTCGTGATTATGTTTATATTCCCCTTGGAGGGAACCGGTGTGGCAAGTGGCGGATGTATGGGAATTTGTTTATCACCTTTTTGCTCTCTGGGTTTTGGCACGGCGCGGCGTGGACCTTTGTGATTTGGGGGGTGTTGCATGCGGGAGGAGTCATGGTGACGCGCGAATTGGAACGTTCAGGGTTTTATCGGGATCGGGTTCCAAAATTGCTAAAGCAGGTGGCTGTATTCATTTTTGTCAGCTTTGCATGGATCTTCTTTCGTGCCGATTCAGTGGGGGACGCGTGGTGGATTATCCGGCACATTCTTTCCGCTGGCTGGACCAATCCCCAGGCGCCGATTGTGATGCTGGCGCTGGTCGGGCTGATCTGGTTTTACCAGTTCATCTATGAATCCAAGTGGCGCGAACTTCTGGCAACGGCTCCTGTTCGTGTTTGCACTGCCATTTTCATGGTGTTCTATCTCTGCTTGTTTTCATCCGGTGGTGGAGCATTCATTTATTTTCAATTTTAAATGCAGACAAAAGAAACAACGATTCCAGCACAAACGCAGATGGTCAATGAAATGCGCCTCAGTTGGCGTCATTGGCTGGTGGTGCTGTGTGTCGTCTTGGTCGGCGTGTTTGCAACACCGCCTGTGTGGAAGGCCATTGAACGATTTGACACAGGCACTGACTATCGAATTCCGTATAACCTGAGCAAGGATTACTGGTTGGCTGAGCGACGGCTTGAAAAGGACGCTACACCAGAAAAAATTGTCATGCTGGGAGATTCCGTCATTTGGGGAGAATACGTCTTACCTGATGGCACTTGGGCGCATTTTTTAAATCAAAGGAGTGGGGGCAGCAACGTGTTTATCAATGCGGGAATCAACGGATTATTTCCGCTGGCATTGGAGGGGCTGGTGGATGATTATGGCAGGTCTCTCAAACATCGAAAAATCATTTTACACTGCAATCTGCTCTGGCTCAGCAATCCGAAGGCGGATTTGAGCGCCCAAAAGGAGGAAAAGTTCAATCATGTCAGGCTTGTACCACAATTCACACCGCGCATTCCCTGTTATAAGGCGGATACGGCAGAGAGACTTGGAGTGGAAGTGGAACACAATGTGGCTTTTCTGGCCTGGGTGAACCACCTGCAAAATGCGTATTTTGAACAGAAAAGCATTCTGGCCTGGACCCTCGCGGATGATGGCAACGATCCACCGCATTATACGAATTGGTGGAAGAATCCACTGGCGCAGATTCACTTGACAGTTCCTTCTGCCCCGGCGGACGATCCTCAGCGGGGACCTCAAAGTCCGCGTCACAAGGCGTGGAATGAAGCGGGTAACGGGCCAACTCAGTTTGAATGGGTGGGGCTTGATGCCTCGCTGCAATGGGGGGCGTTCCAACGCATCGTCAATACACTTCAACAACGTGGGAATGATGTCTATGTGATACTGGGACCTTTCAATGAACACATGGTGGCCAAGGAAAGCCGCCCGGCATATGACAAGATTCGTTCTGGAATTTTAAAATGGTTGGATGAAAAAAAGATTCCACATTTTGCACCCGATCCCCTCCCTTCTGCCTTGTATGCGGATGCAAGCCACCCATTGACGCGTGGATACGACCAGTTGGCAAAAGAGGTTTTGGAGAATGGAGATTTTCAAAAATGGATGGGTGCAGCAAAAACATCCGCCAATTGATGGATTTTCTTAAGAATTAACGTTGGTTGCCAAGTAGAGTGCCAACAAAAAAATTAATAAACAAACCACGTCCTTAGGGCGTGGTTTGTTTAAGATATATATTAAGATTTGAAACGTGGATGAAATTATTTGCGTTTTCTCCAATAATTCAGTCCAACCATGCTAAGGATGCAAATTCCAGTGATATAAGTGGAAGGCTCAGGTACTGCAGTTGTTGCTGGCGCTACGGCTGTTGTAATTTTACCCGTGAGAACTGCCGTGGCTTGGTCATTTTCTAAAACGTGTAACTGATTGCCACTTTGAATAAAGCCACCTCCCTGTAAATCCGTGAATTGAAGGCTCAATGTGTAAGAAACCCCTTCGCTAATGAATCTAACGTCTGGAAAACTGCTCAAAACCACATAATCCGCACTGCTAATAGGGTCATCGGTATTTAATGTGCTGATAAGCTGCAATCCATACGTGAAATTTTGACTCACACCAGAGGGAGCTGTAAAATTTAACGCAAGACTCAGTGCAACGCTGTTTGCCTCTGTGCCTGAATAAATTGATCCATTATAATAGGTTAGGGTGCCAACTTTGAATGTTGTCTCGACTGGGATGTCCTGAAAAGCTGTGCTTGTGTATTGAAGCGAACAGCTTGGGGTGCTAACACCAGAACCAAATGTAAAAAATGATGTTCCAACACCTGTAACAGTCGCCGTTGATGGAGACGGGTCAACAAATATACCGGTTGTTGTTCCTGAGAAACTGGCTAGTGCCGTTGAATTTGCACACAGTAGAAATAAGCATGTGGCTGGGGTAACCAGACTCAATGTAATTATTCGTTTTATTTTCATAGTATGGTTTTTTTGAAAGTAAGTATTGGTTTTTAACTTTAAAAATTTTCTCTGCCAGGATTGGGAATTTAGCAGATATGTTCACTGTATGTATATAAACAAACGGACAATCGTATGTAGAAACAGGACATGTTGCAGATGTAGACATTATTTATTGATTTAACTAAATAAAACTTTGTTGTCTCAACTGCGAATTTGAAAACTACTGTCCTTCTGAATTGGCAGGGGTACAAGGACAAACTTAGAACTAATTCATGTTAACTCCCTGTCGGAATACCGGATGGCGTTGAAACCGCCTGTTTGGCTTGATGGAGGGGATGTTTGTTGGACTTATAGCTTTCAAGCCGTCTGATTTGCTTGCTCAGCTAATGGGTTCCTGCAAATCCAAAATCTTTTACTGATTAGCGCCGCAGAAATTTTGCAACGGCCTCTGTACGGGTGCGAACCTGGAGTTTTTCGTAGATTCGTCGGATGTAGGTATGCACGGTTTCGTAGCTGACGCCGATTTTTTCAGCAATTTCCTTATAAAGGAATCCCTTGCTCAGGCAATCAAGCACTTCCTGTTCACGCGCGGAGAGGTTTTCTGTAGGCTGGGGGGAAACGCCGGTTTTCTGGAAGGAAAGAACAACTTTGCGAGCAATGTGCGCCGTCATCGGGGATCCGCCATTGTGAACGTCCCGGATGGCGTCGAGTAACTCGGCTCGGGGGGCACGTTTGAGCAGGTAACCGGTGGCTCCGGCAGCCAGTGCGGCAAAAATATTGTCTGTATCCTCATAGGCCGTGAGCATCACAGACTGAATTTTTGGAGCCACCTGTTTGAGCTTTCGGACGCATTCCACGCCGTTCATGCCGGGGAGGTTGATGTCCATCAAAACGACTTCTGGACATTCCTTGGGCAGACTTTCCAATGCGGCTTCAGCGGTTGGAAATTGACTGATGCACTTGAAACCCTCAGTGCGATCAAGCATGCGCGCCAGGGTGCCGCGCAATTGATCGTTGTCCTCGACAATGGAAATTGTGATTGGCATGGCGTATTAGTTTTTTGCAAACGGGGCTTTCAATCGCACGCGTGATCCGCCTTCGGCTCGCGGTTCGATTGAAAACTCACCGCCGATATCTTCCATCCGTTTGCGCATGTTACGCAATCCATTTCTTGTCTGTTTTGCCTTGTCCAGCAGACCGGCTGGACCTTTTCCGTTGTCATCGATTTCAATGATGAAGGCGTCCTTTTCCAACAGGAGGCGGAGCCAGACTTCATTGGCTTTGGCATGTTTCACAACGTTGGTGACGGCTTCCTTGGCAGCAAGAAAGACGTTGTGCCGGGCTTCGGGGGTGATGGCGACGTCAGGCAACGGGGGGACTTCAAGTCGGTAACGAAGCCCCGCGACAGACAGGTATTCCTGCGTGTGTTTGCAGATATAATTGATCAGACCTTCAAGCGTGTCGTTGGAGGGATTGACTGTCCAAACGATTTCATCCAGAGCCCGGGAAGTTTCCCGTGCGGTTTGGGCAATTTGGTGTCCATGCTCTTCGACTTCAGAAGGGTAGTCCTTGTCGCTCTCGACCATTTCCCCGAGCAGGGCCACCTGGGTCAGGTTGGCTCCGAGTTGGTCGTGGATGTCACGCGAGATGCGGGCGCGCTCCTTTTCGAGGGCTTCCTGCTGTCGTAATCCGGCAAGTTGATGTTGGAGCTTTTGCGTGGAGATGTAATAGACACACGCGACGATGATCCCGATGAGAAAGGCGATTGATGAGCTGATGAACCACCAGGTGCGCCAAAACGGGGGCAGAACAACAACAGAGAGGCTTGTGCCGACAGGATTCCATTGTCCATCATCATTGCAGGCTGTCACATGAAAAGTGTAATGGCCGGGCGGGAGTTTGGGGTAAAGGGCCACGCGACGGTTGAGGGCATCGGTCCATCCTGTTTCGTGTTTTTCCATCCAATAACGGAAATGACCACGGTCAGGGCCATCCAAATTAATGCTCGTGTATTGGATTTCCAGGAGCTCCTTGCCGGGAGGTACGACAATTGTGCTGGGAGGAGCCTCACGCAAACCTCCGGTGTTTTGTTTGCGGCCATCCAGCAGGACGGATTCGATGATCACAGGCGGGGGATTGGTGTTGGATTGAAATTGGGTTGGATCGACAGAGGCGAGCCCCTTGATGGTGGTGAACCAGAGTTTGCCATCGTGGGCGCGAAGCGCTCCGGGCTGTGATCCCATGGAACATTCCGTGCTGGGGAGGCCGTCCCGGTGTCCAAAAACCCGACAGGGAACAAAGTCAATGTTACCGCGGGCAAAATCGTCGAGTTCCTTTTTATTGACACGCATGACACCCCGGTTTGAACCGATCCAAAGACATCCCTGGCCGTCTTCAATCAGCCAGTCAATACCGTTGGCCGCCAGTCCATTTGCGGTGGTGCATGTCTTCCATTTGCCTTCCTGAAACCGGATGAGGCCGCTGCCAAAAGTGCCAACCCAGACAACGCCATTTGTGTCGGCATAAAGGCTGGAGATATTATCGCTGGGGAATTGATTCGTCTGACAATAGCAGGTGAATTTATCATTGAACAAACGGTTTAACCCGCCGCGTTCGGTGCCGATCCAGAGGCTGCCATCGGGAGTTTCTGCAATGGCGCGGACCATGTCTGCGGAGAGCCCGTCGGCAGTGGTATAAGTTTTCCATTCTTTGCCATTCCAACGGGAAAGCCCTCCCTGGGTGCCCAACCACAGGTTCCCCTTGCTGTCTTCATACAAAGCCGAAACGAAAGGGTTAATTGAACGCGGGCTGAATTGTTGGAAGAGCCCGTTTTGACTGTGCAGGAGCCCAAAGCCGAGAGTTGCAGCCCAGACGTTTTGTTTGCGATCAACAAGAATGGCTCGGAGATCCAATAGATTGATTGGGCAAAAATCGCATTGGGCTGATTTTAGATTTCCATCCTTCCAATGGTCAATCCGGCTGTTGCGAATTGTGGACGTACTGAACCAAATGCCGTTGCTCTGATCTTCGGAAATGGATTGAACGTTCAGTCCCATCGATTCTTCCAAGGGCTCAAACACCTGATGTTTTACGCGATTAAGACCACCACCATCGGTCCCCACCCAAAGGGAACCGTCCCGATCCGCGCGAAGCGAGAGGATGTGATTGTTGGAGAGACCCTCATTTGTGGAAATACAGGTTGCCTTGCCTTCAGCATCAAACCAGAAGAGACCTTTGCCGAGCGTGCCGACGATGAGGTTGCCGTCCCGGTCTTCACATGCAGCGGTGATTTTTGTGGAGTCCCAGCGGTAGGGGCCAAAGTCGCATTCCACCTGATTTGAAATCCATTTCTGAATTACCCCATCCGCCATCCGCCAATATCCGCCCGATTTACTCGCGAGCAGGAAATTCAATTGTCCCACAAACTTTGCCTGTTCGGCTGGAAGGGCGTTGTGGTCAAGTTTACTGTTGGGATTCAGCGCGACAAGTCCATGATCTGTTCCAACCCATACCATGCCGGATTTTTCGGCAATCAGGGCTCTGCATTGGCTGGCTCCCATGTTCCAAATATTGGTTTCTTGTTGAAAACGGGCCAAATCTCCATCACGCGTGTAAAGCCAGACTGCTCCAGTCGCATCCTCGCATGCTGAAATCAACCGTCCTTCAGTGCGATTGCGACCAATATTCAGACTGGTGACTTTTCCATTTCTGGCGACGGCAGCACCTGCGGTTTCCGTTCCGATCCAGAGATTACCATGGCTGTCTTCAAACAAACTGACAATACGGCTGCTTTCCAATCCAGGAGTATTGCTCTCATCGAAAACGGTAAATCGAATTCCATCAAACCGCACCAAGCCATTGAGCGTGCCAAGCCACAAATAGCCGTCGCGGGTTTGAACCATCGCGATGATTGAGCTTTGGGGCAAGCCTTCATCGGCGCCCCAAACGTCCACACTATAACGTGCATTTTGCAGACCTGCGCGGATGGGATTGCAGACCAGAAGAATTGCCAACCCACAGGTCAACCACGCAACAGCACGTTTCCAACGGTTGTTGAGCATGGCTGATTGTTTTGCGGTTATGCCCCCATGTAAAGCGGAATTGGCAGTTTAGTGCGTCTGCCAGAAGTGATTTTTTAAAATGAATGTTGGGAGTTCACTCTATCGGTGAAAATGCCCACCCCCATGCCAACCACCACCTCCATGCCATCCACCCCCACGATATCCTCCATGCCAACCGCCTCCATGCCATTCACCGCCTCTATATCCCCCATGCCATCCAGTTCCCCAGCCTCCATGCCAATGGCCATTCCAGTAACCGCCATGATACCCCCAGTGTCCCCATCCCCAGCATCCGCCCACCCAGACCCAAGTCACACCATTCCAATTCCAATAACCATCATACCAATAGAATCCAGGGCCAGGACAAACGGGGATGACTTCCACCTGTGGTGCGGGCTGTGGTGGAATCACAACAACCTGAGGCGCAGGCGGAGCTACAGCCACGGCAGATTGAGCATTGGCCGTGGGAGCAGCCGTGGCGACAGCCACAGGAGCGGTGGCAACGCCACTGACTTGCTTCAACGCAATGTCATGGTTGATCATCGCCGAGATTGTGGCAGAAGAAAGTCCAGCGCTGTTGAGATTTAAAATATCGTCGGCACTGAGATTATAGAGTGAAGACGAATTTTTGATGTAGGCCAGAATGATTCCCTCCCCAACCCCAGATTGGGACATTTTGAGAACTTCCGTAACATTGCTGGAAAAGGAGATTGCCGACGCCACGGAAGTATTTGAAGCAGCAGCAGATGTTGCAGTTGCAGTCACATCCGCCGCAAGGATTGTTGACGTGAACAACGAGATGCCAAGGGCCATGACCCCTTCCCAGAAGTTCATTCTAATATTCATACGATCACACCATCCAATATTATTTGACCAAAATCTAAGCCTCCTATTCATTTTTGTCAGCTCTGTTTCAGCCGGGGGCATTTTGTATAAATGACATCAAAATCCCGGTAAAAATGGAAAAAGACAGTAAATACCCCAGAATCCTACCTGAATGTAATGTTTTACAATAGTTTTAGTGATGATTGGCTTGCAGTTACGAGTGAAACAATGTGAAAATGTAGCCCAGAGGTGATACCTGACACAGAACGGGTGCTGCCTTGATTGTTCTTTTTTATGCCGAACGAATCAAATACGTCCAGCGGTACTGCATCTGCTGAATTTCATCCCTATATCTCCAACGAAACCCGTTTGCGCGAATTGACTCCGATCCCTCTGATCATGGGGTCGTTGTTGGGCATGCTTTTCGGCATGTCGTCTCTTTATCTGGTGCTCAAGGTCGGTTTGACCGTGAGTGCTTCCATTCCTGTTGCTGTTATTTCCATCACTCTATTTCGGATCATGAGCGGAATGGGATTGCGCGGGGCGACCATTCTCGAAAACAACATTGTTCAGACAGCGGGATCGGCTGGGGAATCCATTGCCTTTGGGCTGGGAGCCACGATGCCTGCAATCCTTATTCTTGGATTTGATTTGGAAATCACGCGCGTCATGTTGGTGGGAATTCTGGGCGGACTCCTGGGAATTTTGATGATGATTCCGATGCGGCGGGCGTTAATTGTCCAGCAACATGGCGTTCTCAAATATCCCGAAGGCACGGCTTGCGCCGAGGTCCTCAAGGCCGGTGATACGGACAAAGCCACAAGCAGCACCGCCGGAATGGGGGCGAAAATCATCTTCTCAGGGTTCGGAATTGGATTGGCTTACAAGGCGGTTTATCAGGCCCTGCGAGGCTGGAAGGAAATCCCCTCAAAAGTATTTGGAGCACCGTTTACAGGCGGTTCGATTTCAATGGAAATCTCTCCTGAACTTTTGGGCGTCGGCTACATCATTGGACCACGTCTGGCATCAATCATGTGCGGCGGTGGCGTGCTGGCCTATCTGGTGCTTATTCCTGCGATCAAGTTCTTTGGCGACAGTCTTTCGGCGCCCTTGGCTCCGGGAACCATGCCCATTCACGATATGGCTCCGGATGATGTGCGTTCGGCCTACATTTTATATATCGGCGCTGGCGCAGTCGCAGCGGGTGGCATCATCAGTCTGTTTCGTTCGCTTCCGACGATTGTGCGGAGCTTGAAACATGGCATGGAAATGGTTCGTTCCGCCAAAACTGGACAGACAAAAATCAACAGGACGGAAAACGATCTTTCGATGAAATTCGTTCTGATAGGAATCATTGTTCTGATCACTGCCATTGTGCTGGCAAAACCGTTGCACATGAATTTGATGGGGGCGTTATTGATTGTGGTTTTTGGGTTTCTCTTCTCAACGGTTTCATCGCGGTTGACTGGTGAAATTGGTTCTTCTTCCAATCCAATTTCTGGGATGACTGTGGCCACACTTTTGTTGACATGTCTGATTTTCCTTGTGCTTGGCTGGACTGCTCCTCCCTACTATGTGACGGCCTTGTCCGTGGGGGCGATTGTTTGCATCGCATCTTCCAACGCCGGGACAACCTCACAGGATTTGAAGACGGGCTTTTTGATCGGGGCCACACCGCGTTATCAACAGATTGCGATTCTTGTGGGTGCTCTGGGCTCTGCGCTGATCCTTGGTCCCGTGCTGCTGGCGTTGAACCAGAATGGAACCGTTTATGTGACACAGACCAGCACGGACAAGTCGGGCAAGGTGCTGACTAATTTTCCTTCTGTCCTGCGCGTTCCCGAAAATGAGCTGAGCGAGATCAAAAAACAAAAAACCGAAAAACTGGCGGGGGTGCAGGCCGTTTCGGACAGCAAGGACTATTTTGTCTGGCACAAAATGGACCCTGAAAACGGGACGTGCAGCAAGTATCTGGTCAATGAAAGCGGCGTTCCCATTTATTATGTTGATCCTGGCATCAACGGAAATTTTAAGGAGAGACCGGATGGCACTGTGGTTCATAAATTCTCCGCTCCAAAAGCAGTGCTCATGTCTTATATCATTACCGGCATTCTGAGCCACAAACTGCCCTGGGGGCTGGTTTTACTGGGGGTGATGATTGCCGTGGTGCTTGAGATGGCGGGCATTCCATCGCTGGCATTTGCCGTGGGCGTGTATTTGCCCCTTTCTTCATCAACGCCGATCTTTGTTGGAGGGTTGGTGCGCTGGCTGGTGGATTTCTATTTGAAGCATAAGAATGCGGCGAAAAAATTGACTGAAGAACAACTGGCGGCGGAGGGGGACAAGAGCCCGGGCGTGTTGCTCGCTTCCGGTTTCATCGCGGGCGGGGCCATTGGAGGCATTGTTTATGCAATCATGACGGGGGCATTTTCCGCCACGGATACCAAGCTGGAAGACTGGGCAAAGTTGCATAATCCCTTCTTTGAAGGCGCGTATTCGGATCTCTTGTCGCTCGTTCCATTTGCGATTCTATCCCTTCTCCTTTATTTGACTGGTCGTGACATCCTATTCAAACAGAAAGAAAAAACTCAATAGACATGAACTTGAAAACAACCCGATGTGCTGCGGCGCTTGTGCTGGCCCTTGGTGCCAGTGAAGCTGCACTGTATTCCGACGAAGGTATGTGGCTTTACACGGATCCTCCACGCCGGCAATTGAAGGAAAAATACGGTTTTGAACCGTCGGATGCCTGGCTGGAACATGTCCGGAAATCCTCTGTTCGTTTTAACAGCGGTGGTTCCGGTTCTTTTGTGTCGGAGGACGGACTGATTATTTCGAACCACCACGTTGGCGCGGATGATCTTCAAAAATTTGGCGATGAAAAGCACAACTACATGCGCGATGGCTTTTATGCCCGCACTCTTGAAGAGGAGAAAAAGTGTTACGACCTCGAATTGAATGTTTTGATGGAGATTGAGGATGTCACTGACAAAGTAAATGCTGCGGTGAAACCGGACATGACAGCGGAAGCGGCTTTTGCGGCGCGCCGTGCAGTCATGGCAACGATCGAAAAGGAGTCCCTTGAAAAGACAGGGTATCGCAGTGATGTGGTGACGTTATTTCAGGGGGGGCGATATCATTTGTATCGGTTTAAACGCTACACCGATGTCCGGTTGGTGTTTGCACCAGAGCAACAGATCGCCTTCTTTGGCGGTGATCCTGACAACTTTGAATATCCGCGTTACGACCTTGATATTTGTTTCTTCCGCGCCTACGAAAATGGAAAGCCTGCGAAAATCAAAGACTATCTCAAATTCAGCAAGACCGGTCCGACTGAAAACGAGCTGGTATTTGTGTCTGGTCATCCGGGGCACACTGCACGGTCATTGACGGTGGATGAGTTGAAATCCCAGCGCGACAAGCAATTCCCCTATGCCCTTCAACGGTTGCATGGCTTGGAAGTCATGCTTACAGCGTTCAGTGCGCGTGATGAGGAAAACGCACGGCAGGCTCGCGAGAGTTTGTTCGGAGTTCAAAACAGTCGCAAGGCTCGCGAAGGAATGTGGGGCGGATTGCTCGATCCGAAAATCATGGCTCAAAAGGAGAGCGACGAAAACAAGCTCAAGCAATGGGTTGCCGACAAACCAGAGTGGAAAGAGACGCTGACCGCATGGCCGACTATTGCCGCTTCGATCAAGATTGTGGAAGAAAATACTCTGACCAACAGCCTGTTGGAGGGAGCGCAAGGCTTTAGCAGCACCTACTTCCATATTGCCCGCACGCTTCTGCGCGCTGCTGATGAAAAATCCAAACCCAGCGGAGATCGTTTGCGTGAATTCCGCGATTCCAACCGCGAATCGCTTGAACTGGGCCTCTTTTCTGAGGAGCCGATCTACGATAACTTTGAGCTGGCTAAACTGACAGAATCGCTGACATGGTTTGCCGGGAAACTGGGTGCCGACAATGAGTTGGTTCAAAAGGTTCTGGCTGGAAAATCACCGGCTGAACGCGCATCACAACTCGTGCGTGAAACCAAGGTCAAGGATGTCGCCACTCGTAAGAAACTTTACAAGAGCACGCCCGGGGAAATTCAGGCGATGAATGATCCCATGATTGAACTAGCACGTTTGATTGATCCTGAAGCGCGTCGTGTTCGCAAGATCATGGAGGCTCAAGGAGAGATCAAGCAACAGGCCTACGCGAAAATTGCCAGGGCTCGCTTTGCTTTCTCGGAAGGCACCACTTATCCGGATGCGACGTTCACACTGCGGTTGTCTTATGGCACTGTCAAAGGGTATGAGGAAAACGGAAAACAGATTCCGTTCCAAACCACCTTTAAAGGCATGTATCAGCGCTCCGATGCACATCATAATCAGGAACCGTTTGATTTGCCGCAACGCTGGCTGGATGCGAAGTCCAAGGTGGATCTAGACACGCCGATTAATTTTGTTTCAACCGCCGATATCATTGGCGGTAACTCTGGCAGCCCCACTGTCAACCGCAATGGCGAGTTTGTTGGCATCATATTTGATGGTAACATCCAATCGCTCGTCCTGGATTTTGTCTATACGGACACTCAGGCGCGTGCCCTTTCCGTTCATTCACGCGCGATTTTGGAATCGTTGCGCAAGGTGTATGGTGCGGACATGCTGGCTGATGAATTGACAAAATAAGATTACTGCAAAAACGTTTCGCGGCGCCTGTTCACAAGAGCGGGCGCCGTGTTTTGTTTCGATCGGGAATGCCCGGGGATTGGAACTAGGGATTAAGCCGTTTGAAATCAATACGGCGGACGTAACCATTGTCACTTTCGACAATGAGAATGTTTCCCTGCGGGTCCATGGTGACAGAGCGAGCTTCTGAGACTTTATATTTGCTTGTCGAAGAGTAAAACCACTGGCCATCACCAGCGTGGGCGTTCACGATTCCGTTGAGTAGAATGTGTCCGATGTCATTGGAATCCACATAAATGATCTGACAGCCTTCGTGCAATGCAAGTAGATAACCGTCTATTGGCAAAGGCCATACCCCGCGAACCCCATACAGACTGTTTGTTACGGCAGAAGTGCCATCAACGAATGCAAGGGTTTTGCCGGAACCATATTTCTTTGATCGGTCGCCAACGCTCTTTCCTGTGGCATCGACTTTCCATACCGTGTTGTCACCACGATCTGTGGCAATGACGTTGCCTTTTCCTGTTACGGTGATGTTTCCCAGTTCTGTGAATTTGGAATTGAGAACAGTGACTCCATTTATTGGGTCCCACATTTTAAGCGTTGTCTCGTCACCAAAGAATGCCAGCGTTTCGGTGTCATTCACCCAAAGGCCGCGTCCCTGACTAATGCCGCCAGACACAGAGAACACGGTTTTCATGATACCGTTCGTATCAACGCGGCGGATTTTGCCATTTCCGGTATCCATGATGTAAACAATGCCGCTGGTAAGATTAATAAAAAGACCGTTTGGAGCATTGAGTCGGAGGCTGCGCGCGGATGCAGGGCCGTCTCCTAGATCGCCACCGACGTGCGTCCCTGCAAACGTATAAATCCGTCCGTCTGGGGTGACTTTGAGGACGGAATGGCTCCACTTGTCAACGATAAGGACATTGCCTGACAAATCGCCAAGGGCATTGTGAGGTCTGGATAGGGTAACATTGGTGGCATAGCTGCCCTCATAGGAGGAGAGCCAGTTGTTGACTCCATCCGTGCTGTTTTTGCCTGAACCGGCTATGGTTTGAAGATTACCGTAGGACTGAAGGAAATTAGTGTAAGCCGTGGAGCTGCTTGCCGCAATGTTGACTGCCAGCAAACGAAAATAACAATTGGTGGCATTGACAGGCAATGGGGCCTGTCCAACAGAGTTGCTGGTGTAATAGTTGTTCAACGGCATCCAGACTGTTGCGTTACCGTTGGTGAGTGTTGTGCTGGTTTCGATGGTGCAAATGCCATTGTTATAGGTTCCACTCCAATTGACATTTGTGCCGGAAAGGGAAGTGATAGCAAAAGTGCCCGCATCAATATTTGTACAAAAAAGTAGGGTGGCTATCGATATAAAAATGGATGCTCTCTGGATCATCGAAATATAAAAATCCCATATTCAACCAAAGTCGTCAATGGGTTAAAAACGATTCCCACGCGAAGCCTTTGAGGCATTTGTAGAGGGAATCAACGTCAGTATTATCGTGGTATTTCTCCTTGTCAGTCTTTTAGAGGACAAGGAAGAGGGGGTGAAGATGCATAAAAAGACTTTTTCCCGAGACGAAAATCTGCTTAATTGACCTTTGATGCTTTCAAAGTTGAAATTAGCCGCCTACGTGATACTGGCCATTATGGCGGTTTGGTTTGGCTGGGGGTTTTACGTAAACTACGCTGCCATTTCTCTTTCCAGTAAGGACGATAAGACTCTGGATAACCGGGTCGCTGCAGCAGTGTCTGAAACCAACTCCAGTGGAACAAATGATTTGGAGTCAGCAAATACCAATGTGGTTGATGCAGCCACGAACACGTTGGACTCAACCACCAATGCCGCTGATACAGTTGCCAATAATCCAGATGATGCTGTAACGAATGAATCGGAGTCCAACGCAAGTGTTACGGAGACGAATGCTTCGGTGACTGACACTAATCTGGCTGCCGCCAATGCTTCCACCAACCATGCCGGAAAAGCCTCCAAAGCCAGTGCTGCCAAAAAGAAGCACAGTAAAAGTGCTCATATTGCAAAGGCTCATGAAACCAAGCGCATGACAACAGCTCAGACGCGGGAGTCCATGATGAAGAACCTGGGGGTGATGGTTTTGGCAATTATCGGTCTGGGTATGTTGCTGGCCTATGATTTTTCTCATTACGTTGCGAACCGGGGCGTGGATATGCTGCTGGATGATGATGGCTCGGCAGGGAAGGACCCTGAGTATGAACGGGCTGAACAGGTTTGGGCTGAGGGACACCCGATGGAAGCCGTCGAGATGATGAGAAATTACCTCAAAACACATCCTCGGGAACAATTTGTAGCGTTGCGCATTGCTGAAATTTACGAGAAGGACTTTAGAAATTACCTTGCTGCTGCGATGGAATACGAAGAGGTGCTTAAGAAAAAACTACCTCCTGAAAACTGGGGATGGAATGCCATTCACTTGTGCAACCTCTATTCAAAGCTGGATCGACAAGCCGATTACGATGCGTTGTTGCACCGGATTGTGAATGAGTATGGCAAAACCTCAGCCGCAGTCAAAGCTCGCAAACGCCTTGGATTGCCGGAGGATGGTGGCATTAGTGTGGCTGAAACTCCGCGTAATGAGTCGGAAGAGATTGACGTGCCCGTAAAAAGCTCTCCTCCACCAGATGAACCTCCATCCAATTTGCCACCTGGATTCCGTCCAAAGTGATGAGCGCGTCCCTCGCTGCTTCTGCTCGGAATTTTATCCATTCATTTTTGGATCTAGCGAAGCTGCCTCGGGCCTTTTGGTACATCATCGGTGTTTTCATCATTGAAGTTCCCGCGTATTACGGTGTCCTGACGCTGATGCCAACCTATCTTTCCTCCGATTTGGGATGGGGGGACAAGTATGCAGGCATCACTGTGTCGATTTTCACCATGATCATCACTCTTTTCATGCTGGGAATCGGCAGTTACGTGGAACGATTCGGCTTGAAACGGGCCATTTTGATCGCGCTTGGCATGACGTGTCTGGGTAGGTTGATTTATAGTGCGGCGCCATTGTTGGGAGGGGGAAGTTTCCTTGTGGCGCTTATTCTTACCGCATTGCTGATTGTTGCGATCGGTTCAGCCATCATCACCCCGGTTTGTTATTCTGGAATCAAGCAGTACACGGACGAAAAGACCAATTCAATGGGATACGGTCTGATTTACGCCATGATGAATCTAGGGATTGTTGGCATTGGAGCACTGTCATCGTGGTTGCGTCCGGCAGTTCAAAAAGTCAGGGATCATAAGGGGGATGGTGAACCGGGGATGATCGTGAATTTCTTCTCGGGGTTTTGTCCCACTGGGGTGCAGGCTGTCAACTGGGCGTGCTTTATTTTGACTGGGGTGGCAATCGTCGTGTTCTTTCTTTTGATGACGCGAAAGGTGGAGATGGCTAAGCTGCGTCCTGACACAGCGGAGGAAGCGCGTTCAAGGTCCTCGCTACCCTTGACACAGCGATTGCGCGAATACTTTTGCGATGGTCCATTTTCAAACCCCCGATTTATTTTCTTTATTTTCATGTTGCTGCCGGTTCGCACTCTCTTTGCGCATCAATGGCTGACGATGCCGCAATATATCCTGCGTGCTTACGATCCAAGTGTCGGAGACAACATGGAGAAGCTGGTGTTGTGGGTGAATTCACTCATCATCTTTTTTGGTGTGCCGATCGCGACTGCCTTGACCCGACACATCAATGTTTACAAGATGATGGTGATCGGTTCCCTGGTGTCTGCGGGACCAACGTTTCTGCTGTGCATGGGGCCAAGTCTTCCGTTGCTGATTACCTACTTTGTTGTGTTTTCAATTGGCGAGGCTCTTTGGTCCGCGCGGTTTTTGGAATATGCATCCGAACTGGCGCCGCCGGGAAGAATCGCCCAGTACATGGGACTGGCCAATATTCCGTGGCTTCTGGCAAAAGGCACAACGGGACTGTATTCCGGCAGCATTCTGGCACACTACTGCCCGGCGGGAGTGCCTGCGAGTCAATTACACACAGAGATCATGTGGTTCATCTACGGCTGCATTGCCATGCTCTCTCCAATCGGACTCTGGATGGCACGAAACTGGGTGATGAAGGGACTTAAAACCGCATCAAAATAGCGAGGCCTTGCCAAGGCGTTTTTACAGGCACGGAAAAGATTTGCGGTTACTGTCAATGGAAAATCCTAAACGATTCTTCCAAACTTTTTGTCCAATTCGCGGAAGCTGATTTCTATGATTGTGGGACGTCCATGCGGACAGGTGTAGGGCATGGAACATTGACGTAATTCTTCGAGCAGTCTTTCCAATTCCTGCATGGAGAGTGGGTCATGTGCCTTGACGGCGTGGCGGCAGACCGTTTTAGCTATGACGTGTTCTCCCAGTCTCAAAGCATTGATGTTTTGACCTGACGCTTTGAGTTCGTCAATCAGTTCGAGCACGAAGGCGCGAGGATTACTGGCTTGAACGAAGGGGGGAAGGGCATCAAGGAGAAAAGTGCGTTCTCCAAATTCATTGAGGCCTATTCCCAACCGTGAAAGCACAGGCAATTGCTCGCGAATGAAATGGGCATCACGGGTGGAGAGTTCCACGGTTTCGGGCAACAGGAGACGTTGCGATGGTGCGGTGCCGTTCTTTTCCAGACGCGTGAGCATCTGTTCAAAGAGCACTCGTTCGTGAGCAGCATGCTGGTCCAGAAGCACAAGCCCGCGATCGGATTCCAGCAGGACGTAAAGTTTTCCGATGACCCCCACCACGCGCAACGGCACTTGAAGAAGAGGCACAGCAGGCGGCGTCACTGGCTGGGGGGTGAAACTGGGATTTTGTGGAACCGATGGAATGGAGCTCATGTTCCGCCCTGCTTCAGTGGCTATTGGCAAGGTGGAAGTGGATTGTGGCGTTTGGGGCCAGTTGGGCAGAGGACGGCTGAGTTTTGGAAAATTGGGCAGCTCAGCCGGTTCAAAACCAGGCGTGGGAGCAGTAGCAGGCTCGAGTTTGAATTCGGATGATGTTGTTGGTTCGGTTGCGTTGGCGTTGGACGATGACGTTGGCTCCATACTTACTGCTGGGGCAACGTCAACGACGGGGGCAGTGGCAGACTGAGGAGGCAAGGACGGATTATTGAGCTTGAGAAGAGTCTCTCTAATCGCCTGTGCAACAAGTGAACGAATCGCTTTCTCACGATGGAATTTAACTTCCCGTTTGGACGGATGAATATTGACATCAACTTCCGCGGGGTTGACTTCCAGAAAAAGGCAGCATACCGGGTAACGACCTTTCATGAGGGCAGTGTGATAGCCTTCCAGAAGTGCAAAATTCACACCACGATTATCAATGGGCCTTTTATTGACAAAGATGTGTTGGTCCTCCCGTGTTGCTCGGGAGACCCCGGGGGCTCCGATATAACCCCAGATGCGAAATCCGGATTTTGCGGGATCATCTGCCGTCTCGTTCTCGTCGTAGATGCTGGGGAGTTGGGCTGAAAAATCAACAGGCACCAGATTTTGATCGGCCCCGTAGAGTGCGCGCAGCCGTTCGCGCAGTGCAGTGATGGGAGCGTCCTTTTTTACGGGGGGGAGTTGCCAGATCAAACGGGTGTCCTTGAGAAAATCAAATGCAATTTCAGGATAGGCCAGGGCGACAACAAGCAAGTAATGTTGGATGTGAGAGAACTCGGTTTCCTCGCTTCGGAGAAATTTGCGTCGGGCGGGGACATTAAAAAAAAGCTGGCGCACTTCGATGCTGGTCCCGGTGGCACTGCCAGAGGCTTTGACGGTGGCGATTTTTCCGCCGTTAATGATGACCTGGGTTCCTTCCGGTTCGGTGCTGCCGCGTTCGCGTGTTGTCAGGCTGAAACGGCACACACTGGCGATGCTGGGCAGGGCTTCACCACGAAACCCCATCGTTGTAATCGCATTCAAGTCCTCGGCCTTTAGGATTTTACTGGTGGCATGACGTTCCAGACACAAAAGCGCATCGTCACGGCTCATTCCCACTCCATCATCGGTGACACGGATAAGGCTGCGGCCACCGGCCTGGATTTCCACGGTGATGCGCGTAGCTTGGGCATCGAGACTGTTTTCGACCAGCTCCTTGACAACGCTGACAGGGCGTTCGACCACTTCACCGGCTGCAATCTGGTTGGCGACAATCTCGGATAATAGATGAATGCGGTTCATTCGTGTTTCCCCATAAGGGAAAGTCGCAAAATAACATGGCTTGAACCTTGGGGCAACCGCAACCGGGCACTGGCAGGAGGAAAAAGATGACTAATATTATGTGGTAGGTGGTTCGATGGGGATGGCAAATCCAAAGACGGCTCCGCCCGTGGCGGCATTTTGGGCAAAGATGCGTCCCTGATGATCGAGAATGATTTTTTTACAAATCGACAGGCCCAACCCTGTTCCGTTGGCTTTTCCATAAGTTGCGAACGCTTGAAAGAGCCGGTCCTTCATTTCTGGGGCGATTCCCTTGCCTGTATCCCGAATTTCGGTGATCAATTCACTTCCCTTTAATTGAAAACGCAGCGTAATGGTGCCGCCGTTGGGCATGGCGTCCGTGGCGTTGACAATGAGGTTGTGAAAGACGCGTGTCAGACGAGGCGGATTGATTTTTGTTAAAATATCGGGAGGATCGTTTTCCAATTGGATGGTCACTCCCTTTGTTGCAATTTCTGGGCGAAATTCAGTGATAACCTGCCGGACAAAATCCGCATAGGACATGCGCGCCAAAATGAATGAGGTTTGCGAGCCGCGGGTGAATTCAAGCAATTCATTGACCATGTTGCTGATGCGATCGACCTGTTTGTTGATGCGTTCCTTGTATTGGATTCGCATCTCGGGTGTCGCTGTCGAACGGCAGGATAATTCAGCGGAAAGTCCTATGATATTAAGCGGGGTTTTAAGGTCGTGAACGATGGATCCCGCAAAACGGCCAACCAGAGCAAGCCGTTCGGATTCAAGAACGTCGCGAATATAATGGTGATTAAATTCGCGCAAGCGCCGACTGATTTCTCTCACAAACGCCAGAGCCAGACGCGGCGTTTTGTCAATTATATGCAGGAGATCCATCCGCTCTATGAAATAGACGCGCGTGGGCTCTTGTGCAATGGCTGTGGCCGAGCGTGTGTCATCATCCAGAACGGCCATTTCCCCAAAGTGGTCACCTTCATGAAACAAGGAAAGGACGCAGGAATCTCCGAAGGAAATTTTTGATGAAATCTGCACAGCCCCTTCCGCAATGACATACATGCCATCTCCCACTTCACCTTCTCGGAAAATAACTTCTCCGGCGGCGAACTTTCTTTCATGAGCCAGTGTTTTTAAAACTGCGGCCTCATTTGGGGGCAGCTCAATGAAAAGTCTACTGGATTCAAGCTGGGTCACAGGGTGAAGGATAAGCCAATCACTTCAGGATGCAATCTGCAATCGACAGCGGGTGATTGATTGTTTTAGGCTGCGGTGATGATCTTGCGTGGCAAGAAATTGGGCGTGCTCCTTTCAACCCGACCTGAAGACCCCGGGTTCCGTCATGGCGTGTGTGTGGCGGAAGCCGCTTTGGCGCGTGGTGTTGATGTTTATTTATATTGCATTGATGACGCGGTGCATGGAGTGAAAGATCCACAACTTCAGACATTGCGTGCGCGTGGGCTCAAGCTTTATGCGTGTGCCTATGGGGCTCAACGTCGGGGAATACCAGTGAGTGAGGACGCCGTTTTTGCCGGTCTTACTGTGGTCAGCGATTTGATCGCAGGGACGGATCGTTTTTTGAGTTTCAATTAACCAGCCATTCGGATGAACCCAAGTGTTTTATTTGTGATTGGAGGCGATCCCCGGACAAGCCCGCGCCCGGCAGAGGCCATACGGATTGCCGCCGGAGTTGGAGCGTGGAAGAAATCCCAAGTGAGTGTGTATTTGCGGGATGCGGCTGTGTTGGCGCTTGGAGAGTATGTCGATGAGTTGGTGGATGAAGATCACTATAATCGCTATATGCCAATTCTTGGTGAATTTGGGCGCCCGGTTTATGTGCAGGCGGAAAATCCCTTTTTGAGCGAGCTGGGCGAGCCCCGAGTCCGATTTGAAAGAGTACCCGATGCGCAGTTGGCAACCTTTGCCACTCGATTTGATTATCTTTTGCATTTTTGATCTATGCCCAAAGTCCTTCAAATTCTTATAAAGCCGGACAAAAATGGGAATGCCCCCCCAAAGTCAGCCGGGGAAGGGGATGAAGTGAAAGTGGAGGTTGTGGATCTACGAGTCGCCCAGCCGGATTATGGGCAATTGGTCGAAAAAATCTTTGAGGCAGACCGTGTGCAAGTCTGGTAACCCCCCTCTTGCCATGTGGAGTGAGGGGCGTATTATAGCGACGTGAAGAAAATAGCCTTGCCACTCATTTTGATGGTTGTATTTGCGCTGAGCCGCTGGCCCGGGATTATGCCGGCAAATTTCAGTGCTGCGTATGCGATCATGTTTTGTGCGGGGCTCTACTTCCCGGGGAAACTGGCTTGGACGGCACCGTTTGCAACGCTTTTTGTCAGCGACCTGTTGATCATTTTGCTGGGACCGGGATATGGAATGTCTTTTAAAGACTATTTTTTAATGATGGCTCCCAACTATGTGGGGTATGTGGCAATTCTGATTCTGGGGCGGGCATTCAAAGCGCGTCAATCCTGGTTGAAACTGACTTGTGGCGGTATTCTGGGAGCGTTTCTCTTTTATCTGGTTACCAACACGGCATCGTGGCTGACGTTGAGTTATACAAAGGATTTTGTCGGATGGATCAAGGCACTGACCACTGGCTTGCCGAATTTTCCCACGACTCTGGAATTTTTTCGAAACACTCTTCTGGGGGGCGGTATGTTTACCGGCTTGTTTGTAGGTACTGTCAAATTGTTGGAACCTTCCGAATCCGCCGAGGAGAAGCGTGAACCTGCCAAGGAAAAGGAATCTGAACCAGCCGAGGAAGAACCAGAGCCGGAAGAGGCAAAGGCGTGAGGCATGTGGACACAAAGTGTCCATTTTTGGAACAATTCTATTACAGAGATCATTTGCTATTAAGAAGAAGCGGTTTTCTGTCGACAGTAGTATAATGTGGGATCTGGACCTACAGGTTGGTCTCTCACTCTTGGCCGGTTGTCGGGTTTCCTCCTTGCAAAAGCAGAGGGAAGTTGGCTATAAACGAGGACTGCCTTTTGAGTCGTGAATCAAGAAATTAGCCTAAGCTGCAATCCGGCTAATTTTTGCGTGAGGCAGTTGTTGAGAGGCAGTATTCGATCCCAGGTTGCACGAATAGTTTGATTTTATAAAGCAAGTCTCTCACTGGTATGCCGATTCGAATAAATCTTCTAGCCGAAGCTCAGGCCGCCGAAGAGGCGCGTCGACGTGATCCGGTCAAGCTGAGCATTTGGATTGGCAGCTTTGTAGTTTGTCTGGTGGCTCTATGGATTTTCAAGCTTCAATTGGATTTGCTCTTTGCCAATCGGACGTTCAGGGCGGAAGAAAAGATGTGGGAGAATTTGCAGAAGCCTTATTATGAGGCATTAACCAATCGGGCTACCATTACCCGCATGGAAGCCAAGCTAGCCAGCTTGAACCGGCTTTCCACGAACCGCTTTCTATGGGGAACATTACTGGATGCCCTGCAACAAGTCTCTGTGGAAGGAGTTGTTGTAAAGAATATCAAGGGAACCCAGTCATTTCGCGTGGACCCGGGGACTCCAAGTAAAACAGTCGATGGCAAGACAAAGCCCGCCATTCCTGCGTTCTCGGTGGCACAGTGTTCCGTGGAAATTCGGGGATGCGATTATGCGGTAGAAGAACAAAGCTACAGCCGCTATAAAGAGCAATTGAACCAACTCCCCTATTTCCTGACACGTTTGGGAGTGAATGAAGGTTTTACACTTTCTGGTTCCTTGGGACAGGCAACGTCTGATCCTCAGGATCCAGCCAGACTGTATGTCAACTTCACTCTGATTTGCCATTTCCCGGAGGTGCGAAGGAATGAATAAGCTCTCCAAAGAAAAACAGAGTCGCATCGCTCTGGTGGGAATGTGTGCGGTGGGGATCTCTGTTGGGTTGTATTTTCTGGTGGTGCAAAACCAGCTCGATTCCATGGCGGCTTCTGTGCGTAAAACGGCCGAGATTCACAGCAAAGTCGATCAGGCTAATTCGTTTTTAAAGCAAAGTGTGACGTTGGAGAAGCGACTGGCTGAAGTGAGTGAAGAACTCGATTTAAGGGAAGGCGACATGGTGCCGGACCGCGACACCTACGATGCCATGCTTAAAACGATTCGGGCATTTGAAGCTTCCAGAAGAGGTGTATTCCCACTGGTCATTGATCAGCCCCGGACCAATGACTTGCAGTTATTGCCAAAGTTCCCCTACAAGGTGGCTATTTTTCATGCGACCGGCAGGGGGTTCTATCATGAATTTGGCCGTTTTATCGCGGATTTTGAAAACACATTCAGGCTTTCCCAGATTGTGAATTTAGAGGTGGCTCCGGCTGGATTGGGGAATTCCGGCCTGGGGGTGACCCCCTTGACTCAGGCAGATGCAGAATTATTGGTTTTTAACTTCGACATGATTGTGCCGATAAAACCGTCTGGTAGTTTTCCTGAAAAAAAATGAAAATCTCACAACCAATCGCAAGCCGATTTTGTTTTACTGAGGTTGCGGGAATGGTTGCGTTGCTTATATTAATCTGTGGTGGAGGCTGTGGACAACCTGCCTCCCCAACGGTAAAAATCGGTTCAACCAATGCTCCGCCAACGACGAATCGTATTAATGCCTTGGCTGGAACTGGAAAAACTAACCTCAATGCGGAAACAAATTCCATTTTTGATGACAAGCGCAAAGAGGGGCGAGATCCTTTTTTCCCCCAATCCAGTCGCCGATGGGCGATAACTGGAGCTCCTCCCCCTGAAACGCACAAATCGAGTATTCCCCACGTGGAAAACGCAAAGGCAGAGGGAGAAGGAGCAAAAGTGGCACCTCCTCCCGAAAGTTTTTTGAAATTAGCGAGTATTATTCAGGCTGGTGGCAGGAAAATTGCTTCGATAAATGGACGGACCCTGGAAGTCGGAAATGATGTGACAGTGCATCTCCCCACTGGTTTGTCTGTAAGGATCCATTGCATCGAAATTGATGCCACGACGGTGGTTGTCACCCTGGACGATAAGCCTGAGAGAAAAACACTTTATTTGAAACACTAGGACGAGGCGAAACTATACTGCTATGAAAACCGGAATCTTCACACTCGCCGTCGCGTTGACGGCGTTGTGTGCGAGTGCTCAGGCTCCATCTCCTGTCCCGTCTTCTCATGCAACCCCGGCAGCACCGGGGGCTCCTGCATTTGGTCCAAAGGCGACTGAGACCAACTCCAACTCAGATCGGGCAAACACCACCACTGCTCAACCTGCTCCGGCCCAGTCAGAGTCATCGACTGGGGGGGAACGGTTTCATCCAATCATGCTAGAGTCGACTGGGCAACCGATTCAGGCTCCGCCCGAACAAAATCAGGTTGTACTGGATGAATTTAGTCTGACACCGGGAACGACATTGTTGGAAGCGATCCAGGGGTTGGCCCGTGCGGCGGGTATTCGCTATCTCGTTGACCCCAGAGTGGTCAACGGCACGAATGTTCCGGTCATTGCCACCGAAATCCATTGGACCAATGTCCTGGCGGTTAGTGCCATCAACGCCCTTCTGGATAATTATGACTGGCAGATGGTGGATGATCCCCAGACCCATATTGCCCGAATCACATTGAAAGGGGCCAAAACCAGTGAATCTCTCGTTAGCAAGGTCATTCAACTTCAATATGGTTGTCCCACAAACATTCAGCCTCAGTTGACCAATATTTTTTCAAAACCGACGCGGATTATTGCCGATATGCGCACCAGCCAGTTGGTCGTTGTTGGTACTCTGCAGGATATCACCAATATCGAGGCCGTTGTTCAACGTCTTGACAAGCCTCTCAAGCAAATCCTCATTGAAGCGCGTTTACTTGAAACCACCAAGAACCCAAAGACGATCAAAGGCATTGACTGGACGGATACGTTGGAGGGGCAGAACGTCACTTTTGGAAACGGCTCCGTCAGTGGTGTGGGAACGGAAACGACGACGACCAGCAAGGCGGCTGATGTCACCACCACCACCGGCAAGACATATTCGGGGGGCATGACCACAACAACTACGGGCGAACGATTAGTGACGAATATTATTGGAGGAAGCGGTTTGAGCTTGAATACTTCTCAGGGATTCCATCCCCAGACGGCTTTTCTGAATGCTGATGGACTCAAAGCCGTTCTTTCATTCTTAAACACGGACAATGAAACGGAGACACATTCCCTCCCCCGTACCGTCGCGCAGGATGGCGTGGAGACTGAGTTGGCGGTCATTCGCAATATCCCAATTTTTGAACAGAATCAAAGTGCGGGCGTTGGTGGTCAAAATAATCTGGCTACGATGAAACCAAACTATGATCTCACCGTAGGTGCGAATGTGATCAACGAAGTGGGAGTCAAGCTGACAGTCACTCCGAGAATTGTTGGTGCGACAAACGTGTTTTTGACTCTGCATCCGGAAGTTTCGGCACAGGAATCTGTTTACGCAAAAATGGTTCTCAATGGTGTGGAAAACGAATCTCCCATTTTCACCCGGCGGCAGATCAGTACCAAGACCACCGTTCCCAGTGGATACACGTTGGTTCTGGGCGGGTTGAACAACGACAATAGCACGAAGAACTATACCAAAGTTCCCATCCTGGGAGATATCCCTGTTCTTGGATATCTATTCCGCCATGAGAACAAGGAAAGAACCCGGCAAAATCTCCTGATTTTTGTGACGCCGACCATTATTGGACAAAATGATTTTCAACCCACAAAGACCCGTTTCCTGAAGACCAAATTCAAAGAAAACACGGATGCGGAAGAATCGGCCTGGGATAATGGCAAGCCATACGATTGGACAAAGCCCAAGCAGAAGGTGGAGCCAGCCTATTACGGGGATGATCAACAATAACACGCTTAATCAAAGTTGATTCCTATGCGTCTAATGCAACCCAAATACCTGCGTCGGGGCAGACAAGCCATGGCCGGGCTGGCGGTGTGCCTTTTAGGCGCGGTCATGGGGATTGCAAATGCCACGACGGTGACAACAATGGCGGGCGGTCCCTGGAAGAGCCCCTACGTCTACACGGGGAACAACGATGGAATTAGCACCAACGCGCAGTTTAATTATCCAATGGCTGCGGCGCTTGATCTGGATGGAAACCTGTATATTGCGGATCATAACAACTCCAAGATTCGCAAAATGTCCCTTCCTTCCGATCAGATAAGCGGAAGCACATCAACTCTGCTGGTGATGCCATCACAACCATTGGGGGTTGCTGTGGACGGATCGAATGTCCTCTATTGCATTACAGAAGACACTTATCTCCGCAGATATGATTTAAAGACCGGAAAATCCCTCACTCCACTGACAAAATTCAGTACAAAACCCACCGGTATCACAGTGGCTCAAGATGGCACCGGATATCTCTATGTGACTTTGACCAACGGCTCTGTTTACGGTGTGAGCCCGCTGGGGAGCAACACTCTTCTGACCACCAAGTGCAAGAAACCATCGGGGATTGCGTGGACGCCAAGTGGTTGGCTGGCCATTAGCGATGCCGGTAATAATTCGATTTGGATGCTCAATCCGCAAACGGGAACCTTAAAATGGCTGACAGGACTGACCAACGTTGGCGGTGGGTTTTCGGATGGAACGACCAATACGGCCCGTTTTAATCAGCCGCAGGGAATCGCGGCTGCCGGAGATGGAACGTTGGTGGTGGCAGACTATAACAATTGCCGCGTGCGTCAGGTATCCCCAAGTGGTTACGTTTCGACGCTCTACGGAATCGCGCCTGCATCTTGGGCGGGTGTCAATAGCAATTACTTGGGATGGGTGGATGGAGACAGTTCCACGGCAGAATCACGCCTCCCAATGGGGGTTGCCATTTCACGTGATGGGGTGGTCTATGTGACGGAGGTTTTTTACCACCTTGTTCGAGCTGCCACGGGGAGCGGTTTGACGGCGGCTTTGCCGAGTCCCACCCAGCCTGTGTTTACTCCAAATTGCGGATATTACACGACGCCAATCACAATCACTGTTTCGAATCATGTTGGTTTTGTTTACTACACAAGTTCTGAAGATGGAGCGGACCCAACAGCAGAGGATACATATGTATCTCTGGATGCCACCGGCGTTGGAACCTTTGTCTGGTATAATACCAATCAGGACTTGAGCTCGCTGAGGATGAAGTCCTTTTACGGAACGAACAGCAGTTCCACCGTCTCGGGTGTCATCTGCAAACCAACAGCTCCAGTGATTATTCCTGACCAGGGATATTTTACAAATGCGCACACAATCCGTGTGAGCAACGATGTCGGTGTGGTTTTTTACACCACGAACAACACGATTCCAACGCTTGACAGCCCGTTTGTCACATTGGATGCCACCGGGAATGGCACCATCCTTTGGAATAATCCAGACCACGACCTGAGCTGGTTGCGCGTGATGTCGTTCAATGCGTTTGATGTGGATAGCATTATCGTAAGAGGGCGCAGTCCTGCAGTGACAACCCCCGGTTTTACTCCCGAATGCGGCTTGTTTCTTTCTCCAAAAGCGATTGTGGTCACGAATGACTCCGGCGATGTCTATTACACAACGAATGGAGCCCAACCGACGATGAAAGATGCCCGGGTGGGGATGACCAATGGCGTGGGATACATCATTTGGAATGATCCAAACCACGATTTAAGCGCGTTAAAAATCAAGGCGTTCAGCAGTCCTGATAGTTACAGCGAAACGGTGTCCGGGTATATTTGCGAGCCCTCAATTCCAGTGATGATTCCGTCCTGTGGCTATTTCCCAAATGGAACGAACATCACCATCATCAATTCTGTCGGCCTTGTGGTTTATACGACAAACAACACAGAACCCACGCTTGCAAGCCCCCTTGTCCCCACAAATCAATTTGGCGTTTATTCAATATGGTTTGCCAACAAGGATCACGATTTGCGATGGCTGCGCGTCAAGACCTATACGGCAATCAACGTTTCAAGTGAAACGGTCCAGGGCGAGGCCTGCCCAGTCACCGTTCCTTCGATGACCCCCGATTGCGGGTTGTTCCTTGGGCCACAGTTGATCACAATCAGCAACGCTTCGGGGAACGTCTATTTTACAATTGATGGCTCTGACCCAACCATGGATAGCCCGCAACTGGCAATGACCAATGGCGTTGGATACATCCTTTGGACCAATACAACACACGATTTGAGTTGGTTGAGGCTCAAGACCATTGCAAGCCCGGATAATTACAGCGTTACCGTTCGCGGTGGAGTTAGTCCGGCATCGATTCCTGTTTTGGAACCAGCCTGCGGCTATTTCCCAAATGGCACCAATATCATGGTGCTGAACAATGTGGGCTCTGTGGTTTATACCATGGATGGCACGGACCCGGATTTGAACAGCACCTACCTGCCAATGACCAATGGGGTTGGTTACATTTATTGGAAGGATGCCATTCATGATTTGAGTTGGCTGCGGCTGCGATCCTACAGCACATTGAGCGTTTTTAGTGATGTTATTCAAGGCGAGTCCTGTGCCCCAACAACGCCGGTGCTGACGTATGATTGTTCCAACCTGGGAGACATGGTTATCACAGTCAGCAATGATGTTGGAACTGTTTATTATACGACCGATAAGAGCGAGCCAACAACCAACAGCACACTGTTGGGGTTGACCAATGGGTTTGGCTACATCATTTGGACAAATTCAGAACACGATTTGACATGGCTGAAACTGAAATCTTACTTGAGGGGGGTTAGCAGTCCAACGGTGGTTGGGGGAGCTTGCCCGCCAAGCGATCCAGTGTTCTCTCCGGTTTCAGGGTATTATCCAGATGGAGTAACCATCACAATTTCCAATAAGGTGGGCACTGTTCGCTATACAACAGATGGCACGGAGCCGGATGCCAATAGTCCGGTGGTCGAACGCGATAACAAGGGAAATGGATCCTTCTTCTGGTCCGATGCGCTTCATGATCTGAGCTATCTGCGGTTGAAAGCGTTCAGTGGTGATTTGGAGGGAAATACGGTCAGCGGACAGGCGACCACCATGAACAAGATTGGGTTCGTTCATGATTATTTCAATGGAGCAGGTTCCACTGCCGTGATTCCGATTGTTCTGGACCTGCAACCGGAAGCGGTTGTTAGAACGATTCAATTCCGAGTGGAAGTCACCCCGATCGGGTCCAACACCATCCCCATCTCTTTGGATATGCAGGGGCGTCTGGTCAAGAGCAACGATTATGTGCAGGTATTGCGACCCGTTGGAGATGCATCCGATTACAAGGCAAGTCTGTCTTCTGCCGCAAACCTTGGAGGGCTGACGCGTGGGTTTACTTTCTCTGTCAATGGAACGAATGCTGGGTTCTATATTGATAGTCATGCGGTTGTTGTTCTGGCATGTGTGCCGGTTCCCGTGGCACCTCAGGGCGCAAGCTGGCAACTGGCATTGACACATGTTTCCGCCACGTCCGACGGCAAGAGTGGTGATGTAACGCTGTATCCCATGGATACCCACACGCTGACAGTTTCCAATATGTCTTATACCGTTGGGGATATTTCGCCGATCGGCTGGTATGGAGCGGGTAGCTTTGGAGACGGTGTTTTGCGGAACTCGGATATCAATATCCTGTATTACGCCTCTTCCGGATTGTATGTGCCATACGACAATTTGGTGAATAGCGCGTCCCCAGATCCGTTACGGCAATTTTGCGATGCGTTCAACGCGATGGATGCCTACCCGGTTGATTTACCTGGCATTGCGGGTGGTGATGGAAATATCGATTTTTACGATTCGCAAACAGTTCTGGCCCGATCCTTTGGTTTGGATTCAGATATTTGGGTTCGTTCCTGGACGACGAACGGCATCCGCACCGCCACCAATCTCAACTCTGGTGTCACAAAGCACGCGCTTGCCAAGCCGGCAATTTCCATTTCCAAACGAGTGACAGCGGTCACTCCGGCTCCGGGGAAAGTCTGGTTCTGTCAGGCACGGATTCTTGCTGGCACGGTGGAGCAAGCGGTTCCAGGACAAAAAATTTCAATTCCAATTTATGTCAGTGTTTTGCCGGGATACAGCCTTTCTGGCATGCAGTTCCGTGCAAAAGTCGACGCGGAGAATTATGCCCCTGAAGCGGGAACGGCAGATTTTATTCCGAATCTTGGCTCGGAGAGTCTGACTCTTCTGCAAGGAGCATCGGTAAGCGATTTGATTTGCGTGTTTCCACTGATTCCGGCGGCTTCCTTCTCTCCTTCCTTGGAGGGGGGGAGCAATTACATTGGAGATTTCCAATTTGAGGTTCCAGCAACGGCCCAAGCGGGACAGGCATACACGTTGCATTTTATTCGTCCGAATGGTGCTGATGACCTGACAACACCCTATACGATGGAAAGTATTCCTGGAACTGTGTGGGTGAAGTCTGCCGCGCTGAGAAAAGCCGAACAGATTTCAGACGAATGGAAGACAAATTTCTTTGGCAGCGTGACCAATCCCCTGGCAAGTGCTGACGCCGACCCCGATGGAGATGGAACGAGCAATTTGCAGGAATACATTGCTGGGACCAACCCGACCAACGCCGAGTCCCATGTTCAATTCCTCTCTTCCTCAGTCGTTCAGGATGGCTCGGGAAAAGTTGAAATGACGTGGTTAAGCGCTCCGGGAAAAGTTTACATGCTGGAAAGCACATCCAGTCTTGTCAATCCAGTCTGGACGCTCGTGACCAACCTTACGGGGGATGGTTATGTGCAAAAAGTCTCTGATACCCGGGGAAAGGGCGGAACCCAGTTTTACCGTTTGAAGGTGCAACAGCCATGAGCCTGTTTAAGAACAAACCGATTTTACTGAGACAGACAGCGGGGATGCTGTTTGCTGCCGCGTGTTTTGCATGTGGGGTGAATGCGCAGACATTGGAAACAGTATTGACGGATTCCAGTTCACAACCCGTTGGTGTCGCCGTGGATTTGGGAAAGAACATTTATTATCTTCTGGGGATGTCGACAAATCCAGTTGCTGCCTACGATCCAGAATCCAAACAGTTGACACCCATTGTCAATACAAGCCTTGGAAACTTGATTTCTCCAATGTCCCTGGCTTTTTGGAAAGATGGTCTTTTAATTGCCGACAATGGGACCAATCGACTGCAATACGTTGACATTGCATCGGGGGCAATTTCAGTGCCTTGGGATTTTCAATGGACCCGGCCTTCTGGCATTGCCGTTGATGGCGCGAGCAATGTGTTTGTCATTGATTGGAATGGTCTTTCGGTTGTGACTCCATCAAATACGGTCAGCACGGTCTATACGAATTTGAATCGGGCGGTGGCAGTTGCTGCCGGGGCGTCAGGGAAGGTCTGGGTGGCGGATACGGGCAACAACGTTGTGAGGCTGCTGGAACTGGATGGAATAACAGTCACCAATTCCGTTGTGGTGGGGAAGTTGGGCACGCCTGGTTATCAGGACTCAACAGTTGCTTCGAGCGCGATGTTTAACCAGCCGCGAGGACTGTTCTGGCTGGGCGGGCAAACCGGCCTTTTGGTGTCTGATGCCGGAAACAACGCAATCCGTACCATTTCATTTAGTTCGACACGCAACTCGTGGATGGCTTCCACACTGGCAACCAGTGTAAATTTTCCAAGCGGCCTGGCTTTGGATGATGACGGAAAGATCCTTGTCGCGTCCACCAAGTCAGGAAGTTTGTTCTCCATCATTCGTTCCACTCAGGCAACAGTAACGATGACGCCGTCGACCGGGAGTTTCAGCAATGAAATTACCATTAATTTCAGTTCCACAAACGCCATTAATCCTGAATTTCACTTTACAGTGGATGGTAGCGAACCAACAAAGTTTTCCACATCCGCACAATCGGTTTTAGTGCAGCGTGGGCCGACTGAAGTTCGTGTCCGTTGCTATTCCCCCGACCTGTTGACCAGCGAAACGGGGACCAACAACTACACGTTTTTTGTTGCCGCGCCTGAAAGTGTTCCTGCGGGGATCACCAATGTAAATACAACTTCAGTGACCCTTTCGAGCGTCACGGAAGGCGCGCTTCTATATTGGACTCTGGATGGCAGCACACCATCTGCGACGAACGGCAATCTATATACCGGGCCATTCAATGTTTGTAGCAACAGCGTTTTGAAATATGTTGGGGTCAAGGATGGTTATGCGGATAGCGACATCAAGACGAACGTGTTTAGCTTCACAGTTGCGGCTCCACTCGTTACGCCTTCTGGGACAAATGCCTTTGATGGAGTCCCGGTGTCCATTTCTTGTGACACAACCAACGCGTTGATTTACTGGACAATTGATGGAACTGAACCGGGGACAAACAGTAATTTGTATGCCGGACCATTTGTTTTGCAAACCAATGGGACCTTGAAAGCTAAAGCATTCCGAGACGGTTTTATGTCGAGCGACATTACAAGTGCGGTGTTTGCTCTCTCTGTTGCCGATCCGGTCATTTCTCCTGCGGGTGCTGTGAGTGATAATCCTGTGTTTGTTGATCTTTCAACGGCAACTCCGGGGGCCGTGATTTATTGGACAATTGATGGGACAGAACCAACATCCCAGAATGGCAATTTGTATCAGGGACCGTTTTGGCTTCAGAATAATGGATTGCTCAAGGCAAAGGCATTCAAGAATGGTTTTGCAGAAAGCGTTGTTTCGAGCGCTTCGTTTGATCTCGCAGTCGGTCCATTGCAAGTAACGCCGGCTTCTGGGACGACGATCAATTCAAATCAGATTCAAATCGCATCAAGCACAACCAATGCAGTCATACGTTACACTCTGGATGGTACAACCCCGTCGGATACCAATGGCTTCTTATACACGAATACACCGGGAACCTCATTTGGTTTGAAAATCGTGACAAATACAGTTTTAACAGTGGCTGCATCTTATGCTGGTTTTGAAAGTGCATCGACTGTTACGAGAACCTATCAAATCCAAGTTGACACTCCAGTGATGACACCTCCCGGTGGGTATTATCCCGATGGTGTTTCGGTGCAGATTTCGGTGCAACGCGATGTCTTGGGAACGGTGATTTATTACACGACCAACGGAGTAACCCCAACAACAAACGATTTTCTTTATACCGGACCTTTCATCGCGGGATATGCCGGAGTTGCGGATGGTTATTTGGGGATAATCCAAGCGCGCGCCTTTTCCCCAAATACGGTTTCGAGTGATGTGGTGGCAGGTGCCCCCCCGTCGGTTAATACCGTTGGAATTGCACGCGATATAACGGCGGGAATGGGATCGACTATTGTGCTGCCAGTCACTGTCAACATGGCTTCCACTCAATATCTGAGTTCTCTTCAATTTAGATTGGAAATAGTGCCTAGTCTCCCCGGGACACCTGCCATGACCAATTGGATTGAGGCAATGGATATTTCCACAAATGACTTTGTAACGGTTATTCTCGAAACGACAGACAAAAAGGCAACTGGTTTCAACTGGGAATACTACATTTCAGGAGTGACTAATGGCGGTATATATTCTTCCATTGCGACTAACCTGCATGTATCTGGCTATGGAGTCGTTCTTAACTTGAAGGTTAAGATTCCGAAGGATGCGATTGAGGGTGACTCTTATTCCGTCTATGTGACTGGTGTTTCAGGAACATCTGATGCGTATCAGGGAACGATACCGTTGGTTTCTGGACCGACACGCACAATAACAATTAGCAGCACAAAATATCTTGCCGGGGATTGCTCGCCGGGGAATTGGTATGGAGCGGGAGAGTTTGGAAATGCCGGTCTGGAAAACGCGGATGTTAATGCGATTTTTAAAGCGTCTTTGGGGGTTCACGCGCCACCGTCATTCTCAGATGCATTCAATGCAATGGATGTGTATCCTGAAGCTGGAAATGTCATCGGTAATGGCCTGATTACTTACTTGGATTGGCAACATGCCTTGTGGCGTGCAACGGGGTATGAAACGGACCGTTGGTATCGCTGGTGGGGACCGGGAGGTGTTCTCTATCACACCAATTTAAGCGGGGTCAAGACAGTGAATGTTGTGCCCAAGATTGATGTTGTCCAGAATACAAATCAATGGTTGCGTCATGTGTTGATTGCCGGATACCCAGTTAGTCAGGCTGTTCCAGGACAGTCAGTCGCGATTCCCGTCTTTGTCAAAGTATTGTCTGGATTCAATCTTGCCGGGTTCCAATTCCTCGCATCAGTTGAACCGGTGAGTAATGCTCCGGCTCTCACGCAGAATATTTCTTTCTCAACGGTGAATGCCATTCCCTCTCCTTCTTCCACGGTGACGCCATCTATTGGCAAGATCGGATGCGGTTGGTCCCTGGGATCGTTTTCTGAGCCTCTGGTTCAAAGTAATCTCATTGGATATGTCACGATGCAAGTTCCGACGAATGCCCTGGCAGGGCAGCAATACGTTCTCAAAATGAATTTACCGGAAGGAGCGGCGGATGCCGATACGGAGCTGACTTTTGAAAGTGCTTCGACTACTGTTTCGGTACTTTCAGCGCCATCTGTTGTCCCGCACATCGTTTCTGATGAATGGAAGACGAATTACTTTGGCAGTGTTACAGCGCCGGAGGCTGACAGTGACGCTGATCCAGACAATGATGGTGTCCCCAACTGGCAGGAATATTTGGCCGGTACAAATCCTCTGGATGCCTCCTCAAAGCTGTCTTTTTCGTCTGTTCATCTCGAATCCGCCACTCCCGAGGTTATTTCCTTTGAGTGGCAGAGTGTTATCGGTCGGGCTTACCAGATTGAAACGTGCTCTGATCTTGCCAAAGGAATTTGGACTCCTGTATCGGGAGGTCTCCAAGGAACGGGAGGCATTTTGCGTTTTTCTCAAACTAACTCAACTGAGAACGTTCAGTTTTTTAGAATTCTCGTCCAATAAACCCCAACGTCCATGAAATCACACAACATGAACAAAAAAATTTCCGGCATTCTTGGTCTGTTATTGCTTGCCGCCGGTGTGTATGCGCAAAGCATAACCAACGTGATCACATCGGGACTTAGCGAGCCGCACTTTCTGACAACCGACCCCTATGGAAACCTGTATGTGACAGATGGAGGGGCTGGTAATTGCGTTTACAAATTTACTTCGACCATGGGGCTGGAGTTGTTCGCTGGTGACCGGGGGGTGTTTGGTTCTGAAGATGGGATTGGTGAGGCGGCGACTTTTGACGATCCCAGTGGCATTACCTATACGGATGGGTATTTATTCGTTTCTGACTTCAATAACCATACAATCCGCAGAATTTCCATAACCAATGGGAATGTGGTCACCATTGCTGGGAAAGTGGGAAACTACGCAGGGCCGGTTGATGGAGTGGGGACAAACGCCACGTTTTGTTTTCCATCCGGCCTGGCTGCTGACAGTGCCGGAAATATTTATGTGGCTGATTTTGGAAATGGTGCCGTGCGCAAGATCGAAAATGCAACTGCTGCGGATCTTTCAAAGGTCATTGTCACAACACTATCAACGGATTTCACGACAGCCGAAGACGTTGCTATCTCGGAAGATTTATTGGAAACAGATGTTTTTGTGGTTGATACGATGGCCAACAGAATTGGAATGATTCGGATTGATGCATTAGGAACCGTCTTTTCCAGCAAACCCTCCATTGGAACAGGCGATGAAGGAATGCACGATAGCACCTATGGACTCTCGGCGCTCCTGAATCAACCACGCGGGATATACATTCGTGATAATGAGAGTTACTTCACTGACACTGGAAATAATCTGTTGCGGAATATTTATTATAATACAAACACTTTGAATCTGGCCACGCTGACGGTTACGAACGGCTTTGACGAGCCAATAGGGGTGACAATGAACGAAGATGGATTCATTCTGGTGGCGAATTCCAAGACGGCCTCAGTCATGGGATTCGTTCCCAAATCACAGCCCACCCCTACGCTATCCTACCCTGCTGGAAGTTATAGCAATGCAATTCCCGTGGTGTTTGCCACTGCACTCCCCAACGAATATTCAAGGGTGTTTCGCTTTACAACAAATGGAACTTCAGTTTATCGAGTTTCCCCCAGTGGAACGGGCTTTGTGCTGGACGGAGGATACAATTCGACAAACCTCCCATTGCAGGTGCGTTGCTATTCTGTGGGCTTTTCCACAAGTGCCAATGTTAGCAATAATTACTCTTTCTTTGTCAGTGACGTCAGCGTTTCTCCAACGAACACTTCTGGGGCTGACAGCATCCTCGTCAGTTTTAACAGCAACACAAAGGATGCGGTTTATCACTATACGTTGGATAACACCGAACCCACGACCAACAGTCCAACAGCCCTGTCAGTTAATATTTCCAGTAATTGCGTGCTGAAGATCAGGGGGTCAAAGGTTGGATACGCTGATAGTACGACATTCTCAGGTCAATACACAATTACTGTTGCCGCTCCATCAATCACATTTTCCAGCGGCACAAACGCCAATTATGATGCCGTTACCGTCACGCTTAGTTCATCAAACAGAAATGACGTGATCCGATATACAACAAACGGATTAACACCAACGAAAACGGAGGGATATGCCTACACGGGAAGCGCAATTTCATTCTCCAGCAATTGCACACTAAAAACGATTGCGACGCGTGACGGTTGTAGTGATAGTGATGTGGTTGGCGCCGACTTGAGTTTTTATGTGGATTTGAGTGTTGTTGCAGAGAATTTGGTTGGAACAAATTTCTTTGATTGCAGCCAGATCCAAATTTCCTCGCAGACGAAGAAAACCCATTATACGTATTCCATCGGTGGTGTTGAAAAGAGCAGCACGGATGGCAGTGTGCTTGGGACTATATATACCAATTTTACATTCAGCGTAACTGCCACAAATGATGATTTGCCAGGCGTTGTTGCAACCACAAATTTTGACTGTAGTGTGGTGTTAAGTGCTCCAAAGATCGGGGTGGCGGGCGGTTACTTCCCCGCGGGCGTATGGGTGCCAGTGACAGCTGATGCCACGGTGAATCCTTATTGCCGTGTTTATTACACTGTGGATGGCAATGATCCCACAAACACAGATAGTGTTTACAGTGCGCCTGGAATTTTATTTGATCAGGTCACTTTTCCTGAACTCGATTTGTCGGTTCTCAAGGTGCGTGTGGTGGGAACCAATGGCGTTGATGTGATTGGAAGTGACATTGTGAGCGGACAAGCAGTGACTGGAAATACGATTGGTGTGCCCAACGATTTCATCGCTGGTCCTGGTTCAACGGTGGTAATTCCCATCGTTGCCAATTTGATGGGGACTCAGGAACTGCGTTCGGTTCAGATGCGTTTTGAAGTCACACCAAAGACCACGGATGCAGCGATTGCGAAAAATATGGGAGTCTCATCCAAGATTGAGGTGTTGACGATGTCATCAAACGATTTTGTTGTCGTGTCAGGGAATTCGTCGGATGGCTATTCCGCACAGATCAGTTCCACTGCTTACACAACAAATTATGACGTGGCCAAGGCAATTCCAACCACGGGCATCGAGCTATATTCCATTGCGACTAATCTGTACATTTCAGAATATGGCGTCATCGCAAATCTAAAAATCAAGGTTCCGAAGACGGCTCCAATTGGCAGCCAATATTCGCTGAAAGTTTTGAGCGTTTCAGGAACTTCAGATGGATCTCAAAAATTGTTGGATATTTCGGCTCTGGCTGATGCGACATTGACTGTCAAATCAGTTGAATATGTTGTGGGGAATGTGACGCCTGGCAGTTGGTATAATGCAGGAGATTTTGGCCGTTTCGATGGCACCTCGGCAGCCTGGGATAATGCGGATGTCAATGCAGTGTTTCAGGCGTCCCTCGGCGTGCATGTCCCTTATGCGGGGACGGATGTTTACAACGCAATGGATGTTTATCCTGAGGCAGGAGTAATCATGGGAGATGGTTTGATTACCTATCTGGACTGGCAGCGTGTTTTGGATAGGTCCTTGGGTAGAAACCTGGATTGGTATGTGCGCTTTTGGAAGGACGGCGGCAGTCTGGCGCACACAAATTTTTATAATTCTGGTTTAACACTTCCCACCAATCAAACTGCGGGCGTTCGCATTAGCAGTGCGGTAACTGCGGAAGATTCTGATGTGTGGCTTCGACAGGCGATGTTGGTTGTTGGCACGTTGACAAATGTGGAGCCTGGAACTGTTTGTTCTGTGCCTGTGTATGTGAAAGTGCTCCCGGGTTTCAGTCTTGATGGATTGCAATTCAGAGCGTCAGTGGATGCTGTTGGCATTGCTCCCGTGGCAGGGCGCGTGGATTTCAAGGAGACCGGTGCTGTACCCGCACCCATTCAATATCACTTTACACCGAACACAAATAATGCTTCCTGTGCGTGGTCGTTGAATGCGTTTGAGGCACCTCTTCAGGGGAGTAATCTGCTTGGTTACCTGGCTTTTACTGTTCCTGCTGATGCCCAGACCGGACAATCCTATTCGGTCAAACTTCTTTATCCCGGCGGTGCTGCGGATTCAGATACTGAATTGGCTTTGGAAACGGTACCTGGATCCATCTGGGTGCGCTCTGCTCCAACGAACGTTTCCCAACACTTGGTCTCAGACGAATGGAAGACGAATTATTTCGGTTCGGTTACAAATGCTGATGCGGACCCCATGGCCGATCCTGATAAGGATGGAATGCCGAACTGGATGGAATTTCTTGCTGGTACAAATCCCACAAATGCCGCATCGCACCTTCAATTCAGTGGCGTGCGGGTGACAGGGGAAGCGGGGAGTGCGCTTTTACAATGGAACGTTGTGCCGGGCCGCATTTATGTGGTGGAGAGTTGTTCAAATCTGGTTGAAGGGAAATGGTCAGCGATTCAGACCAATACTGCTGACGCTGGACCATTGGGAGCATCGGTTGATGTCAATAGAAATGGGAGCTGTCAGTTCTATCGTTTGCGTGTCCAAGAACCCTGATTAAAAGAGAGTATGTTCGCCGCTAAAAAAACGTTGTTGAGTTTCCTTGGGGCTTTCATGCTGACCGCGCAATCCCACGCGTACTACATTGGGACCTATTTCCCGACGAATTATCTGAGCGAACCGCACGGTGTGGCAGTCGATCCAGATGGCAACGTCTATGTTTCCGATGGTGGCAATGGACAGAGAATCGTCAAAATTTCCCTTTACGGGGAGTATGTGACTCTGGCGGGCAGGCAGGGAGTTCGAGGGGACAATGATGGCTCGGCTGTCGGCATCAAGGCCTATTTTAATGAACCGCAAGGGATCGTGTATACAGGGGGAAATTTGGTGGTGGCGGACTCCGCAAATAACAAGGTGCGGCTTGTCACCATTTCAACCAATAACGTAGGCACAGTGACCACGCTGATTCCGAGGGCGAATCCGACAACGTTGGATACGTTGTGTTTTCCTAGTGGCTTGGCTCTTGGAGACGATGGCAGTATCTATGTGGCGGATACGGGTAATAGCCAGGTGCTGAAGTATTCAACCGATGGCATGTTGTCTCTTGTTGTTGGCCCTCCGTGGAATGCACAGGATAATAATGGGGTCGTTTACAATGATTTGAAAGTGCAACCATCGGCCATGGCAGTCATATCCGCCAATGACATCTGGATAGCGGATTCCTACAACCACGTGATTCTGGAGTATTTGAATGGAGTTGTTTATCTGCGAGCGGGTATTCCCGAGACGATTGGGGCTGATGATTCCGTATTTGGCGAGGAAGCGACTTTCAATACGCCAAAAGGACTGTTTTACGACGGAAAGGGATCGATCATTGTCAGTGACACGGGAAACAGTCTGTTACGTCTCATTTCAACCAATACGAGTCCAGATATAAGCGACTACTCGGTGAGCACCATTGCTGGGACAGTGGGTAAAACAGGAAATCTTGACGCAACTGCTCTGGGTGCCACTCTGAACCTGCCGATGGGACTGGCCTCGAAAAAACCTACGGATATCTATTCTGCTGGAAAATTATTTGTGGCGGATTCTGCAAGTAAGGCCATTCGGTATTATTCGCAAACGACAAATACAGTTGCCAAAATTTCCAACCCAAAGATTGGCTGGGTGAAATTCATTCTTAATTCGGACAATGAATATGTGTCTCTATTTCAGGATGTCAGTGACACATCAGACAGCGCTCCTTTTAACAATATCCCCATCTTCAGCATTCAACAGGATGAAACCGGTGTGACGACGCAATATAGTGTCAAACAAATAACAGACAGTTCCGATGATGGACAATTACAGTGGTTTGATGTTGGGGCGGATAATTTTTATCCAGGAGATGGCACTGACCAGACAAAATTCACGTCAAGCCTTCTGGTGGACAAGGAAATTTTTCCAAAAATACAAATCTCAGCAAAAAGCACTTGTGATGGCCGTCTGCCAAGCGATGAAGTAACTGCGATTCTAACGTTTCAGGTGGCTCAACCGTCATTTAGTGGTGACAACTATTGCTCCTTGACACTTTTAAATTCCACAACTGCTGGAAAAGTAAGGATTCATTACACGGCCGTTGATCAAAGTGGCAATCAACTTCAGGAAGGGACTGTCGAATCGGGAAGTGTAATTGACATTGCATACAAAAATGGACAAGACGTCACAATAAGTGCGACAGCGGACAACTATTATGTGACGTCGAGTGGAATAATCAGCACCAATACCTGGTTTAACACCAGCAAGTCAAGTGTTGGCACATTCTATTCTGAAAATGCGGGACACAGCAAGGTGAGTTTTGGCTTTGGTGAATCCTACATGGGATCCACTGAGTATTTGGCAATAGCAGGACGATCTTTTGTTACCCCCGTTAGTTCAAGACTGATTCCAAGTAGTCAGCCTGTATACTCTCTGCAATTTGGAATTCTTGCCGAGCCTGATGCTCAGACCGCAGCATTACAAACACCGCGTTTTTATTTTGAATCCTCATTGAGAAAAATAGTTACTCCGTATTCGATTATCCCGTGTGGCATGTATAATTATAATGTTACCAGCAGCAATTATTTATACACCAACCTGTTGACGACCAATTATGCAAACAACTTGTTGACGGTTGGCTGGCTTGAGCGTTACGGCCATACAAACTTGTATGATACAAAACAGCAGACCCTGCTTACCAATAATTCTTGGTTCAGGGATATTCAATTTACGAACGGGGACGTGCTGCTTGGGGGGTATTCGATTTGGGTTCCCGAGAATGCCACCCCAGGCATGGATCGTTACACATTGCGGCTTACAAATGCTTCGGGGACTTCCGATGGTTATCAGGCACCGGTGAAGTTTGATTTGATTACGGATGATTCGATTGACAATTTGGCAATGAAATCGGTCAAGCGTATTGAAGTCGTGGATGGGTCTGAATACAAATATCTGGTTGGAGACATTTGCCCGTATTTGTGGGTGAATACAGGGGATTTTGGGGATGGTGGACTGGACAACGCAGACGTAATGCAGGTGTTTGCTGCTGCGTGTTACAGTGAAAATGTCCCCCCAAAAAATTCGTTGATGTTTGATGCGATGGATTCGGCAGGCAGAAAGATGGATCGCTCTCTGGTTTCTCAGGATTACAGCTCTCCATATCCAGACATTGATGGCGTTGGGTATGGGGATGGAGTGATTGATGTCAATGATGTGTATGTTACCTTCCGCCGATCAATTGATCCGTCGTTGAAGCAAATTTACCGATATTGGCAAAATGGGACGAATTATGCCGTGTATACCTCTGGTGCCGCACCGGCCATCAAGCCCAGATTGGTGGCTTCAACAGGGCCTCATTCATTGACGGTTGAAGGGACAAACGTTGTGACTTCTTCCACTACAACTTATGTGCCCATCAATGTGGAGGTGGTTGGAGATGCGCCGTTACGTGTGTTCATGATGAATGCGGTTGTGACTCCATTGGATGGTTCTCCGGCTCCGGTGTCGGTCGACTTTACTGAAGTCGAGAATGTGGCTTCCGGGAATGTTTTGGGTGGGACACTTTCTTCGGATTCCTTTGCCGCCGCATGGCTGAATTCGGATGTGGTTGGAATTTCTGGAACGAATCTTCTCGGAGTGTTCAGTATTCAGTTTCCAGAAACTGTGAATTCACAATCGGCATATTTGTTGCACTTTAATCATTTCTCAGGATCGCCCAACGGAGTGGCGCTTTTGCCGGTGACAACAAATGACACGTTGATCACTTTTTCAGACCGTAAGGTTTCCAGTTGGAATGATGGCATTCCTGATTCCTGGAGACTGAAGTATTTTGGAACCGTTTCAAATGTGCTGTCGGCAGCCAGTGCCGATGCGGATGGGGATGGTTATTCCAACCTTGCAGAATATCAGGCGGGAACCAATCCTTTGGATGCCAGTTCAAAACCAGGAGTGGATTTGAAACTGACAAATTCTCATCTTGGCAACCAGACTGGTTTTAGCTTTTCGTGGCCGACAGTTACGGGACAAAACTATACCGTGGAATATGCAACTTCTCTGGTGAGCACGAACTGGACTGTGATTTCCTCTAATCTAATCGGCGATGGCTCGTTGAAGTCTTTTAACGACGGGAATGCAACAAATGAAACGCGGTTTTACCGCGTTCGCATACAATAGAGCCAAAAACAGTGGGGGGCCCCTCAGGGAAGCAAGAATCCAATTCCTTGTTGTGTAGGTCTTGATGTTAAGTGACTTTTGCAGTAATAAAAAAGGGTCATTTTTAATGAACCCTGAAGGAGTCACATACTTTCTGAATTCTGCCGAAGGCAAAGAACTCAAGGCGGGCGAATTGTTGCCAATCGTCTATGAGGAATTGCGTCGACTGGCCAGGCAAAAAATGGCGAATGAGGCTGCCGGTCATACTTTGCAGCCTACGGCACTTGTGCATGAAGCCTGGTTGCGGATTTCAAAACAACAGAATTGGGAAAATAGAGCTCACTTTTTTGCAGCCGCCGCTGAGGCAATGCGCCGGATTTTGGTGGAACACGCGCGTCGAAAACTCAGCCAAAAACGTGGCAATGGCATTAAACCAGAGTTGTTGGAAGAGGAGGATGCTCTGATTTTGGCGGTCCCCGTTGACGAGTTGCTTTCCGTGGATGAAGCGTTGGAAAAATTGGCGGTGGTGGACCATGAGGCGGCGGAACTGGTCAAGTTCCGTTATTTTGTCGGCATGACGATGGAAGAGGCTGCCGCCGCAATGGACATTTCAAAGCGAAGCGCAGAGGGGCTTTGGACCTATGCGCGCGCCTGGCTGCGCCAGGAGATACAAAAGCATTCTGGCGAGTAAGTCTCTTCTTTTATCTCTGAGCCTTCTTTAAACTTCGCCTTTTGAGGAGAACTGGTCTTCTTTGTTCTTAAACAAAAGATTGAAGGTGGTCAGTGATCCATAGCAGCGCGAGATATATTGCTGCATTTCAACCTTTTCTCCGTCACTCAATTTTTCGTGGGCATTGATTTTTTGCTCGAGCACACGCAATTGATTGCGAACGCCAACGATCTTGTGAAAGAACACTTCGAGGGGGATTTCTTTGGTTTGCAAAGTGGGATCAGACGGATGAAGAACCGCCTTGCCTTTTTGCCAGCGGAGTCCGAGTTGCTGGATGATGGTATCGTCTTTTTCCAATCCCATGCTTTTAACCATGGCACTGACAGTCTCGTCAATGAGGGTGGTCAGGGGGATGGTCAGGGCGGTGATTTCAGCCTGGGGTTCGGCTGGTTCCAAATCGCACTGATCTGGGGCAAGAGTACGCAGACCGCTGTCAAAACGGATGTCAGCCATGTGTTCGGAAAGACCTTTGACTGTTCCCAACCCGTATTCACGGTGCCGGACCTGCATACCAATGTGCATTGATTGGAGTCTCATAATTTTGAACATTTCAATGCCTTGGGAAGGAGATGAAATCAAGCACTTTCGGCGAAGAAATTTTGGTGGCATCCAGAGTATTTACAATTGAGGCATTGAGATGTGTCATGTGTTACAGTATGGTTGTAACACCATGAAAAATCCAATGCTGACAGTGCCTCAGATAATTGGGAAGGGTGTGGTGGTTGATTTTGCCAAAGGAGAGGTACAGTTTTCCAATGGAGAAAAAACCACGTTGTCCGAAAAGGAGGGAGAGCTTTTGTATTACCTGGTGGAAAACGCGGGGCGCGTTGTGTCCCGGGATGAGATTCTCTCTCAGGTTTGGGAACTGAATCCCGGACGGATTTTGACGCGTGTGATCGACATGCATGTTGCTCATTTGCGCGAAAAGCTGCGCGATAAACAGACGGGATTACTTCAAACCGTCTATGGCGAAGGGTATCAACTGGCAGCTCAACCACACTGATTTATGCTTCCTTTTACCATTCATCTTCAAGATGGTTTGCCAGTCTCAGATCAAATGATCCACGCGATTCGAAAGGCGATGATGACACGCCAGATGACGCCCGGGGATGAATTTCCTTCGGTGCGCGTTCTCAGCCAGGAATTGAGGATCAGCCCGACAACCGCACACAAGGTGGTTGCCGTTCTCAAGGATGCCGGTTATCTGACGAGCAGGCCGGGGATTGGCATGGTCGTGACTGCCCCCGAACGTCCCTCCAGGGAGCAGAGGCTTGAATGCCTGCGCCCGCTCTGCCGGCAATTGGCCAGAGAGGCACAGGAAATGGACCTTGCGCTGGAGGATGTTGTCGAAGCAATCAAACGAGGCTTTAAAGAGGCGGCACTTACCTGAAAACAAACCACTATTTTGTTCATGAAATCAATTATTGAAATTCAGAATTTAGTCAAAAAATTCAGGCACACGACTGCAGTGGACGGTTTGAATTTGAAGGTTCCCGAAGGTGGGGTGGTTGCATTTTTGGGGCCCAATGGAGCAGGAAAGACAACGACCATCAAATGTGTCTTGAACATGGTCAGGCCGGATGGCGGGGAGATTCGTGTGTTTGACAAAGACTCAAGAGATCTCGGACCTGAGGAGTTCCGGCAAATCGGGTATGTTTCAGAGAACCAGGAGATGCCACTGTGGATGACAGTGCGACAATTCTTTGACTATTGTCGTCGCATGTATCCCCAATGGGATGTGGCGTTTGAAGCAAAGCTGGCAAAGGAATTTGATTTGCCGCCGGATACAAAGCTCAAGGCACTTTCGCGTGGGATGAGGATGAAAGCGGCATTACTTTCGAGCCTTGCCTACAAGCCGCGTCTCGTGATCCTGGACGAGCCATTCAGCGGATTGGATCCTCTGGTGCGGGACGAGTTTATCCGGGGGCTTTTGGAATTGACCGAAGAGGAGGGGTGGAGTGTGTTCATATCATCGCACGATATCGAGGAAGTGGAACGTCTGGCTGACCGAGTCGTCATCATTAATCGCGGACAGCTTCAACTGGATGAGGCTTTTGAAACACTGCAATCCCGATTTCGCTCAATTGAGCTCTCACTGCCTGAAGAGATCAGACTGCGAACGGCCTTGCCGCCATCCTGGCTTAATGTGGAAGTGGCGGGACGCATTGTTCGTTTTACCGATTCTGCCTACTCCTCTGAAACGTTGGAGGCTGCGATCAAAAATAGTTTTCCACAGGCTTTGCAGTCGAGCGTTCAACCAATGTCTTTGCGGGAGATATTTATCGCGCTGGCACGGACGTATCGACTTAACAACTCATCCAAGTAATTCCATGAATCTGGCTCTTCATCAGTTCAAAACAGAAATCCGCACTTTTCGGATCTTGTGGCTTCTGTGGTTTGTATTGCTTGCACTGGACTGCGTTGTCAAGCAGTCAGGACTGGCATTGCGTGACTATAGTGACCAGAGAGACATGATGTTGCGGTTGTCTAATACGGTGAATTGGACTGTTTTTATGTTCATCCCAACATTGGTGATGCTTGGGGCGTCTCCCTCGCGTCAGGACTCGTTTTGGAGCACGAGGCCCATGCCAAAGCGGGATTTGTATTTGGGAAAGATCCTGTTTGTTTTTGTGTTTATTCTTTTGGCTGCAATTGTGCAGGAAGGAGCCTGGCTCGCAAGCAAGGGGCTTCCGTCTGGTGTGATTTTTCGAGGCATGTATGAAAGGCTGCTGTTCGCATTGCCACTAGTGGCTGGGATTATGGCTTTTGCAGCATTATGTAAGAACGTGGGGGAAGCCATCGTGGGAATTTTTGTCATTGGCGGAAGCGTGTTGTTTGGATCCTTGCTTGTAATCAATTGCGTGAATTATTTTACAAGAACACTGTTTATTGAAGAAAGCGTTTCGCTATATCTTACGGTATTCTGGCTTTACTCCTTGGCTCTGATCGTAACGGCAGTTCTGAATGCGCATTGGCACTGGTCTGTGCCAGTGAAGTGGGGGCTCTGCATCGCGGCAGGATTTGCTGTCATCTTGGGATTTGGCCACAACGTTAAGAAAAATGAGATTATTGACAGCATGGATCCTAAGCTGGCCGCAGAGATTTCCCAAATGCCCGTCTCGGTAGTTCCATTCATCGAAACACATCAGGACCACAAGCAAATGGAGGCTGTCAAATGCGATGTGGTTGCTAATATTCCTGACTTGCCGAAGGACTGCACGATTGAGTGGAATGGGGATTTTACAACTCTCAAATTTGCATCCGGAAAGTCTATTGAATTTTATAATTCATCATATAAATCCCGGTTCCTTGTTCCCAGTCAACCGGCCCCTGTCAGTGGAAATGCGATTCCGCTTTCCCGCTTGATGGGAACCAACGTGCTTTTTATGGGAAGCTGCGATAATTGGGATTCCAGCAAATGCCAATTGTTTTCAAGCGTTGTTGCTCAGGGGCGTCTTTCACAGAAGATGATGTTGGAGGGGGACTTGAGGGGGGACATTTTTCGCTGGAAAAAAGTGGGATTGCTTCCCTTGAAAACGGGGGCAATAACTAATGATGACGGCTTTCAGATTAAGGTTGAAAGTGCAACAAATTTCACTACCAGCGCTAATCTTGGGAGGGTTGTAATCCAACTCAAAGTCATGGGCCCCAGCCTTCGCACCACATCAGAATGGCGGTATCTCTCTTATCCTGATTGGCCCAATAGACAATATGCATTCCTGATTTTTAATTCAAAAAAGGCGATGGCAGTTGCAGCGGATGGAACCAGCAAAGCGGAATCAATAGTCATGCCCAGCGCATTTGAAGAACGTTTATTGACACTCCCCTTTGGACTCCAAATGGAGCCTCAGAAATTCATTAAGGATTTCAAAGCGGGTGAATACTTCCTGATGATACTCAAGTGCGAATATTTGGGGCAGTTCAAACATCATTGGAAATTGGCTGATTTCACTTTGCCAAAAGGCACTCTACAGGTTGTCAATGGAGGAAACACAGCAATGGAAGAAAAGGCCTATGAAAAGAAACTGCTGGCCATGAAAGACCCCGGAGATTCCCGGGTCGAAGCTGGACACTATTTGAGTGAAATTCTGTGTTATCTCGAAAGTTATGGGGATTTGACCGATGCGGAACGCATGGCTTGGTTGCCAAAATTGGAAAAATTAATGCCCAGGCAACTGCCCCTCTTGTTGGATGCTCTCTCAATGTCAGAAAAGACGACCAAACTCCTGTTGAACTGTATTAGTAAAGGGGCCATGGAAAATCAAAAAGGAGAGATCATCGAAGCGTTTCGTCAGAATCCCAGGCTTGCCGCCGTGATTGCGGAAAGAGGTTGGAATGAGGCCGCGATGCCCGTTTATAAATACTATCTGGACAGTCCGGTTCCTTTGGCCAGCGAGTTGTTTGTCGGACTCCGAGATGCTCATCAAAGTCTTCCAAGATTGCTGCATGAAATTGAATTCAGCCAGGCATGGGGAGATATACTGGAAATGGATAACATTGCCAATTCCCTGCCAGATGCACAGAAACAGCTTGATCCCCTTGTGGGGCGGATGTGGAAAAAACGGAAGGCGGACTTCTATGTCTCGGGCCATGACGGTCCTGATGTGGCCCTGCAAATGCAATTTTCGAAGGAAATGTTGTTGTCAATTCAGCATGGCAATCGAGAGGCGTTTATGCGCGCATGGCAAATCATCGAACTTATAAATCCAGCATGGGTAACGGCTGATTGTGGTGGTCTTGGAAGAGTCGTGGTGGTGGGGCTGGCAAATGGTTCTTTGGTGGAAAAATTGGCTAAACACAAACCGGAAGATTTTGTTTATGCACCAGATGAACGTTGTTTTGTTCTGAAACAAAATCCTGAAACAACCAAATAGAAGTCATGAACCTTGTTTTACTTCAATTAAAGACGGATTACAGGCGGTTTCGCTGGTGGCTGGTGGCGTTTTGGATATTACTGGTCATTTTCAGCGTTTTTCGACCATATTTCCATGTTCTCCAGGCCGATCCGGTGACAAGAATTGGGCAGATAATTAACAGTTCTCTCCCTGGATATATATATATATTAGGTGTATTGATTTGTGTGCGATTGATTCAATCTGATCCACTGGTGGAGACAAACGCGTTCTGGATGGGGCGTCCGATTCGGAGAGGGCATTTGATGACAGCAAAGACGTTGTTCGTTGTTTTGTTTTGTTTATTACCCTGTCTCGTTGCGTGGAATATTTCCTGGTGGCTGGGATTGAATCTTGTTTTTAAAGAGTGGTTGCAGTGCCTTCGTGACTTTACATTCATGTTTCTGCTTTATGCACTTTTCCCGATGGTCCTTGCCGCGATGACTCCAAAGTTTAGCTATTTCATCATCCACGTCGGAGTATTTTTTGTGACATTGGTGGGCGCTGCTGTGATATGGGAATATTTGGCTGGAGGAAATCATTTTACGTCTGTTCTGCAACAGGAACGTGAAACCAGAGATTATTGGCTTAACGTCATGATGGGGTGTTGTGTGGTTTTGGCGTGGCTCGCTCAATTCAGGCGTAACGGGCGAATGCTGGCATATATTATTTGGGGGGTAAGTTTGATCTTGTTGCCTTTACTTCAGAAAATCACGCCCTACGAGATGTTGCCTTTCAAACCAGAGCCTATCCCCAATGCCTCATGTGTCTCAGTGCAGGTTTTGACAAACAATCAAGTTGTCCCATTTGATCATCTGGTTGTTGGAACGCATATAGGTGTGACTGGCGTGAAGTCAAACCAGGTGGCAATAGCGGATTCATTCATTGGCGATTTCTATTATGACCAGTATAAAAACGGTGAATCGCCGGTAATAAAATGTATTGCTGGCGGAAATGGCGCGCAAGTGAGGGAGGGGTGGTACATGAAAATTCAATCAAGCCTGCCAAGCAATGTTGTCTGGTTTTCCAAGTTAAATTCTCATTCCACAAAGCTTTTCACAATGGTTACCAATCTTCCCCCGCAAGCTCTTGAAGGGGATAAGGGGAGGTTTACAGGAGAGATGGATTTAAAGATCTATAATATAGACAAAGTAGCCGATGTTCCGATAACAACCAAATCTTTCATAACGAGTGATGGGCGGCGCTATTGGATTGAAATGACAATGGTGGACGACGTGGGCATTACTTTCTATATGAAGGTGCAAAGCTATCCTGCATTTATGTCTCAAGGAGTGGATCAGAATGACAAGCAACATTGTTATGTCCTGTATAATCCAGAATTGAGCGAAGCGATTTTCTGTCTTGTTCCTGAGGAGAAGACCAGGGTGGTTGTTAATGGGGGGGTGACATATATCCGTTGTGTTACATTTAATTATCCAATTCTACGCAGTAAACTAGTCGGTGGTTCCTTTGAGAAATGGTTGGAGGGAACGCGCCTTCTTGCTTACCGTGTGGAAATCGATTCAAAACTTCACCAAAATTTTAAAGTGAACAATTACGTGTTTGAGATGGACCGGTCACATCACTGGAACAAAAACACGAAGGGGAAAAGGTAGAGTCTGAAGTGGATCAAATAGTGGGAGATAGGAGATGACAATGAGACCGCGTGTGAAATCCGTCTGTTGTTTCATCAATCGCGGCACACTGGAACACAAGGTATTCTCTCAGACCGGAAAGGATCACTTCAGATTCTACCAAACCTATTTCAGGCTACTGAAAAAACGTTGCCAACGGGGTAGAAAATAACGGCTGCGATCAAAGGAAAGAACGATGCTTTTGGCTTGGCCGACAATTTGTTTGCGGGGAACCGGTCCGAAGAATCGGGAATCAAAACTATTGTCACGGTTATCACCCATCATGAAATAACTGTCTGCTGGAACGGTAAGAGTCTCAAAATTACGGCGTGCAAGTCTGCTGGGAATGACCATGACGGCATGGTCCCGAGAGTTGGTGATGCTTTCTGTTGCGAACAAGGCGCTGGCTCGGTCTTCCGGTGGAAGATCGGCGCTGATTTCAGAGGGAAGTGGTCCGTATTGGGCACGAACCCCGTTGACCGTAAGCTCTTCGTTCTTCATTTCAATTCGGTCGCCCGGAAGGCCGATAACCCGCTTGACCAGTCGTGTTCCGTCATGCGGGGAATAGAAGACGACAATGTCACCCCGTTTTGGATTGCTCCACTGAGCCAAATGCCAGGTGGTGTAAGGAACTTTCAAGTCGTAGGCAAGTTTGTTTACAAGGATGCGATCTCCTTCAACAAGAGTGGGACGCATGGAACCAGAAGGAACATCGTTCCAGTCTGCAATCGCAGAGCGAAGCGCAGTCATCACGAGAATGATCACCAAAAACGGTTTCCCAGTCTGAAGCCAGAATCGGACCAGACGGGCCTTTACTTGTGGCACGGTCATTATCATCCATGATTGGACAATGAATTTGTTTTTTCGTTCAGGGGGTCAGTCTGCCTGTGATTTGAACTGGACAAATTGACACGAAATGGCCACCCTTTTTTCAGTTACACAATGCGCGAGCCGATTCAATTCAGCGGACGATCACCATCCCAAACCCTTTTAGGATGCTTTAGAAACGATTGTCTTCTGTTTTTGTCACCGGTTTGCGCCTTACACACTTAACCTCAAGAAGATCAAATCTTTAATATTATGCAGTTAACACGCCGTCATTTTATCGGGAGCACCGTTCTGACCGCTGCTGCGCTTGGAATGTGTCCCACAGCATGGGCAAAAGGAAAATCAAAAATCAAAATCGCCGTTCAACTCTATTCAGTTCGCGATGACTGCGGCAAAGACTTTGATGCTGCCCTGGAGAAGATTGCCAAGATGGGTTTTGAAGCAGTTGAATTTGCCGGTTATTATAAGTATGGCGACAAGCCAAAGGATTTGCGCAAACGCCTTGATGACCTCGGCCTCAAGGGAGTCAGCACTCACATTGGCACGGGCAGTCTGCGTGGGGATGCCTTGAAGAAGACCATTGAATTTGGTCAGGAAGTTGGCATCAAGTATCTGATCGTTCCTGGCGATGGCGACTTTACGAATCACGAAAAGAGCAAGGCACTGGCTGAAACCTTTAACATCACCGCGGAAGCTCTCAAACCTTTGAACATGGCCTGCGGTTACCATAATCACACCCACGAATTCGAAAAGGACGATGGAGTGACCTACTTTGATCTGTTTGCACAACGCACATCCAAGGACGTCGTGTTGGAGCAGGATTGTGGCTGGACTGCCTACGCGAAGCTCAATCCAGTTGACCTGATTAAACGCTATCCGGGCCGCTTCGGGGTTCAACACTTCAAGCCCACTGTGGTTGAAGCTGACAAGGACAACAAAGACAAGAAAGCCTACATTGGTCAGGACTCTGTTGATTGGGTGGCCGTGCTTGCTGCTTCACGTAAAATTGGCGGCACAGAATATGCCATTATTGAGCAGGAAGTCTTCCCAGACAACAAACCTCCGATGGAATGCACCGCCATTTCCCTGGCTGGATTAAAGAAGATTTGGTAATTCAATTTAAGTTAATCGAGAAACGGATGCGCCTTTGCGGCGTATCCGTTTTTTATTGGGTCATTTGAGTTCAATGGAAGCGTTGGGTTTTGAGTGACACTTGGAGATTGTTCCGTTATGCTTTGGCGTAGATGGTATATGAAAACTGTGAGTCTTAATGCGTGTCTGATGCTCTGCGGAATCGTCCTTTTGACGGGATGCCAGACTGTGGTTGTGAGCGACAATGCCATTGTCAAAAAAGAGACGGCACCTTCTGCATATTCTGAAACCCTTTATGAGAAGGTGATCAAACTGAGCTTGAGCCATCCCCGTAGCTCAGATCCCAAATTTACGCTTCTCTCTGTGGATAAGGATTCCAAGACTGCGATCAAATTGGATTCAGGTGTTGTCATAAAAACGACACCAGGACAGTTCTTTGCCTGCAAGGAATTTGGCGATATTGGATTGGAACTAGTTTCTGCGTCTCCGAAAAGTGGTAAGGCTGTTTTTCGATACAGATGGTGTGAAGTTAAAAGAAATAGGCGTTAATGGCATTCTTTGCAGAGGACGTGTGGGCTTGGATTTTTTTGCAGTGTTTGTAGAGCAGGTAGCGTGGTGTCGATATCTTTCCTTTGAACGCTGTTTTGTCTTCCCAAGGTTTTTGTCAAAAGGGTGAGATAAAAAACGGGACTTTTTCCAACTTTCCTGTATTTAAAAGCCATGCACGCGTTTCAAAAACAATTCATATCTGCGCTTCCGTTTGCTGTTTCTTTGTTTTGCGGAGTAATGTCTCTTTCTGCGGGAACGGTGGCGTTGTCATCTTTGGACCTGAGTCAAATGACCACAGGTTGGGGAAAAGCCTCAGCCGATCACGATGTGGGAGGCGGTCCGTTGACCATTGACGGCAAGGTTTTTGAGCACGGAGTTGGTTCGCACGCCGCTAGCAAGATGCGAATCGACCTTGGGGAAAATGCAAAACGTTTTACTGCACAAGTGGGGTTGGATGATGCTTCGGAAGGACGCGGGAGTGTGGAGTTTATTGTTTCTGGTGATGGACGGGTGCTTTGGAGAAGCGGCATTCTCAGGGGAAACAATCCGGCAAAGGCTGTGGATGTTGATCTAACAGGAATCAAAACACTTATGTTGCGTGTCAATGATGGTGGGGACGGCGTTAGCTATGACCATGCGGACTGGGCCGAAGCCCAGATCGAAATCAAGGAGGGAACCCCGGCTCCCACCGCATTGTCCATTGATCAATCGGTTCATTTGTCCATGAAAACATGGTCGCTGGACTTTGAAGTGGGCAGTGACGACCGCCTGTATCAGCGAATGCTGGAGTCAGGAAAGGACCATCGTCCACAACGTGGAGATGAAGCCTATCCGCAGGCTGGTGACGGTTACATTTGGGAGCCTGCATTACAAGTGACCCATGCCGATGGCAATACATCCACTGCGCTTTTGTTCGAAGGAGTTGAACGTAACAAGGAAGCCGAGGGGCGTGAATTGGTAAAGATCAAATTGGCCGATCCCGCCTATCCATTCCAAGCCACGCTCTGTTTCCGTGTTCACCATGATCTGGATCTCATTGAAGAATGGACAGAAATCTGCCACGAGGAATCAGGCCCCGTGAAGCTGGAACGGATGGCATCCACAGCGTTGTCCCTGCCGGCGCAAAATGTTTTATTGACACATTTTCATGGAGATTGGGCGGATGAGATGAATCCGGTGTCTGAAACCCTGACGCCAGGGACAAAAATACTGGACTCAAAAATCGGTGTGCGCGCGCACCAGTTCGGGAATCCCTCCTTTTTGATTTCGTTTGACGGTCCTGTCAATGAAACGTCGGGGCGCGTGTTGGCGGGATCACTTGCGTGGTCCGGCAGTTTTCAGTGCGCGTTTGATCACACAGGCCAGCGCATTCGTGCGTTGTGCGGAGTGAATCCCTATGCGTCCGCTTACACGTTGCAACCAAAGACCCCATTTGTAACGCCGGTAATGATCTGGGTTTGGAGTTCCAAGGGCGCTGGCGAAATGAGCAGCAAGCTCCATGCTTGGGCCCGGGATTTTGGTTTTCGTGATGGACACGAAGTGCGTGCCACCCTGTTGAACAATTGGGAGGCAACCGGTTTCGATTTTGATTTCCAGCGGATAGCTGACCTTTTTGAACCTGCCAAGAAGTTGGGGGTTGAACTGTATCTGCTGGATGACGGCTGGTTCGGAAACAAATATCCCCGCATCAATGATCATGCCGGTCTGGGGGATTGGGAACCCAATCATGAGCGTTTTCCGAACGGCATGGCACCTCTCGCCCAGGAGGCTGTAAAAACCGGCATACGCTTCGGAATCTGGCTGGAACCCGAAATGGTGAACCCGAGGAGCGAACTGTTTGAAAAGCATCCTGATTGGGCAATCCGTCAGCCAAAACGTGAATTGGAATTGCAACGCAACCAGTTGACATTGGATTTGACTCGCCCTGAAGTTCAGGAGTTTGAGTGGTCAATAATCAAAAACACCCTCAGTGTTCCAGACATTAGCTATGCCAAGTGGGATTGCAATCGTTACCTGACCCAGCCGGGTTCCTCCTACCTTGGAGCGGATCGCCAGTCCCATCTTTGGATTGATTATGTTCATGCGCTTTACGCTTTGATGGACCGAACAGCAAAGGCATTTCCAAAGACCGAACTCATGTTATGTTCCGGTGGTGGCGGTCGTGTGGATTATGGAGCATTGCGGTATTTCCATGAGTTTTGGCCCAGTGACAACACGGACCCTGCACGCCGTGTGATCATGCAGTGGAATTACTCATACTTCTTCCCCGTAATGACGCTTTCCAGCCACGTGACGCATTGGGGAAATCGTCCGATGCACTTTGCCTGCACTGTTGCGATGAGCGCCAGATTTGGCATGGATATTGACCTTGCCAAACTGCCAGATGAGGACAAGGCCATTTGTGCCGGAGCCATCAGCGCATATAAGAAAATTCGCGATGTGACCCATTTGGGCGAACTTTATCGCCTGGAGAATCCCAATGACGCCGTTCGTGGGGCAATCAACTTCGTGTCAAAGGACCGCTCTCGCGCCGTGTTATTTGTGTTTCAATTAAAGGATGGCCAGGCTTTGCCTGCGCGCCCCCATGGGCTCGATCCGGCGAAGAAATATGTGGTTCGCGAGCTTAACCCCGCGCCAGGACGCGCTGCCATTCCTCAGGAAGGAAAAACACTTACCGGCGAGGAATTGATGCGCGACGGTTTAGTGCCGTCGTGCTCCAAAGCGCTTGAGGCATGCGCAATCGAATTGGGCAACTGATTGGCGCCGGGTTTTGGGTGGCTACATCCCGATGATCTGGTAGCCGCAGTCGACAAAAATTGTCTGGCCGGTGATGGCGCTTGCGCCGTCACTGGCAAGGAATACCCCAGTGGCGCCCAGCTCTTCGGGAAGCAAGTTGCGGCGCAAAGGCGCGTGAGCTTCGTATTGCTTGAACATGTCTGTAAATCCACTGATGCCGCGGGCAGCCAGGGTGTTGACGGGGCCTGCACTGATGCAGTTGACACGGATTTTTTTGGGGCCCAAATCAGCCGCGAGATAACGCGCACTGGCTTCCAAAGATGCTTTTGCCACGCCCATCACGTTATAATGAGGAATGACCTTTTGAGCCCCATAGTAGGTCATGGCCAAAATGCTTCCACCTTCGGGCATCAACGGAGCCGCTCCACGGGCTAGCGCCACCAGGGAATAGGCGCTGATGTTCTGAGCCAGAAGGAAATCTTCACGTGCCGTCTCAATGAAGTCATTTTCCAATGCTCTTCGAGGGGCAAATGCTACGGAGTGGAGCAAAAGATGCAGTTTTCCATACTTCTTCGCCACTGTCTTAAAAACCCGGTCGATTTCCGCATCTTTCGTCACGTCACAAGAAAGGAGCAGCGTATCTGGACCGAACGTGGAAACCAGCTCTTCGACATTCTCTTTGATGCGCTCACCTTGGTAGGTGAACGCGAGGGTTGCTCCGGCGTTTTTCCACGCCTGAGCAATGGCCCATGCAATGGAACGTTTGTTTGCAACGCCGAAGACCAAACCGATCTTACCTTTTAACATCATACATGTTGAGGGTGGTTCAGATTGGACAGTTGTCAAGGTCGATAAGCATTACAGAAACGGTGGTAAATCATCTTAAATTATTTATTATAAAATACTTACAATAGAAATGGAGTGATTTACAGGTGAAGTAATCAAGGGGATACTTTCTTCGAAACTATGCAGAAAAAAGGGATTGCCCTCTCGAATTGGATGGGAGTGGGCAGAATTGCCTTGGACAATCTGCCGGGTTTTTATTTATTCTCCACCCCATGACTGAGAAGAAAAGCACGCCTGCCGAACTTGGATTTTCCATGCCAGCCGAATGGGACCGCCACGAAGCCACATGGCTTGTCTGGCCGCAAAACCCTGCGGATTGGCCGCGCAAGATCAGCACCATCCGCTGGGTTTATGGTGAGATTATTCGCAAGGTGTGCCCCGGTGAGAAAATTCGATTGCTGGTGAATTCTAAGACCAGTGAGACAGCCGCTCGCCGGTGTTTAACCCATGTGGGCATCGACCTTTCAAGGGTGGAATTTATCATTCATCCCACCAATCGCGGTTGGTGTCGCGATAGTGGTCCCATTTGTGTCAAACGGGTGGGAGACAAGCCCGAAACGGCATTTGTCCATTTCCACTTTAACGCCTGGGCCAAATATCCCAACTGGGATAAAGACCGCACCGTGCCAGAGATGGCTGCCCAACACGTCGGTAAACAGCTTTTCAACGCCGAGTTGGCTGGTCGGGATTTTATTCTCGAAGGTGGTGCAATTGATGTGAATGGCAAGGGCTCGATCCTGGCCACGGAAGAATGTCTTCTGGATACCAAAACTCAGGTGCGCAATCCCGGCTTGGGGCGTGCGGAATACGAGGCTGCACTGAAGAGTTTTCTGGGAGTGACAAATGTTTTGTGGCTGGGCAGCGGCGTTGTCGGTGATGATACGCATGGCCATGTGGATGATATTTGCCGTTTTGTTAATCGCAATACGGTTGTGCTGGCCCAGGAGAGTGATTCAAACGACATCAACTATCGACCGCTGGCGGAGAACCGGGAACGACTGGAGGGATTGCGCTTGGAAGATGGATCAAAAATCGAAGTCGTTCCACTGCCGTTGCCCGCGCCCATATTCTATGATGGATACCGGTTGCCTGCCAGCTACGCGAATTTCTACATTTCGAATGCGGCTGTGATTGTTCCGACTTTCAATGATCCAAATGATCGGATCGCTTTGGGACGATTGGCTGAGCTTTTCAAGGACCGACCCGTAATCGGAATTCACGCGGTGGATTTGGTTCTTGGTTTTGGCACACTCCATTGCCTGAGCCAACAACAACCTGCCGTTTAGAATAATCAAATTTTGTAATTCAACTCAGGACAGAACCAAAGATTTTTGGGATGCGGACAATTGTAATGCAGTTGGTCTGTCTAGATGGTTTATTCATTCTGTCACGATTTTCATTAAACCGTAACGGCGGAGAGTCCATTCATTTCCGCTTGTTTTTGCTCATTCGATCACAGTCATAATCTAAATTTGTGGTTGTACCACTTACAACCACATACCAGCTTGACCAATAGCGGCGTCGCACATAATTGCGATCCAATTTTAATATCGGCCCAAAAAAGTGTTTTTGCCAGAGAGGGAGATATGCCCCCACAACATAAAATTCGCTTGTTCCTTGAGGTGTTTTTTAACACCACAGTAAGAAATTTGTTTACGAACAGAGATAAGGTAACCTGCAATATATAACATGAGGATGATACAAATCGCAAATGTCGCCTTTTGCAGGAATTCATAAAACTTGGATTTCATAAACGTAATTGTGTTATTGCGATTTATTTGAAGGATGTGAAATCGTTTCGTCCCGGCAGTTATTATTTGCTCTAAGCGTGTTTATAGAACTGTATTGTATTTTACACCGTAAAATAGAATATGTTTCGAATAAGGAAGGGATAAGTTTTTAGAAAATTTCTACTTCAATTTGGTGAATATCACTTGCCACTCAGCAAGGCATTTCCTGAACTTCGATTGCGAATTTGTAAATTGTTCCTCACTTTTCGCAGCAGATAAGCTCATCTCCTTTGCATTGGTACAAAAAACAACCCGGGGACACACATCCCCGGGTGCTTGGCACAGGTCCGCCAGACAACCCAGCGAGACCTAAATCAACTCAAAGACTATTGTGTCTTGAGCAGGAAGAACTGAGCCGAGTTGGTCGGCGAGATTGGCAGGGTGGCACTGTAACTACCCTTGCTATCAAAGGTTCCCGTGGCGATCGCTGTCCATGAGGACAGAGGAGCAGTCACGTTTGTCGATGTCAGCCAGGTGAAGCTCCCATTCGGAGTGCCACCAGTGATGTTAATGATGGCGTTTCCGTTGGAGTAGACCGGCATGCTGAGTGTAGGTCCACTGGTGACAACAGTCGTGGTGGAACCGAAGACCTGGATTTCATTATAACCAGACCAGCCGTTTTCACCGGCAGGTGAGGTGAAGTCGAACTTCAGGTTGGCAACATTGGCAGCCAGATAAGAGCCGCTAGCAGAAGTCAATACAACGCGCGTCGAGGATTGAACTGTTCCAGGCAATGTCGGGTTGACGTTGACAGATGTCAGCGCGATGAAGTTTGTCGGATCATCGGAGGTTGAATACAGGATCGTGTAGGCCTGCTGATCTCTGCCTGCATCAGACCACCCACCGTAAACGGTGATGTTGCTGATGGTTGTTGCATTGGCAAAGGTGTAGACGATGTTCTTTGCACCAAGGCCACTGCCGAGAGAGGCGGCAGATGGTGTGGCATTGCCTGGAGGATTCTCAAACCCGAAGAGTCCATCAGTAAGAACCACTTCGCCACCACAACCTCCGTTTGTAGTGCTACCGGCTCCAATGGAGCTGGGGACTTGTCCGGCAATCAGGCTGCCTGTAGCAAATGTCCACGTCGGTGAGAATTTTCCGGAGTTTGTTCCAGTCTGAGTCGCAACGGTTGTTAGAATACCATCAACGGCTGTGGGTTGATTATTGACTGTCACCACGCAGGAGCTGGTTGTGAGTGAACCAAGGCTGTTCTTGGCAGTGAGAGTGTAGGTGCCTGCATCAGTGGCTTTGAGATTTACCAAAACCAGATTCTGACTTGTTGCATCAGCAAGATCTTTTCCGTCTTTTTGCCATTGATAAGTCAGTGGCAATGCACTGGCGATTTTTGCACCAGTGATCGTGATTGTTCCACCGAGAACATCAGATGCGGTGAATGGAACGATATCAGCCATCATGATTGGCGCCACATTGACAGCGGCTGAAGATGTTCCGAAGATTTGAATTTCTCCGTAGCCAGAATATCCGTTTTCACCCGCAGGACTTGTGAAGTCGAATTTGACTTTCACGACGTTCTTTGCAAGCACAGAACCTGTTCCTGGAGTGATTGTCAGACGATCTGTTGTCCGGGTGCTGCCAGGAACGTCTGGATTGTAGTCTGCTGCGGTCAGCAGAATGAAGGTATTTGGATCGGAGGCAGTGGCGTAATAAACAGAGTAGGCCTGTTCATCGCGACCATTGTCGGTCCATCCCGCAAATGTAATAATGCTGCTCAGGTCAATGCCGAAACCATTGCCTAATGTGGTGTAAACCAAGTAGGTGCCCTGAGCGGAACCGCAGGTTGCCAACGTTGAATTGTCACCACTTCCAACGTAACCGAACGCGTTGTCAGTGAGTTTCAAAACGCCACCAGCACCTTCTGTTGTGAAGGTGCCACTGCCCACTGAACTTGGAGCCTGTCCAGCAATGATGCTGTTTGTGTTGATTGCCCATGTGGGGGTGAGTTTTGAAGTAAGGGTTGTTGTTTGAGCTGCACAAGCAACTAGAACTCCGCTTTCATTGGCTTGAGGAACATCGTTCACAGTCAAGATGCACTGACTGCTGGTGGTTATTCCAACAGCGTTAATGGCATTTAGAGAGTAGGCACCTGAGTCTTCAAATTTTAGATTTTCCAACGTCAGGTTTTTATTTGTGGCTCCAGAAATGTCTGTGCCGTCTTTCTGCCATTGGTAGGTGAAGGGCAGGGCGCTATCAAAGCTTGCACCCAAAATGGTGAACTCGCTGCCAACCACATCACTGGCCGCAGATGGAGTGATGTCTGAAGAGAGGATTGGGGCGATGCCCATTGGAGCAGATGCTTTTCCCAAAAGCTGGATTTCAGCATAGCCCGAGTAACCATTTTCACCGGCAGGACTTGTGAAGTCAAATTTGACTTTGACAACATTCGTTGCAAACACAGAGCCAGTGCCAGGTTTGACTGTAACACGATCGGTTGTCTTTACACCGCTGGCAACATCCGGATTGAAGTCCACATAGGTCAAATAAATGAATGTTTGTGGATCGGAAGCCGTGGCGTAATAGATGGCATAGGCTTGTTCATCGCGACCCTTGTCTGTCCATCCTGCGAACGTGACGATGTTGCTCAGATCAATTCCGTAGCCGTTACCCATGGTGGTGTAAACCACGAAGGTTCCCTGAGCAGAACCGCATGTTGCAAGAGTTGAATTGTCACCGCTGCCAACAGCGCCAAAGGAGCCATCCGTGAGGAAGGAGACGCCGCCAGCGGATTCAGTGATGAAGCTGCCGTTGCCAACAGCAGTGGGTTGTTGTCCGGCAATGAGACTATTTGTGTCAATTATCCATGTGGGAGTGAAACGATCTGAAGTTCCTGTCTGACCTGCGTAAGAGACCAGCATTCCGTTTTCGTCTGGAGATGGAGCGTCATTAACCGTTACGGTGCAGGAGCTAGTGGTTGTGCTGCCGGAAACGTTGGATGCTTTCAAACGATAGGATCCGGCATCGGTGGATTTCAGAGGGCTGAGAACCAGAACGTTGCTGGTGGCTCCTGAGACGTTAACGAAGCCGCTGCCCTTATCAACCTGCCATTGATAAGTCACGGCGGTGTCGCTGCTGAAAGTGGCTGCTAAAATGATGGAACTGCCCACAACGTCGACTGCTGTCGATGGGCGAATGTCAGAGGAAATGATGGGAGCGGAGGCCGAGGCTTTTCCAAACACTTGGAATTCACTGTAGCCATTATAACCGTTTTCAGTTCCGTGCTCCTTGTCATTGAAGACGAATTTCACGGCATAGACGTTTTTGGCCAGTACGCCACTTGTAGGAATAATGGTCGAACGTCCGGAAGATTGGACGTGAGAGGATGGCAGGGTTGATTCGCTGGTGTCCGGATTGAAGTAAACGGAAGCAATTGCATTGAAGACATCCGGGCTCGCCACAGTGGAGTAGGAGGCAATATAAAACTGTTGGTCACGGCCATTATCACTCCAACCACCGTAGGCAACAATTTTGCTCACATCGTAACCTGTCTTGGAAGTGGGGAGCACGTAAGTGATGGTTGTGCCACCAGCACTATTTCCGCAGGTAACATAATCAGGGCTGCCATTGCCTGATGGATAGAGAGTGCCGGCTGAATCGTCGGTCAGCGCATTGACCGTTCCACTGCCACCAAGGCTAAAGGATGAGCCATCATAAACAGTTGAGGACGAGGGAGTCAAACCGGAGATCAAGCTGCCGGTTTCCACATTCCATGGAGGAGTGAAGGAAGTCGTGCCGCCGTAACCAAATTCGCTTTCAAAGTTGATAATAATACCGTTTGTGGCCAGAGGAGCATCAAGGATGACCAGAGTAGCATCGGAAGTGTTGGTTGTCCCTTGAGCGTTGGAAGCGGAAACACTGTAGATGTCAGCTGAAGAGTAGTCGACATTGGTAAGAGTCAAAGTGGAATTTGTGGCACCATCAATTGGGGAACCGCTTCTATTCCATTGATAAGTAATTGGCTGAGTGCCTTGGATGTTTGCCTTGAACGTGACTGAACTGCCGGGATCGATCCATGCATAGGCAGGGGTGATGTCGCCCACTACAGAAGGCGCGCCAGTGATTGCCGTGATGGATACAGCAGAGCTTGTAGATTTGCTGCTTGAGTCTGTGACGACCACCCGGTATTGAACTGCCTGAGTGCCGAAGCTGGACGTATCAATCACATAATTTGTACTGGTGGCTCCAGAGATATCGCTGAAAGTTCCAGTTCCCTTGTCTGTCTGCCATTGGTAGGTGAATGGAGGTGTTCCAGAAGGATCTTCGGACAATGTGACTGTCGTTCCCTTGTAGACCACATTGGTTGGAGAAACTGTTGGAGGAAGTGCCGTTACAGTTGCTGATGCAGCGGTGGCATCCAAGCGAACGTTGTCGAAGATGAAGTCAGATCCGCTGACACCCTCTAATAGAATGGTCAAGACTCCGCTGGCTTGTTGACCTGTTGCAAATACCACAGAAGCTTCATTGAATGTTCCAGCATCCATTGCTGTGGTATCGACTAGTGTGGCTGCAAGAAGTTTTCCAACTGGAGTGCTTCCATTGACCAACCCAAAAAATCCGTTACCGCCTGCTCCAGTTAGCGAATGGCCATAGGCAACTGTTAATGTATAGGTCGTGTTCGATTGCAAATTCCCGACATTCACCCAAGCGAAGGACACCAGAGTGGTCATATCCATTGTGAGATAATTCGTACCACTTGCAGGTCCGGGCAAACCGAGTGAATCATCCGTCGTATTCAGAAAATTATCATCCGTTGGGTTGAAGCTGGCTATGCTGCCACCAGCAACAGACCATCCGGGAATTCCTCCGGATTGACCGTTTGTCAGCGTGACGCTTTCAAACGAGGAGTTTGTTATGGTTATTGGAGTTGCAGAAGCAATTCCAGCAAAGGCGGTTATGGCTGCCGCTGCAGCCAATAGACTCTTGCTAATTGTTCGAGGTTGCATTGTATCGTCTGAATTATTTGACGTGGAAACAGTCAAAGACTATCCCCATGCCGGGTTGTTTAGTGTGTCAGGCCGCATTTATACGCCAAATTATGGAAAATGTCCATCCCCTGAGATGATAAAAATTGCATCACCATAATAGGGGATGGTCAAATTCTTTCATAAACTCGCAAACATTTGGATACTTTTGCTCATTAAAGTTCAAATCTGTTCGAAAAATTTCATTTTTTAGGATTTCAGACAGTTTTGAGACAAAAAGTCAATAATTCTCGTTCTTTGACTCTGATTAGAAATGCAAAGTTTTGAAAGTATTCTCTTAATTTTGAGCAACCATTGCTTTTACAAGTATTTCACTGGAAAGGCACAATAAACTGTGTCAAGTAATTTTCATCAATTCCATCTGTGAATATTCTTGAGTTTTTTTGTCGTATACTAATTAATTCAAACAAGAAAGGAATGGCATAAAATGATTACTTCCCCATCAGGCGAGGTTGTTTTGTTTCGCGGTAGTGTCAAAGGGTTCACCTTGATCGAACTGTTGGTTGTCATTGCCATCATCTCCATTCTTGCGGGCATGCTTTTGCCCTCTCTTGCAAGTGCAAAGGCCAAGGCCCAGTCCGTATCTTGTGCCAACAATATGAAACAGTTGGGGATTGCTGCAATGACGTATGCAGTTGACAGCTCTGACTGGCTGAATCCCCTGGAAGATTATTATCCCACGGCAGATGGAACGCTGGTGGAAGCAACCTACCGTTATATTTTATGGGACCATGTTGGGCACAATCCAAAGGTTTTTGATTGTCCATCAGAAAGAGTTGCCGTGTATGCCGATGGGCTTTCGGAATCAGACGCCATGTATGGGGGGCTTACTCGCGATTCCAGCATGGATTGGTCTCGTCTTTACGGAGTGCTTCATCCATACGAGCGTTGGAATGCCAGCGGGATTGGTATTGCCGGAGCGCATTGGAAACGAAAAAAAGATCCCAACGTGGCTTCCAAACCCCGGACCATGCCATTCGGGCGACCTACTTCATCTGGTTATCTGGAGGGATTGTCCAAATTCACTGAAATCTCGGCTCCATCGAAATTAATTTGGTTTGGCGATGGTGGCAGCGGAACGTCCACGTTATGGGCTGATGACAATTGCTGGATCAAGTCCACTGCAACGGCGAACAATCAACAAAACGATCCGGGATTCAACCGCTTGCTTCAGGATGATTACGGATGTCGCCGTCATAACAACAAGGCAAACTACACTTTTGCCGATGGACATGTTTCTCTATACAACGCGAACGATTTGAGGTGCGATATGGGGGAATGCTGGTGGTCCTTGAAGATTAATGTTCACCAGACAGTTCAATAGGGGCGAGGAGTTTGTATAAAGACAATTTTGTGAATTCAAAAACCAAAGACACTTTGAAATTAGCTGGAACGCTGGTGGTTTTAATAGTTGGCGTGGGATTCATGATGGCTCGTGGCGGTGCTTTATTCCGGGGAGGGGAGGAGGGAGCAAAGGTCTGGTTTTACGACGAGAGTGAGAAACAACTCTATCCAGTGGACAATAATACTGTGCCGCCTCATAAGGGGATTGGGGGTAAAAGTGGGGATGGGGTGAGGGCCATTGTTGTTTCATACACCATGAAACCAAAAGACCGTAAAGAGCTTCAGATTGCCTATCTTCAAACCTATTCACCAGAGCTCAAAACGGTTCTTGAGAATGTTCGCGCTGCTCACGCTTCTGGAAAGCCCTATACAGGCAAAAAGCCTGACCCGGAAAGCGATTTTTTCCAATCAAATACATTGGTAAGACGAATCGATGATTCAGTCTGGCATCCCGTAAACACCTCCGAAGGCGCTGACATCACAACAGAATGGCGTTCTTGGAAAGGTCCGAAAAACGAGGCTCCGGTTGTCAATGTGCCATAGGGTGTTGGTGTAATTAATCATGTCTCTTCAAACGAGACTTTGTTTTTTAATATCGAATTCTCTGTCATTAATAAAAGCCGCCAGGACATGGTGTGTCTTGGCGGCTTTGTGCATCCCAAATGTTATTGACTCGATTTAATCAACAGCTTGTTTGACCCAACTGCGGATGACAACGGGCCCAAGAAGCCCAGATGATTGGAGCTGTGAATTCTTGTGCCAGTGCTTCCACGTGGTGAAGGTGATTCGGTCCTTGGAAGGCCGGGGCTCTCCTTTGAGCATCCAATCCGGCCACTTCTTGAGCGTGATGCCATTCCATTCGCAATCATCAGGATACTGTTCATCACCGATCATGCGGTTTGGCCAGAGGTTGGTAATGCGGACTTCGAGTTCGTTGTCACCGTCCTTGGCGGCTTTGGTGATGTCAACGCGGAATGGGGCTTCCCACAAAATTCCAAGGTCTTTGCCGTTCAAGCGGACTTCGGCAATGACGTCAACACGTCCGAGATCCAACTGGAGGAATTTGTTTTCACCCAGATAGGACGCGGGAATGTTGATTGTCTTGTGATAGGTGGCGGTTCCCGAAAAATACTTGATGCCAGGCACGTCATGTTTTGGCCAGGAGATCAAGGAGTCGAATGTGGCCTCTGCCGGAGCTCCACGATTGGGCTGGAAAGAAACATTCCATGCGCCGGTTATTTCGATTGGCCCTTGGATTGAGCTGACGGTGAGCGCCTTTGTTTTACCAGACGCATGAGTAAATGTGTAGCGACCAGATTCGGAGGCAAGCAGGCTCAGCTTGTTATTTTCAACAGTCAACTGTGGCGTGGGGGGCAACAGGTTCCAAGCTCCTTCTGGCAGCCGCAGTTCTGAATTCTCTGAGACTTCGAGACTCTGTTCCATCCCATCCACCGCGTAGACTAGGCGCAAGGTCTTTGGAACCATCACGGCTGGATCGCTTCCAGCAAGATCGTTGTTGATATGAACAGAGAGCAGTCCACCCCGAATCTTGGCGGCCAGACGGTCGGTGATGTCGATGCCTTTCACAACAGGAAGCCCCGTTGTTCCCTCTGCAAATTTCCCATAGATGGCGCGAACGATTTGCAGTTTCCCGCTTTCACCCGTGCGTGGCAGAATCAACTTCGAATGCTCTGGAACGGTGATGTTGTATTCCTTGCCACCGCATGTGTATTGAACGCGCATTTCCTTGTGGATCAAATTGGCAGGGTCACCAGCCAGTTGATTATCTGCAAGGATTTCGATCTGGTCATTCTTGACAGCATCTTGCAGTTTGGTGGTGACATCCACCATCTTATCGAAGGTGAACGCTCCATATTCAGCGCGACGGATTTCCAATTTTGGAAGCTTTACTTGAAACGGCTTATTCGGCTCAAAGTTCATCTTGACGATCGGATCGCTGGAATGACCAGCCGCAGGAGAACGGAAGACCACGAAGATGGATCCCGCCTGTTCCAGGTTCAAGCTGACTGTGGTTGTGCCGTTTTGAGAGTTCCAGATGGGAGCTGGGCTGGTGTTGCCGGTTTCGGCATCCCAAAGCTCCGGTTGGAATCCACTGACGCGGAATGTGCAATCCAGCGTTTGTTGGCGGCCACGCTGGTTTGAGACAAAATAGATGTCCGCATTATCGATCTTGCGATGGATGAATGTGATGTCAGCGCCCTCTGTTTTGGAAGCGCAGTCAGGTGCCACATTCATTGAGGCGAGAATTTTGTCTTCAGCGCCACTGGGAATAATTCTGCCTTTGCCGTATGTGTGTTCTCCCGGCGTTGTGCCCCAGATTTCATCCGCCAGTTTTGCAACTTCCGAATCGCACGCTGGATAATTTGAGAGGCTTGGGGATTTAGCCGGCTTTGGCGCACGGATGGTTGCACCCTCACGGACTAATTCCCCGACCTTTTGAGCGAGAGCCGGAGACATCCAGGTGGTTTCTGGAAACACGAGCAAACGGTAGCTTGTTCCACAGGGGGTTACCACGTTACCGTCCTTGACGGTGAGTGCATAGATCAGGTCTGTGCCGATGGCATCATAATCATAACCCTTTTGTTTCAGGTCAGGGTGATGAGGCCCCCCATTGGGGGCTGACTCGCCACCGAAGTAGAGGACATCCGCAACATTTTTTCCGGATTGCAGAAGATATTGGGAACGGGTGATGTAAGCGATCCATGCGCGGGATTGTTCCCACCATGTGTTGTAACGTCCAAAATGGGTTCCCCATTGGCCCATTGTCATGCCTGGAATCTTATCCATTCCAACCCAGGGCTGATGTGCATAACAATGAAAGATGAAACGATTGACACCCGTGCACCAGGTCCGGTCTCCCAGAGCCTTGAGTTGACCGGGATGATTCAGCCACCGGCCATTGTCCGGGTCTGCGGTGAAGGACTCCGCTCCAACGATTTTTGTTCCATGTGTGTGGGCAACGGAAGCTGCGAGTTTGACAGAGCTTGATTCGCCACCACTGCCCGCCCAGAATTCACCCATGAGAATGTCTGCCTTTGCGCCGACTTCCAAACATTCATAAGGTCCGTCATAGGGTTCGACCGAAGACATCAAACCGTTCTTTTTGCACAGTTCGCTGAAATACATGTAATAATTTTCGGCGAATAGATCCCCAATGGTGCGGCGGAAATCCCACAGAAAACGCTCGGTGATTTCCGTATTGTCAATATAACGTCCAGTCAGGGTTGGAAGGAATGGAATGGGATCGTATCCACGGCGTTTTTTGAATTCCTCCCGGAAGAGCGGAGTCCAGTTGTTCCAGCCAACTTCATAACTGTCAATTAAACAGTCATTCAGGGATTTCCCGGCAAGGGGCCCCAGCTTTTTTAGGATGGGATCAATACCACCCGCCCAATGGGCATCCATGGCTTCGCGGCTCATCTTATCGCATTCAAGACCCCGTCCAGCATCAGGGGCCGGATGGTTTTCCTTTCCCGTGGGAGTGTGGCCGATGCGCAGAACGGTCCATTCCCCGGCAGGAGCATCCCACGCGAGTTTGCCGGTGGAATCCATCTTACCTGTCAAATCAACGATGGAACTGTGTGCGATGGCGGCACCGGCTGGCGCGGCTGTTGTCTCGGGTTGTTGACCGTATTCCACGCTAAATCCGAAACCGCATTTGGATTCTATCTTGTCAAAGCGCTTGTCATTGGATGGTGTTGGAAACGCGAGGACGACGATGTCTTGATAATACCCCGCCCTCGTTGTGGGCTGAGGAAGATTGACGGACACAGAAGCGCCACCCTTGACTTTTGTTTCGCTGATGACGACAGCCTGCATGGCGTGTTCTGGTGTGGTCCATGGACCGCCGCTGGAGGACCATCCGGCGCAGTTGTGAAAGCACAGCTCCATGCCCAGACGGTCTGCTTCAGAGGCTGCATGCTTGAACAGTTCAAGCCATTGCGGACTCATGAAAGGGGCGGGACCCGCGGGGATGCCTTCATAGACATTGAAAATCTCAGCGCCATGAATGCCAACTTTCTTCATGGATTCGAGGTCGGCGGTAATGCCTTCTTTGGTGATGTTTCCGTTCATCCAGTGCCACCAAGTCTGAGGACCTGCGTTTTCTGGGGGATTTGCGAATTTTTCAGCGAGATCATCGGCCCTAAGTTGTGGGGCCGAGAGGCAACACAGTGCTGCCAAAGCGCCAGCGGTGGCCGCTTTTTTTAAAATGCTCATGATGAGTTTCTCCAACACTATTTCTTTGAAACCTTCGCGCAGCAAGAGCCTGTGCCAAGAGAGTTTCTTGCTCGGAAGGTTTTGTCGTGATGGAATACTACGGAAATCAGAGTCGGCGTGCGAGTGTTTTTATGGAGATGAAAATGCGGCGGAGTAAACAAAGAAATCATTGATGAAATGAGAAGAGAGGGGGAAAAATTCCCACAAAAGAGCCCATGCGTTTGAAGCATGGGCTCAATGACACTTGTCAAATAAATGCTGGCTTCGTTGGAAGCCGGCTATTTGTTCAGATTGGCCGTGACAGATTTATTTTTTCCCAGCAATGGAATGTAATCCATGAGGATTTGCTTGGCTTCTTCAAGGTTTTGATCGGGCACCTTGGCATCGGCAGAGGCGAGATCATCCTCATCCACGTCGCCCATCATTGCACGAATGGTGGAGGAGTTGGTGTTTTTTGCTGCAGGAGCCTGAAGTTCCGGCAGATCAATGTTCTTTGCCGTCAGCTCAAACACTTTTTCATCTGATTTTGTGCGGGCCAGACGTTCCTTCTTGCGGTTTTCCTGAGTGGACTCGTTTTTCTTCTTTTCTGCCAGGCGTTCAGACTCGTTTAAGGAAACGGTCTTGTCCTTGAGGGTCTTCTTGTATTCCTCAATGTCTTCGCGGACGTATTGGAAGTCTTTATTGGTGGCAACACGTTTTTCCGAGAGCTCCCTGAGCTGTTGGAGATAAGGTTGAACCATGTTGACTTTGTGCAAGTTGGCGGTTGGAACTTCATCCCATGGGAGATTGTTGTCCATGTAGCGTTCACCGATCTCCGAGTAGCTCAGGAGGGATGGCAGTTCGATGTCGGACTTGACGCCCTCACGCTGGGTTGAGGAACCTCCGGCGCGGTAGAATTTCTTGATCGTCATTTTTAATTGGCCGGAGTTGTAGACGTGTTCCATGTTCCGACGATCCAGAAAGATATCCAGTGGGATCACACTTTGAACCGTGCCCTTGCCATAGGTGGAATGGTCTCCCACGATGATGGCCCGTCCGTAGTCCTGGAGGGCTCCCGCCAAAATTTCTGAAGCAGAAGCGCTTAGCCGACTGGTCAAAACGACCATCGGACCACTATATAAAATGCTTGTATCTTCATCGGAATCCGTGGTGATGGTGCCGTTGGATTCCTTGGTTTGGACAACAGGCCCATTCGTGATGAAAAGCCCGGTCAGGGTGATGGCTTCCTCTAAATAACCGCCACCGTTGCGACGCAGATCAAGAATGAGACCTGAAATATTCTCTTTTTCGAGACGCTTGAGAAGTCTGGCAACGTCATAGGTGGTTCCACCTTTTTCACCAGGCTTGGAGGGGCCATAGAACGATGGAAGGTCTATCAGTCCGATACGTTGTGGAGTGCCATTCTTGGATGGAACTTCAAAGAGGCGAGCTTTGGCGGCAGCATCGTCGAGTTTGATTTCGTCACGAATGATGCTGACAACCCTGCGCACTGAAGAATCAGCAGCATCGCCAGGAATCATGGTCAGACGGACTTCAGTGCCCTTGGGACCACGGATTTGGCTGACAACCCGTGTGATTTTCATTCCAACAACATCCACTGGGTCCTTCTCCGCTTGAGCGACGGCAACAATGCGATCCCCCACTTTGATCTTTCCTGTCTTTGCAGCCGGACCACCTTCTGTCAGCATTTCAATGGTGCAATATCCATCGACATTTCTAAGCACTGCGCCGATGCCGGTGAGAGAGAGTTTCATCATGATCTCAAAATTCTCGGCCTGACTGTGTCCCATGTAGTCCGAGTGTGGATCATAAGCGCGGGCGAGAGCTGTGAGATAAATCTCAAACACATCATCGCGATCCAATTCCTTGTAGTTTTGCAGAAGACGGGAAAAACGATTAGTCAGCGTTTTGACCACTTCGGCCATGTTTTTCTGGTTCAATTGAATGATTCCGCCGTAGTAGGGGGCTGCCAGATTGGTTGACGCAACAGTGTTTGTGATTGTGGCAAGGGTGTTGGTAGTCCCGGAATTTGTGGTGGAAGACACTTCATTGGTGAGCCAGCGAAGGGTGATTTTTCCGTTTTCAACTCCCTTGTCGGTATAGGTTTTGACTTCGACTTTCTTGGCTTCTGTTCCCAGTTTTTGTTCCAGACGAACGACCGCATTGGATTCGGAGGCGATGGTAACAGTTCCAAGTTTTTTCCCTGAAGCGTCAAAGAACGCAGTGGGCAAAAAGCTGAAGTTCAGTGGATGATCCTTGTCTTTTGTCAGTTTGATGGAGGTCTGACCGTTGGTGGCCACCGTGCCTGTATATTTGACGTCGGGTGCGGCGATCTTCTCCTGTAGATATTCGTAGCGCAGCTCCTGACGCCAGATTCCCTTGGCTTCGTTCAGGTCTTTGGGGGCGGGCAACAGGTGGCGATCTGGTGTGAAACGATCGTTGCCAGTAAACTCGAATTTTTCTGTGGCAATGAGATTGGTCACAAAATCATTGCGTTGCCGGACGCGTTCCATGAAGCGGTCGAATATGACCCGGCACGCGCTGTTGTTGCCCCGCATTATAAGATGATTGATATTGGTGCGATAGGCTGAGAACTCATCCAGGTCGGACTGTAAAAAATGCAGGTGATAGTGGTCCAACGCATCCAGATAGCGATCAACAAAACGACTGTCGATCTCCGCATCAAAGGGGTGGTGCAGAAAGTGTTCCTTTTCCAGCAGGACCGCAGTGACGCCAGCGATGTTTGCTTCCGTTCTTTCCAATGCGAGCGGATCCGCAGTTTCTGCGATCAGCTTCGAGCCAGCGATTGTTAAAGCCAGGCCTCCAAATAGCAAAATTAGTCGTGCTCTCATCTATTAATATATGAGAATCGTCTATTTGCGGCAGAATATCAATCCTGAGGATTAGAAAGATGTGGTTGGGGGCATCGGTGGCGTTCCCCCCAAGTTCAGGAGATAGTCGATTACATCTGTCGCAGAATAAGCGTTTTTCCCGGGTTTTAGAAAACGTTCAATGTTTATCGCATCGTTTCCGGCTGTAATGATGGCTGGCTCATGTTCTGTTTCATGACGGATTTGTTCCATCCCAATTGTTGAGACCAAACCATTGCAAAAACATTTGCGTCCAACTGTTTCTGATTCCTGACCGCCTTTGCGGATGAAGTCGCCAACAGGCTCTGCCGGGCACCGATAGCCAACGGTGCCGTCTGGCTTTCGGTAGGGGTGACGCAGATAGCCAAGATCACAAATGCGAGGGCGTGAATTGTAATTTCTGGCATCGGAGAGAGTGCCATCCATCAGGAGAACTTTAAACGGAAAACCGGTGGGTGAAGCCAATGGATCAGTGAAAACACGGGTCGTTTTTTGACGACTCATTTCAATGACCCGGTTCTTGATCTCTGGGGTGATTCCAGATTCGTTGCAAAAGGCAAAAGCAGTGCCAATTTGGACTCCCGTTGCTCCAGCTTGGATGGCTTCGACCAGACGTTCTGGTTTGGCATACGAGCCCGCAAGCCAGAACGGAAGCCCCAAGGCACGGATCTTTTCAAGATCCACAACATCGCGAGGTCCGTAAACCGGTTCGCCTTCTGGGCTTAATGTCAGCTCCCCTCGTGGAGGGGCATTATGCCCACCGGCGGTTTCTCCTTCTATGATAAAGCCATCGACCTGACCGGTAGACTTTCGGGCAAGAGTGGTGGCCAGAGTGGAGGATGCTACGATCGCAAGAAAGTAGGGACGTCGCAAAATGGGAGGAGGTCCCTTAAAAAACTTGGCGGGATCGAACTTGCTCAGAAAGACCTCATCCGGCAATGAGCCTTCGACGAACACCTTCATTTCAACGGCTTCCCCCTTTGCCAGATGATCCAGCACTCCAGGAATGGCCCTTGGAATGCCTGCTCCCATCAATACGTAATCTACACCCGCAAGCATCGCACCGAAGAGTGAGGCAATGGTGGGGATTTGTATCTTTTCAAGAAAATTGATTCCCACCACACCATTATGGCCTTCCTTGGCCAGATAAACTTCAACGAAATTGGCCAGGACCGTCAGTTCATCAATTGTCTGAGTGGATGCCAACGTTGGCATTTCAGCCAGGGCGAACGGAGCTGTGGGCGCTTTTCCCCCTTCTATGAAAAACTTGGCTAAGGCACGATCAGCAATTTCTGGAATGGGAAAGGCCTTCATGGCGCGGCGTATGGGACCACCTGGGTCGCCGACTTGCAGGCGGCGAAGCAGCACCGAACCAAGGGCTGTGCCGGAAACGACCCCGAGCTGCCCGGCTTGGGACACGGCTTTTGCCAGCTGCCAACCAGAAACAGCAGCCCCCATCCCCCCTTGAATTATCTTTGGATGTAACATATGCGATTAAAAAACCCTCTGACTCCGCTTACATCCATAGGATACGGGCAAAAAGCTTCCAGCCATCAAGATCTTATGATCTAGACTCTCCTTCTTTACATCGTAATGAATGCAGTAGATGTCATGATAATGCCTGTGGATTTGTAGAAGGCAAGATATAGAATTAAATACCGCTGTTTTTGTCATAAGGTAGCAACTATTTTAGTGAGAACGATGTGTTTTTTCAAAAAAAGCCGTTCCAAAAGCACCGCTTTGAACTTTGCTTCCGATAGAGTATTATAGCCGTGATGCATATAGAGCATACGAGTTTCGCTGCGCCGAGACCGGCGCCACGACGGTTACCTCGTTCTTTTAAGGATCTGACTCCCAGCCACCATTTTGCACCACGTAAATTCTTCTATGAAATGGTATGGAAAGCCCTGCTGACACCCCGGCGCGGGCAGAATCGACTGCCCAAATTCCCAAAGCTATCCCGTGGTCAGGTGGCGCTGACATGGATTGGACATGCATCCTTTCTGACCCAATTTTCCGACTTAAACATACTCATTGATCCGAATTTTGCCAATTGGATCTTCTTTATCAAGAGGATCAAACATGCCGGGCTGAAAATTCAGGATTTGCCTCCCATTGATCTTGTCCTGCTGACCCATGCACATTTTGACCACTTTCACAAACCGACATTGCGGCGTCTTCATTCTCCAAAGGTCGCTGTGGTGCCGTGGGGCGTGGGAGATTTGGCACAGGGACTTGGATTCCAAAAAATCGTTGAATTAAAGTGGTGGGAAACCTATTCCCATGCGGGATATCACATAACCCTGACTCCATCCAAACACTGGGGAGCGCGGGTTTTGCGAGATGTCGATCGGGGTTACGGTGGATATATTATAGAACATCAGGGACGCCGCCTCTACCATGCTGGAGACAGCGCCTACTTTTCCGGGTTCAAGGAAATTGGCCGTCGCTGCCCGCCTGAGATTGCAATGCTACCGATTGGAGCCTACTACCCAGACTCGTTTCGACATTCTCACATGGGGCCAGATGAAGCGTTGAAAGTCTTTCGCGACATCCACGCCAAGTACTTCATTCCCATGCATTACGGGAGTTTTAAACTCTCCTTTGAAGATGTGGACGATCCCCCGCGCTGGCTCAAACAATTGGCCGAAGCCCATGGATTAAGCTCTGCATTGAGGTTCCTGGAAGAAGGGGTTCCGAAGGTGTTTTAATTAGATTGCAATACGTGAGCCTTTTCTGGAGAGTGTGCGCGATTTTGAGGAAATGGTAACCGCGCTCATCACATCTCTAACCGGTTTTGTGGCTGGCTCGTTGCATGTTGTGACGGGGCCGGATCACATGGCTGCGATTGCTCCTCTGGCCGTCCAAGGTCAGAAAAAGGCGTGGATCAGCGGAGTGCGATGGGGGATCGGTCATGCTTCCGGTGTCTTATTAATTGGCGTGCTCTCCCTTCTCTTTCGAAATGTCCTCCCGATCGACTCGATTTCGGCCTACAGCGAACGTTTGGTGGGGGTGATGCTTATTTGCATTGGCTTCTGGGGATTACGAAAAGCCCTTCGGCTCCATGTCCATGAACACCACCACAAAGAGGAAACCCACTCCCACATCCACGCTCATGCCCCCCTTCAAGATCATTTCCAGCCTCAAAGCCACGTTCACAAACACACAGCATTTGGCATAGGCACACTTCATGGCCTTGCAGGCAGCTCTCATTTTCTTGGAATCATCCCCGCTCTGGCTTTATCAGCAACCTCCACAGTGGATGCGGCCGTATACCTTGGATTCTTTGGAATAGGAACAATTATTGCCATGGGGGCCTTTGCTTTGGGGATAGGTTATCTGGCAAATCGTTTTGCCGCAAACGCTCTGAAAACCTACAAACGCCTCATGAGTGGGTGTTCAGTGGCAGCGGTAATGGTCGGCGTCCTTTGGCTTATACACCCTCTTTAGAATATGGAGGTTCGGTCGGGGGGGAAAAACACGAGGTGAAGAAAAACGGCAAATTTTGCCTATAATCCAAAAAACAACAAAAAAACAATTGTCAACCATACCTAGTTTCCCTATTGTTTGCAGTTAATGCACCGTTTTTGGTGCGGTGGGCAAACCGGTTTTGCCTTGAAGAACGCATTAAAACGATAAACAACAACAACAAACTGATAATTCGCTGGAGGAACTCATAGATGAAAATGAATCAATGGACACTGGGACTCGCCGCTTTAGGGCTGGTTAGCCTCACGTCCGCCCAGGCAGAAGAAGCGAAACTCGTTCCCCTTGAGACCGCTCTTTCCGCCACTACCATTAGTGGTTACGTTGACACCTCTGCCGCTTGGAATCCTGGCACTGGTAATGCAAATCCTGCTCCTTTTGCTTTCAATAGTCCGAGCAAGCAAGATGGCTTTAATCTTGATCTCGTTGATTTGAAGCTCGAGAAACTGATTGACCCCAACGTTCCCTGGTCTGCCGGTTATACGGTGGAAGGCCTCTTTGGCCCTGATGCTGATGCTGTCACAGGTACAGATGCCCAGTATCTCCGCCAGGCTTATGTTGATTTGAGCGCTCCTATTGGTAACGTCCCTGACGTTAAGATCGGTCGCTTTGATACTGTTGTTGGATACGAAGTTACAGACGCCTACAAGAACCCCAACTTCACCCGTTCCTATGGCTACTCTCTTGAGCCCACGGAACACACCGGTGTTTTGGCACACTACAAGGTTGCCGAATTCCTCGATGTGCAAGCTGGTGTTGCTGATCGTGCAACCACAGGCGCTGGCATCAACGACAGATCTCCCCGTGCTGAAAGCCACAAGGCTTACCTCGGTTTGATCACCTTGACTGCTCCTGATTCCTGGGGCTTCCTTGCCAAGGATACCCTCTATGGTGGTATTGATTACGGCTCTGGTGCTAATAACGTGGATAGAACCCACATTTATACCGGTGTGAACATCAATACCCCGCTCAAAGACCTCGTCTTTGGTGCTGCTTATGATTCCATCTTCCACACTGATGTGAATGGTGCCGACTATGGTTATTCTGCCGCCTTGGCTGGTTATGCCAGTTACAAGCTGACTGAAAAACTGACGACATCCGTCCGCTTGGAATATGCTCAGGGCGCTGCTCTGGGAGCCTTGGCTCAAGCCAATGCTGGTATCGATCCTGATGGCCAATCAGACTTCCATAAAGTCATGGCTCTCACCGGTACGATCTCCTATGACCTCTGGGCCAACGTGTTGACCCGCTTGGAAGTCCGCTGGGATCACGCTCTTGATCACTCCACTCCGTTCGGTGGTGAAACCGCCGGCGTTGGATCTGATAACAACGCTATCGTGATTGCTGCGAACGTTGTATACAAATTCTAATCTGATTTAGAATTTCCCAACCCCTCTCGGGAATTCTTCCCGGGAGGGGTTTTCTATTGTTCGGCTTTGCAAAACCGCAAAACCTGTCGTAAAAGTAATTTCCCCTGCGAGACGGCCTTTTCTGCTGATTGCAGTCAAATATGAAACCTGAAGTTGAAATCTACGATACGACCCTGCGAGACGGGTCACAAGGCGAAGGCGTTAATCTTTCTGTCTTGGACAAGCTGCGCATTGCCGAGCGACTCGACAACTTCGGAGTTCACTATATTGAAGGCGGGTGGCCGGGCTCCAATCCCAAGGACGTCGAATTTTTTGCAGAAGCAAAACATCGCTCCTTCAAAAATGCTCGTTTGGCTGCATTTGGATCAACCCGTCGCAAGGGCGTTGCCGTTGAGGCCGACGAACAGGTGCAATTGCTTCTGGATGCAGAAACACCTGTCGTGACAATCTACGGAAAAACGTGGTTGCTGCATGTCAAAGAAGTCCTTCGCACCACACCAGATGAAAATCTGGCGATGATTTCCGATACCATTCGATTTCTCAAAGACCATGGCAAATTTGTCGTTTACGACGCCGAACATGGCTTTGACGGGTTCAAGGATAACAGTGCCTACGCCATGGCTGCGTTTCTGGCTGCGGAGAAAGCCGGAGCGGATGTCTTGGCGCTTTGCGATACGAATGGGGGTTCGTTGCCTGGCGAAATCTCAAAAATCACCTCCGCCATCAAAGCAAAGATCAAGATACCGCTTGGCATTCACACCCATGACGACATTGGTTTGGGTGTTGCCAATGCGATGACTGCTGTTGATTCCGGCGTGGTGCATGTTCAGGGAACGATCAACGGTTTTGGTGAGCGAACGGGGAACTGCAACCTGACCAGCTTGATTCCAAACCTGGCCATCAAGATGGGAAAACACTGTGTTGCACCGGAGATTCTCAAGGGATTGAAAGACCTCTCTCAGTATGTAAATGAAATTGCCAATTTGCGTCCCAATCCGCGCCAGCCATGGGTGGGGTCAGCCGCCTTTTCACACAAGGGGGGCACGCATGTCAATGCCATTCAAAAAGTGGTGCGCAGCTACGAGCATTGCGATCCGGCGCTGGTGGGAAATTCCCGCGATATTTTGATCAGTGATTTGGCGGGACGCAGTAATATTGTGTTAAAGGCCCGCGATTTGGGAATCGAACTCTCCAATGATTCTCCCCAGTTGAAGACCATTCTGGCTCACATTAAGGAACTCGAATATCAGGGCTACGAATATGAAGCCGCTGAAGGCTCGCTGGCCGTTTTGATCCGCAGAACAATCAAGGAGATGAAAGCCCCATTCCATGTGAATGCCTACCATGTCTCCATGCGTCGTGACCATGAAGCCTCCGTGTGCGAAGCAACCATCAAAGTCCAGGTCAATGACAAGTATGCACACACCGTTGCCGATGGGGAAGGCCCTGTCAATGCTTTGGACTCCGCCTTGCGTGCTGCACTGGCAGAGTTTTACCCCCAGGTTAAAAACATTTCCCTGACCGATTATAAAGTGCGCATTCTGGACTCTGCCACCGGCACAGCCGCCAAAACGCGCGTGCTAATTCAGTCCACCGATGGCAAGGACGATTGGGGAACCGTTGGAGTCAGCTCGAATATCATCGAAGCCAGCTTGCTAGCCTTGACGGATAGCATGGTCTACCGCCTAATGAAAAACAAATAAGAGACGCGCCAGATTTCATTTTTTGAATTTACCTTTTTAAAGCACATGTCTGAATTATCCAAAGCCTACGAACCGCAGTCAGTCGAGACCCGATGGTACGAATACTGGCTGGAGAAAAAATATTTCACCGCGGACCCCCATTCCAAAAAGCCCGCCTATTCAATCGTCATCCCTCCACCGAACGTCACCGGCGTGCTGACGATGGGACACGTTTTAAACAATACCATTCAGGATATTCTCGCCCGTCTGGCTCGCATGCGTGGGCAGGAAGTGCTCTGGCTGCCAGGAACGGACCATGCAGGCATTGCAACGCAATCCGTCGTTGAACGGACTTTGCGCAAGACCGGTGTCATCAAGCACCGTGATGATTTGGGACGTGAAAAATTCCTGGAAAAAGTCTGGGAATGGAAGGAAAAGCACGGTGGCATCATCATCCAACAGTTGAAGAAGCTCGGGTGTTCCTGCGATTGGACGCGTGAACGCTTTACGATGGACCCGGAGTATTCCAAATGTGTCCAACGCGTCTTTGTCGACCTTTACAAGAAGGGGCTTATCTATCGAGGCAAACGCATGGTGAACTGGGACCCATCTGCCCGCACTGCGCTTTCCGACGAGGAAGTGATCATGACCGAGGAGAAGGGGCATTTGTGGCATTTGAAATATCCAATGCTGGATGCTGCCGGCAAGACGGTTCCCGGTGAATTTGTGATCGTGGCAACGACTCGCCCCGAGACGATGCTGGGGGATGAGGCCATTGCAGTCAACCCGAATGACAAGCGTTACGAGCGGCTGGTTGGCACAAAAGTATTGCTCCCGATTGTTAACCGATTCATACCGATTATATCAGATCAACTGGTTGATCCCAAGTTCGGAACCGGCTGTGTCAAGGTGACTCCTGCGCACGATCCTGCTGACTATGAAATGGCCTTGCGCCATAACCTGCCTTTCAACGTGGTGATTGCGCCAAACGGTTGCATGGCCAAGGAGACGGGGCCGGACTTCGCCGGATTGGACCGCATGGAAGCCCGAAAGCTTGTTGTGGAAAAGATGGACGCGCTTGGACTGCTCCTCAAGGTGGAGGATTATGTTCATAATGTTGGCTACAGTGAACGCAGTCGTGTGCCCATTGAACCGTATTTGAGCGAGCAATGGTTTCTGCGCTATCCCTCCACGCAAAAATCCGCAGAAGTGGTGGCCAGTTCACAGATTGCGTTCTATCCGGATCGTTGGGCCAAGACATATGCCCACTGGATGGGAAACCTCAGGGATTGGTGCATTTCCCGCCAGCTATGGTGGGGACACCGCATTCCAGTCTGGTATCACAAAAAGACCGGTGAAGTGTATTGCGATCTGCAGGCGCCGAAGGATGTTGAAAACTGGACGCAGGACCCGGATGTGCTTGACACATGGTTTAGCTCCTGGCTCTGGCCGTTTGCAACCATGGGGTGGCCCGAAAAGACCGATACACTCAAGAAATTTTATCCGACAACCGATCTCGTGACCGGGCCGGACATCATTTTCTTCTGGGTTGCGCGCATGATCATGGCTGGTTACGAGTTCATGGGCGAAAAACCGTTTAAGAACGTTTACTTCACGGGGATTATTCGCGACAAGCAAGGCCGGAAAATGTCCAAGAGCCTTGGCAATTCACCGGATCCGCTTGATTTGATTGCCAAGTTTGGTGCGGACGCCTTGCGTTTTGGTGTGATGCGTTCCGCTCCGTTGGGACAGGACGTTTTGTTTGATGAACAGCAAGTGGAACTTGGCCGCAACTTCTGCAATAAACTGTGGAATGCGTGCCGCTATCGCCAATTCCAGGGCGGTGAGACAGAAGCTGAAATTGATCCGCGTCTATTGACTGGAGATGACAAGTGGATTCTGCTCAAGTTGGACAGTGCCATTCGGGAAGTCACCAATTCCCTTGGAGAATACAAGTTCAACGAGGCAGCCCAGATTCTCTACCGTTTCTTCTGGAGCGAATACTGTGATTGGTATGTTGAGGCAACAAAGGTGGTTTCCTATGGAACCGATGCGGCCAAGAAAACCAACACCCTCGCTGTGATGGATTTTGTGCTCTCGCACACACTGAGGTTGTTTCACCCGTTTATGCCCTTCATTACTGAAGAGCTGTGGCACGGGCTTGGTTACAACCAGGATTTGCCAGACGGCCAGGGCGGCGGCTCAATCATGCATGCCCATTGGCCCAAGCCCTTGGACAAGGATTTCTGTGAGCATTATGGGCTGTCGGAAAAGGACGTGCAGTTCATTGAGGATCGCAACCATCTCGTGGTGCAGGGACGCGATTTACGTCGCGCCGGAAACATACAGGCAGGCAAGAAGGTCAAATTCATCTTCAAGCCTGCCGGTCAAATCACCGATCACGATCTGGCAGCAGTCAAACAATTACTCAATGCGGAAGCGCTCGAAGTCAAAAATGACTACGAACCGCGCAAGGGCACGCCAACAACCCATTCTCCACTCGGCGATTTATTCCTGCCGTTGGAAGGATTGATCGATGTGGAAGCGGAAAAAGCACGACTGACCAAGGAAATTCAAAAGGATCAGGCTGAAATCGAAAAGGTGCGCCAGAAGCTGGCAAATCCTGCGTTTGTTCAAAAGGTTCCTCCGGCAGTGCTGGAAGACCATAAAAAACGTCAGATCGCATGGGAAGAAAAACTTAAGCAACATCAGGCTGCTCTTGAAGCGCTTTAGACGTTCACTGATCGAAATTTAATTAAATCGAGGGGCGACAACGAAAAGTTGTCGCCCTTTTTGTTCTGGATGGTGAGCACTTTTTTGGATTGATTTTTGTTAATTTTTGACATACTATTTCGGGATGAAAGTCCGAAATGCCTTGGTGGTTTTTTCTCTTGTTAGTTCTCTGTCAGCCAGTGCGGCGACAGCCATACTTACGCAGCCACAAGCTCTTACAGTCAATGCTGGGTCTACAGCGGAATTTTCTGTGGTCGCCACCAATGGTTCCGGCTCTGGGGTGACATACCAGTGGCGTTACAATGGAAGTGCTCTAGCCGGTGAGACCAATTCCACACTCTTGATGGAGAATGTTCGGACCAATCAGGCGGGGAATTATCAGGTGCAGGTGAGCTCTGGCGAAGGCTCTGTTGACAGTGCCAGTGTGAAACTGACCGTCAAACAGGGGACTCTTGTCCAATTCAAGCTGGCGGGAACCAATGTGGTTGTGGAATTGTTTGATGATGACAAACCGTTGACGGTGCAGAATTTTCTCCACTACACAAAAGCCAATATATTGGTCAATTCCTTTTACAATTATCTCAAGCCTGGTGAAGTTCTGGGAGCAGGTGGATATGGCACGTCAGATCGCAAGGCATCTTCGATATTTGATGTGACAAATATCTACGATTTATTCCAATACTCCTACGACTATCTTGATGGCAAGCTCCCATATTGCCTTTACAACGAATTTGATACGGGGCCGCATGTGAGAAATACATTTGGCACTCTCGCAATGGGAAAGGTTTCTGGTTATGATGTTTCCTTGAGTTCAAGCTGGTTCTTTAATCTGGCGGATAATTCGCAGAATTTGGATACAAACAATGGAGGATACACTGTCTTTGGGCGTGTCATCAGTGGCGAGGATACTTTGAAGTATTTTAATACGCTTTCTGAAGGCCATGGCATTACAAATCTTTCAACTGCGTGGACGAGTACAGGAACTCTTTTTGAGGCGGTGCCATATGTTGTCACTGGCGCGAGTTCCATTACCTGTGCTGACTTGTATTATGCAAATGTGACGGTGTTGTCAAAATACACTTCAGACACAAAAAGTCCGACGTTGACGGTGAATTATCCGACGGTGAATTTGTTGGTGAATAAAGAAACTTTTGATGTGACTGGCAGCGTTGGTGATAATGGGGAAATTGCTTACGTTGACTGTTATTTGTGGTGTTTTCCGGTGAGTTCAAACAATATTGCTTCTGCCGTAGCCATGCCGGTTGTCCTTGATTCAACAAACTGGAGCGTGTCTTTGACGAATCTGATGGTTGGGTATTATGCAGCATGCATGCGCGCATGGGATGCTTACGGAAATCTGACTTCATTGAATCGGTTTTTTAACGTTGGAGCCAATGTGAGTGTCAGCATTGTTGGAAATGGAAAGGTTTCCAACAATCTCAACGGGCGTTGTCTTTATGGGGGGGCCATCCCTCCTTATGGAACGGTCAAATCCTATGCAATGACCGCTGTGCCGAGTGCAGGTTCCATGTTTGCTTATTGGAGCGGTTACTACAGCAATGTTAATACACCAAAGATTACTTTGTATCCGACCAATGATCTTGCATTAACCGCAGTCTTTGTGACGAATTATTACTTGGGTTTGGTGGGAACTTACAATGGCTTGTTTAATGAAACCAACGGTATATATACGAACAGCGCCGGATTCTTCACATTGAAGACGACTTCTTCTGGTGCTTACAGCGGCAAGTTGCTGGTCGGAGGCAGAGGGGTAACCTTGAGCGGTAAGTTCGATTATCAGGGAAAAGCTTCGAACACGTTCACATTCTCTGGAACGACGAGTCCAATCACAGTGAATTTTGCATTGGATTTGACAAACAACACAGGACTGATCACTGGAACCGTAAGCAATCAAAACTGGGTTTCTATGCTGACTGGATATCGAGGTGTTACAAAGTTGAGCACGAACACTCTGCCTGCGGCTGGCAGTTATGTTCTGACAATTCCTGGAGTTCCTGCGGGATATGGCACGGATGGTTCAGCTACAATTACTGCCGCCAAGACTGGAACTTTGACAGTGAAGGGCAAATTGGCAGATGGAAATGTGGTTAGCGAGTCAGTCGCGGTCTCCAAGGAAGGTTTCTGGCCTGTGTATGTCAGTTACGATAATGGAAACAGCTTGTTGATTGGTTGGGAGATATTTGACAACAAAACCAGTCAGGGGGTGCTCTGTTGGAACAAGGGAAGCAGTTTCTCGGTGGATATTGTGAGCGAGGCCAAGTAATTGGGACAACGCTTTCGAGTAGTAAAGTTGAAGGAGAAAACGGTGGTTTTAGCGGTTATCGCCCTTTGTTGAAAAGAGCGACTGAAAGCGCCGGATTTCTCCAACAACGTTATCTTTTGTCACCACAGCGGAGATGGCGCAAATGGCATCCGCTCCTGCGCTAATCACATCTGGCGCGTTGCTAATGGTGATGCCTCCGATGGCGACGAGAGGGATTTTGGCCTTGCGTTTGATTTCCTCAATCAGGGTTATTCCTGAAGGTTTTCCCGCATCCAGTTTTGTTCCCGTTGCAAAGATGGGAGAGACTCCCAGATAATCAGCCCCCATGCATTCTGCTTCTGCGGCTTCCCGGACGTTATGCACGGTGACTCCAATGATTTTACCGGGACCAAGCAGTTTCCGGGTGATGTCATAGGGCATATCGTCCTGACCTATATGGACTCCATCTGCATTGATGGCCAGTGCGATGTCGACCCGGTCATTGATGATGAAGCGGGTGGAGGTTCCCTGGCAAATCCGCTGAAGGTCGCGTGCCTCAGAAAGTAAGTCCCTTGTGGAAGCATCCTTTTGGCGGTATTGCACAATTTCCACGCCTTCATCAACGGCGCATTTGACATCGTGAAGACTTCCTGCACGGCTCAGATGGGAATCGGTGATGAAGTAGTAACCGATCATTTTATACAACACGAACTTTCTGATTTACCGCAATGACTTCATTATTGAGGGAGTAGAGGGAATCAAAGAGTTTTTCTTTAAAACTGGCCGGTCCATGGCATTCACTGGCCGCTTGTTCAGCAGCAATTTCATAACACACAAGCCCGCAGGCGGAGGCAAGTGCATAATCCTTTTCAATTGCGGCAAAGGTGCCAATGACAGAAGCGGCCATGCAACCTGTGCCGACAACAGACGTCATAATCGGATGTCCGTTACTGACCACGTAAGTTACCTCTCCATTGGAGATAATGTCTTCGGGGCCTGTCATGACAGCGACGGCTTTGTATGTTTTTGCAAGTTTGCGGACCAAGTCCGTTTTATTGGCTGTAACTTCGGCTGAATCGACCCCGCGACTTTGAATGGATTCACCAGCAATGCGGGCAATTTCAGAAGCGTTTCCCTTGATGATGGAAATGCGTGTTTCATCCAGTAATTCAAAGCATTTTTCATCGCGCAACCGGGTTGCTCCCGCGCCGCAGACGTCGAGCACCACTGGAATGCCTTTGTTATTGGCTGTGCGTGCGGCGATTTTCATGGATTCCACGAGTTCTGGCGTGAGTGTTCCAATGTTAAGGACTACGGCGGATGCGATGCGCGCCATTTCTGCCATTTCGGCGGGGGCATGAGCCATGATGGGGGAGGCTCCCATGGTTTTAACGATTTGGGCGCAATCGTAGATGGTCACCCAGTTGGTCAAATGGTGGATGATTGGTTTTTGCTGTCGGACTTTTTCAAATTGTTCAAACGCAGGTAACGTGATCATTTTTTCGTTTCTCAATAATACAAGATGTTTTGAGGTTTAAAACGGGAATGAATATGTCATTTTGCCATACGTTTCCAGACTGCGATAAACATGCCATTTCCACGGTTGTCCTGTGGCCACAGAACGAGGCGGGTGACTTTGGCTGTACTGGGTGAAAACGGGTTTGAGAAAGGGGCCGGTTCGTATTCGGGGTGAGCCTTATCGAAATCGTTGGCAATGGCCTCAGTTTCCTGACGGCTGAGGGTGCATACGGAATAGATGAGGCGTCCTCCAATCTTGACGGCGGCAGATGCCTGCATCAGGAGATCACGCTGGAGATCGGCCAGTTCGTTGACGTCCTTAAGCATGGTGGTCCAACGGGCGTGGGGATTGCGCTGCCAGGTGCCAATTCCACTGCACGGAGCGTCCAGTAAAACCCCGTCGAAAAGGGTTTTCGTGGGGAGGGTGCCAAGGCCTTGCCAGACTTTGGCTCGGTAATTGAAACAGTGTGCGCGACCCGCTCGGAGCTTGAGTTGTTTCAGACGCCATTCCACTTTATCTGTGGCCCAGATCAAGCCCTTGTTTCCCATGAGATCGGAGAGGTGCAGGGTTTTCCCGCCTTCGCCAGCGCAGGCATCCCACCAGGTTTCTCCGGGCTGTGGATCACAAATCATCCCGACGGCTTGGGAGTTGATGTCTTGCAGTTCGAATTTCCCATCGTGGAATTCCGCAGTGCGAAAGAGGTCGGTTTCTCCTTGGAATTCAATGGAGTCAGGGAGCGGGCCAGCCTTGGAAGAGTTGAGTTTGGCAAGCAATTCCTGTGCGCTACCGCGATGAGTTCGCAACCAGAGGGTTGGCTCTTGTTGAAGGGTGGAAAGCCAGGCGGGGGAGAGAACGAGACATTCACGCGTCCACGAGGGCACAGCTTTGATCGCGTCAGAGATGGCGGCAGGATCATGTGAAAAACGCAATGCCAGTTGACCTGCCTCGGTGATTTGTTCTTCGATGGGGGCTGTTGTGTTGAGCCAGCCCAGCCACCGATAATAAGAGAAGACGGCCCGGGAAATTTCGCGGCTTTCCAGGCGCAATAACCCAGATTTCTTTTTTAAGACGTTTCGCAGGACGGAGTCGGCTGGATGTTCGGGGCTGGCGGTGCGAATGATTTCCGCAGCTGTTTTGACGATGGGGACGTTCATATCGGAATAGTCTGAACCCGATTCGGTTTGAAAACGGGTTCAAATGAAATGATTTGTGTGGTGCGGAGGTTATTTGGCAGCGGCGGTCGCGTTGGTTGAAACAGCCGGGGCATTGGTTGAAGCCGGAGCAACAGGATTGTTGGTTGATTGGGAAACAGGTTGAGGGAGATTGAGACGGGTGCGCAGTATGGCAGCAAACTCCGGTTGCAGCCCGGTCTCAGGGTCCAACATTTGGTCCAGTACTATTTTTTTAAGCTCGGGTAAAGGATCAAGCCGCAAGCGGTCTTCGGAAACCTTCGGGAGATGACTTTGGAAATAGGCCCATAAGTATTCGGCGATTTTTAGGTGAGCTTCTGCGGCGTCTTCCTTGTCAACAGTGAGGTAAAAATAACCTTTGTGAAGGTAATCTTCGATGATGGCGGTGACTTTGGGACGATCAAGGTCGCCCATGATCTCGGAAATGTGTTCGACCGCATAATTGTCAAGGTTCAGGTTATTTGGAATGGCGGTAGGATAGTGTTTTTTTAAAAAATCAAACCAGTACTGTGCTTGTTTTGTGCGCCCATCTGAATAGAGAAGATAAATTGCTTCCCTGATAAAATTCTTTTGGGCTTTGCCTACGTGATCCCTGAGCTTTGGATCTTGTTCCATGGCCCACTCGTAAGTGTTAACCGCCTTGTCCACAACGTCGAGGTTCGGACCAAAAATGAATGTGGGAATATTGTTTGTTCCCTGGCTTTTAATCTTGGTCAGGCCACCGCGGAAGAATGCCTGGCGAAGAGATTGATAGATGTTGCGCCGCAACGTGTCTTGATCCTTGGGTTTTGATTTGCGACGTCCCAATTCAGCCCAGTATATGACATGGGCTTCGGGCAGGCGCCACTCCAGCGGGCCATACAGATCATTGACTTCCTTCATGACCACCGGGTCCATGTGGTAGACGGATTTCAACTTTTCGACGCGTGCTTTCTCTTCTGGAGTCTGCGGATTGATCAGTTTTGGAATGTCAGCGTTTCCACCAAAGAGAGTGTCCATTTCAGATGCCCAGTAGAGTTTGTATTCCAGTTGGGCGTCATCCATGTCCTGCCCCATTTTCATCTGAAAGATCCAAGCCAGACTGTTATACATGATGGCGTCGTCTGGATTGTATTTGAGCCCCTCGTTACGGAGAAGTTTGAGTCCGCGTTGAACCCACAGCCAGCGTTCCTTGGGATCTTTGAATTTGACGGAAATGTTCCAGGCCATGTTCCATGCCTGATGACTCCAGACTTGGGTGAAATGAGGTTCGAGCTTGGTGATCCAGTCTGAGAGTTGAACAAACTCGAAATACTTCTCCTTGTCCTGAAGATCCGTGGCACGCATCCACAGAACGTTGGCGATGAGCCCGCGAAAGCCTCCCAATGCGACGGTGGTGAATGCGAGTACGGGGGGCGCGTTTTCCAACGTGGCCAATTTGGTAAAGCCCAGCTTCTGACGGTCTTCATTGAGCTTGTTCTGCGTGTGTGAGACGCTGAAAAGCAAAAGGACCGCCAAACCGACCATCATTGGCTTGTAAAACCGGTTTCGCAGATTCATTTAAGTTACACCTTCATTTTTCACTAATCAGGCAGGTAGAACAATCACATTTTTTCGCCATAGTTAATGCTCATTGTACCTCCCAAAAGGTTGTAGATTCGAACGTTTGTGCATTGAAGCGTCCGCATTCGTGCTTCCACCCCGCGTTGGGCTGCGTAGTTTTTCAGGGATTCGAGAATGTAGGCGTGGGTGGCGGAATCTCCGCAAAAGATCTTTCCAAAGAGAGGCACAAACCACTTCAGATAAAAGAAATAGAGTCCACGTAACACACGATTCTCTGGTTTCCCAAAATCAAGCACCAAAAGGCGGCCTCCTGGACGTAGAACCCGCCACATTTCGTCCAAACCACGTTCCCAACTGGCAAGATTTCGCAACCCATAACTAACGGTAACCACGTCAAACTTTGCGTCGGGGAATGGCAGGTTTTGGGCATCTCCGTGGAGGAATTCCGGTGCGTGCTCCAGTTTTTTAGCGCGTTTTTTTGCGACTTCCAACATCGGCTCACTAAAATCAAGCCCGGTGACTTTTGCGCCAGCACGAGCCAGGGCAAAGGTGATGTCTCCAGTGCCACAGCAAAGGTCCAACGCCTGTTCTCCGGCCTTCAGATTTGCCAGCCGGATCATTCGCCGCTTCCAAAGCCGATGAAATCCAAAGCTCTGGAGGTCATTGATCAAATCGTAACGGGGCGCAATCGTGGCGAAGAGGTCTTCCACCTTTGCCGCCCGCTGATCTCCCGGCTGATAAAATTTGTTTGCCATCAGATGTATTGAGCCCGGAAACCGGTCTGGTTGCCATGCCCAGGACATCTTATACAGTAATCGCATCACTGGAAAAGACATTCCAGACTGGGAAAAGTTCAACTTCGTTTTGAGAGGAGATTGGGAAATTTCAAAAGCAGAAAATCTCAACTTTTCCAAAATCGCAGAAATGAAAATGCCCGGTACTGACCATAAATGGGGTCAGCCCGGGCATGTAAAAACAAGGATCGCTAATTATTTGTCTTTTTTATCCCAGTTGTGGTCCTTGATGATTTGTTCAAGAGTGGCCTTTTCATCAACGTTCTCAGGAATGATGTTGAAGCGGATCAGATAGTTGCAAACATTGCGCAGGTGTTTGACTTCGTCCTTTTTGGCGGCCAGTTTGTCAGCCGGGAGCTGTTTCAAATTATCGAGGTATTGATCTGCCATGACCTTGACCTGTTGTGCTGTGGCATCGTTGTACTCATAGACGAGGGATTCAGCGAGGCGGAGCATCTGTGGCACCGGGTTGTTGGCGTCAGCCATTTTTTCAGCATCCGCACGGATGGAAGCGGCGATCTGGGCGCGCTTGGCCAGTGTGGTTGCAGTGGGGAGGCAACCGTCTGTGCTGCCTTCGCATTGACGTGGCGGAAGCGGGCGGAGCCAAACATTACGATAGCGGACTGGGTTGCCGTGATCCTGGAGTTTCAGAGGGCCTTTCTCTGGGAATGCCTGAGCCTTGGTGCGAGCCATGTGCCCGGTGGGGCCTTCGATCGGGGTGTGGTCTTGGACGAGAACCCCATTCACCAGCACGGTGACATATCCGGGGTCCACCACTGCGCCATCCTTATACACTGGACGGCGGAAAATGATGTCGTAGGTTTGAAATTGTCCGGGAGCGCGCAGAGCGTTGACCATCGGAGGATTGACGCCATACATGGAACCGGCCATGCCATCGGCATAGGATGGGTTATTGTAGTTGTCGAGCACTTGGATTTCGACCAATCCCATCAAAAACACGCCACTGTTACCGCGGCCCTGGCTTTCACCTTCCACCTTTGTGGGCGCAGACCATTCCACGTGGAGTTGGATGTCGCCAAATCCATCTTTGGTGCGAATGTAACCAGATCCCGGAACACATTCCATGGCTCCATCTTTAATGATCCACTTGGTCTCTTCATGCTTATCGTTGTCAGCTTCCCACTTGGAAAGATCAGTCCCATCAAACAGAACGATGGCGTCAGAAGGAGCCTTGCCCGGTTGTTCCTGGGTGCTGGAGGTTCCCGGAGTAATGATTGTGGGTTGAGGGCGATTATGATCGTGAACTGCCCAAGGGTGGTGTTCGTCTGGAGCATCTCCGTAAAAAGGAGAGCCGGTATTCGCGGCCTGGCTCACCGAAGCGAGCGAGAGCCCCGCGCAAAAAGCCATCAAGGTGTTTAATTTCATATTAATAACAGAATAACAAGGTTTGCTGACCTGTTGTTTTACGGGTTTGAACGTGCAATGTCCAGCGCGGACAAAGGGTAAAACGTTGTTTTACCTTTGGTTGACTGTGGTTGATGTGCCGACTTGCAGTCTGTCAGTTCGAGTTCGACGTAAAGGCCAGATAGGATTGCGACGGTCTACCGGCTGGCGCTGGCTTCCATTCTGTGGCCAATCCCACGATGCGACGCATCTGCGTGAACCACCATTGGGCGCGTTCGATCGGGCGGCGATTGCGCACGGTTTGTGTGCCGGGTTGAGCTTCAAATCCGAGTTCCATCTGGTTTTCAAATGTGACATTAATCATAAAATGCCTTTCTTTGTGTGTGACCTTAGCGAAGGGGGTGGGACAAAGACTGTCCGACCCCCAATTTTTTTGTTGGGGCAAAGAAAGAGAATGTCGGCCTTATTGATTTCCACCGGCATTAACGGAATAATGGCGATGCGCACATGTTGATCGCCTTTAACAAACCATTTGGTGTTTTATCGCAATTCACCCCGGACGGTTCGCCCAATCGCCCTCTGGCGGAATTCCATTTTCCGCCGAGAGTCTATGCGCTGGGGAGGCTGGATGCGGATTCTGAAGGGCTGTTGTTGTTGAGTGACGAAGCGGGGTTAAACTCAAGACTTCTGGAGCCATCACATGCTCATGCGCGTGTTTATTGGGCGCAGGTCGAAGGAATTCCGACATCAGAGGCACTGAAAACACTCGCGGATGGAGTTGTGATTCAGGGGCGCCGGACATTGCCATGTCGCGTCTGGCTGCTTGAACCGCAGCCGGTTATTCCGGCGCGCGTTCCTCCAATCCGGTTTCGCAAGTCGGTGCCGGATCGGTGGATTGGACTTGAATTGGTGGAAGGGAAAAACAGGCAGGTGCGCCGAATGACGGCAGCAGCGGGACATCCGACGTTGCGGCTGATCCGGATGCGTATAGGCGAGTTTGATTTGGGAAGTCTGCCTCCGGGGCAGTGGCGGATATTAAACGATGCTGAGCGCAGATTGGTTTTTCCGCGCTGAGTGTCCAGTCTTGAAAACGAAAAAGGCAGACAGAGAAATGTTCTGTCTGCCCGTGATGTTAAAGCCAGGTTTATTTGACAAAGATCAGACTTCCCATCCGGCACGGTTGGTGCGTTTGAGGTATTGATCGGCTTCAGGGAGATTGGGGGACTTCATGTTGGGACCATCCCATTCCATGCGTTTGCCTTCTCCAACGCGTAGGGCGACGCAGCCGAGCAGGACAACTTCTGTGAGGTATCCGGCAATTTCAAAATTGGAGAATGAGGGCTTGCTTTCCTTGATCATGCGTTGCCATTCCCACATGTGATCTTGTGGACCGCCAGGAAGGCGTTCGATCGACTGTGGAACGGCCTTGCATTGGTCGTCTTGGTCGAGAGGAATGAGTTTTTCGTCACCTTTCCGGCAGAGCACAGGGACGCCATCGTCTGGGTAGAAGATCTTACCTTTTTCGAAAACAATGATTGTGCCGTTTTCTGGCATTTTCTCGCGGACGGCAATGAGTTCATGCGCCGTTTCGGTGTCTGGGCGGAGCGGTTTGAGGGCGGCGTCAGCGGGGTTGCCGTCATACCACCAGAATTTGAGTGGAGGCAATCCTTCACGTTCGGGAAATTCAAAACGGATGCGTGATGTCTTGGGGTAGGTTTCCTTATACGTGCGCGAGGCCAGTTCCAATTCGATAACATTGGGATAGCCAAGCTTTAATGCGCGGAATGGCATGTTGACGGAGTGACAGGCAATGTCTCCCAACGCACCCGTGCCGAAGTCGAACCATCCGCGCCACTTGAATGTGTGATAAATATCGCGTTTGAAAGGACGCATTGAAGCGGGGCCGATCCAGCAATCCCAGTCCAAATTTTCAGGGATGGGATCAGAGCCTTCGGGACGGTCAAGACCTTGGGGCCAGATGGGACGGTTTGTCCATACGTGGAGTTCCAGTGGCTTTCCGAGGATGCCAGCTTGAATGAGCTCTATGGAACGGCGCAACGAGCTTAGTGCGCTGCCTTGATTTCCCATTTGTGTCGCAAGCTTTTTTTCACGAGCGAGAGCGCGGACGGCTCTGGCCTCGCTCACGGTTTGGGTGAGCGGTTTTTGGCAAAAACAGTGTTTGCCCATGCGCATCGCCATGATGGATGCAGTGGCGTGATGGTGGTCGGGCGTGGAAACGGTGACAGCATCAATATCCTTCCCCATCTGATCGAGCATTTTTCGATAGTCCTGAAATTGCTTGGGATGCATCGATTCAAATTGTTTTGCCTTGGCGTTGAGAAAGTTTTTGTCCACATCGCAGATGGCGACGATGTTTGCACCACAGGCAGCCGCTTCAGAGCTGTCACTGTCGCCTTTGCCGCTGACGCCGATACAGGCGATGTTGATGCGGTCATTCGCGCCGAGAACACGTCCCACATATGGAAATGCCAGGGTGGCGGCTCCTGCGGCCAGGGTTGTGCGCGTGAGAAATTTTCTGCGTGAGAGTTGGTTGGGTACAGCGGATTCGTGGGAAGGTGCGTGCATAGTTGTATTTAAATTCAACGACGCACCGGCTGGATCTTTTATTCAACCCAATTACCGATGAAAATCGGCTGCTTGATCTACGGTTTGAGGAGTTCCCTTTGCCAGTTCATGAGATCTTTTTGATTTTGATCCCAGTTTTGGGCGAGTGAAAGCAATGTGGCGCGGCTGGCAATGAAAGTGGGGTCGATTCCGAGGCTTTCGGCCTGCTTGTTCCGGCGTTGCTCAAATTGTTCGTATCGCTTGCGTTCGGCTTCCGTTTGGCGATGAGGAATCATCCGGCGTGGTTCAGGATATAGATTGGGGTCCAGAGAAAGCCCCTTTTCCACCGCTTGGCAGACTGCGTCACGGCGGCGTGTCGAAAAATGGCGGGGGAGCAGGGGATCAACAGCGCGTCCCTGGGCTGCCGTGGAGGCAATATCGACAAGTGTTTCGTGTGGGAGAACAAAAAATGGAGGCTTGTTACCAGCCAAAGCTTCGACTTCTCTCCAATGCCAGAGTTCCCTAAGAACGGCCAGCCCAACACGGTCAAGCCGGTGGGAGCCCTTGATGCGCCACACGAGGTCTGGATCGGGTTTCGAGGGGACGGAACATTCGGCGATCAATCGATCGCAGATTTCCTGATGCCAGTGAAGACGTTGTTTTTCAACGAGCTTTGCGCGAAGGATATCCGAGATGGCCTTGAGATGGTGGGTGTCATTTCGTGCGTAGACCTCCATGCGCGGAGTCAATGGACGCCGAGCCCAATCCGCCTTTTGAGACGTTTTTTCAAGAGTCACCCCCAGATATTTTTGGGCAAGATTCATGAGCCCAAACTCACGGTCACCCAGGAGCCTGCTGGCCAGCATTGTATCGAAAATGTGGTTGGGCACGAACCCGTGGTTTTTGCGCAGGAGTCGGAGATCATAATCTGCACCGTGGAGAATGAGTTCCCGGGACTGCAACGCGGTCCATAAGGAAGCCATGTCCATGGCAGAAAGTGGGTCAATGAGCGTGTCGGACGAAGCAATGCTGATTTGCAGAAGACACAGTTTTTCCGGATACGCATGAAGGCTGTCAGCCTCGGTATCAATTGCAACCCATTCCGCCTTTTGTAAATCGGGCAGGAATTCAGCCAGTGTCTGATTGGTATCTATCACAGGTGTAAACTACAACTTACCAGAAATAGAAAAAATGCCGTAGAATACAACATTAAAGCAATGATAAACAAAGGGGTTACCTGAAAATACCCCCATTTATCCCTAAAAACGGCATTTTTTGACGTCTTTTAAGTTGTTTTTATCTTATTGATAATCAATAATTAAATACAGAGGTCGTTTTCCCAGTTGACGATGGCTGTGAACGCCTCTTATGCTAATGAACAATACGACAGAAGCGCATTTAAGCGCTTTTGCGTAAACTTTCTTATGCCCGAAGGATATTGTGTAAAGTGCAAGGCCAAAAAGGAAATTGCGGAAGGGGTGGAAGAGACGATGAAAAATGGACGCAAGGCGATCAAGGGCAAGTGTCCTACCTGTGGCGTTGTCATGTTCAAGATTCTGGGTGGCAAAGCAACTCCTCCGGCTGCCTCAACGGCTCCGGCGGCAACAGATAATTCATCGAATTTGTCCTAAAGTTTAGTGATTCCCGTATATTTGCCCTATGGCTCAACAACTGGCTTACGTCATTATAACGCCCTATTCACTGCATAAATCCCGCACTGGCGGGATGCTGGCCCGGCTCATCACGCGCACGGGCTTGGATCTTGTCGGTGCCCGTTTGTTTGCTCCCAGCCCCGAGCTGGTGCGTGAATATGCCAATGTGATTGTTTCTTCTGCCGATCCGCAGGATCGGAAAATCCAGGAACTGATTCGCGATTACACGTTGCGTAATTTTGGTCCCGATCCGCGCACTCAAAAACGCCGCCGCGTCATGATGTTCCTTTTCCGCGGAGAGGAAGCCGTTCGAAAAATCCGGTCTGTTGTTGGCACCTTCAGTGCCGAGCGCCGGAGCGGAGAAACGATTCGTGACACATTTGGTGATCTGATTTTTGATGAAAAGGGGCAGGTCAGCTATTTTGAACCCGCTGCGTTGGCGGCACCAACCGCAGAGGAGACGGAGACGAAACTGAAACTGTGGGCTCGTTTTTCGGATTCCGATGGTGGGTTTGTTGATCAGAGCCTTTCGTTCACTCCTGAGGAAAAAGTGCAGCGCACCCTGGTGCTGATCAAGCCCGAGAATTTTCGCTTTCCGACTGGTCGTCCAGGTAACGTCATCGATTTCTTATCCCGCACGGGCCTCTACATCGTGGCTATCAAGGTCCATCGCATGAGTGTGGCTCAGGCCATGGAATTCTATGGGCCGGTGCGAGAAGCGTTGCGGACGAAGTTGAAGGATGTCGTGGCCACTCGTGCCAAGAATGCGCTGGAACGTGAGTTTGGCTACAAGGTCCCCGCTGCTGAGGAAAAGCAGTTGGGCGAGATGTTTGCCCCCCTCTCTGGGGATGCCCAGTTCGAATACATTGTCAAATACATGTCAGGTTCCTCTCCAAGTGAATGCCCGTCAGCGCTGCTCAAGCAGCCTGGCAGCGAGAAGTGCATTGCTCTCGTCTATGAGGGGGTTGAAGCCGTTCGAAAAATCCGCGACGTCCTTGGCCCGACCGATCCCTCAAAGGCGCCACCGGGGTCCATTCGTCGCGAATTTGGCCAGAACATTACCGTCAATGCTGCGCACGCCAGTGATTCAGAGGAGAACGCGGCGCGGGAAATGAAGATCATCAACATCGGAGAGAATACTTTCCGGTCTGTTGTTGATGATTTTTACAGTGGCCGGTAATCCAAGGTGCTTTTAAATTGAAAACCCTCCGGTTTCCCGGAGGGTTTTTGGCGTAAGGAAAGGCGAAATTGTGGATTCACCTTTCCTTGTTCTGTTGAAGAACGGTATTAACGGAATATGTTGGTTCGGGCCAGGTCAATGACTTCATCTCCACGGCCATTGAGTATGGCTCGCATCATGTACAGATTGAAGTCCACAATCTGGTTGAGTTTTAAGGAGGGTGGCATGGCAAGCTCGAATCGATTGACTTTGACATCCAGCAATGCGGGACCATCGTGTTCCAAAATACATTCAAGCGAGGGACCGATTTCCTCTGGAGATTCGCAGCGCATGGCAAAGATGCCGGCGCCTTCTGCAACTTTTGAGAAGTCCGGATTCTTCAGTTCCACGCCGTGATCCAGAAAGCCTGTTGCCTTCATTTCCAGCTCAACGAACCCGAGAGAGCCGTTGTTGAAAATGACGATTTTAACTGGGAGGTTCAGTTGGCGAAGCGTCAGCATGTCTCCCATGAGCATTGCGAATCCACCATCGCCAGAGAGGGTGATCACCTGTCTGCCGGGATTGGCTGCCGCGGCTCCAATCGCCTGAGGCAGTGCGTTGGCCATGGATCCGTGGTTGAACGAACCCAGAATACGGCGTTGGCCGTTCATCCTCAAATAACGCGCCGCCCATATTACAGGAGTCCCAACGTCAACGGTGAAGATGGCGTCTTTTGAGGCAATGCGATCGATTTCCTTTGCCAGATATTGGGGGTGAATCAACTTTTCCCCCGGAGTTCCAGTCGCCAGATCATCCAGTCCTGTTCGTGCTTCCAGATAATTTTTTTGGGCTTCCTTGAGATGGGCATCCGAAGTCTTTTCATTCAGCAATGGTAATAATGCGGAGATCGTGTCTTTCACATTGCCCGTGGCGCCAATATCGACGCGACTGCGACGTCCGATCTGCTCGGAACGATTGTCGATCTGAATGATTTTGGCTTTTTCGGGATAGAATTGTTGATACGGAAAATCCGTGCCGAGCATGAGCAGTGTATCACACTCTTTCATCGCATAATACCCGCTTGAGAATCCCAAAAGCCCCGTCATTCCGACGTCGTAGGGATTATTATATTCCAGAAATTCCTTGCCGCGCATGGCGTGGACAATGGGGGCCTTTAACACTCCGGCCAATGAAACCACCTCATCATGAGATCCAGCGCAACCGGCGCCGCCGAGGATGGTGACTTTCTCTGAGCTGTTCAATAATGCGGCGATTTCATTCAGTTGATCATCGGCAGGCCGGATGATCGGTTCAGAATGATTATACGAACTGATTCGCAGAGACTCATTAACCGCGTCTCTCAATGCAAGATCTCCCGGAACAACAATCACAGCGACCCCCTTCTTTGAAAGAGCGGTCTGAACGGCGATTTCTGCCACGCGTGGAATCTGATTCGGGGAGGAAACGAGCTCGCAATAGCAGCTACACTCCTTGAACAAATTCTCGGGGTGGGTTTCTTGAAAGTAATGACTACCCAGTTCAGAGGAGGGAATTTGAGCGGCAATTGCGAGAACGGGAACGCGGTTCCGCTGGCAATCGTAGAGACCATTGATCAGATGGAGGTTGCCAGGACCGCAACTTCCCGCACAGACGGCAAGACGCCCGGTCAAATGGGCTTCTGCTCCGGCGGCAAATGCGGCGACTTCCTCGTGTCGCACCGGAACCCATTGCATTGTTTTCCGCTGGCGAATGGAGTCTGTGATGCCGTTGAGGGAATCACCGGCGACCCCGTATATATGTTTGACTCCAGCCGCGTCAAGCACATCCACAATTACTTCTGCAACAGTTTTAGCCATAAAGAATGTATTTTACAGCGACGTTCCGAAAGTGTTCTTGGCCTTCACCGCGTCGCATGCACAAGGATCAACTTAGATTTATTTTTTGCCCTTGTCAAAAAACTGCGCATCACCCCCAAGGGGGAGGAAAGCGAAAAAATCGCCACTTTTTCTGTCGGATTTCAAGGTTGAGCGGCTTTATATGAATGAATGACAGAAACAGAACAGTGGTTGCGCGAGTATTGCAAGGATGGCTCGGAAAGGGCGTTCCGAGAACTGGTTACGCGCTACGTAGACTTGGTTTACTCCGTGGCGCTTCGCAATGTGGGGGGGGGATGTGCATCGGGCGGAAGATGTGGTTCAGACGGTTTTTATTGATCTGGCCCGCAACGCCCGTGCACTGCCTCCATCGGTACTTCTGGGCGGTTGGTTGCATCGCCACACCTGTTTTGTCTCCTCCACGCTCATGCGGACGGAACGCCGTCGCAAAATACGGGAACAACAGGCCATGCTCATGAATTCGTTTGACAGTTCTTCAGACAATGGATGGCATCATCTGGAACCGGTAATAGATGGGGCTCTCGATCAGTTGGACAAGGCGGATCGAAATGCTCTGATACTGAGATTTTTTGAGCAACGCAGTTTTCGTACCATGGGCGAGATTCTGGGAATTAGTGATGATGCCGCGCAGAAACGCGTGGCACGGGCGTTGGAGCGCCTGCGCGAGTGTTTGAAGAAGCGCGGGGTAACGCTCTCCATCACCGCATTGTCACTGATTCTTGGAAAACATGCCATTCAAGCAGCTCCTGCGGCACTGACAGCACATGTTGCTGCCGCCGCTCTGGCTGCTCCTGCAGTTGGACCTTTAACCCTTCTGTATATGAAAATGATGGCATCAGCAAAATTACAACTGGCATTAAGCTCAATTCTTTTGACAGCGGCGATTCTCATTCCCGCTTTTTATCAAAAAGCTCATTCCGGCGAGCCGGACAAGCCTGTCCTGGCAGCGGAAGTCACCGCTCAAAAAACAAAACCGGATCAGGCAAAACCTCCGATTGACAAAACAACGTCCCCAACAAAGGAGACAACCCGCGATGACTTGAACAAATCCGTGTTGCATTTGACCGTTCTTGCCGCTGACACGGGAAGGCCACTCAGCGATGTGAGTATCTGGACATGGGGAAGCAATGGATTGCTAAATCCAAAATGGACGACCGACGAGAATGGAAATTGTGAAATCCCCGTAGATGTGAATGGCAAGGAAGATTTACATCTTACGATGCACAAGAAATTATTCAGTTGCACCCGGCTGCTCTGGCGGCCAAAGAGCGGTGATGTGATTCCAGCGAATTACACGTTGAAGATGACTCGGGCCATTCACATTGCTGGGCAAGTGGTTGATCCGGACGGGCAACCTTTGGAGGGGGCGACTGTGAGTGCGGGGTATATGCTTAATGGAAAAGAGGAAAAACAAGTTGAAACTCACTTTTTAGATCATGTTGATGTATTGACAGACGCAAACGGCCACTGGGAGATCGATGAGGTTGCGGAGGGGTTATTGCCTTTCATTTCTGTTAGCGCTGACCATTCCATTTATTTGGGTGCGTCGTCATCTTGTGTTCGAAATTATGAGGTTCAGAAACAACTATGTGAGGGGACCCTCGTAATGCAAATGTCACGTGGAGGAATTGTTAGCGGCATTGTTATGAATGCGAATAATCAGTCTGTTTCAAACGTGGATATTCTCGTTGGTGAGATTTCTGATGTGTCTTCTAAAAGAACAAAGACTGGACCAGACGGCTCGTTTTCATTGTCGGGCTGCCGGTTGGAGGAAAACCTTGTGACTGCCGAAATGGATGGGTATGCGCCAACAACGGTCGCTATATTTATCACATCAAACACACCCTCCTGTAAATTAGTGCTGAAACAAGGTAGGCCGTTTCTGTTTCGCGTTGTTGATGAAGAGGGACAGCCAATCGAGAACGCGCGAATCTATCTCGACTATTTTAATCAATGGCCGTCAGCTCAAACATTCGTAAATCTTTTGACTGGCAAGGATGGCCGAGTTTCGTGGAACAATGCGCCGGAGGGAACGAACTTTTTCGATTTTAATGCCGTAGGATATGCTGGCACCAATCATATTCCTATTGTTTTGGATGATCAGGAACATGTAGTTACTCTTCGAAGAACATGTCAGTTGAAGATTTCTGGTAATGTCATCGATTCCGTGACTCGCAAGGCAATTCAACAATTCGACTTGTTTTATGGGGATGCAAAAGTCAATGAGGAAGGAAATTGCTCGCCTGTTTGGAGTCCAGTCGTAAGGGAAATTTTACACTTCAGAAATGGTGTATTTGAAGATACACGTCCCCAGGCGCGAGGCGAGTCTTTAGGTTGCTTCATTAAAATTAAGGCGGATGGTTATGCCCCGTATGTATCGCGAATGATTCGGACAAATGAAACTGATGTAACTCTGAACGTTGAATTACGGCGCGTGGATGAAAAAGTTGTTCAAGTCATCTCACCAAGCTTACAGCCAATCACTCGGGCAGATATTGGTTTTGTCACACCCAACTCTGGATTGGAGATGGTTCCAGGTGGCTTTGATGCGGTAAGCACGCTTTCACAGATCAATCTGCGAAGAACGGACCCCAAGGGGTTATTTCGTCTCAGTTCTGATCCAGACATCACTCATGTTGTGATTGCCGCACCGGAGGGAGTTTTGGTGACCACCCCAGACGAACTCAAAGCAAGACCGATTGCGAAATTAAAACCTTGGGCACGACTGGAGGCAACTCTTGAAGACACTAACCAAGCTTCGAAGTTGAGAATGTTCGTGGAATTAGTTGATTTTCCACGATCAAGTCTCTCCTTTAAATACAATCTCTCTCATATGCCTGTGGATGCCACTGGCAAATGTGTCTGGCCGCAACTTCCTCCCGGACGTTTTTATATTGGATTCACAAAGGATATCAAAGAGAACCCTGATCGTCAGATGCACGTTGAGACTACCCCGATTATCGAGGTTCATTCTGGAACAACGACCATTTCCATCCAACGCTGACACCTGAAAGACGCACGAAAGACACATGGTAGACACTAAATGGCTGGCTGGTAACAAATACTGGTCAGCCATTTTTTTAAGTTTCAATGACTGAGATTCGTGGGTAGCTTGGACTGGTCATGACAACTCTATTGAAGAAGTGTTACATCCTTATTGCCGCGGCTCTCTTTGCTGCCACGGCATTTTTAACATCAGCACAAACGCCTCCCGGCCCTATTTCACAAGATCAGATCGTAGTCATGATCAGCGTGGATGGGCTCGCCGGATACTATCTTGACGACACCAATGCGGATATGCCCGTAATACGCGGTCTGGCCAGGGATGGGGCTCGGGCGCAGTCCATGAAAGCATCCACTCCATCGGTGACGTGGCCAACCCACACGGCGATCATTACCGGGGCGTCTCCCGGCACACATGGCGTTGTCGGAAACAACTACCTTGACAGAAAAACCAAAAAGAAAGTCGCATTGATTGGCGATCCTCGATTTGACAAGGACGAAATCGTCAAAGTCCCCACCATTTATGATGCGGCAAAACAGGCCGGGTTGAAAACAGCCTCAATCCGCTGGCCCGCCACCCGCAATGCCAAAACGTTGGATTGGGCGGTTCCCGATTCGAGCATTTCGATTGCCATGAAATACAGCACGCCCGCTTTGCTGACGGAATACAGCAATCTATTTCTCGAAATCACCCAGACAACGAACAGCGCGGCAAAGAAAAAGGACTATGATGAACTGGCAACGGAACTGTTTCTTGACATCATCAAGGATCACCGCCCGCAACTGGCTCTCTTGCACTTGACAGACGTTGACCATATAGAGCATCTAAATGGGCCTCGCACTCCGGAGGCATACGCCGCGATCAAAAGGTCTGATGTGCTCGTGGGAGAGGTTTGGAATGCGTTGAAGGCTCAATATCCCGGGAAAGCCACATTGGTTGTGGTGTCAGATCATGGTTTTTCACCAATCAACAAGCAGATTTTGCCAAATGTCGTTTTAAAGCAGGCGGGGTTGGCAGGAAAAAATGCTGCCAATGGTGTGACCGTAAGAGCCGTTCCTCAGGGTGGATGTGCGTTTCTGTATATTCTTGGAAATGGGGATAAAGCGGAAGCGCAAAACAAGATTCTCAAGGCCTTTAATGGGCTGGAAGGAATTGAACAAGTTGTCGAAGCCAAGGACTTCAAGAAATTCGGCGTTGGCGATCCAACGGTTGATCCACGCGTTCCTGACATGCTGCTGTTCGGAAAAATGGGATACTCTTTTGGTGACACGGCGGCAGGCAGTCTGCCTTTCAATGAGAAGCCGGAAAGCAAAGGCACTCATGGACACAATCCTGAATTGCCGGACTTGCACGCAGCCTTTGTCGTCTGGGGGGCAGGCGTCAAGAAAGGTGTCAACCTGGGGGAAATTTCAAACACCAGTGTTGCTCCGACCATTGCCAAGCTTCTGGGAGTCCCATTTAACAGCAATGAGGGCAAAGCCCTTGACGCGGCTCTATCCAAATAGTTGCGGAAACAAAAATAGTAAGCGGTTATTTTACAGCGGCAGGGCGGAGATCCAAACAAACGACTTCCCCTGCCGCGTTTCGTGCATAGAGAAGGCCGTTTGCGACAACAGGCTGTGTCCAGCATCTGCCATCGAGAATTTTGGCTTGAGCCACAGGTTTATATCCGCTGTCGACCGCCTGCACAATGCGCAGCAAGCCGTCTTCTTCCAGCGCGACAAGTTTGTCGCCGACAAGGATCAGCGATCCCTTGTTGGAATCGTCAACGGTCCATTTTCTTTCTCCGCTACTCCAGGAAACACAGGTCAGATGGCTTTGGCTGTATCCATAGAGGTTTCCATTCCACAACACAGGCGTGCTTAACTCGCAAATCAGGTTCTTGTTTCGCCAGATTTCCTTTGGAGACTCAGATCCGAGGTCAAACAGGGCGCACCCCACGTTATGACCGGAACAGACAAACATCTGGTTGCTTGAGACGATGACATCCGGCGCGTTTTGATCCCATTCCGTGCGCCAGGGAACACGCCATAGAACGTTTCCTTTTTCCGTTTCCACACCAATGACTTCGTGGCCGCCCAGAAATGCAAAGCACTTTTTGCCATGATACCCAAATTCTACCGGAGTGGAATATCCCGGACGACCGGGACCATTGTCCCAGAGTTTCACACCTGTATTCTTGTCAAGTGCAACGCAAGCTGAGCCCACACTGAAGACCACCTTGTCCTGCATGACAACGGGAGAGCCTGCAAAGCCCCACCAGACTTTGTAATCCACCTTGTTGGTGAGGGGCGGTGGAAACGCACCGGACCAGAGAGGTTTTCCGGTCTCCAGATTGAGACAGAAATAATGCCCGGCTTTACTGAGAGAATAAACGTGGTGGTTGTCGATGACTGGGGTCGCGTAAGGCCCCCCCTCATGGGCTAAAGCCGCGAGGGGACAGGCATAGGCATGTTTCCACAATTCTTTGCCGGTTGCTGCTTCCCAACAAAAAATGGTGTCAGTCTCTTTGTCGTTGCCAAGGGTGATGACCTTTCCATTGGACACGGCAAACGAGGAAAAGCCCTTTCCCGCCTGGGCTTTCCAGATTACTTTGGGGACGTTGGTTCCCCAATCCCAATTCAGGTTGGTTTCAGTTGAAATGGAATCCTGTTTTTCGCCATGCCAACTGGGCCAGTCACTGGCTAAGGTGTTTGCAGCGGCAAGAAGAACTCCTGCAACAATGATTCCATTTCTTGACAGCAATGTTCCAAAAGATTGGCGTTGGACATGAATTGTGGCGCACATAGTTTTCTCATTTCAAAAACCGGAATCTCTGGAATGACATTCGCACCAAACATGTTGTCTGGATTTCTTTTTTAAACGGCGTCGTATTTGTGTTAATACGCCCGAGAGTCAGCATTTATAGTTTCAAGCATCGGACTCCCGATTTGCTCTGTTTTTTGGATTGGAATGAAAGGTTCCAGAATGATCCAGTCTGTATTATTGGTTCCTGCAACAAAGCCATAAGCGCATCCAGTGGCAGGAAGAACCACTGCCTTGAATGAGGTTGTCGTTTTTCCTGAGAGATAACTTCCTGAAATGACACCCGTGGAAGTAGTGAGGGTAAGCTTCAGTTTGGCAGTGTTGGTAGTTGGGTATGTGAAGATGTTTTTGTTAAAACCGATGGCTGTGTAGGACGGTGTGTTTGTCGGCGTTCCTCCCGTTTGGAAAAAGCCATTGGTCCAACCCAGAATATTGGTGCCGGTTTTTGGCACTGTGTAAAGGGATGCAATGGCGGTGGCCGTGAGCTGGAATCCGTTGGTGTAAAACTTCGGATCACTCTTTGGGGGGCGAATCCAGGTGAGGTTCGTGCTTTGAAAGTTGAAGTTGTTGGATTGAACTGAGTTGAACCATCCCATGAAAAGTCCTGTGCTCTTGTAAAGTGGAACAAACACTGGGATTGAATCATCAATCGAGAGAGCCCCGCTGAAACTGACGGCTGAACTTTTATCGGCGGGAGTCAATGCCAGTTTTGCCGTGCCGGTTGTCCCCACGGTGATGCTGCCGTAGCTGCCCCCCATTCCCGCATCGATGTTTTCCGCAGTGTCTTGTGTGGTGATGTCGATCAGGTTGGTGATGGCCAGATTGTAAAGACCGGCGTCGGATTTCTTAACGGTGCGTGTCATGAGCCCAAAGAAGGAGGCTGAATTGGTGATGCCGTTGGTTTGCTGCCAAAGGGTGCCGGTCGTTTCCCCGGAGCCGGTCAGGTCGCAAGTGATGTTGCCTTCAATATTGAGGAGCTTTGAACGTTTTACCGAGAAAATGAGCTGGGCTGTGTTCGTATTGTTTCCAATCAGGAGAAGCTTGCCGGAAATGGAGACTGCCCCAGAGAGCAAGGTGACTTTTCCGCTGAAAGCGCCGTTGGTGGTCAGTGTGAATGTTAGGTAACCAGAGTTGGTGGCTACGGGGATGTCGGTGTTGGTATCAATGCCGTAGAACAAACCGTTGTAAGTGCCCTTGATGGAGACAAAGGGATTTGGAATGAAATCAGCCACCAAAATCGTGCCGTCTTTCATGGTGAAAGTGTAAGTGGCATTTGTGGAGAGGAAAGTTCCATCGCCATCTCTCCAACTTCTGAAAATGGAACCGCCATTGGCTTTAGCCTTGAGCGTGTATGCCTTGCCAGCCTCGAGTCCCTGATTATTTGAAGCACCAGAGACGGTGCCGGAACCGGAAATCAAAAGTGTCAATGGACTCAGTTTTGTGTAATAAAACATGCGGGAGACAGGCGTTGAAATGTTCCCGGCACTGTCGGATGCCTTAACAAAAAGGTAATTGGTGCCTGGGGTTAACTGCAGTGGCAGAGACCATTTGTTTGCGGATAAATCTGTGTCCAATTGAGTGAAGGTTTCCGAGCCGTTGAGCTTGGAGACGTTGGTGACGTAATAGAATAATCCAACAACTGCTATGTTGTCTTTGACAGTGCCAGTGACTGTGATTGGCGCATCGTTGGAGGTTTTGTAATTGGCGGCAGGACTGGTGAACGCAACCGTTGGAGCAGTGGAGTCATTTGCCGCGCTCAGACTGGCTGTTGTCAAGTAAACTGAATCCTGATCGTCGTAGTCCTTTGTCGTTGTTGAAGTGGTTGCATTCAGATAAACGACAGTTGAAGCCGTCATGTTTCCCAGTGTGACTTGAAATGAGGAAGCCTCATTGACTGATTTATCGATCAACTCGGCTGAGAAGGCGTCGTAATTGGCGGAAAGCGAGACTGTGACGGAGTTGGTTGTGAAACTCAGTTTGACCTTCAATGTTTCCGTGGTTGAAAACATGGTGTCAGAGGTTTGAGTCAGAGAAACAACCGGTTTTTCTGCAGTTCCAGAAATTGTGGCATCCGAGAGGTTAAAATAGACTTCAGCCCAAAAATCCTCATTGCTCAGAACCATGTCTACGTACGCCGAAGAGTCAGTGAAAGCGCTTGCGTCAAAATTCGTTAGCGGCAGCACCCCAGTCACAGTGGCTGTTCCAGTCGGCATTGCATAATAATCTCCAGAAATGGGGTCTGTGGTTATTTTATCAGCATACGTTCCGTTGACGCTGAAAGCGGCGGAGGCTGCGTGAAGAGACAACAAATAAACGGCGGATGCGACTAAGTTAACGGAAAAACAATTCATAACTCCTCAATAGACGGGAAATATCCACGCCTTAAATTTTCCCCAAACTGACTTTTTATAGTGTGAAAGTCAATGGGTTTTAAAATTAATTTTGACTGCCAAAAACTCCTTTGTAACCACAGACGTGTTTTGGGTATATTGGGTTACAGAATCAAAAGAGATTTGCCAGACGACGCAAAATACCTCCGGTCTGGACTGCAACGTCCGCAAAAGCCGTGAGAATATGTCCTGTGCCGAAGAGTGGGGGAATGGCAATGAGAAGTATGACGGCGTTTCCCAAGAAAATCAAAACCAGAGAAAATAGCCATCCCTGGCTTGTAATATCAGATTGCTCTGAGCGCATTATGTAGCAGGTCAATGTAATGTGAAACGCATAGGCCGCACCCAGAAGAACATGAAACCATGTCCGATACGCATACCAATCCCAGATCACATTCCCAATGATATAGATCAGCGCCACCAGAATTGCGTAAAAGGGGAAGAAATAAGGGGCCAGCGTGATAAAACAATTGGTTTTTGTAATGATGACATGGCCTCCCTTTGAGCTGGCCTTGAACTTTTTAATGGCACCGCCAAATGCCAGCGTCCAAACCGCGTGAGTTAATTCATGCCCGAAGACATAGATCCACATGGGCTTAGGCATTAGAAAGAAAACTGTCAGCCACGCTGCCGCGCCAGCCAGTATTGGCACCCAGACGAAATCCGCCGGCCCGGCATGGAGCAAAAGTCCCCATAACACCTTGCCAGATGCACAACACACCGGCAGCAGGGCCAGACCGATCAAAAACTTCACCCATTTGGGCATGACGCAGGATAACGGGCTGCGGCTTCGTTTTCAACATGTCGGAGCACAAATTATAATTCCAAATTTGAATGCAGGAGGGGCTTTCAGTGCTTGCGCTTTCTCATTTATACACACACAATGCCGGAAATCTGAAATCCCTATGACAAAGAACGCTCTCTTGATCTGTGGATTAAGTGCCCTCCTGATGTTGGGGACTGCGCAAGCTGCCGAACCCGCCGCCAATACCGGTTCTGACACCAATGGATGGAAACTTGTCTGGTCTGATGAATTTGACGCCCCCGGCCTGCCCGATTCGTCCAAATGGACTTATGAAGAGGGATTTATACGAAACAACGAACTTCAGTACTATACACGCGGCAGAAAAGAAAACGCGCGCGTTGAGAACGGGATGCTCGTCATCGAATCCCGTTTGGAAAAATACCCCAATCCGAATTACAAAGCGGGCGCAAGTGATGCGCGTCATGGTCGTGAATATGCTCAATATACATCTGCCAGCGTTACAACCCACGGTTTGCACGCCTGGAAGCATGGTCGTGTGGAAGTTCGCGCAAAAATTCCTCATGGCCGTGGAACATGGCCTGCAATCTGGATGCTAGGGACAGACCAGAGCGCTGGCTGGCCATCCTGCGGAGAAATCGATATCATGGAATTTGTCGGACATGACCCCAATACAATTCACGGCACCATTCATACCGGAAAATACAATCATGTGAAAGGCACTCAAAAAGGATCTCAATACCACCTTAAGGCTCCCTACGACGATTTCCATGTCTATGCAGTTGAATGGGATGGAGAGAAAATGGACTTCTTTGTGGATAATACAAACTACTTTACATTTAAAAACGAACACAGTGGCGAAGCTGCCTGGCCATTCGACAAGCCGCAGTATCTGATTTTGAACACAGCAATTGGCGGTGCATGGGGGGGCGTCAAGGGAGTGGATGACGCCATTTTCCCTCAAAAATTCCTCATTGATTACGTGCGGATTTACCAGAAAAATGGAGGGGTAAAATGACGGTTTGAAATGATAATGCTTGCAACAGGGAAAATCCACCTGTAATTTGTGGGCATATTTTGAACCACCTTTCGGTGGTTCTTATTTTTTTCGATATTTGTAACAGAGAAAAGTGTGAAGATTTTTAGTGGTACATCCAATCAGCCGTTGGCAAAGGCAATTGCTGCATCAATAGGGGTTGAGCTCGGAAAGTGTGCTGTTAGCGCATTTCCAGACGGGGAGACTTTTGTAAAGATTGAGGAAAACGTTCGTGGTGCTGATGTTTACGTTGTTCAATCCACGAGCCCGCCGACGAACCACCATTTGATGGAAATGTTCATCATGATGGATGCCTTGCGCCGTGCCAGTGCGTCTCGCATTACGGCTGTCATGCCGTTTTACGGGTATGCACGTCAGGATCGCAAAGACCAACCCCGTGTGCCGATTACCGCCAAATTGGTGGCCAATCTTCTCGTGGCAGCTGGAGCCAATCGTGTTTTGACAATGGATTTGCATGCGCAACAAATCCAGGGATTCTTCGATATTCCAGTCGATCATCTCTATGCGGCTCCCGTCATTTACGATTACCTGAAAAAGTTGAATTTACCCAAATTGGTCGTAGTTAGTCCAGATGTGGGTGGCTTGAAAATGGCTTATGCCTATGCTCAAGTACTCAAGTCCGAACTGGCAATCGTTGCCAAACGCCGGACCAGCGCAACCGAAACGGAAGCGATGGCTGTGATTGGCGATATTCAAGACCGCGATGTTCTTATAGTGGATGACCTTACGGAAACCGCTGGAACACTGTCAAATGCGGCAAGGTTACTCAAGGAACGAGGCGCTAAAAGAATCATCGCCTGTGTATCCCACTCGATCCTGAATGACCTTGGAATCGAACGGTTGCGAAATTCTTGTATTGACGAATTGGTTACGACTGATACCGTCCTACGCCCTACTATTGATGGGTTGAGGATAACAACCCTGTCCGTTGCGGGGTTGTTGGGAGAGGCGATTAAACGAATTAACTGTAATTCGTCTGTAACCTCCCTGTTTGAGTTTAAGGGTGGGCGAACGAGTTAGACTGGCATTGTGGCCATAGTAATGAGTGATTTAAGATGAAATCTGTTGCGTTAACTGCATATCCGCGGACACTGAGTCAGCGGGCCGGAGTAAAGAAACTGCGCTCTACCGGGCGCATCCCCGCTGTCATTTATGGTCGGCAGGGCAAACCCCAGAACCTCGAAGTTTCCTACGAAGCCTTCAAAGAAGCCGTTCAAAAAGCGGCCTCCGACATTCTTCTGTTGGACCTGAATGTTGAAGGTGATGCCAAGCCCAAGCGTCTGGCTCTGGTGCAAGAGATGCAATACCACGTTTTATCGGGGAAACTCCTGCATGTTGACCTTCACGAAGTCGCCGAAAACGAAAAAGTCACCATGATGGTCCCTGTCGCTCCGGTTGGTGAACCCGCTGGCGTGAAAAATGGTGGCGGCGTTTTGGAACACGTTCTTCACAAGGTGAAGGTGCGTTCCCTGCCGAAGAGTTTGCCGGAATCCTTGAAAGTGGATGTGACCCCCCTTGAAATTGGCCAAGCCATTCATCTGGGCGACATCAAAGCCGGAGAAGGTATTGAGATTCTGGGCGATAAGCATTTGACCGTTCTCTCTGTTGCTGCTCCTCAAGCCGAAATCGTCGAGACACCTGCTGCCACTACTGCGGCACCCGCTGCTGGCGACGTCGAAATGCTCAAGGAGAAGAAGGAAGAGGGAGCCGAAGGCGAAGAAGGTGCAGAAAAAGCTCCTGCCGCCAAGGGCGATGCCAAAGCTCCTGCTGCCAAGGGTGGCGAAGCCAAAGGCGCCGAAAAGGCTCCTGCTGCTGGCGAGAAAAAAGCCGCAAAGAAGAAATAATATTCGGCTTGGTATTTCGGCCTGCACATGGAGAATTTATATCTTGTGGTGGGCTTGGGAAATCCCGGCAAGGAATATGCCGGGACGCGTCACAATGCCGGTTTCCAGTTGGTCCAACAATTAGCCGACCACTGGAAATTGCAGTGGACCTTGGACAAAAAATTCAATTCCAAGCTGGCGCGAAGAGAAGAAGTGGGAAAACGGATTATTTTATGTCAGCCGCAGACATTTATGAATGCCAGCGGCGAAGCGGTGGGCGGGCTAAGCCGCTTTTACCAGTTGCAGTCGCGGCAGATTTTAGTCATTGTGGACGACGCGGATTTGCCGTTGGGACAGATAAGAATGCGTCCGGGAGGGAGCTGTGGCGGTCATCATGGCCTCGAATCCATCGAGAACCATCTGGCCACGCAGGATTACCCGCGATTGCGAGTGGGAATTGGCCGGCGCGAAAGCGAAGGTCGGCGTATAACGAATTACGTTCTTGGGCAATTTGATGCTGAAGAACGAAAGATATTAGAAAACGTATTGCAGCGCGCTGCTCAGCAAGTTGAATGCTGGGTGGAGGCGGGAATACAATTAGCAATGAACCGATTTAACGGTGCGATTGACGCCCCGTCGAACAGAGGAAAAACAGAGTGAAACGATACGAAGGACTGTTCATACTGAACACCGCGGGCAAAGAAGAGACGTTGAAAGACACGATCGATAAGATCTCCAACGAGATCAGCACAGCCGGCGGCAAAGTCGAAACTGTGCAGAAGATGGAAAAGAAAGCGTTTTCGCGTATTGCTGACCGCAAGCATAATGCTGGTTTCTACGTGAACTACATTTTCGAAAGTGATGAAGCGACAGTGGCTCAATTGCGCCATCGTTTCAGCACAAACGAAGACGTGTTTCGCGTCCTCTTCACAAAGAGCCCGGCCCCCAAAGTCGAAGCCAAATAACTTTTAAACAGTCATGGCCAGCTTCAACAAAGTGCTTTTGATGGGAAATTTGACGCGCGATCCTGAATTGCGCTACACCCCAAAAGGCACTGCCGTTGCCAAGTTTGGCCTTGCTGTGAACCGGGTTTGGCGAACTGAGACTGGCGAAACCAAGGAAGAAGTTACCTTTGTTGATATCGATGTTTTTGGTCGCACGGCCGAAAATGTCAGCCAGTACATGCACAAAGGAAGCCCCATCTTTATCGAGGGGCGCCTGCGTTTGGACACTTGGGAAGATAAGCAGACGCAGCAAAAACGCAGTAAGCTGAGTGTGGTGGCTGATACCGTCCAATTTATTGGAGGCCCCCGTCAGAATGATGCCGGCGCTGAAGCGTCCGTTCCTTCTGCTGCTCCATCATCACAGTCCCGCCCGCGACCCAGTGCCGCGTCTCCCGCAAAACAACAAGAACCGCCTCATCATGATGATGCGCAGCCGCCTGAAGAAGATGACGTTCCATTTTGAGCGCACTTAAGGCTCCCTGCTCAAGTTTTCAATTTCAACCCGCAACATTATTTAATCATATGGCAAAGACTGAAGTAATCCTCACGCACAATATCATCGGCCTGGGTGGCGAGTCCGACCACGTCAAGGTCGCGGCTGGCTATGCCCGCAACTATCTTTTCCCCCAGGGTTTGGCTATACCCGTTACCGCTGCCAACAAGCGCCGCCTCGAAGTTTTGAAGCAGCGCCGCGCTGAGCGTGAAGCCCATGAGTTCAACACCATGAGCGAGTTGGCCAAGAGCATCTCCAAGTTGATTGCTGTGATCACTGTCAAAACTGGTGATGACGGCAAAATGTTCGGCACCGTGACCAATGGCATGATTGCCGACCAGCTCAAAACCCAGTTCGATATCGCCTTGGATAAGAAGAAAATCCACATTGAGAAGATCATCAAGACCCTGGGCGAGCACGAAGTGGCCCTTCACCTTCATCCTGAAGTGAATGCAACTCTGAAAGTGCGCGTCGAGAGCAGCACTCCGCTCAACCCAACAGCCGTTGCTGAAGCCGCTGCTGCAGAGAAGGCCGAAACTCAGAAGACTGAATCCCGCGGTCACAAGCGTGCTGAAGCTATTGCCGCAGAAACAGCTGTTGGTGACAAACCAGCCAAGGCTGAGAAGACCGAAAAGACCGAAAAAGCTCCCAAGGCTGAAAAGAAAGCCAAGGCCCCCAAGGCTCCTAAGGCTGAAAAAGCAGAATAATTTTTTAAACTCTCAAGCAGACTCTCAATTTTTTGGGAGTCTGTTTTTTATGTACACTTCACGAAGTCACGGAATATATTTTATTCCAGATTGTGCCATGGTCATTTGAGAAAAGGAGAGCTGCCGGACGGGACTTTTTGTGGAATTCCAGCGGAAATGGGTGTTCCAAAATTGGGGGAGCCATCCGCATTCCAATCAAACCGTTGGATATTGACACGCCGCTCCCAGCCAGAACCACTTTTTCGAGCACTGTGATAAACAATCCAGTCTTCCTTGCCATCTTGGGACTTCACGAATGAGCAGTGCCCGGGGCCGAATACGTCTTGAGTCCGTGAAAAGACGGCAGTCTGTTTCTTAATCCACGAATTCGCATTGAGTGGATCTCCTCCAGCCCAGGTTAATTGGCCCAGACAATAGTCGTCCCCCCAACTGCCGCTGGCGGAATATATGAGAAACAATTTGTTTCCGTTCCAAAGCACTTCAGGTCCTTCATTAATAAGTGGGGTGCCGTGGAGTTCCCATTCCAGCTCAGGCTTTGAAATCAGAACACGTTCTCCGCTGATGGTCCATGGGTTGCTCATGGGGGCGATATAAAGGTTTTGAGCAACGTTGTTTGTGCCATTCCACCCGGACCAAATGAAGTAAAGTTTGTCACCGGGCATTTGAAGCACTGTGCCGTCGATTGCCCATCGGTCTGTTGGAGCGGCGATTTTTCCCTTTAGTTTAAATGGGGTTTGAGGATCGTTTGTGGAACCTTCCAATACATACATGCGGTGATGAAAATTATCACCGTCGTCTGCAGCAACGTAAATCCACCATTGGCCGCGGATGAAATGGAGTTCAGGAGCCCAAAGTTCCTTGGAATAGGATTGGCCGGACTCAGGAGCCCAAACTAATTTCCAATTGTCTTTACCAAGGTCTTGAAGCCGGCGGCAGCGGTTTACTTGAATGCCAGAAAAACGTTTCTGGCAAAAAAAGTAGGTTCCATCATGCAAAATAACCCATGGATCAGCTCCTCTGTTCACTACGGGATTTGAAAAGTAAGCATTTGTGGATGCTTCAGAAGCGTTGTTGGTGACAGGGACAGCCTGTAAAATGAAGGAGATGAGAATGAAAGGACAAATATTGATGAGATGAATTTGTCTTTTGAGTTTCAAGGAGAAAATGGAAGTCATTATTATTTATTAAATAGGCTGTCAAAAAAACGATTTCCGAGGTAAACTTGACCGATAAAAGAACGAATGCTACTTGTTAATTATATAATAATATGGACGTTCTGATACTCTCGCGCATTCAATTTACGCTGACGGTGGCGTTCCATTATATCTATCCGCCTCTAAGCATTGGGTTGGGAATCATGCTGGTGATTTTTGAGTCCATGTGGCTCAAGACAAACAACCCGCTGTACCATCAATTGGCTCGGTTTTGGACGCGTGTGTTCGCCCTGATTTTTGCCATTGGTGTGGCCACGGGCATTGTGATGGAGTTTGAATTTGGGACAAATTGGGCGACGTATTCGCGGTATGTGGGAGACGTGTTTGGAAGTGCGCTGGCTGCCGAGGGTATTTTTGCCTTCTTCCTTGAATCTGGTTTCCTGGCGTTGCTGGTTTTTGGATGGGATCGAGTGAGCCGAGGAGTGCATTTTCTGGCAACGGTCATGGTTTGTCTGGGGGCACACTTTAGTGCGGTGTGGATTGTTGTGGCGAATTCATGGATGCAGACGCCAGCAGGTTTTCACATTGTGGGGGAGGGGATGAAGGCGCGTGCTGAGATCACGGATTTCTGGGCGGTTGTTTTTAATCCTTCTTCGGTGGACCGTTTGCTCCATACCTTATGCGGTGCATGGGTGACAGGAGCCTTCTTGGTGATCAGCGTTGGGGCTTGGTATTTGCTCAAGAAACGGCATGAAGATTTTGCAAAAGCCTCATTAAAGTGTGGTCTGATCGTTGCGGTTATAGCCACATTATTGCAGGCGGGAAGCGGGCATAGCAGTGCAGTGGGCGTTAGTAAGAATCAGCCAGCAAAGATGGCTGCTTTTGAAGGTTTGTATGACACGACGTCAAAAGCCCCAATGGCTCTTTTGGGATATGTGGATGAGAGGAATGAGAAGTTGCACGGGGTTGAAGTTCCTGGCCTTTTGAGCCTGCTGATTCACAATGATGTAAATAAGCCGGTGACTGGGTTGCGTGAATTTAAGAAGGAGGACCGACCTCCAGTGAATCTGACTTTTCAGTTTTACCACTTGATGATTACGTTGGGTGTTGTATTGATTTTGCTCGCTGTAGTTGGGTCGTTTTATTATTGGCGCGGGACATTGGCTGAAAAGAAGTGGCTTTTGTGGGCCCTGGTTTTTTCAGCGGTGATTCCTCAGATTGCCAATCAAGCCGGATGGTTTGCGGCTGAAGTTGGCCGTCAGCCGTGGATTGTTTACGGCATGTTGCGAACATCGGAGGCCCTTTCAGCCGCAGTAAAGGCCGAGGTCGTTTTAACGTCTTTGATCCTTTTCACGCTGCTTTACCTGGTGTTGTTTGTGGTGTTTATTTACCTGTTGAACAACAAGATTCAACATGGACCTTTACCGGATGATTTGACGCCGACCGGAAAACTGGCGTCTGCAACCAGCCAAAACAAATGAGTGTGGAATCCATCGATTACGGAACAATCTGGTTTATCCTGTTGGTTGTTCTATTTACAGGCTACGCCATTTTGGACGGCTTCGATCTTGGGGTGGGCGCATTGCACCTCTTTACCAAGACAGACGAGGAACGGCGTGTCATGATCAATGCCATTGGACCGGTGTGGGATGGTAATGAAGTGTGGCTGGTGACAGGGGGCGGCGCTTTGTTCGCAGCATTCCCGGCGGTTTATGCAACGGTGTTTTCGGGATTTTATCTTCCCCTGATTCTGGTGTTGTTTGCGCTGATTCTGCGTGCAACGGCGATTGAATGCCGCAGCAAGCAACCAATGCTTTGGTGGAGACAGACATGGGACCGGGTGTTTGGAATCAGCAGCTTGGTTGCAAGCCTTCTATTTGGTGTTGCTTTGGGCAACGTGGCGCGTGGAATTCCTTTGGATGTGCATCAAGACTTTACAGGAACATTTTGGAGTCTTCTGAACCCGTATTCACTTTTGATTGGGGTGACGACGGTGGCGTTATTCATGATGCACGGGGCCAATTACGCGTTGTTGAAAACGGAGGGGCCGCTGAATGAAAAGATCCGCAGATGGATGAAAAATTGCACGGCCTTCTTCATCGTATGTTACGTGGCATCCACGATTGCAACACTGGCAACGCAGCCGCATTTGGTGGCGCGATTGAAGGCAAGTCCATGGCTGTTTATTTTCGGAATCATTGCTCTTCTTGCCATTGTGAACATTCCCTGGCAGATCCATCAAAGGCGCAATTGGCCAGCGTTTTTGTCCTCTTGCGTGGCGATCATGGCTCTGATGACCTTGCTTAGTCTGGGGATGTATCCCAATCTGGTCCTGAACACGACAGGTGAGAGCCTCACGATTTCCAATGCTGCGTCCTCCACAAAGACGCTTCAAATCATGTTGATTATTGCGGCGATTGGAATGCCATTGGTGTTGGCTTACACAACGATGATTTATTGGATTTTCCGCGGAAAAGTGAAGATGGATCGAACCAGTTATTAAACGCTCCAGCCCGTTTATGAACGGGCCGGATCGTTGACACTTAAAAGTGATTATTTGCTGCCGGGATGAACAGCGGGGATTTTTTGAAGGTCAGGAGGAAGGTTGTTGGGATCAAACGTTTTTACGTTGAGCGCGATCAAACTTTGCATTGGAACCCCAAGATCCACTGTGCCGCTTGACCGATCCACAATCATGGCGACTCCGACGACATTTCCTTGATTGGCACGAACGATGTCAATGGTCTCCTGAACGCGTCCTCCCTTTGTTACGACGTCCTCGACAATAAGGATTTTTTCTCCTGGCTGAATTTTAAATCCGCGCCGCAAAGCGAGTTTTCCTTCTTCCTTTTCGACAAAAATGAAACGAATTCCAAGTTGACGCGCCACTTCCTGGCCAATAACCAACCCCCCCATTGCCGGGGATACCACAGTGACCGCTCCGAAAGGACGGACTTTTGGAGCGAGAGCAGCCCCGAGTTTTTCCACTATGGGCATCTGCTGCAACGCCAGGGCACACTGAAAATACTGTCGACTGTGCAGCCCGCTTCGAAGGATGAAGTGTCCCTCAAGCAAGGCTCCCGTATCTCTAAAAATCTGCAACGCTTCATTGGTTGTCATGCGGGTAATTGTTGAAAGGCTTGGAGGAATTGTCCACACATTTCGGAGATATGCCCTGGCTTGGACGATTTTGTTTTACCTGACAAACGCCCTGTTTTAGATCATGATCCTCCTGATGAAACCAAGGTTGAAGAAAATCGGTTCTATTGTGGCCGTTCTTTTTGGAGTTCTTGTTTTCTATATTCTTGCCGAGCATGTTCGGGGATATTGGTGGTTGCATCGTTACGTGAAGCAATTGGAGGGGCAGCATGAAGTGTTGCAAGTGGAACCTTTGGTCCCCAAACGGGTGCCGGATGATCAAAATGCGGCGGTTGATTTACGTCGTGTTCAGGCTAGCATGAAACCGACAGAACATCTGATCAAACGTGTGCCTCCTTTTCGCTGTATCCCTGGACATGCAGATCCACAATGGAAACAATCGTCTTGGAATTTCGGGAAGACCAACTCCTGTAATTGGGCATGGATTGGAAGTGAGTTGGAATCGAACGCGGTCACGCTTGATGTAATCCGCCGTGCCATTCGTAAACCTGGGTTTGATTCTGGTGTTAATTTCATCCGCTCGGTCTTCCCTTCCTTTGATGATGAAACGAGCGTATTCAAACTCTTGGATGCGTCTGTTCTCTATTCGCTGAGTATGTCCCGAACGGAGGATGCGTATAGGGATTTACTTCTGATGATCAAACTTTGTGTCTGCCACATGAGGGAACCGTTTTTGAACGAATATTCCACGCGGCTACGGTATTTTGGAATGCTTTACAACACGATGTGGAATGCGCTGCAATATCCGAATTGGACAGATGCCCAGCTTGCCGGTCTCAGTGAAGCCTGGGCGACATGTAATTTTGAAAAGGACCTGATTTCTGCCACTGAAATGACTCGGGCATTGCATTTGAGACGATTTAGATCCATTCGAGATTCAAGAGAAAAAATGGAGCAATACATTTCTTCATTTGACAGACTGCCTTTTGATTCAGAAAGGGACATTGGAAGGTTCGCGACAAGTGGATGGTTTCTGCATTTTGTTAATATTCCACTTTGGAGAATGGCATGGGGGGATCTGGATGAACTGAAGGAACTAAGTAACTGGCAGCAATTGATTAATTTGGAGCGTTTTTATTCCAGTAATTCCTATACAACCATTGCAATTGGAAAAGTGAATGTAGACGCCCTGTTTCCAATTAATAAAAATTGGATTTCTTGGTTTGACCGTTTTCGTTTCATTCTCTCGGAGCCGCATTTTGGTGAGTATTATGAGTATTTGTTACAGGAAACATTTAAGGCGCAGACCCAGGTTGAAATGCTCCGTGCGGCAATTGCCATTCAACGGTATAGACTGAAAAATGGAGATGCAGTTCCTCCAAGTTTGGAGGCACTTGTTCCGGGGTTTCTCCCTTCATTGCCGCAGGATCGCATGATTGGAAGTCCTCTCAGTTATCATGTGACAGCAAAAAACGAGTTTCTGTTGTATTCCGTAGGAAGCAATGGGATAAATAATAATGGAAATCCAACTCCAGCAAGCCCCGGGATTCCCTATAGAAACTTGTGGGATGGACAGGATGCCGTTTGGTATTTGCCGAACAAGAAATGACGGTTGGTTGAAAAATCTGCAATAATAGTCCTCTCCAAGAACGTCTTTGGAAATGTTGTTCTTTCCTTTGTGAAATCATCATCAAGTGAATCGATGGCGGGTTGTTGTATTTTCAATTATCACCTGAAGGCATTGTTGAGGCATAGTATTTGTGTCATTTGAAAGTGCTGTAAACAATCAAAACCGTATGGAAACAACGAATCAGGAAAAGACTGGGATGCTCCGGCAGGTTGAGTCACCCCATGGCGAGTTGCGAGGCTTTTGGAGTTTGTTCATCACGCAATTTCAGGGAGCCTTTAGTGACAATGTTCTGAAGAATCTGGCCGTTTTTATGATTATAGGGGCCAGTGTTTCAGCATCGCAAAAACACCAGATCGGCGAGCTTGTGGGAGCCCTGTTTGCGTTGCCATTCATTTTATTTTCAATGGCGGGTGGGTATTTGGCGGATCGTTTTAGCAAAAGAACCATCACGATTGGGGTGAAGGTATTTGAGGTGGGGGTGATGACACTTGCCCTTGCTGGTTTGTATTTTGGTGTGATGCCGCTGGTGCTGACGACGGTTTTCCTGATGGGGACGCACAGCGCGTTTTTCGGACCTTCAAAGTATGGATTGCTGCCCGAGTTGCTTTCAGAAAAACGATTGTCGTGGGGGAATGGAGTTCTGGAACTGGGCACATTCATGGCGATTATTCTTGGCACTGTGGCGGCAGCCCTGATGTCGGAACACTTTCGCGGACATCAGGAGTTTTCGGGAATCGTCCTGGTGGTGTTGGCTGTGATTGGGTTGTCAACGAGCCTCGGAATCACAAAAGTGCCTGCGGCCAATTCATCAAAGAAATTCCGTTGGAATTTTCTGGGCGACCTTTGGGGACGGGTGTTGTGGATTCGCGGAGATCGCCCCTTGATGCTGGCCACCGTTGGAAATACGTTTTTCTCGTTCATTGGGGCTCTGCTGATTTTGAACCTTTTCTTCTATGGGGCGGATGTCCTGCATGTCAGTGATACGCATATTGGGTTGCTGACAACAGCATTGGCGCTGGGAATCGGTTTGGGAAGCGTGGCTGCGGGGTATTTGTCTGGAAACAAGATTGAATACGGATTGGTGCCGTTGGGGGCGATGGGGCTTTGTGTGGCGAGCTGTGCAATGGGAGTGCAGGGGCTTTCTTTAACTGCCGCGTATGTCTGGCTGGGGGTATTGGGGTTCTTTGGGGGCTTCTTTATTGTTCCGATTTCTGCGTTGCTCCAACACAGGCCGGATGGGGATAAAAAAGGCGAGATTTTGGCGGCGGCGAATTTACTGTCTTTTGTGGGAGTGTTTCTGGCTTCGGGGGCTCACTTTTTATTGACAAGGGCGGGATGCGATCCAACCCATATTTTCCTGTTTTCGGGCATCGTGACCCTGGCCGGAGCCGTGTATGCCTTGTTCTTGTTGCCGGACGCATTGATACGGTTTGTCCTGTGGATTGTAACGCGGTTGTTTTATAGAATTCGAGTGGATGGCCGGGACCATGTCCCTTCAAAGGGAGGGGCACTGTTTGTCTGCAATCATTTATCTTTCATTGATGCTCTTCTCCTGCTGGCCTCGACTGATCGGAATGTGCGGTTCATCATGTATAAGGGGATTTACGAATCTCGGCTGGTGCGGCCATTTGCAAAGATTCTGGGGGCAATTCCAATTTCATCAGAATTGCGACCTCGCGAGATGATTGCCTCTCTGAGAATGGCAAGCGAAGCCATTAAAGACGGAGATGTTGTTTGCATTTTTGCAGAAGGGCAGATTACGCGAATTGGTCACATGCTGCCGTTTCGACGCGGGTTTGAACGCATCATGCGGGATGTGGAGGCTCCGATTATTCCAGTGGCTTTGGACGGTGTCTGGGGAAGCGTTTTCAGTTTTCAAAAGGGCAGATTCTTGTGGAAGTTTCCGCGGGAAATTCCCTATCCGGTCACGGTGAATTTTGGGGCGGCAATGCCGCATACTTCAAAACCGTTTGAAGTCAGGCAACGGGTGCAGGAATTGATGGCGGATGCATGGAGCCAGAGGCGCAGGAGAATGACGTTGTTGCAGCGCTCCTTTGTTCGGACGGCTCGGCATCATCCGTTTCGCATGGCGATGGCGGATGCTCTTGATACGCGCATGAGTTTTGGTTCTGCATTGATGGCAACAGTGTTCATGGCGCGGCGACTGAGGAAAACGTGGGAGGATCAGGAGATGGTGGGATTGCTACTGCCACCTTCTCCAGCCGGGGCTCTTGTGAATTTCGCAGCTCTGTTACAGGGGAAAATCCCTGTTAATTTGAATTACACGCTTGCTGACGAAGCGCTGGCTTCGTGCGTTCGCCAATGTGGAATCAAGACGATCATTTCTTCGCGAATGTTCATGGAGAAGATCAAGCTCAAGCCTCCCTTTGCTCCCATTTATCTTGAAGACATGGGACTCCATCCAAAGCCGTGGGAGATTGTGGTGTCATTTCTTTCTGCCTGGCTGTTACCGGTCCGGCTTTTGGAGCGATCGGTTGGTTGCCGGAGAAAAATGAAATTGGATGATTTGGCGACGGTCATTTTTTCCAGCGGGAGCACGGGGGATCCGAAGGGTGTTATGTTGACACATTACAACATAGGTTCGAACATCCAACAACTTGGGCAGGTGTTTGGTTTCAATCGTCACGATCGCGTGCTGGGAATATTGCCGTTCTTCCATTCGTTTGGATTTACAGGAACACTTTGTCTGCCGGGAATGCTCGGAATCGGAGCCGTGTATCATCCCAATCCCCTTGACGCGAAAAACATCGGACCACTGGTAAACCGTTTCAAGGTGACCTTTTTGGCCGCGACGCCAACCTTTTTGCAAATTTACATGAGGTCTTGCACTCCGGAGGATTTCGGAAGTCTGCGTGTCATTATGACGGCAGCGGAGAAACTGCCCGACCGGTTGGCTGAAGCGTTTGAGGATAAATACGGAATTCGACCGCTTGAAGGCTACGGATGCACAGAGTGCGCGCCTGCGGTGGCGGTCAACACGTTGAGTTTTCGTTCTGCCGGGTTTCGTCAGGTCGGATCAAAACGCGGCAAGATTGGACATCCGTTACCGGGAATGTGCGTGAAGATTGTGTCTCCTGACACGTTTGAACCTTTGCCAATGGGGCAATCAGGACTGCTGTTGGTGCGCGGTCCCAATGTGATGGCGGGTTACTTGAATCGTCCTGAAAAGACAGCCGAAGTGATACGGGATGGTTGGTATGTGACTGGGGATATTGCCGCACTGGATGCAGACGGATTTCTGCAAATTACGGATCGTCTGAGTCGGTTCAGCAAGATCGGTGGTGAAATGGTGCCGCACATCAAAATTGAAGAAAAACTACATGCGCTGGCTGGAGTGACGGATCAGACATTTGTGGTGACGGGCGTGCCTGATGAGAAGAAGGGAGAGCGTCTGATGGTGTTGCATAAATTGCCAGAAAATCAGTTGTCTCAATGTCTGGAGAAACTGGCGCAATGCGATTTGCCAAATTTGTGGAAACCCCGTCCCGATCAGTTTATTCGCGTGAATGAGTTCCCGCATCTTGGAACGGGGAAATTGGATTTGAGGGCCGTTCGCGAAATTGCTTTGAAGAATGCTGGCGTGGCGGTGTCTGCCCGGCAGGCTTAGGTAGCTCGACTCTAAAGTAAGCTTTCAATTTTTCGGCGGTTTCGTTACAAGTCCCATGAAATATGGCAAAAACACTGCTTGGAATTGAATGCGGCGGAACACGCACTGTGGCGTTGCTGGTTGCAGCGGATGGCAAGTCGTTCAAGGCTGAATTTGGGCCGGCAAACCTGCGTTTGCTGGAGGATGGTCAGCTTGAAAAACGATTTCAAGAAGTGCGGGCATTTCAGTTTTCCCATGGCCCTGTTCTGGATGGCCTTGTGATTGGGATGGCAGGCGCTCGCACGGATGCTGATAAAGCTCGGATACGCCATATTGCCGGTGGTGTTTGGCCGGAGCTCCCCTGTTATGCCACAAACGATTTGGAAACGGCTCTGGCAGCCGCCGGGAGCATTCCAAAAGATCAGGTTCGTGTTTTGATTCTATGTGGAACTGGATCGTGTAGTTTTGGACTGCGACCTGATGGTCGAATGCAACGTTTTGGAGGTTGGGGGCATCTTCTCGGCGACCGTGGGAGTGGTTACGACATTGGCGCCCGTGCCCTGAAGGCCGTTGCTTACGAGGCTGATTTGAAAGGGGAATTTCCCGCGTTGGGAAGGGAAATTCTGCGGAACCTTCAATTGAACAGTTCTGAAGATTTGATTGACTGGGCCAAGAGTGCAGACAAAACGGAGATAGCCGGTTTGGCAGTTTGTGTTTTCAAGATGGCGGAGAAAAAAGACCGTGTCGCATCCAAAATTCTTTCTGATGTGGCCGGTGTGCTCGCCAATGACGGTGTCATGTGCGCCAGACTGCTCTCAAAAAAAAGAAGCAACGCTGAATTTGTTTTGACGGGGGGAATTTTTCAGAAGCAACAGGAGTTTGTAAAAAAAGTGCGTGTCTGTCTGCGAGTGTCTTATCCAAAAGCAAAAGTCCAGGTGTTGGAGCGTGAGAGTGTCTGGGGAGCCATTGAGCTTGCAAAAACCAAACTTGATTTGTGCGTGGTAGAACCCCCGATTGCCGTGAGTTTGACAGAGAGGAAGATTGCCATTCCTGAATCAACACAGCTTTCACCAACAGAGCAGAGAAACCCGCGCTCGATGTATTTGGATCAATTGCCCACCGCTCAGGCAATTGAGCTGATGGCAAGTGAAGATGCGCGTCTTCCTAAGGCCATTTTAAAAGAAAGCGCCCACATCGAAAAAGCGATTGAATTCATCGTGGCTGCGTTTAAAAAAGGTGGACATTTATTTTATGTTGGAGCGGGCAGCAGCGGGCGTATTGGTGTTCTGGACGCATCTGAGATTCCGCCCACATTTCGAGCAGAACCGGAGCTGGTTCAGGGAATCATTGCCGGAGGATACACGGCGTTATGGCGGTCCATCGAAGGCGCGGAGGATAGTCCCGCACTGGGAGCCGCGGCCATTGAAGGACGCGGTGTGGCGGGGGACGATGTGGTGGTTGGGATTGCTGCGAGTGGTCGGACTCCCTTTGTTTGGGGGGCTTTGGACGCGGCGAAACGGCGCGGAGCCCATACGGCTCTGATTTGTTTCAATCCATATTTAAAGTTTGATGAAACCCTTGAGCCTGATGTTGTAATTGCACCGTGTGTTGGCCCCGAAGTGCTGACGGGATCCACGCGCTTGAAGTCGGGAACTGCCACAAAGATGATCCTCAACATGTTGACGACGCTTTCCATGGCACGGATGGGAAAGGTGATGAGTAACCTGATGGTGGATGTGAATGCTTCCAATCAGAAATTGCGCGAGCGGGCGGTGCGGATCGTTCGGGAAATTACCAACGCTGACAAGGATGCCGCATTGAAGGCGCTTGAAGAAAATCAATGGCTTGTAAAGGCGGCTTGTCAAGTTCTTGGAAAAGCGTCGTAAGAGATACAATCAGATGAAACGCAATCACTATGCAAAATGGTTTGTATTGATTTTGCTTTTTGCGGAAGTGTTTGTTTCATCTGCGGCGATCACGCTTAATATTGGTGATCAAGCCCCCAAAATTCAGGTTTCAAAATGGGTTCAAGGTGAGGCTGTAACCGATTTCAAGACGAATAACACTTATCTTTTGGAGTTTTGGGCGACATGGTCAGGGCCGTGCCGTGATTCGGTTCCACGTCTCAATGAAATTCATAAAAAGTTCAAAGACAAGGGATTGATTGTCATTGGTGTAAATACGTGGGAACGGGACACGGCGAAGATTGAACCTTTCATCAAGGAACTTGGGAGTAATATGACATATCGCGTGGCAGTGGACTTGATTCCAGAAAACGAGAAGGCTTGCGATGGCAAGATGGCTGAAACCTGGATGGCAACTTCCGGAGAGGACACAATTCCAACGGCCTATTTTGTCAATAAAGAGGGAAAGATAGCCTGGATTGGACATTCAATTGAACTTGAAGAAAAGACAATTACTCAATTGGTTGACGGAACTTTTGATGTAAAAAGAGCATCTGAAGAACGCAGAAAAGTGCAGTCTGCAGAGCAGGAATTATTGACGCTGGTTGGTGATTTGGATGCGTATATGGGATCAAACGATTGGAACAAGGCCAGTGTGACTGTGGACGAGATTGAGAAGCGATTGAAACCAAATGAAAAAGCCAACCTGGCCTTTATTCGTTTGGAAATTGCCATTGGCAGGGGCGATTCAAAAATAGCAAATAAATTGGCCATGGAATTGGGAAATCAGAATAAGGAAAGTGCCTTGATTCAAAACAATCTGGCATGGCGCATGGCGACGGATGATCATTTGAAGGAACGCGATTTGGAGGGGGCCGCAAAGTTGGCTCATCGCGCCAATGACCTTTCTGGTGGAAAGTCCTCGGTAATTCTCAACACCTTTGCCAGAATCAAATTTATGCAGGGTGAAAAGGACAAAGCCATCGAATTGGAAAGCAAGGCGGTCGAGCTTTCCACTGAGCGCGTAAAAGCGGGATACCAAAAGGCGCTGGAGAGTTATAAAACGGGGAAATTACCACCGGTGGAGTAGTGTTTTGCCATTGGCATAAACAGTGCGTTTGATATCTTTTATATGAGATAAAACCCAATCTTTATTGTGAAACATAAGTTCCCATCTTTTTACACGCGAGCCGTTCAAAAATTATTAGTCCTCTCTCTCGTGTTTCCGTTGTTGGTAAATGCCAACGATCTGTTGTCGTGTGACAACACAAACGCAGTGGAGAGTTTTGAGAATCGGCTTGTGAGTCTCAATCCTGCGACAAGGCCGCAACCGAAGCAGCCAATCAATCGCATCGCGGTGTTCTCCTATCTTGACGTGGAAGGAAGAAAATACATTGATTCAGGCGAGACGCTCTGTGACTGGAAGGACAAACTCGGCTTTAAAAAATGTGATCTGAAACTCCCTTTCCCCCGGCTACGCACCTTATCGATTGAACGGATAGAGCGTCGCGAAGAACAGGCCGTCGTAGTGGTAGGAACCTACTATCTTTGTAGCAAATGCTCGCACCTTCACATGATGACAGCTACAGGATTTTTCATCAATAGTGATGGAGCGTTGGTGACGTGCCGTCACGTTCTTGCCAATATTATGGAAAATGGTCGTGGAGTGGTTGTGATGACTCGCGACGGACATGTGTATCCGGTTGAGGCTGTTTTGGCCAGCGAACCGCTAAATGATGTGTTGGTTCTCAAGGTGAAAGGAAAAGGATTCCCTGCGTTGTCTCTGGCAAAAGGGGCTGCAATTGGTGAATCGGTCTATGTCATGGGCCATCCGGCAGAGTATTTCTACATGTTTACAACGGGGATTGTGAATCAGCGTTATGATCAAATTCGTGATGGCGGACTATGTCGGTTCATAGTGGTGTCCGCGGATTTTGCCAAAGGAGCAAGTGGTGGACCGGTTTGTAATAAACATGGAGCTGTTGTGGGGATTGTCAATAATACGGAATCCATTTTGTGGAATAGCCAGGGAGGCCAACAAAACAATCTTCAAATGGTGATAAAGAATTGCACGGCAGTGGAAGCGTTGAAGAGCATTATAACACAGTGACGAATTTCTGTGGAGGAAGTGCTGATGCCATTTCAAAATAACCCAAAGAGAATAATTCCGTTTGTTCGTATTGGGGCATGTGTTGCAATGGTCGTTGAGACATGTTCGGCTTTTGTTGCGACACTTAACATTGGAGATCCAGCTCCCAAGCTTGATGTTTCAAAATGGGCTCAAGGTGATCCAGTTTTTGAAATTGGCAAGTCGGGTGCTCGATAAGACCAGCGACTCGATTGATTTGGAACAAGGCAAGATGGACACAAAAGCGCGCATTGTTTTTTGCAGGGAAATAAGGACAAAGCCATCGAGCTTGAAAATAAGGTTGTAAGCATTGTTAAAAGCGAAGTGAAAAAAAGACGTATCAAAAGAATTTGGACAGCTAAAAAGAGGAATAACTCCCGGATTAAAACAAAAATACGACGGAAAACAGGTTTGTCTTAAGTAAAACGCGATTTACTTTATACAAAATGGGGAATGTATAATGTACTTAAGACAACACGAAAGGATTGGTTAATTATTATAATATACTTATGTTCAAGTATTAATAATAAATTTACAGTGTTAGTTTGATTAAAGTCTATTAGAGACAAACTATTTTGTCTTAAGTAAATTCAAAATTACTTTATATAACGTTAAAAGTTGCTAGAATGTCTTAAAGAAGAGAAATCTATGCAGCCATTTGTTCCAGAAGAACTTCCCCTTAAGAACATTAATTGGGCATCTTTTATTTCCATTATGGGAAAGGCAAATCGGGCTGTAGCGAATTTGAACGGGGTGCTCTACGGGATTCCTAATCCGGCGATATTGCTTTCGCCCATGACAACTCAGGAAGCAGTGCTTTCATCCAAAATTGAGGGTACTCAAGCAGATTTTCAGGACGTTCTTAAGTTTGATGCAGGAGAGACTGTGGAAGAAGAGTCTCGAAAACAGGATATTCACGAGATTAGAAACTACAGAAAGGCTCTTTCAAGGGGAATTAAGCTGCTTGAGGAGAAGCCATTTTGTCTAAACAGTCTTTTGGAAATGCATGGGATCCTATTAGATAGTGTTCGTGGCTCTGATAAGGGAAGGGGATATTTTCGAACGATTCAGAATTGGATAGGAACCCCGGACACACCTCTTAAAGAGGCGATGTTTGTTCCCCCGGCTCCGATGTATTTGATGGACTACCTTTCTGCGTGGGAAAAATACTACCATGCCGAAGAGCCAGACCCATTGGTGCAGCTAGCAATAGTGCATGGGCAGTTTGAAATTATCCATCCTTTTATTGATGGCAATGGGCGTATGGGGCGTATGATAATTCCCCTTTTCCTTTATGAAAAAAAGTTACTTAGTCATCCGTGTTTTTATCTTTCGGCTTACTTCGAAGCGCATCGTGACGAATATGTGATGAAACTTCGGGCTATTGGTAATCCAGGAGCATGGACAGACTGGATTCTCTTTTTTTTGACCGCGATAGCTACCCAGGCAGAACAGAATTCAAACCGTGCAAAGGCCATTCAGGATTTGTATGAAAAACTGAAAGCGAAAATGATTGATATTACGCATTCGCAATATGCAATTCCTATTCTGGACCGAATGTTTGAACGTCCTGTTAGCCGAAGTAGTGATTTTTTTGATCAACCGAATATGCCAAGTATTCCTATGGTGATGACTATCCTTGGAAAGTTAAAAAAACACGGTATTTTAAAATCATTGCGTCAAGGATCTGGACGGCGAGCGCAAATTCTGGTTCTTGCTGAGCTCGTGAATTTGTGTGAAGGAAAGGAAATTTTCTAGTAGGCGTTCTTAATTGTTACGCTTTTGGTCCTGCCTGAGGCAGCCAGTGATCGAGAAGGTAATGGCAATTAAGGATTTTTTCCGCCAAGTCCATTGGAACGTAAAAATAGTGGTTTGAAGCCTCGAATCCAATGCGTGAATCGCAGGTTTGAATTTCGTGCAAGCGATGTGCCAGCTCGATTTCATCCTGAATTACGTTTTGCAACGCATCAATGTGAGGAATGGCATCGGCGCGAGTTTTTGCGGATTCCAAGGCGCGGCGTTCGAGTATGAAACGCCCTTGGTTGGCTGAGCTTCGGAAGTGAATCCATGCGGCTTCCGCAACGCGATATTCGCTTTCAAAAGCTCTCTTTTCTTCGGAGGAACAATCTGGCAGCAACGTAATTGTCGAGGCTTTTAGCTGGTCAAGAGCGGATTTGAAGCCTGAAGCGACTGCATCGAACTGTTTGATAAAAACTTCTGGCGGATAAATGGCCCGCCAGGCATCGAGATCATCGTAGGGAAATCCCACCATGCTTGCGTGATACCCGGTTGGTTCGGAATAGAGCAGGTTTGCCGGTCCCATGTGTTGAGGGCCCGAATAGAGAAGTCCACCATGATAGGGAAACTCGCAAAATGCTGTGCTGAATTGTTGCCACGCAGTGAGGATTGCAGGTGAGAGAGTTGGGCCAAAGCGTCGTCTGGCAACCGTCTGCATGGCCTTGGCTGCGGATTTACATGCAAGGGTTTCTGCGACAACCTCCAGGTTGGGCGATGGATAGCCGCCCAGCGTCCATCCCAACATGATGCCGTCCACTTGGGCTCGTGAGAGATTTTCTGCGTGACGCGCCACGTTTTCCATTGCTGGAATATAGGGGACCGAGGAGAGTTCCCATGTGTTACCGGCCTGGATTTTTGCAATGGTTTTGAGACCGTGTTTGTGCGCAGCGGCCCAGTGTCGTGTTGCTCGCGGCCCGGGGCCAACGACAGAAATGGAATATTCTCCAACGCTGCTTTTGATGCCACCACGTTCAAAGGGCATGTCCCATTCGCTAACGCTCATGAAACAGACTCCTTCTGGAAGTTTTTGTATGGCATCCAGCGCCCAGCTATTATCCCATCCCCAGTCCCAGGCGATGAGCTGAGCGGATGTACCGGATTTTTTGATTCCTGCCTGGAAGAGGCTGTTTACCTCGGCGATGACCTCAGCCGGACTGCGTTTGGAACATCGTGGACATGTTTTCCCTTGGCCATGGGACCAGCAATTGGTCAGGTTTTCAGAAGCCGTAATGCTGAAGAATCCTCCGAGATCGGGCACGGCCTTACAGACGGAAGCGATGGCGTTGGTCAGATATTGTTGGACTTCTGGCACGCTGGTGCAAAGCACCGCGCGGTCTCCCTCAACGGTTCCTTTGAACTCAGGATGGCCCTTAAAAAAGTCCAGTGGCATTGATCTGGGTTCATTCAAATAAAGGAAAACTTTAACGCCATGCCGTTTTGCGCGAGTAACAAGCGAGTGAAGGTTTTTTAACCGTGTTTCATACTTGTCGCTTGTTGATGGAGCCCATGGAAACGGTGTCAGTTTTGAGAGCACGGCTTGAAGCCAGATTCCGTTGACACCAGATTGGGCAAGCCGTTCCAAATATCCGTCGGGGTAAGGATCTGTATCAGTCGCCAGCAGTGGATCCCCATAGAGTGCGAAATAGGAATAACAGAATTTGAGCTGACTGGAGGGCAATACTGTGTGTTTGTGTTTTGGAGAATGAGAAAGCTGGGAGACAAAGGAAAACAGAGGCTCGGAATGTTCCTGGGGATTGGTTGGAAATTCCTTGTGAACTAGGGTGGCGATTTCCTTCTCGCATTCGTGAACGGCATGGTTCGGCGGCTCAAAGCGCAGCGGAGAGCAATGCGGCTTCAAACTCCCGAGTTTGATGAATAGGAAGTCGTCTTCTCTTAGTGTGTAATCTAGTTCTTGCGGTGTCCAATCGAGTAATTCGAGAAGTTGTTCGTAGGGGAGAAGATGCCAGTTGCGTTTGATGACCGTAATATATGAACGCAGTATTTGTTCTCGGGTGATTTTGGGCGGCTGACCAAGCCCCATTGATTGGCCAATCTGAATGATATCCGTTTTCGTGGCTCCAACCACCTTTGCCATGCGCTCAGCGGAAACCAATGACCAGTTACGCCAGACGAATGCGTGGAGGCGGTCTGGAAAATGGGGAAATTGGAGTGGTTCTGGCGCAGCCCCCGCAGGCAATGCGGATGGCGCCATATTATTGACTGTCCGTGATTTGCCTTCGGCCAGGAGGTGTGTGGAACCAAAAGCCAGAGTGCCGCCGACCACAGAGGCTATTTTTATAAAACGCCGCCTCGTCGTAAAGAAAGACGAACCATTCATAAAGTTTATTTACCAAATGAACTTGTTAATCCACGAGACCGAGCTTGATCGCGTAATACGTCAATTCAGCGTTGGTGGAAAGATGAAGTTTCTCAATGACCCGGGTGCGATAAGTGCTCACGGTTTTGACGCTCAGCGACAGGGACGCGGCTATCTGTGAGATGGTGCGTCCACGGGCAATCATGCACATGACCTCGTATTCCCGATTGGAAAGGCTCTCATGAAGGGGTTTCCCCTCGCCCTTGTCTGTCAACGATCCGGCGAGTTTTTCTGCGACGGATGCGGAGATGTATCGGCGTCCCGTTAGAATACGCTTGATGGCGGTGACAAGTTCCTCGGGCGCGCTCTCTTTTCGCAGAAAGCCGGATGCCCCCGCCTTGAGAACGCGAAAAGCAAATTGTTCCTCAGAACAGGCACTGAGAATGAGGACCGGAAGCTTGGAATTAAAGGTTTTGATGTCACGCAAAACGTCGACACCACTTCGTCCAGGCATGGTAATATCCAACACAACAATATCCCACGGCTTCGAAGTGACCAGATTCATGGCCTCTTTGCCATCTTGGGCTTCGCCAATGATGCATTTGCCAAAATTAGCTTGAATCAATTGTTTAAAGCCCATGCGAACCAGTGCATGATCATCAGTTATGAGGATTCGGTGCATAGGAATAATCGCTTTAAAAAGGTGCTGCTTCGCAAGAAGGAGTTTCTGGCAAAACGATGGTGGCAACAGTGCCAACACCCCGCACAGATGTGAGTTTGAGGATGCCTCCCAAACTGGCGACGCGCTCTTCGATTGCCAACCAGTCGAGCTGGCCGTCCGCAGTGCGCAAATGACTGGCCGGATTTGGATGTTCACCGCTTACCCGTAATTGAACGCGTCCCTTGACTTTGACCAGACTGATTTCCATTTTTACGGTCTGAGCTGGTAAAAGAATGAAATTAATGATGTTTTCCACCACGTTATACAAACCTGTGGAAACGGAGGGGGAGAGTGCCAGATCAGGAACTGTGTTGGTGAAAATGCAGGGGGCTGCCTGGGCTTTGGCTAGGCATTCCAAGGCGGCAGACAAACCAAATTCTTCCAGAATTTTGGGATGCAGTTGATTAGTAATGGACCGTATGGAGAGGCCGAGGTCATTGACTAAGGAACAAAGATGTTTGACCTTTTTACGCAACGCTCGTTCTTGCGGCTTCTGGTCTACATCCATTGACAGGAGTGAAAGCTCAAGAGCCAGGACAGTCGCCTTCTGGCTGAGCTCGTCGTGCATTTGACGAGCCAGCTTTTTCTTTTCCCGATCAAAGACGGCCTGCTGCCGGGCTGTCAAGTCCCTCAACTGCTCCAATGTCGGCTTTTTTGTTTGGTTTGGCATGTCAAAGTCCTGACTTACAAGATTTTCTACAATATATCCCCAAAGTTGTATTTTATGCCAGTAATTTTCCGAACCGGTTTTTGTTGGCCAAACCCTCTTTTAAGCGAAATTTGAGAGGTGTAAGATGCTGAAATTTGTGTAGTTAGAACGATAACCAGCCATATTCGCTTAGAAGAGCTAGCAGGCCAGAAGGGGGTGGAGGATGCCTGACTGTTACCTGAAGAAGAGGAGGAACGCCGAGATGATGGGAGTCCGGTAAGAACTGAAAATGAGGCTTATTTCTTTCCAATTTTCTGGAGTTGCCGGGGTGTCAACAGCCAGTCCAAATGAGCACAATTTCCAAGGCGCAGAGTGTCGACTGACAGTTTGCAAAGAGCTGCTTTCTTGAGTTCCATGCGCAAACTGCAATCACCTGTCAATAGAATTGAAATCAACTTGCTGAGATAGGGTTCATGTCCGACAAGCAGGATATTTTTCAGGTCGTGACTGTTCTCATTGAGTTCGTCAATCAGTTTGGACGGATTGCCATTGGCTCCAAGATTCTGGGAGGTCCAGACTTTTTCAATTTTAAGAATGTCCGCTGCAACTTCAGCCGTTCGTGCGGCGCGAACAAAGGGGCTGGTGACGATGACGTCAAAGCTTAAATCCAGCTGGCGCATGCCTTTTGCCACGGCCCGAATGGTTTTTTCGCCCTTGGAGCTGAGAGGACGTTTTGCGTCAGAACCGGTCTTTTCGCTTCGGGGTTCTGCCTTGGCGTGACGCAGAAAAAAGAGGTTCATGGCTGTGGATTGGTGTGCCTGACGTCGCGAGCCTGATAAAGATAAACCACCTCTTCTGCAATGTTTGCGGCATGATCTGCGATGCGTTCCAGGCTTTTGCAAACCGTCATCAGATTGAGACACCGGGTGACATTGGATGGAGTTTCGATCATGTAACTCGAAAGTTCGCGGTAAAGGTGGCGGTTGATTTCGTCCACTTCCTTGTCGCGTGGGATGATGAGGATGGCCTTGTCGGGATGTTTATTGACAAAGGAATCCAACGCATCTTTGAGCATGTCCAACGCCAGGGTTGCCATGCGGGGAATATCCACATAGGTCTTGAGTTGGGGTTCCTTGTTGAGCTCAATCGCACGGCGGGCGATTGTGGTGGCTTCGTCTCCGACGCGTTCGAGGTTTTGTGAGATTTTCATGGCGACTGTGATAAGTCGCAAGTCTGAGGCAAGAGGAGCTTTGGCAAGAAGGAGAATGGACATTTCGTCGATATCAACTTCAAATCCATCAATTGTATCGTCGCTGTCGCAGACCCGACGAGCAAGAGTGCCATCCCGCTCGATGACCGCAGCCACTGCCTGACTGACGGCTGTCTCTGCGCAACTCCCCATGGCCAGGAGTTTGTCCTTCAATTGCGCCAACTCTGTTTCAAAATGGGTTTGCATAGATTTGGAATCAACCGAACCTGCCGGTGACATAATCTTCTGTTCTCTTTTCTTTTGGATTGGTGAATATCTTAGTGGTTGTATTGAACTCAATCAATTCTCCAAGATAAAAAAATGCGGTGTCATCGGAAATGCGCGCAGCTTGCTGCATGTTGTGTGTCACGATGACGATGGTGAATTCTTTCTTTAGTTCGAGGATCAACTCTTCAATTTTTGCCGTTGCCAGTGGGTCCAGTGCTGAGGCGGGTTCATCCATCAGAATAATGGTCGGGCGGATGGCAATGGCTCGGGCGATGCAAAGGCGTTGTTGCTGACCACCGGAAAGTCCCAGTGCACTTGTATGCAGACGGTCTTTTACTTCTTCCCACAGGGCGGCTCCCCGCAGGCTGTGTTCAACAATTCCATCCAGTTCAGAACGGTTGGATTTGCCTTGAAGCCGGAGCCCGTAGGCGATGTTCTCGTAAATGGATTTTGGAAAGGGATTGGAGCGTTGGAAAACCATACCCACATGTTTGCGCAGTTCGATGACGTCAATATCATCGTTGATGTCTTGTCCACCAATCTTGATCATTCCCGTAATATGGACATTGTCAATCAAGTCATTCATCCGGTTAAAGCACCGGAGCAGGGTGGACTTGCCGCAGCCTGAGGGGCCGATGAATGCGGTGACAACTCGTTCCTTAAGCTTAAGGGAGATGTTTTTCAACGCCTGGGTTTTACCGTAATAGAGATCCAGATTGTCCACTTCGATGAGTGGTGGACTATGTAGATCCGGAGTGGTTTCTTGCTTCTTGACCGAAGTAATTGTCATATCGGCGGTCATATTAATCATTGGAGAGCGTGCATTTTTGCCCTCATTCGCGATCGGATGAAGATGGCGACGATGTTGAGCGTGAACGTCAACATTAGCAGGGCAAGCACTGTGGCATATAAGATTGGGCGTGTCTGCTCAACGTTGGGCGACTGTGTCGAAAGAATAAAAACATGGTAGGCCAGATCCATGAACTGGTCCGTAACGGAGTGGGGCATGTCAGCCATGTAGTAGGCGGCTCCAGTGAAAAGAATGGGGGCGACTTCACCCGCGGCGCGTCCAATCGCAAGGATTGCCCCTGTCAGGATTCCGGGAAGCGCTTGAGGAACGACGATTTTTAAAATTGTTTCCAGTTTTGTGGCTCCCAACGCCAGACTGGCTTCTCGCAAGCCCTGTGGAATGGCCCGCAACGATTCTTCTGTTGCCACAATGACAACGGGCAGCGTCATGACGGCTAATGTCAATGAGGCCCATATCATGGCTGGTTTTCCCCAGACCGGCGCTGTTCCTCCCGCGTGGAGGATGGCATCCATGTCTTTTCCTATGAATTCGATGAAGAAGCCGAGACCGAAGAGCCCAAACACGATGGAGGGAACCCCCGCAAGATTATTGACTGCGCCACGAATGATGCGTGTGAAAATGGATGTGTTATGGGCGTATTCAGTCAGGTAAACTGCCGTGATCACTCCCGTTGGCACGACAAACATAGTCATTAGGATGACCCGTATCGTGGTCCCGACGATCATTGGCAAAATTCCAGCCGTATCAACATCAAACATTTTTTCCGTGCCGCCCGTGAGGAAATGCCAGTTAAAGTGACTCCACCCCTTGATGGCGATGTTGCCAAGAATGATGACAAGGATCGCCACGATCAGGTAAGTTGCAGCTCCCGTCAGTCCCGTGAAGAAAAAGGAGGCGTAATTAAAACGGTGTGTCCGAACGTCAAATGAAACACTCTTTGATTCTACGGTTGCGTTCATCGGCGGCCCTCCAATCTGGCTTTTAATCGGTGCATCACCAAATCTCCAGCAAGGTTGGAGAGAAACGTGATTAGGAACAGAATGACGCCGATCATAAAGAGGATTCGGTAATGAGGGCTGTGTGTGACGGTTTCGGCCAGTTCGGCTGCGATGGTCGCCGTAATTGTTCGAGTGGAATCCAGAATGTTCCATGACATGATGCTTGCATTGCCACTGGCCATCAAAACAACCATCGTTTCTCCAACAGCGCGTCCAAAACCGAGGACTACGGCTGCAAAGACTCCTGGTAATGCAGCAGGCAAAACCACTTTCCACGCGGCCTGCCATTTTGTTGATCCCAGGGCCAGAGCGGCCTGAACATAACTGCGGGGAACACTGGTGAGTGCATCCTCGGCGATGGAGAATACAACTGGGATGACTGCCAGACCCAGCGCGATACCTGCAACAAAAGCGTTCAAGCGAGATGTGTAGTGAAAGATGCCTTGCAGAAAACTTGCCATGACAATCAACGCAAAGAAACCAAGCACAACGGAGGGAATCCCAGAGAGTAATTCAATGGCTGGTTTGATCATTTCACGCATGCGGGCGTTGGCCAATTGAGAGACATAGATTGCGGCGGCAAGAGAAACTGGTACTGAAAATAGTAGAGCAACGAGGGTTACCTTCAGGCTGCCGATAAGGAGTGGAATAATGTTGAATTTCCGGACTTGCGAAACGGGTTGCCAGATGTATTCAGGTTTTTCGTAATCCGTCCATTGATAAGGGCGAAGCATGTAACGCCAGGAGGTGGTATCGATCGCGGCATCCTTGTCTTGGGAGGCATCCTTGGCCGCCTCTTCCTTGAGTTCAACGAGTAATTGAAGCGTGTCGTGGCTCTTTGTGCGGAATTCATCCGGTGTGAGTTGAAGGTAATTACGCAACTGTTCGGCGGGGACTTTATCCATATCGGAAACATGGATGATGGCATTGGTCGCACTGTTGCCAGTTCCCCCCACAATGATGGGAATAGCCTCGCGGGTGACGAATATGAAAATGAGGAACACGACGACTATTGCAGAAAGGGAAATGAGGAAGATCAACTTTTCTCCGATCCACTCTGCAGGACGGGCTTTGTGTCCACGGGCCAGTCCCATCCAGCCGATGCTTCGTTTGATTGGTTCTGGTGAACTCATTTTGTTGGGAGAGGAACGGAGGGAAGGATTTACTCCCTCCGTTCGATGTTTTAGTTTAACAACAACAGACTTTATTTTTCACGGAGCTTGTCAGGGAGAGGATAATAGCCGATTTCCTTGACGATTTTTTGGCCGTCATTGCTGCGAATCCAATTCAGGTAGGCCGCAATTTCGTCTTTATCGGCATCGGGATTTAAATACACAAAGAGATAGCGCCAAATGGGGTAGGTCCCATTGACGACAGTTTCTTCTGTGGGTTGGACCGCAGGAGTGGAAGCGTCCTTTTTCACGCCAATGGCACGGGCTCCGGCGCCGTAGGCTGCACCACCGTAGCCGATCCCACGCTTGTCTTTTTCAATGGCTTGAAGGAGAGCCGCAGTGCCAGGCATTGTTTGTGCAGAGGCAACGAAGTCTTTGCCCTTAAGGATGTGGTCTTTGAAGAACTCGTAACTGCCGGAGCTGTTTTCACGGCTATAGACAATGATTTCCTCATCATCACCGCCCACTTCCTTCCAGTTTTTGATTTTTCCGGTGAAGATATCCTTGAGTTGAGCAACGTCGAGTTCCTTGATTTTATTGTCATTATTGACATAAACGGAGAGACCGTCGAGAGCCACCTTGTATTCGCGGGGGCGCTTGCCGAATTTTTTGACATATGCCTCAGTTTCCTGTGCCTTAATGGTGCGGGAACTATCAGCAATGTCGATCTGACCGTTTTGAAGAGCAGCCAAACCAACACCCGAACCGCCGCCGGTGACTTGAATCTTGGCATCTTGATGGGAGGTCATGTAAACCTCGGCCCATTTCTGGGCGAGAATGACCATGGTGTCTGAACCCTTGACTGTAATGGAGCCAGCCTGTGCAGAAATGCTTGCCGCCGCGCAGAGAGCGGCCAGGGTTCCGAGTAAATATGATCGAGTTTTCATTTTCATTCTATTCAATAATTGCATGTGGTTATAGCGATTGGTTTACGGGAATGTGACAGTTGTGTGACAAATCAGAAGGCGAGTATCAGGTCAAGAAAGAGGCGGTCCTGCTGCCCGAGCTTTGTTGGACCATTGTTGATTTCCTCGGTTTTGAAGTAGGTGAGTCCAACAGTCAAGGGGGTCAGCACACGGTAGGACGCGGTGATTTGATGACCTCGAACATCGGTGCCACCTTTACTGGCAAAGCCGAAATTATCATCCATGAACCCTCTCCAGAGAGAAGCGGTTTCGATGTTTTTGTAGGCATAGCCAATCTGCCAGTTCCCCTTGTTTTTGGAACTGCCGAAGGTAATGCCGATGCTATAAGCCTCGTTTTGCCTGCCATCGTAAGGTTGATGCGTTCCATCGGGCATCATGCCATCAGCAGAAGGATTGACAGCGTATTCGTAACTGACAGTGATTGGAAACTCACCATTGTAGAGTGGCATTGAGTCCAGATTGTAGGTGGCTTCGGAACGAGCAAAGATAGGATTAAAATCCTGAGCACCATAGGTCAAGCCGTTGGCGGCAACATAGGTGCCGGTGGATGGGGTCCCATTTTGGTAAGAGCTCACGAAGGATTCCACCGTGTTATTGGCCATGGCATCCTGTGCGATGAAATTATAAGAACCAACGCCCAATCGGGTGGAAAATTTCTTGTGCCACTTGGCTGTCCAGTCGATTTGATCAACCATGACAAATGTATCTGCTGCTGAGGAGTTCTCGCAGATGACCCATTGGCCGGAGGTGAAGTTGATCGAGTGTGTATCATTGATCGGCGCTGTGAATTTTTCCTGAGCGCCTTCGGGATTGTAATCAGGACTGAAAATCATTGGGGTGGCCCAGAAAAGGTCCTGCATTTTTCCAGCCTGAAGTTCCATCCACGAGAATGGCGTATAGCGCATATACGCAAGGTCCAGAAAGACAGGTTTTCGGCTGGAGTCATTATTGAAGGTGCTGTTGCCAGAGAATGGACTGCCTTGTCCATTGATGTTTCCCGTGTCTCCAGAACCGATCCTGATGCCGGCTTCCAAGTGGTCAGCCATTGTTGCAACGGCTCCAATACGGGCGCGGTAACGATAACGTTCGCGTTGAGGAATGGATGTGCCGTCGTCGCCATTATCACCGGTGATTTGATCGTAGCGCAACCGGAGGTCGCCATTGATTTTGAAGCTTTGCACCCACTCGGGCATTCCGCTTTTTGCAGAGTATGCCTTTGCAAAGCCCTTGTCAGATTCCTCGCGGAGTTCGTTGGCTTCCTTGACGGTAAGAACACCCTTTTCGACGAGTTTGTCGAGTAGAACATCATTCGATTGCGCTGTGACGTGGGTGACGCCCAGAGCCAATCCTGCGGCCAGAATCCCCGCGCTTTTACGGAAATGATAGTTGGTCTTTTTCATAGTGTTTTCAAAACTGTGGCTGCAGGGTAAAATGAAATAATGTCAAAGCAGGGGACGTTCGGTTACAAATGTGTAACATCACCGATTATTTTTGAACGGGATCCAGCGTAAAACTGAATACAGAACCTTCTCCAATTTTGCTGGAGACCCAGACTTTGCCTCCGTGGGATTGAACAATATGTTTAACAATGGAGAGGCCCAACCCGGTTCCGCCCTGATCCCGGGAACGCGCTTTGTCAACGCGATAGAAACGCTCAAAGACGCGTGGCAAGGATTCTGGTGGGATTCCGGGGCCGTCATCCCGAATGGAAATTTCAATTTTTCCACCGTCGATTGTGCGTCCTCCTGCCACCACCTGGCCTTCCTGACGTCCATACTTAATGGCATTATCAATCAAATTGCTGAATACCTGGTGAATGCGATTGGAATCCGCTTTTGCAAGAAGATCGGCAGGAATTTCATTGATGAGTTTGACCGATTTCTTTCGTGCGTTGGGTTGAAGGTCCTCCATGACCCTGTCTGCTGCCTGACGCAGATTCAAGGCCGAGAAATTCATCTGCGTTTTACCGGATTCGAGATGCGCAATTGTGAGCAGATCATCAATCAGGAGAGCCAGACGGTTTGCATTGCGTTCAATGGTTCGCAGAAAACGTTCAGCAGCGGCGGGATTGTCCTTGGCCCCGTCGATTAATGTTTCCACACAACCTTTGATGAGCGAGAGTGGGGTTCGAAGTTCATGGCTTACATTGGCCACAAATTCCTGGCGTGTGTTTTCCAATTTCTTGATGCGTGTCAAATCATGAAACACAAGAATGGCACCGACTCCTTCCTGATTTTGCACCGCAGTGGCATTGACTTCAAATACCCGGGGTTCCATGCCGGGCATGACGACTTCTGTTCCCAGAATCTGACGTTCTGTTGACAATCGGCTGACCAGGGCTGCAAGCGAATGGATGCGCAGAGCTTCAAGGACACTTTTCCCGGTAATGTCATCGGTGAGTCCAAACAGTGTGGTAAAGGCACGGTTGGCGAGGCGGACGCGGCCTGCAACATCAAGCACGAGGACGCCTTCTACCATGCTGTTAAAGAGGGCTTCTTTTTCAGCCAGAGCTTCGGCGGTGAATTGGCTTTGAAGGGTTCCCAATCTGGAGATTTCTGCGGTGGAGGATTTCTGTGCTGATTCAAAGCGCTTTTTCCACGATAGATGAGTGTACAGAGCCAGCCCTCCAAGCACGGCACATGCGATAAGTGTGATCATTGGAAATTATCTTCAAGGAATCGGTATCCGACCCCGCGCACCGTATCAAGGTAGCGAGCGGCCTGCCCCAGTTTGTCGCGTAGGCGTCGCATGTGGGTATCCACTGTCCGGGTATCGATATGAGCATCGTATTCCCAGACGTCGCGCAGGAGTTGTTCCCGGGATTGGACGTGACCAATGCGTTGAAGCAAAACAACAAGGAGTTTGAATTCAATTGCGGTCAATTCCACACGGCGGGTTTTCACCATGACCATGTGTTTGGAGACATCAACACGAAGTGTTCCGGCAATGTAAGTGTCTTTTGTTGTTTCTGGAGCCTGAGTCTGGGCAAGGCGTTTTTTAACACGCAACATCAACTCGCGTGGACTGAACGGTTTTGTAACGTAATCATCGGCGCCAAGTTCCAAACCAACAATCCGGTCCACTTCGCTTGCTTTTGCCGTGAGCATGATGATGGGAATGCCCGCCGTACTCGGGTTGGCACGGAGGATTTTACAAACCTCGAATCCGTCGAGCTCAGGGAGCATGACATCAAGGAGAATGAGATCGGGGGAAAGTGTTCTAGCTTTTTCGACCGCCTCATTACCGTTTGCCGCGGCTTCAGATTCATACCCGGCCAGGTTCAGGTTGTATTGGATCAGCTCCACCACACCGGGTTCGTCATCGACAACAAGTATTTTGCCTTTCACAACTCCTACGCTTCATCAAACTGGCAGTTCACTCAACAGCAGGACAGTTACAAACGTGTGACAACTCGGTGACACCGCTTCTCTGACATCATTTCGAATTGTTTAATGAGTGTGTATGGGATGAGCAATTATTTGAAGGGATCACCCATGACGAAGTGGGTGGGAGAGGGGAAAAGTGTTTGGTAAGTGTCGCACGGTTGCGACGGAGCCGTCTTCAAGAAGCACTTCCACAATGTCAAAACGAGTTTTTACTCGTGGATCTTTTAGAAGGCGCAGATAATCCATGGCGCAGAGGGAAAGAAGATGGCGTTTGTGGTTGTCAACTGCTGCTGCAGGGCGTGTCCACTCCTCAGAGGATCGTGTTTTGACTTCAACAAACACAAGGCAGTCTTTGTCCCGAAAAATCAGATCGATTTCTCCCCGGGGTGATCTGAAATTTGCGGTCAAATATTTCATTCCCTTCTGTTGAAGAAATTGTTTTGCAGCGTGTTCTCCAAGTTTTCCACGGCGCAAGTGTTCGGGAAGTTCTTTTTTGTTTCGCCTCCAGAATGTGAGCCAGGACCACATGGAAATATCCTAGAGAAGTGTGCCTTGGACGGGGCGGATTGGGGCGAAGCTCTTCCTGTGGATTGGACAGGGGCCCAATTTGAGGATGGCGGCGAGGTGCGCTGGTGTTCCGTATCCTTTGTGTTCTGCAAAACCGTAGCCGGGATACAGACTGTCCATTTCAAGCATGAGTCGATCACGACTCACTTTTGCCAGAATACTGGCCGCTCCGATGGAGTAACTCAGGCCGTCACCTTTAACGATCGGGGTGTTGGGCTGTTGGATGGAGGCGACGCGCAGACCATCGACAAGCACATGTTGGGGGGAGGGCTGAAGTTTTTGCAGAGCCAGATTCATGGCGCGGTGCGTTGCCTTTAGGATGTTGATGCGATCAATTTCTTCCGCATCGACGGAGGCTATGCCGTAGGAAATTTCTGGATGCTCCAGCAATGCTTGGAATAGCATTTCGCGCTGGTTGTGAGTCAGTTTTTTTGAGTCATTAATGGAGTCTAGGGGAGAAGGTAATCCGTTTCGAATCCACTCGACGGGGAAAATGACTGCTGCCGCAAAGACGGGCCCTGCCAGCGGTCCGCGTCCAGCTTCATCGACTCCGGCGATGCGTGTAATCCCCCGGTCGGCTAGCTCCAGTTCATATTGAAAGAGATTTGGCTTGGCTTTTGGCATGTATCTTACTCTGCGAGAACCTTATGGATGCAAAGCTTCTTCGTCAAGCCATGGCGTAGTATCTGGCTTTCAAGGTATGAGAGGTTTTTATGAAAATAAAAAAACGTTTCCCATCTTTTTATGTGACGGGAAACGTTTGAAAATGAAATCAATTTAAAGCAGCCGATTAAGCGGACATTTCCTGAACCGAATCCAGTTTCTCAATGCGTCTGCGAAGTTTGGTGAGGGCAATTTCCTGGATTTGGCGAATACGTTCGCGGGTGACACCGAACTTGCGACCGATTTCGTCCAGAGTTTCTTCCTTATCCCCGTCCAATCCATAGCGGGCTCCAAGAATGGCACGTTCGCGAGGGTCCAACGTTTTGACAACGTCGCGGATCATGTCGGTATCCGTTTTTTCTTCCAATTGGCGGTAGGGGGTTTGTGCCTTGTCATCGGCAACCACTTCTGAAAAAGAACCGGAGTCGTCAGTTTCGCCCATGAGCGCATCAAGAGAGGAGGGTGTGTTGGAGGCAGACCTGTAAGCGGCAATGCGTTTTGTGGAGATCCCGAGTTCAGCGCTGAGCTCCTGATCGCTTGGGTCGTGACCGGTTTCAGTGCGCAGGCGGGATTCTGCCCGGCGAATGTGGAAAAGTTTGTCAACTACATGAACCGGCAGACGAATGGTTTTGGATTGATTGGCAAGAGCCCGGCGAATGGATTGTTTGATCCAGAAAGCGGCATAGGTGGAGAGTTTTGCCCCCTTTTTGGGATCAAAACGTTCAACGGCAATCATCAGTCCAATATTGCCTTCGCTGACAAGGTCGAGGAGAGGCAGCCCGGAATTTTCGTAATCTCTTGCGATTTTGACAACCAAGCGAAGATTGGCTTTGATCATTTGTTCGCGGGCTTCGCGATCTCCCTTTTTAATGCGTTTGGCAAGGGAGATTTCTTCTTCCGGAGTCAATAGTGGGGTCTGCCCCACTTCCTTCATGTAGAGTGTAAATGCATCCAGTGCGACCGCTGGTTGGAAATTTTCGTCTTCATGCTCAGATTCTGAAGCTTCAATTTCCACTTCGGTGTTTTTTATTGAAGGAGTGTGGAAATTATCTGTCATGAATTCCTTCTTTGAATCGGTCGTCAGCGAGACTGACCGTGTTGAGCTCTTGGCTTTCATAGAGTTATGTTTTTGTTGATACGCCTTGATGGCGATGGATGCATTCACTAACTCATAGCATAATCAAAAATTGTTATGCCAAAACCAAATTACGCTAATAGATCATTTCGTCAACTACTAAAACATATTATTTTTATTAAACTAACTGTTTTGAAGAACGCGATCTACTGTCAGCAACAATTCCTGAACTGTGAAGGGTTTTGCCAGCCGGTTTGTCAGCCCGGCGGATTTGAGCTCCTGAAAGCGGTTTTCATCAATGTTTTCGTTAAAACCGGTTGATAACACGACCTTTGTTTTGGGAGAAATTTCATGAATGGCCAGCGCAAGGGAGAAGCCGTCCATTCTGGGCATCATATAGTCGGCCAGGACGAGTTTGATGGAGGAAGAATGTTTTTGGAATACTTCCATTGCCAGTACCCCGTTCGAGGCGCAGAGGACCTGATACCCGTTTTGCCCCAGTATTTTTCGTGTGATCTCACAAAAACTTTCTTCATCATCAACAACGAGAATGGTTTCTCCGTGGCCGCTTGGGAGGGATATCACCTTCTCAGTTTGAAATGAGGAAAGCACGTCGGGGGATGCCGGAAAATAAATTTGAAAGGTGGTGCCTTTGCCTGGTGTACTGGAGACGTTAATGGCTCCGTTGTGGGCCTTTACGATTCCAGCAACAGTGGCGAGGCCAAGTCCGGTGCCCTTGCCGATTTCCTTTGTCGTAAAGAAGGGATCAAAAATTTTCTCGATGTTTTCTGGAGAAATTCCTGTACCAGAATCTTGAACGGTGAGCAGGACGCTGGGGCCTGGAGCGATTAGGCCTACGGTGCCGGAGAAACTTTTCGGAAGACGGATGTTTTCAGCGGCGAGAACGATTTTTCCCCCCGCAGGCATGGCATCGCGCGCATTGAGCGAGAGATTCATGAGCACCTGATGAATTTGGGTGAAATCTCCCAGAATCGTCCAGAGGTTTGTCGAACAACGGATTTCGAGTGTGATGGATTTTGGGAAGGTCTCGCAGATGATTTGTCCCATCTCCTTGATCAGGTGCCGCATTTGCAGGGGGCCCTGACGAACCTCGAGTCCGCGGCCAAAAGTCAGTACCTGCTTGACAATGCCAGCGCCGCGTTGTGCGCTGGATTCAATTGTGTCAACTAAATGTCGCGTCTCTTCGTCCGCCACGGCGTCGCGTAGAATGGGAAGGACCATTAATATGGGGGCAAGAACGTTGTTCAAGTCGTGGGCAATGCCACTGGCCAGGCGACCGACACTTTCCATGCGCTGGGAGCGGAGCAGTTGCATCTCGGTTTGTTTGCGTTCAGTGATGTCGACTGCCATCGTCAAAAGGAGCCTTGAGCTGGATTCCGGTTGCCCGAGGGGAGTGGTCTGAATGTCCCACGTGCGTTTCTTTTCATCCTTTGCCTTGATTTGCCATTCAAAAGGCGGAGTGATTTGTTGAACCGTCAAGAGCGTTTTCTGATGTTGCTGAATGATTTCCGGATCGGCACCGAGGGATTTTTCCAGCCATTTTTGGAGAGTTGGAATTTCCTCAAGAGTATAGCCCGAAAAACGGGTCCACCCCTTGCTGATCTGAAGGACTCGCCCGTGTTCATCGAAGATCATCATGGGGATTGGGGCTTCCAAGATGGCCCTTCGAAAACGTTCCTCGCTGGCTTTCAGGGCTGCCTCGTTCTGCTTGCGTTCGGTAATATCTTCGAGGCAAACGAGGACGGCTGGTGTTTCCTTGAGAAGAAGGGGAGCTGTTGAGACGAGAAAATAAGTGATTGAAGGGGAATGATGATTGGGCCGATGAATTTCGACTTCCACCTGACTGTGAGGATGGTTGTTGCGCAGTGTGTCAAAAAGTGTGTTTTTGAGGGGGCAATCTGTGCAGTGCCCTGTTTGTCCACAAACGGTGGTTGGATTGCCGCAATTAACGCAACCAAGAGCTTCTCCCACATGTTGATTGAGAAGTTTTGTGTTGTTGGAGATGAGTCGTATGGAGGCTGGATTTGCGTTTTTGATTCGCAAATTCATATCCAAAACGAGCAATGCCGTTGGAGAATGCTCGTAGACGGCCGTCAGCTCAGAGGCGTTTTCGCGGCGTTGGCGTTCCAAGTCCTCCAGTTCCTTCCGCATTTTGAACTCCTTCAAAATCCGGTCGACAGCCTGGGGGAGGCGGTCCAAGAGTTGGGTATCTTTGATGAGATAATCGAGGGCTCCGAGTCTCATCATATTGACGGCGACGCTTTCGCCACCGTGCCCGGTAATGACAATGAATGAAGGTGTGAAACCTGCGCTTCTGAGCGTTTCGACCAGCTCATTTGCAGTCATGTCAGGCAGTGAATAATCGAGAAGAAGAAGGCTTTCTGGAGTTTTCTGTATGTGAGATAGAGCCTCCTTACCGGTTCTAACCCATATTATAGGCATTCGGGTCTCGACTAATGCCTGTTGAAATAACTCCGCCAGCCCTTCATCATCCTCGACTAGAAGTAATAATTTGGGCAGTGTCACAGTCGGGACTTGAAATTATGAATGGTTATGTTGCTGCAATCTCAGGCACTTTGACAATTAAAAGAAACAACCCCAAATTCCTTAGCACCGTGCTGAACTGAACAAAGTCGACTGGTTTCGTGATGTAACAATTACATCCGAGTTGATAACACTTTTGCACTTCGCGTGGATCGTCCGTCGTCGTGAGCATGATGATGGGAAGCGTCTTGAGCTTTTCATTCTCTTTAATGGCGCGTAATGCCTGTACACCATCCATACGTGGCATTCTAATATCAAGGAGCAACAAATAAGCTCCACCCGGCTTGAAATCCTGTCTTCCGTTTTTATTTTCCAGAAAATCCAGTAGCTCGCGGCCATCGCGAAAACGAAGGATGGGGTTTTTAACCCCAACGTCTTTCAGCAATTCCTGTATTAAATCCGCATGGCCATCATCATCTTCAGCAATGAGGACGGTAACATCGTCGAATTTTGCAAAAGGTTGCATGCGGTTTCAAAGTCTAATTTCATTTTTGAAGAGAGTCAAAAGCGATTATGGAAAAAGTTAAAATAAATCTCTTCATTAGAAGGGATTTTTTCAAGAATTCTGAAACCTGGAGGTCGTTTAATACGTCTATGGTTTTCCCTTGCTTTTATTTTCTCCATGAATAAGGCTTTTATCACATTACGACGTTTTATTCATTAGGGGAAAAGCAGGTTATAATTGCCCCAGAGCGGTTTTGTACCGGGAAGGGGAGGTGTTTTTTTAGAGTCGAAAGTCTTGAAGGAAACACAAAAGCGTCCGATCAGACATTATGAGCCTTTCTGAGGTTGAGAAGAATCAGCGGATTCTGATCATTGATGACAACCATGCCATCCACGATGATTTTCGAAAAGTTCTTCAGATTTCAAGCGGGCAAAACACGCTTGACGAAACGGAAGCAGAACTTTTTGGAGAGCCAACGCTGGCACCCAAGATTGTCGGCTTTGAACTCAATTCCGCTTACCAGGGAAAAGAGGGGTATGAAATGGTTAAAAAAGCCGTATCGGAAGGGCGTCCCTATGCAATGGCATTTGTGGATATGCGCATGCCTCCCGGCTGGGATGGGTTGGAGACGATCCTGAATATCTGGCAGGTTTATCCCGACATCCAGATTGTCATTTGCACGGCCTATTCAGATTATTCCTGGGGAAAACTCATTGAAAGAGTGGGACAGTCTGATCGTCTGGTTATTCTCAAGAAACCTTTTGACACGATTGAAGTTCTGCAACTTGCAACCGCCTTCACTGAGAAGTGGCGTCTCATGCAACAGGCCGCCACCAAGCTCAGCGACATGGAAAAAATGGTGGAACTTCGAACCCGCGAACTCAAAGGAACCATGGAGCGGTTGCGTGTCAGTCTGGAAGAGACGGAGCGTTCGGAAAACGCCCTGCGAAAGAGCGAGGAGCAATTTCGCATTCTTAGCTCCAGTTCTCCAATTGGCATTTTCCTGGTGGATGCCCTGGGCAAGACCCTTTATAGCAATCCCCGCTGGGAAAGTCTTACAGGCTTGGCTCCATTAAATACACTGGGAGACGGCTGGCAGGCTGCGATTTACCCAGAAGATCGTGAACATGTTATAGCCGAATGGAATAAGACTGTTGCTGCAAACAAGGAATTTTCCTCGGAATTTCGGGTGATCAATCCTCAAGGCGAGGTGCGTTGGGTCGCTGTGCAAACGGCGGGAATCTGGGCCAAGCAGGGGGTGTTGACAGGGCACGTGGCAACAATAGAAGATATTACCGAACGCAAGCGTGTGGAGGAGGCTTTGCTGATGGCCAAGCTGGCCACGGAACAGGCGGCTCGCGCCAAGAGCGAATTTCTTGCCAACATGAGTCACGAGATTCGAACTCCCATGAATGGAATTGTTGGGATGACCGGGCTTTTGCTCGATTCGGATCTTCAACCCTTGCAGCGTGAATTTGCACAGACAATCCAGACCAGCGCAGACAGCCTCCTGACCATTCTTAACGATATTTTGGATTTCTCAAAGATTGAAGCCGGAAAACTTACCTTTGAGACCCTTGATTTTGACCTGCTCGCCACTATTGAAGAGACTTTAGACATGCTGGCCCAAAGAGCTCAGGCCAAGGGACTGGAACTTATTAATGCCACGCCGCCGAACATCCCTTGCCGATTGCGGGGAGATCCGGGACGTTTGCGCCAGATTTTGACCAACCTGATTGGAAATGCCATCAAGTTCACTGCTCATGGTGAAGTGGCTGTTCATCTTTCACTTCAGGCTGAGACAGATAAGGATGTGACACTTCGTTTTGAGGTAAAGGATACAGGTGTTGGAATTCCTGAAGAGAACCAGAAACGGCTTTTTCAGGCTTTTACTCAGGCTGACTCCTCCATTACCCGCCGCTTTGGAGGCACGGGGTTGGGACTGGCGATTTCGAGGCAGTTAGTCCAGATGATGAAAGGCCAGATTGGAGTTAACAGTCGGCAGGGAGAAGGTTCCACCTTCTGGTTCACGGCTGTCTTTGAAAAACAAACGGGCACTCCGGCACCGTCGGTGGCATTGAATCAGGATTTGCGTGAGTTGCGCGTTCTCTCAGTGGATGATAATGCAACCAATCGGGAGATTCTGCGTCACCAACTTGCAGCCTGGCAGGTTCAGAAACAAGGCTGTGCACCCTCAAGCGAAGAGGCCCTTAAGGAGTTGAGAGCTGCTGCCGCCCTGGGCGTTCCATACGATGTCGCATTGCTCGATATGCAAATGCCGGATACGGATGGATTAACACTGGCTCGGGCGATAAAAGCTGATCCAAATATCAAGGCAACCAGGCTCATTATTTTGACATCGCTCGGTCAAATGATGTCGACTGAAGAACTCAAGAGTTACGACATTGATGTTTTTCTGGTGAAACCAGTCAAGCAGGCCCGGTTGATGGATTCGCTTCTGCAAGTTTGCAGCAAACTTGATCCCAAACGTTTTGCGGGCAAAGTAAAATCGGCAGACCTCACAAAGCCAAAGCCCAAGGTAATCATCCAGACTTTCCCCAGCCCAAATCGACAGGCATTGATCCTTCTGGCCGAAGATAACGTTATTAATCAAAAAGTAGCATTGGGACAGCTTCATAAATTGGGCTATGGTGCCGATATTGTTACTAATGGTCTGGAAGCGCTGGAAGCCCTGAAACGTTTGTCTTACGACATCGTCTTTATGGATTGCCAGATGCCGGAGATGAATGGGTATGAGGCTTCCCTTGCCATTCGAAGGATGGAGCATGACAAGGATAACACCTGGAAGGCTCCCGTATATATCATTGCCATGACCGCCACCGCCATGCAGGGGGATCGCGAAAAATGTCTGGAGGCTGGCATGGATGATTATATCAGCAAACCGGCTCAGATCAGCGATATTCAAGCCGCCTTGGGGCGCTGGGAAAAAACATTTACAAAGAGTGCCTGCCCAAGAAGCACCGCAAATTGAATCATGCAAGAAACCAATCCGCCAATGCCCTCGGTCGACTTTGATCTTCTCAACAGCATTTTTGATAGTGACCCCGGACAAGTGCGAGAGGTTCTGGACCTTTATGTGGAACAATCCGCAGCCCAGATTCAGAACATGGCTGTGGCGATATCCTCTAATGCAACCGAAGACCTTAATCATCTGGCTCATAAGTGTGCCGGTGCAAGTGCCAGTTGTGGCATGACAAAAATCGTGCCGATACTTCGCAACCTTGAACGGATGGGAAAGGAAAACCAGATGGCAGAAGCCCCCAAAACATACGAACTCGTTAAAACCGAGTTTGCTGCCATTCAGCAATGTCTTGCCGAACATTTTGCGAAAAAATAGCCGTCTTGTTTTGTTTTACACAGGAGGGGCTTGGGGAACTTTGGAGAGTTGAGACCGCTCACTTCTTGATTTTACGCTGAATCCTCCGAATAAGCTGGCGAAAACCTGTAAATAATGGCACTTTCCCAGTTGTTATGACCAACATGCGAGTAGTGTTTGGCTGTGGACTCCTGGGACTTGCCCTGACTTTTTCTCTTGGACACCTTGAGGCGAAAGACGCTGACTCTGGCCGATTCGGTTTTTCCGGACCGGAAATTTTTCCAATTGACCCGCAGATCAGTCTCCTTCATGCCGCAGATTTGGATGGCGATGGCTTGAATGATCTGATTATTGTCAACAATAACCGATCCAAAATCAATCTGCTCTATAACCAATCTGGAAAGAAAAATGCCGAGACTCCCAAAAAGGATGCCAAACGCGAGATCAATGAATTACCACCCGATGCCCGTTTTCGCATTGAATCCATTGCATCCGAAAAACGCATTTCCTCACTTGTTGTCCAAGATTTGAATTCCGATGGCAAACCGGATATTGCCTATTATGGCGAGCCCAAGGAACTTGTTGTTCAATATAATCAGGGCACCAATGGTTGGAGTTCTCCAAAACGTTTTGCCATTGATGACGGGCAATCCACCAGTGACTCTTTGGCCGCTGGTGATCTCAACGGAGACGGTCTCACTGACCTTGTTTTGCTGGGAGAGAATTGCATCTATTTCCTTCCCCAGCTCACCAATAAAACCCTCGGCGAACCGGTGAAAATTCCCTTTTCAGGTAATGTAAAGGCAATCCAAGTGCTGGATATTGATGGTGACGGACGAAACGATTTATTGCTGGTCAACTGGGATAGCACAACCCCATTTCGTTTCAGACTTCAGAATGCCGAGGGACAATTGGGACCAGAAATGCAGTTTGCCTTGCAGCCTGTCCGTTCCTACCTGATTGATGATGTTGATGGGGATCACAAAGCGGAACTTGTCACCATTGCCCAAAACTCAGGTCGTGCGCAAATTTCCAATTTTGTTCGCAAGCCTGCTGAGGCTTTTTCAAGTGTCTTCAAACAGGGCCAGTTTCAAGTCCTCCCACTCAACAAAACAGGCAAGGCCAAGCGCGGCATTCTTTGGGCCGATGTCAACAACGATGGTTATGCTGATCTGATTGTTGCCGAGCCCGATAGCGGACAGGTCAGTGTTTTTCTCCAAAAATCGGACGGGAGTCTGAGTTCAGCAAAAACCTTTTCCAGCCTGACCGGCATCAGTCAGATGGCCGCGGCGGATTGGAACGGGGATGGCGTGATGGAGCTCTTTCTTTTGAGTTCGGATGAAAATCAAGTGGGCGTCACTCATTTTGACAAGAACGGGAGCATGGCGTTCCCGACAATTCTGCCACTGCCAGGCAAACCGCTGGCAATGACCGTTGGCTCCCTGAAGCCGGGAGCCAAGCCATCCCTCGTCGTTATTGCGGATCAAGATGGAAAACGTGTTCTTGTGACAACGGATGTTAATGCCAAGCCACACATCCAAAAGTTGAGCGATGATTTCAAGGCAATCCCAAGTTCGATTACTATTCTTGATGCCAATCAGGATGGTTTGCCTGACCTCGTCGTTCTCAGCCCCTATGAGAAAATCAAGGTGCTCCTTCAAGTGGCCAACAAGACGGATTTTGACGAAACGGATGTTCTTCCGCCGGGAGGCAGTACGGAGCAACCCTGGTTGAGCGTTGCGGACATCGATGGTGATGGGAAACCGGAATTACTGTTGGCGCAAAAGAACTTTCTGCGTGCCGTCGTGTTGAAAACAAGGGAAGATAAAACATCAACCAATAAACCGACTTGGATTTTTGAGGTCAAGGAACAGATTAATGGCGCTTCCAGTGCTTCACGCATTGTGGGGGCTGCGGCGTTGGGCAAAGGAACCAATACGTCCATGTTCCTTCTGGATGCAGAGAAAAAGTCACTGACACTTTGTGAGCGTGATGCCGCCGGAGTCTGGCAAGTTGTCAGAAATATGTCTCTGCCCTTCGTTGATTTTAGCGAGGTGTGTCCCATCGGCTTGGGAACATCAAATTCCAATGCGCTTGCCTTCATTGGTCTAAACGCGGTGGCTACTCTGGCTTTGAGCGGGGATGTTTGGCAAATCAATGAGCTGGACGGATATGAAACGCAAATCAAAGATGGACGCCTTAGCGATGTCGTATCTGGAGATTTGAACAATGACAAACGCAAAGAACTCGTGTTCCTTGAGACGGGGAAGAACAACTTGGAGATTGTGTCTTTTCTGCCTTCGCACAAATTTGTTCCGGCGGTGAGATGGCAGGTCTTTGAGGAACGAACATTTCGTTCATCCCGTCGCAGTGAAATCATGGAACCTCGGGAAGCATTGGTGACAAGTGTGACTCCCAGCAAAAAGAACGACCTTCTTATTGTGGTTCACGACCGAATCTTGCTCTATCCTCAGCAATAATAAAACGGATTGATTGTGCCCTATTTGGGATGGCATCTGGAGATGCGAACATTAAGCTGGCGCGTTGTTTTTAATTGGTTCCGAGTTCGTTATTACCAGATGCCTCAGCTATCCTTGCCGCCTTTTCTGCCGCTTCTTCTACCGCTTCATACCGGTTCTGGACCGCATAGTGACCTTTTTTAATTCAAAATTCTTGCCAAAACACATGATTGTCATGGGATGTGCAAAGAAATCCCCTCATCAGAAAATCTAAAAACGGAGTTTTGAAATTTTCTTGGGAAATCGTTTTTCTTTGCGGACTTACTTACTCTTTTGCGCATGTAACTAGTGAAGGCGGTTTAAGGCGACAGTTGTAATGCGCTGTTCGGCAAGATTGTTTTCAACAGCGTGTTGTGTCGTAGTTTCCCGCAACTAGTTAAGAAGCGAAGAGAAGATGTGTTTGATGATAGTTGTAAGATTTGGGTGTCGCCGCCAAGGAGCGGATGCCGGAGTGCCGTGATTTTCTTACAGGCCCTCCTCCCTCAATTTGTGCTGAGGCTGCGTGTCGATCCTGTTTGATCGACTTGAGGGGGGCTTGTAAGAAGACCACTTTTGGACCTTCTACTGTCAAAGCCCGGCAAACAACTGCCTTTGTAAGGCTGTTGAATTCGACACTGAAAGCTCATCAGATTCACTGCCGTTTCAAAAACAAACCAACATTTTCCACGTGGAGTTGTTTTCAGTGATTGATGCTGTTAAAACCTTACCGGGAGTCTTATACATTTCAAGAATTCTTTTTTACGTTTGAAACGAATGATGACCAATCCTCATCCTGGTGATTTGTCGGAACGGGAAATATTCCTTAGCGCTTTGGCGTGCAGGACATTGGAGGATCGCCATGTATTTTTGAGTTCATCTTGTGGAGGGGATCAGGAGATGTTGCACCGTATTGAACATCTTTTACAGGAGGAGGAGACCGTTGGTAACTTTCTCGAGAAACCAGCCTTTCGGATAGATGGAGAATCCCGACATTCAGAATCTGGAACCGCTGAAAAGCTGGGGACGTTAATTGGCCGTTACAAGCTTCTAAAGGAATTGGGGGAAGGTGGATGTGGCGTCGTTTACATGGCCGAACAACAGGAGCCAGTGAAGCGGCGTGTCGCCTTGAAGATCATCAAATTGGGCATGGATACGCGCAGTGTCATTGCCCGGTTTGAAGTGGAACGTCAGGCTTTGGCTTTGATGGATCACCCGAATATTGCGCGGGTGTTTGATGCCGGAGCGACAGGGAGCGGACGCCCTTTCTTTGTGATGGAACTGGTGGGCGGTGTTAAAATAACCGATTTTTGCAATCAGAATCATTTTACAACGCCTCAACGGTTAAAGTTATTTGTCCAAGTTTGTCAGGCCGTGCAGCACGCCCACCAAAAGGGAATCATTCACCGGGATATCAAGCCATCAAACATTCTTGTTTCAACTCATGATGGTTTGCCTGTGCCCAAAGTAATTGATTTTGGCATCGCTAAAGCCACGGGACAGCGTCTGACAGAAAAAACGCTTCTGAATGAACGCCAGTCCTTCATAGGCACGCCGGCATACATGAGTCCAGAGCAGGCTGGAATGAGTGGGTTGGATGTTGATACGCGCACGGATATTTATGCCCTGGGAGTTTTGCTGTATGAGCTTTTGGTGGGAGTGACTCCGTTTGATGCGAAAGCGCTGACGCAGGCCGGATTTGATGAATGCCGCAAAACAATTTGCGAGAAAGAACCGATGCGTCCCTCAACGCGCCTTTCGGCAATGGGGAACGATGATCGAGTAAGCAAGGCGCAAGAACGGCGAACAGAGTCGACGGTCTTGATCCATTATCTCCAAGGAGATTTGGATTGGATTGCGATGAAGTGCCTTGAAAAAGATCGAACTCGCCGGTATGCGACTGCAAGTGATTTGGTGGCTGATATTCAACGATATTTGGATAATGAACCGGTGCTTGCCCGTCCACCGAGTGCCATTTACCGGTTCTGTAAATTTGCACGGCGTAATCGTGTCCCCCTGACCGCTGGTATCGTTGCAGTTCTCGGCCTACTAGTGGGGGCAACCGTTAGTACATGGCAGGCGGTGCGTGCAACCGATGCCGAACGCAAAGCGCAAAACGGCCAGAGAATTGAGAAACTCCTGCGCCAGCAGGCGGAACGAGAGAGAGAACGTGCTCAGGAGGAAAAAGCGGTTGCGCGTCTCAATGAATATGTTGCCGACATGAATGTGGCTTCGCACTCGCTGTCTTCTGGAAATCTGGGGCGGGCGACACAACTGTTAAACAAGCATTTGCCAAAGAAAGGAGAAGCGGACCTTCGCGGGTTTGAATGGTTTTACCTGAACAAACTCTGCCGGGGAAATGATCACATTTCATTTCCAACGCAGGATGCGCCTGTTCAATCAGTCTCTTTTTCACCAGACGGGAAATTGCTTCTTTTGGGCATGGGAAATAAATTCAATATTTATGACATGACAAACCAGAAACTGGTTGTCAGCCGTTCAAAGGGGGCACCGGGATCCGAGTTCTTTGGAGATGGCAAGCGGCTGGTCACGGCTGGCTTGTCAAATGTGCGGGTTTGGCGGACTGCGGATTGGAGTGAGGAGACGGTGTTACGTGATAATTTCAGACCCATCTGCATTTCTTCGGATGGAGCTCATTTGGGTACGGTTTCCTGGGAGGGGGTTCACGTTTGGAATACTTCCGACTGGAGGGAGGAATTGTTTCTAACGGACACATTTGGGCCGATAGCCTTTTCTGCTACGGGGTCACTGCTCGCAACCTATTCGGGAAGTGGAATCGAAATATGGGATTGGAATAAGGGGGAACTCCTAAGGGTGCTTGAAGGCTCATCCAGAATTTTGATGCCAAACTCAGGGGATTTTGGCAGTGGCAGGGTGATGATGTTTTTGAATGATGGCAAGAAATTGGTTGCTCCTCGCACGGGAGTCACTGAACGAGGGGCTTTCATCATGAGTGTCTGGAATGTTGAAACTGGAAAGGAAATTGCAACTTTACCCGAGGATCCACACAGTGTGGAACATACCAGCACGATTTTTTCGGTGGCTTTGAGTCCTGATGGCACAACCTTGGCCAGCGCCAGTTGGGATCATTCGGTAAGACTCTGGAACCTTGCCACGGGCCGCCGGACTGATGTGCTTCAGGGCCATTTGAATGAAGTCTGGGCTGTGGCGTTTTCTCCAGACGGGAAGTGGGTTGCCTCCGGCGCAAAAGATGGTGGTGTCAATCTATGGCCAATACATGCCGAGAAAGAAGACGATTGGATTGCAGGGGCATGGAGAATCTTGGAGTTTTCCCCTGATGGTCGTCAGTTGGCGGCTGTGAACCAGGAGGGAAGTGTGGTGTTTTTCAATTCGCTGACTCATGAGCCTGAAAGGAAAATTGATCTGGAAAGCAGCTTGCAGAACAAGCATATGCCTCAGTTCTTTAATAAAGTTGCTTTGAGTGGTGATTTTGAAACGCTGGCCGAAACGCTTGATTCTGGGGGAGTCCGGATAACAGATTTGAAATCGGGCAAGAAAACGGTAATTGAGTCAGACCAAAGACAGGTTTGGTCGGTGGATATTTCCCGTGATGGTCATTATTTGCTGACCCGAGGACACAACCGGCGTTTCAATTTGTGGCATCTGGAGAGACAATCAGCGGAAAATATTCTAACAGTGGAAGCTGAGAGTGTCGTGTTTTCTCCGGATGGCCGTTTTCTGGGCATTTCTGAATATGGCATGCCCATTCAACTGTGGAATATTTCCACACGGACCTTTGGTTTGAGCCTGGAGAATGATCGGGCATCAAGTGGGGTAATAGCTTTCTCACAGGATGGCAATATTCTGGCCGTCGCAGGAAATGCAAAGCAGTATGACAACGGAATCTGTTTGTGGAATACGAAAACGGGAAAGCTCCTTGGCATTTGTTCCGGCCATAAACAGAGTGTTTGGTGTATTGCATTTTCGCCAGATGGCAAAACGATGGCTTCAGCCAGCGACGATAGCATGCTCAAAATTTGGAATGTTGCCTCACAACAGGAATTGTTGTCTGTGCGTCGTTTGGGGACGACGCTGACGAGCCTGAAATTTTCTCCTGACAATCGAACGTTGGTTGGCGCTGTGAATATGTTTTCGCCTCAATGTGGATTGCGTTTTTTTACAGCTTCAGAAACAAGGAAATTACCCGTCAACTCAGAATGGTGATTCTGGTTTGGGTGGCTGACATGGATCATTTTCAGATATGTCTTGAGGCAGTCCCTCCATCTTGAAAATCTTAGGATTTCAGAAAACTCAAACCTTCTCGAACGACGTGTTCCACTGTGATTTCCCTCATGCAACGCGAGTCCACGGGGCAAATCCGTTGAAAGCAAGGTGAGCATGGAACGGTTGCCCGTAGAATCCGGGCATTCTGCGCAAAGACAGGCCCTGTCATTTCTGGGGAGGTGCTGCAAAACAGGACGATGACTGGTGCCCCTACTGCGGAGGCCAGATGCATGGGACCAGTGTCATTGGTGAGGACAAACCGGCAGAGACGGAGTGCGGAAGCCAGTTGCCTGAGTGTCGTTTTTCCTGCCATGTTCAGCGTGATGGGAGTGGTGGTGCCGGAGCCATGCTGAATCTTTTCCTCGATTTCACGGGCGGTTTGCATGTCTCCCGCCCCGCCAAAGATGACCCAACGACAGCCGGTTTGGTGGTGTAATTGAACAGCGGCATCCACAAAGTTTTCTGCGGGCCAGCGTTTGGCGGGACCGTACTCTGCACCGGGATTGAGTCCACACCAGGGATGTTCCAGATCAGTTGGGTTGATGCCCAGCCGGTCTTGAGCTTCTGCAATTTCCTTTTCTGTGACCCATATTTTAGGGGGAAGCGGTTCCAGAGAGCCCCCCAGATGCGAAATGAGGTCCAGATAATCATGCACGTGATGGGCGGCAGGAGAAATTGCTTTTGCCGGAGGTGGAGTATGGTTGGAAATGGCAAGCAGTGCTTCGCTACGCGAGAGCTTGTGCATGGAACGAGCGCCGGGACGAGGTGGCACAGGGGTTGTCAATAAAAACGTTCTCCATGGACGAGCCCGCCCAATTCTGAACGGAATCCCGGCAAGCCTCAATTCCAGAGCCGAACGAATGGAATTGGGAAGGGCGATGCCGACGTCAAAATGTCTTTTCCGCAGAAGAAAAGCGGTTTTCCAGATGGTTTGGCGTTTGGTAAACGTCAGGATTTCATCCAAGTAAGGCTGGTTTTCCCAGAGACAGGCCAGTTTGTCTGGAGTCAGTAATGTGATGTGTGCGTTCGGCTGCGCTTCGCGGAGTCGTTGCAATGCGGGGGTCGCCATGATGGCATCGCCAAGCCAATTGAGACCGCGAACAAGAATGTTGGGCGCACTGGGCAAAGAGTTCATTGCACGCATTATCTGGCTATTTGGCAGCGTTTTGAGATGGGGAGGCGATGGCTGTGGTGGCAGGCTGAGGTTTCAATTTCCAGCGGTTGTGGACCCAAAACCAGTTGGCCGGATCGCGGCGAATGCCTTGTTCGAACAGTTTGTTGACGTCGGTCATCATGTCGGCGGCGGAGCGAAGTTTTCCGTTCTCCATGAATGGAATGCCTTTGTGCATTTCGATGCGCCAACGTCCAGGGGCCAGACGGTAGCAGATACCGACAAAAATCGGACTTCGATATCGAAGGGCGAATACTGCAGGTGCGGCAGTTGTGGAGCATAGTCTGCCAAAGAAGGGAATGTGCAAGCCATGATCCCCAGCGTGCTGATCGGAAAGAATCCCCAGCATGAGTCCGCCGCGAGCCAGCGCTGCCTTCAAGTCACCCCCCTGGGTTCTGCGCTCAAAATAAAGACATCCCGAAAGATTGCGTAGGTCCTGAAGAATTTTATTGATGGATGCAGGCCTCACGCCCCGGTAGGTGGTTGCCATTTGAAAACCGGGAGTGAAATTATTCAGGCGCGCCCAAATCTCAAAATTGCCAAAATGGCCGATTGACACGATACAGTTGGGAGGAGTTTGCCCTTGCGGACATTGGGGAAGATTATCGATGCCAACGACTTCACATCTTTTTTTGAGTTGTTCCCAATCCATGGACGCGGTTTTTACCGCAGAACAAAAGCTTTCACCAATTCGGCGAAAAGTCTCTTTGGCGATGGCTTTGATTTCCGCCTCGGTCTTGTCGTTTTTAAATACAGTAGTGAGATTTTCAATCGTCTTTCTCCGGTGCCGGGCATCCAGCCAATAAACCAGACCACCGAAGAACCGGCCAATGTTGGCCACTGTTTCCAGCGGCAGCATTTGCAGAAAACCGACGATCAGCCGAACCGGCCAATAAAGAAAAAAGTCCATGATTATCATCAGACATCCGCACAGACACGTATGTCAGAAGAGCCGATTCTAGGAAAAACGGCGTTTTTTTCCATAAAAACCTTAATTGAGCAAAAATCAGGATCCCAGATACTTGGCAACAGCCTCTGTGCGGGAATGGACGTGGAGCTTGTCGTAGATGCGTCGGATGTAGGTGCGGATGGTGTCGATGCTGATGTGAAGTTCCTCGCTGATCTGCTTGTAGACATAGCCTTTTGCCAGACAGTCGAGAACCTGTTCTTCCCGTGGAGATAATCCCTCGTTTTTGCTGCCAGCCTCTGCGGCATGTTGAAATGACCGCACTACCTTTCTGGCGATCGTGGCGGACATGGGGGAACCCCCGTCATGGACTTCCCGTATGGCGGCGAGAAGTTTTGACGGTTGCGAGCGTTTAAGTAGATAGCCGCTGGCTCCAGCCGCCAGAGCTTGAAAGATTTTATCGCTGTCATCAAAAACTGTGAGCATCAAGATATTGATGGATGGCATTGCGACTGAAAGTTTTCGCGCGCATTCGATTCCATTCATCTCTGGCATGTTGATATCCATGAGGAGGACATCTGGCTTGTTGGCGGGGAGCTTTTCCAGGGCTTCCTGCGCACTGCTGAATGTGCTGATACAACGCAGGTCGCGGGCAGCATTGATATAGCTGGCGATGCTTTCTCGCACACCAGCGTCATCATCAATGAGGGAGACAGTAATCATATTATCTGTTTTCTTTTGCTGTGCTGGGCTCGGGTTTCCCCGTCAAGTTCAAGATTAGTCTAACAGTCGTTCCTTTTCCAGGAGAGCTTGAAATAATACAATCTCCGCCAATAGATTGAAGGCGAAGCTTCAAATTGATCAGGCCGTTTCCATCACGTCGTGCCGTCTGTAATTTTTCTATTGAAAAACCGCAACCATTGTCTGTGATGTCAATTTCGAAAACGGAAGGCCCTTCACTCATATCGATTTGGACTCTTGTTGCTTGGGCATGTTTTAAGACATTGTTCAAGGATTCCTTGAAGGCGAGGAACAGATGGTGACGGACTTCAGAGGTGAGCTGGCATGCCCGGATTTCCTGTGGAATTTCCAGACGGCATTCAATGGCTGTCATTTGGAAATATTCATCGGCATAGCGGCCAAGGTAAGTTGCAAGGTGTTCGAGATTATCGTTTCTTGGATTGACGGCCCAAACCAGCTCATCCAGCGTGGCCATGAGGTCCCGGGAGGTTTCGGCTATGGCATTGATGGATTGTGCCTCAGGCTGTTTTGTTTTTGCCAGCTCACTCAGGAATGAGATGCGAGTGAGTTTTGAACCAATTTCATCGTGCATATCCTGGGCGATGCGAGTGCGTTCGCGTTCCAGTGCCCGCTGTTGTTCCGAGCGTTCAAGCTTGCGGCTGATGCGGCGCAGCATGATGAAACGGACTAATCCGGACACCAAGCCAACGGCAAACACGATAAGAAGACTTGTAAACCACCATGTTTTCCAGAAGGGAGGCAATACAACAAAGTTTACCAGTGTTTCCTGGTCATTCCACACTCCGTCATTTCCTTTTGCAGTCACACGAAAAGTGTAATCCCCCGCAGGGAGTTTTCCGTAGTGGACTTTTCTTGTGTTTCCTCCATCCACCCAGTCCTGGTCGTAACCGTCCAATTTGTGCCGGAATTGGATGCTTTGCGGCGACATAAAACTCAGGGAGGTATATTGAAAATCCAAAGTCCGCATTCGTGGGGAAATCTCCAATGGTGATGACTGATGCGTTTCCCTGCCCGAAGAGGTGGAATTCAACGGGGTTTGAAACCCTTGCACCATGGTTCCATCCACAAGCACTGATTCTATTAAAACAGGGGGGGCTGAATTGTTTTGGGTGAAATGAGGGGCGTCCAGAATGGCAATCCCTTTTGTGGTTGCAAACCATAATTTTCCATCTTGAGTGCGAATGACGCCAGGCCAGTAACGGGAGCATTTGAGACCAACCAATCCGGGCTCCTGTTCACAGAGAGTTGCTGGGAGACTGCGCGAAGTGCCACGGGCAAACTTTTCAAGACCGGTTTTTGAGACTTGAGATATTCCCCGTTCCGAGGCGATCCAAAAATCGCCTTTTTCATCATCAATCATTTGATAGATCGCATCATCGGGTAAGCCTGACCGGCTGTCACACCAATAGAGACGAGTGCTGAAGGTGCATCCCAACCCGCGTTTGTTTGTCCCGATCCACAGCCGGTCTGCTGAGTCTTCGAAAAGCGTAGTGATTGTTGTATGAGCAAGATCTCCGGTGAAAAATGGGACAAATTTATTGTCAAACAGATGGTAGAGACCTCCATCCTCGATTCCCACCCAGACGCTTCCGTCGTGCCGGACCAGAAGACAATGAATGGATTTGCCGGGAAGTCCATCAGAAATCCCGTAGGAAGTCATGCTTCCATTCTCGATGTGGTGAATGCTGCCAAACTGTGTCCCAATCCAAACCCCATTCGTGGACGCCGGATATACAACCTGGACAATATCGTCAGCCAATCCGTTTTGAAGTGTATACTGCGTGACAAAAGAGTCTTTGCAGAAGAAAAGTCCACTCCCCCAGGTACCGACCCAGACCCCACCTTTTCTATCTGTGCAGATCGAATTAACGTGGTTTACAAAATCCAACAGGTTCCCGGTGCGGATTGGCTGAAAGAACTGGGATTGAATCGCAAAAAGTCCCTCCCCTGCCGAGCCAATCCAAATACGACCATCCGCGTTGGTGCATAGAGAATTAAGTGGGGTGTCTGAGAGCCCTTGATTGTTTTCTATGAACCAAAATCGCCGTTGTTTCAGCCTGAGAAGTCCGCCACCACTGGTTCCCACCCAGAGGTCTCCTTCCGTGTCCTCAATGATGGAGCGGACATCATTGTGAAAGGAGCTTGAAACAAGTTCGATGGATTTGAATTCACCGTTGTTCAAGCAGAAGAGGCCGCGTCCCTTGGTCCCCACCCAAAGCTCCCCGTTGCGACGCTCACAAATGGTCCAGACGCGCGAGGCAGATGGATCGGTCGACCGAAAATAATTATAACGTTTGCCAAGGCTCAGGTTGCGCAGAAACGTGTCTCCGTAACCCCAAAGATTTCCCTGACGATCCCCGTAGACACCAAGAAAGTGTATGTTTCTGGTTTCCTCCGTCATGATGGGAGTGTTCAAGAGTTCCAGTTCCCCCTCGTGAAGTTCATAGATACCCGTTGGCGTCGTCACCCAAAGCCCGCCGGACCTGCTGGCATGAATTCCTGTGATGGATTTGAGCGAGGCTCCTTCTCGGGTTTTATATTCGGAAAAATGGCCGTTTTTCCAGCAGTTCAACCCCGATTGTGTGCCTATCCACATCGTGTGCCAGGAATCCTCTGATATGTTTGAGATGCGGTCATCTGTTAAGCCGCTGGCAGTGGTGAACCGTTGTAAATGACCTTTGACATAAACGAGAATTCCCCCTGATTGAGTGCCGATCCAAAGATGCCCCTCATGATCTTCGCAAAGTGCTGTGATTGAGTCTGGTTTTTCTCCGGGGGCATCCGGCGTCCTTACTGGAGTGAATCTGATCCCGTCAAAGTACGCAAGACCTTCGGATGTTCCGACCCATAAATACCCCTGGCGAGTCTGCAAAAGTGCATTGACTGAATTGTTGGGCAACCCCTGTTCCGTGTTCCAACTGTCAACGATATATTCGGGGACGGTTCCGGGGAGACTGACCGGGAATCCTGTGTTGCCAGAGCCAACAAGTTGAGCCCTGACAGTTGTGCTCTTGGTGCCGGCACTTACCATGTCCGCCTTTAAACAAAATGCAGTGGTCAAAATCGCTCCGGAAAGAACAATCCTGATGATTTTGTAAAATCGAAATGCATTACCTGAACAGAAAAAAGGCACGAAGTATTCTGCCTAATTTTATTGGGGATGGCAAGTGATGCCCATGCCTTTTGAATATGGTTTTGATGAATGAAAAAGGCCGGAAGCTTTGGGGCTTCCGGCCTTGTGAAGATTTAGTTCCGTAAGATCTCTTTAGATCTTATGAAAAAAATCGGTGCTATTTGCGCAAGCGGTAGAACTGGGTTCCGGTCGCTGGCAAGGTCACGCTGGTCTTTCCCGCTGGCACAGTGACAGTGGTCCATGTGGCTCCGTTGCCAATGGAAGGAGCGCTTTCCAGAACATAATCTGTTGCGGTGGAAGGCCAGGTCAAGGTGACGTTGCCACCCACGTAGGTGATGGTGATGGTCACGGAGGACGAGCTTTGGCCGGGCAGTGTATCAGCACCGGAAGTAAGGCTTGTGGCCACATCCTTGTCTGTCATGACTCCAGACCAGATGCGCAGTTCATTATAGCTGCCGTTGAAGTAATAGTCACCCCACTGAGCACGACCAAGCCAGTTGTTGATGTCGTTTAATGCGCTCAACGGGTTGATGACCGTTTTGGTATCAACGCGCACACCGTTGCGATACAGACGGGCAATGCCGAGATCTGAATCGTAAGTGACAACGATGTAGCTTTCCACGCCTGTTGGCAGGGTGGTGGAGTTCAGACTTGGTGATTCGCCGTCGGTGTCGTTGCACTTGAAGACCGCTCTGAGAGTATTATTACCAGAGTAAGGTGTGACGAGCAGGTAGTTGGTGCCTGTGCCTTGCAGGTCTTCGCCCTCTTTGCTGCAGCCGAAACTGATCATTGGCTGCCAGGCATTACCCCCGTTCCAAGTGGCCCAGATTTCAAATGTTGCCTTGTTAGGCAGCGAGGAAATCATGCCGTTGGGCAGGTCAACGTAACCGGCATTCGTGTTGATGGTGCCATTACCATTAGGAGCGCCACCAGGGACGATCAACTGTGATCCTGTAAGGGTGTAGGTGCCTTTAAGCACGCCATCCTCGCCACCAACGGAATCCTTGACTGTGGTGCTGCCGACAGCTTCATTAAAGCTGTAGCGGTGCAACAGGGCTATTGGAGCGTTGGTGTCAAACACATTGAATGTTAGAGAGGACGACTTGTCCTTGTATGTGGCCGTAATGGTAACGGAGCCGACTGACACTGGGCGGAGGCTTGTTCCATTAAGGATGGCAACGTTTGTATCGTTGATTGCATAGGTTATGTCTAACTGACTTGTCACGTCCACATCAGAAACGCTCGTGTATTGAGCTTTGACATTTAATGGAACATCGAAACCATGAACGTTTACATCCGTGGATGTTGCGGAGAGGGCGATTGATTGGAGAGTTGCATTGGTGGTCAGCTTGCTTGAACCGGCAACTGTGTCGACCAGGATGTCTTCGTCCGATTTTGCGCCACTATAGATGCGGAATTCATTGACCGACGCATTGAGGTAAGGATCTTTGAATTGAGAACGGCCAATCCAATTGTTGACATCGGGAATGTCGCTCAATTTGAAGGTGATCTTGTTGGAAGCCACCAATATACCGTTTTGATACATCTTAACCCATTGCTGGCTGATGTTGTAAACCGCGGACGCGCAGACTTCTGTGTTTTGAGGAAGTGCTGCAGAACCGGTGAGATCAACCTCGGTCCCGTCCCGGAAACCCAGACAATAAACACTGCCGTTCATTGGGGTCATGCAGGTGTAGATGGTGCCGCCATCAGAGACGTCTTCACCAGAAGTGCTGGAACCGAAGTCATAGAGGCGTTGCCATGCATCGCCGCCGTTCCATGTGAACCAGGCTTCAATGGTCATGTTGGTGAGGGATGAGATGATGCCGTTGGGCAGATTCACGTAACCGCCGTCACCAGCGAGAACGACTTGACCAGCACCATCAAGAACGCACCCGATCAATTCACCATTGGCATCTCCAACGGAGTCAGTGGCGATAGAGCTGGAAGCATCTCCGTCAAAGCTGTAACGGTGTGCGAGTTGAACGGATTCTGCTTTGACAGTCACCAGCTTCGAGATGGTCTTGCCTTGATAAGAGGCGGTCAACGTTGCTGAACCGATTCCAACCGCATGAATCACTCCGGTTGAGTCAATAGAAATGATGCTCGAATCGGAAGTGGTGAATGTGAGGTCAGTATTGCCAGCCAGGTTGACACTGTTGGTGATGCTGGAGTATTTGGCAATGACAGTCGGAGTTGGAATAATTCCACCAATGAATACGGTGGAATCAACCGTCATGGTCAGGGATTGAAGAGAACCGAAGGACGGATTGAGGGTGCTTGTTCCAGCCTGATAATCAGCCGCAATCTGGGCACCACTCAACGCGGAATTATAAATGCGGATTTCATCGATCGTCCCGTTGTAGTAGGGGTCACCACTCCATTGAGAACGCCCGATATAGTCATTGTTATCAGCGAAGGCGCCGAGAGGAATTGGAGCGGCTCCAGAGGCAACCATTGTGCCATCTATATAGAGATAGGACTTGTTGGCTGTTGTGTTGAACACGATTGCCACATGGGTCGGCTCTCCAGTGGGGATGGCAGACGGAGCGTTGAGAATTGGATTTTCTGCACCTCCAGAATTGGTTGTAGCGCAGAAACGGGCAACCGCTGAGGAACCATTGGCAGGGAAGAGTCCGAAATAAGTGGTGCCTGTTCCAGAACCACCACGGCCACTTGTATTACTGCCAAAGTCGATGACAGATTGCCAGCAAGCGCCGGAACCGTACCATGTAGTCCACAATTCAAAGGTGACATCTCCGGTCAAGTTGGAGAGGACGCCACCACCGAGGTCCACGTAATTGCCGTCTGTTCCATCGAGAACGAGTGCCCCATTGTCAACAAAAGCGGTGCCCAAGAGCGTTCCATTTTTGCCACCAACAGAATCAACGGCGTTGCTCTCAAAGCTGTAACGATGGACCAGCGCATTTGGAAGAGAGGTAACGGTGACGGTAGTGGCGGGACTCTGCTTGCCATTATAAGTGGCCGAGACATTGGCTGAACCGGCGCCGACGGCACGAATGTTACCGCTGGCATCCACAGAGATGACCTTTGTGTTATCTGAGGAGAAGGTCAACCCCGGCATTGCTGAGAGGTTGATTGTCTTTGTCAGATTCGCATAGGTGCCGGCAACAGTGGGCGGTGTCAACACTGAGCCAACAACAACGCTGGTTGAAAGACCCGTCATGGAAATGCTTTGCAAAGCGCCTGCATCGGAACTGATCTTATCGACACCGGAAGCGACATCGACCGCAATTTCGAAGTCGGATTTTACACCTTCGTAAATGCGAAATTCATCGATGGAAGCGTTCAGCGCGGTGTCATTGAATTGAGAGCGTCCCAGCCAGTTGTTCACGTCTGGAATATCGCTTAATTTGACGGTGATCGTGTTTGAAGCCACGAGCACACCATCCACATACACTTTTGCGTATTGTTGGCTGGCGTTGTAGGCAACGGTGACATTGACCTCGGTTCCAACGGTCAGGGCTGAGGAGGCATCAGCATCCTGTTCTGACCCTGTTGTTGCTCCAAAACGAATATAGCCGTTATAGCACTTCGGTGTGAGGTAGATATATTTTGTGCCTGTTCCCTGTTGGTCTTCACCCTGGCTGCTTGTGCCAAAGTCGAAGAGGCGTTGCCATGCAGCACCACCATTCCATGTTGTCCACATTTCAAAGGTGGCATTAGTGAGGGAGGAAATAATGCCGTTGGGCAGGTTTACATATCCGCCGTCACCAGCGAGAAGAACATTGCCCAAACCATCGAGTGAAGCTCCGATGAGGTCTCCATTGGCACCGCCCACAGAGTCTGTGGCTACCGCGCTGGAGAAATCATCATTAAAGCTGTAACGGTGCATGAGTTGAACCGTTTCCAGTTGGACATTGATTGTGGCTGAGGTCGTTTTTCCTTGGTAACTGGCGATGAGGTTTGCTGTGCCAGTGCCAACAGCGTGAATCACGCCTTTTGCATCGATCGAGATGACGTTGGTATTATCTGAAGAGAACGTCAGACCGGGAGCTCCAACCAGATTTACTGGCGATGTTAAGCTATCATAGGTGGCCATGACGGTTGGTGTGTCAATGATGGCTCCATAGAGTTGTGTGCCACCCGTGGTCATGGCGATGGATGAAAGAGTTCCCGGAGTTCCAGTCAATAAATCTGCCCCGGCAATATAGTCGGCTTGGATTTGTGCTGAGCTGAGTGCGGAATTGTAGATGCGCAGCTCATCAATGGAACCGTTGAAATAAGGATCATTCCACTGAGAACGACCAACGTAATCGTTGTAATCGTTCATGGCACTGAGTGGAGTGGTTGCTACGGAACTGTAGGCAGCGAGCTCCCCATTCACATAGAGACGGGCGGAGCTGGTGGAAGGACTGTAAACAACGGCAACTTGTGAGGGTTGACCGGTGGTCAGGGCGCTGGGCGCATTGAGGATTGGTTTTTCACCCGAGTTCGAATTTGTTGTAATTGTAAAGCGAACAACACCGCTCCCTCCGTTACACGGCATGATGCCAAAATAGGTTGTTCCTGTGCCGGAGCTGCCCTGCCCTCCGCTGTTGCTGCCAAAGCAGAGAAGTTGCTGCCATGTTGAGGAAGTGCCGTTCCATGTCGTCCACACTTCAAATGTTACATCGGACGACATGCTGGAGAGGATGTTGCCTCCCAGGTCCAGGTAACAGCCATCGCTTCCATCCAGGACTAGCGAACCGGCATCTACTGTGGCGGTGCCTCTCAGTGTGCCATTGGCGGTGCCTACTGAATCAGAGGCATCGGTTGTGAAACTATATCGATGTGCCAGGTCAGCCTGGACCGGAAGTGCCGCCAGAGCTACCCCCAGCGGTATGATTCCGATGTATTTTCTTATTTTCATATGATTTCGGGTTATGAACTGTGTTGTTGTTACGTGTGTAAAATGGAGAAATGCATCTGTGCCTCAAGAGACGACACGGCTATCTGAGCAGCCGTCTCTTGAAGCATCATCTTATGTGGTCAAAATAAATTGGCTCGCATGTGTTCTTTTTTGTGCTTGTAACGATGCTAACGTGCGTGGGGGGTATGTCATGTCGCATGAAACGGCTACAGGCAAAAAACACTTGCGTATTTTGGCCCTGCGAGGATTCCCATTTTTTGAGCAAAATGGAGAAAGAAAAGAGGGAAATTATCGGGGGAAAATCCTGGCTGAGAAAAGGTGTGTGCTAATGCGTTTTCACCTTTTGCCATGCTTGCGAGTTGGAAGAGAAGACAAAAAAACTGCGGCAAGTTTTCAGGCCTGCCGCAGTGGTAATTCTTACCGGGAAAAATTAACGGCGTGAATAATCACGACGAGGGCCACGGCTTCCGCCGCGAGGACCACCCGCCGGACGTTCTTCACGAGGACGAGCCTCATTAACGGTAATGTCGCGGCCACCCACATTCTTTCCAGCCAAGGCTGTGATAGCAGCCTGAGCGCCCTCGGGGGTCGCCATGGTCACAAAACCAAAACCGCGTGAGCGGTTGGTCGTGCGATCAACGATCAGATTGACTTCGCTCACAGGAGCAACTGAAGCAAACAGGTCTTGCAGATCGTTTTCGGTTGTGTCGAAGGAAAGGTTCCCGACATATAACTTAGTGTTCATTTGATGATTAATTGCTAAACTTATTGTTTATTCTGGACTGTTCCCGAGGAATTCGGATTTCAAATCACCACTGAACTTTGTTCATCTTTGGGGGATTCACCATGTCGAGATCTATCAATTAACTTTTAGCTTCGTATAACATGGACCCTTTTTGAAAAAAAGACAAGCATTAATTATTTCAGCCCTAATGTCTTCATTAAGAATATGTAATCCATGGCATTCATGGTAGCCATTTGCTGATTATCCGCCGCGCCACCGTGTCCCCCTTCGATATTCTCAAAATACAGGACATCGTGGCCTTGTTCCTTCATCCGAGCCACCATTTTACGGGCATGTCCGGGGTGAACACGGTCATCACGGGTTGATGTGGCGAAAAGAACGCGAGGATAGTGGGTGTCTTTGTGAACATTGTGATAAGGAGAGTATTTTTGAATGTAAGCCCATTCATCTGGCTTATCAGGATCCCCGTATTCGTCCATCCAGCTGGCGCCAGCCAGGAGTTTGTGATATCGGCGCATATCGAGCAAAGGGACATGGCTCACGACGGCTCCAAAAAGATCAGGTCTTTCTGTCAGCATGACGCCCATCAAGAGCCCGCCGTTTGAACCCCCCATGATGCCAAGGTGTTTTGGGGAGGTGACGCCGCGTTTTGCAAGGTCCTGTGCGATGGCAATAAAGTCATCATATGCGCGTTGGCGATTTTGTTTCCGGGCTGCTTCGTGCCATTTGGGGCCGAATTCACCGCCTCCGCGAATGTTTGCCAGAACGTAAACTCCGCCACGCTCCAGCCATGCGGTCCCTGTTTTTGCGTCGTAACCGGGCCGCATTGAGATTTCAAAACCGCCGTAACCGTAAAGAAGAGTTGGGTTTTGCCCATTGAGTTTCAATCCCTTGCGGCTGACTTGGAAATACGGGATGAGTGTTCCATCCTTGGATGTGGCTTCAAATTGCTGGATTTCCAACCCGTCAGTTTTAAAGAAGTCGGGGAGGCTTTTGAGCTTTTCGCGGTTTTCCTTTCCGATTGTTCCGTAATAGAGGCTTGAGGGGGTCAGAAAATCGGTGAGGGTCATGAAGTAATCGTCCGATTCATCGGAATCAATGCCACCAACGTTGACGCTTCCCCACTCGGGGGCTTTCAACGGGGTGCGGTCCCACTTGCCTTTGTGATACTTAAGAATGTAGAGACGATTTCGAACATTTTCGAGTTCATTGATGATCAAATAGTGTTTGGTGTCGCTAATGCCTTGCAGAGATTTACGGTCAGTCGGCGTAAAGAGGATTGAAAACTCGCGTTTGCCTTTTTGAAAGTCTTTCAGGCCACAGGCAAGAAGAGCTCCCGCCGGATAGGTCTTCCCATTGATTGTCCAGTCGAGCCGCAATTGAAACAACATCTGATCGCCAAATGTGGACACCTCAACATCATCCGGCTTATCGATTTTTACCCATTTGTCTCCTTGGCGAATGAATGTTTCGTTGCTGTAAAAGGTGACACCGCGATGAATCCATTCGTAGGTGTGTCCATGATCGTGGCTAACAGAGGCGGAACAGGAGACATCCTCGCGTTTGCCTTCAAAAATCGTTTTTGCCGCACTCAACGGCGTGCCCCGTTTCCACTCCTTGATGATGCGGGGGTATCCGGAATCAGTGAGAGAACCGGGACCAAAATCTGTGGCGACGTAGAGCGTGTTGCGGTCGCGCCAGGAGATTTCGCTTTTGGCTTCGGGAAGTGAAAAGCCATTGGTGATGAATTGTTTTTTTACAAGGTCGAATTCACGTAGAACAGTGGCATCGGCCCCCCCACGCGAGAGAAACACAAGGCATCGGTCAAATTTGGGATACAAGGGTTGATATCCTTTCCAGACCCAATTTTCCTTGTCGGCCTTTGCCAATGCATCCAAGTCCAGAACGATCTCCCATTCAGGAACGGGCTTTTTGTATTCTGCCAAAGTGGTGCGCCGGAAAAGACCACGCTGATTCTTGGCGTCGCGCCAGAAATTGTAATAATAGGCACCATGCTTGGCAACGTAGGGGATTTTCTCCTTTGAATCGTAGATGGAAAGCAAGCGCTGACGCAATGGCGCGTAATCTGGGGACGCCTGCAATTCCTTCGTGGTAATGGCATTTTGTTCCTTTACCCACGCCAGGGCTTTTTCGCCTGTGACATTTTCCAACCATTGATAGGGATCAGGTGGGATTGGGGCTATGGATGAGGATTCGGATGATTGTTGACTGTGAAGATTAGGAGTGGACACAAGTGTGAGCAGAAGAATTATTCCAGCGCGCAACGCATGCTTGTTCATGAAAAAAGAGTACCCAAACATGTCGAGTGACAGCAATATCCAAAGTGATGTTTTTTGATGGAAAAGGACATTGCAAAAAAAAGTTATATTTTTCCCAGTGAGCCGATTTGATATTCGACACTTTCCCCTGCGGCAAGAAAGTGCAGCCATGATTTGGTCACCGGTTTTCGATGAATCCGGCTGATCGCTCGTGCGTAAAGTTCAAGTTGAGGCTCGTAAGAACGCGTTTTTTCGCGAATCTGTTCTGCCCCGGCCACTTGATCTGTCTTGAAGTCGAGCAGCCAGATTTCTTCAGTCAAAATTGCACACAGATCAATGACCCCTTGAACAACGACATATTCGTTTTCAACCGGGAATCCTGGTGCAGAAAGGCCTGATGCATCTTTTGAACTGAAACGCGCCGTAAAGGCGAGCTCACGGTGAATGGCATCCTTATGAGCTAAAAAGAGCCGGCCAATCGGCGATTGCCAGAATGAGAGCAGCGCCTTGAAATCCAGACAGGAGGCCTGTTCTTTTGAAAGCCGATGTTCGGCAACAAGTCTTTTTGCCTCCGACTCAAGGGCAGTCTCGTCTCCAAGATGGTCGAAAGAGGCGTATTCCAAAAAGGCATGATGGGCAGTCCCCCTTTCTGCGGCGCTGAGTTTTCCGGAGGTTGCCCGATGGAGAGTGGTCGCTCTTTTTGGAAAGTCGAACAGGGGCGATGCTTCTTCATCCGCAATTTCATGCCGCAAGGTGGAGACGGATTTCTTCGCAGGTGCTTGTGTTGCGATTTCAAATGGATAGCGCCATTGAATTCGTTTTTCGAGATTTTCAACTTCTGTTTCATTGACAACCGGCGGCGCAGAAATTGGAGCAGATGGTTCGGGCATCTCAACGGGAACAGGAGGCTGCAAATCTGGAATGTCTGAATTGGAAATATTTCCAATTTGCCAGTTCAACAGGGAGTTGGCCCCTTTACTGGAGATGGGGCCGCAATGATTGACAAGTGCCAACCACATGCCCACCCATTCTAGTGTGTTGCTGGAGGAAAGAAGCTCGGTGACGCCACAACCCCGACTGGCGTTTTCCTGCCAGCGTTCCAAAGCGTTGGTGCCGCGCAGGGAACCGACCAGAATCAGTCGCTCTGAGGCGCGAGTCAGTGCAACGTAAAGCAGACGCAACTCCTCGCCGAGTGTCTCCCTTTTCTGCCTTCGTTGAGCGAGCCAGAAGGGCAGGCTCGGATAGAATTGACGCGATTCCGGTGGCTTGACTTGAGAGCAAAGCCCGTATTCCTCGTCCAAGATGACCTTTTGATTGGTGTCGCCCAAATTGAATTTTTTCCCAAGATCGGCCAGCACAACAACGGGGAATTCCAATCCCTTGCTTTGATGAATACTCATCAACCTGACGGCATCCGTGACGGGGGGGGCTGCCGGTTCGGTGTCGATGTCCTGCTGCCCTTGGACAAAAGTGAGAAAGCGAAACAAGCCTTCGCGTTGGAAGACGTCAAATTGTCGTGTCAATTGTAACAAACGCTCAGCATTGGCACGACGCAAGTCACCGCGGTCCTGAGCTTGAAGCCATTCAACATAATGCGTTTCGTTGAAGATTCGTTCCAGCACGCGCGAAAGCGGAAGGTCCCGCGTCAGCCGCCGCCATTCATGAAATCGGTTCCAGAATCGTTTGACACGTTCATTGAGGATTTTGTCTTCGGTTGACGTGGCTTCTTTCGTTTTTTCGTGCCAGGTGGCCAGAGCGGTCCAGAAACGTCCACGGCGGTAGGCTGCCCGGATTAGGGCGAGATCGTCTCCTGAGAACCCACCAATCGGTGAACGCAGTACTCCCAGCAACGGGTAATCTTGCAGTGGATTGTCAAGCACCTGTAGAAGTGAAACCAGATCGCGGATTTCAAGACTCTCAAAAAAGCCTCCGCGTGTTGCAGTCAGCGGCACTCCCAAATGGGTGAATTCCTTTACATAAGACTCCACTTTCTGATGCGGTGAACGCAGCAGAATGACCATATCCTTCCATTCGATTGGGCGGGGTGGGGTGCATCCCTGAATTATGAGTGAGGATGTTTTTAATTCAATGAGCCGGTGGGCAATCCATCGGGCTTCTTTTTCAGTCTCATTGAGCGGATTTTCGCTGTTGGCATCCTTTCCCTCTTCGTTCTTGAGCAGCACGCGCAGCTCAACCGGAGAGGGGGTGTTTGGAACCGTTGTCAGAGAAATGCGCCCGGAGCGGTTGCCAAAATGAAGATGAGCTTTCTGGTCGTATTCAATGCCGCCCAGATCACGTTTCATCAACACTGAGAATATGGAATTGACCAGCGTGAGAATACTTTCGTGACTGCGGAAATTATCGGAAAGAGAAATGACTTTTCCATCGTCACCGCTTTGCCAGTGATTCTGGTAATCAAGAAAAATCCGTGGATTGGCAAGACGGAAGCGGTAAATGCTCTGCTTGATGTCTCCAACAAGAAAACGATTGGCATCCTTTCCATCGCCGCCCAGAGCGCGAATGATGGCATCTTGCGCTGCATTGATATCCTGATATTCATCAACAAAAATCAAGCGAAGCTGTTTCTGCCACTGCCTGGCCAATGGGGTGGGCTGCTTGTCCACTCGGTTCCAGAGAAGCTGTAAGGCAAATTGCTCCAAGTCATGAAAATCCAGTCCCCCTTCCTTCTTCTTTTCTGCGGCAAACTCCACACCGAAACGGCGTGCGACTTCAAGCAAGGCGATTGTCTGCGGTTGAATCCAATTCCAATCTTCAACCAAAGGATCCTTCTCATTTACCGCGCAAACGGAATGCAAAAATGCAGCTTCCTCAAAGAGGTTTTCCAGGGGGGCTCGCAGGCGTGTCTTTTGCTTGTTTGGATAATTATTATCGCTGTCAAGAATCAGTTTAAGTGCGGAGGCATATTGTTCGCGTGATGGAGAACTGCCCAGTGCTGTGAGGATTTTGGCGCATTCATCCGCCTTCACATTGGCTGGTGCCAGATTGTTCAATGTTGGCAGCCAGAGATTCTGCCAATCCTGCAGGGCACTCATCAACCACCTGATCCACAGGTCAGGAGCAGACTGATGCAGACGATCCAGTTGCTCTTGATACCAAGCGTCTGGATTCGCAAGCGTTTGTGAATAATGGTGCAGACGTAATATCAGGTCGCGCACCGGTTGGTCCCATCCCCGCCCGTGATCGAGCAACAGGTTTTGAACGGCTTGCGCTGAATCCGTGTCTCCCTGACATTGCGTTTCAAGAACAGAATCGAGGGTTTTACGCGACAGCGCCGCCGTCTGATCCTCAGCCAGAACCAGCAGATGCGGATCAAGTCCCAATTCATAAAAATGTCGGCGAACAAGACGATAACAAAAACTGTGCAACGTGCCGATGTTGGCCGTTTCCAAAAGGGCGAGTTGTTCCGACCAGATGGGCGATGTGGAGGCGAGTTTTTCAAGCCGTTCACGCAGGCGGTTGCGCATTTCCGCGCCAGCCGCCTCGGTGAATGTGACCATGAGAATTTGATCGAGACTGTTTTGCTGCGGAGCCTCCATCAACCATGCCAGACAACGTTCCACCAGCGTGCGGGTTTTACCAGCACCGGCGCCGGCAACAACCAGCACGTTGCCTCGTGCCTTTATGGCTTCCTGTTGTGCGGCGGTCTGTTCGTTCATCTTTACAAGTCCAATCTGGACAATGTGACCGCCCCACTCAAGCGAGATTTTTTCTCCTTAAGGCTGTTTTTAAATTCAAACTGTTTCAATTTTTATTGTGGTGAACTATTGGATGGGAACGCGCAAGGTGACAAGTCCCCAGGCGGGAACGGTGATGGGACCATCCACCTTGTTCAAGGGTCTCTCGCTTGTGTCACTCAGGAACATCTCACTCTTGAATGCCCACTTGAGTTCTGTTTGAACGTCCTTGGCCGATGCTCCAAAAAGACGGACAATCAATGCTTTTCCATCATCGCTTGGCTTGAGCGCCGTGACGATGACATTGCTGGCGGGATCAATTTGAAGCAGGGGACCGCGTGTGCCACCACGGGATGGCGCAGGCAGCAGTGGCTGACTGAAACCGGTGGCAAAACGGGTCGCTTCGGCTGGAGTTGAAGAGCGATGTGGGCGGAGAATGAAGCGGAATACAAGAAGTCCTTCTTGGTAAGCCCGATAATTTGTGTGCCAGTGATTGTTCAACACCCAGGAATAAACCTTTTGAGTGCGACCGACTTTTTTTAGCCACGTTTCGGGATCGTGTTGTGAATTCAACAGATTGGCTGTGACTCCACCAAGTTCGACAAGGGGAGCGTCCAAAGTCACCCATGTAATTCCCTGCTTGTCATTGGATACATCAGCCCAGCGATTTACGCTGAACCAGTTTTTACATGCACTCGGGATTTGATCCACGTCGGGCCGCATGGTGCCAAAGGGAACATCCAGTAAAACATCGCCATCGGGCACATTGAATGGAAAGGCAAAATTGGCGCTTTCCTTGCCTTCCTTGTCCGTGTAGCTCTTTACGTTGAGGCGCTCCTTGTCAAGTGTATTGATGATTTCCACATGATCCTGTCCTGCCACGATGCGGACTTCGCGTTTCAAGCTCTTGCAGCCCGGGGCTGTGGATTCAATGATGAGTGACGCCACGAGTGGGCCGGCTTCGCCAACGCGGATTGATACCGGGCCGTTGCGTTTGAGTGCGGAGACATCGTTTCCAACAAGAAAGCGGTAATCGTTGAGGGTTTCACCACCTGTACTGTCAACTAGATTGCCATCGACGTCTTTTGCCGTCAGCTCTGCAATGCCGCCAGTCTGGTCGTCGATCTTGACACGCACCAGACCATTATCCAGCACGTTCCCCTCTGCCGTGGCATGGCTTTCAACCAAAGGTTCTCCCGAAACGACGTGATATCGTTTAACCGAAGTTGATGGAACGTCCTTTGCAAGAAACGCCAGCTCTCCAGAAGTAAGTCGTTGTGACGGCACGGCGTTGTTGCTGTCATCAACCACGCGATTGCCAGAGGAAGACAATTCTTTTGAAAGGGTGACCAACTCAGTGCGAGACCAGGTAAGCGTATTGTAAACGTCCAGACTGGAGGCAGTAGCCGGGGCGGAAACGGATTTGGCCGAGGCGAGCGCCTGCTGCTGCAATTCTTGGGATTGCTGATTGGCGGAAACGGCATACCCGCGCTTGATGGCCCATTGTTCCTTTGTCTTCTCGCGCTCTGGTTCCCAAACGCTGCAATCGGCTCCCCAAGTGTGCTCGGAATAGAGCAGGGTATTGCGCCAGGCATTTTCGAATGCCGTGGCTGGATAGGCTTTCGGCGCATTCATGGCAAACAGCGTTTCATCCTGGGCAATGCGATCGGACGTGTTGCGATTCATTGCGGTTTCCAAGGCCGATGACCCCGCACCGTCTTCCCAATAGGGAGTCCAATCGCCATGAACTTGTGGAATCTCGTTCCCATAACGCTTTTCAAATGCGCTGAACGCTTCGCTTGTTCCTGAAATAATGAAGTGTGGCCAGGTGTATTTGGCGTTCCAATCTTTGATAAATTCGCAAATTTCTGGATCGGGCACAGCATTGTCACCATGACCACTCCAACGGGTGTAGGCGATTTCATAGGGATAATTGCGTTGGTCCAAGCCGACATACAGATCTTCGACCAATTGAGGAGACATGACACGGTAGCGGTGTGACATCGCATAGCCCCAGAACGGAATCCAAACGAGCACTTTTGTTTTTCCATCTGGTGCGACCCAGTAGAAAGGCTTGTTTTCCCAGTCAACGAGAATGGAGCCGATGCGGTCATAATAATTTGGGGCTGTTGAGAAGTATTTGATGCCAGCCTGGGCCATTGCCTGGATTAATCCCCAACTGTAGCCTGGAACATCGCTGATCATGACGGAGTCAATTTTAACGCCGCACTCATCGCCGAGTTTGGTGGAATAGCGAAACAGTCGGATCATCTCCTCAGGACGGCAGAGACCAGTCAACTCATTCAAATACATTCCGTTGAGGACGACCTGACCTGTTTTGACGGCTTCAAAGAAATTCGCACGCTGGGTTTCGTTCAATCGGTGCAAATACAAATCCGCCGCCCACGCCACTTCAACGTTCCACACAAAACGGGCTCCTTTGGGATAGTTCGCGGTGCGTTTTGCCGCTGCCATGCCTTCCAAAAGATTGTTGACCTGCTTTTTCTCAATGGCCGTTTGGATTTCAGTGTAACCGATATCCGTGTGAGAATGGGGGAGTATATAGACTGTCAAGTGTTTGACGGGTTTTACAATGGTTTTTACGGGTGGCAGGGCTGTTCCAGCTACTTGGACATTGAGGGAGACTTCGGTTTCTTTTGACACAGCAGGAACCAGGGCTTCAATCGTGGAGGTTCCAATAGGAAGGTGGAATTGAACTTCCTTTCCATCTGGAACAGTAACCTTGCCTTCTTTTTCAGTTCCAAAACCGCGAAGAGTGATTTCGACTGGCTGATAAACTTTCCCGTCGATTTCCTTTGCCGCACGGATTGGTTCCACCGATTCGATTGCTGCACCTGATTGGACTTTGGCAAGCTCCAATCTGACCGGAGCGACGAATTCGACAGAGTCATACAAGAACCAGCTTCCGCCAACGGTGGTGATGGTGACCGTATTGTCACCCGCGTGAAGGAGGTTTGCTGGACATTCGATTGAGAATGAAAACGGCTTGCCTTTTGAGACATCCCCTTCGATTGAGGCATCGCTGCCGCCTTGCGGAAGCTCCTTTTCAAAGGGATGGCCATTGAATTGAACTCTCAGTTTTGGCGGTGTGGGATTTTGCGTGTCGAGCAGAGCAATGCGAATCTGGCACTTGCCATCGGCTGGTGGCGCTTTCAACCCAAACAAGACGGTAAACGTATGAGGACGATTTCCTGCCCATGAATCGCCCGGTCCCGGTTGAACGTAGGGCCAATCCTTTTTGGAATCAGATTCGCCAACGATGAAAAGTCCGTCCGCTTTGAATTGATGATAATTGCCCGGGGCCAGAGAAAACTCCGTATTGCTGTTATCCACTTTGCCGATTTGCCACAAGACGGCGGGAGCGTTTGATCCGCTTTGTGATCCAGCAATAAGACTGTTCTGTTGCGGTTCTTCAGCGGCGGAACTTTGCCAGCCAGCCAGGAATGTCAGACAGGTTCCAAGCAGAGGAAAGAAAATGGAAAGACGTGTTTTCATGTCATTGGCAATTTAGAGCGTTGGCGCAAGAATGCCTTTTCCCTAAACGAAAAGAAATATCAAACTGACGACGAAAAGAGTGAAAATGGAGGCACTGCAAAAGCCTGATCCTTATGCGACAGTGATCAAGCTCAGTTTTAAATAGGCTAATGTCGGCGCAGAATTAATTTGTGATCGACGCGCCGGGTTTGGTTGAAAAGTAATGGCGGAAGCTCAGTCATTGTGGGGGATTCCGTCTCATTCAAAATGGCTTTTGCCGCAGCCTGAAGGTCGTGCCAGCGTGACCACTCAATGTCCGGGGCGTGGGCGATTTGGCGCAAGGTGCTACGCCATTCAATAATAACACGATCAATATCTCCATCCCCCAGAAGGTCAGTGGTCCAGGAATGTTTGCTGGCTGGATTCTTATGAACGGCGGCGACGACTTGTTCAGCGCCTGAACCGTATTTTGTGGGCACGCCATTTTCGAGATATCCGGGGACAGATTGTGTGCCATAGGTTTTTTGGCAGGCAATCGCAAGGCTGCCTCCCCAACGGCTATCCTCACCGCAGAACCGGAAACTGGCGTCGAGATTTGCCAGATCATAAACGAGGGCATTAATGGGATAGGATACCTGTTCGAGCGCGGCGGCGATTGCAAGACCGTCTCCCTGTGAAAAGAAACTGGCGATTTTTCCGCGTCGCGTTGGCACGCCTGCCGCGTCGACGAGCCCCATTCGTCTCCAAAGCAAAGCCACCCCGGTGGAGGCGTTGAGTTCGCGACATTTGGATACAAGGGGGCAATTGGCGCAATCCAATGAAAGCACATCGCGTTCAATCGGTTTCCATATGGGCACTCCATGGGAGTCTGTCGGCACACGCATCGTGAGTTCTTCAAGGCTTGTAATCACGAAAATGCGGTATTTTTCCTGAGTAAAACGGATGACCTTTGACTTCTGATCGGCAATGCGTTTTTCAATAAGCGGGATGATTTGTTCCTTCCACTCAACAAGCGTTGCTTGACGTCCTTTCCAGTTGGTTAGACGACGAATCCACTTGGCCAGAAGAACTCGATCCCCATTAAGCAAATCTGCGACCGTCATCAATCGTCCGTATGCCTTGGTGGTCTCGTCAATTGCGCAAAGGGTTCCCACGCCAAGATGTTCCAATGCGGATGGCTCAGTTAAAATGGAAACCAACGGAAGGGGCTTCTTTTCGTCTGACGATTTTGCAATGAATTCGGAATTATCGAACAGGGCCCGCTGGCTCGATGGGATGCAGCGGATATTGCGAACCATTTTTTCTGTGGTTGCCGGGTAGTCTTCCCATTCCCCCTGGCTGTTTAACATCTGGCGGACACGTTTGCGAACGTGGCGGGCGCGTTCCGAGTCGGTTTTTAGATGACAAGGGGCTTCGGGGTGTTTGAGGGACTCCTCAATGCCGAGTGTGATTGGTTTTGTGGTGAAGAGGCGCTCTTGAACACGCACTGCTTCGCCAAAAGGATCAAGTCCTTTTTCTGCTGCCGCAGACATTAATCCCAAAAGTGCATTCCAATCCACAAGTCCCCCACGCGAAAGCTGGCAGGGATGGGCATCCAGCAGACGCAATTGGTTTGCAGTGATGAGAACATAGCCGGTTTCGTCCAAACCGCGTCGTCCCGCGCGACCGAACATTTGCAAAATTTCATCCGAACGCAACGGTTGCTCCTGACCATCGCGTCGATAGGATTCACCGGCCAGTGCCACGCTGCGCAATGAAAAATTGATTCCGGCAGCCAGTCCCATCGTAGCCACAACAACACGGAGTTGCCCGGCTTTGGCAAGAGGTTCAACAACCCCGGCGCGTGCGGCATAGCTTAGTCCGCTGTGATGATACGCCACACGACTCTTCAACATTTTTGCAAGAGAATCACCCACCAGAAGTTTTTGCTCCGGGCTTAACATCAGTGGATTGGGAGTGGGGAGCATTCGGCTGAGCTCGGAGGCCAGTGCCTCGGCTGCCTGACGACGTGGAGAAAAGACCAGAATCGGTCCCAGGTCTTCTGCCAATGCCTTGGCAACGAGCCGGGGCCAATAGCCACGAACTTCACTTGGCACGTGGTAACTAAGTAAATTGGCGTCCACTTCCTCTTGTGGGACAGGACGGGATTCGCTGCGAATAAGAACGGCTTTGCGTCCAAGGCGTTCGAGCCAGCGCACGACTTGTTGTGGATTGGCAACGCTGCCGCTTAAAAGGAGAAGCTGAGTTTGCGGTGGAGCCATTGCCAGAGCCAATTCATAATTCAACCCACGGTCCTGGTCTCCCAACATCTGATATTCATCGACCACCAGAAGGGCTGGACCTTCCCCTTTGACCAGGCGGCTCTTCTGGGTTTCAAGCGTTGCCACGAGCACGGGAGCATCGAGATTGTCGGAAAGATCCCCCGTGGCGATTCCCACATTCCACCCACGCGCCCGCCATTCCGCCAGTTTGTCGTTTGCCAGCGCCCGAGTGGGAACCGTGTAAATTGCCTCGCCCCGGTTTTTGCCCTGTTTGGACCACAATTCGAAAATGAACGTTTTGCCTGCACCCGTGGGGGCATGAACCACCACATCCGAACCTTCGCGCAAAGCGCTGACGGCCTGTTGCTGCCACAGGTCTGGAATGAGGACCTTTTGCAGCGATGCTTCCAATTGCTGGTCAATCGATGACACTCAAAAAGCATAAACAAAAACCGCCAATGGGAAATGCTGAAATTTGAAAAAGAGAAGAGGCACTATATTTTACACTTCATAAAGCCTGAAAATGATGTTTGAGGAAAGCTTTCAGTAAGCTGATTTGCATTCCGAATAAAACGGGTTTTTGTAATCGTCTTGGGATTGCGGTTTCGCTCTGGACCCGATACAGTGACTTTATGCAAATGAGCGCTGTCCTAATCGTATTGGTCGTCCTCTTTCTAATTGTATTAGTAGTCGGCCTGATCTTGGTTGGGCTCTACAATCAACTGGTGCGACTGCGCCAGATGGTCAAAAACGCATGGTCGCAGATTGACGTTCAGTTGAAGCGCCGTCATGACCTCATTCCCAATCTGGTCAACACGGTCAAGGGATATGCGGCCCATGAAAAGGGAACGTTGGATGCAGTGATTAATGCGCGTGCGCGTGCCACGAGCGCCACCATTCCATCTGATCGGATCAAGGCGGAAGGTGAGCTAAGCGGAGCGTTATCCCGTTTGCTGGCCGTATCCGAAGCGTATCCCAATCTGAAGGCGAATGAGAACTTTTTGGCTCTTCAAAAGGAGCTGACCGGCACGGAGGATCGCATTGCTTTCTCCCGTCAAAGTTACAACGAATCTGTGACGCAAATGAACACTGCCGTTCAGAGTTTTCCGACCGTTTTGATCGCGGGATTGTTTGGTTTCAAGGAAGAACCTTTCTTTGAGACTCCGACTGAAGAAAAACAGGTTCCGACCGTTCAATTTTGATTGATTTTGAGTCCAACATTCCTTAGGACACCTGAGCGTTGGGTCATGTCACCAAGATCACGTTCAGGTTTAATTCAAAATCGAAAATCGGGATTGTTTTGCACCCGAAATGGTTGGCGTTGTATTTTTTGGGGGATTTTATTGATTGGGTTTATTAGTGGAATGACGGTGGTTGGAGAAGAAGGCAACACGTCACCTCTTTTGTCATCTGATGCCGCTGTTTTACGGAAGGAATTGGTGGAAAAGATTCTCCCCTATTGGTATGACACCGCGATTGATAAAACCAATGGTGGATATCTTCTTTCTGATGATTTAAACGGTTGTGACGCCGCTCAGAGTAAGTGTCTTGTCACACAAAGCCGGATGGTTTGGGGATTTTCCCTTGCGCATCGAAAGAAGTTGGAAAGTGGTCAGCGGGATTATCTGGCAGCAGCCCGTCAGGGATATGAATTTCTAGTGGCCCATTTTTTTGACAAAACCAATGGCGGTTATTATTGGTCCACGGATTTACAGGGCAGGGTGACGGATTCCAACAAATCGCTCTACGCCGAGGCCTTTGTCATATATGCGTTTGTTGAATATCACCGTGCCAGTGCCAATCCGGTGCCACTAAAAAAGGCTTGCGAGCTGTTTGAAGTCATACAAAAGCGGGGACACGATGTTGCGCATAAAGGCTGGATTGAACATTTCACTGCGGATTGGACTCCGTCCCTGGATACTAAAACAAAATCAGCAGTGGAAGTGCCGGGGTTGCGCAGTTCCAATGCGCACTTGCATTGGATGGAGGCGTTGACCGAATTATACGATGCAACGCACGATGCCGAAGTGAAGACGGCACTGATTGAGGCGTTGGATCTCAATCAACGTTATTTTTATCCGTTGGACGCTTCAAAATCCGCCTATCATTTTCATCCAGACTGGACTCGTGCCACAGGGGCAAGAAGTGACGGACTTTCCTACGGGCACAATGTTGAATTTGCCTGGCTGATGATCCGTGCGGAAAAAGTTCTTGGACGCGAACTGAGTTGGCCGCATTTTTTTGCACACATTGACCATGCACTGGCTCACGGTTTTGATCATGAGCGCGGTGGGTTGTATTCAACAGGCAAGGGTAATGAGCCTGCGTCGAACACGGATAAAAGCTGGTGGGTTCAGGCTGAGATGGTGGCTGCATTGACTGATGCCATTCAACACGATGCCAGGGAATCTTACAAAAAAGCCCTCCACCAGACGCTTCAATTTATACGCAAGTATCAGACCGATTCCAAAGACGGGATTTGGATTGAATTAGTCTCAGCTGATGGCCAACCTCGTTCCACCCGCAAAGCGCATGAGTGGAAAGCCAATTACCATGATGTGCGCGCCATCGTCAAATTTACGGAAGCCTTCCCTTGACCATTTTAGAAATCATTCAACGTGGAAGCGGATTCCTCGAACGCAAGGGTGTTGACTCGCCTCGCTTGCAAGTGGAACTGTTTCTGGCTGCGGTTTTGAAAATGCCGCGGATGAACCTGTATTTAAACTTTGAACGTGTTCCCACAGCGGCGGAAATTGACACCGTTCGTTCAATGATTCAACGGCGTGCCAAACGGGAACCCCTGCAATATATTCTTGGGACAACCTCCTTTTGCGGGTTTGAAATTGCCGTGGATCGCAATGTTTTGATTCCCCGTCCCGAAACGGAGCTCTTGGCCGAGCGCGCGTGGAAACAACTCCTCAGCAAAGAGGAAACACCTCCGGTGACTGCGCTGGATTTTGGCACGGGAAGCGGTTGTCTGGCCATTGCTTTGGCCGCAAAAGCTCCAGAAGCGCAAATACACGCTTTGGATTTCTCAAATACAGCTCTCGAACTGGCAGAGAAAAATGCCACTGCAAATCATGTTAAAGTCGAATTCCATTCTGGAGATGGTTTTGCCGCGCTTGCAACTGGAACGAAGTTCAATTTGATCGTTTCAAATCCGCCCTACATTCCAACTGCGGAGATTGCGACCTTGCAACCGGAAGTTCGGGATTTTGAACCTCGCATGGCGCTGGATGGTGGAGAAGACGGACTGGATTTCTATCGGCGGCTGGCTGTTGAGGCTAAGGCTTTTCTGAAACCCGCGGGGCGTATTATGCTTGAATTTGGCGATGGGCAGGGGGAGGCGTTGCGGGCGCTTTTTTCTGAACAGAACTGGGTTGTCGAATTCGTCGAACCTGACTACACTGGCCGCCTGAGAAATTTGATTGCTCGTTGCAACGCGGAATAACCCGCGCCTACAGAGCTTCAAACTCGACCAATTTCATGGATAGTTTGCTTGTCAAAGGCGGCGTGCCACTGCACGGCGATGTGACGATTAGCGGTTCAAAAAATGCCGCTCTGCCCATCATGGCCGCCACACTACTTACGGCTGAACCGTGTGTGATCCGGCGTGTTCCCAATCTTTCCGATGTTCGGTTCATGGGGCAGATTCTGACCTCTCTTGGGGCGGAAGTGCGATTTGATGGGGATACGGTTTATGTTCACGCTGCCAAAATCAAAGGAGTTGGCGATTACGAATTGATTCGTAAGATGCGCGGTTCCATCTGCATTCTTGGCCCCCTGTTGGCACGGTTGCACCAAGCGGTTGTTTCGCTGCCAGGCGGTTGCGTCATTGGGGCGCGCCCCATTGATTTGCATCTTAAAGGACTTTCTGCCCTTGGAGCAGAAGTTCAGATCGAAGCGGGTTACGTACATGTGACGGCAAAAACGCTCAAAGGTTCCAGCCTTTTCCTCGGTGGACGTTCTGGCCCGACGGTTTTGGGTACGGCCAACGTCATGATGGCAGCAGCCTTGGCGGATGGGGTGACTGTGATTGAAAGCGCGGCTTGCGAGCCGGAAGTGACCGATCTTGCGAAATTTCTTTCCGCCATGGGTGCAAAAATTTCCGGGGCAGGCAGTCCGACCATCACCATCACGGGAGTCAAACAACTTCATGGGGCTGAACACGAAGTCATTCCTGACCGAATTGAGGCCGCGACTTTTGCCATTGCCGCTGCAGCAACAGATGGCGAGATTACCCTTCACAAGGCTCGCGTGGACCACATGGGAGCCGTTCTCGACAAACTGCACGAGGCTGGCGTCGTCCTTGAACATGTCGGTCCGGCACTGAAAGTCCGTCGTGGGGGACCGTTGAAGCCGGTTGATGTGACCACCATGCCTTATGCGGGATTTCCTACTGATGTCCAGGCTCAGATGATGGTCTTGATGACCTTGACTCCGGGGATCAGCATCATTACCGAGCGAATTTTTGAAGCCCGTTTCATGCACGTGAGTGAACTGGCGCGTTTGGGGGCAGATATTTCCATTGAAGGCCCGAGCGCCATCGTGAAGGGGGGCAAACCTCTGAGTGGGGCACCGATCATGGCCAGCGACCTTCGCGCCTCCGCAGCGCTGGTGATCGCTGGACTGGCTGCTCCTGGCACAACCCAGGTGAACCGTGTCTATCACATTGACCGCGGTTATGAGAACATTGACCTTAAACTGCGTGCGTTGGGGGCTCGAATTCAACGGGTTGAAGGCATTTAGTTTTTTAAGGGAAACGGCTTTTTTGCCGACATTTCATTTGAGCCCATGATCATTCGAAGAGAGACGCCGAGCGAATTCGGCAAAATATATGAGCTGGTAAAAACCGCTTTTCAAACTGCGAAAGTCTCAAACGGCAAAGAGCAGGAATACGTTGACGAACTCCGGAGTGGTGGAAACTATATTCCGGAGCTGGCCCTGGTGGCAGAGGAAGAGGGGGAACTCGTGGGGCATATCATGCTTACCAAGGCTCACATCATCAATGAACAGAATCAAGCGGACGTTCTTCTCTTGGCTCCAATTTCCGTTGTTGAACAATACCGGCATCAGGGCATTGGCTCGGCTCTGATTCACATGAGCTTCAAACTGGCTAGGGAAATGGGCTTCAAAGCGGTGGTTCTTGTGGGAGACCCCAATTTTTACAACCGTTTTGGCTTCAAAACTGCTGCTCAATTTGGGGTTAAGTCAACTCATCCAATTCCCGATGAAAATGTGATGGTGTGTGAGTTGATCCCGAATTCACTCGAGGGAGTGAATGGGAAAGTGGATTGTTTTTAGTCCAAAATGGTCAGACAACGTTTTGAGGGGCGTGTCCCGAAATGGGGCAATGGTGGTCTGATGTTGTCCATCACAGTTGAAAATGAAATCAGCTCAAAGACCAAAGTATTGCAGTAAGTTTCTATGAGACAGGGACTTTGACTTTCTGGTTTCAAAATCAGAATGGGATGGGAAGAAACAAAGAAACCAATTGAATTATCAGTCGTTTCCGATGTTTACGAATTTTTCAAAATCACACAGTTTTTCAAAAACAATTGCTACGATTTCGGCGGTGTTCCTCGCCTGCTCCACGTTGAACACGTGGGGAAGTGCGGTTGACCAGAAGGAGGCGGGCGAGATCGTGAGTCACTGGCTTGCAACTCATCCAGCCCCATTGAATGAGCAACTGGGCACGCCGACTGGAACAGTGAAGACAATTCAGGACAAGTCCGGGAATGTCACTTGCTATGTTGTCTCATTAAAACCAGCCGGATTTGTTGTGGTTTCGGCTGACAATCTGGTCGAGCCGATCATTGCCTTTTCCAAAAAAGGCGCTTACGACACTACCACTGACAATCCACTTCGAGCCTTGGTTGATACAGACATGCCCCGTCGTTTGGCAAAAGCCCAGAGTCTCAAGAATGCCATTCCAACAGGAGCGCCGTTGAAGGCAAAAATGAAATGGAAGGCGTTCTCTGGTGATGAAAAAGAAACTGCAACGAAAGAGGCCCTTTCTGTGACAAAGGAAACGGAGTCTTATTCAGTCTCGGATTTGCGTGTCACTCCATTTGTGCAATCAGAATGGGGACAGGACTTGGCAAGTGGTGTTTCTTGTTTTAATTACTACACTCCACCCTATTTCATCGGCTCCTCAGCCAATTATCTGGCGGGTTGTGTGGCTACGGGAATGGCTCAATTGTTGCGCTATTACAAGTATCCCACCGCAGGTGTGGGGACAAATTCCTATGAGATTTATGTGGACGAGGTCTCTGAAACAGCAAATTTGCGCGGTGGAGATGGTTTGGGTGGGGTATACGACTGGAGTAACATGCCGCTGACTCCTGATGCCTCGCGTCCGACGCTCACACAACGCAAGGCCATCGGTGCACTCATTTATGACGCTGCACTTTCTGTCAACATGGATTTTGCCTCTGATGGTTCTGCTGCGGATACGTTGGATGCCGCAACTGCCTTTAAAAAGGTCTTTCAATTTTCCAACTCCATTGGTGGGTATGCTGATACCAGCTCGAATGTGCTCCAAAAAATGATTCTTCCAAACATGGACGCCCGGTGCCCGGTGTTGCTCGGCATAGCCAACACAAGCAAGAACTATGCGCACAGCATTGTTTGTGATGGCTATGGCTATGACTCTTCAACGCTTTATTGCCATTTGAACATGGGATGGCTTGGCTTGGATGATGCCTGGTATAATCTTCCAACCATTGAGACTTCATCGGGCTTGACGTTTGATCTTGTCACCAAGTGTGTTTACAACACATTTACGAATGGTTCTGGTGAAATCATCAGTGGTCGTGTGTTGAAGGCTGGTGGTGGAGCTTTTTCGGGGGTGTCAGTCACTGCAACAGTCCTCAGCAGTAAGGTGTATAAATCAACTACATCCTACGTGACAACAACGGACGCGCGTGGCATTTACGCGTTTACTGGCGTTCCATCATCCTCGTTATATGCGCTGACCTTTTCAAATGCGGGATACACAGTCGTGACCGCCAATTGCACCACTGGAAGATCTTTGACAAGGGGAGACTGCGGTAATGTCTGGAGTGGAGATACGGTCTTGGAGACTTTCTTGCCTCCAACAATCACGCTTCAACCGTCCAATCAACTTGCGGTTGCAGGAGGAAAAGTCTTGTTCAAAGTCAATTCGACTGGTGAAACGCCCTTGTCCTATCAATGGTGGAAAGACGGTGAGATGTTGGCCGACATTACGAAAAAAATCACTGGGAGTGTCACTACCAATTTAACAATTTCCGCCATTACTGCTGCCGATGCCGGGAGCTACTATGTAATCGTCAGCAATGTGGCCGGAGTGGTTGAAAGCGATCACGTTTACCTTTCCTTTAAGCCAACTGTGGCTGTCACTGTTCCTTCGGCGGGTGGTGTTTTTATTGACAGCCCGGTTGCCATTTCTGGAACCGCATCTGACATAGGCGGTCCTGGATTGGCCCAGGTGCTTTTGAGCCTGAATAACGGCGCGTTCCAGTCTGCTACAGGAACAACGAATTGGGCGACAACACTTGCACTGACAAATGGCCTGTATTCTCTTTCTGCGAAAAGCGTTGATGTTAATGGATTGGAATCTGCGGTCGCGTCAGTTCGTTTTACAGTAAAAATAAGCGCTTCCATTACCCTGGCAACAAATGGGGTGGGCAAAATCACTGGCGCGACCAATCAACAGGTTTTGGTGCTCGGTTCAAAGGTCAACCTGAAAGCGGTTCCGGTGACGGGACAAGTGTTTTCAAATTGGAGTGGGACATATGGGGTGACGAATAATCCACTTTCGTTTCCAATGCAGAAAGACATCAGTTTAACCGCAAACTTTGTTCCCGATCCTTTTCCAGCATGGGCGGGGAGCTACAACGGTTTGTTCATGGAATCGAGCAATGTCACCCATGAAAGCTCCGGTTTCCTGACTTTGACTCTTGCCAAATCTGCGGCTTATTCAGGCAAGATTATTGGCAAAGGTGGAAGTTACGCCTTTACTGGTAAATTTGACATCAGTGGAGCTGCGCAAAACAAGGTGACGCGAAAAGGTCTTACAAATCTCGTGCTTAACCTCCAACTGGTTCCGGGGGGAACTCAGCTTCTGGGGACGGTGAGCGATGGAGCATGGACTGCAGATTTGATCGCGGATGTCTCCCATTTTACGTCCAAGAATCCCACTTCAGTGGCAGGGAAATATACAATGGCGTTTACTGGTGCTGAGGATTCAGATGTCAGCCCTGCTGGGGATGGCTTTGGCGCTGCGAACATCAGTGCTTTGGGAAAGGCAACCGTGACTGGCTCTCTCGCGGATGGCACGGCCATCTCCCAGGCAGTTCCCATTGCTGTTGATTCCCGTCTTCCTCTCTATGTGCCTTTGAGTGCAGGCAAGGGATCGTTTTTTGGCTGGATTGCATTTCAAGATACCCCATCAACAAATATATACTGGTTTAATCCTGCTGTTTCAACCGCGAAATACTATAAGCAGGGTTTTCAACGCGAAGTGCCCGTGCAGATTTCGCCTTACGTTTACATGAAGGGGACAAGAGTTTTGAATTTTGAGACTGCAACGATCGCTCTTGGAGGCGGGAATCTGAGCAGTTCCACAAATGGCACTGTTACATTGGGCACAAATAATGTCCTTAAGGCTAACGATCCACTTACAAAACAACTGACGTTTTCCATCAATACAGCCAACGGTTTCCTGAGTGGAACCTATACGGATGCGGTTACGAAGCGCAAGAATTTGCTCAAAGGTGTGGTCTTGCAAAATCAAACCAACGCGTCAGGATATTTTCTTGGCACTAATTTGAGTGGTTTGTTTTTTGTTCAGCCTTAATGACCGTAGACTCCATAGATATTGTTCTTGCGACATTCAACGCGAAATATATTCACGCTGGGTTTGGTTTGCGCTGTCTCATGGCCAATCTCGGAGAGTTGAAGCCGCGGGCATGCATTCGGGAGTTCGATATTCATCAACGTGCAGTGGACGCGGTGGAGTTGGTCTTGGCTCTGAATCCGAAAATCGTTGGTTTTGGAGTGTATATTTGGAATGTAACCGTGGTGACCGAAGCGGCAGCCATTCTGAAGCGCTCGCGTCCTGATCTCATCCTTATCCTGGGCGGGCCGGAAGTCAGTTTTGAAACGGAGGAACAGGAGATTTTTCGTTATGCGGATTATGTCATCACTGGCGAGGCTGACCTGAAATTTGCCGAGGTTTGCGGGAATTTGCTTGGGGGAAAGCGTCCCGAGACAAAGATCATTCCTGCCGCTCCACCGGATTTGGAAAGGTTGTCTTGTCCGTATGATTTCTACACAAACGAGGATATTAGAAACCGCGTCGTCTATGTTGAGGCTTCACGCGGATGCCCGTTTTCCTGTGAGTTTTGCCTTTCATCGTTGGAAGTGCCACTCCGTCGTTTTCCGCTTCAGCCATTCTTGGCTGAAATGGAAAAACTAATCCAGCGTGGCGCCCGGCAATTCAAGTTTGTGGATCGGACGTTTAATCTTCACTTGGACACCAGCAGGGCCATTCTTGAATTCTTTGCGGAGCGTCAGGCTTCATACGGTCTTTTTGCTCATTTCGAAATTGTGCCCGATCGTTTTCCTGAGGAGCTTCGTGCTTTGACCGCTCGTTTCCCCGCAGGTGCGCTTCAGTTTGAAGCGGGAATTCAAACGTTCAATCCCGAGGTCGCCCAGAATATCAGCCGTCGCCAGGACTATAAGAAGATCGAGGAGAATTTCCTTTTTCTGCGCCATCATACAAAGGTCCATTTGCATTCGGACCTGATTGTCGGCTTGCCGGGAGAGACGGTGGAGAGCTTTGGCGCTGGTTTTGATCGTTTGATCGAATTGGGGCCACAGGAGATACAGGTGGGAATTCTGAAGCGGCTTCGCGGTGCGCCCATTGTGCGGCATGATAAGGAGTGGGGGATGGCTTACAACCCGTTCCCTCCATACGAGATTCTGTGTAATAAACTGATTGATTTTGGTGCCATGCAACGATTGCGCCGTTTTGCGCGCTATTGGGATTTGGTTGGAAACAGTGGTAATTTTATCGAATCAACTCCGCTGATTTGGAGCGGCTCGGCTTCACCTTTTAAGGCGTTTCTGGAATGGAGTGATTGGGTGTATGAGAAGGAAGGCAGGCAGCATGCAATTGCGCTGGTGCGGTTGGGCGAGTTGCTTTTCTTATACTTGACAGAAAGGGTCCGCTTGTCGCCGACTAAGGTTGCACCACTTTTGTGGAGGGACTGGCAGCGTGCAGGACGTTGTGAAAAACCGCCATTTCTGGCGGATTATATTTCGAATGAAGAAGTCTCCATCGCACGCGAAAAACACTTTGGCGCAAAGCGTCAGGCTCGCTGGATCGAGAAGGAATGATGCTAGCGACGGTTGTGGCGCTTGACGTTGATCAGAGCAATGGAACGGGCTAATGCGGCTTGGGCTGCTGCTGCCTCCTCATCGTTGCCGGAACCGGCAAGCCGTGCTTGAGCGCGTTTACGGGCTTCTTCCACTTGTGCTTCATCAATTTGATCCGCCGCCATGGCCATGTCCGTGAGAATGGCGACCCGATTTGCCGTAACTTCAACGAATCCCTCCCCCACGGCAATATAAGAATCTTTGCCTTCCTTGCGCACAGTGATTTCTCCAGGAACAATCTGTGTCATCAAAGGCACGTGTTGTGGATACACTCCCAGTTCGCCATCCACGCCCGGCAGAGTCACCATCTCAACATCCTCGGAATAGGCCTTGGCCTCCGGGGTGACGATTTCCAATTTTAGTGTTTCTGGCATGGCGTGTTCCTAAAAGAATTAGGCTTCTCGGACTTCTTCGATGCCGCCCTTCATATAGAAGTTCTGTTCAGGGACATCATCATGTTTGCCGTCCAGAATTTCTTTGAACCCGCGGACTGTTTCAGCAACCGCCACTTGTTTTCCGGGACGTCCAGTGAAGACTTCAGCCACGGTAAATGGCTGACTCAGGAAACGTTGGATCTTGCGGGCGCGGAAAACGGTCAGTTTGTCTTCGGGAGAAAGTTCGTCCATGCCCAAAATTGCAATGATATCCTGCAAGTCCTTGTAACGTTGGAGCACGCGTTGAACACCGCGAGCCACTTCATAGTGCTCTGCTCCGACAATGGCTGGAGTGAGGGCGCGGGAAGTGGAGGAAAGAGGATCGACTGCCGGGTAAATGCCCAGTTCGGAAATGGCGCGGTCCAGAACGATTGTGGCGTCCAAGTGCGCGAATGTTGTTGCCGGGGCAGGGTCGGTCAAGTCATCCGCAGGCACGTAAACCGCCTGGAAAGAGGTGATGGACCCCTTCTTTGTGGAGGTGATGCGTTCCTGCAAGTCGCCCATTTCTGCGGCCAGGGTCGGTTGATAACCGACGGCGCTTGGTGTGCGGCCCAGCAAGGCGGAGACTTCGGATCCGGCTTGTGAAAAACGGAAAATGTTATCAATGAACAAAAGCACGTCCTGATTCTTTTCATCACGGAAATATTCCGTGACCGCAAGTCCGGAAAGAGCCACACGCAGACGTGCGCCTGGTGGTTCGTTCATTTGTCCGTAAACCAGTGAAATCTTGGATTTGCCAAGGTCAGCCTGATTGATGACCCCGGAATCGGACATTTCCTTGTAAAGATCGTTTCCCTCGCGTGTGCGTTCACCGACACCGGCAAACACAGAAACACCACCGTGCATTTTGGCGATGTTGTTGATTAGCTCCATGATGACGACCGTCTTGCCGACACCGGCACCGCCGAATGCGCCAACCTTGCCGCCCTTCAGGAAGGGACAGATCAAATCAATGACCTTGATGCCTGTCGTCAAAATCTGCGGGGATGTGGATTGTTCCGTCAAAAGCGGGGCGGGACGATGGATGGGATAAAACTTTTCTGCCTTGACCGGGCCACGCTCATCAACCGGAGCACCAACCACGTTAAAAATGCGTCCCATGACACAATCGCCGACGGGCATGGAAATGGGAGAGCCGGTATCGACAACTTCGTAACCGCGCTTCAACCCTTCCGTGGCGCCCATGCAGACGGTGCGCACCCATTTGTCGCCCAAGTGCTGTTCAACCTCTAGGGTTTGCTTGGTTTTGCCGGAGCCCGGGACATCAAATTCCACGGTGAGCGCGCTGTAAATGGGGGGAAGTTCACCGGTGAACTCAACGTCAACGACGGGGCCAATAACCTGGACGATTTTGCCTTTGTTCATTGTAAAATCTTTGCTTGTTAACTTGAACGGTTGTCATTGTAAAAACACCACGGAGCAGGCGTTTTCACCGGCCGGCAAACCTTAAGTTGCAGAATTTATGTTCATTCAGACTGCCATGTCAAGAAATCGCTGGTCGAAAAAAATGTAAATTGCGATGTAAAACCAGCATTCTTAACAACGACCGACAACCAGACACTGCATTGGCAAGACACGCGTTGAACGCACAGAAATTCAGACACAAACAATCTCTCTCTGTGCGCTGCTTCGATCAAGCCAGGACAGTGCTGCTATATGTTAGTGGTCGCTCCATAAACATAGTTCCATTCCGCCAACCACACAATCGCAAGATGCTCTTCAATGCCTTATCGGCTTTTTTTAGAGGGAACTTGAGAAGGGGAAGGCTGAAGTGAAGAACGATTTCCTTGGGAATTCCAAACCGCGGTCTTGACTCGTGTGGTGTCGCTTCTATCATGCGGGAGCTGATTTTTAACTAACTATGAGTACCATTTCTGAAATCCAAGCTCGCGAAATCCTTGATTCTCGCGGTAACCCCACTGTTGAAGTTGATGTCATCCTGGCCAGCGGAGCTGCAGGCCGTGCTGCGGTCCCTTCTGGCGCAAGCACCGGCGAGAATGAAGCGCTTGAGCTTCGTGATGGAGACAAAAAGCGTTTCCTTGGCAAAGGCGTCAGCAAGGCTGTCAAGAACGTCACCTCAAAGATTTTCCCTGCCCTTCAAGGCAAGGACGCCATTGATCAATTGACAGTGGACCGTACCATGCTTGAATTGGACGGCACACCGACCAAGTCCAACCTGGGTGCCAACGCCATCCTGGCTGTTTCCCTGGCCAATGCCAAAGCCGCTGCCAATTATGTTGGTTTGCCCCTCTTCAAATACCTCGGCGGGCCCAATGCCAAGGTGTTGCCCGTTCCCATGGCAAACGTCATCAATGGTGGTGCACACTCTGATGCTCCAATCGATTTCCAGGAATTCATGATCATGCCCAAAGGCTTCTCCACCTATTCAGAAGGCCTTCAGGCAATCACTGAAATTTTCCATGCCCTCAAGGCTGTGTTGAAGAAGAAGGGCCTCTCCACCGCCGTTGGCGATGAAGGTGGTTTTGCTCCAAAACTTGACAGCGCCGAAGCTGCCATCGAAGCCATTCTCCAAGCCACCAAGGATGCTGGTTACAAAGCTGGAAAACAAATCTTCCTCGCCTTGGATGTTGCCTCCTCTGAATTCTATGATGCCGAAAACAAGACCTACGTCTTCAAGAAGAGCACCGGCAAGAAAGTCAGCGGGCCCGAGCTCGTTGATTTCTATGCTCAATTGACCAGCAAATACCCCATCGTCAGCATCGAAGACGGTTGCGCTGAAAACGATTGGGAAACCTGGAAGGTCCTCACCGACAAGCTCGGTGACAAGATCCAACTCGTCGGCGATGATCTCTTCGTCACCAACGTCCAATACCTCCGCAAGGGTATTGAAAAGGGTGTAGCCAATTCCATTCTGGTCAAAGTCAACCAAATCGGTTCTCTCACTGAGACCCTTGATGCCGTTGAACTCGCCCAGGACAATGCCTACACCGCCGTCATCAGCCACCGCTCCGGTGAAACTGAAGATGCGACGATTGCCGACATCGCTGTGGCCACCAACGCCGGACAGATCAAGACCGGTTCCCTTAGCCGCACTGACCGTATTGCCAAATACAATCAATTGCTCCGCATTGAGCAGCAATTGGGCAAGAACGCTGTCTACGGCGGTAAGTTCTAATTGATCAAAGTTGATTCTTTCATTCGCCCTCACCTGTCAATACGGGTGGGGGCGTTTTCTTTTTTATGATGGAATAACCTGTGTAAATAGGATTGCCAGACCGGCTGAATTTAAAGCAACCTGAGGAGAAGTAATTTATGAAAGAACTGATCGCACGGCTGATTGGATCGCTGATCGAATGGTATCAGAGCACTTTGGATGCAGGTGGTTACTGGCTTGTTGCCACTTTGATGGCAATTGAGAGTACGGTGCTGCCTGTTCCCAGTGAGCTGGTGATTCCCTTTGCCGCGCATCAGGCGCATGACAAGGGCAAGATGACTGTTCTGGGGGTTATTATTGCTGGCACGATTGGTTCCTGGGTTGGTGCGACCATCATGTATTGGGCATCCCGTCTGGCAGGGCGTCCTTTGGTCTTGCGATATGGTCGTTATGTCTTTATCTCGGAAGAAAAACTTCATGCCGCCGAACGTTGGTCAAAACGGTTTGGTTCAGCCGGAGTTTTTATTGCCCGAATGCTTCCGGTTGTGCGACATCTCATCGGCATCCCCATGGGGATTGTAAAAATGGACTTCAAACTCTACTCGATTTTCACGTTGCTGGGCTCGGGAATCTGGTGTTCGGTACTAGCCTGGCTTGGTGTGACAGTGGGAAGCGATCCAGCCGTGTTGAAAGGCGATATGCACCGCATCAGCCTTTGGGGCGGTGGAATTCTCGTTGTGCTTTTCCTCATGTATTATTTCCTCGTCCGGCGTTACATGAAAACGCCCGAGAAATAAAAAATCCGGTCAGCTCTCACTTCCTCCATTTCAAAAGGGGGACTTATTGTGGGCAGATTGCCAGACCGGCTGATATGCAGTAGTACTGTTGATTGTGAATGAGCTTGATGCCGCAGCTTTCAGTCTGCGGACCATTACCCGGATTTTAATTCGCCGCACATTTGTGGCTGTTGGTTCCAAAGGTCCATCCAGTGCGGAGGAAAGTGCAATGGCGTGGCTTGATGAAAAAGAGGGACTGACTGCAAGCGCACTTGCTTCTCTGGAAAAAGTTCGTCCCCAGACCATGGCGCAAACTCTGGAATCCCTCAAAAAACGTCGATGGATAGTTCGAACTCCAAACGATAAAGATCGTCGTCAGATCGTCATTTCCCTTTCCAAATCCGGTAAACAGGCGCTGGTTCGAGCCCGAAAAATGAGACAGACCTGGATAAGAGAGAGACTTGGCTCGTTGAGCGAAAAGGATCAACAAACCGTGTGTGAGGCAATCGAAATTCTGGCTCAAATTGTGGAGAAATAATGCAGATAACCCAAATGCTTCGCAAGCGCTCCTCTTTGTGGAATTGGAGCATTCTTGCTCTCGTCTCAGCGGCGTTCAGTTTTGTTTTGGTTCAATGTAATGTTCCTGGCGCATTACTTTTGGGACCAATGATGGCGGGTGTTTTGGTGGCAGTATGTGGGGCCGAACTCAAAGTCCTGCCTTTGGCGTTTGCTTTTTCGCAGGGAATTGTTGGGTGCATGATTGCTGGAATGCTTTCTGTTTGGTTATCTCAGAAAGTATTTGGGAACCTGCCCGTTTTTGTCTTCGGAGTTTTTTCGATCATTGTCATAACAATCCTGCTTGGATGGATCATGATTCGGATGCACCTGCTGCCTGAAAGCACGGTTGTCTGGGGGCTGAGTCCTGGAGCGGCAACGGCCATGACAGTAATGGCAGATGAGTATGGGGCTGATTCCCAACTTGTGGCACTCATGCAATACCTGCGCTGTTTTGTTGTAGTGGCATCGGCATCCATTGTGGCGCGGATGTTTGGGGCGGGAGTTCATGGCGGAGCTTCAAATGCGACTTACTTTGGCCACATAGAGTGGTTGTCGCTGGTCCAGACCGTTGGACTCATTGTTTTGAGCATATTATTGACAAGAAGGTTTCATGTTCAGGCGGGAGCCATGTTGTTGCCCATGGTTGGAGGCATTCTGCTGATTCATTATGACCTGATGAAAATTGAATTGCCCACATGGCTTTTGTTCTTTGGTTATGCCTTCATTGGCTGGAAAATTGGCCTTGGCTTTTCACTCCCCTTGTTGCTGCACGCTGCAAAACTGCTGCCACGCATTTTGATATGTATCATTCTGCTTGTGGCGATGTGTGGTGGAATCGGAACGATTCTAATCTTTGCCGCTGGTGTGGATCCGTTGTCTGCGTATTTGGCAACAAGCCCCGGCGGGCTTGATACCGTGGCAATCATTGCCTCAACAAGTCATGGAAACATTTCGTTTGTCATGGGAATGCAATTGATGCGATTTGCAGCAACGGTTGTCTGTGGTCCTGCGCTGGCCAAGCACTTTGCCAGGCGATCCCCACCAGTTTCCCTTCCTTAAAAAACTGGACGACTTTCCGCGTGGTTTGATTTCTAAAAATAAATCTTGATCTACTACAAATGTAATACTACATGTGTAGTAATTAATATGAAGCCTTCGATTCATCGCTTTGGAGATTTGCAACTGAAGATTATGAAAATCTTGTGGGAACGCAGGGAAGCCACTGTTTCTGATATTCACAAGATTCTTTGTAAACACACGGAATTTGCATATACCACGGTTGCTACACTCTTAAAAAGGATGGAGGAGCACGGTCTGATTAAACACCGTCTTGAAGATCGCAGGTTTCTGTATAGACCGGTGGCCAGAGAGGAAGATGTTACCCGGGATCTGTCCGATCATTTGGTTAAGGGCCTTTTTGAGGGGAGTTTGGCCGACATGGTGGGGCACTTGCTTAAAACACGTGAGGTGAGTCGAGAGGAACTGGATCAATTGGAGAAGTTGATCGCTGAACAAAGGGAGAAATTATGACTTTCCTGAATAATGAATTCTGGCTTCAAACTTTTGGAAAAATGGGCCTTGAATCAACAGCAATCATTATTGTTGTTTTTCTTGTTCAATGTTTTTTCCAAAGCGTTGCATGGCGCAAGGCAATCTGGCAGATGGGCGTGATGGGAATCCTGATATTGGTGTTTTGTGAAATGAGCGGCTTGGGGCATGGAGCAATGATGGTTGCCTTTGGAAACGCACGCAATGAACACCAAGGAACGGTTCGCATTACTTCAGTCTCCTCTGTTGTATCAACACCGGAGCAATCCCCGAATGTGGGCCAACCAATCAAGGCCATGGAGCAAACACAAACGGTCGTGGAAAAGAGCGTTCGGTGGCCTGGAGTGATTTGGTGTATAGGTTCAATATTTGTTCTTTTACGCATGGGAATTGCCCATGGAATGTTTTTGTTCCTTTATTTTCGACGCACGGAAGAAAGGGATGATTTGTTGGAGAAACGGATTCAGAAAATTAAGGAAAAGCTGGGGATTCAACAGACGGTGAAACGCATCTCAATTTCAGAATTATCATCGCCCATTGTATTTGGGGTTAACAAACAATGCGTTGCACTTCCTTTGGATTTTGCACGAAATTATTCCGAACCTCATCAAGATGCCATCCTGACACATGAATTGGCACATCTGGCTGCACGCGATCCGGGATGGTTTCTGTTGACAGATATTGCAGTGGCTTTTCTTTGGTGGAATCCGTTTTTGTGGATGGTCCGAAGGCGTTTGCAACTGTTGAGTGAACTGGCTGCAGACGAAGCAACAGCGTTATTGAATGATGGGCCAAAATCCCTTGCGGAGTGCCTTGTAAGGCTGGCTCGAGATGTAACGGTTCAACCCAAGTGGGCGTGGATGGGCGTGAGTGGTGGCTTTCGTTCTGATCTGGGACGACGTGTGAGACGATTGCTGGTGCTTGAGAGACAGGAGACATTGCCTCGACCTGGAAAAGGGGTCAGAGTAATGGCCGCCTTTTTGTTATTTACTGGGATTATTGCTCTTTCCGGTCTCGTGCATGGGCAAAGCATGCAGAGAGAGAAGAATTGGCAGACTACCTTTCGACGTTCCCTGGGAGATTCAGTGGGGAATGCTCTATGGATGGCAGTTATTACACCAGAAGAAAAAAACAGTAAATCGAGTGGAACGCCAAAGTCCATTTCTATCCCGTGTATTGTGGAAGCTGAGCGCTTATTTAAAGCAGGGGATTTTGAAAAAGCGGATGAGCTATTGGCAAAAGAGATTGTTGAGAATCCGACCAATTATCTTGCTGGTTACCACCGAATTTTAAATCGCTGTCGTTATTTTTACCAAACCAATCATCCTTCTCAAAACATAACGGTAGAAGGCACAAATGCGTCTTCTCATCTTTACACTAAAAGTTACCACGTTAAGCCGCTTGTTTTTGAAAAGGCTCTCCGGGGTGTTTTGTCTGGAGAGGATATTCGGAATGATGCGGGTGATCTGGTGACTGCTAATATTGTCGAAGAATGGTGCTTGTTGTTGAAGACTCTTGGAATTGAAGTGGTTTCACCCAAGCCGGGAGATGAATCTGAAAAATCAAAGACATGCAAATGGGCCTTTTATAATCCCAAGGCAGGAGTGGTTGTGCTTCGAGGCAGTTTGAAAGACCATGAATTTACCGAATCATTAATCGAACTGTTGAATTCGCAATTTCCCCAGATACGGTTTGATGTCTTGTTGGTTGAGTTGGACCCGACTTTTACGAATGACTTTTTCACAAGTATTGGGAAAAACAACGTAAGTGATGAAGCCATTGGGATTTTGACAAAAAATCAAAGTGACACCCTAATCTCAAATCTGACGAATCGATTTCATCCAAAGGTGATTACATGTCCATCCATTGTGGCTCAAAATGAGAGTCAGGTCATGGTGGAGCAAACCAAGGCGGCTAATTTAAGTTTGTGCCTGACTGCAAGTTGGCATGGGCAATATTCCATCCGCTTGAGTGCCATTCTTAAACAATTTAATGTTGGAGAGGATATGAAATCCCCATCCCATCCTCGCAATGTTGATGTGATTGATGGAATGACAATAATGATTTGCAGCCCAAGATCCACCCATTCGCAGGGAGACAAACAGCAGATATTATTTATTACGCCGACACTTGAGGACTCTGCTGGGAAACCGCTCTATACAAGGGAAGAGATTCAGGGCTTTATTGAGGCAAAACGACATGAAACACCTCCCGTATTTCCACTGGAAAACCGGTGATTTCTGGCCGATAGTAAGTGAAACAGGTAAAGCTTGGCTGCTGCCTGTTTTTAAGACTGGATTGAGGTCAGTTTAAGCCTCTTTTCGCACCATGCGATAGGGGAAAGGATCTTCGCGGAATAATAATTGCTTCCTGGGTTGTTTTATAAAAAATGCATTCTGCTTTCTTTTTTTACCGATGAGTGTATATTAGCAGCATTAAAATTTAAATTATTCGGCCTTGAAATGAATAATCGTCATTTGGTGTCAGTGACCATTTCATTGTCCGGGTAATGAGAAAAAGAGATGTGTTTTATGAGAAACCCAGAAATTGCGCCCGTTGTTGAAAAACCGGCAACCACCCCGGAATTCAATTCACGTGCATTGCAAGCGCGTCTGGATGCCTCGCTTGCGTATCGTTCCACGCATCGAAAAAAAGCCTCTGCATCGTTAACAGACACAGAGGCATCGACGGAGGATTTTCACCCTGACAGGCGCGGGCTTTTTTGCGACGCGCCGCTGGGGCTCAAGTATTGATTTTGACTTCGAAAGCGCTTGATGCGACGAGGGAGTCTAGTTTTCCCTCGTAGAAAAGGTCTCGGTACTCGACCGTTTCGAGCAGGTGTTGGCGGATCTCTTTTTTCTCACGATTGATGAGATACTTGAGTTCGTCCATGTCCCGGGACCAGCGGACGCCGTTGAAGAATTCAGCTCCGGTGAATTGGGTCTTATAGAGGGCGTTTTGTGAGTAGCAGGAGCCCAGGTAGAGGTAGCGGAGATTCATTTTGTGGAACATCTCCACTGCGGAGACCATCATGTACATCCCCAGGTTTCGGGAATAATAATTCAGGTCGTAAAAACCATAGTAATAATACGCAATGTCCTTTTCCATGTAGAGAGTGACGGCGCCCAATTCGGCGTTCGTGGCATTGTCTACAAAGAGAATGACATGGGAGGTGATGGGAGAATTGAACAGGGCGTCCAATCGCTCATAGGTCATCACGTCTTTTCCAAAGCGAATATCGGTGTAGTTCTTGTAAAACTCGCGCCGTTTTGCCGTGTATTCGAACTGGGCACGCGTCATCAAGGTATGAGTGATCCCGGCGCCTTTCCGCTTCACACGCCGGTTTTCGGATGTGAGTGTCATTTCCTGAAGGACCACACGGACGTTGCGGCAAAGGTAGAAGCGGTCCAGGTTGCGCGATGAGGGGAGAAAGCCTTGGTTGAACATATCAACCGGGTTTTCCCCTGATTCGGGGAACCCCCAGATCGCGTAAGGAAATATGTAATTTGTATAATCGGATTTATGCTCGGAGAAAACGAGTTTCATGGTCGTGTGGTTTTACCAACCGAGACGCGAGGAGAATTTTTCGTTGATGCCTTGAGCAGGGAGATAGACACGCGGCAGACGGAATTTCCAGCTCACCAGGATGTCGTATGAAACGGAATTTTTCAGTTTCGCGAGTTCCTGAATGGAAATTTCCTCGTTGCCTTGGCGGCCCATCATGACGGCCTCGTCGTAGAGCTGAGCTTCAGGAACGTCGGTGATGTCCACCATCAAAGCATCCATGGCGAGGGATCCAACAATGGGGACGCGATGTCCCCGAATCAGAGCCGAGCCCATGTTGCGAACGCGCGGGAACCCATCCCCATAACCAATGGGGAGTACGGCGACTCGGCGGTCTCCGGGAGCTTCATAACGCATGCCATAGCCCACCTTGTCGCCTTTTTTCAGGGATTGAATGGTGGCGATGCGAGCCTTGACGGTCATGACAGGTTCGATTCCTGGAATGCGGCGGCAGACTTGAGATGGGAAAATGCCGTATTGAAGAATACCGATGCGGACCATGTCAAAATGCGCCTGGGGCAGGTCGAGAAAACCGCCGCTGTTGCAAATGTGACGGAATGGAACATGAACCCCTCGCTTTTTCAGAAGCTCATCAACTTGTTTAAAGCGATCAAGCTGGAGCATGGCAAAGGTTTTGTCCGTTTCATCGGACATGGAGAAGTGGCTGATCATGCCTTCCAAGTAAAGGGAAGGCTCGCTTAGAATAACATCAATGAGGGGCTCGATGTTATCCCACCGTGTGCCATAACGGTTCATGCCGGTGTTGACTTTGAGGTGGATTGGCACGCGTTTCTTTGCGGCTTTGGCGAGCTCGGCGAGCTTGTGGGCGATTTTGATGTCGCCGACGCAGCAGGTCAGATTTTTCTCAACGCAATAGGGCAATTCTGGCTCGTAGCGCTCGTAGAGGAGCAAAATAGGGGCGGTGATCCCTTTTTCACGAAGGGCCAAAGCCTCATCCAAATCACTCACTCCCAGAAAGGAAAAGCCACAGTGAAGCGCAACTTTGGACACGGCGAATGCGCCATGTCCGTACGCTTCGTCTTTGACGATTGCCAGGAGTTTAAGATTCTTGGGTTTATCCGCATTGATGAGTTCGTAATTCCGTTTAAGCCGCTGGAGATCAACTTCAATCCAAGCGGACCGTAGAGGGGACACTGGTTGCATGTTAAAAGCTCTAATGGAAAGTTTGTTGTATTTTAGTTAAGACAGGAACGAAAAAAGGGGATCACGGCTGACCGGGAGGCCAGAGGCTCATGCCGACGTCAGGGCGAAAATAACTGCCCAGACTGCGAATGCGGCGGATGTTTTCATACGCTTTACCTATGGCCTGTTGCAGTGTGGTGCCGAGAGCAATCACGTCAACGATGCGTTGACCGGTGGTCATGAGACCGTTGTTCCCGTCGCTGGTCGCTTCATTCCACCAAACATCGCAGTCAAACTTGCCACTGACATTGATTGGCATTCGTGGCCCGCGGGTGTGAACGAACGGGTAGCCATAACCGGCAAGGGTCAGCTCGCAGCCAAAATTCTTGTCGTCATTGAACTCTATGTTTACGGGCTTGTTTTGTCCGATTTTTAGAAGAGTTTCGACTGGCTGGCGCAACATTCGCAAAATCATTGGTCCAGATGTGACGCCAATACGGATATTATATTCAATGACGTACCAAACTCCGTCGCGTTGGACGGCTGTGACTTGGATGGGACCGTGGTAATTGACCTCCCGGAACCATGGCAGAAGCGGGCAGATCAACTGCTTGCAAAGCCCATATTTATCTTCGGGGTCCTTTTCCACCAAGCCACCCAGAGGAGCTCCAGCGACAATTCCCATGTCTCCCGCAAACGCGCGTTTGTATTCCTGGTTGGTGACGACTGGATGGATTTTACCACCGCTGATGAAGGCAATGTGCCCGGCTTCACGGCGTCCCAGATATTCCTGTAGAAAAACGCCTTCTGCGTAGTCAATCTGCCTAAGCCAGGCGTGGGTATCTTCGACTGTTTCGCAAAGAACGGTGTGCACTGGGCTGGTCGGCGAGCAGAGCGGGTTCTTCAATACATAACCACATGGATTGGAATTGACGATTTTCTCGGCTTCCAACCGGTTGGGGGCGACGAATGCCTTTGGAAAGGGAATGTTGTATTTGTTGCAGAGGTCACGCGCAAAATTGCGTTCCCGCTCAATCCGCATGGCTTCGCGGACAGGAGACAAAATTGGGACTCCCGAGTCGAGAAATTCATCCGCCCACGGAGCTTGCGCCCAATCGATCGACATGGGAACAACAAGATCAGCCTTCCTCTCCTTTAAGATGGGGCAGGGATTGGGATAGGCATCTCGCGTATAAGTGGGACCAACCAGCGTCGGAGAATAATGTCCATAATTGCGGGTCAGGTAGGTTGCCGCATCTGCTCCATTTTCATGGAGGATTTGGGCCATGCTGTGAGCAAAGGAGCCAACTCCGAAAACAACAATAGAAGGCAAACGAGTATCAGAACACTTCATCTGTGAAAATCAGTTATAGGCTCATTTCCCGGCAACACAAGCGCTATCCAAACAGGTCTAATTGAGGTGGGGGAGCCAGTTTTTTGAGCATTTCAACCTCGCGACGCGGCTTTTGGCTGCGCCGGACCTTGCCTTCCGGGGTTAGTTCGGACTCTTCAAGGTTGGAGAGAATGACTTTTGCACGATCCAAAACGGGCTTTGGAACGCCCGCAAGCCGGGCGACTTGAATGCCGTAGCTTTTATCCGTTCCGCCTTCCACGATCTTTCGGAGAAACACAATCTGGTCGTTCCATTCGCGGACAGCCACATTGTAGTTCTTGACGCGTGGCAAACGTCCGGCCAGTTCGGTCAATTCGTGGTAGTGAGTCGCAAAAAGGGTTTTGGCACCGACGCCATTGTGCAGGTATTCGACTATGGACCAGGCCAGACTCAAGCCATCGAACGTGCTCGTCCCCCGACCAATTTCATCCAAAATGATCAGGCTTTTTCGCGTGGCGTTATTTAAAATGTTGGCCGTTTCACTCATTTCCACCATGAAAGTGGATTGACCGCGTGAGAGATCGTCGCTGGCGCCAATCCTTGTAAAAATCCGGTCGATGAGATCAATGCGCGCCGACGCAGCAGGGATGAAAGAACCGGTGTGTGCCAACAACGCCAGGAGAGCCACCTGACGGATGTAAGTGCTTTTGCCCGCCATGTTGGGACCGGTGATCAAAGCCAGTTGCTGGACCGTGATGTCGAGCTGCGTATCGTTGGGGACGAATCGTTCTTCATTGATGTTTAGATCGAGAACAGGATGGCGTCCATCGGCGATGTGCAAAACGCCTTCGTCCAGGACTTCAGGTCGGCAATATTGGTGAAGCCGCGCAGATTGGGCAAACGAGGAAAGAACATCCAACTGGGAAAGCGCAACGCCGGTTTGTTGAAGCTTTGGCATTTGTTCGAGCACTTGTTCCCGAATGCGTTGAAAAATCTCATATTCCAGTTTGGTGCTTCGCTCTTCTGCTCCGAGAATCTTGCCCTCCATCTCCTTTAATTCCGGCGTGACGAAGCGTTCCCCGTTGGCAATGGTTTGCTTGCGAATGTAAGTGGGCGGGATTTTGTCCAGATTGGCTTTGGTGACTTCGATGTAATACCCAAAGACGGAATTGAATCGCACCTTGAGGGATGGAATCCCTGTGCGGGTGATTTCATCCTGCTGCAATTTGGCAATCCAATCTTTGCCTCCCCGCATGGCCAGACGCAACTCATCCAAATGAGTGTCGAAACCGTCTCGGATCATTCCTCCCTCCTTCACGAGAAGAGGCGGCTCATCCACGATGGAACGTGTCAGCAAATCGACCAAGTCCGGCGTTTCCACAAGGTCTCCTGCCAGTTGATCGATCAAGCTGGGAACAGCCGGGGCAGGTGCTTGTGGAACGACTGGCTCAATGGGTAAGTCTTGGGATGTGGGCGTTGGAGGCGTTGTTGTAGGCGCTGTGTTGAGCGACAGAACAATTTTCCGAATTGAGGGAATTTTTTCCAGAGCCACGCGAAGGGCACTCAAGTCGCGTGCGTTTCCCGAGCCGGAACTCAATCTTCCCAGGGTGCGTTCCAAATCCCGGACTTCGGCCAATTCGTTTCGGAAATTTTCGAGTGCATCACTGTGATCCATCCAATGTTGCACTGCGTCTTGACGTCTTTGAATCGGAACGGTGGATGCCAACGGCTGGGTCAGCCAGTCGCGCAAGCGCCGGGCTCCCATGGGGGTCACTGTTTGATTGATTGCACCGTAAAGGCTGGACGAGCGCGGTGCATCAGCATGAAGCGGCTCCAGAATCTCAAGGTTTCGAAGCGAGATGGAATCAAGAGCCAGATAATCCGTTGTCTGATAAAATGAAAGGCGTGTCAGCGAAGTTGTGTCGCGTCGCAATTGTTGCCCCAAATAATGCAGCACCGCACCTGCTGCACCGATTGCGGCGGGACGATCTTTAAGTCCAAAACCATCGAGCGAAGCCACTTTGAAATGATCTCGAACCGTGAACATCGCCGTTTCTGGCGCAAATACCCAGTCTTCATAACCGCTGGAGACTGCAAAGCTTTCCAGATTTGAAAAGCGGGGTTGTTCGCTGGGATAAATGATTTCCGCGGGACGCAACCGTTCCAGTTCCGTCTTTAGCCCAGTCTCGCTGGAGACTTCTGTCACCCGGAAATCACACGTGGTCAGGTCAACCACTGCTAGGCCGAACACTTTCCCCGAAGGATAGATTGCCGCAAGGTAATTGTTGCGTTCCGGGGTGAGCAACCGATCATCAAAATGGGTTCCTGGGCTGAGAATCTGGGTTACCTCGCGTTTGACGAGTTGCCCCGGCTTGGGATCTTCCAGTTGTTCGCAAATGGCGACTTTTCGTCCCGCTTTCAGGAGCTTTGCAATGTAGGTATTTGCCGCGTGAAACGGGATGCCGCACATCGGAGCGGAGGCGCGTTTGGTCAGGGCAAGATTGAGCAATTGCGCTCCAGTCTGGGCATCCTCGAAAAACATTTCGAAGAAGTCGCCCAAACGGAAGAGCAACAAAGTGCCGGGCGGCAGCTCGCCTTGTATCCGGCGATACTGCGCCATCATGGGTGTCAATTGAGTTTCTTGCGCCACAGATGGCTAAAATAACGAAAAGTGTGGTTTAATGCCAGCGGGGAATCAACAAGTGGGGGAAAACAGCTTTTCTGACATGGTTTTACACATCGATTTACCTGCGAAAAGACTGCTGGAATTCGGGAAACGTGCTAATTCTCCAAATCCAGATCAGAAGGATTGAGCGCGTGGGGAATGAACTGTGAAGCGGATAATGCCTTTGCATCCCGGTTTAGCATTTGATCCAGTGCTTCAGGGGATTGTCTCATGGCACATTGATATCGCTGAAAAGTTGGAAGGTCCGTTTCGGTGTTGGAAATAACGTGTAGTGCAGTGAGAGAATTTGCGTTTTTGAGCGTGGTTGACGGTTGTGAAGGGTGGATCAGGGAGAGTAGGCAAACAAGTGCAATGGCTCCTGTGCAAACAGCAAAGGTAAGACCGGGATTCTGGCTCACATGAAGCCAGGCAAGCCAGTTCCAGCGAGTCTGTGGAGTTGTTTCAATTGATTTGACAAGGCGACCATGAAAGGCGCTGGTGGCTTGGATGTTTTGATCCGGCTGTGCTGTGCCCAGAACGCCTGTCACCCCCATCATTTCATTGTAGTAGGCTTTGCAAGCGGGACAGGTCTTGAAGTGTTCCCGTAATGCCTGAGCTTGGGCGTCATCCAAGGCATGAATGGTGAGCCATGCGATTTGTTCTTTTTTATCAGCGCAAGGGTTCATGGTTTTACAACCTCCGATTGAGAAATCAAAATTTGGGAATGCAGGGCTTTCATGGTTCGAAGCCGTTCCAGAGCATTGAACAGACGTGATTTGACGGTGCCGACGGAACATCCCAGTGCTGCGGCAATGCTGTCAAGTGAATCATCCACATAAAACCGCAGGTAGATGACCTGACGTTGCTTTTCTGGCAAGTCATCGATGCACTGGCGGATCAGTGCCCTGCGCTCGTTATCTTCCGTTGTCTGATCTGGAGGGATGGTTGAATCTGCCAAGTTTTCCATCGTGTTTCTGAAATTTTCTTGGTCTGAACCACTCAGTGTGGAAATCGCAATGGGAGGATGCGCGCGGAATGAACTTTTATAGCGGTTCAGAAGAATGGCGCACAACCATGTGAAAAACAGGCATTGGTTGTTGTAACGCCGCAGGGATTTCCACGCTTCCACCAGAGTTTCCTGGGCCAAATCTTCAGCCTGCGATGAATCACCACAAAGCGAATGTGCCTGACGCAAAAGTCGGGTCTCGTGAGCGCGGCAGATTTCGCAAAACGCATCGGAATCTCCCGCTTGAGCTCGTTCCATGAGCGTGTCTGTCTGCGGCACGCTCATAAGACTGAGGGTTGTGCTAAACACAACGTCATTTTAGCTGGAAACATGGAAAAAACCATAAATAGAATGGATTCTCAAAAAGGAGAGACTGGCATGAACCTTTCGATTTCATGCCAGTGGTTTGCAGGCTATCCTGAGCCGGTCTCTACTTTGGCATTGCTTCCCCCGCGTGTGCGCCATCGACGTAGATTGGCGTTCCTTTCTTCTCCAAGAAGATGAGTGTGGCGGGGGAGTTGAGATAAGTTAGTGCCGAAGTGAGTTTGAATCCCCGGTCTTTGCCTTCAAATGTGTATCGTTCAAATTTGAATGGGCCATTTCCGCATGGATCCTTGACAGTCTTGAATCCGGCTTCGCCGTGTGCCTTGTATTCTGCAGCGGCGCGTATCATGGCCAATCTGGTGCGGACAAGCCAATCTCTTTGAAATGCTCTGTCAAGTGGAGCAAAGACAATTTTCATGAGTGGGTTTGTGGACTCATTAATCTCGGCGCGATACTGATCCATTTTTTGGGTAAACTCAGGATAGGGCAGATTACCGATTTGTGCGATGCGGTCATAGATCGATGCTGTTTCTGAGTGAATGCGGATCAATCCATCCGTGGTACCGCCAACAGCTTTTGAAATCACTTGAGCATTGGCTTCAAATTCTGAATTCTGGGGGATCATTTCCTCCATGAACTCTTTTTCCATGAACTCTTTTAGAACCTTGGCGTCATCGTTTCCGTAGGTTTTTTTCCATTCCAGAATTTGTTTTGTGAGCCATTCCACCCCTTCTTTTTCCTTGGGCAACGCTTGTACTACTGTGATTCTGGGTGGCGTTGAATCAAATCCGTCCGCAATTTTTGAAAGTAAAGCGGGTGGAAATTGATTGTAGTTGAAAGCAATTGCTGAACAGGTCATTGCTTCGATGGCACCTTGCACGAGAACTGAGATCAGAAACTTGTCATTCCCTACGTTATGCGCCAAGGCGATCATGGCGATGTAGTCTTCGGCTGCCACTTCATTCTGTCCGTTTTCTGGATTTTGCAGGAACCATTCAGCTTCAGCCTTGGCTGTGATTGCCATTTGCTTCATGAGCGCATAATGAGAGAGAATGGTGCTATAACCTTGAAAATCAGTCCCCCAATCACATGGGACCTTTTGGCGGGCTGCCATACGAAAGAACCTGAGACGAGTACTGTAAGTTCCTATTTTTTCGCCATATTCTTTTGGTAAATGTTTGCCAATCCAATTGGTTTCGAAGAGATAGTCCTGGGTGGCTTTGTCCTCCTTCATAAAACATACCCCCTGATAGTAAAGCAGTGCTGGATTAATATTGGTATGCTCGATATAGGTCGACTCGGAGGCATGAGTAACCAGTGTAGCTGAAGCTGAGATCAACAAGCCTAAACAGATTGAAATTATATTTTTCATAAAGCGGTCCCTTTCTGATTGTTAATAGCAAGTCAGCCTGAAAAGGTTCATTTTTTAATCCCGAAATGCTGAGTTGAATTGATTTTTTTGGTGAAAAATCAGGAGATGGACTTGGGTATGTTGCCTCATGGAGCAAACTTCGGCGAAGTGCGTTCCGACCATTTTAAGATGGCTTCCAACCACAGCTTCTGTTTATCCAATCCTCCCCATGTTGCCGAGAGGTGTCGCACGGTCTGGTGTTTATCGTTCTGTTTGTTTTTGTTGTGTGGGTTCTTGAGGCGAACCCATTGTGCACCAGTTCAATCAAACAGAAGAATCTATTTTCTTGCTCAGCTTTTCGAATTTTGATTTGGGCAACATCAACACCGATGTCACAGTCATAAACAAGCCAGCTAAAAGAAGCCACGTGGCTCCCTGCATCGTTTCACTTTTTCCCAATAAAAAAGACGCAGCCAACGCAACAATTGTAAGATTGGGGCAGAACAGTAAATAGGTCTGTCGATCACCGCCCGTCTTAAACCACCGTTTGTGTAAAATCTCGCGCAGGCCAAGTAAAAGAAAAGCGGCGCTAATGGCAAATACTGTAGTAAACGAAAAAATCATCTGCCAGTGAATTTGCAATCCTAGAGCCACGAAAAACACAGGAATCAGAAAACGTTTGCTGATCGGTGCAATATAGTCCTCCAGTTCCATTCCTTCATGACGAATTTTACTCATGAACAACCCAAGGAAAAAAGCCGTTTTGGGAGCTGATAATCCCAGTCGATCTCCAATGGCACACACAACCAAAACCAGTAAAACCACCAGATGCACACGCCAGTCCGTCGCCTTTGAAAGAATGGTTTGAAACAGTCGAACCAGATGAGATGCAAATTGGCTGACCAGCCATATTACCGTGGCAATGCCAAACAATTTGAATAGAATAACCCAGGATAAACCCTTTTCAATCGTTGCAGTCTCCAATGATAGAAATAAAACAGCAAGGACTTCAAGAGCCACCATGACTTGCAGCACAAAGTGTTTTGATTTACCACTCACCCCTCCATAATGTTTCCATCCCGGATGTGACATGCCAACGGAGCAGGCAACCAAGGCTGAAGCCGCAAGCACTGATTCTTTCACTCCCAATCCGGCTGTGATCGACAAAAGAAAAACCACAGGATATTGCACCAGTGACCATCCCAGCGCAAAGCGAGCAGAACGTAAAAACTCATGCATTTTCGGCAGATCAATCTCAAGTCCAACCTCGAAGAGGAGCAGAAGAAACCCCACTTTGCCGGCTTGAATCAGCATGTCTGCGGTAGGGACATCCACCAATGGATTCAACAGCAAGCCAAACAATACAAAAGTCGAATAGGTTAGCGCCGGTCTGCCCCATTTTTGGCACAAATCTGGCACTACCATGAACAGTAAAATCAGGCAGATGACAATTTCAACAGCGGTCATTTAAAGCAGCGTTACAACACAACCATTTTATCGCACACAACGCGTTGGTGTCACCAAAACTCATCGAGTTTTTGCCAGTTCGAGACAACTTTGGATTGCTGGTGTCAAAAAAATGCCAAAACTTTTTCCACACCGCCAGTGGACTCTGGTGAATATAAAAAAAGACGGAAACTATAACTTCAATTGTCATCATTATTTTACAAGGCTGGTACATATAAAAAGTGGGGATGCACAAAATTCACGTTTTGACCCCATACGAGTTTGGGGACTGTTTCCAACGCCTGCCCCAGAGTTGGTGTCGGGCGGTGGAACAGAAGATTGTGGCCAAGGATGACAAGGCCCTGAGCTGAACGTAAAACAGGGAGGAGTCTGTATGAAAACAAAAATGCCAGAGGCGGAATGCCTCTGGCAGTGAACTCGATTCTGAGTTGGAAAGATTAGAAGCGGTAGGTCAATGTCAGATTGACAACATGGCCTTCGGGGCGATTCTGCGCTTCGAACTCATACGCGTAGCGCAGGGTCGTAGAGAGATGAATCTTTGGTATGACCAAGCCAACTTCAGGGCCGACACCCAGCACGCAGTCGCGTGAGTTATCAGAGCCGTAACCAGAATTCTCGGTAGTCTGCTGCTGATAATATCCAATGACACCCACGTCAATGGTCTTTGTCAGACTTTTGCCGAAGCCGATTTCCAGTGTGTCTGTATTGCCGGGAGTGATATGGGTTTGATCCTGTTCCTGATTGATTTCATAGCGGTTGAGCAATGAAACCGAGTAGGTCTTTTCCTTGTCTGGATACCAGACTCCGCCAAGAGTAATCATGTGTCCCCAATAGCCTTTGCCCGGACAGGCAGGCTTGTTGACATCGAACTCTCCTGTCGGTGCCCAGAATGAGTAACCAGCGGCAAGGTCGAATTTTTCAAGGTGTTTGGACAGAAGCAACGGTTCGACGGAAATATCCGCCAATCCGAAACCGCAGGTCCGCCCGGCGGGCGTTCTGACACTGGTATAGGCAAACGGAACGATGACATCCATTCCGTAATCCAGCCCCAGCGGATGCCAGTCTGTCATATAAATGACACGAGGAGCCTGGACATAGGCCGTCAAGTCAAAGTCAGAGGGACCGCCGGGGTAGCGATCCGCATAGTAGAAGTAATTGTAGTCCCGCAGATAAAGGCCAGAAGGCGGCAGTGAAGCGCCTTTGATGCCTTCAAGACCAGCGGAATAGTGATCTTGCGCTGAAGCAGGCAGAGCGGGTGCCAACAGGCATCCCGCCAGCGCCAGACAGTGGAGTGGGGCTATTTTCATGTGTTGGTTTTGTGTTTTGATCCGGTGACTTATACGTCCTGGAGTTTTCCTGAAAGAGCGTTTTCGTAAGCGCTCAAATCGAGCAAGCCATGTCCTGAAAGATTCAAGAGAATGACGCGTTTCTGGCCGCTTTCACGTGCGCGGATGGCTTCTTGAATGGCCCCGTGCAAGGCGTGGGCGGATTCTGGAGCGGGCACTGTGCCTTCCGTTCTGGCAAAGAGCGCGGCACTCTTGAAGATGGCTGTTTGTTGATAGGCTTCTGCCTCGATCAGCCCCAACTTACAGGCGTGGCTGACCATGGGGGACATGCCGTGGTAGCGGAGACCGCCGGAGTGAATGGTGGGCGGCATGTATTTATGTCCCAGTGTATACATCATCAGCAACGGAGTCATTTCAGCGGTATCGCCAAAGTCGTAGCGAAGCTGCCCCTTTGTCAGGGATGGACATGCAGTGGGTTCCACTGCAACGATGCGGTATTTCTTCCCCTGGGTAATCTTCTTGTGAATGAATGGGAAGGCCATTCCGGCAAAATTACTGCCACCGCCGACGCATGCAAATATGGAATCGGGTTCTTCTCCGGCCATCTCCATCTGCTTGATGCTTTCCAGTCCGATGATGGTCTGGTGCAACATGACGTGATTGAGCACGCTGCCCAAGGCGTATTTTGTATTGGGATGTGTCACTGTGTCTTCGACCGCCTCGCTGATGGCAATTCCAAGGCTGCCCGCATTCTTGGGATCTTCTGCAATGAGTTTACGACCAAATTCAGTCTGGTTGCTTGGACTTGGGTGAACCGTGGCTCCCCAAGTGTGCATGAGCATCCGACGATAGGGTTTTTGCTCGTAACTAACCTTGACCATGAAGACATTGCATTCCAGACCGAAGAGTTTGCATGCTAGAGCGAGGGAACAACCCCATTGACCGGCACCGGTTTCGGTGGCCAGGCGTTTTGTCCCTGCCACTTTGTTGAAATAGGCCTGAGGAATGGACGTGTTGACCTTGTGACTGCCAGCAGGGCTGACGCCTTCATACTTATAATAAATATGAGCCGGGGTCTGCAGCTCCTTTTCCAGACGAACGGCGCGTAAAAGTGGAGATGGCCGATAAATGGCGTAGATGTCACGCACGGGTTCGGGAATCTCGATCCAACGTTCGGTGGAAATTTCCTGCTTGATGAGGTTCTCAGGAAAAATAGCTCCAAGATCTTCAGGAGCAATGGGTTTCTGAGTTGCAGGATTCAGCGGTGGAGGCAATGGCTGGGGGAAATCCGCATTCAAATTATACCAATGGGTGGGGATATCCGCCTGTGAGAGAATAAATCTAGTCGTTTGGCTCATGTGTTAATGTGCAAGTTTTGGGTTTTAGCAGTAACGTTTTCATATGCTGACGTCAAATCATCTTTGTGTGGACTATCAAAATATTGTTTTGACGGAACAGCACGGGGGTGTTTAGGAGTTTTAAACGAGAGGCGGTAAACGCGTCTTTTTGAAGACGGCAGACGATGATATTTTGTGAATGAAAGCGTGTTTTTTATGAGAACAAGAATTTCTTTAAATCACATTGTGGAATTTGTTTTGGGCTTTGGCGGTCTGTTTCTTCTGACAACCGGAGTTGTTGCCGGGGATGGGAAGCTGAGCGGTGACAAGGTGCCTTCACAAACAGGTGATGTCATTGTTCATCCCGTTAATCATGCTTCACTTGCGTTGGAGTGGAAGGAGCTGATTATTTATGCCGATCCTGTTGGCGGGGCAAAACGATATGAAGGATTGCCACGTCCTAATGTGATTTTATTGACACACGCGCATTATGATCATTTTGATCCAGAAACGTTGAAGGGGATTGCCACGGAGAAGATGGTTTTGATTGCTCCTCGTGATGTGTTTGAAAAGTTGCCTGCGGATTTTAAAACTCGTGCTCAGGTGATGACAAACGGAGAAATTAAAGAGGTTGATGGTGTAAAAGTGGAGGCTGTCCCCATGTATAACACAACGCCTGATCGCAAGAAGTTTCACGCAAAAGGGGTTGGCAATGGTTATGTGCTTATGCTGGGAGACAAGCGGGTTTACATCAGCGGTGATACGGAAGACATCCCTGAGATGCGGGCGTTAAAGAAAATAGATGTGGCGTTTGTGTGCATGAATTTACCCTACACGATGACCGTTGAGCAGGCGGCGTCCGCAGTGCGCGAGTTTCGCCCAAAAATTGTTTATCCCTACCACTATAAAAACAGCGATCTGGAAAAGTTTAAACAGTTGGTTGGAACAGATGCAGGCGTCGAAGTGCGCCTAAAAAATTGGTATTAATGGGAAATGCGCTCCGCATGAAAAACGGAGCGCACAAAACAATAAAAAATTACAGCTCTAGAATATTATTTTCGTTTGTTCTGCTACCAAACGGAGATGTTTTGTATCCAGTTATCTTCGGTCGTTTTATCTGACCAGAAGGCTTGTCCAACGGATATGTAAGGTTCGCTTGGGCTCCATGTCCCATTTGTATATTGGTATTCAATAAGATTGTGATTTGGCATTGCATAAACATGATCTCCATTTTGAATTGGGTATCCCAGATCGGTTGAAATGTAGCCAGAGCGTGGAAGCAATGGACTGACAATCTGTAAGCCACTTCCAAGAGGAACGGTTGTGTCTGTGGGTAATGATCCATAGAAACTCAGAGTTGTGTTTAGACTCCCTGATAGAAAATAAAACCCAGAGCCAGGATTGAGATAGCCGTTGTAGTCCCATGTGTATAAACCATAATCATCGATTTCATAAGTGGAGACCGCGTAGAGTTGCCTGCTTGGATCCCATATGAAAACATAGGAGTTTTCCGGTGGTGCTGGCATCAATGTTGTCAGACTGTTGTCAATCGTACCGTTTACGTAGTGATTGAAGGGGTTGCATATCAAAACAAGATTTGTCGGGGAATCATTTGTGATAACAATATTGATATAGCCGACCGAATTTACGGTATGTATGTCGTTGGAAATACAACAATATGCACGATAGAATCTCCATGGGAGTTGAAGAGAGTTAGTATCAACAACATATTGACTATCAAGAACAGCTTTCTCATATAGATATCCGATTGTTGTCCAACTTGAAAAGTCGCTTGAGGCTTGGAGTGCCCATGGGCCAAAACTATTGTAAGTACCTAAGCCAATGCGATATCCTTGCGTTGTCTTTTCTATTACCAAATCTTCACCAGGATCAATGGCGAATGCGGTTTGATTTGCGAGAATCATGCCTGCAACGCACGTGACGGCTGCTAACAGTTTAGTTGCTATATGTTTACAAGTAATGTTTTGTTTGGTGAACATACATCCTTCTCCTATTAATTAAAGAGAGTATAGCTCTCTTTTTTTTGTGAATGATTAACAATCCACAATAATACAAATTTTTTTATGTATGTAAATAAAAAATATATACCTAATGTACTTTTTTTATCCAGATTTGTGTTAATGAATTGTTGTAAGTCAAAAAGGTAGTTTCTATTTGGATAAACGTGCAGACTGCGTCATGAAAAAGTGTGTAAAGGTTTAAAAATAAACAGACGATTCAATTTTATCATTTAGCAGTAAAGATGAGGATTCTTCATTCTTTGGGTTTGCTTCTGACTGGGGTTCATTTTAACGTGTTTTACGGTTGCCATGTATTACCCGACGAAAGAAAATTTTTTGGAGCTGGCAAAGCAGGGGAATCTGATCCCTGTGACACGCCGGCTTTTGGCTGATTTTGAAACGCCGCTTTCCGCTTATCGCAAGATTCGTGGACAGGGTGAGTCATTTCTCTTTGAATCTGTCGAGGGGGGCGAACACATGGGACGCTATTCTTTTGTGGGGTGCAATCCCCGTGCAGTCATTCGCCAGTTGGCTGACCGGGTGGAGGTTTTGGAGAATGGTAAAGTTGTTGATAGTTATTCGGTGACGCAAAAGCCCGTGGCCGGTGATGAACATTCCGTGAAGGATGGCCTTGTTGTGGTGGAGAAGGTGATGAAGGGATATCGACCGGTTTCGGTGCCTGGATTACCACGTTTTACGGGGGGAGCCATTGGTTTTATCGCATACGAATTTATTCACGACATAGAGCCTGTGGTGCCTCGTCCTCCCAAGGATGAGTTGAAGACCCCGGTGATGTATTTTTTGATCGCAGATGAATTTCTGATTTTTGACCATGTGGCGCAGACCATCATGGTTTTGGTCAACGCAGTTTTTGATGATAAGACCCGACCTGAAGACGCCTACGAAGACGCTTTGGCGGAGATTGATCGACTCGTGGCATTGCTGGAACAGCCGTTGGAACATCATCCGGTGACTGTGCCCATTAATGTGGCCGATATCCCGGTGGAATCCAACATGAGCAAAGAATCGTTCATGGCCAACGTGATGAAATCCAAGAAATACATCACGGCAGGAGACATCATTCAAGTGGTGGGATCACAGCGCTTTTCTGCGCCGGTCAAGGCGGCTCCCCTAGACGTGTATCGAGCGGCACGTTCAATCAATCCCTCTCCATACATGTTCCTGCTTGAGCTCAATGGTTTTTCGCTGGTTGGCGCCTCTCCTGAGATTCACGTGCGGTGCGAGGATAGGACAGTGGAGATTCGCCCCATTGCCGGAACACGCCGGCGCGGAGTTACTGAGGAGGAGGACAAAGCCCTGGAAAAGGAATTACTGGCCGATCCCAAGGAACGCGCAGAGCACGTAATGCTGGTGGATTTGGCAAGAAACGATTTGGGGCGTGTGTGTAATTATGGAACGGTTCGTGTAAAGGACTTGATGATCGTGGAACGTTACAGCCACGTAATGCACATCGTATCACAAGTGCAGGGAACGCTTTCCTCGGACCGTTCGGTTTATGATCTGATGCGAGCCACATTTCCGGCAGGGACATTGAGTGGGGCTCCGAAAATCCGCGCGATGCAGATCATCTCCGAGCTTGAGCAAACAATGCGTGGCCCCTATGGCGGTTGCGTTGGATACTTTTCGTTCAACGGGAATCTGGACTGCTGCATCACGATCCGTACGGCGCTTCTCAAGGATGGAAAAGCCTATGTCCAGGCTGGCGGTGGATGGGTGAATGATTCCGTGCCTGAAAACGAGTTTCAGGAGACTGTCAATAAATCCAAAGCGATGCTCAAGGCGCTGGCGATGGCGGAGAGCTTTTGACGCTTGCCGGAAGGGGGCTGTTACAGTAAGGTAATCCCACCTATGGATGACACTTTGCCGCCTCAGGAGCAACCTTCCGCAAGTGTTGCAACGCCTTCGACGCCGTTGGCTGAACCCGCTTCCGCGCCACACGCTCAAACCGCTCCGTCCTCGGGATTGCCTCCGCGTCTGCAACCGCCGCCGATTTTGCCACCCCCTCCCCAGGGAACGGTTCCACCTCCGATTTATGCTCCCCAACCGCCACGGCGTCATAAAAGCGGTCTTGTTTGGAAAATTGCCGCAGTCGTGGCAATCGTTATTTTCTTTGTCTTCATGGTTGCCAACGTGACTGGGTTTTTTCGAGGTGTAATGGCAGGAAGCGCTGCAGCCGCCGCTCTGGATCGTGGCCATCAGCTTGAGGAGTCCTACGTGGAGCATCACAGTGGAACACCGTATAAAATTGCTGTCATTGACATCGAAGGAATCATAACCAGTAGCGACGTTGGAAGCGGAGTCATGGGGATGGTGCCATTCGTTAAAGCCCAACTCAAAGCAGCAGAGCGGGATGAAAATGTCAGAGCCGTTATTTTGAAGGTTAACTCCCCCGGTGGCGAAGTTCTGGCTGCGGATGATATCTATCGCGCCATTGATCAATTTCAACAGAAAACAGGCAAGCCAGTTGTGGTTTCCATGGGCTCTTTGGCGGCTTCAGGTGGATACTATGTTTCTGCTCCATGCCGCTGGATCGTGGCTAATGAGCTGACCATTACGGGAAGCATTGGGGTGATTATGCATGGATATAATTACCGAGGTTTGATGGATAAGGTTGGTGTGCGTCCGATGGTGTTCAAAAGCGGCAAATACAAGAACATGTTGAGTGGGGATCAGGAGCCTGACAAATCCAGGCTGTCCCCTGAAGAGCTGTCTATTCGCATCCAAGAAGAAAAAATGGTTCAAGACCTCATCAATGAGACCTACGGACGATTCAAAGAAGTGGTGGAGAGTGGGCGGAAAAACTCCAACGCCCTCAATGGACAAAAAGGTCGAAGTCTTGCAGATAACTGGGCTGACTTTGCCGATGGCCGCGTGATTTCAGGAAAACAGGCTTTGGAACTGGGGTTTGTTGATGAACTGGGGGACTTTGACGCTGCCGTTCATCGCGCACAAGCATTGGCAAAGGTGCGCAGTGCCAGTCTGATTCAATACCGCCAGCCATTCAATCTTGGCGCTTTGTTCAACCTCCTTGGAAAGACAGAGACCCCGGCAATCAAGGTTGACCTTGGCATGGATGGACCAAAGCTTCGTGCGGGTTACATGTATTTCGTTGCCCCCACCCTTTGGAATTAGGCAGGGGCTGTTTTGAAATGAGATTCTCGGATCTCAAGACCGATTTTTATTGAACTGTCTGAACCGGCAGTTTGGAGATCGAGACTTTGGGGTTGCTCTCAATAAAATAATTGGCGGACCATTCTGTTGGGAAAAGGACCACAGGATTGTTCCCCATGTCAAATGCGATGCTCGCTCCAGTGGGGAGAGACAGCGCGTCCAGTTCAGCGTCCTTAAATTCCGGCGGCAGCCAACGGATGACCGTCCAGGGAGTGGATTCCAATTTGGACGTTGCCCCATATTCGTTTTCCAAACGGAATTGAACCACTTCAAATTGCAATGGTCCGACTGCAGCCAGTAACGGAATCTTGGTGTAACTCTCGCGCAGGTTCAAAACCTGGATGACACCTTCCTGCAAAAGTTGATCCAATCCTTGGCGGAATTGCTTGAATTTGGCCGTGTTCGGATTGTGCAGGTAAGCAAATGCCTCCGGTGTAAAACGGGGAATTTCCTTATAATGAATGGAGGGATCCGTCGTCAGAGTATCGCCAATACGGAATTCCGAATGTCCCACCAGACCGATAATGTCGCCAGGATACGCTTCATCAATGGTCTCACGTTCATTGCCAAAGAGCTTGTGAGAGCTGGACAAACGCACCTTTTTCCCGTCTCTTGGGTGCAACACTGTCATGTCCCGCTCAAATACGCCGGAACAGACGCGCACAAACGCAATGCGATCACGATGTTTGGGATCCATGTTTGCCTGGATTTTGAAAATGAAGCCTGAGAATGCAGGGTTTTCAGGTGCAATGGGCGTTCCAGCCATGATACGGGCCTTGGGCGCTGGAGAATGTTTTAGAAAACCATCCAACAGAAGTTGAACCCCAAAGTTATTGATGCCGCTGCCAAAGTAGACGGGAGTGATTTTTCCCGCGAGGACTGCGGATTCGTCAAACTCCTCTCCGGCGATGTCGAGCATCTCCAGTTCCTCTTTGATCTTGCCAAACGTGGCATCATCCACGCGCTCGCGGATGATGGAATCCGAAAGGTTCCCGATGGAAACCGGAGCACGAAATTGACCTCCCACTGTGCGTTCGAACAAGTAAACATGCTTGGACCGGCGGTCGTAAACACCTTGGAAATCCATGCCTGCGCCAATGGGCCAGTTAACCGGAAACGCACCGATGCCCAGCACATGCTCCAACTCGTCCAAAAGTGACAAGGGCTCCCGCATGGGGCGGTCACACTTGTTCATGAACGTGAAAATAGGGACGCCGCGTTGGGCACAGACCTCAAAGAGCTTGCGTGTCTGGGACTCGATGCCCTTGCCGGAGTCGATCACCATGATGACTGCATCCACCGCAGTGAGGACGCGGTAGGTGTCTTCTGAGAAATCCTTGTGTCCCGGAGTATCGAGCAAATTAATGTGATAACCGTTGTAGTCAAATTGGAGAACGGTGGAACTGATCGAAATGCCGCGCTTTCGCTCCAATTCCATCCAGTCTGAAGTTGTGGCCCGCTGGTTCTTGCGTGCAGTGACAGATCCAGCAAGCTGGACGGCGCCGCCGTAGAGCAACAGTTTCTCCGTTAACGTGGTTTTTCCTGCGTCAGGATGCGAGATAATGGCGAACGTGCGCCTTTTTTGGATTTCAGTAGCTATATCCACAGAGAATCGAAAAATAACAAAGTTCCCAGCTTCGACAAGATGAAAGACTATTTACAGAGGAATCACCCCGCTGATTTTTTCTATGAAACGGGCTTTAAAAGTGGAAAAGGGGTGTCTATGCCACGCTTTCAAAACAAAGGGACTTGCTTTTGTGGAAAGCAGAGGCCATTGTAGCGTTCATGGGCGTACCAGACGTTCCACCAACATTAAATCACGAGCAATTAGCTGAATTGCAGCGCAAGCTCTCGCACATGCGTCATGAGGTCAACAATCAGTTGTCTCTTATTGTTGCAGCTTTGGAATTGGTGCGTTTCCGTCCCGAAATGCGTGATCGGATGTTGAATACTCTCAGCGAACAGCCTCCCAAAATTATAGCAGAAATTGCAAAATTCTCAGCTGAGTTTGAACAAACTTTTGGCATCACCCGCGATAAGTGAGTGTTTTTCCCCTTTAGGGTGTCTCATCACATAGAATGGAGTAGTAACCATTTTTTAAATTATGAAACGTGTATTAACGATGACATTGACCATGGGTCTTCTGGCTTCTGCCAGTACATTAGCTTTTGCTCAGACGACCAATAGCGCAGCTCCTGCTGCGGTGGTGACGAATCAACCCGTCGCCAACCGTGTTGTTTCGACCAACCGAATCAGTCATGCGAATCATCGCAGTCTCTTCCAGATCGTTGGGCTTGACCCCACGGAGCTTCGGAAACTGGCTCCTGCCCAGAGACAGGCCAAGATGAAGGAAGCCATTGACAAACGCTATGCTGAGCTGGAAAAGAAAAAGGCTAAGTCAGAATTGACTGCCCAGGAAAAGTCCGATCTTGCCCTTCTGACACGGATCAAGAACCATTCAGTTCCTTCTTCCAGAACGAATTCAGTTTCACATGTCGCTCCGATTTCGACAAATGTGCCTGCGGTAAAAGCGGAGAAATAAATTTTGACGAGCCTCAAAAAGCCCGTTCATAAAAAACTTGGTCACAGTTCTGGCGACCTTTTAGCCGCCAGAACTTCTTGAATTACGGCTTACCACTGTGAACCCCGACGCAAGCGACTCGGAATTAATAGCAGCGGTAACCAATGGAGATTGCGAAGCATTCGAACCCTTGGTGGCAAGGTACCAGTCTCGTGTTTTTGCCACCGCCCGCCGTTACGCCCGCCGCGAAAGTGAGGTGGAAGACATCGTTCAGGAAGTCTTCATAAAAGCCTATCAAAAAATTGGAAGTTTTCGCGGAGAAGCCCCCTTTGAGCACTGGTTGATGAAATTGACCGTGCGCACGTGCTACGACTTTTTGAGAAGCCACCAGCGTAATCGTGAAACCATTGTTTCTGAACTCGCGGACTCTGAAAGCAAGTGGCTAGAAAACATGGCCATCCAGCCAGCGGATGAAACCGAACAAACCGAGGCTGCAAAGCAATTGTTGGATCGGATGCTTTCCCAGCTTTCCCCCGCAGCCCGGATGGTTATTACGCTTCTTGAGATTGAAGAGCGTTCCGTCAAGGAAATCGCCGCTTTGACCGGCTGGTCTGTTCCCCTTGTGAAAGTGCGGGCATTTCGCGCCCGGGCAGAAATGCGGAAAATACTTTCTCACATTGCCAAGGATAAGTATCTGTGAAATTGTAACCCGAAAGGAAAAATGGTCGTCTAAATTAACGCTGCAATGAATTCGAGTATTCTACATCAAAAACTGATTTCTGTGGCACGGAACAATCCGCCCAGCAGCCAGGTGCCCTATGCCTTTGAAAAGCGAGTGATGGCGCATATCAGGTCCATGTCTCCGGTTGTTAACAAATGGTCCTTGTGGGCCAAACCCCTTTGGCAGGCGGCACTTTCCTGCGTCGTTGTGACTGTTCTCTGTGGAATTTGGTCCTTTGCTTCCACTCAGCCTTCAGATGCAGACATACTTTCTCAGGATTTTGAGAATACGGTTTGTTCGACCATGAACGTTCATGTTGAGGATGCCTGGTGAACTACACAAAAGTCATTCTAGCAGCTTTGGTGATCTTTGCTTGTGGCGTGGTTTCAGGATTCCTGCTTTCCTCTGCTCATCGGCATCCCATGCCACCGCCTCCCAGCGCGGGGGTGACAAATGCGCTACCACCTTGGCAGAGCCAGCGGCTGGATTTTCTACGTCGCATCACAAAACACCTTGAACTCACCACGGAACAAAGAGAACGTATTGACAAAATCCTGCAAGAGAGTCAGAAGCGTACCAGGCCACTTTGGGAACAAATCGCTCCTCAGTTGCAGCAGGAACTCACCAAAGTCCGGGACGATATCCGTGCCGAGCTGAATCCTCAGCAACAGGAAAAATTTGAGAAGCTTCTTAAGATTCGGCCTCCCCGCCGTTCCGACGTTGAAGATAAAAACCATCGACGCCCTGGTCCTTTCAAGAAACAGCAGATGGAACAATCTGAGACTGTGACGAATAACTAAAGTCTGTTCACAGACTGGCAGGGATCTTAACGTGATGTTTCGCTTGCGTGGCTGGATGCCTACACAAAAAACCCCCTAAGGTCAAAGACATTAGGGGGAATTGAAAAACGTTTTGCTTCCTATGAAAGAAGCAAAAATCACAAGTTAGCGATTCTTACGAAAGGAACGGATTACGCTGAATCCGAAGGGTAAAATCAACATTGCTGCTGCAAAAATCGAACTCGCTTCAGGAACAGCGGTATGTGGAGTGACTGAACTTCCAAAGAATTCTACGTGAGAAATATTCTGATCGAAAACATCACCAATGACGATTTGTTCTTTGCCATCCCATCCGCTGATGTCCCAGATAATGGATCCACTTTTATTTCCACTTTTGACAAGAAGATAAGTACCGTCGGCATAGGCACCTCCGTTGTATGTAATTGTAGCGCCGACGATGGTGGATGAGCCAGATCCAGTTGACGTTATTGTACCACTGTATGACGAGGCCAGAGGACCTTCCTCAGTATTGTCGCTTCCATACTTGTATAAAAGGTCTCCAATTTTTGCGATATTCGCAGCCGAGCTGGAACCAAAAAGTTTAGATGCGATTTCGTCCAGTTTAGGGTTGGATGGAGAATCAATGGTCGCAACGTAATTTGAAAGATCCAGAATCAAGGAAGCCTGAGCGCTTGTAGAAACCATCATCAGCAAAGAGGCTGCGATAGCGGAACATAGGCAGGTCTTTATTTTCATAGGGGTCTCTCTTTCTCTAAATCTCTAAATTCTACTTAGTATTCTTTTCGCACAATACAGTCTAAAACGTAATATAAACAGGCTCCTTTGAGACATGTTATTACATCAATGCGACATGTTGATTAGTATTCCCAATACTTGAATTCGAAAGACGTTGTGTTGGGGGAAACGTCATCTCCAATTGGCAAAATATCAGTTGGATTTGGATGACTGACAAGGAGTAACGGTAAAAGCAACCTCTTATTAGATTATGGGAAAATCCCTTTGTCTGTTTATGGCGTGATAGGAGAGAGGTTTACTTTTGCTGGATCCACCACGATGTGCTTGATGCGAAGCCGTTTCCAAGTGTAAGTGATGTGGACCAACCCATCAGTGGTCTGAATGACCGCAGGGTAGGCAAAGCCATTCGGAGCCCTAACGTCATCTTCCAGAACGAGAGCCGCTTGCCAATCTTTTCCATTGTTTGAAATGGCAACATTCAGCGGAGAGCGTTTCTTTGTGCTGTGGTTATAAACCAAAAGGAATCGTCCATCATGCAAAGTGACGGCGTCAATTCCCGAGTTTGGATTAGGCAGGCTTGTCAGGTTCATCTGGCTCCAAGTCTGCCCATTGTCAGAAGACGTCATTTGAAAAATCTTCTTTTGCTTTGTCCTCCCGAGAGCCAAAAGTGAACCGTCTTTTTGAACAAGAATGCTGGGTTGGATTGCCCCAATGCTTTTTCCGTCATTGAGTGGAGGTGTAGCCAACCATGTTTCACACAAGTCTTTCGAGAGTTCAAAGTGGACTCTCCAACCTTGTGGGCCTTCTGTGCTGCATGGAGATACGATGTCGCCATTTGCCAGTTGAACGGGTTTGTTCTTGATGGGACCCAGAATTCCGTCTGGCAGCGCATGGCATACAGACCACGTTTTGCCGCAATCTTCAGATGTTTTATACATTCCCTTCCATGTTTCGGGGCTGGGGCCGACTTTGAAAAAGAGAAACAGAGGTCCGTTTTTGGGTTGGAACAGAACAGGGTTCCAAGTGGGCTCGCGGCGTTGTGTGCCCTCAGTGCCGGAAGCTGTCATTTGAGGAGGAGTCCATCCGTTCGTTTCAAGGTGCGACACCCAAATGCAAACATCCCGCTCCCCCTCTTTTAATCCGCCAAACCAGGCTGCAAGCAGCCCGTTTGTGGTTTCAACCAGGGTGGAGGCGTGGCATTCCGGGAATGGGGAGGATTGGAAAATAAACTCTGATTTCAACAGGCCGGGTTGAGCGGCAGTCAAACCGGTTGCGAACATTGAAAGACTTGTGATGAGAAAGAAACGCAAGAAGTTCATGCTTCGTTATCGGCGGTCACGGCATCGTGCAATTCTGTTAGTAAGTTTGGCAGGGCGGATTCGACACGGTTCCAATTGGGAATGAGTGAGGAGGTGAGTGGATTTTCCTGAAAGGCTTCGGTTGCGGCCCGGATGCTTTTGACAAAGGTGGCCACGGTATTTTCTTCTTCGTGACGCGCGTATTTGAGACCGTTGATCGCAGAGTCCGCTCCGTAGAAATGGAGAGTGTCTTCGGCTTGGCGCATGTAGGCACTCAAGACAGTGTCAAAAAGTCCGGTATCCATTTTGATGCCTTCTGCAGCCATGCGACGGAAAAAGGAACGGGCAATGTCGCCAGCCATTTTGTTTAATCCCTTTTCTGCATCGCGCGGTGAAAGCTCCTGATGCTTATGATCGTAGTTGTCGCACAGTTCCGATTGGCAAATGGCGCGCGGGGCACAGTTCCGAAGCACTTCGGCCAAGAGACCGACTTCCAGCGCCCAATCGTAGGGGATGCGGCTTCTGCGCACGAGGTCCGTATCCATCGCAAACTCACCTGAAAGTGGATAACGAAAAGTATCCATGTAGTTCAGATAAGGATGAGGGCCCAAAATGCTTTTAAGAGCGCGAAGTAGTGGGGTGATGAGAAGACGCATGACGCGACCGTTGAGTTTGTCAGTGACTCGCGCGTAATACCCTTTGCAGAAATCAAAGCCAAGACTGGGGTGAACAACGGGGTAGCAAAGGCGTGCCAAAAGCTCCCGATTGTATGTGAGAATGTCACAATCGTGCAACGCCACCATGCGGGATTGTTCACTGGCCAGGACATAGCCAAAACAAATCCAGACGTTGCGTCCCTTGCCGGGAAGCCCCGCACTTAATTCCGCATCGTCCAATTTTTTCAAAAGACGTTGCATGCGTGGTCCGTCATTCCAAAGTAAAATGGGTTTTTGTGGCAGTTGGGCAAAACAGCGTCTGGCCTTTTTCCAGCCGCGCAGATTTGCTCCATCCACGCCGACCACGATCTGTTTCAGGTAACGAACGTTTTTAAGCTCTCGGATGATGTGATTCAAAGCTCGCGTGCCGACTTCTCTCACATGGCATGGAAGCACAAGGGCAATGGGCGTTTCTTTGGAATACTCCATCATCTCTTCCTCGAGTTTGGAAACGCTTGGGCTTCCCAGACGATGCAGTGTGGCGATTGCTCCAGTTTGAAAAAAGTCAGACATATGAATAGCTCTGGTTGTTTTGGACGGGCGGCCCGATGATCCCGACTCTCCTTCCGGTGCCTAATTACCGGACCGTTTAGCGGGCTGTCTTTATACAGCATTTTCTTCTTTTGAAGAGGCAAGGTCAATGGTGAATCACAAAACTTTTTTAAAAAAGTTGACCAGTGATGAAACAGGAAAGAAAGTAAATCAATTGAGACTGATTATCGTCCATTATCATTTGCGTCCGGGCGGTGTTCGGCGAATCATTGAAATGGCTGTGCCGTTTCTTGTGCATCCAGGCGGATGTGATTCCGTGGTGCTTGCCATTGGCGAGGCTCCCGATCCCGCCTGGCTTTCCGCTTTTGAACACAAACTCGCTGGTGTAAAAGTGGAGCTCTTTGTTGACGCCGCGTTTGGTTATTGTTCGGAACACAAGATGCCCAGAGCCCGGCTGCAGGCGCGGTTGCGCAAGAGCGCATCGCTATTGTTTGCACAGGCGCACGATGCGGTGGTCTGGTTTCACAACCCGAGTGTTGGACGCAATCTTGCCTTGTCCAGCGTGCTGGCGGAGATGGCATCGGAGCGGAAAATTCCCCTGATTTACCATCACCATGACTGGTGGTTTGATAATCGCTGGGCGCGATGGAAGGAGATGCGCCGGACTGGCTTCTCAACCTTTGCCAAGGCACTCGATGGTGTGTTTCCCTCCGTGGACGGCCTTTGTCATGCGGTAATCAATACTGAAGATGCCGAGGCGTTGAAACGGTGCTTTCCCGATTCCGTGTTTTGGATGCCCAATCTGGCATTGCGCCCACCTGCCATTTCCCAAACAACGGCACACCATGTCCGCCGATGGCTTCAGGGGGAAATTGGCGTTGAAAATGCAAGGATCTGGCTGGTGCCATGCCGGGTGCTGAGACGCAAGAATCTGGCTGAGGCCTTATTATTGACACGTTGGCTGGCTCCAGACGCATGGCTTGTAACAACAGGGGGAACAAGCTCTGATGCGGAACGATTTTATGCCGATGCCTTGCGTGGCGCCGCAATTGAGCATCGGTGGCCCTTGAAAATGGGATGTCTGGACGGCACGGAAAAATTCTCTGTCCCGGAATTGCTCGCAGCCAGCGATACGGTGTTGTTGACATCAATTTTGGAGGGATTCGGCCTGCCTTATTTGGAAGCGGCAGCGGCTGGGCGTCCGATGATTGCGCGAACGTTGCCCAACATTGCTCCTGATCTTGCACAATTTGGTTTTCATTTTCCCCAGGCTTATCAGGACATTTTAATCAGGCCGGAATTGTTTGATTGGGATGGAGAAGTGAAACGACAACGTCGATTTTACCGGCAATGGCGTGGAGGACTGCCGAAGGCCTGTCAACCCCTTGCGGGCGAGCCCTTGGTGCTTGCTGCAAAAGCCCCCGATCCGGTTCCATTCAGTCGCCTGACCTTAACGGCTCAATTGGAGATTCTTGATCGTCCTCCAGAAGTCTCGCTGGCTGCCTGTGAGGATCTGAACCCATTCCTGGCAACTTGGCGTAAACGCATGGATGCTGGGAATCTGGGGGTGAGTCCCTGGCCGCGAAAGGTGGAAAAATTACTGGGTGGAAAAGCCTATGCTGGGCGTTTTATGGAAGCGGTGGAGGCGGCTCGTGCTCACAAGGCATCTCGGCCTGCAGACGGTGTGCGTGAACAGTTTGTTGAAGCCCGGCTTGATTCTGCGCATCAATACCCATTGCTTTGGAAGGAACAGACATGAGCGTGAAGGCTGTCTTGTTCGACGTGTATCGCACACTCTTTGAGGTGGGCCCGGCCCCTGCCGATTCTCAGGAACGCTGGAAAAGACTCTGGCGCGAGGAATTCAAAACGCTTCCACGGTTGAGCATGGTCGAATTCACCCAGGCATTCCAATTGGCCGTGGCCCGTGAGCACGAAAGTGCAAAAAAAATGGGGGTTTTGTGGCCTGAAGTTTACTGGCCGGAAATGGTGATGGAAATTTTGCCGGAATTGAAAACGCTCAGGGCATCAAGGCGCGAGGATGTCTTGTTTGATTTGCCACATTTTTACCAGACTGTGAGCTTGAAGGCTGAAGCGGTGAAAACGTTGATTTGGCTGCGCGATCGGAATGTTTTGATGGGGATTGTCTCCAACGCGCAAGACTACACGGTGCGGGAATTGAGCCTGGAATTTCAAAAGGCAAACCTGCCACGGGGGCTTTTCCTGCCAAGCCTCTGTTTTTGGTCTTTTGAAAACGGTTTTAGCAAGCCCGACCCTCATGTGTTCCGGCTCTTGACGTTTCGCCTGAAGGCAATGGGAATTGGCCCGTCTGAAACCATCATGGTGGGGGATCGATTGGACAACGACATAGCCCCCGCCCGTGCTCAAGGGTTATTGGGCTGGCACTTGTCGGATACGACCGGGGATTACCAGGGAAACTGGATTCAATTTCGAGCTTGGATGCAGACAACAGGGCTTGCGGCGAACCCATGAATTGAGTCTGGTGGGGCGCAGCTTATCGGTCTGTAACAGAAAGACTTTAGCCGATTAATTACAGTTTGTTTGCCTGCTCGGGGATTGCTTCTGGAAAGAGTCCTGCTAGGTTTCTAGCAATGAGCTCATGCATTATTTCAACGGGTACGCCCAAGCGTATCGGATTTGTATCTACTCGTTTTTGCGGCACGGACGGCGTGACGCTGGAAGCGCGCAAGTGGGCGCATATTTTTGAGGGCATGGGCTCGTCGACTTTTTGGATGGCTGGGCTGTTGGACACGCCGCCGGAAAAAAGTTATCTGGCGCCGCTGGCCTATTTCAATTCCCCCGAAGTTGTGGACGTGCAGAAACACCTCTTTGGAACCCGGGTGCGCACGCGGGAAATCACCAACCACATTCAAAACATCAAGGATCGGCTCAAGGATGATTTGTATCATTTTATTGACAAGTTCCGCATTGAAGTCCTCATTCCACAGAACATCTTGGCGATTCCAATGCATGTGCCTCTGGGATTGGCCATGACGGAAGTCATCGCCGAGACCGGCCTGCCAGTGATTGCGCACCATCATGATTTTGTATGGGAACGCGAACGTTTTGTGGTCAGCGCCATAAACGATTATCTCCGTTCCTCATTTCCATGCGCACTGCCCCAGGTCGAACACGTTGTCATCAATTCCATGGGGCAGAAAGAGCTGGCCCGCCGCTGTGGATTGCCCTCCACCATCATCCCCAACATTCTGGATTTTGAAACACCCCCTCCGGGGATTGATGATTACAACAAGGATTTTCGTAAAGAGATCGGTTTGAATGAGGACGACTGGCTGATTTTGCAACCCACGCGGGTGGTGGCCAGAAAGGGGATTGAACACGCCATTGAACTGGTTCGGCGCATGGCTGATCCCCGTGCAAAGCTTGTCATTTCCCATCCCGCAGGGGACGAGGGAAGCGCTTACATGCAGATGCTTCGCGACCGGATTGAGGATGCCAGAATAGATGTCCGATTCATCTCAGACCGGGTGGGGGAGGAACGTGGCGTTAATGCGCGGGGAGAAAAGATTTACACTTTGTTTGACATCTATCCCCACGCCGATGTCGTGACCTATCCAAGCCTTTACGAAGGCTTTGGCAATGCCTTTCTTGAGGCGGTGTATTTTGGAAAGCCAATTGTGGTCAATACCTATGCCGTGTTTGCGCGCGACATCAATCCACTCGGCTTCAAGACAATTGAAATGAGTCAGTTGGTGACGCGTGACGTTGTGGACCAGACAAGGGAAGTTCTTACCAATGCTTCATTGCGCGCTGAATGGGCGAAGATAAATTACGCGCTGGGAGTGAAATACTTCTCGTATGCGGTTGCACGACGCAAACTCGCCGCCCGCCTTGCGAATATCTTTGGTGAAGGAGTGTAGGCGAACCTATTCCCCACCGTTTTGCCACCTCGTAAATTTCTTTTGGCAATCGCTCTGATACAAAAGAAAAGGCGACCTGCTTTGGTTGAAGCAAGCCGCCTTGAATCGAATGATTGCCAGATCCTATTTTAAGGTCGAGCGGAATTCATAACTTCCAGAACCGGCATTCAGTATGACTGCGCCATGTTCCGTTTTAGCGACTTGGATTCCCTCAGCTTGAGCGATGGGCTTGCCTTGTTCCGTGAGGGATTGAGGATCACTTGTCGGCACGCTAATCTGGGCTGTGGTATTCGCCGGAATGGTTACGGACAGGAAGAGGTTTGTGCCATCTCGTCTCCAATTGCTCACGATATTGCCGTAAATGGAGCGGAACGAAGTTTTGGCATAGGTAAATCCTCCTCCGATGGCTGGATGAATGGCGATGGTTTTATATCCAGGACTGGTCGCCTCAATTCCACCAATCCCCTTGTAAAGAAATTCACCCACTGCACCAAACGCGTAGTGGTTGAAAGAGTTCATGCTGATGTCCCCAAACCCGGTTTCTGGCGTCCAGCCGTTCCAGCGTTCCCACATGGTGGTCGCTCCGTTCTTGACGGGGAACAGCCATGAGGGATAGGTGTCTTGGAGGAGAAGTCGATAGGCAACATCATTCTGGCCTGCCATTTCCAGTGCGGGAAGGAGGCGTGGCGTGCCGATGAAGCCGGTGGCCAGATGCCAATCAAAACGCTTGATTTCATCGATGAATTTGACCGTTGCCTTTTCACGCATTTCCTTTGGAAGCAAATCCATGCTGAAGGCCAGGGCATAGCCAGTCTGGCTGCAATCCTTGAGTGAGCCGTCCTCTTGAAGGAAGGCCTTGTCAAAGGCGACCTTGATGTCATCGCGCTGACGGGCATAACGATTCGCGTCGTCATTTCTGCCAATGGCTCGTGCCATTTCTGACATGATGTTGCAAAGATGCGCATGATATGCCGTGTCGATGGCTGGGCCCGAGGCGCCGCCACCTGCATTGAGCCAATCACCAAAACCGCCGACATTTGAAATGCCATCCTTGGTCTTCGTGTCGAGCCACTTCATATAGCGATCCATTGCCTCGTAATGATTCGCAATGAGGCGCTTGTCCCCATAAACCTTGTAGATGTTATAGGCACAAAGGAGTGCCGCATCGCCCCAGGCAGTGGCACCACCACCTCCCATGATGTCTGGAACGACGTGTGGGAATGTGCCATCGGCGTTTTGATTGTCACGGCAGGTTGTCAACCAGCGTGTAAAGAATGTGGCAACATCGAAGTTATAGGCTGCAGTCGGGGCAAAAAACTGGGTATCTCCCGTCCACCCCATGCGTTCGTCGCGTTGTGGACAATCCGTGGGCACTTCCAGGTAGTTGCCTTTCTGTCCCCAGATGATGTTGTGGTAAAGCTGGTTGACAAGCGCATTGGAACATTCGAACTCGCCGGTTCGCCGCATTGTGGAATGAACAACAACACCGGAAACAGTGTCGAGCGTTGGTGTTTCAGTCAGGCCGCGCACTTCCACATAACGAAAACCGTGGAATGTAAAGTAGGGTTCAAAGACCTCCTCGCTTTTTCCGCTGAGAATGTAGAAGTCGGCAGCAGGACAGCTTCTGAGGCTGGCCGTGTAAAGGGTTCCATCTGGATTGAGCATTTCTCCGTGGCGGACCGTGATGCGTTGTCCAGCCTGTCCATGGACTTTTAAACGGACCCATCCGACCATGTTCTGGCCGAGGTCGAACGTCCAGCAACCCTTTCTGGGCTCAGTCAATTGAACGGAGCGCAGGAGGTCTTGCGGGCGGGATGGTTCAGAGACGGTGGCTTCCACCTTTGTGCTATTGGTGCTCTCGACAACGGGTTGCCAGGCATGGGCATCAAAACCTTTGGAATCCCAGCCATTCATGACAAGGCGGGCGTCATATTCGCAGCCCATGAGAAGGTCTGCATGGAGGATGGGGCCGTAGGAGGCTTTCCAGGTGTTGTCGCTGCAGACAACGGTTGTGGAGCCATCGGCTTGTTCAATGACTAACTGGGCGAGAAAGCGTGGCTGCCCACCATAATAGTTACGTTTTGCCAGATGCGCCAGCGTGCTGGCATACCAGCCATCACCAAGGATTGCACCAATGATATTGGTGCCGCGGTCAACGTAGGTGGTCACATCGTAGGTTTGATAATGAACGCGCTTGCGGAATTCGGTCCAGCCAGGAGTGAGGACGTCATTTCCCACTTTTTTGCCGTTGATTCGCAGTTCATACGTTCCCAGCGCAGTCACATACACCGTGGCGCGTTTGATGAATTGGGAAACTTGAAATTCTTTTCGCAAATAGGGAGCGGGAACGCGCGCCAGATCAGAGACAGGTTGAGGGCCGTTCCAAGGGGTTTTATCGCTTACTTCGGCATTGACCCACGTGGAATCGTTGAACGCGGTTTGTTCCCATCCGTCCACTTTTGTGGCAGAGGCTTTCCACGTGTTATCAATGGCAACAATCATGTCTTCTCCGGTTTTAAACTGCACCACACATTTTCCAATGACAGCGGGATGATGCGCGTCCGTGTGAGTGGCTGTGACCGCAAGGACATTCGTTCCAGCATGAAGAGCTTTTGTGCAATCAAGCCGTGCTGTGCGATCCCAATGAACTGCTCCGCCAACGGGCGTGCCATTCACGAGCGCGGAGCTTTCATTGAAGGCGTAAAGAACGAGAACCGCACGTTTGATTTCACGGTCTGCCGGGAGAATGATGGCTTTTCTGAGAAATACAGACCAAACGTTTGTGGGAATGGCACTTTCAGGGATGGCAGTCCATTTGAGTCCGGCAATGGAGAGGAGGGCGTTGTCTTTTAATGCTTCGGGAGATTCCTTTGTGGCGGCATCATAGCCGATCCACTTGGCCTGCCAATCTTCAGGTTTGAGCAGTCCCATTGTCCAAACCGCGGGCGCACTCCATTCCGAAGGATCAGCACCCCCAGTCCAGACGCGCACTTTCCAGTGGCATTGAGCGCGGGAATTGAGCGTTTTGCCTCCATATTCGATTTGAATGCTCTCAGCAGAATCGACCTTGCCGCTGTCCCAAAGATCCCCCTGGTTTTTGGTCAGGCGTTCCGGGGTGGATGAGGCAATGACCTGCCAGGCCGTCTGTTTGACGTTGCGTTGCGGGGCAGTGATGACCCAGCTCAGACGAGGTTTTGCCGCATCAATGCCTAGGGGGTTCTCGCGGTATTCACAGCGAAGATCCTCCACTGCTGTTGCATGGACTGCCGTTGCTGATACGACGGCAGCCAATGTCAGCGAGAAAAGGGACAACATGACTTTCATAACTCCAGAGCATTCTACAAAATAGTCTCCATGAAAAGAACGGAAATTTAACGGCCTCATACTATTGAATGAATCTTTTTTCTGGATTGTCGGGTGGGTTTCGTCCAAATGTAATACCATCGTGAGCACATTTTGGGATAAAAAAGCAGAAACCATGGACCGTTCCGAATTGGAGCGCCTCCAGATTAAACGTCTACAGGCCACTTTACGGCGTTGCGCCAACTGCGTGCCTTTCTACCAAGGCAAATTTGCCGAAGCAAAGATTCGTCCCAGCGACATCAAAACACTGGCCGATGTTCGCAAATTGCCGTTCACCTGCAATGCAGACCTCCGAGCCACATATCCAAAGGGGTTGGTGACAATGAAAGAGGGGGAGTTGCTTCGGTTGCATACCTCCAGTGGCACGACGGGCAAGCCCAAGGCTCTGTTTTTCTCCCGCAAGGACATTGACAATGCCGCCAATGTTGTGGCGCGGTGTTTTGTCATGACGGGTGCCACGCCACAGGACATTTTTCAGAACATGATGACGTACGGTTTGTTTACCGGAGCGTTCATGGTTCACTATGGTGCTGAGAAATTAGGGTGCATGGTGATCCCTGCTGGTCCTGGAAATACGGAACGGCAATTGATGCTCATGCAGGATTTTAGAAGCACAATTTTACACATTACCCCCAGTTATGCGCTCTACTTTGCCACATTCCTCGAAAGCAAAGGGATCGATCCCCGTAAAGATCTGGCCATTAAATCAGCCTACGTTGGAGCGGAACCTTACACTGAACTGACCCGCAAGAAAATCGAGGAAGGTCTGGGAATCAATGTTTATAATTGCTATGGCCTTTCCGAAATGAATGGGCCGGGGGTTGGTTTCGAATGTCAGGAAAAGCACGGACTCCATATTTGGGAGGACAATTACATTCTGGAAATCGTTGATCCCAAGACGGGTGAACCCTTGCCGGATGGTGAACGTGGGGAATTGGTGCTGACCACCTTGTGTCGCGAGGCAATGCCCATCATTCGTTATCGCACGCATGATATCACGTCCATCATTAACGAGCCCTGCCCATGTGGACGCACCCACCGTCGCATCAACCGTGTCACCGGACGCAGCGACGATATGCTCATTGTTCGTGGTGTGAACATTTTCCCGCAGCAAATTGAGCAGGTGCTCATGAGCATTCCGCAGGTGGGAAGAAATTACTTGATCCAGCTAGATGGCTTGGATGAAATGACCATCAAGGTTGAGTTGGCGGAAGCGGGCTTTGATGGACAAGTGGATCATCTGGTCAGACTTCAAAACGACATCGTGGGTCGGCTTCGCGGGGAGATCCTTACAAAACCCAAGGTGGAACTCGTGCCCCCAGGCACCTTGCCCGTGAGCGAAGGAAAGACAAAACGCGTGATCGATAATCGTAAACTGTGAGGAGGTTAAAATCATGAACACAGTCAAATTAATTGCAGTTTTTTCCCAGAATAAGCCGGGAGAAGTTACTCGTGTCACCAAGGTCATTGCCGATGCCGGAGCAAGCATCCGGTGGGTGACGATTGTTGGAAACGGGGCGTTTGGTGTCATGAAATTCCTCGTGGACCGATGCGAACCAGCGATGACAGCGCTCAAGCAAAAAGGGGCTGCGGTCAATTATATTGAAGCGCTTGCCATCGAAGTGAACGACAAATGCGGTGCCCTGCTTGCCGTTTCAGAGTGCCTGGCCAAGCATGACATCAATCTGGAAAACACGTCTGGTTTTGTTGCCAATGACCGCGCCATTCTCGTGTTGGAAGTGCGGAACCCGTCTGAGGCAAGCAAATTCCTTCAAAAGGAAGGACATCGCGTTCTTTCTCAGGAGGAGATACTGCACCTATAAAACGATGACCGAATCCTCATCAGACCGCCTGTGGAAGGAATACATCCAGGCTTTTAAGGACTATGACGATCTGACGTTGGCTCGCTGGCTGGCACAGACTCTTGGGCAGTTGCAGGGACGTGTCTGGCGGTTTTCGCATCCTCTGATTGGTGCCTATCGTCTCGCCGCAGAGGTTGCCGAGAGCCGTCAAATCTGGTTTAAACGCCTGGCAACAACTCCGGCTGCCTTCATGGAATCCCCCTGTTGTCGCGCTCCTTTGTTGCCACTGTTTACGCGTGATGTTTTGGATATGGGGCTTGTTTGTTTGCATTGCTCCGAAACTGCGGTGCCCTTCGAGGAGATTCCCTCGGAACTTCAGGACGTTATCAGGTCCTGGGGGACTGAATACACGCGCTCTCACGCAGTCGCCCACTGGGACGACATTCAGCGAAGTAAAAGCCCGGATTATAACGTTGCCTTCGAAGATGCGGCCCGGGATGTCACAAACCTTCTCAGATTTGCACATGCTCAGATGCTTCCACGCTTTCTGGATTACTACCCTGCCATCGTGTGGGAAGATCAGGATGAATGTTTGGAAGTCCGTCCGGATGATCTGGCCTGATGCGGTGTTTGGGAACCAGGGAGGGGGAGGCTGGCATTGCCACGCAGTTTTTGAACGGCTCCATACGGCTTATTTTCCAAAAGGAAATATTGTAACCTTTTCAACTTTCGCGTCTCCGTAGAATTTGTATGAAAGTGGAAAATGCGATTCGAATTCTTGCCGGAACAATGGTTCTGATCAGTGTCTCACTTGCCTTTTGGGTGAGTCAGTGGTGGTTGTTGCTTGGGGCGTTTGTTGGGGTGAATCTGATCCAGTCTGCTTTTACTGGTTTTTGCCCCGCAGAAACCATTTTTAAACGGCTGGGAATTGGCAGTGGTTCGTGCTCCTGCCATTGTGAAGAGGGAAAGGAAAAGGCGCGTGTTTGACGCAATGACAAAATTTCTGTCTCGTTGGTCGTGCGCGACTTCGATGATTTGATTTTACAGTTTTTCGCCCGCCGTTGGAGGCTGACTGTCAAGACAATGGCGCACACATTGCGCAAGCCGACTCGGTGGGTATGGCTTCTGAAGGAAGAAGCATCCTTCGAGATGAGCGGTTTCCTCGGATGAGTTTTCCTCTTGGTAACCACTGCTGAGAATGACTTTGAGAGACGGTTTTTCTTCCCGCAATTTTTGGGCAAGTTCCGTGCCCATCAAACCTCCGGGCATCAGCATGTCTGTCAATAGAAGATCGATTGATTCCCTGTTCTTTTTCCAGATTTCAACCGCATGTGGGCCGTTGGCTGCCTCCAGCACGCGGTAGCCTTTACGTTGGAGCAGATGGAGGGCAAGAGCACGAACGGCGGGTTCGTCCTCGACGAGGAGAATGGTTTCCGTGCCAGTGGGGGATTCATTGCCACTTGTTTTTCGAACGGTTGAAAGGGGATGTTCCTGGCGTGGCAGGTAAATGTGGAATGTGGTTCCCATGCCAACCTGACTTTGAACGTCGATCCATCCGCTGTTTTGTTCCACAATTCCCAGAACCGTGGCGAGCCCCAATCCGGTTCCCTTGCCAATTTCTTTTGTTGTGAAAAACGGTTCGAAAATTCGAGGGAGATTTTCCGGTGCAATCCCTGTTCCAGTATCGGAGACGGAGAGTCGGATGTAGTGTCCCGGTCGGGCAAGGTTGCATGGGGGCAGGGTGGTGGCGTCAAAATCTGCAGAAGTGGTTTCAATCACCAAACGTCCGCCCTTGGGCATCGCGTCGCGGGAGTTGACGGCGAGGTTCATCAGAACCTGCTCCATCATGCCTGCATCAGCACGGACCATGGCTTTTTGCGGCATGTAACGCGCTTCCAGAGAAACATGATCACCAATGATGCGTTGGAGCATTTTCATCATGTTGGAAACAATGTCATTCAGATCGATGTCTGCGAGCTGGATGGTTCCGCGGCGGCTGAACGTGAGAAGTTGACGCGTGAGGCTGGCCGCGCGTTCGGTGGCTTGTTGAATCTCCTTTGCAGATTCGATGATGGTTATTGAATTGGCATCTTCCGTTTGCATCAGTGCCGCATGGGATTGAATGACGGTCAGAATGTTGTTGAAATCGTGTGCAACGCCGCCTGCCAACTGCCCAAAGGCCTCCATTTTTTGCGCGTGGCGCAATTGGTTTTCCAATCTCTGCCGTTCTGTGATGTCTCGGAACACAACCACGAGGCCGCGCGACATTCCGGCCTTGTCGCGAATGGGGGAAACGCCTGCCGAAATCGTGCGTTGCTTGCCATTGCGGTCAGTAATGACCAATGGTGGGGTGGAGTCAAAGGTTTTTCCGGAACGCAATACTTCATTCAAGTCAGGAATGGGGCCAGCCTCATTGGATTGAAGCTTGACCTTGAACACGTCCGCCACGGGTAATCCGGAGGCGAGGTGTTGAGGCCAGCCAGTCAAGCGCTCAGCAGCCAGATTCATTAAAGTAATGCGGCCTTCCGCCTCAGTGGTGATCACACCATCCACAATGGACCGCAGGGTTACTGCCAGCATGTCCTTTTCTTCCTGCAGGGCGGTTCCTGCGGCTCCAACACGGGTCATTAATTTTTCCGAATGCAGAAACCCCCGCATTTCCACAATAAAGAGAAATAGACTGACCAAAACACCTCCTGCAAGGCAAAGAACAGGGAGCTTGTCTTCGAGAGATTGATTGAGTGGATCACGGCTGCAGATTAGATAATACCAAGGGCGTCCGAGGGCGTTTTGAGTTTGAAGAGAGGAGTATTTTGGCGGGAAACTGCTTGAAGTCGAGGCGTTGTTATCAAGGGTTTTGTTGAAGTTGAAGAGCAAATCTTCCTTTCGCATTTTTGGGGAATCATACACTGAAAAACTCATGATGCGCGGAGTGGCGGCTCTCAACATATTCCCCCAAAGTGGATCGGATGGAAATGTTCCAAAAACAAAGCCAACGCATTGCTGGCGGCGTTCTGTAACAGTTGGCGGAGGCCTTGGAGTTGTGTAAAGTGGATAGAATATGATGAATCCATCCAAAGGTTCAACTCCAGCCGCAGTGCGGAGCGGAACCTTGAGCGTTGCCGCAGGGGCTCCAGAGTCCAGAGCCAGATTCATCGCCTGCTGAATGCGCGATGAGTTGAAAGCCTCCCAGCCCGCACCTTCCAGACGACCATGACTTGAATCGGCCCAGAAAAGAATGGGAAGCCTATCTTTCTTTACCTTGACAGCGGAGGAGAAAAAGCGGTTGAAACCTTTTTGAAGATAGATGCTTTGAAGTGCTTCGGGAGTATTTCCCAACAAGGGAACGCAGACCCCGACGTTTCCGATGGCTCCGGGATTATTGAAGAAACCAATCGATTGCAAATAGGCCTGAGCCTGGTCTGCATCCAGACTTTTGCGTGTGTCAAAAAGAGCCTTTACGCCAGACAAGACTTTCAAATCATGGAAAAAATAAAGGTCAAGAATGCGAAAGGTATCTTCGGTCGCCAGATGGAACATCGCCTTTTGATGACCTGCCACAGTGCGATGAAGCCATATGGACATGGCTAGCGAAGCACTTAATCCAATCACAAGAACCCAATAAGCCGTATGAAACCTGCGAATGTGTTCTGCAATTCTATGGATGATCAAGTTTTTGCTCATCGACGAGTACAATAAGTACAAAAAGCAGTATAAGGTTTTCGTGTGTTTTCCAAGACGCCAAAGACTCTACTTTTTAATCTAAAAAAGAGAAGTCTAAATGTGGGACAAAAACCTACAAAATAAGAGACGTTCGTTTATTGACCTTGACCAGGGCCTTGAATAGACTGCCGCCATGTTTGACTTTTCATTTTCACGTTTGATCAGCCACTCTCTGATGGCTGCAATCGCATTCACGGTTACAACCACTGCTCTTCCGCTTTTGGCGGAAGATGCCGCCCCAAACACGCTGACGGATGCCGAAAAAGCGGCTGGTTGGAAGCTGTTGTTCAATGGGAAAGATTTCAGTGGCTGGCACAATTTTAGAAAAGAAAGTGTGCGTCCTGGCTGGCAAGTGAAGGATGGATCGTTGGTTTGCGCGGATCCTCATAATGCCGGTGACATCGTGAGTCCGGAAAAATATGAGTGGTTTGAACTCCAGCTCGATTACAACATTTCCAAGGCTGGCAACAGCGGCATCATGTATCACGTCACTGATGAAGGCGGTGCTGTGTGGGCCAGTGGACCTGAATTCCAACTGGAGGACAACAAGGAAGCGTCCGACCCGGTTCGTTGCGGCTGGCTCTATGCCCTTTATCAGCCACCCGTTGACCCTGCCACTGGAAAAACTCTGGATGCCACAAAGCCCGTTGGTCAATGGAATCATGTCCGCCTGGTGATTGGCCCGGACAAGTGCATTCATGAAATCAATGGTGTGAAATATTTCGAATACGTTCTGGGAAGTCAGGACTTCAAGAATCGCGTTGCCAAGTCCAAGTTTGCTTCCATGCCGCTTTTTGCCAAGTCCAACACGGGCCGCATTGCTCTTCAGGGCGACCATGGAATGGTTTCCTTCCGCAACATCAAGATTCGCGAGATAAAGTAACCGTTGATTTTAACCTGTTAAATCGGTCGATTTGCAACCCTTTCGGTGACGAACTGAAAGGGTTTTTTGTTGCAAGAGGCCAGCGTCTGCAGAGACGTGATCAAGCCATTAAATTATGGTGGAGATTTGTGCCTTTATAAAATCAGAGACAAATGAGTTGACGGGGGATCCTTTTAATTCTGCTGCCGTTCCCACTTGCTCGACACGTCCCTCTCTCATGATGGCAATACGGTCTGCCAGGGCAAAGGCTTCCGCACAATCGTGTGTCACGTAGAGAATGGGGGTGGAAAGGCTTTTATGGAGACGCGCGATTTCGTTCCGCAGCATCGCGCGCATCGGCCCGTCCAAACTGGAGAGTGGCTCATCAAAAAGGAAGAGTTTTGGCCGTCGGACAAGGGCGCGCCCCAGGGCCACGCGCTGACACTCACCACCGGAAAGAGTCTGTGGCCTCCGATCCAGCAGGGATTTTAACCCTAAAAAATTCGCGGCTTCCTCAACGCGATTGTCGATTTCATTCTTGGAAAACTTTCGCAGTCTAAGGCCGAACCCCATGTTTTCACGGGCGGTCAAATGAGGAAAGAGAGCATGGGCTTGAAAAACCATGGCGACATCCCGATCTTTTGGTGGCACAGCATTCAATGGAATATCGTTTAACAGAATGGTTCCGCTGTCAGGTGTTTCCAATCCTGCAACCAGTCGAAGTGTGGTGGTTTTTCCACATCCAGAAGGCCCGAGAATGGCAAGAAACTCGTTGTCCCCTCCTCTCAAACTCAATTGGTCGACAGCACAAACAGCCGGGCCATTGGGCTGGGCAAAACGTTTGGTGACACTGTTGAAAACCACTTGCGCCATGAAAAGGATTTTCAGGCCGGGTCATGTAAAAGTCCAGAGCGGTTTTGGAACGAGATAAAAAGTGTGCGTGTGGAGCTGGTTGGCAAATTCCTTGCACCCATGCGGAGGCTTCATTACTCTTTTGCAAGTTAATCAGAACCATTTGATCTATAGAGAAAAGTGAATTTTTTGAAGAACAAGAATTGACTTCCCCAGTGAGATGGACGCCTGTTCGTTGCCATGACATCAGATCCACAAGATACAACGACCGCCGAAAAAAACGGTCAGAGGCCAGATGGTATTCGGGGCTTTTGGAAACGGATTGTTGAGTGGATGAAGACGCATCCGGGCAAGACGGGCACTCTTGCGGGGTTTTACCAGCAGGGATGCACAGGACTGGCGGCGTTAGTTTCCTATCGGTTGATTCGCGAATGTCTGGATGATCATCAAGCGGGAATCTGGTTTGTGTTTCAGGCGTTCCTTGTGTCAATCATGCTGACGGATTTTGGCGTCAGTTTTGTCATTACACGCCAGATTGCATTTTCACTGTTTTTTCGCAAGCAAGGCAGCCTGGCCAATACGGATTTTATTGAAACGCGTCCCGGTTGGGATGGGGTGGCGGATGTTGTGCGGCTAAGCCGGACGATTGTCTGGTGGACAAGCATGATTGTTTTGGTTTTGGCGGGAGTTGTGTATTTGGGAGCGCTGTATTTCTCTAAAATGGGCGCTTATTTCAATCAAAACACAGCCATTGCCTGGGGGTTTCTGGGAATTGCGCTGTTTTCTGCCGTTCAGGCAAAGACGGACCAATCACTTATAGAAGGGCTTGGTCGTGTTGATTTGACACGATTTATTGTGGGCACATGCCAGGGATTAATGGGGGCTGGGTTTGTCTTGATTCTGTGTTTGGGCGCACAACTGCCCGAAATGGCAATGATGATGGCATCATTCACTTGCCTTCAGTTTTGTGCATTGCGAATGTGTGCGCGTTTTTTGGCTAAAGGACGTTTGAGCAATTCGCAACGGTTGCCGAAAGACGTGGTGTTCCGCTTTTTAAAAATCGCCTGGCCGGTTGGATTGATGAATCTGAGTTCCTATCTGGTCAGTTGCATTCAAGTTCCCCTGCTTGGATGGATTAAGGGGCCCGAGGTGGTTCCCGCATTTTATCTTGCCCAGAAAATCGGTCAGACAATGAATCAAGTGGTTTCACAAATTGTTTCGGCGCAGTTGCCCCTTTTTACTCATGATCTGGCAGCGGGGGGCTTGATGGCGTCATTTCGTAGAATGAAGAGGATCATCCTGTTTGGAACCGTGACGGCACTTGTGATCAATCTGTGTTATTTATGGGGCAGTCCGATTTTGGCGCGTTTTCTTGCTCCGGCGAAAGGCTATGTTGACTTGTTGACGCTTGGACTGATGGGATGCGATTATTTCATCATGGCATCTGCGGTGGTTGTGGGGCAATTTGTTCTAGCTTCGGGACGTAATCCATTCCTCATTTCCACGCTGCTCAATGGTGTCCTGAATATTGTTTTTCTGGCGGTTTTGTATCCTTTGTATGGTCTTGTCGGAATCCCGTTGGCAAGCTTATCATCGGGATTGTTAACCAACTATTGGTACAACCTTTTCAAGGGATACCAACTGATGAAGGATTTGAAGACAACCCGATGAGTGACAAAAACGCATATTATCAGCACCAAACTCGTGCACGGGGTCTGCTTTGTGAGGCCGATGTTAAGCGCCTGGTTGACCTGATGACTCCGGTTTACGAGCAGACAATTCTCAACTGGCTGCCTTCTCAGAAGAATGCAGCAATTTACGAGGCCGCGTGTGGCCCCGGGATCATGTTGCGTTTTCTCAAGATGCATGGTTATACCCAGATTGCCGGAAGCGATTTGTCGGAGGGACAGATTGAGTTTGCGCGCATGACGGGTGCTGCCGTGAAACTGGCGGATTCTGTGGTTGAACTGAAGGGGCAGCCTGCGGATCAGTGGGATTGCGTCATAGCCATTGATTTCATGGAGCATCTGGATAAGCCAGTGTTGATGGAGTTTTATGGGGAGTGTTTTCGAACGTTGAAACCGGGTGGGGTTTTGATCCTGCGTGGTCCGAACGGAGACAGTCCGTTGGTGGGGCGCAATTTGTATAATGACATCACACATGTCTGGGCCTACACGAGCGTTGCAACTCGCGCATTGCTGGGGGTGGCCGGCTTTGGAAGAATTGAATTTGCGGATGAGAGCATTGCGTCAATTCAAAAGGCACGCTGGCTTAAGGTGCCTCTGGCGAGACTTTCTCAGGTTCTTTTGAGAGGGGTGGTGCGAGCAGCAACACGCGAAAACATTGAATACTGGGGGCCTTCTCTATTCATCGCCGCCAGGAAACCCGCATGAGCGAGATGCCATCCTATGTCATGTTGACAGATTCTCCTCCACTTGAAAATGGAGGATATGGATTGAATGTGGTGACGTGGAATTGGTGCGTGGCCATGGGAAAGAATCTGAAACTGATCGTGACCCGTCTTCCTGATCCGACGGTCAGACCAACGGATTTTACGCAGAGTTTGCAGACAAAAGTCGTGTTCTATTCCGATCTGCGAAGAATTGTCTGCGGTCGAAGGGTGGCATCTTTTAAATCCATTGCGGTATTGATTCGATTTATATTTTCATTGGGGCGGATTAAAGGGGAGATTTTGAGTAGTGGGGCAACGCGTTTGTTTTCCTTTATTGGTGGGGATGGCTGGTTTTTACTGATGACTGCGCTCGTTGCGTGGAAGACGAAACTTCCGCTGGATGTCTATTTGGTGGATGATTTGGAGGAATCTGCCCGAAACGAGAAGCACCCCATTTTTGCGCGATTCGTCCGCTGGTTTGAGCCCAGGGTTTTGAGGCGTGCTGACCGGGTTTTTCTGATCAGCAAGGGATATGTGGATCACGTTCGTAAAAAATACAGTGTGCAAAGCCAGTGGTTGCCAATTCCATTTGGAGCGGAAAAAGTCCAATATCATTCCTCGGACACGGCCAATGAAAGAGTGCGTCAACTGGCTTATCTGGGGTCGGTGAATCACTTGTATGAAAGCGCGTTGAGGGAACTGTTGGAGGCGATGAAACAATGGAATTCTGAATCCAGGGCGTTTAAACTGGAGCTGGTCATCATGAGCCACACGGATTCGGAATACGTGAAGCATGCGCTGGAGGGACTTGGTGCATGGACGTTGCTTTCGAATCGCAGCGATGCAGAGTGCATGGAGCGGTTGAGCCGGTCGTGGGCGATTTTCTTGCCATACAGTTTTGAAGAAGATCAGCGAGTGATGGTGAGTACATCGTTTCCGAGCCGTCTGGCGCGGTGCATGGTGGCGGGAAGACCTCTTTTTGTGTATGGTCCTGGCTATGCCTCGTTGCCGCGGTATTTTGCGGAGAATGATTTGCTGGTGTGCGTTCAGTCGTGCGGGCAACTAATCCGGGGGCTTGAGCAAATCGATGCAGCAGATTGCCCTCAGACAATAGAGCGGTATGAAAATATTTTGAAAAAAAACCATTCGGCTTCGGCCATTTGTGGTTGTTTGGAAATGAAGGAAAAAGAATAACGTCGGGATTGTATGCGAATTTGTATTGTACCTGAATATCCGATGAGCCTGATGGAAGGGGGACTGCAAGAGCAGGCCATGGAGTCCTACCGGGCTTTGGTGGCAAAGGGCGCGGATGTGGAATTGTTCAATTGGTGTGAACGCAAGCCTTTGGCGGATATTTATCATTTCATGGGCTTTCCTCCATATCTCTCAAAGCTTATGGAGCTGGTCTATCTTGCAGGGCGTCCATACGTGATTACGATGCTGTTTGGTGCGCGCAAGAGAGTCATGCTGGCGGCAATTCGTCAACGGTTGAAGTCCCAAGTGTTGCGACAACGCAGCCGTTATGATGCCGTGATGCGGGCATCAGCCATTGTTACGAATTTGGAGAAAGACGCGGATGCGGCCAGTCTGGTTTATGGGGTGGATAGAAAACGGATTTCAGTCGTTCTCAATGGTGTTACTGACAATTTTTTCAATGCCCGGCCCGATGTGTGGCAACAACAATTTGGAGATAAACCGTTTGTCTTGAGTGTGGGAGCAATTCAACCCCGCAAAAATCAATTGCTTCTGCTTCAAGCCTGTAACTCACTCCGTTTGCCTGTTGTGTTACTTGGGCCAATCCTTCCTGGTTGCCAGGATTATGGCAACAAAATCGCTGTTGAAGCGAACATCAACAAGCAGTTTGGCGGGCAATGGCTGACGACAGTGCGGAACGAAGACGCTCTGATGCCTTCAGCGTTTAGCGCGTGTCGGTTGTTTGCATTGATCAGCGATGCAGAAACCCAGCCTTTGAGTGTCATGCAGGCCATGGCTGCGCGAAAACCGATTTTACTGATGAAATCGAACTATGTAACGCACCCCCTGTTCTGCAAATTGCCCCTTATCACTTCACATGAGGTAGGCGCAGTGGCCGAAGCGATCAAGGTTCAATGGGAGAAAGGAACCCCTTCTGATTGCTCAAGGGATTTGACATGGGGATATGTTGCAGAACAATTGATGGAAATTTATAAACAAATAAAGCCTGTTTCCAACCGCTGACGAAACGAATATGCGATTTACCATTGTCACGCCTTCACTGAATTGCGGCGATTTCATTCTTGAGAACATTGATTCCATCCGCAAACAGGGGTTGCCTGCCGACCAGATTGAGCATTGGGTGATTGACGGCGGCTCTACTGATGGAACTCTGGACATTCTGAAGAAGCAACCAGACATCCAGTGGATTTCTGAAAAAGACAAGGGTCTTTCTGATGCTGTCAACAAGGGAATCCAGCGTGCGAAGGGAGATTGGGTTCTGTGGCTCAACGCAGATGATACGTTGGCTGATGGTGCGTTGAAACTGTTTCTTGAATATGCTGAGAAATATCCGCAAATCCGGGTTTTTTGTGGGGACGAAGCCATATTGCGTTATGACGGAACGGTGGAAATGATCAGCAAGGGATGGGATTATAATCTGAACGAACTTCTTGGAATGCGCACGGGAATGAATCAGGCATCAACTTTTGTGCATCGGGAGGCATATGCAAAGGCCGGTCTTCTGGACGTGTCCATCCGATACGCAATGGACTACGAGTGGCTGGTCAGGGCCATGCATCAATTCGAATGCATTTACATTCCGCATGTCCTGTCAAATTATCGTCGACGCAAAGGCTCCATCATGGATGCCAACATGGCAAAACACTTTGAGACGTTTTTGGCGGTTCGTCGCACTTACAAGCAGCCCGTGCTGAGCCTGGCGGAATTTCGCATCCGGTTTTATATCTACACCGACTGGCTGCGCCGTGTCACATGGTTTAGAAAGTGCGTTCGCAAGGTTAAAAAAGTATTCGGATGCGAGCCTCAACACCCGATGTCATAGCGGCTCATGCCAGCGATCAGCGTCATTGTTCCAACTCGCAACAGGAATCATCTGCTTCCCCGGTCCCTGGGCAGCCTCTTGTCTCAGACGTTTCAAGATATTGAAATTCTGGTTGTTGATGATAATCCGGTGGAGAAAAGAATTCGGAAGGATTCGGCCTTGGAGAGTCTGCTTGCAAACTCCAAAATCCGGGTGTTGGAACATGATTCACCAAAGAATGCTTCGGCAGCGCGAAATTTTGGTCTGGAGGCTGCAAAGGGGGAATGGATCGGCCTGTTGGATGATGATGATGCTTACGAACCGCAAAAACTCGAATTTCAGTGGCGCCGTGCAAGGGAGACAAAACTGCCTGTTGGGCTCTGCGGGGTTACCTATAATCTAAAGAACCGGCGGCGTTTGCGCGGGAATTCACAATGGCTGATTCCCCGCAAGGAGATGTTGCTGGCACCATGCTGTCCCGCCACGGTGTTTTTTCGTAATGAGGGCGGGGTTCGATATGATGAGACTTTGTTTGCCGGAGAGGATGCACACTTCTTGTTTCGATTGATTCATTATTTTGATGTCGGTGCTGTCTTCAACGTTCCAGAATCCTTGATGCAGGTGTACCCGCAGGTTGGACAACGGGTTAACGTGAATGCAGAAGCGCTTTTTCAGACCAATATGGCAATCTACAGGGATTTTGCTGGTTATTATGGTGACAAGACGGCAAGCGTATTTCTGGCTCATGCCCAGTTGCAGGATGCCAAATTCAGGGGGGGATATTTAACAACGGCGCGCCGTGCTATGGACGTTATTCGACGTGGCGGTTTCCGCGAATGGAGATTGGTGGCCAACACATTTCTTTATAAAATCCCTTTCACCCGTCCATTTGTGGTTTCCTGAAGTGAATCTTAGGAAGCAACAATAGGTTGGAAAACAGCATCCCGTGATGGTGGCGCAACATAAGGAGTGTGGAGTTCCTTTTGCTCAATTGCGTAAATACGGGCTGTAATGATGCCAAAGCAGAGGAGAAACCAAATCGTTGGGGCGTTGAGGTCCGTTCCCACAAAGATGGAGACAGAAAATGCTGATAGCAGTGCAAATATGAACGTGTGTATCTGGCTCATCTCCGGGTCAAAGGATTTAAACCACATGGCACGTCGGAAATTGAAGATGATCTGCCACAAAAGAGTGCCAATGAACAATAGGGCAGTCGGTATTCCAAAGGCATGGGCGCACGCAAGATACCCATTGTGGACACCACCAGATGCAAGATCCAACTCCACTGTCGCTTCATCATTTCTTTCACCGAAGACGAACGCGCTTGCCAAGCCGCCATAGCTATAACCAATTAGTGGCTTGTTTTGAATGTCATCCCAAGCGCGTTCCCAGCGGACTTCGCGCCAGCGCACACTGTCTGTTGCACCGCTGTGAAGAGCCAGATCTTCGCTGACCAGGGCGAGCACGCGATAGAGTCCGACCTCGCCTTTAACCATGGTTCCAATGTAACTGGCAACGACGACAAACAGTCCAATCATGAAAATTGATGCTGCTGTTTGGACAAATTTTCTTTGGGCCAATGGAACGCAAATCACAATGGTCAGCGCCATGGCCAATCCGATGCGATTGCCTCCAAGAACAACAGCTGCTGTTCCCAAAATCAGCAAAACGATTCGAGTAAGCCAGGACATACGGACCAGATTAGGCAATAGGCAGAGCAGGATCATCATCAAACCAAACGAGGGAAGAACCAGAAAGCGCAATAGCCCGTTATCAAACGTCGTAACCGTGACACCCAAAAGAACGAAGTAATCCAGTAATGAAACGTTTTTTGTAAACACACAGGCAGTAAGAAACACGGCAAAAATAATCGAGAAGGCCAACATCCATCGTATCATGGACACTACATGTGCACGTGTCTGAATAACGTATCCCAGAATGATCAGGAAATAAAAGCAGGTGAAATAGGCAAAATAAGGACGAAAACCTGTGACGTTTTCACCGAATCCAGCGAAATTGGGCAATGCAGGATCAATAATGTAACGCAGCAGCACACTCAAGAAGAACAATGTGAAGGGCCACACGAAAGTCGGGATTCTCTTTCTATCGTGTTTATCCTGGGAAACGGCTTTGTGCAGAATGAGCTTGAACGTGCAGAGGGCCAAAATCAGAGGGAACAATGGGAATCCCCAGACAAATGGAAGTGGCAACAGAAAGGGGCTGATCAGACCGAAAGCAAGCAGCGGAATATTCTCGGCAAAAAGCAGAACGCTTATGCCCACGATGAAATACCCGAACAATGCCAGCAAAGCATATTCCTGAGTTGCCACTGAAAAGCCGAGTATCAGTGCCAGCAACCCGCCTGTTGCCAATATCAGCAACGCTTTGATTTGTGCTGCGTTCATCTTAATTGGGCCAGATCTTTAAGAGACGTTAGGCCCGATGACAGATCGTTTCATGCGTTTGACCTTTTTTCCAGCCTATTTTTTCCTTTTTTCACCTTTGGAATCCATGAAGGCTGTTTTCTTGATTGGAATTCATCCTCTCCCAGATACAATTCTGGTGTGAAACCGAAACTGCTTGTCTTGGAATTGTGGGCCTTGGGTGACCTGGCTTTGGCTTCGCCATTCCTGCAAGCAGCGGTCAAACAGTATGATGTCACACTTTTGGGAAAATCCACGGCCAGAGAGTTACAACCGTGGTTTTGGCCGGAGGTGAAAGTGGTGGAGTATTCCTTTCCTTGGACAGCATTTCGGAGAAAATATGCTTTGTATTCATGGCCGTGGAAAGGGTTGATGCGTTTGGTTGGCGGACTTCGGACGGAGCGTTTTGATGTCGCTATTTCTGCAAGATGGGATCCGAGAGATCATTTTTTGATGTTTCTCACGGGAGCTCGGAAAAGAGTGGGGTTTCCCCGTCTCGGAAGCCGCGTATTTCTTTCCTTGGCATTACCCCACCCAGGAGCGGAGGCACACCGTTATGAATATTGGCGTCGCGCGGCAGAGACACTGGAAATCACATTGCCAGAGAAGACACCATATCGGAATAAATCCTGCAAAGGCGGTCCTGTAGCCATTCACTGTGGGGCTGGCCAAAAAACGCGGGTTTGGCCGTTGGAGCGATATGCAGTGATTGTGACTCGCCTGCGAGAAATGGGGTTCAAACCGGAAATCATTTGTGACGCGGATCAAGTTTCCTGGTGGAGGGCTCATGGGGAGGAAACGGTGGTGCCATCGAGCTTGGGAGAACTTATTCAAGAGCTCAAGAAGGCTGCGCTTTTTGTGGGAAATGATTCTGGCCCCGGGCATTTGGCCGCGTCCCTGGGGGTGCCGACCTTTACGATTTTTGGCAATCAAGTGCCATCTCGTTTTTCTCCGCTCAACGAGAAAAGCCAATGGGTGGAAGGCCATGCCTGCCAGTTCAAACCCTGTTATGATAACTGCCGTTTTAACGAGCCGGAGTGTTTGAAAAAAGTTGCAGTTGAAGAAGTTATACCAAAATTGGAATCCTTTGTTTCTGAAAGTTTGTCTGTGCGTGAAAACTGAAATTTTCAAAATTGAAAGGATCAATGTCCTGGGAGTCGGCGTTCACGCGTTGAATATGAAAAACGCGTTGGAAACGATCCGTGAAGCAATTTCCCAACGGCAAAAAGGCTATATTTGCGTGACGGGGGTGCATGGAATTTCCGAGGCGCAAGCTGATGACGGGTTCAAGCGGATTCTTAATAACGCGTTTCTGTGCACTCCGGATGGAATGCCTTTGGTTTGGGTGGGCTGGTTGAAAGGGAGAAAGGAAATGGATCGTGTCTATGGTCCAGACTTGATGTTAAACCTACTGGCTCTCTCCGAGAAGTCCGGGTATCGTCATTTTTTCTATGGAGGCGCCGATGGCACGGTCAACACTCTTAGAGAGAAATTGCAAAAAAGGTTCCCGCGTTTACAAATTTGTGGTGTGTATGAGCCTCCTTTTCGTCCGCTGACCCCATCTGAATTTACAGATCTGCAGCGTCAATTGGAAGTGGCAAAACCGGATGTGATGTGGGTTGGTTTAAGCACCCCCAAGCAAGAGAAATTCATGGCGGAACATTTGGCCAGACTCAATGTCACCCTGATGGTGGGAGTTGGTGCAGCGTTTGATTTTCACGCAGGCAAGACACGTCAGGCTCCGCACTGGATGCAGCGTTCGGGACTGGAGTGGTTTTTCCGCCTTTGTACGGAACCCAAGCGGTTATGGCGACGCTATTTGAAGAATAATCCATTGTTTGCCATTCGGATTTTTCTCCAGTTTACCGGCCTCAAAAAGTATCCGCTCCAATAGTCTTTGCCTTCCTATTTTTGAGAGTTGTTCTCTTAGGAATTCTGCTCGCTATTTCAGAGATGGTTTTGTAAACTATGCGAGTAAATGGATCAGGAACCCAAACAGCAAGAGCCAAGAGCGCAAAAAGATCCCCTGGCGTGGTCTACTGAGGACTTTATTTTGTGTTGGAATAGAGTTCCCGAGAGATGGGGCTTTATTATTCTGGTGGCTGCTTGGGCTTTGCTCTTTCAATTCTTTGGACACTGCCAGTTCAATTATGCCCAGACTCCTTCCTTGTTTGAATGGATGTGGGGAGCTTGGAGTTCGGAAGCACTGGATTGCGAGCAGGGGAAGATGATTCCATTCGCCGTGTTGGGAATCTTCTGGTTCAAACGGGATGGAATTATTTCCTCGATGGGCAAGGTTTGGTGGCCGGCGTTGATTCTGTTGTTGGGTGCGTGTCTGCTCCACCTCTTTGGTTATCTGATCCAGCAGCCGCGCGTGTCGATTATCGCTTTCTTTTTTGGTCTCTATAGTCTGATCGGCCTTGTCTGGGGGATGAAAGCTCTACAAGCGACTTTTTTCCCGATGTTTCTCTTCATTTTTTGCATCCCGCTTGGGACCTTTGTTCAGGGGGTGACGCAGGGATTGAGAATGTTTGCCACAGCGATCACCCATTTGATTTTGACTGGAGTAATGGGGATTGATGTGGTTCGGTGCGGAACACAGTTGTTTGATCCCTCGGGAGCTTATAACTATGACGTTGGAGCAGCTTGCAGTGGCATCAGAAGCATGACAACGCTTCTGGCAATAACCACCATATTTGGAATGCTCTTGTTCAAGACGCTTTGGAGGCGTTTGGCGATGATATTTCTGGCCGTCCCACTGGCCATCTTCTGTAATGTGTTGCGGCTCGTTGCAATTGTTGTGGCATCCAAAGCTTTTGATTCGCACGCTGGTGAACTTGTCCACGAGTATTTTGGCTACGTAACCTATGCTGTTGCCATTGGCGGGACGATACTTTTGGCGCGGCTTCTGCGTGAGAAAATTCCGTCTGCGGCATTAACATGAAAGGTAAACACCTCATTCTCGGAGCGGGCTTGGCCATGATCATTCTCACCTTGGGAATGCTTCTGACCATCAAGCAACGACAGGCGCTGCAGGCTCCAGGGGTGAAAGTGGGGCCTGTAGCCATTTACGATGTTGGTAAAAAGCCAGTGGCCGATCATAGTGTGCTTTTACCTGAAAAAATATTGGACGGCGTTTCCACCAATAATGGTCCAATCGATAGTACGGAACTCTCTGGATTGCCAGCAGATACAACATTTGGTCGGCGCGCCTATTTTTTCCCCGATGGCTTTTCATGCACAGTTTCAGCCATACTGATGGGGACAGATCGTTCCAGTATCCATCAACCGCAGTTTTGTGTAGTAGGACAGGGGTGGAATATTGATACAACAGAAATTATTGATCTGCAATTTGACCGGCCACACCGCTTTACGGTTCCTGCCATTCAGCTTACTTCCTCCATCCGATACACAAACACGATGGGAGCCGCCTTGGCGCGTTCGATATATATTTATTGGTTTGTATCAAAGGACCGTTTTTGCACAGGACAGTTTGACCGCATGTGGTCTACAATCCGAACGTTGCTATCCACCGGAGAAATGGAACGCTGGGCTTATATCTCTTGCTTTGCTGTTTGTGCCCCAGGAAATGAAGCTGCGACTGCTGAAAGAATGAAAAAAATTCTCAGTGCCGGAGTCCCTGATTTTCAAACAACTACCGGCCCTCAGCAGATTGGAAAACAAGCATCTGTCAACCCGGATTGATTAAGAGGTTTACATACGTAAACTGAGGATTTATCATCTCGAGTCAAGTTGAATTAACATGTTGAATCGCAACATAAAGCTTTGGGCACAAATCCAACAGTGGGTGGATGCATCTTTGTTTGCAATCTCACTGTGGCTGGCCCACTGGTTGCGATATCATAATCAACTCCGCCTGGGCGATTTCAATATTCTCACCGATCAAATCGGACCTTTTGAGGCAGATTACTTTCTCTTATTCATTTCAGTCATTCCGATCTCACTCATGGTCTTGGGAATGCAGGGGTTCTACAAAAGACCGATTTTTACAAGTCGCATTGAAGTCATCTGGCAACTGGCCCGTTCCTGCGCCATTACGGCTGTCGGGTTGATTCTCGTCAACTACATGCTTCGGTTAACAGCAGCTCGCGGTGTCATCATTTTATTCGGCTTTATCGCGTTTATCCTTGTGTATGGCAAGGAGGAGCTTGTGCGGTGGGCTTATTGGAAAAAAGTTAGCCTCTCACAGTTCCAGAAACGAGTCATTCTGGTGGGAATCCCCGAAGATACAACCCGTTTGCGCAAAGAGATGATTCTGATGCCAGAAGATTTCGAAATTATTGGTGAGTATGATTTGAACGAAATCTCCATCGAACAATTTGTGGCGATCCTTCACGAATATTCCGTTAATGGGGTCATTCTCTCCGCCAAACACACCTACTTTGGACGCGTGGAAAAAGCAATTCAGGCGTGTGAGCTGGAAGGGATTGAAGCGTGGCTGGTGGCCGACTTTTTCAAGACGCAAATCTCGCAGACGAGCTTGGACGAATTCTGTGGGAGACCTGTCATGGTGTTTCGTTCAACTCCTGGATTCACGTGGAGCGCCCTCTTCAAGCAAGTTTTTGATATGATTGGAGCCACCATTCTTTTGCTCTTATTCTCACCACTACTTCTCATCGTTGCGCTGATTGTAAAATTGACATCCCCCGGTCCCGTTTTTTTCCGGCAACAGAGGGCGGGCCTCAACGGAAAACCTTTTACCATGTATAAATTTCGCTCCATGGTAACCAACGCAGAACAACTCAAGCATGAACTGGAGTCTCTCAACGAAATGACCGGCCCTGTTTTTAAAGTGACCAACGACCCTCGTGTAACTTCCATAGGCCGGTTCATTCGAAAATTCAGCATCGATGAATTTCCACAACTGCTCAACGTTATACGTGGTGAAATGAGCCTTGTTGGACCGCGGCCCCTTCCAGTGGACGAAGTCAGACGATTCGATGATCTGGCACACCGACGACGTTTAAGCGTGCGCCCCGGTTTGACATGTTTGTGGCAGGTCAGTGGACGCAGTGATGTTAGTGACTTTAAGGAATGGGTGAGACTGGATCTGCAATACATTGACAACTGGTCCCTTTGGCTCGATTTTAAAATTCTCTGGCTTACAATTCCCGTTGTTTTATTTGGCAAGGGAGCCCGGTGATGCAATTCGTTTTCCTCGGTTCAAAATAAAAAGCAATAAAACCTTCACATGCGACAGACAAAAAAGAACGTTCAAAAGCAACCCACATCCGTTGTTACCGGTGGAGCTGGTTTCTTGGGGTCACACCTTGTAGATTACCTGCTCAACCATGGGCACAAAGTCATTGCTATTGACAATTTTGTAACGGGAACCGTAGACAACATTGCTCATTTGGCAGGAAACAAGGACTTTCGCTTTATTGAACAAGACGTCACCGAATATCTGTTCCTTGACGTTCCCGTGGATTATGTCTGGCACTTTGCCTCGCCTGCCAGCCCAATTGATTACCTTGAGATCCCCATCCAAACCCTCAAAGTAGGCTCCTTGGGCACGCACAAAGCCCTCGGGTTGGCCATGCTTAAAAAAGCCAAATTCCTTCTTGCTTCCACTTCCGAGACATACGGAGATCCTCTCATTCATCCCCAAAGCGAGGACTATTGGGGGAACGTCAACGCCATAGGCCCTCGCGGCTGCTATGACGAATCCAAACGCTTTGCTGAGGCCCTCGTCATGGCGTATCATCGGGAACATGGGGTTGACACAAAAATCGTTCGCATCTTCAACACCTACGGTCCCCGTATGCGCTTGAATGACGGGCGGGTTGTTCCGGCCTTTATCAGTGAAGCACTGGAAAACAAACCGTTGACCGTGTTTGGAAAAGGTCAGCAGACACGCAGCTTTTGCTATTGCTCAGATCTGATTGAAGGAATCTACAGGCTCATGATGAGTAATACTAATGACCCTGTAAACATAGGAAATCCATCAGAACTGACCATTCTTGAATTTGCACAAGAAATCATTGCCGCAACAGGCGCACGAAGCAAGATCGTCTATAAACCCCTCCCTCAGGACGACCCCCGTCAACGTCAACCAGACATTACGCGGGCGAGAAAACTCCTTAAATGGGAACCCAAAGTAAATTTAAAAGAAGGGTTGGCAAAGACGATCGAATATTTTAAAAAGAAAGTGTGATCTGAACAATTTGCGTGGAATCAAGAGGTTGCGGCATTTTCACGCATAATGCGTGGAAATAATACGAACAAAAGTATTGGCAGGCCGGGGGGGAGAGTAATAAAGTCTCACGACACTGGAAAAAATAAGGAAGAACGATTTCAAGGACATATGGCACGTGATTAGCTTTTAGCAAAAGTTCTTGATCAAAACGATTGACCGTTAGTTAATTTTACAGTAACTAGCACAAGCATTTTTTTTGTAAAGCGCGAGTGGTCCACTCGGGCGTCGTGTATTCACGACGATAGTGGCATGAGCAAATGTAATGTTAAATTCGAAGTCATTTTTGGCTGTTGATTTTGGGGCTGGGAGCATCAAACTGGCTGAGTTCGAACAGAACCAAGCCGGCGGGCTCTGTCTCAAGCAATATGGTACCAAGGCCCTCGGCATCGAAGGTGCTCAGGAATCAACGCGTGAAGCGACCATTCTTAAGGCGCTGCAAGAAGTCCTTTCCGAGAAGGGTTTCGGCACAAAACATATCAATGCTTGCGCCCCCGGATTTCACGTCTTTTCCAAATTTGTAAAGCTTCCGCCAGTCGACACCTCCAAAGTCACCCAGATCATCCGTTACGAAGCCCAGCAAAACGTTCCGTTCCCCTTGGAAGAAGTTGTTTGGGACTACCAGATTTTGGGAACCACGGCAACCAATGAGCTGGAAGTATTGCTTGTTGCCGTAAAATCCGAAGTGGTCGAAGGTCTTTTCAAAGTGGCTGAAGGAGCCGGATTACGCGTTAATTTGGTTGATGTTTCTCCTGCTGCTCTTTGTAACGCATTCCGTTACAACTATGGTGATTTAGAAGGTTGCACAATGCTCTTGGATATTGGGGCCAAGACCAGCAACGTCCTCTTTTTTGAAAAAGGCAAAGTTTATTCCCGCAGCATTAGCATAGGAGCCAACTCCATTACCCATGACTTTGCCAACGAAGCAAAACTGAAGTTTGCCCAAGCAGAAGCGATTAAAATCGAGAAGGGATTTGTCAGCCTTGGTGGTGCTTACGAAGAACCCGAAGATCCCCAGGCTGCGGCCATCTCCAAAATCGCGCGCCAAGTGATGACGCGTCTGCATCTGCAGGTCAACCAAACCATTCAATTTTATCGGTCTCAGCAAGGCGGTACCCCCCCGCAACGCATGTTCCTTTCGGGTGGGGCCTCTATCATGCCCTATACCGCTCAGTTCTTTGCAGAAAAATTTAATATCCCTGTCGAGTATTTTAATCCATTCCGCAATATTGAAATTTCGCCCTCTTTGGATTTGGATGAGCTCTCAAAATACGCCCACCTATTTGGTGAAGTAGTCGGGTTGGGACTTCGGGATCTGGCTCACTGCCCAGTTGAGTTAAACTTGATGCCCAAGAGCTCAATCAAGAGACAAGAATTCTCGCAAAAGAAGCCCTACTTTATTGCGGCGATGTTCAGTTTGGTTCTTGTTGTTGCCTCCTTTGGGTTTGCCGAAGGCCGAATGGCATCAGCCCGTCATAGTGCAGCGGAAGCCATTAATTTAAAGGCAACGCCCTTAAAGAAGACCAGTGATGAGTTTAACAAGGAAAAAGCCGCGCGTGACGCCCTGAAAAAACAGACAGAAGCTTTGGCCGACCAATCCGGTGTTCGCACCTACTGGATCGATATTCTTAAAGACCTGCGCCAGACAATGCTGGATGTGGAAAAAACCACAAAGGCAAGTTACCACGATAAAAAAATCGACACAGATTTGGGTGTCTGGGTGGAAGTATTCTCTCCAGTATTGCCAGCGAACAGCCCCTTCTCCTCCTTGAGCGGTGGTGCAGTGGCGGTTAATGCATTGACGGGTGGGCCTCGTGGTGCTCGTCGAGGCGGTCGCCGTCGTCCTGGTGCTGAAGCGGCAGAGGCGGCTCCAGCTCCGGTTGCCGATCCTGCAGCAGCTCCAGCAGATGGTAGTGACCCAACAGCCGCTGCCGCAGCCACAGGAAGCGAAGTCAAGTCAGTCAACCTCGTATGTAGAGCGATTGACCGCGAAAAGATTTCTCCAACGATTAACAACGACATAGCATACTTGGTTAGGGATCGGCTTAACTCCAGTCCGTGGGTGGCGACAAATTCCGTCATCCTTGGAGAAATTAAGAAAGACGATACCAATACCTTCACCTTTACGATATCGCTGCAGCTCAAGCGGCCATTTAAGCTCTGATTATGGTTTGGATAAAACGTAACTTATTTTTCGTGTTGAGCCTCGCAGTTGGATTCGTTCTCCTTGCGGGTGCGGGCTACTATTTATGGTCAGGTTACTCTGACAACTCAGCTGCCGCCGATGAACTAACACAGAAAACAGGAGAATATAAAAATCTTCTTTCCGTTAATCCCATGCCAAGCAAGGAAGGCATTGAAGAAATTAAAAAATCCGAAAAAGAGATACACGAAGTGCTTGCTCAGTTTGGCAAGACGGTTTCAGCTCAGCGGGTTGTGGTAACAAATATTGATGAACGCACCTTCAAGGCGTTTTTTGATACAACGATCTCAAGACTTCAAAGCACAGCCACCAATAATGGCGTTGGAATTACTCTCACTCCCCTATACGCATTCTCATTTGCAAATCTTACCGGTCGACTGACATTTAACTCAAACAGCATTGCGCCCCTCATGGAGCAGATCACTGACGTGGAGAAAATTTGCGATGTCCTTATTGCCGCAAAAGTCAATTTCATAGAAGGAATACGCCGCATACCAGTCGCTGTGGAAGATCAACTTACGACCGATCTTCTTGCCACAGGCGCTGTTACAAACGAGGGCAACATACACATGCCCTACGAACTTAGTTTTCGTGCATACAGCGGTGAGCTGGCTGCAGCCCTCAATGGCTTCATGAAATCAACCAATGGATTTTTCGTTAAGAACATTGATTTTGCTCCATCGGGCGTCGGTGGGTCTGTGTTTGGCTCACCAACTTTGGAAACTGCATCCCCAATGCCTTTAAGCCGGAGCAGACGTCGACGCGGCATGGAACCCACAATGGAACAAATGGCTGCTGCAGCACTGACGAACCAAGGCCCAGTCACGGTAGTTTCAGAAAAACCTTTGGGGGTGAAACTAATCATAGACGTTGTAAAACCTGTTCCTGCCCCGCCTGTTGAAACTGAAGCGGCTAAACCTGCTAAAAAAGCACACTCTCGCTGATGGAATTCCTGAAAAAACATTATGAGAAGATATTGCTGAGCGTTGTCATGCTCGGTCTTGGCATCGCTGCGGCATATCTTCCAATCATGGTCAAAGAAGCCGAACAACAAGCCAAAGCTGCGGATGAGACTCCTTCTGCAAGCAATGGCAATACTTCGCGAAAGGCAAAAAAGACCAATGAAGTTGCGTCAACATTGGATTTTTCAAAAGAGAAAAGCGCATTGGAGGACCTATCACATCCACCAACTCTCGAGTTTTCCGGGGAACATCGGCTTGTCAATCCAATGACTTGGAAAGCCAAAGGAGACGGCTCGTTGATGAAAGTCATGGTTGAAGGAGCCGAAGCGTTGACCATAAAAACCAATTACCCTCAGTACACAACCATTTCATTTGATCGCAGTGCCGGGAGTGGTGGCGGTTACTTTATTTCTTCACAACAACAATCGGGTAGAAAAACCTCGGAATTCATAAAACTGAACGAAAAAAACAAGACAGGACTTTACATCCTTAGAGCAGTGGATGGCCCCGCGGAAGATCCGACAAGTTTGACCATTGAATTGGTTGCAACAGGCGAAAAAGTAAAGATATCCAAAACTGAGCCATACCAGAAAATTGACGGCTATCTGGTAGACCTCCGTTATGAGCCTGAACAGAAAAATTTCCTGAAACAGAAAATCAATGACACTCTGACTTTTTCGGGAGAAACCTATAAAGTTGTTTACATAACAAATAATGAGGTTAGAGTGCAATCCAACCAAACGAGTAAACAGACAACCATCACATGGAACGGCACACCCTAACCAACACGCCTTTTCTCAACGCGACCCATACCATGACAAAAGCAGCAAAACTTACCATCTGTCTGATACTTCTTGCGTCCGCCTCGCTTCCAACGCGGGCGCAAGATTCAAACCAAGAATCTCCTCAGACGATTGCCGAACAAGAAGCTGTTCGACGTCAAGAAGCCACCGAACAAATGCGTCTCAAGTTGGCGGCGGCGCGTACAGCTGAATCGCGTGGGCGGCTTGAAGATGCCGCTAAGATTTACATGGAGGCTTACAGCCTGTTTCCGAGAGTTCAAGTAGGCAATGACAAAGTCGAGGCAGACAAGAAGGCGGTTGTCGCCGAAATGAGCAATATTCGGTTGCAACTCGCCCGTACTGCAGCAGCTTCCGGCAACTATATTGAAGCGGATAGACAACTGAACACCGGTCTTAAGTACGATCAAAAGAACCCCGGACTTCTGCAGGCTAAGAAGGAGATCGACAAGGCAGCCGAATTGAGCCGTGGTAAAGTGCCAAGTCCCGAGATGGTGAAGACCATTCCCACCATTAAGAAGGCAAAAACGGATACGGCGCAGATGGTGCAGGATGCCAAATTCCTCTATGAAGCTGGCAAGTATGACGAAGCCGAGGCCAAGCTTAAGGAAGTTCAAAAGGTTGATCCCAATAATTCCGCTGCATTCTATTATCTCGATCTTGTGAAGGAAGCGCGCTACTCTACATTGAGCAAATCGCGCGAATCTGAAGCCAAGACACGCATTGGAAACGTGACGAAATCCTGGATTCCAGATCGTAAGAATGAAGGACTGCCGATTCCCAATCCGATGGCTCGCACAAACCTGATCTATACCACATCAGCCCGTCAGGCCATTCAGACAAAACTTGAGAAAATCCGCCTCGATAATCTCGATTTCAACGGAATTCCTCTTCCTGAGGTTCTTGATCAACTGAGCAAAATTTCCAGAACGCGTGATCCAGATGGTGAAGGAATCAATTTCATGTTGAATCCCCATACGGACCCGTTTGATTCTGTGGCCGACCCGACTTCCCTCATGTCCTTCAGCATGAGCATGTCCAGTTCCAGTGGTAACGGTAGTAGTGGTGGAATGGGAGGTGGCATGGGTGGTGGTGGTATGGGAGGAATGATGGGTGGCATGGGAGGAATGGGACGTAGTGCACGTGGTGCCAATGCTGGTATGGGCGGAGTTGGAGCTATTGGTCCAGACGGGATGCCTATTGCCGCGGGTACGACTACTCCAGCTATCGATGTGAAAGAAGTACGCATCACGATCGTTCCTGCAGTAAGAAACTTGAAACTGAAGGATGCGCTTGATCTCATCTGCAAAGTTGCCGATCAGCCGATCTCCTATTCGATTGAAGACTACGGTATCATGTTTGCCCCCAAGACAATCGAGTCTGAGAATGTTCGTCTTTATGTTAAAACATATCATGTTGATCCGAATACCTTCATTCAAGGTCTTAGTAGTGTTACTACCACGTATTTGACTGACGTCAGCAGTGGAAGCTCTGGAAGCGGCAGTAGTGGCAGCAGTGGTAATAATAATAATAGCAATGGCGGCAGCAATAGTGCTGAAATTGGCATGGTTTCTATTTCTGGTGATAGTAACAATAGTAATGGAAGTAGCAGTGGTGGTGGTAATCGTGGTGGTGGCGGTGGCCGCAGTGGTGGTGGCGGTAACAATGGCAATAATTCCAATGGGTCGGGCAATGGATTGGATTTTGTGACCAGTCCCACAACAACAGCGGATAATAATACACGCGTTAAGAGTTACTTTGCTTCTGCCGGTGTGGACTTGGTTACCACTCCTGGCCGCAGCGTTTTCTTTAATGATCGCACGGGTATCATCCTTGTTCGTGCTACATTGCAGGAACATGAAATCATCGAGGCCGCCATTGAAACGTTGAATGTTGCCCCGCCTCAAGTTTGCATTGAAGCCAAGTTTGCTGAAATCACCCAGGAAGATAGTCGTGCCATGGGCTTCGACTGGTATCTTGGAAACTTTACAATCGGTGGCGGTAAAGTTGGTGCACAAGGCGGCACTGCTCCTTCTTACACTGGTGCCTCAACAACTGAGAATCCAACAGGCGTATTCCCTGGTAGTAGTGCATCGACTGATTCGACTGGTGCAACAACCTATCCTTACGCGCAAGCTGCTTCTGCATCAGACAGTGTTCTGACATCTGGTCTTCGCAATCAGTATGGTTCCTCGGCAACGACGATTCCCGCAGTGGGAACTGTGACGGGTATATTGACGGACCCACAATTCCGTGTTGTCATCCGAGCAATTGAACAACGTAAAGGTACCGATATGCTTGCGGCACCAAAGATTACGACACTCAGTGGTCGTCAAGCGCACATGGCTGTCCAAGATCAAGTGACTTTGGTGACAGGTCTTAATACTGGCTCAAGCTCCGGCGCGGCCACAACATCATCTAGCACAACAACGATCGGAACATCTGCTGCAAGTCAGAGTTACAATACGCAAGCAGTTCCACTGGGGCCTTCACTGGATGTTTTGCCCACTGTCTCTGCTGACGGTTATTCTGTTCAAATGGTGCTCATGCCGTCCATCATTGAGTTTATTGGCTACGATGACCCAGGTCAATTCGTGCCACAATCCCAGTCAGTCAGCAGCTCTCAGATTGGTGTTGCACTCTCCGCCGTTTTGCCATTGCCTCACATGCGTGTCCGTCAGGTCGTCACAAGCTGCATTGTTTGGGATGGACAAACTGTTGTGCTGGGCGGTTTGATCAGCGAGAGCATTCAGAAGATCAAGGACAAGGTTCCATTCTTGGGAGACATCCCATATCTTGGTCGCCTCTTCCGTAGTGAGTCGAATTCGACAACGAAGAAGAATTTGATGATCTTTGTTACGCCGACAATCATTGATCCTGCTGGCAACCCGGCACATTCGGATGACGAAATGCCATTTGCGAGAAACGGGATTCCTGCTCAACCGGCCTCAACGCCGACTGCGGCAGCTCAATAAAAGCACGAAGGCTGTTTTGGCTGGGACAAGGCGTTGTTACCAAGTCCCAGAAGTTAGGCCCTTTCGTGAAATAGATTATTGGCTGTGAGTGTCATGCAAAACAAAGCCGCAACATCCAAGATGGGGATGGTGCCTCGCATGTTGATTATAGATGGACACTCTTATGCCTACAGGGCGTTCTATGCGATTCGGCAATTGAAATCGCCATCTGGGCGCCCCACAAATGCGGTTTATGGGTTTATTCGCATGTTTGAGAAACTTCAAGAATGCGTGAAACCCACGCATATTGCGGTAGTTTGGGACGGCGGATTAGACCAGGAGAGAAAAAGTCTGGTTCCGGAATACAAGGCACAACGTCCGGACATGCCGGTCGAAATGAGGGAGCAGCTAGATGAGATCGTGTCGTATCTCAATGCGGTGGAAGTGGTCTCGTTGGTAAAGCAAGACGTGGAGGCGGATGATTGCATTGCGGCGCTAACCAAGAGAGCGGAAAAAGAAGGGTTAGAAGTTGTTATCGCCAGTTCTGACAAGGACTTTATGCAGTTGGTCAACGACAAGGTCAGAATTGTAAACCTGAGTGGAAAGAGCGAAGACTGGTTTGATAAAGAACAAGTTGAGCTCAAATCAGGGGTGGCTCCGTCGCAGATAGTGGATTGGCTCAGCCTGACAGGGGATGCGGTGGATAATATTGCGGGAGTGCCGGGAGTTGGCCCAAAAACTGCGGCAAAATTATTACGAGGATTTCACTCGATTGATGAGCTTTTGAGCCGGGTGAATGAAATTCAGCCGGTTCGATTGAAAGATAGTCTGCAAAATGCTGCCGAGTTGGTTAGACGCAATCAGAAAATGATTCGGCTTAAGGCAGAATTGGATTGTGATGTGCCTGTTGAGGCGATGAAGAAAAAAGCGAGAGATGGGAAAAAGGTAAAGCCCTTGCTTGAAAAGTGGGGGTTCCGTTCATTGCTTCGGGAGCTCGATGAAGAAACAATGAAAACAGGGGACCTTTTCGAAGAAAAAGACGTAGCGTGTGTTTTTGTTAAAAAAAGCGCATAAAATTGAAAAAACAAGCATCAGACACCTGATATAGCAGCAAAGAATGCATAGACAAAAACTAAGTGCCCTGATAAAACCATTTAATCGTATGTCGCCAAAGTTTTCCTACTCAAAATGCCTCTCGGCATGTGCTCTTTTTGCTGTAGCAGCGCCGGTTTTCGGGCAAAGTTACCTTGTCCCTCAAGGAGATGAATTTTCCATGGTTCAGGCGCAGCCGGGGGATCAGATCAGACCAGCACTGGCACTAAGCAGCAGCGAAGCATGGGTTGTCTGGCAGGATAACGCGATTGACAAGAGCGGAGCTGGTATTGGGGCAACAAAGTTGGATAATGACAAGTTTACCAAACTCGCAGTATTCAAGGTCAACAAGATCGCCACGTTTGACCAAATCAAACCCAAGTTGGCAATTCTCCAAAAGGGGCGTGTAGGGTTTACCTGGGAGTGTCAGGGAAGTATTTACAGCCGCGTTTTGAGAAATAACAGTCTGATCTCTGGGGATGTCCGGCTGAACACAAATACCAAGGATCAGAAGTCTTCTCCAGTGATTACTGGACTTTCAGATGGTAGTGGAGTTGTTGCGTGGGAGAGCTACGGACAGGACGGTGACATGTGGGGGATTTTTGCGCGAAAGATCAGCTCTTCAGGAATAGCTGTTGGAACCAGTGAATTTTTGGTAAATCAGGCCACTTCTTACAATCAGCGTCATCCGGCCATTGCAACCCTGGCAAATGGAAGCTTTGTTATTGCATGGGTTTCTGAGAGACAAAATTTGAGTAAATACGTTGATGTTTACGCTCGTATTTTTAACCCGGCGGGCAAGGCTGTTACTGATGAATTTCGCTGTAGTTCCGGGACCAATAATTGTGAAGAACCTGTGATAGCTGCGTTGCCAAATGGTGGTTTTACATTGGTATGGAGCGAGAAAAGCAGCACGAATGCAACTAATAGCCTTGATGTTGTTGGACGCTCCTTTACTGCCTCTGGTTCGGCTGCGAGTGATTCGTTCACGGTTAATACGTTCCTTTATGGCGACCAATATTCACCGAAGATTGCCGCTGGTTCAAGCGGTTGCATGGTTGTTTGGACGAGCCTTGGACAAGATGGATCCCGGGAAGGTGTGTTTGGCCGGTTCCTGAAGGACGGCGCAACTCCAGTTGGTGATGAAATCATGGTGAATCAGACAACGGCAAGTCAGCAGATCTATCCTGATGTTGCGTGGAATGGGATTGATCGGTTTCTTGTTACATGGTCAACTCCGACAATGGATTGGGGTTTTGATCTTTACGGACGTGTTTATAATTTGAACGAGGCACCGTGATGCAATTTAACATACTATCGAATGCTTTTATGTTGCGTTTTCTTAAACAGTTAGTAGGTGTCCTTACACTTGGAATTGCCTGTCAGCAAGCTTCCGCCTTCTCCATGTATGGAATGTCGTACTCATGGCAAACTGACGATTTGGGATATGCCGACGCGTCTATATTGGTCAGAAACCTTGGGGATGAATATCGCATCAACACGCCGATTGTTACATACGGATTCGATTCTACTTTCATCGATTACTTTGGCTTGGAGGGAATGAAGGCGGTGGATGAGGCATTCAAGCTCATGAACAACCTCCCTGCAGCCTCCAAGATGACAACAAATCTGACTGAGTTTCTTCTTAGCGGTGATTTGCAGATAAATCAGACTGCGGAATCCCTTTATTTGCTGGACTTGAAGTCGGCGACATTGTCAATGATTCTGACTCATCTTGGATTGGCTCCAAGCGAGAGAAACGTATTTGACCTGCGCTTTCGTATTGCTGTTCCGAACACAACTTGTATTTTCAACTACGGTGTAATTCTTCGTAATTTTGACCCAATTACATGGGAGCCGAGCGAATACATTAATGGAACACGCTATACTTATCGAATTCTCGAAAGCGACGATTGCTCTTCAGCGGATGCATACGATCTTCCAGTTGCAGTGCATACTTCAAACGATGCCAACCCTCCGGCATCTTCAATACTAAACTTCGTTAATTATGGTTCATACTATTTGGGGTTGACAAGGGATGATGCAGGTGGGTTACGCTATCTTTATAGTCAGAAGAATTATAATTCTGAACTGTTGCCTTATGATGCCTTGGTTACAAGTCAACAGGCATCACTTCCAACAACGTGGACTGCTGTGACGACGAACGGGAGTATTACTTCTGAAATTTTGTCAAATTCACCTTGGATGGTGCCTCCGACTGGAGGAACAAACACAACCTCCACAACAACGACAACGACAACGGCTGCTGCTGCCTCCACTGGGACGACAACAACAACAGGTTCTTCTACAAATATAGCTTATATCCGTGGCGGAGTTGAAAAAGTCAAGTTTCTGAAAATGACTCCTATCGATTCGATCTTGGGAACCAATTACCACCCCCTGACCGTTAGTTTTACTGTTCCTGTGCTTTCCACAAATAAGTTGATCACGCAGAAGGTTACGAGAACCATTACTCATCCGGACATTGTGATTGCTGCTGCAGATCTTACCTCAACAACCACCGGAATCATTATTTACGAGCACCTTTACTATTATGTAACAGGTAGTTCGGATTCAAGCAGTACTACTGGAACTAGCACAACAACTTCATCTGATACAACTTCTGACGTAGGACCCGGAGTGTTCGATCCACGTGGAAGGTTTACCTTTAATAAATCTGGCGATATTCTGATAAACACGGGGTCTGGATCTACCTATTACGTCACGGAGGCGAATGCAAGCCACGATTATTCTTGGGGGAAATTTGATGGAACAACAAATGACCCAATCGTGTTTCCGTCAGGAACGAGCCTCCAGAATCTGAAGAATCACTATTATTCCGGTTCTTCAAACTAGGAAAATGAGATCATCCCAAGCTTTTGTAAATGATATGAAGCGCGCCTTGTTAGCAGTAATAATGGGTCTGGCAATTTGTCAGGCATCCTATGGGACCGATCCGATCTACATTAATTACGGTAGGATCACTAATGCCCCGACAGTTGACGCCTTTGCCTTTTGCAACATGGGCGAGTTTGATACGACCTATAGTAGTGTTACATCAGGGGGATCCGTGTCTGGGGGAGTCAGCGTTTACGATGCCATTTATCAAACACAAAACACCCACTATTATACAAATTCTGGGATCATGATCGGATCCACGGGATTCCGCTTTGATACCCTTTCTGCAGATAAGAAGGGCATGTATTCCCGCACGCCTGCGATGGTGTTTACTAACAGTGGATCTATTACAGCGGTTGACGGTTACGATAGTTCAACTTTGGATTATTACGGATACGACTACTACGACTCCATCAGTTCATACCTTCTGGTTTCTGCAACCAATATTGCCAATACAGGCACAATGACAGTGGGAGACGGTGGTATTATGGAGATTTCTGGAAAGAACGTTGATTTGAGCACGGGAACGCTGATCGCCGGCTCTCCTGATAGTGACAATGAGTCATATTACAATGGCACCTATTATTACTGGGGACGTGGTTACACACTGACGAATACTGTTTATGTCAATGCGAATGGTGTTAATGACCTTTATGCAGACATGTTTTGGCAGTATACAGATCTCGAAGACTATTGGGGTAATAATTATGCCGTCTATAATAGCAACCCTCAGTATCAGAAATGGGTTTATGCTTACCAAAGTAACGGGAAATACTATTTTAATTTTGTATATATTCGAACAAACAATATAGACACAAATCTCAATTTTGATGTGCGCTTTCGTACGGGAGGAACTGCGGATACAAACTTGGATTCATATGCGTCTGAAGCCATTGTTAGGGTTGGTGTAAAGGGGACTAATGTTGTGGATGGTAACCTGTTCACAAATTCTGCCTTTATCTTGGATCAAGGACAGCAAATGTTGACAATCTCTTTGCAGACGAACCTTCTTGTTGAGGGAGCATTAAGACCTTCAAATTTGGAAATCACAACAGGAGTTCCCTACGAGTGGTATGATGGATATCAATCTAATTATCCTTACAGTGATTATCTAATCTATCCGGGGCTCTTCACTGGAGACCCATATACCAATCAAACTCTCTTGACGACTAACACGCTTTACTACGCACAGATTGGACGTAATACGGAGAATGTGAGCGGTTATTATGGGTATTATTACAATTATGGATACTTGTTACTTTATGACTCTACTTATTATTTCAAACTCAGTTTTGCAGATCCTACAAATGAGACGGCAAGAATTGAAATTAACTCCGAGAATCTGAATTTAGATGGAGCACGCATTCGTGCGGAAGGTTTGCTAACGCTTAATGCAACCAATTTGACAGCCGGAGAAAAATCCTACATTGATGCAGGTAATTTAAGTTGTAATTTGGGAAATCCGGCGACGCCGTTGGTTATTTCAAACGTTTTACCTCATGCTCATAGCCGTCTCTGCGGCAACCTATACATTTATACTTCAGACTGGACAAATTCAACGGCAGCCGGAGTCAATGCCCGATTCCACCTGCTGATTGTTGACCCTGTGATGCAGGGAAATCAGACGCCGACTATTGTGGATTTAAATCTTCGTGGCACGAAGATTTACACAGAAGATCCAATCCGCGTTTCACGTAAAAGCACAATCGATACACCAAACCTAGTTGTTAACCAAAACTTTGAATTTGCAGACAAAGCGGGTGCGGTTGTTTCATCAACCATTCCCAAGTTAAAAAATCTTTTGGTTGAAACAAACGGCTACTTGCTTTCTGATTCGATCGGATGGTGGGGAGCGGATACAACCAATGGATTGTCTACAATTACAAATCGTGGAATTCTGGCTGCGAGTTCCCTTCGTGCCAAAGCTGCAGTGGTCGAGAACGCAGGAACACTTGAATCCACCATTGCATCACTCCTAAGCGTTGAAGGCACAACTGTTAATTTGACGACAAATGTGAATCCTGTGGTCCAATTTGATCAGGATACGCAGACGTACACCAATATACCGGTTCCAGATTACCTTATCTCTTACGGAGATATTTCCATTACGGCCGATAATTTGTTTGCTAATTATTCCGTGATAAGTAACGGATTTAGCATTGGGGGGAATTTGACGCTCAATGTGACTGGAAAACTCTCGGATAACGTTCCATCAACTCCCGGGACAAACGATGTCATAAAAAACTTCTGGCAAGTTAAAAATGGTTTGACCTTATTGAAAAAGCCGACGACAGGAGATCTCTTTGGAACAAAAATTGTGAATGTGGCAGATGGAACTACGAAGCCCATCAGCACTTGGGCGGGGGTGGATCGCGGCCGTTCTGCCGCTGGTTTTTCGAATAACGTTGTGATTGGACGATTGGTTTTGGATTGTCTGACGGATACAGCGGGTATGCGTTTCCGTGGTGCTTCTACGAAGAACGGAATGTATGTTGATTACCTTGAGTTCAAGGATTATTCAACCAACTACAAGAATAGTCTGACAATTGATTCATCCTTAGTGATTTACTTTGCCGATTCCAACATTGACCCCGTAAAATTGACCAATCTCTATGGAGGCAGACTTGCCTGGGTGCCGGAGTTTTCTGGTCCAAACAGTTCGACCAATGTTTTGGGACACCTCAATGGAGCAATGACTGGTTCTTTGACAAACTTGATGATCAATAAATCTTTGGTAAATTCCACCGATATTGATTCAAACGGAAATGGGATTCCCAATAAGTACGATAGTTACCCATTCGATGGCATCGTGATGTCAATTCAAGTGGTTGGGACTGGCAGTATAACTCCAAATTATAATGCAAGACCTCTCGATATTGGAGGAAGCTATACGGTCACGGCTGTTCCGGCTATTGGTTACACGTTCGCCGGTTGGGAATGGTCTTGTGACTCAGGAAATCCGAAGGTCAATACGAATTCCGCTTCAACCTCGTTTGTGATGCAGCCCAATTTGGTTTTGCGTGCAAAATTCACTTTGGTGGGTGGAGCTTTGGACTTGACTATTAACGGTCAGGGGAAGGTTTCACCAGACTTGAGTACCAATACGCTGATATTTGGAAATAAATATACGGTTACAGCAACTGCTGCTTCTGGCAACATTTTTGCCGGTTGGACTGGAAGTGTGACAAATTCTTCGACGACCCTCAGTTTTGTGATGGCGCCAGGCTTCTCCCTAGTAGCTAATTTTAGGACGAACCTCTTTTACGCATATAAAGGAAGTTTTAACGGTCTCTTTTATGGCACTACAAACGGGGCTTCTGCATGGAACTCCGGTTCATTTACTCTGACTTTGAGTGATAAAGGGGCAGGTTCTGGTAAATTGATTATGCCAACGGGAACCTATCCTTACTCAACCACCTTTAATACGGATGGAAGTGCAACTGCAACAGTCAAACGCAGTGGGTATGCGAGTCTGACTGTTAAGCTTCAGCTAACAACTGTTGGTGGAATCCAACAAGTGGTGGGAACAGTGGGGGATGGATCCACTTGGGGCGGTGAGTTGCTGGGAGAGAAGGCAATCTACAGCGCTGCAAAACCCAATCCGCTTAAAGGCGCATATACCATGATTATTGCTGGAAACAGTGAGAATGGCCCCGCCGGAGATTCGTATGGCAAGGTGACCATAAGTGCTGCCGGAGTTGCCGCGTTTACCGGGAAACTTGCGGATAATACGAGCTCATTCACCCAATCGGCCCCTATCGGTGCAAGTGGGCGTTGGCCATTCTTCTATACCCGAACGGGTAAGGACGTTTTGATTGGCTGGATTACAGTAAATACAAATGAATCCAGTGTTATTTCTGGCACTGTAACTTGGGCAAAGAAAGCTGCGACATCAAGCCTGTATAAGACTGGGTTTACGAACACATTTGATGTGATTGGCTCGACGTTCACGGCTGCGAAGAGTGGAACGGGCCTTGATCTTGAAACGCCAGTCGTGATCGTGAGTGGTGGTGATCTGACTGCAAGTGCAACCTATGCCGTTGCACTTAATTCGAAGACCTATACATATAGTTCCACTGCTGGAGAGATAAGCCTCAAGATAACCCCCAGCACAGGTTACTTTACAGGAAAGTTGACGAATCTCCTTACAAAGAAGAGTAATACTTTTAATGGTGTTGTTTTGCAGAACCAAAGTACAGCTCGTGGCTGTTTCTTTGGCTCATCTGCGAGCGGACAGGTAGTGTTGATTAGTCAATAGCCGGAGATTGACCATTTTCATAAGCATATGCGTAAATTTGAGTCTAACAGTGTAAAGTGGGCGACCGCTTTGTTGATGCCCTTGGTAATGGCGATTGCCGCTGGGGTAGCGATTCCCGAAGCATGTGAGGGGGCTGCGCCGCCAAACGACAATTTCGCGAACGCTCAAGTACTGACAGAGAGTTCTGGCACCGTTGTCGGAACAAATTATCTGGCCACGAGTGAACCCGGAGAGCCGGTGCATGTCGATGGCTTTTCTGATAACGCTTCGGTTTGGTATTCATGGACAGCACCCACAAACGGGACCGCTACATTTTATATTGGAGCGGCAGTCATCAACGGGAGCACCAATCAGTTGGATACGGTTATGGCCGCCTACAGTGGTGGATCGTTGACAACGCTGAGCTCAATCGCCAACAATGATGATGTTTCGGCATCCAACAACCTTAGCTCAATTACATTTAGTGTTACGAATGGAGCGATTTACTACATCGCGGTGGATAGCTGGCCATATGATTCTGGAATGTTTCTTCTGGTATGGAATGTGACTGGAGATACCAATACGGTCACCCCCATATCGTATCCGCTGACTAATGGGAGTGCTGGTACATTTAATTTTGTGTCTGGATTTAGCAGCTCCACCTATCCGGTGATTTACAATTTTAGCGACTACACATTATTGTGCGTTGCTGATGGCAGTTATCTCGTCCCAACTTACTACCAGCCAAGGACAGTAATTACGCGAACAGGTGGCTATAAAGGTCGAGTGCTGATCGACTATGTTGTAACAAACGATATCTATACAAATATCTTTGCGACGAACGTCGTTCTCGATTTCACTACCAATACGGATTCCACCACCACAAATTCCAGCATTACAACCAACGCTACTGTTTATTACAAAAATAACTATGGTTCTGGTGCCGTATATAGCGGCTATGTGTGGGTGTCAAATATCATGACAACAAATTGGCTTGGTGGAAATCCTGTGGTATCGACTGGGACAGATTATCCTGGTGGCGATATCACCGTAGCGCCTCCGGGAGGCTGGGTGACGGATTATCCAGTGGAAGAAGTTGTTCAATCGAATTACTTGGCTTATGTCACAAATGTTACTTTGGTTACAAACGTGTTTGGAACTGTCACCAATATCACAAGCCTTACAAATATCACATCTGAAACACAGACGGTAAGTGTAACAAACATAATTAATGGCGCTATTGTTTATACATCAACGTCAGATGCTGGAAGTGATTATCTTCCAGAAAGTGGAACAATAGTGATGGATGATTACCAGATGGAGTACGACTTATTTCCAGCGGTATTTGCCATGCCGCCAGGGTATGATCCAACAGATGTTGCTGCGTCAGTTAACAAGATAGTTCTCGTTCAACTATCAAACATAAGGTTTGCACCACTGGAGAACTTGGATGCGAGTTCGACGAATGTAGTTTCAAATATTGAACCTCCGCAATTGGGCGAAAACTCAACGGCGGCAGTCAGAATTTTAAACACCGCATATCCTCGCAACTATGATTATTCAACAGCGGTTTCGGGTGAAACAACCGATTGGCCCATTGTCAATTTCGAAATGTCGAATTACAGGGTGATAAATGGAATAGGGAGCATGAATGTCTATGCAACTCGCGTGGGCGGCGCATGCACGGTTGAATACCATGTCGACTGGGATGCATCAAAAAATGACAACTCACTGCACACTTGGGAAACTGAACCTGGATCAGAATATGCATTACCGGATGTTGATTATACGAGTGTAAATGGCACTGTAAGCTGGAGTGATACTGATTTGCCACCCAAAGCAATTGCGATTCCAATTTTCACAAACTCAGCGGTTCAATTTAATCGTGATATTCTCGTCACACTCAAGAAAGTAAATGATACCGATGAGGTTTTCATTGGTAACGTTAACCGGACGACAGTGACGATTCTTTTCGATCATGATTGGGATTATGGTATTCAACCGGCGGGTTCTGTCGATCGAACTTTTAATCCAGATTATAGTCTGACCTCGGAGTGGAATTACGGAAAAGAGAATGATTATCCGGCGGGGAATATAGCGCCTGGTGCAAATAGGACGGTTTATGCAGTTGCAGCCCAAACAGACGGTAAGGTTGTAATTGGTGGTTCATTTACCTCATTGGATGGCAATCCAGTGAATAGAATTGCAAGAATGACAACGGGCGGATGGCCAGACACAGATTTCAACACAGGAAGCGGTGCCAATAATACTGTTACTTCAGTTCTCATTGATTCTAATCAAAGGGTTGTGATGGGGGGATTATTTACCTCTGTCAATGGTGTGAACCGCTACCACGTTGCGCGCCTCAATGCGGATGGTTCCCTTGATACAGATTTTAAACCAGGTTTGGGGGCCAATGGTATTGTTTGGGCAATGACATTGCAAAACGATGGAAAGATCGTTCTTGCCGGAGATTTCACAAGTTACAATGGCACAAATCGAAATCATGTGGCTCGTATTAATTCGGATGGTAGTCTGGATACGACCTTTGATCCAGGAGTTGGTCCGAATGGAACAGTACTAGCAGTTGCTTCCGAAACAGACGGTAAAGTGGTGATCGGTGGTGATTTCTCAAGTATTAGCGGCGTATCAATGGCGAGCATTGCTCGCCTTACAACATTAGGGGCAGTTGATTCAACATTTAACATTGGATCTGGTGGAATTGATGGTCCAGTCTACTCACTGATGGAACAGTCAGATGGAAAAGTAATTCTTGGGGGCTCTTTTTCCACCGTCAATTATTTGAGTCGTAATAATATTGCTCGTTTGAAAACCAACGGAAACATTGATAATACCTTTGATCCAGGGGCTGGCACAGACGGGGCAGTTTATGCTCTTGCACTGCAAAGTGATGGCAAAATCTTGGCTGGCGGCTTATTCACACAGTTTAACCAAACCCGGCGTGTTGGCTTTGTTCGGTTATTTGCGTCAGGCTCGGTGGATACTTCATTCATGGATACAGCCTACAATCAATTTGCGGGCATTCCTAATCACTACGCAAATCCTCTGGCATACGATGAGTCTGATATGGCGTCTGCCCAGAATACTCGTAACTCGGTTCTGTCCATGAGCGTACTGCCATCTGGCAACATTATGATTGGTGGTCAATTTGCGCGTGTGGGTGGCGGTATGACGCGTGATGATATTCGTACCCAATTGAATGTGGCTCGCATTATTGGAGGTTCAACTCCTGGGCCAGGAAATATCCAATTTGACCAATCCACCTATTCAGTGAACGAGAACCAAGGGTATTTCTTTGTAAGTCTGGTCCGAACCAATGGAAATTTGGGTATCATTGGGGCTGCGTTTGGAACAAACACATATCCAGTAGGCCCTGGAGCCTTAGGAGCCAATGATTTTGTGCTGTCCCCGACTTATGAGAGTCCAATTTGGAATACATATTGGCCGGGACCATTGGTAACAGTAGATAACCAGCATACGAACTACGGTTGGCAGAGATCAGATGGCTTGTGGGGCCCCAATTATAATGAAAGTCCAATTGGCGATTCTTATGCCTACGTTTATTTGGGAATCGTGGATGATTACATCGTTAATGGAAACCGTACTGCTCCATTAAATCTTGCGACTCCTTTTAGTTCATTCTTCCTTGGACATGTAAATATTCCATTGGGAGCTGCACTTGGAACTTCCTCATCGGTATTGCAAGTGGTGGATAACGATGTCAAACATGGCCAGTTTAGTTTCGTTGCAACAAATTACATCGTTAATGAGAGCGGTGTGACCGTCACATTGGATGTGATTCGAACAAATGGAAGCTCAGGGTTGGTTACTGTTGACTACGCGACAATGAATGGAACGGCGTCCAACAAGGTGGATTATTACACGAACAGCGGCACGCTGAGTTTCCCTGAAGGGGTCACAAATAAACAGATTACTATAACGATTAAAGACAATACTGTTGTTCAGCCAGACCGTTATTTCTACGTAGTATTGGCGAATCCAGGTGGTCAGGCTACGTTAAATGCAAATGCATCCACAGCGATGGTCACAATCATTGACGATGATTTTCTCGCTGGGCATCTGAGCTTTAGCTCAACGAATTTCATTGCCAGTGAAACATCGACCTCTGCTGTTGTAACGGTTACTCGCAGAGGAGGTTCAGTTGGAACGTTGTCAGTGCAGTATTCGGTTTCAGATGGAACAGCTGTCAATAACATTAATTATGTTGGAACCACTAATTCACTAAAATGGAATAGTGGAGACGTTACGTCACGCTATATCTATGTTCCAGTGATTCATGATAATAAAGTGACAGATAATTTGAAGGTGAACCTCCGCTTGTTCAATCCGATTATTTCTGGTGACTCGCTCAACGTAAATAACCCGGTGGTCCTTGCCACTCAGATTACAAATGCGACGGTGACCATCATCAACGAGGATTATAGTGGTTATCTGGAGTTTTCTGCGGCAAACCTGAATGTGATGGAGAACTCGGGAACGAATGTCATAACTGTTTATCGTAAATATGGTACTTCTGGTGAAGTCAGTGTTGGAGTTAGAACGGTTGATGGAACGGCGACGAGCGGCACAAATTACATTGGAGTGACGAATCGTTTGACGTTTGCTGCTGGTGAAATGAGCAAGAGTTTCCCACTCAAGGTGGTAGATGACGGGATTACAAATGCAGATCGGGTGTTAACGATGCAGTTGTTTAATCCAAATCCGACAAACGCGTTGAACATGCTCGGGCTCTACACGAACATGACGGTAACGATTATTGACAACGAAACGACACATGAACCAGCGGGTTCAGTCGATGTGACCTATTACATTGGAGAAGGTTTTAATGATTTCATCCTTGGGATGAGTGAGCAGCCGGATGGCAAGGTTCTGGTTGGTGGTAACTTCACATATGCAAACAAGGCGGTTCGAAACAGGATCGCACGTATGAACACGGATGGCTCGATTGATACCACATTTCTGATGAATCAAAGTGGTGCGAACGATACCGTTCGTGCGGTTTTAAGCCAGACCCCGGATCCTTCTCTGGGAATGACCAATGGTCCAATTCTTGTTGCAGGAAGTTTTACAACATTGGATGGCGTAAATCGTTCTTCGATTGGTCGTTTGAATTTGGATGGTTCACTTGATGAAACCTTTGATCCAGGCTCAGGTGCGGATAACGCAATTTTCGCAGTATTGGAGACGGTCAGCAGTGGAAGCAGTTCATTTACGCGGAAAATTTTAATTGGTGGAAGTTTTGGCAGTTACAACGGTATTACTGCAAGTGGAATTGCCCGACTCAACGATGATGGAACTCTGGATGACACCTTCCAAGTTGGAACGGGTGTTGGAGGAACGAACGGTACGGTGTTTGCCTTAGCATCACAGGCTGATGGTTCCATCCTGGCTGGCGGTGATTTCGTAGCCTTCGATGGTTATGTTCGCAAACATTTGGTGCGTTTGAGTGCCGAGGGCCTTGTGGATTCGACTTTCAATCCAAATTTTGGAGATTCTGTTCGCACGATTCTGGTTCAGGACGATGGCAAAATTCTGGTTGGTGGTGTCTTTACCAATGTCAACGGGCAAAACTTTAATCATTTGGTTCGCCTGAATTCGGATGGATCCATAGATAACACCTTCAAGATTGGAGTCGGATTGAATGATACAGTTTTGGCCCTTGCTTTGAACCCACAGGGAAAAATTCTGGTTGGTGGTGAGTTTACGCGTGCCAATAACACAACACGCAATCGTGTTACGCAAATCAACAGCGATGGAACGGTTGATCCTGGCATGAACTTTGGATATGGGGCTGATAGCTTCGTTTCTGGAATTCTGTTGCAGAGTGATGGGAAGATTGTTCTTGGAGGAGGCTTTAACACCTTTAATCAGTTGGCGTATCCTCATCTTGTTCGCCTGTATGGTGGTTCAATGTTCGATTCTGGCACTTTGGAGTTTGATTCGCCGACTTACACTGTTGCTGAGAATGGAACGAATGTGACCGTTATGGTGCGACGCCTTGGTGGAACATACAATGCTGCATCAGGAAGTCTCTCCGTGGATGTCATTACAGAAGATGGCACTGGTTTGGCTGGAAAAGACTACCATGCGCTTACAAACACTCTTGTGTTTCCTGTTGGTGAAACCTTCCAGTCGGTGGTTATTCCCATTATTGACAACTTTTATCTGGACGGGACGCGTGCTTTCTATGTTGCTTTGACTAATTTCTCTGTGTCGAGCGCAATTGGACCTCAACCCACAGCTGAAGTTGATATCATTGATGATGAATGTGGTGTGAGTTTCTCTCAAAGCGATTACCGGGTGATGGAAAACATTGCCTCTGGTACGGCATTGCTCCAATTGGTGCGCGTCGGAAATACAAATGCAGTATTCTCGGTGGATGTTTTAACAACGACCAATGGGACAGCGAAGGAAGGCGTGCGTTACTACGGAATCACTAACACGGTGACATTTGATGTTGGCGAAACCAACAAGAATATCTACATGCCGCTGATTGATGATTCCATAGTGATTGGAGATCAAACCGTCGACCTGATTCTGACAAATCTGGTTGGATCAAGCAGCGCGATTTTGATCCAGCCAAGTATGGCTGAAGTTGTCATTGTTGAAGATGATACAGCTTCAGGTAAACTAATGTTTAGCCAGCCGTCGTTCTACGCTCAGGAAAGTGACAGTAATGCTGTGATTGAGATTGTTCGTACGAATGGATCCACAGGACCAATCTCGGTTGATTACATGACAACGAATGGTACGGCCATTGCCGGTAACCACTATACCGGGACAAATGGAACTTTGGTTTTTGCTGATGGTGAAATAAGCAAAAAGATTTATGTTCCAATAATTGAGAATAACCGGACAGAAGGGAACTTGACGTTTTCTATTTTACTGTCAAATCCGACAGGCGGAACATCAATTTTAAGTTCTAACTCAACGATTGTTACTATTGTTGATGATGATATTGGCGTCGGCTTTACTCAGCCCACCTACTATATTGATGAGTTGTCAGAGGTTGTTGTTCTTTCTGTGGCCCGCATGGGAGGAAGTAACGGGGTGCTCTATGTGGACTACAAGACAACAGATGGAACGGCAAAGGCTGGAGCCAATTATACCGGATCAACGAATAAGCTGCGGTTTGCTGATGGTGAAACGCTAAAGACATTCTCTATCCCGGTTCTCCATGATTCATTGGTTACAGGGAACCAGAACTTTAAGGTTTCTTTGTCAGTGACCAACCCCAATGTTCAGTTGTCTTCGATTCCGACAGCAAACGTTGTGATTGTCGATGGTGATAATGGATTTAGTTTCAGCACGAATACTTATACCGTGTCAGAGCAATCCAACGTCGTGGTTACAGTGATCAGGTCAGGATCGGTGTTGCGTAGTAACATGGTTTATTTTGCAACGAGCGATGGCACCGCAGTTGCTGGTGATAAATATTACGCCACCAACGGTAGTTTGGTGTTCGAGCCAGGTGTTGTCACAAAGAGCATTGAACTTCAAATCATTGACAACAAGAAGGTCGATGGTGACAAATACTTCAACCTTTCACTTTCAAGTCCAACGGATGGAGCTCAGTTGGTTTCGCCTAGCAGTGCAGTGGTGAATATCATTGATAATGACATTGGGTTGAGTTACTCGAGCCCCACCTATTCTGTGAGTGAATGTGGTGTGAGAGCGACGGTCGGCGTTATTCGCACGGGCTTGACCAATGATGCTGTCTCAGTTGCCTTCTCTGCTTATGATGGCACAGCCGTAAACGGTGTAAACTACGTAGCTACGAATGGAATTCTGGAATTTAAGCCGGGACAACAAACAAATAGTTTCACTGTGCAGGTGATTGATGATAACCGGATCTTGGGTGACTCCACAGTTCTTCTGAGTCTGCAGAATCCGACGGATGGTGCGACAATCCAGTATCCATTGACCGCCACATTGAACATCCTCGAATGCGATGGAACTTTAATTGTGCCAGCGGGGGTTGCTCTGACTGCTGAGAGCATGACTCCGACCAACGGCATGATTGATGCCGGTGAAGCGGTTACAATCTGGTTTGGCCTGAGAAATGTTTCCGGTCAGGATACGACAAATCTTTCAGCAACGTTGATTCCCGGAAATGGGGTTAGTAACATTGTCAATGCAACCCAGAATTATGGTGCTTTGACACCGGATGGCCATGCGGTGTCAATGCCGTTCACATTTACTGCGGCTGCAACGAATGGACAGAGAATCATGGCAACGTTCAGTTTGAAGGATGGCACTCGTACAAACTTTGAAAGTGTATCCTTCAGCTTTGATGTTGGGCAGCACGTTGTTACTGGTACAAATGACACTCAGATCGTCATCAATGATAATTCTGATGCATCTCCGTACCCATCAGTTATCACAATGAGCGGAGTTTCTGGAGTGGTGAATGGAGTGAGTATCACGCTCTCGAACTTCACGCACAGTTATCCATCTGATGTGAGTGTGATGCTAACAGGGCCGGATAATCGCAAGGCGCTCCTCATGTCAAAGTGCGGTGGTGGTGTTTCTGTTCAGAATACCATGCTGACTTTCAGTGATTCTGCAAACACAGTTTTGAGTGGTTCTTCAAAGATCGTGAGTGGAACAAACCAACCCTCAATTTACACTGCGACGAATCTGTTCGACTACTTGTTTGATCCACCGGCACCAGTCGGTACAATGAACACGAATCTCAGTGTGTTCAACGGTTTGGAAGCAAACGGTAAGTGGTCGCTCTATGTAGTCGACTCGAAGGCGATGGATTCAGGTATGATCAGCAACGGTTGGAGAATCTCCTTTGCAACAGGCACACAGATTCGCTCAGATGCAGATTTGGAGACAACGGTGACTCCATCTGGGACTAATGGCGTGGTTGGAAATAATTTAACCTATACAATTACGGTTACAAACTACGGACCTGGAGTGGCTACAAATGTTGTGATTTCAGACATACTGCCCAGTGGAATGAGTTATGTTTCTGGACCAGTGACAGCATCGGCTGTTTCCGGTGGCCAATGGAGCTATTCAATTCCGACGCTGGCCATGCCCAAGTTGGTTGGATCGAAACTCCAATATTCCGGTGTTAGCTTCACGATGGTTTTGCAGCCTACTACTGTTGGAACAGCAACCAATGTTTTGGCAGTGGCCTCCTCTGTGGATGATTTGAACCTGACGAATAACACAGTGACAACGGTGACACCGATTGAAGTGGCATCTGCCGACCTCGCGGTCAGTATGACTGAATCGCCTAATCCAATCCCATTTGGCGGAACAATGGTTTACACGATTGTAATAACCAACAAGGGACCGTCTCGCGCAAGTAGCGTTATGCTGACAAACGAATTGCCTGATGGTGGTGTTCTCTTGAGCACATTAAGTAATTCAACGCTCACCGATGGGGTTTTGATCGCCAACCTTGGGGATTTGGAAGTGAATGGGCAAAAAACGATCACCCTGTCTGTTCGAGGGGACGTTCCTGGCACAGTCACAAATACAGTGCGAATCGGTTCATCAGTTCTCGATAAACTGAAAGCAAACAACATTGTATCAGTGAAGACAGAAGTGGGAGCCCCTGCCAGTATTACCGTTGTCCGTCTGGCAAATGGATTTAATATCACATGGCCTGTGGGGGGTAATTATGTTCTTGAGAGTGCCACGAATTTGAGTGATTCGACTGTGTGGGTTGAAGTGACAACACCAGCCCCGACTATCGTGAATGGAAATTACGTGGTCCCAGTAACCTACGGAGAGAGTCGTAAGTTCTTTAGACTGCGCGCAAAAGATTAGCGATTGCAGAATGTTAAGGCCCAAGGCTGACCGCCATTGTTTAATGGCGGTTTAGCCGTAAAGATGGCTGAATGGAATTGATGTTTGTAAGAATTGATAGCCAAATGAAAAACCGTTTTGAATTATCTCGAGCCGCCAAAGTGAGTTCTCGCCAAGGGGTGCGCATGTCATTTTGGTTCAGTGTAGCTGCCGGGTTGTTCCTGCTTGTCGGCCAATGTGCTCACGGCGCTCCGTTCCGCAACTTGGTTGTACCGTTTACGCAACCGGACGGAACACATATCGAAGTCATCGGCTCTGGTGATGAATTCTACGCGAAGTTTGAGACGAAAGATGGTTTCACAGTTGTATTTGACCCGAGCCTTAAAGCGTATTGCTATGCAAAGCAAGCTGCCAATGGACAACTTGAATCGACTGGTGTCCAAGTTCACAAGAGCACGGGTGCGGCGGTCGGAGTGCAGAAGCACATCCGCATAAGCAGTGAAGCGCGCAAGGCTCAAGTTGTTGCACGTTATCAAAAATGGCAGTTGGGAACCAAGCAGGCTGAGCGCTGGGAGGCTTTGAAGGCAACCATGCGTGCTCGGGAGTCTGGAGCTGAAATGGCTCCTCCAACTACAACAACTGTTGGAACGAAAGTTGGGCTTTGTCTCTTGATTGATTTTGATGATGATGAGGGCACTGTTCCCCAAGCTGACATCATCGATTTTTGTAACGGAGACAATTATACCAGTTACGGAAATAATGGTTCAATCAAGCAATACTACAAGGATGTTTCCAACGGAAAACTGATTTATACGAACGTTGTAACTGCCTACATTCGCATTCCTAGCTCATTGCATCCAAAGAGCTATTACAATGACACATCTGTTGATACCGGGCTTAATGCAAACAACTTGATTTCAGATGCGTTGACGATTCTGAAAGCAGAATCCAATTATTCGACTGATATTCTCCCGACCTTTGATCCTCTGACTGTTGATTCTGACAATCAGGTTGTGGCTATGAACGTTTTCTACGCAGGCGACAATGGCGGTGTTTGGAATTATGGTTTGTGGCCTCATTCTTGGTCGCTTTATTATGCTGGCCCAATTGAGCTCTCCACTGGTGGCAAGAAAGTATTCAAGTACCAAATCACCAACATTGGAACCAAGTTGACGATAGGTACCTTCTGTCACGAGAACGGGCACATGCTTTGCGGCTATCCTGACCTGTATGATTATGATTACGATTCAATTGGTGGTGCGGGTTACTTCTGCTTGATGGCAGCTGGAAACTTTGACAATAACCCCGTTCAAGTTTGCGCTTACTTAAAGAGAGCTTCGGGCTGGGCGACAGTTACGGAGTTGGACAGTAGTTCTGGTATTCTTGCGACACTGGGCACGACTGGAACTAATTTTAACCACTTTTTCCGTTATCAGAAGCCAGGAGTTTCAACAGAATATTTTCTGTTGGAGAATCGTTTTACCAGTGGACGTGATGCGTTGATCCCTGGGGCGGGTATTGCTATCTGGCATATTGATGAATTAGGTGATCGTGATAATCAGAGCCTCATCCCAAACACAAGTCATGCAAACTACGAGGCGACGCTGGTTCAGGCGGATAACAAGTGGGACTTTGAGCATAATGTCAATGAAGGTGATGCCAATGACCTCTATTACAGCAGTAATTCAGCGGATGGCTATAGCAATGCTTTCAATGACGAAACAGGCCCAAGCGCCAATTGGTGGGACGGAACGGATTCGGGATTAAATGCATATGATTTTAGCGATAAGTCACAAAGAATGTCTTTTGTGATCGGCTATCCATCGTACGTTTCCATTGGATACCTGACAAATACATTAAGCGGAGGGAATCTGAATGGGATGATCGATTACGATGAGTGCAATAACTTGACGGTGACGATCACAAATAAAGGAACCATTTCTGTCACGGACATCAAAGGCGTTTTGAGCACGACCAACGCGAATGTCTTTCTGGCACAAGCAACCGCTGATTTTTCAGAGTTGCTGGTCGGTGGAACATCACAGAACCTGACGGCCTTTCAAATCAGCACGTCGCCAGAGTTTGTTTGCGGGACTCCCATCTACTTTATGCTCGTTCTGAAGACGGATGTGGGGAATGTAACCAACGCTTTTACTGTTAAGACTGGAACCACTGGAAAATCTTACAGTTTTAACTCTTCTGGGTCTGCCAACATCCCAGATAACAGTAGCGCAGGTGTCTATTCTCCAATCACTGTTTATGGCTTGGATGGAATCTTGACAAAGGTGACTTGCTCAATGTTTATCGAACATACGGCAGATTCGGATTTGACGATGGAGTTGGTTGCGCCGGATGGCAAGACGGTTCGCCTTGCAAGTCAGGTCGGCGGTTCAGGAAATAATTTCGGCAATTCGTGCGATGGAATTCGCACCACGTTTGACGATGATGCAGCGATATTAATTTCAAATGGCTATGCCCCGTTTGCTGGGAGTTACATGCCGGAGCAAATGCTTGCAACCTTCGAAAACAGGTCAGGGACGAATGTAAATGGTATATGGAAGTTGCATGTCATCGATTCAGCTTCTTTTGATACTGGCACAATTGATTGTTGGTCACTTTCTCTCACTGCGGCACATTGCGTTGACGGCGGTGGCGAATGCTCCGGTGTTGATTTGTCAGTGACGTTGGATCAATCGCCAGTTCCTGGATCAGTGGGGGCTCCGTTGACTTACACAATGGTGGTTTCAAATGCCGGCCCCAGCACTGCCAAAGGTGTGATGCTGAGTCAGACGTTGCCGCTAACAGAGGACAATGGTGTTACCTATTCCTACTCAGTTTTGAGTCAGGGAAGTGCAACCCCATCAGGCGATATTGTTAATTGCAACCTGGGTAACATATTGCCAGCTCGTACTGCTACAGTTGCCATCACCGTTATCCCGAAGGCCAGCACAAACTTTACAACAACAGCAACGATTGGGGCGACTTCGAGCGACTATAATTCTGTCAATAATTATGCAACGCTGGAGACTTCGATTTTTGGCGGACGGTCTGATCTGGGAGTTACAATGAGTGTGGCTCCAAATCCTGTTCTGGCGGGAAGCGATTTGGTTTACACTGTGAATGTTTATAACTACGGACCAAGCACAGCTACCAATGTGATCGTGACAAATTATATGCCTCTGTCAGTGACTAATGTCGTGATTACAGCTAGTGAGGGAGTTGGACATGTTTTGGGAACAAATGTATGGACGGAGTTGGGAAATATTGAGACGAATGTAACGGTCACATATACGGTAAAAGTGACACCAATGGAGGTTGGACAAATTACTGCAACAGCACTCGTGACGAGCGCCATGTTGGACCCGGTCAGCAGTAATAACCGAACGACGGTGACTAGCGTTGTTGGTCCCTCGGCGGACTTGGCAGTTACAATCAAGGGGGATTCTGATCCTGTGCTGGTTAACGGTAAAGTGACGTATACGATGACTGTGGTGAACAATGGTCCAAGCAAAGCCACGGATGTCAATCTGACATACGTTTATCCGTCTACTGCAAAACTGGTGGATTCATCAGTCAGTCAGGGAACACTGGATGCAAGTTCATCCGGTTTGGTCGTTGGTAACCTCCAATCCCTGGATGTTGGCGCAAGTGCGACGGTTACTGTTGTCATGCAATATCCTATTGAAGGTTCGTTGAGCAGTTCTGTTTCAGTGTCTGCGGGGCAGAGCGACGCAAAAACTGCAAATAATACGGCTACCATCAAAACTGGCTTCATGCCGCCGGTTGTCATATTGGCTGAGGGCACTAAGTTATTGTTAAATGAGAGTATTACACCCGCGGATGGGGTGGTTGAGGCAGGCGAGACGGTTACAGCTTCGCTTAGCATCACAAATCAAGGTACGTTGGCGGCAACAAATGTTGTGGCTCAACTTCAACTCGGCGGCGGCGTGTTGATGCCCCAGATTAGCTATTCCAACGGAGTTGCACCGCTGGTGATGCAATCGTTTGGAACCATTCCTTCTGGAACCGCGAGCAGCCATTCCTTTAACTTCACTGCTGTGGCTACAAATATTGGCACGATCCAGGCGTCCCTGTTGGTTCAGTACACTCAATTTGGTTCAAATATCGTGGTGACAGTCCCATTTACGTTCCAAATGCCTCAGACAACATCGTTTGCCAACCAGACAGCCATCTCTATTCCTGATCTGGGTGAAGCGAATCCGTATCCTTCCTTAATTGATGTTTCAGGAGTTTCTGGAACAGTGAAGAAAGTTACGGCGACGCTGGTGAATTTTGGACATACAAGTCCCCATGACGTAAGTGTGCTTTTGGTAAGTCCCAACGGCAGAAGTTCTGTTCTGATGGCTCATCCTGCAAAGAATAACGGATTGAGCAGTGGCCAGACGGTTACACTTACTTTTGATGATGAGGCAACAAGCGTTGTTCCTTCTACGGAGAGTTTGATTACTGGTTCCTACAAACCGGCTCAATACATGCCGAACGTTGAGTTCTCGGAGGATGCACCAGAAGGTCCTTATGTTGCCTCTTTGTCTGTGTTCGGTGGATTTGATCCGAATGGAACATGGAAGTTGTATGTTACGGACGACACACCGGGGGACCTCGGCAGCATCGCTGGAGGATGGATTCTTTCTGTGACAACAGTGAATCCTGTGAATCCGATGGCAGACTTGGGAGTCAGCGTTGTGGCATCAACCAATTCTCTTTTAATGGGAAGCAGTGTTAACCTGACTCTGACAGTGACAAATGCTGGACCGTCAGTTGCCAGCAATGTTTTGCTGACCAATGTTTTGCCAGCCGGCATGAGTTTTGTGAATAGTTCAATCGCTGGACAAGTCAGCGGAAATACGTTTACCACAAGTCTTGGTAGCTTGCTTCCGAGCAACACCGTGACTCTGGTAATCACAGCTCTGGTAAATTTGAATGGTTCATATACAAGTGTCGCTTCTGTTGGAAGTCCGGAAGTTGACTTCTGCACGGTTAATGATTCCGCTGAGGTGAGTATTACTGGTAACAAACCGACTGCTGACTTGACAGTTTCAATTCTTGATTATGCGGATAAGATAACAACTGATTCCACTTTGAACTATTCTGTGCAAGTGGCCAATGCGGGACCCAATGACGCCGTGAATGTGATTTTGACAAACATCATTCCTTCTGGCTTCAAGTTTGTTTCTGCAAATCCCTCACAGGGCACCAGTAGTTACGTTGATGCGGCCAAATGCCTCATTACAAGTTTTGGGAAAATTCCCAGTGGTTCTGTTGGAATTGTGACGGTGAGTTTGCAGCCAGGCAGTGTTGGGCTGGCAACAAACATTTTTGTGGCAGTGACTGATTCCACAGATCCCAATCTTGAAAATAATTACACCGGCTTTGTTACAACAGTCAAAGAAGCCGGACCAATTATTGTAACAGATGGGGTTAAATTGATTTCCGAGAATTTGAATGTAAATGGCGCCATAGACTCAGGTGAAACTGTTACGATAGAGTTTCGTCTGGCCAATACTGGCAGCCGGGCAACGACGAATCTGGTGGCTGTGTTACAGTCGGGGAACGGTGTCGTGAGTAGTGTTACGCAGAGCTATGGCGCAATTGGAACTGGAAGCTCTGTTTCACGTCCATTTACGTTTACTGCCCAGGGAACAACAAACGGAATTTTAACGGCAAAACTGACTTTGACCGATGGAAAGAGTGTTTTGGATCCCGTGTTTTATACTTTCCAATTTCCAACAAAAGGCAGTTATGCCTTCACAAATGGCATTGTGATTCCTGAGAGTGGTGCTGCCTATCCTTGCCCGGCAACGATTACTGTTTCTGGGCTGACTGGGTACGTTAGCAAGGTAACGGTTACATTAAATGGGGTTTCTCACGCATTTCCGCGTGACATCAATGCGACTCTCGTGAGTCCGGACGGCAATTACTCTGTTGTGATGTCACATGCGGGGGGTGCCTATTCAATAACAAATCAGACCTTTGTTTTCAGTGGTTCAGCAAGCACTGCCCTTTCTGCAACGAACCGGTTGGTTTCTGGTTCTTACCTGCCGACCAAGTATGGTGCTGCTGTAGCGTATCCGAATTTGGGTAACATTGGCACATGCAGTTTCGATGTCTTTGATGGAGTGGTTCCCAATGGAACATGGGCACTGTATGTGGTGGACGATAGCGTTGGTGATGGTGGCTCCATCTCTGGTGGCTGGAGTCTGAATCTGGAAGTCGTGAAGACTGTCAACGATGTCGCTGATCTGGCTGTTTCCATGGATGTGCCTGCGCATGTCAACTGCCTGAGTCTCGTTACCAATACAATAACTGTTTTCAATAATGGTCCGGCTGATGTCGCAAATGTGGTGGTAACGAATTTGATTCCCGAGGATGTGACTTTGGTTTCTGCTGTTTCACTCCAAGGGCGTTGCGATACAAATTTGGCTGGTGTTGTGACGTGCGACTTTGGCACTGTAAAATCCGGTGATGGTGAATCGTTCACTGTTGTTTTGATGACGGGGGCTAAGGCAACAACGACTTCGTTGAAAGCTTTTGTGACGGGTGATGCGTATGACACGGTTGAGTCGAATAATTCGGTGACTCAAAATCTTATTGTTACTCTGCCACAAGATTCGAAGTTGACGGCAACCTACCTGAAGGCTTCGAAGAGCGTTCAACTGACGTTGGTCGGACAGCCCAGTCACGGATATGTGATCGAGTCATCAACCAATCTGACCTCTTGGTCTGTGTTGAGCACAAATACACTGTCAGCGGATGGCTCCGCAGTGGTCGTGGACAAGGTTGGAACTTCATATAAGTTCTACCGTGCTGTTCGACAATAGAGTGGTGACATGTGGCTTCTAGGTCTCACTGGCGGAATTGGAATGGGTAAATCCACCGCTGGTGAGTTGCTCCGACAGCTCGGGGTAAACGTGGTGGATACGGATGTTTTGGCTCGACAGGTGGTTGAGCCAGGGCAGCCAGCCCTCGATGAGATCCGGAGCAAGTTCGGAGCGGGGGTTTTTCTTCCAGACGGTCGATTGAATCGGCAGGAAATGGCAAGGGTTGTCTTTTTCGATTCCTTGGCGCTCAAAGAGTTGGAGGGGGTTCTGCATCCGCGAATTCGAACAGCTTGGCAGCTCCAAGTATCCCTGTGGAGAGAAACTGGGGTTCAGACGGGTGTTGTTACGATTCCATTGCTTTTCGAAACGCAATCTCAAGCATTGTTTGATTTTACCATTTGCTGTGCGTGTGCCAGCGACTCTCAGAAAAAGCGTCTGGCGTTGCGAGGGTGGAGTGCAGACGAGGTGGAGAAGAGGATTGGTTCCCAATTAAAAATTGAAGAGAAGATTAGACTCTCGAATTTTGTTGTATGGACTGATTTTTCTCTGGAAATACATCAGGCGCAACTGAAGAAGATACTCACGACAATTCAAGAACAGGGGAAGTAAGTCATACTTTTTTTGTGGAAGGAATGGGAGTCGTGGCACATCGAGGGCAGATTCCAAAGAACTCCAATTTGTGGGTTACCCCGTGGTAACCGTATGTTTTGGCAATTCGGGTTTCAAATTCCTCAGGGAAACAGGCTTCAATTTCGACGATTGCAAAGCATCGCGTGCAGATGAGGTGATGGTGGTGGGCGGTGCCTTCTTCCTGGGTAAGTTCGAAACGGGCGATCCCATCTCCAAAATCAAAACGTTTTACAAGAGCCATTTTTTCGAGAAGGTGCAGAGATCTGTAAATGGTTGCGAGATTACACTCGCCTTGAGGCATACGGGAATGGACCTCTTTACAAGTGAGGGGATGAGCTTCGTTGCGCAGGATGCTTAGGATGGTTTGGCGTGGAATGGTGATTTTGTGGGACCGCTGACGAAGACGTTCGGTGATATCAGAGAGGCTGCAATGCTTGTGGGGCATAAAATCAAGTGTGGGAGAAGAAGAGGCTCGCGATGCCCAGAAGGGTGCCCATGACGATTGCGGCAAGTTTTTGGATGTTGATGCGGTGTCCATCCTCTGTTTCGAAAAGGATGGTTGTCGAGATATGCATGAAGATGCCGATGACAATGGCCATTAGCTCTTTGGTGTGCATTGCAAGGCTTGTGTGAGCGCTCAAGGCCATTCCGAGGGGTGCCATTGCGGCGAAGAGCCCAAGCCAGCCTAGTGAAGCTTTACGACCAATTCCACTATGCAAAAGCATTCCGAAAAGAGCGATTGTGACGGGGTAATTGTGGGTGACGATGCTCCAAAGCAGGAGGCGCCGCGATTCAATGTCGTGGTGCGATTGCGGGTTTCCGAGTGCGGTGGCTTCTATGAAGGCATGAAGACAGAGGCCTGCTAGGATTCCGATGGGGAGTTTCCCCGCGATGGAATGGGAATGGCCATGTTCGACCCCTTTGGAAATGCTATCCAGGGCAATTTGAGTGTAAAAGCCGATGAGTATGAGTGTTCCAATCCACCACGCGGGAAAGGCTGAGGGCTCTGTGTAGAGTTCCGGGAGAAGGTGGAGAAAGGTGAGGCTTAGGAGAAATGCCCCGGTGAAGGCGTTGAGAAGCTTGATATGCCGGGGTTGGTCCAGCTTGAAGCACAGAACGCTGATGACTCCAAGAATGATCGTGGAGAGGAGCTTAAGATAGTCTAGAAGCAGGTTGGAGAGCATCTAATTGCGAATCATTTGCAATTAAGAATGCAAAAACCCCCCGCAACCATGTTGCGGGGCGAGTTTTTACTTCATCAACAGCATCTGACGGGCGCGCTTAATGGAGCGATTCAATTCCCGCTGATAATGGGCAGGAAGACCCGTGTACTTGCGAGGCAGGATGCGGCCTTGCTCGGTCACAAATTGCTTGAGCAAATTGACGTTCTTGTAGTCAAGGGCATCGACTGTGAAATCGATTTTTGGCTTTGGACGTGGGGTGCGGACTTCCATGGCAGAACCTCTGCCGCCGTGTGCTGAATGGCCAACTGGCTTTTCTGGATGTGTTTTACGTGGCATATGTATTACTTGATTTCGCGATGCAAAGTGTGCTTTCTGAGAAACGGATTGTATTTCATGATTTCCAATTTCTCGGTTTTGAGCTTTTTATTGCGCGTCGTTGTATAACGGGAAGGGGTTTTTCCTTCCTTGCGCGCCTCAGTGCATTCGATTGTGATAATTTCGCGAGCCATAAAATCTATTCTTTTTCTTTTGGTTTCTCTTCTGCTTCTTCATCATCATCGCCTTCGCTGGAACCACTGTTGTCAACAGTTCCCAGTGCGCCGAGACGACGTTGCCGCAAAGCACCCTCGCGCTCAAGTTGGCTTTGCGCCTCCACAGTAAAGCGTGTCCAGGGGATTGCGTCCAGTCGAGATTTTGGAATCGTTTTGCCTGTCAGTTCGCAAATGCCGTAGGTTCCCTTCTCAATACGCTTCAGGGCTTCCTCAATTTCATAGACGGCGTCCTGGTCGGACGAGAGGAGGCTCAGAGCAAAATCACGGTCAAAATTATCTGTTCCAGAATCAGCCATGTGGAGACTGTAGCTAGACATTTCCTCGGCTGATTCTTTTGCGAGGCCGTTCATCTGATTCAACAGACGGTCGCGCAATTCAAGCAGATGTTGATAATATTTTTGCCATTCCGGTTTGATTTTGGCCTGGCTGACTGCCGTACGGGGTACTGCAACAGCGCGTCCGAGGATGGAGGCTGCCGTGGCAGGGGCCACTGGTTTTCCTGTTCGAGTCATGGTTTATTCCAGTTTTATCAATGTCTGTTCTTGTTAAGCGGACTTTCGTCCGTCGATTGCCTCCAAAAAACTGGGCAATCCGAGTTTTTTAGCTCCGAGTGAACCCCCCAGGGTTCATCCAAGGGCTCGGCACTCTAGCAAAGGAATCAGAATATGCCACAATTTTTTTAAGAAAAAAGTGTGTTTTTTCAAAAATCAACCTTTTTCTATGCAAGCATAGGCATTGTGGTTGTGGATGCTCTCGTAGTTTTCGGCTTCGACTTTATACCAGGTGACGTCGTGGTGTTTGTTAAGCCTAACTGCGATGTTTCGAACCAAATCTTCGACAAAAACGGGATTTTCGTAGGCGCGTTCAGTGACGGCTTTCTCATCCTTGCGCTTGAGTAGGGAATAGAGTTCCGAGCTGGAGGAGGCTTCGATGATTGCTATAAGGTCTTCGATCCAAATGGGTTTCTTGAAACGAATTTGGACGGTGACGAGGCCGCGTTGATTATGGGCGCTGTAGTGGCTGATGGCTTTTGAGCAGGGGCAAAGTGTGGTAACCCCAACCTTGACGGTGAGAACAAGGTCGAATTCCTTTCCTACGGCAGTGGCGTCGAAACGGGCGGTATAATCCATGACGCTCTCCATGCCGGACACCGGGGCCTTCTTGACCATGAAGTAGGGAAATTCCATTTCCAAGTGGGCTGTCTTGGATTTGAGGCGTTCCTGCATGGCGTGGAGGATGGTGCCGAGGTTCTTGACGTGGACCATGCTGCCGTGGGAGTTCAGCACTTCAATGAAGCGGCTCATGTGGGTGCCCTTGAATTCATGGGGCAGGTCCACATACATGCCGATGGTGGCGATGGTGTTTTGAACGGACTGGGCCTTGTCCCGGATTTGAATGGGGAAGCGCAGTCCGCGAACGCCCACCTTATCAATCCGTAGCTTTCGGTAATCAGGTTCGCTTTGTTTGTCTAACATGGGTTCCGCCACGTGCGGACGCGTTTTTTTCATAGTTGAGGGGCCAATGGGCCGGCCCGGACGTCAATTCACCCAAGGTTAGCATCCGACGGGGGTTTTGCAAATGTTCTTGGAAGTTTGAATGGAATTTTGCGGGCTGTTTTCACCTTGACGAAGAGGAGGGGGACCAGTACCGTATTTCCTTGGTCACTCAGCCATTTCAGAGTTCAATTGAAGGTTGGATGACGTTTTTTTGTGCCAATGATTGCCAATCTACAGATGGGATTTGATTCTGGAGTTCTTTTTTATGCGGAGGGGCTATGGATTTAAAGGACATCAAAGCGATTGTTGACTTGATGAAGAAGAACTCCCTTTCGGAGTTTGAGCTTGAGCATCAGGATTTTAAGATAAAGCTTAAGCGTAATCCCAGCCCAACTGCAGCGCCTCTTGAGGATCAACCTGTTTATGTGGTTCAACCGCCTGCGCCAGCAATTGTTCCCCCACTGGCCTCTCAATCGGTGCTGCAACCGGTTGTGCAGGAGTATTTGGAGATCAAGTCTCCGATGATTGGCACCTTTTACCGGGCAGCTTCGCCTGAATCATCGGATCTGGTTGAAGTGGGAATGCATGTGACGCCCGAGACGGTTGTTTGCGTGATTGAGGCGATGAAAGTGATGAATGAAATCAAAGCCGAGGTCAAAGGAGTCGTAACGCAAATTCTTGTTGAGAACGCAAAGCCAGTGGAGTTTGGCCAGCCGTTGTTTCGGATTCGTCCGACGTAAAAGCCGCGAATTTCATGTTCGAGAAGATTTTGGTCGCCAACCGAGGAGAAATTGCCGTCAGAATTATTCGGGCGTGCAAGGAGTTGAATATTCGGACCGTGGCCGTGTACTCCGAGGCGGACGCAACGTCTATGCCTGTGCAACTGGCTGACGAGGCAATTTGCATTGGCAAGGCTCCCAGCAACGAAAGTTACCTGCGAATTGACCGGATCATCAGCGCCGCTGAAATCAGCGATGTCGACGCCATTCATCCCGGATACGGTTTCCTGTCTGAAAATGCTCATTTTGCCGAAGTTTGCGAGAGTTGCAACATCCGGTTCATTGGTCCCAGCCCCCACGCAATGAATTTGCTTGATAGCAAGGCAGCAAGCCGTGCTCTTGCACGAAAAATTGGATTGCGTGTGCCGCCTGGTTCGGACGGCCTGGTGGAGAATGAGCGAGAAGCGCTGGCTGTTGCCAAGAATGTCGGCTATCCGGTGATCATCAAGGCGGTTGCGGGTGGGGGTGGACGTGGCATCCGTATTGCAACAAACGACATTACCTTGATAGCGGATTATCACGCGGCCCGCGCTGAAGCTGAAAAGGCGTTTGGCAATTCAGGTGTCTATATTGAGAAGTTTATTGAGAATTGCCACCACATTGAATTTCAGATTTTTGGGGATAATAAGGGCAATTACATTCATCTGGGCGAACGGGATTGTTCCATTCAGCGACGGACTCGAAAAGTGGTTGAGGAGACTCCATCCCCTTTTCTGGACAACAAGTTTAAGGACCTGCGCAAGAAGATGGGCAAGGCGGCTGCAAAGCTGGCCGAAGCCGCCCGTTTTACCAATGCCGGCGCAGTGGAATTTTTGGTGGATGACAAGGGAAACTACTATTTTTCCGAGGTCAACAAACGGATTCAGGCGGAGCATCCCATTACGGAAGCGGTGACCGGGCTCGATCTCGTGAAGCTCCAGATCATGGTGGCGATGGGGGAGGCCCTGCCGGTTTCTCAAAGTAACGTGACGTTCACTGGACACTCGATTGAATGCCGCATCAATGCGGAAGATCCCTTCGATGACTTCCGCCCAAGTCCCGGCAAGGTCGAAATGTATTTTCTGCCAGGGGGGCGGGGAATTCGCGTGGACAGCCATATTTATTCGGGATATGTGGTCCCCCCGAATTACGATTCGCTGATTGGCAAATTGATCGTTCACGGGAAAAACCGCCGGGAAGCCATTGATCTGATGAGTCGTGCATTGAGCGAATATCGGATTTCCGGGATCAAGACGACTCTCTCTTTCCAACAGGCCATTTTGGCAGACCCCGATTTCCGCCGTGGCGTTTACTCTACCACTTTTCTGGAAAAACTGCTTGAAACAGCATCGCACGATGGCATTGAACAAAAGGCGTGAGCCATGCCACGGATGAAGTTTCTTTGACCGATTGTTTATGTTCAAACTCGCTGATGCCCGGCTTTACACTTTTATTGACACGGCTTATTTGAATGGCCATGCCCCCGCCGATGTTGCGCGACAACTTTGCGATGGGGGATCGGACATGATCCAGTTGCGTGCCAAACACGCTTCGGCTGACGAAATCCGGCGTTTGGCCGATGCGATAATTCCCGTGCTCAAGGCGGCTCATGTGCCGCTGGTCATCAATGATCATTGGAAACTTGCCTGCGAAATTGGGGCGGAATTTTGCCATCTGGGACAGGAAGATTTTTTTGATGCCGGTCACACCCACGTTTCGGATTTGCGAAAGGCGCCTTCCTTTCCTCATCTGGGATTGAGCACTCATGCGCCAGAACAGGCAAAGCGCGCTCTGGCTGCCGAACCGGATTACATTGCGATTGGGCCTGTATATCCCACTGCCACAAAGCCCGGAGCCAAGCCGGTGACGCTGGAGTATGTGCGTTGGGCTGCTGAGAATGTGACAATTCCGTGGTTTGCCATTGGTGGCATCAATATGGTGACGTTGGATGCGGTGCTGGATGCGGGGGCAAAACGGATTTGCATCGTTTCTGCCATTCTTAACGCTCCTGATATCGCAAAAGCCTGCCGGGAGTTTAAGGCGCGATTGTAGAATCGACGTTCCTTTTGACATTTTTTGGGCGTAAAGCACCTTTCTTTTCAAGTCCTTGCAAACTGGCACGTTGCCTCTTGAAAAATGGCATGTTGAAAAAAGACTAGCATCCGTTCGCTTAATTGCTCAACATCAGGGGTGATGTGGAATTCGGTCCAGCCGAAGAATCACTGATATTTGTTTTGCGGGACAATCCCGTGTTGACATGAAAGCGAAGATTACCATTACACCCAAAAAAGCCGTGCTTGATCCGCAGGGCAAAACCGTGCAAAACGCGCTCGAACAAATGGGCTACAAGGGCATCGGCTCCGTTCGCGTTGGCAAATACATTGAAATCGAATTGCCGGGCACTGACAAGAGCGCCTGGAGCAAGCAGATTGACGAAGCCTGCCACAGAATTCTCAGCAACCCTGTCATCGAAGACTACAAGTTCGAAATCGAGTAACCCTGATTTGGCTGTGTCCACGGTCGGTTTGTGCCACTTCAAAGAGCAGCGCAAAGCCAGCCGCGGCAAGCCGGAATAATATGAATTTCGCTGTTCTACAATTTCCGGGTTCCAACTGCGACCAGGATTGCGTGCACGTCATCAAAAACGTGCTTGGTCACTCTGCGCGGCTGGTCTGGCACAAAGATAATTCCCTTGCTGGTTACGACGCCGTGCTGGTCCCCGGCGGATTCAGCTACGGCGACTACCTGCGCACAGGAGCCATTGCCCGTTTTAGTCCCATTATGCACGCTGTGCAGGGATTTGCCGCCAATGGCGGTCCAGTGCTTGGTATTTGCAACGGATTCCAAATCCTGTGCGAAGCGGGGCTTTTACCGGGAGCATTGATTCGCAACCGTTCACTTCAATTCCGTTGTGAGCACATCTATTTGAAGACTGCGACGTTTGACACGCCGTTCACATCCAAAATTCCGCATGACAAATTGTTGCGCATCCCCATCGCCCATGGTGAAGGCTGTTACTTTGCGGATGATGCGACCATTGCCAAACTGGAAGCCAATCATCAAGTCCTCTGGCAATACGTGACCGCTCAGGGCGAACTCACCAAGATGTCCAATCCCAATGGTTCCATTCACAACATAGCCGGCATTTGCAATGAGGGGCGCAACGTGGCCGGGCTCATGCCCCATCCTGAACGTGCCAGCGAATCCCTTCTTGGCAGTGATGATGGCCGCCTGATTTTTGAGAGCCTTGTAAACTGGCTCAACAACCGCTCGAAGACCAAAGCCGCATAGCCCCATGTCCCTGAGCGCACCTTTAATTCATGCTTTTGTTTTTCGGCAAGAATTTGCCGTCCGATAAAATTTTACTCTCATGAGTGATCCCGCCATTACCCCTGAATTAGTCAAGAAACACAACCTCACTCCCGAGGAATACGTCAAGATCAAGGCAATCCTTGGCCGCGAACCGAGCTACACGGAACTGGGCATTTTCTCCGTCATGTGGAGCGAACACTGCTCCTACAAAAACACCCGCCCATTGCTCAAGACGTTTCCTACAAAGTCACCGAAAATTCTTGTCGGTGCAGGTGAGGAAAATGCCGGCATTATTGATATCGGAGATGGGCTGGCCATTGCCTTTAAGATTGAATCCCATAACCACCCCAGTGCTGTGGAACCTTTCCAGGGAGCCACGACCGGTGTGGGCGGAATTGTCCGTGATATTTTTACCATGGGTGCGCGTCCCATTTGCTCGGTGAATTCCCTGCGTTTTGGCCCCATCACAAAGGGGAGTGGTGAGGATGATCCTCAAGTGCTTTCCAATAACCGACGGCTGTTCTCGGGCGTCGTGGCGGGCATTGCCCACTATGGCAACTGCTTCGGTATTCCCACTGTCGCGGGCGAAGTTTATTTTGACAAATCCTATGAGGGTAATCCTCTGGTCAACGCATTCTGCCTCGGTGTGCTGCGACATGAGCAAATTGCCCGCGGAGCTGCCAAAGGGGTTGGTAACCCGGTCTTTTATGTGGGCCCTGCCACTGGACGCGACGGCTTGGCTGGCGCGGCTTTTGCCTCTCAAGATTTGACCGATGAATCTGCCCAGCAACAGCGCGGTGCAGTCCAGGTTGGCGATCCTTTCATGGAGAAACTCGTCTGCGAAGCCTGCCTTGAACTGCTGGCCACCGACGCCGTGGCGGGGATTCAGGATATGGGCGCCGCCGGGTTGACTTGCTCCACTTGCGAGACGGCGGCTCGCGCAGGCACTGGGATTGAAATCGAACTCGATAAAGTGCCACAACGCGCTCCGAACATGACTCCTTACGAAATCATGCTCAGCGAATCGCAGGAGCGCATGTTGATCATTGTCGAGAAAGGGCGCGAAGACGAAGTAAAGCGCATTTTTGATAAATGGGACCTTCCCTGGTCTCACATTGGTGAAGTCACTGGTGATGGCCGCATGATCGTGCGCTGCCATGGCAAAGTTGTTGCCGATCTTCCGGCTGCAATTCTCGCCAATGAAGCCCCGGTCTATCATCGTGAATCCCGTGAGCCAGCCTACTTAAAGAAGGTCCGCGAGTTTACGCTGGCTGGCGTGCCGGATTCGAAAGACCCGGTTGCAGAACTCAAAACTCTTTTGGCTGAGCCTACAATCGCCTCCAAGAATTGGGTCTATCGTCAATACGATCACATGGTGCGCGACGGTTCCGTTGTTTGCCCCGGATCAGATGCCGCAGTGTTGCGCATTAAGGCTGATTCCCTCCCCGTTTCGAAAGACGGCAAGGAACTCGATCCCAAGATCGAAAAATTTATTGCCATTACAGTCGATTGTAACGCCGGGTATGTTTATCTTGATCCCTACGAAGGTGGAAAAATTGCCGTGGCGGAAGCGGCTCGCAATCTGGCCTGTTCCGGTGCAACCCCGCTGGGAACGACGGATAATCTCAACTTTGCCAACCCGTTCAATCCTGAATTGTTCTGGCAATTAAAGGAATCTGTGCGTGGTGTGGCAGAAGCCTGCCGATTCTTCAACGCACCTGTCACCGGCGGTAATTGCAGCCTTTACAATCAGAGTCCCAATGGCCCGATTGATCCAACACCGACCATCGGCATGGTGGGACAGATCGAGAAGCCCGAACACATCACCACGCAATGGTTCAAGAACGCTGGCGATGTCGTCATTCTGTTAGGTGATGCGGTCAATTCAAAAGACCCGCTTCAAGGCTTGGGCGGCTCCGCATTCTTGGAGAAATTCCATGGATTAAAGACGGGGACACCTCCTGTCTGCGACATGGAAAAGGAAAAGACGCTTCACGAGACACTTCATGGACTGATTATTTCCGGTCTGATCAAGAGTGCTCACGATTGTAGCGAGGGCGGCTTGGCTGTGACGTTGGCTGAAAGCTGCATTTCGCATCAGGACGCTCGCGAGACTCCAAGCCTGATCGGTGCTCAAATTGATTTGTCAGGCATTGTTGATGCGCGATTGGATGCGTTACTCTTTGGTGAGACTCAGGGACGCATCGTGATTTCAGTTGCTCCGGACGACGTTGTCAAAGTGACCGAACGCGCCAAGATCATGGGCGTTCCAGCCACCAAGATTGGATCGGTGGGTGGCGCTGATTTGACAATCAAGACCAGCAAGTCCAGCTATGCCTGGCCCGTTGCAGATCTCCATCGTCCATGGTGGAACAGCATTGCTGAGGCAATGAAGTAATCTCAGAAAACAACGAGGCGGAGAGTTTGCGCTCTCCGCCTTGTTCGCGTACACCGAGAAGACAGTGTCTCTTCTTCTCAAACTCACCTCGCTTTGCTGACCACGCCCACATCAATAGCCTCGGTGCTTTCGACCAGCTCTAGCCCCAGTTGATCCAGGACATCTGCTTTGATTGCGTCAGCGTCTTTAGAGGAAAGTTTGAAATCGATGTCGAATTTGTTGGTTAGACCAGTCTTGTCAACCACAGGGACCTGTATCCACTCCTCGATGGCCTCAGCAAGGGTTGCCATTGAACAGTCATATCGTTTATACTGTTTCCGACTCATTCTGGTATCATCTGGATGTTCTGCCTGTGAAGCTGGTTTTAGCCCCGGTGCGTTATCTTTGGCCATGCGTAGCTGTAGCACATTCATCTCGCGCTTCTCCTTCTTGATTACAACTCCAAGACGTTTCTGCAAATCCTTGATGAGGGTCTCCTCATTGAGGGATGACTTGTTGGCAATAAAATCAAAGTAGAGAGTGGGTAATTTTGTCTCAAAAACCATTCGGATGTGGCTGATCTGCAGTACTGTAGGCACCAATCTCGCCGCAGGGATGGAGCGGCCTATGAACGAGCTGTTTGTTAGAGACTGGATATACTGTGCCTCGCCTAGATGCACAGGCATTTGCTTGTATTCATCACGAAGAGTCAATTTTCCATTTTCAGAGGCGTAGACTTTTTCTGGGGTGATTGTTGACTCACAAAGCATGTAAACCTTGGGCAGTTTGTATAGATCCCATTCTTGCGTGTTCATGATTTCATTCATGCGAATGGAATCGATTTCGTTGTCTGCTATCACTGCTGTGCCTGTTACGGCAAGCGCTGAAATCACGACCAATATTGTTGTTTTGATTTTCATAAGAGTCATTGTTTCCATTACATCTTTGACTAAAGTTTGAGCCACATGGGCAGATGCTGTCCCATTTATGGCGGCAACCGAGGCGATCGAAGACGTTATGCCGGCTGGAGCGGCATGGATCGCATTTGCTGAAAGACACATCACCAGAATGCTTCCCCCGACCTTGATGCCGTGTTTGGAAAAATAACCGCGCAACTTCTCAACTGCCCGGCTGCATCGCCGTTGAATGGCTGCCTCGTTGATGTCCAGCTTGATTGCCGCCTCGGCATAGGAGAGGTTCTCAAAATAATGCAGGATTATGGCGTTGCGATCCCCCTCTCGCAGGCTACCCATCGCCTCGTCCAGCAGGGGTTCCATCGACTTCCATATTTCGAAATTCGGAAAATCATCTGCCATGGACAAGGCCTCCTTCTGATGGCGTTGGCGACGGATTTCATCGCGCAAATAACGAATGGAAGCCAATCGGGCCGTTTCATAAAGCCAGCCTTCAAGCTGGGTGTGTTTGAACAGGCCAGCCGCTTTTTTTGCCAGAATAATGAAGACTGCTTGGACTATCTCCTCTGCACATTCATGATTCTGAACCTTTCTCATGGCGACGGAATAGACCAAGCCGATATGGCGGCGCACCAGGGCTTCAAATGCCTCTTGGGACCCACCTAAGGCATATTGACGAAGCAGATCATTGTCTGTTGGATACTCCATTCACTCATGTAACTCCCTTTCCCGCTAAAACCAGACAAATTTTTTCTAACACCTGTGGCTGCCTCCTTTGGCCAGGATGCAATTGCGACCAGACCAACTTTGAGTAGCATCACAATAACCCGCTATGATTCAGCGTCTATTTGATCCAATATTTGTTTGATTGCGTAACTCGTCGTAGCTTCAACCTTGATGAAAGCTACTGGCCCAAGTATGCGAAAAGTTCCATCACCCAATTCCTCTGCACTTTGAAAAGTGTTCCAAAGCCACGCATTTGAGAGAATTTGATTCACTTTGAATGGAGAACAAAAGGCAGATTTTTAAATTAAACAATCTTGGGTACATAACAGGGCCGCGAATCCCGCCCCATTTTGCCACCTCTGCAAAACTATCCAGGATTCGCGGCCAACCGTCTTGAAAACCTGACTTACTCCACAACGATCTTGCGCGGCTTTAGCTGTTCCGCCTTTGGCAGGGTCATTACCAGCACCCCCTGATTGATCGTGGCGCTGATACGAGTTGTATCAATCGCTGGGTCCAGCTCAAAGGTCCGGCGGAAATCTTCCGGTTCGCTTTCGCGGTAGAGAAGATCTGCGCCTGTAGGTTTTACCTGCTGACGTTTGCCGGTCAGTGTTAATTCATTTCCCTCCAGAGTAATTTCGAGTCCATCCTTGCTGACTCCCGGCATGTCGGCTTCCAACGTGTATCCTTCGTTGGTTTCGTAAATATTGACCTGTGGCGAAGTGTATTCGCGTTCCACAGTGGCCGGCTCGGTGCAAACGGGTTGTTCTTGAATTGCATTCATCTCAAATCCTTTCTTCGTTTTGTTTTGTTTTTTCGATTCGGGAGCGGTTCGAGGCCGCTCCCGGAGGTTAAGGGGTTATTTGACTGTGACTGGGATCAGTTTCGGTTTGACTGCCTCTGCCTTGGGCATGACCACGGTCAGGACGCCATCCTCATAAGCCGCCGTGATTTTTTCTGCATTGACCTGTGTCGGCAGTGTGAAGGTTCGCTGGAACCGGCCTACGAAACGTTCGGTACGGTATTCAGATGACTGTTCCTTACTCTCCTGTTTGCGTTCGCCACTAATGGTCAACAGATTGTCATGCAGAGAAACTTCAATGTCTGACTTTTTCATGCCGGGAAGTTCGGCTTTGACAGTCAGTACATCCTTGTTTTCATAAAGATCAATTGCTGGAACCCAGCCCCCCATGAACTGATTGTCACGAGTTAGATCAAAGGGGAATTGGAACATCCTATCAAACACTTGGTTGATGTCTCCCCGGAGGTTGAATATCTGACGCAAGGGGGCAACGCTCCAATTGGTTTCCGGCTTCTGATATCGAATCAATGACATATCAATCATTCCTTTCTTTTTGGTTCAAATTCACTTTCAACGTTCATCAACACGCTTTCTATATAGCGGATGGCATGCCAAGAAGTTGGTATGGCATTGAAATTGACATAAATACATGATAATAAAAAATTTATGTATAAATTGGTTAAGAAGCGGAAAAACAGAATTAGAGACATAATGTCCCTTATGAATAGTGTCATGACACATTTTAAGTGTGACACTATGTCTCTATATGCGCGTAGGCTGGGGAAGTGCGAGGTTGAAAGTATTTTTTCAATGTTTGGGGGCTGTGTTTTTTACAGAAGTCATTTTTGAAACGGCTGAAGCGGGGAGACGCAGGGGGGAACTTATCAGGGCTCCCAAAAAGCTGTGTAGATAAATCTTTTCTGACGCGGCAAAGCAATTGGGGAGTCGTCTTGGATGGGCTTCTTTAAGAAGCCACAAATTTGGCGTGCTTTTTTTGCAGAGAAATGTTATTTATAAGGACATGATATGGATTCTTGCAATAATATGCATTGGGATCACGTGTTTTTCCGGGTTTCATCAAGGTCCTATTCGCGCAGGGTTTGCATTGGTGGGGGCGGTACTTGCCTGTATTTTAACGGCTCCGTTATCGCCTATCGTCAAAGCAATTTTGCCTTTGATTGGATTTGATCATCCGATTTGGGCATACGTGATTCCGCCAGCGGTCACCTTTATTGTTGTTTTGATTGCGTTCAATGTCATGGGGGAATCAGTTCATCGCAAGATTGTGGTGAAACAAAAATACGATGAGGATGATGCCCGATTTTATCGTTGGGAACGCATGTATCAACGTGTTGGGCTCTGTCTTGGCGTGTTGACGGGAGCAATTATCTTCTTTGCATTGCTGGTTCCGATCTATGCCTTTGGTTATTTCACCATGGAGATTTATGGAGAGGGGAAAGGTCCAATTCCTGCGCGAATTGTGACAGCATTTCGTTCGAGCTTGCAAACGGAAAAATTGGATCGCGTGGTGGCGGCGTATGATCCCTTGCCGAAGAGCGTCTACACTGCCTGCGACACGGTGGTCCTTTTGCTCAAGAACCCTGCACTGGCCCCCAGAATTTCCCGCTATCCAGTGGTGATTGGATTGTCAGAACGCGCTGAGTATCGGGATTTATTCCATGATTCTGATATACAGAAGGCCTACAACAATGGTGAAATCAGTGATCTCGTTCAAAATGAGAAGATTCACAAGATTTTGACAGATCCGACAATGAGTTCCGCTTTGTATTCCCTGCTTGTGAATAATCTTGCGGATTTGGATGAGTTTTTAAAAACAGGGAAGTCTCCCAAGTTTGATGCTGAGCCGATCATTGGAAACTGGTCTTTGGATGTGCCAGGAACGGTTTTGCAGGATCGCGCCAAAAAAGCTTATCCAACCGTTTCGCAAGCGCTTAATGGGCGGATGGATGTCTTGAACAAGGTGTATGGGATGCGCTTGACGGCGACGTTTGACAATCAATTGATCCTGCGTCGTGGGGATGCAAATTCCGACGATTCGGTAAAGCTGTATCTGCGTGGAACGTGGAAAAAGAATGGTTCCAATTACGAATTTACTCTTGCGGATAGTAAGCCCGGTTCTGGAACCGTAGGAATCAAGAATGGGCAACTCCAATTGCCACACAATGGAGTGACAATGGTCTTTAATCACGATTGAGCGGTTGCTGGGCTCCGGCTATTTCCTTGCTTTTTCAAGAGAGAGAAACCATGGCGTGATCGACATGCCGCCCCAACTGGCTGGATCGTGGTTTGCCAGGAAGATTTTTTTGAGTGTGGCATCATACGGAACAAGCGATGTCCAAAGCAGTCCGGGGGAGTTCTTCCAACGCTCATCAACTTCGCCCCCATCCATACGTTGAAAACGGGCTCCATCCAACTTCTGATTCCACATAAAATCCCGATTGGTTGCGATCAACCGGTCGATGTCTTCCTTTGAAAAAACAACGCCATGCTCATAACCGTCCACAATGGCTTCGACATCGATCTGATAATAGCCTCCGTTGGGATGCACTCCGACCCAGTGTTTTGGAGAGTCATCTGGCTTGTAATCCCATGGCCCGGCGGGTTCCCAATAGTTCCAGACGAAAAAACGATCGCGGTTTTTCATGCGTGAGCGCATGACTTGAAACCATTGAGTGGCATGATCGCGATAGACGGTTTTCTTTGTGACATCATACATTGCCAGCATCCAGCGCGCGATGTGATTGAGCTTGTTGTCCGGGTTGGTGAATCCAGTGGTTTTACGCGAATCATAACCGGATGACCATTTTCCGGTCTTCAGGTCAGTGCCAAAATCGGGGACTATCCATACACCGCCATTTTTAACTTCGCGCCAGCAATCTCGTGAAATCCATTTCTCGAAAATGGTTTCAGCGAGTTGAATCCAACTTTCGGCTTTTGCACCGAATTTTTCCGATAACTTGGCATGGTTCTTTATTTGAGCGGACATCAGGACCATGGGGCGCAACATCATGGCTTCACCCAGCAAACTATCGGCGGTAAAGGTTTTAGATTCATCACCACCACCGTTGCCCTTGGGCCATCCTGGAAAATTATCCGGGCCACGAATGCCACGCTTGACGCATGAATCGGCCCAATCGGTGAAGTGTTCCACCCACATGATGTCTTGAGTGGCAAGCCATCCATAATAGAAACCATTTAGAAACGGGCTGACCAGCCAGCCAAGCTCCTCCCCCATCTCCTTATCGCAATATCGGTTTTTCTCATCGCTGAGGATGCGCGTTTTCCAGCGTGGGAGCCAGTCTTTGCTGGCATCTGCGTTCTGGCCAAGAGAAGTCAACGTGAGACAGGGTGAGACAAATGTGATGCTGCCTAAGACATATAAAAATGTGCGTCTTTTCATAAAACAGCGCTGCATAGGTTGAATGTTTTGTGAGGTAAAGAGTGGAGCGGATTAAGATGTCACGCAACTCCCAACTTAAGATATCAGCCAGTCCTGTATTTCTTCAATTACAAGCCTCGTTTTGCCATTTGATCGGCCTCGCAACCATCTTTAAAGGAGTTTTATATATATCTAGTCTATTTTTATGAAGTGTCCCATATATGACAGTTAATGTCCCGTGACATAGTTGCCGCAATTCTTACAAAAGAGTAAGTTATGAACGTTGCAGGAGGGAATGGCATTTGATTGAACAGTGCATCCCTTGCAAAGCAAGGTCTTCTTCGAATAGAGAGAGGACAACGTTAAAATACTATAATTACGATATGGTGACTCACAAAATAATTGCTGTTGCGGCATTGGCTGCTCTTCCGTTCTTTGCGAATGCTCAGGATGATATCAATGCGATTCTTAAAAAATGGAGTGTTATTACATCGGGTGATCTGAAATCCGTGAACGATATCCAAGGGGCGGCTTATGTTGGAGGGAACGTGACAGTTTCGCAGTCCTTTGTCGTCGGCAAGGATAAGAGTCTTTCCTCCAGCGATATTTCCCTCGCTGTTCGGGGGAATATTGTTTCAGGGGGTGACATTCACTCGGAATATGGGAGTGTTGTTGTGGGGGGGAGTGTTAATGGGCGGAACATTGGTTTTAATCATGGCGGCACTTTGACAACAGAAAATACTTCAGCATTGCCGGCTTCTCCCGTGGCTGCGGTAACTTCTGCTTCCCAATTATGGTCGACCTTTTCAGCAAACAGCACTACTACGGTCGATTCTGCTGGAAAACTTTGCTTTAATTGTTCCGAGGGGTTTTCGGTTGCCGTCTTTACGATCTCTGCAAGTGCTTTTGCTTCTGATCATGACCATGGTTTTGACCTGACTTTTGCTGATAGCACAAAGGATGTCATTATTAATATCGATGGTAGTACGTGGAACATGGACGCTGAGCACTTCTTTGGCGATTTTAAAACTGAGGCGACGCATGTTATTTTTAATTTTTACAACGCCACATCGATAAATCTGACGGATGCAATTTACGGGTATGTGATTGCTCCAAATGCAGATGTAAATCAAAGCAACAATTTTAACGGCGGTGTCATGGCCAAAATGTTGACCATTGGTAGTGAGGCCAATCTGGTTAATTGGAAATCTTGGGAGGGGAATGTCCCTAATGTCACAGCAGTTCCTGAAACTTCCACATGGGTGGCAGGTGCATTTGCCTCTGTAGCTTTAGCTTTTGGTCTATTTCGTTCGCGGTTGACCCGAAAGTTAGTGGTTAAGTAAGTTTTGTATTCTAATTCTTTCAGCGGCGGCTGAGTGGTCGCCGCTGTTTTTTTGTACATAGTTTGGTGGGGGGGGAGTGAAAGGGAAAGAGGAGGGGCGAGCCCTGGGATTTTTATATGACCACCTGTTCTGGTTTATGAAGCAATTTGTTTTTTTAATTCTTTTGTGACCAGATAAGATCAGTTTGATGTTTCGTTCACAATCAATCGATTCATTTGATTTGCCAGAGCTGGCTCCATATCGCACCTTGCGTTACCAGGAAGAGCAACGACGGCAAGGAATTTTTGTCGCGGAAAGCACAAAGGTGGTTCGAAGATTGATCGAAAGTCGATTAGAAGTGCTTTCAGTGGTGTTGCCGGAGTCAATGTTGCCGGAGTTTGAACCGATCTTGATGAAACGGCCAGAAGTGGTTCAGGTTTTTATCGGCTCGAAGAAACTCTTGGAAGGATTGACCGGCTTTTCGGTATATCAGGGGGTGATGGCGGTTGGGCGGGTGCCAAAGGCATTGACGCTTGACGAATTGATCTCAAAGAGCCCCCGTCCATTGTTGTTTTTGGCGGCGGATGGCATAGGTAACGCGTTGAATATGGGAGTGCTTGTGCGGAATTCTGCGGCATTTTCCGTAGGAGCATTGATTGTGGGGGAAACGTGTTGCAGTCCTTATTTGCGGCGGGCGGTGGCCTCGTCAACCGGGACCATTTTTCGTGTGCCATGTGTGGAATCAGTGAATTTGACCGAGACGCTTTGTCACTTGCGAGGGAAGGGGGTTCGATGTGTTGCGGCTCATCTGGATTCGGGGGGGCACACGCTGGCACAGGCAAACCTTGCTGGGGATTGTTGTGTGGTGATGGGAAACGAATGGAACGGGGTTAGCCAGAAAGTGTTGGAACAGTGCGACCAAGTGGCCGCCATTCCCATGCCGGCGGGGGTTGATTCACTGAACGTTGGCAGTGCCAGTGCCGTTTTTCTATATGAAGCGACACGCCAGCGTGGGCTGGCGTGATAATAAAATGCCGGGAATTATTCTTATTTCTTGCTGCGATTTTGGATTTCCTGAAAAGCTTTCTCAGTTGTTTGATCGACTTCCATCACGGCTTTTTTCAGAGACTCCATTTTCTGTTCGTTGAGAATGCGTTTGAGAATGGCAAGATAGTCTTCCCCATTGCTGTGGTCAGCCCAGTTGTTCCTGACTTGGAGGAATGCTGGGGCAACGCGGGTAATGCGAACGGGCATTTGAAGGGAGGCCGCCGCTTTCTGGATTTGTTCAGGCGCATCGTACCAAGTGGTATAGGGCCAGAGACCTTGGACATCAATGACGAGCAGACAATCAGCTCTTGAAGCGGGCAAACGCGTGAATCCTGGGCAGAGATAAGGATTGATTCCTGCAAGTTGAGGCCATTGGGTGCGAAGTTGTTCAATGTTGTTCCAGCCGTTTGTCGCCGTGCTTTCAATCAACAACGCGTGGCGTGGAAATGGTCCTGTTTCAGTGATGCCCATGACCATGGATTTTTGGCCGAGGTAACCGATGATGGCAGCCACGGCGCGAGCTTCTTCGCGTGTTGCCTTGATGACAACTTCCGAAGAAAGATTGACAGGGCCAACTCCATTGGCACCCGCTTGAAAAGTCATGCCAACCCGCCTGGCAGGTACCAGATGCAGGGCGATATCCACGATCTTCTTGTGAGTTCGAGCGGCAATGTCACTTTTCTGCATGTCGAACAAATCGGGATACTGCGGATACTTTGCGGAATAAGATGACCCGGCGCAAAAGTTGAGGCCGGAAATAAGATACCATAATTGTCGTGTTTGAGGGGCTTTTTTGGACGGCAGGTCTGCCTTGTCCAGACGATTAAGGATTTCCCAAACCAACGCAGCCGCATTACGTCCCGCGATTTTTACAAATTTTTGGTAAGCCATGAATGCACTGCCATCAGCCCGGTCTGTCAGAGAACGGATGACCAGACAGGGGACTCCGGCCTGATAGCAAACCTGCGCCACAGCGGCACCTTCCATTTCAACGGCATCAGCTTTGAAACGTTTCCGGATTTCCGCGCTCTTTGACGGTTCGCTGATAAAACTATCTCCGGTGGCTATGACACCTTCCCAGACACGCGGGGGGCGAACTCCGGCTGTCAGGTCGGTTTGTGTTAGCTTGACGGCATGTCCAGCCTCACGTGCGACAGCCAGCAGGCTTTCCGGTGGTGAAAGCCATTTGGGCAAGTCAGAACCATCGGTGGCGAGTGTGGGTTGCCACGATATGAATCCTTCCTGGGAAACCTGGCCGAGATCATGTTGAACAAGGTCGCTGCCGACGACGACATCGCCTTGAATGTAATCCGGGTTGAGCGCTCCCGCAGTCCCACTAAAGATGACGCAATCCACGTCAAACTTATCAATCAACAGCGCGGCTGCTGAGGCGGAGTTGGCTTTACCGTAGCCAATCTGGGCTAGAACGACTTTTTTGTTAAGAACAGTGCCTGAAATAAATCGGAATGTTCCGTAGACTTCAGTCTTTGGATTCTCAATCAGGGTTTCAATTGTTTCGGTTTCTTCGGTAATGCCCATGATACCCACAACCGGCGTGCGTTTGACGCATGCGAAGGACGGTTCGGCTGCAAGTGGGGTGGCCATGGCTAACACCAATAACACACAGCAGAACCTGGCAACTACCGACCTGGCATTTTGAATCGTTATCATAAGACACAAGGGTAAACCGCCATTTTGATGGAGGTTGCGTTCAGTTTACTTTGGACACGCATTTTGAGCGATATATTTAAATTATTTTTGAGAAGGCTGAAAGTTCAATCCTCTTTTGATTTAGGGACAAGGTGTGGCTCGATTTATTCCAGGATTTTACAAAGTTGATTTTGATGGTGGAATTCTATTGGCCTTTCATTTTGTCTCGTGATATACAACTCACCACTGACATCTCATGAACAAGCGACACCAATTCACCCGCAGAAGTTTCCTAAAAGCTTCTATTGCCACTTTTGCCACCATCAACATTGTTCCCCGCTATGTTTTGGGCGGGGAAGGCTTTACCCCTCCCAGTGAGACCCTCACAAAGGCTGTCATTGGCGTGGGCGGAATGGGGCAGGGACACCTTCAGGGGATCAACCCCAAGTCCAAGCTCCTGGCCATTTGCGACGTCGATTCCCGCCATTTGGAGAGCAGCATGAAAGCTCTTGGCCCGGCTGGAAACGATGTGAAAGTCTACAAGGATTTCCGTGAAGTGCTCGCCCGCAAGGATATCGATATCGTCCATATTCCAACTCCTCCCCATTGGCATGCTCTGATCTCAATCGCCGCCGCCAAGGCTGGCAAGGATATCTGGTGCGAAAAACCCATGACTCGCACCATTGCCGAAGGTGAGGCCGTTCGTGATGCCGTGGAAAAATACGGACGCATCTTCCGGTTGAACACTTGGTTCCGCTTTGATAGCACATTTTATGGAATGGGCACCCGCGTGAGCCTGATCAAAAAGGCTGTTCAAAACGGCTTGTTTGGCTGGCCCCTTAAAGTGACTGTCAGCGCAACAACCGGATTTGATTGGAAACAGAATCTTTGGTGCGGACACAAAAATCTAGTGACTCAGCCTGTTCCGCCTGAATTGGATTACGATTTCTGGCTCGGCCCCGCCCCATTTAAACCCTATAACGAACACCGAGTGCATGGAACTTTTCGTGGGTATTGGGATTATGATGGCGGTGGTCTGGGGGACATGGGACAGCACTATCTTGATCCGGTCCAATACTTCCTTGATAAGGACAATGAAAGCCCAATCTCCGTCGAAGCGGAAACCGATCCGCAGGATTCTGACGCAGTGGGACCTTGGAAACGCATCTCCCTCAAGTATGCTGACGGCTGCGAAATCATTCTCGACGCCGAGGACAAGGATCCCAAGGCCCCATACATTTCTGGTCCAAAAGGAAAGTTGTTTAAGGAATTCGTTTCCGACATTCCTGATTTCGAAAAGAAAGTTGCAGAACTGCCAGAGCCCGCACCTCAGGTGACAGACTTCATTACGGCGGTCAAGACCCGCAAGAAATTTGCCCTTAACGAAATCAATGGACACCGCTCCTGCACATTGGTCAATCTGTCCAAAATTGCCGTGCAGACCGGGCGCCCATTACACTTCGATCCGAAGAAGCAGCGTTTCATCAATGACGACAAGGCAAACGCTTACATCAGCCAGCCGATGCGCGGTCCTTGGAAGATCGAAATCTAATTGATAATTGTTTTTTTTACACAACGGAGCCGAAGTAATTTGGCTCCGTTTTTTGTGTGCGTCCGACAGAACGCACAGACTTAGTCAATGGCTGCCTCGGCGTGCCACAAAAATAGAGATTCAGAAGCAGGGACGCTTTGAAATTTTTTTGTTGGGCTTGTTCAAATCCATTTGATAGGCACTGCCCCCTCTGCCTCATCTTAAATCTTCCTGGTTTTGGCCATTTCGGAAATTTCTTTTTGGCAGTCACTCTCTCTTGCCATCAATCAGGGAGAAAACGGGGAGCGCTGGTGTGGGAAAAGAAGATTTGCAGCATAAATCAGTTTTTGATTTGTTTGGCTTTCCAAAGAGCTGATCCAAGAAGGACAATGCTAAGGAATGCGCACCCCCACGCAAAATAATCGCCATGTTGATTATAGAAAGTGCGAGGTCCGTGCTCTGGTAATGGAATTTGAGAGATCATGAATCCCGCAGCATAAACGTTTTGAGAGTTTGAGATTTGGCGGATTCTTCCAAAACCATCAATCCAGCATGTAATGCCATTGTTTGTGCAACGGAGCAGGGGAACGCCATTCTCGACTGCACGAAAGACGCCAGCCGCTGCCTGTTGCCATTGACAAGCCCCTTCACCGAACCATCCGTCGTTTGTCAGGTTAATCAGCAGGTCGGTTTGCTCGTCGACATGTTCTCTGACTTCATGCGGAAAAACATCCTCGAAACAAATCAGAACGGATGTGGTCAATTTCTCGAGTTTGAATTGTTTTGCGGTTGTTCCGGGCGTGAACCCTCCGTCGATCGGCGTTACCCACTTTAAAAAACCGAGCCATGGGGGCACATATTCTCCAAATATGACAAGACGCCGTTTGCGATAGCTGTCAATAGGAATGCCTTTTGTGGAGATGAGAAAACTGGAGTTGTAGTAGTTCGTTGGTCCATCGGGCGTGGTTGGAAAATCAGCATCGTCTGCGCAAAGAACAATGCTGACAGGGTGCACAGATAGAAAATTGGTCAAGGTGGCGTAATATTCCCGGCTAAAACCGGGGAAGGCGGATTCGGGCCAGACCAATAAATCAGGTTTTGAAGCCATGGCCTGCTCGGATATTGAAATCACTTTCTGAAAACGTCCGGCTTCAGCGGAGGCATCCCAGATCACCGTCTGCGGGATGCTGGGTTGAATGCTCGCAATGGAGATTTCTGATCGAGCGGGTGTCTTGGCAGAAATACGGTTGGTTCCAAGCTGAAATAGAACAGCCAGGACAAGCATTGGGGCTAGAATCTCCACCATTAAATTGCCAACTTGAAGGCCAAGAGTGGGCTTTAGCTGCTTTAACTCGCGGGCGATTCCACAAAAGGCAACCCCAATCGAGACCGACATCCAAACAGCAAGAAATGAAACTGCGTAAACGCCGCCAAAGGAGGCAGCTTGAATCAATGGAATGATGCGGTATTGGGAATTACCAAGCATGTTCCAAGGGAAGCCCGTTAAAAAATGAGATCGAAGAATCTCCAAACCAACCCAAATTACCGCGCAACAAAAACACCAGAGAGCACGTTGACTCCAGTTCAATTTCAGGATGGGGGCCACGGAACTGGGGGGCTGATTTGGATGGGACTCCGATGACGCAGAAGTGATTTTCGATTTTGGCAAAATCCTCCAGCAAGCCCAGACCCAGGCGCCGTGAAAAAGGGCGACATAAGCGCTGAGCGCAAGCCATCCCGCCCCCGGGCCAATGGGGACGCCATGAAAAGTGTATGGTATGGAAAGCAGCCAATAAAGCGAGCTGAGCGCGTGAACAAAACCGGCGGTGAAACCGAGCCGGAACGCAACGGCATTACGAGTGTTGATGGCGCAAAAAAGCATGAGTCCGGGGGCAATCCATGCACCACCGGCCACGTTCCATTTTGGAAATGCTGCTGTTAAAATCAAACCGCTGAGCACCGCCAAAACATAGCGTGAGCAAGGGCTTAGATATTTGGAAACAGTATTCAATGGAATTACGGGTTCAGTTCAAACCGAGGAAAAAATATGAGGCTATGCGGGTGGAAAGCAAGAGAACTCGACACAAGGGCGGAACGATGCCATTTTTGTTTACGATGTCGCAAGATAAGTTAGAAGACCTGAAGAACCTGCTCCGATCATTTGGTTCCTGCCTGATTGCCTATTCTGGTGGAGTTGATTCCGCATTTTTGGCCGTTGTAGCCCACCAAGTGCTGGGGGAGAAATCGCTCGCAATCATTGCGGATAGTCCGAGCCTTGCCAGACGGGAATTGGATGAGGCCGTGAAACTGGCCGAGAAGTTTGGCTTTGCGTTGCGAATCATACATCCGCATGAATTTGAGAATGCGGAATACTTGTCAAACCCCCATAATCGCTGCTATTTCTGCAAACACGAACTCTTCAAGGAGCTGGCACCCATTGCGAAAAAAGAGGGTTTTTCCACGATTTTACACGGTGAAAACGCCAGTGACGTTGGGGATTATCGTCCAGGCGGAGTGGCAGCAAACGAATTCAAGGTAAGGGCGCCGCTAAGAGAAGCAGGGCTGACAAAAGCAGAGATTCGCGAGTACTCAGAAAAATTGGGATTGCCCACGGCATCCAAGCCCCAGGCGGCCTGTTTAAGCTCGCGCATCCCGTATGGGGAATCAGTGACTGTGGAAAAACTTGCCATGATCGAGAAGGCTGAATATGTGCTTCAAGACCTGGGGTTTCATGATGTTCGTGTGCGTCATCATGAGTTGCCAGGCGGTGGAAAGAAACGGTACTTGGCACGGATTGAGATTGGCACGAGTGAGATGCCGACTTTCATGAAACAGGATGTCTTTGACCAGGTGGTGAAAGCGTTGAAAACGCTTGGATATGTGCATGTAACACTGGATTTGGAAGGCTACCAGCGCGGGGGTTTTAACAGGGTTATCGGCAAGTCCTGAAAAAACTTTAGGGCTTTGTCAAAGAAAGTGATTTTATTATTTTTTAGGTTTTCTTTGGTTGGGGGCTCGGGCATTCTTCGAAGTCATTAATGAAATCGTCTGGCCTGAGCACGTTTACGCGCATTGTGGTGCTTTGTGCATTTTATCTCATGGGCGCGTTGCTGGGAAAGTCGTCGGCTTTCTTGCCAGAGAACGTTTCGTTAATTTGGCCTCCGGCGGGGATAGGACTGGCTGCGATTTTATTGTTTGGCAATAAATACTGGCCGGGAGTGGCTGTGGGATCGTTTCTCTGCACTTTTAGCAACGGCATGGGCATTACGTTGTTTACTGTTGCCAGCGCGTTGGGAAATACAATTGGAGCTCTTCTTTGTGCTTATCTTCTCGAAAGGTTTGTAAAATTCGACTCGTGCATGAGGCGGGTAAGTGATGTGGCTGGTTTTGTGATGCTGGCGTGTCTTCTGGGGACGACTGTCAATGCTCTGTTTGAAGTGGCAGCCATCAATATCATCATGCCAGTGGCTGGAGAAACTCTTTTTAATGAGATCATTGACCGATGGTTTCCCAATGCCTTGGGGGCTCTGATCATCACTCCCATTATATTGACTTGGGGGCGGGAGTGTCCCTTCCGTTGCTGGCGTTGCTCGCGATTTCCTGAGGCTGCAGCCTGTGTCATCGGGCTGTTGGCAACCACTTACATTTCATTCAATTCCTGGTATGTATATGGAGTTCATAATTATCCGCTCGCCTTTCTGCCATATCCCTTTCTGGCGTGGAGCGCTTTGCGTTTCGGACAGCGTGGAGCATCTGCGGCCACACTTTTGGTGTCTTCCTTTGCGCTTTGGAGTTTATTGCAGGGGCAGGGACCCTTTGTGACGGATCGCGTTCAGACAAGCTTGATACTGCTTGGGTGTTACATAGGTTTTCTGGCGGTCACCAATATGTTGTTGGCGGCGGTTGTCAGCGAAAAGGAGGCGGCATTGGAAAAGGCAGAGCAGGCCCAGCAACGGTATCGAACTGTGGTTGAGGACCAGACGGATCTGATTTGCCGTTTTGACCGCAACGGGCGATTTACTTTTGTAAATGGGGCTTTTTGCCGTTTTCATGAAAAAACGTTTTCGGACTTCCGTGATTCTAATGTTGAACGTTCATGCCTGGGGCGCAGCCGCAAGAGCCTGCTTTCGGACCTTGGAAACCTTGTCCCATCGAAACCTTCCATGAGCTTTGACTACCCGATCACCGGCATCGAAGGAAGCACAGTATGGCATCAATGCATGGTGCGTGCATTATTTGACAAAGAAGGGAACGTGCTTGAATACCAGGCTGTCATTCAGGATGTCACGAGGCGCAGGGAGTTGGAGGAGCAGGAACGCTTGGCGGCGGAGCGGGTCAGAATCATCATGAATAGCATGGTGGATGGGGTGATCGTGGTTGAAGAGAACGGATTGATTTCATCGACAAACCTCGCTGCTGAAACGCTTTTTCAACGCAAGGCGGAACAGATGCTCAACAGTCCTGTTCACAACCTCTTTGAGCAACCGAAGCAATATGAGGCCTATCTGTCCAAACTACCAAAGGGTGGCGAAGCTCGTGTCATTGAAATAATGGCGTTGCGTCCTGGAAATTCGCCAATTCCAATCGATTTGGCGGCCAGTCGCATCATTCACAACGGCCTGAGCGTTTATATTTTTGTTGTTCGGGATATTTCCGAACGGAAAATGATGGAAGAGCAGTTCCGGCAATCGCAGAAAATGGAGACCATCGGACGGCTTGCCGGGGGAATTGCACATGACTTTAATAATCTTATGCAGGCCATGCTCGGTTACTGCAATCTGCTGTATCATGGCATGGGAGAAAATGATTCCAACCGCGATTCTGTTAAACGCATCCAGATCGTGGTTGAACAGGCACGCACTTTAACACGGCAACTGCTCGCATTCAGCCGGAAACAAGCGCCGGTGCCCCGTGTTCTTACGTTGAACACAGTCGTTTCTGACATGCACAACCTACTCAAACGGTTGATTGGTGAGACAGTATTCATTGAATTTGAATTGGACCCGCAGACTGGCTGTGTCCGGGCTGAGCCAGGCAAGCTGGAGCAAATCCTTCTGAATTTGTCAGTCAACGCCCGCGATGCTATGCCCGGTGGTGGTGTATTGACCATCAAGACCCGTGCGACGAATCTGCCGTTGCCGATCGGGCCGAAAGATTTGCCGCCTGGGCCCTACGCAGTCCTTGCTGTCAGCGACACCGGGTGTGGAATCCCGAAGGAAAATATGGACCGGCTTTTTGAACCATTTTTTACAACAAAAGAAAACGATGCCGGAATTGGACTGGGATTGTCCATTGTGCAGGATGCGATCAAGAAGTGTGGGGGTGGCATTACAGTCACCAGCGAGGTTGAACAGGGGACCTGTTTCGAGATTTATCTGCCAAGAATCGAGGCGGAACAGCCAGAAGAGCAAAAATCCTGTGATGTTCAGACTGATACAAAAGGCCACGAGACCATCTTGCTGGTTGAAGACGAGGAGCTCGTTTTGATGATGTTAACGGAACTTCTGAAAACAGAGGGTTACACAATACTGGAGGCGGCAAACGGGGCTTTGGCACTGGATGTCGCACGCAATCATCCCGGGAAGATCGACCTGCTGGTCACGGACATGTCGATGCCGTCCGTGACGGGTTGGGAATTGGCGGCGCGTCTGGAAAAGGAAGGCTGCAAAATCCCGGTCCTCTACATGTCTGGTTACTCGGATAGTGATGTGGAGGAGCATGGAAAGTTGGTCAATGAAGCTGGATTTCTACAAAAGCCGTTTCAACCGGCAGAGTTGTTTGCCTTGATTCGACGAATTCTTGACGGTAAGAAGTAATTTTGAATCGAAGAAATTGTGGCGCATGTCGAAAACGAGTTCAGTCAAGACCGGAGAGGCGCTTAGGAGAAAAACGCTGGCGTTTGTCTTGCAGTGGATTCCCCGGCGACAGGGATCGCCATCCGATTTTATCTTTGAGATGGAGGATCGTCTCGGCTGGCCGTCACGTCATGTCGTTGTGGACGTTTTAAATGAGTTGCGGCAGGAACGGGATCTTGATGAGGCTTTTCGAAAATATCTCAATTATACGCTGAGCGAACCGGCTGTTCGTGCCGCGCTTTCAGAGAATGCCCAGCCAGGCTCAGAGAATCAATCGACACTGGACGAGCTATTTGTCAGAAGCCGCCGGTTCAGGCGTACAAGGGAATTTGCCGAAGCAGTTGAATTCGTTTCCAAATTTCACGAATACTCCGCGTTTAATAACATGCTGGTTTATCTCCAAAACCCGCAGACAACACTTTTTGCGACTGCGGCGCATTGGGGGAGAAACTTTGGCCGGACCATTAAGGAAGACGCGCGTCCCATGGTTATTCTTGCACCGCGCACGCCTGTTCTTTTGGTCTACGATGTGATGGATACGGAGGGAGGACCGTTGCCGGATAAGTTCGAAAACTTCGGAAAAACAGCAGGCCGTTTTCAACCGCTGGTACTGGACCGCACTTTGAAAAATTGCGAACGCGAGTTGATTCAGATTGAGCGAAAGCCGATGAGCCGGTTAAAAGGCGGTTTTTCCACCCTGCGCGTTCACAATTCCAAATACAAGGCATGCATCTTGATGCGTGCGGATTTGGACGAGGCGGCGTCCTATGCCGTTCTCTGTCACGAATTGGCGCACCTGTTTTTGGGGCATTTGGGAGCTTCGCGTGAAGTGAATTGGCCGTATCGCCTGACGCTGTCAAACCCGGTTGCAGAAATTGAGGCTGAGGCTGTTGCCTACATCGTATGCCGACGCGCTGGATTATCGACGCGCTCGGTGGAATATCTCGCCAATTTTTTCAATGTTGAAAATGATTTGAGCTCGGTGAGTTTTGATCTGATCTGTCGTGTGGCCAGCCGCATCGAAGAGCTGGGAAGAAAACTGCTGACGCCAAGAAGACAAAAAGCGGATGGCGAAGGATTGCAATAGGGGGGGAAGATTCCCTTGTGCTGGACTGGAGGGGCGGGTTGAAGCATAGTGATTTGTATGACCGATCAAGAAGAAGGCGGTCCTGCCCCCCTGTCAGGCATTACGACCGAATTGACTGTGGAGGGCATGAGCTGTCGCAATTGTGCGCGGCATGTCACTGAAGCTCTGCAAAGTGTTGTCGGTGTCGCTGCTGCTGTTGTTTCCTTGGAAGAAAAACATGCCACTGTTCGCTGGCGCTTGGGGGTAAAAGCATCGCCTTCCGCCCTTGAAGAAGCGGTTGCCGCAAAGGGATTCCAGGCAAAAGTCCAATTGACAGATGAATCCGCGCATCACGATTCCCATGGCGGATGGAGATTCAATGTGATTTTTGGGTTGTCTGTGACTGTGCCTCTGCTTCTTGGAGAATGGGTGTTCGGCTGGGGAATGACTTCCTGGTTTCAATGGACCACGTTTATTCTGGCTTTCGCAGTTCAAGTGCTGTGCGGTGCGCGGTTTTACCGTGGAGCGTGGAATCAGATCAAGGTTGGCGAATCCAGTATGGACACACTGGTGGCGTTGGGCTCTACAACGGCGTTTGGATACAGCCTTTGGGCTTTGTTTGATGGGGTTGGTGGACATCTGTATTTCGTTGAGGCGGCGGCCATCATTACGCTTATCAGCATCGGGCACTGGCTGGAGGAACGGATGAGTTTGCGAGCAGAAAGTTCATTGCGTCATCTCCTGAATCTAGCCCCGCCGATGGCTCGTTTACTGTTGCCGGACGGTTCTGAAAAAGATGTGCCTGCCTCGCAATTGCGTGTCAAAGACCGTGTGGTTTTGCGTCCCGGGGGGCTTGTTCCCGCGGACGGTATGCTGGCGGAAGGGGCAACAACAGTGAATGAATCAATGTTAACCGGCGAGTCCGCACCTGTTGACAAGCATGTGGGGGAGTCTTTGTATGCGGGGACGATCAATTTGAATGGAAGTGTGGTCATGCAGGTTGTGGCGACGGGAGAAATGACAGCTCTGGCACGCATCATCGCGGCGGTGCAACGAGCTCAAAACAGCCGCGCCAACATTCAACGGCTTGCCGATCGTGTCAGCTCTGTTTTTGTACCAATCGTCGTATTGGCGGCTGTGGCGGCGGGACTGTGGTGGGGGCTGGCACCGGAACAGGCGCGGGCCACACATGGTTTTCTTGGACATTTCTTGTGGATGTCCCATCCGCCTGCGAATGTGCTGGCTGGTGCGATTTCTGCCACTGCTGCGGTTTTAATTGTCGCCTGTCCTTGTGCAATGGGATTGGCCACTCCTGCTGCAATCATGGCGGGGGCCAATGCGGCTGCACGGCGTGGAATTTTGATCCGTGACGGTCTGGCATTGGAACGGGCTGGAACGATCACATCAGTTGTATTTGACAAGACAGGAACACTGACGCACGGAAAACCCACCGTGGTGGCTTCACAGGTGTTTGCCTCGCAAAAAGCGGATTCAGATCATTTGAAGTTGGCGGCGGCAGTGGCCAGACATTCGACGCATCCTTTAAGCCAGGCCGTTGCACAAATTTTCCCGGATACCATGGCTTTTGAAGTGTGGCGCGAAATTGCGGGTTCAGGTGTCGAGGCACAATTGAAGGGAGAAAGCGATGTGATTCGGCTTGGTTCGCTCAACTGGCTGCGCAGTAGTGGGGTTGATGTGATGACTGGGAGAAAGTTTGAGGAAAAGTGGATGAGCAGCGGGGCTTCTCTTTTGGGACTGAGCTCAGGCAAGTCGCTGTTATTATTGATCGCCTTGCAGGACTCCATCAAATCCGGCGCGGCTGATGTGGTGGACGAGTTAAAAAAACAGGGATTAAAGGTTTATATGATTACGGGCGATCATTTGCAAACGGCTCAGGCAGTTGCTGCCAAGGTTGGGATACTGGCGGAAAATGTTTTTGCCCAGGTGCGTCCCGAGCAGAAAGCACAATGGATTTTACAGTTACAGGAAAAAGGCGAACGCGCGGCATTTGTGGGGGATGGAATCAACGATGCTCCTGCACTAAAACAGGCAAATCTGGGAATTGCCGTAAGCCGTGCAAGCGATGTGGCGATGGATGCTGCAGACCTGGTTTTATTGCGCTCGGATATTCAGGCAATTCCTGAGTCAATCCGGCTGGCTCGCGCAAGTCTGTTGACAATCAAGCAGAATTTGTTTTGGGCGTTCTTCTACAACTCGGCGGCAATTCCTCTTGCAGCACTGGGGTTTCTCAGCCCGGTGATTTGCGCCGCGACAATGGGATTCTCAGATGTCATTGTCATCGGAAACGCATTGCGATTGTCCCGGCGCTTTTGAACTGTCACCTGCGAACGTGTCAGGGATCATAAACTTTCTTGTGATCCCGGATGGCCTGACGATTGCGCCATTCAAGATTGTAACGTTGCTGGTATTTGGCTTCTCTGTCGCGGTCGGTTTGACATGGGGTGAAATCAAGTGTGTCGCCACGCGGGTGTTCGACGAGGCGTTTCGCACCGGTCTGAATGATCGCCAAGGCTTCTTTAAATTTGGCCGAGGTGGGATCCCCAATTTTGTCCAGGCAAGGGCTGAGCTCGGGCCGAGTGAAGTCGACTTGGGGACCATGGAGCTGGGCAAAACCATTGGCTGCAAAGAAATCCACGCCGGTTAACTCTTTAAGGCGCTTGAGCTCGGTGTCATTCAACGGGCAGCGGCCAGCCAAGTTATCTGGATAAGCGCAGGCAAAAGTTGGGTAATACGGCGCATTCAAATCTATCCAGGTCACAATCCGATCCATCTCTTCTGTTGACAGACGGATGCCCTTGTGTCCGTTTCTGAGCTTCTCCACAAGTGGGCTGACGCGTGAGCCCCATGAGTTGGCAGGTTGAATTTCAGCGGGACCGGCTCCAACCGTATGCAAAAAGCCTTCCGACTTGTTCCAGTTCTGGTAAAGCGATTCGTAGGAGGCATTAAAATAGAGATCAAGGTCGCCGGACAAATTGAGAATCCTTCCCGCGCGTTTTCCAAAATCATGACAGCGCACGCAGTTTTTATCGAAGACCGGTTGGACTTCCGTGATGTAACTAAAGAGGCGTGGCTTACCATACCAACCATCGAGAGTGCTGGGCTTGCGGGTGAGCGCCTTGGGGGGGTGAGATGGAGTCTTTGGCGGAGTCAACCGATTGTCGTGGCATCCGATGCAACTGACTTTTTCTCCGGCTTGAAACACAACTCCACTTCGCATGGAATGGATCATTCGACGGTCTTTGTCGAGCAATTGAAAAAAGACAAAGGTATCGCTGGGGACTTCCATTGAGACGGAACCATCATTTTCAACGGGAACCGTGCCGAGGATTCGTTTGTTTTCAAAATTATGCCAGTTCATGGCGGGACGTTGGACCCCCTGTCCATTCCAGGCGGGGCCGGTCCAATGACGTTTTTCTGGGGATTCAATGACGCGCAGGTATTTGATGTCTTCACGGGAAACACCCTTCATGTGAGTGCCCTGGAGACAATCAAGCACGTAAACCAGGGCGGGGCTGTGATCGTAGAGGCGCCGGACTGGGATGACCGGAGGCGCTTTGCGCGGAGCCAATGGGGTGGGATTAAAACAGCCGGGGGCCTCGGCATGAACGAGCGTTTCGTTGCCGAATGTGTCGACAAGATAGATGCCCATTTCTGGTTTGGGGCCAGTGCTGGTAAAGTCGTTTTCATCCACCTCGCGAGAGCAGAGGAAATACTTTTCACTGAGCGGGAAGGGATCTTCATAGCGCGGACGGACTTGAGTGAAGGCATCGATACCGCCGTGTCCAACGATCTCCCGTGCAGAACGTGGCCAGGTGAGAAGGACGGATTCCTTGTCAGTGGCATAGGCATCAATGCCGCGTCGGCGGTCAATGAGTGCCAACGCCCCCCATGGGCGATCGTGGCAGGAGGAAAAGGTGCAGACCACAAGTTCGGTGCCCGGAACGGGGTGGGGATCAAGAACGGCGCCAGGGCTTGGTTTGTTATTGCCCCAGTATATGGCATGGCCGGTCCCGTCGGGATTGACAGTCCAAAGCCCCTGTGCATCGCCGAAGTTTCTATCAACATATTCCCAACGCACGTAGAGGATGCGTCCGTCCGGCATGAGACGGTTGTGACCTTCGAAAAGTGTGCTGCCGCCGATTCTGTGAATGTTGGCACCATCCCCTTCCATCCGGTAGAGATTGGCCATGATGTGCTGGTTGCAGCCGCAGTATTTGGGTTCGCGAGTTGAGGAGAAGGCGATGCCACCGTCTGGAAGGTAAATCGGGTCAATGTCTGCGGCGTTGGTTAGGCGGGTCAACTGACGGAGGTTTGAACCGTCGGCCTGAACTTCATAAATGTGATAGTCGTCCTCAATGCTCTTGCGCATGGAGAAGACGATTTTCTGACCATCAAAGTGAATGTCTGGATCGCGCGGAACCCCGTTGTTTCCGGCATCGACCACCGTGCGAACGGTGTGAGAAACTGGATCAAAGACCTTTAATGCTCCACCGCCACGATAACTCCCGGTGTTACATTCTTTGGTTAAAAACAGGGTTGCGGTGTTGTGATGGTCGGGGTGATATTGGCGTCGGGAGACAAAAACGATCGGTTGTTGTAGAAGAAGGGGATTGGCCAACGTGGCATCGCGCTTGAGTGTGGCAAACTCTTTTACCAGGGCATCGGCGTTCGTTCTGGAATTTGGAGTGCTTGAAATCTCCTTTTGCCGTTTTTCAATGTCGGAAAGATGTTGGAGAAAACCGGCAGCGTCGTATTTGGGAAAAGAGCTGCCGAGGTCTTCGATTGCCGCGCGCAGGGATTTGATTTGAGCGTCAATGGTGGGGGAGGAAGGAGCGGGCTCCCCGACGAGCTGCAAGGCAGTCATGCAAAGGCATGATGCAAGCGACACCAAAAAGGCACGATGGATTTGGCAGATGGACGTTGGCATGACATTTTGATGGTGGAGTAAATTGAGTCAAAAAACGACATTTTTATTTCCTTTTTAGTGTTCTGATGCCTAATCTGACCGCCGTTTACTACCGTGCATTGGGAAAAGATCAGTTTAATTGGGCTTGGATTGCTGGGCGGGTCTCTTGGGCTTGCCATCAAGCAACGAAAAGTCGCCACCTGTGTTCATGCTTTTGTGCGCCGCGAAAATAGCATCGCGGAATGCAGAAAGTTGGGGGTTGCTGATTTGGCAACACTGGATATGAAGACGGCGGTGGAAGGGGCGGATTTGGTTGTTTTTTGCACTCCCCTGGCGCAAATGAGCAGTCTGGCCGAGAAGGCACAAGCGTATTTGAAACCTGGTGCCATTGTTACTGATGTTGGGAGCGTGAAAGGGACTGTTGTCAGGGATATCACCCCGATTGTTGCCGCGGCCAGGGCCGAGTTCATAGGAAGCCATCCCATGGCAGGATCCGAACACACGGGGATGCGTGCCGCATTTGCGGGCTTGTTCGAAAAAGCGTATTGCATCGTAACACCAAGACCGGGCTCCACAGACAATGCCATTCGGACGGTGGAGGGGTTTTGGAAGGCGCTGGGCGGTGTCCCAATGTTGTTGCGCCCCGAGGTGCATGACGATTTGGTAAGCCGGAGCAGCCATTTGCCGCATATCGTGGCGGCGGAGCTCGCCAATTATGTCTTGAGCCCAGCCAACCCAAAGGAGCAGGCGGCATTGTGTGCTTCTGGATTTCGTGACACCACGCGCATTGCCTCGGGATCGCCCGAGATGTGGCGTGATATTGCTCTGGCAAACCGGCAGAATTTGAGCCGCGTTCTGGGGGTTTTCATTGAAGACTTGCAGGAGTTTCAACTTGCGTTGGAACGCGAGGATATTCGCACAATCGAAGAATTTTTTTCCAAGGCAAAACAGCGCCGTGACAAGTGGGTGGCTCATCCTGCTGGCAGCGCTTTTGAATGACTTGTTCAATGCTGATTCCTGACTTGATTGAAATCATTCCTTTACAGACTCCGGTTCGATCCAAAATCACGGTTCCCGGTTCCAAGAGCATTACCAATCGCGCATTGATTCTTGCAGCCTTGTCCAATGGGAGAACTGTTCTGCGCGGAGCCCTTTGGAGTGAAGACACGCAAGTGATGTGCGATTGTCTCCAGAAACTGGGTTTTCCCATCGAAATCGCTTTGGATCCTCATGAACCGAGCAACCGGACGATTACGGTTCAAGGTTGTGGTGGACGCATTCCCAATGCCGGAACAAGAGAACATCCTCTGGAACTTTTTGTGGGGAACTCGGGTACTTCAGCGCGTTTTCTGGCGGCCTTTGTCTGTCTGGGAAACGGTTACTACCGGCTGGATGGAATTGAACGCATGCATTCGCGTCCACAGGCGCCTCTTTTTTCTGCGTTGCGCGCGCTGGGATACACGGTGGAGGGACAGGCTCTGCCTGCGGTGATTCAGGGGGGCGGTCCGCGTGAAGGAAAGTGTTCCGTGAGTGTGGCGGAGAGTTCTCAATTTGCATCAGCGCTGTTGCTTAGTGCGCAACGTGGCGGATGGCAGGTGAACATTACGGGGGATGATGCGGATGAAATGCCATACGTGGCGATGACCCGGAAATTAATGGAGGCGTTTCCCGCCGATGGCGGCCAGTTTCAGATTGAACCCGACGCTTCGAGCGCCAGCTACTTTTATGCAGTGGATTGGATGTTGCGGTCAGCGGAGGAAACGGCGCATTCTTGCATTGAGGTTGCGGATTACCCTCAATCCGATTGGCAGATTGACACTTCTTTTCCAAGGTTTCTTCCTTTGCCTCCGGTTGTTTCGAGAAAGACGAATCTTGGCGATAGCATCATGACGGCCATTGTGATTTCGGTCTTTGGTAAGGGACCGGTTCAATTCACCGATTTGGAACGCCTGCGAGTGCAGGAATGTGAGCGGGTTCAAGCCCTGAGGACCGAACTTTCCAAATGCGGGGCTTGCGTGATCGAGAAGGGCGAGACTCTCACTGTTACACCGGGGGGCATTCATGGTGCTGAGATCGAAACCTACAATGATCATCGGATTGCCATGTGCTTTGCGATTCTGGGATTGAAAATACCGGGCATTCGAATCAAGAATCCTTCTTGCGTGAAAAAGACGTTTCCTGACTTTTTTCAAAAATTGAGAGCAATGCCGGCGGAGGGTGGCTTGGGAGCCGGGATTTTGGGAAAAGGAAGGGCGTTGACTACGCAAGAATTGTTTGCGGACTAATCAAATTGAAAAACATTGTCATAGCCATCGACGGAACCAGTGCCAGCGGCAAGAGTACCAATGCCCGGATTGTTGCCAAGGAGCTGGGATATATTTATGTGGACACAGGGGCCATGTATCGCACCCTTGCCTGGGATTGCCTTCAAAACAAGGTGGATGTCCAAAATTCCAAGGCCGTGGCTGCCCTGTGCCGCAAATGGAAAACCTCCCTTCAATGCATCGATAATCAGGCCCGACTTTTTGTGGGTGGTTACTTTCCGGAAAAAGAAATTCGCACTGCCGAAGTAAGTGCTGCCGTCCCGTTCGTGGCAGCCATCCCCAAAGTGCGTGATTGGATGAAAAACAAGCAACGTGAATGTGTTTCATTTGGCAATCTCGTCATGGAAGGCCGCGATATTGGGACGAATGTTTTTCCAGAGACCGATTTCAAATACTACATGGATGCTTCGTTGAATGAACGGTCCAAGCGACGTGAAGCCCAGGGGGTTACAGAGAATCTTGCAGCTCGAGATCAGCGGGATAGCCAGAGAGCGGCGGCCCCGTTGATGATTCCCCTTGGAGCGCTTGTGGTGAATACTTCGGGTATGACTCCGGAACAAACCAGCGGAATGATCCTTGCCGACATCCGCAAAAAAATGGCTGCAGCCCAATGACGGAACCGACGGTGCAACGAATGGGGCTTAGCTACCACATTGGGTGGTCGTTATTCCGGTGCATGTATGCTACATACTTTCACTGGCATGTGGCTCATGAGGACCGGGTCCCTTTGCAGGGGCCAGTCATCCTGGCTTCCAACCACGCGAGCTTCCTTGATCCGCCCTTGGTGGGATCCCCGATTCGCAGGCCCATCAATTTTTTGGCACGTGAATCCTTGTTTCGTTTTCCGGGGGTCGGCGCCTTACTCCGTTCCTGGCAGGCAGTTCCTGTTGACCGGGATGGCGGGACGGGCAAGGGATTAAAACGCATTCTTGAACGTCTTGAACAGGGGGGAGCCATCATTCTTTTTCCTGAAGGCACCCGCACCCGCGATGGTAAACTCCAGCGTGCCCATGCTGGAATTGGCCTTACCGTCATCAAATCCACGGCTCCAGTCATTCCCTGCCGGGTTTTTGGAACTTATAAGGCTTTTGGCAGGCACGTGATCATTCCACGACCCGTTGGAGTAAAGGTCATGTATGGAGAACCCATGCTTTTTACCGCCTTACGAGCAGAGGCGGCTCAATGCACCAAGCAGAGGTTGAAGGAAATCTATCAGCAAGTGTCAGATGAAATCATGGCGGCCATTGCAAAACTCGAATTTGAGCCGGAGAAAAAAATTTGAGTGCGGAAGGCACCGAAGGACAGGCATTTTCTGCTTTGACTTGAGATACACGGTTGGGTACGTTTGGGGCTAATGAAGCGACGGTCCTTGTTATTATTAGCCGTTTTGGTGGCGTTGATCGTTTTCCCCATGAAAGCGCCGGCACCACTGATCTATCGACCGGGTGAAGGTTTTACATACGAAATGCCTGGCAGCCATGGTGCGTGGCGTATGGAAACCGCCAAGGCGCAGTTGGCCCATGCTCAGAAAGCGTTCGATGCAAAGGACATTAGTCTGGCTCTCAAATCTGCCAAGCGCACCGTCAAAAACTGGCCTCTTTCTGATTACGCTCCCCAGGGCATGTATATCATGGCCCGTTGCTATGAAGCCAAGAAGCAGGATGAACGCGCTTTCAAGACCTATCAGGAAATTTTGCAGAAATACCCGAAGATTCCAAATTTTCAAGAGATTCAGGAACGTCAATTCACCATTGCCACCCGGTTTTTGAAGGGGCAATGGTTCAAGCTTTTCAATCATATTCCGTTCTTCCCCTCCATGGAGAAGACGGCCAACATGTTCGATAAAATCGTCAAGAGCGGTCCCTACAGTGATCTTGCACCGAAGGCGCAGATGAACATCGGCGCCGCCCGTGAGAAGCAAAAGGAATACGGGCTTGCCGTAAAGGCGTATGAATTGGCTGCCGACCGATATAATGAGAAGAGAGACATTGCTTCGACTGCTTTATACAAGGAAGGCATGGCCTATAAGAAGGAATCCACTTCTGGCGAATATGACCAGAGCATCGCTGGCATGGCCATCGCGACATTCAAGGATTTTATTGCTCTTTATCCCGATGATCCCCGCATTCCCGAGCTTCAACGCATCATCAGCGATCTGAAGACGGAACAAGCCCGTGGCAATTTCAAGACAGCACGTTTCTATGAAAAACGGAAACGTTGGGATGGTGCGGTGATTTACTACAATGAAGTCCAGCTGAACGACCCCGGCTCAAAGCTGGCTGATCAAGCTCGAAAGAAGATCGATTCGATCAAGAAATTTCACAAAAAATAAACATGCGCGCGCTGGTTGCAGTTCTATCGGTAATGGCAGTCGTCCTTGTGGGGGGATGCGCCTACCATTTTGGCCCTGTTAATGGAATGACCGCAGGCGCACGTTCTGTTGAAATCCGCCCCTTTGTCAATCGCACGCTGGAGCCCCGGATCAGTGAATATGTCAGCCTTGCCATTCGCAGAGAGGTTCAAAAGGACGGCACGTTCGCTTTGGAAACCCAGGGGCCGGGGGATATCATTGTGACGGGTGAGATTGTTGGTTTTGAACGGAGTGAACTTTCCTACAGGGCTACAGATACGGTGACGCCGCAGGATTACAATTTGAAATTGACTGCCAAGATTGTGGCCATTGATCGGAGCACTGGAAAAACCAATTTGGACAGGCTTGTAACCGGACGCACTTCTATTCGCGTGGGGAATGATCTCAGCAACGTGGAACGGCAGGCCATTCCCATGCTGGCAGATGACTTGGCCGTGAATGCGGTTTCCGCCCTGGCCAATCCCGCCTGGTAAAGAGCCGGTTCTTACAAAGCTCCAATCCTTAAGAATTGCCTTGGTTTTTTGAATCCAACTGCAGCAGCGCTTGTTCCCGTTCGATCAATGCGGGATGCGAATAGTAAAAGGCGCTGTAAATGGGATGGGGCGTCAAATTGCTTAAATTCTTTTCGTTCAACTTCCTTAAGGCCCGGATCAACGGTTGACTTCCCCGAATGGTTTGCGAAGCATAGGCATCCGCCTGATATTCGTAGCGACGCGACCATTGGTTTGCTATGGGCGAGAACCAGAACGTAAATAACCCTGAGAGCATTCCGAAAAGCAGCAGCGCAGGAGCCATGTGCCCCGGGGCAAAACCGAATGCCCCAAGAAACCACTCTTGTTGCGCAAGAATTGATAATATCCAGAATCCCACCAGCAAACTCACCGTGGACCAGAGCATCATTTTTAGGACGTGCCGCTTTTTATAATGTCCAATCTCATGAGCCAGCACGCCTTCCAGCTCTTCCGGTGTGAGCTGTTCAATGAGCGTGTCAAATAATACGATTTTTCGGAAACGTCCAATTCCCGTAAAAAATGCGTTTGAATGTCGCGAACGTTTGCTCCCGTCCATCACTTGAATGTCCTTTGCTGGAAAGGCAGCGCGCTCAGCCAGCGCCAACAAACGGTTTCGCAGTTCCCCCTCAGGCAGCGGCGTCAGTTTGTTAAAGAGGGGAATGATGAGGATGGGGGCGACGATCATCATGATGAGTTGGAATAAAACAACGCAGGCCCACGCGTAAACCCACCAGCCATTCCCAAGTTTTTCAACGCACTTGATGATCAACGCCAGTAATGGCCATCCCAGCGCAATGCCGAGCAGGATGCCTTTCAAATGATCCGTCCACCAGATTTTAGGGGTTGTTGTGTTGAATCCAAATTGAGCTTCCAAATGAAACTGTTCATACCATGCCAATGGAAGTCCTGGCAGGCTCATGGAAATTGCAATGACTAACAGATAGCCACTTTCGGCCCACGCCCCGGAGCCAAACGTTTTTTCGTAAATTTCATAAAACCAGGGGAGCACACCGCTGAACAGGACAATTACAAGGAGAAGCGTGTCGAACACCAATTCCCAAATATGAAAGCGGCTTCCCGCAAGCGTATAATTGACAGATTTGGTGTAAGTTGGAGGATCGACCACATCACGAAACGCCTCGGGCACAGTTCCAGCATGGGCGCGAACGTGGCGTTGATTGATTTGTTCCAGCCAGAATTGGGCAAGCCATCGCGCAGCAATGGCTGCACCGCAAATGATGCCAAAGCTCGTGATCATGGTTTGGATGTTCGTCTAGGCGGATGCTTGCGCGGGCGTCGTATTCTTCGCTGGTGGACGGAAGAACAGGGCCAATATCAGGGCTGCAACCACTGAGATGGCGCAGGGAACGAGGAATAATCCCCGGTAATCCGTGACGTCATTATGGGTAAACTGGGCTCTCAACCACGGGCAAGCCGAGTTTGCCACCAGCGAACCCATTCCCAGAATCATAAAATTGAACAGCCCTTGCGCACTGGCGCGAACGTCCTTCGGAAAATACTCTTCCGCAAAGATGTAGACTGTGGCGAAAAAGAAGGCGTAACAAACGCCGTGCAGAATATTGACTAGAATGATCAATCCGGTCATCTGAGGTAAAAAGGCAAACACCGCGAACCGGGCTGTATGCCCAAGAATGCCGATGACCATCGTCGTGCGCCATCCAAGCCGCTTGAGAACGTAACCCAGTATCAGCATGGTTAGAATTTCTGAGACTTGTCCAATGCTCATGACGGGCATGATCCAGTTGCCTTTGATGCCGACTTCTGGTGTTCCAAGAAAAGTTCCAGCCCAGTTGAAATAGCAATAGAGAATGAACGCATCCAGAAAGGTGATGATCCAGAGGACAAGAATGAAGGGGTGCTTGAGCAGCTTGACCGCTTCAAGCCATGCGAGTTTGTTTTCTGTGGATGCGGCCTTCTTGGGCGGAGTGTGGGGCAGAGTGAGGCTGAATGCTGAAAGAATCAGGGAGGAAATGCCTGCGACAATAAAGGTTGCACGCGAACCTTTTTGAAGCGCTTCACCCGTCAGACCGGAGCTGAGCACCGTTCCAATCCAATCAACGATCCCCTGAGGATTGGCTGCCGCAACTTTGTCCCAATCCACCAGAATGAAAGTAAAGGGCCAAGCCGCAAGAATCCACCCGATCGAACCACCAACGCGAATGGTTCCGAACTCCTTTTGGGGGTCTTTGACGTTGGCAAAAGCAATGGTGTTGCATATGGCCACAGTTGGCACATAGAGCAGGCAGTGAACGAGCATCAAAAAGAAGAACAGGGGAAAACTTTGTGTGTAAGCGAGGGCAAAGATGGCAAGCCCCCCAATCAGATGGCTCGCGGCAAGGAAACGTTCCGCAGCAAAATTACGATCCACAAATTGGTTGCTGAAGAACATGCCAAGAATTGCAGCGAATGGGAAGGCACTCAAAATCAAAGATTGCTGCCAGAAGGAATATCCCAGGCTGGGAAGGTAGCCATAAATTAATGGCAGCCAAGCTCCCCAAATAAAAAATTCCAGGACCATCATGACAAAGAGTTTGATGCGGATGGCGGTATTCATGGACAGGAGCCTAAGCGGTTGGCTTTTTTTTCGCAAGTGCGGATGTTGCTTGTTAGCTGCTGATAGAACGTGGTTGTTAGGGGATTCTCTCCCTGATTACCCTCACATATTTATGAAGCTGCACAGCTCCAACAATGTTTTTTGGTTTTTTTAAAGGAGGACCGCAACAGAATTGACCCATGCGGGTTTAAAAACTAGTATGATTTCAAGTTATGCGTAATTTGTCGAAAATCGTTTGGGGGTTGGGGTGGTTGATTCTGGCCATTGTGCTTGGCTGTGGCATTGGCCTGCTTGTGAGTAAGAACGGGTCCAGAAAAGTGGATGAGCCGCCTGCAACACCCGTCATGGAGGCCAGCCCCGCTACAAATGCGGAACCTGTCGTATCCAATCCAATTACCAATGCTCCAAAAACCGTTGCTACGGAGTCAGTTCCAAAACCTTTGGCTTGGAATGACAAATTAAACGATGTTTTGGTTTCGGAGGCTTCGGAAGATGCTAAGGCAAATCAGATTCTGGCCATGATGGCGACTGCGCCGGACGAAGGAAAAGTGGAGTTGGCCCAACATCTGGCAAATTTGACTTCGGACGAGAATTACTCAGGGGCTGCCGATTTGCTGACGAATGCCACCACATTACCTGGCGTGCAGACTGTGCTGATGAACGATTTGCTCAACCGAAACAATAATCTCAAGTTGCCAACGCTGCTGGCTGTTGCCAGAAATGATGCGCATCCTCTCCATTCCGAAGCTAAGGACGTGTTGGAACTGGTTCTTCAAACAGACAAGGGAACAAATTGGGATGAGTGGCAGACGACGGTTGACCTCTGGCTCAAAGACAATCAGGACCAATAATCTGGAATCTGAAATCTCCGGATTTTGAACAGCTCAGTGTTTTTCTATCCGCGCCGATAGGCTTCTGCCAAAAGCGTCACGGGATGAACCATCCGCCAAGGCAGTTTTTCGCGGCCAACACCAGCCGTCATGTGAGCCAGACAACCTGGATTTCCGGTTGCAATGATCGTGGCACCTGTGGAGCGGATATTGGCAAATTTTCGTTCCAATAATTCGTTGGCCATCTTTGGTTGGATCACGTTGTAAATACCCGCACTGCCGCAGCACCAATTGCTTTCCGGCAGTTCAACCAGCTTCAGATTGGGAATGGCCTTGAGCAATTGACGGGGTTGGGCCACCACTTTTTGCCCATGAGAGAGATGGCAGGATTCATGGTAGGTGACTGTCTGGTGTGGGGCGTTTTTTCCGTAGGGAGTGACGATGCCGATCATCATGAGCCATTCGTGAATATCCTTCAGTTTTGAATCCCACTTTTTTGCGAGTTCGGCATAGGACGGATCATCGGCCAATAAATGGGAATAGTGTCTCAAATGAGAGCCGCACCCGCCGGCATTGCTGATGATGGCATCGAATTCATCAGGCGGGAATTGATCGATCATTTTCTTGGCTAAACCCCTTGCCTGTTCTATTTCTCCGTTGTGGGCATGCAGCGAACCACAGCAATTTTGGTGCGGTGGCGTGAAGACTTCGCAACCGTTGCGTGAGAGAACTTCCACCGTGTCGCGATTGATGTCGCTAAACATGATGTCTTGCGCGCAGCCGGTGAGCATGGCCACACGATAGCGTTTTTGGCCGCGGGCAGGTGTCACTGTTTGTATCAATTGGGCAGAGAATTTGTCCTGGATCTTTGGTGTTAAAGCTTCGAGTTCACGTAAGCGGCGGGGCATGATCTTCATGACGCCACTTTTGCGAACCAATGCCATGAGCCCGATTTTTTGGTAAAGCCAGATCAGTCTTCCCGCCAGCCGCAGGTGGCTCAGGTCACCAAAGAGCCACTTGATGGCGACAACGCGGATAAGATTGCGACGCGGAGTGGCCAGTACACCACTTTCCTCAGCTTCAGCGCGGGCTGATTCGAACAGCTCGGCATATTTGACACCAGCAGGACATGCCGAAGTGCAGGCCAGACACCCCAGACAATAATACATTTCCTCAGCAAAGGTATGCGTCATTTCCATCCGGCCATCCGCTATGGCACGCATGAGAGAAACACGACCGCGCGGGCTGTGGCGCTCGATTTTTGTGGCATTGTAGGTCGGACACACGGAAAGACAAAGCCCACAGTGCATGCATTGGAGAAGCATGGAGTAATCCAGCTTTTTCAGTCGTGATGGGCGAGTCACATTGGAAACGGCGGCGTTCATAAAAGGGTCATGCAGTCTTGAATTCTTCCGCATGGTAGGAGCTGCGTACCATGGGGCCGCTGGAGACATGGATGAATCCCATGCTCAGGGCTTTTTGTTTGTAGCGGACAAAGCGTTCTGGGGTGACAAATTCCACCACTGGCAATTGTTCAACGGTGGGCTGAAGGTATTGGCCCAGGGTGAGAATATCGCACTTGACTGCGCGTAAATCGGTCAGGGCTTGGAACAGCTCGTCTTCGGTTTCTCCAAGCCCGAGCATCATGCCGGACTTGGTGTAAACGGAGGGGGCCATCGCCTTGGCTTTGCGAAGGACGCTCAGGGAACGTTCGTAGGTGGCACGATGTCGGACATCGGGTGTCAATCGGCGAACGGTTTCAAGGTTGTGATTGTAAATATCTGGTTTTGCGGACAAGACGGTTTGAATGTCTGCATCGTGATCTTGGAAATCAGGGACGAGGACTTCAATGGAGGTTTTGGGGCAAAACTCGCGGACTTTGAGAATGGTTTGGCGAAAATGGTTTGCGCCACCGTCGGGCACATCGTCGCGGGCAACCGCTGTGATCACAATGTGCTTGAGCTTCATCTCGCGGACCGCTTCGGCCACGCGTGCCGGTTCATCCGAATCCAAGGGGAGGGGTTTCTCAGTGTTGACAGCACAGAATTTGCAGGCTCGGGTGCAACGGTCTCCGGCGATCATGAATGTGGCGGTTCCTTTGGCCCAGCATTCCCATTGATTGGGGCACTTTGCGCTTTCACAAACGGTATGGAGTTTGAGCTTGCCCAGCAATGCACGGGTTTCCCCATAGGTTTCGTTGGATGGCAGGCGGATGCGCAGCCATTCAGGAAGACGTGGACGCTTGGCTTGAGGTGTTGCAACGGTATTCACAAATTTACTCGGTCAGAGTTGTATCGCTGTGTTCATAGGCTGGAGCGCAACAGCATAGAATGCAAAGTGTATCCGCTCCAGTATTCCAGATTTTATGTTTTTTGCCGGGCGGGATGGCGATGGCATCGCCCACCTTGACTTCACGTGTTTCATCACCAACGCGCATACGCCCGGTTCCGCTTGTAATATAGTAGATCTCTTCCGTCAGCGTGTGAAAATGTTCAATGGTGCTGCAACCGACAGGAACGCGCGCCTCGGCAAGGCTCTGATTGCGAATACAGGAGTTGCGACTCGCGAGCAACTCACGTATTTCCGAGCTGTCTTTTGTAATGAAAGCCGGAACGGTATGTAAATTTTTAATATCCATCAAAAACGCAATTTAAAATACATTGTTTGACACGACTCAACTACCCCTGACGTTTTTCTGCAGGGAGCCAAAAGGCCAGCATACGCAGATTGGCCTGCCCAAGGATGACTCCCGAGGCGATCAACAGCATTGCAATCCAGAATGTATGTGTGATCGGCTCTCCTAAAAACGCACAAGCCCACATCATTGTGCTCAGTGGAATCAAGTTGTTGAACAGGTAGACCTTGCTTGTCTTCCAGTGGCGCAACGCGTTGTTCCACAATGCAAAAGCTGCAATGCCGCCCCCTAAAATGCAGAATGACTGCACAAACAATAATTTTGCTGTGCAAGGAATATGAACCGGCGTTACAAAAAACTCAACTAATGTCATTGGTATCAAAATAACACCGGCGCGCCAGAAACTGTTGGCGCTGATCTCTGCCCCGGTTAATTCCGAGCCCATTGACCGGCACATGCGACCGTAAAGTGTCCAAAGAACGCTGCATATCAACCCGAGCACTTCTCCCGCAATACTCGTTTTTCCAGAGGTGTCCTTGAGCACCGGCCAGAATAGAACAACGACTCCTGTTAGTGCCAGCATTGCGGCAAAATAGCGTTGAGCCGATTTCCAATTCTTTTCTGGAATGCCTTCCCAGAGTAAAGCCCACACTGGGGCCGCGCCGAGATAGAGAACCACGTGCGAGGCGGCTGTGAGTTTTAATGCCCAGTTGAACACCATGATGTACACGCCTAACGTCAGCCCACACCGTATCCACAATCTTCGGCTCAAATCCTTTGTGAGAGGGTGAGTCTCGCCAAAAAAGCTTGTCCAGCGAAGAAGCGCCGCAAAAATGATTCCGGCAGCCAGAAAACGGGTGGTTCCGACAAAAACCGGTGGCCAGGACATGACCATGTACTTTGTCCCTGCATTGTTTGCTCCCCACAGAAAAACGGCAAACAGGAGTGTGCCAGCGATGGTGCTGTTTTTAGGATTTGACTTCATCTCAGCCACCTAAGGATGAACAAATATGGGACAAAAGCAAATCGTATTGGTTTTTCCGACAGGCCGAAGGCAAAAGAAAACGAATTGACCCGGGACGCCAACCCGCTATCGTTTTCTTATGATTCATACGCCCGGATTTCTAAAGGTGGTTGATGCTGCTCGTCCGCACATTAAGGAATTAAGTGTGGCCGAAGCGAAGGCTCGTCTGAGCGTCAACCCCAAGGCTGTCCTGCTTGATGTTCGCGAGGATTCAGAATGGGAGAGCGGACATGCAGTGGAAGCCGTGCATCTGGGGCGTGGAGTCCTTGAGAGGGATATTGAGACCTGTTTTCCAGATCGATCAACCGAGATCATCATGTATTGCGGTGGTGGCTTTCGCTCGGCACTCGCAGCGGAGTCAGCCCAGAAAATGGGTTATACCCATGTGGCATCCTTAATGGGAGGCTGTCGGGCAATGTTGGCTGCTGGGTGGCCAATGAGCTGCAAATAAAGAAAATATTTTGCTCGATAGAAATTAAATGTTCAAATAATTTGTAATAAGTTTATTTTTAATAACTTATGACTGTATTAAAAGGGGGAAAACCGAGCGTTTTTCACCTGGTGAAGAACGATTTTCTCGGGAATTTCTTGAAAATGAAATGAAAATACCTCTTGATAACAGTCTGGCGTGATTCTATATTTCGCCCTCTTTTGAATAAGAAAGTAGCTTTATGCGACGTCCCAAAGGTATAAAAACGAACAAAGCGGTGGCTAAGCGGTTTAAGATTAGCAGCACCGGAAAAGTGTTGCGCCCGCACGCGGGAAAACGCCATTTGATGCAAAGTAAGAATCCGAAACGCCGTAACGCGTTGGGATCGGCAGTGATTGTTGATCCGACCGATACTTATCGGATTACACAAAATTTGCCATTCAGCCACTAACATCATTTTCACAGGATTATGCGAGTTACCAATTCCCCCGCCTCCAGAAAACGCCGTATTCGCGTCATAAAAGCCGCTAAGGGCTTTCGGATGCGTCGTTCCAAACTGTATCGTTATGCATCAGACGCCGTTGATCATGGGTTGCAATACGCCTTCCGCGATCGCAAGACCAAAAAGCGTAACTATCGTGCTCTGTGGCAGATTCGTATTAATGCAGCTGCCCGCCCGCTCGGTCTGACTTACAGCCGTCTGATTGAAGGGCTCAAAGCCGCCAATTGCACCTTGGATCGTAAGATCCTTGCTGACTTGGCTGCTCAAGACTTGCCTGCTTTCACAGAGCTGGCAAAACTGGCCGTCACTACGCTCCGCACCAAGGGCGTCAAAGGCGTCTAGACCCATTACAAAACCAAAATTTAACGCCAAACGGGCGTCCAGAAATGGACGCCCGTTTGATTTTGGAAAAAAAGCCTGTTAATTTCCAAAAGTTGGGCAAAAATGACACCGGTTATGTCTCTTTTAAACGAAATTGAACCGCTTAAACAGGCTGCATTAACGGAACTCAAAGCGGCGGCGGATTTGGCGGCGCTCGATCAGGCCAAGGGAGCCTATGTCGGCCCGCACGGAAAATTTACCGGTCTGATGAAGCAATTGGGCACGCTGTCGAAGGAAGAGCGTCCTGCGGCTGGTAAACTGATCAACCAAGCCAAGACTGAATTGGAAACAGCACTTGCGGCACGGCGCAGTGAACTTGAATTAAAGGCTGCACTGCCAAAAGACCCCACTGATTTTACCCTGCCTGGCCGACGCCGAAACATGGGTAAGCTCCATCCGTTGACTGCGGTTACTGAAGACATCGTTCGGAGCTTTCGCAAAATTGGTTTTGCAGTGGCTGATGGTCCTGAAGTGGAAGATGAATATCATTGCTTTGATGCGTTGAACACTCCGGCGGACCATCCGGCGCGTGATACCCAGGATACGTTTTTCCTCAAGTCCGAAGGGACAGAAACTCCATCTGCACTGCTTCGCACACATACTTCTTCAGTGCAGATTCGTGTCATGAAGAAACAAGCCCCTCCCGTGCGTATTATTGTTCCCGGGCGTGTTTACCGACGCGATAATCCTGACGCGACCCACAATCCCACGTTCCAACAGATTGAAGGACTTTATGTGGACCGCAAAGTGACGGTGAGCGACCTGAAGGGAACTGTGGAATTTGTGTTCAAGGATCTGCTCGGTTCCGATACGCGGATTCGTTTTCGACCACACTATTTTTCATATACGGAACCCAGTTTTGAAATTGATTTCTCCTGTCCGTTGACGCGAAAGATGGGGAAGGAATGGCTTGAAATTGCCGGATGTGGAATGGTTCATCCCAAGGTGTTCGAGAACGTGGGATATGATCCCGAGCAATGGACTGGGTGGGCCTTTGGTTTTGGTATTGAACGTATTGCCATGATTCGTTATGGAATCAACGATATTCGTCTTTTCTATGAGGATGATGTTCGTTTTCTGAAACAGTTTTAGTAGTGGCATCTTTTTGCCGATTGTTATTGAAAAGATCGATTTGACGCCTCTATATTAAGCTTTAATGGCAGACAGTAAACAAACCGTTTTTGTTGTTGAAGACGAGCCGTCTCTGAGGGCTCTTGTTCGCAAGGTTCTCGAGCGCGTGGGATACAGCGTCATTGATGCTCCCTCTGGTCTCGCTGCCATGGAAATCTGGTCTCAAAAAAAGGAGCAGATTGATCTTCTCTTGACGGATATGGTGATGCCTGATGGTGTCACCGGAAGAGAGTTGGCCGAGAAACTGCGTGCTGACAATCCAAACCTGAAAGTAATCTACACAACAGGCTACAGCGCGGAACTTTTGGGGGATGGTGTGACACTTCAGGAAGGGGTTAATTTTCTCCAAAAACCCTATCCTCCCCAGCGTTTGCTTCAAACTGTCAGAAACGGTCTGAGCTGCGCATCGTAAACGGTCCCTTTATTTTAAAAGACTTTCCTAATTTTGAAATTGGGAATTGTGATTTCGGCGTGATGGTTGGAGCAGGTTTTTGGGGTAAACTTCTGGTAGCTACTTAAACTCTTTTCATTGTTCCTTATTTCTCTCTGGAATTAGCTTGTTTTACAGAGATAAAATCGTGTAGAAAAAGGTAGTGCTCGATAAAAGGAGCCTAATTCAAGGACTCAAATCATAACTTATGAAACGCTTGTTATTTGGCCTGATTGGAGGCGTAGCTATTCTATTGGTTACCGGAATGGAAGCAACGGCGACAACCGCTTACAGCCTAAAAGCATCTGCAAAATACAACGAATCCCTGGTAAAATACTACGATAGTGATCTTCAGCAATATTACTATGATATTGCGGCCACCGCGAGTTCTTCCATTAACGCAGTGATTCCAGTGTCGGGCAATGTTGACGTTGCAGACCCCTCTGTTTTCAGCATTTCAACTCCTTTTTGGGGAGTTTCTCCCTCCAGTTGGGACGGCGATTATACCGTGACCGGCTCGGTTAGCGCCAAGAAGTTGACCTACAATTTCTACGCTTATAATGAAGACACCGGCGATTATACGGCTCTCTACTCCACCGTTCAGGTTTCTTGGAATACGACGGCTCTGACTGTCGCCGCCACTTTCTATGACGATATTTTCCAAACAACCGGTTGGGTGGACATGTCAAATACGGGAACAATCGGGATTTCCCAAACCACGGAAATCTACATTGATTTTGGAAACCAGAGTTTCTCGAAGCTCATGGATATTTCGGGGACAGACACTATCACTACCAAAACCATCAGTGGCTATGATTACACTTTGAACAATATCTCAGTGTCCGGCACGGCGGATATGATTGCCCCGACAATGACGATTACTGCTCCAACCAAGAGTCTCAGCTACACAGTGACGAATGGCAACACGATTACCATTCGCGGCACAGCAAGCGATGCCTCAGGAGTCGCGAGCATATATGCCTACGTTTATACCTCCGTTTCCGGAGAGTGGCAGGAAATGAACGTTACGGATATTAGTACGAATTCAAATTTCTCGACCTGGTCTTTGGATATTACCCCTCAATTTGGCACAAATCTCATCTATTTCTATGCCGAAGACCCTTACTACAATCAAACCACTGTCCAGATGCTTGTTTACTATGCACAACCTGGCACCTTGACTCTTATCACCAACGGAACTGGGACCATTTCTGTGACTGGAACAAACAAAGGCGGATACCTTGTTGGCTCCACATACAAGGTCACTCTCACTCCAGCCAAGGGATACATCCTTGCTGACTGGGGCATGTATTCAATCAATAGTGATGGCACCTATAGTGACAGCTACGACTACGATTGGATTAAGACGTTCTCGTTCACATTCCCTGCCAGTAACACGGTTCTAAAGGCAACCTTCATCCCGAATCCTTTTACGAACTTCAAGGCGACCTACTCTGGTATCGCCTTGAGTGACGCCTGGTATGATACGAACGGAGACAGTTATTACGATTACAACTCCACGAATCTGGGGGCAGTAACCCTTACCGTTACCACAAACGGAGCCGTCAGCGGAAAATGGATTCGCCGAGCAAATACAATTTCCTTCTCCGGCTCGCTTTATGCAGAGACCTATTATTCGCTTCCCAGCGTCTACACAAGCAGTTGGAGCTGGGATTGGCGGGATTACACGAATGATTATTATTTGGACTGCTTCTCCTCAAACCCTCAATTTTGGTTTAGACTCAAAGCCAATGATCTAGGCACCCTTTACGGTTCCTTCTTCCGCCGCACATACAATTCCGAGACGGCCAATTACGATTACCAGGAAAGGGGTGACATCAATGGTTATCGTAATCTGGTCACAACTGCCAGTCCAATGGTCGGCACCTACAATATTTCCTTGCTCAACGATACCGAATACGGCATCAACCCTGCCTCCATCGGTTATACCTATGGAACAGTGAAAATAACCGCCAAAGGCGCAGTGACCCTGGCTCTGAATCCCTCCGATGGCATCACAACATCCCTGTCAATCAGCGCGGCTCAGGCCGAGGACGGCAGCTTCCAATTTTTCGCACCACTTTATTCAAAAGGCGGTTTCATTGGCGGACGGCTTTCCGTTACCAACGGAACCATCGTCAATCAATTCGTTCCGGACGACACGAATTTTACGAGACAACCCATTTATTGGACCAAACCACAGAGCAAGACCGTTTTTTATCCTGCGGGATTCACAAACAGCCTCTATGCCATGGGAGTGCTGTTCAACGCACCAAAAACGGGTACCAATATCTTTGGATTCACCAATGGAACCATATCGGCATTGATCGGATCCAATACCGTTGCATTGGCTGGCCTGACCTTCTCAAACAACACATTTAAAGTGTCCACCAACGATTACAAATTTGCCGTGACACTCAGCAAGACATCCGGGGGGATTTCAGGTTCATTTGTCCCGGCCAGCGGTAAGAAAGTGACTTACAATGGATTGTATGTCGGAGGCGATTATGCGCTCGGCTTCTACAAGGATGCCAGCACCACTGGCAGCGTCATCATCAATTCAAATGAAACCGAATCCGGCTTTGAAAAGACGAATATCATTTCAAAAATCGATGGAACGAAGGAAATGATTTCCGCCCCTCAGCCTGCATCCGATATTTTAAAATAACACGGTAGAAAGCGAACAGGTCCTCATTAAAGGGACCTGTTCTGCTTGTGGTAAATTTCAAGAACGTAGCAATGGCTGTTTCGCCGTGCCACAACAATTAGAGTTCAGAAGCCTGAAGCAGGGGCGTTTTAAAACCTTTTTATCGGGCTTGTTCAATTCCATTTGATAGGCGTTGCGTCTCTGCCTCACATTCAGTCTTCTTGTTTTCTCCCATTTTCGAAATTTCTTTTCGCAGTCACTCTAATATTTGGATGAGTGGCTGGCGTCGTTAGGGATAGTGGGAAGTTTTGAGGGATGTTTGAAAACCTTCACGTAATTGTCACACTAAGCGAATGGGTTTCATGGCATGATTTAGGGGTTCTGTCGGGAACACAAGTTTGTTATTGTTTGGCAAAACGCCATTTCCTGACAGTGAAATCACACAATGAAAACACATTTGACCACTGAATCTTCTTTGATCACACGACGAGGCTGGCTTAAGACCGCTGCATTTTTGGGGACAGGTTTATTTGGAGGCTTTTGCGGATATGCAGAAAACACATCATCTACGAATGGGGGTGGGGCATCGGTTTCTGGAGCGAAACGATCTCTTCGTCTGGCGCAGATATCGGATATTCATTTGCAGCCGGAGTTGGGCGCTGTGGATGGTTTTGTTAAATGTCTTCATCATATCCAATCACAGAAGGATGCCCCCAGTTTGATTTTAAACACGGGGGATTGTGTCATGGATTCGATGGCAAAGAAGATGCCGCGCACTCAATTGCAATGGGATTTGTGGAAAAAAGTATTGCGGGAGGAATGTTCGTTACCAATCGAGCACGCCATTGGTAATCATGATTGCTGGGGGATTAACAAGGCCAAATCCGGTACGACGGGGGATGAGCCTTTATGGGGTAAGAAGAAAGCAATGGAGGAGCTTGGGCTGGCGAAGCATTATCACTCTTTTAATCGTAATGGATGGCATTTTATATCGCTGGATTCTGTGGAACCATACATGGATGGCTACAAGGCACGATTGGATGAGGAGCAATTGGATTGGCTGAAGAAGGATCTTGATTCGGTGGCCAAAGGGGTTCCGATTTTGGTGATGTCCCATATTCCCATTGTTTCACCGGGAGGGTTGCTTAGTGCTGGGAAGGAGAATAAAGATCATAACATGGAGATTGGTGGTGGGGCGATGCATTTGGATTCGCAGGAGCTTCACACACTCTTTCGCAAACAAGGCAATGTCAGACTGTGCCTGAGTGGGCATTTGCACATGATCGACCGTGCCGAGTTCGATCAGGTGGCTTACATCACTTCTGGTGCGGTGAGCTCAGGATGGTGGAAGCGTGTGCATCAGGAGCGGTTCGATTACGGGTATGCACTTGTGGATCTTTATGAGAACGGGACGTTTCAATATCAGTATGTTCCATATGGATGGAAGACTGTGAAGGGGACGGATTCAGAACAAGAAGGGTGATACTCGGCGTAGAAGATCCATTTTAAATAAAAAAAGCAGACCGTCCGTTTGAGACGACCTGCTTTTTATACCGGTTGATTTAGGGTTATTTTCTCTTAAGCAATGAACGAAATGCTTTGGCTCCAAAGGGGAGGAGAAGCAATGCCCCAGCAATCACGGTTGTGGGCTCTGGTACAGGAGCTGGGACTCCACCATTGACCGTGATTGTGTCCCGTAAAACAATTTTACCAGTGGCATCTTCGGCAAGCAGGGTGAAGGTATGCGCTGTTGTTGAATCTCCCAATATATTGATGCGTTGATCGGCTGGCAACATGGTTGTGGTTCCCCTATCTATGTAGTCTCGGTAAATGGCTATGCTGTTCTGAATGGCGCTCCCACTGGGGCGATTGTCTGTGAGGCTTGAGAGATTCCACGTGTATTTACCATAATCTGCAACGAGATAGAAAGTGAACCCGGAACTGGGAGTTGCTTCGCCAAGAGGGTTGCTATTGATGGAAAACTCTATCTGCCAGTCGCAATGGTATGTACCTGTATGCTTGCCGCTAAGAGCGTAGTCCCCTTTGCCGTTGGCTGCATCATTATCTCCACATTTCCAAAGTCTGGCTCTAAGATCAAGTTCGAGATTGTTATCCTGGTCGACGACTTGATTCCAGAAAACTCCTCCCCCACCCACCGCCGATGTGATGATTGCATTAGGATTTGTAATAATTCCAGCCTGAGTTGATGATGAGGAGAGCAAAAACACTCCCAAGCCAGCGAGACAGAGTCCCGGCCCGATTTGCATGAGTGACATTTTCATATGATTTATTTGACTGTGGCGGAGACGGTTAATGCCGTGGTACGCCCTTGTGTTTTTTTGAATACCTAGTGATCTACGAGAAGAAACTTACAAAAAACTGAATAAAAAACTCTATCCTTTTCTGAGACAAATTTGTTCATAAAACGGACATGTTATTATGTTGTGTTATATGCAGGATGAAACAGAGAAATGCTGAGGTAAAAATCATGTGAATAAGAAGTATTAATTTTAACTAAAGAAATATTTCTTCTGCAAGAGAGAATTAAGATGAGTATGGTAACTCGGAGATGTGGAATCGAGCGTTTTTAATTGAGATTGTTGAAGAGAAACTGCGTGCACGTTGTGTTTTCAAGAGCTAGACTTTCACAACGTGAATCGTCATATAAAAAACATTGCTTTGACAGGCTTTATGGGGACTGGAAAGTCTTGCGTAGGACAACTGGTTGCACATGAGCTGGGGTTTGATTTTGTGGATACGGACAGTGTGATTGAAGAGCGTCTGGGGGTGTCCATTAGCGATGTTTTTGCAAAATTTGGGGAGCCCGTTTTTCGAAAATTTGAATCGGACTTGGTGAAGGAGTTGGAGTCAAAGGAGAGGCTGGTGATTTCTACTGGCGGCGGTCTGGCTGTAAATCCTGAGAATTTGGAAAGTTTGAAAAAGCACTCTCTGGTGGTTTGCCTTTGGGCGACGCCCGAAGTGATTCTGGAGAGGATTCGCCAGCAGAACAACCGGCCTTTGCTCAAGACGCCTGATCCTCTGGCAAAGATTCAGGAGTTGCTGGCAGCAAGAGAGCCGTTCTATCGGAAGGCCGATGTTTTGATTCAAACGGGGCTGCGACCCCTTCACGAGGTGGCGCAGCAGGTGATCTATCAATTTAACCTGGCATTGCAGGCCACCCAATGAAGCTGGCAATTCGAAAGAAGGCTTTGGAACTCGGCTTTGATGAATGCCGTTTTACGAGCGCCAAGCCGGCGAATCATGCAGCAGAATATTTTCAATGGATTTCACATGGGTATCACGCGCAAATGGAATATATGGCGCGTAATCCAACCCGACGAACAGATCCCGGCCAGTTGCTGCCTGACGCACGAAGCGTGATTGTTCTGGCGGTGAGTTATCACCATGTTTGTAGCGAATCACTGGCAGGGAAAACGGCCCGTTATTCTCATTTTACGGATTACCATGACGTTTTGGCAGAGCGTTTAAAGCAGCTTGTGGAATTCATCCATCAGCAGAGTGAAGCAAAATGCCTGTGGTATGTGGATACTGGGGCTGTGTTGGAGAGGGATCTTGCGCAGCGGGCTGGGCTTGGTTTTGCTGGGAAACACACGAATCTCATCAGCCGGAATTTGGGGAATTGGTTTTTCTTATCTGAGATTCTAACGACTTTGGAGATTGAGCCTGACGCGTCGGAAACGAATCATTGTGGTGGGTGTTCCCGGTGTTTGAATGCCTGCCCAACGAACGCGTTACCGGCACCGTTTCAATTGGATGCCCGCCGTTGCATTTCATTTCTGACAATTGAGAACAAAGGCTCCATCCCTGCTGAACTGCGTGCCGCGATTGGCAACCACGTGTTTGGTTGTGATGAATGTCTTGCGGTATGCCCGTGGAATCGTTTTGCCAAAGAGGGACAGTTGATGCGTCTTCATGCGCTTCCAGGCATTGCCAATCTTGATCTTCTCGAATTGCTTTCAATTGATGAGGCTGGTTTTAAGAAACGTTTTGCGGGGACCCCGTTGTTTCGGTCCAAGCGCCGCGGGCTTTTAAGAAACGTGTGTGTGGTATTGGGAAACGTTGGGAATGAGACGGCTTTGGAGAAATTGGAGAAAGCAACCCATGATTTGGAGCCTTTGATTGCAGAACATGCCCAATGGGCCATTGAACAAATAAGGAAACGTCGCGCGTCTTCTTAATCAAAATGAAGAAGAGTGTTTCACGAGTATCTGCCCTGTCTGGGTGAAGGGGCCTTGGAAATGTCTGTGTCATGTCTTGTAGTTGATTTAGATGACATGGTAATTGTTCCTTTTTGTGCTAAGTAATAAGTGTTACAAAGTTGTTAAAATGCGTTGGAATGCTTCCTGTAGAAGCTTAATTGCGCAAAAATAGTGAGCGGATGGATAAAACGGTACGTCTTTGCTGTTTTATCATTATTCCTCGCCGCAATGTTCCAAGGTGTTATTAGCGTGCAAAGTGCTGAAATATAGACGTCTGTTATTTAACTGGTTAAGAATGGCGTCTTAGACCTAGATACCTAAAGCTGCTGCATTGTGTAAAAAGCAATGCAGCAGCGCAATTGGGGGGGGAGAAAGCAAAAAGTCGTGTTGTTCTATTGAGGGTTCATGCGGAATGTGACAGTTCGTCCTGCTTCAATCAATTCTTCGATGTTTAATTCACCTTGAGTGTTGGATCGTGAGACGACCTTTGGTTTGTCATCGATTTTTAGGTGATAAGAAGCTTCTGGAGTTAGACCGGAAACGGTCATATGGATTTTAACTGATTTTTTAGGAGATTGAATCTTCCAGTAACCTCCTTTTTTGGCATCTGGCCAGGCATCTATATCAAATGAGAGTTCTTCCCTTGCATTCGTGGAAAGAGTGAATGTTGGGGTTTCGTGGTTGTTTTGAAAACACTGAAGTTGGTTTGCATTGGCATTTACGCCGAATGATCCACTGGCCTTTGTGGTGATTCCGGAGGCCGTAATACTGGATTGTTTTATACCAAGAACAATTTGGTAGAGTTGGCCGCGTAGGGAATAGTTCAATCTTGTTCCATCCAGATCGGGAGTCAGATGTGGATCTATCTGCAGACGATTCCATTGGGGGCGAATGCCAAAAATATTTCTGTAAAGCCCGACGATGGTCATACAATTACCAGCGAGAATATCGTCTCCAGCACCTTTCTGATCGCGACGTAAATATCGCTGGAATGAGAGGCCGTCCTGCTCGTAACGATCCAGCACCCGTTGAATGTAGGCAACCGCTATGCCCGGATCATAACTGGCGTAAGAGCGTATGGCGACCTCACCCCAGGAAAGAAAAATGTCACCATTCTCATATTCGGGGAATGATTCTGCCTTGCCTTCTTCTTTACCGTAAGGGAGAAAGCAGAGAGGCCAGTGAAAGAGATTTTCCTCGCGCATCCGTTTTTCAATTCCATCAAGAATTTGTTGGCATTGGTTTTTTTCGGCAAGACCGTAGGCAATTGCGCAGAAATTGACCGGTGTCACCAAATTATCACCATGAATGGAACCATCACGGTCGCGCCAATAAACGAACCAACCTTTTTCGGGATTCCAAAAACCCCCTTGTGAAATCGGGCTCTTAAACGCGGTTCGCAGCTTTTCTGCAGCAGTGCGATAACGAGCGCATTGTGCAGGATCATTCAGAATTCGCTCGCGCTCTGACCAAAGAGTCAATGCTTCATACAAGGCGGCGTTCACCAAGGCGTTTTCCCAGGAAGCCCAAACAACATCCACCCAGTCGCTTGATTTTTTCTGAGTGTGAGAATCGTTCATCATTTCCACCAGACCGTTGCCATCCGAGTCGCGAGAGAGTAGCCAGTCCAAGGCTTGCTCGCATGATTTCTTGTGGGTTCGGAGCCAGGCAATATCGCCGTTCAGATCAAACTGTTCGGCAACGTTGATTACGTAATCTGGTTGGGAATCCAGCGTGTAACCCCACCCGCATTCGTAAAAGCCGGTTTTGGAATTATAGGTGCCGGGAACCATCATGTCGCCTGTGTCGTGATGCCAACGTGAAAAGATTCGTCCGTCGGGCTGTTGAGCATGGTCACGCCACTCATCCAGAGTTGCAGAGAAATTTGTGGTGTATGCGGGATCATCAATGGCAAGACCCATTTCAGCAAAGAACGGTTCGTGCAGGCAAACCCATCCTGTCAACCATCCGTTTCCTCCCATGATTCGCCGGTCAACAACTCCGTAGCGACCAATGGTGTCCAGTAAATTATTGATGGCTTTGCCATTGAGACCGACAAACGTGCCGCGGTTTTGAACGTCATTTTTATTCAGAACCTGAAGCGAGAGGGACACTTGGACTGTGCCGGGAGTGACTGTAAAGGGAGCCCAAACGTCGAGGTTTCTATTGAAGCGATGAAGATCATGCAGTGGGGCAAGTTCAGTGGTAGTTACCGATTGTGCAAAAGAGAGAATTCCAGAAGGTTGATGCGAAAAACGAGATGCCATTTGAATACCGGGGGAAACGGTTGGAGTGATTCGCAGGCAGGCCTCTTGATCAATGTTAAAAAAAGTGACCGTGCCAACATGGGCACCATAGGAGCAATTCTCTGGAAGATATCGTCCCCAGGCGACGCCACCTGAATCCAGAAGCCCCCCCGTCCATGTCTTCATGGAATTGAAATCCCAGCCAGGAAAATACGTATCCTCAATGACACCTTGATTCAAATATTCACGGCTGATTTGCCAGTCAATCCGGTCTTCAAAAACTGTGAAATGCCATTTTTCACTTATGGCCATACCTTGGGCCGCGTAGTTGATGTCTTCTATAAAAACTTCCCGGTTGGCAATCTTTACCTTGGGCGTGGGAATTGGGGATCGGGTGGTCACCCATTGATTTCCAATACGAATGGCACTGCATACTCCAGTGGCTGAAGCCACCACATTACTGCCACAGACAAAAACATGATCGATATAGCAACACGCGTTGTAATTGATGCGGATGGAGAGAGCCTCCTTGGATGTGGTTAGCGTGACAGTGTGTGCTTCAAAATCTTGCACCACTGAAGCGTGAATGCTCAACGCCAGCAAAAATATAATTGCGCAGAGAAATCGAACACTGGAAATCATAAACACAAATTATTTCAGCTTTTGAATGGACGTCCATGGAGAAACTGATCTTTTGATTATACAATTTGCTCAAGCGTTTGAAATGTGGAAGAAGAACTGAAATTTTCCCCCAAAGAGTGGTCGGCGATAAATGGAATGACGTATGTAATTAAAAACGAGACAGATGAGGTTTTTCGTCCCCGCCCGAGGGGGAAATCCCCCCATTTTACACTCGGAAGTGGTGGTTTTTTGAATTCTACACTTGCAACCGTTAAAGCGATTGCCTATTTTTAGTCTGCTTTTCGCAATATGTGCGCGGTTAGCTCAGTGGTAGAGCATCACCTTGACACGGTGGGGGTCACAGGTTCGAAACCTGTATCGCGCACCATTTTCCATCTTCAGACATTGCGTGGTTTTCCCTCTCGACTGTAGAACGTAATCAGATCAGCACACCCCATGCAGTCTGACGTTTCTGCATGAAGGTTTACAGGAACAAAGGATGGGAGAAACCGTCTATTTTGCGCTGGAATCGCCCCATTCATATTGCCTGGCATCCGTGTCGAGATACAATTTCTTCCCAGCGGCTGCTGTAGGCATGGTCTTTCCTTCCAGTTTCAAGAATTCTTCCAAATCATTTGTGGTGGGAGGAAACTCGCCGCGGGCCATCGTGACAGCATTAAGGGCTCGGTTTGGTTCATCCTCGGCACCTCATTTCCAATTGCTTCCAACCTCTTTTTCAACAGGGACTCAAAATGACGAGTGTGCAAAAAAGAACGATTGAGAGGTATTTCATGATAAATGGAAATTAGTTGGAACTGTGATCTCGTGCCCAGAGTGCCCCCTGGTTTTTTCTTGAGAGTGTCCACCCACCACTACTGTTGCGTACGGTTTGAGCATGTCCATCCATGAAGATGTAATTCACCTTTCGATTGTGGCGAGGCAGGGCTCGTGCGTCGGCGGTGGAGTAGTCACTATCTGAAGGAGAACGGAAATAAGAAGCTCCACCGCCATAGTCGACTGCCGTCTTCAAGTCGTAGGCGGAATCCGGTTTCCAATCGTCTGGTCCCAGTTTTGCTGTGGCTGTGGTCACTGCTCCAGCATCAGCGAAACCAATGCATTGGGCAGGAATTGCCACGCTGACTTGTTTAAGGGGGGTTCCTGGAGATTCGTCACGCCAGAGTTGACCGATTTCCGGGTAGTTAATCCCGATGCCGAGCATGTGATTGACGGCAAAACTGCCGCCGATGCTCTTTGTTGCCTGAATTTTTAGTGATGGGCAGTCAAAGGCCGTTGAGCTTTTCATGTAGCCTCCCAGACGCAGCCTGTCCTGCCAGAACAACCCGTTACCGTTTTGGACGACCCAGGAATTATCGACCGCAAAAGGGGATTTGGGCACTGTATAAAGGGGAATCAACTGTTGTCGGTTATCATCGCTGTACATTGTTGTGGCCAGCCCAACCTGTTTGCAGTTGTTTAAACAAGCGGTGGTTTTTGCTTTCTCCTTCGCAGCGGATAGTGCAGGCAGAATCATCGAAGCCAGAATTGCGATAATTGCAATGACCACCAGCAGCTCTATTAGCGTAAACCCCATCGCAGTATTGCGATTCTTGATGGGGCTTTGTGCTTTAAATGACATTTGTGTTTGCATAATGACAATGACTCTTGTTTTTACGGCAGCATGGCTGTTGTGATCCTCCAAAACGCGACACATTCACACATAAATAATACTTGATATCATGTCGTGCTTTTGTTTGTTGAAATTATGAATTCAACTTCTTACACCATTAGAGAGATTGTCCGCCATCACGTATTCGCGTGATGTTTTTTTGAAAACTGTTTAGGTAGTCTAGAGTTAAGAAATCACCATTAACCACCAGTAGAAATATCAAAATAACTATCCCCATTCACCTATGAGGAACACATACAAAACATTAACAATAATGGCGGCGGCCGTCGGCAGCATTGGCCTGTGCGGCACGTCAATGGCTCAGAGCCAAGCGCAATTGATGTTTAAGGATACATTCGACGTCACTGAAGCGAGTGACGACGTCAATTCCGAAAACACAACACGACAATCGGGCGCATTGGCTCCTTTGACCTATACTTCCACGACCGATTGGTCGACGATTTTCACTCAGGTGGGACAATCCGATGCTCCGAACGAATTAAAACTAACCGCTGGGTCTGGTACTGCAATGGTTTCGCCCGATCACAACTTTACGGAGGGCAGCACCTTCAGCATCGATTTTGACATGGATAGTGGTGCCAACGATACAGGCAGTCCTCGTAATGACGATTGGGCGGCGATAGCGTTTGGCAAATCGAGCCAAAATGTTTTTGTTAATACTTCGGAAGGAATGGGAATTTTGTTCAGAAGCGATGGTCGCATTCAGGTTTTTGAAGGCGGTTCTTCTGTTTATGGTGGTTCAGGAGATGTTACGATTCCGACCAATGGTTTGTTCCATGTTCGCATAGAAGCCTCATCGGAAGGTTTTGGTGGTTTTTCATCAACCGTTAAACTTTTTATAAATGGGACCCAGGCGAGGTTGGATAATAATTCATTGGAACATGTGGTGAGTGGTGGTTTCAACAATAACTATATTACGCTCATGGGGTATGCTGCCTCAGGAAATCAATGGGTTGATCTTTTTGATAACCTTGAGATTTCTGCTTCTGGATCTATTGATTTTCTGACTCATCAGGCTAGTGGAAGAATTGGAGATGTCATTTCGGGAACGGTGCAAGTTCCCCCCTCCTTTGGTACGGGCACTGTCACGATTACAGCCGCGAATCCAACAGTTGCTGTGTTGGAAGGCGCGGTTAATAACAAACTGACACTTAGCTTTGATGCTGGTGGCATTTTGACGAATTCCTTTCAGATCGATATTCTTGCTGGCGGTGTTGCAAAATTTGTGTTGAGCAACAGTCAGGGGGCGAGTGTTGGTCAACCCATGATTCTCCTGGCGCATCAGGCGTTTGTTGCCAATCCCAGCTTTGAAGAGAATTACAATAGCTCCTATCCGCACTACAGTTCTATTAATGGATGGAATGGTGGCAGTGGTGTGAATGAATCAGTCGGTCCATTTTTTGACAACGGTATCAATCCAGACCAAAATCGCGTTGGCTTTAAACAAAACAGTGGAAGCTTGTCTCAGACAATCTACGGACTTAATCCAGAAAAACAGTACTGGATTCAGTTCTTTTACAATATCCGTAACCCAATTGGTAATTCCTCTATGGAGATCGATACCTATTTTGCTGATGCACCAGTTGACAGCATTCCCAATGTGCCTGCTGTTGGCGCTTCCAAAGCGTTTAATTTTAGAAATATTGCCTTCTGGCCCCCAATAGACAGTGGCGACCTTTCTTTCGAAGAAACCTCTTCGGAAGATGCGACCGCCCTTTTTGATGGGGTGACGATTGTTCAACGCGATGAGGGAAATGTCGTTGTCATGAATCCAAGTTTCGAAGCCAGCGGAACCCCCACTTCTCCTGGAACTCTCACCAAAATGGCTGGCTGGACCGGCACGGGCACCAACGGTGTGAATTTCGGTGGAGCTGGCCCCTATGCAGATAATGGCAAGACTCCCGATCAAGACAATGTCGCGTTCATTCAAGATGTGGGCTCTTTGAAACAAACTCTCAAGGGATTGACCACTGGCGAGGTTTACACAGTGACTTTTGCCTATAATGCTCCTGTTGGAGGGGCCTCACATTTGCAGGTGACTGCTGATAGCGCCATGGTGGTCGACTTGGATGTGACGCCTGTGGGTGGCAGCGCCGCCTATCATAAGGCGACAGGCACTTTCACAGCCACCAACAATTCTGTTGTTCTTACTTTCTCGCAAACCAACGCCTCACAGACAGTGCTTTTGGATGATGTGCGCGTTACTGGAAAAACATCATCCATGCCATGCCTGGAAATGTCACCGGAGTCTCTTGAGGTGAATGTTGGCTTGACCTCCACAATTCAAGTAGTGGTTCCTGAGCAGTTGATTGAAAGTTCTTCCGCAACACTGAAATTTGCCACTGCAAATACAAATGTTGCTCGTTTGGTGGGAGCTGATGCCAATGGTATGGTGACGATGACATTCAATGTGGGGGATAACACAACAAATACGCTCACTGTTCAGGGCGTGGGACGGGGCAGCACCACTGTGCTGGCGGTGAATGCGGCGGGATTGTGTGTGGATAATAACGTCACAATCAATGTCATTAGCGCGTTGGTGAAGAACCCGAGCTTTGAAGTGGATTCGCTTACTGGACTTGGTAATGGACCGATCACCGATTGGTCCACCACTGGAGGCGGTCCTGGAGTTAACACTTCCTCACAACCTTTTGCGGATAATGGAGTGATTCCAGACCGCACTCAGGTTGCCAAATTCTCCAGCGCTGGTGTTGCTGAACAATCCAACAGTCTGTATCAAGACATTAGTGGGTTGACTGCTGGCAAGACTTATTGGTTACAATTCTGGTTTAATGTTCGCAACTGTTGCGCCAATCCCACCATTGATTTGTCTGTTCAGTTCGATGAAAACGAAGTGGGTTCCTATCTGGGAATTCTACCAGTCGGCGGAACGAATAGCTATTATTTCGCTCAAATCGAAGTGACGCCAACACAAAACACAGGAAGACTTGCCTTTGTTACCCATACGATTGGTGATGCAACTTTCCTGTTGGATTCAGTGAGCATGGTTCAGCGTGATGCCGGCCAGATCGTTGTTGAGAATCCGAGCTTTGAAGCCAGTGGTGCAGTGACCGTGCCTGGATATATTCAGCCAAACCGGATTGGCGGATGGCTTGGCATTGGTCAATACGGTGTTGCGGTTTCTGGGGTTGGTCCATTTGCCGATAATGGCATCAATCCGGATCAGGACAACGTGGCATTCCTGCAGGGGCAGTCCTCGTTGAGCCAGACGATTGACGGTCTGACCGTTGGTCAGAATTATACGGTCAAGTTTGCAGTCAATGCTCGTTCCACCAATACACCTCATGTGCGTGCAAGTGTGGATGGATCTGCAATTCTTGATGCCGATGTCACGGCTGTTGGTGGCAGCAATCCCTATGTTGTTAAATCCGCCGTCTTCACAGCAGGGGGGAACAGCGCGGTCTTGACCCTTGAGCAAACGCTCGATGGGGATCAGACTCTGTTGTTGGACAATGTGACCATTGTTCCAGGCGGTACCGTTACTGTGAGCCCGAAACTGACCATTAAGCGGACGACGGATAACAAGGTTCAGATCAGTTGGACCACAGCATCTGGTTTCACACTGCAAAGCAGCACTTCGATCAACGGCACTTGGAGCAGTGCTGGACTTGATGTCCAGACTCAGGGCAGCCAAAGTGTGGCTACAGCCGCTCCATCTGATACAACTCGATTCTATCGTCTGATCAAGCAATGAGTCAGCGGAAAATCGGATAAGTAGAGTCACTTCGACGAAGGCCGCTGCAAAAGGCGGCCTTCGTTTTTTGTAATGATGGGATCTGAATAACTTTGCAGGTTGATAATCTTATGCAAAGATAAACCACGTGTTGAGTGGTGAAAAAAGAGGTGATTTTATCTGCTTCGCTACCGGGCGAATAATTATGAGGAGACCCTTTGAACTGAAGGTTCGCTTTGAGTAAATTTATTGACAATACCATGATTCTTTCTTCTTTTCTGAATATAAAAGCCAAACTTGGATTTTTTGTTCTTGCTGTGGCAATGACTGTGTCATTTTCTGCAAGCACTCAGGCGCAAAGTCTGCCCTCTTTTGACTTCACCCAATCATCTGTGACGCAGGACTGGGGAAGTGTGCATGATATTTCAAAGATGGAAACAACGACAAACGGCTTGGTGCTCACAATATCCGGCAGTGATCCGTATTTTTCAGGGCCCAAGACAAATTTTCCAGCAGGTCAGGCGCTTTGGCTGCGTTTGCGTCTCAAGTCGACACAGGGAGGAACCTGTCAAATATTCTATTTTACCACTGGAGCATCTGAAGCGGCTTCCGTTCGCTTTGACGTGCCAGCAGGACGCTGGGTGACGGGACGAGTTGCATTACCCGCGCTGGGATCAAATTACCGCATTCGGATTGATCCGCCGGGAACAGGTGGACAGGCAATATTGTCGTCGTTAAGTTTTGAGGCTCGCGGGAATTTGCCCAGTTTTGATTTTACCACAATTCCTGATGCTACTCAGTGGGGGAATCCTCACGATCTTACAATTTTGACACAAACGGATGAGGGGCTGCCGTTGAGCATTACAAATAGTGACCCGTATTTTTATGGCCCCTCACGCGATTATCCGACCAATGAATTACTATGGATGAATATAAGGATGAAGTCCGACGTTTCGGGGTTTGCCCAGGTCTTCTATTTTCAAACCGGCCCAAGCGAAGCAAACTCTGTCCACTTCTTTGTGCAAGGCGGAGATTGGGTTCAGTTAAGAGTTCCATTGCCTGCCCTTTGGTCTCAAACATCCCTGCGCATTGATCCGCCTGGAGAGAGCGGCGTTTGTATTCTGGGCAATATTAGTTTCGAAGCTCGCCCTTCCATTCAAAGTCCAGAATGGCCCAGTCCTGAGCCCGGACCAATCGGTTCCAACAGCATTTCTTCTGGAGACCTGACTTTGGTCCACAACACAAGCCGCCTGGGGGCGTTTCAAGTGCAGGTTAAAGGAACGAACGTTGCTGTGGGCAATAATCGCTCCTTGATTGGTTATTTAAGTGGAACGACACAACGCTGGTTGGAGGTGACAAATCCAGTTGTTTTAACGCAAGACAATGGATCAATGCAGGCGACAACGACGTTTGATGATCCTGATGGTGCCCAGTGGCAATGGCGGCAGATTTTCACGCCCAACACTCAAACGGGGGGAATAGAAGTAGAGAGTCGCGTCACGGTTAATCAGGATCGCTCCGTGATTTTCCTGCCAATGTTTACTGTGTTGCCCGGTGTGGGAACTTTTGGCACCAACAAGACCCAGGCGGTGTTCGCCGGAGTTGAATATCTTGAAAACGAGGCGAGCAGTTCTGAGTTGGACGTGATTGGTTCTGGATCGCAACGGCAAGTGCCGGATTTTATCAAATTAACGTTCCCCTTGATGGCATTGTCCGCCGAAAGCAATTATGTCGGTCTGATTTGGGAGCAAAGCTCTCAATTTGCCGGTTTGCATGATTCACCGGATCGGATTTTCAAGTCGGGCGGACACTTGATGAGCGTCATATTTCCCGGTTCCGATCCATCAATCCGGCAAGACGGACAGGTATTGCCATATGGAGGACAGCAACTGGTGGCAGGTCAGCCTTTGGTAATGAAAGGAACACTAATCGGCGGAACTGGAAATACAATTATTCCGGCGGTTCAGCAATATGTTGCCCAATGCGGACTTCCCGAAATTCCGCAGTCTGGCTACACCGCGACAGATTATTTTACTCTCGCCGCCCATGGCTGGCTTGACACCACCATCCGGAGTGGCGCGAAATTCCGCCATGCGATAGGAACTTCATTCACTTATGGCGCTTGCTCTGATGCCGCGTTTTATATGGATTGGCTTTCATCCAAGGTTTCAGACACCAATCTGAGTGCGCGATTGAGTGAGACTTCAAGCGAGGCACGCGCTCTTGTTTCAACTTCATCATATAACTCGGCTTGCATCGGCCATGTCAAATATCCAGTTGAAGCACTGGTTTTTGGTTCTGTGTTTGTAAATGCGGCGACTGCATTAAGCGAAGGGCAGGGACAATTGGCGGTATTCCAATCGGATGGTTCCGTTTTGTATCAGGCGCCCGCATCGGGGCTCGATTTAAGCAGTAATTACTGGACGAAGGAAGCAAACGGTTTGGCGGCGTCCTCGGTGATGGTTGTTTTGGAACGGGGTGTCTTTTCTGGAAACCAGGATTTGATCAACAAGGGGCTGGGGGTGCTCAGGGCCTTGAGCAAGTTCCGAAATACGGTTCCTCGCGGGGCTCAAACATGGGAGGTTCCTCTGCATACGCCTGACATCCTGGCCAGTGCTTATCTGGTGCGCTGTTACACGCTTGGATACGAATTGACCGGGGAAGAAGACTTTTTGGAGCAGGCGAAATATTGGGCATGGACGGGGGTTCCATTTGTTTACTTGACACAACCGACAAGCCAGCCGGTCGGGGTTTACAGCACAATCCCGGTTTTTGGTGCGACCCAGTTTGTGGCACCACTTTGGATTGGACTACCGGTGCAGTGGTGCGGGTTGGTCTATGCTGATGCGATTCGACGATTTGCTCGGCATGACCCCACGGGGCCTTGGCTGCATCTGGCGGATGGCATTGCCACGGCTGGAGTCCAGCATACACATCCAGCTTCAGATTCCTTGTATCAGGGGTTGTTGCCGGACAGTTTTGACCTGAGGGCTCAATATCGCAATCAGGTGCCCATTAATCCTGCCACGCTCCTGCCAGAAGCAATGCAGATGTTTGGGGAGCCGGCTCCGTATGATTTTCGAGTGTTGAGGCACCACGGTTTGATGATTCACGCTCCGGGTCCAATCACCATCAACAGTGAAACAAGCGATGGTGCAAGCCTGAGTGTCAGTTGTTGGTCTGCCAATAAGTGGTATGTCCTGATTAACGGATTTTCCGCGAGTCCGTCGATTAAACTCAACGGTGTTGTGACGCCAATACTATCGCCTCATCAATATGACAAGGTTAATGGGCGGTTGCTGCTTTGTCTGAGCGCTCCGACGACGATTGATCTTGGAACTCCTGCAACAGACGCGCTCGTGATTCAGCGGCAAGATAATGCCTCAATTAAAATATTATGGCCCATGACGGCGACGAACAGTGTTCTTGAACACACCACCTCACTTGATAGTGCCACCTGGAGCCAAGTCGGCGGAACTGTTGGCAGTGACGGGACCTGGTACATCCTGACAAAGGATGCTGGAAATTCAGCGGAATTTTTCCGGCTCCGAAAACAGTAACGGAGTTGGTGAAAGAACAGACTTAAGACTTTGATGGGGAGAACGACGTCGCGTTCTCTTCATCAATTTCAGTGAAGCACTTTCATGGGGGTCATTTGTGCAATACGCCAATCCCCCTCGTGTTTCAAAAGTTTAACTTCAAACTCCTGAAAAAGGAAATCACGTTCGCCTGTCTTGGTAACCTTTGTTGTTAACATGGCAGTGGCAGAATCATTGGATGGATCGATTGTGACGGTGATATCCAAAAACTCCACTTTGACGTTGCTGTAGCGTGCCCATGCGAGCTTGACGAATTCCATCAGTTCTTCGCGGCCTGAGATGTTACCTTTGAATCCTTCGAACCGACTTTCAACCTTGATTTCCACATTGGTTTCGAAGCAATCCTGCACTTTACTGATGGCTGAAAAAGCACCCAGAGGGTTCTTCTTTTCTGGGATCGATGCTGCTGATGCCAGATTAGTCAACATTTTGCGGATGCGTTTTTCTTCGTTGGGGAAGAAATGGTTGTAGGTAAGCCATGCGAGGAATCCCGCTCCTACAAGGATTAACAGCAAACGGATGATTTTCATCAGAGTTTTTTACCGACAATTTGATTCCGATACGCACGTCCAAAATCGTGTTGTTCCTGCGGCATGCCGCGATTATCCCCAATGACAAAGTACTCATTTGAGGCCAATGGTATCGGTGGCAGGTTCCACGGCATTTTATACACGACGTAAGGCTCGGAAAGTGGTTCTCCATTGATATGAACAACACCGTTGCTGATCGAAAGTGTCTCTCCTGGCAGGCCGATAATTCGCTTTAGATACATGATTCGGACGCCTGTGGTTTTTATGGCTACAATATCGCTTCGTTCCGGTTCGTGTGAATAATAGGAAAGCCGGTTCACGAGTCCAACATGGCGATCGTGACATGTTGGCTCCATGCTGATTCCTGTGATTCGAACGGGAATGAGGACAAATTGGTAAATCCCCACGATCAAAACCACCAGTATGACCATGCGGATGAGCGTGACAACCGGACGACGGCCAATGACAATCCGTTGCCATAGCGGAACTTTTGTTTCAGTTGAATTCGAAACTGTCATGTAATCCTTGGACGACACAATATACGCATTTATTGCAATACGTCACGCCGTTTCCATTTCAAATAATTTAGAACAGGCGAGATATGAGTGCTTGACTTATGTCTGAGAGGAATGATTGGTTGAAGTTATGAAACACTGGGAAACACCAGAGCTGGCGGATTTTGAAATTGCCGAGATAAAGGATGCAGAAGCCATTTTTGCCTTACAGCAACGGGCTTATCAAAGCGAGGCCGAGTTGTACCACGATTGGAATATTCCGCCTCTCAGGGAGACACTTGAAGAGTTGAAGGAGGAGTTTAAACGACAGCTTTTTCTGAAGGTTGTTTTGGAGGGGCGCATTGTTGGCTCTGTAAGGGGGCGTTTGGACAAGGGAACATGCCATGTTGGCAGGCTGATTGTTCATCCGGATTTTCAACAGCGTGGGATTGGAACGAGGCTTTTGCTCGAGTTGGAAAAACACTGTGCTGACGCAAAACGGTTTGAGTTGTTTACCGGCAAACAAAGTGAAAAGAACATCCACCTTTATCAGCAGGTGGGATATTGTTCGTTTAAAGAGCAACATCTTTCAGATAAAGTGACGTTGGTTTTTATGGAGAAGAAGATAAGCAACAAAAACAAACCAGCTTGAATGGATGGGAATTGTTGGACTTCAATTAATTTACTGATTATTGAAGCTCATTTCATCGGCATAGATGTTTTGAAACTCCATGTCTTCGTTCAAGGACACGTGTTTTACAAGGGAACAGATGTCCAGGTATTGAAGTTCCATGGCTGTGGCGTTGAACAAAGCCTGTTTTGTTCCCCGAAGAGATGTGTTGCCTGATGCGTGGATCTTTTCAGAGGGAAACGGCAGCAAGCCAATGCGCCGCGCACTTGCATGATTTATGTAATTGCCAAAGGCTCCTGCCAGATAAACGTTCTCCAAATCTCCTAACGAAATGCCATACTGTTTTGTGAGTATCCGAATGCCTGCCGCAATGGCTCCTTTACCGTATTGGAGTTCGCGAATATCCCTCTGAGTCAGCGAAACAGGTGGGACGATGGGAAGTGAGTTCCCCTGACTGATGCGACCCGTTGGCGTGATGGCCCCCATGTCAAGAAAACACGCCACAGCATCCACCAACCCGCTGCCGCAAATTCCAACGGGTTTTGCATTTCCCAAAACGCGGCAATGAAGGTGACCATTTACCGCATTCACCTCCGAAATGGCCCCTGTTATGGCCCTCATTCCCATGTGAATGCGCGCTCCTTCAAACGCAGGACCTGCCGCTGTGGAGGTGCAGAGAATTCTTTCTTGGCATCCGATCGCAATCTCTCCATTGGTGCCAAGATCAATGAGAATGCTGGGGCGTTTTCCTTTGTGCAGGCCGGTTGCCATGATGCCGGCAAGGATGTCGCTGCCTACAAAACCGCCGAGACAGGGCAAAAAATAAATTTCGGTCGTATTGCTGAGATCCCATCCTAAATTTGTTCCGTCAAGGATTTGAAGCCCCGTGCGACTGGATTCAAACGGTACGTGCGACAATGGCTCAACATCCAATCCACAGAACAAGTGGTGCATGACGGTGTTGCCTGACAAACAGATGTGACGGAGACTGATCTTGGGCAGATTCACTTCCTTCAACATGCTGTCAATTAAAGCTGCAACCCCGGATTGAACGGCTTTTGTGAGCGATGCCCCCCCTCCGTTTAAAGAGTATTCAATGCGGCTCATAATGTCCGCCCCGTATCGGGCCTGCGGATTGAGATCGGTTCGAACCGCCCAGATTTGTCCCGAATGCAAATCCACGAGTTGGGCAACTAACGTTGTTGTTCCAACATCGACTGCGATGCCAAAACCATCCTTGGGCACAAAGGAAAAATCGGAGTTGTCCGAAAGGATGGAAGCTTTCCACTGTGCAAGCTCAATTGTCAGATCGGTTTCAACTTTTGCACGGCAAGCCAACCGCCAGCCGGCAAGAAGCTCACTGTGGGAAAACCTGAGTTGATCTTCTGCGGAGGGAGGGATGGTTCCTTCGAGCACTTTTATTTTACAGCCACGGCATTGTCCCTTGCCACCGCATGGGAATTCCACTCCCTGCTCGAAAAGAATGTCTCCCAACAGCGTTCCTTTGGGCAGTTCAAGAGTCTTGCCCAAGGGATGTAATTTAATTCGGATATGATCGCTCATCTGAGAAGAAGCCGCACAGTGCCGAATTCTGGAGTTGTTTAGATTCCAAGCGCTTTTTTGGCAACTGTCACAGCGCCAACCGCGTTGTCACTGAAGCCGTCTGCGCCAATTTCTTCCGCGTATTTTTGTGTGACTGGCGCACCGCCGATCAAAATGCGAACCTTGTCCCGAACGCCCGCCGTTTTAATGGCTTCAATGGTGGTTTTCATGGAAGGCATGGTTGTCGTGAGCAATGCAGACATGGCAACAATATTGGCTCCGCGTTCCTTGACGGCTTTGATGAATTGTTCGGGGGAGACATTAACTCCAAGGTCGATGACTTCAAAACCGCCCCCTTCGAGCATTGCCGCCACGAGGTTTTTCCCAATGTCATGCAAATCTCCCTTGACCGTGCCGATGGCCACAAGACCAGCGGGCTTGTCGCCTCGCGCTGTCAAGAGAGGGCGAATCTGGTCGAGGGCCGCCTTCATGGCGCGGGCGGCAATGAGCAGTTCAGGAACAAAAAATTCGTTTGTTTCGAAGCGTCTGCCAACTTCAGACATGGCTGGGACCATGTAATCGTTAACCAATTTCAGTGGGTCAACCCCGTTTTTCAGCGCTGTCTCTGTAATTGACCGCGAAGCTTTTGCATCGCCGTTCAACACAGCTTCATAAAGTTGTTTCAAGTCTTCCATGGTTTGAATTGGAGAATAGCCACGGTGTTGATGGGCGTCAAAGCCAAACGCCGTAAAAAGACCGCTTGGGTGAAATGGTTTTGGACCTATTTTACCGAGATTGATTTTGAATTACCGGCTCGCTGCTGACCAGATATCCGCGCTCATCCACCAATTGAATGTAAAAGACAGTCGCCCCAGTTGGAATATTGGCTTGAGCTTTGCCATGCTTGAAGTCTAGCGCTGCTTCCGTGGAGAGCCATTTGCGTTTATTCCATTCTCCGTTGTCCAGTGTGTAATTCAGGTGGGCTTTGGCAATGGGAACATGGCTTTTGAATGTGACAGAGACCGTGTTTCCCTGGACTTCGTTTTTTATAATTTTTGCCAGTGGAACGCCATTTGAAAAAATCGAATTGGCTTCGGCCAGTATTTCAATTGGGTTTTCACCAGGACCGCCATGGCCGTGTGGCATGTTGATTCGCAGACTTCGAATAACGGGGCCTTTTGAAAGTCGCGTTGATTTGGTCCACGAGTCGAGTGGATAGGCAAAATCCGTTGTCCCGGCAATCCAGAGAACTGGCATGTGTGTATTTGTCAAATAAATGGATGGATCCCACTGGCCAAGCCACAGAGCCGCTTTTTCCTGCCCCATGGATTTGAAGACATTTAGCCAGGTGGAATTTTCACCAAGAAAACCACAACCATAAACCGGTGCGACGAATTGAAAACGAGTGTCAACTCCAGAGACAATGCACGAGAGATAGCCCCCCCAGGAGATGCCTGTCAGACCGATTTTTTGTGAGTTAACCTCTGGAAATGAGCGGATCAAGGAGTGCGCAAGAATCACGTCAGCGACGGCCTGATAGGTCCATTGATCCTCAACTGGCAAATCTAGTTGGTCAAAACCACCCCATCCAGCCGGTCCGCCGAATGCGTGACGGGGATGGTTTTCATATCCTCCACCACTGATGCAACCACATGTGTCCATCGCGATGGCGGCATATCCTCGACTGGTCCACAAACGCACCCAAGGAATGAAAGCCGAACCTCCGCCTCCATGAACCAGAACCATTGCTGGAACTTTTTTCTGCCCAATGTTTTTGGGAAAACCGTAATAAGCGAAGACGCGTGTTGGTTTGCCCTTCCACAACAGCCCATCGTAAAAAATGGCTTTTACGTCTCCATCACTGCGTTGTGCATCCTCGTAAAAATGGGGAGGAGTGGACAGTCTTTGCATATCCCAATGCGCCGGAGTACCCGATGCTGCCGTGTCAATTAAACATGTCAAAATCGAGACGATGCAGAGAAATAAGAGAGGTCTCATAAATTAATTGGGTTCCGCGAATGAACCGCTTGAGGTTGTTTTTTTGATGGTGAGAACGTTTTCAATCTGTCCCTCGAACGCGTCATCGTGTGAAACGAGTAGAACTTGCTCAAGCCCAGCCAGGTGTTGCGCTTCCAAAATCGCGCTTGCGAGCCGTGTGCGACTCTCGGCGTCCACACCGTAAGTGGGCTCGTCAAAAATGCAAAAGCGCAAGGAGCTGAATTCCTGAATCATCGCAAGTGTCATTGCCAAGGCGAGTTTTGTCTGCTCGCCACCGGAAAGCATTGGAAAACGGCGCTCGCCCGGATCGACACGCAGACTGTAGCGCGTGGCATCCCAAGTCAGCGAAGACGGATCGTGATTGATTTGGTTAAACAATTGCTGAGCATGAAGTGCGATACGGTTACAGAGATGTTGAGCGACGACAGGCGCGGAGTTTTTTAGAAGCTGGCGAGCCAGATTGGCGAGATCAATGGCTGCCTTCAATCGGTTGACTTCCTTTAAGATATCCTTGCGTTGCTTGCATGCTTCTGTCCATTCCGCAAGACGTTTTTCCTCTCGTCTCAATTCTTCGGTGACTGTTGTGATCTGAACTTCAAGCTTTCCCATTTCGAGTTGGAGCTGCTCTGAATGTTCGCGGCTTTTGCGCAGACTCTCGGGATCAAACATCTCTCTGCTTTTTGACAGGGAATCTTCGCGTTGCTTTAGAAGGTTTGTTGCCGCCATTTCCTTTTCCTGCTGATTGGAAAAATCGGCAAGATGTGCAGCCAACCGACTGGCCTGGGGTTGTGCACCCAGGTATTGCTCATATCCAGATTGATTTGCCTGCCGCGATTGTTCTGCCATGGCCAGTTTTTCGGGAAGCGATGCAAATTCGAGCAATTGTTTTGAGAGAACCTCAATTTTGAGGCTGATTTTGGCTGTATTCGATTTGAAGTTTTCGAGGGCCTGCTGTTGGGAATGCTCCTCGTTCGATATTTGGTCGATTTCCTTTTTCAAACGCATCAATTGTCTGCGCCAATCCTCGGTCTGTTCAACTTGTGCCTGACGTTGTTTGCTTTTTGTTTCAAAGGCAGCGATGGCATTATCTACCAGCGGTTGTGTTGTTTTCCACCAGTCGATTGTCTGTGAGTTGAAATCAGAAATAAAATTTTGAACCTCGCGGATGGCATTTGGATTTTCTGTCAATCGTAAATCAATTGCCGGTGTGGCTGGTGGCTTCGGAATTTGCATCCAGGAATCCAGTTCACGGATGGCATTTAATGCTGATTCAGAAAGCAACAATCTGATCATTGTTTGAAAACGGTGGGTTAATTCATCAAGCTGCTTTCGTTTTTCTGCCATTCCGGCATCCCATCTTTGCAGACGTTGTAACTCGTTCTTTGTCAAGACAAGGGTTTGTCTGGAGGTCTGAGCCACTTTCTTCAGCTCTGTAATTTGTTTTGCAAGCTGCTGGGCATCGGCTCCGATATTGGCGGATTTGAATTGATGACAAGGTTCTTTTAGAAATGGACAAATGCCACCACTGATTTCACGCAGTTGTTTTGAGAGAGTGCGATGCCGTTCTTCAATTTCCGCAAGACGACGTTCGGTGTCTTGACATTGCTGCTCAGCAAGGACTGCCTCGCGCTGGGCAGTTTCAATCTGGGCAGGATTCCATGCCGAGGTTTCCAGAAAAAGTGACTCGATTTTTTGCAAAGTTGATTCCAAGTCACCCATTTGTGTGGGTAAAGCAGTGATGCAATGATCCAAAAATGAAAGGTTCTTCGTAGCTTGGAACGCTTCATCCTGACTGACCTTGAATCCGACAGCCGTGGCATCCAAAGTGGCTTGTAATGGCTCAAGCTGTTGGAGCAGAACAGCAGTTTCCTTTTGTTTGGTGTCTCTTTCAGAGACCAATCTTTCAAGCAATTTTACCGTGGCGGCAGCCCTGCCTTCGACTTCAGTTTTCTGCCGCACAGCATCGGCCTGTTCTCGTTCCAGGGTGCGTTGGCGTTTTTGTTGAATCTGGCATTCCTGCAGTGCGGCATCAGCCCGACGCCATTTTTCAAAATTATCCGCAGTCTTTTCCAGAATTTGCGACGCCTTTTGCGATTCGTTCAAATGCAGGGCGGTATTTTGGAGTTGTTGTGTTGCCAGATTGAAGGCATTGGCAGCCTCATCGCGAAGACGTTCGTTTTGCTTGAGAGCTTTTTCCTGTTCCTCCAATTGGATTAACAATTTCTTTTCATTGTCATAACTTGCGGTCAGGGCGTTCTTTTGAACTTGAAGAGATTGTGTCAGTTGCTGTTTTTGATTTACGGCTTCAGTGCTTCCTTCGCGTTCACGAATGCGTTCTTCAACGGTTGAGAGACGGTTTTTTTGATCGGTGATCAACTTTTCAAAACGGTCCACAGCCGGTTTTAGCCGGTCAAAACAATCCCTGAACACAGCAACATCCAGCAAAGGTTCAAAATATTTTTTGGCATCGCCTGGTTTGGAATCGAATGGCCAGGTGAGGCGCCCCTGTTTGACGCCGACTAATTTTGCAAAGACTTCCGGCAGCCTTGTGGCGTTGGTGAAACCGAGAAGCCGGGCTAGGAACTGGGCCACCTCGGCGTCGTTTTCGGCGCAGGTGCTGCCGTCACTCATTTGGATGACTTTGGAACGACGTTTGTTTTGCGAACCAAGCCCACGCTCAACACGGTAGGTCTCATTGTTATGCGAAAACACAATGTCGATTTCCCCTGACTTTTTACCGGATTGCACAAGACACGTTTCCAGATCAAACGTCTCTTCTGACTGCGGTTTTGAAAGGAATAGCGCGTAACCGAGGCTTTCAATCAGGGTGGTTTTTCCAAAGCCATTTTTCCCTGCGATGCGATTGATGCCAGGCTTGAATTCCACTGTGATGCCGTTCCCATTCGGGCCTTCGCCGTAGGACTTGATGTTTTTTAATCGTATTGATTGGATGATCACAACAAGTCCTGTGAAATGAATTTTTCCGTGACGGTTTGAGTGGGGGGCGGTGTTGTTGTTGGTGCCGGATTTGCTTGGGCCATGCGGACGAGATCGACCAGGGGGCTTTTCAGTATTAGTTCAGCAAAATCCTCTTCAGCGCGCCCCTTTCGAACTTCCTCCTTTAATTCGTAGAAGAGTGCGGCAAAGTCCGATTGGCGTCCGTCAATTCCCCATAGTGCCTCTTCTTCAATCAGTTGGCGGATGGCATTTTTTTCCAAATCCTCGCGGGTGAAGGATCCAGTCATCCCGTTGGCGGAAACGGCGCTTTCATCTAGATTGATCCGGCTGGTATCAATGGCAACAACACAAACGCCAGTTGCTTTCTCAATTTCAGTGGAAGCGATTGTTGTATCCAATGCGATGCGGTTCAAATTCACCTTACCTGTCAAGCATAAGTCAATCACGGTTTCCCGTCCCGTGTGTTGTGCTTGAATTTTTTCTGCGGCGGCTTTTATCAGAGTGGCAACGCCGTCCTTGCGTTTGTTTGAAAATGGCGTGCAATCCAGTTCAACCCGCAAACACGGGCGACGGGGAGTGTCGCAGATTTCAATGGAGAGAGGTTCTTTTAATTGGGTTGGGTCAATTTTAACAACGGCAAAACCGCGCGGGACAGAAGTGCCATCACTGCGAAAACCATACGTGTGTTCGCTTAACTCACAATTTTCGGGTGCCCCTGGATTGCAGGCCCAGTTACCATGGCGCATCGGTTTGTGAATGTGTCCCAGGGCAAGGTAACAGACTTTTTCATGGAGTGCCTGCAAATCCGCTGAAGAGAAACCACCCCCTTCACCGACAAAGTAGTCGGGGCCTGCGTGGAGTAGCAAAACATGGCAGCGTTCCGCCTCAAGATGATTTGCAATCTCTCGCACCTTGTATGGAGTGGCGGCACCCAGATACCCGGCCCCAACAAAACGGACTCCATTCACATCGATCCACGCACCAGTGCGCGTTGTAGGATTCCAAGGCGTCAAAATCGGGCCGCTGGAATCGAAAGGAGTTCTCAAGAGCACAAGTAAATCATCCTCCGAAAGGTAGCTTAACCAGGACGGTGTCTCTGTGTGAACGAACGCGCGATCGTGATTCCCATCAATTGCTATCACACGGATGCCAGCGGTTTTTAACTTGGTCAGGACTTTCTGAGCCTGCCGCAAATGGGGTGGTTCGACTTGTGCATGATCAAACAAATCCCCAGCAATCAAAAAGACGTCTGCTGATTGTGCAATGGCCTGATCTGCAATGTAATTAAAAGCTTTGGCAAAATCCTCATCCGACAGACGTCCGTCAAGACGTTGTCGCCCCAGGTGAATATCAGCGGCATGTACAATTTTCATGAGCCAGAAAACAGAGCCTATGCGAGTCCTTGGAGGCAGGAAAGAGTAAAAACGGATTCATCTTTTTTGAAAACTCCGGGGATAATAAGTGGAGGCATGTCTTTGAAATGAAACCGTCTTTACAAGGATAGGGGGAATGTCCTCAACGGCAATTTCGGCAGCTTGGAAAGAAAAGCGATTGACACCAAGCCCGGAAAAAGGCATTGGAATCCAATGAAATCGCGACTGACAAGCCTTATTGTGGTGGCACTTTCCCTTTTTGCGTTCAATTCGCCAGCGCAGCCAACCCACACTTTTGCCATTGGCGACAATGATTTTTTACTGGATGGCAAGCGTCTCCAAATCCGTTGTGGGGAAATCCATTTTGCGCGTGTTCCCCGTGAATATTGGCAACACAGGCTCAAACTATGCAAGGCTATGGGGCTGAATACGGTTTGTGCGTATCTGTTTTGGAACTTCCATGAATTTGAACCAAGGCGATTTGATTGGACCGGTCAGGCGGATGCGGCGGAGTTTTGCCGTCTTGCCCAACAGGAGGGACTTTGGGTTATTTTGCGTCCCGGTCCCTATGCTTGTGCGGAATGGGATGGGGGTGGGCTGCCTTGGTGGCTTTTGAAGAACAAGGATATTCGTCTCAGAACAAGTGATCCGGCCTATGTGACTCCTGCGAGAGAATGGATCAGGGAGGTGGGACGCGTTTTGGGCGCACAACAAGTGACGCATGGTGGCCCAATTCTCATGGTGCAGGTGGAGAATGAATACGGTTCCTATGGCAGTGATAAGAATTTCATGGCGGAAATGCGCCAGTCACTTTTGGACGCAGGATTTAATGTTCCTCTATTTGCCTGCAATGGGCCGAGCCAGATGCCCAATGGTTTTCTGACTAACATGTTTCATGTTGTGAATTTTGGCGGTGATCCCGAAGGCGGATTTGCAGCGCTTCGCAAATGCCAGCCGTCTGGTCCCCTGATGTGTGGCGAGTTTTATCCGGGGTGGTTTGATACATGGGGATCCCCTCACCATTTGGGAAATACGGAGCGTTGTTTGAAGGACCTCGAATATATGCTTTCCCACAACGCCTCGTTCAGTATGTATATGGTGCATGGTGGCACCACTTTTGGCATGTGGTCGGGGACGGATCGTCCATTCAAGCCGGATACGAGCAGCTATGATTATGATGCGCCGATTAGCGAGGCGGGTTGGGTTACGGAGAAATTCAAGCAAACGCGTGCGTTGATGTCGAAGTATCTGCTTCCGGGAGAAACACTGCCTGATCCTCCGGCGGCCAATCCAGTTTGTGCAATTCCGGAGATTTATATGACAGAGAGTGCCGCAGTATTTGACAATCTCGGTTCTTCTGTGTCGGACAAAAGTCCGCGCAATATGGAAGCTTACGATCAGGGGCATGGCTGCGTGGTTTATCGTGGCACGCTCCCAGCCGGCCCTGCTGGTGTGTTGATGGTCAAGGATGCACGTGATTTTGCCTGGGTTTTCATAGATGGCCATCAGGTGGCGGTTTTGGACCGACGCCGTCCGAATTTTCGGATTCCAATTGAAGCACGCACAACGCCAGTGCAGATTGATTTTCTGGTCGAAGCCGTGGGACATGTGAATTACGGACCGGAAATTCATGATCGTAAGGGATTGCAGGGACCAGTGACGCTTAAGACCGCTGATAGCGCCACTGAAATAGAAAATTGGAAGGTGTTTAATCTCTTGATGGATCAACGAATGCTTTCCCAACTACACTGGAAAAAGGATAAAATTTCAGGTCCAGGTTTCTGGCATGGAACTTTTGTCATGGATGCAGTGGCGGATACATTCCTGAATGTCAGTAATTGGGGGAAGGGGCTCGTCTGGATCAATGGCCATTGCTTGGGGCGGTATTGGAATATTGGGCCAACACAGACCATGTATGTCCCCGCGCCATGGTTGAAAAATGGGCTCAATGAAATCATTGTCCTTGATCTATTGGGACCTGAGAAACCGGTTCTTGCTGGTGTGGAGAAACCGATTTTGGACCAACTGAGACCCCAGCTCGACTTCAGCAAAAAGCCTGTTTCAAAGGGGCATCTGTTGCTTGAAGGCACAAAGCCTGTTTATACGGGGACTTTTGCGCCAGGATCGGATGCGCAGACGGTGCGTTTCGAGAAACCGGTCGAATGCCGTCAATTCTGCCTTGAATCGCTCAATGCCCAGGATGGAAAACCGTATGCAGCAGTGGCCGAACTGGATCTTCTTGATGCTTCTGGAAACAGCATTCCACACACATTCTGGACCATTGCTTATGTTGACAGCGAAGAGTCTCTGCAGGAAGACGGATCGGCGCTCAATGCCATCAATGGTCAAACCGCGGATTTCTGGCATACGGAGTGGGGTGATGCCCAGCCCAAACATCCGCATCAACTGATCATCGATTTGGGGACAAACACACAGGTGGCCGGGTTCCGCTACACCCCACGATCTGGGCAGGCAAGCGCAGGTGGGCGCATTAAAGATTACCGTATCTTTGCCGGTGAAAAATTGGTGGAGGGAAATAAATAACGGTTTTTGTTACGAAGCAAGAAAAGGCGAGCTGGATTCATCTCCAGCTCGTTTCGCATGGAACAAAAGCCCTGAGTCAAACATCTGTTGGCGAAGCATCATCAGCAGTCGGGGATGTCAGGGAGCGAAAGGTATGTGTCCAGGGATCAATGCGGCAGATGCCTTGAAATTCACAAAGGTCACATGCTCGTTCACTGCCTTTTTGATATGGATCGGGCTCGGACATGCCGGAGAATATCTGTTGCCCCATGCTGGCCAAAATTGTTCTGACGTTACGGATCAAGTCGTCGAATTTTTCCGGTATTAGAGGATCGGGGGGCGTTGAGAATGGGGAACCATCTTTTTTGATGCGGAATTTGAATTGTGTTCCACGGGGCTCTTTTCGGTTATCCAGGTGAGACAATGCCGTGAAATCAAATCGCCCTGCGTGTTGAAATGCTTCCTGGCTTTGTTGTTCTGTCGTATCCAAAACGTCGCGTCGATTTTTTCCTCCACTGGAACTCCCCCTGAAATTGGCGTAAAAAGCGCCGACAGGCGTCAAACTTTCAACGCCAAAATATGCCGCAGAGTTTGGGTGATACCTGAGAACGGCCAGATAGGCGGGGAGCTGCAATTGAAGGCCATTTGACATTCTCAGAGCTTCTAGCTTGTGATCGGAGGATTTGTAATCGATGACGACGGCAAGAGCCGATTTGCCATCCTTGCTGCGCAAAAGATCCACTCTATCTATGGCGCCACGAAACATCATTTCACGTCCGTTGTCTAGATCCAGTTTCCATGCTGGTAACACACCGTCTTCTGTCCCAAAAACCAGTTCGACTGCCTCTGGCTCAAATTCATACTGGGCCATCCACGCGATAGTCGTGGCAAGAAAGTCCTGCAAACTACGCGTCATCGATTCGACGACGACCTGGGATTGTGCCCCCGAGGCAAGGAGTCCTTCGCTGAAGCCTGGAGTAAGTTTTGTTGCAATTTGAGAAACAAGTTCCCTCGCCTGGGCAGGAGAAAGGTCATGCCAGTGTTTCCTTTGGTCTTGGATTTCATGATGGAATTGGGCCAGAACCTTGTGTTGAAAATCCCCTTTCTTTCGTGGGTCCAGTTCAAAAAGAATTCGTTCCTTTGCATTCAGACCAGCGTCGACAAAATACTTGAATGGGCACTCGGCAAATTCCTCAAGCCTGCTTACGGAGGTCTGGAGCGTTTTTGTATAGAGAGTCTCCACAACCTTGGGGGAAAGCGTGGCTGGCTGCACTGACAGGAGTGTCAACTTCTGCAAAATGGAGGCCAGAGTGGGACGGTTGATCCACGGCTCAAGAGCCGGAGCGCGTCCGTCTTTTGCCTGCAGCAACGGGGCAACGAGTTCACTCTCGTGCTCCGCCTCGTTCCATGCTGTTGTTGAAGGAATGTCCTCCAATGTCAACGAAGGGAACAGCATTTTGATGTGTGAGACGAAAGGTGAGGGATTTAGCGTGCGATCCTGGGCATCATGTTTTGAATAAGCAATCACCAGCCGTTCATTCGAGCGGGTAAAGGCAATGTAGCCGAGAAAATGCTCACGACTCAAAAGTTGCCGGAGAGTTGGTCCCAGAATGATTCCCTGCCTTTCCAGAGCACCCCTGTCCGTGTCTGTCAATAATGCAACATTCTCAGGGACGCCAGGGAAAACGGATTCATTGACACCAAGAATCAGGGCTAGCTTGAGATCTGGATTGCGGGAGCGGTCAATGGCTCCAATCAGGACTTGATCCAATGCTGGGGGAATGACGCCGACTGTCAGGCTCCCGAGGCTTGCCTCCAGAATTGGAAGCCACTGGTTCAGCGGAAGAATTTCCTTTGAAAAAGCAAGTTCCACATCATTGAGCCAGTTGTTGAGTTGTTCCCAGACTGTTTTATGTGGAGCGGGAGCCCCGGGAATGGCGGCCTCCTGCCATCCATCCAGTGTTTTTTCAACATGCAGGTCATGCCAGAACGTTCGGAGTGCTTCTGCCAGTTGATGACCGTCAGCCTGAATCTTGCCATCAAGGGTTAGGTTCTCCTTTAACTTGACAAAAGGAGGCATCCACTTGGTTGTGGACCGTTCAGCCCAGGTTGCCGGTTGGCCATCGCACAAGAGAGGTTTAAACCAGGATTGTCCCTTCCATCCATGGGCAAGAGCGGCATTTTCCAATTCATCCACCGCGTTTTCATCATCGGAAACGAGACCGGTCTTAAGCGCCCCAAACCAATCCTCGTGCGTCCAATTAAAGGCGATGGTTGACAAGGCACAGCGGGTTAATTCAGGCAGTGGATGGTGTGCAACGGACTCGCGTCGATCCAGAAAACAGGGGATTTGGCAACCGGCAAAGACCCGTCGCAGTTCATCATGGTATCCATCCATGCGTCGCAATAACACGGCGGCTTCACGATATCGTCCTCCTGCACGAACAAATCTTAATATTTCGTGGGCAGCAAGAACCGCCTCATCGGACGGACTGGTGCAAGTCACAAGCCGTAAGTGCTTGCTGACATTGGTTTCGTGGCACGGCTCTGGTTTTGTCCAATGCCGTTCAAGGTGGCCTAGAATGGGATTATTGGAGAATCGCGGACGGTCTTCCAATGTTTCTACTGTAATTTTGACATCAGGCAATACTGAGAGACGCTTCTGACATTCAGTGCGGGTTTGGTTGATTCCCGACCAGATTGAGAGCCAGGAGGAAGCCCTGTCGGCATTTTCCTCAGAGGGGTTTTCACAAAAGGCGAGAGTCATATTCTCGCAATGTGATGCAAGGGCGGTGAGCAGGGAAAGTTCCTGCGGCGTCATCTCAGCAAAACCATCCATCCAAAGGGATGAAAAGAGAACGGACGATTTTAAAATCTTCCTGGCAGGAGAAGTGAAGACTGTGTCAAATAGATCCAATTGTTCCGAGGGGCTTGAAACGGTATTGTTAGGCTGATAGTTTGAAAAATCGGGAAGAGTTTTCTGTCGCAGCACATTGGCGGCTGCATCCAGAAGACAGTCGACATCCTGTAGATGCTGCTTGTCCATCCATTCGAGATAGGCGGACAAAAGGAATTGCAGGTCTAGCAGTTTTTCCTTGAGTGGGGATTCAAGACGGTCAGCCGTTTCCTGAAGTTTTTGGGAGGAAAGCTGATGTTGCTGCAACTCTCTCAAGTCTCGACTGAGTTGACGCGCGAATCCGCCCATGGACGCGCTTGGCCCGAAAATCTTCAATTTATCCGAGTGCCGGGCAATGAGGGCTCGCAATACCATGATGCGGCCTTCTTCCGAAAGCAGTGGCAGGGGGGGCGCTCCAGTCAGTTCAAGAACATGACTGGCCAACCGCTCAAATGAAAATATTTGCAGCCTTGTGTATCCAGAAATTCGCTCGTTCTGGAGAATTTGTCGTTCCAATTGAAACGTAGCCTGTTTGGGCGCAAGGAGGAGGAGTGGAAGCCCGTCAGGCGCTGCCAGAAGTTGTTCCCGAATTTCGGACAGGCAGCGGTGTGTTTTTCCGCTGCCTGCCGGACCAAGGAGAAAACGAGCGTTCACACGTGATCAGGAACCACAAACGGCTTGCGGTAATTCCGCTTGAGCAGTGCGTTGGCTGCGTCGTTGTCAATAAAGCGTTCTTTGGCTGGATTCATCTTGAGAACCACGCCAAGGGCGAGGTTTTCCTTTTCGATGTCCACACCGTTGGCCGCGAGGTGTTCTGCCATGCGATTGAACGTTGGAAGGGCGTCGCGGTCGGATTTGATCCGTTCGCGAATCTCGGCAGGTGAAGTCTTGGCTCCGATACGGTAGGAGATGTTTCCCGTGTGGCAAAGCGCGCTCGAGATGTGACCTTCGGCAATCTCACCCTTTAACAAGGAAACCTTGCGGGTGCGGACGGCATCGATGAAGTTTTGGAAATGGCTGGTTGCTCCCGAGAATTTACGAATCAATTTGTGGGAATTGTCGTAGGCCAGAGCTTCGGTGTAGGAGGGGATGACCACGTAACCATTTTCGCATTCGATGATGGCGCCGATGCTCGCTCCATGGATGTGATCCATTTTCTTGGAACCTTTTTTCTCTGGCAATCCGCGGACTTCAAAAATGAGGGGCGCGGTTGGATAATCGTGGAACACCATTTGTGTATTGGGGGTTTCACCATCGTCGATGTAGCCGAGCCGCCCGCCGATTGAGAAGACGCGGGGGGAGAGGGCCTTTTCGCCAAGGAACCACCGGCAGATATCCACTTGATGGATGCCCTGATTTCCCAAATCTCCGTTGCCGTAATTCCAGAACCAGTGCCAATCATAGTGAACGGGCCCGAATGAACCATTGCGATGGGGGGCAACCAATTCTGCTGGGCCGGTCCAAAGATCGTAATTAATATTGGGTGGGACAATTTGATCGCCGGTTGTTTTTCCGATGCTGGCGCGAGGTTTGTAACAGAGGCCGCGAGCGACCTTGATTTTGCCCAAATTACCAGCTTGAACCCATTCGACAGCTTCCGCAAGGCTGTAGCTGGAGCGGCATTGCATTCCCGCTTGGACGATCTTTTTGTATTTCCGGGCGGCCTCAATGATTTTGCGTCCTTCCCAGACTTCATGAGAAACGGGTTTTTCCACGTAAACATCTTTTCCTGCCTGAACGCTCCAAATGGCGCCGAGTGAATGCCAGTGGTTGGGGGTGGCGATGGAAATGGCATCCACATTTTTGCTTTCCAACAATTTGCGGATGTCGGTATAGGTCTCAACTGTCTGTCCCCTCTTTTGGAACAGGGCAACCCCCTTGGCCATCACATCACTGTCAACATCACACAACGCCGTGATGCGGACGCCTTTGACCTTGCTGAAGCCGTCAATATGGTCCAGACCCCTGCTGCGAAATCCAACAATGGCGATTCTGATATCTTCGTTGGCACCTCGGACCCGCGACCACGAGCAGGCAGTCAGGCTGGCGGAGGAGGCTGCCAGAGCGGCCAATTTTATGAATGAACGACGTGTGATATTTGACATAAGCAATAGGCGTTTTCAGCCGGTTATTTTGTGTTGATGTATTCTTTATAATAGTCAGCCACTCGGGCTTCGGATTCATTACCTTCGTGAAAGTAAAATCGATAACGGAACGTGACACTCTTGCCAGCGGCAATGGTCATGTTTCCCGTTCCCTTGGGAACTTTTGCAAAATCGTGGAGACCAAATGGGTTGGCGGCGAAGAGTCCATAATCCCGCACATGCCAAGTGGTTGGATGTCGGGGATTGGATGGATGGTCAAAAATGGCGACGCCCACGATTTTCTCATTCACTGGGCCGTAGTAATCGACCCAATCGGCGCGTTTGCCCCATGTGTTGCCATCCCGCAATCCGGCGCTTGAAACGATGTGGCCCTTGCCCGGTTTTTTATCTGCCTGAGTCAGACGCATGGTTTCGGCCAATCGCATGGCCATGGAGCCTTCCTTTGTGTCACCAAAAATCACCGGTTTATCTGCGGGGGCAAAAAGAGTGATTTCAAAATCAAACAGGCGCTCCTTGTTTGGGCGGTTATAGATGCGCATCACGCGTTCATCCCGACAAACAACCTGACCATTGCGATCGACCCAATTGTTTTTTGAGCGGATGACGCCAGAGTCCTTTCCAGATTTGATTTCGGTAAATTTCTCATGAACGATTTTGCACCAGTTCTTTTCCTCACTCCAAAAATCGAGTCCATTGACATCTCCATGGGCAAACCAGAATGAGCGATGGTGGGGGTGATCGTGTTCTTCGCCAGGAGGCGTTTTCATCGGCCAATTCCGTGTCATGGGAGCCTCTCCGGGGCCGAGCATGGGATAGCAGTAAGGCCGGGGGACGTCCTTGAAGTAGTATTCGGTGAAGAGTTGTCCACCAATTTCCACTCGGAGGCGGTTGTCATCCACGGACGTTATTTGCACGCCCTGAGCCTCGGACTCCTGTGGCGTTTTGGATGCCTGAGTTGTGCAGCCACTCATCGCAATGATGGCCATTAAGACACAAAATTTTCCCATCAGGTTCATGCGAATAATATGATGACAAACATATTCCGTTGACGAGAAGAAAATTCGGCTTGCAAACCTGAGAAATACGGGATGAAAAAATCCTGGTTTGGGCCGGTTTGACTGTCTTTTAACGGTTTGCGGTTTTCATTTATAGAAACAGGCGCTACCTTGTTTATGAATATGAAATTTGAGTTCGATACGATTGAGTCAGTCGTCGCCGATATTCGCAAGGGACGGATGGTGATTGTGATTGACGATCCAGGACGGGAAAACGAGGGGGATTTGATCATGGCAGCCGAACGGGCCACCCCTGCGGCCATTAATTTTATGGCGAAGCAGGGACGGGGATTGATTTGCGCTCCGACGACCGCAGAGCGTCTTTCTCAATTGGGCATTCAGGAAATGGTGGAGCGGAACGCAGATAATTTTAAGACGGACTTCCAAGTGACGGTGGATGCAGCTCAGGGAATTACGACGGGCATTAGCGCTGCCGATCGTGCTCGAACTCTAAGAATTATGGCGGACCCGACGGCACTGAGAGAGGACCTTGTGCAGCCGGGGCATATTTTCCCGTTACGCGCGAAGCAGGGAGGTGTTCTTCAACGTGCGGGACATACCGAAGCGGCAGTGGACATGATCCGGCTTGCAGGGCTGCGCCCGGTGGGGGTGATTTGTGAGATCATGAATGATGATGGCACGATGGCGCGCACGCCGCAGTTGATCCGGTTCGCAAAACGCCACAAACTCAAGATTTGCACGGTGGAGGATTTGATTCATTTTCGCCGGACCCGTGAAAAACTGATCGAGCGCATTGAAGTGGTCAAAATGCCGACGGATTATGGGGATTTTAACCTTTACCTTTATCATTCCAATACGGATGGGCAGGACCATCTGGCTTTGGTGAAGGGGGACGTTGCAGGGAAGAAGAATGTCCTGGTGCGCGTTCACAGCGAATGTTTGACAGGAGATGTTTTTGGATCGAAACGCTGTGATTGTGGGGCGCAGTTGCACCAGGCCATGAAACAAATTTCCGAAGCGGGGCGTGGGGTGATTGTTTACATGCGCCAGGAGGGGCGTGGTATTGGTTTGGGACCGAAGATCAAGGCTTACAAACTTCAAGAAAATGGTTATGACACCGTTGAAGCCAACCTGAAACTGGGGTTTGGCTCCGATCTTCGCGAATATGGTTTGGGAGCCCAAATACTGGTTGACCTCGGTCTCAAGACCATTTGTCTGCTGACCAATAATCCCAAGAAGGTTATTGGCCTGGAAGGATATGGTCTGGAGATTGTCAAACAATTACCCATTCGCGTTCAACCAAACCCTTACAACGAACAATACCTGAAGACCAAGCGCGAAAAAATGGGGCACTTGCTCTAGCTTCATGGTGGTGCATATGGAATCGTTGGCGTTGAAACGGACGCGTTTTTTTAATGATGGAAAAAGACAGTTGGTGGACACGGGAACGTTACAAGCTTTCCACTCGACATTTACATTCTTCGAGCACAAGAATTTGCCGTGCTACGGAAAAACTTAAAACCCAAGAAAAACAGGACAAACGGGCGTTTTGCGATCATCGCTTCGCAATATAACGCACGTTTTGTGGATTCAATGCTTCATGCTGCAAAGGCACAACTGGCCAGGGCTGGAGCAAAGGATGTCAAAGTGATCCGTGTTCCCGGGGCGTATGAGATACCAGTGGTCGCAGCCCGGCTGGCGCATTCCGATGTTCGCTTTTCCGCGATTGTTTGCCTGGGGGTTGTCATACGCGGTCAGACTCAGCACGCACAGCTCATTAGTGAAGCTGTGACAAGTGCTCTGACACAGCTTCAGGTTGCGCATGAGATTCCGATTATTCATGAAGTGCTGCTTTTGGAAAATGAGGATCAGGCGAAGGCCCGTTGCCTCAGCAAAGACCACAATCGTGGCGGAGAGGCGGCACAAACGGCTCTTGATATGGCCGCTCTGATGGAAACGCTGGAATAGTCCCTTTTCAGGGGGAGAATTCCCACCAAATTCCGTAAAAAAACGGAAAAGGTTGCATGCGTGGAGTTATCTCTTGAGCTAAAGTGAATTGAGACTAAAATCAGGCCTATATAATGTCACAGGGGCTACATTTATCACAGAAGATGGCGCTCAGTCAGGTATTGGCGCCACAGTTGCAGCAATCACTTGCTTTGCTCCAGGCGCCGACTCTTGAACTGAAGACCCTGGTGGAGCAGGAATTGCAGCAAAATCCCATTCTGGAGGAGGTCCCTGTTGCAGAAATGGAAGAACGGGAAAAAGTAGCAGCTGAAGGCCCTTCTGAGGCTTCAGACCTCGCGGAACCTCCTGCGGATGTCAAATTTGATCCGGCAACCGAACCTTCCTCCAACGCACCCGTAGACGATTTTCAGGCCGAGTTTGACCGGCTTACGCAGATTGACCAGGAGTGGCGCGACCATTTTTCGCAAACGAACATTCCAGTTCGCCAAAGCCAGGAGATGGAAGAGCGTCGGCAATTCATGTTTGATACTCTTGTGGCACCCACCTCGTTGCAGGAAACGCTGCTTGAGCAGATGCGCTTCTCTGATATTACTGAGGAACAGAAGCCGGTTGCCGAGATGATCATTGGCAATATTGATGATTTTGGCTACCTCAAAGCCAGCGTGGATGAGCTTGCTTTCTCGACCAATATCCCAGCGGAAAAAATCACTGAAGTCCTCAAAATTATTCAGGGATTTCATCCACCGGGGGTTGGCGCACGCGATTTGCGCGAATGTCTGATGCTGCAATTAGAGCGGGCGGGACGAGAAAAGAGCATCGAATACAAAATCGTGCGGGACTACATGGAGGCTTTGGGGAAACGACGGATGCCGGAGATTGCCCGTGGGCTGGGTGTTAGCGTTGAAGTTGTTCAGGAGGCGGTAAAGAGCATCAGCCATCTGGAGCCTCGTCCTGGGCGTGATTTCTTGCCTGATGACGACCATTATATTTCTCCTGAGGTTTTTGTTCAAAAGAATGGGGATGACTACATTGTCACCACCAACAATGAACAAATCCCACATCTGCGCATCAGTAATGTTTACAAGGATTTGATGGCTCAGAAAGAAGCCACAACCGAAGTACGCGATTACATTCGAGACAAGATTCGGGCAGGAAAATTTCTCATCAAGAGCCTACAGCAGCGCCAGCAAACCATTCTGAACATTGCCAACGAAATTGTTAAGCGCCAGCGTGAATTCATGGACAAGGGCGTTGCCTATCTTAAGCCGATGACCATGGTGCAGGTGGCTGAAGTTGTTGGTGTTCATGAAACGACGGTGAGCCGTGCCGTTTCCAACAAATACATGGAGACTCCGCAGGGCGTGTTTGAGATGAAATACTTCTTCACCTCGGGCATTCAGACGGCTGCGGGCGGTGTTTCAAATACCAGTGTTAAGGATATGGTGGCGGCCATGTTCAACAATGAAAACGCGGGCAAACCGCTTTCAGATCAGGAGATCGTGAAGATGCTTCGCGAAAAAGGCATTGATATTGCGCGCCGTACCGTTGCGAAATATCGTGCGGAGCTCAACATCCTTCCTTCCAACCTTCGAAAAGTCTATTGATGGCCTTACTTTTTACTGAAGACTTGTTTTTTAATTTTGTCGTAGAAGAGATGGTGATTTGGTATTGGACAATTCCTAAGGTGCTAGATTGCTGGGGATAGCAACAGGAGAAACCCGCTTTATGAAGCACTCTGATGGATGGCTGATTGTGAGTTTCGGTTTCAGCAATAATCTTCGTAATTTCAGTTTGAGTCGTTGCCCACCTGATGATGCCCACAAGTGCTTCAGTCATGAAGCCGTGGTTTCGCGATGCCGGGTTGGTCCCGTAGCCGATTTCCACCGTTCCTTCATACGGTTCTCCGTGAAAGCAGAATGAGCCGACAATGGTTTTTGAGGCTTGTTCCACAATGATCCAGATCGTATAAAACCGGGAATTTGATTGGATCAAGTGGGGTAAAAGATCCTTTTGGATGGCTTCAAGAGTCGCCTCATCCAACGTTTCCAATTCACAGATCAGTCCATTGGCACTGGCCCATTTGGAGGGAGAGGTGGCGTATTGCTTTAATTCTTCGATTTCGAGCGGCCTGAGCAATAGTCGATTTGTATGAATGTCATCAGTATATAACATCTTCTGTTGAAAATAAGGTTCAATGGAATTGAGCTCCGAACTACAGCAAGAATCTGCGATTGGAGGCCAACTGGAGTCAATCGAAATACCCCTTATTCTTCTTGCCTCGGCAGATAGGGTTGAATTATATAACCTAACATCTAAGTAAGGTGTTTTGGTCATTCTCACAATTTAACGTTCAATTTTATGAAGACTCGATGTGCGGTTTGGATTGCCATAGCGGCATCTTCCATTAGTGCTTTGGCACAAAATTATCCTGGTGCTCCTGATGGGAACGGGCTGACACCAAAAACGTCGACAATTTACGTGAATAGTCAGGGAACCGACTCCACGACCATTAATAACGGCAATTCCGAAGCGATTGGAGTGGCCATTGCGGGGAATGGCAACGTGATTGTGGGATGGGAGGATGACAACAACGATTATCCCACGATCGATTTGGAGAGCGCTTGGACGATGTACAATTCATCCGGAGTGCAGGTGACGACGAATCAGACGCTCACAAGTGTGAACGATTCGAGCATCACATTGGACACGCGTTTCCTTTCTCTATTTCGTTCTGACGGCTCTGGTGTGTATGACGGCACAAGCTGGGGACCAAAGATCAAGGCAAACTTGTTTGGGGGTGGAGTAGGAATGGGGTGCAGCTCGTTTTTCATCAGCGATGAAGTGAGCGAGTTTGCTGATTATGATACTTCCATGACAGGGGACCTTCCTGTTGTTCAGCTTTTGAGCAATGCGGGGCAGCCTTCCGGAATCCTTGCTGGCGCCAGTGTGGCGTATGCGACGCGGGATGGAGACATTTGGATCGCCGACTGGGATTATCTTTCTGATGGCAATATTCTCATCATGGCGGAGAGCCACCAGTTTGATGATTTGGTCAGTGTTTATGGCGGCGCAACAGATGCCGTGCATGCATTTTTCCGCATTCTTGCTCCAGATGGAACAGTCGTGAAGAACGAAACGCTCGTCAGTTCAACAGTCGAACAAGTTCAGATGTGGCACGGAGTTGGCGTTGTCAACGGAGGGTTTGCCGCACGGTTTGCAACAAGCAGTGGCGACAAGGTGCGCTTGTTCAAGAACGATGGAACTCCCATCACAACCAATATCAATCTGGCGACTGTCACGGGCCTTCCCATGGCAGGAACGGGTGGTCAGGGAGAAAATACGGGGTTCCATGGAAATGGTCTCAACGCTTATGTCGTTGCCAATGCTGGATTGGATGCTGCGGGAAGCCCCGCCGTGTGTGTTACTGTTTTAAACACCAATGGCACGGTTCGCTATTCAAAGTCTGTTGTTGATGACATCACGCTTTTGAGTGCTGATAGTGCGGACGCAGCCATCAACACAAATGGCGAAGTGATTGTGGTATTCACTGGGACCTACTACGACAATCCGAATACAGTGATGGGACGGAAGCTTGACGCATCAGGCAATACCACCAACGGCACATTTTATGTGAGCGAAAATGAATATCCAAAATCTGGTTCTGGCGCAGCTTCATACCCTCGCGTGGCGTGGCGTGATGGGAAGGTTGCCATTTCATGGGTAAGCACCAGTGATCCCGGTTCCATTGCCATTGATGGCAGTCGGTTGAAAGTGGCTGCATTGAGGTTGTTCTCCACATCAACCAATGATATTCCGACAACAGCGCGCCCCACGCTTTCTGCAAAAGTTTCTGGAAAAAACATTACTCTTTCCTGGGATGCCAGCGCGACGGGATTCACCTTGGTATCAACAACGAATATTTCATCAAACACCATTTGGACGACGGTTGGAACACAAAACCCGACTACGGAAGCCATGGGAACAGAGAAGAAGTTCTATCGTCTGGTTAAGTAAGAGTTGATTTTGTTATTTATCAAAAACAAGAACGCGAAGAGATCATTCTCCTCGCGTTCTTTTATTTTGTACAAAAATACGTTTCCTTAAACCGTTTTCACTTTGATTTTGCGTCCCTTAAGATGGGCTCGGTTAAGTTTGGAAACAATGGCATTGGCGCTGTCTGAAGTAACATCGACAAACAGGTGGCGTTCGCGAATGTCAACTGTGCCGACCGTTTTAGCGGGGAGTCCCGTCTCTCCCATGATCAGAGAGACGACGTCATTGGCAACAACCCCCATTTCTTGTCCGATATTGATGAACAGTCGGGTTTGGTCTTTTGGAGTGCGGCGACTGGCCTTGATTTTTGTTGGCGGCGTAGCGGCAGGAATTGCGGAAGTGGGGATGTTTGTTTCTGATGCCGTTTTAGCTGTGACTTGGGACGGCTTGGGAGTGACTGGAGCAACTGAGGGTGGAGTTGGTGGAGTCGTCGCAACTTTGGCTTTGGTCACACTTTTTGTGGGGACGGTGGGAACTTCGTGTTTTGTTTCGGGGGCGGGTGACTCTTGTTTTATCGCTGTTTCTAAAGAGGGCTTTGCTGCTTTGACATGCGATTTTGAACGCGGTTCTGCTGGAGCAGTTGGTGTTGGCTGAATAGAAGGAGGCACAACTGGTTTTTCTGGCAGTGTTGGAACTGTTGGTGCCGGAGAGAACATTTGCTGTGTCACAACTGGCGGAACGGTGGATTCTGTAGGTTTTTTGGCCGGATCAACTGCTTTGGGCGCGGGACGAGAAACGCGTTCTGTTCGACGGGGGGCACGTTCCGGTCGTTTTGTGTTTTCCCTGCGTTCCTCAAAACGATTTTCACCTTCATTATTGTGAGGAGTATTTTCTCCCTCGCCATTTTGGAGAAGATGAATCAGGGCCGAGGCGATCTCTCGCTCGTCATAACCTTCATCCACCAATTGCTGGATCATGTAATCCTGGATTTTAAATTCGCCACCTTGCATTACTTTGCGAATTGAATCGAGAAAGCTGTTGGTGCGAGCTTCTTCAACTTCATCAAGCGTGGGGATTTTGGCTCGGGTGATTCGGATATTGGCATATCGCTCAATGTGGTGGATCTGAAACATCTCGCGCGGGCCAACGAATGAAATTGCAAGGCCCGTCTTTCCGGCGCGTCCAGTGCGCCCAATTCGGTGAACATAATCCTCAGCATCATAGGGAAGGTCATAGTTGAAGACAACTTCCACATCGTTCACGTCGATTCCGCGGGCTGCCACATCTGTGGCCACTAGGAATTCGAGTTCAGACTTGCGGAATTTGTTCATGACGCGGTCACGCATGTTTTGGGTCATATCACCATGAAGGCGGTCGGCGGAATATCCCTGAGCGTTCAATTGATCGACCAGATCGTCCACCATGCGTTTCGTGTTGCAGAAAACGATGCCGAATTTGAGATCGTGAATATCGATCAGACGTGTGAGCAGTTCCACTTTGAAGCGGCGATCCACCTCATAATAGACTTGTTCTGTCGTGGCAACAGTCAGGGCTTTATGCTCAATGCGGAGACTTTTGGGAGTCTTCGAGAATCGCTCAATCAAATCCCGGATTGGCTGGGGCATCGTGGCGGAAAAGAACACGGTTTGCCTCTCTGTCGGGACAGATTTCAAAATGAGTTCGATATCATCGCGGAATCCCATATTCAACATCACGTCCGCTTCATCCAGAACCATCATGCGAATATTATCCAATCGCAATGTGCCCTGACGCATGTGGTCCATGACGCGCCCCGGTGTGCCGATCACGATTTGAGCCCCCTGCCTCAGTCCGTAATACTGACGTTCATAGGACTGACCGCCATAAATGGGAATCGCATGGATGCCACGTTTGAAATAGGCAAGTTTGTAGAACTCCTCACAGACTTGCATTGCGAGTTCGCGGGTGGGGCAGAGGACGAGAACCTGAACCGCCTTTTTGGCGGCATCGACCTTTTCAATGGCCGGGATGCCGAAGGCAGCAGTCTTGCCGGAGCCGGTTTCTGATTGGCCGACCACGTCCTGTCCCTGCAAGAGGACGGGGATGGCTTCGGCTTGGATCGGAGAGGGTTTTTCAAACCCCATTTTATCAACGGCTTTCAGCAATTCCGGGGAAATGCCCAACTCGGAAAATAGTGTATTTGTCATTCAATAGTGTCGTAGTGACAGTTCACACTACATGAAGTTCGCATTTTTGGGTAACGTTTCTTTTTTTGTGAAGACCGTTTTAGAGACCGCGCTTGATGGTTTTGTAGCGGTCTCCATCAGGAATTACGATCATGGAACGGATGGTGGGGCGGAATTTAACCAATGAATCCAAGCCTTCCGGCCCCAACACCAATAACGCCGTGGAAAGAGCATCCGTTTCGGTGCCGGAGGGGAGAACAACCGCAGCCAAAAGCGCTTTGGAGACAGGCATCCCCGTGCGAGGATCGATCACATGGCCAAAGTTTTTTCCGTTCGATTTGAAAGTGCGTCCCCAGACAGCAGAGACGGATAAGGTTTCGTCTTTGAGCGTCAGCGTTGTCAGCGTTTCTTCTGGGGAAGGCTTTGCCTGACCTGTTGAAACCAGCGGAGAATCAATGACAATTCTCCACGCATCCGCATCACATGGCTTGCCGATTGCCAGAACAGAACTTGTGCCTCCGTGGAGTAGGGCGTTTTCAACTCCGGCTTCCTTAAAAATATCCACTGCGCGATCAATGGCATATCCTTTTCCTATCGCCCCCAAGTCCAGCATGAGCCCTTCACGGTCGAACCGGACAGAAAAATCATTTTCATCCAGGATGACATGGTTCATGCCAACACATTGTCGTGCCCGGTCAACGTCTTCCGACTTTGGCATATTTCCCGTGCCTCCCATGAATCCCCAACATCGCACGAGCGGTGCAACAGTGATGTCAAAAGCTCCGGATGTGGCTTGCTGACAGGCTTGTGCTTGTTGAAGCAGACGAAAAACCATGGGCTCAATGCGCACGGGCTCGATTGCTGCACGTGCGTTGATGCGTGCGATGGCGCTATCTGGAATATAGAGACTCAACTGTCGTTCCAAGCGGTCGATTTCATCGAAAACTTCTTCGGCAGTCGCGCGCAACCGGCTGGCATTTGATCCATGCAAGACCAATTCAAACCGGGTTGCCATGGCATCGGAGCCTAGTTTCACTATTTCCATGAGCCCAATTATAGGTGTAAAACCTCTCCCAGTCAGGAGGTTTTTATTGCCACTAATGCTTAAATCCAGGGACAACCGTATAGGCGTAAAGGTCGAGAAAACCAATAATAAGAAGGATAATTCCCAGTAGTAAACAGAATTTCCAGAACCGGTTTTGAATGGTTGCCTGGGGGAGGATATTCAAAACGCGAGTGCCAGTCAAAACCCCATTGGCCATATGATAGACGGCTGCCACCACGGCAAGGCCATACAGCACGACGACTATAAAATTACCAGGAGCAGCATGAAGTTGTGCGTTCCAGAAATAACGCACGCCATTGACAATGGAAGTGAAGGGGGCGCTCAAATTGAAGAGGCCGCCTTGTGTGTAACGGTCCAGTGCGGACCAATCTGTCATTTCGTGAATCAGATGAAAGCCCCATCGATGAAATGTTCCAATATGAAAAATCAAAAAGACAAATAGGTAAAGCGCAGTGATCCGTTGCCAAAAAAAGCGAATATTACTCCCATGGTTTTCATTTCCAGTGTTCATTTTGAGTCCCGCCTGACTAAGGAGATATAGCCCCATCCCAGTGTGGATTACCAAGGGGAGAAATAGGGTTGTCATTTCAAACCAAGCCAGAATGGGTTCTGACGAATGTAACCATCGGATCAGGGTTTTGAATGAATCGGGCCGGAGACCGAACAGCAGCAGCCCAAGGTGGACAATCAGGAAGAACCCTAAAACAAAGCCGCTGGCGGCCTGCACTTTTCGTGGACAAAAACTGTGTCCACATGTGCATCCGTGCGATTTTGGATTGATATCAAAACGAACATATTCAACCAGCGAAAGTTGCCGTTCAATTTTTTGGCACCGTGCACACTGGCATGACGCAGGATGGATTGCGACACTCGAATAGTTCATGCCGTCTGATGCAAATTAATTCTGCCAGTGCAGAGAGGGGCACAGAGAGTTCTTAGTTCATCATCTGTCAATGGACCTTTTTTCAACCGGCTTTTGGTGCGGATTTCTTCCAGTAATATTGGAATTTTTGCCTGTGGAATGGAAATGCCAAGACGATCCAAAGTGTATTGAAGTGCGCGCGAGCCAGAATGGGCACCGATTAGAAAATGGGTATGTCCACCCACTTCATTTGGTGAAAAAGGTTCGTAACTTCTGGAGTCTTCCAGTAGACCACCGCAATGAATACCGGATTCATGTGTAAAAGCAGCTTCGCCAACGATCGGTTTGGTCTGTGAAAATTGACGTTTCGAATACGCCGCCACCAGTTTGCTAAGATCCACCAGACAACGAGTTTTGACGCCGCACTCGGCATGCAGGGCAACTTTGAGTGCCATGACGACTTCTTCGAGCGGCGCGTTACCCGCACGTTCCCCGAGCCCATTAACGGTCACGCTTGCGTATTCAGCTCCTGCTTCAAATGCGGCAATGGTATTGGCAGTGGCCATGCCCAGGTCGTTGTGCCCGTGAAACTCAATAGGCAAATCTGGCACTGCAGCACGCACTTCCTCCACCAGGTGCTGGGTCTGTGTGGCAGTCAGAATCCCCACGGTATCCGCAAGCCGGAGCCGGGCCAAGCCGTTGGCGTGAGCGGCTCTGGCAAAATCAAGCAAGAACGGTGTTGTTGCGCGAGATGCGTCTTGGGCGCCAATGGTCAGATACTTGAAGCGGGAACCGAATTTTTTTGCCAATGCTTCCAAAGTTTTCAAAACCCATTTTTCATCCTTTTTCCAGACAGATAGATGAATGGGCGAGACTGGAAGAGAAAAGTGAGCACCGTCGACTTGACAGTTCTCGGCAGCCTGAAGGTCTTCGACTCGCGCACGGCACCAAGCCAGAAGTTTTGTCGGTAGTCTTTGTTCCGCAATGGCTCGGATGTCACCGATTTCGGCAACCCCCATCGCGGGAATTCCCACTTCCAGTTCTTCGATGCCCGCCAGTGCCAGGGCGCGGGCAATGGCTAGCTTTTCAGTGCGCGAGAACACGACGCCAGCCGCCTGCCCTCCATCGCGCAGGGTTGTGTCAATTATTTTGAAGTGTCGCTCAGGCGAGGACATGGTCCTTGGCTACGGTTCCATTTTCAATGCCGTCGAGGATTTCATCGGCAACGGCTTCTGTGACGCCTTTGTACCAGATGTTTTCCGGGTAAACGACAACGATGGGGCCGTTTTCACATGCCTTGAGACATCCAGTGCTGGAGACCATCACGCCATCGAGTCCGCGGTCTGCTGCTTCCTGTTCAAAATATTGCAACAAACGGGATGATTCTTTTTTGTGGCAAACGCCCTGAGCTCCGGTGGCACGAAAACTTCCACAGACGAAAATGTGATGTGTTGGCTTTGTCATAATAATAGTAGTTTGGTGTTAATTAAGTTTTATCCACAGCCAGTTCCGGTTCCCTTGCAACCAAAGGATTTGGAACAGCCATTGAACTGACGTTTCATGGTGGCGGGAATGGGGGTGTTTGTGTAAATTGCACGCAACCCTTCTTCTATCAGCCCCTCCATTTCAACCACTCGAATGCCTTCGTTGGCAAGGGTGCGAACGGGGCTGGGACCTGCTGCCATGACGAGAAAAGCGCGGCAGTCGTGAAGTGTTTTTGCTAATTCAACCCAGCGGTTATCTCCTCCTCCAGAAGGTGGAGTTTGTCTGATTTCCTTGAGAGTGTAGGCACTGTTATTCGCGGGATCCTGTTGAAACACGAGAACCCGTTCGGCTTCGCCCAAGTGCTGATTGACAAGCACACCCTCCATGGAGGCAACGGCGACGCAGGGGCGGGTTTTGAGATCGACTTCGCCGCTGTCCGGCAGGCTTGCGTAATGGGACAGGCTCTTGAATTGCCCGTCTGTCATCGGTTCGTGAATCAGTCCGACAGCGTCTGCGCGGCACCGTGCACAATGGCTCATCTGTGGAAGATGTTCTCCGGCCAGAATCCGTGTCCGGGCGGTCATAATCCCATCTGGAGGTGTGATGTCGGAAAATTCAGCTTCGTCCACATGGGCCAGCGGCATGACATTCATGATGTCAACACCAAGAGCGGAAACAATTTTTGCAATCTCTGGAATATGGGTGTCATTGATTCCTGGAATCAGAATGGAGTTTACTTTAACAACGATGTCTCGTGCCTTCAGTTCCGCAACCGCGTCCAACTGACGTGTGATCAGAAGTTCGGCGGCGGCTTCACCACGCAAGGGGCGTTTCCCATCGCGTACCCACGCATAGATTTTGGCTCCAATCTTGGGGTCAATGGCCGTGATGGTGACGGTTACGTGGCTGACTTTGAGCCTGGCCAGTTCATTTACAAATGGGCCGACACCCAGCCCATTTGTGGCAACACACAGCATTAAATCTGGAAATTGTTGCCGGACTAGTCGCAATGTTTCCATTGTCTCGTCCGCATTGGCAAATGGATCTCCCGGACCGGCAATTCCCGCAACCTTGATTTCAGGCCTCTTTGCGACCACATCTGTCAAGTATGCCAGTGCCTGACGTGGGGTAAGAACGGCACTGGCCACACCGGGGCGACTTTCGTTGATGCAGTCGTATTTGCGGTTGCAGAAATTACACTGAATATTGCATCGAGGCGCGACTGGCAGGTGTACCCGACCATACTTTTGGTGTGCGCCGGGATTGAAGCAAGGGTGGTTGGCAAAGTCCGCGCTGTTCATAAATAGCTGTAGCCGATTGGGGACGTTGTTTGTTTGACATCCATGAGGGTGTTGACGATCCGGTCAAAGAGGGCTTGTGCCCCACGATAGCCGACATGCAAAGTTCGTTGGCCGCCTATTCTGTCGTGAATGGGGAATCCGACGCGAACCAAGGGAATTTTCAATTGTCGCGCCAGCCCGTATCCTTTGCTGCTTCCCAGTAGAAAATGGGGGGTCAGCGCTGGCACAATTTCTGCCATTTCAGCAAAATCGCATCCTTCCTTGATGATCGTTTCTTGTGGCAGTTTTGGAGCGGCTTCCCGCAAAGCCTTCTCAAAGTGTCCGCTCTTTCCGCCGCTGGCACAAAGCACAGGAACAACACCGATCTCAGTCAAGAAGGCAGAGAGGCCAATAACCAAGTCTTCTTCTCCATAGACAACGGCACGCTTCTCAAAAATGTATTTGTGACCATCAATCAGGGAGTCGATCAACCTTCCTCGTTCCTTTTCGTGAGAGAGCGGGACTGGTTTTGCTGCAAGAGATGACAAAAGTTTAAAGAGGCGGTCTGTCTCGTGAATTCCAATGGGAATCCCCAGAGAGTGACGCGTAACGTGGCAATCCTTTTCCAGGACGCTGGCTGCCGTGTCCGGTGGTTCCAGAGTGCGACCAAATTCGATGGAAGCTTGGGCTCCGCCCATCCGAGAGATTTCAGCGACGGAAGTCCCACCAGATTGGAGCTTTTCGTATTGCGACCAGGTGACGCCATCCATTGTTTCCGAGTAGTCCGGCAGAAGTGTCATCGGCAGTTCGAAGTCCGTAAAAATTTCTTTCAAGTAACGAAGGTCTGCCGCTGAAACCATGCCTGGGAAGAGATTGACCGACTGCGTTGGAGTGGGATTTGGAATACACGCCAATTGTTTGACAACAGCTCGAACGGCCGCATGAAAACCATCAATATGCGTTCCTCGATAGCTGGCTGTCGAAACGGTGACAACAGGGGTTGTGTTTGACGGATTTTTCTCCTGAAAATGTTCCATCAAAAGGGCCATGTTTTCACCGATGGTTTCGGCCAGACATGTTGTGGCAACTCCGACGAGTTGGGGCGTGTATTGCCGGATGACATTGCCCAACCCAAGAGTGAAATTGGCTGATCCTCCAAAAATGGCGCTTTCCTCATGAAAATTGGATGAGGCAATGTCGATGGGCTCGCGAAAATGACTGATTAGATAACGGCGGATGTAAGTGGAACACCCTTGGGAGCCATGAAGAAACGGAATACAGCCTTCAATTCCCCGAAACGCGAGGCATGCTCCCAAGGGAGTACAAAGTTTACAGGCATTTCTTGTGGCAGAAAAATGGGGAGACCGTGGTTCCTCCTCTTCTGTCTCTGATTCCAAATTTTCTGGAGCGCAGGAGGTGCACTCTCCTGAACAGGTTGAACAATCCCGTTTTGAGGAGACACACTTGCTGCTCGCCGGATTGTTCTCCGGTTTTCCAAAAGATTCACTTGTGTCAGTTATCAGCACAACCGGTTTCTCTTATTGCAAGAGTGATGCCACTTGATCCACCGGCGGTTTTAATTGATATAGATTTGTTGAAAGTTATTGATAATAAATGATTTATAATAATCAGTGGAATGCGAAGAAAGAGGTCTCAAAGTGTTGATTTAAACTTAAAACCTACAAATATGTGGTTTCCAACTTTAGGAACTACATCAAAGTAGGAGATTGAAGTTCTGTAAAAAGGATGTAAAAGCAGAATGCCATCCAAAATGTAGCTCTGCGAAAACCTCCAACTATGCGCTTTCAAAGTGACTTCAAAAAGGGCATAACGGGCAGCATTATGCCCCACAAAAAGCACCAGGCCATTATCATGTTGTTTTGCCTCCTGTTTTCAGCATCGATTACTGGGGAAGGAGCGCAAGCTGGGAATAGCGCAGCGTTGGAGAACGGTCAGATGCTTCGACCTTGGCAAGACTATCAAGTCATCATGTGGATCGGAGATACGGCAGGACAAAAAACTGAAAAAATGCCGTTGTTTATCCAGCGTTTGCGTGAAATGGGGGTCAACACCGGCATGGTTTTTGGTGACGCGAATCCAAAGCCGATGGTTGATAATAAATTTCCGTATTACGTTGAGAACTTGGTCAATCGCGGCCTTTGCTTGAAGTTTAATTCCAACGTTCGCGATTGGAGTAAAATGGTCAGCGATTGGGCTCAGAATGGCCGTCCCACATCCGCATTCAACCGTGATTATTGTCTGGATGATCTCCAATGGAGAGATTGGGCCCGGAGTGAAGTCGTGAAAATTGTTGAGAAGAATCGACCTCATTCTCCGCTGGCCTATAACTTGCGCGATGAGTTGTCAGTCACATTTTCTGCCAATCCATTTGATTACGATTTTAGTCCCGTTTGTCTTGCTCAATTTCGGGAATGGTTAAAAACCCAATATAAAAGCCTCGCTGATCTGAATTCTGGCTGGGACACCCAATTTAAGACATGGGAGGAGGTTCGCCCGTTTTCAACAGACCAGATCAAGGCTCGCATGAGCGGTGGCGATCCCTTTCAAGGCAGTCCAGATTGGCAGGCAGTTCGAAATACACAATTTGATCCGGCTTTGGCGTTGAAGTCGCCGAAAAGATGGAATCTAGCGCCTTGGATGGATTTCCGGACCTACATGGATATTTCTCTGGCACGCGCTTTGGATTATCTTCGGCTTGCATCTCATGAAGTCGATCTCCGGACGCCTGTTGGAATTGAAGGAACACAGATGCCCCATGCCTTTGGCGGGTATGATCTTTGGCGGCTCTCGCGGGTTCTTGATTGGATCGAGCCCTACGATATTGGTAATTCCCGTGAAATTCTGGCTTCGTTCATGGAGAAAAAACCGGTACTGACAACTCTTTTTGAATCCGACACCGACCATGCGTTACGACGGCTCTGGCACCTTTTATTGACGGGCGATCGGGGGTGCATTGTCTGGTGGAGCGAAGACATGATCGACTGGAAAAGCGAGGATTATGCCTTGACCTCAAAGGCAAAGGCATTGGCCCCGGCCTTGAGCGAAATGAGATCGCCGCTTGCGCACCTGTTCATGCGGGCAAACCCCGTTGTCGATCCCATTTATATTCTCTATTCCCAGCCCAGCATTCAGGTGGATTGGTTGATGGAGTCAACGGTGGATGGGGCAACATGGCAACGGCGTTTCTCCAGTTACGAATCGGAAAATAACCGGATGATCAAAATTCGCAATGCCTGGCTTAAAGCGTTACAGGATGTGGGGTGGACCCCTCAGTTTATTTCGTCTGAGCAACTCGCATCGGGCATTTTAGAAAGGCAGGGCAATGCCGTTTTGGTCTTGCCTACTGCGTGGGCGCTTTCGGAGAAAGAATGCAGCCGGATACAGGCATTTCTCAAGCCGTCTTCAGGGACGCGGATGTTATTATTTGACGGACACCCAGGACAATTTAATGAGCATGGACGTTTATGTGACAATCCAGTAATTCAAAACGTTGCTTCCACCAATGATGATCTGGCAACGGCATGGGGCTTTGGCGGCGCTCCGGTATCGTTTCCCGGTAATTTTACAGAATATTTGGGCAACCGCTTAAAAAAAGAGGCGACTCCGGATTTTTCAGAGTGGATTCAAAATAAGCTCAAAACCCTTCCCCTTTTTCCCTCAGGAGACTTTATGGTTGAGTTGCCCCCACAGCATCGTGTCCGTATTCATCGATATCAATTGGGAGAACACTTGCTTGTGGCGTTTGAACGTAATGTGGACTACCAGATGAACGAGGATTTAAAGCAGGCTGGGGGCAATGAGCCGTTGGAGAAGCCAATTGAATTGGATGCTCAGTTATCGGGGACGGTTCACGTCTACGATTTGCGGACCGAAAAACATTTGGGGGAAACCAACCAAATCCACTTTACCTTGTCGCCTTGGCGACCCTCGCTTTTTGTTCTGACAAAAAAACAATTCCCCGATGGATCCGTGGTGAGTGCTTTGGGGGAAAACAAGGACAACACACATTAGCAATGATGCCAAAGGTGATTTGTTCTGGATCACAAGCCTACGTTTCCACTGGACAGAACCGAAAAATCTCTCTCAAAATTACCGCATGGCGTTTTTTAATCACAACCTGCGGATTCCTTACGCTCTTTGCACGATAGGGAACCATGTGTATTACGCGCGTTACTTCGATATTCTTGAAGTGGCACGCGGGGAATTCTTTCGTCATTTGGGATGTAGTTGTCTGCAATTGCAGGAAACGGGGATTATTTTTCCCGTTGTGGGGGTTGAACTGAAATATCTGAAACCGGCGCGTTATGATGATGTTGTCACTGTGGAATTATGTGTGACAGAACTTACCCGGTTGAGGCTGACTTTTGGCGTTCGCGTTTTAAATGAAGCCAGAGAAGTGTTGGTGCAGGGGCTTACGCGTCATGTTTGTGCCAGTCCTGATGAAAAGCCCAAAAGGATGCCTCCTGAACTGGAAGAAAAATTGAGACCGTTCCTGGTTGCTTCTGCAATTCAAGAAAAGACGAAATAATGAGTGACACGCCAATTAAAATGAATCGGGCCGTGTTTTTTGATCGGGACGGCACTTTGAATGAGGAAAAACACTATCTTCACAAGCCGGACGATGTTGTGTTGTTTCAGGGGATTGGTTCTGCATTGAACCGTCTGAAAAAAGCAGGATTCAAATTAATCGTTGTTTCGAATCAATCCGGTGTTGGCCGCGGGTATTTCACAATGAAGGACGTTCAAAGCGTCAATGACCGGTTGAATGAGCTTTTAAGCATTGATGATGCCCCAATTGAGCGTTTTTACGTTGCGCCTGAAGCGCCTGACCAACCCAGCCGCGGACGTAAGCCGTCTCCGCAATTTCTATTTGATGCCCGCGATGAGTTTTCGTTGGATTTGTCTCAGTGTTTCATGATTGGTGACAAGCTGATTGATTTGGAATGCGGCTGGAATGCGGCTGTAAAAAAGAGCATTCTTGTTCGCACTGGCTATGGTGTTGAAACAGAGAAGAAACATCTTGCTGAGTTAAAAAATGCCTGGGTTGCCGACACTTTAAGTGCAGCCGCTGATTTGATTTTAGGTTCAAAATGAAAATACTTGGTATTATACCTGCCCGTTATGCGTCGACCCGTTTCCCGGCAAAGCCTCTGGCTTTGATCGCCGGGAAGCCTTTGATTCAACGTGTTGCCGAGCAATGCAAAAAGGCATCCTCACTTTCGGAAGTGATTGTTGCCACAGATGATGAGCGAATTGCTGAAGTGGCTCGAAAATTCTGCCGTGTGGAAATGACGGCGGCCAATCATCCAAGCGGTTCGGATCGAATTGCCGAGGTGGCGCGCCGTTGTCAATGCGATGCCGTGGTGAATATTCAAGGCGATGAACCGATGATCGATCCGGCTGTGGTTGACTCGGTTGCCGGGGCATTAAAGCATCATGAAATGTCGACTGCCGCGACGCGCATCAAAGACATTTCGGAATACGATAATCCCAATGCTGTCAAAGTCGTTGTCAGCGCGGCGGGCAAAGCCCTCTATTTTTCACGAAGAACCATTCCCTATCTGCGCGATGCGGTTCCTGCCTCTGGCCCGCTTTCCGTGTTTCCATTTTTGAAACACCTTGGAATTTATGGTTATCGAAAGGATACCTTGCTGCGACTGGTTCAATTCCCGGTTTCCCCCCTTGAGAAGGCCGAAAGATTGGAACAGTTGCGTGCACTGGAAAACGGCATCCAGATTGGGGTTGTCCAAGTGGACTACGACAGTGTGGGGGTTGATGTTCCAGCCGATGTTGACCGGGTGGAGAAAATGCTGGCAAGTGATAGATGACAAACTTGTCGTAAACACTTCTCATTTTTTCTTAGTGAAAGATTTGTAACTCTAGTATTCAATAGGTCCAATGATTGACGATATCGATCGTAAAATTCTGAATCTCCTCCAGCAGAACGCGCGCATATCGAATGCGGAGATTGCGCGACAGGTGGAAATGGCTCCCTCTGGAGTCTTATTACGCCTGCGCCGACTGGAAGAAAATGGCGTTATTCAAAAATACGAAACCCGTTTATCTCCAAAGGCAGTGGATCGTGGGTTTACCGCCTTCACTTTTGTCAATGCCGATGAAGTTGTTGGTTCAACCAAGACTGGCCAAAAGCTGGCAGGAATTCCCGGTGTGCAGGAAGTTCACTACACCGCTGGTTCTGCAACGTATCTTTTAAAGCTCAGAGTACCCGATGCCGAGGCGCTGGCTGACATGCTTAGCGTGATTGGCAACGTGGCTGGCGTGCGCAGCACCAATTCAGTCATCGTTCTAAAGACCCTGAAAGAGACCTCCGAATTGCCGTTGTTCGACAAGGAATAATCCCTTCCGAGCGCAATAAAACTTGCGCACTTGACGGTCCACGGGACAGGTCTTAGTTTTTCTTTGTGATGGGGAGCCTTCATTGTTAAGGAAAAGGCTGAGAGTTTTGCGGAGGGAACGCAAAAGACCCGTTGAACCTGATCCAGGTAATGCTGGCGAAGGGAAGCACATCTTCCATTTTTTCGCCGCGTATTTTTACAGATTCTAATTTTTATGATCGCGACGAAGTCATCAATTGATTCACAACCGTCTTCTTCAGCAAGGGTATATGTGCCTGGAAAACTGTTTCCAAGTATTCGTGTCCCATTTCGTGAGATTACATTAAGTCCGACCCGCACTTTTGATGGCCGTGTGGAGCAAAACCCACCTGTGCGGGTGTATGATTGTAGCGGTCCTTGGGGAGATAAAGATTTTCAAGGCAAGGTTGAGGAAGGGCTGCCACCACTGCGGAAGGAATGGATTCAGAGTCGGGGGGATGTGGCCGAATACGATCACGCCATTCAAGTGCCGGGAAGCAATGGCATGCAGTTCAAGGCACGACGTCCATTGCGTGCTTCCGCTGGACATCCGGTGACGCAACTTTGGTATGCGCGTCAGGGCATTGTAACGCCAGAAATGGAGTTTGTGGCTATTCGCGAAAACCTGGGGCGCGAAGCTGCTGCAGAATGGGTTGAAAACAAATCAGGTGATCGGCGTGTTCTTAATCAACAACATCCGGGCCAATCCTGGGGTGCGTCCATTCCCCAACATATCACGCCAGAATTTGTTCGAGACGAAATCGCGCGTGGACGGGCCATCATTCCCATTAATATCAATCATCCGGAGGCGGAACCGGGTGTTTTGGGACGTAATTTTCTAGTTAAAATCAATGCCAATATTGGCAATTCCGCCGTTGCCTCAAGCATTGAGGAGGAAGTGGAAAAAATGCGGTGGGCAATCCGATGGGGGGCTGACACAGTGATGGATTTGTCCACAGGAAAGGACATTCACATGACTCGTGAATGGATCTTGCGCAATTCTCCGGTCCCAATCGGCACAGTGCCCATTTATCAGGCCCTTGAAAAGTGCGGCGGCAAAGCCGAAGACCTGACCTGGGATATTTTTGCTCAAACCCTTATCGAACAGGCGGAGCAGGGGGTTGATTACTTTACAATTCACGCCGCGGTTTTGCTGCGATTCGTTCCGTTGACAGCCCGGCGTGTTACGGGGATTGTTTCACGCGGTGGTTCGATCCTTGCAAAGTGGTGTCTCGCCCATCACAAGGAGAATTTCCTTTATACTCACTGGGAGGATATTTGTGACATTCTGGCAGCGTATGACGTGAGCGTTTCCATTGGGGACGGTTTGCGTCCGGGTTCGATTGCTGATGCCAATGATGAGGCGCAGTTCGCCGAGCTGAAATTGCAGGGAGAACTTACGAGCCGCGCCTGGAACCATGGTGTCCAAGTCATGAACGAAGGTCCGGGACACGTGCCCATGCACATGATTCAGGAGAACATGGCGCATCAACTGGAGTGGTGTCACGAGGCGCCGTTTTACACGCTGGGGCCTTTGACGACGGATGTTGCGCCCGGCTATGATCACATTACCAGTGCCATTGGCGCGGCGATGATTGGTTGGTATGGCTGCGCGATGCTTTGTTATGTGACGCCAAAGGAACATCTGGGATTGCCGGATAAGAAAGATGTTCGCGATGGTGTGATCGCTTATAAGATTGCGGCTCATGCGGCTGATCTGGCCAAGGGACATCCTGGGGCACAATTGCGCGACAATGCCCTGAGCAAGGCACGTTTTGAATTTCGCTGGGAGGATCAATTTAATCTGAGCCTTGACCCGGAAACAGCCCGGGATTTTCACGATGAAATTCTTCCACAGGAATCAGCCAAGAGTTCACACTTTTGCTCCATGTGCGGTCCGCATTTCTGTTCCATGAAGATTACAGAGGACGTTCGGAAATTTGCCGAGGAAAAGGGCGTTGCCGAGGAGGAGGCAATCCGCCTTGGGATGGAAGAAAAAGCGCAGGAATTTATCAAAAAAGGTGGAGAAGTGTGAATTGCCGTCAAATTGTCGGATGAGAAAAACGAGTGAAGTTAAAAAGGTCTAGCGGCGTTCGACGGTGCGTTTATAGGCGATGATGCCATCCACTATGCATTGGGCCATCCTGGCACGGAACTTTGGATCATAAATTTTTTTGGCATCACCTGGATTAGTCATGAAACCGCCTTCAATGAGAATGGCAGGCATTCGTGCGTCTCGAAGAACCTGAAAGCGCGACCGTTTTAATCCCCGGTCTTCCAGTCCAGTTCCATGCAGGATCATTCTTTGCACTTTTTGAGCCAGCAGGATGTTCTGGCTGTTTTGATTATTTCCGGGACAGGCATGACGTCCAGAGCGTCCACCGCCCTCGTTGCTGGAGGCGAGACCCGCGGGTGCCAGACAATAGACTTCAACTCCACTGATGTTTGGTGATGCGGCATTGTAATGAAGGCTGACAAACAGATCTGCTTTCTTTCGAGAGGCAAATTCCGTGCGATCTGACAACTCCAGTGTCTCATCCTTTTTGCGGGTCATGACCACGTTTAAATTAAAGGTTTTCAGCCTGGTGGCAACTTCCTGAGCAAGCAGCAGGGTGAACGTTTTTTCGTAATTTGACCGTTGGATTTTACCGGTGTCTTTGCCTCCGTGCCCTGGATCAATGCAGATGGTGAGGACTTTTTTGCTGGGACCATACCTAACGGGAAAAAGGACGGGGTGAATCGTGGTTTCCAACTCAACAACAGGAATAAGAACATCATCTCCATGAGCTTGAATTGGAAGTGAAAGGAGGATGGAGTTGCCATTGATGGAACACCTACGCGAATTGATGGCGAAAACAATGCGTATATTTGAACCATTGGACAGAACCACATCACCGCTCTGCCGGTTCCAATTCATTTTCAATCCGCACGTTTTTCCCCACTGGTTCAACCGGCAATAGGCTGCTCCGCCAAAAAAGACGCGATCAACGGTTTTTACCGGAGCGGCTTCCACCGCATTCGGAAAAAACAGAATCAAAAGGAACGCTGCCAAGAGCACTCGCATGTTGCTTTAGAATTTGAGCAAGCCTGTGGTTGTAATTCAATCCAAAACGGTTGCAATAGCTTCTTTTGTAAGCAGAATAATGCAATTAAGAATGGCCTTTTTTACCATGGACAGTCATTGCTACGAATGTGACGCAACTCGTTTGAAAGACGAAGGACATTTGCTTTTGACAAGGTTGTTGAGTGTGGCTAAATCACGGCAAATGAATTTGAAACATTGGGGCCAGGTCTGTGTGCTGCTGCTTGCCTTTCTATTATTGAAAGCGGAGGGGCGTGCGGAGACGTTTCGAATCATGACATTCAACGTGGAAAGTTATCTGGATGCGCCTACGGAGACACGCCGAGTCAAGAGTCCTGACTCCAGGGCAAAAGTGGTGGAGAGCATTCTGGCAGGCCAACCGGACGTTCTGGCTTTGCAGGAAATGGGGACGACGAATGCGTTGATGGAATTGCGTGCGTCTCTGAAGGCAAAAGGGCTTGATCTTCCGTTTTGGGAACACGTGAACGGATCAGATACCAATATTCATGTGGCCGTGTTGAGCCGGTTTGAATTCACAAATCGCAAGGCGCATACCAATGGAGCCTATCTTTTGAGTGGACGACGCTTTCGTGTCAACCGTGGTTTTTCAGAAGTGGAAGTTCAGGTCAATCCACGTTATCGGTTCACATTGCTTGTGTGTCATTTAAAATCCCGGATGATTTCGCCGTTGGCTGACGAGAATGAAATGCGGGAGGAGGAGGCAAGGCTGCTTGCAGAAATTGTTCGTGCGCGGATGCAGGATAATCCTCAGTTGAATCTGGCTGTTGTGGGAGATTTTAACGATGGTAAAGACTCCAAAACAGTTCGTACACTCCTCGGACGCGGGAAAATGGGTTTATTTGACACGCGCCCGGCGGAGAAGGGCACATTGCCATCAACTGGGGAGGGAGCGCGTTCTGCCTGTTGGACCTATTTTTATGGCAAGTCAGACGAATACAGCCGGATCGATTACATCCTGATAAGCGCAGGAATGAAACGAGAATGGCTGCCGGATCAAAGCTATATTGTAAACCTGCCGGATTGGGGGCTGGCATCTGATCATCGTCCTGTTGTATGCAGTTTTGAAACGGACGAACGTTGACCGTCTGAATTTAGAAAAAGAGCTGGTTTATGTCGAACGCTTGCTCGCGTTCTGGATTTTGACAGCAAAAAAATCTGTCAGTTTGAATCTGGCAATTCCCCCAAAAAACAGGCTGAATAAGCCGCCAATAAGGGTCCAAATAACGGCGAATGATGTGCCCGGGTTTTGTGGTTGTTCAAAAACAGAGTAGATGGTCAGAATGATAAAAGAGACAACGGAGGGAATGAGAATGATTTTCAACAACGCCCAACTGATTGCCCGCCCTGTATTTCGAGAAGTGATTCCCTGCCACATCCCAACCCATGCCAATGCCAGTGTGTCGATGATTAAAAATAACACGGCGATTCCCATGAACCAAAATGTAAACTCCCGGTCGCTTTCCACCTGAAAAGACTGGTATAACCAGATGAAATCAAGGATGAGAACCGTGATGATCGGACGGCAAAACTGTTGAAAGAGTGCCATGATCTGGCCTCGAATGATCTCAGCCGGAGTCAGCGGGGTTGAGAGGAGCAATTCCAAGGCGCCGCTTTGCCGATCTTCACAAAGATGGCAACTCGCCTGTGTTGCAACGCAGTTTTTGAGCATCAGATGGGCACAGAGTACTGCCAGATAACTGGAGAGATACCGCGTGTCGGAATCATGGACGAAAATCTGTATGGGGAGCCACAAAATGAAGAGAATTCCAATTCCCGCCCACACTAAAAACTGTTTTGAATCCGAGCGATAACATCGCCAGTAGTAAGGCGCTATGTCCAACATGGACTTACGCCGTAATGAGCATTTTTTGGGGGAACTTTGGAACAATTTCAATACACCCAGCGGAGAAACCTTTCTCTCTCCCTTGTCTCGCCATGCAAGGGAAACGGTGTGGCACGCGCAAAAGATGAACAGCCAAGCCAGAACATGTGTAAAAATGGCGTTCCACCAAAATTGTTTTGGGTAAGTTTTAAAGTTCGTGTCAAATGCAACGAAGCAATCATAGGCAGGCGTGCCGATCAAGACATTGGGATGATTCCAAGTTCCAAAATAAACGTCAGCGATAATGGCGAAAAGTGGTATGGTTGCCAAAAGAACTACGAGTATCACCACGGCAAGTACAGATGCTTTGATATCCGTGTCACAAAAAGCGGAGGAGAAAATGCCAACAGCAAGGCAGAGAAACAACAGGTTGAAAGCTGTGAGCACAACGCGCCAAAACTCCGCATTGCTGACACCGCCCAGAAGCAGGGGGATTGCCAGAATGGGAACCACAGCGAGTATGCTATAAATGACGTTGAAGGAGAATGCCGCCAGTTTTCCAAAAATCACATCGTAACTTTTCAGGTCCGTGAGAAAAAGAAATCCCAGCGTGCCTTCACGTTTTTCGTCACACAGGCAATCGCTGGTTGCTCGTGTGCCTGCAATCAGGATATAAACAAAGACCAGACCGGCAAGCCAAGCGAAGATCTCACTCCCCAACTGATGAGGCAGAATGGAAGATTGTGACTCAGTGAACCAGATCCACGTGCCAAGGCCTATCGCCAAGGCAGCTGCCACAAAACGATTCCAATACGTACCACGCCGACGCGAGGCGACCAAAAGCTCGCGTTGGACTATCGGTAGTAGATTGACCTTTCTAACGTCCACCCAATGCTGATAATAATTTTTCGTGGATGCCGCCGAATCCACCATTGCTGAACACACAAATCACGTCTCCTCCACGTGCTTCGTGTTTCAAGTGGGCCACAATTGCGTCAGCATCAGGCAAATAAGAGGCGGTTTTCCCATTGGCCTTGATGTCTTGCATGAGTTGTTCCGGATTTAGACGTTCCGTGGGTTTTAGTAATTCGAGACGGGCGACTTGAGCGATGATGATCGTATCCGCGTCTTTAAATGCTTCTGCCAGCTCTTTCTGGAACACATTGCGTCGTGTGGTGTTCGAACGGGGTTCGAATACAGCCCAGATTTTCTGGCTCGGATATTTTAGGCGCAATGCTTTGAGAGTCTCGCGAATGGCTGTGGGATGGTGTCCGAAATCATCAACGATCGTGACGCCACCAGCGATGCCACGCACTTCCATCCGGCGTTTGATTCCCTTGAAGGTATCGAATGCACTCTGAATTTGTTTATTCGAAAGGCCGCAGTGCTTTGCGCAGGCCACGACTGCCAGCGCGTTTCGCACATTCAATTCCCCCACCATGTTGAGGTGGAATTTGAAGCTTGGGATTTCAAAAGTGGTTGCAGTTGGACCATAGCACATGTTAAACGCCTGGATGCTGTTGCCTTCCTTGAGTCCGAAGCGTTTTATGGGGCAGAAAGTCACATTGAGCAAGGGAACCAGATTGGGCTCGTCTCCGTTTGCAAAGAGCTGTCCGTTGCGTGGGATCAAATTGATCAGGCGCTTGAAAGAAGTCTGATAAGCCGCGAGATTTTCGAAAATATCGGCGTGATCAAATTCCAGGTTGTTGATGATCACAACCTCTGGCAGGTAATGGACAAACTTGCTGCGCTTGTCGAAGAAGGCCGTGTCGTATTCATCCCCTTCAATGATGAACCATTCGCTGTCGGTGAAGCGTGCCCCTTCGTTGAAATTCAATGGAATGCCACCGATCAAAAAACTGGGGTTTAGACCGTTGTGCTCAAAAACCCATGTGAGCAGGGAAGTGGTTGTTGTTTTTCCGTGCGTTCCAGTGACGACTATGGAGCGTTTCCCACGAATGAAAAATTCCTTGAGCAATTCTGGCAACGAACAATAGCGCAGTTTGTGTTCCAAGACCGCTTCAGCCTCGGCGTTGCCGCGAGAAATGGCATTACCGATCACCACCAAATCCGGCTTGTAGGCGAGATTTGCCTCAGAGAATGTCGGTGTGACCTCAATTTTGCGCTCCGCCAGGAATGTTGACATGGGGGGATACACATTATGGTCAGACCCAGTGACGTGGAATCCCTTCGCTTTCATGGCAGCCGCCGCTGCGGCCATGGCTGTCCCACAAATGCCGACAAAGTGAACTGAACGAATTTCAGGCAACATGCCCATATCATGAGCCAGTTTTGTTCCAAGGAAAACTCGAAAATCATCGTTAAAAACAATTTTCCTTATTGCATTAAACACGAATTCCATCCGGGAAGGGGCTTTATTCCCAAGGCTTTGCCATTGCTTGGAATGCTGAACGTCAGGCTTTGAGTAAAAAATGGATGCCGAATGATATTTCTTTTGGCAAATGAAAGGGCTTGGTTATCAACGGAAAAACGAGTTTGCAGGAGACGCTCATTCGGTTTGGGCTCGACGAGCTGGAGTGCACACATTAAAATCTATTCTTTGGCGAAAACAGCCGGGTAGCTTGGCCGCGCACCCGGCGTTTGTGTTTTTAGGAATAACCTCTAAAACGCACGATGATTTCTGTTCTTTTGCGCGGCTACTCAACTTACATGAAATACATTTTCGTTACCGGTGGCGTGGTGAGTTCCTTGGGAAAAGGATTGACGGCGGCGTCTCTTGGAACCTTGCTCGAAAATCGCGGACTCAAAGTCGCCCTTCAGAAATTTGATCCCTATCTCAACGTGGATCCCGGCACAATGAGTCCCTACCAGCACGGCGAGGTTTACGTGCTGGACGATGGCGCTGAAACGGATCTGGATTTGGGGCATTACGAGCGGTTCACCCATTGCAAACTGTCCCGCATGAACAACCTGACCAGCGGCCAGGTTTATCAAACCGTGTTGGATAAGGAACGACGCGGGGACTACCTCGGAAAAACCGTACAGGTGATCCCGCACGTTACGGATGAAATCCTCAAGCGCATTCATGTTCTTGCCGAACAGTCCAAGGCCGATGTCATTATTACAGAAATTGGCGGCACCACTGGGGATATTGAAGGTCTGCCCTTTCTGGAAGCCATACGCGAATTTGCGTTGGATGTGGGATATGACAATGCCATTTTCATTCATGTCACTTACGTCCCCTTCATCAAGGCCGCTGGTGAACTGAAGACAAAGCCCACCCAGCAATCCGTCGCAAAGCTGCGTGAAATCGGCATCACCCCGCAAATTCTGGTCTGCCGTTGTGAACATTCCCTGGACAAGGACCTGCGCCAAAAAATTTCCCTCTTCTGCAACGTCCCATATGAGGCGGTCATCGAAGAAAAGGACGTGGATCATTCCATCTATGAAGTTCCCCTGACACTTCAGCGCGAACGCATGGACGAGATGGTCTGCAAACTGTTGCGTCTGGACACACCGCCAGCCAACATGGCTCATTGGCAGGAAATCATCCGCAAACTCATTGCCCCGCAACACCGCGTTCGCATTGGCGTTGTTGGAAAATACATCGAACTGAACGATGCCTACAAATCCGTGTATGAAGCCATTATTCATGGGGGCATTGCCAATGATTGTGGAGTCGAGATTGAGAAAATTGAGGCTGAAGACATTGAAAAATTTGGCGCGGAAAAGAAACTCAAAGGGCTGAGTGGAATTCTCGTTCCTGGTGGTTTTGGTGCGCGTGGCATTGAAGGAAAGATTCTGGCCGCGCAATATGCCCGTGAAAAGAAAGTGCCATTCCTGGGGCTATGCCTTGGAATGCAGATCGCCACCATTGAATTTGCCCGTCACGTGCTGAAGTTGGACGGGGCGCACTCAACGGAATTCAATCCTCACACGCCGCATCCAGTCATTGCCCTCCTGGACGACCAGAAAAAGATAACGCGCAAGGGCGGCACGATGCGGCTTGGACAGCAACCCTGTCAATTGAAGATCGGATCGCAGGCCAACCATTTATATGGAGCGTTTGTCATCAATGAACGCCATCGGCATCGTTATGAATTCAACAATGCCTATCGTGAACGCTTTGAAAAAGAGGGCTTCGTATTCAGCGGAACGTCCCCGGATGGCAAGCTCGTGGAGTTGATTGAATTACCCGGTCATCCATTCTACATGGCCAGTCAGTTTCATCCAGAATTCCAGAGCAAGCCCAATGCGCCGCATCCGCTATTCCGTGGATTTATTGCCGCGGCACATGCACTGGCCTACACCCAACGCATGTAAGCGGTTTATCGATGGGCGATGATTTTAAGCCTCAAAACTTGAGGCTTCGGCTGTTCCTGCACACCCGGTTGTGGCTGGGTGCTGCTGTAAAGAGAGGTTGGTGGACGGCTTTTCGAAAGGCATGAATATGTTTTTGAAAAGACTTTTTCTGCGGTTGTTTGTAATGCCATTTTTTACTCCGGGATGGAGATGGTTCCATTTTGCAAGACTTCTTTTATTGGCCGCATTCGTTGTCTGGCGGTGCTTTCTGGCAATCGAAGTCTCATCTAAATTCGATGAGATCAAGGTGTCTGGTTATCCAACTACGCCCACCGAACTCAATTCTTTTTACAAAGCGGTTCCGTCTGATAAAAACGCCGCACTTGTAATGACTCAGGCGTTTGCATTGATACGACAATTTCCAGATAAACGATCCAATGATATCAGTCAATTGGAGCCAATCTTGAAGTCGCCACATCAAGTAGAGGAAGAAGCTCTCATTCGGCAGTATGTCGAAATGAACCGCGTTGCGATGGATAAAGCGTGTGAAGCGTTAAAACTGCCTGAGTGCCGTTATCCAATTGATTTCAGTTTTGGTCCTAATACTACGTTTCCACACCTTGTGCCGTTAAAGTCTTTAGCCCGGCTCTTTATTTATAAACCTCAACTTGAGTCGAACGAAAAAGCTGCCAGAGAATTAACTAATTCCATTTTTCTTACATTACAGTTGGCTCATACGCTTGATAATGAGCCTGCTGTTATTTCCCAACTGGTGAGATTTTCCATCATTTCCATGACTTGGCGAGAATTGGAATGGGGGCTGGAGCATTTGAAATTGAATGATGATGATTTGAAGTCAATTGGCGCATATCAGAGCGCGATCCGGTTGGACAAAATGAGAAACGCATTTGCAGGAGACCGTGCTTTTTTGCTTCCATCTTTTCGGTTGAGTTTTAAAGAGGTGGATTATCTGGGAAAACAGCAGAAAGAAAACATGACAAATTCTTCTCTGGTTTTTAAATGTTCGCCGTGGACTGTAATAGGGATCACTGGTTTTTTGGAACGTGATTTAAGCTACTTTCTGGATTGTATGGCTACGAATATTTCGATCATACAACTACCGGCGAGGGAACGATTGCAATTGTCAAATGTGAACGAAGAGTTGGTTGCTAAAGGAAGAGATCGTTACTTCATTATGTCGACTCATTTGCTGCCATCACTTTCTAGAATTTCTGTCAAAATAACGGAAAATGAGGTGAGAATGCAGTTGGCTCAAACTGCCATTGCGGTGGAGCGTTTTCGGCTGGCACATGATCGGTTGCCAGCATCCTTGAGCGAGATGGTTCCTCAGTATCTTGAATCTGTTCCTGAGGATCCGTTTGATGGACACCCCATTCGTTTCAAGCTTCTTGAAAAGGGGTATGTGATCTACAGTGTCGGTTGTGACGGAGTGGATGATGGGGGAAAAGGGGCTCCGATGAGGAAAGAAAAACAAAAAAAATCCTCACGCTCCAAAGCCCAGGAAACAGTAGATATTATTTTCAAAGTAGAGCGGTAAAATGACATATAAGCAGGCAATACAGTATCTCTATGGTTTGCAGATGTTTGGTGCAAAATTCGGGTTGGAACCGACCCTGAAATTGACAGGCTTAGTGGGGAATCCTCACGAAAAACTCCGATTCATTCATATAGCCGGCACAAATGGCAAGGGTTCTGTATGCGCAATGCTTGAGAATATTTATCGCAGAGAGGGACTTCGGGTGGGACTCTACACATCGCCACATCTTGTTTCATTTGCAGAACGCATTCAGGTGAATCGTCAGATGATTAGTGAGGCGGACGTGGCTCGGTTGACAGGGGAATTAGAGGCTTTGATGCCGCAGTTTACCGAGGAGACGCATCCGACCTTTTTTGAGTTTGTGACCGTCATGGCGTTGAAATATTTCGCCGAGCAAAAGTGTGATCTTGTGGTTTTTGAAACCGGCATGGGGGGACGCCTGGATGCCACGAATATTGTGACTCCAATTGCCAGTGTCATCACCAACATCCAGATGGATCACCAGCAGTGGCTGGGCGATACGCTTGAAAAAATCGCCTTTGAAAAGGCAGGCATTATCAAGCCGGGCATCCCGATCGTTACAGCGGCTGAGACCCCAGCTTTAGAAGTGATTGCCAGAATGGCGCAGGAACGGCGGTCTCCGTTGACCGTGGTTTCTCATAAAACGGTGGAAGAGATTCGAGATTTAAAAGTGGGATTGCTTGGTGAGCACCAACGTATTAATGCCGCGGTGGCTTTTGAAACAGTGCGTGTTCTGGCTGAGGCGATCCCCGTTTCCAAAGAGAACATCATTGAAGGTTTGAAAACGGTTGATTGGTTTGGGCGACTCCAAGTCATCAAGCGCGGTAAGCAGACATTCCTTTTGGACGGAGCGCACAACCCAGCAGGAGTTCGAACCCTGGCGGCATCTTTACCTGCCGTGTTTTCGGCGAAGCCAACATTGGTCATGGGAGCCATGAAGGACAAGGAATGGATGGTGATGTGCAAGATACTGGCCCCGCTGGTTTCGAGAATCTGTCTTTGCCCAACTGGAAATTCTCAACGCACGGCTGATCCTCATAGGCTTGAAGCCGAGTTTCGCAAGGCCAATGCAAAAGTGTCGATAGAGGTGTTCGATTCTCTGGCTGTGGCCATGAAGGCTGCGGATAAGGACTTGAATGTGGTGTTGGCTGGATCTCTTTATATTGTGGGGGAGGCTCTGGAACGACTGCACCTGGCAAAAACGGCGCAGGAAGCCAATTTAAATGATTGGGCACCCCAATCAAAAGGCAAAGGATGAGATGGAAGGTCCTCAACATTTTCATACTGGAAAAGGTGGTTGGAATTCCTGTAACCTATCCGTCAGATGTGGCTCAATGTGATTAGGCCTATATGAAATGTTCGGAACTTTTGAGCTTGTTGAATGATTATGTGGACGGGGATGTAGATCCTTCCGTCTGCGAGGAATTCGAGAAACATCTGGCTGGATGCAATCCCTGCCAGGTGGTTGTGGATAATATTCGCAAGACAATCACTCTTTACAAGGAAGGGAAGCCGGTGGCGCTTCCTGTGGAATTTCAAAAAAGGCTTCATTCGGCTCTGCGGCAACGGTGGAAGGAAACGCATTCGAATGCCTCAAAATAGTTGGGCATGCTTCTGTGATTTTTTGAACTTTGATGAAAACAGAATCTCGCTTTGATACTGAAGCGGCCCGATGGGATGACAATCCTCAACGTGTGGCGCTGGCTCGTGCCGTGGGAATGGGAATACGCCGTGTCACTGGGATCAAACCCGGATGGAGAATCCTCGATTATGGTGCAGGCACTGGCCTCATGACACTTCATCTGCAACCAGAGGCGGAGATGCTGATTGCTGTGGATCAGTCTGAGGGCATGTTGAAGATGCTGAAATCCAAGATTGCCGCCGCTGACATTGGAAACGTGCAGACAAAACAATGGAACATTGAAAAATCACCTCTTCCCGAAGGTGGTTTTGATCTTGTTGCCAGTTCCATGACATTTCACCATCTTCGTAATGTGCCGATGGTTGTTCAACGCCTTGCCCTCTCGCTCAAGCCAGGCGGGTGGATTGCTCTTGCGGATTTGGACATTGAGGACGGTAGTTTTCACGGACCGTCCAATGACGTTTTTCACTTGGGATTTGACCGATCCAAAGTTCGCAAGTCCCTATCGAAGGCGGGTTTCAAGGACATCACAATTGAGGATGTTTACGTGCTCAATAAACCCGATAAAGCCGGGAAGATGCACAGTTACAGCGTGTTTTTGGCTGCTGGGCATCTGTGAAGCCTTGAACTTTGTTGGTCTGGTAAGTGGTTTTACCCCAAAAAGCCGCTGAGTGGACTTGTTGCGCTGGCTTGAAAAGTGGGCATGGCTAATCCAACTTCAAACGCCTCACGTCCGCATTCCACAGCCGCCTTGAATGCTTTTGCCATGCGGCATGGATCGCTGGCGATTGCCACAGCCGTGTTGACCAGCACCGCATCGGCTCCCATCTCCATCGCTTCAGCAGCATCGCTTGGAGCTCCAATCCCTGCATCCACAACAACAGGCACGTTTGCCTGCTCTATGATGATTTGAATTTGATCGCGTGTTTGAATGCCTCGGTTGGAACCGATTGGTGAGCCCAGGGGCATGACTGTTGCCGTTCCCACTTCCTGCAACCGCTTGGCAAGCACCGGGTCGGCGTTGATGTAGGGCAGCACGGTGAATCCTTCTTTTACAAGCGTTTCTGCAGCTTTAAGCGTTTCCACTGGATCGGGCAAAAGGAAATGGGGGTCGGGATGGATTTCCAATTTGATCCATTTGGGAAGTCCGGCTGCGGCAGCCAGACGGGCGAGGCGCACGGCTTCAGTTGCGTTGATGGCGCCGCTTGTGTTGGGGAGGAGCAGATACTTTTTTGGATCAATAAAATCGAGAATGTTGGCAAAGGGGTCCTTTTTTCCGGATAAATCCGCGCGTCGCAACGCAACCGTAACGATTTCAACGCCACTGGCAGCCAGGGCGTCCCGCATGGATTCTGGAGAGGAAAACTTTCCGGTGCCAAGGAACAGACGTGAATGAAACTCTCGTCCCGCAATGATCAAAGGTCTAATACTCAAACTCATCGTTCTTGAGGATAGACCGGTTGCACCACCATGTCCAGACGCTTGGAATTACGATTTGATGTCACGCACTTGAAACGCCAGCCAGCCGATGATGAAGAATGTGACGTTGAACCCGAAGAGCAGGCTCATGGATTCACCAATTTGAAACCAGGGGATCGGCTGCCGGAACAAGTCCACCCAGACGTTTAAATGATACGTGAGAAACCATGGTTGCAAATCGGCAAAGTAGGGGATGTCTTGCAAGATCTTGCTGATTAAAAACACGGACAAGGCAACGATGGTTGCTGCCGCAGGTTTCATGTTGAAACACGAAAACATGAATGCGAGTCCCATGATGGAAATGGCTTTGACGGTTAGAAACAGATTGGCTTCGATGTAACGTTCCCACCCTTCTGTGGATTCAAACACACTAAACACGTGTTCCCATGGCATCGCAACAAAAAGACCGCCCGAATGAAAAAACAGAGAGCAAAAGAGAATGCCGGACACTCCCAGAACAAGAGCCAGAATCACTGAAAAAATGGCTCCGGCCACCCACTTGACCAGGAGAAGACGAAAGCGTGAGATGGGACGTGATAGAATCATGCGTAGCGTGCCATCCTCGGCCTCCTTGGCTACAAGGTCGCCTCCCACCAACGCGACATACAACGGAAGCAACAGGTAAGCGATGTTGATGAGAACGGGAACTGCAATGGTCAAACTGGAATAGAATTGTTCCAGAGAATAGTTCATTTGAAGCAATGGGCGCGTGATCATAGCCCGAGCCCCAGAATTGTAACGGAACAGAAGAATAATCAGGAGTTGAGCGACCAGGAACATGCCAAAACCAATGTAGGTGCGCTTTTTGGCAAAGAGTTTCCAAAGTTCGTTCCTGAGTTGATGGTAAAACATGTCAGTTGTTCTTCTTCATGAGCGAGAGGTAGAACGCTTCCAGAGTGTGTTCTGCCATGGCAATTTCTTGAACCGGGATTTTTTGCGATACAAGGAACTCAACAATCTGAGATGTTTCCACCTTGGCCACGGGAAGAATGAATTGGCCATCCCGTTCCTGTTGGATCAATCCAGCTTGGAGCAGGCGTTTCGCAGCATCGGCAAAATCCTTTGTTTGTAAACGCACCCAGCAGTTGTTCACCCGCGTTTGATCCATGGAGCCTTCGAAGACTTTTCGCCCCCTGTTCATGACCGCAATGCGTGAGCAGAGTTGTTCCACCTCGTTAAGCAGATGTGACGAGAGGAGAATGGTCAGCCCCAGCTCGCGTTGGAGGCGCAGGATGGTCTCGCGCATTTCGTGAATTCCCTCGGGGTCCAACCCGTCGCTGGGTTCATCCAGAATCAACAACCGGGGATTAGGTAACAACGCTTGAGCCAACGCAAGGCGGGCGCGCATCCCGTGCGAATACGTTCTTACAAGGGAAGATTCCCGTCCGGATAGTCCCACCCAATCCACAACTTCCTTGATTCGTGACGCTGGAGTGGCACAAGTATAATGACTGAAAATTTCCAGGTTTCTCCAACCGCTCAAATAATCATAAAACACGGGCGATTCAAAAATGGCACCTATCTGTCGAAGTGCCTTTTGGCGTTCTGTGACAATGTCGTATCCAAATAAACGGATTTTGCCCGCATCCGCCCAGACTTGTCCCAGCATCATGCCAATGGTCGTGCTTTTCCCAGCCCCATTGTGTCCCAAAAGACCGAATATTTCACCGGTGGGAACGTTTAGCTCCAACTCATCCACGACCAGACGCTTTCCAAAGCTCTTTCTCACACCGGAAAGTTCGATTGGGCACGAGACACTCATTTTGTTCCCTCAATGGTCAGTTGGTTTTTAATGTGCCCATCGGCATAGAGAAAATTCTGGCCCTTCCCTTTGCCTCGAGCCTTGTGAAAATCTTCCTTGTCAAAGAAAAGCGGTATCTGATGAGGATCAAAGTTAATTCCAATGATTTTCAGTCGATCCGCGGTCTGGCCGTTGATCAGACTGTTCCATGAATAGCTGCTATGTGTTGTCAAATATAGAGAATCGTCCGATGGACACAGGAGAACCTTGGTCGATCCGAGCTGATTTGAAAGCACAACATCGGGACTTGGTGGGTTGGTTGGAATTTGGTTTGTGTTGAAATCATACATGCAGGGAAGATGATTGTTGTTTTCATCCACATAGACCATGAGGGCAATGCCGATTTGATGCAGGTTACTCAGGCATTTTGTCGAGCGTCCCGCCTCCTTGGTGCGCCCCAGGACTGGCATTAGAAACGATGCCAGAATACCGATGATGGCGATCACCACTAAAAGCTCTATGAGCGTAAACCCGCGGAAATATAACGCGTGGTGTGCTCTGTTCAACGAGGCCCCCCTCTCATCATGAAACGACCGGACTCCATGTTCTTTTGTAATTCTTCGAGCAAGGGAGCCAGTTCCGCCTTTGTTTGTGCAGAAGCACCTGTATAAACGGTTTTGATTCCGGTCATGACGATTTTGCGTTGCAATTCCTCACTCAAAACGGGAGGTGCATTGGTGTCGGGCGCCTGAGGTTCGGCATTGGGATCATCCGGGGGCGGGGACTCGCGGTCTTCACGAAGGCGTTTGATGGCATTCTCAATGTTCTTTTGTCGCCGGTCTGCCGGAAGTGACTCAAAACTGGCCATCATTTGTTTGAATCCCGTCGGAAGGGTGGCTTCCAGAAATTCGCCTTTTTCCTCATCTGTCATTTCCTGAAACCACGGGTTCCAAAGGCGTTCATGGCGGGCCTTCTTGCGTTCGTCGGCGGAGAGAGCATTGATTTTGGCCGCGAGATCACGCAATGCCTTGGCGCGGGCTTCTTTGGAGAGCTGCCGGAAATCGTATTGAGCGATAAAGGCGTGGATTTTCTCGGCTGTCATCTGGGAGTGTTTGAAAACAGCATGGACACCAAGCGCCACCATCCACGCAACGGCAAGTGCCAACAGCGCGTAAAGCAGCATCTTTCGCTGGGGGATCATAGTCTAAATTACTTGTAATACCGTGGAATTCAACGGTTCCTTGTCAAGATACGTTTCAAAGGCACAAATAGTTACATGTTCCGAGATCAACGGAATGCAGACATTCTGTGCTAATTTGTAATCAAAATGAATTGCTTTTCTTTCCATTCGTTTTTTGAATGGTTCCGGTTGATTTTTATAATGACAAAACGATCGCAAGGCCAGCTTGTTGAAGACGTAAAATGAATTCTGCCACTTCACTTCCTGAGCCTCCAGAGAAGACTGGGCCGCCTGAGACATTTCCCAAGGGGCTGTATCATATTTTCATTTTCGAAGTATTTAACAGCCTGTCGTTTCAAATTGTCCTGGGAAGTCCAATGGTTCTCTATGCAAAGTCCCTCAACGCCAGTGCAACTGTGCTTGGCATTATTGCCGGCATGATGCCCTTACTGGCCGTTTTCCAAATTCCTGCCGCCAAATATCTCGGGCGTTTTGGGTATAAACGTTTTGTTTTTGCAGGATGGGGGACACGGACGACTTTTATTGTTGGCATGGCGCTGGTGCCGTTGACTTACAGCTTTTGGGATGAATCAACACGGTTGGTCATGGTTTTGATTCTGCTGTTTTGTTTCAATTTGGTAAGGGGAATCACCAGTTGCGCATGGTTGCCATGGACGACGGCTCTTGTGCCGCAAAGTTTGCGTGGCACATATCTTCTGAAAGATATGGCTTTTCAGAATATTGGCGGGTTCGTGGTCTTTCTTGTCTCGGCCTTTTGTCTTGGAACCCACCCCGGAACGACTCACTTTGTCGCTCTTTTTGCTTTCAGCGCTGTCATGGGGGGGATCAGCCTGAATTTCCTTCGCCAAGTGCCAGAAGGTCAGGCTCCGGCAGGGGTAAAAGGTTCATCGACTCCAGTGCCTTGGCGCGAAATGCTCTTTTTCTCACCTTTCAGAAAGCTTTTAGTGACAAGCTTGGCTTGGGCGGTGGCCTACGGCGGCATCAGCACCTTTATTGTTGCTTTTCTGAAATCCGAAACGGCACTGACGGAGCGGGATATCATGCTCTTGATGTCCGCAACCTTTATTGGTGGTTTGGGAAGTCTCGGATTTCTGGGGTCTCGATTGGATCAGTTGGGAAGCAAGCCCGTGCTTACGTTTGCCGCTTCTTCCTGGCTCCTGCTTGGAACAGGATGGGTGCTGATCTCTGGGAAAGTGATTGGACTGAATATTGTTGTTGTTCTTATTTTGTTGTTTGGCGTGGGGCTTGCCTATTCACTGGCCAACATGGCTCAAAATCGGCTGGCCATGGCCGTTGTCCCAAAAATGGGACGCGACCATTTCTTTGCGTTGTTCTCGGTTATTACAAACGTGACCCTGGGACTGTCACCTGTGTTTTGGGGCGTTTTTATTGATGTGCTGGCCAAGATTCATGGCAAGTGGTGTGGTTTGGAGTTGAACCGTTTCAGTCTGTTCTTTGCCGTGGTGACACTGTGTTTTCTTTTGACAGCAATTTTTGCCACGCGTCTGGAGGAACGGAATGCTGCCACGATGGATGAATTATTCAAAGACATCGTTCAACATTCCCCATTGCGTTTTCTTCAATCCTGGCGGGAATAGAACCCGACTGTTACCGGAGAAAGTTTTATTGACACCACTGGATGCCGCGATTGTGGGCGTCACAGGAATAGTGGTCGATTTGCTCCTGTGTCAACACAACAGCCTTTTCAGGAGCAGTGGCAGTTTGACGATACCATTGAACCGTGTTGGCAACGGCTTCGGGAAACTCCCAGACCGGTCTCCAGTTCAGCACGTGAAACGCCTTGTCAGTGGCGAGATTGAGAAGAGAGGCTTCATGCGGTTGACTGGGATCACTGTGGTCCACCCATGTGCCCGGCCAATGCTTGAGAATTTCCTGGACTAATTCTGCAACGTTACGATTGGACGTTAAGTTGGGACCAAAATTGAATCCAGAGCAAAGCGTGCTGACCTGTGTCGGCGGAGTGATCGAAGTAAGGAGCGAAAGCCGTGCTCCCAATTGAAGGTATCCGCTCAATGGCTCGAGAACATGTTGCCAGGGGCGTGTGGCGGTCTTGTTGCGAACCGGAATGGGTTCTCCTTGCAAAAGAAAGCGGATGCTGTCCGGCACGATTCGGTCCAAAGCCCAGTCTCCTCCTCCAATAACATTGCCAGCCCTGGCCGAAGCAATGCGGATGGGGGTGTTGTGAAAAAAAGAGCGTCGATACGCGGCGATCACCAGTTCTGCGGCTCCCTTTGAGGAACTATAAGGATCATAGCCACCCATGGCATCTTCTTCGCGGTATCCGTGCAGCCATTCGCGATTTTCATAGCATTTGTCCGTTGTGATCAGGACAACAGAACAGGGGGTATTCAAGTGCCGGACCGCTTCCAGAACGTGGACAGTCCCCATGACATTCGTGGCATAGGTTTCCACTGGTTCACGGTAGGAGAGGCGAACCAGCGGTTGAGCTGCCAGGTGAAAGATGAAATCGGGTTTTATATCAGCGACGCAGGATTGAACGGCTTGCTGATCCCGTACATCAACAACCCTATGGTTGATTCGGGTGGAAAGATTAAGCTGCTCGAAAAGAGCGGGCTTTGTTGGGGGCGTGAGCGCAAGACCATAAACCTGAGCTCCAAGTTTGAGCAGCCATTCGCATAACCATGAGCCTTTAAAGCCGGTATGACCGGTAACCAGAACTTTTTTCCCCTTATAAACGTTTGAAAAACTCATGGTCTCGACTGTGTTTGATTCGTTACTGGGAAGTTTACGGCTCTTGAAGAATGAAGCAACATTGAAAAGTGGTGGGCACAAAAAAAGCCCGTCCATTGGACGGGCTTCAAATTGGTCAAATTAACCAACTATGGCGTGGCATAGCCGTGAGGTCCAGGAGGAGCAACGGTTGTATCAGTGATAACGTTTTTCACTGTTGGAGTCACTTCTCCAGGGGTGGACCAACCAGTCGAAATGGATGGAGGAGGAGCCATATATTCAGCTTTGGAATTGAGGAATCCAGCAACCGAAATGGAATCGGTAAGTGGAAGAGTTGTTTTTGCCAAATCAACTTTCACAATGGCTGGAGCATAATCGACGGTGGCCAAAAGAATATCTTTTGAAGAACTCTGAGCCGCCTGAGAAACGGAAACAGCAACGTGAGCATACTGATAAGGAACAGCCTTGCTTACTTTTGCAGCGATTGTCACAGCTTCACTGGGAGCGGCAACTGTAGCAGCTTTTGCAATGATAGCAGCGGACATGGGTTGAGCTTTTGCAGCAGCAGCAGCAGCTTCAGAAGCCATGGAAGGATCAAGACGAGAAATTGATGCAACAATCGAAGCCGCACTGGCAGGACTGGTTTCAACTGCGGCATTAACAATATCAATGGTGGCAGTAGCACGATCCTTGGCGCTCACTTTCATCACCAAACCAGCCGCTTGTGAGGGAATTTCAAGAACAGGGGTGGAAAGAAATGTTTTGCGATAGCTCTGATATTGAGCAGATTCAACCGCCAAGAGCGTTTGAGCAGCGAAGACTCCTACCGTTAGTCCGACCACACTCAGGACCTTCATGTTTTTAGCATTCATATTCTTTTTTTTAACCAATTAGTAAACCAAATTTAACGCCGTTCTGTTGATATCAAACCTATGGTATGCCGTCAATTGATTTTTACTCTTTTTTTGAGTGTTTCATCCTTGCTGGCAGTTTATTAGTCGGTATCATAATAGATAATTAAGCATAAATCTTATGAAATTGCATTTGGCTCGAATGTGGTACTGTTTTTGCTTTCTTGTTTTTGGAAGTCTAAATAGTTCCATGGCAGCAACTTACTTGGTAACGAGCACAAATGACTCTGGAACAGGGTCTCTTCGGGAGGCAATCATGCTAGCGCTTTCGAATTGTGTGCCTGCAACCATAAATTTTTCAATTCCTGGCGATCCTCCTTTTATTATCAGTCCCATTACCAAATATCCTCCCATTACTGTGCCGATTGCGATTGATGGGACAACCCAGTCTCAATACGCCGGTGTGCCTCTCATTCAAATTGATGGTTCGGCTTATACGGGGGATGGGTTGATGATTTGTGGTGGAAACAGCACGGTTAAGGGGTTGGCCATTATTCATTGCACAGGGTATGGGATTCGGCTCTCCGGCCTCTATTCTAACGTCTTGCAATCCTGTTACATCGGAGTGGATGTCACTGGAGCCGCCGCTGGAAATTCAGATGCGGGCGTCTACGTTTACCGCTCAAGATACAATCTCATTGGGGGGACAAATGCCTCGGATCGAAATCTGATTTCTGGAGGAAATTTGCATGGCCTCGAACTCGTGGATGCTGCGGCTTCCAACAACGTGGTTTGTGGAAATTTTATTGGAACGGATTCCACTGGAACTAAACCCTTGGGCAACAAAAATATAGGAGTAATTCTGGCGGGTGCCCCCAAGAACATCATTGGTGGGACTGTTGATGGCGCAAAGAACGTGATTTCAGGAAACGGCTTGGGGGGCGTCTATCTGTATAATCCAGGTACAACCGGCCAATCCACAAATAACATTATTGAGGGGAATTTTATCGGAGTTGATGTGACTGGAACGATGGCGTTGAGCAACGCCTTGAATGGGATTGTCATTTTGGGGGTTCGCGGAAACACAATTGGAGGTACCAACGCAGGAGGTGGTAACATTATTTCTGGCAATGGTGCCGCAGGGATTGTCATTCAGACAAATTCAGCGACTGGGAATTGGGTCTCGGGTAATTTCATTGGAACGGATGTGACCGGCATGAAGTCCATCCCGAATCAAACGAACGGGGTGTTGATTGCCTATGCTCCGGGAAACACCATTGGCGGAATTTCAGAGAGTTCCCGCAACGTGATTTCAGGGAATAAGCAAATGGGGGTTGCGATCCTGGGATTGGCATCATCTAACACGTGTGTTTATGGCAATTACATTGGAGTCAATGTCTCTGGGGCTGCGGCATTGCCAAATACATGGAATGGCGTTGATGTGGAAAGCAGTGGAACGCTCATCGGTGGGAGCGCAACAGGTGCTGGGAATGTGATTTCTGGCAATTTATTGGATGGTATTTTCCTTTCTGATACAGGTGGAAATTACACCGTGGTGCAGGGAAATAGGATTGGGACAGATGTGAGTGGAAAAAAGCAGATTGGCAATGGCCGCAACGGTATTTTCATACAGTCCATCGGAAATACGATTGGGGGAACTGCTGATTCAGCAGGGAACGTCATTTCTGCAAACACAAACTATGGAATCTATGTGTCTGGAGCCACTGCCAGGTACAATGTGGTTGTTGGAAATAAGATAGGCACCGATATTGCGGGCACCATGGCGTTGGGTAATCATTATTCAGGCGTTAATATTTACTACGCTCCGCAGGCACAGATTGGTGGAATAGATGCGGGGGCTCGCAATCTGATTTCTGGTAATTTGTATAATGGAATTGATTTGACAGGGGCAGCCGCAACGAACTCGATCATTCAGGGTAACTATATAGGAGTGGATGTCACCGGGACGAACAATCTTTCAAATGTCGGAGCCGGCATTTATATAGCCTCTGCCTGCAGTAACATGATTGGTGGTGCTCTGACCGGCGCGGGCAATCTCATTTCTGGAAACCAATACGATGGAATTTACTTTACATCTGCTACCAACAATCTGGTTCAAGGCAATTTCATTGGAACTCAAGCCGACGGAGTTTCTCCCTTAGGCAATATAAACCATGGGATTGAATTGGATGGGTATTCTTATAAAAACACGATTGGAGGCGACACAGTGCTTGCGGACAACCGCATCGCCTATGCGATAACTACGGGGTACGATGGAATTCGTGTTCGCTCCACGACTTCGAGGAATTTTATCAGCCGCAATTCCATTTTTAAAAATGGGAACACTTCAGTAAATGGATTGGGAATCGATTGTGCAGTGGATGGTGTGACGACCAATGGACTTGCGGTGTTGACAAATTGTTACAGCGCATCCAGTGGAACCTACGTTGCGGGAATGCTAAAAAGCACTGCCGGCAAAACCTTCCTCATTCAGTTTTACTCCAATGCCGCAACGAATGTGTCTGGCTATGGCGAGGGAGGGGCCTTCCTGGGATCGCTATCCGTGACGACGGACGCCAGTGGAAAAGCCAGCTTTGGGACCACCTTTTCGACAATCGTGACTCAGGGCCAATTCGTCAGCGCCACGGTCACTGATGATTCTAAAACAACAGGTGAGTTTTCCCGCGATATTCAAGTGCAGGGAAGCCCATCTCTTTATGTGGTTGCCAATATTCAGCCCAAATCAGGCGAGACTTCAGCCGGAACAAGTGTGACAGGGGTGACGATGAGCTGGTCTGGCCCCGCGGGGGCTTTTGTTCTGGTTCAAACAACAAATCTGGCGCCCCCCGTCATCTGGACGCCCGTTACCAATGCGTCTATTGTTCTTGATGGCGTTAACCGGATCACACTGCCCGTGACAAACGGAATGACCCGATTCTATCAGCTTCGTTCTTTGTAGAAGCCAAGGATTTTTTTCAAGTTTTGCGTATGACAATTGAATGGAAGCGGTTCGCCTCGCGAGTGATGGCGAAGAGTTTTTTCGCCCTTGCTGTGCTCATTGCGATTCCGGCTTGTGTGCAGGCAGAAGGCAGACTACACACGATTTTTACAAATGGCGCGTCGTCGAACCGTGTGAACATTGTGTTTCTTGCAGAGAGTTACACTGCCGCGCAGGAGGATAAATTCGTTGCAGATGCCACGGCGGCATTTCAAAATCTTTTATCGTCGGATCCCTATCTGGAATACAAAAACTACTTTAATGCCTACGCCATTTTTGTGGCATCAGAACAATCCGGTGCAACACATTATCAGTATGGATTGAACAAACGCACCTATTTCAATAGTTCCTATGATGCGGCGACGGATCGCATCATCACGATCCCCCCCAACGACGTCGATTCAAATTACAGCCACGGACGCGGCAAGGTGGATTCCTTGATTGCTTCACTCGCGCCTCAGTGCACTCTGCCGGTGATCCTTGTCAACGATTACGTGGATGGGGGTGCGGGTGGCCCTCTGACTCTCGTTTCTGTGGGGCCAACTGAACCAGAAACACTCATGCACGAGCTGGCGCACTCCTTTGCGGATTTGGGAGATGAATATTCCTCAGACGGAACGACGGATTACACGGCCAGTGAGCATCCCAATACGACCAAGGAGACGCGACGCAATTATGTCAAGTGGAAGGCGTGGATTGATTCCGCCACTCCCATTCCAACTACAACCTCCTACACCAACTATGCGTCTTGTGTGGGACTGTTTCTGGGGGCGAATTATCAGACCACAGGCTGGTATCGACCGAAATACACCTGCCGCATGAAGGATTTGATGCAGCCCTTCTGCGAGGTTTGCACGGAGACCCTGATCACTTCCATCTATGGAAAGGTTCGTCCCGTGGATTCGTTCTCTCCGACCACCAATAACCTGACTGTCACCGGAGGCGAGAGCCGCTCTTTGAGCCTGAGTCTGATGAGCCCGCTCACGCATGATTTGAGTGTTCAGTGGACCATTAATGGCACCACGATTAGCGGAGCCACAAACGCGACGCTGGATATTTCCCATGGTTTATTGACAAACGGGTTGCAAGTGATCGTTGCGCAGGTTGTGGATGCCACCAGCGCTGTTCGCAACGATCCTTCGAATCTGCTTAGCCAGAAGATCTCCTGGAATGTGACGGGATCCGGTCTGCCTTTGGCTCCACAAATCGTTCATCAACCGACGAATCAGGTCGTGCGAGCCGGTTCCGTGGCGCAGGTGACAGCGGAGAGTGTTGGAAAAGATCCTCTTTTCTATCAGTGGCGGTTCAATGGCGTGAATTTGTCCGGCCAGACAAATGAGATTTTGACTCTGACAAATATACAACCATCCCAGGCTGGGGCCTATTCTGTGGTGATTTCAAACGATATGGGACGCGTGACCAGTTCCAACGCGGTGCTGACAGTGACCATTCCGTTGACGGTTCTGGTCAATGGCCCCGGCTCGGTAACGCCAACCAATACTCCCCAATGGATTGTCCCCGGCACTCTTTGCAAACTGACCGCAAAGGCTCAGACGGGTTGCACCTTTAGCGGTTGGACGGGGGATATCGTCACGAACAAGACGACATTCCAATTTAAACTCCTTGCGGTGACAACTTTGACTGCGAATTTTTCTGATAAAACAAAGCCGACACTAACCATTGCAACCCCTGTCAATAAGGCGCGTTTGACGAATACCCCGATTGTGGTGACAGGCACAGCCAAGGACAACGCCGGGGTTTCTCTTGTCAAGTATCGCGTTAATAATGGTGCATTCCTCAGTGCTGTAACAACGAATCGATGGACCAATTGGACTGCCTCATTTGCCCCAATTCCCGGCACAAACGTGTTTGAGGCGCTCAGTGTCGACAATTACAGCAACCAATCCGCTTCAGTGACGCGTCAATTGTCGTTTGTGGTTTATTCCCCAATCACGCTGACAACAAATGGATTTGGAAGCATAACGCCGAATTTGAACGGCCAATTACTGGAGGTTGGAAAGAGTTTTAAGTTCACGGCGACTCCCGCGAAGAGCAATCTTTTTGCCGGTTGGGACAATGGTTCGCATTCGAATGTGTTGACGGTTATCATGCAATCAAACCTGACGATGCAGGCCAGTTTTGTTACCAATCCATTTATCTCTCTCAAGGGAACCTACAAGGGGCTGTCTTTTAGCAACGCATGTTTTGACACGAATAGTGTTGGGGCCTGGACTCTGACCGTCACGGATCAGGGCAAGTTTTCTGGTAAATTCGCTGGAGCTGATACCTATTCGCTTTCAGGTGCGTTCTGGGTGGATGGAACGGCGCAATTAACGCTGGCCAAGGCAAAACGCCCACCCCTGATGCTGACTCTGCAAATGGACCTGACACAGGGGGGAGACCAGATTACTGGACAGTTGACAGATGGCAATTGGGGGGTGCCAGTCTTGTGCGATCGCGCTGTATTTGATGGTAAATCCCAGATCGCCAGCGAAAAAGGAACTTACACCATGGCATTTCTGGGGAGTACAAATGACTTGGCTCCGCTCTTTGGCGATGGCTATGGAACATTTACTGTCAAGGCAGATGGCACAATCCAGCTTGCGGGAGTTTTGGCTGATGGAACCACAATTACTCAGACTACAGGGGTTGCAAAAGATGGCCGCTGGCCTTTGTTTGCGGGCCCTTATGGTGGAAAAGGATATCTGGCTGGCTGGCTTCAATTCACCAATACTGGAACGGGTTGTTTAAGTGGGGAACCGGTCTGGGTGAAGCAGACGTTTAAGACAACCTACTACGGACAGGGGCTGACCAATACACTCCAAGCCATTGGATCCACCTATGATGCCAAAGCAAAACCGGTCTTGAATCTTGAAAATCCCGAAGTCTTTTTCTGGGGGGGATCATTGAACGATCCTCTCGCTTTTCCTGCCATCCCGGCAAATACAAATGCGCTTGCTTACTCTGGAACGAACAACTTGAAGCTGACTGTGACGTCGACAAGCGGTTTGATCAGCGGGAAGTTTGCGTATCCAACCGCGAAGACCTCACTGACCGTCAAAGGGGTTATTTTGCAGCAGGCCGGATTTGCAACGGGATTTTTCCAGAGCACAAATCGGAGCGGACTCTTTGAGCTGAGAAACAATCCGTAATTGGAAAAAGGGAAGATGTTGTTTTCATCTGCCGTGATGTAGTTAAAAAAATCATCACAAGATCGTTACTTGCCAGTTGGAGGTTTTTCCAATATTTTGATAGATCGAATGCGGTGCTTGAAGACAATTACCAGAAGATTGGTAAAACCGATGATGTCGGTTTTGCTTGTGTGGCTGGTTTTTGTCTCTTCGTTCGTTGCGGTTTCCCCTGCCATTCATCATTGGTTGCATAGCGATTCCGATCAACAGACGCATCAATGCGCGGCGACGCTCTTGCAGAACCAGCAGGTGACTCCCGGAGTTCCTGTGGCAGTGGCACCTGTTTTTGAGTCCAGTCTTTGGACAACTTCCTCCGAGTATCACTCGGTTCTTCAATCTTCGGAAATATTGAAGGCCTTCTCCAGTCGAGCTCCTCCGGTTTTCTTCAAATCCTGATCGTTATCATTGTTGCCTGGATTGTCTATGCAGTTCAGGTGTGTTTCATGTTTCGGTGGCGCTGTACAGCGTCGGGGAATAATTCAAGATTTGAGGATTATGAAAAGGTTCTGTATTTCGGTGATTCTGGTGTGCTGGACTGCGATGGTGGTTCAGGCAGGGGATACAAATCAAAACAGTCAGATTGAAGCTCTTCAAGCGCAGATCAAGCAGATGCGCGAGAACTTCGAAAAAGTTCAAAACGAACAGCGACAACAGATCGAGGCGTTGACAAAAAAACTGGATGAATTGGCGAAGACAATGCCTTCATCCACAAACGCGCCGCCATTGGTTGCTGGTCGAACCAATGCACCTGTCGATACCAAGAAACTGGAGGAGGAATTGGCGGCGGAATTGGGACAAGGCGCAGGAACCAATGTGTCTGCTGCGGGGACCAATATTGTTGCCGGAACCAATGCGGTGACATCAGCGCCGACCAATGCAGTTGCCACAAAGTCGTGGACTCCCACGCAGCCGATTACTTTGATGCGGGCGGGGAGTGCCTACATGAACATTAGTTTTGACGCGCTTCTGGATGCTGGCTGGTCCACGGCTTCGGACCCCAGCTCGCAACTGGAATTGGGAGATCACGATCCCATTAAGCGCGGCTTTTCCATGCGCAATGCGGAAGTGGCTCTCGACGGAGCGGTAGACCCGTATTTCAAGGGGTTTGCAAACCTTGTTTTCAAGTTGGATAAAGACAACGAGACTAGCACCGAATTGGAGGAAACCTATTTTCAAACCGCCGATCTTCCCGGAAGCTTTCAAATCAAAGGCGGCCAGTTCAACGCGAATTTTGGACGCATCAACACGCAACATCCACACACGTGGGCTTTTGCTGATGCGCCTCTCGTGTCAACGCGGATGTTTGGGCCGGATGGCTTGCGTAGCGTTGGAGCTCAGGTTTCATGGCTTGCGCCGACCCCGTTTTTTACGGAGTTGTCTCTGGGAGTTTTGGATGGACAGGGAGAGACAGGCTTTGGATTTCGTAATCCAGGGGATCCCGATGCCCTTGGCGTGAATCGTATTCACGGACGCGCAACCTATGATCGCAATATGGAAGGGCCGCAAGACTTGGTTTATGTTCCGCGCGTGTCGTCCTCCTTTGATATTACCGACACGCAGACAATATTGGTGGGTACTTCAGGCGCGTTTGGCCCAAATGAGACCGGTGAGCACAGTCGCACTGAAATCTATGGAGCGGATTTCTTCTGGAAGTGGAAGCCTGCAAATGCCAGTGAGGGATTTCCATTTGTGTCATGGCAGACTGAAGCCATGTATCAACGATATGGTGCTGCGGCTGATCCCACAATGACCGATTACGGGCTCTCTGGCTTGCCAGCGGAGAACTTGCGCGATTACGGTTTTTACTCACAGGTATCCTGGGGATTTCGTCCCCGTTGGGTGGCGGGATTACGGGGGGAATATGTCAATGGAAACAACAGCGAATATGATGCCTACGACGTGTATCGTGGCGAACGCAATCGTGTGGCTCCCATGCTCACGTGGTATCCCACCGAGTTTTCAAAAATCCGTCTCCAATACAACTGCGACCATGGAGAATACTTCAGCGTTGAACATTCCGTTTGGATCCAGATGGAATTTCTCCTTGGGGCACATGGAGCACACAAATATTAAGCCGGTGAATCAACCTGAAATTGAAATTTATGAAATGTAAACTTATGCAAATTTCGCATGTTCTGCCACTGCTCTGTTCCATTGCTTTGGCAGCAACCACTGCGCACGCAAAACTCAATGTTGTTGCCTCCACACCGGACCTCGGCGCGCTGGCATCTGCCATTGGCTCAAACCATATTGAATTGACCGTTTTGGCCAAGCCCACTGAAGATCCGCACTTTGTCGATGCAAAACCGAGCTTCAAAGTGAAGCTGATGCGCGCCGACGTGTTGATCGAGGGAGGGGCTGATTTGGAAACGGGATGGATTCCTCCGCTGGTGGATGACTCGCGGAATAATAAGATCCAGTCTGGACAGCCTGGCCGGGTGATTGCCGCTGAAGGGATCAGCCTGCTGGAAATTCCTGCGACGCTCGATCGATCCAAAGGCGATATTCATGCCGCTGGCAATCCTCACTTCATGAGCGATCCTGCCAATGGAAGAATTGTTGCCGCACACATTTGTGAGGTCTTTTGTAAACTGGATGCTGGTTCCGCCGGTTTTTACAAAGCCAATCTCAAGACGTTTACCGACCTATTGGATGCAAAAATGAAAGAGTGGAAGGCAACGATGACGCCTCTGCAAGGCAGCAGCGTGGTCAGTTACCACGATTCATGGCCATACTTTGCAAAAGAATTTGGTCTGAAGATGGACCTGTTTCTGGAGCCAAAACCGGGGATTCCTCCAACGCCAGCCCACTTGGCGCAAGTCATCGCTGAAATGAAAGAGAAGAAAATCCGAGTCATTATTGTGCAGGCCTATCAAAACCGAAAGATTGCTGAGACAGTGGCGGGGCACACAGGGGCCGCGGCACTCGATTTTCCGCTCTTCCCAGGCTACAACCAAAGCTACATCGATTGGATTGATTCTCTTGTTAAATCCCTCTCCAGCACATTGAACAAGTAAAGCTATGTCCCAAGCCTTTGAAATAATGCAGTGGCCGCTTTTGGCGTGTCTCCTATTACCTGGATTACTCGTCTATTTGGGACTTCAAATCATTCGTCGGGAAATCATCTTTGTGGATTTGGCGCTGGCACAAGTGGCCGCACTGGGGAGTTCGATTGGCATTCTGATGCACTTCGAGCCCCTCTCATGGCAGAACTATTTGCTTTCCCTCGGATTCACATTGATTGGAGCTGCGGTGTTTACCTTCACTCGAAACGAGAATCACCGCGTCCCTCAGGAAGCCTTGATCGGGATCGTTTACGTGGTGGCCGCAGCCACGGGGATTTTGGTGTTGAGCAACAACACGGAAGGGAACGAAGAGTTGCGCCGATCTCTGATTGGTGATGTTCTCCTTGTGAGCCCGCGACAGGTGTTCTGCACATTTGCGCTCTACGTGGTAGCCGCAGTGGCACACTATATCTTCCGAAAACAGTTCCTGGCGCTTTCGTTTCACCCTGAAAATGCGTCCCAAATCTCCGTTCGCACTTGGGATTTTGTGTTTTACGCGATTTTCGGGTGGGTTGTGACGAGCTTTGTGCAGATAGGCGGAGTGCTTTTGGTTTTTTCCTATCTGATCATTCCGGCCATTTGCGCAAACTATCTCGCTCAGAAATTGGCGACACTTTTGTTGACAGGCTGGATAATTGCAACATTGGCGAGCCTCGCCGGACTTTATACCTCCTACAAATTTGATTTACCCACAGGAGCAGCTATTGTTTGTATGTTAGCCTTGTTTCTGATCGCGTGCATGACGTTGGGTGTTTTTGTGCACAAAAAACGGGTCGATTGACAAAAAGCTCAACAGAATCCTGTTTTTGGCCGATATGGTAATAAATAGTCAGGGGCTTTTACGTCATGATGAAGCTGTTTTCTGAGAATGAGAACAGTTACCAAAGAACCAGCCGATTTGTTGGCTGAGGCGATTAATGACTTGAGTGGGATTTTTTTGTTCTCGGCTGTGAACAACAGTGTGTAAAAACATTGAAAAACGGATGCAAAAAATCCTTGTAACAAAACAGTTAATAATGCAATTTCGAGTAGTTCCGAGAGCTTTAGCGGTCTCTGAAACTTGATGAAATCTCTTTTTACATCGGTTTTGCTTTCCCTTTTGCCGCTGGTGACACACGCAGCAGAGGAGGGGACTCCGGTTTCATCCGCAGCCCACGCCGTGGTTCATGGTGAAGAGGGGCTTAGCCCCGCGGCTCCAATCCTTTTTCACATGGGGCCCCTGCCGGTGACAAATACCATCTTGTTTGCGTGGATCATCATTGCACTCATATTGGTTATTGTGCGTTTGGGAACCTCCAAGATGCAGATGATTCCAACAGGGCTTCAGAACGTGATTGAAGCGTTGGTGGAAGGTTTGCACAACCTTGTTTGCAGCCTGCTCGAACCGAAGGTTGCCCGCTGGTGCTTCTCTTTGGTGGCGACATTCTTCATATTTATTCTTTTCTCCAATCTCATGGGATTGGTGCCGGGAGTCGGCAGCATTGGAATTGGGGTTCCAAATAAAGAGAGCGCGATGCCGTTTGCATTGGAACATGTCAACAAGGCATTCTTCCGTCCTCCCAGTTCTGATGCCAATATGACGATTGCCATGGCGCTGATCTTTTTCGTCATGAGTAGTTGGTGGGCGCTGAAGTATAATGGTCCCATTGGATTGATTGCCCACATTTTTGGTCCCAAAGGCGGGATGAAAGGCTGGGTGCTGATTCCGCTGGGGATCATTTTTGCGGCAGTTGGTTTGATTGAAGTGATTTCAATTTTGATTCGGCCTGTTGCGTTGTCCATGCGTCTTTATGGCAACATATTTGGCGGTGAAAGCGTGATGTCCCTGATGCTGGGGACGGCGTTTGGATTGCCAGCCATTCCATTTTACTTTTTTGAGTTGATGGTGGGAGTCGTGCAAGCCCTTGTGTTTACGGTGTTGAGCATCGCTTTCATCAGCACGGAATGTTCACACTCGGAGGACGGGGGTGGACACGAAAAGGCCGAACATTGAATTTCAATCTGAACCGCATGCGTTCATGCGGGGATGATTCCAGGGACGAAATTAAAATATAAACTGATAAACCTATGATCCTAGCAGAAGCCGCCGCGCAAGCGGCCACCACGTTAAGTCAAATGCCCATCCACGGTAACATCGCCATTGGCTTGGGCGCGTTGGGCGGCGCCATTGGCGTTGGCCTGGCAGCAGCCAAGACTGCTGAAGGCACCGCACGTAATCCGGGTGCGTTTGGCAAAATCTTTGTCGTTGGTATTTTGGGCATGGCCATGGCTGAAGGTTTGGCAATTCTGACCTTTTTCGTCGTTGCCGCCAAATAACCGAGTACGGTTATGGATATTCTTAATAGCGTAGGGTTTGAGTGGAGAGAATTTTTGGCGCAGTTGTTCAATTTCGCCATTGTTCTTTTCGTTCTTTGGCGCTTTGCCTATCGCCCTGTGCTGGCGATGCTCAAGGAGCGTTCTGATCGCATTGCCGAGAGCGTTACCAACGCCGAGAAGATCAAGACCGAACTGGCCAAGACCGAAGCCAGCCGTCAGGAGATTCTTGACAAGGCGGCAGCTCAGGCAAACAAGATGATTGAAGAAGCTCGTGCGGCGGCTGCGCGGGTTCAGGAGCAGGAAACGCAAAAGGCAATTGCTCAGGCGGAACAGATCATTGCCAAGGCGCGTGAAGCCACCGAGGCCGATCACGCCCGGATGCTTGCAGAACTGAAGCGCGAAGTCGGATTGCTGGTGGTGAAGACCACTGCCAATGTCACCGGCAAAGTGCTTACTCCTGAAGACCAGCGCCGTTTGGCTGAAGAAGCCCGTCAGCAATTGGTCGCATAAGCTTATTTGAATTGATCATCGCCCATGAAAACCACCAGACAAGCCCGGCGTGAAGCCCGACAGCTTTTTCGCAGTTGCCTGAGCAACGACGTGCTCGATGAAAATCGCGCACGTGTTGTCCTGCAATATGTGGAAAAGAACAAGCCGCGCGGTTACATGGGCATCATCGGCCATTTCTATAAATTGACCAGACTCTATGCTGCCAGCCGAGCCGCAAAGGTGGAAAGTGCTGTTCCTTTAACCCCGGAATTTCAGACTGGTGTCCAAGCCGATCTGGAAAAGCTCTATGGCAAGGGGTTGAATTACACCTTCGCGCAAAAGCCCCAATTATTGGGCGGATTGCGCATCCAGGTGGGGGGCGATGTTTATGATGGCAGCGTCCTGGCTCGTTTGAACGCGTTGCGGGAAAGTTTTTAGCGGCCACTCCCCAGGCATGGGGAAGGCCAACAGTTGATTTCTATGAGTACATTGTTGCAAGAGATTGAAGCCCAGATTTCCGGCCTTAAAACCGGCATGGCCAAGCAAAATGTTGGCACCGTGCGCGAAATCGGTGATGGCGTTGCCAAGATCGAAGGTCTGAGCGATGCCATGCTCAACGAGATGCTTGATTTTGGCAATGGCGTCGTCGGTCTTGCCATGAACCTTGAGGAAACCGAAGTGGGGGCCATTATTTTGGGTGGCTACACCGGTATCAAGGAAGGCCAGGAAGTTCGCACCACGGGCAAGCTTCTCCAAGTTCCCGTTGGCAAGGAGCTTCTCGGGCGCGTCGTCGATTCTTTGGGCCGTCCAATCGATGGAAAAGGTCCCATCTCTTCTACAACGATGTATCCGGTTGAAAAAATTGCCCCTGGCATTATTCGCCGCAAAGGGGTCAGCCAGCCTGTGCAAACCGGCATCATGGCTGTTGACGCAATGATTCCCATTGGCCGTGGCCAACGCGAATTAATCATTGGCGATCGTTCCACCGGCAAGACCGCCATTGGTCTTGATGCAATCATCAGTAATGCCCGTTTGAACAAGGCTGCTGAGAAGAGCGGCGACACAAGTTATCGTCCTCTCTATTCCATTTACGTTGCCATTGGTCAAAAGCAATCCAATGTGGCCCGCGTCATTGCCGATCTTGATGCGGCGGGAGCGCTTCCTTACACCATCATTGTGAGTGCGAGTGCCTCTGACTCTGCAACCAACCAATACCTGGCCCCATTTGCGGGCGCGGCCATGGGTGAGTGGTTCATGGATAACAACATGGATGCGTTGATTGTCTATGATGATCTTTCTAAACACGCCGTGGCCTACCGCCAAGTTTCCCTGGTGCTCAAGCGTCCTTCCGGTCGTGAAGCCTATCCGGGTGATGTCTTTTATCTCCACAGTCGTTTGCTCGAACGAGCTGCGCGTGTGGGAGAAAAATACGGTAATGGATCATTGACAGCATTGCCGATCATTGAAACACAAGCGGGCGATGTTTCCGCTTACATCCCAACCAACGTCATTTCGATTACCGACGGCCAGATTTATCTGGAAACCGATTTGTTCTATCAGGGCGTTCGTCCGGCTATTTCAGTTGGACTATCCGTTTCCCGCGTTGGTTCAGCCGCCCAGATTAAAGCCATGAAACAAGTGGCTGGTCGTATTAAAGGCGATCTCGCCCAATTTCGTGAGTTGGCGGCATTCGCCCAGTTCGGTTCCGATCTCGATGCCAAGACACAGGCACAGATCGAACGCGGCAAACGTATTGTTGAAGTTTTCAAGCAGCCGCAGTTCAACCCCATTCCGGTTGAAATTCAGGCTGCTGTTTTGTGGACCGTTCAAAATGCCTTCATGGACGATGTGAAGGTCGACAAAATCAAGGATTTCCAAAGCAAGCTCACTGATTTTCTGACCAGCCGCAAACCCGAGTTACTCGACAAAATCCGCAAGGAAAAAGTCCTGACAGACCCGATTATTGCGGACCTTAAGGCAGCGGTCACTGAGTTCAAACAGACTTATCGATAACCGGTCATGGCCAGCTCACGCGACATACGCCGACGCATTCGCTCGGCTAAGAATATTGGGCAGATCACCAAGGCGATGCAGATGGTGGCGGCATCCAGAATGCGCAAGGCCCAACAAGGCGCGCTGGCTGGGCGTCCCTATGCAACGTTGATGAATGAAGTGTTGGCTCCGCTGGCCCCAACACTTGGCACATTTAATCACCCCCTTGTCGAAAATCGGCCTGTCAAGAAGCGCTGCATCATTCTCATCAGTACGGACAAAGGCCTCTGCGGTGCGCTCAACAGCAACTTGATGCGTGAAGCCGCAAAATTTGATCCGACTACCACAATCTACATCACGGCTGGCCGAAAAGCGTCTCAATACATCGCCCGAACAAAACGCCAGCTTGCTGCTGAATTCACCTACAAAGACACTCCGTTATTCAGCGAGGCACGCGCGATTTCGAAGTTCGCACAGGAGATGTTCCTTAAGAAGGAAGTCGATCAAGTCGACATCCTTTTCACGGAGTTTATTTCCACACTAAATCAAAAGGCGGAACTTCTCCCATTCCTTCCAATCGGTAAAATCACCGGTGCCCGGGCTGGTATTGGCACAAAAGCCGAGCCTCTTGCCTTGTTGCAGGGAGCCGCGGAGTTTGTTTATGAACCCGGTCAGGAACAAGTTCTTGGAGCGTTGTTGCCGCACAGCCTGAATTTTGAAGTCTATCAGATTTTACTCGAAGCCAAAGCCAGCGAACAAAGCGCTCGCATGGTGGCCATGAAAAACGCCACTGATAATGCCTTCCAGCTCATCAAAGACCTCACTCTGGAATATAACAAGCTGCGTCAGGCAAACATCACCAAGGAACTGTTGGAAATCACCAGTGCTTCCATGGCGGTTAGTTAGCTCTTCTTCGGTTGTCATTTTTACATGGGAGTCAGACGTTCCTCAATGTCTGCAAGTTCGTTTTTTTTACGTGATCCCAAAAAGAAAAACGAAGCAGTGAATTTTGCTTTGCTTAAAACAAAACAACACTGACAATGCTCCCACTATGATGCCATGTGTTAAGCTGTTTCTTTGTGGAACTGTGTGTATTTCCGTTGCTTTTGGACTTCATGCGGTTTCCCTCTCAGACGACCGAACCAACGGAGTTCCCGTGGCATTGTTGCCCACACCGTGGACTGAGGAAGCCAAAACCGCTAGCATTCCATTGGCTGAATATCCTCGCCCACAAATGATGCGTCGGGACTGGATTAATTTGAATGGAGAATGGGATTATGTCGGAGGCACAAATTGTAACAGTATTATTGACACTCCGGTGAAGGCTCCTTCTTTTCCCGAAAAACATGAACGGATCAAAGTCCCCTTCCCGCCAGAATCCTATTTATCGGGCATCATGCGCAAACAGGAAGTCAACATGTGGTATCGGCGTTCCTTTGAAGTGCCCAAGAGCTGGTCTGGTAAACGCATCCTGCTGCATTTTGAGGCGGTGGATTGTCTGTCAGCAGTGTATGTGAACGGACGTCTTGCCGGAACGCACGAGGGAGCTTGGGATTCCTTTGAATTTGATGTAACAGAACTCCTTCGTGATGGAACCAACGAACTGATCGTTGGAGCGCGAGACGATAATGATGGTCGGCACTCCTGCGGAAAGGATAGTGTGACAACGGGGGATTACACTTTCACATCTGGGATTTGGCAGACAGTGTGGCTGGAGCCAGTTTCACGGGTTTATGTCAAGAATCTCGTGATTACGCCTGATGTGGCCCGATCAATCATCAAGGTACAGCCCCAACTTTCAGGTGGCAAGGCGCGTGTCGAAGTAGTGGTTCTGAATAATGGAAAAGTTATTGGCAAAGCCAGTGGAAAGGGAGATTCCGAGTTGAAAATTTTTGTTCCTAACGCGAGATTGTGGTCGCCGGACGATCCTTTTCTTTACGACTTGAAAGTCCGGATCAAGGGCGGTTTTGGAACGGTGAAAGACGAAGTGAATAGTTATTTTGGAATGCGCTCCATCGCATTGGGAAGATTGAATGGCCAGTTACGCCCATTTCTCAACGGCAAATTCGTCTTTCAGTGCGGGCCGCTTGACCAGGGATATTGGCCGGACAGTATTCACACACCTCCAAGTGATGCCGCGCTCAAGTTTGATCTGGAAGTCATCAAACGTCTCGGATTCAATATGGTTCGCAAGCATACCAAGGTGGAACCTCAACGCTGGTACTATTGGGCTGACAAAATTGGCCTGTTGGTCTGGCAGGACATGCCTTCAATGTGGTATCCAGATGACCAGCCTCAAAAGACGCGTTCTCAATTCGAGAAGGAATGGATGAATATCATCCAGCAACATAAAAATTCACCGGCTATTGTTGCATGGATTCCCTTCAATGAAAATTGGGGTGCTTACGATGCCGCCCGCGTTGCTGATTGGACAAAGAAGCTTGATCCAACCCGCTTGGTGGATGCGAATACTGGATATAATAATGCTCCAGATTATCGCCCTCCTGTTGGCGATCCCGGCAATGGAGACTTTAATGATTTGCACATCTATGTTGGCCCCGGTAATCCCCCTCAGCCAAGCGCAACACGCGCGGCTTCTCTGGGGGAATATGGTGGAGTTGGGCTGCTGGTTCCTGGTCACATGTGGCCTGTTGAAAATAACGCCTACGAAATGCAACCTACGGTTGACGCATTGACCAAACGTTATGAAAAAATTCAGGAAGAACTAAAGCGTCTTGTCGTGGAGAAAGGTCTGGGAGCAGCCATTTACACGCAAACGACAGATGTGGAACACGAGGTGAATGGTTTTCTAACGTATGATCGAAAAGTCGAGAAAATGGAATTTAGACGTGTGCGTGCGGCCAACGAAACCGTTTTTCGTGCGGCGGAAGCTTTGAATACAGAAAAGTAAGATACAGCCCCCAAATAGTTGAACACTTCAAAAAGGCTCCTCTTTGTAGGAGCCTTTTAAATTTTAACGGCCCCGATATTGTCAGCATTAATGACAAAATATTACTACTTACTAATAATATATTAAAATTCTTGGTGAAGGAAATTTGGTTTATGGAATATTGGAGTTGAGGAAGAGAATTTTGTGATGGATACAATCATCAACCTCAGAAAAACAAATGGTCTTACCGTTTAGTTGATTGAGAATAAGGAACCGGTTTTTTTAACGATGCTCCGGTTGTCATTGATTTTAATGACATTACGGATTGAGGGACATGTGTTACCTATTAATCATTCAGACACGCATGTATCATGACATAAAACTGAAGCAGAATAGTTTCAGTTTTGATGAATCGTGTGGGGGAGTGAAATACATGATTTTTATGTGAGGATTTTTTAAAGTTTAAGAAGGTTCTGCATATATGCAGTAGAAAACGATTCTGCATTCTACCTGGAAAACTGTTATGAAAACTATGGTCTCTTATCGTAGACAAATTGGAATCCGATTTTTGATAATGTTAATGTTTTTTGGAGGAGGTGGATTACTGGAGTGTGTGGCAAGTGACGACACGAATTTTGTTGCAAAACTCCTGGCTACAAACAGACCGTGGCTGAATCCAACAGTTGTCGAAGGCACATACAACCTCAATCGCAGAGTGGATGGATATGCCGATGAAGTCCTGGGGGCTTACTCCTTTTCTGATCAAGATACTCGTTGGTATGGAAATCCGCACAGGGTTGGCTCCATTTTGTGGACTCCATTGCATAGAATGGCTGCCAAAAACGTGAACTATTCTTGGAAGGTCACTGGAAATACGGTGTGGAATCTTCAAAAACTAATGGTTTTGGATGTTACATTTGAAACAAATATCTCAGTGGCATCAGGATTTGGAGGACAAGGTGATACCAGTTTTTCGTATGGAAAATGGATAATCACGCAGGTCCGAATGTTGATAGACACCAATAGTTTTGTTCCTGTTGTAATAGGAGAAGCTTCCGATGGTTCAACCAATTCTGTAAGCAACATTTATTTCGAATTTGATCCTCTATTCTTTAATGTGGAAGAAGGACGGGCTCCCAGGTCGCTGGATTGTTATATTTCCAATTCCATTTTTGAACATGAAGAGTTCCGCGTGATCAAGGGTGCGTGGATGTTCAAACGGGGAGATGCATGGAATGGCGCGAGCAGTAAAACATTTGTGGGACACATTCAGACATTTGAGATGATTGATGTGGATGTGAGCGCTGCTTTAAAAATGAACCTCCAAAGAACCGGCGATGGAGCCAGTGTTTTATTGCCTTCCTCAGAGACTGTGGATTTGTCTGTTCAAACGGCAACGAATTTGAATGGTCCCTGGGAGGTGATCCCCAAGTCAGCTTTGGAAAGTGGTAATAAACTGAATATAAAAGCAAATGGAGATCAGCGGTTTTACCGATTCGCACAATAAAAGATTGTGTGATTGAAACAGATTGCGGTGGTGCAATGTTGTCGTGGTTAGCGACAACATCAGGACACAAAAATCCCCTTCTCGGAATTGGGAGACGAGAAGGGGAAAAATTTCAGCTCTTCAATGGCTTGCCAACATTGATCTTGTTTTTGAGATGAAACTCAGCGTTGTAGGCATATTTTTGTGCCCAATATTTTAGGCCCGCACGTTCTTCGGGGGTGAGTGGACGTGTGACTTTAGCTGGTGATCCCAGAACCATCGAGCCCGGCGGAATCTTGGTTCCAGGAGTGACGAGAGATCGGGCTCCCACGATGCATTGTTCGCCAATTTCTGCACCATCGAGAATCACTGCCCCCATTCCAATGAGTGTTTCATTGTGGATGGTTGCGCCGTGAACAACGGCAGCGTGTCCCACGGTCACATATTCACCAAGAATGCAGGGCCATTCATCTGCAAGGTGCAGGACGGCGTTGTCCTGGACGTTGGAATAATTGCCAACCACGATTTTATTGATGTCAGCGCGCAGCACAGCTCCATACCAAACACTGGCGTTGTCCCCCAACGTGACGGCTCCAACGACGGTTGCTCCTTTGGAGATGTAAACTTGTTTTCCGAGAACGGGTTGTTGTTTCAAAAACTCAGTCAAACGCTTGATGACTTCAGTGGGTTCGGGATGACTCATACGATTTTAAATGTAGTTTTATTTCTAAGGCTTATTTTTTGAAATTGAGTTTTAAGGTTTCTGCGACTGCGAGAAACGCTTTTGCTGGAGCACTATCCGGGGCAGTTGCAACAACGGGTTTTCCCTGGTCTCCACCCTGACGGATTTCCGTGAAAAGCGGAATTTCTCCGAGGAACGGAATGCCCTTGCGTTTGGCTTCTTCGCTTCCCCCTCCATGCCCAAAAATCTCAATTCGCTGACCGTCGGGAGCGGTGAAGTAACTCATGTTTTCAACAATTCCCAGGATGGGAACGTTGACTTTTTCGAACATGGACACGCCTTTGCGCACGACGTTGAGGGATGCTTCCTGTGGTGTGGTGACCACGATGCCGCCGTCCAATGGCACGGTCTGGCAGACGGTCAACTGGGCATCGCCAGTGCCTGGTGGAAGGTCGATCAAGAGAACATCAAGCTGGCCCCATTCCACTTCGTGAATGAATTGCTGGATCGTTTTCATGATCATGGGGCCGCGCCAGATGAGCGGTGTATCAGGATCGACAAGAAAGCCGATGCTCATGAGTTTGATTCCGTATTTTTCTGGCGGCACCATTTTTTCCTGATCGCTTACAGTTGGGCGTTCTGTCGTTCCCATCATGAGCGGAATGCTGGGGCCGTAGATATCGCAATCAAGCAACCCCACACTGGCACCGAGGTGGCGCAACGCACAGGCGAGGTTGACTGAGACGGTGGATTTGCCAACGCCGCCTTTGCCACTGGCGACAGCGATGACTTTTTTGACTCCCTCAATTTTGCTCTGGCCAGCCCATGGATTTTGCGATGGCGAAGGGCTGGTTTGAATATGTGCCTCAACATTGACAGCAGTGACGCCGGGGAGCTTTTTAAGAACGGTTTCAACGTCACTTTTGATTTGTTCAACGACTTGTGCCGCGTTGGACGTGAACATGAGGACGATATTGATCTTTCCCCCATCGATCTTGATTTCCCGGATGATGCCAAACGAGACAATATCCCGGGAGTAACCGGGGTATTTGATGTCGTGGAGCGCCTGAAGAATGGTTTCTTGAGTTTGCATTTGTGAAATTAAGAGTGAGAGGGCCGTCCGGTGACTTCGGATGCATGTTGGCCAAAGGATTTGCCCTGGCCTTTTGGATGGACAACCGAGTCAATCATTCCCTTTTCAAATTCATCCCACATGGGGGACATGCTTCGCAGCGTGGCCACGATTTGGGGAAATGTCTCGATGACGTAGTCCATCTCTTCTTTTGTGTTGTCTTTACCCAGAGTGAAAATCAAATTTCCCTGCGCCAGGGCTTGATCCAGCCCAATTGCGTCCAGAACATGGGAGCTTTTCAGGGATTTGCTCACGCAGCTTGAGCCGCTGGCAACGGCGATGCCCTTGATGTCGCAACGCAAGAGCTGGCCTTCGCCTTCGATGAATTCAGTGGAAATGTTCAGGTTTCCGGGAAGGCGTTTGGGGCCGGGAAGGGGGCCGTTGAGGCAGATATAAGGAACGTGTTTTTGAAGGCCTTCCCATAAATAACTTTGCAAAGTCGCAGCTTGTGCTGCGCGTTTGGAAAGCTCGCGTCCTGCGATTTCAGCGGCCAATGCGCCACCAACTATGGCTGGAATATTTTCCACGCCGGAGCGATGACCGTTTTCCTGTGCGCCACCGTGGAGAATGCTTGACAGTCGCGCCTTTCGGCTGCGGTAGAGAATGCCAACCCCTTTGGGACCGTAAAAGCGATGGGGCGAGAATGAGACCAGACTGGCCCCCCAGTCCTTTACATCAATGGGCAACCATCCTGCGCTGGCTTCGCAGTCAACATAAAGAGGAATCCCCTTTTCAGCGGCGATGGCGCCGATGGCTTTGATGGGCTCGATCGCGCCAATGTCATGATTGGCGTGGTGAATGGCAATCAGGACCGTTTTGTCGGTGATTGCGGCGCGAACTGCTTCGGGATCAATCAATCCTTCGCGATCCACTTTGACGGGCGTGCCGGTGAATCCCTGTTTTTCAAGAAATTCAATGGAACTCAAAACTGCGGGATGCTCTATCGCACTGTAAACAATATGGTTACCCTTTCGTTGACTGGCCAGGGCGACTCCCTTGACGGCGAGGTTCGAGGATTCGGTGCCGTCGGAAGTGAAAATGATGTTGTCGGGAGAATCGGCGTTGATGAATGCCGCGATTTGGGCACGCGCGTTGGCCAGGGCGTTGCGGGCGCGAAGACCGTATTGGTGGAGCGATGAGGCATTGCCAAAGGACTCCGTGAAGAACGGACGCATGGCATCAAACACTTCCGGCAAAACCGGTGTGGCGGAATAATTGTCCAAATAGACTGAACGCATATGCAAATGGCAATGGAGAAAGGGAAAAGAGCATCGTCGCCCCCATTTCTGGGAAGCGCGCTTTTTGTCTGCTCAGGAATCAGGCTGCCGGAGTTTTGACTTTTGCCGCGGCTTCTGGATGCCGCTTGAGGTAATCGTCCAAGGCGGCTTTCAACGCTTCTTCGGCCAGAACAGAACAGTGGATTTTCACCGGTGGCAGTCCTCCAAGCGCATTTACCACTTCCTCATTTGTAAAATTCATTGCCTCCTCGATCGTGCGTCCTTTGATCAATTCGGTTGCCATGCTGGAACTGGCGATGGCTGATCCGCAGCCGAATGTCTTGAACCGGGCGTCTTCGATCCGACCGTCCTTGATCTTAAGGCTGATTTTCATGATGTCGCCGCAAGCCGCTGCTCCCACTTCGCCAACACCATCCGCCCCCTGAATGTCTCCCAGGTTGCGCGGATTCAAAAAGTGATCCATTACTGTTGGATTATAAAGGGTGTTGTTATCGCTCATAGTTGATCTTTGGGAGCCGGTTCCAATTCTTTTTTTCCGGCTTGTGATGCCAAAATTGCCTGCTTTTGGGGACGTTGCATTAAATCCAATAACGTTGTGCGCGTGAAGATTTCCTTCATGCCATCCTGCGCCTGCTCAAAGAGACCGCACAGGGCACAACCACCGAAATGCTCGCATTGAGGTTCATCTGGCTGGAGACAACGCTGGATCATGATCTTCCCCTCGATGGCTTCAATGATTTGGAGCACTGTGATCTCAGACGGAGCCTTGGCCAGCACAAAGCCGCCACCCGCTCCACGAACGGATCGCACGAGCCCAGCCCGGACCAGATGTTGAAATATCTTGGCCAGGAAACTCTTGGGTATTTTCTCCGCCTGGCTGACCTCCTCAATCATGGCGATCTCGCCGGGGGCCCGGCGCGCCAGATGGATCAAACCCAAAACCCCGTATTCTCCAGCTCGAGTGATTTGCATGAGCAATTCGGACTAAAACTGTCTTAATATAATCGCCAATTTCCAACCTCGTCAAAATTTATTTCGAAACTCCTACTCGTTCCACGTCACCGGGAAGGGCTGATCCGCCGGTCCGGTCTCGCCTTTTTCTTTACGCGATTCCTTTCTGCGAATGGAGAGGATTTTTCGTGACGGGACAAAATGGGCGATGAAATCTTTTCGGAATTCACCGAACGTGCCTGCGGCGATGTGCTTACGCATGTCGCGCATCAACTCCAGATACATGTGGGAGTTGTGGATGCTCATGAGGCGCAGTCCGAGGATTTCATTGACGTTCAAGAGATGACGAATATATGCCCGGGTAAATTGCCGGCAGGCAAAACAGTTGCACCCTTCTTCGATTGGTCCAAAATCCGCCTTCACAGCGCCCCCTTTGATGTTGACCATGCCCTTGCGGGTGAAAGCCGTGCCGTTACGCGCCACGCGCGTGGGCAATACGCAGTCGAACATGTCCACTCCGCGCGCCACTAATTCCACCAATTGCGCCGGAGTGCCCAACCCCATGGCGTAGCGCGGCAGCTCCTTGGGCAGAAAAGGCTCCGTCATGTCGATGGCCTTCATCATTTCCGATTCCGGTTCGCCCACACTCACACCACCAATGGCATAACCATCGAACTTCATTGAAGTGAGTTCCTTGGCGCAACGCTCGCGCAATTTCTCATGAATACCGCCTTGCACGATGCCGAACACGAGCTGGCCCTGCCCGCGTTCCTGCTCTCGGCACTCCGCTGCCCAGCGCAAAGTGCGATCCACCGCGGCACTGGCCGCATTGGGAGTGCAATCGTGTGCCGGGCATTCATCGAACACCATTGCGATGTCCGAGCCCAGGAGACGTTGAATCTCCATCGATTCCTTGGGACCCAAAAACAACGGCGAACCATCCAAATGCGAACGAAACTCCACGCCGTGAGGCTTGATCTTGCGGATTTTGGAGAGGCTGAACACCTGAAAGCCACCACTGTCCGTGAGAATGGGCAGGGACCAATTCATGAACTTGTGAAGCCCGCCAGCCGCTTTGATGATGTCCATTCCGGGGCGGATATTCAGGTGATAGGTATTGCCCAGAATGATTTGCGTTCCCATTTCCACCAATTCGCGTGAGTCCAACGCCTTCACACTGGCTTGAGTGCCTACGGGCATGAAGACTGGGGTTTCAATGACCCCATGGGCCGTGGTCAGCCGCCCCAAACGCGCTTTACTCGACGAATCAGTTCCTAACAATTCAAACATTGTTCCATTGAGCCAATTTTATCCCTTCGGTTCAAGCTTCTGTTGAAAAACGGATAACAGGAAAAACATTTCTACAATTACCGAAACACAAAATCTTTAAGTTTTCTGCCAGAAACATCTCATAATATTATGGAGCCAGCTTCACACGGTAAAATTTTTTTCGATCAGATACAGTTGTTTCAGACCATAGGAAAGGGAACGTTTTTGGTTGAGCTTTTGTGTCGCTTGACTGCCAGTCAATGAGATTGGTTGATGTTTCAATGACATAATCAGGACCAAAGATACCGTTGATTTTCAGTGTGGAAACCCCGTCTGTGAATTGAATAGATTCAATTTTAGGAGCAGTAGCCGAGCATACCGCAATAGTAAAACTCTGTGTTGCGCTTAGAGAGGGAAAACCACTGTCAGACGCAACTATTTTGATCTGATTGGTTGTTCCTGCCTGCTGGATGCTTGGGCGCCACGCGAAAATACCTACGTTTGGATCAACGAATGCACCTGTTGGCCCTGCTATCATTGCGAATGTAAGCGTTTGAATGGGAATATCAGAATCGGTAGCTAAATTAGGCAGTAGAATTGTAGTCCCAGGATTCACAACAATATTGGATGTTGTCAATGGAAGAAACTGCGGTGCTGAATTTTGTTCGGTTACAGTGACAACAAAGGAATTTGTAGCACTAGATTGTAATATAGCTAATTCGTTTGAAGTGAAACTTGTGGCAATGGTGGTAATTGTGTAAGTACCCGGACCTTGGACTTCGGATGGGATCCAAGTTATAATGCCGTTGAAATCTATGCGTGCACCATCTGGTGCTTCTAATAGGGCATACGTAACTTGGACATATTTATCCAAGTTGATTGCCGCATTAGTCACTGTCATCTGTGTTAATTCACCAATAACCAGATTTGTTTGAGTCGGCAAAGTTGGTGCACTTGGGAGATCATAGGGTTCTGTCCAATACCCGTTCCAAAAAGGCGACATCCAGCCGAGTGCAGTTGATGGGTAATAAATTGTAAAGCCCAATGCAGTACTTTTATTAAAAACATACGGCTCGTCGGCATATTCTCCTTCTCCTAGTGTAGGAGCATCACCGAGAAAATAGATATAGCTCAAACTGTAAAAAGCGTAACTTCCAATTCTTTTGACACTGCTAGGAATGATAACGCTGGTTAAACTAGTCTCTGAAAATGCGTCTCTTCCAATGCTGACAACACTATTACCGAAAATCACATTCGTTAATCCTAAGCATGTGCTAAACGCGGATTCACCAATGTTGGTTACACCATTTCCAATGTTTACATAGCCTAAATTTGTGCATGAATTGAAAGCATTGTTTCCAATAATAAGCACACTATCTGGGATATCTATTGAAGTTAAATTACGACATCCGCTGAAAGCGGAATCCCAGATACTTTTCACCCCCGATGGAATTGAGTAAGTCCCTTCAAGCCCACATGGATATTGAACAAGGTAAGCTAGATTTTTAGTGAACAACACTCCATTTGAGGAACAGTAAGCGCTATTGTTTGTATCTACATTAATAACGGAAAGTTTGTCACAATTGAATGCACTCGTTCCAATTCTTTTTACAGTATCAGGAATCGTGACACTGGATAAATTACAACCACAAAATGCATTGTCACCAATAACCTTAACACCACTGGGAATTGTGACATTGGTTAAGTTTGTACAATAACTGAACGCTTCGTCTCCAATATTTGTTACACTGTTGGGAATGGTAATGTTTGACAAACCTTTGCATGAACCAAAAGAACCATATCCGATGACCGTTACGGAATTAGGAATGACCACAAATAATAATGCACAATCCCAAAACGCATAGTCTCCAATAATCTTAACGCTGTTCGGAATTAGAACATTAGTCAACTTGGTCCCGGAAAAAGACCCGTCGCCAATAATTGTTACAGTTCCAACGTCTGGGATATTGTCCGGAATTGTAATATCCGTAGCTGAACCGGTATATCGGGTAATGGTGACATTTGTTCCGCTGACGCTATATGTGAAATCACCATAGGAATCTCCGTGGCAGTGGAAAGCCAAGCAGAAAAGGAAGAAGAGTGTAAAATTGAGTCGAGTTCTTTTTATGTTGGGGGAATCAATTGGAAAAGTTTTCAAGAGAGCAAAAATAATATATGTGATTAAATTGTCAATATTTAGAATAACATTATAAAACTAATGTAACTATTTCAAAAACACATCTTAAGGAAAGTTTGAAAAGAGTGTTTTCTCAGAAAGAATTGTTGTTGGAGCAAATGTAGCCCAGAAAAAATGATCTACTTAAAATCAAATAGAGCGTCGTAGTTACGGTCGAGGGGGATAGAAAAACTGCGCTCCCGGGGAAGGTGGAAGCGCAGTGTCAAGTGAATGGAGGCTGGAAGCCTCGGTAACTAAAAGGCCGTTATTCTTTGGCCTTTGGCTCTTCCTTGCTCTCAGTGACCGGATTGCGTTTGTCCATGATGGCTTGGATGATCTTTTGTGCCAGCTCGGGTTTGTCAACCAGGGCCTGACGGGCGGCGTCTTTGCCTTGTCCGATCAGTTCGCCATTGAATTGGAGCCAGGCCCCTTTCTTGTCAACAACACCGTCGTTGACGCCAACGTCAAGGATGCTGCCTTCCTTGTTGATGCCGTGATTGTAGATGATCTCAAACTCGGCTTCGGTGAAGGGGGGGGCGACCTTGTTTTTGACGATCTTGACCTTGGTGGTGTTGCCGATGGCGTTGCCGGCGGAGTCCTTCAAGGTGTCGCGGCGGCGGATGTCAATGCGGACGCTGGCGTAGAACTTGAGGGCTTTGCCGCCGGGGGTTGTTTCGGGGTTGCCGAACATGACACCGACTTTTTCGCGAAGTTGGTTTGTAAAGACGCAGGTGGTCTTGGATTTGTTGAGGATGGCGGTGAGTTTGCGCAGGGCCTGGCTCATGAGGCGGGCTTGCATGCCCATGGTGGCCATGCCCATTTCGCCTTCGAGTTCGGCCTTTGGTACGAGGGCGGCCACGGAGTCGATGACGATGACGTCCATGGCGTTGGAGCGGGCGAGGGTTTCGCAAATGCTCAGGGCTTCTTCTCCGCTGTCGGGCTGGGCGACGAGGAGGTCGTTGAGGTTGACGCCGAGTTTTTTGGCGTAAGCGGGGTCCAGGGCATGTTCGGCATCGATGAATGCGGCCAGTCCGCCTGCTTTTTGGGCGTTGGCGATGACGTGGAGCATGAGGGTGGTTTTGCCGGAGGATTCAGGTCCAAAGATTTCAACGACGCGTCCGCGGGGGAGTCCGCCGACTCCGAGGGCGAGGTCAACGGCAAGGGCTCCAGTGGGAATGACTTCGATGCCGACTTTGGCACGGGCGTCTCCCAGGCGCATGATGGCTCCTTCACCAAAGGCTTTTGTGATGGTGGAGATGGCGGCTTCCAGATCGCGTGACCGTGCGACGGCAGCCTTGTTGTCAGCGTTTTTGGCCTCGGCTGCAGCTTTCTCTGCGGCTTTGCTCTCTTTTGTTTCTGTTGATTTCGAAGGCATAATCTTTTTTGTTCAAGTATTGATTAAATGGGGTGGGGCAGACGGTTTATTCAAGCCCTTCGTTCTCTTCATCCTCTCCGTCGCCCGCTGTGGCGCGATTTGCATTGTGGTCGGCGCAAATTCCGCGTTTTGTGGCGGCAATAAAATCGATCATGATGCGGGAAGGTTCGCTTGTGAATGTGGTTCGGGCGTCTGCCAGGGCTTCCTGCATTTTCCGGCGTGAAAGGAAGAGGGCGTGGTAGAGTTTGCGTAGTTCCAGGCGTTGCTCGGTGGTAAAACCGTGGCGACGGAGTCCAACGACGTTGAGACCGCAAATGATGTTGGTGTTGCGCACGATGGTGAACGGGGGAATGTCTTTGCTGACGCGGCTTCCGCCCTGCATCATTGAAAGTTTTCCAACGCGTGTGAATTGGTGAACGAGGCAGTGGCCGGAAAGGAACGCAAAGTCGTCCAGATGGACGTGTCCAGCCAGCAGGACGCCGTTTGCGAGGATGACGCTATTGCCGATGACGACGTTGTGTGCGATGTGGACGTTGGCCATGAAAAGGCTTCCATTCCCGATGACGGTATCTTCTTCCAGGTCATTGGCTGTGTGAACGGTGACTTGTTCGCGGAAGGTGTTGCCGGTGCCGATGCGCAGGCGGCTGGGGGCTCCGCGGTATTTGAGGTCTTGTGGCACTCCTCCAATGACGGCTCCCGCATGGATAATGTTGTTGGCTCCGATCGTGGTGTGTCCGGTCAGATAGGCGTGCGGCCCGACCTTGCAACCGGGGCCTAGTTCGACATGTTCATCAATGACAACATAGGGGCCAATTTCCGCAGTGGAATCAATTTTCGCTTTGGGATGAATTATCGCAGTTGGGTGTATCATTTAAATTTACGTATAAAAATATCCAAGTTCACGCAGCGAGACAAAGTCTTTTGGGTTGCCCGTTCTGGCACTGCCCATGATGACATGGTCAAGAACGCTTATTTTGAGCAGATCGCCCGCGCGGATCAAGTCGCGAGTGACCTTAATATCAGCATCGGATGGCGTGGGGTCTCCGCTGGGGTGGTTGTGGACGATGACGACGGAGGCGGCATTTGAGGCGATTGCGGGGCGGAAAACCTGTCTTGGGTGGACTGAAATAGAGTTGAGCGTTCCCTGTGAGATTTCCTCATTCCGGATCAGCCGGGCCTTGGTGTTGAGCAGGAGAACGTGGAAGTGTTCTTCCGTGTAGGTGCGAATGTCTTCCCTGAGGTAATTGGCAATGCGTTCGGGAGTGTCGAGAATGGGGGCGTTGCCAAGAAGTTCGTGTGCCAGACGTTTTGCCAGGGTAAAAGCACTTTTGAGTGCAATGGCCTTGTCTCGTCCGACGCCTTTCACCTGACAGAGTTCTTCCAAGGATGCGCGGGAGAGGGCGTCCAGGGAACCAAATTTTTGAAGGAGTTGTTCTGCAACCTGGATGGCAGAAACGCCTTTCATCCCAGTACGCAGGAGGATGGCCAGTAGTTCTGCATTACGCAGGGCGTCCGCCCCCAGCTCGCTCAAGCGTTCTCTGGGACGATCGCATGCTGGCAAATCTCGTATTAAAAAACCATCACCCACGGGCTGTTTTTACCCGGCACGGGGGAGATGGGCAACAGGATTGTGATGAAAAATACGGAGGTGGTTTCCTGATTTAAAAACACCCCGTTCAAAAAAGAATGGCGCAAAAGGCGAAAAATGCTCACAATCAAGGCTAATGAAATCCATGACAGGATATGGGCGTGGTGAGTGCGCCCAGCACGGAATCAAGATTACTATCGAAGTCAGTTCGGTGAACCGCAAGCAGAGCGAAATCAGCATTGCGTTGCCGCGTGATTTGGAAGTGTTGGAAGCGCAGATGCGGGATGAGATCAACCGCCGGATTGCACGAGGCCGTTTGACGGTGCGCGTTTGTGCTCAGGCCGCCAAAAGCGGTGAGGCAAAGGTGAGCCTGGATTTTGAACTGGCCAAGCTTTACGCCAAGGAATTGAAGCGTTTGGGCAAGGAGCTGAAATTGCCGGATGCGGTGACTCTTGACATGCTTTTCAAGGCTCCTGGTGTTTTGCAAATGTCCGAGGAAACCGCGGATGCCGAGGAACTTTGGCCCGCTGTCTCCAAGGCGTTGAAAATGGCGTTGGATCAATTGCTCAAGATGCGCGAATGTGAGGGCAACCATCTGGCCAAGGATTTGAAGCAACGCATCACACTCATGCGCCAGAGCGTTTCAAAAGTTCAGCGTCGCGCTCCAGAAGTCGCCACGCGCTATCGCGATCAACTCATTGAACGCATCAAAGCCGCCGGAATTCAAGTTCCCGGGTTGGATGACGAGCGTCTGGTCAAGGAAGTATTTTATTTCGCGGATCGGACAGATATTACTGAGGAATTAACACGTCTACAGAGCCATTTTTCACAATTTGACGATTGCCTCAAATCTGCTGATCCCGTAGGGCGAACCTTGGATTTTCTGGCTCAGGAGATGAACCGCGAAGTTAATACATTGGGGTCGAAAGCCAATGACACGGATATTTCCCGTGAAGTGGTGATCATGAAGACCGAATTGGAAAAGTTCCGCGAGCAAGCCCAGAACGTGGAGTAAACATGTCTTCTGCCAAGACCAGGCAAGTCCCCTTACTTGTTGTCATTTCTGCGCCGTCGGGCGGTGGAAAAACGACGCTTTGCCAGCATTTGCTCGAATGTCACTCTGACATGACTCGCGCAATCACCTGCACCACGCGGAAACCGCGTCCAGGAGAGCGGGATGGAGTGGATTATTATTTTCTAACGCCAGCGGTGTTCCAGGAACGGGTGAAAGCAGGTGAGTTTTTGGAGCACGCCCAGGTTTACGGAAATAGTTACGGAACCCTCAAATCCGAGGTGCTCGATAAACTGCGAAAAGGGAAGGATGTATTGCTGAACATCGATGTGCAGGGAGCGAGTTCGGTTCGCGATGCCGCAGCGGGAGTGCTGGAATTGGAGTCGGCGCTTGTTACGGTGTTCCTTACACCGTCCACCAAGGAAGAATTGGAGGGACGTTTGAAGAAACGCGGCACGGAAAATGAGTCTTCTCTGACCACACGGCTGGGAATTGCCCGCCAGGAACTGGCTCGATGGAAGGAATTCCAATATCTGCTGATTAGCGGCACAATGCAGGAAGACCTGCGGCGTATGGAAGTGATTTTGGAGGCTGAGCGCCTTCGCGTCAGCCGTTCTCCGGCCCCTGCCTGGATTTAAGAAGAAGGAAGGTTCTTTTGCTTCTTGTTTCGTAGGGTGATTTGAGTAGTATGGGCCAAATGAGCAGCCAATCCATAGTGATACTTGGGGTCACCGGTTCCATTGCCGCGCATAAGGCCGTTGATTTGACGAGTCTTTTGGTTAAGGCTGGATGCACAGTTCACGTGGTCATGACGGCAGATGCTCAGAAGTTCGTGACGCCATTGCCTTTCAAAACCCTTTCCCGTCAGACGGTTGTGACAGATTTATATCAGGAGGATTCTGGGTGGAAGCCAACGCATATTGAATTGGCGGACGAAGCTTCCATGCTTTTGGTAGCGCCGGCAACGGCTCAGACGATTGCAAAACTGGCGGTGGGATTGGCTGATGATGCTTTGAGCTGTATTGCGCTGGCTTTGAACCCGAAGGCGAAACTAGTCATTGCTCCTGCCATGAACGGAAAAATGTGGCTTCATCCAGCAACTCAGGAAAATGTGGCCACGTTGAAAAAGCGTGGTGCGGTGTTTATCGGCCCGGAGGAAGGTCAACTTGCCTGTGGCTATGAAGGAGTCGGACGCCTTTGGCCCGTGTCCCAAATTATCGAGATAGTGACGGAGTTGTTAAAGTAAACCCATGGTGCCCATGTTTAGCAGCTGGTCAGCCGTTCAAAAATTAACACGCCTTCTGGATGCGCCAACGGAGGATCCAGACCAGACGGCATCCCGCATTCAAACGGTTGAGAGGGACATCGTTTTGCCCATCAAGGGGCTGCTCATCATCATTCTGACCTATTATTTCTTTTACGCTGAATGGTTCGATAATCCGACAAGCCCGAGAAACAAGGCTTTGTTTATCATCAGAAACGGGTTTTACGTCTATGTCACGGTCAATATTATGGCGGGGGTCGTCTTCATGTGGGTGCGTGAAATCCCGCTCAAATGGCTGGAGGGATTGGTTTTTCTGATCGGAATCATGGACGCATTGTTGTTGCTGGGGTTGACCGGCTTGACGGACGGCTCAGACAGCAACCTTTATTGGTTCTTCTTTGCGTTGATCCTTCACAATGCACTCGCCATCCCAATAATGGTGCCACAACTTCTGCTCAATATTATGATCAGTTTTTCCTATTTTGGCGGTGCCTTGATTGATCACTTTATTCTTGATGCCACAGGGGTTGATTTGACGACAAAAAACGAGGAATTGCGGTTCCAGAATCCCAAAGACCGTCTCATGGTTCTTTTGCTCTGGAGCGCGTGTTGCTATGGCATCAAAGCCCTTTTGGAACGCCAGAAACGCGCGGAAGCAGAGGCTACAGAGTTTGCTGTGCGGCAGGAACGACTGCATACTGCAGGACGCCTAGCGGCTGAGATCGCGCACAAGATCAAGAATCCGCTGGGGATCATTACCAACGCTGCTTTTTGCCTTCAACATGCCGTGCGTGAAGGTCAGTCCTCGGTTGATGAGCAGATTGCCATTATTCGCGAGGAAGTGGAGCGAGCGGATCGGATTTTGACCGAACTGATGGGGTATGCCCAGTTGGCGGAAGGGAAAGTTGAGAAAATTGATGTTCGGGAAGCAATAGATCAGGCGTTAAACGAAGTTTTCCCCCCGGCAGCGAAATATGCGGTGACCATCAAAAAGAATTTTCTTCCCTCACTTCCCGCGTTACTGATGCAGAGACGGCATCTCTCAGATGTTTTGGTGAACATTCTGCAGAATGCGCGCGAAGCAATGAACGGCGTGGGCGAAATCGAAGTGGAGGCCCATTTCGGTCGTGGGGATTCCGTTGTCATCACCGTAACAGACACGGGACCGGGAATTCCGCAGGACAAAATCGGAAAGATATTTGACGCTTACTTTACCACCCGTGCCAAGGGGACCGGCTTGGGGTTGGCTATTGTGAAACACAACACCGAAATGTATGGTGGAACCGTTCAAGTGCAATCTGAGCTTGGAAAAGGTACGCGATTTATATTAGAGTTTCCACCTAGAATACTTATGAAATTGACGACATGAGTGCGCCACTCCCACCAGTTCTCGTGGTTGACGACGAAAAGAACATGCGACTTTCGTTGAAGTCAATCCTGGCCACTGAAGGCTACGATATGCGGCTTGTTGAATCCGCAGAGGAGGGGTTGTCGGCTCTTGAAAAAGAGGAATTCCTCATGGTTATCACTGATGCGCGCCTTGGCGGCATGAGTGGATATGAATTTCTTGCCGTGGCGTGCAAAAAATGGAAAAGCACGCCTTTCCTGATGATTACGGCTTATGCCACGCCCAAACTGGCGGTTGAGGCCATAAAGTCGGGCGCCATTGATTATCTGGCAAAGCCATTTGCTCCAGAGGAACTCCTCCACGCCGTGGCCCGGTGCGCTGAACGCTATCGGCTTTTGGCGGAAAACGCCGTGTTGCGTGCTCATGTGGCGGAACCGCCCAAGCTGGATCAAATCATTGGCGAATCGCCAAAAATGCTGGAACTCAAGCAACTGATTCAGAGCGTGGCCCCAACCAATGCCACGGTCTTGATTCTTGGAGAAAGTGGAACCGGCAAGGAACTCATTGCCGGAGCGTTGCATACACTCAGCCAGCGATCCCAAAAGAGCTACATTCGTATTAATTGCGCGGCAATTCCCGAAAATCTGCTCGAAAGCGAACTTTTTGGCCATGAAAAAGGCGCGTTTACTGGTGCCGTAAAACAAAAACTGGGACGTGTGGAAGAAGCGGATGGGGGAACGATATTTCTGGATGAAATTGGCGATATGAGCCGTCCGTTGCAGGCAAAGTTACTGCGGTTTCTTGAGGATGGCACCTTTACGCGCGTTGGCGGTAATGACGAGCTTCGGGTGGACGTTCGGCTGATTGCGGCGACAAACCGCGATATCATTGAAGCAATCCGGCAGAATAATTTCCGTGAAGACCTGTTTCACCGGCTTAACGTGGTGCAATTCCGCCCCCCACCATTGCGAGAAAGAGCCGGGGACATCATTTTGCTGGCAGAGAATTTTCTCGGTTTTTTCAACGCTTCAATGAACAAACGCATCAAGGGTTTTTCAGCGGGAGCGCGAACAAAACTGCTTTCGCACCACTGGCCTGGCAATGTGCGTGAACTGCGCAACGTGATCGAGCGGGCTGTGATTTTGGAGCAAAGCCCGGAGATTGAACCGGCCAACTTACCGGATTTTCATTTGGAAGGACGCTTGCGCAAATCCGAAACGGCTGCTATTACAAATGGCGAGTCGCTTGATGAGGCGATGGCAGAGTTCGAACGGCAGCTTATTAACAACACACTGGATCAAAACCGGTACAACTTGTCGAAAACTGCCGAACAATTAAAAATAAGCAGGCACGCTTTGCGCTACCGTATGCAACGTTTGAATTTAACTGACGGGACTGAGGACGAAGAAAGCAAAGGAAAGGAATAGTCATGCCCCCACAGGTCAACAAAATACCTTTTTTCTCAGAAATGCTGATACCATTTCTGGTCGTATTTTTGTTGCTGGCTGCATTCGGAATAACATGGCTCATTCGCCGTCATCGTCGTTTGGAACGTGATGACTTGATCAAGCGTGGGCTCATTCCGGGGCATCGGCATCACCACCACCATCATCGTCATCATCATTCGGAAGAAAAACGTAACCCTACTCTGGCCGAAACGGGGGGGCTGCCTCCGGTTCGCGCTCAGGCCGCTGTCAAGGTTCCGGGCATTGAACTGAATGCACACAACGACTAGTCCCGACGCCAGTCGCGCTATCACGCGAAAGAGCGCATCCAATCTGGCAATGGCATTTGTGCTATTGCCAAAGGAAAAACGGGATGCGATGTCTGCTCTCTATGCCTTTTGTCGCCGGGTTGATGATGTGGCCGATGAGGAAAATGAGCCTGTGGAAAAACGCCGTGCAGCTTTGGATGCCTGGCGTTTGGATATCCGCATGGCCTGTGACAATGGAGTGCCATCCGAAATCGTCAATCGCGAGCTTCAACCTTTTATCCACCAGTACAAGCTGCCGTTTCGTTACTTTGATGAATTGATTTCTGGCGTGGAAATGGATTTGTCGATCAAGCGTTACAAAACGTACGAGGATCTGGAGCTCTACTGCTACCGGGTTGCCTCAGTTGTCGGCCTCCTGAGCATTGAGATTTTTGGCTATCAACAGCCTGCCTGCCGGGAATACGCGGTTTACCTCGGCAAAGCCCTTCAATTGACCAACATCCTTCGCGATGTCAGGACGGATGCGGATCGTGGACGCATTTATCTTCCCCTTTCTGAACTGGCAAATTTTGGTGTGACTGAAGAGGAGATTTTGAAGGGGGTGTTTTCGCCGCGTTACGCGAAACTGGCTGCCAGTGTGGGTGCCCGTGCGCAGCATTTTTATCAATTGGCCAAGACAACACTGCCCAAAGAGGATCAAAAGGCGATGACAACCGCCGAATTGATGGGATCGGTTTACTGGCACTTGTTGGAAAAACTGGAGAAAAACCAGTTCAACGTTTTTGGTGATACTCCAGTTCGGCTGACCAAGGCGCAGAAAATATGTCTGATACTCTCCGCGTGGTGGCATCATGCCTCCGGAAAATTTGAGGCCAGCTATGGAACGCCTTAAAAGCCAGCGACGGTTGATCGTTAATGCGGATGATTTCGGTCGTTCCCACTCCATCAATGAAGCGGTGGTGCGGGCGCATCGCGAGGGGATTCTCACCACGGCCAGTCTCATGGTTAACGGCGAGGGATTTCAAGAGGCCGTCGCTTTGGCCAGGGAGAATCCCAAGCTTGGGGTGGGGCTGCATCTCACGCTTCTATGTGGGACAAGCACACTGTCACACAAGCAGATTCCTGGTCTTGTTGATTTGCACGGAAATTTTTCAAATGATCCGGTCCGCACCGGAATGCGCTATTTTTTCGCCCGCAGTCTCAGGGCCCAACTTGAGACGGAGATCAAGGCGCAGTTGGATCGTTTTCATTCCACAGGGCTGACACTTGACCATGTGAACAGCCACTTGCATCTTCACTTGCATCCTGTTGTTTTCAAAATTTTAATGGGATTGACGGAGCAGTGTCGGATTCAACGGATGCGTTTGACACGTGATGATCTCCGGCTCAACGTTCGGCTGGCGTCAGGAAACTGGACTTATCGTCTGAGTCACGCTCTCATTTTTGGTCTTTTGGGAGGGCGCGCACGTGCAGCTCTTTTGCAGCGTAAAATTGCGCATACAAATGTTGTTTTTGGGCTTCTTCAAAATGCGAGAGTTGACGAACGCTTTGTTTCGGGGCTTCTCAAACGCCTGCCTTTGGGTGATTCCGAGCTTTACTCTCACCCTTCGCTGGATCATTTTAGGAATGAATTTGACGCCTTGATCAGTCCTGGAAATAAAAACTTGATTCGCCAATTAGGCATCAAATTAATCCGATACCAGGATTTGTAAGCGTTTTAATAGTTGGGCGTTATGTATAAATTCATTTGTATTTTATTGATTGCATTGGTGTTTGAAGCCATTGGGGTGGTCTTCCTGAGCGGCGGTTTGAAGGAGATTGAGGGAATGAAACAGGTTACTGTTTCTGAAGCGGTGCGAGTGGTTAAAACCGGCGCCTGTAATGGTCGCATCTGGCTGGGGATGCTTTTTGAATCCATGTTTTTCTTTGCTCTTCTTTACATGCTTTCACAACGCGATGTCAGCCTTGTCTGGCCTTTGACCTCATTGGGGTTTGTGATTACCACGCTGGCTGCCCGCCTGTTTCTTCACGAGAACGTTTCCGCCGTACGATGGGCTGGCGTTGCCCTGATCGTAATTGGCGCCGGTCTGGGAATCTATAGTGAGAAGGCAAAGGAACATTCATCTCCGCCGCCAACACCGCCCATAGGAACAGCCGTTCCAGTTCAAAAGTCCTGATTTTTCGGGTGTTTCAACAGGTTGGGAAAACGTTTTCCAACTGTTGGATGAATTTGCAGGCGGCAGAATCGTCAGATTTATCAATGCCATGAAACTGCCTGTCATCAAATCACTTGTTGTCTTGTCGTTTTCAATTCTGTTCTGTTTGCCTTCTCTTGCAGAAAACGAATGGTTTGTCTCCCCAAAGGGGAACGATGCCAACCCGGGAACACGCGAAAAACCTTTTGCAACTCTTGAAGTTACGCGTGACGCTGTCCGGCAATTTCGGTCAACCCATTCAACCAAAAATGCAACCGTCTGGCTGGATGGTGGAATTTATACTCGGGATAGATCGTTTGAATTGACTGCCAGTGACGGTGGCAGTTCCAACGCGCCTGTCATTTATCGGAGTCAGGGAAATGGCGTTCCAAGGCTGGTGGGAGGACGTGTCATCAAAAATTTCAAACCGGTTGCCGATCCTCAGGTCCTTTCCCGTTTTACAGAGTCGGCACGATCCCATGTTTTGGTTGCAGATTTGAAGGGGCAGGGCATTACGAACTACGGAGAATTGCAACCACGGGGTTTTTCAAGACACACGTTTCCAGCGCATATGGAATTATTCTTTGGGGGTGAGCCAATGATTCTGGCGCGTTATCCCAATGAAGGAGAGTGGCTGAAAATCAGTGATATCCCTTCATCCGGCGCACACAAGGACGAACATGGCGGAGAGTTGGGAAACTTGAGGGACGGATTCCATTTTGCAGAAGATCGTCCTGCACACTGGCAGGTTTCAAAGGATATTTGGGTGCATGGGTATTGGGCTTGGGATTGGGCAAATTCCTATGAACAAGTGACATTGCTTGACACAGCCCGGCATCTTGTCAAAACCGCTCCTCCTCATGGTCTCTACGGGTTTCGAAAAGGCCAGCGATTTTGTTTCATAAACGTCCTCGAAGAACTGGATCAGCCGGGCGAATATTATGTCGATCGGAACAGTGGACTGCTTTATTTCTGGCCTCCAAAACCGATTGATTCAAGTGAAGTTCTGGTCTCGATTTTGGAGTCTCCACTTGTGTCAATTAAAAATGCTTCGAACATCACTTTACGGGGAATTGCGTTTGAAGCCACGCGGGGAACAGCCATCCAGATTGATGGCGGTTCAGAGGTCTGTATTGCGGGGTGTGGCATTCATATGATCGGAAATGATGGAGTGATTGTCAACGGTGGGCACGGTCATCGGGTGGTCGGGTGCAATATTGATAACACTGGCGATGCGGGAGTGATTCTTCGCGGTGGGAATCGTCAGACGTTGTCTCCGGGATTGCACGTGGTTGAAGACTGTCATTTCCAAAAGCAGGGACGTTGGACCAAGTGCTACGTCCCGGCCATTTTGATGGAAGGAGTTGGACTGCGTGCTTCTCATAATCTCATTCATGACCACCCTCATTGTGGGCTTCTCTTTACTGGAAATGATCATCTGATCGAATTCAACGAGATCCACCACATTGCATTGGAGACCGGAGATGTGGGGGCGATTTATACGGGGCGTAATTACACGTTTCGAGGGAATCGCATCTGCAACAATTTCATCCATCATACCGGGGGTGTTGGCATGGGATCAATGGGTGTTTACATGGACGATTGTGTGAGCGGAACCGAGATTTCAAGCAACGTTTTCTACAAGGTTTCGCGCGCCGCATTTCTTGGTGGTGGACGAGATCATCACGTTGAGAATAATATTTTTGTGGATTGTCAACCTGCTGTGGCTATTGATGCGCGAGGCATGGATAAAGCCCCTGTGTGGCACAACATGGTTTACGATTTTATGAAAAAAGGATTGGGCGAAGTTCCCAAGGATCTGTATCGGAGCCGGTATCCAGCCATCACGACACTGGATAAATATTACGAGGGCGATCCTGGCATTCCTGCCGAGCATAATGTGGTGGTTCACAATATCAGTGTAGGAGGCAAATGGATGTCAATTGATTGGCATGCAGATTCCAAATTGCAGGATATCCATGACAATTTTGTTGGATCAGACCCCGGATTTGTTGCGCCTGAAAAAATGGATTTTCGACTCAAGTCCGATGCTTCGGTTCTCAAACAAGGGTTCCACCCGATACCGTTTGATCGAGTGGGACTTGTTGATAACGAATTTCGGCGCGAACCGGCTGTGCGCTAATGGATTTGGCTTTCTTGCCCCGGCTTCTGTGGAGTGTTGGAATGGCGGCGCAGGAAACTGAAAACGACAGGCACAAAGAGTAATGTTGCGATTGTGGCAAAGAGAAGACCGCCGATCACAGCGCGTCCAAGCGGGGCATTTTGCTCGCCGCCTTCGCCCAAACCCAAACTCATTGGCAGCATGCCGATCAACATGGCTCCTGCTGTCATAAGAACAGGGCGAATACGCCCCGTTCCAGCCTCAAGTGCAGCGGCAACCGGTGAAAGTCCGCGACGCAGATTGTCACGGGCAAAACTCACAACCAGCACGGAGTTGGCCGTGGCAACGCCCATGCTCATGATGGCCCCCATCAAGGCGGGAACACAGAGCGAAGTTTGTGAGAGATACAGTCCCCAGACCACGCCAGCCAGTGCCCCAGGCAGTGCGGTGATGATGATGAAAGGATCCAACCAACTTTGGAAATTGACAACAAGCAGCAAATAAATCAGCGCAATGGCCATGACCAGACCGATGCCCAACCCCTTATAGCTGGAGTGCATGGTTTCAACTTGTCCACGGACGACAATGGTGTTGCCACGGGTGAGACTCGCCTCGGCTTTTTTTATCAAGGGCTGGATATCTTTATAGACCGCCCCCAGATCGCGTCCGTCAACGCCACCGTATACGTCGATTACTGATACAATGTTGTAATGCGAATAAACGGGCGGGCCGTTTGTGCGTCGAATGGTCGCCAGATTGTCCAGTATTTGTCCCTGGGCAATGGGGGTGGATTTAAATGTCTCAAGCGAATCCATTGCGTATTCTGGCACTCGAATATTGATTTGATATTGGACTCCGTGTTTTTCGTCCATCCAGTATCCCGGAGAGACCATGCTGCTGCCGCTCAAGGACAATAGAACCGAGTTGGCCACGTTCTGTTCGGTTAATCCTAGCTCGGCAGCCTTGGCGCGGTCCACCTCCACTTCGAGTCTCGGAAGGTCAGCGGGCTGATGGAGACGCACGTCCACGGCTCCGGGAATTCTGCGAATATCTTCAACAAGTTTTTTGGCAATTTTTCGATTATTGACCAGATCACGTCCGAGAATCTGAATGTCAAATGGAGCGGGCAAACCAAAATTCAGAGTTTGACTCACAATATCCGCTGGCAGGAAATAGAAGAGCATTCCTGGAAATTCGTGATTGAGCGCTTTGCGTAAACGGCGAACGTGATCCTGGGTTGGCGCGTGCCCTTCATTGAGAGATACAAGGATGTCGGCATCTCCTGGCCCAATGACGCCGCTGGTGTTGTAGCTTAGGTTCATGCTCGAATTGGGAATGCCAATGTTATCCATGATACCGCGAATTTCGGAGGCCGGAATTTCGCGACGAATAATGGCGTCGATCCGAGAGGTAAGTCGGATCGTTTCCTCAATACGCGTGCCCGTTTTTGCCCGGACGTGCAGTAGGAATTGCCCGGCATCCACTGAGGGAAAGAAATCCTCTCCCAATTGCACAATCAATATCAACGACCCGAGACACACGCCCATGAAGCAGGTCATGAACAATCCACGCCGTGCCAGACAGGCTGAGAGCAGACCGCGATACCATTGGCGAAAACGTTCAAACCCGCGTTCAAAGGCACGCTGCCAGGCAATGAATGGACGCATCCAAGCCGGACCTTTGGTGTCATCTTGGTGCATCCCGTGAATCTCAACGTTCCGGTAGAACCACATGACCAGTGTTGGAACCAGGGTTCGGGAAATGACATAGCTTGCGATCATTGCGAAGACGACTGCCTCTGCCAGCGGCACAAATAGAAAGTGCGCTACGCCTTCCAGAAAGAACATCGGAACGAATACGATGCAAACGCAGAGTGTGGAAACGAAGGCTGGCAGAGCAATTTCCATGGCACCATCCAGAATGGCATCTTCATGGTTTTTACCTGTGGCCATGTGTTGGTGAATGTTTTCAATGGCGACTGTTGCATCATCCACCAGAATGCCGACGGCCAGGGCAAGGCCCCCGAGTGTCATGAGATTAATCGTCTCCCCCAATGCGCTGAGCAGGGCGACAGAACTTAAGACTGAGAGAGGAATGGAAAGGGCAATGATTAATGTGCTGCGCCAGGATCCCAGAAAAAGAAGGATCATCAATGCCGTGAGTGCTGCGGCAATCACCCCTTCACGCACGACTCCGTTTACGGCTGCCCTTACAAACAGGGATTGATCGGCAAATTCCTTGACCTGGAGGTCGGACGTCACCGTTTTCATGATGAAGTCCTTGGCTTTCTTTGCACGGTTGACAACTTCAAGTGTGGAAGCAGAACCGTGTTTCATGATGGTGAGGAGTGCGCCCCGGACTCCATCCAGTCGTACGGCATTTTTCTGGGGGTTGAAACCGTCGTGAACTTGAGCAACGTCCCGGACTCGAATCGTTGCTCCGTCAACGACTTTGACGGGAATGTCATTTAGATGATCAATTTCCCTGACTGTGCTATTGACTGAAATATCGTACTCAGTGGAATCGATTTTGGCCGAGCCGCTGGGCAATGTGAGATTCTGGACGTTGATTGCGTTGACGACATCCGAGGGAGCCAGTCCCTTGGCCTTCAAAGCCGGAAGGTTTAGATCCACGGTGATAACGCGTGTTTTTCCACCGTAGGGCCAGGGGGCCATGGCTCCCTGAATGGTTGAGAAACCAATGCGCACCTGATTTGCCGTTACATCGAAGAGTTCCTGCTCGGACAATTTGGGGCTGCTGAAAGCATATTGAAGGATGGGAACAGTGGAAGCGTTGTATTGAACAATCAGCGGTGGGGTTGTTCCCGGAGGCATTTGGCGCATGGCGGTTTGGGCAACCCCGGTAATTTGAGCCACTGCCGCGGCGACGGACGCACCGGGTTGAAGAAAGACTTTGATGATGCCAATGCCATCATATGACGTGGATTCGGTGTGTTCGACATCGTTTACCGAAATGCTTATTGAGCGTTCATCAGCAAAAACCATTCGTTGTTCAATGTCATGTGCATCCAGACCCGCGTATTGCCAGATGATGCTGACGACGGGGATGTTGATGTTGGGAAAAATGTCAGTCGGTGTTCGGAGAAGAACGAACGGGGTTACCAGTAAAAGCAGAATGGCAGCCACTACAAACGTGTAGGGCCTGCGCAAGGCAAGTCGGACAATCCACATAAATTATTCGTTTTGTGCCGGAACATGAAGTGAGATGCATCACTGGAGAAAGACTGGTTTCAATCACGCTCCCTGTCAAATTCGCAGCACAACGCCACAGAATCGCTGATTTTCCTTAATTTGCCTAATAGAGAATGATCGACAAATTGATAATTAAAATTTATCAATCCAAACCGTCATGGAACTTCGTCATTTGCGTTACTTTGTTGCCGCGGCTGAGGAATTGAATTTTCACAAGGCCGCAGAACGTCTGCGGGTTGCCCAACCCGCTGTCAGCGCACAAATAAAGGCGTTGGAGGATGATTTGCATGTCCTGCTTTTTGAAAGAACCACGAGATCCATTCGGCTGACCGAAGCCGGCAACGTGTTTTTTGCGAAGGCAAAGGACATTTTGGGAGCTGCAGAACAGGCGGCATCCCTTATGCGCCGGGCCCAGGAGGGAACCGCGGGTGTGTTGCGAATTGGAGTGATTCCACCTGCGGCAAGCGCTCGGTTGGCGCGTGTGTTGCGCCAATACCATCAACGTTTTCCCGGCGTTCAGCTTCTCTTGTCGGAGCTGACAACCGCGGAGCAGTTGAGACGGCTTTCGTCAGAGGAGATAGATGTCGGTTTTTTAAGGCCGCCAGTGGTGTTCCCTGAATTGGAGTGGCGCTTTGTGGAGCAGGCACATCAAGTGCTGGCAGCACCACCCAATCACCGTCTGATGCGCAAGGCAACGTTGGAATGGAAAGACTTTGATGGGGAAGGACTGGTGATGATCGAACCCAGCCAGCAACATGGTTTTTACGATGCGTTCCTGGCTGCCTGTGCAAAGGCGGGAGCCAAAGTGTATCCGGCTCACTTTGCCCATGACATTCAAATCATCATGTGGTTGATCTCGGCTGGATTTGGAATTGCCCCAACCACGGCGGCATTCTCCCAGATAAAACGATTGGGGATTGTTTACCGTGCTTTGCCGTCGGGCTTACCGGCGGTTAAAACGGTTCTGGCATGGAATCGTCAAAATAAATCATCCATCCTGAAGAATTTTCTCAAGTGTTTTGCGGAACATCAGGATGATTCGACAGAGAAAAAAGGTGACGTAATTCGAAAGTGACAGATTCAGAATTATTCCGCCTTTTCCCCGGCCTCATATTCTTCCTGTAAGAGGGCGTAAAGAAGAGTATTCCCCCATTTACCGTTTTCAAAACGATCCTTCTGAAGTTCTCCTTCTCGGCGCATGCCAACCGTGTCCAGCAAGCGCCAGGAGGCGATGGACTCGCTGTCGCAGAAGGCGGTTACACGATGAAGTCGAATTTTATCAAAGCAGAAATGGAGTAGAGCCGATAATGCTTCTGTTGCAAATCCCTGACGCTGGAAGGTGGGGGTGATTTTCACCGTCAGATTTGCTTGGAGCCGGCGGTCATCAATAAATCCCATGGTCATGATACCGACGAGCTTGTTGTGTTCAATACTATGAATTCCAAGATAGAAGAGTTGTCCCGGAGTCATCAGTCTGACGCATCTTTCACTTTCCAACCAGCGAATCATTTCCTCTTCACCAAGCGGGTGGCCCCCGGAAATGCTGTAAAACTCTTCCTCCCCGATGATTTCCATCACATCCTTCCAGTCATCCGTGGCGAAACGTCTGAGAATGATGGTGGACATTTCCATCGGAAACGGCAATTTCACTCCCTTGCCTTCTGCATCCTTGATTACGATCACATCCTGATCGCAGATGGGACAAGCCTGAGCTTGGCCTGTGAAATCTTGTGGAAACGAAATTGGATCCCCACAATGAGGACACTTAAAATCGATAAAGTTTTCTTCAGTCAACATGATATCTTTGGGTTGTTGTATAGAAACTTAAAATGAAGGCCGAAAGCAAGCTTCAAAGCAGATAAATTTAAACGGGTAATATTAGATAAAATTTTCAGCAATATTTGAATTTTTTCATGGTTGAAACGTCAAACAGAAAAGGGGAGGAAAAGAGGGGGTATTTTTCTGATCTGGTATCAACCATATCATAATGAAAGACAGTGTGATGCACAGAATTTTGATGTGTTTGTGCATGAGTATTTTTAAGGATGTCCATTGGAAAACTTGCTTTTGAATGCAAAAAGGGTATAAGAGGAATTAAAGCGAGGGTAATTATCTCAAATGCCCTGATGATGAATGCGTGTTTAGTTCAGTTCATTTTTGTTGGATTATTGACCCTTTTTACCGGGGAAATTTCTGCATGGGCCAATGTGTACGCAACCAATATCAAAATTAATGGTTCAACGAATAATGCCGTTTTAACTCCCGGAGCGCTGGTCAATGTCAGTTATGTCCTTAACGAGGATGCAACAAGCGGTATTATCTTTCAGATCATGCGAGGGGCAGATGTTGTTCTGAGAACAAATTTGGATTCGGGCGTGGCTGGAACTTTGCGTGGGACCAATTTGCTGACGTGGGATGGAACCAATTCCGCTGGGACCTTCTCAGAAGATGGTATATATACGGTCAGCATTACTGCCGCCGCCTCGGGTTTCGATTCGTGGACAAAGATTTCGGATGATTCCAATCCGGGGAATCAGGTCTGGGATCCGTATGGAATTGCAGTAAATCAAAATATCCACAGTCCATACTATGGAAGGGTTTTTGTAGGAAACGCCATGTCATCAATCATTCCAGACCAGCAGAATGGAGTTTACATCTTTAATGCGGATTGCAGCTATTCCGATGAGGGTGGTTTCGATCAAACCGATTACATGTGGTTTGGTTTCATGAGAAGCCCCTGGAAAATGCAGGTTGCCAAAGATGATCGACTTTATGTGTGCGATTGGAGCAGTTATGGCACGATTTTGGGATTTGATCAGATTGTTTCCAACTATGTGGTTGTTCTCAATAGTGATAACAGGCTGACAAATTCAGCAGATTTCAACTCTGTGGCTGTTTCTGTCAATGATATGGAGACATCGGTTTGGATGGGGGACGCCAACACGAATTGCTCGTTGGGAATTGTCAGATGGAATGTTACTCCCCAGGGAATGGTTCTTGAGGGAGATACGGGCCATGTCGTTGTTGCTGCTGGGGTTGGCAGTGATCTTTCTGAAGCTCCGTGGGACATAACGGTAGATAAACAGGGGCATATTTATACCATTCAGAAAATTGACTCCACCACAAATCTTGCTTATCGCGTTTTACGTTTCACGCCTTCCATCGATGGCACTCCTGTTACAAATGCAGATTGGAAGGTTAATGGTTTGGAAGGACAAAACAGCTCTGCCGAGGAGATAACCAACGTTTTTAAGTATGTTTACGGAATTGCAGTGAATTCTGAGGGGACTTTACTGGCCGTCGCTTCGCGTGGAGGCTCTGAACTTCAGAATGGTGGGGTGATTATCATGGATGCGATTAGTGGTGCAATCATTACATACATCAACTCATCTGCGGAGAGTTCTTATATTGATGTTGCCTGGGACAACGTTGGAAATGTTTATGGAACGCAAGAGGAATTATGGGAAGTTTATTCTCCACCAGGGCCAAACCAAGCCACGACAATTGCTGTTCCATCAATCCAAGTGGTGCAAACGCTTTTGCCCCCAATTTTAAGCCTTCCTCAAGGGGACCTTGAGCAGGTGCAATTCACATTGACTGGCCAGCCGAACATGACTTACGTGATCGAAGCGTCCGTGGACTTAACGAATTGGACGGCTTGTGCCACAAACTATAGCACCCTGCCCGTTAGAAACGTCCAGTTGCCCGCGCCGGAAGAATTGGTTTTCTATCGGGCGCGGTCTTTACAATAAGACTAGGCAATCAGCTTGCTGTAAGCGTCAGGCTTAAGCAGGCTGGCAAGTTCAGTGGTGGAACTTAGTTTTACTTTAAAAAACCATCCTCCCGCGTAGGGTTCCTTGTTCACTAAATCAGGATGATCGGCTAGGGTCTTGTTGACTTCGATCACTTCTCCACTAATGGGCGAGTAGATGTCGCTTGCAGTCTTGACAGATTCGACAACTGCACAGGCTTCTCCAGCCTTGAGTTTGCGGCCAACTGCTGGGAGTTCGACAAATACGACGTCCGTCAGCTCATGTTGAGCGTGATCGCTGATGCCTACTGTGGCAGTCTGCCCGTCAATTCGCACCCATTCGTGGGTTTTTGCAAAAATTAAATCCGTTGGCACATTTGTACTCATAAATTCGAAACGAAGATTACGAAATTCCCAGAATTTGGGAATCTTTTTCTAATTGTCTTTACCTTTTGCTGAACAAAAATTGAAAAATGACACAAAAACGTGAAATTTCATTTTTTCGGCATAAAAATGTTTCCGAGAGAAACTTTGAAAGATGCTTTCTATGATTTTCTCTCTTTTATCGCCATGTAACTCTTATATTTTCAATTACGCTGCAACTTCCAATGGCCCCTTACCACCGCTGACCAGGAACAGAACGGCCATTCGTACGGCCAAGCCATTGGTAACCTGATTCAAGATGACTGAACGATCGCAATCGGCAATCTCGCTGTCAATTTCCACGCCTCGATTGATGGGGCCAGGGTGCATGATGATGGCATCGGGTTTGGTTTTTGCCAGACGAGCCTTTGTCAGGCCAAAAAGGTTTGCATACTCTCCGATGCTGGGGAACATGGTTTTTCTCTGTCGCTCGTGCTGGATGCGCAAGAGGTTGATGATGTCTGCATTGGCTATGGCATCTTCCACGTTGTAGGTGACGCGGCACCCCATTCGTTCGAAAACTTTTGGCACAAGCGTGGATGGACCACAAAGGGTGACGTTGGCCCCCAGTTTGGTCAAGGCCCAGATGTTGGAGCGGGCCACGCGGCTATAGAGGATATCTCCTAGGATTGTGACGTTGAGTCCGGCGATGCGACCTTTCTTTTCACGAATGGTAAATGCATCGAGAAGGGCCTGCGTAGGGTGTTCATGCGCTCCGTCTCCTGCGTTGACAACGCTGAGATTCAAAACGCGGGAGAGAAAATTAGGGGCTCCACTTGCACTGTGCCGGATGACAATGATATCGGCATTCAGGGCCTCAAGGTTGCGTGTGGTGTCCTTGAGAGTCTCCCCTTTTTTAAGGGAGGACGCCTCGGCGGTGAAATTGATGATGTCGGCGGTGAGTCGTTGTTCCGCCAGTTCGAAGCTGATCCGGGTGCGGGTGGAGGGTTCGACAAAGAGGTTGACCACCGTTTTTCCACGAAGGGCCGGGACTTTTTTGATGGCGCGTTCTCCCACAGCTTTAAAAGCGCGGGCAGTGTCGAGCACGGTGATGATTTCCTCAGCACTCAGGGATTCAATGTCGAGGAGATGTTTGCGATTCCAGACAAAAGGCTGGTGCATGTTTTTTAAATTGGTCACGATTTTGTCTCTTTTTTACGAACAATGGATACTTCGTCCGCGCCTCCTTCTTCGCTCAGGCGGACAACAACCTGTTCGCTCATGGAGGTGGGCACGTTTTTGCCGACAAAATCGGCTTTAATGGGCAGTTCTCTATGACCGCGGTCAACAAGGACTGCCAGTTGAATCTGTTTTGCACGGCCAAAATCATTCAAGGCGTCCAACGCAGCACGAATGGTGCGCCCACTGAACAAAACATCATCTACCAATACAACAGTTTTGTCAGTAACATCAAATGGAATCACTGTGGGCTCCATTTGTGGGGCGATGATTTGCCCAACGTCGTCGCGATGCATTCCCACATCAAGACTTCCGACAAGGACGGGATGCTGCCAAATCCCTTCTAGAATTTTTGAGAGACGGTGGGCAAGAAGAATGCCGCCGTGTTGAATGCCGATCAAAACAGCATTACGATTGCGCTCAACTATTTCATGAGCAATGCGAATCAAAGCGCGTTCTATGGCGCCATTATCCAGGATTTGTGTTATTTCTGACATGTTTTGCCCTTGGCGACCTCTCGGGATCGCTTTAAAGGAGAAGAGAGGTCGTTAAATTAATTTTGCGAATTCTGCCCCATGTTTTGGCGACTCTTCCGCCACTTTGCACGATGCTTGATTATCCAATCGGTTAAAGCTCGTTCGAATCCAATGTCATAGCCGGCTTTTTCCGATTCAAGCCACTTGTGTTTCAAGATTTCCTCCCGCTCCGCTTGAAACTCGCGATACAAGGATGACTTTTTGACCAAGTCGCTCCCACTTGTGCCATTAGGTGTTGTCGACATAGACGCTTGTTTCACTTTCTGTACGAATAGGCTTTCCATATTAATAACACAAAAGTTGGAAGCAATCAAAAATGAAGAATTTATCATGTGAAAATCTGGGCATTCGGGAGCCTTTATTTTGTTGAAAAATTGAAGGATAAACGTGTTTAATTTCATCCATGATCGTCCTGACAAACACTGGCGGTGTTGCAATGACCAATTGCTACCTGATTGCCGACGAAATTGCCAAGAAAGCTGTCCTTTTTGATGCTCCGGACCACACGGTCGCTCCTCTATTGGATGAAGCTGTCAAACGAGGGTGGGATGTGCAGGGGCTTTGGCTCACTCACGGGCATTTTGACCATTTCTCGGACCATACGGTTGTTCGCCAGCGTTTTCCGAATTCGAAGAATCTCATTCATGCGGATGAAGAGTTGAAGACGAAAAACACGACAATTCAGGAGCATCTTTTTGGTTTGCCATTCCCATTGGTTCCACTTCCGATTGACTCCTACCTAACGGATGGCCAACAGTTGTCCATAGGTTCCATTCAAGTGCAGGTCATCCACACTCCGGGACATGCTCCCGGACATGTGGTTTTTTATCTTCAAAAGGAAAAAGTGCTTGTGGGCGGTGATCTGATAATCGGTGGGTCTATCGGACGAACGGATTTGCCGGATTCAAACCAAGCCGATATGGTCAAATCCCTGATTAAAGTCATGAAATTGCCGGGAGACACCCAGTTGTTGGGGGGGCATGGCCCCGCCTCAACTTTGGATGAAGAGCGGGAGACAAACTACTATTTGCGGGATCTGTTGGAAGCTCAGGGCTGATTTCCAACTTTGGTTCAATTCAGGGAGCAATGATTCCCTTGCGAATCGTAAAACGGACGAGATCGGTTTGTGAGTGAAGGGAGAGTTTTTGCATCAAGTTGGCGCGATGTGTTTCAACTGTGCGCTGGCTGATGTTTAGAATGGAGGCAATCTCAGCATTACTTCTGCCTTCGGCTGTCATCTGGAGAACTGTGCGTTCTCTGTTGCTGAGGGTCTCATACAAATCGGGCGTGGTGCCTTTTCCCTGTTTTAATCCTGTGGCGATGGATGCCAGTGCCGGACTTAAATAACGCTGGCCCGCCGCCACCTTTCTCATGGCACGGACAAGTTCCACCCCATTTTCATTTTTCAGGACATAGCCATCCGCACCGTTGCGCAGTGCCCCCAGAATATATGGCTCATCCGAGTGCATGGACAGTATCAGGATTTTTGTGGTGAACCCCTTGGCCTTGATCTGACGGGTGACTTCAACTCCGTGGAGCTTGGGGAGCATTAAATCCAGCAGCAAAAGGTCCGGTTTAAGTTTTTCCACCATGGACACTGTTTCCAATCCGTCAGCGGCTTCGCCAACAAGCAGGAAATCCGGCTCCATTTCCAGTAATAGATGCAGCCCTTGGCGGACGACATGATGATCTTCTGCTAATGCGATTGTAATCATCTTCCGACCTCATCAAATAAGTAACAGTGGCTAATAGGCATCCAATTGATTTTTATTTAGTATCATTTCTGAGGAGGGGATGCGAGAAAAAAATATCCAGCATAGGCTGGGAGGAGCCTTTGCCGGTATGTGTTTGATAGAAAAAAAGCCGCACTTAAAAAAAGTACGGCTTTCTTTTTAAATTGTAGTTTTCAGTGTTTTTCTATGCCTGGCCGTTCCAATCGCCCAGTCGCATAATTTCCTTTATTTTGCGCCGTTCATAACGGCTTTTTTGTGATTTAGCAGAGCGGTTATCGGTCTGCCGGAAGGGATGTTTCGTGTTTCGGATTGCGTCATCAATCAGATCTATCGTTTTGCTCATAGTACTGAACTTGCTGAGGTTGGACCACTAATGAGGAATAATTACCCTTCTCCCCGCCATGACAGTGGCGGTTCGCGAAATCGTTATGTAGATTTTTTTTCACCGATTTCTAAGTAAAACGTTACACCATTTTTACAAAAATGCCACAAATTTTTTAAAAATTTTTCAGTTTCAACGTCCTGCAAATCCATTTTTTTAATCCTTGCTCTGTCAAGTGAAACAAAAGTGCCTGCCAGTGTAAAAACACTCTTGGCAGGCACTCGGAAAACACAAAGTCTTTCCCCTTCAGCTCACTTTTTCATGGTTCGTTTCAGCTCACCGGACCGCCATTCTTTTTCAATGCGGGAAATGACAAGTTTAAACCCGAGTTTTTCGTAGGTTTTGAGTACTTCAGCAAATTGAGTTGTCAAAATTCCAGCCAGGATTAAGTGGCCTTCAGGTTTGAGCCGTGCAACGATTTTCTTTGCTTCGGCGATGAGTAGGTCGTGCATCAGATTGGCGCAGACGATGTCATACTGTCGTGCAGATTTTTCAGGAAGTTTGGTCAGGTCTTTACGGCGGGGAATGACCATGTTTCCAACGCCATTGGACTGGGCGTTTTCAACGCTCACACGGACGGCATCTGGATCGAAATCAAACGCGTCAACTGGGGAATAGCCGAGCTTGGCGGCACAGATGGCAAGGATGCCGGATCCGGAGCCAATATCGAGCAGAGATTGTTTTTGTTCTGGCGTACGGCGGGCGGCGAGTTGCTGGAGGCAGAAGGAGGTGGTGGCGTGGCGTCCCGTGCCAAAGCTTAATCCCGGGTCGAGTACAACCAGCGCCTGCCCGTGTCGGGGGGCGAGTTTACTCCAACTGGGTTTGATGAGCAGGGCTTTGCCGATTTGAATGGGTTTGAAATGGTGTTTCCAGGATTCAGCCCAGTTTTTTGGCGCCAGTTTTCTTATGTGGATTTTGCCGGGAGCGGGGTTGAGACCGGCGTTTTGAATGGCATCAATTCCAGCTTCCAAAGCAGTGCGAAGAGGCTTCGGCTGGCATGCAAGCTTTGTCAAATAAATTGTAACCGATACGGCATGTGTCTCGGTGTCGATGTAGATGGACGCAGGTTCGTGAATGACGCGCTCCATCATTTCGGACACGGCTTCCTGGGCTTCTTCGGAAGTGTTGATGGTGATTTGCCACAGTGATTTTGCTTTCATGTTTTTCCTTAGTTTTCGAGATGGCCCAGGCGCGCGCGGTTTTTCCACAAGTCTTCTGGTTTGAAAATGCCGACTGGGGTGATGATCCCTGTGATCAAATCGGGGGGGGTCACATCAAAACCGGGATTTCTGGCTGTGCTTTGAGGATCAGCTACGCGTGTGTAGGTGAAGATTGGAGTGCGGCGTCCCGGGAGGCGGACCATTCCCCAGGCACCAAGAACTTCCTCCTGCCCGCGTTCTTCAATGGGGATTTCAAGACCGGATTTCAGGTTCCAATCAATTGTTGAGAGAGGAATGGCAACATAGAACGGGATTCCGTGGCGTTTGGCCAGAACGGCTTTTGTGTAAGTGCCAATCTTGTTTGCAACTTCGCCAGTGCGACCAAGGGTGCGGTCGCTGCCAACGATGACGAGGTCAATTTCTCCCCGTTGCATCAGGTGTCCTGCGGCGTTGTCGGCAATAATATCGTGAGGGATGCCTTGTTGTGATAATTCCCAGGCTGTGAGAGTGGCTCCTTGGGAGCGTGGTCGCGTTTCATCGCAAAAGACGCGGAATTTACGGCCAGCAGCCTGTGCTGTGTAAATGGGGGCCGTTGCGGATCCAAAATCAACAAAGGCCAACCATCCGGCGTTGCAGTGAGTCAGAACGCGTGTGCCGTTGCGAATGAGTTTGGCCCCAAAATGCCCGATTTGTTTGCAGTGTTGAACGTCGTTATTGGCAAATTCTTCGGCAGCAGCCAGTGCCAGGGCTTTTTGTTCTTCCACGGTTTCGCCAGAGAGCATGGCTTTCCAGACATCATTCATTGCGTTTACGGGGTCAACAGCCGTCGGACGGGCGTTTTTGAGTGTGGTGTAGACGATCTTGATGTGTTCGGAAAAGTGGTTGAGGTTTGTTCCCTTGAAGGCTCGAACGCCCTGTGCCAATCCGTAGGCTGCGGTTGCACCAATGGCTCCGGCTCCGCGCACAACCATGTCTTTGATGGCTGCCGCTGTTTGGCGGAAGTCCGGTATTTTGACAATTTTGAACTGATGGGGCAAAAGCCGTTGTTCGATCAGCAGAACGGAATTGGTTTTGGCGTCAAAAGAGACGGTACGGTAATGCCGGGTCTTTCCGGCGACAGTCACGTTCATGCACTCACTTTACGGCCTGAAAAAGGGGAAGCAAACCGCAAAATTACATTTTGAGCTGTTTGACCTTATCCTGGATTTTTTTATAGAATTCGGTTCCCCGGAACGGTTTCAGGTCTGGATCGTGGGCCAGAAAGGAGAAATCGCGGTAGCCAAGGTCGATTGCCATGTCGAGGGACGTTGCTGCCGCTTCAAACTGGTTGGTGAGGGAATAGCTACAGGCCAGGTTATAATGCACGAGAGCGTCTTCTGGGCGGAGTTTGACCAGAGCCAGATCAATTTTCAGACCGTCTTCAAAACGTCCCCTGCGTGTATAATCATCTCCCAGAACCACAAGCGCCTCTTCATACTCCGGGTCACGACGCAAGACCCCCTCTAGGAAGGAAATCTCGATATCCAGATCCCGTAATTCCTGGCGCATATTCTTTTTCCGCGAGCTACTGGTATTCTTCGGCATACTTACCTAACCCTTAATTTAATAATTGGCAGAAATGGATGTCGATCATTTTTTGGTTTCCTATCTGGCCAATAAGAGTTATTCCCTTGTCAGGAAACATTTTGGGCAGACGATAAATTACTGCCCGTCTCTTTTTTTTCTAAGCCATGAATTGTTTTGTCACTGGGGCCTCAGGTTTTATTGGATCGAATCTTGTGAGCGAGCTTGAAGCCCGTGGACATCATGTCAGGGCGTTGGTGCGGAAAGGTAGTGACCTTCGCGGTCTTGAAGGCACTGCGTGTGAGAAGGTGTATGGAGATGTCACCCAAAAGGAATTGCTGCCGGATTTGATTCGAGGCTGTGATTGGTGTTTCCATGTTGCTGCGGTGTATCACCTTTGGATGAAAGACTATACACCAATGTATGCTGCAAATGTCGACGGAACCCGCAATATCATTGAGGCCGCTGCAAAGGCCGGGTGTTCCCGAATCGTCTACACGAGCACCGTGGGGTGCATTGGTTTGCCAAAAAAGACAGCAGGCATAGCGGTTCCGACGGATGAAGACACGCCTGTCACCGGTGCGCAGATGAGCAATCCCTACAAAAAATCCAAATGGCAGGCGGAGGTGATTGCGAGGGACTTGGCGTCAAAAGGGCTTCCTGTGGTGATTGTTAATCCGACTGCACCAATCGGTCCCAAGGATGTAAAGCCGACTCCGACGGGACAAGTCATTGTGGATTATTTGAATGGCCGGATGCCCGCTTATTTGGATACGGGCTTGAATTGGGTCCATGTCCGGGACGTGGCTATTGGTCACATTCTCGCTGCGGAAAAAGGACGTATTGGCGAACGATATATTCTCGGAAACGCCAATGGAAACTGGAAGATGAAGGAGGCGTTTGATTTGATGGAAGAAATTACGGGTGTTCCGGGACCCAAGCTTCGCATCCCTTATTCCGTTGCCTTGTTAGCGGCGCATATTGACGAAACGATTTCCAAATTCACTGGAAAACCACCCAAAGCTCCCCTGGGCGGTGTTCATATGGCCAAATACACGATGTTTTTCAGTCCGGCAAAGGCGATCAAGGAGCTTGGACTCCCACAAACACCGCCGCGTCAGGCTATCGTCGATGCAATTGGTTGGTTCCGTGGGCATGGTTACGTGGAGAAACTTGGGTAGAACTCTTGGTGGGCACCACTGTATGATGCGGAACGTTCGTGGGACGAACGAGCGGATGCACCGGGGTAGGAATGGGGTTTGCAACCAAAACATGCCGTTTTGCAACTTCCTTGGAAACAAGGATCATTGCAGCCAGGGAAAGTGCAAAAACTCCCAACATGATTGCGATTTGAACCATATCTGCCTTGAACCGGCATTTTTGCACTTCGGCCATTGAAGGGCCTTCAATCGAATTATTCTGGATCACACCGGCCAACATTCGTGCTTCTGTGCGAAACACATCGTAATCCGATTCTTTGAGCCAGAGAAAACAGCTAAAGATTTTGTAGAACACAGAATCACCTTCAATTCGAATGGAATGCGGAATGCACCTGGGGTCTGTTCCAAAAAGAACTTTTACAAAGGTCCCACGCTGGGCCGAAATGACGTGATTCTTATCAACGATGTTTGAATAACCTTCCGTTTTCAGAAAATCCACAATCCGCTGCCTTTCTGGTTCCGTGGAAGGAGGCGTCGGAAGTCGAAATTTCACTCTGGAATTTAAAAACCAATTCATACAAAACGGTCAGCTTTGCAAATTCAACATCTTTTCGAATTGTGCTGGCTGAAAGCGAGATTAGCCAAAGTTGACAGAATGTCGAAATCAAAAGCACACCGTCTGGTGCCACAGCTATTTATTGTCCGATCACGTCAATCCAAGTCATGGCAGTGGCACCACTGTCTGGATTCCGAACGGTCAACTCATGCCGCCCCTGAGTCAATAAAGCGTATTGTTTTGTGCCTTCCTTCCGAAGTTGCAATGTCTTGCTGGCCCATTGAAGCGAGTTCATGCCTGCCGCCTCCAGACAAAGAATACTTCCGCCTCGCGGCAGATCGGGATCGAGGTGGATGATTGTGCCTGGGGGTGGAAACAAGATATGCACAGAGTCCCCTCCACCTTGAAGTGCAACTTGCCCATTGAGCCAGTTGTCATTCGAAGCAAACCACTTCGCATATTCAGAGTTTAGTAAAACGCGGTTCGCTGAATCGTAGTCTGATGCCGATTCCATTGAAGGCAGGTTGGACTCAATGAACTTTTCAAGAACGGCTTCTCCACGATGCGGAGAATCTGGGGCGATCCTTTTGCCGGTGATGGTATGAACGAATACTTCGCGGATTTTCGCCGGTTTTGCATACCACGTGGTCCCATACGAGGTGTGTAAGCGTTCGAATAAATCGTGTAAAATTGGGCCTGCGCCACTTACTCCGGAGACGTTGTTCATTGGACTTCCATTAAAATTGCCTACCCAAACGCCCACCGTAAATTCCGGGGTATAACCAAAGGCCCAGTTGTCTCGATAGTTGGAACTGGTTCCCGTTTTGCATGCAACAGGAAAGTCAAATCGCAACGGGGATTGCGGTCCGAAGGCTAATGTTCGGGCATTGTTATCCGAGAGGATATCAGCGATCAAATAGGCCGCGTCAGGATGGGCAATGGAACGGTCACTTTTTCCATCTGGGGTTTTAGGTGATACGATCAACGACCACGGTTTATAGGTGCCCAGCCGAGCAAGGCACGCATAGGCATTTGCCAGTTCCAGTAATCGCGATTCCGCATTCCCAATGGTGAGGCCCAGACCATAATGGTCAGCGGTGTTTGTAAGAGTGGTGAGTCCACAAGAGCGCAATGTTTGCAGTAGAACCTCGGGGCCTCCGACGCTTGCAAGAACTTTGACAGCCGGGATGTTGAGGGAATTGGCGAGTGCCAGCCGGTATCGCATGGGGCCATAACAGTGACGATCGTAATTGACCGGAGTGAACAGTCCGGTTGTCGTTGGAAAGTCGACAGGGACATCGGCTGAAATGGTTGCAGGCGTTGCTCCTTTTTCCAAAGCCAGCAGGTAGGTGAATGGCTTGAATGTCGAGCCTGCCGAACGCGCAGCCCAGGCTCCGTCCACCTGCCCCTCATTGGAGGCAAAGTAATTCTCAGAGCCAACCAGCGCGAGAACATGCCCCGTCTTATTGTCAATAATGACAATGGCACCGTTGTGAACGTTCTTCTCTTTCAACAAGGAAAGTTGTTCGCGAAGCGTATTCGCGGCAAATCGGTTGAGTTCCAGATTCAACGTGGTTTGAATCTGGTTTGATACGACGAATTCGGGGAGATTCAAAACCTGCTGGAGAACGAGATCAACGAAGTGAGGAGCCTGAAAAGTGCGTGCGGGTGATGCCAGACGAAGTGGCTCAGTCCTGGCCCGTGAATACTCGCCTTCTGTAAGGCTGCCGCAAAGGAACATGCCGTGCAAAATCCATTGTTGGCGCTTTTGCGCACGGGAAAAATGCTCGTGGGGGTTTAATCGCGTGGGAGCTTGTGGAAGCCCGGCTAGAAATGCACATTCGGCAGGACTCAGGTCCTTGAGTGGTTTTGCAAAATAGAATTGTGCCGCCGCAGAGCCCCCAATGTTAAAATTCCCATAATCAACCCGGTTTATATATTCAGATAAAATACGCTGTTTGTCCCAAACCTGTTCCAGCCGGAGCGCTGACACGGCTTCAATCAGCTTGGTGCGGAATGTGCGTGGCCGCGGATGGGCAAGTTTGATGAGTTGTTGAGTGATGGTTGAACCCCCTGAAATGATGCGTTGGGATCGGACCAATTGCCATGAGGCACGAAGGGTGGCTTTCCAATCGACCCCTGGATGTTTCCAGAATCGTCGATCTTCGGCAGCCAGGGTTGCCTGTATCAGGGCGGGGGGAATCTGTGCATATGTGACGCGCTGGCGAATCGGACTGCCATCCTGCTGAACCACTCTTAGGGATTGCCCCTGGCAATCAACCAATTCGATGCTTTGTGGCTGGCTACTAAAAAGGTTTTCTGGGAGAGGCACTAGTGACAGTGCCAGCCAGAAAGCCGCGCCACCAAGGATCAATAAAAGAGAAAAAACGATCGCTGTTCGTCTCCATCGCTTGGTCCAGAATTGATCTTTTAAACCGTGTTTTCCCATGTTCTATTCCATTGCTTGGGAACTTATTGTTGATGACTCTCCGATGCCGAACCGATTGGGATTGTACATTTCCTCAATTTTTAACGATGGAACAATGGATGTTCCTGCCGAACGGACGCGCGCAAAGTAGCAGATCAAATAAGTCTCTGATCTCATGTTGTTGTAGAAGAAAATCACACGGTCATCCTGTATTTGACGAAAGTCGCAATAGGGCATGTCCCCCTCGTGTATATTAATCGTTGCAAGCATCGCCGAAATCTGTTTTTGCTGCTCCTCAAGGTTGCTGTTGATTGGTTCCAGATTGGATGGAAGAGGATCATCGATTACGACAAACTGGGATGGTTTGTGCGTGATGATGGCGAGATATATCAGGACCCGGTCTCCAACGTGCAGGTTATTTGCTGTAATTTCCTCAAGTGTGTTTGAATCAGTGATTTTTTTGTAATGGCGTTGCATGCCAAACCCCTGATCCTGACGACCTGCCCGAATTGAAGTTGTGCGGGCCGAAAATTGTGCGCAAGCGTAGATTGGTCCTTCTACATGGGTTAACTTGATCCCGTTTTTGGCCTCCGCGAGTGGAAATGTATGGGAGATGACACAGTTGGTTTTGTTCAAATGAACAGGAATGGTTGTATTACCGCAGAGCAACAACGCATCGCTGGTCGCTTGAAAATGGTTTTTTTCAACAATGCGACTATATTCAGTGAGTGCAAGCATGGCCCAGGCATTACCCTGTGTCGTTCTCCAATCTCCGTCCACTTGTGCCTTCATCAGGTCAACGACAAGAGCGTTGATGTTTGTGTTGGCTGGATCGACGACGACTGTTGCAAGAAGCCGGATCGCTTTCAAGCGTTCCTGAGAAAAGAACATGAGGTTTTCATCAGAATCTGACGTTGGGGAAGGCTTGAGTAATTCCATGGCCATATCGTGAGGGCCTTTTGCCTCGGAAATGGCAAGTGCAAGAAACAGCCGCGCTTCTTCGCTTAACTTGAGGCGCATGTTGAAGAGCATTTCATGATACGCCGGTTCCGACTTCCCAGCGACGGCAAGAGCGTAGGCTGCCAGACAAAAATCGTTGTTTGGATTTTTCGGCGTAATGTTGGACCTCAATTGCTTGCTCAGGTAATTAAGCAATGTGTTGTATTCGTATGATTTATTGACTTCAATGCCGTGCCGCTGGGCGATTGATAGAACCAAGCCACCATATGCGCTGGCCCAGAGCATGGGGGCTCGATCTTCTGGCCAGTATCCCAGTCCCCCGGACTGCGTTTGCATGGAAAAAAGGCGCGATACCCCAGAGCGAATTGCCTTTTGGACATTGTTGGTCTCCTGTGAGAGAAGGGAACTCCATTCTGCCTGATCGCCCAAAACAACCCAAGGCAACAAGGTGGAAGCAGTTTGCTCTGCACAGCCATAAGGATAATGCAACAGTTGCTTGATGGACTCACTCAGGCCGATCAAACGTGTGTTGGCCAGCTCAATTGTCACGGTTCCTTTACCCTCAAGAATTTGCGGGTTTGCGTTGGTTGTAAAATTTAAATCAGCATTGGTTGTTTGTGAAAATAGAATTTCTCGGAGCACGGGTCCGGGATAATGAATATTGATTGTGCTTTGCACAGAATCAGTGAAGCCTCCTTGAGATTCATCGGCAAAGCGGCACTTCCAAATCCATTTTGAAGTGCCGGCTTCAACAAACTCAACGGGGAAATCCACGTTGGTCGAACCGTGTGCTGGAATAAAGACCGTGCGGGATGGAAGAGAAGACGATTCCTTTGATTGGACAAGGTTGTCCAATTGCAGAGTGACGATGACGTTGCCTTCCTTTGATGTCTGATTCTGAACAACGGCCCGAGCCAGCAGACGGTCTGTCATGTTGGCAAACCGTGGCAGAGCTGGCTCAAGAAGCAACGGCTTTGAAACTTGAAACGCGGATTGCGCAGTACCAAATTTGTTGTCCAGCGTGTGCACAACAGCGATGACCCGATAGCGGGTTATGCTGTCAGGTGCAGGGAATGCTGCGTGACATGTTCCGTTGGAATCCGTGGTCAGGGTGGCATTCCAGAAGGCGCAGGCCAGAAAGTTCATTCTCATCCGTTCATTTCCACCGCCACCACCTAAATATCCCTTATTGCCAAAACGCAGTTGTTCCGAGTCTTCTTCCAAAAGTCCGGGAAGTGAGATGGATGTGGAGACGGCGAGTGGGCGTGGCCCCCAGAAAATGGAGGTCGGATCCAGAGTTTGAGCCTCAGTCAAAGCCAGAACGCCCTCATCCACGGCATAGAGTATGACTTCGCCATTTGTGACGGCATTTCTCTGGCTGTCCTTTATATTGACAGTAACATCCACAGTTTGCGCGGGAAGGTAGTTCGTAGCCGAGCAATCAATATTGACAGTAAGTTTTGCCTGTGGATTTTTGACGTTCACCATGCAATAGCCAACACGGAACTCGGGCTCCTTATTGGTTTTCGTGCTGGCTTCGGCTCCACGAATGAGGGTGACAGATACGAATGCATTGGGAAAATCCGTCTTTTCAAGCGGAATGCGTATCAATGGTGCGTTCCCTTCCAGTTTTATTGTGAAGGAACGCGAGACGGATTCCCGTTCCACTGTCACCAGGGCATTACCTGAGAAAGGAGCCTCAACAAGGAGTTCCGCCGTTTCTCCAACTTCGTATGAAGAACGAACGGGCTTAACTGTCATTTGAAAATCATTCCGAAAATTCCACGCCAGAGAATCCGGTGTTTCTCCCGTTACATAAATATTGGCCGTGCTCAAAACCTTCCTTCCGGCGGAATCAGTTGCACGTGCAACAATGAGGTATTCTCCAGCCTGAGGAGGAACGAGACCAGAAATGGGCGTTCCATGAACGGAGGCATCCTCGTTTGTTGATAGAACGACGGGCTGAACCTCAATTTGGCGTTCACAAATATTTGTGACAAAGCATTGATTTCGATATCGGACTGAACGACCTGCCCCTTGTATTTTTACGGTCTGCCAATCAATTCGCTTCAGGTTGATCGAGGTGATGACTGGCTGCTTGCACGGTGTTCCGTCGTTGTTGACAGCGACGATTTCCATGGGCATCTCTTTCCCTACATTGGACATTCCCTCTGGAGTTTTGAGACCAAGATAGAAGTCTGAACTATGTTGGGTAAAACTGGCTTCCCGGCTCAAGGTCTGTTGATTGACGTCTGTTACTTCAGCGAGAAAGACGACAGCTCTTGGATACGCAACTTTGTTCGTGGACTGAAAGCTCGTTTTAATGAGATAGGCGCCCGCATTGGTTAGAGTATCCTGCCCGGTTAGCGGAGGTGATGCAAAATCAGCATTTTCACCGTTTTCATCGACTTGGGAATAAAAGGAGAAGTGTTTGAAATCTTTTGGGGCGAAAATCGTTCGATACGCGTTCAACGTCCACTTCAACTGGGCTTTTACGAGAGGTTTGCCAAAGTAATATCGGGCAGACAACGGAATGTCCAGTGACTCATTGGGGCCGTATTCCGGTTTTGTCTTTAATGTAATTTCAAACGCACTGGGTTGGAAGTCTTCCACATGGAACGAGTAATAGTGCTCTTCCTTGTTGTCATCTGAAGAGGCGGCAGTGGAGCCCAGTTTTAAGACGACTTGATATACGCCACGAGTTTCGGAATTGAGCGGAATATCCGCTGAGAATGATCCAAAAGGGGAGAATGTGACGTTTGTTTCATATATTTTACGGTTACGGGCATCCTGACAGGTAAGAACTCCTGTCAGGTTTGTTGGAATGGAAAGAGCCGTATTCTTCCAGATGCGGGCGATGGCTTTGAGATGGGCTGTTTCATTGGGACGATAGAGTTCGCGATCGGTGAAAAGAAAGATCTGATGTCGGAGACTCTCGTCTGAGTTGTCAAACCATGGCAGACTGAATCTGTAGAGAGGAATCTTATTGTCATCCATCCTGACGAAATGGACGTCTTCTCCCGATTGCACGGCGAGCCAATCCTGATTGGTGCAGGTCAGCCCTTTGATGAATGCCATGCCGTTGGTATCGGTCTGAGACTGGCCGACGATTTCGTTCTCATCTGTAATGACTCGAACCTGGGCTCCCGCGACAGGCTGGCCCGTGGTATGTGAGAAGACGTAGGCACAGATTTCAGTTTTGATTTTTTTCCAGACAATGCCCAAATCTGTCAACTGAACCAAAGCCTGCGTGCCCAGCCTGGAGTCCTGCCTTGTTTCACGAGTTCCCCGTGCTGCCTCAAGCAGGACAATTCCCGTTTTGCGATTTTTCAAGAGATCGTCCCACTTTAAGACCAGTTTTTGGGGGGCGTTTGCTTGGCTGGAACCTTTGATTTCTTTGTTAAAAACCGTTTTCCCCGGAACCATGTCGTAATCAATTCGTTTATAAGGTTCCTCGGCATCATCACTGTGGTCGGTATAATTTGCATAACCTTGCAACGCGAAAACAGCATTTTCGGGAGCGATTAATTTGGCACGAAGCTCGATTGTGGGAACATTAACTGTCAGTAATTCAAACATGCGTTTTCCGTTTGCCAGTTGGGCACAATCAAAGGCTGGGAAGTAGAGTCTTGGTGCGATGGGGGGCATGACCACTGATATTGATTGGTTTGTGGTTAGTGAGAAGGGCTCTTCCGATGGAAGTCCCTCTTTTAGCGTGACAGTGTAATTGGTTTGACATCCCAAACTACCCCGAATGGCCATGCATGCACGAGAGAAGTCGAATTTCAGATTATCAGGCTTGGGGTCAATGCTGATCCATTTTGAAGCTTCACTTGCATTGGTCAGTGTAATTGATAATGGCTTTGAAAAGTTCAGAACAATTGAGGGGTCATGGCCAACAAAATTCTTTGGGGTGACATCGATCAACTCAAATGGGGTGACATTGCCGATTGGAATTTCCTGTTGTTCTCGTGTGCAAAATTTGTTTTCTATTGACTCAAGACCACGGGTGATGACGAGCTTCCATTCGTTTCCAATGGGCAGCGGCGTCTTGGGGATGACGTGAAGAATGTTGGATTTCGATATGTCGTCATTTTCATATTGGAATCTTCTGGAGACGGATGGTAATTGATTATCGATTGATCTTTCGTGCCATGTACGCGTTGATTTCTCCTTGGTTATGTAGCACCCATAAAAGAAAATGTCGTTTGTGTTCTGGATGTCTGCTGGAATTCTGCGACCAGCAGAGTCTCGAAATTCAATGTGACCATTGGCTTTGCTGGCATCGACATTTGCGTTGAAGACGAGTTTGACCAGCGGTTCAGAAGTGGAGTTGGTGTTTTCCGTGGCTGGTGAGTATGCCGTCAACCCGAAGGACGGAGTGCGGAGTGTTTTGTGGAGCTGGGCTTGAAGTGGTTTGCCATTGGGCAGCATCAATCCCGGAGCCAGCGAAAACTCGTAGGTGGTTTCCATTTCCAAGGGTTGAGATGGGGTGAATGTGCCACTGCGCTGGCTAAGCCAGACAAAGGTGCCTTGAAGAGCGGGCTTGATGACAAGAGGTGAAGTTTTTGCCTTTGATGTGACCTCGGTTGCATTGATGACGGGTTGTTCAAAACGCAATTCAAAGGTCATCGATGGAGCTGGGTTTTCTGAATCATAAATCAAATCCACATTTTCAGCGGTGTCCTTGGATGGGCTGCATCCAGCCAGAAGTAAAAGTGGAATAACGACTGCCAGAACAAAGATGCCATTCCAGATCGAATGAAGAGGGTGAAATGGGAAGACGAGACGAAATGGGAGCCTTTTCATAAATGGGTGAGGGGAGGGTAAAGAAAAAAAGTCAGTGGGACTCATGGCCTTGAAGAATCCGATTCAAGGCTGAATTTGAGTTGACGCATTTTGAAAAATAACCCTGCATGGGGTGTTTTTCAGTTTGTTAAATCAAAACACAAAAACTCAAGCTACGCGTTTTTCTGCGTTTCCGTTGGAGTTTTCTCGGGTCACTTCATCCAGGTGCTCACGGTCCTTCAATCCAAGATAGACAGCACCCCCAACGATACTCCAGAACAGAATCGTGGCAAAAGCCAAAAGGGACAAGCACAAGGCCGATGTCCCCAACACACCAACACCTCCCAGCATGAATACACAGAGGTTTTCGCGCAATCCCAATCCGCCTGGCGTAATGGGGAGGGCGGATATGCAGATGATCGATGGAACGATCACGGAGAGAGCGAGAGTGGGAATATCCAGTCCCAACCCTTTTCCCAAAACTGCGAATTGAAGGACGACGATGACGTTTACAATGAGGGAAAGCACCAGACACCTCAGCAGGAGAGCAGGCTTTTTTCCAAAGTAACGGCAGGCGTCAATGGAGCGTTCGATCATGTCGCCTTTTGGCATTCGGCGCAGCAAGACGCGGGCTCGAGGAAATCGTTTTGAGACGCCGCCCCAGAAACCGAGAAAGAGAATGATTGTCGAAGCCGCGAGCATTCCGAGAATCACCAGAATCACCCCCAGGGTTTCCATTCGGTCACTCCGTTTCATCAAGTCTTTTAGCAGGGATACATTGGGAATCATCATGATGCCAGCAAACAGCAGCATGGCCCAAAGACCGATCATGCGGTCCACAAAGACGGTGACAACGGCTTCTGTTTTTAAGTGATGCGTTTCCCGCGCAGCGTAATAAGCCTTGATCATGTCACCTCCCACTGATCCGAGGAGAAAAGAACTGAAAAACTGGGCGACAAAGGAAATGCGGGTTGCGCGTCCCATCGGGAGGCTCAATCCTTGGGCTTTTAAAATCATGCGCCAGCGCACTACTCCAAGCATGATCATGGCCCAAGCCATGGCCAACGCAGCTACAAATGCCCAGGGTTGGATCAAGCTCAGGGTATGAACCATTTCACGAGGCCCGATGGTCCAGGCATTATGCCATTTTTCAGCCCGGGGAAGATCATTCCAGTTGAGTCCCTGACGGCCAAATGACAGCTCGCCTTCCTTTAGAAAAATTTGATGTGAAATCCATGCCAGCAATAACAGGCACAGTCCCAATTGCCAGCTGATCGTCCAGAGTTTTCTTGCTTTGCTCTTGCTCATTCCTTGCCCCATACCTTGAAAACGTAATCCCGGCCCCTTTCCACTTCCTCCGGTTTTAAGTGAGGACTGAGCTCGAAAACCTTGATCAAATCTGGACGCAAAAAGTTTTTGAGCATTTTAAAATCAACCGTTCCGGTTCCAGGCTCGCAATGGTCATGAGTTGGAGGCTGGACATCGTGAACGTGAAACCCTGCCAGCCGCGGGGCCATGGATTCGAGGTAAATCTGATGATTGAGAAAACCAAGGTTTTCTTTGATTTGGGCATGTCCACAATCGTGCCAGTAAGCGACGCCCGGGCGGTTGAATTCCTCAAGGAACATTCCAAAATCCTCTTCAAGTGGAATTTCTTCCAGGCGTTCGCGGTTTTCTATTCCCAGACGAATTCCAAATTCCTCGGCCTTGTCCGCAAGTCGTGTGAGCATTTCAGCCGCACGTTTGAGGGCAACATCGCGCAGGGCCTGGCGTTTCTCGAGGCAGGATGCGCAAAGGTTGGCATACTCCTCCGAGTAGCGCATGTTTTTTTCCAGCAGGTCCGTCAGTTTTGAGGTGTGCTCTGACATTCGAATGCGTCCCATGTGTAGAACAACGAGGGATGCCTTGAGTTTTGCCGCGAGCTCAATGGTCTTGATGGAATGGCGGTAAGCATTTTCGCGTTCCCGCTCATCGTCTGCTGTGAACTTGAAGATATTGGGAGCCGCGTAGTTGACTCCCATGGGGAGGGGGCAGAAATTGTGAAGAGTGGAAATTTTGATTTCTCCAGCCTGTACGGCCTCAATAATGCCGGGGAGAAGGCTGATCCGTATGCCGTGGCTTAGCTCGGCATACTCAAAACCCAACTTCCGGATTTCGCGCAACATGGCGCGTCCGTCCGTGTGTCGGTGCGAATTCCAGCAGGTTGAAAGTGAATACATAAAAAAACCGAGCGTAGTCTATAGACAACGCTCGGCCGTGAGAATTCAAAAAGCTTACAAATCGGCGTAACGGGCGCTTAACATCGCGGAGAACCGCGCGGCCTTCATCTTACGACGCTTGCGTTCGCTCGGCTTTTCAAAATGCCGATGGTTACGGACTTCTTTCAAAGTCCCTTCGCGGTCGATTTTCTTTTTCAACCGGCGCAATGCCTTATCAACGGGTTCGCCTTTTTTTAATCTAATTTCTGTCAATTAACTCACATCCTCTCGCAGTTTAACGGTGGCTTTAACATCCAACGTTCTTAGATGGCCAAGCAGGATATGTTTTTGAAATAGAACCGTCAATGTAAATTTGATCTTTCATGTTGACGGTTGTCCAAGGTTTGTTCATAGTTAAAAAACAGCTTGACCTTTGACTACTGTATAAAGCGTCAGCTCCCATGCGATGAATACTGTTTCAGAGGAGAGAGTGACAGCAAACGTCATGATCGTGGATGACGACGAAGCGCTTCGTGACAATGTTGCCAGGGCGCTTAATCGTGTGGGTTGCACAACCGTGGCTGTTGCCAGTGGTGAAGACTGTCTCTCTGAGCTGCGAAAAGGGTTTAAAGGAGTGGTCCTGATGGATGTCATCATGCCGGGAATGGATGGATGGACCACAATTCAGAATATTGTTTCCCAAGGGTTTATTGATAATTGTGTTATTTGCATGGTAACGGGTCAGACAGAGCCTCCGCCCATTGGAATGGACTTGGAACCTTTCATTACGGATTATTTGGCAAAGCCTTTTCATCTGAAGGATTTGGTTTCGATGGTCAAGACTGCGGCTTTCTATCTGGATTCAGACAAAACCTCCACGGGAACTTAGAAACCATCGGTCATGCCCTCTTCTGATCTCCGGTCTGGCATTCCAGGCGAAGTGCCCCCAATCAATTTAAAAGCAGTGTTGTTCAAAGCACTTGCTCTGTTCTTGCTTGCTGCAATTGGCACTGTCCTGTACGCAACAACTCCGCTGAAAGATTGGTTGGGAAAAGCCGGGCCTGTCTGCCAATGGTTCCGAAATCTGGGGGGGCTGGGAATTGCGCTTTTTGTGTTGGGATCCACAATTTTGATTCTGGCGGGTGTTCCTCGTTTGCTTCTGTGCCCATTGGCGGGCGTCCTGTATGGGTTTTGGCTGGGGCTTGTCGCCAGCCTTGTTGCGACCATGGCCAGTTATTACATTGGATTTCTCTGGATTCGTGGGCGTGGTCGGCAGGGGGTTCCCAGACCGGCTTTACCCAAACAACTTTCCTTTCTGGCTGGAGATCCAGGTTTTACCGGGGTCGTGATTGGGCGACTGGTTCCTGCGCCGGGGATGCTTGTAACGCTGGCGTTGGCGCTCTCGAACGTCAGTTCGATCTCTTATATTTTGGGGTCAGCAGTGGGGCTTATTCCCGAAGCGGTTCCCGCAGTCTTGGCGGGGGTGCTTGATACGGATTTTCATAAATGGGGACGCATGGCCACCATTGCCCTGCTTTTTATACTGGGGGGCTGGCTCCTGCTGCATTACTTGGTGCTGCGTCATAAGGCAGCAACACGGAAAAAGACCGTTTGACTGTTTGCCAAGCAACTTTTGGAAGGAGAAAAGTTCCACTCATTTCCTGAAGAATCGCATTAACTCTCCTTCAAGGTTGTCAACAAAGGATGTGCTGCTAGGGGGAATTGGTAAACTGAAAGAATCTGGCAGATTCAGTCCGATTTGTCACAAGCCAGGCAGCGTATTGATACTCATCAGAAACGAAGCAAGTGGGGATTGATGTCCAGGGACCGTCAACATTGGTTGCTGTGAGCATGAAACCCGCTGTAGTTGCCATGGGAAAAACGGTCATTGTTCCTGATCCCATTGGGCTGATCCAGGGCTTATGTAAATCTGGAATTATAGGAGTAATCGTGATGGGAAGTGGGACTCTTGTTGTCATGGGGAAACTGTTTTGGAGATGATAGGTGAATGAATCGAGCCCCACAAAATCTTTTGGAGGAGTGTAGGTGATCACTCCGTTGGTAAGTGTAACAGTTCCCTTCCCTGTGGATTCAACGGCGGGAATGCTCATTTGCAAATGGTTGTTATCAGTGGCATAGGCCAGAATCTGTTCCACTTTGATTTTTTGCGATGTATTGACTTGAGCTGAAAATGAAATATTTCCAGGTTGAGAGGCCATTTCTGGATTGCTAATCACAGTGAGCGAACAGTCAGCCATTGACGACAGGGAAACTGGAGGCAGAGGGAGATATGAGGAGATGATTGCTGACGGAATTGTGAATGTGGAAGAGTCAACATGATTGCCATTGGTATCCAATGCACGGATTTGAAAAAGATCGTTTTCCGTAATATTGGAAATGACCATAGCTCCACCAAAAAACTGTCCAGGCACTGGATTGCCAATGCTTGCAGCATCTCCCACCTGCTTCCATGCGTAGTTTGAATAGATAAAAAGCGCCGCCTTGAAATTGTCGTTGGTGGTGACAAGTCTTTCTGCTGTGGCATTCCATACTGGAGTGATCACAGTGTTGGCAAACACAATGTTAGCCGTCCCCACGGATGATTGAAAAGCCGGTTTTGCAAAGAGGTTTGCACTTGCCATAACATCAAATTCTCTCGTCCAAACGGCATCCGCATCAGGATTTTCCACAAAAAATGATGAGCCTGCACTTATTACAGGGCCATTTGTATCGAACTCTTTCAACACATCATACCATCCGTATCCATTATAATATTTATAAGACTTAAAAGATTGGAGATCCGAATCGAAAACACTGACAACAGCCTCGTTTATGTTTGGAAAATAGAGATCCATCGTCAATTGCCCCTTTTGCGGAACGATTGAGGAAACAAGTGAAATGCGATTACTACCCGGCAGAAAATTGGTCAGGCTTCCCGTGAGGATTTCTCCAACAAATGTATTTGTAAAAGCATTCCATGGGTTGTGTATGAGAAATCCCGTTCCAGGAGGCAAATCGTAATCAATACTCCAGCCTTCAGATGATTTGATTGAAGGTTCCTTGTAGGCTTGAGTTTGTGAATCCCATGGATATACAACAGTATCATTTGGTACCCCTGAAAAAAACTGGCTCAAGTGATTACTTTTATCTCCAGAAACATTAAGTGGATTTGTGAGGAACTGAAATCCATCGCCCCGAATTGCAACATTCACATACCCTATTGGTTTAAGGCTATAAGAATCATCCCCCCTTGAATAGAAGGATAAGATGCATAAGAACATCCCCAAAAAATTCTTTAGTAAAACCTTCTTTTGAAACATAAGATTATATGAGCACAAAATAGAGATATGTTCAATATAAAGTCTTCAATTCAGTTAATAAGTGTTACCATGATTATCTCATGAGGTAAGCATCAAAGACAGAGATGTCATATGTCGCCAATAACACATTTATTAGCCAGTTGGGTGGTTGCAGCAAAAACGACTGATAGTGTTCGTGACATGCGTCTTGTTACTCTTGCTGATCTTTTACCAGATCTTGATGGAGCGGGAATCATTCTTGATCTGATGCGCGATTCTTCATTGAAGGCGGGGGCTTATTATTATGAGCAATATCATCACTGGCTCTTGCATGGCATGGCTGGTGGTCTTGTGCTTGCGTTTATTCTGGCCTGTTTTGCTCGGGCTCGATGGCGTGTCTTTTTATGGGCCTTGGTCGTATTCCATCTGCACCTGATTTGTGATTTGGCGGGATCGCGCGGAGATGGCCCGGGAGATATTTGGCCGATTTATTATCTTGGACCGTTTACTCAAAGGCATCTTGTGTTCACGTGGGCTTGTCAATGGAAACTGGACGGGTGGCAAAACAAGATCATTAGTGTGACACTTTTGTTCGTGTGCCTCTGGATGGCCGCAAAGCTCGGATGTTCGGTCGTTGGCGTCTTTTGCCAAAAACTGGATCAAGCAATCGTTCCCATTCTTCAGAAGTGGGCAACGACTCTGGGCATGGGCAAGGCTGCTCCCCCATCAGGGCAAACAGAAAAGTCCGACTAAACAGGACCGCTATTTTCTATTTTCTGCCGTCGGTTGGACGCAATAGAGGTTTTCGCCTGTGCGCACTAAAATAACCCCATTAGCGGCAACAATGGATGATGCGCTGGGGCCTTCTCCCATTGGAATTGTATTCAGAATTTCAAAGTGGTCTCCGGCTGAAGCAATGACGACTGTGCCGTCTTCGCTAAAACAATAAATTTTTCCATCAGCACCAGTGGGGGAAGCGCTGAAAATCTCACTTACACTAAGGCGGCCCTGCCAGATTTTTTGACCGGTTCTCGGGTTGTAACAAGTCAGAATTTGCTTATCTCCATCGAGAACAAACATTTTCCCCTGGTAATAGAGTGGAGCACACACATCGGGAACGGCTTCCTTGGTTTTCCAAACAACCTGACTCTCATCGGTCACACCACTGGCGTCTGCTTTAAGAACAACCATCAATTCGTGCTTTGAACCACAGACAGCAATGAGTCCCGGCATGACCAATGGAGAGGGGACGATGCGACCGTCCTTTCTCTTTTTGGGGTTGAGGTTTGGGTAGCGCCAGATTTCTTCACCATTGTCGGGACGGTGCGATGTGACCCAATCCGCGCCGACAACAATGATTTCCTTTCCTTTGGGACCGTTGTAAGGCACAGGAGTGGTATAGGCTTCCATGGATTCATCCAACGCACCTGTATTGCGCTCTTTTTGCCAAAGCGTTTTCCCGGTTTCCGGGTCAAAACAAATCACGTAGGAATGCCGTTCTGGTTTACTGTCAACGGCATGAGGATATTGGGGCGGATTGTGTTGAATGAGTTCCAAGTAGAGCTTTCCATCGCAAAGCAACGGACTTGATCCATAAAGGAACATGAGGGCAAAAGCTCCGTAATCATCACTCAGACGGCGATGCCACACTTCTTTTCCAGAAAAATCATAGGCTGCAAAATCGCTTGTGCCAAAAAGAGTGTAAACACGTTTACCATCCGTAATGGCAGAAGGGGAGGCCATGTTGTTCTTGCCGGAAGTGCGATCGCCTTTGCCCACAATGTTCTGCCAAAGGATTTTTCCAGTTTTCAGGTCGATGCAAAAAAGTTTCAGATTTTTTTCGGTATCGGGACTTGGCACAAAAACATAATTGTCCCATACGACCGGAGTGGCACCACTTTTGCCTGGCAGAGGTGTTTTCCACGCAAAACCGTTTGTTTGACTCCAACGAATTGGCAGATTCGTTTCTGCACAAGAGCCGTTGAGTTCCGGGCCACGCCATTGAGGCCAGTTTCCCGCTTGAGTGGATGCAGCCGAAAGAGTGAGAGCGATGGCCAGTAAACCACTGCCTTGCCTCCATGAGGCCAGGGAAAAATGAGTCGTGTGCATATATTACTGGGGGTATTCTGCCAAGCGCGCAGGAAGAGAAAAAGAAGAAAGATTGGTTATTTGCTCTTTGCGAAGTCCTCATCTTCACTTTCCACAAAGTGAGATGTGCATCGAGAATGGGAAATGCAAACCGACAATGGATCACTCTGTAACGGTCCAACTATCCTTGCCCCCCCAGGATTCTGGATGTGGCTGATTATCACGATTCCAATGGTGTGCACTACGTGGCAGTGAGAGGTATTCCTTGCGGTTGACTGTTTCAGTATGGCCATCGCAAAAAAGGATATTATAGCCTTGCTCGTGTGGAATGGGACCTTCTGACGGAGTAGTGTATCTATAGATGGTCATTTTGGGGTCACCAAAAATGGCTTTATTCCCATGAGGATAGGTCACCATGGGTCTGACATCCGCCACAGCATACATCTGGCTTGGAACCCACACTTCAGGGGAAGCGTCTTGAGGCCGCCAACCAAGACCCAATTTCATTTGAGCATCGTTTTTAGGGCGCCAGACTGTTCCCATCCAATTGTATGAATAACTGGTTTTGGTGTAATTTCCAGTCGAGAGAAGCCCTTTTTCCCGTATGTAACTCGGGCAATTGCGCGCGCGGTTTGTCCAACTGTGCTTGTTGTTGTTTTCAATCAAGTCACACCATAGACCCTGATTAACCATTCCATCCCAAAGAGGTGGGTAATGGTGATATTCATCCAAGTATATCAGTAACTGGATGCCTGTTTGTTTGAGATTGTTGCGACAAAGAATGGTATCGGTTTTTCCCTTTGCTTTTCCCAATGATGTGAGTAGCAGGGAGGCAAGGACTAGGATCATTGCACTAATAAACAGTAATTCGATCAGAGTAAATCCATACGTAAACCGAGAAATGACTCCTATGTTTTTCTGGATTTTCATACACTCCATGAGATTACTATTAGTGTGGACTCTGAGTGGAATGTGTCAACCTAAAAAGGATTGTTAAGAGGGACTGCCAAAAGAAATTTCTGAAACGGCCGAGACCAGAAAGATTGAATGTGAGGCAGAGGCGCAGTGCCTATCAAATGAAATCGAATAAGCCCGACAACAAGGTTTCAAAGTATCCCAGCTTCTGAATCTCTAATTTTTTGTGGAGAGGCGAAGCAGCCACCCTTTCTGGAAATGTTCCATGGCAGTCACTCTGGAAAACTTGATGAGTGCAGCAGGTGTGATTCGGAAACTGGCTTTGTACAAAAAAACTCTCCCCTACTTGCCCCGTAGGGGAGAGAAACAACAGTCAACAACTATAAACAAAACAAAATGCCATACGTAACGGAGTTACCGTTCATACAGAAAGTTATCTATTTATAACTCTCTATAGTATCTCTTTTTGTTTCAATTATAGCTATCGGTGAATTGCTGAAAATACTGTAGGAAAAAGATGACAAAAACAAATCTTTTTTTATTGGAATGCTACCAATTTTTTTCGATGGGTGTTTAATTGGCATCAGATTGTGCAGGGGAAGCAAAACAGTAGCGTGCAAGAATGCTTCTCAGGGCCGCTGTCAAAGGAATGGCCAGCAAGCCTCCCAAAATTCCCCCCATGAGCGTTGTTCCAACCATCATCGCGATCATAATAACCAATGGATGCAATCCCACACGGTCTCCAATGATTTTCGGTGAAGTGACAAAACTCTCGATAAGATTGACGATTCCAAAGCACGCGAGAACCAGCACGGGGTGCAGCCAATCCTGGAATTGAACCGCGGCCATTGTAACCGCTGGAATCAGGCTTAATGCTGCTCCAAGATAGGGAATGATTCCCAGAATGCCAGCCAGGGCTCCAAGGAAGAGTGAGTAGTTTAATCCCAGGCAGAGAAATGCAATCGTGAGTAAAATCCCCGAGCAAAGCGATACCAAGACTTGCCCCCGGAAGAAAACAATCAGACTGTCGTTGATGGACGAGATGATGAAGACGACTTCTTTCTTGATTTGAGGATTTTTTATGGGCAGGAAAGATTGCCATCCATGCTCAATGTTGTCGCGTTCCAACAGAAAATAAAAGAGATAGACAGGAGACAAAAGAAGCCCCAGAAAAAGCCCAATCCATGAGGCCACTCTCAAGGCTTGCGTTACCACCCATTCCTTGACGACTGGAAAGCCATTTTTGAGCCAGGACATTGCCATGGGGGATTCCTCAATTGAGCCGTCCGGGGTTTGTTTGACAAATTTTTGTGCCAAAGTCGAATGTGCCATCCAGTCCGAGACGCGTTTGTTGAATTTCTCTGCGTATTCTGGGGTGTGTTTGATGAAATCACGACTTTCCACGACAAGGCGTGGCACCACCGTGGCGAGCAAGCCGAGCCCGCAAATGATAACCAGGGTAAAGACAAGAATGATGGATTTCAGACGCGAGAGTTTGTGCCGGACAAAAAACGAAACCAGCGGTTCCAGCAGGTAAGCTGCAATCCCTGCCACCGCCAGCGGCAGTAGGACGGAACTCAGCTTGTCAATCGCATACCCCGCCCCCAACAGGAGCAAGCCAAACAACCCGACAAGAATACCTGCCGCCAATGCCGTGAGGCTGAACCAAAGAAAATGTGCCTGTTTGGGCGTTGGGGGCGGCAGGTCCATGAGATATTAATGTGTTAGATGCGTTTTTGGGATTTAGCCGTGGCAGCACGGACCGCGTTCATGAAGGCGCCGCGAATTCCAGCAATCTCAAGTTCATGAACTCCTTCGATCGTCGTTCCTGCGGGACTGGTAACCATGTCTTTCAAAGCGCCGGGATGCATACCCGTTTCCAATACCATTTTAGCACTTCCCAGCACCGTCTGTGCGGCAAGTTTTGTCGACAAATCGCGTGGTAAACCACAGGAGACCCCGCCGTCACTCAGAGCTTCAATCATCATGTAAACATAGGCTGGACCACTCCCGCTAAGCCCGGTAACCGCATCCAGCAGCGATTCCTTCACGTGAACAGCGATTCCGATGGAAGAAAGAAATTTTTCAGCAATTTCACCATCCGCTTGCTTGGCAGATTTCCCGAGGGCATAGGCAGCAGCTCCGGCCCCCACGAGCGCAGGCGTATTGGGCATGACACGAATGACTGGCACTCCGGGCTTCAGAGCAGATTCCAAGGTTTCAAGGGTAACTCCAGCGGCGATGGAAATGATCAAATGTTGTTCCCGCACATTTTCGCGGACTTCAGAAAGCAGGGCAGCAACATTGGCCGGCTTTACGGCGACAAAAATAATGCTGCTGAAGTGAACCAACTCCAGGTTGGACGCTGTGGTGCGTGCGCCTGTTTCCTTTGAAAAAGCGGTGCGGGTGCCTTCAATCGGATCACTGGCAAGAAGATAGCTGGCTTTGATGAGACCGGCGCGAATAAAGCCCTTGGCTAAAGCCGTTGCCATTTTCCCAGCGCCTAAAAAACCGATGGTGAGTTTATCTGGCATGCCTTGTTTTCTAGCAGGTTGAGAGCGTTGGCGAAAGCGAATTATTGCATTGTTTGAAGGGTTAGTTCGAATAAAAGTGACAATTGCGAAGGAATGCTTACAGTTTTGGACGCGAATTTATGCCAAAACGCACTGACATTCATTCCGTTCTCATCATTGGCGCTGGCCCGATCATCATCGGCCAAGCGTGTGAATTTGACTATTCCGGCACCCAGGCCTGCAAGGCCCTCCGCGAGGAAGGATACCGCATTATCTTGGTCAACTCCAACCCGGCCACCATCATGACCGACCCGGAGTTTGCTGATCGTACCTACATTGAGCCGATCACGGTGGATGCTTTGGAGAAGGTCATTGCCCGCGAAGTCGAGGAAATGAAGCGCATCAAGGCCAAGGGGAAATTGGCGCTTCTGCCCACTTTGGGAGGGCAGACCGCCCTTAACACCGCCATGGCTTTGCACAAGGATGGCATTCTCGAAAAATACGGCGTCGAAATGATCGGCGCAAAGGCCGAAGCCATTCGCCGTGGTGAAGATCGCCAAGTGTTTAAGGATTTGATGTTGTCCATTGGCTTGGACGTTCCCATCAGCGGCACTGCCCACACATTGGAAGAATCTCGTGCTGTGGCTGAAAAAATTGGCCGTTATCCCCTCATTATACGCCCGGCATTCACTCTGGGCGGCACTGGCGGTGGCATTGCCTATAACCGCGAAGAATTTGAAGTCATGGCCAAGCGCGGCTTGGAACTGTCTCCCGTCACCGAAATCCTGATTGAGGAATCCCTCCTTGGCTGGAAGGAATATGAGATGGAAGTCATGCGCGACAAGGCGGACAATTGCGTCATTATTTGCTCAATTGAGAATTTTGACCCCATGGGCGTTCACACGGGCGATTCCATCACCGTAGCTCCCATTCAGACGCTGACCGACAAGGAATACCAGATCATGCGCGACCAGAGCTTCGCTGTGATTCGTGCGGTGGGAGTTGAAACCGGTGGTTCCAACATTCAATTCGGCGTCAATCCAGATAATGGCCGCATGGTCATCATTGAGATGAACCCGCGCGTTTCCCGCTCTTCCGCTTTGGCGTCAAAGGCAACTGGATTCCCAATTGCAAAAATCGCTGCCAAACTGGCTGTCGGCTATCTGCTCGATGAGATTCGTAACGATATCACCCGCGAGACTCCGGCCAGCTTTGAGCCAACGATTGATTACGTCGTTACCAAAGTCCCACGCTTTGCCTTTGAAAAATTTCCGCAGGCTGATCCCACTCTTAACACCCAAATGAAATCCGTCGGTGAAGTGATGGCGATCGGACGCACATTCAAGGAATCTCTGCAAAAAGCGTTGCGCTCACTTGAAATTGGTCGTCTTGGCCTTGGCGGAGATGGAAAATCCTGGCGTTTTGGAGCCGAAGTTTACGGAGACCGCGCCATCATGCCACGCGAGCTGATCATTCGCAAACTGAGCGTTCCCAACGCAGAACGGATTTTCTTCATTCGCCATGCTTTGCGCGCTGGATTCACCATTGAGGATATCTTTAAGCTGACAAAGATTGATCGATGGTTCCTCGTGCAAATCAAGGAACTTGTGGATTTTGAAGAAGAACTGGCCAAAAGCGCCAACTCATAAAACCGAAAGGTATGTGGAAGTGGGTTAATCGTGTTGCGATAGGGATACTAATCCTCCTCCTGCTACTCAGGGGGCTCGATTGGATGTCCCGGCATTCCAAGAGCCTGCCTCCCGTTCCAAAGGATAATGACTATCCAGCTCTTCTGGCGGCTGCGGAGAAAATCGTCAAGCCTTCGGGAGACTTGGTAGACCTTTCCAAGGCTGAACTCCAGAAATGGATTGATCAAAACCGCCAGGCTACTGAAGAGGCAACTCGAATTCTTGAAAAAGGAAATATTGCCGTGCCTTTGAGCGCTGAGCGCGGATGGATGGCAGAACACCGAGAAGCAATCAAGAGCTTCAAAAATCTGGCCATTTCCTACACGTTAGAGAGTCGTCTTCTCAACCTTAATGGACACACCAATTCCCACCCTGCTCTGAACATCATCCTTCTGGGCCAGGCCATTTGTCGTGGCGGCGTTGGAGCAGATATTGCCAATGGCCTCATATTGGAAACCATTGGAAATGGACTTCTTCAAGCCAATCTTGTCGGCTTGGACGCTGTTGAATGCCGGAAAGCTGCACAATTTCTCGAAGATCAGGAAGAACGAAGAGAAACACCCCTGCAGATCCTTCAAAATGAGAAAATCTGGCTGGACGCTTCCTATGGTCTCGTGAGCCGCGTTCTCGGTTTTACCGGCGCTAAAGACACAGAAAAAAACAAATTGGAATTTACTACTCGTTACAACCGATCGCGTGGTTTGACCACACGATTGATGGTTCGTCTGGCAGCGCATGCCTATGAGCTGGATAACGGCAAGTCAGCCGCAACCGTTGTGGATTTGGTTCCTTCTTACTTAAAGAAAATTCCGCAAGACCCTGAAACGGGTAAAACAGTCACACTCAGACAATCCATCGAAGAGCCTCCGACTGGGAAAAAGGAAGATAACAAGTTGGAAAAGTAAGCTTCTGGAACCTCCCCCACCCCGTCGTAAAAGTAGGTTTTTGTCAAGTTACGTTCCTCTGTGCTCAGTAATTCTCATTTTGGCAGACCATTTGGGGGATGTGGAGTTGGAATGAGGGAGGGCTGGGCGACGTGAACCTGCTTGGCCTTTGGCCAGCACACGCTGCTGGATATGACAGACCAGAGCTACCTATTGATTCGCAAAAAATGGGAGCCCGAAGGCACTTCTTCCAGCACATCGAGGTCCGACCACGTATTGGAATTTTAAGGACTGGGGAAAATGATGGTTTACATGATGCGAGGATTGAAATTTGGTCCCTATGTCGCGAAAATCTGATCCGTGATGCCACCAAGAAAACACGCCGCAGAGGCGTGAGAGGGCGTTTGTGCAGATCAAATTGAGGGCTGCCAAAACACCATCACCCCAGCTCTTTATGCCACATCTTCACAGTCAACTACCTCAAGCCTTCTTCTCTTCCCTGTCAAAATGAGAATTGCTGACATAGCCAGATAAACTATATCTTTCGAAAATAAACTTGATACTTTACTGAGTTGTTGTAAATTTATCATTCAAGGAAAAATCCACATGAAAACTAAATTTCTGCTTTTGTTTGCCATATTTATTCTGGCAAATGCTCATGTTGCGTATTCAGATGATCATTTAGCCGTTCAAGCACAAGACGGAAATATTATTTTAACATGGCCTAGCACTTCATCTGCGACCTATTGGGTGCAATATAGGGACAGTTTAGATGTTGGTTCAACTTGGCAGACCCTAGAAGGGGGAGTTCAGGGAGAAGATGGGACAACCAGCTTTACCGATTACAATCGTGTTCCTATTGTCTCAAATCAATCGTTAGTTGCTGGAACAAGAAATAACTCGATCGAATTGCTTTCAAATAGTGAGGAATTGAACGAAATCGAAGATGTTTCTACGCTGGATTTGCCATTTACACTTCCTCCACTTCCTCCTGGTTTTCCAATACAAAGTATTCTGGAGCACTACTCTGGAAATGAGAGAATGAGCGCGCTGACTTACACACCGCCGACACTCCCAGGAATCACAAATTTTATAGGAGATACAAACGCTGGAACTTATGAACCGACTATGAGGTTTTATCGGGTGCTCAAAAATGGCGTTACGATTCTTGGTTTGACAAATAATATCTCTTTGTCTGGTGTTGTTTCGTTCCCCGTTACTTATACCTATCCGGAATTTTCTCCAGTTGCGTTCATGCTAAACGAAGATAATGATGCCGACGAGGGAGGGGCGGGAAGAATGCTTTCGGATGTGGTGACTCCTCCGGCCAGCGGATTACCAGTATTTGTTCTTGATACCAGAACCATGAGTAACGGTGTACACACGATCTATGCAAGTGTTGTTTTAAATAACGGCTCAACTGCTGAAGATGGATCCTCAACCATCGTATTGGATTCAGAGCCGATGACAATAAATGTCTTTAATGAGATTTCGTTTCCCAACTGGATGCCGGGCTATGGTGAACTTGGGAATTCCTTGCTCATTTCGGCACAATCTGCCCACCAATCTGTTGACTATTCTGTAGATGTTTACGCCTATTATGACAATTATTATTATGTTGGAACCTTTGACGGGCATACTGATGATGGAAACATTCAGACAACTTGGAATTTAGTTGGACCGAACAACGAATCTTACGAGGACGCCTTGTGTTGTGCTTTTGTTTTAACCACAAGCTATTCAGAACAAGGGGCGACAAGAACAGCGAGTACAGCCAGTCCGTTGACTTATCACCAAACAGACCCGTGGATAGGAGAAGGAGGGTGGGTAGTAGCAAATCAACAAGCATGGAATAGATCTATTGGTTACGCTGAACTTGATATAGCAGCCGATGGATTTGTGAAGGGAGCATTGGATTTGGAGCTTCCAATACTTCCACAATACTCGTCTGATAATCGCACTTCATATCGACTCCAAATGGCAGCCGATGTTGGTGCTGCTACAGAAACAGAGAAATGGACTTCATTTAGGAACGCAATTTACGCTCAACAAAGTCGTAACTTGTTTTATTTGGGGCATGGTAGTGCAACTGGTATTGGTGCTAACTCAGGGAACACAAGTGTTTTTATCCCAGCTACTGAAATTGCGGCTAGACTCCATACAATTCCTGCCGGACAGACTAATAGACATGGCTATCGATTTGTCTTTCTTGATTGTTGTAGTTCGGCTAATGGTTCGTTATGTGAGTCATTTGGCATAATACACAAGGAAAACCTAGATTATACAAACTACTCTTTGTCAGCCATTAGACCTTCAGCTTTTCTCGGTTGGGATACAGACAAATGGATTTCAGCAGGTGATGCTGTTGAGAATTATCATTGGGAATTTCTTCAGAAGTTTCAAGAGAATTGGGTTGGTACCGTGAGTTTAAAAGAAGCAGTTGATCGTACTGCCCATTCACCAGGTTGTAGCGGAATAAACATAAAGACTCTAAAAATTTTTGGATATTGGGGGCTTCATGTGAATGAGGCAAATCAGTAGAACGAGGATGTTTTATGATGGAAATTATACATATGACGGCGGTGTATTCGAACGCCGTACTAGTGGCAATGCTGCCGCAATTTTCCGACTTTGCTAAGAAATTGGATCTGCCCGTTCCACTGCCAATTACGGCAAATCAGGTAGTGCGATCTCACATCTCAAAGTCAAAGGATTTTATTCATGGTTCAGTCTCTCTTACCAATGGATATTCGTTTGCATCGGATGGTTATGGATATGTTGGCAATTTTTGCTCTACAAATAACATATATGCTTATCTTGATCCTTCTGATTTAGATCGTGTTGCCTCGTTTGTTAGAAATATTAATATGACGACAAATGAAGCAGTAGAAATGGGGAGAAATGCTGTAAAAAAACTGGGATACAAACTAGAATATTTTGGCGCACAATCGGCTCCCTCGGATTTTCAAGGCCCCCCAGGAACGAAGATGGGAGGTGTTCTCCCATTTTGCCAGATAGAATGGAAGTCATCAACGAATGAGGATGATTTTAATTATGTTAAAATCGATGTGGATATGAACCGAAAAGAGTTGGTTGGAATTTCTGTTTTTTTAAATCCAGATTTTGCTAAAACGAACCACCTTTTGAATCCGCTCAAGGTAAATGTTGTGCCTGAGCTGGAAAGTGATTACCGGAAGAGGACGGGAAGCGGAATGTATGTGCGTACTAATGCGCCACCACGACCAGAAGTTGTAATCCCCAAAAAGCTGGAGTGAGTCCCTAAAGGATTATGAACATTGCACGTGTAGGAGGTGTTTGCGTTGAGTGCTTTCTAGAAAAGCTGTCCTTGACCCGATTTTGAGGACACCTAGAGAAGTGGAAGGGCATGGGATTGTTTTTGCCCCCTTCATTTCATTCCACAAAGAGATTCTTTGAACATCAAAGTGGTTTATTACTAAAAAATAGCAGCCAATAGAACAATAGAACGTAATTTCCTCAAAAAAACGTCATACATTGAGGTGGTCAAAGTTTTTTTAGAATGATTGAAGTTTTAATTAACGGCGGGAACAGTTTTCTGATTTGAGCCACGTGACGCGAAATTCTCCCTCGGATGCGAAAACTCCTCTTGCGTTCGTGCTCTCGTCGTGGAAAATTTCTCATCCGTCACTGATACACGACATTTTTGTCGTTGTGACTTATTCGTTTTTTATATGCCACATGTAAAATTGCATATTCCGGGACCGGTAGAGGTGAGTGACAAAACGTTCAAAGCGTTTCGTTCTCCAATGATCGGCCATCGCGGCCAGGGGTTCAAAGACCTGTATGCCAAGATTCAACCTCAACTTCAGCAATTGCTTTATACGAAGCAACTGGTGTATTTGAGTACGAGTTCCGCTTGGGGAGTCATGGAGGGTGCTGTGCGAAATCTCGTGCAAAAAAAAGTGCTGAACTGTATGTGCGGTGCTTTCTCCGACAAGTGGTTTGATGTATCCAAACGCTGCGGAAAAGAAGCCGAGGCGCTCCAAGTGCCTTGGGGTTCCCCAATTCGTGCCGCTCAAGTGGATGCCAAACTTGCCACGGGACAGTTCGATGCCCTGACACTCATTCACAATGAAACTTCCACTGGGGTCATGAGTCCTCTGGCTGAAATTGCCGAGCTCAAGAAGAAGTATCCCGATGTCACTTTCATCGTGGACTCTGTGAGTTCAATGAGTGCTGTGAAGATTGAATTTGATGCCTTGGGTATTGATGTTCTTCTGGCTGGCACCCAAAAAGCCTTTGCATTGCCTCCAGGCCTTGCCGTTTTCGTCTGCTCGCCTGCTGCCATTGCCAAGGCTGCAAAATCGAAGGATCGAGGCTATTATTTCGACATCGTTGAATTCCAAAAGAATGCGGAATTGAGCATGACACCCAGCACGCCCAGCATTGGACACGTGTTTGCTCTCTCCTCAAAGCTGGATGAATTCTATGCTGAAGGATTGGATGCTCGTTTTGCCCGCCATGCCAAATTGGCTGGAATGACCCGCGATTGGGCGAAAAACAATGGTTTTACTCTTTTCCCTGATGCTGGTTACGAATCCCAAACATTGACCTGCGTTAACAACGGAGCAAAGCCCGGTGGCCGTACGATTGATGTGCCCAAGTTCCAGAAATTGGTCAAGGAACAGGGATTCCTCATTGATGGAGGTTACGGAAAGATCAAGGGTTTGACGTTCCGCGTCTCCAACATGGGGGATGAGACTGAAGCTTCAATGAAGAAGCTTTATGCTGCGTTTGACAACGCCATGAAGAAGCTCTAATTGGAGTTTTTTGATATTGCAAGCAACCGGATGTGTGTCCGGTTGCTTTTTTTATGTGTGCGTCAGGCAGGGGCGCACAAAAAAAGGCCGGGCATTTCTGTCCGGCCTTTGACAATCAACCCACTGGTTTACTGGGAAACGACACGATAGAATTTCGCTGGCGTTGATTTGTTGGGGGTGATGGTGACAGAGCCGTTGATGGCACCTTCATCCGTCCAGACTGTGGCTGATCCCTTGAGGGCAGTTGTAGACTGGAGGGTTCCTGAAGTCGTGCAAGTCAAAGTAATGGTCTTATCACTATTGACTGTTGCCTTTAGCACCGACGAAACGCTTGTTGCTGTGGTGCCCAATAATTGCAGTTCACTGAATTGGAGACATGCAGCCGAATCATTGTTGCGAACATTATTGAATGTCACACGATATGAGCTATAGGCGGCATTGTTGGCAAAACGGATTTCCTGCAAGACTTGTGATGTGGGGTCAAGTGGATTGCTGCCGGCATTGCGGTCCAGAGGCAAGTTTAATGATCCCGAGGAAATGAGTGTGAAATTCTCATTATCCGCAGAACCCGCAAGGGTGTAATCGATCGGATCGCGTTCCGTGTTGCCATCTGCCGTGTAAATGCGCAACACAGTGACGACGGATGCTTCCGAGTCGTAGGTCATTGTCAAGCCGACCGGACCACTAAACGGGGCAAAACCAGCTCCGGCGCTTGGACCGCTGCCACCGTTGGCATACTTGGTGGTTGTTTTGTCGATGGCATTGGCTGCGTTTGTGAAAGTTCCCCAGGAATTGACTGAAAAATCACCAAACGAAGTTATATTGACCGGGGTGACATCATCCAGCGTGCTCAGAACTGTGAGCCGTGCCGGAGTGCTTGGAATTCCTCCAAGCAGGTTGGATGCAACGCAGAAATATTCTCCCGTATCGGCGTAGGTTGCGGTGGTCAAAGTCAGGGTGTCAGTGGTGGCGCTGGCAACCGTCACTTTGTTGGTCACTCCATTGTATTTCCGATACCATTGATATGTGGGAGTAGGTTTTCCGCTGGCGGTAATTCCGAACGTTACACTGTCTCCTTCCATTAAGTTGATTGATGTTGGATTGGCTGTAATGGAAGGAAAGAGATTGGTCGATGCTTTATCGATAGTTCCAAGAATTTCAACCTCGCCAATCTGGAATCCGAAAGAGGTGGAGGCGCTCTTCACGTTTGTGATGTAGAGGCGATAGGTGGTGTAGCTGGCAGTGTTCGAGAACATGACCTGCTGGACGTATTGAGTCAGCGGATCAATGTTCAAGCCGGAGGCATTGCGTCCGTCTGGAAGTGAAAGCAGTCCGGCAGAGATGGTTTTATAGGTCTGTCCACCATCCACGGACCCCTCAAGTGTGTAATCTGCTGGGTCGCGTTCTGTGGCATCGTTGGCGGTGTAAAAGCGGATGCCTGTGACCACTGAGCTGCCTTTACTCGGGCGGACAACAAAGCCTGCTGGCCCCTTGAACGGCGATCCACCATTACCTCCCTTGTTCAAATATTTGGAAGTTGTGCCATCAATGGCAAAGGACTCATTTTCATTGGCGCCGGACGGATCACCACCGTAGCCTGAAATGGAATCGCCCGGTGTGGTAACCGCTGTTAGCGAAGAGAAGATATACAAGTGAGCCGTAGTGCTTGTCGCTGTTCCTCCCGCATTGGAGACGACCACCCGGTAATCGGTATCATCCGCAAGGGTCACTGAAGATAAGTTCAGCGTGCTGGATGTGGCTCCAGAAATGGAACTCCCGTTCGTAAGTGATACAAACTGGCCGGAGACACTCTTTTGCCATTGGAATGTGGCGCCATCAGAATTTTGAAGTGCGACGCTGAATGTGGCGCTGTTGGTGGAATAAATTTTTCCATCGGAAGGTTGCACGCTGATGATCGGTGCCACAATGCCAGAGTTACCGCTGACAGCAAAGACGATGCATCGGCTGGAGTTATTGCCACCAACAGAGTTGATGTCAATGGATGTCACCGGACTGGTTGTGTTGGTTAGGAGAACGTCTCGAGCATAGATTCTGGGGTTCCCCGAGTTGACATAGCCAAGAACTTTGTCCTGAACTTCGATGCGTCCATTTGCGCAATAGGCATAGGGATTATTATTGAACCAGTCTGGGGAGACAAACGTTGGTGTTTCTGTCGTGCCATCATCGTGATAAACGACCAGCGTGTTGGTGGTGTTTCCGTTTCCGGAAGTGCAGAGGAACGAGAGAGCTGTGTAGGTTTTGGGGGATGAGAAATAAATTGTAGCCATCGATCCCGAATCAATGAGAACGCAATTGTTGGTTCCAATGTAACTGGCGGGCATGGCAAAACGTTGGTCAGAGGAGGCAATGTTGGTGAGAATCGTCCCCGCCGCAGGCAAACCGCTCGTGGGAGCAAGGGGATCATACCCTGCTTCATAGAAAGTGTTGTTGGAATTCTCAAAACCGTTATCTACCGTTGCAATTGTGGCATCCGCAACGGATCCTGCCTGTCCGGCATCCTGTTCAACAACGATATCAGCGTTGTAGCCACTCACCGTGATGGGATCAAAGGTGCTACCCGCCGGTTTTTGTCCGCTCAAAGCCATGAAACAAGTCACGCCTGTTCCTGACTTGTAGTTGATGTCAACGCTTGTAATGGCGCTGTTCGTATTATTGACAATAATGTCCTTGGAATAAAGGCGTGGATTGTAGCTACTGTAACGATCATCCGCACTATCAAACGTGGCATTTTGAACGTTGACACGGCCTCTGGATGAAAACGCATAATTGGCAGCGTTGAACCAGTCCGGGGAGTTGGTGGTTCCTGTTTGGGTGGTGCCATCCTGGAAGTGCAGAACATATTCAAAACCGTCGCCTCCATTTCCGCCACTGGTCAGAAGGGAGAGCATCGCATATTTTGCAGGTGTGGTGAACGTGAATGTTGCTGCCTTAAATGTTACCGAGTCAATGATGATGGCATCATTCGTTTTATAGCTTGGGGCAAACTGGTACTTGCGGCTTGAATCAACCAGGCTGGTGATAATGCCGCCAGGATGGGGAAGACCAGAGTCTGGATATGTGGAGCTAAACCCCATCTCATACCAAGTGGACCCGGAATTATTGATGCCACCATCCATGGAGGCAGTGGTTGCCGCGCCAGCAGGAGCGGAAGCCCCTTTTTCTACAACAATGTCAGCGTTGTAGGAGTCGTAGGAGAGTGTGATGGGAGCAAAGCCAGCCAAGGCAGCCCCCGACGGAAGAAAACACAATCCTGCCAAAACGACTGAGTGGAAATGAGGCGAAGAGTATGACCTTAATATTCTGAAAGCAGTTAATAGTTTCATAATGACATCCTTTAACTTGTTTACACAGAAAATCGGAATACCGAGTTCTTCAAACATTTAAATGATTACGAGGTCTGCCAGAAGTAATTCCCAAAATGGGGAGAATAAGAGATGACTTGAAGCAAGGTGAAGGGCTCAGATCAACCCGTCAATCTGGGCAATCTCGACAAAAAGCCTCAAGACATTTTCGAATTTTCCTGTTTGTGGCACGCAAAGCAGTTATCGTTACGATTAGTTGCTCCTGACTTATTCCACCAAATAAGCTCGTTGCTTTTGCTTTATAATCAACTGTTTTGGCGTTGTCACAACTACTGAGAATTTATTATGGCAAATACTCCAGGTAAACAACAACATTTGTGCGTGCACGAAGAACGTGCTGCTGCTGTTTTACCTTCAAACTATCTGGATTGACGCCATTGATAGAAGTTTTCTTTGCTCTTGGCAAGTATTATTTGACATGAGTTTATACTACAAAGGAGGGGCGTCTTTTTGCAGGTCTTATTTGCACTCCCCATTACATACCGGAATCTTCCATCAAGAAGTCGGGCAACCGGTCTGAGTGAAGGATGAAATACTTATTCCTCCAATTTCCAGGTATCGTGCCAGCGGACTTCAAAACCTTTTTCTGTCATTTGAATGGGGAGCCAAAGGTAGCGGGAGTCCTGTAGATTGTGCGGGTTCCACCGGTCCCCAACAAAAATGAATGAATCCGTTTTCCCTGGAGCCTTCAAAATATAGGCGCTTTGGCCACGGTAGGTGATTTCAGCTTCAGGTCCGATACAGGGATTCCCCAATTCCTTCCATGGACCCATGATGTTTTCTGCCACAGCAGAGCGTGCGGCATTGGGAGCCCAACCTGTGCAGCCAGAAGCCATCAGATAGTAACGGCCTTTATACTTAAAAACGGAGGGGGCCTCCATGGACCGCCCTTCAAACACGCGCACGAAGGTGCTGGTTGGTTTGAGGTAATCTTTTGACAACAAGGCGATGTGCATGGTCTGGTTGTTTTCTGAGGTGTAAAACAAATAGGCCTTGCCATCGTCATCCTTGAAAACCGTCATGTCGCGGCTCATTGAATCATTTGGGCGGGTGCTTTCAATGTAATGGAACGGCCCTTTGGGGGAATCGGAAACCGCAACGCCTGCATGAGCCAGCTTGTAATTCTCGGAATCAATGTGCATCCACATGACAAACTTACTCGTGGTTTCATTATAGATCACCTTGGGGCGCTCAAGGACCTTCCCTTTGTAAAGATCGTGTTTGGGATCGTCCTTGACTGCCGCAAGAGCCACACCTTCATTTTTCCAATTATAAAGATTACTTGAAGAATAACAGGAGACCCCCACAGTCTCCACCCGCGTTCCGCCCCAACTGCGGTTGCTTTCCGGAGTCCAAGTCTTTCCAATTTTCAACTCTCCATACCAATAATAAACGCCGTTATGGAGAAGAAACCCGCCGCCATGCGCGTTGATGGGAGCCCCAGCCGTGTCATTCCAAATTTCACCTGGCTTGAATTCGTTTTGAGCTTCCGCACCCTGGCTGTTTGAAACAGGGGATGACAGAAATAATGTGGCAGTAGACAACGCTAAAAACAGACTGGCCGAAGGTTTCATAAGTTGGTTTGACACAAGCCAGCCAGAAAAGAATGCCCGATACAATGAAAAAAAACAGGATATCCAACGTCAAAGGAGGTGTTGTTTGAGTGTTTGGTTGCGGATGGCAATGTCCAAAAGGAGATTGCAATCCCCCTAGAAGACTATTAGATTCCGCCAATTGGTTGGCATAATATTATATGTTAAGAAAAACGATTCTTTGCGGAAGTGCGTTTCTTATTGCTGCCGGAATGACGTTGGTTCCTGAAAACGTCCTTAATGCCCAGAATAACACCACCGTTACCAGCAACACTTCCTCCTCCTCAACCTCAACTTCCTCCTCGACCACAAATGCCTCGGTCTATTCGTCGGTTCGTGTGACCGAAAATGTGGTCAAGACGCGAACGGTTGTGGAAACGCAAATCGTGACTGCGGCGAAATTACGAAAAACAGCCATTTTCGTTCTAAATCGCGCTGGCATTCAGTTTGATGGCAAGTTACCAGTCCTTGAGGATCAGGTTACCAGCCGTGTGGGGGATGAGTTCTCCATCATCAGCCATGAGGATGCCATAAAAGCCATGAAGGTGTATCAGGGAGGCAAAACAGTTTTGACTACTCACAATGGTTTGGACACTACCGCGGAAGTGGTTGGAAATGGCAGCTCCAAGGCAACCGGAGAAAGCGCTACGGCAACTTCCACTGCATCCGGCTCAACGTTCCCAGCGGGTACCACTTCTGGAGCGCGTTCTGATGCTCAGTCGGGCACCGGCAAAAACCAATCCGAATACAACACGCTCTCCTCAAACACTTCCAGTGCCAAAAAGTCTTCCAGCGAGGATTCCACGTATGAATCCACCTTGCGAAACACGCTCGGAACAGTTGAGGATCAGGCATTGGCAGACAACACCTCAGCGCTGCGCCTTGCCCAGAACATGGGGGCTGCGTATGTTCTGTTCGTAAACCTGGATAGCTATCGTTCCAACACCATCAAGTATCACAACGAAAGCCTTGGCCTCGATGAAAACAACAAGGATTACATATTGCGGGGCACTTACAAGATTGTCGAAGGTGTGACGGGGGGGACAATTGGCGTTGGAGGCGCATTTACTTGTTCCAAGCGGATTCAACAGAGTGCCAATCTGCAAACGGATGAAGATCCCATTGACGAATTGATCGAACAGGCCGGAGCGAAAGTTGCCGCTGGATTAAAGAAGGATGTGCGTGATTTTCCATTTCCTCAGCCGGTGCAAATCACGGTTGACTGTAGTCCCAAGGATTTGACTGGCAACGAGATTTCCCTTCCTGACATTTCCTTGAAAGAGGATAATACTGTTGTGAAGGGGGGAGCTGATGTTCCTGTTCGTTTGAGCGCCATCATTTCGATTGATGGCATGGATGTGGGGACAACTCCGGCCTCAATCAGGCTGTATCCTGGCGTGCATAAAATCCGTCTAAGCCGTCCGGGGTTTGAAGATTACGCAGGCACCATCAATGTGGCCGAGGGAATGAGTTTGACGCCTGCCTTGGTTATGAACGCCAGTGGATTTGATCGCTGGAAGGAAATACGGACATTTTTAAATAACTTTGCAGCGAGTAACCGAACGTCTGACAGTGGAGTGAAGACGCTTGACGATTATGTTCAGGTGTTGCGGCAGAATGGCTATCGCGTCGATCTTCCCGCTGCCCCGGATGCCAATGCGGCAGGTGACGCTTCAGCAGCACCTGCAGCCACTAATTCAGAAGCGGGTGCTCCGGCTCCAACCAGTGCTAAATAGTGTTTAGTTGATTTAGATGAATATGGGGAATAAGGAGAACGTATTATTCGATGTTGTTATGATGAAATTGAACAAATTTGCAATTTTTGCCGGAGTGGCGGTCGCAGGCATGATGCTCACCAGTGTCAGCCGCGCTCAGGACCCTCTGGCTGTTGGTTCGATTGAAACAACCAAGGCCTTGTCCGAAGACATGGCACGCAAGGGCAAAGCAATAGAATTGAACCGTGTAATGGAATCTTTGGACGGCCACCTGGTCAGCGTTTTTGCGCAAGGTGGAAAATTTACTGTTGTTGGCCGCAAGCGTGTTCTCAAGGACAACAAGGAGGAACAGGAATTGGCACAGGCCGGCGTTGTCAACAAGGATTCTGGCGCGCAGGCAGGAGAAGCCGTTGGTGCGAAGTATCGCCTGACCATCATAATGGATCATTTTCTGGAACAGAACACGGATGCGGAATTTAATGGTCGCAAGGCCACTAAACGCCGATTTCAGATTTCCGGTCAGGCCACCATTTCCGATGCTTCCACTTCAGTCATCGTAGCGGCGCCCAATGTGCAGTTTGAAAAGATGATTGTAACCTACATTGGTCCCACGGAAACGGCAGATGCGAAGGACACCGACGATCTGATGCCCAAATTAGGGCAGGAGTTTGCCGAAAGGGTGGCTCTGGCGGTAACTGATTCCATCTATCCGGCCAAAGTCATTGATGCCGAAGGCAAGACCGTGACAATTAATCGAGGGGCCAACTATAAGATGCAAGTGGGGGATATCTACAATGCATACGGTCCCAGCAAAGTTCGCGTCGATCCCGACACGAAGAAAGAGATCAAGATCAAAGGTGCATTCCAAGGACGGATCAAGATCACCACTGTTGATCAGGATTCATGTCAGGCAGACGTTACCGAAGGGGCTGTTCAAGTAGGGGCAGTTGTCTCCAAGCCGGAAGCCCCGGCATCGGCAGTTCAGGGCAACTACTAATTTACGCCCATCGAATTCCTTGGAGAGAAACAAGTCGTTAGCGATCAATTTTAAAAACGCGTCAAAGTGATCACAACAAACAAACTCCTCTTTAAGGCTGTATTTCAGGGGCTTGTTGCATTGGGTGTGGGAGCCATCGTTACCGGTTGCTCCACTTACAACCAGCGCAATCCTTTTGCCGGCTATTATCGATACGGGAATTTGGCATCCGCCGAAACGGAAGCCGTTCGGATGGCAGATTCGGAGAAAAACAGCAAGGATGCCATCATTTGGCGTCTCGAAGAAGCGACGATCCTTCGGGCAAACGGCAAATACAAGGAAAGCAATACAGCGTTTGAGATGGCCGAAGCTAAGATTGATGATTATGCCAATCAGGCCAAGATAAAATTGGGTAATGAAGCGGGGGCAATGCTCTCCAATCAGGCGAATCTTCCCTATCGTGGGCGCAGTTATGACGGGATCATGCTCAATACCTATAAGAGCCTCAATTACATGCAATTGGGGGATCTGGACCGAGCCCGGGTTGAAATCAATCGCGCCTACACACGCCAGCAAGAAGCAGTGGATGCCAATAAAAAACGGATTGCGGATGCCCAGGCAGAAGAGGCAAATTCCAAGGATAAGGACAAGGTGGAAAAAGCCCGGCAAGATCCAAAATTCAAAGGTGAACTGGATCAAGCCTATGGGAATTTGGATCAGCTAAAAGCCTATTCTGATTACGTTAATCCATTCACTGTTTACATTCAGGGACTTTATTTTCTTTCAAACCCGGCTGGAATTTCTGACCTGGAAAAGGCGCGAAAATCCCTTCAGCGCGTGCTCGCTTTTGAACAAGACAACAAGTTCATTAAGGAGGATTTGAAATTGGAGGAAGATTTAACGGCGGGGAAACCTTTTCCTCCAACTACTTATGTTATTTTTGAAACAGGTCTGGCTCCCATGCGGGAACAGTTGCGCATCGATATTCCCATCATCTTTCTTAACGTTTCCTATGTGGGGGCGGCGTTCCCCTTGTTCCGTCCTCAGGAGGATTTTCAACCTGCTCTCAATGTTTATACGTCGGGAGGAGTCAAGGAGACCACCCAGCTTGTTGCCAGCATGGATAGTGTTGTCGGCACAGACTTCAAAAATGAAATGCCGGTGATCATCACAAAAACCCTGGTTGCAACCATCGCAAAAGCAGCAGCTTCCTATGCCATCACTGAGGCTGCGGAAAAAGGTGGTGGCGATGTTGGCAAGTGGGTAGCCCGCCTGGGAACCTTGGCTTACGGTGTTGCTGTGAACATTGCCGACCTCCGGACATGGACCACCCTGCCAAAACAATTCCAAGTTTGTCGTATTCCCACGCCTGCGGACCGCAAAATTGATTTGCAAACTGCTGGTGGGGGACAAAGAATTACTGTGACCCTCAATGAGGGGACAGTGAATGTGATTTATGCCAAGAGTATCACTTCCATGAGTCCTCTCTTTGTCAGCCAGATGAAACTAAAATGAAAACGCGTTTCCCTCTAATAACAATCTTTACTGCATTGACCGGTATTGTGTGCCTTTCTGGGTGTAGTTCCACAGTGAACACAGTTGAGCCAGCTCAATCCATGGGATTGCGCCAAATGGTGGATGACAAACGGGTGATCACCGATACTGCACTGAACGACAAAGTCAATGTCTACGGAATCAACACGACCACCACTCCCGGAGGTTTTATGTGCCTGCGAGTGGATGTTGTCAACCGGCGTTCTGGTGTCCAACGCTTCAATTATAAGATTGAATGGTTCGATGTGAACGGCATGCCAGTCACGACAGCAGGTGGCGGCTGGCTGGAGAGCGAAATTCTTGGGCGGGAAACCAAGTCAATCACTGCGGTTGCACCCAGCCCAAATTGTAAGGATTTCCGCATTCAATTCATTGAATCCCTTCATTAAACCAATTTATTAAATTCATGAAATCGACAATTAAACTCATTGCCTTGGGCGCTTTGCCCGTGTTCCTTGTGGCCGGTTGCAGCACGCCTGTCCAACGAATCGAAGCAGGCGGCCCAACTGCGGTGACAACCATGGGAGTGGATATCAAGGATTTCAAGGACGCTGCTGGGGACATGGTGAAAACACTCCTGACTTCCGGTGCACTGGACCGGACCGATGGTCGCAAGTCTGTAATCGCTGTTGGTAAAATCATCAATGATACGGACCGTAATTTTGACACGGATCAGATCTCCTTTAAAATCACTTCGGATCTGATGACCAGTGGCAAGACGATGACCACCACCACCTATGGCGCAAATGCCGCTGACAAAGTGGGACAGGCTGCCTTGAACGAAAAGAAATTCCTTGCCGACGATAAAGGCCCCGGAATCTTGCCCGATTTCACGCTGGCGGGAAAAATCCTCGTGCAACATGCGCAGGCAGGACACACGCATGAAGTGACCTACACATTTCAACTGTTCTTGACGGATACATCGAGCGGACTTGCCGTGTGGCAAAATGAACGTTCCATTGGCAAACAGGGACGCGGCCCTGCCGGTGTTTCGTTTTGAACCAACATTCAAAGACTGTAAAAAATGACGCGATCAATTGTTGCTAACATGGCCTTGTCGGCTGGTCTCTTGCTGGCCGCTGGGTGCCACACGGAGCCAAGTTACACGACGAGTGCCTATCAACCTGGGCCAGTTGCCGGGGAAGCTGTCGGCTATGGCACCGGGCTGGTGATCGGAAACGTCGCCGCATCTGGTGTGGCATCGGTTGAAGGACTCGGTGCTGGAATTGCAGCCCCGTTTGATACCACAACATACGTTGTGCGGCGCTGGCACACTGAGAAAACCGCCGATGGGCGCACAATTCAGGTGCCTGTTGACATTCTGGTTGACTCTCAAGGTCGGCCCATTTCCATCAAATAGACGCACGGCAGCTTGCCGATTGCGTTTGGGATGGATGGCTTTCAAAAAAGAACGGCAGGATTACTGTCCGTTCTTTTTTATGTACGCCTGAGCTGTTTGTTTTTAAATAAAACGGATTCAATGTGAAACCATTTTGATTTTGGTTGTCATGATTTATCAGCAGTTTTTCTGAGGGGGGCATCGAAATACAGAATTTCCGAACTCACCTAAAAAAGAGGGGGTATCCAGATAACTAATAAAAAAGCCCATCAATCTTAAAAAATGGGTGTCGTTTTTTTGATACTCCAAAGGTGGAACGGTTACAATGACTCATCAAGAACACCAACACACGGTGGTGTGTGGAGAGTTTTTCATGACTACATGTTTTCTAGTGTTCTGAGTCAAAAACACTGGAAAAGATCATTTCCTTGATTTTCCAAATCAGTGACATGGTTATGGCCAGTGGAAGGAGGACCAGAAACACAACCATCCATGTGCCCTCAGAACTCACAACCAGAATTACTTTGCGCAGGAAAAGAGGTAAGGAGTGCATCTGGATGGCAACAAGGTAGGCGCAGAGAAGGACGAAAACCGTGTTTAGTATGATAATGTTGAAGGAGGTAAACATCCGCGTTTCAGAACGGAGAATTTCGTCGGGCAACATCGCAGTCAAACGATAGAGAACATGATTGACCTGAACGAGAAAAATCAGGCAGGACATGGCCAAGAGTGCCACGCAGGTGATGTAAAGTTGAATGTGAGGGAAGCGGTGCCACCAAAAAAGAAAGGGGCAGAGCCCCGCATTGATGAGGGCGAAAAGCTCCGCCTTGTTCAAGGCATTTTGCCAAATCCGTTCTTGTTTTTGAAAGTGACTGAACTTGAGCAGGGCGAAGCAGACAATGATGCTGATGATGAGACAGGGGAGAACTCCAATGGCGCCAAAAAAGCCCGGAGGCGCAAAAGCGGCGAGCGGCTCAAGCCAGTCCGCCCGCGCCGTTTGCACGTAGGCGATGAGCAGAAGCGGAATCCCCCAAAACAAGGCGGACAACCCTTTTACAACATGTCCAAGCGCATGGAGAACCTCGGCTTTTGACGGTGGATCGCCCATGTCGTCAGATGTTTAGATAAGTGTATTCCTTGAGACCGCGTTCGTAATCATCAAGAAGACGCATTCCTTCTGAAGGTTTGATCCTGTCGGATTTTATGGCGTCATCGATTTGGATTTTAACGCGACGTTTGAGTTCGTTTTCGTCGTATTGGACTGAGGTCAGCGCCTGTGCGACTGTCGTGCCTTCAATGATCTCTTCAATGTAGTAGCCAGACGGTTCATCAGGATCGAGAAAAACGTGGACTTCATTCACCCGGCCAAACAGGTTGTGTAAATCTCCCATGATGTCCTGATAGGCCCCCATGAGGAAGAACCCAAGGTAATAGGGTTCACCCGGTTTCCCATGCCAGGCATGCAAATTCAGAGTGTCACGAATATCGCGCAGATCAACGAACTTCTTGACCTGACCATCGGAATCGCAAGTGATATCGACCAATGTTCCCTCGTGTGTTGGCGGTTCATTGAGTCGGCTTAACGGCATGATGGGGAACAGTTGTCCCAACGCCCAGTGGTCAAGCAATGATTGGAATACGGAAAAGTTGCAAAGGAACTGGTCGCCCAAGCTGTCTTCCAACTTGAGGATTTCCTCTGGAATGTAGGCTTGGCCGTGGAAGCTTTGAACGACTTCAAGAGCAATTTCCCAGTAGAGGGATTCAATTTTTGCCTTGTCTGGCAATTCGAGCATGCCGAGTGCAAACATGCTTTGAGCATCTTCTTTTCGCTCTTGAGCGTCGTGGAATGCCTCCAGCTTATTGAGCTTTGAAATGTTTTTGCGTAGATCGAGTAGTTCCCGCACAAGAGGATGTTCCGAGTCGCCGTATTTGAAACTGGCATCGGTGCGGATTTTTTCGATGGCACCGAGGACTTCAACCACCAGCACACTGTGATGTGCCACGAGGGCACGGCCACTTTCGCTGATGATGTCAGGATGGGGAACGCTCTCCTGATTGCAGATATCGGCGACGTAGTAAATGATGTCGTTGGTGTATTCCTGGAGGGAATAATTGGTGGAACTGTCAAATGCCGAGGAGCTGCCATCGTAATCCACGCCCAAACCACCCCCTACGTCGATGTATTCCAGACTAAAGCCCATTTTGTAGAGCTTCGCGTAGAAACGCGCCGCTTCCTGTACGGCTTTTTTGATCGTTAAAATGTCTGGTACTTGGGAACCAATGTGAAAATGAAGCAGTTTGAAGCAATGCGACAGGTTTTCTGCCTTGAGCAAATCGGTCGCTGCCAGCAACTCTGCTGTAGTCAGTCCAAACTTGGCGTTTTCACCACCGCTATCAGCCCATTTCCCAGCCCCTTTGCTGTTAAGACGGGCGCGCATGCCAATCATGGGTTCGACGCCCACTTGTTTGGAGACGGCGATGATGTTCTTGAGTTCCTCAAGTTTTTCAACGACCAGAATGACCTGACTCCCGAGCTTGACTCCCATCAACGCCATGCGAATGACCAGCGGGTCCTTGTAACCGTTGCAGATGATCAGGCTTCCTGGTTGGTTTTGCAGGGCGAGTCCGGCGAAGAGTTCTGGCTTGCTTCCCACTTCCAAGCCTTCTTGATACGGCTTGCCTGCATCCAGAATTTCTTCAACGACTTCTCGCAGTTGGTTGACCTTGATTGGGAATACCCCTCGATATTTTCCCTGATAATTGAACTCGGCAATGGAGGCGATAAACGCCTGATTGAGAGATTCAACCCGGTCTCTGAGGATATCTTGAAACCGGATCAAAAGGGGAAACCGGAGGTTTCGTCCTCTGGCTTCCTCGATGACATCGGTCAAATCGACCGATGCCCCGGCTTCTTTCAAAGGCATGGCAACGACATGGCCTTCATTATTGATGTCAAAGTATTTGGCGCCCCACCCATTTATATTATATAGGTTGCGCGCCTTTTGAATGTCCCAAGGTGTTGTCGGAGAAATAGACTGGCTCATTTCATCATCAAAACGTTTTGCACTATAAGGACGCTTGCGCAGAATTCAATAGATCAATGATCTTTTTTATGTGACCTCCTCGTGACGGCCTCGTTCTCTTTTATGCCTTAAAAGGACGAAAAATCACTTCTATTGTCGTAAAACAGTAGTTTTGGAGACGCTTTTTACCAAGTGAAAATCAACTTTTTCGCGGTTATTCCGATTCTATAGAGAAGAATCGTTGCCCCATTGAGCATCTTTATTTGAGAAAAAGAATAGAAAGGGACTTTGCTTTTGGTCTGGCTCAGTGAATGGAACTTCTCTAAATTCATTTCAGTCAGTTTTCTCTGTGCGACATGAAACAAAGTGTCAAATTAGCTGCAATTCTAAAGGAATGCGACCGTGTTTTAAAGCCGGGCACGTTTGTTGACTATGAAAGGGCTGTCAACGGCTTGCAGGTGGAAAATACAGGCATCGTCACCAAAATGGCTGCTGCGGTGGATGGAACACTGGCCACCCTTAAAATGGCTGTCGCGGCAAAGGCAGATTTGCTTCTGGTGCATCACGGCTTGTTTTGGAGTTCAACGATCCCATGGACTGGGAATCGATATCGAATGCTTCAATTGCTGCTTCAGAACAATCTTGCAGTTTACAGTTGTCATCTGCCATTGGATGCCCACCCAGTTCTTGGCAATAATGCCCAACTGGCGACGCAATTGGGATTTAAGAAATTGAAACCCTTCTTCTTTGAAAAGGGAAATTCGCTTGGGTTCAAGACAAATACGATCATTAGAAGAGCGGAATTAGCCCGGAAACTTGAGTTGGCTCTCACTCATCCGGCCATTTTATTACCGGGGGGACCAGAGATTTGCAGGCGGATTGGCATTGTGAGTGGCAGTGCGGGGGCTCAACTAAAACAAGCTCTGGACGAGGGGGTGGATACATTGATTACAGGGGAAGGTCCGCATTGGACACATGCCATGGCAGAAGACCTTGGCATGAATGTTTTCTACGGCGGGCATTATTCCACGGAGACTTTTGGCGTGAAGGCTCTGGCATCTCATCTAGCAAAGAAATTCCATTTGGAATGGTGTTTTTTGGATCATCCAAGCGGTTTATGAAATGGATGAACCGTTTTCAAATTATCAATACTACTTATTAAAAGAAACAGACCTGAAACGGTTTGACTTTAAGTTTGGGTCTTGGAGAATATTAAAATATGGCTAAGAGAGCTTTAATTACAGGAATCACCGGTCAAGACGGCTCCTATCTGGCAGAGTTGCTTCTGTCAAAGGGTTATGAAGTTCACGGTCTCATACGGCGGGCCAGTACGTTCAATACAGGCCGACTTGAGCCCATATATCAGGATCCGCATAATGTGAAGAATCGTCTGTTTCTTCACTACGGAGACGTGAGTGATGGCAGTGGACTGGCCCGTTTGTTGAGCAAAATCCAGCCGGAGGAAATTTACAATCTTGCAGCACAGAGCCATGTGCGTGTCAGTTTCGATGCTCCTGAATACACAGCCGACATTACGGGCAGTGGAACGGTTAGACTACTGGAGACAATCCGGCAGATCGGACTTGTACCGCGGTTTTACCAGGCTTCTTCCAGCGAGATGTTTGGAAAGGTAAGGGAAGTGCCTCAGACGGAAAATACGCCATTTTATCCCCGCAGCCCGTATGGATGTGCCAAAGTGTATTCCTACTGGATTACTGTCAATTATAGGGAATCCTACGGAATGCATGCCACCAACGGCATTCTTTTCAATCATGAATCCCCTCGTCGTGGTGAGACTTTCGTTACTCGCAAAATCACGCGGGCTGTGGCACACATCAAGGCCGGACTGCAAGACAAGCTCTTTCTCGGAAACCTGGATTCCAAGCGCGACTGGGGATTTGCCAAGGAATACGTCGAGGCAATGTGGCTGATGCTCCAACAGGATAAGCCGGATGATTATGTCATTGCCACGGGTGAAACACACTCAATCCGTGAGTTTTTGGACGCTGCCTTCGGTCATGTGGACCTGGATTGGACGAAATACGTTGAAATTGATCCCCGTTATTACCGGCCTGCGGAAGTGGATTTGCTGATTGGAGACGCCAGCAAGGCCAAACGACAATTGGGCTGGGAACCAAAAACAAAGTTTGTCGATCTTGTTAAAATAATGGTGGATGCGGATGTGAAATTGCTGGCAGATCATCGTGCCGGAAAAATTCGGGTGACAAGCTAAAATGAATATTGATTCGCGGATCTATGTTGCGGGACATCGGGGGTTGGTGGGGAGTGCCATCTGGCGCGAACTTCAACGTCAGGGATTCAAGAATTTGATTGGTTGCACGCATTCAGAGCTGGACCTCATGGATGCCGTGGCAGTCAGGCATTTTTACGAAAAGGAACGCCCGGAGTATGTGTTTGACGCCGCGGCAAAGGTGGGCGGTATCGCAGCGAACAACGAGCATCCTGCCGAGTTTCTCTATCAGAACCTCCAGATTCAAAACAACATCATTCACAATGCCAAGGTGCATGGCGTAAAGAAACTCCTGTTTCTAGGCAGTTCCTGCATCTACCCACGTTTGGCCCCACAACCCATCAAGGAGGAATACCTCCTGAGCGGTTTGTTGGAACCGACCAACGAAGGGTATGCCATTGCTAAAATTGCAGGAATCAAACTGTGTCAGGCTTACCGCCGTCAATACGGTTGCGATTTCATCAGTGCCATGCCGACGAATCTATATGGTGCCAATGACAACTACGATTTACACAGTTCCCATGTTCTTCCTGCATTGATTCGTAAATTTCACGAGGCGCGGGAGCAGAACGCCCCCACAGTGACCTGTTGGGGAACGGGCTCACCGTTGCGTGAGTTTTTGCATTCGGATGATCTTTCTTCAGCCTGTGTCTTTATCATGCAGCATTATAGCGAAGAGCAATTCATCAATGTGGGATGTGGTGAAGAGATTACAATCCGTGCTCTGGCTGAATTAATCCAGAAGATCATTGGCTATAAGGGGAAAATTGTTTGGGACACCAGTAAACCGGATGGAACACCGCGTAAATTGATGGATAGTTCACGCCTTTTTGCCCTTGGTTGGAGGCCGAAAATTGATTTGGAAACCGGAATTCTTCGTGCTTACAAATCATTTCTGGCCGGTGAAAAAACGATCCGCTAGAAGTCTCGCTCACTTGGCAAATCGATGGACAGTTTAGGAGATGAGGAGCTCTTCCTTTTGTTCCTGATCAATGGGGATATTTATTGACGCGTCCCATAAGCAGAGGTTTTTGTTACAAAACAACTCCATTGGGAATTAACATTATTCCGCAGAATCCGACTTTAGATTACGACCACTTTTTGAAATGACTCAAATTTTCTCAACTTTCACTTCCTTCATCCAAAGTTTGATGCTGGAACGAGAAGTGGGTTCCTGAGGAGTCTTGGTGAGAAGGTCGAGTGAAAAAGCTGTGGCCATCTGTGCACACTGAGCCAGAGGCAGATTGCGAAGCTGGGCGGCGATGATGCCTGAGACCATGGCATCTCCTGCCCCCACTGTGCTATTGACTTGGACGTTTGGTGGATGGGCAAAAATGGCTTCCGAATGGGTCAGAAAGAGGGCTCCATCTTTGTCCATGGAGACCACCACCATTTCCACCCCGCGGTTCAGAAGTTTTTGCGCTTCTTCGATCACATCTTCCCGTGTTGTCAGGGGATGTCCCGCGTAGGCTTCCAACTCGTGGCGGTTGGGTTTCACGATGGTTGGAATCGCCTGAATTCCGAGGCGAAACGGCTCGTCGCTGGTGTCCAATACGACATTCCGTTTCTTCTTTTTTAACAAGTGTGCCAGTTCCAGGCAGGCAGTGGCAGGGAGGCTGGGAGGGAGGCTTCCAGAGATGACAAACCAATTGCATTCCGTCTCTGCCAGATGGTCGATGACTTTCTTGAGCGCTTCAAAATGGGTTGGACGCGGGGTGAGTCCTGGAAAATTAATGTCGGTCGTGATGTGGTTTGCCGAATCGAGAACCTTGAGGCCAGTGCGGGTGACTCCTTTGACCTTTACAAAGTGATTCCCAATTTTTTTCTGACTGAAAAACGTTTCAAAAATCTCCGCATTCCCATCTCCCAAAAAACCTGTGACTCCTGTGTGAATGCCAACGTCTGCCAGTGTCGCTGCCACGTTGACCCCTTTGCCACCGGGTTTTGAGCTGCTCGTTTTTACACGGTTCACCTTTCCCACTGCAAAGTCTGGAATGATCAGTGTCTGGTCGATTGCCGGGTTGAGTGTAACCGTGACAACATCGTATGGAACATTGGCTTTCAAGATTTGTGAAATGAATTAAGTGTTTTTGACTGAAAAGTCAAAGTGGCTGATACCCTTATTGCCAGTGCATCGAAAAATTATTTTACCTTGGCTGGTGCTGGCGTTGGGGTTTGTTCCGACTGGAATGTCAACAAATCAGTCCTCATTTTATCCCAGTCTTGCAGGGCAATTCCATAGGATGAAAAGTATTTTCGAATGCGGCGCGTGTCCCATTGAAGAATATCCTCAAGGATGGGAACCAAAACGCTTAGTGCATTGTCGCTAAGAACAGTTCGTTTGGCGATTGGCACAATGTAACGGTTTTCAGAAACAGCGATTGTGTAACCGTCGCGGCGGTTGACGTGGAGCATGACGTGAATGTCGGAACTGCCATCGCCCATGTAGACGATGTGATCTGAGCCGATCCTCATTTTATCCTGCAGCTCGTCAAGAACGGCGACTTTTCCATATCCTGCCGCCACACGAACGATGCTTTGAATTTCGCCAGTCTTGGCATCGTAATTAAACCGGGTTCCAAAAATATGGTCTGCTGGGACAATGCCTTCCAAAGCCGAGCAGATCACTTCCTGTGGAGCGGCTGAGATGACGTTCAGTTCAAAGGAATTTCCATCAATTCCTTCGGCAAGCAGCTTTTGCAGCAGCTCAATGTTCTTTTTGAGGCGAACGCGTTTGCCGGTCTGAATCAAATGTTCTTTTCGCACACAACGGTATTCGGGATCGTGTAATAGAAGGTAGGCGAGTTCTCCACCTTGCTGCACAAGGTGCATCCGTGCCATGCCATCCACCTTTTCCTTGAAGCCGGAGCGTCCCAGCAATTCGCTGAGGATGATTCCGGAATCGTTGTAACTAAGAGTCTGGTCAAAATCGCTGGCCAGTAAGAATTGCCTGTTTCCGCTAGTTTGAGTGTTCATCGTAAATCAATTCTCTTCACTGCTACCTACTCAATAGGCCGTTTTCTGGATTTGTGCCAATGTTATGTAAGCCATCTTACCAAAAAGCTGACATGACAAAGGAACAAATTGTCATTACAATATGATTTATGAGTGCCCAGCACAAGCATGGTGAAGTTTCACGGCAATTACTGGCAGAGATCGCCATGGGGAAATACGCTCCATCTGGCCGTCTGCCAGCGGAAACCCAACTGGCCCGGCGGTTTCATGTTTCACGCCCAACGGTTGCCCGTGCCTTGCGGGATTTGCAGGAAAAGGGGTTGATTGAGCGGCACGCGGGTTCGGGGACACAACTCAAAAGTCCCGTTGAAAAGGGGACGATTGGGGGAAGGCAGATTGGGTTGTTGATTCCAGGACTTGGAAAAACGGAGATTTTTGAAATGGTATGTGGAGAGCTGGCCAGTCTGGCGCGTGCGCGTGATATTACGCTTCTTTCTGGAGGGGAGATTCTGAAGCCTCAAGTCCTTGATGAGAAAGCCGTGATGGATCTTTGTTCCCACTTTATTGAGCAACAGGTGGTCGGCGTGTTTTTTACGCCATTTGATGGTAGCAAGGAAGGGGTGAACCGGCGCATTGCCGAGAAGCTGACCAAGGCTGGAATTCCGGTTGTGTTGCTGGACCGAGATCTTGAGCCATTTCCCAGGCGAAGCGCATTTGACCTCGTGGGCGTGGATAATCTGGCTGGAGGATGTCTTTTGGCGGAACATTTGATCAAGCTGGGCTGTCGTCGCATTGCTTTTCTGGCGCGGTTGCAGTATCCGCCTTCGATCAATGCGCGAATAGCCGGTGTTCGCGAGGCTCTGGCCGGGTTCAAGATTGAATTACCCCCAGACTGGATTCAAGTTGGCGATCCGGAAAATCCCCGTTTCATACATTCACTTGTGGCAGGGGGGCGTTGGGACGCGGTGGTGTGCAGTAACGACTTGATTGCGGCGCAGCTCCTGCGCTCGCTTGAGCGGAATAATGTTTCTGTGCCTCGCGATCTGCGGGTTGTTGGCTTTGACGACGCAAAGTATGCCACCCTTCTGGGAGTGTCTTTGACCACGATGCGTCAACCGTGCCGAGACATTGCAATCACGGCGTTTCGCGCGATGACAGAACGAATATCCGATCCCACCCTCCCTCCAAGAAGCATTTTATTGACACCGCAACTGGTGGTGCGCGAGTCCTGTGGGGCTTATCTTCCGCGAGGTTCGGAAAAGCTGTAATGGTTCATTGTTACCGGATTTCATCACCGGACAAATGCCTTGATGGTGGCGAAAGGTGCTGATGTCTGTTTGACTGGACGTATCGTGTAGGCTCCTACTGAGGCGGGAACAATGAATGTTTCTGCGTAGTGTATTTCCCATGGGGCAAAAGCACCGTCCGGGCTTTCAACGATGGCTGATTCGCCTTCGATAAGATTGAGAACGTTGACCCCATTGAAAGTATTGTGTGGGACGGGCTTTGTAAACCAGTGGCGACGCGTCTCGATAAACTCCCGTTTATGAAGCCCGGTGCTTTCCTCATGCCAGCCATCACCGGATTGGATGGGGTGAATCTGGTTAATGAGGTTTTTTTGTACCCAATCGGTTGTGCGGTCCCATTGGATATTGGCAAGCCCATGTTCCAAATGGATTGGACGCGGCTTCCCGTCCAGCCCGAGTCGTCCCCAATCCCACATCTTGAATGTGAAAATGTAAGGTGTTGCGCTGATCTCAAGAACCATGGAATTGGCTCCTGAACAGTGGACTGTGCCGCCTGGAATCAGAAAGTGATCGTGTTTTTTTGCGGGCCAGCAGTTTGCATATTTTTCAGCAGGGAATGGAGGTCCACCCTTTTGAGCCAGTTCGAGATCTCGCTTCATGGCCGATTTGTCAACATGCTCTTTAAGCCCCAGAAAAACATGAGCATCCGGTTTTGCATCCAGCAGGTAGTAGCTCTCGTCCTGTGTGTAATGCATTCCAAAGTGCTGTTGAATGTATTCAGTGAGTGGATGAACCTGGAAGGAAAGGTTTCCACCCCCCATGGTGTCGAGAAAGTCGAAACGGATGGGAAATTCGTCGCCAAAGCGTCCATGAACAGCCTCGCCGAGCAAGGCGTGAGGTTGATCGAACACGAGATCAATGGACGGGAGTTCCACGCGCACGGAACCAAACGTAAGATAGAGACTGTTTTCCTCTGGCACGCAATCGAAACACCACCCGTAGTTGGGCTTGTCGGGTGGCAGGCCACAGACCTCCTTCATCCATTGGCCCCCCCAAGGCGCAGGATCAAAGAACGGCACCACACGGAATGGACGTCTTGCTGTCAACTGTAGACCGCGGCGTATGGCATCACCCCCGACAAGTTTTGGCATTCCGGAAAGATGGGTGTCGAGAATGAAATCCCACTTTGCGATGAGGGGGCGTTTCCATCGGTCCGCAACACGCCAATCAACAAAAAACGCCCTTTTATACTGAAGACCGGGCTGTGAACCGTGGTTGGTTGTTCCAAGGTTTGATGTTTCTCCGCGACGGAAACGGTTCTGTGCCTCCCAACGCGCCAGGTCTGCGTAAACAAGCAGTCCAGAACTGTCAATTAAATAGGATCCACAGCCGGCAATGAGTATCACCCCGGATTTGATGGCGGAGATTTCGCCGCGCAATCGGGCGATTTTGTTTTGATCGAAGAATTGGGGAAGAGTTAACCCCCCCATGAATCCGAAGACGGGATCCTCTCCACCAAGAAATGGAGCGGTCAGTGTTTCAGTATCTTTTGTGGAAAGCAGGGCGCTGGCGGAACGCAACACAAGGGCTGGGGCGAGGTGTGATTCGAACTGACGTAAAATCTCCTCTTCATCCACGCCCGGATAACATTCAATGACGACGATCGTTTTTGGCGTGTTGCGTTTTTGAATGGCTTCTGAGAGACGTTGTGAACAGGCGCACCAACCAGAGACAGCGGCATCATCGCTATTGGGGACAGGGACGGAAGGAAATGGGTCGTAGTTGGAATTGTTCATTTGCAGGATTGTGTCTTAACGAGCCATTCGGCAGCCAGGAGAGCTGCGTCATCCCCACGTTTGGAGGATAGGATTTGAACCTTTCCCCATGGGGTATGCGCATGAGCGTTTGTGTAGTTGATAATGGCTGGGAGAATGATGTCGGCACTCCCCATGACACCCCCTCCAAGAATGAGTGTTTCAGGATCGTAGGCATGGATGAGATTGACTGCGAGAGTGGACCAGACTTGAAGACTATGCTCACGAAGGTGGATTGCGCAGGCGTCACCCTGTGATGCCCAACGGAATACTGCGGCGTAGTTGATTTCAGGTTCCCGAGCGAGGGGGCTGAGTGAAAACAATGGATCGTTGCGAGCCAGTTGCCCCAAAACAGATGTTGAAGCTTCAACTTCGGCGCAGCCGAGATTACCGCAGACGCAATGTTGTCCACCATAGCGCACAGTCAGGTGTCCGCCCAAAATGGATGCTTGACCGTGTTCTCCGCGCAGAATGTGTCCATCCACGATGGCTGATACTCCCAGACCGGTTCCCAGAGTGATCATCACGAGGTTCTGGCGTCCCATTCCCGCCCCGTATTGCCATTCTCCGATCATCGCCATCCGTGCGTCGTTCTCAATGGCAAGTGGGAGTCCAAAGGCTTCCCGAGCCCATGCTTGAAGGTCAATTGAGCTTGCGTTCCCAAATTTTCCAAAGTGATCCATGATCCTGGCCTTGGAAACATCGATGACGCTGGGATAGGAAATGCCAATTCCTTCGCAACGCCTGATTCCAATGTGATTTTGTATGCAAATGGAATGAAGGCTTTTGGAGACCACGGCGAGGCGGTCTTTAAGCGGTTGTTCGGCATGAGCTGGCAGAATTTCGCGAACGGAGACTTGCCCGTCTTGGACAACTCCAAGCTTGATGCGTTGCCCGCCAAAATCAACCGCCAGTGTGATCACGGTTCCTCCCGGCGCATGTCGAGAGTGACAGCAAAGCGCGAGCTGACATAGAGGACTTCACTGAATTCGAAAGCGCGGTTACCGGGGTCGAAAACGGTATGTCTGCGAAGCAATAATGGGGTTCCGCGAGTGACTTGAAGCAAGCGTGCCGTGCGTGAATCAGCGCACATGGCAAGGAATTCTTCCCGTGCATGATGTGGGCGCACGCCAGAGGCGGCCTCAATCGTTTCGTAAAGAGGGTTGCCGAAATTTTCGGTTCCTTTGAGGCTGAGGCGTGGGTGAAACCACGATGTGGATTGAAGGACTGGTTTGCCATCCCAACCGCGCACGCGGTCCACACGCCAGACACGAGTGCCTTTTTCGAGTTGAAGGGCACGGGACGCATCTGCACTGGCTTCGACACTTCGATAATCCAGTCTGAAATTGGTGACGGTAATGCCTTTGGACGCCATTTCCTGTGTAAAACTGCGCCAGGCGCGGATGCCCGATTCCGGGTGGGCCTGACAGACATGGGTGCCGACTCCGGCTTTGCGTTCGAGAATTCCTTCAAAAACAAGCTTGCTGATGCCGGAACGAACGGTTCCCCGGCTGACCCCCAGCTCTGCCGCCAGTTTTACTTCATCGGGGAGAAGTTCCCCGTTTTGATATTCAGGTCGATGCGCCAAATCCCGAAGCAATTGCTCCACCTGAGAATGAAGTGGCACAGGACTGTGATGATCCAAAGTGAACATATGACCTTTTGTATAAACAAAAGAGATATTGAAGTCAATGTGTTCGAGAAGGAAAACCAGGAAAAAGAAGATTGACTTGTAAATAATATAGTGTTCAAATGTTTGAACAATTACCAGTTTTGATGTGCCCACAAGGCGAGCGTCTATTTGACATCTCTGGAGCAGCGGGTGCGGTCAACCCTGTGTCCATATCGATCAATCCTTCTGATCTGACTGATGTAAAATGAAGATGTTTGTTTTCAAAGAAACGGTTTGTTTGTTGTTGGAGCTTATCGAGATTGGCCGTATGTGCATTCGAAACTGGATGGCAATCGGGGAAAGAAGGCTTCTCTGAAGGTCGGTGATTCCAGACTTTGGATGATTGACCCTGAGAGATCAACTTGAGTAAAGTAATGGAAATCCATGTCAAACCTACCCAGTCCCAGTGAGGGCAAAGAGACTCATTGCCGTTGGAGTCGTTCCCTGACTTTTGTGTCGTTGATAGCCATGTTTGGAGGTTTCCTTTTTGGCTACGATACGGCTGTCATTAACGGCGCGAATCAGTATCTCAAAATCCACTTTTCACTAACCCCCGCACTTGAGGGAATGTGCGGGGCCAGTGCCATTTTGGGGTGTATTCCGGGAGCGATGTTTGCCGGATTTGTGAGCGACCGTTTTGGACGGCGCAAGGTGCTGTTTGTATGCGGACTTTTATTTGCCATATCAGGGTTGCTTTCTGCCATACCAAGGACTTTGGGCGAGTTTTTGGCGGCCCGTTTTATCAGTGGCTTGGGAATTGGCGCCTCCTCGATGATCTGCCCCATCTACATTGCTGAAATGGCACCCAAAGCCTGGCGTGGGCGTCTGGGCTCACTCTTTCAGTTTGGGATTGTCAGCGGCATTTTTATTACCCTCTTCATCAACGCCCGAATACAAGGTTTTGGGGATGAGGCATGGAATGCTGCAAGCGGTTGGCGATGGATGCTGGGGGCGGAGGTGCTGCCTGCAATATTCCTGCTGGCGTTGCTGTTCTTTGTTCCCGAAAGTCCGCGCTGGCTGCTTCAGGCAGGACGCGAGCCTGAAGCGCGCGGCATTCTTGAGGACATTGGTGGAGAAGCTCATGCAAAGACTGAAATTGCCGCAATGCGTGATGTCTTGAGTGGCGAAGAGGGGGGGATGGGACAGTTGTTTCGTGGACAATATCGAACGCCATTGATCATCGCCGTTTGCCTGATGGTATTTTCCCAATTCTGTGGCATCAACGCCATCATGTATTATTCCACAAAAATTTTCACAACAGCTGGAATTGGCGTGAAAGACTCGTTTACCTCATCTGTCATCGTTGGGCTGGTTAATCTTTTGTTCACATTTGTAGCAATGGCCCTTGTCGACAAGGCTGGGCGAAAACCGCTGCTCGTTATTGGATTGACGGCGCAAATCATTGCCCTGGGTGCGGTCGGATGGATGTTTGAGTCTGGAGAACATGGCGTTGCGTTGCTCATTGCCATCGTCAGTTTCATTGCTGCCTTTGCCATGGCTTTGGGGCCGATCCCGTGGATTCTCTGCTCCGAAATCTTCCCAACAAAAGTCCGTGGACGCGCCATGTCCATTGCCACTTTTGTCATCTGGACATCGTGTTACATCGTGACTCAGACCTTTCCCATGTTGAATGACAACCCAAAGATTGGCCCGGCGCTGACGTTTTGGATTTTTGCTGCGTTCAGCTTTTTAGGGCTGTTTTTTGTCCTGTTCAAGGTGCCTGAGACAAAGGGACGCAGCCTCGAAGAAATCGAAAAAGCCTGGAATCGATAAAGACTGGTTGGATCAGCGTGGAGACGTTGCTTCGATTCTGTCGAGGCGTGGCGCAATGACTTTGTGGGCGAATTGGAATGATTCCGCCAGCATGACGAAAAATACCCCCACGATCAATCCGATGCCGAGGGTGACACTCCAATGCCGTGGGCGGAAATCCCGTATGGCCGGTGCGTAAGCAATCAATCCGAACACGGCTGACAGCACGCCAATGGCATCAATGCTGGCCCTTTGCCAATAACTGCCTCCCAGCCGGACCCACATGCCAAATTCATCAAAAGCCAGCGCCATCCCAATGCCGTATAATATGGCTGTCATTTTCAACTGGCGTCCTTCGGGGCGTTTGAGCAGCAGATAGGCCCCAACTCCGGCCAGAATGAAAATTCCGTAGTTCAAGTGATGAATGTGAGACCCTCCCAAGTGCAAATACAGATCAGGAATCCGCCGTGACATGATCAGAAACACCGTGATACGCGCCAGAATAAAGGTCAGTAGAAACGAAAACAGGATGATTCGCGCCAAAAATGGTGAATTACCGGGTTTTTCCATTAAGCCGCTCATGAAAATTTAATATACCCCCCGAAAATGCCGATGCAAGAATTTGAGTCTCTTTGAAATAGAGAGAAACCGGCGTTTTGGAGAAAAAGAATGTTGGAATGAAGACGTTTGTCTCCTAGACTCCCGGTTATTGCCGCTTGAAGAATTTTCCCGAATTAACATGAAAAACATGAGCTGCATGATACTGGTTCTGGCCTTGGCCGCCCCGCTGATTTCCGGGTGTACAACCTCCTATAAATCAGCGGACGATTACGAACAAAAGGAACATCGTTACGCCTTGGCCAATGTCAGCCCGGAAGAGGTTCGCGCGCACTTGGATCGCTATACCAATTCTGTTGTGGCTTGGGCGGGCATTATTAAGGACACCGATGCCTACGAGGATGGAAAAGATTTCCAGATTCGGGCCGTATCCACCTTGGAACATCATTACTACGATTGGAAAGTCAATCACCTGAAGTTCAAGGCCCCCTATTGCGTTTCGAGCCGTGGAGAAGGTCTGTTCCGGGTGGAGTGGTTTATGAAGCGCGTTGTCGATGTTGCGGGTAGTCGTGATGCAGAAGATTACGCCGCGCCTGGAAAACTGGCCATTGTTTATGGAACGCCGGTCAAGGTTGAGAATGATGGCGTCGTGGTCTTGAACTACCACTATCTTCGAGTGCTCAAGAGCAGCGATGTGGATGCCCGCAGTCTTGACTATGGCCGTCCTGATACGACCAAAAAAGCGGCCAAATAAACAATCCTTCTGAATTTGAAAGGGCTTGGCAGCGAGAAAACCTCATTGCCAAGCCCAGTTGTTTTATCCCCACTCGGTTTGCAGTGTTCCAGACAGTCAGGAAATAATTCTACCTCCTTTATTCATCGTTAGATTGCAGTTGATTATTTCTGAAAACCTGGAACAAAGTCTTAAAAGACAATTGCTGTTAACATATGTTTTGGTTGTCTTAAAAATTTATTTCAAAAGAATTTGATCCCCATCTTGCAGATAATAATGAACCCTGTTGCTTTCGTATGGATTAGCATTTACGGTGAATTCACGGGAAGTTTTGGTTTCTGGATCAATTGAAATTATTCTAACCCCCCGCATCGGAATTTCTCCTGTCTTTAATTCCGAATAAAACTCAGTGATCTCAAAGCAAAAAACTGGAGTTCCATCAATGATGGTGGAATCATTTAAAACCTCTTGGTTTTTAGATGCCAGATGTGGCAGTAAGGTATATTTTGAGACTATACCACAACTATTTACTTTAATGTGGCGATAAGTTAGACGACAAAACTGACTTATTACCTGAGTATTAGTTGTCCAATTGGGAGTTTTATCTTCAGCTTTTGGAACCTCAACAACATCTCCCCATTCAAGTAGAGGATCTTTTGAGCGATCTCCATCCTCCAAAATCTTGAGAAAATTTACATCAATGACATTGGTGGATCCATCTTGATTGCGACGTTGAATCTTTATTTTTGAGATGTCACCCCAAGGAATATTATGCATTTCCTCAAAAGTAAGGTCCCTAGTTTTATTGAGCTTACCAGAAAACGATTGATTCAGTAATTTCTTTTCTTTGGCACAAGCCATGTCGATGAAATCAGCTAATTCCCAGCGAATTCTACCATATTGGCTTCGTTCAATGAGTGGAGTTGTATCTTTTGAGTTTTTGAGCCAGATTGTCTTGTGATTAAGATATTCATCGGTTGCACCGGCTGCACGTAACAGCTTTGCAATTTCTGATAGTTTTACTCTGGCATCCAGTTCTTGTGGTTCCCGTTTTGTGAATTCAATTGGTGCATTGCCTTTATCATCAACAATGTTTGGGTTTGCTTTACATGCCAAAAGAGCTTTAACGGCTTCTAGATTGTTCCGAATGGTAGCGTAGAAAAGAGGTGTTTGTCCCTCAAACTTTTGATTGATATCCGCGCCAGCTTTGTAGAGTGGCTCTATCAGCTCCGCTTTTTTCAAATCGATTGCCATAAAGAGGAGAGGCCTGGTGTCATTTGTAGTTATGGCTGATGCTTTGTAGCGGAGCAAAAGCAGTGTGATATTAGTATCGTAATTAAATGATTGAGAAAGCAGTGATTTTCCGTCTTGTGAAAGATTTGGATTGGCCCCATGGGCGAGGAGTGTTTCAACGATCTTTGGTTTACTAAGTGAAAGAAATAGTGGTGTAATGGTTCGTTTCTGGGTTCTATTCGGTTCTACTAATTGGATAGTTTTGTTGGGATCGGCGTGTGCATCTAACAGGGCATTCACCATATCAAGGTAATTCCGAGCAATGGCATTGGCGAGTGCAGTGGAATGGAAGATTGTGTCTACGTAAAAACGCCTAACATATTTAATTTCACCTGTTTTATTTGGATCAGCGCCATTAGCTAAGAGAAGTTTTGCCATGTCTAAATCACTTTGGAATGCTGCAATGAGTATGGCGGTGACGCCTTCTTCTGTTACAACATTAACGTCTGCCTTGTGATCAATGAGGAGTTTGGCGATCTCGGTATTGTTATTAAGGACTGCAAAAGTTAATGCCGTTTCGCCTTTATTATTCGTTGCATTAACGTCCGCTTTGTGATCAATGAGAAACTTGGCTATTTCGGTATTGGGATGGAGGCTTGCATACATTAGCGCTGTGACCCCCTCCGTATTAGAGGCATTTACATCAGCTTTATGGTCGAGGAGAAGCTGGGCCAACGTAGTTGATGTCTTGCCGGGTATTAGAGTAGTAGCAAATAATGGAGTGACTTTATAGTTTCCCGATTTTTCATTTGGATCAGCTCCTGCCTTTAAAAGGACTTCGGCGATGCTTTGAAAACCGTTTCCGACGGCAATATCAAGTGGTGTTTGAAATATCTCATTTTTAACTTTGATGTCTGCGCCATTGGATAGCAATAATTCGACCATGGCCTTATGTCCTGAAGAAACAGCTAGGATCAATGGATGTCTTTGTTTATATCCTACGTTAGGATCTCCGCCATTTTTTAGAATAAATTCTGCAACGCGGATATATCCTTGATTTGCCGCGTTTTGGAGTGCAGTTCCTGCTGAGGAATATTGAAAGGAGTTGATGAGGTCAGGGCTGTCCTTGATGGTCTTTTTTACGTGTTCGAGTTCTGCTTGTTCTTCATCAATTACAGTGGCGATGGCAGAACTATTTGTGCTTTGGACAGCCGCAGGAATTGCGGCTTTTTGTGGTGCTGAGGCGGCTGTTAATTCTTTCAGTTTAGCTTTTAAGTCAGCTTCCAGGCGTTTCAACGAGTTAGATTCTCTGGAAACAGCATCATACTTTTCGTCCATGTACGTTTGAATTTTATCAATAGTTGAACTAACTATTTTTTTTCCAGTTAAGTATGCCGGATCATTTGTTGACATCGAATTTAATTCCCCCTTTTGTCCCTCGAGTAACTCAACGAGTTTTACTAATTTTTCGTCTGGCTTAGTGATAGTAAAAAAGTTGAGTCTTTCTTTGTAAGACATACCAACTATCTGTCTAAGCACATTTTCAGCTTCCAGTGCCTTTCTTATGGTTTCTTCATAGAGAGCCTGGGTGACCTTTATTTCAGGTGACACGTTGTTGACGACTGTGGGATTACTGGTAACAGCCGTGACAGGCTCCTGAACTGTGCTTCCAAGGTTTTGTCGGCTGAGTGAGACCAATTGTGGCTGATCTGGAAACTCGCTGACGATGCGTTGATATTGGGTGTTGGCTTCGGCTGTTTTTCCCTGTTTGCGGTAGCATTCACCTAGGCGAAATATTGCTGTGGCAACGAGCTTGCGGTCTTTGTCATGTTCGGAAATGGCGGATTGATACGCCTCCATTGCCGCCGGTAGGTTGTGATTGGCCTCTTCCTCAAAAAGCCCACGTTGAATCAGCGCAGTGATATTGTTTGTGTCTGCAAACAGCGGGGTGGCTCCCAGAAATAATGTCAGTATTAAAATTATTTTTTTCATAATGCCCTTCATTGATTGAATTGTGTTTGCAGTGTGCCGGAATGGGATGACTCAGTTGTCATGGTTTTGTAAATAACGGGTGTTTCAAAGTTCAAGCCGGTAGCCGATCCCATGCACTGTTTTGATCCAGCGAGGATGGTCGGGATCGGACTCAATTTTTCCGCGAAGACTTGCAATGTGGTTATCCACGGTTCTCGTGGTGGGGAATGCTGCATATCCCCAGACAACATCCAGAAAACGCTCGCGTGAAACGGGTTCTCCGGGGGATTCCAGTAACAGACGTAACACGGAAAATTCCTTTGCTGTCAAGTGAATCTCTTTTCCCTTTCGTTCGGCTTTTTGGCGTGTGAAATCAATTTTGGTTTCCCCCAACTGAATTGTCGTGGGTGCAGAGGCCTGTTTTTGAAAGCGACGGAGCAGGGCACGGACGCGTGCGAGCAATTCTTCGGTGCTGAAGGGCTTGATGAGGTAATCATCCGCGCCGACATCAAGACCTTTGACGCGGTCTTCTACCTGTCCCTTTGCAGTGAGCATCAGAATGGGGGAGGTGATTTCAAGACGGCGCAACTCTGCGCAAACGGCAAAGCCATCCAACTTTGGCATCATGATGTCGAGCAACAGAAGATCGGGCTTTTCCTCAATCGCACGGTGCAGTCCCGCTTCACCATCGGCTGCAGTGAGCACGCGATACCCTTCCGCTTCGAGACAATCCGAGAGCGCGGTGCGCATGGGAAGTTCGTCTTCGACAATCAGGACACGGGGCATGAGATGGTTCATTTGCATGACATCAGTTGTTTTGAGGAGGGTGGGGAGCATCGTTTTTGAACTCCATTGTAAAACGGCTGCCGTGGCCCGGTGCACTGTGGACAATGATGCGGCCTCCATGACCCTCAACAATGTGTTTGACGATGGTCAGCCCGATTCCAATCCCCTGTGTTTCACGGCGCAGCTCTGAGCCCAGCCGGTAGAATTGTTCAAAAATCTTTTCCTGTTCTGAAGCAGGGATGCCTGGTCCCTGATCCTGAACCCACAGGGTAAGACTGTTGCTCTGGCCGTCGGCTGCGGCTCCAACAGTCACCGTGGTGCCGTTGGGAGAGTGCTTGAGCGCGTTGTCAATCAGGTTGATCAAGGCTTGTTGTATGGCAAGGCTATCACAGTTGAAATTGGCCTTTTCCGGTGGAAGTTTGGAAATATCCAATGTCAGAGCAACCCCGTGTTCCTGTGCGTTTGGCGTGAGAAGTTGGACGGTTTGGCTGACCAGCGCATGGATATCAGCCGGTTCAAATTGATACTTTTTTCGTCCCTGTTCGATGCGCGAAAAATCGAGAACATTTTCGATCAAAGATGAGAGCCGGCGGCACTCTTGAACAATAAATTGATAGTATTCCTGCTGTTTTTGTGCCCCGGTTATTTTGCCGCGATGCAAGCCTTCCGCAAGCAGCCGGACCGAGGCGATGGGGGCGCGTAATTCATGTGACACTGCGGATACAAAGTTGCTTTTCAATTCTCCCAGCCGAATTTGTTCATTGAACGCCTTTGCCGCCATATACAACCCGATGACAGCGGTCAGGGCAGAGACGAACACGAGAAGGGCGATGATGAGCGTGTGTTGTTGTTGTCGTGCGTAGAGTAATTTTGGTGATGCCAGATGGAGATTGACTGTCAGGGATTTCAAGTCTGTTGAGTTGGGCCACTTACCGGATGCGGAGGCAAGAATCTTGCCGGAAGCGTTTTGGGAGAAGACAGTTTTGCCTGCGATTTCAACGCTGATACCTGCGTAGTCGGGCGGGGGAGTGCGGGATTTGATGAGGATTTCCCAAACCATTTCACTCACGAATGGTTCGTGTTTACCGTCCACTTGAATGAGGGCGTTGGGTGAATTGGAGTCCAATGCGGTCATGGTGACGAGCCAGTTTTGTTTCCTCCAATCCGTCCAAAAAATGCGAGGAGTCGTTGAGTTTGTTAAAAGAGCATTTCTTTTGTTCTGGAGGAATTGTCGGTAGGCTTCCTGGGTTTTCCAGGAAAGACGCGTTAAGGCTGCCTGTGAAGTTCCTGCATGAGACGCAACTTTTTTTTCTATGGAATCGAGAATTACCGGTGTTGCGAGACTGGGGTAATTCAAGACATTGGTGTAGAGAATCCCCAATTTTTCGTCACTGGGCGCTTTTTCCAACAGGATTTGCTGCCACTGAGCGAGAACGTTGATGGGAAGACCGCTCTCGGTGATCGCGTTGGTGCGATTTGACAGGCGCTCAAGCCGTTGTGTGACGTTACTGCCGAGTTTGATTTCCAGAAGAGCCAATGTGTATTCCGCCTGATCTGCAAAGTTCTGAGGTGGGGAGAGTGAAAGGAATCTCGCATACGCTTGAGCGGCTTTGACGCCATTTGTTGATTGGTATTCCAAATCGCGTGCCTGTTGCCAGAGTTCGCTTTGGTCTCCAGTCAACTGAGCCTTATCTAATGGCTGAATGGAGGGAATGGTGGAGGATGGAATCCTGCGGTAGGTTTTTAATTTTCCGTCCCAACCATAAATTGAACCTTCCTTGTCAATGACCATTGACCCCATGGCAATGTAATTATCATCAGCCCATGTCTGAATGAGCTGGTCAAAAAGAGGGGCTGCGATGGTTGATTCCGTTTTATATTTGGAATTCCAGAAGGGCGCAACGGAGGGGGCGTGTGGCTTTTCACTTGATGCGGTTGCGCCGTGATAAATGTCAATGACTCTGAGGGGCATTATTGAACTCAGATCGCGCGAGAGAGAGGCCGCGAGGCTTTCGGCAATTTGAGCACAGTTTTCCTTTGCCTCGGTCTCAGCGAGAATGCGTTCCTGCCTGAGCGAAAAGACACCGACGCTGACTAAAATCGCCAACGGCAGAAGAATAAGCACTCCCTGCCGGAAAAACGATTTGCGTTTGTTTGACAAAAAGGCTTTCACCGTGATCCGTGTGTGACACAGTAATACCAGTGATTGGTCTGGTTGTCATGGATTTGTAAAATCCTTGAAGAGGGATTTTTCGCATTCCGGGCAGAGCCCATGAGTCAATTGGGCATCTGTATTTTTGTGGAGATACTTTTCCAATGGCTCCCAATCCCCGGACTTGTTGCGTATGCGTTTGCAGGACGAGCAAATGGGCAGGAGTCCGGAGAGTGATTTCACTTCACCGAGTGCGGTTCTGAGTTGCTGGACAAGCTCTTCGTTTTCTGCGCGGACTTTATGGCGTTCTGTTACGTTCTGGAACAGCAACAGACATCCCTGGTTTTTCCCGCTGGAGCTGGTGAAAGGGTTGGCGCGCACTTCGAAGTAATTGGTGACAGTTCCCTGAGACAGGCTGATTTCCCGTTCACATGAAGCGTTGATGGCACAAAAATCTTTTACCTGAGGCCAAAATGGGAGCTTATCCGCGGGCATTCCAATAATGTCAGGTGTCAGTTCGGGCAACATTTTGGCGGCAGCACTATTAAAATCAACGATGCGTTGTTTGTTGTCGAAAACAAGAATGCCATCCCGGATGGCCGCGAATAGAATGTATTGCGGAACCCCGCGCAGATCGAGAACACGGAATCGGAACAATCCATGCCATGCCATGAGTGTGCTGAGGCCAAACCCCAGGGATGAAAACTCGATCTTTCTTCCAAAGGGCTGGAGCACGTCATCTACGATATTTGCCATGATTGGAGCCAGGCCAGACCCAATCATGATAAGAAATTGAAGTCGATATGCCGGCGGTTGTTCCAACATTCTCTGGAGTAAAATAATGATTCCCGAAGCTCCGCACACATACGCGTAGGAGACGAAAATCCAGTAGGCAACTCCTTGGGCTCTTCCCAGTTGAAATAGTTGGTGTGAGTCATTTGTAAAAACCAGTCCAACCATGGTAAGACCAATGACGACAGCGGCTCCAATTCCCCATCGGCTGAAAGGCTCCATTCGTCCCGAGAATCTCATGGTGAATGCCAACCACGCCGGCGGGAGAACAACAATTCCAATATATCCGAGACCGATGCGAATATCCTTTGGAATGCTGGTGTGAAATATCACGCAGACCAGAGTGGCAAGAGTCCACCATGTCAATCCCATTGAATAAATCGCCAGTGGCGTGGCTCCTGGCGTGGTTCGGCGTTTCCAGCATCGTAATGCAATTTGAACTCCGATGCAGGCAACGACAATGTAGACAGGGATCAGGTAAGCCGCATTGTTTTTCATGGCTTTCGGAAGAAAACCTTCTGATGGCTTTGGTTGCGAAGTTTCATATGAAACGCCCTGTCAAATATTGTTTGCGCCTGACTTCGGGAAATCGTTCGATTGCATAACGCAACATGGTGCGAGGCATTTTATTTCCATATTGCTGTAGAAATTGTTCTAGAACCTGCGTGTTGCGCTTGCCAACTTCCCGGAGCATCCATCCACAGGCTTTATGCAACAAGTCCTCAGAATCGCCCAAAAGTAATTCCGTTATTTTGAGAGTGTCATCGAATTCGTTGTTTCGTATGAAGGCAAATGTGGAAACGATGGCAATGCGCCGGTCCCAGAGAGACTTGGATTTTGCCAGCTTAAGGAGCAGGTCTCTTTTGTCCTGTAAAAGATGTGCCCCAAGAATTAGCGGGGCAGAGGCATCTACCAGATTCCAATTGTTAACCTGCTTTCTATTCTTTAAATAAAGCTCGTAAATGGCCTCTTGATTCTCTCCCTTCTGATATTGTTCAACAAAGATCAACAGAGCCAAAAGTCGCTCCTCATTGTAAATGGACTGTAGAAGCTGTTCTGTTTCTGACAGGGGAAGGCTTTTGAATTGATGGACGACGTTTCGAACCAATGGAACGGTGATTCCAAGAAAACGGTCTCCCTCGCCGTATTGGCCTTTACCTGTCTTGAAGAAACCGGCAAGAAATTTTGCTTTTTCCGGGTTTTCAAGGGAAATCAACGCCTTATGTGCCTGACTTGCGGTCAACGGCGCATTCTTGTTTAAGGCCTCCTCTTTAGATAATTGTCGTGGCATGAAATGGCTGTTTGAAATCCTCTTATGAATAGGTCAATTCAATCTGATGTGAAAGAAAAAATATTCCCGTTCTGAAAATGCTTGATTCCGGTTTGTCTGCGACGCTGGTGAAACAACTGTTGTTTTTTAATCTTGCGGAAGAATCGGCGTGACGTTGCCAGGGGGCTGCTTTATCGTTCTCAACGAACGATTTCATGAACAGTATTTTCCAATTGACTATGGCAATGATCGTGGGCGGCGGACTCGTGGGCTGCACTGCGGCATTTGCTCAAAGCAGTGATGCCAAACTAAACGCGTTTTTTCAGGATTACTTGGATCATTGGTTTCAACAGCGTCCACTTGATGCAACGGTTCTGGGGGACCACCGTTTTGATGATCAATTGGACGATCTTTCGCAACCTGCGCGTGATCGTTTCGTTGCATTTTTGCGCCAGACTCAGAAAGATTTGCCATTGAAGGTGGATGTCAGCCAACTGTCTCGCGATGGCAAAATTGATTACGAAATTTTTTCCCAGGACCTTAAACGTTCCATCTGGCAGGCGAAGAACCTGCATCCATTTGAAGAGGATCCGCGTGTTTACGGCAGCTATATTTCTGACAGCGTTTTCATTCTTTTGACTCAATCGACGCTTCCAAAGGAGGTTAACATCTCTAATTGCCTTGTCAGGATGGAGAAGATTCCCTCTGTCGTTGCTGCCGCACGGGCCAATTTACGCAACCCACCACATGCCATTTTGGATACGGCAATCCGACAAAACAAGGGGGCAATTGCATTTTACGAAACAGATATTTTTACTGTGGTGGGTAAGACCCCACAAATGGAGGCTTTAAAGGTGGCTTCAGCTCGGGTTGCCGCCTGTCTGAGAGAGTATCAGAAGTTTTTGGAGACGGATTTATTGCCCAGAGCCAATGGCGAATGGCGGATTGGGAAAAAGAAGTTTTACCAGAAGTTGGAATTGGAAATGGACGCGGGCATTACGGCTGATCAGGTATATGCTGATGCCAGAGCCGAGTATGAGCGGGTGCAGCGAGACATGTATGTCATTTCGCGCCAGCTATGGGGGAAATACTTTCAGGGACAGCCATTGCCACCAGACGACGTTGAGGGGCGTAATTTTGTGGTGAGGAGTGTATTAACAAAAATTGGGCAGAAACACAGCACGCCCGACCGCCTTGTCAAAGACATCAAAACAGATGTTGCCCAGGTCAAGAAGTTCATACAGAAATCCGGCTTTTTGCGTTTGCCTGATCCTGATCGTTGCAAGATCATTGAGATGCCCGAATTTCAGCGTGGCAATTCCACAGCCTACATGAACCCACCCCCTCCGCTTGATCCTTATGCGACGGGTTTCTATGCAGTCAGTCCTCCACCAAAGGATTGGGATGCTGCCCGAGTGGCCAGTTACTTGGAGGAATACAATGATTACATGCTGCACATTCTTACCATTCACGAGGCGTATCCAGGGCATTATGTGCAGTTTGAGTATGCGAATAAAAATCCATCCAAGATTCGCCGAATCCTTCAGTCCGGCTCCTATATCGAGGGCTGGGCCGTCTACACAGAACAAGCCATGCTGGATCACGGTTACGGAGATGGTAATCTGGAGCTGCGCTTGACGCAGTTGAAGTTTTATCTGCGCGCCGTCGTGAACTCCATTCTGGATCACCAAATGCACTGTGAGAATATGTCGGATGAAGAAGCCATGAAACTACTCGTGGATGGGGCGTATCAATCCGAAGGGGAAGCAAGGCTGAAGGTGATTCGCTCCAAACAAAGCTCAGTGCAGCTTTCTACCTACTTTGTGGGACGCATGGCCCATTATCGCTTGCGCATGGCCACGCAACGGGCGATGGGGGATCGCTTTAATCTGGCGGATTATCACAAGGCGGTATTGGACCCCGGCCCGGTACCACTAAAGTTTTTACCCGAGATTGTCCGGGAAAATTATTCTTCCAAAGTCACTCAAAAATGAAAGTGAAACAATTATTTGCCTCGTTGGCTCTTTCTGTTGCTGCCGTTTTCTGTGGAGCAGAAACAGTCAAGACCGATGTCTGTATTTACGGTGGAACTGCCGCGGGCGCTATTGCCGCGCTTCAGGTGGTGAAGATGGGGAAAACAGTGGTGTTGCTTGAGCCGGAGCGGCACTTGGGGGGGCTGACCACTGGAGGCCTCGGATTCACAGATATTGGCAACAAAGCGGCAATTGGCGGTCTTTCTAGGGAGTTCTATAGACGCGTTGGAAAACAGGAGGGCAAGGATGAGGCTTGGGTGTTTGCTCCAAGCACGGCTGAGGCCGTCCTGAATGCCTGGATCAAGGAGTCCAATGTACGCGTCCTGTTTGAACACCGTCTGGCATCTGTCAAAAAGGAGGGAAAGCGCATCGTTGAGATCAAAACTGAAAATGGCGATGTCTTTCGCGCAGAGGAATACATTGACACGACCTACGAAGGCGATCTCATGGCCAAAGCGGGAGTGTCCTATCACTATGGCCGCGAGGCCAATGCCGTCTATGGTGAGACACTGAATGGCATTCGAGAGAAGACGCCCAAACATCAATTCCAAGTTCCTGTAGATCCCTACCTTAAGCCGGGCGACTCATCTAGCGGGCTGTTGCCGTTTATCCAATCCACTCCATTTGGAGAATCTGGCGCCGGGGACCGAAGTGTTCAGGCCTACAACTTTCGCTTGTGCCTGACCAAGAATCCCACGAATAAAATTCCCATTGTTCCTCCTGTTGGCTACGACCCACAGAAGTATGAGTTGTTGGGACGTTACTTGGATGCCCTATCCGCGGCTCAGAAACAAATTACGCTGGACGATTTACTGAAGATTGACATGGTGACACCAGAAAAGACGGACATCAACAATCAAGGTGGTTTTTCGACCGACTCCATTGGAATGAATCACGATTATCCTGAAGCCGACTATGCCACCCGCGCAAAAATCAAGCGGGATCATTTGAATTACATTCAAGGATTTCTTACCTATCTGGCCACCAGTCCTCGTTCACCGGAAGCGGTTCGCACTGAGATGCAGCAATGGGGGCTTTGCAAGGACGAGTTTACAGATACAGACGGATGGCCGCGGCAGATGTATGTCCGCGAAGCACGCCGGATGATCTCCGATTACGTGATGACGGAGAAGAACTGCCGTCGTGTTGAGAATGTGAACGACTCCGTTGGATTGGCGGCCTACACCATGGATTCACATAATTGCCGACGCGTTGTTCGCGATGGCCACGTGGAGAATGAAGGCGACGTGCAAATTCCACCAATGAGTCCTTATTCAATTTCCTATCGTTCCATTGTGCCTAAAAAGGCAGAGTGCGAAAACCTGTTTGTCCCGGTTTGTTTGGCCGCGTCGCATATTGCGTTTGGGTCCATTCGCATGGAACCGGTGTTCATGATTTTAGGCCAGTCAGCGGCGACGGCGGCCACGCTGGCCATAAAAGAAAAGGTACCCGTTCAACAGGTGGACTATTCCGCTCTGCAATCACAACTGCTTTCTGACCACCAAATCCTGGTGTGGACCGGAAAGAAAAGCAAATAGTCTGAAGAATTATTTCTTCTGTGGCGTCAGAGGAGAATTGGGGGTGTTGCCATTCCCTGCTTGATCTCTTGAACGCACGAACCTATTTTCGGACTTATGAAACGTTTGTTCATTTTGATGGTTATTGTGGCTTCAAGCCTGGTGATGCGTGCTGAGGCCGCCGCCGGCTCTGTGCCAAATGGTCCTGCTGCAGACGCGGCGCGACAGGAGGCTGATGAAAGATACAAACGGATGGCTGCTGATATCGTGACGCTCTCGGAAAGCAACCAAGCGCTTCAAGAGCGTATCAACCGCCTGACAGACGAGATTAATAGACTTCGTGAAGATCTGGCTCGGACCTCCTCCGAAGCCGCTGCGGCAAACACAGCCGCAAAAGCCGCCGCCAACAACCAGGGAGTTCGCGAGGATATGAAGACTCTGGCCAACAAGATTGTTGAAGTTGACAAAAAGCGCGAATCGGACAAGCAGGCCATTGCTGAGGAAGTTCGCCGTTCCAATAGCAGACTTGAAGAAGCCATAAACAAGCTGGCAGCCATTGCGGCACAGCCGCCGCCGGTGCGTTCAACACGCTCCAGAGGAGATGATCAAACGTCCTCATCAAAGGGAAAAGACAGCGATAAGGACGCTGTTTCATTGCCAGAAAAAGGCGTTCTCTATGTTGTTCAGCCAAACGACAGTTTGGGCTCCATTGTGAGAGAGGCCAATAAGCAGTTTAAAGAAAAAGGGCTGAAAACCATTACAACAGCGCAAATGAGAGCCGCCAATCCAAAGATTAATTGGGACCGGTTGCGGTCAGGTCAGAAAATCAAGATTCCTTTGCCCTCCAAAAACTAACCCCGCGAAAACAGGAAACGGCGTAGATCAGTTCTTCGCAAGCAAAACAGCAGCTTCGAGCGCGAGGTAATAAGACTTCGCGCCAAAGCCGGCAATCTGGCCAACACAGACCGGGGCAATGAAGGATTTATGGCGGAATTCCTCTCTCGCATGAATGTTGGAAAGATGAATTTCAATGGTGGGAACTCCAATGGCGGAAATTGCATCTCGCAAGGCAATACTGGTATGAGTGTAAGCTGCGGCGTTGAGCACGATCACGTCAAAAGCGCCTTTTGCCTGCTGAATCCAGGTGACAAGATCTCCTTCAAGGTTAGTCTGGCGAAAATCAATTTCAACCCCCAGCTTTTCAGCTCTGCGGCGGACTTCTGCCTCAATGTCCTGTAACGTGGTTCGACCATAAACTGCAGGTTCGCGTTGTCCGAGCAGGTTCAAATTGGGTCCGTTCAAAAACAGTATTTTCATCGGCTTCTCTTGTTGAAGTAACAGTAACCGACACAACGGAATGTGTCGAAGCGAAAAACACGGTTGCCAGATTTCAACCGGACGCTAGTCTGACCTCACACACATAAATAGCCTGTCGAAAAAATAATTCCAGTTTTGTAGAGCCGCCAAAATCCGATAAGAAAGAAATATGAGCATCCTGATAGTCGAAGACGACAAGGTGAATGGGACGATTCTTGAGCGGATGTTGAGTTCTGAAAAATTTGAGACTTTAACGTGTTCAAACGGGGTGGAAGCCTTAAAACTATTGAGGTCCCGCATGGACATCGATGTGGTGGTAGCTGACATCATGATGCCGGAGATGAATGGGCTTGAGATGTTAAGGGATATTAGGGAATCACTGTTGCTAAGTGATACGCCAGTCATTTTATGTTCTGGTGTGACAGACCGCGGGAAGGTGCAACTGGCGGCAGCTTTGGGATGCACCTCCTTTCTGGTCAAACCCATTCAAAAAACGTTGCTGCTCAAAAAAATCGCTGCAGAATTAAGCAAAGCAAAACCTGTTTTGGTATCAGTGAGAGAGGCAATGGCCAGGGGAGGGTTTGATCAGAATATCTATCTAAAGACGGCTCATGTGCTGATTGATGCGTTGGAAGAAAATATTCGACTGGTCAATTACAAACAAAGACATCCTGAATCACCAACCTTGGAACCGAAGCTTGATCGCGTGCTTCAATTATCGATCACGCTAGGGGCAGAACGGCTTGCTTCATATGTCCGGCTCTATCAGCAAGTTCCTGCAAATAAAGAAGAAATACGATTAAGGTATGTGCGCATGGTTTGGGCGATGGAGCGGGTTTTAGTGCTGTTGAAGACCCAGATTTCCCGGGAATTTGGGGAGTAAAAAAGTCGTTTGGAAGTCAAAAAATGCCAGGGGATTACAAGTGAGTACAAAATCTGTTGTTGACTCAGACCGGCAGTTTTCATAAAACCCAGCTTGCGCAAAGAACGAACGAAGTCGGTGTCTGATGACAGACGATGGTCCGGTCAGAATGACAGATGTCCGCACGATGGGACATTCAGTGAGCTGCAGTGCAGTATCCTCTACTCGGTCCTTTGGAGCGGTTAAAACCAATTAACATGAAAGAAAACAGATTATTCGTCGGGAATCTCTCATTCAATACCATTGAAAATGACCTGCAAGATTACTTCGCGCAGGCGGGTGTGGTCACTTCGGTGAGCTTGATGATGGATAAATTTACCGGCAAGTCTCGCGGGTTTGCATTTGTGGAAATGAGCACTCCTGAAGAGGCAAAAAAAGCGGTTGAGATGTTCCATGGGAAAGAATTCCAAGGTCGTCCCTTGACAGTGAATATTGCTCGTCCTCGTGAAGAGCGTGCCCCTCGTGCTGGTGGTCCTCGTCGTGATGGCCCTCGGCCTCCTCGCGCCTAATTGTTTGAGGCGCAAATACATCCCAATTTAATTTGGGACTTTTAAATTTTGGTTCCCGAAAGGGATTTCTTAAGAAGGCGGTGACAATTCGGTTGCCGCCAGTTATCTTTAGGGAGGGATTTTGCGTTGCTTAGCGACAAATTCCGGTTTAGGAATTGACACCGAGGCGGCGCCCATTTAGTTTGGCGGAAAGAGAGAACGTTATGCCAGAGAACATTCCCAGTTTGCCAGGCGCTTTGCCGCCTAAACCGGCTGAAAGTGCCAAGGTGCAGCCGAAGAAAGAAACCGTCCGTATTAATTTGCCTCCGAAGCCTACTGCGGCCCCTACAATCAAGCTCCCGACATTACCTGCCGGCGGGCCTCGGGCTGCGGCATCTGCTCATGCTGGCCATGCTGCTCCTCCCGCTGTGTCTCTGCCTGCATCTGCGGCACCGGTTCCTGCGGCGCATACTGCCCCCAAAGCTCCCCCTCCGCCACCCAGCGGAGCTTCTTCATCCCACATAGCAGGGGGAAGCCCAAACAAGCCAGCCCTTGCGACGGCTGCTGCTCCAGCGCCAGCGCCTGCTCCCAAGCGCCCCTTGCAGCCAGTTCGTACTACCGCTTCTATTTCGACAGTTGATAAGGTTCTAGGCATCATTGCCGCTGTAACCAGCCTTGCAGTCGCTGGAATTGTTGCTTTTCTGGCATTTTATTTAACAAATCAAACTGGCAGCTAGGAGAGTTGATCATGGCTTCTGCAAATGTAGCGGTGTTGACTGCATCCAATTTTAAAAGCGAAGTTTTGGAGAGTTCATTGCCTGTATTGGTTGATTTTTGGGCTGAATGGTGTGGCCCTTGCAAGATGATGAGCCCCGTGGTGGATGCGGTGGCGGAAAATTATGCAGGGAAGGTTCGCGTTGGAAAAGTCAACATTGATGAGGATCAAACTCTCGCAAGTGAATTTGGTATCCAATCCATTCCGACTTTGTTGATTTTTAAGCAAGGTCAGGTAGTCGAGCAAATGGTTGGAATGCGTTCAAAACGTGATCTTTTGACCAGCCTTGATAAGGTGATTGCCTCCTGATCCCTAGGGCTAGGGGGGCAAGGGTGCATTTGAAGAAGAATAGTTAACGTCCTGTGCTGAGCAGGCTTGCCAACTTTTGATTCTCACACCCAGCCAACTCAATTTGCGGGCTGAACTTTATCACCAGCTCGCAACGCTTATTGAAGCTGGGATTTCCATCAATCAGGCGTGTGCCATGCTGGCGCATAGCTTTGCCCGGTCCCTGTGTTCTTCTCTTGAACAACTCCAATTGGACCTCAATGAGGGATTCACATTGACCGATGCCTTGGCGCGTCAAGGAGGGTGGATTCCTTCGTTTGATCAGGCATTGATCCAGGCGGGAGAGCAAAGTGGGCGGCTGGATGTTTGTTTCAAACTCCTTTCCGACTATTATCACGAGAAGGCGCTGTTGATTCGTGAAGTGATTTCCTGTTCTCTTTATCCGCTTTTCCTTTTGCATTTTGCGGTTTTTATTTTGCCGTTTCCCCAGTTTTTTACTGATGGAAATGTCATCGCCTACCTGACAAAGACTTTTGGCGTTTTGATTCCTTTATATGGAATTGTGTTTTTGGGGATTCTGGCCTGTCAGGGACGGAATGGGTTGGTTTGGCGTTCTTTCATGGAAAAGGGGTTCGGCTTTGTTCCAATTTTGGGGGATGCGCGCCATCACTTGGCGCTGTCACGATTGTCGGCGGCGTTGGAAGCATTGCTCAACGCCGGAGTGACGATCATAGAAGCCTGGGGATTGGCGGCTGCGGCCAGCGGGTCTCCGGCGCTCATGCGGACTGTTGCGGCATGGAAGGCTCCAATGGAATCTGGAACAATTCCTTCAGAATTGGTGCGTTCATGTCCCAGACAATTTCCAGAAGTCTTTTCCAGTCTTTACCAAGCGGGCGAAGTCAGTGGCCAGTTGGATGATTCGCTGAAACGGCTTCGAATGTTGCATCAGGAGGAGGGAAGCCGCAAAATGCGTTTGGTGGCGCAATGGGTGCCGCGCCTCCTTTACTTTATCATTGTGGCGGCGATTGTTTTAAAGATTTTCTCGTTTTACAGTTCCTATTTCAGTCAACTGAACGAGATCATGAAGTAGAGCAGCTTGAATATGACGATTGCAGAAATTTTATCGAATGAGGAATTGCGACAGCATGAATTCCCAGTGACACGGGAACGAATTTTTCTTGGCCATGCCGGAGTGAGTGCTTTGCCGCGGCGTGTGAGTGAGGCAATTCGTGAATATGCGCTTCAATGCACGCGTGGAGACTTGGAAGTTCTGGCCCCATCATTTCAAATCAATCAAACACGGGAAGTGGTGGCGCGCCTCATTCATGCCCAGCCAGAGGAAGTTGCTTTTGTGGGGCCGACTTCGCTGGGGCTGAGTTTAGTTGCCAGCAGCCTGAAATTTCGCCGCACGGACAATATCCTGATTTACCACGATGATTTTCCGTCCAATGTCTATCCGTGGATGGCGCTGGCCAATCGCGGGGTGCAAGTGCGGCTGCTTAACACAAGGGGGGATTTGGGACGGATTCGTACCGTGGATGTCATGGGGCAAGTGGACGAGCAAACACGTTTTGTCGCGCTGGCTTCGAGCCATTTTGTAAGTGGTTTCCGTCTGGAATTGGATGCGATTGGAAAGTATTTACGCGAACGGGGAATTCTCTTTTGCGTGGATGGCATTCAAACATTGGGGGCGTTTCCAACCACGGTTGAGAACGTCGATTTTCTGGCAGCGGACGCTCATAAGTGGTTGCTGGGGCCTGGCGCTGCCGGTTTGCTCTATGTTCGCAAAGAGTTGCAGGAACACCTTTTCCCCTCCATCTACGGCTGGCACAACGTGAAGTGTCCCGATTTTGTTGCCCAGGAAAACGTGGAATTGCATCCCGACATCAGACGATTTGAAGCTGGAAGCGAGAATTTGTTCGGACTCGTTGGAATGCGAGCTGGCATTGAAATGATTCTTGAACTTGGGGTGGAAAATATTGCGGCAGAACTTTTGCGCAAACGCGCCTGGCTGGTTCCCGCCTTGCAACAAAAAGGCTATGTGGTGCTTCACGCTTCTGCAAAACCGGAGAATCAAGGCGGTGTGATTGCTTTCCATAAACCGGGGGAAGACATGGTTGCATTGAACCAGAAGTTGGCGACGGCAAAAATCAGCGCGATTGTGCGTGCTGATCGTGCTGGCAATCATTACATTCGCATTTCACCCCATTTCTACAATACCGATGCCGAATTGAATCGGATGTTGGAAGTTTTGTAGACACCTTTGCCTTGTAGCGGAAACCTGTCTTGAGAAAATCCCATTGTGTTTTGGATTGTTCCCGCTTTAATTAAGAGACATTCGATTACAAATGGAAAACCATTACAAAATCATAGGCGGTGATGGGCGCGAATATGGTCCAGTGACCGGCGAAGAGCTGGTCGGATGGATTCGCGATGGTCGTGTTTCTGCGGCAACGCAGGTTTGGAACGATCAGCGTGGCGCGTGGATGCCCGCCTCTGCGTATGTGGAATTTGTTCAGGCACTGGCTGATCAAGCGGCCACCTTGGGAACTGCGCCATCGGTTGCAAATACCACGCCAACAGGAAATGGTCAGGGAATACAGGCCTCGGTTGAGACCGAAAAGCCCACCGGTTTTTGGGCTCGGCTGGCGGCCTATATCATTGACAGTATTATTCTGGCTGTGCTGTTTAGTGTGATCTGGCCTGGAATTTCTGCCCTGACCGGGTGGACCATCCCAACCATGCCGATGGCAGAGGGCACAGTGGATCCTGCCGCTTACCTTAGATCATTGATCGAGTATTTTGACAAGGTGATGCCAGTCCTGATTCCTTACCTGATTACCACCAAGATTATTCAATTTGCATACGAGGTTGCCTGCAATGGCTCCTGGGGGGCGACTCCGGGGAAAATGGCCATTGGTGCGCGAATTGTCCGTCTGGACGGTTCCTCAATAGGTTATAAGGTGGCGATATTACGATGGTTGGCGGCGCGAATCAGTGATTTTCTCTTTTGCGTCGGTTATCTGTTTATTGCGGTCAGATCTGACAAACGGGCATTACACGACTTGCTGGCTGGAACAAAGGTGATCTACAAACGATGATCTGGCAGACTCCCAATCGGCGCATTGCTACCATCGCTCTGAGTATTTTGGTGATGGATCAGCTGACCAAATTTCTTATTCTGACGTTCTTGCCGCCAGGACATGAAGCGGTGCTGGTCAACGGTTTTTTTAAATTTGTCCGTTGGGGAAACAAAGGGGCTGCGTGGAGCCTGTTTGAAGATAGCAACTTCCTGCTGGCCGCAGTTTCCGCGGTTGCGATGATTGCATTATGGTATTGGCGGCATCACTTTGAGATTCGCAGTTTGACCGGGCAAATTTCCCTTGGTTTGGTCTTTGGCGGAATACTTGGCAATTTGCTGGATCGGTTGAATCCGTTTCGGTATGAACCGTTCCGTTTCCAAGTGATTGACTTCATCCGGTTCTATCTTTATCGGCGTAATGGTGAGGAAATCGGATTCCCCGCATTTAATGTGGCCGACAGTGCGATTTGTGTTGGTGTGGCCTTGCTGGTGATTCTATCCTGGATACAAGAATCAAAACGTCAAACCAATGGCTGAGGAACTCTCAAAAAACACAGAGACTCTGCAAATTGACGAAACCCTGCCGTTCGATCGGCTGGACGCCTTCCTGCACACGCATTTTCCAAATATATCGCGCGGAATGCTGCAACGGTTGATCTCCGAGGGGAACATTCTGGTCAATGGAGAGACGACAAAATCCTCGGCACATCCGCGTGCAGGCCAGATCGTAACGATCCATTGGCCGGAAGCCAAACCCGCTGAGGCAATGCCCGAGGAAATCCCGTTGTCCGTTTTGTATGAAGATGCGGATTTGTTGGTGGTGAACAAACCGGCGGGATTGGTGGTTCATCCGGCTGCTGGACATGCGGAACACACGCTGGTCAATGCATTGTTGCACCATTGTGCCGGGCAATTGAGTGGGATCGGTGGCGTGGCAAGACCGGGCATTGTTCATCGGCTTGACAAGGAAACCAGTGGTTGTCTGGTGGTGGCCAAGAATGATCAGACTCACCTTGCTCTTGCCAAGCAGTTTTCCGGTCATGAAGTGCGGAAAATCTACAACGCGATTGTGTGTGGTGAAGTTGCCCGGGAGTCTGGGGAAATTCATGCTGCCATCGCTCGGCATCCCACCCATCGCAAGTGTATGGCAGTTGTTGACAGCGGACGCGAAGCTCACACAAGTTATCGTGTTCTCAAGCGGCTCAAGAATGCGACACTTGTGGAAGCAACCCTGCATACAGGACGGACACACCAGATTCGCGTTCATTTCCAGTTTATTGGTTATCCAATCGTGGGGGATGCCGTTTATGGGAAGCGTCAAAACCTCCGGTTGAAGGAACTGACACGCTTTGCTGCGGCCCGCCAGATGTTGCATTCGCGAATTCTCAGTTTCAAACATCCGCGCACAGGGAAAATGGTTCGATGCGAGGCTCCGTTGCCCCCTGATTTTCAGGCGGCACTTTCCGCCTTGAAACCGTCTGTTTCGTTGAAGTAGTTTTTTCTCCGGTGAAGGGAAGTCACTCTGGATGCCTGAATAAGTGGAATACCAACAGTGCACTGAAGGTGATTTTTGCGTTCGGAGTAAACAAGGGTCGTGCGAGATTCTTTGCCCCAGTTACAAAAACGGGCGAAGTGCAAAAAACTTTCTATGTTATCACGCTATTTTGGATTTGCCGAAAACGGGACCAACTTACGGACGGAAGTGTTTGCCGGGCTGACAACATTTCTGACGATGGCCTACATCATTTTTGTTCAACCTGCTGTTCTTTCCGGTTCGATGTTTGGAATGAAGACCGGAATGGATTTTGGGGCGGTGACGACGGCCACATGTCTTGCTGCAGCACTGGCAACCGCCATCATGGCCTTGTATGGCCGCTATCCCATTGCTCAGGCTCCGGGGATGGGACAGAATTTCTTTTTTGTATTCTCGGCAATCCCGGCTGCCGCCGCTGCGGGGTTTGCGAATCCCTGGTCGGTGGCGTTGGGGGCGGTTTTCATTTCTGGAGTTCTGTTTTTGATTCTTTCGGTGATTGGCGCGCGCGAAGCGATCATGAATGCCACAAGTGCGAGCCTTCAAAGCTCCATAACGGCTGGCATCGGGCTGCTTATTGCGTTCATCGGACTGCAAAATGCCGGATTGATCCTTAAAGACCCTGGCACTGCTGTCAAATTAAACACGCATTTCAGTTCGCCTGATTTGATCGTCTTCTTTTTTGGTCTGTTGTTGATGGCTGTATTACGGGCGCGGAACAAACCGGGAGCGGTGTTGATGGGGATTATCGGAGCAGCCATCCTGGCGGTTCTCCTCAAGGTGGCTCTGCCTGTTCTCCCTGCCTCTTGGACGGGATCGAAGATTGTTCAGGATTCAAGTTTGGTGAAACAATTCAGCCTTGCCACTTCGTTTTTTTCCGCACCTCCATCCCTTGCTCCCACAGCCTTCAAATTGGATCTCGTCGGAGCTCTTTCCCCGACGATGTGGCCTTTCATTATCGTTTTCCTTTTCATGGTTTTCTTTGACACGGTCGGAACTCTTGTGGGTGTAGGAAATCAGGCGGGACTGATGCGTGAAGGGAAACTTCCACGTGCAAAACAGGCATTTGTTTCGGATGCACTGGGAACGGTGGCTGGCGCAGCCCTTGGAACAAGCACTGTCACGAGTTTTATTGAAAGCGCTGCCGGTGTGGAGCAGGGGGGAAGGACGGGAATGACAGCATTGACGGCGGCATTGCTCTTTCTGGCTGCGTTGTTTTTCAGTCCCATTATTGCAATGGTGGGCAGCTACCCGGCTGTGACAGCCCCGGCTCTAGTGCTCGTGGGCTCAATGATGATGCGCAATGTCCTTAAAATAAAATGGGATGATTTTACGGAGGCGTTTCCTGCCTTTCTGGTTCTGCTTGGAATTCCGTTGACCTATTCCATTGCTGATGGTCTGGCCCTTGGTTTTATCAGCCATACGCTGCTCAAATTATTTGGTGGACGGCGACACGAAGTTCGCTGGTTCATGTATTTGATAACTGTGCTTCTGATTGTCTATTTCATCTACGTGAGGGCGCGACTCGGATGATGCTCTCTTGGAGGCAAGAGACGTTCGCCTTTGCCTCCCAATTACGCTGCCGTTTATGGAACGCTGATTCGGTAGAATCGACGGGATTCTGCTGGAACCAGAGGAACGACAACAGCTCTGTTTGTTGTCGCAGATGAAATGTTAGTGAAGGTTGTCCACGGACCTGCTTCCAGATCTGTTCGGGTTTGGATCGTATAGGAACGATTTGAAACAGCCTGAAACTCCAGGTTTAACTGTAATGAGGACACATGACCGAGAGTGAGTTTTAGATTGCTGGAGGCGTCCTGTGGATCAGTTCCTGCCAGATATTCCTGAAGATTACTCATCCCGTCTCCATCTGCATCCAGATTGGCATCATTCAACTGGGGATTAAGACCATGCGCAATTTCCCAATTGTCAGGCATCCCATCGCCATCCGAGTCTGCGACAGTAACGATGATGGTGGCAACCGTGCTTGTTACGGAGCCGCCAGAGTTCGCTACAATCAATTGGTAGTCACCCGCCTGTGTCAATTGGATATTTGACAAGACCAGATTTACATTCGTGGCATTTGGCAGGACAGCGTTGTTGAACAGCCAACGGTAAGTCAATGGTGCGGTGCCTGTGACTGAGGCGGAAAGTTCAACTGCATCACCCACTTCGGCCTCAACAGATTGAGGTTGGATGAGGATGTTGGGTGAGATGATGGTTTGGGTTGCGTCAAGGACCAGGTCCAAAAGCATGCTCGAAGCGTAGTGACTGGCCAGGTGTGTCTCGACTGCGACAACGTTGGTGCCATCGATTAGGACATTGGCGTCAATGCTGGCAGTAACATAATCAATGTCCTTGATGTTGACGACATTGGTTAACGCGGGAGTTGTGTTTGAAATCGTTCCAGTTGGCAAGTTGAATTGATAGACTGGAATGCCATTGAGAAAAACAATATCACCATCCTCAGCGCGTATATGTAAATTCAATGCACTGCAAGAGGCGGCATTTTGAACATTGAACGCCTGACGAAAATAAGTCGTGATGTTTTTACTGGCTGCGTTGGACCCGTAACCGACGATGGTGTTTTCCACCCCATTTCCGTATCCCAGAGGGGCTGTGCCTTGAGCCCATGTGTGGTCGTCAAAGACAATGAGGGACCAGGTCGGTTTCTGAACAGTCCCCGAATCATCAAAGCGCCAGACTGAATTTGTCTCAAGAAAAACGATGTTTGTTGTAATGCCGTTTGTGATCGTAATGGTAACGGGCGAGGATGTCTGGCTCAGTCCCTGGCTGTCGGTCGCAACGGCTGTCAGCATGACTGTTCCCGCAGAGAGATTATTCCAGTCTAGCGTATAGGGGGATGTGATGGCCGATCCTAATTTATTCCCATTTCCGTAGAAATCGACTCGGGCAACCGAGACATCATCGTAGGCGCTTGCTTTCAAGACTGTTGAGCTTCCGGTGATAAAAACGCTGTTTGGCGCTGGCGCGGTCAACGTAACCGTTGGAGGTTGATTCCCCGCATTCGACAAGTAGAGCTGAGACGTTGGAATGAGTTCTTTTGTCAGACTTGCGCAGGACCAGAATAATTCCGCGATGGCATTACCGCCATTTTCGTAGAATTCCATTTTTATGGGGTAAAGCTTTCCGGCAACAAGAGAGATTGTTCCAGAGTTTTCCGTGGATGAGTGATCGGTCCAATTATTGACCAAAAGTTGATTATTTACATAGAGTCTGACTCCATCATCGCTAAGCGTATAAAACGTGTAGGTACCACTGAACTGGGGTTGAACCATGCCTGTCCAACGAACGGAGAAACCATCGACATTGATGGATGCCATCGGAGAACTACTACCCCAATCGAAATTGACCATGGCATCTGTGCGTGTCAAAGATGTGCCAGAAAGAGTCATGTTGTTAAAATAAGTGCCTAGCAATCCCGTTCCTGACCCTCCAGCGGGGGCGTTGACAGTAATTTGAATTGGAGTGGAGGCGGTGGATGCAAACTGGGCGTCGTAGGCTTTTGCCATTAGCGCGTGACTGCCAACATCGGCATTGGTCCAGGTAAAAACAAATGGTGAGTTTGTTAGAGTCGCAAGGAGTTCACTCCCATCATAAAATTCAACGCGTCCAATCGCACTGTCGGGATCAATGACAACTGCTGAGAGGGAAATGGTTGAGGATGAGTCAAACACACTTCCGTCTGAAGGTGATGTCAGTTTGCAAATGGGGGCCAGATCAATGGCGTTTGCGGTTCCAGGTGTGATGCCTGATGCAAACCAGTTTGTGGGTTCATTGCCGTAGTCAGTGAAATGCCGTCGTTGAAGCGATGGTCCTTCGCCATCCGCAGCGGTTGGCCACGGGGCTTTATTGTCGTAACGAACTTCATCGACAACAATATAAAGCACGTTTGTGCCGGAGGTTTCAGGACGTTGCAAAGTCAGTTTTTCCCCGTTTCCCTGAAGGTTGCCTTCATATGGGCCGGCGATGGTTACATCGGCAGGGACGTTGTATTTTGTGCGGAAGGTATTGGGATCGCTTTTGACCAGGAGAAGATAACTGCCTGCGGCCATGGTTTGATTTGTAAACGTGTAATCGATTCCCTTGAGTTTCCAACCGTTACTGGGGTTGGCCGCATCGAATAGTGGTACATTGGTGGAATCCAGATTATATAATTCCACAAATTCATCGGCGCCTGCCACAGGATTGTAATTAATTTCGTTGATGACAATGGGACCCACACGAGGAGCGGTGTTGGTGGCCCCTTTTGTCAAGGAGATCAGGGCTGGCCACTGTTCTTCTCCGGTGCTGGCAACATACCGACCAAATGAGATGCCACTGGCGGCGGCACCGAATGTGACACCGTGGCTGTAACCGGTTACATTGGTATCCGAAGCGCTTCCACTGAAGAGGTAAAGAGTCTCTCCAGATGAGCTCAGTCCGAAACTTGGACTTACTCCTGGATTGGAATTAAAATCATCCGATGTGTATGTCAGGTATCCGTTTGCTGGGATGACCGCATCATTTGGAAGCCTGAATTTCATTGGTTGTGAGATGTCATCACTGAGGAACCATCCCGCAACGGACGCATTGGTGGCCTCAAAGTTATAGAGTTCAATGAATTCTTTTTCCCGGATTGTGGAACGGGAAAGTATTTCATTGATGACGACATGTGGAATCTTGGGAGAAGGATCGTCTGCGCCCGGAGATCCGCCGGGATTGGTGCTGGCCCGCCATGAAGTTGCGGTATTCAAATCGCCAGAAAGATTGTTTCTGACAAGCGAATATCCGAGACCATTTGGAGTGGCTGGCCATGGCGGTTGTGAATCGTAGGAAACGGAAAACACTTCTGTTCCAAGGATGTGTGAGAGCGTCAGCGTATCACCTGAGTTGTTAAGCTTTCCAGTATAGGTTCCATTAATCGTCACTCCCGGATATTTTTCAGCAAATGCAGTTGCATTGCGTGCAAGCACAAAATACTCGCCTGCATTGAGCAAAGTACCGTTGGTAAAGGCAAAATCAATACCACTGGTAAACTTGAGCCCAGTTAAATCGAGTGTGTTTGTGCCTGTGTTCCTGAGTTCGATGAATTCATATTCATCACTCGCATTTGTTCCGATGGCAGGCGGGGCATACATGATCTCTGTGAGTGCCAGATTGCTGTAATCTTGCAGTAAATAAAAGGAAGCTTCGACCAGTGCGCTCCATGTGGCTCCCTGGCGCACGCGTGCGCGAATTGTGACCGCATTGGTTGGTGAAATTGGCCCAGTGTAACGTATTGCGGACGATGATACCAAACCGCCCCATAGGCGAGGATCTGAACCGTCTATTGTATAGAAAATGTAGCCGGACGAATTTGAGTTGGAGAGAACGAGGGACGATCCTACGGGGATCAAACCTCCAAAGGGAATGAGGTCTGGAGCATTGATGGACGGGTAGAGTTTTGCGGCCCGTAACTGAGAAATAAGCGTCGCAGTGCGGGTTGGAAACCATGATCTGACGTTGGCTTCGGCTGCAAGCCAGGTGTCGCGTGTGTAGCCGTTCCCCCAACGTGCGGTTTCCCCAATGACAGCGAGATCGAGTTCTTTTGATCGCGCATTCCAGCGGGCCAGAGTCTTTTCTGGCGTCAATGCCCCGCCATTGAAACAGTATTTTTGTGCAAGATCGCCGAACAACCGGCAAAACTCCGAGTGTTGTCTGAGACCGGCATAAATGGCGCTGGGAACGCCATCCGAAGCTCCAACCCCGGTTCGATCTGTGGTCGGAGTGTTTTGAATTCCGAGAACCCACTCGGCATCCCAACTGAAGAAGTGCAATCCCGCTCCATCCATCTGGCGGCGAGCCGCATTCCAATTGTGGACAGGCCAGTCTGTATTGGCTCCATAGAAATTCATCAACATGTAATTGATGAAATTGGGGATATCGAGATATTTTGAAATATTTGTATAGGCAACGTCATTTGTGATTCCGGCATTGGCTATGGCAAGCAGGGTGTTATAGGCATCATACGTGCCTGCGATGACTTCATCTGGAGTGAACGCGTCGTATTCTGACTTGTCGCCGCCCAGATAACTGGCGGCAAAGGAATCATCGCTTTTTTCGCCAATGTCATAGACTCCCCAATAAATTCCATCAATGTAGAGATGAACATAGGTTCCATGCCCGGCATAACCGCCCATGTCGTTTTGTGTGTCGCGACTGAATTGATCTCGATGCAATGTGGCCTGATCGCCCCCCCAGAGCCAGTGATCGTTGAATCCGGCGTGAAGTGCAAGCGTGTCAAATGAAGTGACTGAGGAATCCGGGAAAATGGAATAATTCAATTTGGAGGGGCCATACGCACTCTTGAACAAAAGCCGCAGACTGTGTTTTTCAATTCCTGTCCGGCTGACGCCTCCCTGTATGCGCAGTCCGCAATTGACATGAAAACCGCTTTTGCCGTCCGGGCGCATGTATTCTGCGGAGCAGACGCGTTCCCATGCGTCTCCTGTGCCTGTTGGGTTGGACCAGATTCCATTGGCACCAAAGAAATCATCTGACGCGATGGCGATGCTCAACGTTGGAATACTTAGGAGATTACTGGCAAAAAGATCCTTGTAAACTCCCAGCGTAATGTTCGTGTTGAGCGTATAATTACTCGAAGAACCTCCGATGTAATTAACGTTTGTTGTCTGCTTTTGAATCTGGTCAAGGAACAGGTAACTGTGTGTTTCAACCGTTGAAGGATCAAAGCCATTCAGACATCCAACAGCCCTGATGATCTTGGTGCTTGAAACGGGGATGGAGCCTGAGTAGATGAACCCGTTGGAAGAAGACGGCGTGCTTCCATTGGTTGTATAGTAAATGGTGGCTCCCGGAGTGTCACATGTGATGGCAACGGAAAAGTTGGTGTTTTGAAACCAGCCACGATTTGGGGAGAAGTGCAGGTTCCCGACAAAAGCCGTTAGGTCCAGACTGTTAAAGGCTCCCGGCGTCGGTTGCGCAAAATAGTGATTTGTTTCAGCGAGGACTTTATATTGCATCAACTGAGCCTGGACAAAAAATTGGCCCCCATTTGTCGATTCATTGAAGCCTTGAATGGCGAGAATGTTTGTGCCGGTTGTGAGAAGCCCGAGATATTGTGAAATATCAACATCTTCGGGAGTAAACGTGGCATTAATATCACGAGTGGTGGTGGCAGTGGAATTCCATTGAGGCGTGCCTGTGAAATTGCGGCGGGCGACCTCTGTGCCATTGAGCCAGGCAACATATCCGTCGTTATATCTGACACGCAACATCAACGAGCTGTATTCGGCAGGATTTGTCGCTGTAAACGGAATGCGCAAACAGGCACTTGGCGCTTTGGAATACATGAGGTTTTTCACATCTGTCTGAATAAGAGAGCTGAGGCTGGTGCTGGAACTCGTGCTGCCGAGGCTTTTGACTGCAAGACCGTTGGTGTTTCCGACCAGTGCAAACGTGGTGTTGTATGACGCGTAAGAACCTCGTGCTGCGAAAAATTCCACTTCTGATCCACCGCCAATTTCAAAATAGACAAGGTTGACGGGATAATCTCCGGCGTTAAGTTTGAAGACAGCCAGCGAATCTGATGGCCCACGCCCATCCGCATAGCTGAATGTATTGGTGCCGATTGTGACAGAAAAACCGTCATCGCTGTTCACTCCAAATGTCCAATAACCGGATATGGGAATGGTAATGATTCCAGTGGCTTGCATCACAAAATTATCTTCGTCCACGCCGATCGTGAAGCCGGGGAATGAGGCGTCATTGCCAAAATGGGATCCGTCTCCTGTGTTGACATAATTGATGACAGAGGGATTGGCGGTGAACACGGATTTTTGCTTGGACGCATCAGAGAGAACGGATAAAGTCGTATCCAAATTACCCACGGTTATATTGGCGCGAATGTTTTTTACTGAGAATCCAGTTACGTAACTTTCATAACCAACCCCATTCGTTGCTGATTGCCAGGCGGAATCGTTGAAATTCTCTGCGGTCCAGGTGAGGCCAAGATTATTGTTTGACGGGACAAAGACTTGGGTTGGGGCATTGGATGAGATAAGGCTAACCATTTCGGTTTCCTGTCCGATTCCGTAAGACATGTTGCTGTATTGTTCGGGATAAGTGGGTGAAAACTGGCTTGCAATGGTTGTCCCGTCCGGTTCGAGCAGTGCGAGATATTCTCCAGAGGCATCCAATGAGAAATTGGCGTGGAGAGGGAGTCCTGGCACAGCCCGGTCTTTCCCGGATGCAAAGACGATTAGAAATCCGTTGGGTTCCATGTTGGTGGAGGGAATGCGCCATTTTGTCGGTTTTTTGGCGCTGTCCGTTAAATACCAGCCTCCCAGATTGACAACATTGGTGGATCTGTTGAACAACTCAATCCAATCGGAGTAATCACCATCTTCATCCTTGAGCCCCGAAGTGTTCTTGGCGAGAAATTCGTTAATGATGACGGGGGCTTCTCCAAATGCTGAGGGAATGCTGACCATGCAAAGCAGAATGATGCCAGTAAGGTGGCGCGCAAAGTGTCTTAAGGAAAACATGGCCATCTTATTAACATAAAAGACATTCAAAACCACCAAAGAAAATGACGACTTTCATATCTTGGTTGCTTTTTAAGGGTTTGATTGGAAAAATCCGCCCCCGTGCAGAATGATAATGCTGTGAAGTCCGGTCCGTATGCGATTTTTCGCAACCACGATTTTCTCTTCTATCTGTTGGCGCGAGTTCTTGCTTCTTTCGGGCAGCAAATGCTGACGGTTGCAATCATGTGGGAGCTTTATGAACGCACAAATTCTCCCTTGGCGTTGGGATTGGTTGGCCTGAGTCAATTTCTTCCGATGGTTCTTATGACACTGCCGTCCGGCCATGTGGCGGATCGATATGATCGTAGGAAAGTCATCATGACGATGCAGCTCATCATGATTGGCGCTTCCATTGGTTTGGGAGCAGTGTCATTTTTCAAGGCGGACGTGTTTTGGGTGTATATGTGTTTGATTGTTCTGGCTGTTGCACGGACTTTTCATTGGTCAGCCAGTGCGGCGTTTCTGCCGCAATTGGTTTCACGTGAGGATTTTCCTCAAGCAGTGAACTGGTCGAGCAGCAGTTTTCAATTTTCCTCGGTTGCGGGTCCCGCCATTGGTGGAGCACTGATAGCGTTTTTTGGAACCGCGAAGGAGGTTTACCTTATTAATACCCTGATGATTTTGGGGGCGTTTTCCATGATGAGCCTTGTCAAAGCGGGACATGCGCCGGCTGTGAAGGAGAGTTTCTCGTTGAGTTACCTCTTGGGGGGATTTCGGTTCGTATTCAATAGTCCATTGATTTTGGCGGCGATAACCCTGGATTTGTTTGCTGTGTTGTTTGGTGGGGCAACGGCACTTTTGCCTGTGTTTGCCAAGGATATCCTCCGGGTTGGGCCGATGGGGTTGGGAATACTTCAGGCGTCACTTCCGATCGGATCACTTATTTGCGCCCTGTATATGGCGCATCGCCCTCCATTGCAAAAGGCTGGCCGTGCATTACTGATCGCTGTGGTCATTTTTGGGGTGGCAACCGTTGGTTTTGGGCTATCGAAGTCATTTGCATTATCTGTGGGGATGCTGCTGGTCTGCGGCTTTGTCGATAACATCAGTGTTCTTGTGCGCCACACATTGGTACAGCTTCACACTCCGGATGAAATGCGCGGGCGTGTGTCTGCCGTAAATAACTTATTCATAGGCACCTCAAATGAGCTAGGTGGGTTTGAATCAGGCTTGGTGGGTAAATTATGTGGTCCCGTGGCATCGGTGGTGTTGGGAGGAGTGGCCACGGTCTTTGTTGTGGCCGTCGTATTTTCTAAATGGCCTCAGCTCAGGCATTACGGACGACTGGGAGAAGAGGTTAAGAATGGATAAAAGCAACTCATATGTAGTATTTTAAAGAGTTTAAAATGAAGATTTCTTAATTCTAAGTTGTTTTTTTTCGACGTTAACTGTTAAAACATCCTTATGGCTCATTGCTCGGCGTGTGGTAGGAGGCTGACTTACCTTACATTGAAATGCAGTTACTGCAAAACGCATACGCGGCGTTTTCGGCAGTTAATGGTGGCATTGGGCGTTCTGTTGATTCTCGGGGCGTGGGTAGGAATCATGTATGTCTACGCTATAACCAAGTCATAATCAATTTGTTAAGAGTTAATTCTAAAGCCTTAGATCAAAACATTAACAACTTGGTTGACTTACTAATATTATCGTGCTACTGTTTGTCTCATGGAAAACAGCAGAGCGAGCGAATCGAACGTCGTTGTAAATGCTAAGGAGGGGGCTGGCCTTGGCCCACATCCAACAGGGGTGACTACCGCCGTAAAACAGCCCAGACGGTTCATTAACGACATAGTCGATCCTTTGACTCAAGTTGCTGAGAGTTCCCCACATTTCATCAGCCACTCACCCGGAATGTATTCCAGGGATGGGGTTCTTGTGCATTTACCGCGATATGTTTTTAAAGGACCGACGGGAGGTGGGGATACGATTCGGATTGGTCTGTTTGCGGCAATCCATGGGGATGAACCGGAAGGGGCGGTTGCATTGTTGGAATTGGCAAGGCTGCTAAAGGCCAAGCCTGAGATTGCGCGTGGGTATGCCTTATTTTTGTATCCCATCTGCAATCCAACCGGATTTGAGGATGACACGCGCCACTCCCGCAGCAGAAAAGATTTGAATCGGTATTTTTGGCGACAGTCGTATGAACCTGAAATCCGATTTCTAGAGTCCGAGCTTACATTACACGGGTTTGATGGCATCATTAATCTTCACGGAGACGATACGAGTGACGGAATCTATGGTTTTGTCGGGGGAGCTGTTCTGACGGAACATTTGCTGGAGCCTGCGTTAAAGGCTGCCGAACATTTCCTTCCCAGAAATCGTTCGAACGTCATTGACGGGTTCAATGCGCGAAGCGGAATCATTTCAGATGGTTATCAAGGTGTGCTTCAGAACGTTCCAAACACCAAAATTGCACCATTTGAGATCACTTTTGAGACGCCCCACCTGGCCCCGCAGGAGTTGCAGGTAAAAGCTTTTTTGGCAGCTATTGAGAGTATTTTGTCGGAATATCAAAAATTGATCGCTGTTGGCGCGAATATCTAGGGCTGGCGGAGAAGGTTTCTTATTCTTCTTTCACAGTTTTGCGGCAGCCATGTGAACAATCCATGCTTGACCCAAAACCATCCCTATGTTGTAGGCTCCTCGTTGATGAGTTCCGATCCAGAAAACGAGTTGATTGCGCGCTGTCGCAAAGGCGATTCGCTTGCCTGGAATCGGCTTTTTGACGAGCACTATGTGCCAACAGCACGTTTCGTGTTTCAACTGGACCCCCATTTTTTACAGGAAGACGTTGAGGAAATCTGTCAGGAAACCTTTTTGTCAGTAATCAAGAACATCGTTTCATTTCAGGGAAATTCTCGTTTGCAGACCTGGATATTCCGGATTGCGTCCAATAAAGCGAGAGACTATCGGCAGAGGCTGGGGGCTACAAAACGCGGTGGAGGTCAGTCCGTGGTTTCTCTTCAAGCTCCGAATCCAGAGACGGGGCTTGTTCCTGACCCGCCGACCTCGGTTCCTGGACCGGATGAAACACTTCTTTGCAGTGAAAGAGCGCAACTCGTGGGCCGTGGTCTTGACGGATTGGGGGAACCTTGCCGGGAAATTATTGAATTGCGGTATTTTGGAGATTTGAGCTACGAAGAGATTTCGGTGGAATTGAAATTAAATCCGAAGACAGTGAGTTCCCGCCTGAGCAAGTGCTTGGATAACCTCCAGGAAATCATGAAAACACTTTTTGAGGAGAAGAAAACATCGGATTCTCCGTCTAACTAGTTATGCCGTTGGAGCCAAAGCAAAATATTGAAGAAGAGTTGAAAGCCTACGCCAAGGAGCGCCGGGAGCGGGCCAATGCACTCTCTGAGATGCCTCTGGTTACACGGAGACAGTTGCAAAGGGAAGTGGAACAAACATTGTCAAAACCCCGGTCTGAAACCCGATGGCAGATTTTCCAAAGCTTGTGGCCTCGTTTGGCGTTTGCCGGGATTATTGCTGTAATTTTTGTGGGGGTGCTTTATTGGCAGGGCTATTTTCATGCAGAAAAGACATTGGTCGTTGCTGACAATAACCAACAGGACCGACTTGGGGAGTCTGTTGAAAAGATGCCATCTCAAAATAAAGTGTCCCACGAGAACGATCAGTTGAAGAAAAATCAGTCTGATGAACTTCAAAAGAATCAAGCTGAGCATCCCGCAACTGTTGCGATCAAGGAGTCTGAAACGCCACCAGCTTCTGCTGCAGTGGCCACTAGGCAGAGCACTGAGACCAAGGGTTACGGTGGAGAAGGAGCCCCTCTGAACGCTGGGAGAGGCAGTGGAGGGGAGTTCTCGGGAGAACGTGCAAGAAGACTGGAAGGACATGCTCATACTGAGCCTGATACGGTGGGCAATACGACTTCTGTGGGGGGCACAGGGGTCGCATTGACTCGGGAAAAAATAGCATTTGCAGAGAAGAAAGTGGCGGAGACTCCGAGCGCACAAGTTACGGCTTCCAGTCCAAAGGACGAGTCTCAATCGATTCCTGTGATGGCGTTGAACCAAAATGCAGCCCCCGTGGCAACGGCTCAGACCCCGTTGAATAATCAGGCTTCCAATGTGCAAAACCTGTCAAATAATAACTGGAACCAAGTTTCACGAAATCAATTAAGCCTTCAGTTTGTTCGCGTTGACAATCGTAACCAATACAGGGCCAATCTTCTTTCTCCGGCGTTGCCGAGAGTGATGACGTCCTTTGTAATGGAGCGACACGGAAATTCGATTCGGGTGTTTGATGGAGATGGCTCTGTATATGAGGGCTCAACCGTTGAGCAAGCAGATGCGTCACGAAATCAGGCCCAGAATATGGTCAACGTGAGGACGGTGGCTGGTGGACAGGGATTGGCATTCCGAGTCAGTGGCTTGAATCGAACACGGAAACAACAGATTGTTTTTGAAGGCACATTAAGCTGTGAGGCTGTTGCAAATTCTTCAATGGCTCTCAATCAATCGCCTGCCCAGAACACACAGAGTGCTGTCAATTTACAAAATGTGAACCAGACGCAGAACAATTCGTTCAATGACGTCACCTTCTCGATTAATGGTCGCATGAAAGTGGGAGATAACATTGAGTTTGTGATGGATGCCAAGAGCTTGCACTGAGTTAAAAGAGGAGGCTTTGATATTGTTACTGAGTGCAGGGGGGTATTGCTGTTCAATAGCCATTGAGTGGGTGCACAAAACACCCCAATTGAAATCGCGGAGATTTTTTCGCGATGCCAATTGGGGATGATTCTTGAAGAAATTTAAAGACCAACGCCCACCCCGACACCGATTCCACAAACACCCACACCTACCCCCACTCTGACAGCGGGATAATAGACTGGGTATCCATATGGATAATAGGGGTAAACGTAGGTTGGGGCCACATAAACCGGAGCTGGTGGCGGAGCCACAACGACTGGAGCCGGTTGTTGAACGACTACAGGCGCTGGAGGAGGAACGGCTGGTGCAACAGCAGTGGCAGTGGCAACCGAGGGGGCTGTTGCATCAAATTGCTGATCGTGGCGGATCATTGCCACAATCAAACCTTCCGGCACATCCAGTGAATGCAGGTAGATAACATCCTCGGCACTGAGTTGAAACTTCATGCTGGAGTTGGCAATGAAGGAGTTGATTACATTGGTTCCAATTCCGCTTTGCTGGAGCTTGATGACTTCGCGCGTATTGGCTGTCAAGTCGGTGGGGGTGTTTGAAACAGCCGATGTTGCTGAAGCTTGGGCAGTCGCGCCTGCAAAGGCGTTTTGTCCTTCGGTTGCCATGATTCCAATGGCAACAACTGAGAGAACAGACGATAACCAAATTTTCATATTAATTGGCTGGGAGGGGATAGACCTTCCAAACGTCCTGATATTACATCCGCCTTCTCTGTATCGCAAGTCGACGATTGACAACAGCCGCCAAGGGGGGCTGCTGTCAATCAAAGTGAAAATGGGGGGCTAGACAAAACTCTTAGGTGGGCAGGGATATCCAAAATGATGGCAGGCCCGTCCCATCGCTTGAAGAGGGAAGTAGTGTCGATACAGATTGTAGTTGATCATGAAACCGCGAGCCAACTCACGCCCTTGAGCCAAAAGATGGGTGTTATTCTTCAGCCGGATTCGTTCCCCAAGCCCATAGCCAGGGAAGCCGCACCCCACGTAATAGGGCTCGGTCCATGTTCCGTTAGTCTGGCGGGAAATGAGCCAGTTCAAGCCTTTCTTGATGGAATCATCATAATCATGGCTGCCTGTCGCCAGCAGGCCAATGATGGCGAGAGCTGTTTGCGAAGCCGTGTTTGCCCCGCGTGCACGCAACGAATCATCCATGTAGGATGCGCAGGATTCACCCCAGCCACCATCGGGGCTTTGCTTGGAAACAAGCCACTTGGCCGCCTTGATTACCCGGGGATCATTCATGTCGAAGTGGACGGCTTGCAAGCCAGGTAAAACAAGCCCGGTACCGTAGATATAGTTGACACCCCAACGTCCAAACCAGCAGCCCTCAGCTTCCTGTTCCTTGAAAATGTAATCAATGGCGCGTTTTACCGCCGGATCACTTGCGGTGCAGCCCATGAGTCCCAGAGCCTCAAGTTTATGTCCAGTCAGGTCGGCGCTCGGCGGGTCCAGAACTTCACCGAAATCGCAGAACGGAATGCGGGTCAGAATCCAAGTGTTGTTATCCTTGTCAAAGGCAGCCCAGCCACCATTGGTTGATTGCATGGCACGAACCCATGCCTCAGCACGACGCAGGGCAAAATCAATTCGTTTCTGGAAATCTGGAGAAACCAGAGGACGAATACGGATTAGGACAGTCATCGCAACCGCCGTATCGTCAACGTCAGGGTAGAACGTGTTGGCTCTTTCAAAAGCCCAACCACCGCACTCGACATTTTTGACTTTTATTGCCCAGTCCCCGGTGGTGAGGATTTGTTTTTTAAGGATCCAATCCAGGGCGGAAAGCATCTGCGGGTAGTTTTTTGGCGTTGCGCCGCAATCCAGAAGACCGACCAGCGCCAGCAGGGTATCCCAAATGGGGGATTCGCTTGCTTGAATGTAAGTGGCTCCGTTGCGCTGATAGGACCAATGATGATTCCAAGCATCAATGCCAGCATGGAGAGCTGGATGATCCAGACGATAGCCTTCCACATAAAGGGCCATCAGACTGTAAATCCATGGCGGTTGAATGCCACCCCACGCTCCATCGGCATCCTGGTGGCGAAGAATCCACTCCAGACAAAGCTTGATGGAGCTTTCTCGCTCGGGTTTCCAAGGAAAATTCTGGTAGATGCGCAGGATTTTCTCGTTGATTCTAAAGAAGGCTGGGATCAGGCCATTGATGTGCTTGGGAATGGCATAGTCGAAGTTTTCACGTCCTTCCGGGAATAACTCGTCCAATCGGCTGCTGGGAGGCAATGGACGCACGGGTTGCCGTGCTGAGAGAATGGCAAGAGGAACAACCGTGGCGCGAGCCCAACTGGCAAACCAGTAAATGTTGAAGGGCATGGGCGGCGGAACGCGAATGAGCTCTGGTGGTACGGCTGGAGTGCATTTCCAAGGCCATTCTCCAATGAGTGCCAGCCAGATACGGGTGAAATTACGGGTTTTCTTAAGTCCGCCGTGGGAAAAAATCCATTCGCGGGCTTTTTTAATGGGTTCGTCGTCAGGTTTGAAGCCGGAGCAGCGCAGGGCAGCGTAACATTCAACTGTGGTGTTGATGTCGCCCATCGGAGCTTGATGGTAGACTTCCCACGAACCATCAGGACGTTGTTCGTTAAGAATTGCCCGAATGATTCCCGGAAGTTTGGGATCATTTTTGACGCCCAAAAAGTGCATGCCAAGAATCCATTGTGCTTCCATGCAACAATTGGATTCCAACATTCCCACCCAAAATCCCTCTGGTTGAAAGTCTTTTTTAAGCCATTCCATTGCCTCGTAAACGGCATGATGGATGGTGCCGGAGAGTGCCTCCAATTCATTGGTGGCTCGGCGAGTCGCTGGATTTGCTTGAGCTGGCGACGTTTGCATCTTTTCCAAAATAGACCCTATCATTTGCAGATTTGTTTGATCTTTTGCTGAGTTTCGTCGGGTTTACTGCTGAAAACCCGGACTTCGAGGCTCAAACAACTCCTACCATTCGCCCCCCCATAGGAGCTACAGATTTAACATCATTAAATGCCTGTCAACCTCAATGCAATAACAAACGGTAAGAATCAAAAGTGAGCCAAACCAAAAATTGAGCTTCCAACAGAGGTGAAAATGCCCAAATTTAAATGTTTGCGGATTGATCTGGCTGTATAAAACCTCTGGTGGAGCACAGTAACCCATTAATGTAACATAGCCTAAATTCTTGTATTTGCAGAAAATACCGGTTTACGCTTCGAGACCTTTCCTCTATGGTGTATGCCCGCCATGCCTGAACAGCCTCTTCAGTCCTCTCGTGAGACCAAACCCAAAGCGTTCCTTCCTCCCATCAATTCGCCAGGCTATTATGTGTTACTGGCGGCGGTGGCCATTTTCATTCTTGGTCCACTGGGCGGAATAACTGCGGCATACATGAATTTTTCCCTGGGTTTTTTTGTTGGAGGACAGGTATTGGCCGGGATTTTGGGGAGTGTTGTCACTTACGGTTACGGGGCTGAGGGAAAGCATGGGGCCAATTATATGCAGACGATGGCAGCTTCCGTGGCGACCATGTCGGGCATGGCTGTTCTAATCCAGGCTATGGTATGGCTGAAAATGCCGCAACCGCCGACCTGGCAGTTGATTTTGTTTTTTGTATGTGTGGGCATGTTTGGTGTGGGTGTGGGAATGCTTTATACGCCAATTCTTGTGGATAAGATGCAACTGTCATTTCCATCCGGTTTTGCCGTTGCAAACATTTTGCGGGCGCTGACGGACAAAGTGCTTCTCAAGCGTTCTGTGGCAAAGCTCGGCGGTGGTGCGGCTGCTGGGTTTATCGGTGGTTTTATGGCGGCAAAACTTGCGCTGCTGAAATGCGTGGGCGTTTCAGATCAAACCATCAAGGGGTTTGACAGTCTGGGATTAAACACTTCCACAGTGGGGGCAGGGATGGTTGTTGGTGCCCGGATTGCGATTCCGGGTCTGGTTGTGGGGCTGATTGGTGACTGGATGATGCCGTATTTTCGGGAGATTGGCTGGCTGGGGCCGCAGGATCCCTTTCGCAGAATTGGGTTCATGATCGCCTTGGGGACTATTCTGGGGGCTGCCATCGTGGATCTAATTTTGATTGGGATTAGTGCTGCTCGCCAATATAAGGCGAAGAAGTCAGAGGCTCCGAAGCCGTCCGAAGATTGGAAGAAGACCAATACGCGTTTGTTGATTGTCTGGGTGTTGTTCTGGGCCGTGGCCTTGGTTTTGACTGCCAGTTCCATCCTTCACCAACCCATTGGTTTTGTCGCCTTTAGCGTGGCGTTGGTTTTTATTTTTCTGATGATAAATGGAATTGCCGATGGGGTTTCGGATCAGAATCCAATTTCAAGTGCTTTTGTCATAGCCGTGTTATTGATGGCGTTGTTGGGGCTCAAGGACGCTGGAACGGGTTTGATGTGTGCGTCCGTTCTCCTAATCGCGTGCGCGGTGGGGGTCGATATGCAGCAAGACCGATCCACTGGATGGCGGTTGGGAACGAATCGAAAAATTCAATTTCGCTTTCAGGTGATCGGCATTTTTATGGGATCAATCATGGCGGTGGTGTTGGCCAAATTGTTCATGAAGTCCTATCCAATTTTACAGGTTAACACGTTGGCGGAACATGTGGACGGAGCCAAGCAATGGCAGTCGGCCATGACCTATAAATTCCTTGGAGCCCTGGATAGCCTGACCCATCCAAAGCCTTTTGTGATCAAGGCCATGTTGATCGGTGTGCTGATTGGCGTGGCAACGGAAGTCATTCGGAAGGTCGTGAAGAATTGGAAGAAATACCAGGAGTTTTCCAAGGGGAGCCGTACGGGTAAAACTGCTGATTTCGTGTTCGATTCCGTAGTGATGCCGAGCCCGTATGCTTCCTCTTTCGGTGGTTTTGTTGAGCTTTCCACAACGGTGTGGTTTGCCCTGGGAGGCGTTGCCGGATCGTTAATGACAGAATATCAAAGCTGGCAGAGTAAAAAGCATCCCCAATCGGCTGGCGACGCGATTCCTGAAGACATGAGCTCAAACTCTCTGATTGGTGGTGGCATCATTGCCGGCGATGCGCTTGCATCATTGAGCATTGGAATCTACGGGCTTTTGAATCAGCTTCATCTGTCGTAAGGCGCTTGGTGTCTTGGTCTGCGGAGCGTCTTACGCCCTTGAGAATTCGTTGAACGGTTGATTTTGAATGCCAGCGAAAAGAGGTGTGGCTGCCAATGACGGTGGTTTGTTTCGTGAAAGTGGTGGTGATATTTCGAGTTTTAGGAAAACCCTTTCCACAAAGATGAATCTCACGTTTTTGCTGGTGACGGTTTAACCTTGTTATGGGGGGATTGTTTCATGATCATTCAAAAAATTATTGGCAGCCGTGCATCTTTGCAAAAACGATAAAAATATGGCATTCCTTTTAGGTTTTTCTGTATTATTGGGGTAATGTATTAATCTGCTTATGGAAGCGTTACACACCGATTTTGCACCGGCGGAACGGGCAACTCCCGAGAAACTTCAGGAGCAAGTGGACTGCATAAAAGCGCTCCCGTGGGTGGTTCGTTTTTTGGATGCGACTTCCACTCTTGCCTTGGTTTTGAATTCTCATCGCCAGATTGTTTTTTTTACCCGCGGTTTTTTGGAGTTGATTCAAGCCTGTCACCTTTGCCGTGAGAATTTAGAAATTGTTGGAATGCGTCCCGGGGAATTACTCAATTGCATTCATTCGTGTGATTGTGGTGGGTGTGGAACGACTGTGTTTTGCCGTTCCTGTGGCGCCGTAAAAGCCATTCTCCAAAGTCAGGAGGGAATTGAATCCGTTGAAGAGTGTCGCATGTCTCGCAAAAATGCCAAAGGAGAGACTGAGGCGATGGATTTGCGTGTCTGGGCCCGCCCCTTCAAGGTGAAGGAGGAGTTTTTTACGGTGATGACAGTGGCTGACATTACTGACGAAAAACGGCGCGTCATGCTTGAACGCATTTTCTTTCACGACATCATTAACACGGCGGGAAGTGTCAATGGGCTGGCGCGGATGCTTGCACAGACATCCGTTCAAGAAGATACTGTCAAAAGTATAGCTGATTTGCTCTGCTGTTCTTCAGAACAGTTGATTGATGAAATCGAAGCACACCGGACGGTTACCTCTGCTGAACGCAATGATTTGGTGGTGCATCCTCGTGCGTTCGAATTGGTCTCTCTCCTTCAACGTCTGTTGCAGAGTTTTGCCGCTCACGATGTAGCCAAGGGGCGGCGGACGGAGATGACTTCCAACTCTGCCAAAATTGAAATGGTGTCAGACCCGGTTCTTTTCCAGCGTGTGATTACAAATCTGCTGAAGAACGCTCTTGAAGCTTCTGAAAAGGGGCAGACAGTGACCATCCGGGGCACAATGGAAGAGTCAACAGTTCGCGTCAGTCTTCATAATGGAATGGTTATGACGGAGACAGTAAGAAACCAGATTTTTAATCGCTCATTCTCAACTCGCGGGGCAGGACGCGGTCTGGGGACCTATAGTGCGCGGCTTTTGACAGAGCGTTACCTTGGCGGAAAAATTGAATTTGAATCGAAAGAGGGACTTGGAACAGTTTTTACAGTGGTTCTGCCAGTCAAGTTGCCCCAATCTGAGGAGAAGGTTTGAACTTCCAATTGAATCGACATCTTAATCTTAACCTGTTTTATTAGTTTCGATTTCATGATTACTCGACGTCATTTTATAACGGCCACGGCCCTCGGAGCTGCGGCATGTGCCATACCAGTATCCTTGCGTGCAGGGGAACCACATGGCGATAACACTTTTGCGGTCTTCACCAAACATCTCGTTGGTTTGGATGCAGATCAACTCGGAACGCGTCTTGAGGAAATCGGCGTGGATGCAATTGAAGCCCCAATTCGACCGCAAGGACACGTGGAACCGGAACGTGTAAAGGATGATTTGCCGGCATTTGTGGGAGCCTTGAAAAAACATGGAGTCAAGGTTGCCATCCTTGCCTCCGGCATAAATGCGGTTGATCCCAAACAGAACACGGAAAGTGTTTTGCGCACGGCAAAATCCCAGGGAATTACCCGTTATCGGATGGATTGGTATGAATATGATCCAAAGAAGCCGGTCTGGGATCAATTGAACGAGATTAAGGCCAAGCTCAAGGATTTGGTTGCTCTAAGCAAGGAAATTGGGATTTTACCCTGTTATCAAAACCACTCTGGCGGCAAGTATGTTGGTGGACTTGTTTGGGACATGGCCATGCTGATGCGGGATTACAAGCCGACCGAATTGGCCTGGGGTTTTGACATCATGCATGCCACCGCAGAGGCGGCGATCTCATGGCCAACGTTGGTTAATGTGGCTTCGAGTCAACTGGGAGTGCTTTATTTCAAGAATTTTAAATGGGATGGCAAAAGACGCATCCCCGTTCCTCTCGCTGAAGGCGTCATTGATCGGAAATGTGTTGAGAAATTCAAGGAGAAGAACTTTGCTGGTCCCATTTGTATTCATATCGAATATTTGAGTGGAACCGTCAAAAATCCTGATTATCTGCGTGACGCCATTTCTGCAACTCGACGTGATTATAGCACCCTAAAAGCATGGTGGTCTTGAATTAGCAGGGGGCACCACGGCAAAATGAAGAACATCCACGCACGAGTTCGAAGCAATGGGGTTATGCTAGGCGTTCTTGCCGTCACGCTGTCATTGCAGGCGGCGGATTGGCCCAGGCTGGGAGGCCCGGAGGAAATTGGCGTTTCACCTGAGACTGGACTTGCCCGAAGCTGGCCCGAAACTGGGCCCAAAATACGGTGGACTGTGGATGTGGGGGAAGGTTATGCCGGGCCTGCCATCAGTGGTGATGAAGTATTCCTTCTCGATCGAGTGCCAGACGTAGAGGATGTTTTGCGTTGCTTCGATCTGGAGAAGGGAAATGAGAAATGGCATGCTTCCTGGAAAGCTCCGGGCACACTGGCCAACAACAATGGTTCCCGCAATGTTCCCACGGTGGATGGGGATCGCGTCTATGCCTTGGGCCCACGGGGAGCTTTGAAATGCGTGGATCGGCACACGGGGAAAATTTTATGGGCGGCACATCTGGTTGAAGATTTCAAGGACCCGCAAATTGATGTCTTGGAACCGGCAAAGACGCGTGATGAAAAGCTGCTGCGGGCTCAGGTTCCGTTGTGGGGGCTGACGCAAGCGCCCTTGATCTATAAGAATTCAGTCATTGTCGCACCGCAGACGCAGAAGACCGGGGTGGTGGCTTATGACAAGAAAAACGGCAAGCTTCTGTGGCGCTCCGGCTACGTGGGACGGAATTGGTATAGTCATGTTAGCCCTTGTCTGGCTCGGTTTTGTGGAGTTGACCAGGTTGTTCTACTGGCGCAACCGAGCGATCCAGAAAAGACACCACGGGAGGCACCCCCAGCCTTGATTACATCAATTGATCCCACAACAGGTTCCATACTGTGGACAAATCAGACGCCTTGTCCTTACAAAATTCCGATTCCACAACCGCTCCCCATTGGGAATGATCGCCTTTTTATAACGGGTGGGTATGGAATGGGATCGATGATGTTGCAGATTACGCACAATTCAAACCAATGGCAGACGAAACTGTTGTTTCATAATTCCGTGGCTGCGTCGCATATCCATTCCCCCATTCTCTATAAGGACCGAATTTACGTGACCTCCTTCAAGGAGCATGGAGCCGAAAAAACGGGGTTGGTTTGCATGGATACCAATGGAGCCGGGCTTTGGCAGACTGGGCCAACTCATCAATTTGACAATGGCGGTTTTCTTGTCGCAGACGGCATGATTTACATCATGAATGGGAAGACGGGAATGCTCTCTCTTTATGAATTGGGAGGGGAACAGCCGCGTTTGTTGTCATCAGCAAAGATACTTGATGCGGAAAATGGCAATGTGTGGGCTCCGTTGGCCTTGTCAAACGGGCATCTGCTGGTGCGCGACCAGCATCAAGTGAAGTGTCTTGATGTGCGGTAAAAATAAGATGGTCATCATGCTTATTGAGGTTCTGCAAGCGTGATTTGAACTTTCCATTACGAGTTCAGGTTGAAGTTTTCTTTGATTCCGGCATATTATTTACCTATGCATAGTTTCAGCTATCAGCACGGCAAATTGTTTTGTGAAGACGTGGCATTGGATGGGCTCGCAAAGAAATATGGCACTCCTCTGTACGTTTATTCAAAGCAGACATTGACGCGGCATTACCAGACTCTTAGTGAAGCGCTCAAGCCCCTGGATTCCCAGATTTGCTATGCCATCAAGGCCAATTCAAATCTGGCAGTGTTGCGCACGCTGGCGGAACTGGGCTGCGGTTTCGATCTCGTAAGTGGTGGGGAATTGCAGCGCGTGTTGGCTGCTGGCGGCGATCCCGAGAAGTGTGTGTTTGCCGGCGTGGGAAAGACAGAAGCAGACATCGAACTGGCGCTTCGCAATAACATTTTCTGTTTCAATGCCGAGAGCGAACCTGAGTTGGAACGCATCAATAAAGTTGCGTCGCGGCTGAAGAAAAAAGCCCCCATTGCGATTCGGGTGAATCCGAATGTGGATGCGCATACGCATGCCAAGGTGACGACTGGCACGTATGAAAATAAGTTCGGCATCCAGTTTGAAAAAGTCGAGGGAGTCTATGCAAGGGCCGCAAAATTGAAGAACCTCCGCTTGCGTGGCATTCAGATGCACATTGGTTCCCAATTAACAGAAGTGGAACCGTTTGAAAAATCGATTGAGAAAGTCTATCCACTGGCAGAAAAACTGAATGCCAAATATGGTTTTGATTTTCTAAGCGTGGGTGGCGGTCTGGGGATTGTCTATAATCCCGCACTGGCTAGTGGCACGCCCGCTTGGTGGGGATCGCCTGCGGCCAGGGGAATTCTCACTCCGGCCTCTTTTGCGGCGCGCTTGGTTCCCATCCTCAAGAATTTGAAACTCAAAATTCTGATGGAACCCGGGCGGTTTATTGTTGGAAATGCCGGGGCGTTGCTGGCGCGTGTTGAATATGTCAAAAAAACCGGACAAAAGAACTTTGTGATCGTGGATGCGGCTATGAACGATCTCATCCGGCCCGCCTTTTACGATTCCTATCATGAAATTGTTTCGTTGACGCAACACAAGGGAAAAACAGTCTCGTCTGATGTGGTGGGCCCCATCTGCGAATCAAGCGATTATTTTTGTAAAGACCGTCCGCTGCCGAAACTGGAGGAGGGCGATCATCTGGCGATTCTCAGTGCCGGAGCTTACGGATTTTCAATGGCCTCCAATTACAATGCCCGCCCGTTGGCGGCAGAAGTCATGGTGAACGGGAAAAAGGCGGAGATCGTTCGTGAACGCCAGTCGATTGAGGATATTTGGAAGGGTGAAAAATTCCCTTCATGGCAGAAATAGAAATCCTGTCATTTGATTGAAAATGTCGAAAGGGAGGTGACCATGTCATCTCCCGTTTTCAGTCAGAAAACGACTGATTTCTTTCGTATATTCGGCTTCAAACCGATCAATAAAATCCTCGTGGTGTCCTCCCTTGAAAAGGTGAAGGTATTTCTTGGATGAACCGCAATTTTCGTAGAGCTTTTGCGTTTCAGAAACCTTGATTTGAGCCTCGCTATCGCCAGCCAGAATCAATGTCGGACATCTTACATTTTTTATCCATTGGTCAGGAGACAGGTTTTTTAAGTCGGTGTGGATTTTGAGACTAGTGAATAGCCTGAGTGGATAATAAGCGAATGATGGGATGGGGTATTGTCGCATGCGGTTTTGAAAAGCGTTTTCTATGTTGTCATAGCTTGACTCAATGACAACAAAATCGAAATTTGTTAATTGAGAATGAGCGTATAGAATGGTTGCTGCTCCGAGAGAGAGCCCATCTGCGGCAACATGCTGAATACCACGATGCTGTAATTCCTCAACGCATGCAATCAGATCATATTGCTCGTTCCATCCAAAGCTGATGCAATCCCCGCCGCTCTTTCCAGTGCCACGCAAATCAGGGAGCAGAACTGTGAACCCTTTTTTTAGGTAGAATTTGGTCCTTTTTTCTTGTGCAAGTCGGTTGCCCTTGATTCCCGAGAGCAGGATGATTGCCTTGTCTGAAGGTTGGTCAACAAGCCAGGCGGAAATGGCAATTCCATCACGTGCAGTGAGATTTAATGGCGTTACTGAATGCTTGTCAAATTTCTGGATGTCATCAAATGTGACATGACGCGTGGCCGTTAGGGTGCAGGCCGAATAATAACCAATATAAAACCAAAGGCCAACTAAGGGAGCCAAAATAAACGCAGTCAATTTTAAGAATCTTTTCAAATTCATCGGTGTTTATTAGTTTTAAGGCACAATAGTTGTCACGATTTTTGTAATAGTTGTGACACAGTTTGCTTGAGAAAAATGAAATGGAAAGAATGTTTGTGTTTTGAAATGCATATTTTTGATTTAAAAATATTTACACATCATATGTGTCTTACTAAGAAGTTTAGAGATGAAAACGTGGCAGACTAAGCAGAAATATCGAAATTTTTTTGTTTGTAAGTGAAAAAGGCAAAACTTATGAAAAATTCAGAAAATTTCTACGTCAGATTATTATTAATACTTTTGGGGATAATGGTTGTTATTCCAAGCCATGCTGTGACTTCTCAGAGGGCAATCAAAGAAATTCCACCAGGTTTCAAGGCGACGCTTGAAAGCGACAGGACCAATTATTTTTTGGGAGAAAACATTCTGCTTCATTATCGGGTGGAGAACGTTGGCGATAAATCATTTGGAATATCCACAGGTGGAAGTTTTCCCACCCCTCATTTTACCAATCTCTTTGAGATAAAAGTAGTTTCATCTACAGGTGAAATCGTTTTTGATCCAATACGAACTCACGTGAATTCTGAAGGTGTAATGATACGTAATGAGGTCAAACCGGGCGGAAAGTTTGATGAAAAATATTTGTTGAACCGATATTGCCGTCTGGAGAAGCCTGGAACCTACAAAATCGTGATGTTTTGGAGTCTTGGTTTTGGGGATAAAATGGAGAAGGACGTTCGCGAGGTTTCGTTGGATATTCATGTTGAAATGCCGACTGATCGTGATGCACGCCGAATTTTGGATGATGATGAAAAAACTTCTTCTTCCCATAAAACAAGACTGGATTACGCCAGGATAAATTGTTCTGTGTTTCTTCCAGCGTTGCTTGAACGGGCACAACAGAAGGGGAGTCTTAATGCGGTTTCCGGAATACGCAGTATTCAAACCTTGGAGGCAACTCGGGCTTTGGTGGAATTGCTGACACACACAAACCACACGATTGCTAGGAATGCAGCAGATGGGCTGGAATGGAGATACCCACGTTCGGAGGATTCTTTTCAAGGTCACTCGGGATCGACAATGAAATTGCTCTATATTCCCAACGTGTGGACAAATGAGTTTGATGCACCAGTGCGTAAATATTGCAGGGGATTGCTCACATCAACCAATAAAGAAGATCTTATATATGGTGGAAATTTTTTGGGGAGAGTCGGAACGAAAGATGAGATTCCGTTACTTATTGACGCATATAATCGTGTGGTCTCATTGCCGGAATTTTTCTCTGATGATCAATTTCCACCTCGGATTCTTGATTATAATGTGCTTCTGCACGCGGCCATGGGGATAGATACAAATCTGGATTTCATCGCAGATCAGATTCAGTCTCCTGCTCAGGCTTTGATCTACCTTTCTCGTCATGGTGGCAAGAACCTTAATTCAACTCATGAACAGGAATTTGCTATCCTTGCCAAACACCCATATCCATGTGTCAGAATGGAGATGTTGCAAGCTTTGCCTCAAGAGATCCCCTCATCGTTAAAGACTTCAGTGACAGCTCTTATGCTTGACACAAATATTGGAGTGCAAAGTTATGCTTTTGAGGTATCCAATCGTATGAATGATCCCAAACTTCGGGACATTGCACTGAAGGTTATGTCTCAGACAAAGAATAATCGAATGCGCTGGGTGGCACATTTGACAGCAATTCATTATGGAGCAAAATATGAATCCGCAAAAATGTGGATTCCTCATATTTCTGTAATGTCTGATGAGTATGGATGCGATGCCTTGGACAATTTGAGTGGATTAGTTGTCGATGACAATGTCGGTCTCGTTTTGTCTTCCCCAAAATCAATAGAAGAAGCAAAAATAATGAGGGAGAAATGGGATCACTTTGTTGACGAAAATAAGGATCGAATTCAATCTGGAAAATTATTCAAGGTGGCAGAGTTGCCAAAGGATTTGGGAATAAGCGCCATGAACATAAGATGAATTAGTCTGAAAACGACATTGATTTTATAGATTGGTTATTTGGGAAATAGTTTCGATGCGGCGTCCAATTGAGCGCGGCTTCCTACGAGTAAAATCTGGTCTCCCTCGCGGATTTCCTCATCGGGACCGGGGTTGATGATGTTTTCTCCCTTGCGTTCAATCCCAACGATGCTGGCTCCGGTTTGGGTGCGCAATTGGAGTTCACGAATGCGCTTTCCGACGGCATTTGATTTGGAAGTGACTCCCACGGTTTCGAGATCGGCTTCGCGCAAGAGGGATGGCAGGGTTGTCGTAGTGTTATGTTGGCGCGGGACGGGGGGCGATGCCAGAGTTTCTTCCAGTGCGATCTGGGCGCGTGCGTAAATCTTGATAAAGGATCGTCTCAATAACCAACTGACCAGTGCAATCAAAACCAATAGCACGATCAGAACTTTGAATGTTGGGAGAAGCGTGGAGCTAAGCACCAAAATAAAGAGTCCCAGCATGACGGTCCCTGCAATGGGGACGACTTGCTCGACGATTGTGCGAATGACTGGTGTGTGTGCTCCAGCGGCGGCTTCAGTCACCTTGACCTCTGCCAGGAGTAGTCCCAAGGCCTGGAGTTTTCTGGACGTTGCAATGAACATTGGCAGGGAAAAGAGAACGGCCACCAGCCAGAGTATGGTTCGAAGCCATTCCTGACTGGGAATGATTTCCTTCATCCACGTTGGAGGATTTTTTCCGATGAAGGCGACTGTCAGAAACACTGCGGCGATGAGAACTGCGTTGAGCGCCATTTGCCAGAACCATCGCCGCGCCATTTTTATTGCTGAATTCGTGTTTTGGCGTCCCAATTGCCCAACCCAGCTTGTGTAAAGCCCAAGAATATTGACAAGGGTACGGGGGGCGAGACGGTCGAATTGATTGACTACCATGTCGGTGCTTTTTATGAGGTAGGGGGTCAACAGGGTGGTGATTGCGGAAACGGCGACTGCTATGGGGTAGAGAAAATTGCTTGTAACGTGAAGCGTCAAACCAAGAGAAGCAATAATAAAGGAGAATTCTCCGATCTGGGCCAAGCCCATCCCAACGCGTAATGAGGTGCGCGTATCATTCCCACCGACGAAGGCTCCGAACGTGCAGGTGGCAATTTTGCCAATCACCACTGCGATGGTGATCAACAGCACGGGAAGCCAGTATTCGGACAATGTTTTGGGATCAATCAGCAATCCAATGGAGACAAAGAAAATGGCGCTGAACATGTCTCGGACCGGCTCAATCAGGTTTTCAATCCGGTAGATTTCACGGGATTCGGCAATCACTGCTCCGATGATGAATGCGCCCAAGGCCACGCTGAATTCGAGTTTGATCGCGAGCAATGAAAAGCCAAAACAAAGCCCCAGGACGATCACGAGCAGCATTTCGTTGCTTTTGAACTTCGCAACATAACTCAGGAGTCGGGGAACAGTGAGCAGGCCAATCACCAGGGAAACAGTGAGAAAGAGTGAGAGTTTTCCTAGGGTTTTACCGACATCCATGACATTGAAAGCCCCCGTCATGGCAATACTGGAAAGAAGGGCGATCATGGCAATGGCGAGGATGTCTTCAATAATGAGAATGCCAAAGATAATCTGGGCAAAGCGCTCATGAGCCTTGCCGAGTTCGGCCAGTGCCTTGACGATGATGGTGGTGGAGGAGATGGAAAGCATGGCACCGAGAAAAATGCAGTCCATGGTATTCCATCCGAAGGAACGCCCGATTTCATATCCCACCCAGATCATGAGGAGAATTTCCAAGAAAGCAGCGATGAATGCGATGCCCCCCACTTGCTTGAGTTTCTTTAAACTGAACTCCAGCCCCAGTGAGAACATGAGCAGGATGACGCCCAGTTCGGAAAGGGTGTTAATGGTGTCCTGATTGTGAATAAGTGGATAGGGTGGTGTGTAGGGCCCCACGATGACTCCCGCGATGATATACCCCAACACCACCGGTTGTTTAAACCGGTGAAAGAGAATGGTCACCAAACCGGCCACCATCATGACCATTGCCAAGTCTTGTAAAAAGGTTGTTGTATGCATCTTATGCCAAATCCCTGAAATTCGTGCGAATCGAAATTCCCATATCTCCGCCCCTAAATCGAAAGTCCGATTAAAAACTTAGGTAAATGGAACTGTTCGTCAAGCAAAGCTGATATTTTTTTCTTGGGTTCAAATGTCGGTCATTTCTGCCATGGGCATGGAGGGAGGCAGAGAGTCAAGAACGTCATTTATTTATTTGCGGGGAGTGCGGTGGGGGCTTAAAAACAAATACATGAATTGGACTACGTTGGAATTGTCACGTGTTCGGGCGCTGCTGGGGGCAACTAAGAAGGCTCGTATTGTTGTGCTCGGAGATGTGATGCTTGACCAGTTTTTGTGGGGAAAGGTGAGAAGAATTTCACCTGAGGCCCCCGTGCCTGTGGTGGAGTTTGAACAGGAGAGTTTTATTCCTGGGGGGGCTGCAAACGTGGCGCGGAATTTGGCGGATTTGAATGTGTCCACGGAGTTGTTTGGTGTGATTGGCTTGGATTCGGCTGGGAGGAAACTCCGGCAATTACTTTTTAGCAACCGCATCGGCTGTGATGGTCTGATGGCTTCTGGAAAGCGGACCACGAGCGTTAAGACACGCATTGTGGCACATCGACAGCAGGTGGTGCGTGTGGACCGCGAAAGCCGGGGAGATTTGGATCCCAAGATGTTAAAACGGCTTTTGGCTGAATTGGAAGTGGCGTTGAAGGGGGCGGATGCCTTGATCCTGGGGGATTATGCAAAGGGGGTCATCAGCCAACCTCTTTTGGATGCTGTCAAAAAAATGTGCCGCGAACGTGGAATCTGGCTCAGCCTGGATCCGAAACCTTCGCATCAATTGGATTTGCGTGGCCTTTCACTCATCACACCGAACCGCAAGGAAGCCTTTGAGCTTGCAGACGTTGTTGATGATGGTCGTGGATGCCCACCGTCTCAGGATGCAACATTACAACGCGTGGCAGACAAGCTTCTCAACGATCTGCAACCAGCGGTGCTGTTGATCACCCTTGGTGAACAGGGGTTGCTGCTTTGCCAGCGCAATAAGAAACCATTTCATATTCCAACCGTTGCGCGGGAAGTGTTCGATGTGTCTGGCGCAGGGGATACTGTGATTGCCTCATTTACGCTGGCGATTGCGCTGGGGACATCTCCAGTGGAAGCTGCTATTTTTTCCAATCACGCCGCGGGGGTAGTGGTTGGCAAGGTGGGAACTGCAACCGTTTCCGCAAGCGAATTGCTGAAGAGTTTTTCCAGATAAACACGAAGCTATGAACGAGAAAAAGAGCGAAGCCATTCGACAGATGAAAGGCCGCCAGCGTGTGGCCGTTTTAACCGCTTACGATTATCCAACAGCCCATCTTTTGGACAAGGCTGGCATCCCATTCATTCTGGTGGGAGATTCCGTTGGCATGGTGGTCCTGGGATATCCAGATACCACACATGTGACAATGGCGGAGATGGAGCATCACGTTCGTGCGGTGGCTCGTGCAAAGCCGCAGGGTATTTTGGCAGCCGACCTTCCTTATTGCAGTTACGAGACGCCGGAGATGGCTGTCAAGAATGCGAAACGTCTGGTTGCCGCCGGAGCGGAAGCAGTGAAGGCAGAAGGCGGAATCTCAATCTTACCGCAGGTGCGTGCGATTATTGATGCTGGCATCCCGTTTTGCGGACATCTTGGGATGTTGCCCCAGAGCGTCTTGAAGGAAGGCGGTTACCACGTGAAGGGAAAGGTTGCAACTGAGCGTCAAACCTTGTTGGAAGATGCAAAAGCCCTGGCAGATGCGGGGGTGTTTGCCATGGTTCTGGAGTTGATTACGCCGGCTGTTGCCCGGGAGATTACGAAGGCTGTTTCTGTGCCCACAATTGGCATTGGGGCGGGGGATGATTGTGATGGAGAGGTTCTCGTGATAACAGATCTTTGGGGGTCTTCGGGGGATTATGTCCCAAGGCATGTGAAGAAATCCTGGAATTTGCGGAAACAAATGAGCGAGGCGGTTGTTGAATGGAAACAGGGGGTCATTGCGCCCCGTTCCCCGACTCTATGAACAAGATTTGGATTTTGCTTTTGGTTTCAGTTTTTGTCACAAGCGGTTGTATGAGCAAGGCGCGCCACAAGCTGGAGGTGCGCGAAGCGTATGTCGCAGGGCAGGAGCAGGCGCTGGCAGCCATGAGAGGAGGCGGGCAACCAGGTAGTTCTGGTAATCCTACTTCGACAACGGATGTTTTTGTGCATGGTCACGTTAAGAACACCATCGTTACATGGCAGGAGGGAATGACTGTGGGACAGGCCATTGATGCCGCGCAATACACGGATCGCCGGGACCCCAAAGTGATTGTTCTTCATCGCAATGGAGAGACGATGCAGATCAATCCCAAGGAATTGCTTCGGGGCAAAGACTTTCCAGCCAGGGCAGGGGACGTGATTGAGCTGGTGCCTTGAGTCTGTCGAATTGGGGATTGTAACAGCCAGGGATGCAACTGGCTCATTTGACGAGATCCTTTTCCAGCTCCTCAAGAGTTTTATTCTTTGTTTCGGGTAGATTGGCAAAAATATAGATGAAACCGGCGACGCAGATGGCTGCATAGAGCCAGAAAGTTCCAGCAGGGCCGAGGTGCTTGTTCAACATGGGAAAGGTGTATGTCAGAATAAAACAGGCCGTCCAGAGAGCCATGACGGCAATTGACATGGCTGCTCCCCGAATACGATTTGGGAAGATTTCTGAAATGATAACCCACGTGACAGGTGCTAGTGACATGGCATAGCACCCGATTGCCGCAAGCACTAGGGCGAGCAGGGGCCAGCCTTGGACGTGGTTGAAATAACATGCCCCGAGTACAATGTAGATTACGGCCAGCCCCGCGGCTCCTGTCAGCATCAAGCCCCGTCTCCCTCTTCGGTCCACCAAACCCAAGGCAACAAAAGTAAAGAGCATGTTTATCGAGCCGGTCCAGGCAATGTTCTTGAGCACGTCGGAAATATCGTATCCAGCAGCTTTGAAGATTTCCTCGGCATAATTGAAAATCACATTGATGCCGCACCATTGCTGGAATACTGCCAGAATAACACCAAGCATGATGACTTTGCGCATGCGTGGATCCAGCAGGTCCTTGAAACAGACCTTGTTTGTTTGATTGACAAGAGTTTCATTGATGTCTGCCATGGCTTTTGAGGCGTATGCTTCACCTCCAATTCTGACGAGAATGTTTTGGGCGCTTTGTGCGTGACCGGATTTCACAAGCCAGCGTGGGCTTTCTGGCACGAAAATCATGCTGACGAAAAAGAGAATTGAAGGTGCTGCTGTAAGGGCAAACATCCACCGCCACCCTTGCTGGCCATACCAGGATTGCAGAATATCCTGATCGGACAACCCCGGAGGAAGATGGCGAACCAGAAACCAATTAATAAATTGCGCCGCGAGAATTCCTATGACAATGGTCAGTTGATTGATGGAGACCAGTCTGCCCCGGATTTGAGCTGGGGCAACCTCGGCTATGTACATTGGGGAGAGATTAGATGCGAGCCCAATGGCGACTCCACCGAAAATCCGCCAAATGACAAAGACGGTAAAGGTGGATGCCACAGCGTTTCCTATGGACGTGATGGCAAAGAGAAGCGCTGAAACGATCAAAAGGCGTTTCCTCCCAAACTTATCACTGAGAGCTCCGGCTATCAGTGCGCCAAAAAGACAGCCAACCAAGGCACAACTATTGGCCCAACCGGACAGATCAATCCAACTGGATTTTGTTGCCTCAGTCAGCCCGAAGAACCTTTCAAAGAACGGTTTTGCGCCGCCAATGACCACAAAATCATAGCCAAAAAGTAATCCTCCCAACGCACCAACAATGGAGATCAACCAGACGTAAGTGGTTCGATATTCGTGGGGATTGGACGATACATCTGTGGCGCTTTTGGGCATAAACAGCCTTTGTCTGCTCATTTATTGGATTGGCCCGAGAATATTTGATAGCCCCACCTAAGGCGAGTGTTTTTGTTTAATGCGGCAAAAGAGATCATGTGTCACCACTTTTAATTTGCGACGTGAGATTGACAAAATGGGGGTAAATCCTTTACACAAGCTTACACGCATTATGCAAAGCATCCAACTGGAGTTTATTGATTACGCGATTCTCGTCATCTATGTCGTATTCGTAATCGGCATCGGTTTCGCACTCAAGCGCTACATGAAAACCTCGTCAGACTTTCTGACGTCAGGTCGATCCATCCCCGTATGGGTGACCGGTCTGGCATTCATGTCAGCCAACCTTGGCGCTTTGGAACTGGTTGGAATGACTGCCAGCGGTGCCAAATACGGTATTGCCACCTGCCACTTCTATTGGGTGGGAGCCATACCTGCGATGATCTTTTTGGCCATTTTCATGATGCCGTTTTACTACGGCTCCAAGGCCCGGTCAGTGCCCGAATACTTGAAAATGCGTTTCGACGAACGCACCCGCGCATTGAATTCCATTTCTTTTGCCGTGATGACGTTGTTCTCGTCCGGCATTTCAATGAATGCCCTGGCGAAGCTCCTGCATCAGTTGCTGGGATGGGAATACAATGTCAGCCTGTGGATTTGCTCCGCAGTGGTGCTTCTCTACGTGCTTAAAGGCGGCCTGACTTCAGCCATTTATACGGAAGTTCTTCAGTTCTTTATGATTGTTTTGGGATTCGCTCCGGTGGTCTACCTCGGCCTTAAAGATGTTGGAGGCTGGGATGCACTGAAGATGCAATTGACTCAAGTGGCGCAGAATCCAACAGCGATTGGTCTGGCCGATGGAAAATTTGGATCAGACGCCTGGACGAGCGCATGGAAACCGCTTTTGGGGGGATCGCAGAGTAACCCCATGGGGGTGGATTTGTTTGCCATGGTCTTTGGTTTGGGCTTTGTTCTCTCCTTCGGTTATTGGTGCACGAACTTCCTGGTTGTGCAACGTGCCATGGCAGCCAAAAACATGGCTTCTGCCCGTCGCACTCCGCTGATTGCGTCTGTGCCCAAGATGATTCTTCCCATTCTGGTGATTTTGCCTGGCATGATTGCCGCCGGTCTGGCCATCAGCCAGAAAGATGGTTATCGCCTCCCGCCCAAGATTGTTGCTGAAAAGGCATATGACAAAGCAATCGTTTGCTTGAAGGATGCTCCAAATCAAGATGAACAAAAATCCTTCAAAGCCATTAGCGAAGCGATTGGCATGAAGCTGGATGCCAAGAAAGTGGCGGCCTTGGTCAAAGACGCTCCAACGCTGGATGAAAAAAAGGTCAAGGACCGCCTGCAGGATGCGGTTGTAGAAAACGACTACGATGGTGTCATCCTTTCTCTTGTTAAGAAATATTGTCCGCCTGGTCTGTTGGGGCTGGCGTTGACTGGTTTGCTGGCATCCTTCATGTCGGGCATGGCTGGTAACGTTACGGCGTTTAACACGGTTTGGACTTATGATTTGTATCAAGCTTACATTGCGCCAAACCGCAGTGATGACCATTACATGTGGATGGGACGCGCAGTGACGGTGGTTGGCATATTATTAAGCATTGTATGCGCCTATCTGGTCAGCTTGTGGGCAAACGCGATGGACATCATCCAACTCGTGTTCGGCTTTGTGAATGCCCCTCTGTTTGCGACGTTCCTGCTGGGCATGTTCTGGAAGCGCACAACCAGCCACGGTGCTTTCTACGGATTGCTGGGTGGCACGATGGCTTCCGCCTTCTTCCATTCGATCGCACATGCCTCCGGCAATGCCTTGGGGGCCAAAGGCGGTTATTTGTGGACGTTGATGGGGAAGACGGTCAACGACATTCCGCAATATCTGCAATTCAGCAGTGATATGGCGGTTAACTTTTGGCTGGCGGCATTTGCATTCACAGTCTGTTTTGTGCTGACGGGGGGCATCTCCCTGGCAACCGCACGGACCAAGAGCGATGCCGAGCTCAAGGGCCTTGTCTATTCGCTCACTCCAAAATTGAAAGACACCGAGCAGAACTTTCTGCTTCGTCCGGCTGTTCTGGGAGTGATCCTGCTTGGCATTTGCGTATTACTGAACGTGATTTTCTGGTAAACCTTTAAACGAATCGATTTATGAGTTTTGATCTTCGAATTCCGATTGGTCTGATGTTCGGCCTGTATGGCATTCTTTTGACTGCTTACGGACTGTTTGGCAATGCCGAGTACAATAAGAAATCCCTCGGGATAAATATTGATATGACTTGGGGGCTCTTCCTGTTGATCTTTGGAGCCCTGATGTTGTTCTTTGCCTGGAATGGTGCCAAGAAACAGGCCGAAGAAGACAAGAGCAAGTCGAATAAAAAATAAGCCATTAAGCGTGGTCCGCAGGGACCGCATCATTTGAAACAAAATAGGACGCGGTTTTCTGCCGCGTCCTTTTTTTTATGATCTTGAAGCTTGGAAAATATTCCGTTGGCATTGGTGACCGGTTTGCCCAACAGGCAGAAGCGCAATTGCAGGCCTGCGTTCAGGCCGCAGCAATGGGGGTGGATCTTGAGCCGGTCTGGAACAAATCCAATCGCGAGCACATGATCGTCCATTCCGAGCCTCAGAGCGTGCGTGACGCCGCTTCGGCTGCTGTTCAAAAACTGGGGTGGACCAAGCCCTGGCATGTTGATGCGGATCATGTTCGACTGGAGACGGTGGACCGATTTATTCCCAGCTCGGATTTTTTTACGTTGGATGTTGCAGAGAGTATTGGCAAACCATCTGGGCAGGTTCGAGCCTTTGTAGATCGTCATCCAGAACTGTCCCGTTCTGTGGATGTTCCTGGAATTGAGGGCTCACTGTTGTCCTCGAAAAAAGTGGTTGAGACCATCACAACAAAATACCTCTCTGCGGCTCAGGACGCGGCTGTGCTGTATCGGCACATTGCCGATGCCAAGAAAGGCGTTCCTTTTATCACCGAAGTTTCGATGGACGAGACGGATGCTCCGCAGAGTCCTTTGGAATTGCTCGTGATCCTTTCAGCGCTGGCGGATGAGCAAGTCCCACTCCAGACTGTGGCTCCCAAGTTTACCGGTCGCTTTAATAAGGGGGTTGATTATGTTGGAGATGTTGCGGAATTTGAAAAGGAATTCAATGACGATCTGGCTGTGATTGCCTTTGCTGTCAAACACTACAATTTACCAGCCAATCTGAAGTTGAGCATTCATTCTGGCAGTGACAAGTTTTCGATCTACGGCCCCATTCAGCACGCGCTCAAACGGTTTGATGCAGGGATACATTTGAAAACTGCTGGGACAACCTGGCTGGAGGAAGTGATTGGGCTGGCTGAGGCCGAGGGGGAAGGGTTGATTCTGGCCAAGGAAATCTACTGCGAAGCGCTTTCTCGTCGCGAAGAGTTGTGCGCGCCCTATGCCACAGTGATCGATATTGATCCCGAAAAACTGCCGTCTGTTGACACCATTTTGAAGTGGAGTTCCGCTCAATTTGTCAATGCATTGAAACATGAGCCTCGCTGCAAGGATTTTAACCCGAACCTGCGTCAGCTCTTGCACGTTGGATACAAAATTGCCGCCCTGAAAGGAGAACGTTTTCTCTCAACGGTTCGTCAATGCGAAGAAACTGTTTCCCGGAATGTGACCGGCAATTTATTTGATCGCCATTTTAAACCTCTGTTTTTCAACTTGAAGTGAATCATGCCTTTCATACACAAAGATTTTTTACTTTCCTGCCCAACGGCATCACAACTGTTCCACCAATTTGCTGAGAATGAACCCATCCTGGATTTTCACTCGCACCTTCCTGTTGCGGATATTGCAGCAAACCGCCAATTCAAAAATCTGTTTGAAATCTGGCTTGAGGGAGATCACTACAAATGGCGGGCCATGCGTTCCAATGGTGTCCCTGAACGTTTTTGCACAGGTGATGCCTCCCCCTATGAAAAATTCCAGGCTTGGGCGGCAACAGTGCCCTATGCCATTCGCAATCCGCTCTATCATTGGACCCATCTGGAATTAAAACGGTATTTCGGCATCGACACACTTCTGGATGCGGATAGCGCCAAGGCAATTTGGGATGCGACTGCAGAGCAATTGGCCACTCCTGAGTTGCGTGTTCATGGAATCTTCAAGAAGTTTCGAGTCGCAGCGGTTTGCACAACGGACGATCCTGCTGACGATCTGGCGGGGCACCGCGCCATTGCAGCCTCCGGGGTGTCAACAAAAGTCTATCCCACCTTTCGTCCGGACAAGGCCCTGGCAGTCAATTCCCCCAAGAATTGGAACGCATGGATTGATCGGCTTGAAAAAGCCAGCAACCGGTCAATCACCAAACTGCCGGATCTCTACGAAGCGCTCAAGCTGCGGCACGATGCGTTTCATGAAATGGGTTGTCGGATTTCTGATCACGGGTTGGAACAGTGTTTTGCCGGGGATTGCACTTCACCAGAGGTAATATTTGACAAGGCACGTTCAGGAAAACAGGTGACGCCTGAGGAACATTCTCAATTTGCATCCACGCTCATGTTGTTCTTTGGAATTCTTGATTTCGAACGTGGCTGGACACAGCAACTGCACGTGGGGGCGATGCGGAACAATAATTCACGCCTGTTCGAATCTCTGGGACCTGATACGGGGTTTGATTCAATTGGTGATTGGCCGCAGGCAAGATCCTTGTCTGCTTTCTTGAACCGTCTTGACCGCCAAAATACACTCCCAAAAACAATCATATACAACCTGAATCCTGCCGATAATTACATGATTGGCTCGATGATTGGCAATTTTCAGGATGGCTCGGTTCCTGGCAAGATACAATTTGGATCGGGCTGGTGGTTTCTGGATCAAAAAGAGGGAATTCAATTGCAGTTGAATGCGTTGTCCTCTCTGGGGTTGCTGTCGCGATTTGTTGGAATGCTGACGGATTCCCGTTCATTCATGTCATTTCCACGGCATGAGTATTTCCGCCGCATACTCTGCAATCTGTTTGGAAACGATATTGAAAACGGTGAAATTCCAAAGAGTTTTAAAAATGCAGGTCCGATCATACGTGACATATGCTTTAGCAATGCAAAAAATTATCTAAAACTCGCGGTTTGAATGTCTTGTGGTGATGCTCGTTTTCGCCCAATGGAAGAAGGTGTGCCAAATGAAAACAACTATGCTCCTGGCTGTTGCGTCCCTTTCACTGACGGTTTCTGCTGCGGTGGATCCGCGCGGACCAATTGAGTATCCGGACATGAAACCGGAGGTCGGATCAGATGGAGTGAAGGCTCCTGGGTATTCGTTTGATGTGAAGAAATGCCATAAGGCCATGCCTTGGAAAGCTCATTGGATTTGGTTGTCGGATCAATCAATGGCGACAAACGCAAAAGCGGCAATGTTTCGAAAAGAGGTTGTTTTTGATCAAACTCCTCAGAAAGTGGATGCGTGGGTATCTGCTGACAGGAAATACCGGCTTTACATCAATGGCAGATTGGTTTCACGGGGCCCTGTGGATATTGGAACCGACTTTGTAGGTGGCTCTACGCGACATTGGTTTTATGATTACCGTGATTTATCCGCGTTCTTTAATAAGGGGACGAACGTGATCGCGGCTGAGGTGTTTTCAGAATGGCCGATTGGATACACGATATCCCGCGGAAAGTTGGGGTTCATTTTTGAAACAGAAGTGCAGATGAAGGACAACCAACGGGTGGTGGTTCAATCAGATCAAACATGGAGTGCAACCATGGCCCCACAGTTTCCAAACGCTAATACATACATCGTTGACAACGAGCCAAAGGAATGGAGACAGCCGGGGTTTGATGCATCCAAGTGGCCTCATACGGTGGAAATAGCAGATATCTGGGCTCCATTGGTTCCCAGCGAGATGCCGCCTTTGATGGAGGTGCGTTTTCCTGCGTTGCGCATTGAGGGACTGACAAATAATACCATTACTGCGAATGGCTCATTCCGAGTGGTGTTTGATCGCGTGCTTAGCGCGTATCCAACGATCAAAGTCAAAGGTGGCAAAGGAGCGCATTTGATTCTTCATGGGAACAACTCTGCTGAAGTCATCCTGGGGGAAGGAGAACAGTATTTTGAATTTCCATTCATGACGGAAATTGTGCCAACGTTGACGATTGAGGCAAAGAATGTGACGAGCCCCATTGAGATTGAGGATGTCGGCGCGAATTTTACCTCTCAACCGGTCGATTATCAGGGCTCGTTTGAGTGCAACGACGAATTATTGAACCGGATATGGAAGGTCTCCCGTTGGGCCGTTCAGATTTGCATGCAAACGCATCATCTGGATTCTCCAAATCATCAGGAACCGATCAGCGATCCTGGAGATTATCTCATTGAAGCCATGGTGAACCATTATGCGTTCAATTTGCCGTGGCTTGCCCGCCAGGACATTCGTAAATTTGCCTGGGTGTTGAAGGATGAAAAATATACCAATTTCCACATCAGCTATTCCATCGGCTGGCTTCAAATGCTCATGGATTATTACGACTATACGGGAGACAAGGCTTTAATCGAGGAGATGGCTCCATACGTGCAGGACTTGATGGAAACGTATGCTTCCTGGCGTGGCAAAAACGGTCTGATTTCAGAAGCCCCAAATTACATGTTCATGGATTGGGTGGAGATTGCCGGTTTTAATTGCCACCATCCTCCGGCGGTGATTGGTCAGGGATATTTGACTGCATTTTATTACCATGGTTTGGGAATGGCCATTCGCATTGCCGGAATGATGGGAGACGCGGATCTTGTTGCGAAATATGGGAAAAGGCGTGAAGAGATTGCCACGGCTTTTAATCGTGAGTTGTGGGTTGGGGATAAGGGGCTCTATCGTGATGGAAAACCGTTTCAGACTACGGTGAAGCCCAGCCAGTGGCTTCCTGCTGACAAGAACATTGAGACTTTCAGTCCGCACGTGAACCTGCTTGCCGTTCTCTATGGGTTTACTTCAGAGGAACGACAAAAAGCAATTGTGGAAAAGGTATTTGCCGAAAAGCCCCTCAACACGCAACCATGGTTCATGCACTGGGTGTTTCAAGCCCTGGACCGTGCTGGGTTATTTGACAAATATGGAACGGAGCAGATGCGACGATGGAAGGTCGTGGAGGAAACACAATCGTTTCGTGAAATGTGGAACAATGGCGATCTGAGCCATGGATGGTGCTCCACACCGCTGGTTCAAATGTCCTCTCGCGTCCTGGGAGTTGTGCCAATCACACCGGGGTGGAAAACCCTTGCGATTCGTCCTCACTTGTGTGATCTAAAATGGGCTCGAGGGACGGTTCCGACGCCGCTTGGAAATGTCAAAATTTCGTGGAAAATTGAGGGTTCGGGATTCGTAATGGATGTCACTGTGCCAACCGGATGTGAGGCGGATGTTGTGCTGTCAGTAGACCGATTTGAACACGCTGACATTCTTTGTGATGGTGAGAAAACAGCTTCAAAAGTTCACGTGAAGTCAGGCAATCACCATTTTGAAATCACAGCAAAGGCATCAGCCCCCAGCCATTAGTCCAAAGGCAGGGAGCCATCGTTTTTATTGGCGTTCGTATTCGCCCTTGCTGACGCGCTTAAGTACGGTGAACCCGGCCTTTTTGGCATCGGAAATGGAAACGGGTTTGATTATGGACGGGGTAGTGAACATTGAAATGACTTTGCGAACCGGCTTTTTGCAGGCCGGGCACACTTTCAATTCCGGTGCGTCAATGGGGCGTCGCAAAGTAAATTTGCCACCGCACACCTTGCAGTCGCCTTCGCATAATTCGTATTCGTAAAACGGCATGATTACATCAATTCCTATTGCGTAGAATACACCAAAACGAAAGTAATTCAATGGAACTTACCAGGCGTCTATGGGGCCCTTGGGTAAGGGGATTTCCTGTCGCTGGGCGACTGCCGGATCCTGCATGAAGGAAGCCACTTGTGGGGCAGGGCGATACTGCGGTTTCAGCAGCCCATCTTCCTGAAGAAACTGTTGCCGCCAAGTCCGGTAAATCGCGAGAATCTCGTCAAATTCAGCCCGGCTGGAGAGCAGAACGATCCGTTTCGTAAAGACGTTGGCAGGTCCAAAGCGTTTGGCATACCAGGGGCCTATTTTGCGGAACATCCGGCATCCATGCGGTTCGTCAAACACTTGGATCATCAAGTCCAAATGACGTTTCATGACACGTACCCGCTCGTCAAAATCAGGATCAGGCGGTAAAACCCCAGTGCGCAAATATTCAGCGGTATGGGCAAAAATCCACGGATTGTAAAATGCGCCGCGTCCGATGCTCACGCCGGAACATCCGGTCTGATCCAACATGACTTTGGCGGCTTCTGGCGTTGTGACATCTCCATTTCCGATGACTGGAATATTTTTGACAGCCTGAACGACAGCTCGGATCCCCGCAAGGTTCACCGTCCCGCTGAAGCCTTGCTGGCGTGTGCGCCCGTGGACGAATACGGCGGAAATGCCGGCCTCTTCCAGGGCGTGTGCAAGGTCGGGTGCGGTCAGGTTATTCTCATCCCACCCCAACCGCATTTTTGCTGTGACTGGGATTTTGACGGCGTTGACCATGCCTTCAACCAAATGAGTGGTTTTATCCAGATCCGTCATCATGGCTGAGCCACCGCCTACGCGGCAAACCTTTGGAACCGGGCATCCCATGTTGATGTCCACTGCAGAAATACCAATGGACTCCAGGTAGACCGCTGCATCCCGCATTTCCTCCGGGACGGAGCCAAAGAGCTGAACAGCCAGTGGACGGTCCTCAGCACACGTTTCAATTAGCTTGAGAGCCTTACTCTTTTTTTCGAGCAAGGATCGTGCGTTAACAAGGTCCGTGGTGGCCAGGTCCAATCCGCCAATTTCGCGAAGTGTGAGCCGAAATGGCAGGTTGGTGTAACCAGCCAGTGGCGAAAGAAAAAGCCGGGATTTCAATTGGAGCGAACCAATTTGCATGACTCAAAATTCCAATTGAAACGATATCCTGCTTTTTTCAAGAACGCGAATGCCCATCAAATTTCTACAGTTCAGATTCGAAGGCATACTTGCCGGAAGCAATATTAACAGTCATCTTGCCATCGGCAAAAGTGGCTGCAGCAGGGGTGTGACCGTTTTCTTTCACGACATCCTGAGCTTTTGCGGGAATGACGATTTGTGCCTGAGCCCCGACGGGGATGGTGACTTCCATGCGAACTTTGGTTCCGTTGCGTTTCCAGTTGCTAACGATTGGGCCCCGGGTGGAATTATAATGAGCCTTGACCCATTTGAGGTCACCCAGAAGTTGCGGGGCAATCACGATTTTCTGGACGCCATTGTCATAAGAAACATGGATTCCAGCCAGAGTGGAGTAGAACCACGCGGAGATATCGCCAAACATGATGTGGTTGTGCGTTCCACTGCCATCCCAACCTTCCCAAAGCGTGGTGGCACCTTGTTTGATCCAGTTACCCCAGCTCGGGAATGTATCCTGAGCGGCAATTTTGTAGGCGGCTTCCGCATAACCGTTATCCGTCAACGCGTGTAACAGATATTTGGTGCCGAGAATACCGCAGTCAAGATGGTATTTATGGGCTTCAACGTTGGCAATGAGGTTGCTGGCCACTGCGGCACGATTGGCCTCATCCACAAGCCCCTGATAAAGGGCGCAACTCAAGGCGGTTTGTGTGCCACCGGCGTAGGTATGCTTTTGGGCATCGTAGAATTTCTGATTGAATGCGATGCGAATCTTTCCGGCAAGTTCCTTGTATTTCGCGGCGTCTTCAGTCTTGTTGAGAATTGTCGCCATCTCTGACAGAACCAGGGCATCCTTGTAATAGTAGGCCGTGGAAGTGACTTCCGCTGGAGTCTCCGTTTTCACCGGGCACCAATCTCCCAAGCCGATTCCGACAATGTGGTTGTTGGCGCGCGTTGTCAAATAATCAACATAGCGTTTGATGGATTCATAATGATCGGCGAGAATCCGCGTGTCGTTGCGGAACTGATAGAGGGCCCATGGGATAAGAACGCTGGCGCTGTCCCAAGCCGGGCCGTTGCCCCATTTGTATCCCCAGCCGCCAGTGGGAACGATTCCGGGGAGTTCACCGGAAGGACGCTGTTCGTCGCGAAAATCGCGCATCCACTTTTCATAAGCCGGAGTGCCGTCGTAATTGAAAAGACCGGTCTCGATGGCAAGTTGGGCGTCGCCAGTCCAACCATTGCGTTCACGGTTGGGGCAATCCGTTGGATGCCCATGAAAATTGTTTACGTAGGACCAGCGTGTGGCGTGTTGGATCTTGTTCAACAATTCACTTGAGCACTCGAAACTGCCGTTGCTTTCCAAGTCCGTGTGCATGACCAGCCCGAGGAAGTTATCAACGGTTGGAGTGCCGGGGAATCCGGTGACTTGAATGTATTGGTAGCCGTAATACATGAAGCGCGGTTGCCAGGTTTCAATTCCGATTCCCTTTAAAATGTAATGGTCAGTCTGGAATTCTCCTGAATGGCAATGCTCCTTGATGTTGCGATTGTCAATGGTGCCATCGGGGTTCAGCAATTCCGCGTATTGGAGTTTGATGTCTGTTCCGGCGGGGCCCTGGACGGTTAGACGCGCGGCCCCAGCAATGTTTTGTCCGAGATCAACCACGAAGACGCCCGGCTTGGGTTGGGTGATTTTCGCTGGTTTGATGGTTTCAGTGATGCGGATTGGAGGAGCCATCTGTGGAGTGATTTTCCCTTTGGGAGCGCTGACGATCTTTGCCGCGCGCCATGCTGATTCATCATAACCGGCTTTGTCCCATCCTGTGTTTTCCAGACGGGCATCGTAAGTTTCGCCATTCAGGAAACAGTCAAATACAATCGGACCAGTGGAGTATTTCCATGATTCATCCGTGGCAATGGTCTGCGTTGTGCCATCGGTAAACTCAATCTTGAGCTGGGCTTCGACACGGGGTTGTTGACGCCAGGGGGCCTTATCAAAGTCCCACGCGCTGGCGGCAGCGTAATTCAACCAACCGTTTCCAAGGATGATGCCGATGGCATTGGCCCCCTTGGTGATCTGGCGGGTGACATCATGAGTTACATAGAGGGAGCGAAGATCGTAACGTGTAAACGCGGGATCGATTTCGTGGTTCCCAACTTTTGTCCCGTTCAAATGCAGTTCGTGATAACCGAGACCGCAGATGTAGACTGTGGCACGCCGGACCGATTTTTTTACTGTGAATTCCTTTCGAAAATAGGGGGCTGGTTCGATTTTCTGATCTGTGCCGGAGCCAATCCACCTGGCATTCCAATCAGACGGAGAGAGTAAACCAAGTGAGAAGGTGGCATTTGTGCTCCAGGAGGATTCTTTGTTCTTGCCATTCCAGACGCGAACTTTCCAGAAGGCCTGGGCCTCGGAAGTCAGGAGTTTTCCGGCGTAAACAGCCTCATTGGACTTTGAGTCAGTGACGCCGCTGTCCCAGAGGTCCCCCTGATCCTTGGAGAGCAATTTGACGTTGGATGAAACCAGAATTTGAAACTTCGTCTGCTCATCTCCTTGCTGCGAAGAGGTTAATTGCCAGGAAAGCCGGGGTGTGGTTACATCAATGCCCAGTGGATCGTAGAGATTTTCACATTGGAGTTTTGAGGGATTGCAGCTCCCGGCGGCAGAAGCCCAGAATGGAGCGACGCAGAGTCCCGACAGCAGAATTGAGACGATCGTTTTTGACATAACAGCTTGAAAATGGCGTCTGATAATTACTTTTGGCTGATGTTAATTCAGACAAGGACCTTGTGACAATGACGAAGGGGATGCAACTCCTTTCTTGCACAATGGCTCCAAATCAGCCTTTATCTATGAGATTCGGTGGTTTTCCTCGCATGGAAACATTCGCCGGAAAGATTTTATGGATGATACAAATGCATTGATCGAACAGCGAAAGGCCAAATTAGCCGCTCTGCGGAGTAAAGGCATTGACCCGTTCAAAAACAAGTTTACGCCTGAAGAAACATGCACGCAGGCACGTTCCAACTATGTGGAAGGTCGTGTTGTCAAACTGGCTGGCCGGGTGACCGCCTACCGTGAGATGGGCAAGAGCATTTTCTTCGACATCAAGGACCGAAGTGGCCGCATTCAGGGCTACGCCCAGAAAAATGCCTTGGGCGAAGAGAAGTTTGAAATTTTCCGCCAGATCGATCTGGCCGATTTTATCGGTGTGGAAGGCACTCTGTTTACGACAAAGACAGGAGAAGTGACGGTTAAGATTTCCTCGTTTGTGATTTTGTCCAAGGCGTTGCGTCCGCCGCCGGGCAAGTGGCATGGCTTGGCGGATACGGAAATCCGATATCGTCAGCGTTATCTGGATCTGATGTCCAACGACGCAGTGAAGGATGTGTTCCTCAAACGCAGTCAGATTGTGGCTGAAATACGGAATTTTCTGATGGCGCGCGGATTTGTGGAGGTTGAGACACCGATGATGCAACCGATTCCCGGGGGGGCGTCGGCTCAGCCGTTCATCACTCATCACAATTCGCTTGGGTGCAATTTCTATCTGCGCATTGCGCTGGAATTGTATTTGAAACGGCTCTTGGTGGGAGGCATTGACCGCGTGTTTGAAATCGGGCGCAACTTCCGTAATGAAGGTCTTTCCCGCAAGCACAATCCTGAGTTCACCATGTTGGAGGCCTACCAAGCCTATGGGGATTATGAGACGATGATGGAGTTGGTTCAATCGATGGTTTGTCACGTTGCTCAAAAAGTCTTGGGGACCCTTAAGATTGAGCAAAAGGATGCTGAAGGCAAAGTTGTCAAAACAATCGATCTTACCCCCAATTGGAAACGCGTGAAATACAAGGACCTCGTCCGCGAAAAGGGGGGAGCTGATTGGTTTGATATTACTTCAGCCGAACGGAAGGAACGCGCCATCAAGCTCGGGGCTGAAATCGGTCCAGACTATGAGGATTTTGAAGTCACCAACGGCTTGTATGAGAAGCTCATTGAGCCAACCTTGATTCAGCCGACATTTGTCACGCATCTGCCCAAGGAACTTGTTCCTCTGGCCAAGCTTTCCCCGGACGATTCATCTGTGGTGGAAGTTTTTGAATGCTGCATCAACGGTCAGGAAATCTCTCCCGCCTATAGTGAACAGAACGACCCGATCGAACAGCGTGAACGTTTGGAAAACCAGGCCGGTGGCGAAAAACAGAAGCTGGACGAGGATTTTCTCGTGGCTCTAGAACACGGAATGCCTCCTGCCGGTGGCATGGGCATGGGGATTGACCGCCTGTGCATCATGTTGCTTGGACAAGAGAGCATTCGCGACGTCATTCTTTTCCCTCAACTCAAGCCAAAGAGTTGAGCGAAAGGTGGGTTTGGCGCTTGAGAAGAGCGCATTGACAATCCGTGGAAATCCCTTTCGCAATTTATTTGTGCGCAATCGCCGGGGCAGCGTCGATATCGGCGCTGTCCATGCCCTTCTGGAAGTGGGTGTGTCAGCGAACGGGAACCATGGACGATCCGGGACAGCGAAAAATCCATTCGGTGCCAATCCCGCTTGCAGGCGGATTGGCAGTGATGACGGGACTTTTGGTCCCATTGTTGGTTGACATTGCGATTGTCGGAACGTATCGGCACCTTTTCTTTCAAGCTTCAGAAGGGCTTTTCAACGGAGGCAAATCCCTATGGATATTGGGGCGAATCAGTCGAAGTGAATTACAGTTGGCGGGCATCCTTCTGGGGGCCATTGGAATGTTGATGATCGGACTTTGGGATGACCGCGTGGAATTGCGTCCCGCGGTTAAATTTGGCGGCCAACTTCTGGTTGCTCTGTTCGTGGCCGCGTGTGATGTGCGGATCACCTTGTTTGTTCACAGTGCTGTGTTTAGCTGGGGAATCACGGTGCTGTGGATTCTGACCTTGGTGAATGCCTTTAATTTCATGGATAACATGAATGGCTTGTGCGCGGGGCTGGGCATCATTGCCGCATTATATTTTGGACTCTTTTCAGCCTTTCTAAATCAATGCCGCGTGGCGGAAATCGCCTTTCTGATTGCCGGGGCTTTGCTTGGATTTTTACCGTTCAATTATCCCAAGGCCACCGTGTTTCTTGGTGATGCCGGGAGTCATCTGATTGGTTTTTTGATGTCAGTTCTGGCCATTTGGCCAAGCTTCTATACTCAGCAACATCAACATATGTCGGCTGTTGTTATCCCGCTGCTTGTATTGGGAATCCCGCTGTTCGATCTGGTGTGTGTGGTGTTGATTCGCTGGAAAATGGGGAAACCATTTTATATCGGAGATAACAACCACCTGTCTCACCGGCTTGTGCGGGCTGGATACACTCCAGCACGCGCGGTGATGATCATTTGGTTGCTGGCGATTGCGGTTGGTGCACTGGCATTCCTTGTGCGCTAACGTTTTCCGGGGCTCCCATGGCCTTTGTCGCGATGGATTCGGAGACGATGCCCAGTGCTTCAACGCGGGGGAGGGAACCAATGAGCCTGCTCTCAGTGAGATTGTTGACAACAGGGACATTTCGCTGCTCGCTGGCGAGTAGAATGGGGACCGCATCAAGCAAACGCAAATTGGGGGTCAGACATTGTGGCGGCGGGTGCATGACGTCGGTTGCAATGACAGCCTGTAATTCATCTCCTCCATTCAGATATCCCTTTAAATCATGCAGCGCAACCATTCCGATGAGTTTTTGGTCCTTGTTGACCACGGGCAGAAAATTGTTCGGACTTGCAAGAAACCGCTCGGCCATATCGGGGAGAGAAGTGTTTTCCTTTAATGGAGGAATGGGGGCGTGCATTAAATCGCCGACTGTTTGTTCTGTGGCTGCGCCGATACGGTAGCTTTCCACTTCCAGACTGCGGGATTTCAGTGGTTCTGTATAGATGGAACGTGGGTGCAATGCCCGTGCCACAAGCGTGGACACCGCACAGGCAATCATTAGAATAGGCATCAAAGTATAATTCTGGGAGATTTCCAGAATCATGATGATGGCCAGCAGTGGAGAACGAGTGGTTGCCGCAAGCATGCTTCCCATTCCCACCAGGGCGAAAGCTCCCATGGAGAGGTTGGTTGGCCCCAGATTGTAATGATTCAAAACCATTCCCCAAAAACTACCCAGCGCCGCTCCCAGAAACAGGGTTGGTGTGAACACACCGCCCACGGCACCAGACCCCACAGTGATAACGGTGGCCAGCAGCTTTGCAATGAGCAGCGCCAGCAAAAGATGAATTTCATAATGTGAATGCAGAATGTCATTGATTGCCAGATAACCATTGCCACGCACTTCTGGGTAAAGCAACGCGATCACACCCGCAATAAGGCCGCCCAATGCCAATCGCCAGTAGAGAATGGGCACATGCTTGAAGAGTTCCTGCCCACGCACCAGAAGTTTTAAAAAGAGCGAACCAATGGCTCCCGCCAGAATTCCCAAAATAAAGAACCAGGGCAAATCAGAGAGGCTGACCGAGCTGATGGCCGGAATTTCATACAACAGATTGTTTCCCAAAAATACCCGGGATACCATTGCGGAAATGACCGAGGAGAAGAGCAGGGGGGCAAAGAGGCTCATCGAGAAATTGCCAAGAACGATTTGCGCTGCAAATACCGCGCCTGCAATGGGTGCGTTGTAGGCCGCTGCCATTCCAGAAGCTGCACCGCAGGCCACTAGTAAACGGAGCCGGTAGGGTTGCCAATGCGCGAGTTGTCCCCATTTTGAGGAAAGTGTGGCTGAGATCTGCATGATGGCACCTTCGCGTCCGATGGATGCCCCAGTGGCGATGCTTATCATTGAGGACAATGTGCGGACGATCCCTGTTCTGAATGGCAGCCGTCCATCCCCAGCCACCACCACTTCCAACATGTTGCTTGATCCCTGCTTTCCAATAAGCCGGATACCTCCATACAATATGAGCCCCGCAGCCAGTGCGCCAAGAGTTGGCACGGCGAGTTTTGAAAAGAGGGTGCCCAGATCTCCCAATTCAAAAAAACTTTGCTCGTTTATGCCGACGAGGACTTTCTCCAGAAGTCCCACCCCGTAGAAGAAAAGAAAATTAACAATGCCACCAATCACTCCCACGCCGCCTGCCAGCAATAGGTGAAACGCTTCTTCGCTCAAACCATACTTTTCGCGCAGACGCAATGGCTGCCGCCAATGTCGCTGCAGAAACGCATGCAACAATTTAAATGCCTTTGCAGTCGAATGATTGGATGGCGGTTCCATTCGCAGAATTAATCTACGAAATATTACCGTAGATTTCGAGCGAGACTTTTATGGTGTTGAACACGGTTTGTTTTTGGGCACTGATGCAACAGATGTTCGAACAAGTCAGCCTTGGACATTTGTGCTTTCCGGTAGATTCACTGGAATCAGACCGCGGCTTGTTCCTGTAAGCACGCGTCCCCCCTTTGGAGTGACGACAAACGTATTCTCTATGCCGACCATTCCAACGCCCTTGACACCCTGTTTTGGCTCAAGTGCGAGAACCATGCCTTCCTGCAACGGCTCATCAAAGCCTTCCGCTATCACAGGCGGCTCATCAATTAAGAGCCCCACGCCATGTCCCAAAAACTTGACCCGTCGCTTGCCAAATCCCATGAAATTTGTCAGAAATTCCGCTTTCAAACCCTTAATCACGTTTCGGTAAATATCGGAAGGAATTGTGCCTGGCTTTAGCATGGCGGCCACCTTGTCCTGAATGGCAACACACTGTTCATGCAGGGCCACTGCCTTGGGTGGCAGGGGGGCGCCAAACGCATACGTCATTGTTTTGTCCGTGTGGTAACCGTCAATTCCAAAACCCGTATCAACGAAGACCAAGTCACCCTTTTTGAGTTTTCGGGCTCGATCTCCCAAAAGAGGAACCGCTGGACAAATGCCACGATTTCCGCCGGGCCCATCAAAACAGGTGGGGTAGAGCGAATTTTCTCCAAAACCGAGCTGGCCAACCAATGCTTCTGTCTCGAACATTCCAAACCGAGCCACACCATGATGTCCCTTTGACATCATGATGGAATAAACCTCGGTTCCGAGCTCCACTTCGTTCATGCCCTCTCGGAGAATTTTGGGAACCAGGTCCTCTAAAATGGAGCGATGAAGCGCGCCTGCCTTTTCAAGCAAGGCTAGCTCATAGGGACTTTTGACCGACCGAACCACACTTAAGGGCATGTCGGCTGACTTCACCTCGCTGAACGGAAAATACTTGTGGAATCGTTGATAAAGGGCGAGTGGGACGACTTCGGTTTCCAGATACACCGCTTTGGGCAGGGGGCCAACCGAGCCAATCGCATCCCGAAAGCTTGACATCGGCTTGATCTGACGAAACTGAGACTCTTCGCGGGCGTGCTCGAAACTCCGACGAACCCAGAATACTGGTTCGGCATTTCTCGGAATCAAGAGGAGCCCATCCTGCATTGTACCCGTAAAATAATACTGGTTGATTCGTCCAAAAATGGCCGTCAACTCCCAATTGGGACACCGGCGATCCATCTCAACATGAAAACGTTTCAACCGGGCATCCAACTCTGTCAAAGGAACAACACTGCTCATACACCTCATTAAGAATGCCGCTTTTTAAGGATGGATGCAATGATTTGCAGAAAACGGTCGTGAAAAAGACCGATTTTAACCGTTTTTGCTGCAATCCCCAAGCTTGACCCAGGGATGGCGCATTGAATACTATGCGTCCCATTGAATGAGATACATTTGTATTCTTGCAACGATCCTTGTGACGGCCCTTCTCGCCCGTGCTGAAGTCGCCGCAGTCAATGGCGTCTGCGTCGTCGTCAATGATGCCGTGATTACTTTCGAGCAAGTCGAAAGTGAAATCATGCCCGTTGCAGAAACACTGGCCACTCAATACCGCTCTGATCCCAAGATGTTCGAGCAGAAAGTTCAACAACTTCGCCGTGAGAAAATTGAGGAAATGGTTCAGGAAAAGCTCATTCTCCATGAGTTTAAAGTCTCCGGTCTTCAATTGCCCGAAAGTTACATTGAAGACATGATTCAGGACCGTATTCGAAAAGAATATTATGGTGACCGTGCCCGTCTGACCCGTTCCCTGCAACTTCGTGGGCAAACCTACGAAATGTTTTACCAGATGGAGCGAGATCGTTTCATTGTCTATCAGATGACAAAGCAATTCATTTCTCCAGACAAGATCCTGATCAGCCCCTCAAAAATCGAAGCCTATTACAACAGTCATACAAATGCGTTCAATATGGACGCTCAAGTCAAGCTGCGCATGATTGTTATCAACCAATCTCCCATTGCAGAACCAGGGACCGCTGAAAAAATGGCGGGAGAAGTTCTGAGGCTTCTTGATCAAGGCGTTCCGTTTGCCGAATTGGCAGGCGTCTACTCCAGCGGGTCCCAACGTGCCAATGGTGGAGATCGTGGTTGGGTGGAGCGCTCTTACTTCAAACCCGAATTGGCAGAAGTCGCTTTTTCCCTGAAACCGGGACAACATAGCAAGGTCGTTACCCTTGGTGAATCCTGCTACATCCTTCAGGTCGATGACGTGCGCCCGGCTCATATTCGCACACTCTCCGAAGTCCGCTTGGAAGTCGAAACCACCCTTAAGGACCAGGAAAAACGCCGACTCAAAGACCGCTGGATTCAGCGCCTGAAGAACAAATCCTACATTCGCTACTTCAATTGATCTGAAGCCAAGCTGGGTAAACGAAAGCCCAGAAACATTCTGGATGGATGGGGAAAAACCCCTTGCGTATCAATCTCAAGTGCTAGTTTTTGGCCGAGTAGCCTCGTGTTTTTATTTTCAATTCAGATGAATTTGGAATAGAACTCTTCAACGGAAATTACTCCAAACACAGCGTATGAAGATTGTTATTTCAATGGGAGACGTTACGGGTATTGGCCCCGAAATTGCCCTCAAAGCCATAGCCAGCGAAGCAGATGTCGATGACACACAATATTTGCTCGTAGGTGATGCGAATCTAACCCTTAATCTGAACCGCGAACTGGGGCTGAACCTTCCCCTAAAGCCATATACCCCAGCAAATAACAACAACCGATTCAGCTACCATAGCCCTTTGCCAGAAGCCCTGCCTCAAAACCTTCCTCCGGGCTCCCCCATCGCCGCCCGTGCTGCCATTGCCTGGCTTGCGGACGCTGGCCAACGCTGTCTTAAACACGAAATGGATGCCATCGTTACCGCTCCAGTAAACAAGGAATCCATCATTCGCTCAGGACAACCCTTTGTAGGAGCAACCGAATTTCTTTCTGATCTGGCAGGAACCCGTCAAACCATCATGATGCTTCTGGGACAGGATGATCGCAACCGATGGTTGCGTGTTGCCCTGGCTACTACCCATGTGCCTATAAGCCTCCTACCGGCCCAGCTTCGCCCAGAAAAAATTAAATTAGCCATCGATCTAGGTGTTCAAGCTTGCTATGACCTGGGGCTTTCTCGATGCCGCGTGGGTGTTTGCGGACTCAACCCTCACGCTGGTGAAGGCGGTAAGATGGGCACCGAAGAAATTACCCTTATCAAACCGATCATTGATGCAGAACGTGAGAAAGGAATTGATGTGGTGGGCCCCCTCGCAGCCGACACCCTTTTTCACTATGCCTATGTAGGAGATTACGACGTTGTCGTTGCGATGTATCACGACCAGGGGTTGGGACCACTCAAAATGGTGGCATTCGAAAAAGGCGTTAATTGGACACTCGGACTACCCTTTATTAGAACATCTCCAGACCATGGAACTGCATACAACATTGCTGGAAAAAACAAAGCCAATCCATCCAGCATGTGCTCTGCGATACATCTTGCAAAACAAGTTGCTTTGAATCGAGCCAAGTAGAGCAACTCCTATCGCAATACCATTTGAGTCATAAAACCGATGGTTTTTATCATCGGTGTGGCAAAAAAATTGAACCATCCGAAAATTCCGGAGAGTTCATTCAACCTGTCAAAACTCTTTGGAAATACCCCCCCCCCGTCTAACTCACGAAAGAATCTCTTCTTTGAGTATTATGTTGTGGTATACCAAGTTGCAGTTAAGTGTTGCCATGGGGCTTATGACAATCTCGTGTTGGATCAGGTCCAGACACTTGTTCTGACACCCCATCTGGCAAAATGGTTGCGCACAGTGGTTATGTGTACAGAGCCAAGCAAAAGCAGACGCTCAAAAAGAAGAGAAAGAAGAAACGAGAAATAACTTACCCCTCATAGTGAAAAGTGCCACCTACGAGGGGGGAAACTATCCGCCTTATGGCACTCGTTTACTACTGCTTTTAAAAGGTCCTGATTGCGCTTCTTTCCACGAATAGAAATCCATCTTAATCAGTCTCTTGGCTTTATTTGCATGTCTTCATTGAAATGATGACGTAAGTCAATTTGCAGACCAAGTTCCCTGTTGCCTCAAGCAAAAATGACGCCGAAATTTTTAGGGAACCCCTGATTCGTTCAGTTATTATTGTATAAAATAATCTGGATTTTTAGGAGGGAAATAATAATAATATATGCATTCACCAATCGTCTATAAAGATGCAAACAGCGCGAGAAATCGGAGGCCTTTCGGTTATTGTGCCTGTGTTCAATGAAAGAACAACCATTGATATGATCTTGGGGCTCGTGTTAGCGCAGTCATGTGTAGCCGAGGTGGTGGTGGTTGATGATGCATCTACAGATGGAACTTGGGAGGAGTTGAATGATTGCTTTTCGAGTAATAAGCGAGTTCACTTGCTACACCATCCGAAAAATTATGGTAAAGGCGCAGCAATCAGGACTGGGCTTTTACATATCAATGCGCCGTATGTCATCATTCAGGATGCAGATTTGGAATATGATCCAAAAGATTACTCCCACATGCTTGTGGAAATACAATGCGGAAAGGCGGATGTTGTCTACGGCTCCAGGTTTACTGGTGGGTTTCACACGAACAATCCAAAGTGGCACACCGGTGGAAACATGCTGCTGACATCAATTGTCAATATCGCTACCGGATTAAGACTTAGTGACAGTGCCACTTGTTATAAAATGTTTCGTCGTGACATAATCGACAAGATTGAATTGCGGGAGAATGGGTTTGGCTTCTGTCCTGAAGTCACGGTGAAAATTGCGAAGCTTAAAGCTCGTGTTGTTGAGGTTCCGATAGCATACAAGGGGCGCACTTGGGCTGAAGGAAAAAAGATAAGTCTCTGGGATGGTTTTAATGCTGTTTGGTGCATTCTAAAATACCGATGGTTTAAATAGGGAGAGGCTATCACTTAAATTTTTTATAACATAAAGGAAGTAATGATCCGATGTGCATTCAAGAAAAAACGCCAGTTAGAAGATCGTCGCGCTTAATAGCAATCGGTATTTCTCAGCAGTATTTTCAGTTTTGCGTTGTCGGTCTTTTGGGAGTTGGGATTGATATGGCGGTCTTGTTTATTCTCTCTTCTCCAACAATGTTGGAATGGAATCTCAGTCTCTCCAAGGCGATCGCTGCAGAATTGGCAATGTTTAATAATTTTGTTTGGAATGACGTCTGGACGTTCAGAACGAATGGAAGCGCCTTTAAAATACTCAAATGTGGCTGGGAAAAACGTTTTTTGAGGTTCAATCTGATATGTTTGGCAGGAGTTTTAATCAGCATCGGTCTTCTCAATTTTCAAGTTTTTGTTCTGCACTTTAATCCCTACATCGCCAATTTTTTTGCCATAATCATTGTGAGTTTCTGGAATTTTGCGCTCAGTTTTAAGTTTGGCTGGAAACGTGAAAAAGTGTAAGAAACAAGAATGTGTTGCAAGGGTGATTTTTTGCGGATTACGGCAGTGCTGGGGAGCATTAAAGTGGCATATCTGCTACTGATAATGCTCGCAGCATATACCTTTCCGGAATACAACACTGATTCGGCTATGAGGGCCATGATGCGCTGGCCTCAAAATGGAGAACCTGTCTTTGCAAGCCACTTTGCGACGTGGGACTCAGCACATTATCTCTACCTAAGTGAGGTTGGCTATAAACATGGGGAGCCGTCCTGTGCCTTTTATCCATTATGGCCCATTGCAATTCGAAACTTTTCAATGGTAACGGGTGGTAACGATGTTTTGTCGGCAATGATATTGGCCAACCTCTTTTCGTGTATTGCATGGGCAATTTTTTACTTTCTTGTCAGGGATAGGTTCGGAACGAAAACTGCGCAGTGGGCTCTTATTCTGCTAATTCTATTTCCAGGCTCGTTGTTCTTTCAATTCGCATACACGGAGTCGCTGTTTTTTCTGTTGCTAATGATCTTGTGGTGGGGGCTTGAAAAAGATCGCCCGATGTTAATTGGAGTCAGCTCTTTTCTATTACCAATGACGCGTGCAATAGGCATTTTCTGTATTTTGCCCATCTTTTGGCATTTGTTTGGTGAAGTAATCACAACGTCGTTTAAAATGAGAACGGCCAATAAAATTCCATGGAATGAATTAAAGACTGCTTTATTTGAACGAGTTCAAAAATCCTGGCTGTTGTTGATTCCGTTTTTGGGGTGGGGTGTTTATTTTCTTTTTATGTGGTCAGAAACGGGGAACGTCTTTGAAGGTTTTGATTCACAACATTTCTGGGGAGCGCATTCTGTCATGAATATTGTGGATATTCCGAAATTCCTCATCAAGTTCTGTCAGATCACTGATTTCCACTCCTATTCAGGCTCATTTCTGGACCGGTGCGTGTTCCTGCTTTTCTTTTGTTCCTTATTCAAAATCTACAAACTCGGTAAAGATATGGCTGTTTGGGCATTGATTCTTGGTGTATTGCCAGCAACAAGCGGTGATTTAATGTCATTTACCCGTTTTTGCTCGCTTGCTTTTCCTCTTTTTATCGCACTTGCAAGTTATTTTACCACGAAGCAGAAGCCATGGCTGAAATTCGCTTGTTTGGAAATTTTTTTCATTTTGCATATCCTCCTCGTCTGGCGTTTTGTAAATTTTGAATGGGCAGGGTAATCAGAAATTTATGAAGAAAGATGGTGTAAGAAGACAGAAAGCTTTTCGTTTCTTTACTCCGAGCAAATCCTTACCAAATAAAAACAAAATGGGAATGCGCTGGAGTTCCAACACATTCCCAAATTTCTAAATTACCAACAGGAAAGCCCGGATGTCAGCCCTTATTTCGATGCGTTCTTAATCGCTTCAATTACCTTGTCCTGATCTTCTTTTGAGAGGAATGGCGACATCGGGAGACTGATTACCTCACGGGACATTTTCTCGGAGACGGGCAAATCCCCCAACTTTCGTCCGCAATGGGCAAAGACCGGTTGTTCGTGGAGGCACTTGGGATAGTAAACCGCAGTGGGGATTCCCTCAGCTTTCAGTTTTTCCCCGAGACCATCACGATCTGGAACACGAATTGTGTATTGTGCATAGACGTGCGTGTTACCCGGCATGACTTCCGGCACGACACAGACGGAACGGAGCGCATCAGTGTAGCGCGCACCAATGCGGGCACGTTCTTCAATTTCACGCTTGAAGTGAGGTAGTTTTCCGAGAATGACCGCAGCTTGAATGGTGTCAAAACGCCCGTTCATGCCAAGAAAAGGATGATAATGCCGTCTGGGACCACCGTGATTACGAATGGACCTCATCTTATCTGCCAAAACATCGTCGTTCGTAAACAAAGCCCCTCCATCGCCGTAACATCCCAAAGGTTTTGCAGGAAAGAAACTCGTGCTTCCCACGTGTGTTACCCCGCAACTGTATTTCCCATGACGTGTTGCCCCAAAACTCTGAGCTCCGTCTTCAATCACCTGAAGACCGTGCTTGTTGGCAATGGCATTGATCCGATCATAATCCGGCATCTGGCCAAAAAGGCTAACGGGCATGATGGCCTTTGTCTTTGGAGTAATCGCAGCCTCGATTTGATCAACGTTAATGTTGTAACTGTCTGCTTCAATATCAACAAACACCGGTTTTGCTCCCACAAGCCCAATGGTTTCCGCAGTGCTGATCCATGTAAAGGGCACCGTGATCACCTCATCCCCTGGTCCAATATCAAAGGCCCTCAAAGCGATTTCCAAACTATCCGTACCACTCGTGTTGCTGATGCAGTTTTTGACACCTACAAAATCTGCCAATGCCGATTCCATTTCGGTTATTTCGGGGCCCATGATGTACTGCCCATGAGCCAGCACTTTGCGCATCCGTGCATCTATCTCGGTTTGATAAGCTTTATATTGCGACTTAAGATCAATGAATTGCATTTTGTTTGTATGTCAAAAAGAAAAGCCGTTCCATTGCCCCCCTGTTTGGTCCCGGCGACTTATCCAATCACAACAAAAAGTTATAATCCTTCCCTCCGTGTGGCAACGAAAATTGCGTGAAGCAAAAACGGCAAACGCCCGACTAATCGATAATCCCTCTTCTATTTTCCGACAGGGACAGGGTGCCTCCCGCAAGAATCCCGCAGCACCATTCGCACCGGCAACAAAATCCGACGGGGAGCACGTTCTGGATTCTGGATTCTATCAAGCAACAATTGCGCCGTAGCATGTCCCAATTCTTCGGCAGGTTGAGCAATCGCCGTCAACGGCGGACGCAACGAAGAGGCCCACGACATATCGTCAAAACTAATCACCGCAATATCATTCGGAATGCGAACCCCCCTCTCATGAATCGCCTGAAGCGCCCCCAACGTCATTAGATTATTCGCAATCAACATCGCGCGAGGCGGTTTTGGTAAATCCAACAACCGCATCATTGCCTCAAATCCACCTGCCTGCCGAAAATCACTTCGAATGATCAAAGACGAATTCAGATCAATTCCCGCTTCCCTCAGTCCATCCCGATACCCCGCAAAACGATTCTCAGCCACATCCAATCCTTGCGGACCGTTAATGAAACCAATCGTCCTGTAACCATGCTCAATCAAATGGTGCACCGCATCTCGCACCCCCTTCCTACTGTCAGTCCCCGCCAAATCCACCTTCAATCCACGCGGTAACCGATCCACTGCAACAACCGGAATATTCCATTGAGCAAGAGAACTGTAATCCGCTCCCTCCTCATTTGTAGGGGCAAAAATCAATCCCGCCGCCCCCTCACCACGCAACACCGAAATGTGCGTCAACTCCCTCTCCACCAGCCCATCCGAATGCCCCAGCAACAACGTATAACCCGCTTTATACAAAGCATCCTCCACCCCGTGAATAAGCGAAGTAAAAAATGGGTTTTGCAAATCGGGAATGATAACTCCAATAATCCTGCGTTGTCCCGCCCGCAACCCCTGAGCCAGCCGATTCGGTTGATAATTAAGGTGCTTGATCACCTTCATAACGCGCGAACGCACTTCATCACTGACCGGATTCACTCCACTCAACACCCTCGAAACCGTGGCTGTCGAAACACGCGCCCCAGCCGCCACATCTTTGATTGTAACCCCTGTGTGAGAAGATAAAGCGTTCTTGCAAAGCCTTTTCATTTTTTCGAGTTCAGATAAACCATTAACAGAAGCTTGTCAAATTTCATAAACAGGACTGCCTCATGCCAGCCATATCACAAATACAACATCCAGCAGTAAACGTTTACTACCGATGCCATCCAATTCATCCCAAAAGAGACAAGAAGGCAATCGCAAAGAAAAGAAATCCCAAATACCAGTGAACGCATAGGATATACAAAATTTTTCCTAAACCTAAACAAGCCTGATGAAACATGTCTTCTCTTGTTTTAAAAATTTATTTAATATACTACACAAATTTTTAATGTCGCATCACATTTCCTCATTCCCCAAAAACAAAAAATACCATATATAAGTAACACACTTTTTTCATTCATCCCTTCAAAAAGGGGGCATCTTGACATAGCCACAGGTTAGTTGAGCCATAAGTTGTCCCAGTGATCGTTGTCGCGGGTTTTATCCAAGCCGTTCAAATGTTTGAAGCCTTGTTCTATCCAGAATTGTCCAGTTTTTTTGAAACCGCAGAGACTTTGGTGTCAGTGCTGATTCCGCTGCTCCGCTGCCTAAAAAATACACCTTTCAAAGCCCATCAAGTTCTCCCACTTCATCTCTGCCAGAATGGAGCAAAAACTTCTCCCATCCCCTTTACGAATGAGCTTGCCTTGATGGTAAATTCCAGCAAAGTATCCATTGGATTGAATGCAATCCCAACAGACCTGATGGTGTGTTAATTGCAGAAAGTGACGGTCTTATACAGCATGGAACATTCATGCGCAACCCGCCAATACCGAAAAACTGTTGAGATTCGATCAAAAGGTGTAGACTAGAATGTCTGAGTGCATCCGTAGCTCAATTGGATAGAGCTTCTGACTTCGGATCAGAAGGTTGTAGGTTCAAGTCCTACCGGATGCACCATTCTAAATCAAGGACTTACAACGATTTCTAGTTCCCCTTATTTGCAGATCTGATACTGATATTGTATACTGTTGGTGCTTGAAAACAGTAAAATCAAGACCTGCAACGAGCAAAGGAGCCAAAGTTTGGCAGAAAACGCCCTATGCCAATCTCCTGCGCTATATCCCCAGTGGCGTCTATTTTTGCAGAATTCGAGTCAAGGGTGTCCTTATTCGCAAAAGCCTCAAAACGGATGTTCTTTCCGTTGCCAAGCTTCGGCTGGCGGATGAAGAGAAAATTTGCCGCCAAAACGCAGAGCACCAGGATGCCATTCAGCGTGGGCGTGGGCAGATGACTTTTGACGAGGCGATGGATGTTTACAAAACTCGCCTTGAGGCTGACCCCAATCTCAAAACAAAGACCAAGAGCTATTACGAGCAGCGCATTGATTCCTTGAAGCGCACGTGGCCGGAGTTGGGGAAGATGAACCTACGAAACCTGACCAAGCAGGATTGCCTTGATTGGGCTGCCAGTTTTGAGGGGAGCTCGACGGCTTTCAATAACAACGTGCTTGTTTTGAGGATGATTCTGGATATTGCCATTGAGCGAGGGGTGATTTACGAAAACGTGGCCAAACACATTACACGACGAGCTGTCCGCCCAAAAGACCTGCATCTGCCGGATAAAAGGAAGTTTGCTGAATTCGTAAAGGTAATAAGAGATGCCGGAGGGCGATTTAGCCGGGATTGTGCTGATATGGTTCAATTTCTCGCTTTTGGGGGATTCCGACTAGGAGAAGCCAATAATATAACTTGGAGCGACTGCGACTTTACAAAGAACGAGATCGTTGTGCGCGGAGACCCGACTGAGGCCACAAAGAATGGGGAAATCCGTCGTGTTCCCATGATTGGAGAAATGCGACAGCTTTTGCAAAGGTTGAAAGCAGAAAACATGGATGCCCGGCCAGAAGACCGAGTTGTTCGGGTAGGGGAGTGCAAAATAGCGATGGACACAGCAACTCAAAAACTGGGGATGGCACACTTGACGCACCATGACTTGAGACATTTGTTTGCCACGACCTGCATTGAGGATGGGGTGGATGTCCCCACCATCTCTCGTTGGCTGGGGCACAAGGATGGTGGAGCGTTAGCAATGAAAGTTTACGGGCATCTGCGCGACCAACATTCTAAAGAGATGGCAGAGAAGGTGCGGTTTTCAACGTCTACCGTCGATTCGTCAAAACCGGAAGTTGACAGCGGTAAGGCTTAAACCTCACCCTCCCAGAATCTGGAATTCAGTGTGTTCTGCGTCTGATTTTGCTTCTTACGTAGTTCTGGTGATACTCGTCCGTCTCTCTTGAACGGGGAAGGCGCTTCATTTCTATTCGGCCCACGATATAGGCCATTTGACGTTCATCCAGCACCTTTTCATGCGGTTGTTCGATAAAGCTCAACAATTGGTTTAAATACAAGACGTTAGGCCCCAGTTTGGTTTTGAACTCCGCACTTCCTGTAAATACGGCAATTCCCGTATAAATGCTTTCTGGCAGCTTGAACAAGGATTGAACGGTTTTGATATGAAGATAGTTTTGGTGAAGTGGGTTCTTAAAACGGTTTTTCATTTTATAGATGACTTGTGTCCATTTGGCATTGTGCGGGTCTCCGAAAATCCATCCCGAATAATGTTTTGTTTCAATGATGAAAATCCCAGTTTCCGTCAGCAGAATATGATCAATCTGTGTCGTGCCGTCTTCTGTTGGCAAGGTAACGTTGTTGACCAACACGTGTAATCCCCGTAGCTGTTCCAGTCGATTTGCCACCAATGCTTCGCCAAGGTTTTTGCTATATATCCATTGTTGGCCGACAAACAGCCCTATCAGCAAACCAATCAATAGAAAAATGATGAGAATCATAACTATTTAACGGTTCAAAGACATTCTGTATTTACAAAAAGTCTCTCTCAAATGCCAGTATCACCCGTCTTTGCAAAAGCATCAGAAGCAGAATTCCCCAAAGTCCAATGATTACTTTGTATCGCTTCAAGTGCCGCTAAAACAAGAGAAGAATGGCTGAAAGCAGGGGGATTGTCAGACCGCAAGCTTCTTTGTGTCTTTTATATTGAGCCTCTCATCAAATCCGGTTGATTGGCCTACACCATTCCTAACACCCCCACCAGTTGTTTCCTGAAATCCCGGCTGACAGCAAGAAACCGGGCTTGGTTGGCTAAAAAGTGGTAGGCGAGGGAAGTTCGTTTGATTTTCAGTCAAATAAAAGGCTTGTACTTTTAAGGGCAATCCTATAGAAATGTAGGGTTTATGGGTGGTTTTTATCCGGGAAACAAAACCAAGGGGAAATTGTCTAAATTATTTTCTCGTGGGAGATTCCCGTGTAAGGCGCTTGCTTCACTTCCTTTGGTTGTTACATTAATGACAGGTTCCCCTGCTCATGCGCAATCGACCAACTCCGAGACTTCGGCTTCTTCCGTCAACCTCGTTCCACCTATCACCGACACAAACATTCTGAACAACATTCCTTACGCCGATGGTAAAGTGAAACTGTTTGGGCAGGGAACGAATTCTTTTTTGAATTCCTATCGGAATGGGGCTTTTGTCATTCCGGCAGGCAGTCTGCTTCAGGCGACTATTGAATTCAACATCACAAACACTTCGGCTTGGAATGGCCTTAAAAGTTGGTTTTACGATCCAAACGGTGTTTCTACCTTTACGGCTTATGATACCAACAACACCCCCACGAACATCGTCAGTAAAACGGGGGTTCTCATGTATGGCGGAGATGGTGGAATTTCCATTGGGAACATGGATCAAAATACAGCAAAAAGCATTGGTGCAGCATCCAATATTGCATCTACAAAAATATCTTATAATCCAATTGCATATATGCAAGCATGGGCAGCCATGCCTGAAGCTTCAAATAATGGTGAGGTTGTTGGCCCAAACGGTGATGATGGCTATAGTATTGATTCAAGCACATATCCCTCCGCCACGTTTATTTTTACCGCTCCCTCCATCGGATTGCCTCTACCCACTCAAACGATTTCTGCCAATGCCGATGGCGTTTATGTTTGGATGCCGACAAACACCCCCGGTTATAAAATCCAGATTTCCCTAAATCCCGCCGACACAAATTCTTGGGTAACTCTCACCAACGCGCCAACTCTTACAACGGTTTACAAGACCAGTAATGGGAGTTACCTCCCTTATCCCAAAATCTCTTCCGAGACAAATATCTGGCGCTTAAATTCTTCTCTGCCAATTCCTCAAAATATTTCAAAAGTCTCTGCAAAACTTGGGGACAAAGGACAAGATACCTTTTATGTCTTTGGGCTGCCAAAAAACACAATAAGTGTCTTTCGTACAGTCTTTTATCCAACTATTGACTACAAACACTAAAGCCTGCCAAACACCTTAAAATGCCTGCTATAATAGGATCATGTCGAAAGCATTCTCACTCATAGAACTACTGATCAGCTGTGTTGTTCTGGCGATTGTCATTGCCATCAGCATTCCAGTTTACAAAAACCTTGTCAAAAACACACAAGATGCCATGCAAGACCGGGATCAGGTCGTTTTGCAAAAGGCGGTCGAGGCGTTTCATACCACAGGCGGTAATTTAAGTTATCTATCAAATAGGCGTTCCACATCCGAACAGGCGGCCGCCCTGACAAAGTTTCTGCGCAACGACATTGATGATGAAACCAAAACTCTTGAGAGCAACTATCGCACCATCAAAGGAACCGTTTACGATAAGCTCTTGCCCGATGACATGATGTTGGTGCCGTATTCGTCCAATGAAGCCCGCGCTCGTGTCAAAATCAGTAGCAGCCAGTTGATTTTTATCCCTGCCAATCAGGCTGCGGGAGTGGCTGGCTTCATAGCAGTCTCAACAAATTCCGAGCTTGGAAAGCAGGAGCTGGAAAATTACTCACAATCGGCAAATAACAATTTATTAAAACAAGATGTGCAGAAGATTGTTACCACCCAAAACACCGCAGGCTCAAAATACGCCGACAAGAACGCGTATATATGGAATGAGGACACCACCAACTACACGCTAAACATGGGCGCTCCGACCACGGTAAGCACTGCTGGAGCCTATACGCTGACGATTACCGTGATGCCGAAGGACGCCTACCCGACGTATTGGAACTATGCCGGAGGCTCAGCCAACGTGATGCTTTCATGCAAAACCGCAGGTGGGATTACTCGCAAACTCTCGCTGCAAGACCTCACCAGCGTGAAGGCAATCTTTGTCAATGGTTCAGACACCTGCGGCACCGCGCGTGACATCAGTCTGACCGCTACCACCGACGGGAACCTAACAGGGACAGTGAATTTTGCCGACATCGTGGCAGCCAACGGCTGGCATTCCGACAACTACACGTTACTTGTCACTGCCAAAAGCAATACATCAGACTTTAGCGATGCCAGCGGCGGCGCAGCCATCAACGCTTCCAAGACCACACTCAACGTTAATTCGACACTCACGGATACCAACCAAATCTTTGAAGATGCAGGCGACAAACTGACCTATAGCGTCGATGACGGCACCACAAACACCCTCACTACCGACATGGTCTTGCTGACCGTTGCCGCAGGCGACACCGGCACGACACTTTACACTTCCCCCGGCACCTGCGCCTCCGATGACGACGTAAAAGGGACAGGCTCTGGGCTGAAACCTGTGATAACGCCCAACTAAAAACGTCTTCAAATCCAGTTTTCGTTGAGCTGCTAAAACCTCAATAAATTGGCCGAACGAGATATGTTGAGTTAACCTACCGCTTAACAGCTCTCTCTCCGCTTTGCGCTTTGTTCACAAATTATCGCGCCTGCTCCGTTCAACCGTCTGCTCTACAAATCGCACAAACTCGGGGTTGCGGCTTTGCTTTGTTTTCTCCCAGACGGCGCGAGGGAACGGGTGGGCAAGAAACCAGCGCACATCGGCGACATAGGTTTCCATTTTCAGAAATGTATTCTGTTTCGCAGCCTTCCATCCCCGTTCAAAATGAATGAACACCTCGTTTAAGAACACCAATTCGGACGCGGTGATTGGGCATGCGTTCAAGTCCACTTGAGAATCAAAAACGCGTTTCAACTCTGTCCTCTCATTGGCTCCACGCCACAATTCCTTGTGTTCCTGCAAAAGAGCGTATTCCTCGTCTTTGTTTTCCTTTTTAATTTTCTGACAAAATGATGCTACCGTAAAAAAAGCACCGACAATGATACCAATTGCCGTAACAACCTCAGCCCAGTTGTCTTGAATCCACGAAAGAAACTCCGCCATGCTTTCATGTCTAAAGCAAGCATAGGCCGGGAGACAAGCCCAAACGCCATCGTGCTGGATATTCGCTGGAAACCCAACGGTGTTACAACGATGCAGGAATTTCAGGCCGTACGGCAATCATGACCGCCCGAGGAATCTTTACAATCCGTTCCTTTGGACCAATGCCTGGTCCCGGAGGTAAGGCTCCAACAGCTTCACTCGTAATATCTTCACCGGCTGCAGCATAATCTCCAGTGATCATCTCCAGAATTTGCGGGCATGCAAATCCACCAGAACACTGCAATTTATTTTGTCCGAGTCGTTTTAAAAACATAAATCTTCCTTTTGCTCTAATATCGGAGCACAACATCGCACATTTTCATTTAGGGTCAAGTTCTGATTTTAGAGCAATGATTGAGCGTCAGAACATAATTGGCCCTGTTATTCGAGAATTGCGCGAGAAGAGTAAGTTAACGCAATCTCAATTAACCGCGAAATTGAATATCCACGGTTGGGATATTAGCCGAGGCACCTTGGCAAAAATTGAGGCTCAGGTTCGCTGTGTTTCGGACTATGAAATTGAAAAGCTGGCTGCGGGGTTAAAAATTGACGCACCGGAGCTTCTCCGGTTGGCAATAGCCAAAGGCGCAAAGCACAACTAATTTGGTGCAAAAGTTTCACTGTCAATAAAAACTTGCCAGTCCGGGGTGTCTCCATAGACTGAAAGCATGAGGGATTTAAGGGAACTTCCAAATTACACACTTGCCGAGTCAGCTCGTTGCTTGGGGATACCCGTTGCAACGCTACGGAGTTGGTTCAATCGAACCCTGTTCATCCTATCTATATCTTCCAATTGTTTTAAATAGGATTCAGAATTCGAGCGATCAAGTGTAGGGAATCTGTCAGGAAATTTTACGAATTACAGTAAACTACCACGGTCTAAAGCCCCGTGGCTTTGCAGCGGACAAGGAACAGGGTCTTTGGGCTTCGCCCAATCCGCCCCTAAACTAGGCTCCATCCCCGGTCTAAAGACCGGCGTTCTATGCCTTCAATAGAACAATGGATCTATCCGCTTAATTCAAGAAGTAATACGATAATTCACCTCACGAAACTTTTTTAAATCCATTTCGTGAAAAAATATTTCACCACCAAAAACAGGCTTGCTTTTATAGATTAAAAGTGTATACTGTATATGTATATAAAATGAATTGTACAACTCTTTTAATTGATTTTAACGCGAGGTCGGATTTTGTGGAAGTGGCTATTTCCCATAATGACCACATCAAGCTTATTAACGAAGCGGGTAGACGGGGATGGCGGTATATTCGTCTTGCTAGTGAATTACTTGAAAACGCTATCATGGCAAACCGTTCAATCAACTTAGCGGAAATCTCTCAGTGCAATGTAAGTCATTCCGACGAGTCTATGGTTCATATTCCCATTTCACAGCAAGCTAAAATTGCCCTAATAAACCAAGTCGGCAGTCGTTCTATTGCTTATACAACTTTAGCTCAAAAACTTCTTAGCGATGCTGTACGGTCACGTTTAGAACTAAAATAATTTGTTACTTTATGCGGCGACGTAAAACCACTCTTCACCGCATTTTGCATGGAAATCGGGGAGGATTATATAACCATCTCGAGCGGATTTGATTTCCACTCCGGAACTGGTTCTGGCAATGACTTCCCCGCGTTTTACAGAGGTAAAATCACTCCATTTCTTCACAAAAGTTCCTCCATGTGATGGATAAATGAATAAATCCTTGAAAAACAATTCAAGAGGTCTCTTTGTTTTTAGACTGTAATTACGATATGGAGCAATATTCAACTCACTCATGGCACGGCGAATGGCTTCATAGGCTACATTGTCAGCCGTCCTGGAGTTATGTTTACCACATTCAAGTCCAATTCCGGGCACATGAAAACGAGTTGTATGGGCGAGTGTTGAAAACACCTTAGGGCGTCCATGCTTTTGCTTAAGCTTTTGCCAGTTTTTAAGACAGTATTTGATGGGAAGTTTGGCAACTACACTGTTGGACAGGTTATTACTAAATTCCTCTATAGCAAATGCTGGAGCATCATCTTGTTCTGTTGGGTAAGAGTGCAGGTCAAGAAAAAGTGTTGGCTTCCCTTGTATTTTTAAAAGACAGTTTGCCAAGTGCTCCTCGTAAGCTACTGGGGTTGGATGAATTGTAAAAACTCTATTCAAATTTTTTTCAACAAAACGCTTATTGTCCAACGCTGCTTGAGGATTACAACAAGGCACAAATGTAAGCCTTCCTGCTGTTTGGCTGATCTGGCCAGTTTCGATTTCGTTAATCACCCGATTAATGGCTCTTCTTCCGTTTGGTTCATCACCATGAATTTGGCCAAAAATGACGAGATGTGAACCGGGGGTAAGAGATCGAAATTCAACAATTTTAAGAGATTGCTCCATTGTGTTTTCCTTGATGAAGCATTCTAAAATACTTACCGTGTTAATAGCAACATTGTTTTTTCGCTGACTTTTGCAAGTCCAGTATTCACCCAACCATCTCTTATCAGCTTGTAAATAGTTTCCACATGATCAATCGGATCAATAAGTGCCCAGTCTTTAACTGAAATATTTAGCTCATGCGGTACGAAACTTCGATAAAAATAGAACGCTTTCGCGTTGCTTGCTGCCGCAATTTCCTTTGGCATTTCGCTGACCTGCACTAAACTCATCCCGGCCTTAACCATGTTGCTCCAGCTTTGTACATTGGTGGATGTAACTCCACTGATGATGGCTTGAAGTCCATGTTGTTGTGCAAGTTCCACGCAAGCCTTGAAGAGCAATCTTCCAACGCCCAGTCCTTGAAAACGTGGGCTTACCATGGCAGTGCGTAAAACACCGGTTGATTCAGGAGGATAGCAAATATTCATGCCAGGAACTCCATCCTGTGGATTTTCTTTTGATGTTTTTCCGAGGTAAACAAAGCCCATGAGCCTGTTTTGTGTAAATGCTCCCAGCATTCGTTTGGTATTCAGAAGCCGATCCCATTCGTCCAGGGTGTATTTCTTTGACGGCACATAATCGATGTGCCCATCCGTATGAAGCTTATCCGACACCTCTGCATGAATAGCTCGCACATCTTTAGCAAAGCTGGGTTCAAGAATGTCAATCTGACAATCCAGGAATTTTCCTGAAAGTGGTAAAACAGAGCCATAAACCGCCTCCATGTATATAATATATATTGACATAAATATTATATGTCAATAATATATTGCGTATATTCTTGATACCATCAAACACCCACCTCATTACGAGGCGTTCAAAGCGTATGAATAACTCACCTAAAATCATTCTCACCGGTGACAGACCGAGTGGAGCTCTTCACCTTGGCCATTACGTTGGCTCTCTCGAAAAGAGATTGGAGCTTCAGGAGGATCCGGCCTGCAAACAATATGTGCTCATTGCTGACGTTCAAGCTCTCTCAGCCAATTATGATCAACCAGAGCGCATTCGCAGCAATACAGAGGAGGTTATGTTTGACTACCTAGCCGTAGGCCTTGATCCTTCCAAAACAACATTTCTATTACAGTCCCAAATTCCTGAAATTGCCCAGTTGAGTGTTTACTTTCAAAATCTCGTTACTCTCGCAAGACTACAACGTAACCCTACAATTAAGGAAGAGAGGCAACAGAAAGGCTTTGAAGCAGATATTCCTGTGGGTTTTCTCACCCATCCCATCCACCAGGCAGCTGACATCGCTATTTTCAACGCTAATACTGTTCCCGTTGGAAATGATCAACTTCCCCTCATTGAACAAGCCAGGGAAATCGTACGGTCGTTCAACCGCATATATGGCAACACATTTGTCGAACCAGAACCATTGCTTTCGAAAGTTTCCCGACTCGTTGGTGTAGATGGCAAGGCCAAAATGAGTAAGTCGCTTGGAAACACAATACAGTTAAAATCAACAGCAAAGGAGATTGATACAATGGTTCGTCGAATGTTTACTGATCCTCAAAAGACAACCGTTGCCGCCCCTGGACATTTGGACGGAAATGTTGTCTTTGCTTATTTGGATGTCTTCGACAAAAACATAAACGAATTAGAAGAACTAAAGGCACAATATACAAAAGGTGGAATTGGCGATGCATCGGTTAAAAAGCGACTTTCTTCTATTTTACAATGTCTTATTGGTCCGATTCAAGAGCGGCGTGATTACTGGGCCACTCACAAGTCCGATGCGATGGATATTCTGCGTGACGGCACTAAAAAGGCCCGTATCATCACTATGGAAACCATGGATCGTGTTGAAAAGGCAATGCACATTCATCTTGGATAAATTGGATGCTTGCAAGAGTTATCTACCAACACATTACCCCCCTTTCCTAATTTTTGCGACTCATAACGTCCTTTATTGGACTGAATTGTTGACACGCAACAGGGCTGACTTTTAGACTGTCAAGCGATGGATCAGATCATTCCAAAAACTCCCACTTCGGGACTTCCCGTTTCCTTCATCGGCAAACCGTTCCCCCGGATTATTCTCGCCGAAGGTGAACCCGCTGCCCGTCGCTTCATCGAATTCTTTGCCGCAAATATCCGCAACCCCAATACCCGCATGGCCTACGCACGCGCCGTTTCCCAATTTCTCGAATGGTGTGATTTGCGCCATTTGGCATTGAAGGGGATAATGCCTCTACATGTGGCTTCCTACATCGAACACCTGCCGAACCGTCCGGTTAAAATCCAGCCCTTTTTGAAGAAGTCGAAAGACGGCCAGGCTATCCGAACGACAACCGCAATCCAGCCGCTCGATGTCCCCTCCGTGAAGCAGCACTTGGCAGCAATCCGAATGCTCTTTGATTGGCTTGTGGTAGGGCAGATTATGCCGACAAATCCCTCAGCCTCCGTACGCGGTCCAAAGCACGTCGTCAAAAAGGGCAAGACGCCGGTTCTCTCCGGCGAGGACGCAAGGAAGCTCTTGGATTCAATTCCGCTCACGCGGAAAATCGAGGAGGGCGGCCAAACGGTAGAAGTTCCTGATTTGCTGGGACTACGAGACCGGGCATTGATTGCCCTGATGGTGTATTCCTTCGCCCGCATCGGAGCTGTCATTCACATGAAGGTGGATGATTATTACCAGAACGGAAAGAGGTCGTGGATTCGGCTCCATGAAAAGGGCGGAAAGTTTCATGAAGTGCCCGTCCACCACAATGCCGAGGAATATCTGGACATGTATCTGAAAGCCGCAGGCATCGAAAACAAAAAGTCCACTCCCCTATTCCGAAGCGGCCCGCGCCGAAGCCATTGTCTATCAGATCGCCCCATGAGCCATCGCGATGCTCTGCGAGTGGTGAAACGGAGAGCAGCAGCAGCCGGGTTGCCCGACCGGATTTGCTGCCACACGTTTCGTGCCACCGGGATTACGGCTTACCTCGAATCGGGTGGCACGATTGAGAACGCCCAAGCCATTGCCGCCCATGAATCGCCACGCACCACAAAGCTCTACGACCGAACCAAGGATGAAATCACACTTGATGAGATTGAGAGGATAAGCATCTAACAAAAAGTCAATTCCTTCGATCAAGGAATACAGAACTTTTCATACACAAGATATTTCAACTTTATCAACTCGACGACTCCGGATCATATCCAAGAGCAACCATTGCATTACGAATATCCAACAACAATGAAATTTCTACGCTACCCGTTTTTAAGTCACGCCAAATTTGTCTGTTATAATCATTAAGATGAAAGAATTGAGGTCTTGTGTTAAGAATGTACAGCACCAACTTGGCGGTCGGCTCTGGTTGCGACTTTGCAAATCCCTTCTCGTTGATGCGATACATCAAGTCAGAGCAATCTACATTCAGGTTTGAGCCACCAGAAATCGCGAGCTCGACTGCTTCTGGATAGTACTTTTCAAAACCTAGAGGCCATCCAACCATTGTGCTTTTCTCCTTCTCTGTGAGTGGAATAAGTAAGCCATTTAAACGCATCTTCCAATATCCATTGAACCACCGTTCCCAGATTTTTTCGGTAGTCATTGGAGCAGTCTCTCTCAAAAAGGAACCAAAACGGGTTGCTACTTGTTCACGATCTGTTTCAGGTAGCATTTCTAACTTATTTTGCAGCCATTTATTCTCAATCGGATTTTCCAACCTGAACAAAGCTATGCCAACAATATTATCTATAATGCGCTTCTTGGCGTTTTTCGAGAACTGGGAGATTCGACGAATTGTTTCATCAAAACTTGGCAATAAAGATTTTGTAAAACCCGAAAGCCATCTTCCCCACCACAAGAATCCGTCCCAGCTTTGTTTGGCTCTCAACTCATCCTTCCAATCAAACAATGGCAAAAGCCTCTCCGATGCAAACGCGGGATCAAGTGAATAAAAATAGTGAAGTTGGCTAGCGAATAATATGCGCGCATAAGTCGCGCTCCCTGAGGTTCCAACGATCATGGCTAAAAGTGCTTCTTTTATGGAATCAGGAAAACCTCGCCATGTTTCAAGAGAGATCTTCCTCGCGACCGAAATACGTTGAAGCCAAAATTCGGCAAGGTGACCTCCAGGCTGATTTATGGCTGTTTGAAGCCAGTCTTTACTGTTTTTCACAGCAGGTGGGGTATCCTTGAGTGCAAGATTCCAAATGCGGATCGCTACTCGTTCTGCAAGTTCGATCATGCTATCTGGAATAGCATTCTCTTCGCGACGAGATCCATTCTCAAGAACGTTGGCAAAGGCAATAAAAAATTCAGGTGGGGCATCAACAGTGTTTGAAAACTCAAGCACGGCTTTCCATTGGTCTGATCCAAGCTTTCCATTACACCAACCTTGGCAAACACACTGCCATAGATCGGAATCAATGAGATATCTACTGATGAGAGTGCTAATCCAGAAAATACCCCATTCCGGTTTCTTAACGACAACCCCAGTAACGGCGCTACAGTATCTAGAACGTTCAAAGGGGTTTGTTGACTGGCGATTCAGCAACTTATCAAGGAAATCCTCTGGATTACCAGAGGCAATTAAGTCGAGATCGAAACCCTCAGTCGGATTATAAGATTCAACTTTGCCTGAGTAAAAATCTAACTCCGGATGTTTACGTGCTCTAAAATTTGGATGTTGTTTCTGTAATTCAGAATAAGCTTTCTCGGTTATCGAGCTTGATGGTGCAACATGTCGAAGCCAAACCACGAAATTATAGACTTCGTAATCTATCACGTCCTGAGACAATCCCTCAGCCAGATTTTTGGGAATCCCGAGCAACACCGCTTTTATAAACGTTTCTTTTACTGGGTCGCTTGCATTCGGATATGCACATTCGATAAGTTCAAACACGTCTGTCTTGAATCGGTAAAGCAAGTTGTTTTTCAGTAGCCATTCGAGCTTTTCATCTGCTGAAAGATCAATCCGTTTTCCTACCCCAAAAACAGCAATACGACGCAAAACAGGAACCCTAGAAGCTAAGCATTTTTCGACCAGTATAGAAAGATTGTTGTCGTTCCGTTCTGCGTAGGTCAGCACAATACTAGCTGCAGCGTCCAATAGAATATCTACAACTGTTTCGCTCCTATTCTCATTTGTTTTTCCAATGGATTGTCGATACAAATAAAAAGGGTCGTATTCTTCATTCCCTCGGCTACAAGTTTCAAGTAGGGCATGGGCAGCACCAAGATTGTTGAGGACTATCGGCTCCAATTCGTTTACATATGAGATAAAATTAGCTTTTATCAGATGGTTCCACGCTTCGTTTAGCCAGCAATTTTCATGTCTCTCAAGATTTAAGCCGAACCTCACTTCTTCCGAGTTGGTTTTATCCACCGCTCTGAGCCAGTTTTCTTCAAGGACGATTTTAGGTCGCGTTAGTAAATCGAAAAGAAGGACAGAAATGGCCTTATCTTCCGGGAATCGACATGTTTTTAAGAGTAACCCCCAATCTTCGTCTGACAGAGCATCACTTGACTGGGCAAGCAAAAACGCCGTCCATCGTCCAAAAACATGATTGATTTTATCATCGCGATCACGCATCCCTAATCGTCGACAGATAAACCCGCACATTGTTGGAGTTAGTTTTCCACCGTTTCGTTGAATCGACGCCATCAATTCCTGTGAATTTTCAGCAACAAAATGGTCGGTTAACCACATTTCTAGAGCCGGCTCTAATGTTCCCATTTCTGCATCCGGAGAAAACAATGGTCTAAGAAAGTTCCGCTTTTCCAGCCATGAAATCCATTCTGGCAGTATTGCGTGTTTGAAGAAAAATTGTGCTGTGCTGGCGTCTGTCAATGAAAACTGGATATAATCGGCATCTTCTCCTTCCAATGGGGGACGAGATGTAGCAATAGCACGTATTCTCTCTGCTTTTTCCCACAGACCTCGCTTGAGTTCGCTTACCCAATCACGAACCGCAACCGTAATCGGCTCATGCAAATTTTTAGCTTCAACTGGCTTATATACCAATGGTTGAATTTCAAGGTGTTTCCATTTTGAAAGCGATTGATCATCATCCGTTGAAAAAGCAAATCGCGCCTGTTGGTTTCCAGGCGGTAGCCCGCGAGCCAAGTAGTTCATCACAGTGTCGTTATGGCTATAACCGACGAACAGCACAACATACCGCGAAAACATTGAGATTAAAAAACGTGTGGCCCACCCCTGACTTAAATAGGCACGCCCAAAGTCCTCATCCGTAAGTATGCATTTTTCTACTTTTTTATCAGCACATCCATGGAGATAGACTATCCCATTGAAATCATTCCCGAGTGGTAATGCTGGAGCATAGAATTTTTCTACGTCAGTATCAAAGGACTCTCGTGCAGCTATTGTAAAATGCGTGTCGAAGTTCGTTGTTACGAGTCTGACCTGCTTAGGGGTTGGAAATAATTGCAAAAGCAGATGATGAAGTTCATGTGGTTTTGTCTCGTTATTGACCAAGATGTCAGCCGCCAGATTATGAACGCGAACACCTTTCGCTTTTAACCTTCCCAGATAGCGGTCTTCCGGCTCATCCTTCTCCATGGTAATACTTGATGAACCGCCAATTTTCCGAGCTAATTCCGCAAATAAGGGCAATGAAGACGGAGCAGGACAAGAGACTCCAGCCCCCGCAAAAACAACCAAATCTCCAGACATCTGAGCCCTTAAAAGCTTGTCAGGAAAATCTATTCCTTTAATCAGCATATCCGGAAGGAAAAATAAATCATCATGATTCTTTTCGCACGTCAATTAATACAACAAAACAGTTTAGATTACGAATTGGTCGAATAATCAGGTATTTTCTAAAACTCGTTCAAGTTGAATTTTAAAAATGGAACCCAACGAGCACCCCCGTGGTTTCTTACTCTACACTCCCAAGATGCAAGATTCCTGGTGGCCAGCCTTATCTCGCTGCATTTATCAACGCCTAAAGGGATGGTCTTCTGCAAAGGAAGAATGAACCATGAACCTTAAATAAGGTGGATATACAATTCGTATCTCCATGCAGGGGAGACAAAACAAGCGTTATCATCTTTCCATAATTTGCTTTAGCAAGCCGTAGTTGAACACAATACAAATGATAAGGGCAGTTCAACAAATCACTCCCAAGCGCTTACAAATCAGCGTGATCTGGCGGGAGTTGTGGTGGCCACAAAGGAATATTTTCTCGGTCCAGTTTTCGCAACAACAAAATAATCTGCCCCATGGAAAGTATCTATTAGTGAGCGGCTTTACCAGATTGGCAGATTTCATCCGATCAAGCGCAGTTTCTATTTCCCTGCACTTGATATTCGCACACGTTTTACGCTCATAATGACTTTCCACTTGGGGGTGTTGCAATGGCCTCCATTAGGCGGTGGATGAGGCGGGCGGTGGGGTTCTTGGTGGCTTTGCGACCTTCAAGGGCGTCGGCTTTGGCTTCGGATAGAAGTGTGGAGAAGCGCGGGGCTTTCAGCAGGGCTTTGACCATCTCAAAGAATCGACGGTTTCGGGATATTTCCACGCCAGCCGTTTCGAGCAATTCCATGTCGTAATCGGACAGAGGTTCGATGGTGTCCAACGCTCGGTCAAATAGTTCCCGTGGACGTCCGCTTTTCAAGTAGGCTGCAAGAAGTTTTGAGTGTTCGGTTGTTTGCGGTTTTGGTTTCTTTTCGGGTTCAACCCAGGCGAGCAATTTCCAGTCGGTGCCATCGGCAGTTTCAGTAAGCTTGACACGGAAACGTCCTGTCAAGGTTTCGACTCCATCAAGCTGCTTTAAAATGGAATTCCGATTTTGAGTAAAAAGCTTTTTGCGGAATGATTTGAATTGGGGAATCGGAAACGAGACTTGCTCCAACAATTTTGAGATGGCGATTTCAAACGGTTTTGCCTCGGTGTGGTGATAGGCGCGGCTGGGAATGTAGAGATAGATGGCTTGCGCGAGCGGCGAACGGATGGACGTGAATACGTCGAGTTTCAGGTATTGAAGCTCCGCAATGCGATTGAGGAGGGCGAAGAATTCCTGCGATAACGTGCAGCCGTTGAACCACATTTCCTGTTGATTTGACAATGCCAGCACCGCGTCCTTCCGCCGGATGGGACGGTCCACAATGTCCAGGCGTTCGATCAATCGGTAAGTGTGAGCTTCGCTCGTGTTGAGGTCGAGAACGCGAATGTAGGAATCGGTGAGATCAGCGAGAATTTCACGAATGGCCCGCGAGTAACGTCCCCCGTTCGTGTGAGCGTAGCGACGGCAGAAATCATTGAAGGAAAAGCGAACCAGCCGGGTGTCGTCGTAGGGATCACGAAAACTCAACAACGCAAAAATGGCGCGGGCATGTCGAACGTCCAGCGCGGGAGGCGGATGGTTCGGGCGCAACGGATGAAAGCCGCCCATGGAATATTGACGCTCGATGACTTGGCCGTTCACATTGACCTTGACCGTCACCTGACGCGGCCCGGTCTGTTTGGTCGCCGCGAACACGGGGCCGAGAAAGTAATCTTGCGGCGCGGCCACGAGTTGTCGTGATCTCGGCGCTGTTGAATAATCCGTTTCACTCCCCTGAAGGTTCTCCATGGTATATATACAAAATGCTTTGCGGCACGGAGGCAACCGTAAAACGTCCATCTTTGGACAACTAAGAAACACATAAATAAAGAATATATAACTGTGCGGGTGATTCTTTGGACAGCTAAGAAAGAATGAGACTTTGGACGTTTAAGAAAAAGAACGGTGTTTTCATGGACAACTAAGAAAGTTTCACGAAAAACCGTGGACAACTAAGAAAACGGACTTTCGTTAAATCGTTGATTGTCAAATACAACATGCTCTCTCAAATTCCTTCCCTAATAATGATTCCCATCTAAAGATTAACCATTGGGAATGCGATTGAAATCGGAGCGGGGGAGACTCCCCTAGCCTGAAACAATTTGGAGTTTGCAATCAATCCCTTGCCGTCATTGAATTCCTATTGCGTTGCCGGAAGACCATCCCATGTCTTCCACATTCACAACATCCAAATCCACCACCAAACACTTTGGAGAAGCTTCGCCGCACACCAGCGTTTACGAACAGGTCACCCAACGAATCATTGCACTTTTGGAAAAGGGAACTGTTCCTTGGCAAAAGCCGTGGAAAATCAAAACTGGAATGCCGTGTAATTTAGTCACAAAACGACCTTATCGCGGAATCAATATCGTTTTGCTTTGGGCGATGGATTTTGAGAGTCCATATTGGCTGACTTGGCATCAAGCACATGAATTGGGCGGCTATATTCGCAAGGGAGAAAAATCAACACCGATTGTGTTTTGGAAAACGGTGAAACCGGATAAACAATCCAAGGAGCCAGACGAAAATGTTCCCAACGATTCTGAACCAGTCCAACCCAACACGCTTCCCCAAAAGCGCCCACAAATCATTGCTCGTCTCTACAACGTCTTCAACGTTTCACAGTGTGAGGGATTGAAAAACTGCCCTCCCCTTTCCGAGCAACTTGGAACCACCACCGAACCGGCAAAGGTTTACGAAAACATGCCCGACCGACCCATCATCAAACACGGGATGAGAAGTGCGTTTTATTCCCCAGCCGAAGATGTCATCGGAATGCCAAGCCTAACCAATTTCACAGATGAATCAAGTTACTGGAATACACTCTGGCATGAGCTCACGCACTCGACCGGAGCCAAGCACTGTTTGAACCGTTCCACGCTGACCGCGAGCGAAGGATTTGGTTCTGATCCCTATTGCAAAGAAGAACTGATTGCAGAAATGGGAGCCGCATTCCTTTGCGCCCATGCCGGCATTGCCGAGCATACTGTCAATAACTCCGTCGCCTACCTCCAATCTTGGCTCGGAAAACTTAAGAACGACAAAACGTTAATTGTCTCCGCCGCCAGTCAAGCACAGCAAGCGGTGGATTGGATTTTGGATGTAATCCCGAAATTTCCCACAGCCAACAATCCAACGGAATCACTACGATGAAAAGCTCATTACTTATAGCTTACCAAGAGGTGGACAAAATCCTATTCACTTGTTTGTAAATGCGTATTGTTTTGTCCAGATTTCAAATCTCCTTTTCACGTGATGATTTTCCAAACACGTAAGGGGGAATGAAATCACAACTTAAAAACGCGTTCTTATTATTCCCAAAAGAAGTTTGACGACCAATCCAATCTATTTGGTTTTAAAACAAGCAAATCATGTAAAGCCCGATTGACGGGGTTTCCTTTTTCACAACGCCGCCCAATCCCCGGCACCTAACCCTCGATCCATTTTCGCGGCAAGCACCCGCCTTTGGCGTTCATTGAATAGAGATACTGGCCGCCCGCTTTTTGGTCTGATTATTTGACAGTCAGTTTGGCGGTTGACTCTGCCACAGGCGCGTTTGATACTATTGACTCATGGCGCAAAGCAAGACAGTGGCGGATGTCGAAGCCCAAATCCAGGCGATCAAGGAAGCCCTGTTTGCCATCGGCCCGATGCGTCCGGGCAGCATCTCCATGCAATACAGCATTTGCAGCACGCCAAACTGCCGGTGCAAAGACAAAACCCACCCGCAAAAGCATGGGCCTTATTACAAGCTCGGCTATGTGCATCGTGGTAAAGTCAAGATTCAGCACATCCCAAAGGAGGACGTGCCGGAAGTCCAAAGGCAACTGGCCAATTTCAAGGAGTTCCGTCGATTAACCAATGAGTGGATTGACCTATCCTTGGAACGCGCTCAACTCACGTCGAAGCGCCCTCACAGTCAATAAGGCAAAGTGCTATTCGCAAACCGAATTCCAAGACCATTCCAGAAAACTGACTTGATTGCGAGTGATGGTTAAAGTGGGCAAATTTCCAACGTCAAACGCGAAATTTTGTATTGAGTTTTCTCATGACAGAAGCGGCTAAAGAGAGGATTTGAATGTCGATTGACGGTTTGGGTGTCGCTCCCAATGACGCGGCCAGCAGTTCGGGAATACAGGGTTTCAGCAGCAGCGGGACTTGCGCCTGAAGAATCGGGAGTTTTTTGCACATCTGATTTAACACTGCCAGCAAGCAGCCCCCAGCGCAAGGATTAGCGCCGTTCTGAATTTACCGGGTTATTCCTAACTGTCTGATACTCAAAAAAAGTTTAAAAAACGCAACTTTTTTGTAAATCCTATTGACAGAAGCTTATATAATATATATTATATAAACATAACCACAACGAACAGGAAACCCGCTCCCCAAGCGGCTTTGCGGTTCAAGGAATTTCAAGGATTTCACCATGAAAACGACTCCAAACAATACAACCCGTTCCAATGCCGAGAGCGTCGAACCGCTCTTGAGCAACGACACCAACTCCGAGGTGAAATTACCCCCCCCGACTCCGACAATGGACGAGTGGCCTGTTGTCTTTTCCTATAGTCGAAAGGATGCGCTGGCCGACGGCGTGCAGGTGGATGTTACCGAAACTGCCAAGGAGGCGGGATTTTCAATCCCGGTCTTTTTGACGGACACGGTCTTCAACCAATACGTCAAAGTCCCGGAAGGCGTCGAATGCCAGGACGAGGCGGGCAGATTGTGGGACATTCTCCAAGTTCTTCGTTACGCCATCAAGCAAACGAAGACAGAGGAAAGTCGCCTACCCTTCCAGTTGTTCGTTCGCAACGACAACGAGAAAGCGCGACTTGTCACCCTGCACGCGGTTTGCGGTGCGCTGGACATTGACGACGCCAGTCCATCAATGACAATCATGCTACCGACTGAAGACTAAACTTCAAAAGCCCTCTCCCACCTTTTCGGATGAGAGGGGCACAATTCCCCTATGAATAACACAAATAAACTCACCCGCTCAACGTCTGCCAGCCACAACGGCCAAGCCGACAGCGACACTAAAAAGGAATACGAAGTTTCTCTGTCATTCATTCAATACAGCAAAGCAACCATCATCATTGAAGCTGTTTCGCAGGAGGAAGCCGAATGCAATGCAGACGAAATATGCGCCGACGAAATCGACGATTGGAACCCTTATGATGGCGAAATAGAAGTTCTTGATGTTTCACCAGTTAAAGACGACCAACCATAACCAAAAATGAAATGTCCAGGGAATCCATAACAACCGAAATCCCTGAATAACATCAAACATACCGAAGCCCCTTTCTTTTTGGAAGGGGGCTTCCTTTTTTACAACGCCGCCCAGACTCGCTTCCCCCATGCGTCTGTTATGATTCTAATATTCCCAGTATCACATCTTTTCTATAATTGATAATAATTCACGAACTGACTCATCAACCGACTTTCCTGCTGTATCAACGGTGATGTGTTCTTTGACCCACGGATGAAATTCTCTCTGTTGGACTTCAAACCATGTGGGTAGTTGTAATCCAGATATATTAGGTTGACGTTTTTCCACTCTTTTTTGATGCTCGGATAAATTAGTACAAACAACTTCGATATTCAAACAACGAGCCTTGGCCTTTTTAGCAACCGACTCTATTTCATTTCGAGTTAGTTCAATGGGGTTACATGAGTCAAATACAACAGAATTTCCTAAACATAGATTGTCGCTAATGATCATGTAGGACATGCGATATCCCTCACCTTGTACATTCAACTTACACAGGTCACGGAAACATTGCTCCACAGTGTCTACCCGCAAATAGACAGCACCCAATTGCTTTGAAATATGTTGAGCCAAGGTGGTTTTTCCAACGCCAGGTAATCCAGAAAACGCATAAAGCATGGGGACATGCGTATTGTTGGGGCGAATTATTCGAAGCATTGGTGTATTATGGATACTGTTCGTTTTTCTATCAAGACACACTTATTGAAGATTAGAAAATTTTCTGCCTAATTCCGACAGCCATCGACCTCACACGCTTAGTCGGGGGCTTTTCGGACTGTTCAGACCTTGACGTTTCGGCGAACTGTTCCTGTGGGCTCACCTGACTTGACACCCGTTTCCCCAATTTCAGCTTTTGTGTCTGGCCAACGCCTGCACCTTTCGATCGACCTATATTCATATAATAGGACAATAGGGCGTTATCGATTTAGCGGAGATGGCAGACTGTTTGTGATGGCGTTGATGGCTGGAGGGAAAAGGCGTTATTGGCATATTGACCTATTGTCAGAAAATAGGCTTGTGATTTGAAACACTGATGAACACGTGTTTGTGCTTTGTCCTATTTCCCTACGATAGGACAATAGGAAAATAGGTTAATATGGATTAGGTCAGAAGATGTTGACATCCTCTTGAAAATCTCTTTGGCTGGATCTGTCAAACAATAGGTCAATAGGGAAATATGGCGACACACATTGCATTCGTGAACGGAAAGGGAGGCGTTGGGAAAACAACCTGCGCGATGCTTATTGCCGCCGCGTTGGCTGAGGCGGGACAGAACGTCAGCATCGACGACCGCGATCCGCAACGCAGCGCCACCACGGCAGCGGGGATTTTTGGACTGCCAATTGGGACGACCGGTTCCATCGTGATTATTGACACAGCACCCAGCCTTCAACATCCGGCCACGCTCGATGCCATTCGCACGGCAAACTTTGTTGTGTTGGTTACCACGCCAAGCCCGCTTGACCTCGCCACGACCGCCGCAACGGCCAAACTGATCCAAGCCGAGCGGGGAGGGAACACGCGGATTCTTTTCAATCTTGTCCAGACCAATAACCGGTTCTTTACTGAAATGCCTGGCATTGCCAAAGAACTTCCGTTTCCAGCGTTCGAGAACTTCATCATTCGTCGCACCGCTTACCAGACTGCCCAGCTTCAAGGCTGGCGTTCCATCCCGTCCGCATCCCGCGAGGATTTCATCAAAGTCGCCATGGAACTTGCCCGACTTCTGTTCCAATCGTCTGACAATAGGAAAGTATGACAATATGACAAAACAGACCACCTCAGAACAACTTCGCGCGTTGATGCAAAGCCACGTCGAAACGGTTGCCGTTCCCAGTCAGCCAGTTCAAACGCCGACTGTGCCAACCGTTTCAACACCGCCTCATGTTCAAACCCGGTTCAGCGTGCGCCTGTTACCCACCGAAATTGCCAAGATCAATTCGATCATCAAAAACACCGTGTTGATCACGGGCGAGCGCACCACTTTGACCGATGTTCTGCGAGTCGGTTTGGGACGGATGGGCGACTCGACGCAGATCAGTGAAGCGGAGCTGACAAACCTTCGCGCCAGCGACAGAAGAAGACACCAGTCTCGCCATGTCCCAAAATAAATGCCATAATGAACAAATGAAAACACCAGAAAAAATCGATTTAGAAGGGACTCGTGGCGTTTCTAACGTTGGGAGCCCCGGCGATGTGTGGGTTGCGAAAACCAACAAACCCGTCGACAAGCTGGAAGAAGACATCAAGACCTATCGAAAGAAATTGAACAAACAGGGGATGGTTCTTTTCGTCGCTACCCTCGGATGCTGGAGTGTTGAATTGAAATGGCTTCAGGTCATTGCTTTTTTAATGACCGCTTCATTTTTTTTCTATGAGCTGCGACAATCTTGTTCAGAACTACCATCGGAATCGTTTCCAAAGAGAATAAGCGATCTGAGCAAGCAAATTGTCAATGGTTTTGCGACAGTAAAATGGATTCAATTTCAAGGCTACTTTTATTCTATAAAGTGTGTTATCAAAGAGGCATGGGTCTACTTTCTTTGCGTTTTATTCTGGATTCTCTCATTTGTGTCGCTTTTGATAAAATATTATCGAAGAATAGAATGAAAGGTTGGATTTATGTGCCGATCTTTTCTGCCTTCGTTTTCAATTAAATCCGCCTTTCTCAGAAAATGCAAAGGCGTGTCCGTTGCTTCGGACACGCCTCCGCCTTTTCGACCCCACGGCAAACCCAGACTCTCGGCTCACGACCTGCTGGGGATTTTACCCACCCCCATTTGGCATCCTGTTTTTATCGAATGCGTTCTCACCGTCATCCGTTCCAAGCGTTGCCAGACTTTCATAACTGCTGCTCCAACCCCGCTTCGCGTTTCTTCACAGGCACCTCCGTTTTCTTTTGAACGACAACACTCTTTTCCGGCACGCGTTTTGGGGATGCTGAACGCGGTTCCAGTGCTTTCAGTTTTACAACTGGCGATTCCATGACAACGGATAACTTTGTTTGCTCCGACATCATTTCCGTTGCCATCTTGCGGTCGGCTGTGCGCGAAACGTTCTCGCGCAAAATATCGATGCTGTCCGTGTAAACCTTGACACCCTTGCGACCGCGCGAGATCGAAACATAGAACTGATTTGCGTTGCTGGCACCCGACGAGATCAAATCCGATTGCGCCAAGAACTCGAAGTCCACCGTCTTTGATTGCGCCATGTGCGACGTGACCGCGTAACCCCATTCGATATGCTCAAAATCCTTTTCCAATCGCCAACCATTATCGAGCACCAAACGCTCGTCCACGCCGATGTAATCCACCGTATAAAGACTTCCGTTGTTCAGACGATGACCTTCCAATGACCTGCCGTTTCCTGTAATGCGAATGCGCTCACCTTCGCAGACTTCGAGCTTGTTGGCTTCAAACACCGAGAAGTCACGCGGCCTGTCCAACGGCAGCGGTTTGTAACCCCATTGGTTTGCGGCAATGACCTTGCCGTCCTTGATTTCGATGACTTCAAGCCGTTCGCCACGCGAGAAGCCCGGCACCGCTCCCGAGATTTGAACCACTTGCCCCAACTCATATTGGCGCGCGTCTCGACGTTGGGCGTCTGTCCAATCCAGTCGATTCAAGACCGACCATTCCACGCCCTCCTTCAAATGCCCGGTCTCCTTGAGCTTGTCACGAATGGCACGCGTGACCTTCTCTCGTTCCTGATGCGTGGGCGAGATCACCAACGCCGTGTAACCCTCCGCGACCGTTCGGACATAATCCGCAGCCAGCGCCGATCCCATTTCCTTGACAGGCAGTTCCTCAATCCAACCGTTGTGTTCCAAAATCTCAAACGCCTTTCCGTTTTCATGCGCCTGCACATATTCGACCAACTTTTTGTAATCGCCCTTTTGACGTTGAATTTCGTCCACGCTGACAACTGACATTCCACCAAAGCGTTGCAGTAAATCAAACGCCTGACCGCGTTCGACGGCGTGATGTTGTCCCGTGTCGCCCACCAACACCACGCGAGCGTTGGAGGCTTCGGCCAATTTGAGGAGTTTGTCCATCGTTCGGGACGAGACCATGCCCGCTTCGTCCACGAACCACACACGGTTCTTCGCCATCTCCTGAAGTTGCGGACTGTGCAACAACATCTCAATCGTCTCGGCTTCCTTGAACCCGTCACCCCGCAACGTTCCTCGTGCCGCATCCGATCCCGGAGCCAGCGCGAGGATTTGGAGTCCCGACGTTTCAATTGCCAGCCGTAGTTCTTGAAGCAAGGTTGTTTTACCGGTTCCCGCCTTGCCAACAATCCCGGTTACTTTGTCGCGGGATTTGAGAACGTGCATCACGGCGTTGCGTTGCTGTCCGTTCAAGCGCGTGTTCTTAATTTCCCAATTTGGATTAAGCGACGGGACGGTGTTCTTACTCCGCTTGCAATAGTCGATGACGCGTTTTTCTTCTGCCACCACTTCTGCGGTTGTAATCAGTTCTTGTCCATCCCGATTTCGACGGATCAACGGAAACTCTTTGATGGCCTCTTTGACACCCTGAACGGTGGCGTAACCCGCGCCCCATTCCAACGCTTGGGCGAGCAACTCGCGTTCGGTCACCACGCTCTGGCGTTCAAAGAGATGTTCGATGGCAAACGCCACCGCCTCGCGTTCGCGTCCCGGAACGATGGGGTGAATCACTGGAATACGTTTTTTAAACGTTTTAAAGCCCTCCAGAGCCTCGATCTCTTCTTTGGATAGGCGATCCCACCAGAGGGCGTGAAGTTCGGTTTTAGACAGGTTCTCGACCTTCTTTTCGCGGGTCAGGGCGGCGAGCTTGTCCTTCTCGGCGGCGGAGTCGATTCCGCGTCGGGCAGCTTCGGCTTCAATCCGTTCGGTTCGACGGCTGAACTTCTTGATGAGTTCGCGGGTAATGCCTTCGATTTCGTAGGACACGCCTGTTTGTTGGATGGGGTAGCCCAACTCCCGCAGGCGTCGAGCCATTCGGGCATGGAATGCCGCCTGATAATAGGAAGCTTCCTGAATGATGTCGCCAAATTGACCCGCTTTCCACTTTTTTTCAACGGGATCAAAAGTGGCATTAAACACGAAACAATGGCCATGCAAATGCGGATCAGGCGTTCCATCTTCCGGCCTCGCCGTGAAGTGGATGAACTCCGCCCAAACGAGGTTGCCCGTTTTTCGATTGCAATCGCGACCACCGGCACGAACCCGCGTTGCGGCTTCGTGTTCCAGTTCTTCCATCGTCTCGCGCATCGACTCCCGGAACGCGTCCAAAATGTGTTGATCCTGTGTGTATTCGTAAACGATGGACACGGACTTGGGCAGGTTGAAGTTGAAGTCATAGCCAACCCGACGATTGGCCATGTTGCGGGGCGTCAGCGGTTCTCCGGTGGACGGATTGAGGTTGTCGCAAAGCAGGGCAAAAGCCCGTTGCTCAACCCGACCCAAAAGCCCGAGTTTAAGGGCGGCCTTACCGCCCCAGAGTCCGGCCATTTCCTGGCCTTCGGCGTAATACCCCTCGCGGGTCACACCTTCGCTGTAATAGCTCTTGGCGTGCTTGGAGGAAACGGAGTGAATAATGCGAAGCATAATTAAATCACCCCATCACCTGCGAACAGGTATTGATTGTTTAAAAGAAAAAGAACGTGGATGTCAAACTGACTTTGAATGGATTTCAAAATCAGTTTGTGAACAATACTTTGTAAAAGAAAAAGACCAAGAGTCTTTTGACTGATAGGAGTCAAAATGATCTGAAGTTCAGATAAAGACTTTAAGAACTTTCTGCTCTGAATTTTGACCACAGACATCTCCCCGAAGCACAGCTTCGGGCTGGGGAAGTGTGCGATATGAAGCGATTTCATAGACTTAAATCCGGGTAATGGGGTTGTCGCAGGTGGCCTTGAGAAACTTCTCGATTTGATCGCGTGGGATGAGCTTCTTGCGAAGCACCCGGCAAGGGGTTAAGTAGCGCCGGGCAATCAGCCGTCGAACAGTCTTCGTGCAACAGTTCAAGACCACCGCAGTCTCTTCGATTGTATAGACGACAGGAGTCAGTTTTGGACTCGGTTGGACTGGTTGGGACTGAGGCGAGGGAAGGGTGTTTTGAGTGCCATTGCTGACGGCCAGGTTGAAGCTGGATTGCCAGTTGTCATCGGGTATTTGAGTGTTCATGGAATGCCTTTCTTTGTTTGATTTTGGATGCCCACGTTGGGCAACGATGGCGTTCTCTCAAATTCCATAACCAATTCAGACAGAAGTGATTTCAGATTAATCAGAAGTGTTTTCAGAACCATCGGAAAACCTGTGAATATTTGTGAATATTCGATGACAACCGGGAATCAACTGCATAGAATTCCACTTGTCACGCGTATGGCCAAAACTGAAAAGTCAATGCCGGCCACAGAGCTTCTTCAATCGGAAGCCCAACAGTCGGGGAGGCGACTAATCCTGCGTTTCATGGAAAAGGACAAACCGGTTCTGGATCGAATCGAGTTCGTTTATAAAACGGGTTCAAGGCCTGCGTTTTGGCAACGCGGCGATATTGAAAATAATTTCGGTTGGACGGAAGTTCCTCAGGCACTTTCGCTTTTGTTCCTGGATTACGTTTTAGCCGATCCGGCAACTCTTGCCGCCCATTTCTCCTTGCGAGGCGAAAAAAAGGATAGTCTCGCGGCTTCGTTGGGGAACGCCATTTACCAGCCCAAAGACCGCATTCATGGACTCTTTGTGGAGCGCGTTGATCGGGGAGTGGTCAGCCGGGTGCAATCGGTGTTTGGTGGCGACAACATCCACGGCAAGCTGGAGCGGGAACGGCGCATTCAAGTTCGACCGGAGTTCCTGCCGCAACATTGCATTGAAATCTACTGGGAACCTCGCGGCTTGAAGGCGTTTATCAAGCACATCGAATTTCATTTCGTAGTTATTCCTGAAACTATAGAAATATATATTTCTGAGTAGATAATTAAAAAACAAGTCAACACCCGCGGGAGGAAGAAACTTATGAATGCTATAATCGATAAGTCTTTGTTGCAGGAGATTTGCAAACAGTCACAAGCTAAAATGGCTTCGCTTCTTAGCATTCTGCAAAAACGTTATGTGCTTCGTATACCCGAAATTCTAGTTGAAGAAATCATCAGCAATTATGTGAGACAATCGCCACAAGTTGAAGCATGTGTCGAAAACATGGTCGACTTTTTACAGAAAAATAAAGAAACATGGATTGCAGATCCACTCGAAATCTCATTTCAAGAGCTAGTCGTCAATCGTGGCCCGCTAATAGATTTTCCAAAACCGGCACATTATATGACAGATATTGTTGATCGAAAATTCACAATCAATTCTGTTTTGAAAAGTAAGCTCAAAGAAAGAAAAAATCAAAAAGATATAATTACTAAACAAATAATTACTGAACAACGCAAAATATTAAATGTTAATCAATGCATTCCATTAAAAAATAAGAATGATTTCTTCTCAAAATTAGTTCAGCCAGAATTCGAGAATATCATTTCTGATCAAGAAAAAAAGAAACGTTTGCTGGATAGAGATTTGAGAAGACAATTCATTTTTACACACCAGGAACATAAAAAAGAAATCGATGATGCTTTTACCAAATATACTTTACAAACATACAAAAGATACAGCGCGACGTATTGCTGTCTCATTGTTCCTATGTTCTATATTTATGCCCCTCTTATCAAAATTGACTCACCAAACAGTCCGCTTCGCAAAATACTTAAACGAGATTATCAGGGGCAGAAAAATAATTTGAATGATGAGAAATATATTCAATCTGCCTTGTTATGTGATTGTATAGCGACACGTGATCGTGGAATGATGTCGATTATGGACTTATTTAAAGTAAGTGGTTTATGGAAAGGTGAAATTCTTTTTATTGATCCCCAAAAAGATTTAGAATGTCAAATGCATGAATATGACTGAATTCATTAGCAATGCTGGTGAAGTGTCTTATTCTTGAAGGATACTTTTCTTATAGCGAGGACGAGGGACACCTTTTCTTTTCGCAACACGATATCGATTTCCAACCGACGGCCCGTGATTGCCGGGCTGCCCATGTTCTCATCTCGCAGAGCCTTCACAACTTCTACCAACTCGGTCACAACCCGCACGCGGTGCAAGCCGTGTTGGCGACGTTGAACACGCAAATTTTTCATGCCAACGGCGACCTGGAAACGAACAAGTGGGCGTCGGAGAAAATCGGGACGACGCTCAAAATGCACGTGAGCATTTCGATTGCGTCCGAACCGCAACAAGGCTTTTGGGATCAGTTCAGACCGCATAAATCCAACACGACCACCTCGTTGAGTCAACAGCGCGAAAGCGTGTTGCAACCCGAAGCGTTTTCGCAACTCAAGAAAGGCGGCGACGGCATCACTCAAGCCGTCATTCTGTGGGTGTCGCACGCTTTCGCGTCGAACAAGGGCCAACCGTTCACCATCACCACGTTTGAACAACAACCCATCTTATGAGCGAAATTGAAATGCCCTTCGGAAACGAAATCGATCACTGGATCAAAACCCAAAACAAGAAAGCCATCGGGGCGTTGACCCCGGCTTTCGTCAAAGCCCTGACGTTGGCCACCGAACCGATGTTTAGGAAAAACATGGGTGAACGCTACTTTGCCAACGCATCGTCGGGTGGATTTTGGGTATGGATCATTGCGGTGATCACCAGCTTTTTCACCGGCGGACTCGCCAGTGGCATTTTCGACGCGATGGGCCTGAACGACCTTGCCCGCATAACACACAGTCCGATCCCCGGCGTTCTATTGACACTTGGATTGTTTGGAGCATTCATCTACTTCAACCAGGAAAACAAAGCTGTGATCCGGGAGATTCGCAACGCCAACAAGACCTACCACTCCATGAGCCGGGGCGTTCCACGATGGGCAGACGATGCCTTCATTGAACTGATCATCACCGCCGTCGCCACATTGATTTTACTGCTCTTTGCCCCCATCACCGGAGCCCTGTTCATCGTCTCGCGCATCCTCTGTTTCCAAGCCGTGTCAAAGCAACAAGCCGCCCTCTACGACCGCTACCTTGACGCCCAAGACGCAAAGATCGAAGCCGAACGCCTGGAAAGCGCCCTGCTTGGCAACACCCCCTGCGAAGAAACCTACCTCTACAAACCACTCTCCCAAGACATCAACGACGCCACCCGCAAGGACATCGCCGCCTCCGCCGTCGGGAAACCCGTGAAAATTGCAGCGCAAGGGGGGAAGACAAACTTGTGATAGTAGAAGCGTTATTCTGACCAGTCTGGGACCGCAAAAAGCCTTATAAGTGACAGTTGTGCAAGCTGATAGCTAAACTTTGTCGGTTTTTTTAACTTGAGAGCCTCTGTTAAAAACACCCTGCCCAATCTTCTGAATCTTTCAGTCATTATGCAATAATAAGGAATGGTCATAGACTTTAAAAGTCGAAGTAATATAAAGCAAATGCATGGATCTGCTTGATGACTGATTATTTACAACATTCCTTATGTTTTTGACTGTCCAAAACTGTCTCATTTGTGGGCACTTTTCTGGAAAAGAATTTTAGGAATTGTATTGCATTAATACATCACACGTATATATTCCGAATCGAACATTTCAATAAACTATTCGATTACAAATTTGACATTGTAAGAGACATTGTATTTAAGCGCCAAGTTGGTGAAACTCTGTGAGGCTGGATACGAAAATAGGAGTCATGGTTTTTTCTGCTAAGGGTATATTCCGCGCTTAAGGGTGACGGTGTTATTTCATTAACCTAATGAGGAGTTGTTATGAATCAAAAGGTGTGCCTTTCCGTATTTTTCTCTGTTGTCTGTAGCCTGGCAATGGCTACCTCTGACAAGAATCAATCAACGTTGAACATATGGCGTGTGGTTGATCGTGACGCAAATCAAAGTGTTTGGAATTACATAACGCAGTATACAAACGTTGATGGTAAGGTTCTATTATTTACCAACAGATTTGTTGAGATTGCCACGGGGTTGCATTACTACGAGGACGGTCAATGGAAGGACACCGATGTGACCATAGAAGCACAGTCAGGTCAGGCTGTGGCCAACAAAGGCCCTCATAAGGCTGTCTTTGCGGATAATCTCCTCAATGGAATTCAAGTGACAACCCCGGACGGTGTGTCATTGAGAAGTCAGCCAATGGGCATCAGTTACAGCGATGGAGAGAATCAGGTTTTGATTGCTGAACTTCAGAGTTGTGAGGGCGTGGTTATTCCACCAAATCAAGTTTTGTATAAGAATGCGTTTACAGATTTTGACGCCGATATCTTATATACATATACAAAAGCTGGGGTGGAACAGGATTTGATCATTCGCCAACAACCTCCTGACATTCCAGAGGGGCTAAAACCAGATTTGACTCGCATCCAGTTGCTCACCGAATTCTTTAACACCCCGGATCCGACGATTACAGACCAAGCCTTTGATGTCGAACAAGGAGTCAAGTTGACAGATGAAGTTTTGCAATTTGGCTCAATGCAGATGGGCAATGGTCAGGCGTTCTCAATTGGGGATGATAATCAAAAAGGAGCAAGCGAGATTGGAGTGGCCAAACAATACTTGAAACTTGAAGGCAGAAATTTCCTTTTTGAGGAAGTCCCTGTGTCAAACATCAAGGATGACTTGGAACAGTTACCCAAAGACGGCCATGCCTCAACTGTGAAAGCAAAGGAGAAAAAACGGTATATTGCATCAAACAAAATCACCTTACCCAAACGGATCACGAAAGATCACAACGGTAAACGGATGATGACTGCATCGCTCAGTCCCAAGCAAAAAGGGTTTGTATTGGATTATTCCCTGCTGTCATCGACGAGTAACTTCACGTTCGATGGAAATACCACCTATTACGCCAGTGGAACTGTTTCATTGACAGGAACCAACGTTTTTCAGAGCGGGACGATCGTAAAGCTGACCAATGGGGCATCACTGACGTTTAGCGGAACGGGAAAATTACTTTCATCCGGAACGGATTGGAGACCGATCGTGATCACTTCCAAGGACGATAACTCTGTTGGAACCACAATAACAGGCTCCTCAGGAAGCCCATCGGCAAGCAGTGGAGCAAGCGCCGCCCTTTCCATTGGATCTTCGGTCTCAATTACGGTGACCAATATGCGCATTCTATATGCGCAAAAGGCGATTGAACTCAATGCGGGAACATTCCCACTATACGATCTCCAGATTGTGAACTGTCTGCGGGGGATTTCTGCAATCGGCTCGACCTATGCCTACTTGCGCAATGTGCTATTTGCAAATGTGCTCACCAACTTTTACATCGCGGGCACAACTGGTATCACACTGGAGAATTCCACGATTGACAACAGCCTCTATTTTATCGGGGTTTCAGGAAGTGGTTTGAGTTTCACGGTGGCAATGACCAACAGCATCCTGGCTAATGTCACAAATCGAGGTCCAAGCGGACAGACAGTGACCATTAATGGAAACTACAACGGGTTTTACAACGCCACAGTCATGACAAATTCATCCGTTTCCAGTGCGGTTGAATACTTCACCTCCAGTAGTCCATTTTCAACCGTGGGTGCAGGGCAACATTACTTGACGACGGGAAGCACCTTCTTCAGCGCTGGAACAACAGCGATTGATTCCGGATTGCAAGGAATGCTGACAAATCTGACAACAGAAGCGCCCATATATTTAACAAACACGCCTGCTACGGCAGTCAGGACAGACACCACGCTCTCCCCTCAAGTTCGTCGTAACACAGGAACTCCAGATTTGGGATATCATTACAAACCACTGGATTACATGACCTGGTCATTCGGCGTCACCAATGCAACACTTCTCCTTACCAACGGCGTTAATATCGGTTACTACAATGGAGATGGCATCTACGCCTTCGACGGAACAACCGTTTATTGCCAAGGGAGCCCGTTGAATTACAACCGATTCGTTGATTACGCAGTGGTTCAGGAAATGCCAACAATTATTGGTACCAGTGGCAATTCCGGTGGCAACTGTTTTGTCCCATACCGGTATCTGGGATATGGATCACCAGCTAAATTTCGTTTCACAGAATTCGTTCGACTTCAGGGCGGTGGCTATAACCTCTACGAGAATGGTTATTTTATTGTCAGTTCACTGGATGTTCGAGACTGTATCTTCCGACAAGGAGCAACCTACATAAATACCAGCTTGGGAGACCACTTGTTTGTAAACAATCTGTGGGAGGGAGTGAAAGCAACATTATACATGTATTCGTCCAGCACAATGGGGCTCTATAACAACTTGATGAATAATGGCGGTTTGGACGTCTACAGTGCCGCGTCAGCAAGTTATTTCCTAATCAAAGATAATGCATTTCAAAAGTGTAATTTGTCCGATGATTCAGGGACAACAACCCACAGTTACAACGCTTTCATTAATTCATCTACTAGCAATTTTACAAACAACTCAAGTAGTATTTCTGTAACGAATTACACGTGGCAGACTGGCGCATTAGGCAACTACTATCAGGCAACTAACTCCACCTTCATCAATGCTGGAAGCCGCTATGCAACCAATGCGGGACTCTACCATTACACCACCCTTACAAATCAGACCAAGGAAGCCTCAACAATGGTGGACATTGGCTACCACTATATCGCTTTAGTGAATGGCTTACCGGCAGATACTGACGGAGATGGCGTGGCCGATTATTTGGAAGACGCTAATGGTAATGGAACGGTTGATTCGGCGGAAACGGATTGGCAAAGCGCAACAGATTTGGGATTGCGAGTCACTATTACAAGACCAAGGAGTGGTTCTAACTTATAGCACCTCAGACAAGTGACGAAAACACGAATTTCAACAGGTTTTTTGAATATGATTACAAAAAATTATTTGAGGAATGAAAGCCGAGAAGGGCAAATGACGTTTTGGTTATTTCTGGCAAGCATTGCATTGGGGACATTCTCTATGTTTGCCGACGAAGCAGTGAAGCCCGGTCCAAATACTGCGATCAAGGGGCAGTATTTAATGTTGCCATTAACGTGTTTAAACACAAACGCATTTACGACGGACGAATTTCAACAAATAAGCAGTGGATGTGATAATCCAAGCGTAGGAACAGTAAGTAATACTTTTGCTTTCCTGGAAAATTATGTTGGAGCACATCAGAACACTCCGTGGGCAGCTTCCATGAATGTCAATTTAGGACATCGCTATTACTGGCGTGCCTCCTTTAGCAAGGCAATAGCTGCTTGGAATGCAGCGTGGGAAGCTACGTATAAAGAGACTGGAACTAGTGCCCAAGAGATAGCTGATACCAGTTTTATTGGATTGGCAAAACTCTATGCTGGACTTGGAAAGGTGGACGAATTGCAAAAGCTGCTTGCAGAAGCTGATGGACGAAAGTTTAGCCCCGGGAAAGCGACATTGGCATACGCAAATGCGAAACATCAGTGTCAAGGGTTACTTACAAGCACAGACACCCATTTTAGATGCGGAACGTATGCTTTGGCCGAGGTTGGAAATATTATTTCGAAAGGTAATTTTAATAACCAACTGCTCAATCAAATCTCTTCTCCGTCGACTGGGTTTTCTGCAGCAAAACTGGTTGAAATAGGAACTTTGTGTGGAGCCGAGCTTGTTGCTGTTCGTTGGACAGATAAACATGAAATCGTTGTTCCCTGTGTAATTCATTGGAAAGACAATCATTATGCGGCTCTCAGAGAGGTGTCCAATGGTCTATATAGAGTGAAGGATTCAATTTTTGATTATTCATTGGGGCTTTCAAAAGAAGAAATAGAAGAAGAAGCAAGTGGCGTGTTCCTTATTCCAAAGGATAAGATGAGTGATAGCTTCACTTTATTGACAACAGATGAGGCTACAGAAGTAATGGGTCGAGGTATTGTCGGATCTATTCCTAACTATCCAGATACATGTGCAAATAGCAATGGTGATGGGAATGGAAATGGAGGTGACTCTGGCTCAGGTGGGGGCAGCGGCTGCAGTAGTTGTAGTGGAGCATCACCAATCCAGCCTTCTCCATCTGCAGGTGGTGGTGGTAGCGGTGGTAGTGGAAGTGGTAGTTTACCTCCAATTCAACCATCCCCTTCAACTGGAGGAAGTGGAAGTAGCTGTTCCCAGGGGCCATGCTCGCCAGGAATGGCTGTATGGGAAGTTTCAGAGCCGATGATCAATCTTTGGCTGTATGATGAGCCGATTACTTATCGTCCCACTTTAGGACCAAAAATGTCCCTTAAACTGACCTATAAACAACGAAATAGTGGCTATTATCCACAAGATACCAGCCGTAAAGTATTCGGTTTCAGTGATAGTTGGAATTGCTCATGGTCATGCTATGCAATTGTACCGGATGATGGTTCCCTATCTCAAGTTTCCTTACCCAGTGGAGGGTGGCGTGAATACAACACGAATGGCACGTCGGTTGAATATTATAGCCATAGTGTTATGACCCGAACACTTGATTCCAGTAACAATTTAAAATCGTTGACGATTTCGTATCCTGACAACTCGAAGGAGATATTTAGCTACATGCCATCGACTACACCGTTTACATTCGGTCCTGCTGTATTTCTTACATCCAGGGTTGATGTGGATGGGTGTAGCAATACTTTTGTGTATGGTGAGGGAACTGGTTACGTTCGTCTTTTGCGTGTGATTGATGGAGATGGTCGAACAAATACGCTTTATTATACGAATACTTCATACCCACAATTAGTGACCAGTGTGGTGGATCCGTTTGGAAATACGGCTCGTTTCCAATATGACTCGAACGGTAATTTAACCTCCATTACCGACCCTCAGCTGATAACGAGCTCTTTCACGTATGATCAAAACCTTTGGATGACCAACTTAACCACTCCGTATGGTACAACAACATTTGAGCAGTATTACGATGACGATAGTTATGGCGACTCCCAGGGAGACTCATATTACGTGATGCGAGCCATTAAAGTGATTGATGCAGGTGGTGGAACCAATGTGTATATGCTACGACAAGATTCCGAATACGTTTACACAAATAGCACCACAAAAGTCGCGGCAATCCCCTCCAGTTGGAATGGTTATTGGTCGTCCAATGCGCCGTCCCAATCCGCCTTACCAACAACAATGGCTTTTGACACAAACTATGTCATTTACCGCAATAGTTTTCATTGGGGACCACAACAAGCTGCTAGTTTGCCGACAGACATAACAACGTATTCGCCTTCGGATCTTACAAAGGCGAGAATGAAACACTGGCTTCATAGTAATTTTGATTCTGCTACAGATTTGAGTCAAGTGTTGGGGAACACAGTTGCAATGGTTAGAAATCCAAGCCCGGATGGGGTGACTCCTGGTCAAACGACTTGGTATGATTATGACGGTCGTCCTGCAAATGATGCCTTAATGCAGGGAACAAATGGCAGCCCATCAATGATTGCCAGACGGCTTCCCGATGGGACAACTTGGTATAGGTGGTATCGCCGTGACACTTTGGGACATGTGACAAACATCGTTGAAACATACTCAACGGGCTACGGAGTGACGCCACAGGCCCGTACTAACGTTTATGTTTACAATTCAAGCGGGGATGTCATTCAGGTCATTGGCCCAAAAAACGAGACCGTTGCCGGTTTCAGCTATAATACACGACATCAGCCAATTTATGAGACAAATGCCATGGGATACGTCACCACAAACGCCTATGACAGTTTGGGGCATTTAATTGGTGTTCAGACTCCAACTGGGTTGCACATGACCAATTATTATAACTCTGACGGTTATTTGGTTACCAATATCGCTTTTGAAATATTTCGAACCAATCGTTACACGTATGCCAATGGGCTTGTTGCCACGCATACTGATGAGCGAGGCCTGACGACTTCATACACTTGGGATAATTTGCGCCGTTTGGTGCGTGTGGATTATCCCGATGGAACTTATAGTTCAAATGGTTATTTACGTTTGGATATCATTCAAAAGAGGGACCGTCTTGGATATTCAACCTATTATCATTACGACGGCGTTAGGCATATGGATACCATCACCAATGCCTTGGGCAAAATTGCCTCTTACAGTTACTGCTCATGCGGTGCATTGGAAAACTCGCAGGACTTTTTGCAAAAGATTACTGACTATAATTATAATAACGCTGGTTGGCTGACCAATATTGTTTATCCAGATGGTTATGCTCTGACATATCAATATGATTTAAAAGGACGAGTAACCAACACAACGGATTCTGCAGGAGTAAGCACCTACTTTTTCTACAACAATCAAGGATTACGCTATTGTGTGAGTAACTCCTTGGGGGTTGTTTCCAAGATAATTTATGATATTGAAGACCGGCCTGTTACTACTACGGATGCGAATGGAGTAACGGTCACTTCGACCTTTGACAATCTTGATCGCGTGCTCACGCGCACCTATCCTGATAATGGAGTCGAGAAATTTGCCTATAATGCCTATGGCTTGAGCGTCTATACGAACCAGCTGGGATCAAATACGTATTACTTCTACGATACCGCTCGTAGAAAAACATGTGAGAGCAACTGTCTGGGATACACTAATGGGTTTGCATATAATCCCGCTGGGGATTTGACCAATTTGGTGGATGGAAGCGGACACAAGACCATTTGGGGATACGATATTTATGGGAACGTAAAAGCGAAGACAAATCACCTCGGCACGAATATCCTTCAATACGCGTATGATGCAAACGGACGCCTGACTAATCGCGCAACTTGGGGAGGGACCAATACCACATACGGTTATGATGCGATTGGAAACCTAACTTCTGTGTCCTACCAATCTGGTAAGACAATTTCCTATCGATATGATGCCATGAGTCATCTGACCAACATGGTTGACCAGTCAGGTACGAGCGTTTACAGTTACACCGATGCCGGTCTGCTTCAAAGCGAGGACGGACCATGGGTGAATGATGTTGTGAGCTACACGTATAACAACCGTTTGCGCAGTGCAATGACCGTGGGGTTGCCCAGCGGGTCCGTGTTGAGCACAAGCTATGGTTACGACGCCATCAAACGCCTGACCAACATCACCTCCTGGGCGGGCACCTTCGTTTACGGCTACTCCAATAATCCGGCGACCGAAGTCCTGAAAATCACGTTGCCCAACAGCGCCTACATCACCAACACCTACGACAATGTGGCACGGGAGCTGAGCACAACACTGTATAACTCCTCCGCAACCGCTCTCAACACCCACACCTATCTTTACGACAAGGCCGGTCAAAGAACCAATCAGACTTACACAACCGGCAATTACGATCGATACACCTACGATGGGATCGGGCAACTGCTCACGGCCAGCGGCTACGAATCCGGCGGAACCGCCCGTTCCCAGGAACAACTCAAATACAAATACGACGCAGCCGGGAACCTCAGCGTCCGGACCAACAACGCGCTGGTCCAGACGTTTAACGCTGATACTTTGAACCAGCTCTCGACCATCACGCGGACAGGGACATTGACGGTTTCCGGGACGGCGAGTTCGACGGCGGTAACGAACGTGACGGTCAACACCACCAATGCGTCGATCTATGCAGACGCGACGTTTGCGGCAACGAATTTCACCCCGAGCGACGGCTACAACACCTACACCGCCATTGCGCAAGACACGTATGGCCGCAAGGCGACCAACACAATCACGGTCTACCTTCCCGCAACCGAGACCTACAAATACGACGCCAACGGGAACCTGACCAACGACGGGGTGAGAGCCTTCTTCTACGATGAGGAAAACCAGCTCACCAACGTGACCGTTGGGACCACATGGAAAGTGGAATTTGTCTACGACGGGAAGATGCGCCGACGCATTACCAAGGACTACACCTATAGCAGCGGTTGGATACAAACGAACGAAATTCGCTACGTTTATGATGGTAATGTTGTAGTGCAAGAACGAACAAGCAACAACGTGGCCAGCGTGAGCTACGTGAGAGGCAAAGATTTAAGCGGAAGCTTTCAAGGCGCGGGTGGCATAGGAGGCCTCTTGGCCCGGACCGACAACACGACCTCGACCAACTCATTCTACCACAGCGACGGGAACGGAAACGTCACGTGTCTGATCAACTCCAGCCAGGCGATTGTGGCCAAATTGGCCTGCTCCCCGAAAGATGGACATGGGAAAAGTAGAGTTCTGCTGGTAAAAGAGAAGAGAAAGCAGAACGAATGAAAAAGAGCCAATTCAGCGACGAACAAATCATCAACGTGTTGCGTGAAGCTCAGGGAGAAACTCCCATCAAGGACGTTTGCGCCAAACACAACATCAGTGAGCCCACTTTCTACAAGTGGCGAGCCAAATTCGGCGGCATGGACCTCAACGAAATGCGCCGGTTGCACAGCCTCGAGGACGAGAACAGCCGATTGAAACGTGCCGTGGCCGATCTGACAATTCAGAACCAGATTCTCAAAGAGGTGAATTCAAAAAAATGGTAAGCCCGTCGACCAAGCGTCGGGCGGTGAATCTGGTCGTGGATGAAAGTTTTGGCACGACGAGCAACGCGTGTCGCGCCCTTGGGCTCTGTCGGAGCAGTTACTACCGCGAAAGCACGATGAGTTCCGAACGTCGAGTTTTACATGACAAGATCGTGAACCTCAGTCAAGAACATCGCCGCTTTGGCTATCGACGAGTGGCGGCACTTTTGCATCGGAGCGGTTGCGAAGTGAATGTGAAATGCGTGCAACGGGTTCGCAAGAAAGAAGGCCTGCAAGTTTGTCGCAAACAACACAAGCTGCGTCGAGTGGGAATATCGACGGCGCAACGCCAGCAAGCCGATCACGCGAACCACGTGTGGAGTTGGGACTTTGTGAGCGACCAAACGGAGAACGGAACAGGATTGCGAATGTTGACACTCATCGACGAATACACGCGGGAATGCCTGGCGATCCACGTGGATTGGTCGATCCGAGCCGTGGACGTGGAAGCCGCGATGGCACGATACGGCGTTCCCGAACACCTGCGTAGCGACAACGGACCAGAGTTCATTGCCTATGCTATTGGAGATTGGTTAAAAGAAAAGAACGTGAAGACGATGTATATCACGCCGGGCTCGCCTTGGGAGAATGCGTATATAGAAAGCTTCCACGACAAACTGCGGGACGAATGCCTGAACCGCGAAGCATTCGGGAGCCTGTTGGAAGCGCGAATCGTGATCGAAGAATGGCGGATCTATTATAACATGGAAAGGCCGCACAGTTCGCTGGAATACCAAACGCCAGCGGAATATAGTCAGCGGAGAAACAGTTCGGGTCTACGGTCGGGCTACGCCCTCCCTACGCCCAGAACTGAACAGCAGAAACAAACAAAAACAATGGCAGAACTCTACTTATAACCTGTCCACTTTTTCGGGGCAGACCACAGGCACATTAGCCGACGCCAACGTCTACCGATTCTCGAGCAAGGAATGGCACGAAAACTCCGGCCTCGTCTATTACCTATATCGATATTATGAACCTAATTTACAGAGGTGGCTAAATAGGGATCCATTGGGAGAAAGAGGAGAGATAAATCTCTATTATTTTGTAGCAAACAACCCTGTGTATTTTTGTGATCCTTATGGGCTGTACACAGCCGGTGAATGGATCGAAATAATTAGCGCAGGTGCTTCTGGATGGGGGGATGCTGCAGGTACTTTAGGTGGCTCGTTAGGAGGAACGTTAGCAGGTGTATACGATGGTACATTGGGGGATTCGAGCTTAGTAAATGGAGATCTTAACTATGGAACAAGGGGCAATGGAGATTATAACAGTGGCAACAATTTGGGACAAAATGCATATGATGGAATGGCGGGGTATCTTGGCTTACCTACAGATCCTAATGATCCCAATGCATGTAATGGCCAAGGGATTGGAGCTGCTGCTTCGCTGCTAAATGGAGGAGGTGGTGCTGCTATTTGCTGTCTTAGAAGCAAATTGCCTCCTGCAATAAGAAATCATTACAATACAATGAAGAAGGCGTATGATGCAGCAAAACAAGCAGGTCATAAAAATGAACCAGTTAAACATTCAAATGATCCCAATCAACCGCCACACTTCCATCCAGGCGATGGTAAGGGAAAGCCAGCAAGTCATGATCACTATTATTATTAATCATTCCTTCTGTTAAGCTTACTTCGATGAAAAATACTTATTCAGAAAGAAGTTTTATAGATGCTTGTTATTATGGCGAATGGAAGAAAGTTGCGATGCACATACGACATGGAGCAAAACCAAATCAACCAGATGATAGAGGCTATTATCCGATACATATGGCTTGCCAAGAAGGGCATTTGAAAGTTGTTAAAATTTTATTAAAAGGAGGGACTGATCTAGGAGTGAAAGATGATGGGGAACCGGTTCTGTTGCGTGCTGTTGGTTCGGGGCATTTAGGAGTTGTAAAATATTTGATTAAGAACGGCTGCGATGTCAATGATAGAAGAATTAATGGAGGAGATACCCCACTTCATATTGCTTGTGGATGGGGACGTTTCAAGGAAGTTGTTGTATTGGTTGCAGGTGGGGCAAATATCAATGCATTGGATGATGAAAAACGTTCTCCTGTTTACTATGCAGTTGTAAAGGGACATATTGATATTGTGAATTTTTTTATTAGGAATGGGTATCTTAAGAATGCTCGTGACAAGAAAACACTTTTGCGTATTGCTATAAAAAATCACGATGCGAAGATGATTGAATTACTTAGCTGTTCCTAATTAATTTTTCATCGTATTTTTGAACATAATTGACGTCGCGGGGAATTAGAACTTGTATGCGCCCCCCTAGCACACAAGGTGCCAATAAAATTAAGCACTAAAATCAGGTGGGCTACCCAAGCCCCACGAGTTAGGGGCCCAAAAGTGACGTTCGCTTCGAGAATTGTAGTCTCGGTTATGAACACTTCTCATAAAACGAAGCAAAGTTCACCTACATCTGAGAGAATTACGTTGATAAAGTGTGTTTAATTATTCAGTGGGTTTGGCTTTTCAAGCTGAACACAGCTGATACAATCTGAACAACGTGACCCGGTGGTATCTGTATGATGGCGAGATATAAGTATAACGCAATTGGCCCGGTAAAAGCCCGATATTCAAGGCCGCTGTTAGCGCGTTACCATCCTCAATCTACAACTATAATGCCACTCCGTAATCTCTCTAACCGAAGGTGTCATCAGCCTCCAGTCTCTCTTTGGCTGAATAGGGATCCTATCTTTGAAAATGGCGGATATAACCTCTATGGGTATGTTAACAACGCCCCGCTGAGATATTGTGATCTTCTCGGACTACGCTTCACTACTGTCCAAATTAGCTTTTAAAAACAGGTGAAAAAGATCTCCGTCTTTGTTGAGATTGAGGGTGAAAATTGAAACCTAACCCCAACATCAACGGAGATCCAAATGAACCGCACCGGAAGTCTTTTTAGCCAAATCCTTTCTCTTTTTCAACGTTCCAATTTTTCCCGCCATGTTCGAGATCTCCAAGCCGAATACCATGCCCGGGGCTTTTCCTGTTGGGATCAATTTGTGGCGATGCTTTTCTGTCAACTCGCCCAAGCCCGCTCGCTGCGAGAAATCTCCGACGGGCTCAAATCCTGCGAAGGCAGGCTCAAACACCTGGGGTTGGAGAAAGAGCCAAAACGCTCCACCCTCTCCTATGCCAACGCGTATCGGCCCTGGCAACTCTTTGAGCGGCTCTTTTACGATCTCCTGGCGCAGTGCCAGCAAATCAGTCCAAAAAAGAAGTTCCGCTTCAAGAACCGGCTGCTGAGCATGGACAGCACCACGGTCGAATTGTGCGCTACCATGTTTGATTGGGCGCAATGGCGTCAGACCAAGGGGGCCGTTAAGCTGCACCTGCTTCTGGACCACGACGGGCACCTGCCGGTTTTTGGCCATATCACCGATGGCAAAACCGGCGACGTCAAAGTGGCCCAAAGCCTTGATTTTCCGAAGGGAAGCATCGTCGCGTTAGATCGGGGCTACACCGATTATAAACTCTACGCACGTTGGACAAAGGAGGGGGTCTTTTTTGTGACCCGTCTCAAGGCCAACGCGGATGTCGTCCGCGTAAAAGCACTTCCGACCCCCAAGGGAAGCAACGTGTTGCGGGACGAAATTATTTGCCTCAACCCATTTATGGCCGGGCGTCCAGACCTGCCAGACCTGCGCCGGGTGGTGCTCTGGCTTGAAGATAAAAAAGAAGAACTGGTGTTGTTGACCAATAACTTCACTCTGGCCGCCTCCACCATTGCCGCCATTTATAAAGAGCGATGGCAGATTGAACTGTTTTTTAAACTGCTCAAACAACAGCTCAAGATCAAAACCTTCATCGGCACCAGCGCCAACGCAGTGCGCATCCAAATTTGGACAGCATTGATTGCGGTCCTGGTGGTGCGTTACTTGCAGTTCCGTTCCAATTTCCAGTGGGCGGTTTCTAACCTGGTAGCATTGCTGCGCTGGAACCTCTTTAGTTATCGCGATCTATGGGAGTGGATCAATCGACCTTTTGACACCCCTCCAGAAGCCCTGTCCCAACTTCAACTTAACTTGGACAGCAGCCGCATCGTCGGATGACCAACCTGTTTTGAAAAACGGGAAAATGAATCAAAAACAACCAATAAAATCAGGCCTTGCACCACCTGCTATCGCCTAATTTGGACAGCAGTGGTCAAAAACGAAAGGCGCTGCTCTTGTGCGTATCTTGGGCACAAGAATTGAACCTCCCCTGGGCATCCGCAGCAAAAGAGGTTACCCGAGCTACCTTGGGGCAAAGCCGGTGGAGTAACCGCCTTAAGGACGGAAGAACGCTCACTTTAAAACCATGATGGAAAAATCCTACATTGAAACCGTCCGCCTTCTCTTGGAAAGCGTTCCCGCGATCTTTGAGAATTCTCCCTTTGCCATGAAGGGAGGCACGGCCATCAACCTGTTCGCGCAGAACATGCCCCAGCTCTCGGTGGACATCGACGCGGTTTATACAGACCATCGAACGCCTCGAAGCGACGCTTTGAAAGCCATTGCCGCTGGTCTTGAAACGGCAAGAGGACGGCTGGTCTCGGTGGGCATCCAAGCCGACATCTCCGCACGAGTTACCTCAAAATAAATGTTACCTGGGAAGGGATTTAGGAGTGGGAGAAAAAGATTCGTTGCCTCACGGGAAAATGTTACCCGCAAAATAGAGGAATGAAGATGAAAGAAATGACTCGAGAGGAGCATCTGCAGCGACTTCGAGAACGTTACAAAGACCGAGGCCCTGAAGGCCGCAGTCGCATGTTGGACGAAGTTTGTCAATAATACGGCTACATCGCAAGCACGCGGTTCGACTGCTCAACTCAACCCCACACCCCAAGAAATCACCTCCTGGTCCCGAGCCCAAATACTTGCCGATTTTCAAAATCGTCGAAGCGATCTGGACCGCTGGCGAGCAGCCTTGTGCCAAACGACTGGAGCCGATGATTGAGCTGTGGCTGCCCTATTATCAGAAACGCCACGGCAAACTCCTGCCCTGCCAAAAGAAACTCGCCACCCAGGTCAGCACCGCCACGCTGGACCGGCTGCTGACTCCTCTGCGAGCGGAAGCGTCGTTGCGCGGACTTTGCGGCACCAAACCAGGCAGTCTTTTGCGTCAACAGATTCCCATTCAAGGTGAAGTTTGGAATGAAAAACGCCCTGGTTTTCTGGAGGCCGATAGCGTGGCTCATTGCGGTTCGAACCTTGCGGGCAGCTTTATTTGGAGCCTCACCTTTACGGACATCGCCAGCACCTGGACCTGCGGGCGAGCGGTCTGGAACCGTGGTTCCACCGGTGTTTTGGAGCAGACGCGCCAGATCGAAGAACATCTTCCCTTTGCCCTTCTGGGGCTGGATTTTGACAACGGCGGCGAATGGCTTAACTGGCACTTGATCCATTACCTTCAGGAGCGTGCTCAACCGGTGCGGGTGACCCGCTCACGTCCCTATCACAGTGACGACAATGCCCACGTCGAACAAAAAAATTGGATGTGGCCCCGGCAACTTTTGGGGTATGGACGCCTGGAGCAAGCGGACTTGGTTGAACCGATCAACTCAATCTACCAGGACATCTAGGGGCCGCTGCACAACTATTTTCTGCCCAGCATGAAGCTTATTGAAAAACATCGCGAAGGGAGCCGTTGGGTGCGCAAGCATGACCGGCCCCAAACCGCCTATCAACGTCTCCTGGCCCTCAATGCCCTCAACACCAAAGCCTGCAAACAACTGCGCGAGGAATTTGCGAGCCTGGACCCATTTGATCTGCACGAACGTTTGGAAAAACGCCTGCACCCCATATTGTCCAAAGCCCATAAAGAAGACTTGAAAGAGGCGCCTGTCGGCGCACAATAAAGATGCACAAAGAACGGAAATGGGAGGAAGCCCAAGCAAGAAAGCCGGTTTTCTCCTTTTCCCAATGACATAAACCCAGCGGGTAACATTTATCTTGAGGCAACGTCCCTCTCTTAATCCTCTCCCCTCCGGTAACATTCCCCCATGAGGTAACACGGTTGTTTTTTCTTTCCATTTTTGCGTAGTGTAATCGCTATAATAGATTTCCAGAGCGGGAGGGGCTTATGAGTTGTTTTGTGTCAAGCAAGCTTCAAGGTGTCTCGCCACTGTATTTCTTTGTTCATTTGGCATGGTTATTCTTTTCGTTCATGGCAAATCGCATATAAGTTCGTTATTTTTTGCCTCTTACGGTTTACCTCGATTGTCTTGATCTCCAAAAAATGTCGATGGTAGTCACGTCATCTTTGGTCAAAGGGAATGCACGGTGTTCGTGTTGTTTTAAAGTCCTTCTTTTTCTCTCTCTGGGTTCAACGACTATTGTTCTCAATCTTTTCTTGTAAAGTATCCCGTATTTGCGGGATGGACAGTTTTGAGGTAAATGGTAGCCTAAATTCAAATCCATGAAAAGCCAAATGCCAAGTTACCGTCCACCTTCTCTTATGAAATCATTTAAGGTGTTAGCATTTTTGTTTTTAGCAGTCAGCTCGCCCCAATGGGCGTTCGCTGATCTTGTCGGTCCGTATACTCTGGATGCAAACACATTGTTTTTGTTTCATTTTGATGAGGATGCAAGCAGTTCCGCCGCAGCCAACGCAGGAAGCGTTGGTGGTTACATTTATAGTGTTAGCGAGGCTTCAGCAACAACAACGCCCAGTGTTGTTTCGGAAATGTTGGGGGCAATCGGTTATTCGGATGCCTCTGTCAATTTTGGGAATTGCATGACAAACCCGGCGACTGGTTATGTTTTTGGTTTTGATGGAAATGGGGATGGGGCTTATCAAGGTGACACGGCTTCAACTCGTAGTACGGATGCGATCAAGATGTCCGTTTTAAATATTGGCAATGGAGGTCAATCGCCGTTCACGCTGGAGGCGTTGATTCAACCATCTGCGATCACTGGAAGTCAGGAAATTATTTCAACGGATAGTTCGGCAGCGACGGCAAGTCGTGGGTTTCAGTTTGTTGTCAGCAGTTCGACTTTGAAGTTTCAATTCATTGGGGGTTCGTCTTCCAGGGCTTTATCCGGTGCGATTCCGACTACTGGATCTGACGCTTTTGAAGCGGGGGCATGGTATCACGTTGCCGTTACTTATGATGGCACCACGTTGAAACTTTATTGGACGCGGCTTGATCCCACAGTGGGGGCAGCGCACTTGTTGAACTCTGGAGTCATGACGTTGGGAACGAATGATGGTCTTGTTACGGGGCCATTAACCATCGCCAACGAAAACCGGAATACTTCTGGTGAACGTTTTCTGGGAAGCATTGATGAAGTTCGCATCAGCAGTGTGGCAAGGGCTGCCAATGAGATGCAGTTTTACTCTCCGGTTGTAACGATCACACAAAATCCAGTGAGTCAAAATGTTGATTACAATCAGAAGGTGACCTTTTCTGTTGGGGCGTCCAGTCTGAGTGAAATGGGGTATCAATGGCGGTTTAATTCCAACAACATCGTCGGGGCTACAAATGTAAGTTATACAATTGCGAATGTGGCGGCAAGTGATGGTGGTTATTATGATGTCATCGTTACAAACACTGCAAGTTATACGGCAACAAGCACCCCTGCTCTTTTGGTTGTCGGCGCTGCGAATTTTCTGACGCATCGCTACAGTTTCACAACTGACACGTCTGACAGTGTTGGTGACGCATGGGGAACGAATTTTGGAAATGCCACGATCACGGATGGCCAGCTCGTTCTCGATGGAACAAGCGGTACTTATATGGAGCTGCCTGGTAATTTGTTTAATGGCGGTAATGCCACTGCGTTGAGTGTTGAGTTTTGGGCCACATTTGGCACAAGCGACAATAATGCCAGGGTGTTTGAATTTGGTGCTGTGAACGCAAATGGTAACGGCATCAACAACCTTGGTTTTACTCCGCATAATGGATCTGGATTGCAGCAGTTGAGCATCTCGGCAGGTGATCTGGATTTCCAACAGGTGGCAACTTCCTCCCCCTCTCTGGATGGTTCGACAGTACACGTGGCCTGTGTCATTGATCCTCCGAATCAGACAATCGCCATTTTCACCAATGGTTATCTGGAGTCAATCAACACGAACATGACTGTTGGCATCGCGAGTTTGAACGATACTTTCTCCTATATTGGACGTTCTCTGTTCACCACATATCCTTATCTCAATGCGAGTATCGATGAATTCCGCATCTACAATGGCGCTCTTGCAGACTTGAGTGTCAAACAAAGTGAAGATCAGGGACCGGATGCCATTCTTCAGGATGGCCCTGTCAAGTTTGCAACTCAGCCGGCAGCGACAACTGCCGCTCCCTCGGGCTTTACAATGACAATAAGTGCGGCGGCTGTTGGTTATCTGCCAATTTCCTATCAGTGGTATAAAAATGGTGTAGCAGTCGATGGAGCCACAAATGCGAACTATCTCTACACATTTGTGGATTCAGACAATGGGGCGTCCATGTATTGCCGTGCTCAAAATACAATTGGCGTGACAACTTATACAACCAACAGCACAACAACAATAATCAAGGTTGTGACTCCAGCTTCTCTGACATGGCTCGGAAACGGGGATGGAAATTGGAATACTTCTTCCTTGAACTGGGCAAACGCAGCCAATAACACAACTGCATTTTCGGCGTTTGATGGGGTGACTTTCAATGACAAAGGTGCAGGACAAACAAGCGTCTCCCTAACAGAGCAATTGAATCCAACATCTGTGACAGTGAGTTCCACCTCAGATTATACATTTACTGGGACAGGTTCTCTTGTCGGTCTTGGAACACTGCAAAAACAGAGCACTGGCAAGTTAATTGTCGATGTTGCCAACAAGATGACAGGACCGACTTTAATCTCGGGTGGCACACTTCAGATTGGATATGACGATAGCTATGGAACACTCGGTTCTGGGCCGTTGACAAACAACGCTACGCTCTCGTTCAAGCGTTCCGATACCTCCCTCAATGTAACCAATTCCATTCATGGCTCTGGTAAAGTCAGTTACGATGGTAGTGGCACAGTTACCGTTTCGGGAGCGAGCGATTACACGGGAGCAACCTTGATCAATCAAGGTATTGTCAATCTTCAAAACACTTCAGGACTTGGTGCCCAGAACAGCAAGACCACAGTTGCCACAGGCGGACAACTCTACATCACCGCAAATGTGGATGTTTCGAATAGTGTGTCTCTAAATGCCGCAGGCGATGGCAATGGGGCGCTTCGCAAAGGCGGAGCCGGTAAATCCGTTGTTCAGGGCACCGTTAATATTGCCAGTGACACAACAATCGGTGTTGATGGAAGCTCTGAACTGGTCTTTAGCAATACTGTCTCAGGCTCGGGAGTTTTGACTAAAATAGGATCAGGCACCTTGACATTGGGTGCTAGTAACACCTTCACGGGTGGAGCGGTTCTTTCCGAAGGCATTGTGAAAATTACTGCCGATGGAGCCCTCGGGAAGGGAGCGGCATCAACAACCATTGGAGCTGGCGCCAGGTTCCTTCTGGCTGACGGAGTTTCAGTGGCAAATTCATTCTCCATTCCAATTGTTCAGCCGGGAACAGGCTTGGGTATCTTCATGCCAGTCAATAGCAATAATACGAACGGTACAATAACGACATTAAGTGGAGCGATCAACTTTGGGGATACTGCGGCCAATGGCGGTCACTTCTACGGAGCGTTGCCAACCGGATATCTGCTTGTAAGCGGAAGCGTTACCCTGCCTGACGGTGCAGCCTTGATTGTTCGTGCGGGAAATGTCCGCTTCTCTGGCAGCGGTTATTATTCTGAAATGCAAATTCGCACTGATACGACAAGTATTGGTGCGGATAATTCCATTGCAACAAATGCAGTCCTTGATATCGGTGGTAATGGAAATGCTTGGTTGGATCTGAACGGATATAAACAGAGCATTACCGGTCTTAAGAACGAAGTCACTCCGGCCAATGTTGGCTGGGTCACCAATAGCAGTGCCTCATCTGGCACACTCACCATGGACATTGGAGATGGTAATTATCGCACGTTTGCTGGCGCCATGGGCGGTAATTTTGCCCTGGCACTCAAGTCTGGAACTCAGAGCTTTACCACGAATGGCACTGCAGGCAGTGGATTCCTGGCCCATACGGGTAACACGCTCGTCAACGGCGGCACACTCTATATCGGAATGGGTGTCGTTCTTCCAAATACGCCAGTCATTAACGTTGCTCAAGGAGCAATTCTGGATGCCACTGAGGGTGGATTGACCTTGACAGCCCAACAAGTTGTTCAAGGAAGCGGCACAGTGAATGGTAACGTTACAGGTGGCGGGGTTGCTCCTGGAACCTCGATCGGCACATTGACAATTGATGGCGATGTTGTTTTGAATGGCGTCACAACAATTGAAGTCAACAAAACAGCAGGTACAAAAGACCAGTTGATCGTATCGGGAGCCCTGACCTATGGTGGCACGCTCTACGCCACAAATTTAGGCGGTGACTTGAAGGTGGGCGACAGCTTCACTGTTGTTACAGCGGGGAGTTCCTCCGGCAGCTTTACTTCAGTCGTTGGTTATGCAGGTCCCGGCAAGGCTTGGAGCTTCGCCAATGGAGTTTTGAGTGTCATTGAAGGTTCTTCTGTAAACACAGATCCGACCACTTTGACATCCAAATTCATTGGTGGAAATAGTCTGGTCTTGTCATGGCCAACCGATCACATCGGATGGCATCTGCAAATGCAAAAAACCGCTTTGGACAAGGGGATCAACACCAATTGGGTTGATGTTCCCAATACCACGGCGATCAATTCGATCACAAATGTGATTGATCCAACCGCGGGTGCGGTTTTCTACAGAATTGTCTATCCCTGATTAACCTGTCATAGTCTGCTTAGGGAAAGGGGGCGTGAGATGATGAATCTCACGCTCTCTTTGTTTATCCTTCGTCATTAATTTGTTCTTCTTCCCCTTCTTTTGCCCCCTTGCCATCCATTGGTGCAAAATTGTATAATAGCATCTTGAATTTTCACCGTTTCAGTCTTGTCAATTTAGCTTATTGGCTGTCTACTCTTTTAGCTTTGGCCGGTGCAGTAAACCGGGAAAGTTCATCTGAGTATCTGGTGCAAGTATGGAATACCGATGCAGGACTCCCCCACAGCACTGTTACAAGCATCGCCCAAACCCCGGATGGCTATCTTTGGGTTGGAACACGACATGGGGGCTTGGCTCGTTTTGACGGAAAGACATTTGTCACCTTTCATCCGGGTAACACTCCAGAATTAAAATCAATTGAAATTCAAAAATTGATTGTGGATTCCCAGGGTACTTTATGGATCAACCTTGTTGAAGGTCTCCTGATTTCCTACCGCGATGGACAATTTCGCTTCGAACGCAGAAATTCCCAGACACCTCAAAACTGGCTTGATGCCTGTTTAAAAAGCAATGAAAAGGAAGTCGTTTTTTCACTGGCTACTGGTTTGGTCATCAAAGGAATTTTCGGAAATAAAATCACACGCTGGGAAATTTTAGAGCATCCTGACGACATTATCGGTAATCCTCCTTATTTGGATGGAAGCGGCACGCTTTGGTATCGAGCAAATAATGCTTTTATCGGCCAATTGCATGGAACAAAATTCTCCCCCATTACCAACGGGTTAATTCAACCCTTGGTAAATTGTGCGGCAGTTGGTAGTGATGGTCGTCTTCGAGTTGCCACAGAGAAGGAATTGGCTGTATGGAATGGTACCAATTTTATCAACGAAACCCCAACCAATGCTCCACCAACGATTACAGTCCGGCAATTGTGCCCTTGTCAGGATGGCTCAATTTGGCTCAGGACTTCTCACGAAATACTAAAAGTTTCGGGACGCCGGTTACTGGCCTCAACAGAGTTGTGGGACTCAAGCAAAAGCGCTCAGATTCGCAACATTTCCATGTGGGGAGATTCCAAAGGAGAAATTTGGGGAACCCATCTTGGCGGTGGACTCTGGCATGTCGACAATGAAGGAAAAAAAGTAACCATCACTGAACAGGATGGCCTCCCATCGGGCAGCATTGTCTGCTGGTTTGAAGACAAGGAAGGAAATGTCTGGGTGGGAATCACTGGTGGAGGTCTGGCCTGCATTCATTCCAGAACATTCCACACGTTGGGGCCTGTCGATAACACGCATTACACTCCCAAAACCGTTTGCGAAGATTTAAAGGGGGATATTTGGATTGGCACCACAGACAACCAAGTTTTGCATTGGGCCAACGGAAGATTCCAAGAGTTTTCCATTCCAGCAGATCCAGAAACCGGAACCGATACCACAATCATCCCTGCTAGTGGAAATCGAATGTGGGTGGGTGGCGTCAGAAGTGGTCTTCTCACTTTTGAATCAAACAAATTCACACGTCCATTTCCCTCTGAAAAAATAGGGATCGTGGGGCGCATCCTTTATCTGGACCATGCAGGAAAGTTGTGGATCGGCAATGAATTTGGGCTTTTCTGTTGGAGCAATGGTAAATTAAAAGTCTTTTCCAAAGAGGACAATTTTTCTCCTGCATATGTACTGGCGATTACAGAGGATAATAAAGGAAGAATCTGGCTTGGAACAGCAATTGGTGAGCTACGCAAATACGAAGAGGGTCGTTTTGACACATTCAGACCCGCTGATTCCCTGACCGATCCCGAAACGTTTCGTGCAGCAACTACAGCAGACCCCATGCGTAACGTTGGACGTGGAGCGCTCTCCAGCGGTGGAGAACGTTTCTGGAGTCTCCACGCGGATGCGGATGGGGTTATCTGGATAGGCACGCTTGGCGGTGGGTTGCTGCGATTCAAAGACGGTCATTTCACCCGATTCAGTCTTCAACAGGGCGTGCCCAGTGAACATATCAGTCAGATTCTTGAAGACGAGCATGGATGTCTTTGGCTAGGAATGCGTAATGGTATTGCCCAGATCAACAAGGCTGACCTTAACGATTATGCTCTCAACACCAAGTCAAACCTCTCATTCATCACGTATGGGAAAATGGATGGATTGCCAATTCTGGAATGCACGGGAGGAAGCCAACCTACCTGTTGGAAAGGAAAAGACGGACGTCTCTGGTTTACCACCACAAAGGCAGTCGTCTGGGTGGATCCCAACCATTTGCCACGAAACCCTGTGACGCCCAAGGTTTTTGTTGAAGAAATACGAGTCGATGGAAAAGAAACCTTTTCAAATGCCTTTGCCGCGACTAATTCATTTAAAACACTTCCCGACAATTTAAAATTAACCCCCGGGCGTCATTATATTGAGTTTAAATTTACAGCCACCAGTTTCACCTCTCCAGACAAGGTCAATTTCAAATGGCGGTTAAATGGTTTGGAAAACGACTGGGTTAATGGTGGTGCAAAACGTTCTGTCAGTTATAGTTTACTTCCCCCCGGCAACTATCAATTTCACGTCTGCGCCTGCAATAACGACGGAATCTGGAATAATGCAAGCGCGATTGTCAACCTGACAGTAATGCCATTCTTCTGGCAACGCTGGTGGTTCAAGCTGGCAGTAATCATACTAGTCCTGTTCATTTTGTGGACGGTTTATTCCGTCCGTGTAGGAAGACTCAAAGCACTGGAACGACTCCGACTGCGCATTGCCCGCGATCTGCATGACGAGGTCGGGGCAAATCTGGCCAGCATATCATTGCTTTCCCAATTGATGGAAACCACCCCCTCCTCTTCTGACGCATCGCAAGTCCATGGGATTGCAGTCCAGACAATCGACACACTACGAGATATCATCTGGTTCATTGATCCTCAACACGATCACTTGACAGACTTGACCGCCCGATTGAAGGAGACAGCCCGAATGATGCTTGGCAATGTCAAATATCGTTTTGAACAATCGGGAGAATTCGATTCCGTTAATCTTACGCTGACGTTTCGTCGAAATGTCCCACCGATTTTCAAGGAAGCCCTGCACAATCTCCTTAAACATTCAAACGCGACTGAAGTTGAAATATTTGTCATTCGGGAAAACCATGAATTTCGACTTAGTGTCAAGGACAATGGCACCGGCTTTGATGGAAAACAAAAAGGAACAGGCAACGGACTCAAAAACATGCACCGTCGTGCAGAAGAACTTGGTGGTATTTTAAACATTCTCACCAGCCCCGCTCACGGTACAAAAATCACACTAACAGTCCCCCTCACGCAAACACGGGACTGGTGGAAAGGAAAAAGCGGTTTATCGTGAAAAACCAGCGAATGGATAAAACAGCACAACAACAAACTAGCGCGACTGTACGGGAGCCAAAAACAGTCACTGCGCCGGGAAGGCAATGCGTCAATGTCTGGCTCATCGAAGATAACCACAGCTACCGCAACACGGTGGCCCGAGTTATCAACAAGATTGAGGGTCTGGAGTGTTCGCAGCTCTTTTCCAACGCAGAAGATGCCTTGAGCGCTCTTGAAGAAGGTGGAGTCCCAGATGTTGTCCTTTTGGATGTTGAACTCCCCGGACAAAATGGCATTGAGGCTGTCACAAAAATCAAATCAGTCTCTCCATCCACCCGTGTTGTGATGCTCACTGTATTCGATGACCACGAAAAGGTTTTTAAAGCCATTTGTGCGGGAGCCTGCGGTTATCTGTTGAAAACATCCCCCGTGGAACGCATCGTAGAATCCATTCACGAGGCCATGTCTGGCGGGGCGCCCATGACACCCCATGTTGCAAAGCTGGTGCTTGAAATGTTCAGCAAAATGGCGCAGCCAAAGCAGGATTATGGTCTGACATTGCGCGAGCAGACCATTTTGGAATTAATGACACAGGGGCTCATCAAAAAGGAAATCGCTGTCAAGCTGGCCTTGAGTTACCACACCGTTGACACACATCTGCGTAATATCTACGCGAAACTTCATGTTCACAGCCGGACAGGAGCCGTTGCCAAGGCCATTAACGAACGACTCTTCTGAGTTAATTGGGTTTCTTTTTTTATTGAAGCGTTTGCATAACAACGGTCATTCAGGGTAAAGTCCCCCTCAATGAATTCACCGTGTCCATCTGTGTTTTTTCCGTTTTTGAATCCGGTGGTGTATTTTCACCACTGGAATGATATTCGACATGCTGGCAACGTGTGGATTTTCCATTGCAATCCGAGCAATTCATCCTCCTTGAATTTAATTCAATGAATACTGAGAAACAAAGCCGCAAAGCTATCAGCCGTCGTCACTTCACAAAAACCATTACGGCAACCGCCGCTGTTGTTGGTTTACCCATCACCTTTTTGGACGCGGAACCGCCAAAGCCAGCAAATATCAAACAATTGTTCCCAGATGGGCTTCGCCCTCTATTTGAGCAACAAGGATCACTGATTCGGCAACGCAAACAGGACTGGTTGAAAAAGGCTGCTAAAGCAACGCCTCCTTTGTTTCACATTTCACGCGCTCCCATCAACCTCGTAAAAGTGGAAAAAGCCGCTGATGCGTTTCAGGGGTGGAAAACCGTGCCAGCAGGTTCTGTTGACTTGATTCTCAATCGTCCGATGGTTCCCGGGGACAGTTTCATTCTCGATTTTGGTGAGCATTTCACTGGTTACTTTGGTTTCTCAATGCGGCGTTTCGAAAATCCAGTCGATGCGCCTGTGAGGCTTGCCTTTGTTTTTGGAGAAGTCCCCACCGATGTTGCCGAGCCATTTGAGCCCTATCACGGTGGCTTGGCCCGCTCCTGGCTTCAGGATGAAACTGAAAGTTATGACATTGTCCCCTCCGCCGTGCGTCTTCCGCGACGTTACGCATTCCGATATGTCAAAATAACGGTTGTTTCTGCAAGCAGCCATTGCAAATTCGGGTTCACAGCTTTTCAAGCGGAGTCAGTCACCTCGGCCAACGAAAAGAACATTGCTCCCCTGCCCGACTCGCAAGCTTCAGATAAAGCCTTGGATGCCGTATCTCTCCGAACACTGCGGGACTGCATGCAAACGGTGTTTGAAGACGGCCCCAAGCGGGATCGCAGGCTCTGGCTTGGCGATTTGCGCCTTCAAGCCATGGCCAATTACGTGTCCTTCAAAAATTACGATCTTGTAAAACGCTGTCTCTACATACTCTCCGGCACAGCGTCAGAGACCGGACTTGTGAGCACGGACGCATTTGAATTTCCAGAACCCGTACGCGGGGGCGATACCATTCTTGATTATACCGCACTCTTTGCCCCCACACTGCTGGAATATTTGGAGGCCAGCAAAGACGTTCACACTGCCGAGGATTTGTGGCCGTTGGCATTGAAGCAACTGGATTTGACTCTGGAGCACGTCAATTCCGAGGGGCTGTTTGTGCCCCCCAATAATTGGTGGACGTTTATTGACTGGCATCCCACTTTGGATAAACAAGCGTCAGAACAGGCGATTCTCATTTGCAGCCTCCGTGCAACGCTTTCTCTGGCAGAAAAACTCGACAAGGCATCAGAAGTGACGTTCATTCCCAAAATGATCTCTCTGATGGAGGATGCCGCCCGAAAGAATCTCTGGGATTCCACGCTTCATATGTTTGTAAGTGGTCCCAACCACCAGATTTCCTGGGCTTCCCAAGCTTGGATGGTTCTTGCCAAAGTCCCTACCCTAGAACAGAGCCAAGCGGCCCTGCTTGGAGTCATGAAAGACCCAAGAGCAGAAAAACCCGTAACCCCCTACATGCATCATTACATGGTCGCGGCACTATGGGAGGCAGGCCTGCATGAGCAAGCATTTGAACATGTTCGTTCCTACTGGGGCGGCATGGTGGCAAAGGGAGCCGATACATTCTGGGAGGTTTATGTGCCTGGGAATGATCGTTTGTCCCCCTATGATAATCACTTGATCAACAGTTATTGTCATGCCTGGAGTTGCACTCCAGTTTGTTTCCTCCGTGGAAAAAAATAAGAGTGATGAAGTGGCGATTTTATCGCACTCTACTCTTTTAGGTAAAAAAAAGACGGCGTAGCACATACCTACGTCGTCTTGAGAATGCAGCTTTTTTACAAAAGTTTTACCAGATGCGCCGCTTTTTCAGCGTTGTGTCTTGCAACATCTGTGGAATCAGCCGTGGCAAGAACCACTCCCATTCGTCGCCCTGACTTCGCGCACGGTTTTCCAAAAATGCGGATCTTCGTGTTCTCTACGCCCGAAGCTTCACTGATATCAAAAATTGGCGCCCATTTTTCCTCTGTGCTCTTGATGACGTGGCTGGCTCCGTGCATGAGAAGGCTAGTGTCAACCGGCAATCCCAGAATTGCGCGAACATGAAGCTCAAATTCCGACATTCGTTGCGTAATCATGGTTACCATGCCCGTATCATGCGGACGAGGAGATACCTCACTGAAGATCACCTTGCCGTCCTTGATGAATAGTTCAACCCCAAAAATTCCAGCTCCACCCAGAGCATCGGTGACCTTTTTGGCAACGTCCTGAGCCTGTTTGATAAGTGCTTCTGACATGTTTGCTGGTTGCCAGCTTTCATGGTAATCGCCATTGATTTGGACATGCCCGATCGGCTCGCAAAAACGGGTGCCAAGAACGGACCGGACCGTCAAAAGCGTGATCTCGTAATCAAAATGAATGAACTCTTCAATGATTAATTTGGTTCCAATTCCGCGCGCCGCTTCCCTGCCATAATTCCACGCATGTTCAATGTCTGCCTCGCTCTTGATGACGCTCTGCCCTTTTCCTGACGATGACATGATGGGCTTTGTCACACACGGAATGCCAATCTCTTTGACGGCAGCCTTGAATTCATCAAAAGTTTCGGCAAACAAGTAACGGGCCGTCGGCAAACGCAACGTCTCTGCCGCAAGGCGTCGGATGCCTTCACGGTCCATGGTAAGCTTCGCGGCATTAGCAGTTGGAATCACCCTGAACCCTTCCGCTTCCAATTCCTTGAGCATCGTTGTATTGATGGCCTCGACTTCAGGCACGATCAAGTCAGGCTTTTCTGCCTCCACAATGGCACGCAATACATTGCCATCCTTCATATTGATGACGTGCGAACGATGAGCCACCTGCATTGCAGGCGCATTTTCATAGGAGTCCACAGCAATACACTCCACCCCCAGACGCTGCGCCTCAATGATGACTTCCTTTCCAAGTTCTCCACTTCCCAACAACAAAAGTTTTTTTGCGCCCTTCAACAAAGGCGAACCAATGGTGACTTTACTCATAAAATTCAGATTAATTGTCGCGTTGATGCCTATTTTTGCTCCAGAGAGCGACGAATAAGCAAATCTTACTTTCCATCCTCCTCCCGTCAATTGGAATCCCACCAGGATTCGCTGTTATCAGGCTGCGACAGCTTGAACCGTTGTTTTGTCCTGTTTCACGTAGATGGTTCTCGTTGGATAGGCAAATTGAATTCCAGCATCATCGAATTGCTTTTTGAGTGAAAGATTCATCTCCTGTAAAGCCTTGAGATAATCTGCATAGACAGTTGTTTTGTAGAAAAAGGCCACCTGAATATTCAGCGCAGATTCACGAAACTGATTAAACACGATTTCGACGTTCGTATTGAATTGATTGTTTCGGTAAACCCCTTCGATGATGCCAAGAGCCTGTTTGATCTGATCAGCCTTGTTACAGTAGGCCAGACCAAAATTGATTTCGGTCTTGATTCCAGGACGACGCGAAATATTGGTGATGATTGCATTTCCCATGGTTTTGTTTGGAATGGTGACCAGATAGCCATCCTCGTTGCGCACGCGCGTGCTCCGTAATCCAATGGACACGACCGTGCCGTCCACCGTATCCAATTTAATGCGATCCCCGATGCGAAAAGGCTTGTCAATAAAAACAGATACAGCACCAAAAATATTGGCCAGCGTATCCTGTGCCGCCAGGCCAAGCGCAAGCCCGCCAATCGAAAGGGATGCCAGAACGCTCTTGATGTTCATCCCCAAATTGTCCGACGTGAGCAAAACAGCAACAATGATGATGAAAATCTTCAGACTCTTGCTGATTACGGGAACCAGCATTTCATCAAAGGATTTATCCACACCTCCAGCCGAGGATCTTTCCCGCCAGTAAAGCATCAGGAGGTCAATACATTTGACAGCGAGATAGGCGAGCGAGGCCGCCACCAGCATCTTTAATCCAGTCGAAAGATAATTGGACAAATACAGTCCGTAATGCAGCAGAATAACAAATGTGAGAAGTTTCGTCGGCCCATGCAACAGGTTCAACAGCATGGTATCGACACTTGTCGACTTTTTGGACACAATTTTCTGCAACCGGGCGTTCAGAAAGAAATCCAGAAACTTGGAGAAATAGTATGCAAGGACAATATACAACAGGGATGCCACCAATTCCCACGCAGGCTGTCCCATGCGCCCAAAAACAGGGTATTGCAGCCAAGAAATGTGATCCAAACCAAAATAGAATGGTTCGCGAGGAACCATCGTCATTGTTGTCACATCCGCTTCCTTTTCCTGATTTTCGCGAAACTTCTCCACCGCCAGGGCCAGTTGAGATTCCTTGCCAACCTTTTCAACCGCGTTTGTTGAACCAGTAATCGCAGTCTTTTCAGACTTGGATGGATACGATACCACTATTGCCACCACAACGACGCAACACAGGACAATTAATATGCCCGGTAAAAGGCTTTTAAAGGTGTTTTTCATGTTTCAGTTGTTAAACCAAAGAATTGAAGAAACCGGAGTCGAGGAAATGAGCGGTTATCCGCCCGCAACGATTTTGATGATCTCCAAACGATCCCCCGTTGCAAGCTGGCGCTGATTGAATTCAGAGGGAACAACGGCCTCGCCGTTATGTTCAACAACAACACTGCGAGGACGCAACCCTTGGGCCAGTAAAAAAGCCTCGATCGAACAAGGCAGTTCGGCAGACACCGGCTGGCCATTGGCTATGATCTGTCCACTCTTCATTTACGTCAATGTAAGCAGACTTACCTCCGGTCTGCAATTAAATCGCATGTGCAGAACGCTGCCAATTCCCTTTGTGATATGCAACCAACGGTTATTCCAGAAATACAATCCCGCTATAAATCGTTTATCTTTGACTGGTGCAAACGGCTCACCCAACAGTGGAATCGATACCTCACCGCCATGCGTATGCCCACTCAGCATGAGCTTCCATTCGTAATTGGCCAGATCGTCTTTAGTATCGGGATTATGCGATAGGATAATTGTGGGAATCCCACCATTGGGAACACTGTCAAAAGCTTTTTTTGCGTCAAAATCATTTGCCCAGGGATCTCCAAGGCCGATTAATCGAAACGCTCTTTTTCCTACGACCACCCGTTCACCGGAATTGCGAAGAAGTTTAAGCTTTGCCGCAGCCAGAAGATTACACACCTGCTCCGGGGTGGAGTAACCATCACGATGTGCCGACCAATGCCCGCCATCGTGATTCCCCAGACTGGCATAGGTGGGGGCTGCACTGGACAATTTTGAAAGCAGCTTGATGTAGTCGTCTTTATCCTCAAGCGTGGAATTGATATAATCACCGGTCACGCAAATGAAATCCGGATGCTCGGCCAACCCAAGATCAATCGCTTCTTCAATGCGATCCAACGGGAAAAAATTGGAGGCATGCAAATCAGACAGGTGCAGTAATTTTACCGGAGATGCTCCATCGGGACCGATTGGAATCTCCTGTCGGCTTAGCTTCAGCCAATCCGACTCAAAATAACCATAACCGCTTGTTGCCACTCCCATCCCCCCGAGAGTCAACAAAAACTTTCTTCGATTCAGCTTGTGGTTCTTGGAACTCATGCACACAAGGCCGCGTCCCAATCCTTCCAAACCGGCTCGTAGCCAAGAGAGCGCAAGAGAGTCGCAACTTCTCCGGCTGAACGATCATCCGCGATGTCAAATTGCCCGGCAGCATGCTCTTCTGCGGTTGGAACGTGTGCCTGAACAATTCCACGCTTGGTTTCATGCAGGCGTTCATGAGCAGCATTCGTATATCCTCCCGGCTCAGTGTGGCTTCCCGCGCTCATCATGGTGATTCCAATCTGGATCAAACCGTTGCGCAACTGGGGGCTCTCACGCGTGGACAACACCAGTCCGACATCAGGCAAAAAGAGTCGGAACGCACAAATCAATTGAGCCAAATCCTTGTCTTTCATTTCAGAACGCGGCTTGAAAGAACCGGCACAAGGCCGCATCCGAGGCATGGAAATGGAAGTTTGAGCCTTCCAGCAATTACGCATCAAATAATCAGCATGAGCTGCCACGCAGATTGCCTCATAACGCCAATCTCCAAGGCCATATAACGCGCTGATTCCCAATTTCCTAAAACCACCTTCATACGCCCGTTCCTGCGTGCCAAGCCGCCATTCAAAATCCCGTTTTGGACCAGACGTATGCATTTCCGCGTAGAGTTCGTGATTATAACTCTCCTGAAAAAGCGTCACACCATCAGCGCCTTGCGCCACCAGATTTCTGTATTCATCAACATCGAGAGAAGCCACTTCCAGCGACACACTCGGGCAAATCTCATGGCAAGCGCGCACGCACTCTTCCAAATATCGATTGGACACAAATTTTGGATGTTCTCCAGCCACCAACAAAATGTTGCGGAATCCTTCTGCCAGCAAAGCACGAGCTTCCCGGACTGTTTCTTCCACGCTCAAGGTCACCCGCAAAATCGGATTATCACGCGAAAAACCGCAGTATTTGCAGTTGTTAACGCATTCGTTGGAAACATAAATCGGCGCAAAAAGCCGCATCACCCGCCCAAAACGCCGGAGCGTCAAGGCTCTGGACCTTTGGCAAAGCGGTTCCAAAAGGCCAACACCTTGGGGCGAGATCAATGTGGCAAAATCAGAAAGAGACAAATGACTTTTGACCATGCTGGCACGCACATCCTCCAACGTGGCAGCTTGGGATTTCTTCAAAAGTGCGTCGATTGGCAAGGTTCTTAATTCTGAAACAAAACTCATCGTCTCTAGCTTACCAAATTCCTACAAAGGAGCAAGTCTGCCTGGAAAGACAATTGGGATGAACTGTCGCTGGCTTTTTTCCCGCACTTTGAATATACCTCTCCAAGTGAACAAACTAGAACCATCCGAAGTAGAGCATCTGAACGCCGCGTTGGGATGGCTTGGGCTCAAACAATGGAAGGAAGCCAGCCAGGAACTGGAAAAGCTAAGCCCAGAAGCTCAGAAGCATCCAGACACGCTTGAGGTGCGGTGTCTGGTCTTTGAACAGGCAGAGCGCCTGGACCTTTCCACCGAAGCGGCTCGTTTGATCATACGCCATGCTCCAGAACGCGCTTTTGGATGGTTTCATCTCGCCTATGCCCTGGATCAGCTTAAATTGACAAATCGCGCCTACGACACGCTTTTGGAGGTTCTTGACCAGTTTCCCAAAGACTGGCAGATGCACTACAATATGGCCTGTTACGCTTGCAAGCTTCAACGCTGGTCGGACTGCTGGCACTGGCTTGAGAAAGCTTTCACCATTGGCGACGCCAGAGAGCTCACTCTCATGGCCATGGAAGACCCGGATCTTCAACCCTATTGGAACCATATTGGAATGCCAAAGCTTAAGAAATAGCTTCTTTCTCTGAAAGCACCTGTTGACTTTCAGCCATCTGATTTTTGATGTCACTCCCATTGGTTTATGGTTCAATTCCCTTATAAATGAAGCTCTATTTGCGTCTTCAGGATGTTCCAGAACTCCGGGATTTGCCCCCAAGGCAACGTTCCCTGGTTCACCGTTGTTGTTACCAAATGTATGGTGCAACATCTTGGAAGACCTTTGCAGCTCTAATGCTTTACGGTCTTTGTGGCGGTGTGGGAATGGTTGGAGGGAAGCTCCTCTATCCCCATTTCAAGCTGCCCCTCATTTTTCTATTGATAGCAGGAACACTGGTGGGTGGCGCGATCGGCTTTATTCTCTATCGTTCCATTGTAATAGGGCATCTCAGACAATTTTACGCGGATTTTATCAGGAATGACCTTCCTCAATTAGGGAAATAGCAAGACCTCATCCCCCCCACAGACAACTAAAAGCTGGCTCTCATTCGAAAGCAAAAAGTTGCTTTCAACTGGCTGAAAAGTACAAGATTCCATCATGTCTTTTGAGAACAAGATTCTGAATGTCAAAACGCTACCCCAATGGCGCGAGTCCGTGCGCAAGTCTGGTAAACGACTCGTTGTAACGAACGGTTGCTTTGACGTTCTGCATCGCGGACACGTCACTTATCTGGAGCAGGCACGGGCACAGGGAGATGCCTTGCTCGTTGGCCTCACCAGTGATGCGAATGTCAGAAAACTCAAGGGGCCAGGACGCCCGGTAAACGAAGAGCAAGACCGAGCCGCTGTCATTGCGTCATTGGAGTCCGTCAGCGCTACCTATATTTTTCCAGAATTGGATGCCCGCAGTTTTTTGCAATTTGTGAAACCCGATATCTATGTCAAAGGCGGTGACTATACAATTGACACGATAAATCAGGACGAACGCCATCTTTTGGAAAAGATGGGGGTTAAGATCGTTCTTCTGGGCGGGGTTCCCGGAAAATCAACCACCGCCCTTCTCGAAAAAATCTGCAAACTGTAAGGCAGTCCCCTCTTCCTGACCAACTATTGTCCCGAAACGGGGATTCGCCAGTTAAGGATACCCGAGCACATTTTGTCCTGAGATTTCACTTCAATTCGCAGCGCTTTTGTGGAAACCGGTTTGAAACTCACGTGGTTGTAAGCATCCTTCTTTGTGCCGTATTCGGAAGGATTCTCCACAGCCTTCCAATTTCCGCCATCCAAGTAAAGCACCCGCCAGGATTGTGGAACCCGGCAACCGCCTTTTCCCGTATCATCAAACCAATACACCAGAGTTCCAGAAACGGTTTGAGGTTTCTCAAAGTCATACTGCACCCACTCGGTCGTTCCCAAATGCGGCCACCAGGTAAACCTTGCCACTTTTTCATCATTTGATGCCGCAGGTTCTGCCACCCGGTCCATCGCCCTCGGTGAATCAACCCCTGAGAATGAGGCTGTCCACGGGCTCTTTGGAATCAACTGCCATTTGCGTGCGTCAGGTCCATCGCCAATGTAAGGGAACGCCGTGATACGCAGCCGGGCTGCTCCCATCGGAATCAATGTCACCGTCTCTTCCGGCTCACTGCTGAAGACCGGGCTCGGCTGCAACAGCCCCACCACATTGTCATCATCAGCCGTCCATGCAGGAATCCTGCGGGCCTTGACCTTGGCTTCCAAGGGCACGCCCTCATGTGTAAACGGATTTGCGCCAGCCGCCACCTTGCGTTTACGAATTTCGATCCCGTTCTCAGGAGATTGCGCCTTCAAATCCAGTCCATAGTTCCAAGGCGAATCCGCAAACACTTCATATTCGGGCCACTTGTCCGTGCCACCATAACGTGACCAACGCTCCTTGATATCCAGAGAAAAGGTCAACGGTCCATAATTAACTGACACCGCGTTTTTATTATGCTCCCAATGCTTTATTTCTGTTTTCATTGGAAGGCGCAACGCCAACGTATCGCCATCATGCCAATTGCGTTGAACAAGGATGTAACCGTTTGGTGTTCCTTCAAGCTTCACGGTTTTGCCGTTTATTTTGACAGAAGGTTTTGCGCACCAACCGGGAATTCGCAGGTAGAGAGGAAATTCAACCGCCTTTGACGTTTTAATCTGGAACTGTATGGTGTCATCAAACGGGTAATCCGTTTTCTCCATCACCAGAATTTCCGAAGCTGCCGTCCCGACCTTGGCCTTGACTTCCGACGCAGCATAGAGAGAAGCACAAAGTCCGCGTCCAGGCGTCGCCAGCCAGAGTTCTTCGGTGTAATAAGGCCAGCCAATGCCAAGATTGTGCGGGCAGCAACGATAGTCAACCTGCCCATGCTTGAACGGTTGCATCACAAAATCACCATTTGAAAACTGACTGCCTTTCTTGCCAATCTTATCCAACTGAATTGAATTGGCCGACGTGATGTAATGCGTGCCACTATGATCGGGACTCAAGGAAGCCGGAAATGAATTAAACGCAATTTCCTCAGCCAAATCCCCCCATGAAGCCTCTCCAGAAATACGGGTCATCATTGTGAATGTGTGAATGAATTCCACCCACCCGCACGTTTCAAACCCTTGGCGAGGGTCGCCATACCCCGGGCGGCAATTTTCGTCGCCAGCAAAACCACCTCCGGGAAACTGCCCATAAAGATCCATGATCCTACGGTAATTTTGCCACGTCGCGTTCAGATACATGTCATTCTTCGACAACATCCAATATTCCGCTGGTTCGCGAATGCCCTGGGCAAGATTGACATTGTGCCACGTGGGCAAATCAGTGGTATAGTTTGGCGAGTTCTGATGGATTTTTCTGGCGAGATCCAAAAGCCAGGATTCCCCTGTCCTGTTATACATCCAATAAACTTCAGCCAGATTATCTGCCCAGCGCACTGCTCCCCAACCATGTTTAAAAGCCTCTGGAGCCAGCGAATTTTGCCATCGGAAATATTTCATGAAGAACTCGGGCACACGTTCGTCTCCCGTGTAATCGTAATACGAATGCAAGGCATCCAAAATCAGCATGTGCGGCCACAAATCTGGGAAGCTACTCTCCGCCGTGCGAAGCCGGTCCGGTCCAAAATATCCATCCGCCTTCTGATTTTTCAAAATCCCATCAACCCACTTTTTCGTGTTTGCAATAATTGTCTCGTTTTTTAAAACGTATCCCAAATCACCATAGCCGCGTAACCAGTAAGGCAACTCCTCCCAACCGTCATTCGATTTTGGGTCAACCCAGCCATTTCCTTCATACTTCAGAAAACCAGAGACTTCAGGAAGCCGTCCCACAAGTCCGCTGGCATCCAGTTCTAGCTGTTCGCGCAGCCAGCCTTTTGGGGTGATTGCACCTGGTGGCAACTTGTAGAATGGGCTTGCCATCAACGGGGCACGATTGCCCAGATAAATCGACTGATTTGTCTCCTGCGGCAACCTAACAACAGTGGTGGCAATCGAGTTTCCCATGGCGGTTGTTGAAAACACAAGGGCCAGCCCCATCACTGAAATACCAAGATAACGTTTCACTTTACAGTCACTTATCTTCATACGGTCATTCGTTGTAAAAAAGTCTTCTTTCGTTAAAGGCAAAAACAGTTTTCCTTAGGCACATTTCAAGGCAGAAATTACGTTAAAAAACGCTGGCATGCCTTCAGATCACTTGAGCTATTACACTTATTTTATCGCCCATGTGAATCCTGTCATGTCACATGAAGCGATTACAAAAAAACGCGCACGATTTGTTGTCGTGCGCGTTGATCAAACCCCAGAGGTTTGAATGAAACGATTAATATCGGTAATGGTCAGCCTTATAGGGGCCTTCCACTGGAACGCCGATGTAGTCAGCCTGCACTTTGGTAAGCTTGGTGAGTTTGACACCAATTTTCTCCAGATGCAAACGGGCCACTTCCTCGTCCAGCTTCTTGGGCAGGCGATAGACCCCGGGCTTGTAGGAATCCTTGTTCTTCCACAAGTCCAGTTGAGCGAGCACCTGGTTTGTGAAGGAATTGGACATGACAAAGCTAGGATGGCCTGTGGCACAACCCAGATTGACCAGACGGCCTTCGGCCAATAGATACAGGTTGTTTCCCTTCGGCATGGTGTAACGATCAACCTGTGGCTTGATGTTCAATTTTTTAACACCAGGACATTGGTTCAAACGATCCACTTCGATTTCATTGTCAAAGTGCCCGATGTTGCAGACGATTGCCTGATCCTTCATCTTGAGCATGTGCTCCAGGGTGATGATGTGGCAATTGCCAGTGCATGTGACGTAGATGTCGCCAATGCCCAGCGTGTCTTCGACAGTCGTCACTTCAAAGCCCTCCATCGCCGCTTGAAGAGCATTGATGGGATCGACTTCTGTGACAATCACACGAGCACCGAAACCGCGCATTGAATGTGCGCAGCCCTTGCCGACATCGCCATATCCACAAACCACGGCAACCTTCCCTGCCACCATCACGTCGGTGGCGCGTTTGATGCCATCAGCCAGGGATTCACGGCAACCGTATAGGTTGTCAAATTTGGACTTTGTGACAGAGTCGTTCACATTGATTGCAGGAACGAGCAGGCGGCCCGCTTCCTTCATCTGGTAAAGACGATGAACGCCAGTCGTCGTTTCTTCGCTCACGCCCTTCCAGTCCTTGACAACGCTGTGCCAGAAACCGGGGCGTTCCTTCAAAATGCGCTTGAGAAGATTCTTGATGACTTCTTCCTCATGGGAACCGCTGGGAGTATTCACCCAGCCATCGCCATTTTCCAGTTCATACCCACGATGAATGAGCAACGTGGCATCTCCCCCGTCATCAACAATCATTTCAGGGCCAAGACCGCCGGGATGGCTGAGCGCTTCCAGCGTGCAATCCCAATATTCCTCCAGGGTTTCCCCCTTCCATGCGTAGACAGCAACACCATCTTTGGCGATGGCAGCAGCAGCGTGGTCTTGTGTTGAGAAAATATTGCAACTGGCCCAACGAACAGAGGCACCCAGGGCGACAAGGGTCTCAATCAACACAGCCGTCTCAATGGTCATGTGAAGCGACCCGGTAATCCGAACGCCTTTAAGCGGCTTGCTTGTGGCGTATTTTTTACGAATGGACATCAGACCGGGCATTTCGTGTTCGGAGATGTCAATGGCTTTGCGGCCAAATTCCGCCAGGCCAATGTCCTTGACTTTATAAGCAGGACTTTTTGCAGGAGTCTTTTCTTTTTTAGCAGCCATAAAATTTAGGTGTGCGTTTTTTCTACTTCACAGCTTTCTTAAGCGCTTCAACCTTGTCGGTCTTTTCCCATGTGATGGAATTAAGATCGTCAATTTTTCCAAAGTGACCGTAGTTTGTCGTCTTTGAAAAGATGGGGCGCAAAAGGTTCAATTGCTTGATGATTGCAGCGGGTTTGAAACTAAATACCTGGCGAACCGCCTCTTCGATTTTTTCATCAGGGACAGTTCCCGTTCCAAACGTATCCACGCAAATAGACACAGGATCAGGATAGCCAATGGCGTAGGCAAACTGGATTTCTGCGCGAGAAGCCAAACCTGCCGCAACAATGTTCTTGGCCACATAACGTCCCATGTAAGCCGCGCTGCGATCCACTTTCGAGGGGTCTTTGCCACTGAAAGCGCCACCACCGTGACGGCCCATGCCACCGTAGCTGTCCACGATGATCTTGCGTCCCGTCAGACCGGTATCGCCTTGAGGACCGCCTACGACGAAACGTCCGGTTGGATTGACGAGAAATTGCGTCTTCTTGTCAAGCAACTCAGCAGGCAACACCTTCTTGATGACTTCTTTAACAATGAAATCGTGTATTTTGCTGTGTTTCGCATCAGCAGAATGTTGGGTGGAAACCACGACATTCACAATACGAACCGGTTTGTTATCCTCGTATTGAACCGAAACCTGACTCTTGGCATCAGGACGAAGCCACTTAACCGCACCGGTTTTACGGATGCGGGTTAATTCACGCCCCAAGCGGTGCGCAAACATGATCGGCGCTGGCATCAATTCCGGAGTTTCATTTGAAGCATAACCAAACATCAGCCCCTGATCACCGGCACCTTGTTCATCCGTGTCCTTGCCTTCCGCTGCACGGGCATCAACGCCCTGAGCAATGTCCGGGCTTTGGCTGGTCACAAGATTCGTAATAAACACCTTGTCCGCATGAAAGACATCATCGTCATTCACATAACCAATCTCACGAATGGCATCACGAGCAATTTGGTTGATGTTCAGTTTAGCCTTGGTTGTTATTTCACCGCCAACAATGACCATGTTGCTCTTGGCATAACATTCACAAGCAACACGGCTGAGCGGGTCTTGAGCCAGACAGGCATCCAAAACGGCATCAGAAATGGTATCGCAGACTTTGTCGGGATGGCCCTCGCCAACCGACTCGGAGGAAAAGATGAATCGTTTCATGGGTTATTTAAACAACTACGTATTGACGTATCTTGATAAGAAGATATATTTACTTCCGCCATACGTCAACCGTTAAATGACTTAATTTAGCATCAAAATCATTTTTCTGATGTCGACCACATTAAAATCCCTCCGCGCACTCTCTGACCCAACGCGTCTTCGTATCATTTCTCTTCTTGAACGAAGCGAACTTTCCGTCAATGAGCTTCAGGAAATCACCCAAATGGGCCAATCCCGCATTTCAACCCATCTGGGACTCCTCCAGGAAGCCGGATTAGTCGAATCCCGCCGGGACGGCAAACGCGCATTTTACAAACTTTCCACCACCACAGATGATCTTGAGAGAGAATTCATCCAACTGGCTGTTCGTGGGGCCAAGGAACTCCCCGAACAGGATGCGGATCAAGTGAACTTGAAACGTATTCTTACTCTCCGCAATGAACAGGCGCAGGTCTATTTCAATCAAGTGGCGGGACGTTTCGACCAAAGTTATGGGCCCGGAAGGTCGTGGCAGGCTTTTGGACATCTGCTGCTTCGCATTCTTCCACCTCTCACCGTCGCCGACCTTGGTTCTGGCGAAGGCCTTCTGAGCGAGCTTCTGGCACGACGAGCCAAAAAGGTCATTGCCGTGGATAACTCTGAAAAAATGGTCAATTTTGGAGCCAACAAAGCCCGAAAAAACAAACTCAAAAATCTTGAATTTCGTCTTGGCGATCTGGAACACCCTCCCATTGAGCCAGGATCCGTTGACCTCGTCATCTTGAGTCAGGCATTACACCATGCCGGGACTCCATCTAACGCCATTCAAAGTGCCTACTCCATTTTGAAGCCTGGGGGTCAAATTATGATTCTTGATTTGCTTGAACACAAATTTGAACAAGCCCGCGAATTGTATGGAGACCAATGGCTAGGCTTCACACACAGCAGTCTGCAATTATGGCTCGAACAGGTGGGATTCAAAAAAATTGAAATCAGTTCGGTGGCCCGTGAGGAACAGCCCCCACATTTTCAAACATTACTTGCCAGCGCCGAAAAAACACTCTCCGTCCCCAGCATATAGAAACGGTCTTTAGGGGTAATCCATTTTCTTCTCCCCAAAAAAGATGACGGCTGCAGTTACCCGCAGCCGTCACTTTTCCCCTGTTATTTTCAGAGTCCCGTCCTTGGCCTGGCGACAGTCAAACAGACCAATCAATTCTAATTCCAAAAGCCACTGGCTTTTTTAAAAGTATTGATTCGGTTGTACTAGTTTTTCTTTGTTTTATCCGCCGCAGAAAGCATGCTTGTAGCTGGTGAGTTTGGATCTGCATCCCATCCACCACCAAGCACTGCGTAAAGTCTGACTTGATTGGATACTTTTGCCAATCGGAGAGAAATAAGTCCCTGTTGCGCGGCGAACAGTGAGCGCTGGGCATCCAAAACACTCAGGTAACTGTCCAGCCCCTTACTGTAGCGGGAATTGGCCAGTCGATAAGCCTCACTCACAGCATGGACCATGGATTCCTGAGACTGCACTTGCTGGTCAATTGTCCCCCGAACAGCAAGAGTATCGGCCACATCACGAAACGCGTTTTGAATGGCACTCTCATATTGTGTCACTGCGATCTCGCGTTGCACCTTGGCCACTCTGTGTGCTGACCACGTCCGCGCATCAAAGATCGGCATCACAATCTGCGGAGCATAACTCCACGCACCCGAGCCGGCCTTGAACAATCCAGACAATTCGCTGCTGGCTGTTCCAACCGCAGCAGTCAACGAAATCCGCGGGAAGAAAGCCGCACGCGCTGCTCCAATATCCGCGTTGGCCGCCTTCAGCGTATGTTCAGCCTGCAACACATCCGGTCTGGCAAGGAGGATATCTGATGGAAGACCTGCATGGACCTCCTTTGGTGGAGTGATCTTTCCAAACTCACTTTTCAACACATCCTCCGGCAAAGGGCCACCTGCCAGAAGATTCAAGGCGTTCTTATCCAATGCGACCACTTGAGTATAACGAGCCTTCGCTTCGCGCGCGGAATCCACTTGTGTTTGTGCCAGCTGAACATCCAAATCTCCGACAAGCCCCAGATCGTGGTTGCGCTTGATCAGTTTGAAGGAGTTTTCCTGAGCCTCCAATGTCGTCACTGCGAGCTTCAGGTTTTCACTGTCAGCCGCAAATGCGTAGTAAGCATTGGCAACTGAAGAAACGAGCACGATTTGCGAATTTCGACGAGCCTCTTCCGTTGCCATATATGTATGCAACGCCTCATCCTTCAAACTCGTGATCCGGCCAAAGAAGTCGATCTCCCAGGATGCAACGCCAAAGTTCGCATCGAAACGCGATGAGGTGGTTGCCGCTCCAGACGAAGACAGATCGGCAGGCGTGCGTTGACGGGACATGGTGCCATTGGCGTTAAGCGATGGGAACAAGGCATCTCTCTGAATACCATACATTCCCTGTGCTCGTCTGACGTTCAAAGCGGCCAGTTTCAGATCGCGGTTGTTCGTCAGTGCAATGCCAATCACTTTCTTTAACTGTGCATCCGTGAAAAACTCCTGCCAGTTGATCAAAGAGGCATTGGTCACATTCCCAGCTTTCACAGACTCGGTATAAGCGGCTCCTTTTGGCCATTCCGCTGGAACCGGTGCGGCCGGGCGCTCATACTTCGGTGCCATTGAACATCCGACAGGCACAACGGCAATTCCAGCCAGTAGAATAAAGATGTTTTTGTTCATTTAATTACTTTCCTGATGGAGTTGTCTCTTTTTTCGCAGTGATTGAAAGTTTGTTCTTCTTGCCGAATGTCTTTTGAATCAGGACATAGAACAAGGGAGCGAACAAAGTCACCAATAATGTGGATGTCACAACACCACCGAGAACTGCCGTGCCGATTGCTTTTTGGGCACCTGCACCGGCTCCATTCGCAAATGCCAATGGCATTACACCAAATCCAAATGCCAATGACGTCATGATAATTGGCCTGAAGCGCAATTTAGCGCCTTCCAACGTTGCTTCGATCAATCCCATTCCCTCCTCCTCCACTCTGGCCTTGGCAAACTGCACAATGAGAATGGCGTTTTTCGTCGTCAATCCCAGCGTTGTCAATAGACCAATCTGGAAATACACATCGTTTGGCATACCGCGGAAAGTGGATCCTAATACGCCACCAATGACTCCCAGAGGCAGCGCCAGGAGAATGGATATGGGGATTGGCCAGCTTTCATACAGTGCGGCCAGGCACAGGAAAATGACCAGAATTGAGAATGCATACAGAGGCGCAGCCTGAGAACCCGCCTGGCGTTCCTGATAAGACAAGCCGTTCCAGTCATAACCAAAACCTTGAGGCAGTTTCTTAACAAACTCCTCCATGGCGCGCATGGTCTCACCAGAGCTTCTGCCTGGGGCAGGCTCGCCAAGAATGTTAATTGATGGAAACGCATTGAATCGTTCCAATTTTGGAGAACCAGAACTCCAGTGTCCCGTTGCAAAAGATGAGAACGGCACCATCTTGCCAGCGTTATTCCGAACATAGAGTTTGTTCAAGTCTTTGGGCAGCATGCGGTATTTGGAATCTGCCTGGACATACACACGCTTGACGCGTCCACCTTGAATGAAGTCGTTCACATACGCACTGCCGAAGGCCGCAGAGATTGTATTATGAATCGAGGTAATAGGGACTCCAAGAGCGCCGGCCTTGTCCCAATCCACATCCACCCGGTATTCGGGAGTGTCTTCCAAACCATTGGGACGCACCTTGACCATTGTTGGGTCTTGTGCGGCCATGCCCAGAATCTGGTTGCGCGCCGCCATCAATTTTTCGTGTCCAAGACCGCCACGATCCAATAATTGAAAGTCAAAACCTTTTGCCTGCCCCAATTCAGTGACAGCGGGAGGAGGGAATGCAAACACCATCGCATTGCGGTATTTTGAAAACGCCATGGTGGCTTTCCCTGCAACTGCTGTAACCTTCAAATCATCGCGCTGACGAAGTTTCCAATCTCGTAACTTTACAAACGCCAGTCCCGCATTCTGTCCGCGACCGGCAAAGTTAATACCAGAAATCGTCATGCAAGATTCAACAGCGTCTTTTTGTTCATCCAAGAAGTGATGTTGAACCTTATCCATAACCTCCTTGGTCTGTTCCAAGGTGGAATTGGCTGGTAACATAGCCTGAATCATCAAAACTCCCTGGTCTTCATCTGGCAGATAACCCGTGGGCATTTTCTTAAAGAAATATCCCATGGCCACCACAATGACGATAAACACAACGATGTAACGGAACTTGTGTGACAGAAAATCTCCCACCACTTTCAAGTATTGATTTCTCGTAAATGAAAATGTCCGATCAAACCAAGTGAAGAACGGACGTAAGAACCAGACACCACCTTCTGCGGCTTCGTGGCCCTTTTCCACCGGCTTCAAGAAAGTCGCACAAAGCACAGGGGTCAGTACCAATGCCACCACGACAGAAAGTAACATGGATGCCACGATCGTCACTGAAAACTGGCGATAAATAACGCCCGTTGATCCAGTGAAAAACGCCATTGGCCCAAACACAGCCGAAAGGACGAGACCGATACCAATCAAGGCTGGCGTGATTTGATCCATGGATTTGCGTGTTGCCTCCAGCGGCGACAGCCCCTCTTCACTCATGATGCGTTCCACGTTTTCAACCACCACGATGGCGTCATCCACCAGCAATCCGATGGCAAGCACCATTGCGAACATGGTCAGCATGTTGATGGAGAAGCCACACAATCCAAGAACAGCAAACGTTCCCAAGAGCACTACTGGCACTGCAATGGTTGGAATGAGAGTGGCCCGCATGTTCCCCATGAACAAATACATGACAAGGAACACCAGTCCAATGGCCTCAAACAGGGTCTTCACCACTTCATCAATAGCGACAGAAATGAAAGGCGTCGTATCATACGGATAGACAACCTTCATGCCGGGAGGGAAAAACTGGCTCATTTCTGTCATCTTGTCTCTGATCGCTTTTGCCGTATCCAGAGCGTTTGCACCGGCAACTTGGCGAATCGCCATGGCAGCAGAAGGCCTGCCATTGTGAAACGCCTCAATGTCGTAAGTTTCCGTTCCTAACTCTGCCCGACCAATATCCTTTATTCGCACAACGGAACCATCCGGGTTGATGCGCAATGGAACAGCAGAAAATTCCTCAGTCGTCTTGAGCATGCTTTGTACGATGATGGAAGCATTGAGCTTTTGACCGGTAACTGCTGGAGCTCCGCCAAACTGACCGGCTGACACTTCCACGTTGTAGGCTTTCAACCCTGCAACGACATCAGCAATCGTCATGTTGTAATCAGTCAGTTTATCCGGGTTAAGCCAGATGCGCATGGAATACTGGCTGCCGAAATTCTGCACTTCACCCACACCAGGAACACGGGAAAGCACCTTTTCCAACGTGGACTGAGAATAATCGCGCAGATCCATGCCGTTCATGCTGCCGTCTTCTGAAATCAAGCCCACGACAATCAGATAGTTCTTTGTCGACTTACTGACTTGCACCCCCTGGCTTTGCACCACCGAAGGCAGACTAGCCATCGCCAGTTGAAGTTTGTTCTGCACCTGCGACCAAGCCATATCAGGATCCGTTCCTGGAGCAAATGTCAGTTCAATACGGCTTGAACCTGAAGAATCGCTGCTAGCAGAAAGGTAGAGCATCGTATCAAATCCCGTCATCTTCTGTTCAATGACCTGAGTGACGCTGTTTTCAACCGTTTCTGCAGATGCTCCAGGATACGTTGCCTGAATTGCAATGGATGGCGGCGCAATTGGCGGATACTGCGAAACTGGCAATGTGTGTATAGCCAGGCATCCAGCCACCATCAATATGATGGCGATGACCCAGGCAAACACTGGGCGCTTTAAAAAGAATCTCGATAACATGATTTTCTTCTCCGTTATTTAGAAGTTGGAGCGGGCTGTGCAGCGGATTGTTTTTCACTTGATGGAACAAAGTCCGAAGCTTTGACAGTCATGCCGGCACGAACCTTTTGAGAACCTTCCATAACGATTTTCTCCCCCTCCTTCAGCCCACCCGTAACCAGCCATTGATCACCAATGGCACGGTCCACCACGATTCCTCGTTGCTCCACTTTGCTCTCTGACGTGATAATTAGAACGATGGGGTGCCCCTTGACATCCCGCGCAACGGTTTGTTGAGGAATAAGGATGGCTTCCTTATTCACACCTTCTTTGATGACCGTGCGAACAAACATGCCAGGGAGAAGCACGCCGTTGGGATTTGGAAACACCATTCGCAACGTTACGGAAGCCGTTGTGGGATCCACAGACACATCGCGAAACTGGAGCTGACCTTCGATGGGATACTCACTGCCATCCTCCAAGATAAGCTGAACAACGCTGTCATTTGTTCCGTTATGATTAAGACGCCCATCCTTTAGCCGTTGCTCCAAAAGCAAAAGCTCCGTCGTCGATTGGGGCACATCAACATAAATAGGGTCAAGTTGCTGAATGGAGGCAAGCGGAGTCCCCTGATACGCGGTGACAATTGCTCCTTCAGTCACAGAAGATGTTCCAACCCTCCCGGAGATCGGGGAAACAACATGGGCATAATTCAGGTTGATCTGAGCCGTCTTGACGCTGGCCTTGTAAAAGGCGATGTCGGCCAGATTCTGTTTAAGGGCCGCGCTGGCATCATCGTAATCCTGCTGGCTCACTGCCTTGTCAGCCAGGGCCTCTTTCACACGATTTGCTTTTGCCTGAACCGCGGCAAGATTGGCTTCTGACCTAGCAAGAGCAGCTTGCGCATTGTCCAGAGCCGCTTGAAACGGGGCCGGATCAATCTGATATAATTCCTGCCCCATCTTGACATCAGCGCCTTCTTTGAACAGACGCTTCAGAATAAGGCCGTTGACCTGTGGCCGGATCTCTGAAATCACATAGGGAGCCGTGCGCCCTGGCAATTCAGTTGTCAATAGAACAGGATTGTGAGAGATGGTGATCGTGGTCACTTCCGGAACAACCGGAGGAGGCGCTTGGACCTTGCGGTCGCAGGCGGTAACGAGCAGACCAATCATGAGAACTGGCAGGATTGTTTTCCACATAAAAAATGAAACTGGAGTTGGGTGCATTATTTGAATTCGGGTTATGTTCGACAAAAGAAAGTTTTTACGCATGCTGCAAGAATTTGAATTTCCCCCGCACTTTAAAAAGCGGTGGCAGAGATTGGACATGTATGTAGCGTGAATCAATGGTGAAAATGATATTCTTTACTGAAGCTGCATTTTGAGATGTTGTCTATCGAAGCTTGCTTGATTTATTTGACAGAGCTGGCTGGCAATGATCAAGCCTTAAGAGGATTGCGCGTCCTTTTTTCAAGTTTTCCCGACACGCACTTTGCAAGAATGAAGCGGGGTGAATCTCAATAACTGTGCTTAAATCACGATTCATTTTTAAATTCTTATACCTTTCAAAACTAGCAGATATCTGATTTTAATTGGCCCACAGGCAAACACCATCCACCTGGCCTGAGAGGTTTGCTTTTTTCATCCCGATGGACTTTGATTTACCGGTAATCATACTTACACTTGCACAACTGTAATCTTACTCCTTAACGAGCAAGATGCCAACATGAAAAGAGCATTTGCTCTTCCAAGAAGAGGGTCGATAATTCGAACGTTCGTTTGATTTTTTAACATTACTATTCTTTCTTCTGCAAATCTCGTCTTTATAGACATTTTTTCAACTGGTCCACCGGTGGAATCTAATCGATTTTCTTTTACACAAATGGTTCGGTCCCTGAGAAATTGTAGAGTTGATCATGTCAGATAATCTTGTCTGGCAATGCCCCGTCAGATTATGAAAACGTCGCGTCTCAACAATCTTGTCATCCCTATTCCAGCTTTTTGAACTCTCAATCATCTGTTCTTTTTTTAACTCCACATTACTTTGTTAAACAAACCAACGAAACTTCTCTTAACAGTTTTCATGCCAAAATTAAAAAACAACGTATTATATTGATTATCAATATCTTGCACAAAAACTGTACTATTTTACATGGAAACGAAATTTCGTTCGAACGAAATTTCGTACATTTTCTATTGATTAACCTATAGACCTCTGTTAAACACCTTTCCCCAATGGATTATCAAAGAAGCGACAACCGGGTTGATCCGAATTTTGCCATCCACTTACTTTTGGATATTGCACATGAGCATTCACTTGAAATTCTCCTTCAAAAGTTGATTCAAAAAGCGATCGAACATCCCAACATGCTTTGCGGACAAACTTGGCTAGTTAAAAAGGGGGATCGCTGCTCAACTTGTCTTCAGAGAGTAAATTGTAAGAATCAATCGCGTTGCCTCCATCTGGTTGTGGGAAAAACCAAGCATTCATCCGAAAACGACATCGAAACCATCATGGATGATGACACGAATCTCCGAATTCCATGGGGAGTCAACATGGTCGGAAAAGTAGCCGAAACAGGCAGGCAAATTATCCTCAACGATTTAAATATAAAGCCGGAGTATTCAAACGAATTCAAAGGGATGGACTACAAAAAAATCGGGGGTTGCTGCGCCTCCCCCATCATGTTCAAGGGGGAAGTTCTCGGTGTGAATGTCTCCATTGGCACTAGAAATGTCCCTGATCAAGCCCCATCCTGGGGACAAATTTTTGCCGATCACTTGGGAGCGATCATTGCCAACGCCCACGCCTTCGAGGAAATCCAACGCTTGAAAGCCCAGCTTGAACAGCAAAACAGCTATCTTCAGGAGGAAGTTGTTGAAGCCAAGGCCTTCGGAGACTTGGTTGGTCAAAGCGCGGCACTCCGGCAGATTATCAGTCAGATTGATCTTGTGGCTGCGACTGACGCCTCTGTTCTTATTCTTGGAGAAACCGGCACTGGAAAAGATCTTGTAGCTCATGAGATTCACAGGCGCAGTTTGCGTAAAGATTATCCCATGGTCCGAGTCAACTGTGCTTCCATCCCAAAGGAGCTCATTGAAAGTGAATTGTTTGGCCATGTTAAGGGAGCTTTCACCGGAGCCATCAAAGACAGGCCCGGTCGTTTTGAAACTGCGGAAGGCGGAACTCTCTTTCTCGATGAAATTGGAGAAATGGCGCTGGAGATGCAAAGCAAGCTACTACGTGTCCTTCAGGAAAAATCCTATGAGCGTGTTGGAGATGATCATACTCGCCATGCCGATGTTAGAATCATTGCCGCGACAAACCGAGATTTGAAAAAGGAAGTGGCAGCGGGGCGATTTCGTGAAGATCTCTACTATCGGCTTCATGTCTTTCCAATCCATGTGGCCACCCTCAAGGAGAGAAAAGAAGACATTCCGATTCTGGCCACACACTTCGTCGATCTTTCGGTAAAGGAACTCCGTTGTCCAAAGCCGCGCCTGCCACTTGCCGCCGTCTCCCAACTCCAGAACTACGACTGGCCGGGAAACGTCCGGGAATTACGCAACGTCATTGAGCGTGCGGTCATTCTGGCTCGCGGTGGCGTAATCCACTTCAATCTGCCGGTCAAAGACGTGACATCCAATTCTGCATCCCCGACTCCAGCTTCAAAAACAGAATTTCTGACGGAAGCTGAAATGGATCGACACACCCGCGACAACTTGATGGCCGTTCTCAACAAAGCCAATTGGAAAATCAAAGGTCCCAATGGCGCTGCAGAACTGCTCGGAGTCAAGCCGACAACGCTCCTTTCCAGAATAAAGAAAATGGGATTGAAACGCCCGGTCCAATAAGTTGACATTCACAAACACGTTATTCTAATCGTTCCACTCTCTTGGCTTGTGCTTCCTGAAAATGGAATCATATTAACGGAAAATGCCATCCGCCAATTTCCATTTGCCATGTGGATCAATGGTTTCTAGAACCAAGCCGGAACGTTGTAACCTTATTCATCAATGGCTGTGGCGTTTTCTGTTTCTTCTGTGTGGAATTCTTGTCTGGCAAGGGACAACTCAAGCCGCTGAAAACAAGCGCTTCATCATTGATATCTGGCAAAACGAAAAGGGGCTGCCACAAAACACTGTCACCGGAATTGCCCAAACTCCAGATGGTTATCTGTGGATCAGTACACTCGATGGGCTCGTGCGTTTTGATGGCTCTGTGGTCAAGACCTATCGCGCCGGGGACACTCCTGAGTTGGGAACGGGGCGTATTCGTTTCATGTTTTCTGGAAGAGATGGAACTCTCTGGTTCTCCACCCAAGAAGGGGGGCTGATTCATCTCACGGGAGGTCTTTTTACTCCGCTTTCCCTTCCTGAATTCCGAGGGTTAAGGCCAGCCACAACGCAATTGGCAGAAGATGCCACTGGAACGCTGTGGTTTTCGACAGAAGACGGTTCAGTCTATAACTGGGAAAAAGGACAAGCCAGACTGATCTCCACAAACTGGTGTTCTGGAGGAACCAACACAATCCAATTGAGATCTGACAGTCAGGGACAGATTTGGGCGGCCAATAATCAGGGATTTTACCGAGTGTTGAATAACACTCTCTCTCCCATCCAAAAGTCTGACTCCTCCAATTTCTACCTGTTTTGTCCGAGCCGAAATGGGGGCTGGTGGTTGCAAAACGGCACAAAAATCGGCCTATGGAAAGAAAACCAGTGGCATTCCTTGTTTGATAGTCCTGTGGGAACAAATACCCCATTTGTTTGCGGACTGGAGGACCACACCGGCTGTCTTTGGCTTGGATCAAGCGGAGCTGGTGTCTTCCGCTGGGACGCAAAAGGAAACAAAAGCCAGATTGCACGCACCAACGGCCTGAGCAGCGATCATATTCGTGCCATTTGTGAAGACACAGAAGGAAACATCTGGCTCGGAACTGAAGGGGGCGGTTTGAACCGACTTCGCACTCCACTATTCTCAGTCTATGGCATGGCCCAGGGCTTCGTCTCAGATCGAATTACCGGAGTCAGCGAAGGTCCCGGTGGCGTTTTATGGATCGCCATGGATAATTTTGGGTTAAGCCGTTTTGAGAATGGCCAGGCCTCACTTGTGGTCTCGGGGAAATCCATGCCGCGCATTGCTTCCGTGCTTGCTGACCGAGAGGGACGCGTCTGGATTGGCACTCACCATGAAGGCGTATTCAGACTGGAAAACGGGGAATTAATTCCTTTTGCAACAAACTCTGTTGGAGGAAAAACGACCCGGTGTTTATTTGAAGATAAGAATGCCAACATCTGGATTGGTCAATACAACACCACCAATTTGATCCGTGTTCATGATGATGACATCAGCATCATCCCTCTGCCTCAAACCTCTCCGCCAGTTGATATTCGAGTGATGGCAGAGGATGCTTCAGGCGCATTATGGATAGGGACGGATGGCAGTGGATTGTTTCGCCTTTACAATAACCAGTTCACCCACTTTGATCACGAAAACGGTCTCGGCAGTGATTTTGTCTGGTGGCTCCATTCCAATCGGAATGGCACCCTTTGGATTGGAACCTATGGTGGAGGGCTCACCCACCTCAAGAATGGACGTTTCACCACCTGCAATTCCATGCACGGGTTAACCGACGATGTGATTTGCACCATGGCTGATGACGAAAGAGGTCAGTTCTGGTTTAGTTCCAACCGTGGCATCTTTCGCGTTGCAGAATCGGAATTGGAGGAGTTTGCACAGGGGAAAATCTCCGGCATTCATTGTGTTTCTTACGGAAAATCGGATGGGCTGCCAACTCTTGAGTGTGAAGGAGGTTCCCAATCCTGCGGCTGCCGGACTCTTGATGGACGACTTTGGTTCACCACCATACACGGGTTGGTTGCAGTAAACCCAAAGGACGCAAACGACATTGCCCTTCTTCCACCAGTCCATATCGAAGATCTGTTGGTGGACGGTCAATCCCTCCCCCATTCAGATACGGCATCCAATCCGTCCTCACAAAAAACGCTGGTAATTCCGGCTGGAAGCACGCGGTTTGAATTTCATTATTCAGCGCCATGTTTTGGAGCACCAGAAGGGTTGCGATTCCGACACCGGCTCGAAGGGGTCGATGCCGAATGGGTCGAGACTGGCACTCAACGAATGGCCAGCTACAATCGGCTTTCCAGTGGGAACTACACGTTCCGCGTTCAAACGTGCAGCCGCGAAGGATTCTGGAACCCACAGGCAGCGAGTCTCAGATTCACAGTCTCCCCATTTTTCTGGCAAACCAGTTGGTTTATCAGTCTCTTTCTGTTGACGTTTGGAGGAGCAGTGGGATGGATTGTGAGTGCTGCGCTGAGAAGACGGCATTTACAACGCGAACAGCTTTTACGGCACTTGAACGAATTGGAGAAGGACCGAGCCCGCATTGCCCGGGATATTCATGATGATCTTGGAAGCAGCCTCACTGAAATAACCCTCCTGGGAGCCCTTGCCATTCGCGAAACCACAAAACCGGCAGAAGCCAGGGATCAAGTTCAACGCATTATGAGCCGAGCTGAGGATCTCGCGCGCAAGTTGGACGAAACGGTCTGGGCAGTAAACCCAAAGAATGATTCCCTACGCCACCTGACAACCTATCTCTGTCAGTTTGCACGAGAATTTCTTGAACCGACAGGCATTCGCTTCCGGCTGGAAATCTCCGACGAAATTCCTGATGCACCGTTGACTGCGGAAATCCGGCATCATATCTATTTAGTGACCAAAGAAGCCTTTCACAACATTGTTCAGCATTCCAAAGCCACGGAAGCTCGTCTGCAAATCAATGTTGTCAATAATACATTTGTGGTTGAAATCCACGACAACGGAAGCGGTTTTGATCCGGAACATCCGCGCGAAGGTGGAAATGGCCTGCGCAACATGAAATCTAGAATGAACGAAATCGGTGGTGAATTTCTATTTCAAAGTGTTTCTGGAAAGGGAACTGTTGTCACATTAAAGTTGCCACTCTCAACCTCGTCACTTGAAAAATGATTTTTCCGAACAATCTATGAAAAAGCGATTACTCAATTGGGGGAATGACAAAACAGCGGCCTTTCTGCCATATTAAAACCATGTCTATTTCTGTAGCGATTGTTGAAGATAATCCCGAGATCAGGCGGAACCTGTCTCGCTACATAGATGAAGCACCCGGTTTTCGATGCGCCTGTGCGTGTGCCACCGCGGAAGAGGCATTGAAAGTCATTCCTGTCTGCAAACCGGATGTCGTTCTAATGGATATTCAACTCCCAGGTATGAGCGGTATAGCATGCACCGCCACACTCAAACAAATTCTTCCCAGCACACCGGTCATGATGCTCACCGTTTATGAGGATGACGACGCCATTTTTAATGCCCTGAAAGCCGGTGCCAGCGGTTACCTTCTCAAGCGTAGCACCCCGGTAAAATTGCTTGATGCGGTTACAGACCTTTATAAAGGCGGCGCCCCCATGACAAGCGAAATTGCCCGCAAAGTCATCGAGTCTTTTTCCAAATCAAAACCGGCGGAACATCCGCAGGATAAGCTCACCAATAAGGAACAGGAAATACTTGAATGCCTTTCCAAAGGCTATGTTCCCAAGGAAATCGCAGACAAGCTCCAAGTCAGTTACGACACAATCCGTTACCATCTTAAACACATCTACGACAAGCTTCACGTGCACTCCCGCACTGAAGCCGTCATAAAATACCTTGGATAACCTGCCCCCCGCAAAGAACCATTGGCAACCATGCCTTTCTTTTTTACGAAAAAAAATGCGAATGAACCTCCCAATGCAAAATTGAAAACATCCCTTCGTTTTCCAAAGGCAGGAGGTTATTTCAAACCATGACAAAAAACAGGTCCTACTCAATTGGGGGATGCACCCCTTCAGATTAACCGCTAGTCTTTAATTGATAATACACTATTTTATGAAACGAAATCCATCATTCCATCTTCTAGAAGGAGTAGAAGCTCTGGTTCTGGCAATTGGGCTTCCAGCATATGCAGATTACCCATCCGCTGTTCAGGCAGACAATCCGCTTGCATATTATCGATTCAGCGAAACGAATGTTGTTACCGGCACCGCTCCAACCGCAGCAGTTAATTTGGGAACCGCTGGAGACGCCGCCAATGGGACAGACTCCTCATCGACCGCAATCAAGAAGGGATTTGCGGGACCAATGGCTACGGCAGATTCCACAAGTCGCGCTTACTTTTTTTCTGGTGGCGACAGCACATTCGAAAACATCAACGACTTCAACGACCTGGCAGTCAGCGGATCGTTTACGGTGGAGTTTTGGGCGAAACCATGTAACGGCGATGATTTCAGTTCCATAGTGACTTTTGCCAACTGGGTTTCCCCAAGGTCCGGATGGATTGTCAATCAATCCAATAATGGCGATGGTGACACGGGACAAGGCTGGATGTTCCGTGGTTACTGCGGTTCAGGCTCGACCGCCGCATTCACAGCGCTTGCACCAATGACACTGGATACGAACCACTGGTACCATTTGGTCTGCGTTTACGACGCCAGCGTTCCCAATGTCCGACTCTATGTTGATGGCCAGCTAAAAGACACAGAATCTTCAAGCGGCTTTCTTCCACTTGACAACAGCGATCGCACCTTGACTCTCGGAGCCCGTGGCAATCACGGCAGTGCCGTTCAATACGACTGGCCTGGTTACATGTCAGAATTCGCATTCTATAACTCCGCACTGACCACAGCCGATGTTTCCGCACATTTCAATGCTGCAACAACAAATGCAGTCGCCTACCCCACACTGGTAAAGGCTGCAAATCCCTTGTGTTATCTCCGACTCAATGAGTTCTATACCGCTCCTGTTGCCGTAAACAGTGCAACCTCTGGCGCTTCTCTAAACGCAATTTATGAAAACACTTCCAGTACTACAGACGGCATTCAGATTACAACCTATCCCGGCTTTGGGACTCCGAACACAGCCCTGCAACTGGGAGGCAATAGCACTCCTGGTTACGTCCAAATTCCACCCCTGGGGACCACGGTCTCAGGAGCCACTTTTGAGTGCTGGCTCAAACGAAATGGCACACAGGCAGATACAGCCGGCCTGATCATCCAGCGCGACAATGTTTCGTGTGGATTAAGTTTACAATCAGACGGTCAACAACTGGCCTACAATTGGAATGACAACGCCTCCGATTGGCAATGGAACTCCGGACTCATTCCACCGGATGGAACATGGACATATGCCGCCATTGCAATCGATTCCACCAAGGCTGTCATGTATATGTATGATGGCTCAACATGGTCCGCAGCAACCAATCTCGTCAGTCATTCCTCTCAATCTTTCGCCGATACAATTTCCATCGGTAATGATCCCATCAATTCATCCCGCTATTACAATGGTTTGCTCGACGAAGTTGCCATTTATCCTGCGTGCCTAAGTGAAGGGCAACTGCGCAGCCACCTGGAAGCGGCTCTCGGCACCCAAAAGGCTCCTGTTCTACTGACAGATCCTCCGGTGCTCGAAACAAAGGGCGCCATTTATGCGGGATGGCCATTTACAATCAGCGCAGACTCTTATGGAACGGCCCCCATCACCTATCAGTGGTATAAGAACGGTACGGCCATTTCAGGAGCCACAAACCGGATCTACACAGTTGCCACATCTGCTGGCACGGATTCTGGTAGTTACGATGTTGTGGCAGCCAATTCTATTGGCAGCATTACCAATAAAACCCATCTGACTGTGACGGTGATAACAACAACTCCTGACGTCACAAACAACATCGTTGCCTGGTACAAATTTGATTCCACCTCCGGCAGTGTTGCCATTGACAATTCGGGCAATGCTTATAACGGAACATTACAAAATTTCCCTGACGATAATTCTCAATGGGTGCTCGGTTTGATCAACAACGCCATTTCCGTGAACCCCGACTTCTACGGAGAGCAAGAGGTTGTCATCGTGCCCAACACCGATTCTGCTTTTGACTTCTCCAGTGGACTGGCCTTCACACTGTCGGCATGGGTTTACGCCAACGCTTCTGCACAAGGGGTTAATGGTGGGATCATCGCACGCGGATTTGGAAATAGCGGCGAACAATATTCCCTCGATGTCGACTCGGGACACTTCAGATTCTTTGTCCGCGATGCAAATGACCAAGCCCATGTATTAAACACTGCTGTTGCACCAAACGGCAACTGGCAGCATGTTTGCGCTGTGTTTGACAGTGCTGCCGGAACAATGTGTCTATATGTCGACGGGGTTGTCGCTGGCAGCATCACCCCACCTTCTTCGCTCTGGGCAACAGATCACGAACTGAGCATTGGAGCCCGTCAACAATACAACACTGAGGATGCTCAATACGACTTCGACTTCATTGGCTTGATCGACGACGTGCGCATCTACAAACGCGGGTTGTTGCCTGCTGAAGTCCGAACACTCTATCAGGCAGCACCCGTTGTTATTCCAACCATCACCGTTGCACCTCAGGGACGCTCCGTATTCCCCGGTGGCTCAGTCACACTCACTACCGCCTGCACAGGGACCTCCCCCCTGCATTATCAATGGAACTTCAAGAATTCCCCAATTGTCGGAGCAACAAACACAACTTTTGTTTTGTCTTCTATCAGCACAACGAATGTTGGTAACTACACTGTCACCATCACAAATGGAGCGGGATCTGTCACGAGTGGTTCTGCAAATGTGTCCCTTCTGCCCGCGGCAGACGGCACCTATGAAGCCGCCATTATCAATGATTCTCCTGAGGCATATTGGAGATTTAATGAGGCTACCGGACCAACCATTTATGATTCCATGGGACGTCATGATGGCACCACTTACGCCTATGGCGTTGTGGATGCAGAAGGTGTTTATTACAACTTCAGCCAGTCCGGTGCATTGACAAACAATTCTGATTCCAGCACAGGCTTTATCCGGGATAGTCAAAATCAGGTAAGAGTCCCCTACTCACCCGATTTGAATACGACTAACTTCACTGTGGAAGCTTGGGCTTGTCTCACCTCAAATCCCCTGGGAGACGATGCTTGGTATGCTGTGCTCGCATCCTGTGGTGCCGGTGCAAGCGGCCAAAAAGGTTACGCCTTCTACGCGAGTTCAGATGCCACCTGGCAATCCTGGTTCTACTTGGACAGCGTTACAAAATGGGGCGTTTGCACAGGCCCTGAATTCGTCATTGGACAGTGGGCTTATTTGGCCATGACCTACGATGGAACAACCCAGCGTTTCTATGTCAACGGAGCACTCGTTGACTCCCAAAAAGTCACTTTCCATCCGAACACCAGTGATGCCTTTGTAATCGGCAATGGCCCTGGGGAATTCTGGCTCGATGGTTTGATGGACGAAGTCGCCTATTACAAGACAGCGTTGTCCGACAGCCAAATTGCCGTTCACTACATGTTGGGTTCCTTGGGAGAAGTGACACTGCCGACCTTCACCACACAGCCTGCATCGCAGACAGTGGCGGTTGGATCGACAGTTCAATTCACGGCCTCGGCCACAGGCGCAGGAACCATTTCCTACCAGTGGCAAGTCAATGGAGTTGATATTTCCGGGGCCACAGGCACAACCTTGACAGTGACAAATGTCTATTACACAGATAATGGCAAGTCTTACACTGTCAAAGCCTCCAACAATAGCGGAACGATGGTTAGTTCTTCTGCGCTTCTGACGGTCACGCCGCCAACCACGCAAACCAATCTCATTGTCCGCGTCAAGACCGGCACATCTGGTTCGAGTACAGTTCTCGAATTGATCTGGCCTTCTGGCAACCTCTACACGGCCACAAATGTTGCAGGGCCGTGGACAGCGATCAGCGGGGCAACTCAACCCTATTACAGAATCACTCCGACAAATTCCGTTCAGTTCTATTACGCAAAATAGGTTTTGGGATGCAAAAACACTGCTGATAACACCGACACAACGGCCGGGAGTTCGCTTCCGGCCGTTGTCCTTTTGCTCATTTTCTCATCTGTAATGAAATTTTCTTCCTGCATTCTTATTCTGCTCACACTCACCTCTGGGATTCTCCTTTCCAAAGCAGAGAATCAACAGCTTCCTGTAATTCAGCAGACAAACTTTATCCCGGGGAAAAGTTATTTTGGCCGGAGTAATTATATCGAATATATTGCTGGCGACATCCCCTTAATCATCTCTGCCCCACACGGCGGAATGCTCAATCCAAAGGAGATTCCAGACAGAAAACATGGTGAACCCGTCATGGATTCAAACGTCGACCTGCTGGCACGTGATATTGACAAGGCTGTCTTCTCACTGCTGGGACATCATCCACATGTCATCATCTGTAATCTCAAAAGAGCCAAACTCGATTGCAACCGTGAAGTCAACGAAGCCGCGGAGGGTAATCCACTCGCAGAAAAATCATGGCATGAATTTCAAAATTTCATCAGGCTTGCGGAGACAAATGTTGTCCGCAACTTTGGCAAGGGATTTTACATTGATCTTCACGGTCAAAGTCATCCCATCAAACGGGTCGAATTGGGATATTGTCTCAGTTCCAGGCAATTGACAAAACAGGATGAAAAACTGAATTCGCCCAGGATCATTCGGAGAACAACCATTGCCAACCTTGGTCGCACCTCCAACTTTCCTTTTTCCCAAATCCTGCGTGGAACAAACAGTCTGGGAACACTTCTCGCCCGCCGCGGATTTCCAGCAGTGCCCAGTTCAGACATGCCAAATCCAGGCGTTGAAAACCAATTCTTTGACGGAGGTTATAATGCGCGCCAACATGGTTCCTATTTTGGAGGCACAATTGATGGCGTCCAGATGGAAACAAACTTTAATGGCATCCGGGATACAGAAGAGAACCGAGCCCGATTTGCCAAGGCATTGGTTGAAGCCCTGGACATTTATTTTAGAGACTTTTACAACATCAGCCTGAAAACTGGCCAGTGTGTAAAGTGATCTCTTCGTTGTTCTGAAACGATTCTTAACTGTCCTTATTCGTCTTCTGCAAATGTCTGCCGCCGTCTTGCATTTTCCTTTTTGACAGTTAAGCTCCTGTAAAACAATTTACGCGAATGATTACAGGACAAACATTTTCATGTTGGGTGGCTCCCCTTTTGGGACTCATGATGGGGGTTGCCACAACTTACGCGGCATCCGATTTTGATATTTCGAGAAGAGTTCCAAACGCCATCACCATCACAACAGATTCAAAGACGGTCTCCTTAACTTCAAATGCGAAGGGGATTTGGAATGCGGAGAATATCACCGTAACGACATCAACCAGCGGCAATGGGACGCAAGTCACATTGGAAGCTCGCTCCTCCGCTGTAAAGCATATCCACCTATCGTGGCGTTTCCCCACACCTTCTGGATGGAAATACTTGGGCGATGCTTGGGAACGTGCCTACGGAGATCTGCAATGGAAAACGCTGGATTCCAAGCGCGTCATGCCCTGGTATTTTCTTGCAACCGATGGTCACACAACCCATGCCGTAGGGGTAAAGACCGGGGCGGCAGCTCTTTGCTCATGGCAGGTGGATGACAATGGCATCACTCTGGATGCCGATGTCCGAAGCGGTGGCGTGGGCGTGGAGTTGGGAAAGCGAAAACTCAATGTCTGCACGATTCTAAGCCGTGTTGGCAAAGCCAATGAAACACCATTCCAAGCCGCACAAGACTTTTGCCATCGAATGTGTCCCAAACCAAAAATGCCAGCTCAGCCGGTATACGGTTTCAATGACTGGTATTGTTCCTACGGAAACAGCACGGCTCAAAAGTATCTTGAAAATGCCGGATACATCGTTTCTCTCGCCCCCAAGGGTGGCAATCGTCCTTTTGCGGTAATTGATGATGGTTGGGAAAAAACGGATGACCCGACAGGAACCGGTTTCTGGGATGGCACTAATCCTCGTTTCGGCACCAACATTTCAATGGCAGAGGTTGCGGGCAAAATCCGTGATTTGGATGCACATCCGGGAATCTGGGTTCGCCCACTTATTGCCAGCCCCAATCAACCAAAGAATTGGCGCCTATCACGCGACTCTGGAATGTTGGACCCCACCGTTCCAGAAGTTCGTGCTTATGTCAAAGAGACAATGGCCCGGCTGAGCAAGTGGGGATATGAGCTGATCAAACACGATTACACAACGTTTGATATCTGTGGACATTGGGGATTTGAAATGCAAAACGGTTTTCTTACAAAAGATGGATGGGCTTTTTCTGATCGCACTCGCACGACTGCTGAAGTGATTCTGGACTTGTATCGCGACATTCGCGAGTCTGCGGGAGATAAGACAATCATCATCGGATGTAACACCATTGGACATCTCGGAGCTGGACTTTTTGAGCTGCAGCGCGTGGGTGACGACACGAGCGGCAAGGAATGGGATCGCACCAGAAAAATGGGAGTCAATTGCGTGGCATTTCGAGCCCCCCAACAGGGCACATTTTTCGAAATTGATGGGGATTGTGCGGGTCAAGTTTCATCCGACTCGGTTCCTTGGGAAAAAAATCGCCAATGGCTCGACCTTCTGGCCCGTAGCGGCACTCCCCTGTTTGTTTCATTTCCGAAGGCATCCGTTGACGTCAAAAAGGAAGAAGCACTTCGCGCGGCATTGAAATCCGCGTCAAAACGCCAGCCAGTCGCACAGCCATTGGACTGGATGGATAGTATAACCCCTTCCGTCTGGAAAATGGGGAATAATGAGGTTCATTACACTTGGTAGTCAGTTGATTCTATCAACGCGCCATGAAGCATATTTTGATTCTCTCCGCTTCTGTGGGAGCCGGACACCTTCGCGCTGCCGAAGCCGTGGAGACGGCTGCCCATCAAATGCTCCCAAATGACCATGTTGAGAACGTCGATGTTCTTTCTCTGACCAACGCGGCATTTCGGCGGATTTATGGAAAGGCCTATTTAGACCTAGTCAATAAAGCTCCCTATGTGCTTGGCTACTTTTATGATCTGATGGACCGTCCTTCAACATCAGGGCGCAGCGACCGCCTTCGCACCTTGTTGGAGAGAGCCAACTTCAAAAAATTGAATGATCTTCTGGAAGCCCAGAAATGGGATCTTGTCATTCACACCCACTTTCTCCCCGCTGAATTGGCAGCGCGACTGAAAAACAAGGGGCAAGTCACCTTTCCACAAGTCACAGTCACCACGGATTTTGAAACACATCGTCTGTGGATCAACACGCCCTGCGATCTTTTCTTCACAGCCACGCAAGAAGGCGCTCTTCATCTCCAATCTTACGGAGTTCCACCGCAGAACCTTCGCGTCACAGGGATACCAATTCACCCCAGGTTCTCCACGTTATCTTCACGGAGTGAATGCGTGAAAAAATTTGGACTTGTGGGGGATCGTCCCATCTTACTCCAATTAGCCGGGGGGTTTGGAGCAGGCCCCATCGAGAAAGTGCATCGCACATTGCTCGAGATGAAGACTCCCATCGAACTGGTCACGGTTTGCGGCAAAAATCAAGCCGTGGCTGAGAAACTAAAGTCCCTGCCCTGCCCTTCAATCCACAAACGGCATGTTCTGGGATATACAACAGAGATGGATGAATGGATGACAGTTGCCGATCTGATTGTGTCAAAACCTGGAGGTCTGACCAGCAGTGAAGCGTTGGCTACCGGCTCTCCCATGGTCATCATCAATCCAATCCCCGGTCAAGAGAGCCGCAACAGCGATTACCTGCTGGAGTCCGGCGTCGCCATCAAGGCAAACAACCTAAGCACTCTCGGCTACAAGATTGAGAGGCTTCTGAAATCACCAGATCGCCTTGAGCTGATGAAGGCAGAAGCCCTGAAGATCAGCCATCCCAGAGCCGCATTCGAAATTCTCCGGCAATCGCTTGAGCTGATCAGATAGCAAAACATTTCCCGCGTGACGTCTCGGCGACTTGGTGTATTTTTTCCCTGTGACGACATCTGAAGCTGCAAAACTTCTTGAACAATATCGAAAAGGGAAGCTGACACTGGAAAAAACGCTTCAAGCATTCCAGGCTGCGCCAATAGCCGATCTGGGGTTTGCCCAAGTGGATACGCATCGAGCCCTGCGCAAAGGCTTTCCTGAAGTCATTTATGGCGCGGGAAAAACCTCTGGACAGATTATAACCATCGCGAAACATCTGTTTGCCAAGGAAGAATGCTTTCTCATTACACGCGTCTCTGAAGAACAGGCCCGACAAGTTAAGCGGTCCATCAAAATAGCAGTTCATCATCCGGCAGCACGTTGTGTGACCATTGAAAAGACTCCGCTAAAAAAACACCCTGGTAAAATTGTTATTCTGTGCGCCGGCACAAGTGACCTGCCTGTGGCGGAAGAAGCCGCCGTAACCGCAGACATCATGGGCAATACAGTGGAACGTTTATATGACATGGGCGTTGCAGGATTACACCGGATGTTGAGCAAGCTTGACACGATTCAAAGCGCAAATGTTCTTATCGTGGTTGCTGGAATGGAAGGTGCATTGCCCAGCGTTGTTGCTGGCTTGGTGAGTAAACCCGTGATTGCCGTTCCCACAAGCGTCGGCTACGGTGCCAGCTTTGGCGGCGTTTCCGCCCTTCTCGGTATGCTCAACAGTTGCGGCAGTGGGGTCACGGTAGTCAACATTGACAACGGTTTTGGCGCCGGTTACGCAGCCAGTCAAATCAACACCCTTGCAGATCATCACCAATGAAAACTCTTTTCTTCGACCTTTTCAGCGGCATCAGTGGAGACATGACTCTGGGAGCGCTTCTTGATCTGGGGGTTCACTTTGAAGATCTCCAAAACGAACTTAAGAAACTTAATGTCGCCGGTTATCATCTCCACAGTGCCCGGGCAAAGCGTTTTCAGATTGAAGGGGTTCAATTCAGTGTTCATTTGGAAAATGCCGCTCTCCCACACACGCATTCGTTTAACCCGCTTGATCCCCTGCACTCCCATTCCCACACGCATGAGCATTCTCATTTTGAGCTAATCCCGGGGCTTCACGAACATCCCCATTCCCACGGATCAGAAGAGCATAGGAATTTTGCGCAAATCCGCGAAATCATCTCTGCCAGTACACTTTCAAATTGGGTCAAACAAAGGGCTATTGCTGTCTTCCAGCGCGTGGCTGACGCAGAGGGAAAAATTCACGGAGTTCCCCCAAACGAAGTGCATTTTCATGAAGTCGGCGCCGTAGACTCTATCATTGACATTGTGGGAGCGTGCATAGCGCTTGAGTTGCTTGACAAACCTCGGATTGTTGCAGGTCCTGTCATTGAAGGGTCCGGTTGGGTTGACTGTGCTCACGGGCGCTTTCCAGTGCCAGCACCGGCAACCATGGCCATTCTTGCGGCCCGCAACGTTCCCATAAGCCAATGTGAAGAACCTCACGAACTCGTAACGCCAACGGGGGCTGCGATCCTGGCTGAATTTGTGGAGAGTTTCACACCGATGCAGGGGCTCACGCCTGAACGCGTCGGTTATGGAATCGGCTCAAGGGACAACAAGACTCGTCCCAACGTTCTTCGTGTTATTCTCGGCCAGACAGAACAAAGCGCCGCCTTCGACTGGGAATCTGACACCATTTCGGTTCTGGAAACCAATCTGGATAACATCAATTCCGAAATTCTTGGCGCCTTTGTGGAAAAAGGACTTGCAGCGGGGGCTCTTGATGTCTTTTACACTCCAATTGAGATGAAAAAGAATCGCCCTGGTGTTTTATTGACAGTTCTATGTCAGGAAAAGGATGCAGACCGCTTCTCCGAGCTGATCTTACGAGAGACAACCGCCTTTGGTGTCCGCCGCACAACGGCCCATCGCTGGAAATTATCCAGGGAAATTCAGAAAACCGCCACTCCTTTTGGTGAGGTGGAAATCAAACTGGGCCGCCTCAATGGTCAAATTGTTCAGGCTTCTCCAGAATTTGAATCGTGCAGAAAAGTTGCCGAACAGGCCCATGTGCCAATTAAAACTGTTTACGCAGCAACGCAAACAGCTTTCTGGCAAAATAACACAAAGTAACGGGGGTCACTCAATCAGGTCAGTCACCGCCCCCATGCGGTCCCGAATCGCTTTATTAATCAGGCCAGCCCGTGCCACGGCATTGGATTCGGTTTCACCAACAAAGGTCTTCATTTTGACCTTCATGGCACCAATGATCTCTCCATTTTTGTCGCGCACTGGAGCGGTCACTTCAACGTATTTCGAACCACGGAGAAAATAGACGCTACCACGAATCATCGTTTCGGATTCTGTCTGTCCCCCCTCTGCCCCGAGCTGGCTCTCATCTTCACAGCCAACCAATACCGGCAAATGAGGGTTTCTTCCTGAATAGATTTTCAACCCAAGCAGATTGGGAAACTTCTTCATCACGTCTTTCACCACATTTTGTGCAAAAGGAACACGTGGAATGTAATCGACCTTTGCGTCGACAAAGTGAACCACGGAATCGGACTTTGTCCAAAAACCGATCTTCCCCACAGTGAAAGAAGTATCCTGAAACGCAGGCATGTAACTCTTGCGATCCAATGTCCAGCGAATTTCATTTCCCTTCGCTATCACTGTCAATTCATGCCATTCATTGGGTGTCACGGTCACTTCTGTTCCGACTGGCTCACTGCGCATTCCGCCAACAACCTTGAAGAACTTCACGGATTTGCCGAGAACACTCGCACGTATGACGTAATAATTTTTCTCATCCTTCGCTCTAAACACCAAACCTGCCATCTGGTCTGTTTTGCCGCTCATGATCTTGAAGCGCGTCGATAACGTAAAATCACCAAACGTATCGCCGTTATACATCAGGATGGGGAAATGTTCATCCGTGGTTTCCTGAGATGTCTGTGCCAGGACAAAACGCTTTAGGGGCGTCGATAAGGCAGGCTCGTTCGTCGAAAGAGGATCCCGTAACGCCGGGGCCTCGTCCATGGCGACTTTCCATTCGCCTACCTTGCCGTTTCCGCTGATGAGACTGGAAAACCCGGGGGGGCACTGTTCCAACTGATACTGGCTGAAATCCAACTTCAACTCAGCTCCCCAGTTCGAGATTACCAGGGAAAATGAGGTGATTAATGAAATTATCTTCCACATGGCCTTTAGGATTACCAAAACCCCAAAAGATTACCAAGCACGTTCCGCGCTTTTTCAGCTTCCGCCTGTCATCTAACGCTTTAAGGTGGAAAAAATCCGATCGGCCTCCTGAAGGTTTTCCTTCGAACCGATATCATACCACAGCCCGGGAACATGCCATGTTTTGACAGGAACCCGCGTGTAGAGCCATTGAACGAGGCGGCCAGGTTGATCTGGATTGTTCCCCTCGGCAATGTATTGTTGAATCATCGGAAGCACTCCCTTTGGATAATAGTAGAGCGCAATGCCAATAAGCGTACTGGTGGGATTCTTGGGTTTTTCCTCGAAAAAGGTGATCGTCCCTTTTGTGTCAATCGAGATGGAGCAATACTTTTTTATGGCTTCCAAGCTGCCGATATCATACACACCAAGAACGGGAGATTTTTCCTGACTGCAAAATGTTCCAAAATCCTTGAGACTCTCACTGAAAAGATTGTCTCCAGCAACAACGATCAAGTCATCATTCACCTTTTCGCGGTCCAAAACCAACTTCATGTCCCCTATGGCTCCAAGCTTGTTGCTGTCGTCAGTCGAATGATCGTTGACAATCGTAATTTTGAAATGGCTGTGTTTTGAAGCGCTGGCCCACGCTTCAAAATGCGGGGCAAACTTGGCGTTTGAGACAACAAACACCCGATCAATCCCCTGAATTGGCGCAAGATTGTCAAGAACATGGTCAATCATCGCCTTGCCAGCAACCGGCAACAATGGCTTGGGTTGGGTTAGGGTTAATGGATACAGACGCGTGGCGTAACCTGCAGCTAGAATCAGGACATTCATGGTCTAAATCTGAGTTTCAAAAATTCCGGGAGCAGCCTTTTGAGCCAGCTCTTGAGAGCGCGCGAGTATATCTTTACTGGAATCACTATTTAAAGCAAATTCAGCCAAGACCTTAATTTCACTCATTTTCAAGCGTCGAATCATGAATTTGATCTGAAGCAACAATGGCGGCGCAGCACTTAATTCATCGACGCCCAGCGCCAACAACAATGGGGTCAGCTCTGGGTCTCCAGCCATCTCACCACAAACCCCGCACCAAATTCCATGTGAGTGGGCCGCATCCGTCGTCGCCTTAATCAAGCGAATGATGGCTGGATGGGTTGGCTCATAGAGATGGGCAATCTTCTGATTCATTCTATCGACAGCCAACGTGTATTGAATCAGATCATTTGTTCCTATGGAAAAGAACTTAACATGCTTGGCCAGTAAATTCGATGCAATGGCAGCCGATGGGATTTCAATCATGGCCCCAATCTCCAGGTTCTGATCAAAAGGCACTCCTTCGGCACGCAATTCAGCCTTGTATTCCTCAACCAGAGCGTTTGCTTTCAAGACCTCGGCCTGTCCAGAAATCATGGGGTACATCATCTTGATGTTTCCCTCGGCACTAGCCCGCAAAATGGCCCTAAGCTGAGTGCGAAATATTTCCTTTTCCTCCAGACAAAAACGGATGGCTCTCCATCCCAGGAACGGATTCATCTCCTGCGTAATCTGCAGTTGAGAATTGAACTTATCCCCGCCCAAGTCCAGAGTGCGAATAATCACGGGAGCCGGCTTTAACCCAGCAGCTACTTTCCGATAAGCTTCGTATTGCTCTTCTTCCGTTGGCAACGTTGTGCGGTTGATAAACAGGTATTCCGTTCGGAAAAGTCCGACTCCTTCTGCCCCAAAGTGCTTGACCGACTCGATGTCAGAAGTCTGTTCAATGTTTGCAGACAGTGTAAACTTCCGTCCGTCAAGAGTAATGGCGGGTAAGGAGGTTACTTCGTTGAGCTTTTCCTGAATGTTTGCCTGACGGCGGGCAAGCTGCCCATACTCAAAAAGGGTCTGATCCGTTGGGTTGACAATTAAAAGGCCGTTGAAGCCATCCAACAAAACATGCGTTCCTGTCTGAAGTTTCTGGCTGGCGTGCTGCAACCCTGTCACAGCCGGAATCTGGAGTGATCGCGCCATGATGGCGGTATGAGAAGTTTTGCTACCAATGTCTGTTCCAATTCCCAAGATCACTTTCCGATCCAAAAATGCCGTTTCAGAGGGAGGCAAATCCAAAGCAATCAATATGCAAGGATCGGTCAACCCCTGAAGATCATGCCTCGCCACTCCCAATAGATTGTTCATAATGCGCGATGTAACATCCCGCATGTCTGCCGAGCGTTCGCGTAGGAATGCGTCGTCAATCGCATTCAGGGTTGCGGCGTATTTTTCGGAGAACTCGTGAAAAGCCCATTCAACGTTGATTTTTCTCGTGTAAATTAGATTAGTAACAGAATCAATAAGAACCGGATCTTCCAAGACCAGAAGGTGGGCGTCAAAAATCCGAGCTTCCTCATCCCCCAAAGCGGCATTGATTTTTTTCTGAACATTGAGAATTTCCTGTCGAGTGGCAACGAGGGCTTGCTCAAAGCGTTGGACTTGTTGGGATAGTTCCTCTTCCGGAACCTGATACTGGGGAATGGTCAAATCTGCTTTTTTAAGAACGAGAACCTTGCCATGACATACCCCGGACGAAACGGGGATGCCTTTCAGAATTTTCTCTTCGGCTTGCCCAACATCGGTCATAAGTTACAATTAACCTAAATCCAATCTCTTGAAAAGAACGTTCTTACAGGAATTGCAAACATTCGCATCACAAGATGTTAAGGAAAAAATAAATTGGACCATTTAGGATTTAAGACTCATGCCGATAAGACAGTATTGAAATACGTTTTCTCACGAGGCATTCTGTAAAAAACGTAAGAGTGTGACCCAAAATTTCGCCAGAAGGATGGCATTTTTCTGAAGAGCCGCGAGAAATTCATTGATATGGAGTTTGCTGCTGGACACGCATGTTCATAATCAGCTACCGTAAAAACGAGCTTTTTTGAAATTGTCCATACAGATGAGAGCCGCACGTATATTAATTGTTCAGAGCCAAGAGGATACGGCACTGGATTTAAAAGTGCGTCTGGTCCACATGGGGTATGAAATCAGCGGAATGCTTTCCTCTTTGGAAGAGGCTCAAAATCTTGCAACCAAGAGCAATCTTGCATTCGTCGATCTCCAGCTTGTTGCTTCACCCCGTGATTTTCAATCTGTCTTGGATCTCAATGAACAATTCCATCTTCCAATCATTTTCGTTACTTCAAGTTCTGATGATCCCAAATTGCTCGAAGCCCAAGAAAAACGACCGTTTGGTTTTGTGCTTCAGCCTTTTGAAAATCGCGAGCTAAAGACCATCATTGAAATCACTCTCGATAAACACGCGGTCGAAGAACAAAACAATCGGCTGACCCGCCTATATGCCACCCTCAGCCACGTTAACCAAGCAGTCATTCGTCTACAAACAAGGGCAGAACTTCTTCAAGAAGCTTGCCGCGTCGCTGTCGAATTCGGCAAATTCAGGTTGGCATGGATTGCGTGGAGAAATCCTGACAGTGCTCAGTTGGATGTTGTAGCACAATATAATAACGAGAGCTGGAAATTACGGCAAAATGAAGTGCCAGTTTTTGCAGACGACAGACCACAAGGGCGCGGGCCGGTCGGCATTTCCATACGTGAAGGTCATCACGTGGTTGTTAATTCGATCAAGGATGAACCTTCGCTTCTCCCTTGGCAAAGCGTCATTGATGCAAATCAATTCAAGAGCATGGCCGCATTTCCGATCCGGCTTGGAAACAATGTGTCTGGGGCACTAGCTGTCTATGCCTCTGAGTCCTGTTTCTTTAAAGACAAGGAAATCACACTCTTGGACGAAATTGCGATGGACCTGTCCTTCGCCATCGAAAAGCAAGAAGAAGAAAAACTTCGTAGAGAGGCTGAACGCAAACTTAAGGAAAATGAAGAACATTACCGGCTTCTTTATCAGAATGCTCCGCTTGCCTTTCAGTCACTCAACGCAAATGGAACCCTGATAGATGTAAATCAGACATGGCTGGACACCCTCGGCTATAAACGCGAGGAAGTTGTGGGACGGTGGTTTGGGGACTTTCTAGTCTCCAGCAGCGAAGATCTGACACGAGAACAGTTTCAGCAATACACTTCGGTAGGACACTTGAAGGGGGTCGAATACGATCTTCGACATAAAGACGGTTCAACAGTCACCGCAGTCATAACAAGCAAAGTCAGTTCAAGCGGACTGGAAGGCAACCAACTAACCCAATGTGTTCTTCATGATATTTCACAAATTCGTCGTGCGGAAAAGGCGCTCGTGGAATCCAGCCAATTCTATCAGCAGATTATTTCCAACGCAAAGGATGGCATACTCGTTTGTGACGAGAACCTGACTGTGCGCGTTTGGAATCCGGCCATGGAGCAAATTCTCGGCATTGAATCCTCCCAAATTGTTGGTCTTCATGCCCCAACCGCTCTTCATTTTCTCAAAGGCTCTGGACTGTTTGAAGAACTCGGCAAAATCATTTCAGGTGAAAAACCACACAGTTGGGTTTTTCATTTTGAAAATGAAAATCGGTCGGGATGGATTCACCAGACCAATTCCCCTATGCGGGACGTTTCTGGAAAAGTTTCCGGTGTGATTGGCGTCGCTCACGATATCACAGAGCAGAAACGAGCTGAGGAATACCTGCGCAAAAGCAACGAACAACTAAAGGAAAGCGAGGAACGATACCGGCGCCTTATTGAACTCTCTTCCGATACCGTCATCATTCAATCCGAAGGAAAAGTTGTTTTCATCAACCCGGCAGGTCTGAAGCTTTTGGGGGCAACACATGCAAATCAACTTTTGGGAATGCCCATTTTGGATATCATTCACCCCGATTCACGCCAGAATGCGATCAAGCGCACGGAATTGTTGACTCAGAAGCAAACGCCTCTTCCCCTGATCGAAGCAAAATTTGTGCGACTGGATGGTAAAACCGTTGATGTCGAAATCATGAGCGTGGGTTTTTCCTACAACAAAGTGCTGGCCATCCAGATCACGGCCCGGGATATTACGCCCCGAAAAATGATGGAAGCACGTTTTTTACGAGATCAGAGAATCGAAACCATCGGTGCTCTTGCAAGTGGAATCGCTCATGATCTCAACAACGTTCTTGCGCCAATAATCATGACCATCGCGCTACTGCGCGACAAGTATGAAGACGAGGATACTCTAGCCCTCATCAGTGCAATGGAAACCAGTGCACATCGCGGGGCAAGCATCATCCAGCAACTCCTGACATTTGGGCGGGGTGCCAGCGGACAACGGACGCTCATCCAGCCCAAGCACCTTCTCAATGAAGTGGCAGAACTAGCCCGGGAGACTTTTCCAAAAGCGATCGAAGTCAAGGCCATCCTCAAAAACTGCGACTGGCTTCTATTAGGCGACGCCACACAGCTCCACCAAGTTCTGCTCAATCTCTGCGTCAATGCTCGTGATGCCATGCCCACTGGGGGAAAACTTACCATCACCCTCGATATTACCCATCTCGAAGAGAACGACCCTCAATTCAACGTCGAAATCAAAGCGGGCCCCTATATCACGATCTCCGTTCAAGACACAGGGAAAGGGGTGCCTGTTGAAATTCGTGAAAAGATCTTTGAACCGTTCTTTACCACAAAAGAACTCGGAAAAGGCACGGGACTCGGGCTTGCGACCTGTGTCAATCTTGTTAAACGCCACAATGGCTTCATCTTTCTCGCTCCAAATACAGGTAAAGGGGCCACCTTCACCGTCTATTTGCCTGCCCACACTCCTGCAGCATCACCAGAGTCTTCCACAACGAAGAAAGCTCCACCTACAGGAAATGGGGAACTCATCCTTGTTGTAGATGATGAAGAGAGCATTCGAAAGATCACACGGACGGCTCTGGAAAAACACGGATACAAAGTCATCACCGCCAACGACGGTGCACAGGCTGTCGCCACCTTCAAACTTTACCGTAATAGTATTAAAGCAGTGTTGATCGATATCATGATGCCCGTCATGGGAGGACCTGTTGCAATGCATCACCTCCGAAAGATTGACCCCAATGTCGTTTTACTTGCCACAAGCGGCATGATCCCCAAGGACCTCAAAGAGGACATGGCGGAACTGAAGCCGAATGCTTTCCTCTCAAAACCGTTTACGACGTGGGAATTGCTCGACACGATACGCACCACCATCTCAAAAGCCAACCGCATAAAATAGCCAGTTGATTCAGGGAAAGATGTTGCTTTGGAAAACAGAAAGTTTTCAACACTCTTGACTATCGCCTGGAAAAATTTCCAATGCAGGTGTCCTTTTTAATTTTCACAGGAAAATTGGCCCCTTGCATCAGAAGGAATCACCGAACCACATATACAAAAACACCAGCAGCCACTTTTTTTACATCTCTATTTCCCCACTTGTTTTTCAACTCTTCTCCGCCAACATAAACACCACAATTCCCCAACTTTATATCGATATAAGCCGGTGTGCCATTCGTGGGGATCCAAACACAGGTCATCACTTTATCTCCCCATTTTTCCACAAACGCCCCAGAATTTTCCTTCTCTGAAAAATAGGCTTCCATTCCTCTTTTCAACCTGTATCTCCATCGGGTCGCCAATATTCCAGAGTTGTACATGTTTATTCGTTCAATGCCCCAGTTTCGTATTTTCTCAAACCCAACTTCCTCAAGATCCTCTGTAAGCATTTTTCTTATCGCCATCCCCTTCTTCCATTGAACACAAGACTCTCCCCAAATAATTATCGTGAGCTCGCCACCCACTAAGCTGATATTATCCCCCCAAAGCTGAAGGAGAAAAATCACCCCAATAGCACCACTGACAATCAAATACCGTTTCCATCTGAATTCACTATCGCAATATTTAATTTTGGTAACACTCCACACAATCCAAAACAAAACAAGAATCCAGTCAAAAATATCCAAATTAAAGAAGATAATATCTCTCATGTTCACTCCACTTGCTCATAACAAATGGGACCTTCTATAGCGGTCCTGCCCGGAACCTGCAACAGCACTCGCTTGCACCTGGGACATTCTAGCAACCACCCAACCAAAGTGGATGACTCGGCAATCGCCTTCAACCTTGATTCCGTTTCGTTTACATTTTTGATTTTAATCTCGGATTCAAGAAGTTTCTTATAATCCCGATCATCAATCACCGCAAAGGACCTGAACGCGCGCTTCTCTTCAACCGCATTTTGTGCAAAATTGTATCCACATCGGCATTTCATTTTACCTCACCTTTGATTATTCAGTCTCTTTCCGTTTTTGTTATTTTTCCATTTCAAGAAAGTTTATCCATACAAAAAAGCCGGTTCGCGAACATTCATCCACGAACCGGCAAAATGACTTGCTTTAAAACGTTTTGCTCTTTAGTGCTGCCCCCATCCAAAACGCTCTGAAATGGGCCAGTAGACAAAACAGTGACGACCAATCACATTCTCCTGTGGAAAATCCCCCCAGGCTCGTGAATCCAAGCTGTTCATGGTGTTATCTCCAAAAACAAGGAAATGTTTTGGCTGGACCTGAAATTCTGCTCCTTGAAGGAAACGCCACATGGGAACGTGTCCCGAATAGTGGTTTTCCATTGGCTGAGTCTTGGGATTAAAGCCATAGATATTCTCGAAATGCGGGGTGGAGGCATCGAGTCGTTTTCCATCAATAATCGCATGACGGTCATTGCCAATGGCCACACGTTCTCCGGGAAGTCCAATCAGGCGTTTTATGTAAAACAGAGTCTGATCCAATCCATAGATTCCCTCCGTTTTGAACACGACAATGTCTCCACGTTCCGGACGTCTAAAATTATAGGACAACCGATCCACGAACAGATGATCCCCGGTCTTTTCCCAGAAACGAATCAGTGGTTCCCCTTTTACAAACCGTTTTCCAACCTCCACTCCCGTGCGCCTAGAAAAAGCTTCGTCAGGTGCAAACCATACATGAATATTTTTGATGTCGCCCTCCCCTGCATAGCGAACACGCACCGTCTGAACATTGACGATAAAGCCTTTCACCGGTGGAATTTCAACCACTTCACCATCTGCCTCGGCACGAATGTCATGGTAAAATTTACCATGAACCACCGCTTCATAAATCTGCATCAACGTGTTTGGCATTTGAAAGTCAGGACGTTTTGTCAAATTCTCACTGGTCACTCCAAACAACGTTGGCTGCATGGAACCCGTGGGAATCTTGAACGGCTGAAGGAAGAAAGTGCGAATGGCCATCGCCACAGCAATAGCCACCAGCAAGACTTCCACATTTTCCCTCCAGCCCGCGTTGGGATACGGCTTGAGCCATTTCTCAGCCGCCTCTTCCAGCTTATCCATCTGATCCTTCAGATCGCTCTCGCTGGCATCTCCCTCAATTGCGGTTTCCATCTCCATGAGCGCCTTGTTGATATTGACCAGGGCTTGAGGTGAAAGAATATCGCTCTGCGCATTACGCAGCTTCCTGACATGGCTCAGCATGTCGCTTGCTTGACGCAATACTCCTGAATAAAACCATCGGATTTTCATTATCAGGCTTTCAGTACTTCGATGAATGCTTCCTGCGGAATGTTAACATTACCAAACGACTTCATGCGCTTTTTGCCCTCCTTTTGTTTTTCAAGGAGCTTGCGTTTGCGCGTGATATCACCACCATAACACTTGGCCAAGACATCCTTGCGCATGGCACTAACCGTTTCGCGAGCGATGATTTTTCCTCCAATCGCCGCCTGAATGGCCACTTGGTATTGCTGGCGTGGGATGACTTCCTTGAGTTTTGCCGCCAGAGCACGTCCACGGCTTTCCGCCTTCTCTCGATTCACAATGCAGGAGAAGGCATCAACAGGCTCTCCGTTCACCAGCATGTCCAGACGGACCATGTCTGATTCCTGGTAATTGGCATGCTCATAATCCATGGAGCCAAAACCACGCGTGATGCTCTTGATGCGATCATGAAAATCAATGAGAATTTCATTCAGCGGGATTTTTGTCGTAAGCATGACGCGTTTGTGATCCATCGTTTCAGTATGATCCACAAGACCGCGTTTTTCGGCGATCAACGCCATCATGTCTCCGATGTATTCGTTCGGGCAAATAATGAAGGCCTTGACCATCGGCTCCTCAATACTCCTGATGTAATTGACTTCAGGGAGAAACGCAGGGTTGTCAATCGCCTTCACGGTTCCATCCGTCATGTTGACGTGGTAAACAACGCTCGGATACGTCGCGATGATGTCCATGTTATATTCGCGGCGAAGGCGCTCCTGAACGATTTCCAGATGGAGCAACCCCAGAAAACCACACCGGAAGCCAAATCCCAAGGCAACGGAACTTTCCGCTTGATAGACAAACGCAGAATCGTTGAGTTGAAGCTTTGCAAGGTTCGTCTTCAAATGTTCATAATCCGCGGTGTTGATCGGATAGATGCCACTGAACACCATCGGATGAATTTCTTTAAATCCCGGAAGGGCTGGTGACGGATTCTTTGCGTCCGTCAAAGTATCGCCCATCTTCACATCTTTGGGGCTCTTGATGTTGGCGGTAACATAACCAGTCTCGCCAACTTCGAGTTTTTCCCGGACATAAGGTTTCGGGTTGAAACTGCCCACTTCCTTGATTTCCACATTTTTTCCAGAGTGGTGTAGCTGAACGTGCATTCCAGCCTTCAATTCTCCGTTGAAGACGCGAACGTGGGTGACAACCCCTTTGAACGTATCGTAATAGGAATCAAATCCCAACGCTTGAAGTGAGGGTGCATTGGTTGGCTTTGGAGGCGGAACACGGTTCACTACGGCTTCCAAAATCTCCTCGATGCCAATGCCTTCCTTGGCGCTGGCACAAATGGCCGTTTCTGCCGGAATGGCAAGAATGTCCTCCAACTGGGATTTTGCCAACGGAATGTTGGCATGGGGCAAATCTATTTTATTAATGACCGGAATGATCGTCAGGTTCTGCTTCATGGCCAGATGAACATTGGCCACGGTCTGGGCTTCCACTCCTTGAGCTGCATCAATGATGAGGACAGCCCCCTCACAAGCGCTCAAGCTACGAGAGACTTCGTAGGTGAAATCAACATGTCCGGGAGTGTCTATCAGGTTCAACTCATATTCTTCACCGTTCTTCGCCTTATAATGCATTGTCACCGGATGTGCCTTGATCGTGATTCCCCTCTCCCTCTCCAAATCCATGGAATCCAGGAGCTGATCCTCCATGTCACGATTGGCCACCGTCCCTGTCTGTTGCAACAAACGGTCCGAAAGCGTTGTTTTCCCATGATCAATATGGGCAATGATACTGAAATTTCTAATATGTGCCGCGTCCATCTTTCAAAACTCTATTTCGAGAACATAATAGCGAACTGTGCAAGCGAAAAGGAGTATTATTTCTCTCAAAGAAGCACTTAGAAGCCAACGACTTCCTCTGAGCCAGCCTTTTTTAGTCGAAAATCTCCCATTCGAGCCCCAAGGCAGCACTTTAAGCCATCAGGCGTTGGAAACAATCTTTATTGTAGTTTTTGAGGTAATCCCTGAATGAAGGCTCCCATGCGAGAAAGCGAGTCTCCAGTCTTCTGGCTGGCCATGTTCAGACCTAAATAGAACGTGGCCATGGGGGGGAAATTACGCAAAACAAGACAATAGGAGTTATTAACCATAACGCCAAGCAGGTCACCGCCCTTGCTGAATACAAGATCGCCTCTGGATGGATTAAATTTTCCAAAGAGCCCCTTGATGGAATTATGGTCCATTTTGAGATATTGCGGGGTGCTCAGGTCCATCTGGAAGTTACACTCACCATAATATCCCTCACTTCCCCCCACAACCACGGCAGTCTGAAATTTGAATGGGTCAGCAGCAGGTTTATAGACCTTGCAGTGAAGCTTCTGAACCTGTTCGTTGCTCACGGGAATAAACACGACCCGGGGATCCTGCTGGTGGAAAGCAAGGGTTGAAATTGTAAACGATGTGGATGTCACATTGAGCGTGCCCGTCAGGGATTCCCAGTCGATTCCCGGATTCCACAAGACCAACGGTGTATCTTGAACGTGACAAACAGCATATGTTTGCATTCCATCCGTCACAAGAAATGTCTGGGTATCCTTGTTTCGATTGGAGTCTATGCCCAAAATTGTGGAACGGGTGGCATTAAACCTCAAAATGACGCGGTTCGTGACAAACTCACTGAAGATAACATTTGGAGACAGCGTCCGACTGTCATGAATCTCCTGGGCAAGGGACTTGACGCCATCTGCGAGTTTGGATTTTTCAGCCCGTTCGTGTTTGACCTCTTCCCTCATGAAGGCAGCCTGTTCTGCGGCATGACGTTTTTCGTTTTCGGCCAGTTGAATCTGGGAAGCGAGCTGCTGGCGTTCTGCCATGGCGAGCTGATTACTCTGGGCCAGATCGGAAATCTGTTTTTGCAGTTTGGCAGCTTCATCCTTTTTCTTTTGAACTTCGAATTCCATGGCTGCCAGTTTTTCCTTGGAAACGACAGCTTCAGCAGAGGTGCGCTGCAAATTCTGGCTCAAGCCCTGAATGTTCGTCTGGGCTGAATAGTATTGTTGTTCAAGTTTCTTTTGTTGGTCTTGAAGCTGGGCAGTCTGCTGGTCGCGGGATTTGATCTCCTGTTGAAAAACGGCAATTTGTTTGTCACGTTCTGACAAAGCCGCCTGCTGACGCGCGGCAGCCTCACGAGTATTCACCAGCTCAGCCACCAAGGCATCCTGCTTCTTGCGCTCATCCTCCAAAGCCAGACGCATTACACTTCCAAGGTCCTGCTGACTCTCCGCCTGATTGGCGGCCACTTCCATCTTAATGGTTTTGTCGCCCGAAAAATCAGTCAGCTTGCTGGCGTCCAAATTAGAAAATGCCAGCAAACTCACCAACAGAAAGTCGCAAATAACGATGAGGATTGAACGGTTCATGAGGGTTTAACGTCGGATGCCGAGGGACGATTGCGCGAACCCTCGATTTCCAGCAACAGGTTTCGGCGCAGCAAGCGCAAGTGGAAAATTTTAAAGATGGAAACAAATATGATGCCAAACGAGGTTGATGAGTAGGCAGCCATCAGGCTTAATTTGGCGACTCCCAAGGATGCCACAATCAACGAAATGATCGTTCCAACGAAGCCCAGATACAGGCCAGCGTCAAAAAGATGATCCTCGTTTTCCAACAGTTTGAGTTTGAGCTGCGGCTCAACATTCTGGCGGCGGATCTCGCTCAACTTTCTCAGGCAGGCGGTGTAGAGCAGTGCCTGCAGAACGAAGAACAGCAGCAGGATCATTAACGACTCCAAGTCAAGGCTAGGTTTATTCATAATAGTTGTCAGGGCACGCGCTCCAGAGGTTCCCGCCGATGCCAAGCCGCTTTGGACAGGCAGCCGCAGCCGGAAAGTGGACTCCACTTTCTGGCCACCCTGAGCGAGAAACGGCTCGCTCAACATCAGCACCACCAGCAGAAAACCCAGCGCAAATAAGAATCCGCAAACAAAATGATAATCTTTGCCACTCACAGCCGCTCCGGGGAGCTTCTGCAGAGGCTTGAAATGAAATAACACTTCAGACATTAAAAAGCCTGCCAAAACTATGAAAATCCACTTTGCAGCCAATGCCATCATTGGAAGTTGCCAGCAGCATTCAAACAAGAATTTGAAGTAACCTCCAAAAAATGGAGCTTGAGACGTCTGGGCCACAAACTCTGAATGCACCAACCTTTGATTTCTGCGCAATAACTCCAATAATGATCCCTGCCCAAAACTCATGCTCGTTCCCAAGTCCTGCAATCCACTCTTGCTATATAGAGCTACATATTTTGAAACCGCATCCGGCTTTTCGGAAATCACCACTGCTGAAAAGAGAATTGGCAATTGCTCTTTTGCTTTTCGCACTTGAGAAGCCAGTAACCTCAGGGTTTCGGGATCCTTGATAGTGCTGGTGAATGTTTCAAGCTGGTTCCAATTCAGATGATGCGCCAGCGATAGAAGATCCATCAGCACAAGTTCCAACCGTTCGGTTTTCCTGGCATAATTTGCTTCCAAGGCTGATTGAAAAAGTGTCGTGGCCAATTCCTTGGACATGTGCCCGCTTGCCGCTAGTAAACCACACACACACACCGCAGCGTCAAAAGCCTGACCGGAACTGGAAAGCGCTGGGGGGAAAAAAATCGTATTGGTCTGTCCCCGACTAAGGAGAAGTTCCCTAACCAACGGATGCGAGGAATCCTGCATCAAATTCAAGACCTTCTCGCGATTCTCAAAGCGGATTAAAAAATCAGCAAACGGAATGGAAACCGCGTTTGTAACTGTTTTATCAAAGATCGTCTCTAATCCAGGTTCAACGGCACCGAAAAAAGCCACATTGCGATGTTGGGAAACCAGCCAGGCAATCGCCTGCTCCAACTTTTCGCTTCCGGGGATGTTCTCCATCTTCGCCGTCTGAAAAAGCATTTGAGCGGCGCCATGTTTCCCTTCTTTGACAAGAGACACCCCTTCCTCAACGACAGTTGTCGTCTCCTTCCCAGCCTGCTTAATGACACTAGAATCGACAGCCCGCATGTGCACAGGCACAAGCAAGCCAACGACCAGCAATACAACGCCACAAACAGCGCAAAAACACAAAAAAGACCAGCGTCTCATCTCAATTTTCGGACACAAATAGACAAATTGACTTCCCAAAATCCACTACAAAACACCGGGGAAGACACGTCTCTATGGCTCCCGGCATTGATCTGCTTTCTTGTTTGGACGTAACACCCAACTCCTTTGTTCAAGGAAAATGTCCCATCTCAGATTATTTTAAATCCTTCACATTCATAGCTTTTGCCTTGCACTTTGACCAGTACAAGCCTCAAACTTTCCTCTTTTATGAAGATGACACCGCCAATGGAGGGTGGTACCCGCGAGACTCTGGTTCTGGCCCTGCCTATCGTCGTATCGCAAGCTTGCGAGACTGCAATCGTTTTTACGAATCGCATGTTTCTCTCAGAGTTAAACCCTGAATTGATGAACGCAGCGATGGCCGGTGGTGTGACGGCGTTAATGATGGTCTCTTTTGTCACCGGGCTGGTGGGATATGCCACGGCATTGGTAGCCCAATACTTGGGAGCTGGATACAAGTCGAAATGTCCCGAGGTCATCACTCAGGCCTTTTTTCTCTGCCTTGCCATCTATCCTATTGTCTTGGCCTGCCGTCCCCTTGCTTATGCGGTCTTTGACAACATGCATCTGGCTTCGGAACAATTGGAACCTCAAAAACTTTACTTCGACATCTTGCTTTTTGGCGCTCTCATTCCCCTGTTTCGTGGCTGCCTGGCCTCATTCTTCTCAGGCATTGGACGCACCTCCATTGTCATGATTGCCTCCTGTGTTGCCATGCTTGTGAACGCTGGGATCAACTATTTGCTGGTTCTGGGACACTTTGGATTCCCATCTTTGGGAATTCGAGGCGCCGCTTACGGCGCACTTACTGGAAGCGCAAGCGGTCTGCTCATTCTTCTCATCGCTTATTTAAGAAAGAAGAACAGAACCGAATTCAACATCATGCAGTCCTTTCACTTCTCTTCGGAAGTCATTCGAAAGCTGCTTCGTTACGGCTCCCCCACGGGTCTCGAAATGTTCTCCGCTTTTCTATCCTATAACGCAATCGTTCTGATATTTCATTCCTGCGGAGCAGTCACCGCTACGGCTGCCACTATCATGTTAAACTGGGATATGGTCTCTTTTGTACCGTTGATCGGCTTTGAAATTGCAGTGACAAGTCTGGTTGGACGCTACATGGGGGCCAGAAGACCGGATTTTGCTCACAATTCCGTTATTTCGGGAATGAAACTCGGGCAGTTGTACTCGGTGATCATTTTGGTGCTGTTTCTCTTTTTCCCGGCAATGCTGGTCAATATATTTCGTCCCACCGAAGGCAATGATATTTTTCTTAAAGCTCAGCCCACGGCAATCTGGATGCTTCGCGCCGCTTCAATTTATATTCTCACGAACGCCGCATTCGTTGTATTCATCGGCGCTTTGCGTGGGGCGGGAGACACATTCTGGGCCATGGCACTAGCCATTACCGCGCACTGGACCATGGTTGTTGCTCTTGCAGGATTGCTCAAAGTGGCTCACCTCAGCCCAGAAGCGGGTTGGCTATCCATCATTGCCGTGTTTTTGATTTTCTTTGGCCTGGTATGCAAACGCTACTTCGACGGCAAATGGAAAACGCTTCACATCATCGAAACACATGAACCGGTTGCTTCCTGAGGATTGAATTAAGCGAAATAAAAGTTTTTCCCCGACTTGCAGAAGGAGAAAGAGCTGTTTCTATTTTGAAACAGGGAAGCCGTTCTCGACTTCTCCAATAGCATCGTCAAGTATATTGAACGCCTCGTCCAACTCCGCCTCGCTAATTGTCAACGCCGGGGTCAGTGTGAGTATGTTCCCCATGGTCAGCTTAAAACTCAACCCTTTTGACAACGCACGATACAAAATCTGTTCCGCCTCATCGCAGGCGCGTTCCCCTGTCTCCCGGTTCTTAACCAATTCAATCCCCATCAAAAGCCCCAGCCCCCGGACATCTCCAATTAAAGGATGCCGGTTCATCATCTTCCTCATTCGCTCCAAAGCATACTCCCCCTTTTTCTGAACCTGCTCCAGAAGGTGCTCAGATTCTATCACCTCAATCGTTGCCAGTGCTGCAGCCGCAGCAATTGGATTTTTCTCATGCGTGTAATGTCCCAAAGCCTTGTTTTGCGCGACATTCAAACCTTCCCTGGCAATCATTGCCGCAAGTGGGAAAATTCCCCCGCCCAAGCCTTTCCCTATCAATAGAATGTCAGGAACAATACCATAATGTTCACACGTGAACATTTTTCCGGTCCGACCAAGGCAGTGGGGAATTTCGTCCAAAATCAAAAGTGCGCCATGTCGATCACATGCGGCGCGAACTCTCTTCCAATACTCAGGGGATGGAATAAACGGTGTGCTGCGCACTGTTTCAGCGATGACGGCACCCACGTCACCTTCCTTCTCTAAAACATATTCGATATAGTCTGCACACTTTAAATTACACTGATTGCCACAACCAAACGGGCAATGCCGTGGATCAGGAGGCGGCACTTGCTGAGTCCCCGGAAGCAATGGTCCGATCTCAGATCGAAAAATTGCCTCCCCCCCCACTGAAATGGCGTCCAGCGACGCACCATGGAAGGAATCCCACATTGAAATGGTCTTGAAACGTCCAGTCACCGTTCGTGCCAGCTTCAGAGCCATCCCCACAACGCTCGTCCCCCCTGGCGCAAACAGAACGCGATTTAAATCCCCCGGTGCAAGTGTGGATAGTTTCTTTGCCAGCTTAATCGCTGGAATATTTGTATAGCGCCTTGGACAAAACGGAAGTTCCTGCATCTGTTTGACAATGGCCTCTGTCACTCTCGGATGTCCGAATCCAACTTGATGAACATTGTTTCCGTGGAAATCCAGATAGGAACGCCCCTGCAAATCCGTGATGCGCGTATTCTTCGCTCCCGAAAGCACATTCAGACAGGGAGTGGACAGGGATTGATGCAAAAAATATTTTTCATCCTCTTCCAGCCAATGGCGCGTTGTTTCATCAATGTACGCATCCGACCATTGTTTTCGACGCGATCCCAGATTCAAGTCGCTCTCAGATTTCAGCGATTCAATGACAACGTCTTTCTTCATGTGTGGCATCACCAGGGAAGTGAGAACGTTTTGACATGGGTCATGCATTTGATGGCTTCAATCACCCCTTCCTTGATCCCCAGTCCAGAATCCTTGATTCCACCAAACGGTGAATTTTCTATGCGAAATCCCGGAACTTCGTTGATGTTCACTGTTCCACATCGCAATTGCCTCACCGCTTTGAGCGCCCATTGCAGATTATTGGTCACTACGCCTGATGAAAGCCCAAACGAAGTTGAATTGGCCATTGCTATGGCGTCGTCCAAGTCATCAACCGGAATAACAGGAGCCAATGGCCCAAAAGATTCTGTCACCACCATTTCAGCGTCACGAGGGACATTATCAACCACCGTCGGCGCGAGTAATGCCCCCTCCCGTGTGCCACCAGCCAAAACAACCGCGCCTCCAGCCACAGCCTTGAGCGTGACATCCTGCAAGTGAATTGCCGATGCCTCATCAATAACAGTTCCAACCCGTGTCTCTGGATTCAATGGATCGCCGCAAATGTATTCGGCAGTCTTTTTCACCAGACGACTGACAAATTCCTTATGAACCGATTCCTGAACAAGAATTCGTTTCACAGCCGTGCAACGTTGTCCTGAATTTCGATACGAACCTTCTGCCGCCAAGTGGACGGCCAAATCCAAATCAGCATCTTCAAGAACGATCAGCGGATCGTTTCCACCCAGCTCCAATACAAGACGCTTATAGCCAGCCGAGGAGGCGATTCTCTTTCCAACCGCAACACTTCCCGTAAATGAAACCAGTTCAACCCGGGGATCACTAACAAGTCTTGATGCAACTTCCTTGGTTGGCCCCACCAACACACTCAACAGAGGCCCCGGCAATCCCGCTTCATACAATAATTCCGCAAAACACAGTGCCGTCAGAGGCGTCTTTTCAGAGGGTTTCAGTATCACCGGAACACCGGCGGCAATCGCAGGAGCCACCTTGTGAGCGACCTGATTCAAAGGATGATTAAATGGCGTGACCGCCACAGCCAGAGACAACGGTTCACGAACTGTAAAGATTTTTCGAGCCTTGCCCTGCGGGGAAATATCACACGAAAACACCTGACCGTCATCTCGCAAAGCCTCAATCGCAGCAAACCGCAAAACATCCAGAGCACGCCCTGTTTCATAAATCGTTTCCCGGATGCAAAGCCCCGCCTCTGAACTAATCAGGTGAGCAAAGAACTCGCGGCGTTGCTCCAAAAGCCGTGCCGCCTGATTCAAAATTTCGGAACGTTCAAAACGGTTCGGTTTTTCCCTGCTGGCCAAAGCCGCCTTGATCGCCTCCTCAGTCTGGGCTGATCCAGCCAGAGCCACCGTGCCAGCCAAACGCTTATTATATGGACTACGAACTTCAAGAACCTGGTTCGTGCCAGATTTCTTTCCCGCTACAAGACAGGACAAATTCAAAGGCTCTGGATTCATAGATGCGTTCCATTAATAACAAAATCGAAAATATCAAAATTACGCGGCGTCATTTTTGTTTTATATTCACCCTGCAATGGCTCGGACAAAATGAAAGGCACAGCCAATTCGGCACGACCTCCATGCGAGCGCAATCCGGATTTCAAAACACTTAAATCGTGAAATTCCGGGGAACGGCCCAAGGCAACATCATGTTGAGAAAGCACAATCAGGTCACCAATTCGGTCAGCCGGCAATTCCAGTTCTTTCGCAGCTTCATTCCGCAAATAGACTTCCGTAATACCAGGCACCTCAAGCAATCCCTTCTTGATTTCAGTTTCCTTGGAATTTTCCGGGAGGTATATCATCGCGAAAGAACCGAGTGCCCCGTGATGAACCACATAGGGATCCGTTATCGGCAAAACAACACGTGCATCCACATGAAATTCCCGCTTAAGAAACGGTTCCAGAAAAATCACGTTAGGTTTTCCATCAGGAGTCTGCTTGGGGTTCATCCCATGATCCGCTGTCAATCCAATCACTGCCCCCAGATTCACGAGTCTCCCCAATTCGAGATCAATTGCTCCATAAAAATCCAGTGCCATCTGAGATTCAGGAGCCGCCTTATGTTGGATAAAATCCGTCGTTGAAAGGTAAAAAAAGTCTGCAAGCTCCCGTTCAATCAACGTCACTCCTGCTCGAAATACATAAAGCGAAGCCTCCGCACTGTAAATGTTTGGGGTTGGAAGTCCCGTCAGTTTTTCAACATCAGAAATCCCGTGAGTTTCGACTTTCGCCTGCGAAGCAAATTCAGCGGAAAAGGCAATTCCCTTCAAACCGAATCCGATGATGTCTCTTAACTTCTCCTTTGCGGTAATCACCGCCACCTTGCGTCCCGCCTTGGCCGCAACGCTTGGAATCGTTGGACAACGCAAATAACTCCCCGAGTTCATCATCACTTCTTTTCCAACAGTTGTGTCAAATATATAATTACCACTGATGCCATGAATGGCTGGGGACACCCCGGTTATGATGGACGAGTTATTGACATTGGTGAATGAGGGCAAAGCCCCCACCGCGGTTCCTCGATATCCCCTTGAGATGATATGCTTGAGATTTGGCATCCGCCCATTTTCCAAAGCTGCATCAAAATAGGCATTGGCGGAACCATCCAGGCAAATCACAACAATTGGACGTGCTTCCGGTCTGTAGTTTCTGTTGTTGACGGTAAATGGCTCAGTTTTTATGTCGCGCATAATGTGGACGGTTGAGTCAAATTGTTAAGTTATGGACAAACGCATTCAGGAGACTTCTTCATTTCAATTCCCATCTCGTGAATCGTCAATTCAACCGCTTTCAAAAGTGCTTCAATATCCCCTGTTGTCAAATGTCCAATGTTCCCAATGCGAAAACTATCGATTCGACTCACCTTGCCTGGATAAATGATAAAACCCTTGTCGCTAAGGCGATGATAAAAATCAGTGAATGAGAAATGACGATCTTTCGGATAATAAAAGGCTGTGATCACACAACTTTGAACCTCGGGAGCCAGACACGATTTGAATCCGATCTGTCGCATCCCTTTTAACAACACAGCATGATTCTGTTGATAGCGTTTCAATCGTGCTTCGGGACCACCTTCCTCCCGCAGCTCTTTCAGCGCCTGCATGAAAGCAAGAATGGCATGGGTCGGAGGGGTGAAACGGAACTGTCCATTCGCCTCAAACGAACGCAATTGCGCCAACAAGTCCAGACTGACACTCCGGGCTGCCCCTTCCGCATCCAGCAACGCCTGACGTCGGGCAATGACAATCGAAAAACCGGGAACACTTTCCAAACACTTGTTTGGAGAGGTAATGACAAAATCCAAATCATTTCCTGCAATATCAATTGGAATTGCGCCAAAACTGCTCATCGCATCCAGAATGATCCGCCGCCCTGCTCCCTTCACAATTTGTGCAACCTCATCCACTGAATTCAAAATGCCCGTTGTTGTCTCGCAATGGATCATTCCCACATGAGTGATATTTGAATCTTCATCCAAAATCCGACGCAGCTCATCAAGATTCGGGCGTGCATCCTCGGAAGAGCGCAATACCGCATTGTCCAACTTCAATGTCTTGGCAATTTGAAGCATCCGCTCGCCATAAGCACCATTCGCCAGCACGAGTATCTTTCCATTTTGAGGGATGGCAGACGACAAAACAGATTCCACTCCATACGTGCCGCTTCCCTGCATTAAAATGGCCTCGTATCCCTTTTCACGCGTTACCCCCGCCAGACTCAGAATCTCCTCGCGCGCCTGTCTGACCAGGGCATTGAATTCGTAGTGCCAGGAACCTGCATCATGCAACATGGCCTGCTTGACAGTCGGACTCGTCGTCAACGGTCCCGGCGTAAATAGCAATTTATCTTTTTTAACAATAGAGTCTTTCATAATTACTTTGATGTTTGAGAGCCGAACGCCTCCACAACAGGCTTGCCTATCCAGCAACTGGGCTGAGTCAAATGAAACACGTAGGCCACCGTGCAAGCTGTGTCATAAGTATTCACAGGGGTCTTGATCTCGTGATTTGTTACCACCCCTGGTCCGCGAATAATCCAGGGAATTTCGATTTCCTCCAAAGTCGCGCCTCCATGCTTTTTCCCCTTTCCACCATGATCCGCTGTAACAAGAAGGATCGTCTCATCCCAATTGCCAGATTTCTTGACAGCAGAAACCATGTCGCCAATCAAACGATCAGCCACCGTTACAGCGGCATAATATTCAGGTGTTCCATGTCCAAAATGATGGCCCGCCCCATCGACGTGGTCCATGTGAACAAAAAGAAAAGTTGGTTTGTGCGCTTCCCAATACGCAACAGCGGCAGACATTGTATTCGTCGGGCCCTTGGGATTTTCAACTACCTTGACAGCGTTACGCTCGAAGAGCCTGCCAAATCCATCCCAGTCATGAAATACAGCGCTCTCACTTGATGGCATCTGTTCGTGCAAAACTAAAAAGATCGTGGGGAAAATCCCTCCAGCACCAACCGCAATGGGTGGAATCTCAAACTTATTCGTCTCCCAATCATTCGATGTAATCCCATGCTGCTCTGGTCCGGCTCCCATAATCATCGAAGCCCAATTCGGGCTGCTGCTTGTCGGCATCACTCCGCGAGCATGTAAGGTATAGGCCCCCTCCTTCATCAATTCGTGCATCACCGGTGTTTCTGCTTTTTCCACACCATTGGGGCTCATGCCATCCACCCCAATGATAATGAAATGCTTTGCCTCAGCCGCTTTTGCACTTCCGGATGCAATGGCCATGGAAAGTGCTGCGGTCAGACAAAAACATGAAATGTTTTTCAAAATCAAATTTAATTGGATTCGTTTCATTTTATTGATTGTTTAATTGAGATTTCGACCTTCCAAGGAACAGACATAGTAACGCAGCAACAACGGTCACAACCCCAAGAAAATGAAAACCAAGGCGGTAACCACCCGTGTCCAGCAATTTTCCAAAATAGTAACCAGAAACAATCCCGGCCAGATATCCGGCCGCATCCACCAAGCCTGCAACCGTTCCTACAAATTCCTTTCCTTTGATTTCAACCGAGAAGATGCCCGCCAGCAGACTGTATGGCCCATACGATAGAAAGCCGATCAGCCCAATCGTAATCGTCACCCAAACCATGCCTGCATGAAACAAATTTGGAAGCCCATAGATGAGAGTTGCCAACACCAGCAAAATTGTAAAAAGCAGCTTCCTTCGCGCCGACCATGATAACCGGTCCAAAATGTATCCCAGAAATATAATTCCCAAAGCGCCAGCCGCATCAAATGGAGTTGAAAGAAATGCCGCCATCTGACTCGACACTTCAGGCCCGCCCTCAGTCTTAATGAAATCAACGGTCCACACATTGAAAGTCTCACGCGTAATCGTCAGAACAAAACTTAACCCGCAAACAATCCAGAACTGTGGCAGTCCAACGAGTTCCAGAATTTGCGAAAAACGGAACTGACTCTTTTTCTTTTCTCCAAGGCTCTTTTGATCCTCAACTTTCTTTGGAAGCACCCCCCAACAAATAAGTAAAATCACAAATAAAATAATTGCGGGAATCCCGATGATCCATCGCCATTGATCTCCACTTACTTTGGCAATTTCTCCGGCCACCAGTAACGCAAGGACTCCACCAAACACAAAACTCAATGACAAAAACGCCATAGCCAAAGCCATATGCCTCTGTGGAAACCAATCTGGCACCTGTTTTACCATTGATCCCCAGCCAGCAGCTCCAGCCAGACGATTTGTGCTGTAAAGCATTGTTAGCATCGGACACGAAACGACAAACGCTTCCAAACCTCCAAACAAACAAACCCCGGATAACGCGAGAAGAAAACATAAACGCCCACCGAAACGATCAATAACAGGTCCAAAAAGGATTTTCCCCACAGCATAAGCTACAGTTCCGTAGCTTGAAATCATACCAATTTGTGCCTTTGTCATTCCAAACTCATTCTGGATTAAAGGCTGGGCCACTGACAGGTTCTTCCGACAAAGATAAATACCGATGTAACCCAGGATCAGACACCCCAAGAAGGAGATGGCTTTAGCTGGGGAAATAGGCCAATCGGTCGTTTTTGAAGATGAAACAGCTATTGAACCAGTAGCGGAACTGCGGCTGACTGCGCAGTTCGTTTTCAAGTCAGTAGGCATTAGAAGAATTTTGTCTATGATGCAGGAATTGAATTGCTGTAAAACCGACGGCCTCCATATACCGAAAACAGAACCAGATTGACAACCCCTTTTTCATTATTTCGATTTCCCCTTATTCAAATCATTGCAACGCACTAAATTATCGTCTGCTAATTTGTTGTTTTAAGAACCGGGCCTGGAAAATATCTCCAGGCCCGGCATGAACCCATGGGCATTATTTAACTAAACGATAAAATGCTCCTGCATTCGTTGTCTGAATCGTGGCAGAACCAACGCCAAGCGTTCCTGGGACATCCGTCCAGTCAGCCCCACTGCCTATCTTTGTCGCCTGTTGCAGTTTGACGGAACTGTCGGCTGTCCATGTGAGCTTGAAACTATTTGCGCTCAGAATTGTGTAGCTCAGTTCAAGCGTTGTCACTTCGCCGCCACTTTCGAGGGTCAGGTCTTTCCCCGCCTTTCCTGCGGTGTAGATTGATCCAATCTCATCTGCAGTCAGCACACGCTTCCAGATTCCCAAATCGTCGATTTGGGCAGTAATCGCCGCAGCATTTCCATCAGTGTAAATGCCCGTTCCATCCTGTCCAATATTGACGTTCAAGTTTGTGTCCAGCGATCCTGCTGTTGCAAACGGCAGTGAACTAACCAATGTTCCATCCACATATGTGAGCACAGATTGCCCCCTCCAATAACTCACGCTAACCAGATGCCATGAACCATCACGAACAATCGTACTAAATGCAGTATTGAATTTATCCGTGCCTCTATTGGGACCGGTTGCGTTAACTTTGAAACTACCACTGTTCTGCGCAAAAATTCCCCAACCTGGATTGCTGCTGCTATTCCAATCCTTGTTGGAAATAAATGCGGGATCGTCTTCAGAAGTCGTATAATTGATCCAGAACGAAATGGAGAAATCGTTCGTTCCAAATTGGAGGTCTGCAGGAGCTCCCAACGTGGCGTAGTTGAACGAGCTTCCATCCTTGGCGGAACTGAATTGGAAGGCCTGGCCAATCCTGCCACCAACGAAGCTCGGCGAACCAACCGCTGAAGCATTGTTACCGCGACCGGATGAATCCTTGTAATCACCATCAAACTTCAAATGAACCAAAAGGTCGTTTGTAATGGCACCGCCGTAAACCAGCAGTCTGGCAACAGAACTCGTTGCGCTTCCACCGGAATTTGCGACGACTGCATAGTAGAGTCCGGCATCCGTCGTTTGGGCAGTAAAAACGAGGTTACTGGAACCAGCCCCACTCACCAAAGCCCCATTTTTATACCACGAGAAAGTAAATGGAGCCGTTCCACTGGGCACAACAGAGAATGTTGCAGTGCCATTGGCAGAAACAGCCGCACTGGCTGGAGACTGCGTAATGCCAGCAGGTAATACAACCGCCTTTCCAGATGCAGTGGTCAGGTCTTTCCCTGAGGTTCCCTGCACATAAATGCTGGCGATTTCCTGGGGTGTCAACAACCGGTTCCAGAAACCAACATCATCAAGCAGCATGTCGGCAGCAGCCCTGCCACTATCGGTATAGGTACCAAGTCCATCCTGACCAAAGTTGATGCTGTACCCCAACTCATCCGTATCCAGACTGCCAATGGAAACACCCGCAGATGGTGCCATGCTGGTCGTGTCAATCAACACACCATCAATGTAGATTCGCCCATACCCGGCTCTTTCAAAAGTCACCGTGACCTGATGCCAGGCATGATCCAAAAGGGCTGGTCCAACTGTCGCACTATCACGACGTCCTGAAGTGGCCGTATCATTTAAATTCCACTTCATTCCACCGCCAGATTCAGGCGCAACCACCCAGCCCGGGTTGCTGCCACTATTCCAGTTCTTGCAGCAAACAAACGGTTTATCATCTGCGAGAAAATAGATTTTCGTCCAGAACGCAACAGAGAAGTTGTTCGTTCCAAATTTCAATAAATCAGGATATCCCAGCGTAACATAATTATTTGTGCTGAGATCAAGTGCAGAGATCAAATGCACGGCCTTTCCAACAATGCCATCTTCAAAACTCGGTTCGCCCACAGCCGTTCCGGAAACGCCATGGCCTGTACTATCCGAATAGTCATTGTCAAACTTAAGATGTGCCACAAGACCGTTGGTAATATCTCCGGCAAACACTGTAACGAGAGCTACTGAACTTGTGGCTGCGCCATAACTGTTGGTCACAACAAGAACATAGTAGCCAGAGTTCGTGGCCTGTGCATTTCCTAGTGTATAACTGGTGTTCGTCGCTCCTGTGATTGGAGTGCCATTAAAGAGCCACATATAACTAAGTGGCCAGCCACCACGCCCCTGTCCAGCAAGTGTCAAAGTGGCTCCGGAACTCAATGTTTGAGCTATTGGAGACACTGTAATAGAGGGCGTTGTAACAACCGTTAACACGGCAGTAGAGCTTGTAACAGGACCGTCTGAATTGGACACAACCACATCGTAGCTGCCCACATCCGCAGAGGAAACGCTCGCTATGGTATAGGTGGAATTCGTCGCTCCAGAAATACTCTTACCTTTGAAGCGCCACTGATAGGATAACGGGCTGGAACTGGTAGCCACCACGCTGAATGTAACAGGAGAATTGGCATCAATACTCTGATTCACAGGCTGGCTTGTAATCACAGGCGTGTTGATGCTGTAAAGTCCAAAATCATCAATCCCCCAATACCAACTTCCCGTTCCGGCATATCCAAAACGGAATCGGACATTGGCCGCATTGTCTGCCTTTGGAAGTCGAACGACTTCGATCCGTTTTCCGTCCTTTGTATCATCATTGATGCGACCGGCAATGTATGGAGTCAGGTTTGTGCCAACCACTGCCCCAATAAAATTGCTGTATGCAAGGCCGGAAGGTTGATCAGAACGGGCCGTTCCCAAAGTTGCAGTGATATCAATGGCACCATTTGTCCGAACCACGTCTGCATTTTGATTCTGATCGTCCAGGTAATAAATGACCGGCAACCATGTCGCTCCTTGATCCACCGAATACTCCAAAGAAGCAATGTTGTCCTGATTTTGTTCATAGGCGCTCTTCCAGGCAACAAAGATGTTAGACTTCCCTGTTAGATTATAGTCCGAGGTAAAAGCCACACAAACCTGCTGACCACTCCGTTGGTCCGAATCACACCAAAAGGCATTCGTATTAATCAGACTGTCAACAATCACACCGTTCAATACGATTGGAGGATGATCAAAACGGCGATGATCAAACACCGTATACAGGGTGTTGCTTCCAACAACGAAGAAGTCCATATAAGAATCGGAAAGAGGATCCGTTAAATCAAACCCAGGATCTATCTGGGTGGTATTGTTTGTAACCGTCCATCCATTTGGAATCTCACCTTCCGTCACCCCATCAAACGTTTCGAGATAAATTGGCGCAGGCAACGTCACGTTCTGGTAATACTGCACCGTAAAAGACCAGGTGTTCGTTTGCTTTCCAAGGGTGTTGTCTTCGTAAACCAAGGCAAGATCATGTGGTGTCAACGAAGAAAGGAGAACGCTGGGTGTCGCAGTAATACTGTAACCACCAGCGACAGAAGAGACTGATGGTGTCAAAGCCACATCATCCAAATATAATGTGATTGAACTTGATGAAATTGATGTATCCCCATTTTGAAGCTCAACGTCAATGGCTGGTTGAGGGGGGATGTTTGTCTGGTTAACCCCAGGATATCGTGAAGTGATGTATGAAGGAACCGGAGGTATTGTCTGTGGAATTCCAGTGGAAACCGGTGCTCCCAGAGCCGTGATCTGACCTGAATTCAATGAGCTATCCCAAAAGGCGATACTATTGACAAATCCGCCCGATGCGTTTGTATTCGCAGTACCGAGTATCAGAATATTTGCCGCGGTCGGCAACGCAAAAGAACTGTCCAAGCCAGAGATGGTTTGTTGACCAACCTCCTGACCATTGATGAATTTTTTTAAGTACCCCCCATCGCTATTGATTACAAGTGCCAAGCGATTCCAAGCTCCAGCAGTGATTGTTCCCTGAGCCGTCCCCGAAGATGTGCCAACACCATTATTGGGATAAATGGCTATTTCCAATGGCGTCCCTGTGCTGGAACCTGAACCATTATCCGTTTGGATCAACGGACGAAAAGTCCCATCCGAAGATGCGGGATAAAAGAGGTCGAAAATGATCGTGTAGTTATTCAATAAAGTGCCAGCGCCATCACCCCCGTTTGGGGTAACAGGCGTTCCCATATAATAGCCGGACAAATTCACATTCTCAGGGAATTGCATCACCTTGGCGACGTTGCTGGAAATATTTAAAATTCCAAAGGAGGTGGTTGTTCCAAATTTCGATGCGCCCATAGTCGCATCATCCGAAACTTGGAGACTATCGCCAACCGTGGCAGACAAGTCGGAATCAAAATTCCAAAGTCCAAACGGACTTTGCGCCTGCACACTAACTGCGACGATTGTCGCTGCTGCTGCAAGCAAAGTTTTGCATGCTCTTCTGACAATTTGTTTCATTAGTTTGTTTGTTTTGTTGTTGAGTAATTTTCAAAGTTGCAGAACTCACTTGTTTGCCTGTCTGTAGACCAGCTCGTCTGAAGCCTTTTCATCACCATTGTCAGCAGCCGTATTAATCGCCCCCATCAACGCCAGCCGAGAACGGCTGATCACATTACGCTGCTTTTTTGACAAAGATGGATTCTTGGAGAGTTCGTCCGCCTTAGCTAAGGCGTCGACATAGTTTGTCCCCTCCACTAGTTGGACAATGCCCTCAATTGCCGCACGGGTATCCTCCTTCGCCCCAACAAATTCCTTTTTCAGGGATGGGACAACTTCGGTCATTGTAAATGGCTCAGGAGCCTTTGAGCTCGGAGAGCAACCAACAGCGAGCAAGACAAAAATAGGAAAGATAAAAGAAATTTTTTTCATAAAAACGGTTGGGGAATCACAGGTCTTTTCCATCGGTGTAGTAGTGATAATCAATCCCGATCTTAACGTCCTTGTAGTGAAATGTATCAACGCTTCCCGTCAGCCAAAGAGTGTCACAGTTGCCGTTATGCCGATACCATTCCCAAAGAAAATTATACCCATTGTAATAATCCGCACCAATACCACCAGTCCCCGGGGGTTGTCCGATCCATTGTGTTAAAATCTGTGTGTATCCTGGGAACAAACCAATGGAATCCTCTCCCCCCTCCATTTTTTGTTCAGCAGAATCCTGTCCAAAAATCATCTTCTGTGGTTGTGCGTAGGAAGTTGTTTTCGGAGCCGCACCATTCATTACCAAATGGCCATTAAGCCCCACAGTGGAATTCAAATAAAAATCAGTTGGAAAACTGCGTGACACATCTCTCCATGCATCAACGATGTGAGCCGATGGATCACGAAATACATTTTTGTTCCTCCCAACGTATTGGTAATAAGCAACCCCCCAATAAGCGAGGCTGTTGGCGGGATCAAGAATGGCTGTAGACCGCGGATTGAGTGTCCATTGGCCATCATTGGGCATGCTGGCATTATTGGCAGACCCCATGTAATAGAAATAATTTCGGTTATCATCTGCATACATGGCCGTTCCAATGCCAATTTGCCGCAGGTTATTAATGCAAGAAGCCTGTCTTCCCTTCTCCTTGGCTCTTGCGAGAGCAGGAAGAAGCATGGACGCCAGAATTGCGATGATGGAGATCACAACAAGCAATTCGATTAGTGTGAAACCACCCCTCGCTTGTCTTCTCTCGTTTAGGTGTTTGGAAAAGCCTTTTTGAAGGCTCACTTCAGTTATGATGTTCATAGGTGGATTGATCTGAGTCCAAGAACCGGTTTTGTCTTGGAGCGATTGGAGTCAGTTGTAACCCCGATCACCCCAATCAGGATTCCGTAACTTCTGACATACCTAGATGTCTGTCATCCGGGGCAATATTTGGACCTGGACCTAAAGTAAAGCAACGTTGCGAATGTTAAGATTGCGTGTCCTTAAAATGGCTATTAAGTGAGTTTTATGTGACGGCTCAAAATGTTTATAATAAACAAATTACACGATATTAAATTCAAACATAAACGGTTCTGATGTCCGTCTGTTCTCAAGAGCAAATCTTCCAGTCAGTTCGAAACCGGATAATTCTCCATGTTTTTCAAATTCTGCTAAAAACGATCCCTTTTATCGTGAGGGGAATGACTTTGTTTGGGACTTGGGGAAAAATAGGGTCTCCGGTTATTGTTGGCATGTTTTGCAAGTAAATTGGCGTGTTTTGCTAGTGTAAAAGGAGCGTTCCCACCTTATATTGAAAACATGAATTATCGGAATTTTGGAAAGCTCGATTGGAAAGCTTCAGCGCTAGGCCTTGGCTGCATGCGTCTACCTACTGACACCGGCGACTGGCTCAGCCCCAACGTTGACGAGCAAAAAGCCATCGAACTCATTCGAACCGCGATTGATTCCGGAGTCAACTACATTGATACAGCTTATCCCTACCATAACGGCAACAGTGAAATCATTGTTGGCAAGGCATTGCGTAATGGTTATCGAGAAAAGGTCCATCTGGCAACCAAATGTCCGTCGTGGCTCATGGAAACCACGGATGCTTTCGACCGCATACTCGACGAACAGCTCAAAAAACTACAAACTGACAGCGTCGATTTCTATCTCATTCATGCCCTTAATAAAATCTGGTGGCATGATCTCATTTTGAAAAACCACATTCTATCCCGTGCAGAAGCCGCCTTGAAGGATGGGCGAATCAAGCACCTCGGTTTTTCTTTTCACGATCAGTCTGAGGTCTTTCACGAAATATTGAACGGCTATGACGGCTGGAGCTTTTGTCAAATACAATACAACTACATGAACACCAACACCCAGGCCGGAACACGCGGGCTCAAGGCCGCCGCAGAAAAAGGTCTGGCTGTTGTGATCATGGAGCCATTATTGGGAGGACGTCTGGCGAATCCTCCCAAAGTCATCAAGACTCTTCTCGACAATGCCCCGGGAAAGCCCTCTGCCGCCGATTTGGCCCTTCAATGGTTGTGGGATCAACCGGAAGTTTCCGTGGTTCTCAGTGGCATGAGTAATATGAAACAACTTCAGGAAAACCTATCCTCAGCAAGCCATTCATCCGCAAATTCTCTGACGCCAGCCCAACGCGCGTTGATTGCTCAAGCCCAGAAGATCTACGCGGAAAGGACTCAAATTCCATGCACAAAATGCAGCTATTGCCAGCCATGTCCCAACGGCGTAAACATTCCGTTCTGCTTTGAAATCTACAATGATGCCTTCCTCCACGAAGATATGGCTACCGCACGCATGTGGTATGAAATTTTTCTTGGGAATGGAGCCCGTGGTAAAAACGCGGATGCCTGCATCGGCTGTCGGGATTGCGAAAGCCGTTGCCCTCAAAAAATACCGATCTCAGAATGGATGCCAAAGGTGCATGAGTTTCTTTCCGCCCCAGCCGCATGAACGATCGTTTCCGACTCTCAAAACAGGTTTTTCAAAGGATCGCCGACGCCGGAGTTTCTGTTCCTGCCGTATTACGCCATGCGGGACTGTCAAGCACGCTTGCAGATCAGGAAAAGGTCTGGTTGAATACCGAGGATCTCTTCTGCTTTTGGCGGGCCGTTGCCGAAGTCAGCAAGAATCCTTCGATTGGTCTCAAAATTGGAAGCAATGAACGGATTGAGCGTTACGATCCCATCGGCATTGCGGCTCTCTATGCTCGATCGCTCCGGGAAGCGATTGGCAGGCTGGCCCGATACAAGCAATTGACCTGCCCTGAGGAAATCCACGTAATTGAGCACGCTGGGCAAAGCGCTGTTCAATTCACGTGGTTACGAGCCCTGGAGATGGAGCCCCCCATTCTTTCCGATGTCTGTTTTGCCCGGATAGTCGCCCTGGGAAAACATGGAACAGGACAGCCAATACTCCCCATCCGCGTGGAATTCATGCGCTCCGGAGAACACCGTCAAATGTATGAAAAACACTTTGGATGTCCGATCCATTTTAAATCCTCCCGTAACGCTTTGCTTTTCCGCAGCAGTGATCTGGACCGTCCTTTTCAAACATATAATCCCGACCTGTTAAATTTGATCTCACCACAACTGGAAGCCATGCTTGCGGCACAAAAGGAGTCGCAAACAACAAGAGGTCAGGTTTCCCTAATTGTAAAACGCCTGTTGGGGGGACACCGTCCAAGCATGCTTGAGGTGGCGCGTGAATTGCGATTGAGTCAGCGCACGTTGCAAAGGCGATTGTCAGAGGAGGCCGTTAATTTCCAAAAGATTCTAGAAGAGGCCCGTCGCGAACTGGCTCACCATTACTTGCTTCAACCCACATTGGAAATCAATGAAATTGCCTATCTACTGGGATACGAGGATGTAAACTCGTTTTTCCGCGCTTTTCAGGACTGGGAAGGCGCCACGCCAAGTCACTGGCGCAATACGAAAGCTCGCAAGCAGTCTCTCAGGCATTAATCCTCAGGCGGGGGTGATTATATCCAGCCGAGCTTTTCTTTTCGTGTCAAATACAATATTCCCAGGATTCGCATCTCCACACACAGGAGGTAGAACTCGAAAAGTGAAACCAATAGTATAGCAATGAAACGCAGCGGGAAAAAATCCATCACATATTCTCCAAGCAAACTCATGAGAAAAATCCCGAGGGAAATAAGGCACACGACGCAATATGGCCCGAACACTTTAAATATTGAAGGTATGATGACCAGTGGATTCAAACCAGCAAGTCCATCTGCTATGGATACTCCCAGAAATGCCATTGGCAAAACAAACACCCCCAATACGCAGGCTACGATGGCAAGAATCTTATAATGGAGAAGGCCCAGAATGAGTGCCGGACAAAAGCATGCAACCATGATTGCAATGTATTGGATGAGAGGCATCTGAATATCGTCGTGAAAATTCGAGAGATCGGGCCATTCTGGCAGCTTTGTTTCTCCCGAGGCAGAAGTCATTACAACAGACTTTAAAAATGAGACAACATACCCTGTGCAAAAAACGAAAAAAACCATTGCAAATAATCCCAACATGGAAAGCAGTATCATCTGGGTTCCTATCACTTGGAGATATTCGAAGACGGAATAAACCAGACTACCAGCAATGATCATTCCCGGCCCATCCCCTTTCAACGGATATTTGAAAGCGTATGCAAGATGCCCCGAAAAAGAGGTGTTGTTTCTGATCTGACTATCCCTGTATGCCTCAACCCCGTCACAAAATCCCTTGCACACAGGACAAAAAATTATTTTTTGCATCCCGATGAGCCTCTTCTCGACACAAGTGTCACACCACGCCGTTCCACACTTCTGACAAATCCATTTTGACTTGCTCTGTGGATGTCGGGAACAAACAGAGAGGTCTCGCCGCCCTGGTGACATGGCAGGAATGCTTTCGTCCGTTTCCACCATTTCCGATTCCGAGGGAACATCCTGGGATTGAACCTCCGCTTCAACAGATTCATCCCCAAAACGCACTTCAACAGAACCAATTTTAAAATCGGTGTTGGGCTCAACAACTGCCTCTTCCACTTGGATTCCGTTCACATACGTTCCATTTGTTGAGCCTAAATCCTTGACCTTTAAAATCCCATCCTCGTAGATCAAAAGACAGTGCCGGCTTGAAACAGAAGGATCGTTGATGCGAAGGTCATTGGAATCAGTCCGCCCCACACGTAGAGTACCTGGTTGGAGGACAACCTCCTTTTCCATTCCATTGATAATAAGACTCGCCATAAAGTCAGGGTTTTCCCCGAGTATTCAACACCAGACATAGCGTGTCTATTCCAAATCCCGACTTTTTTCGTAATGCCCAATCCTTCTGACACTGGCAGCAACTCAGTTTTTCTACCCTTTTTTCATTTGCATCTTAAGCTCTTCCAGGCGGCCTCTCAGATATCGGACATGGAGCCGAAGCGCATAATAGTCTCCGGCAAACATAATGGGGATGGACAGTCTCGCAAGGTCATCCTCATACTTGAGAAGCTGCGCAATATCCTGATCAATGCTCTTGTCAATTGTGCCATTGACAATGCGATGATCAATGTTCCGAAGAAAACGATAATGTGTGGCAATCTTCCTGCGAAAACGCCAGCGATACATCGGCACTGCGAGTTTGACAGATGGAATCATCAAAGTTACCAAAGGAATCAGCATGATCCAAAGGCGGTTGACCATGTTCGCCGCCCAAAAGGGCAGAACCTTATAGATGAACGAAGGGCCTTTGTCATGAAATTGGCGAGCTTCCGGCAAAAGCTCAAAGGAGACTCCCTTTGCCGAAGGAAATTCACCGGGCTTCTCCAACCAACCATTCTCCCCCTGTATTTCCCGGCAGGTTTGCAGAATTAAAGAGGCGATTGCCCCATTCAAATCGTAACGGCAAATCAAGGTTCCCATGGGGGAAATCAGAGTCAACGGTTCGGGGGGATAGTTTTTCTCCAGATCGAAGAGCCCCTCCCCTACGGTCACAACAGCCAAATGCGGCAGCCGACTGACATAGGCCTGAGCCCGTTTTGCCGGAAAAATGGCAAGATTTGTGTCTGCCATTAATCGGTAAATATCCGGATGCGGTTTGTGAATGTCCATGGGATCGTTTACCGGAGCCACTAGGAACATGGCTTGAACCCGATTCTCGTCCAATGCTTTAATTGCGTCAGTCGATCCCAACCGGACCCAGCAATTGGTCGGAATGTTGTTTTCACGCAATAACACTTCGGAAAGCATTTGAGTCCCAGAACCGTTCTTCCCCATTGCAACTTTGACGCGCTTCAAATCGGAAAAGGACTCCAGGTTGGCTGACTTACGATAGAATACCCACAAAGGCTCATAAAATACGCTGCCTAACCCGCGAACGTCATCCTTGTCACCATTGTAAAACCGCTCAGTCCCCCCCTGCCCAAAAGCCACACTGACGCCACTTTGGGGGTCGGAAAGCAATTTCAAGTTTTCAATGGTGCCAGCAGTTGGCCTTATTGTGACTTTCAACCCCTTCTTTTCCAAGGCAGCCTTAAGCCTCAAACCGTATCGATGGTAACCACCGTTTTCCGCACCGGTGGCAATTGTAATGCTATGGGGTGGAGGTGGGGCTACAAACTTATACGCTATAATGAAGCCAATCCCCACCAGTAAAATCGCCCACCAATAACAGTGAAACAATTCCGTTGCCAAAGCTATGATCTTTTTCTTCATCGCCATTAGCTTCTCCTATTCGGACAAAAACTTCAATGATTCAGAAAACGACCTGTCTCAACCCGATTTTCACCCCATGTTCATGTGAGGATGAGACAACGCATCAGGATTCGATTTGAATTGTCCGGGAAGGCTTTCACAGAATAGGATGATGACAAATCATGCTTCCACGCATTACAAAATCAGTGTTTCGTGTCGTCGTCATCTGGGGACTGGCAATTTTTGTCTGGCCCGCTGTAGCACAGTGGAAGCCCGCTGAGGCTCCGTTAAAAACTCGATGGACTCAAACTGTCACCCCCGAAAATGCCCATCAAGAATACCCACGTCCACAAATGGTCCGCGCCCAATGGCTGAATCTAAATGGACTGTGGGACTACACCATCAGCACAAATTCTGCGTCCGGCTCAAATGCAATCCCCACAAAATTTTCAGGTAAAATCCTTGTCCCTTTTCCCATTGAATCCGCCCTCTCCGGCGTTATGAAGCGCCTCGATGAAAAGAGCACACTGTGGTACCAACGGACGTTCGTCATTCCCACCAATTGGGCTGGCGCACGCATCAAACTTAACGTGGGCGCTTCTGATTGGAAAACCATTCTGTATGTCAACGGCAAACAAGCGGCAATCCATCGTGGAGGATATGACAGTTTTTCGCTGGACATCACGGATTTGCTGGCAGGTAAAGGACCTCAACAATTAACAGTGGCAGTCACAGACCCCACTGAAACAGAGGACCAACCTCGCGGCAAGCAGTCTCGCAAACCTGACGGGATTTTTTATTCTCCAACCTCAGGCATCTGGCAAACCATCTGGCTTGAGCCAGTGTACGAAGGTGGGATAGAGAAACTGCTTTTAACTCCAGACGTGGATTCGCGAGCGTTGCGATTACTTGTCAAATCCAAACCCCTTCAGGACTGTCAAGTGGAAGCCATCGCCTATGCTGATGGAAAAATGGCCGGTCATGTTGAGGGCGCCCCCAATTCATTTCTTTCGCTTTCCATCGCCACCCCACGGCTTTGGAGCCCCGACAAGCCATTTCTTTATGACCTGACCGTAAAAATCTCGCGGAATGGACACATCGTGGACTCCGTTTCCAGCTATTTTGGAATGCGCAAAGTAGCCGTTCGCAAGGACCCAAAAGGAGTTAGTCGCACCATGCTCAACAATAATTTTGTATTTCTCATGGGCGTCATGGACCAAGGATTCTGGCCAGACGGCATCTATACCGCACCTTGCGATGAGGCATTAAAAAACGATATCCAAACAATCAAGGACCTCGGTTTTAACATGATTCGCAAGCATGTGAAGGTGGAACCGGAGCGATGGTATTACTGGTGTGACAAACTCGGGGTGCTTGTCTGGCAGGATATGCCAAGCGGCAACAATGGAACGGATGAATCCAAACGGCAGTTTGAAATGGAATTGTTGCGAATGATTGAAGGCCATCGCAATCATCCCAGCATTATGATGTGGGTTCTCTTCAACGAGAGCTGGGGACAATATGATACGGAACGCCTTGCGCGATGGATACAGGAATTGGATCCAAGCCGGCTGGTCGACAGTGCCAGTGGCTGGACTGACAAGCACGTGGGAGATGTGGTGGACATGCACTCCTATCCTGGCCCGTCAGTTCCAGTAATGGAAGCCAACCGTGCCTCGGTCCTTGGTGAATTTGGCGGCTTGGGACTGGGCATTCCAAACCACACCTGGAATACAAATTCCTGGGGATACATACAGATGTCCAACCCACAACGGCTCACGGAGCAGTATCGCAAACTCATACTGCAAACATGGTCCCACAAAAGATACGCTGGATTGAGCGCAGCAGTGTATACCCAATTTACAGACATCGAAACCGAATGCAACGGGCTTGTAACCTATGATCGTGATATCATCAAGGTCAACATCCAGGCCGCCTCCGAGGCCACACGTGGGGACGCCTTTCAAACCGACCCCGTCGTCATCGTTCCATCCGCTGAGCAGGGGCTGATCCAATGGAATTACACATTTAAAACTCCACAGGAAAACTGGATCCTACCGGAATTTGATGATTCAAAATGGTCTCAGGGACCGGCGGGTTTTGGTGCATATGAGACACCCAACACCGTGGTTCGCACAGAATGGAAAACGTCAGATATCTGGATACGGCGGAATTTCAATTTGGAACACTCTGAATTTGGCCCTCTACAATTGCACCTCTATCACGATGAAGACGTTGAGGTTTACATCAACGGTGTCCTCGCCTACACGGGAACGGGATTCATCGTCGGATACATGGATTTTGACATCAGACCGGAGGCCATGGAAGCCCTTCGTTCTGGAATAAATACAATTGCCATCCATTGCCATCAAACAACAGGAGGTCAATACATTGACGCGGGGCTTGTCTCCGTCCCCCCTCCAAAACCACGTCAATAGTCTTCTCGCCAGTAAAATATGTTTCAGGGAAAAAGGGCTGCAACTGCATCAGGCAATTCGGAAAAATATGTCAGGAGTCAGAATCGCTTTTCTCCATTCTGATGACAAAACTGTATCCGTGTTTTTCAAAGCCTAATGACTCATAAAAGCGATGAGCTCCCAGACGGCGGAGATTGCTGGATAGAATCATCTTATAACATCCCGCATTTCGACATTCATTAACCGCAAACCGCATCATCTGCTTGCCAATTCCTTTGTTCTGATGCTCAACTGCCACAACAACATCCTCAACAACACCCGATGGAGTTCCCTTATGGGCCAGATTCTCCATGATCAACAGGGCAAAACTCCCGACAACCAGTTCGCCGTCGCAGGCCACAAAGACTCTGTAGCTTGGATATTGATAAAACTTGTCAAACAAAACTTCAGCTTCCTCAAGGGAAAGTATCTGACCATTATCCATCTCCGGTTGGGTATATAAATGCAGAATGGCAGTCAGATCGGACTTCATTGCCCGGCGTATGGAAACCGTTTTCATAAGAAGAACTGACTCGTCTTTATTTGACAAAAAATGCACTGACTTGGATTCATTTCATCTTTCCCCATCATTCTATTTTTCGCTCAGAGCCAATTTTGCGGCCAGTCCAGCAAACACCGCTCCAAAGCCGAGGCGCAATACTCGCTGGACGCCAGCCGCCCCAATGACATATCTGCGAAATGCATGTGCAAGGTAACCATATCCAACAAAAACGATAAATGTCATTACCATGAACACCGCACTCAAAAGCAACAACTGTGACAGGGGGCTTCCCTTGGCTGGATCGACAAATTGAGGCAGAAAAGCCAGGAAGAAAATGGTCAGCTTGGGGTTAAGAATATTAAGGAAAAACGCCTTGGCAGCAAGTTTTCCCCCTGTTGTTTTGTTGATCGATTCCAGTGAAAACGCGCTTTTATCCTTCCATGTTGCCAGAGCCAGATAGGCCAAATAGACGGCACCAGCGTATTTCAAGGTTTGGAACACCATCGCGCTCGTATGCATCACAGCAGCAAGTCCAAATATTGTCGCAAACAAGTGAGGAATAATGCCTGCTGTGCAACCGAGCGCCGCATAGACACTCGCCTTACGCCCAAGGGCAAGTCCCGTGGAAACGGTGAAAATCACTCCCGTTCCCGGAATCAACACAACAATCAATGATGTCATCAGAAATTGAAAACTGATCATTTAAACCTCAAGAAATAACGGTTGCAAATTCAAGACATTCAATTCAGGTCCCCTCTGCATTGATACACCCCTCCAAATTGCCAGACAATCCACCCAAAATCAATAGAGTGACTCCTCCTCCAATGTATTTTAATCAAAGGGATTTCTTGCAAAAAAATCACTCTCTCAAATATTCTTTCCGGCTGAAGATATTTTTGACTCCATGATGATTGTTCAACCTATTTACTCGTGTAACCGACATTCCACAAAACCATCACGGTTAGTGAAATCACTGCCGCTGCTCACCTTGTTGGCTCTTTGTTACTTGGAATCGATCCCAGCGAACGCTGAAACTAATGATCCTGCACTTTTGACTCTTCAACGCATTTTTGGCGCTGAAGAGTTTCATTCCGAATCGTGGGGGCCTGCCTGTTGGTTGAAGGACGGTTCCGGCTTTACAACGCTTGAAACCTCCGACAAATACAAAAACGATATCAAGAATAAAGACGCCCAAGACGTCGTCCGTTACAATCCCCAGAATGGTCGCAAGGAGATTATTGTTTCTGCGACTGATTTGATTCCTCCAGGAACAAATGAGGCGCTGAAGATTGATGATTACGCATGGTCTGATGACACGTCCAAACTGATCGTGTTCACAAATTCGAAACGGGTCTGGCGTCGCGCAACACGAGGAGACTATTATGTTTTCGACTTGAGGCGGAAGCTGCTGATCAAGCTGGGTGGCAAGGCAAAACCATCAACGCTCATGTTCGCCACCTTGTCTCCAGACGGTCGAAAAGTTGCTTATGTCTGTGAACGCACCGTCTTTGTTGAATCACTTGATAGCGGTCACATTACACGTCTTTCTTCCCGGGGATCAGACACAATCATCAACGGTACTTCAGATTGGGTAAACGAGGAGGAATTTGACCTGCGCAACGGTCTTCGCTGGAGTCCTGACAGCAAATATGTCGCATACTGGCAATTTGACACATCGGGGGTTCGCGAATATTCGCTTATTAACAACACGGATTCTCTCTACCCTGCCATCACTTCCTACGCCTACCCCAAGGCAGGTGAAACCAATTCTGCCTGCCGCATTGGGATAGTCAGCGTGAAAGGAGGCAAAACTCATTGGTTCCATGTCAATGGAGATCCTCGAAATCATTATATTCCAGCGTTGGAATGGGCAAAGGATTCCTCGGGAGTTGTGATTCAGAGGCTCAATCGCCTTCAGAATACCAACCAACTTATTTTCATGAGTTGCAACGGCAAAGAGTCCCACGTCATTTTGACTGAAACCGACGCAGCGTGGGTCGAAGTCATGAACAACTGGCAGTGGATGGATAAGGGGAAACGTTTTCTCTGGCTTAGCGAACGTGATGGCTGGCAACATCTTTACAGTATCGATCCTACCACAAGGGAAACGAAACTAATCACTCCTGGAAACTTTGATGTTATCGAACTTGCAGGCATGGATGTCCCCAACGGCTGGGTCTATTTTATCGCTTCTCCAACAAACGCAGCACAGCGCTATTTGTATCGAACTTCGCTGGATGGCTCTGAAAACATCGTTCAAATCTCTCCAACCAGCCAGCCGGGAACCCATTCTTATGAGTTTTCGCAAGACTGCCGATACGCCATCCACACCTACTCCAGCTTTGGAAATCCACCCGTAATTGACCTGGTTGAACTTCCAAGCCACCACTCAATCCGCGTGTTGGAAGACAATGCAAAACTCCGGGCAAAAGTCGCTCTTTTGCAACGATGCCCAACAGAATTCTTCCGCGTTGGCATTTCCAATGGAGTGGCATTGGATGGCTGGTGCATCAAGCCTTCCCATTTTGATCCGTCCAAAAAGTATCCAGTTCTGTTCCACGTTTACGGGGAGCCAGCCGGACAAACGGTACTCGACCGTTGGGGTGGAGAAAACTTTCTCTGGCATTGGATGCTTGCTCAACAAGGTTACTTCGTCATGAGTGTCGACAACCGTGGCACTCCAGCACCACGGGGACGCGAATGGCGTAAATCCATCTACCGTAAAATGGGGGTCATTGCATCCGCGGATCAGGCAGCCGCCGTACAGGAAATTCTCCGTCAACGCTCTTACCTGGCCTCAGACCGCGTTGGTATTTGGGGATGGAGCGGTGGTGGTGCAATGAGCTTGAATGCCATTTTCCGCTATCCTGACATCTATCGAACGGCCATGGCGGTTGCGTTTGTCAGCGATGAGCGTTTCTATGACACTATTTATGAGGAGCGCTATATGGGATTGCCAGCGGAAAACAAGGAGGACTACAAGAATGCTTCTGCCATCACCTTTGCAAAACAGCTCAAGGGAAACCTTCTTTTGGTCCACGGCACAGGAGACGACAATTGCCATTACCAGAATTTCGAGGTTTTGGTAAACGAACTCATTAAGGAGAATAAATCGTTTTCCATGATGTCCTATCCCAATCGCACTCATAGCATTAGAGAAGGGAAAAACACAAAACTCCATTTATTCGAAACTCTCACCGAATTTTTGAAAGAAAAACTCCCACTTCTTCCACAGAAGTGATATAAATACGGCAACAACTACCATTTTGTGCCAATGAGAGCCCTAGTCCATTTATTGAGTAGCGTTATTAATTTATATCTTAAAACGCTCTTTTTTTGTCGTTTGGCTGATAAAAAAATCTCTGTTCTTGCAGTTCTTTTGATGTTTCTGGGAGGCACACGAACTGTTTTTGCTGATGCGGTGGTGGTATTTAATGAAATCATGTATCACCCAGCTACGAACGAGACGGCTCTCGAATGGTTGGAACTGCACAATCAGATGGCTGTAAATGTCGACCTATCCGGATGGTCAATTTCTGGAGGCATCAATTATTCCTTTCCAGAAGGAACCGTTATCACTGGGAATGGTTACCTTGTTGTTGCTCTGTCTCCCTCCGATCTTCAAAACGCAACCGGCATAACAAATGTTGTTGGACCTTACTCAGGCCGACTTTCGAATAGCGGAGACACACTTAACCTTCGCAACAAGAACAAGCGTGTCATGGATTCCATCAGTTACGGAGTCGATGGGCAATGGCCTTGCGCTCCCGATGGTTCGGGAGTCTCTCTTGCAAAATACAAGGAAAATGGAGCGAGTAACTCTGCCACCAATTGGATCATGAGCGCAACCGTTGGAGGAACACCGGGAAAGCAGAATTTTTCAACTAAAACTTTTGAAACCACCAGTTCCACCCCCGTTACGAGCATGGGTACATGGCACTATCTGGCATCAGACACGGCTCCGACATCCGACTGGAAAAGCAACAATTTTGACGCCTCCACATGGGGCTCTGCCAACAGCCCGTTTGTGGCAGGAAAAACACTTTTACCATCAGGTGCCACTGAAAACCTGACAGTCTTTAATACAGGCGTCGATTCGAATGGCGTTTCTCTCTCCTCTAGTTCGCTGGACCCGCACTATGTTCTTACATTATCAGCCCAGAGCACCCCTCCGCCGCCAGACATTCCCGCAACCGTGATGCACGCCAACTCTGCATGGCTCGCCAGTGACACGACTTCAAAATGGATTGGAGCAATCAACACCGGAGCAAGCTCGGTTGCGGCAGGAAATTATAACTTTCGAACCACATTTGATTTGACGGGTTTTGCATCAGCCACAGCTCAACTAAAAATCAATGTTGCCTGCGACAATGGCGTCAGCGATATCCAGTTGAACGGCATTTCCCAAGGGTTCACTTACGTCGGATATTCCAGTTGGAGTGGAGACCTCTACATCAATAGCGGTTTTGTTTCAGGAACAAACACCCTGGATTTCCTCACATACAACGAAGCCGGAGGGGATAATCCTGCTGGGTTTCGCGCCAAAGTCTCTGGCACGGCAAAAACGCTGATGGCTAACAGCACCACGCTTTCATCAAACCTGACCACATATTATTTCCGCACGGAATTCAACCTGAATGCAGCTCCCAAAAACTCCTTGCTCCAATTCAACGCGTATATTGCCGATGGCGCGATCATTTACCTCAATGGGAATGAGGTCCGTCGCATCAATATGCCCTCCGGCACTATCAGCCCAAATACTTTAGCGCTCACCAATGTGACAGGAGCAACATATTTCGGTCCCTATACCCTCCCCAATACTTCCCTTGTAAAGGGGACAAACGTTCTTGCCGTGGAAATCCACCGTGCCGCCAACAGCGCCAGCGCCCTGTTCGCCTCAGACGTTTCCTTGACAACAACCAACTTCCTGACCTCCACCACACTTCCTATCGCCTTTAACGAGTTTGGTAATTTTACAAATAATGTTTCTTGGATTGAACTCATCAATACCGCCGCGACAAACATCAATCCCCAAGACTGTCTCTTGGTGCGTCAGCGCTCCGACACCACCAATCGCCAATATACTCTTCCATCACAGGACATTGCACCAGGTGCAACGCTCCTGCTTACAAAAGAGATCCTTGGTTTTGGAGTTGATTCTGGCGACACATTCTTTCTCTATTCACCAGACCAGAATTCGGTGATCGACGCCTTTAAAGCATCAGGAAAAAGCCAGGCCAGATATCCCGACGGCACAGGCCAATGGCTCACTCCATCCACACCTACTCCAGGCGAATCAAACATATTCAGTTTTCACAACGAGATCGTCATCAATGAAATCATGTACAATCCTCCCACCGGCCAATATGCCAATGGCACCTGGATTGAATTGTACAACCGATCCACCAATGCGATTGACATCAGCGGCTGGAAACTGAGCAAGGACATTGGATACACTTTTTCAACTGGGACGATAATTCCCGTTGACGGCAGCCTCGTTGTTGCCAAAGACCTCACTTGGATTCAGACAAATTTTCCAGGGATCTCTGTGGTAGGCCCCTTCTCAGGAAATCTCAAACATGGCCATGGCCATGTCAAATTAAGCGATGCGGTTGGCAATCCCGTTAATGAAGTCAACTACTGTGGAAGCGCGCCCTGGCCAGAATATCCCAACGGTGGAGGAGCCAGTCTCGAACTGCGCAATCCCTGGGCCGACAACACCAAGCCCGAGGCATGGGCTGCAAGCGATGAATCCTCGCGCTCGGTTTGGACCAACATTTCCTATACAATGGCTGCTTCCCAAACCCTTGGCCCAACAATTTGGAACGAGTTTGTCATGGGCTTGCTCGATGAAGGCGAATGTCTCATCAGCGATTTACACGCGATTGAATCCCCCTCCTCTGCCTCCACCGAACTGCTCCAGAACGGGAGTTTTACTCAGGGGCTCAATACATGGCGCGCGTTGGGAGATCACTCCGGCAGTTACGTTCAAAACGTCAATGGGACAACTTGTCTTCACCTCCTCGCCACCGGACCAACCGAACACATGCACAACCACCTGGAGACAACGCTTGTCAACAATCACACCATTGTCGATGGGAAACAATATAAGATCACCTTTAACGCCAAATGGCTTGCAGGAAACAATCGTCTAAACACACGGCTTTACTTTAACCGCGCGGCGCAAACCATCGCCTTGCCAGTCCCCGTGCTCCATGGAACTCCGGGCGCAAAAAACACAGCATTCACCAACAATGTCGGACCAACCTATTTTGGTCTGTCGCATAATCCGATAACCCCCAAATCCACCCAACCTGTCACTATCAGCGTTGCGGCAAAAGCGTCTCAAGGGATGGGAGCCGTCACCCTTTATTGGGCTGTAAACGAGGGAACTTGGAAAATGACCGCCATGGAAATCACCGGTGCTTCCGAGCAGCAGGGATATACCAATTATTCCGCCGTCATTCCGGCCCAGGCAAACGGTTCACTGGTTCAATTCTACGTTTTGGGAGCCGATACCCTGGGCACCATCTCCACATTCCCTTCTGCAGGCCCCAATTCCCGTGCGCTTTATAAAATAGTCGATTCTCCGCTCTCGACACAACTGCATCAAATCCGCCTTCTCATGACCACATCCGACGCGACCTATCTTCATCAAGTAACCAATGTCATGAGTAATAACCGGATGAAGATGACCGTTATCTACGATGACAGCGAGGCATTCTACGACGCTGGCCTCCATCTGCAAAGCAGCGAACGTGGTCGCGATCAAACCGCTCGAGTTGGTTTCAGTGTCAAACTTCCAGCAGACCACCTTTTCCGTGGCACAATCAGCACTTTCACTGTTGACCGCTCTGGAGGCCAATCCGGCCTCGGTGGAAAACAGGAGGAAATGCTTCTCTGGCAGGCAGTCAATCACGCAGGTGGAATTCCCAGTCTCTACAATGACATTGTGCAATGTTACGCCCCGCGCTCCCAGGAAGACGGGCATGGGATGCTCCGCATGTGCGCCTTTGATTCTGATTACTTTGACAGTTTGTATGACAATGGTGGCGACGGCAACCAATACAAAATGGAACTTATTTATTACCCAACAACAACATCATCAGGCGACGTGCAATCCCCCAAACTCCCAGAGCCCGATGATGTCATCAACGTTGAATTTCAGGATTGGGGCAATGACAAAGAAAGCTACCGTTGGATTTTTCTTCAGGAAAACAATGCCGATTTGGATGATTACTCGCAAATCATGACCTTGAACAAGGCATTTGGGCTCACAGGCACCACTCTGGACACTCAGATGAATAATCTCATGGATGTCGATGAATACATGCGTGCCCTTGCATTCAAGGCATTCACAGGAGACGTGGACACGTATACCTACGGCTATTCACATAACTGGATCATCTACTTTAGACCTGACACCGGCAAAGCCATGGGACTCCTCTGGGATATGGACTACTCCTATTGCGCCTCCACATCCACCGATTTCCCCGGCAGCGGCTCCGCCAACACCTACAAGCTCGTCACGCGCCCCACATTCTACCGGATGTACTACAATCATCTGCTTGACATCCTGACAACCACCATAAACTCCACCTACCTCACCCCTTGGGCCAGCCATTACAGCAGCCTGGTTGGAGAAGATTGGAGTAAAAACGTCACCTACCTTCAAACCCGAGCCGATTACATCAAAAGCAAAATGCCTGCGAGCGCTCCATTCGCCATTACCAGCAATGGAGGCCGCAACTACACCATCAGCGCATCCAGAACAACACTCACCGGCACTTCGCCGCTCACCGTCAAAAGTATCCTTGTCAATGGGGCCGCCTACACTGTTTCTTGGACTACTCTGACTAACTGGTCCATCTCCGTCCCCCTTCCCCTCAAGGTCAACACACTGACATTCCAAGGCTATGACAACCAGGAGGCAGCCATGTCAAATGCTGTGGCCACCATAACCATCACAAATACCGTTGCAGTCACCTCACAATATGTGGTGATCAACGAATGGATGGCTGACAACTCCGGGCCTGGGGGTGTTCTCGATCCAGATGGGAATCTCTATTCCGATTGGCTGGAACTCTACAACCCAAACACTATTTCGGTCGATCTCTCCGGCTGCTATATGACCGATTCACTTGACACGCCAACGAAATGGCAGATTCCGGCAAATACAACGATTGCCCCTCAAGGTTATCTTCTGATTTGGGCCGACAAGTTGACCAACCTAAACACCACCGTCACAAACTCAGCCTTGCACGCCAATTTCAAACTCTCAAAATCCGGGAGCGACCTGGGCCTGTATGCGTCGGACAAAACCCCCTGGCACACCTTGACTTTTGGTGCTCAATATCAAAACGTCAGTCAGGGATTCTACCCAGACGGCAACACCAACACCCAAGTCTTCATGACAAACTGGACTCCAGGTGCTGCGAACCAGATCCAACTGCCGGTTGGCCCAACACTCAGCCTGACTACATTGAATCCGAATGGCACCCTCTCCTTCAGCATTCAAGCGCCTATTGGTAAAACCTATTGTGTCCAGTATAAGAACGATCTTAACGACACGACCTGGACCCCGCTTGCAACAAATCGCGTCACATCCACAGATCCAATCACCATCAACGATGACATTGGCACTCAGCCCCAGCGTTTTTACCGCGCCATTATTCTGCAATAATGGTAAGCAGCGACTTCAAATGCTGAAACGGGAATATATACCCGTTCTCCTATTCAAAAGCGCGGATAGTGATTGAATAACAGCATTACCTCGCTTACAATTAGCTCAGTTCTTGGGGAGGTAAACATATCTATTCAACAAACGTGATAATATATCAATTATCCACTATTGTTAAAGAAAGCTTATGAAGAAAAAGATGATTATTTTGTTGGTCATCTGTATAACAGTTGGGTTAGTTGCTATCGGTTCGCATTACGGACGTGTCCATCAGTGCAATCCCCCAAAAAGTTGTATACTGAATCTAAATGTGATAGACGCAGCCACAAAATGTTGGGCATTAGAGCGTAACAAAGGCACTAACGCTATTCCGTCGTGGGCTGAAATTGGTCCCTACATAGGATCGCATCCAAATGAGTTCATGGAGTGTCCTCAAGGTGGAAAATACAGTTTGGGGACCTCTATAGAACCTCCAAAATGTTCAATTGGCGGTACTAACCATTCAATACCTCCACAGAACTTTTAACTCCCCCATGTTTCACAAAACTCACACCATAAAAAGAGTTTGCAACTCTTTGTTTCTCATTTTTCATCCTGGTGGTAGTTTCCATTTTATACAAAACTGATGCACTCAACTGCGACTACAATCTTATCTTGGAGAAGCAAAAATATATTTAATTAAGTTTATATCCAGATAATATATTGGACACTTTTCTCTTCCCCAAAATTTAAAACTCGCAGAATTCAAAAGTTCCCCAGGCACTTCAGACTTTCTAAAAACTTCTTTAAAGCAGCGTGTTTTCATCTGTCTCCACGCCTTCTCTAAATTTGACTACCAACTCCTTCAATTGCGAACGTGTATATTGCCTGTGCAATTTACCAATTTCCTCCTTTGCCAGCAAATCACACTTCTCATTGTCAACATTTCCCGCGTGCCCTTTCACCCACTGCCACTTTACCCGATGCCGCGATGTCAACACATCCAACTCCCGCCAAAGATCCTGATTCTTCACGGGCTTCTTCTCCTTTGTCAACCAACCACGCGCCTTCCATGCAAACACCCATTTTGTGATCCCATTCTTCAAATATTCCGAATCCGTAAAAAGCTGAACCTCGCAAGGCTGCTTGAGTGCTATTAATGCTTCAATGGCAGCTTTCATTTCCATACGATTATTCGTCGTCGCCGGAGCGCCGCCGCTCAAACATTTGGAAACCTCTCCACACCTCAGGACAACCGCCCATCCCCCCGGGCCAGGATTCCCCTCACATGCACCATCTGTATGTATGACAACTTGTTTTAGCGACATTGAATCGTCATTCATTTTGAGACACTTTGGAATCGCTGATTTTAGTGTGAAGAAACCGATATGAAGTCATAAAATCATTGCAAAGAACACTGGAAATCACCTTCAAGCACTCCACACTCATCGTGCAGAGTGCCCAGACCATTAAAAAAGAAAACCATCGACTGATTAATTTTTTGCCTCGCTGAAAACCACTTTGCCAGCAACAACAGTCGCCACAGCCCGCCCCTTCAATGGCCAGCCACTAAACGGACTGTTCTTGCTTTTACTCGCAGTTTTATCCCCCTCGAAAACCCATTCTTTGTCCACATTCAAGACCGTCACATCCCCCTCAGCGCCAATACTTAAAGTCCCCTTCTTCAGCCGCAACAACCGAGCCGGAGAAATGGTGAATTTCGAAATCAAATCCGCCAAAGACAATTTTCCCGTGTGGTAAAGCCGCGTCAGAGAAAGTCCCACCTCGCTCTCCAATCCAATGATCCCAAACGGTGCGTAATCAAATTCCACTTCCTTCTCAAAATCACAATGCGGAGCGTGATCGCTTGCAATCACCTCCAAAGTACCATCTGCCAACCCTTCGATCACAGCCTCACGATCCGCTGCGGACCGCAACGGCGGATTCATCTTGAAATTCGTGTCATACGATGGCCACTCGGGCATTTTGGGAGCATGAAAAAGATCCTTGCCATCCGTCTCCCAGAATTTCGAACCTCCGGCAATCGCCGCCTCAGTCAATGTGAAATAATGCGGACAGGTTTCCCCTGAAATCGAGATTCCACGCTTCTTTGCCTCGCGAATCAATTTTACGCTCCCCGCCGTGCTCACATGCTGGCAATGGACCGTAGCCCCAGTAGCCTCCGCCAACAAAATGTTCCGCACCACAATCATTTCCTCCCCTGAACTCGGCCACCCTCTCAACCCCAGCAAAACACTCCAATACCCCTCATTCATCACACCATCTGACACCATCGAAGTATCCTGACAGTGATCCAAAATCGGCAAATCAAACATCTTGGCATACTCCAAAGCCCGACGCATCAGTTCATTATTTTGAACACAATGCCCATCATCCGTCACAGCCACAACTCCAGCCTGCTTCAAAGAACCAATTGGAGCCAATTCATCCCCGCCTAAATTCTTTGAAATCGCTCCAGTTACCAGCACATTCACCACCCCCGCACGATCTGCCCTTTCATGCACCAATGCCACAGCACTCGCATTATCAATTGCAGGATTTGTATTCGGCATGCAAACCACCGTGGTAAAACCTCCCCGTGCAGCCGAAGCCGTTCCCGTGGCAATCGATTCCTTGGCCGTTTGACCTGGCTCGCGCAAATGCACGTGCATGTCAATAAAACCAGGACACACCACACGCCCAGAAACATCAAGACGCTGAACAGCCTTTGGAGCCTTTACTGCGGCATCAGCACCGATTGCCGCCACCTTTCCGTCCAAAATAAGCACATCAGCCACATTATCCAAACGGTTTGCCGGATCAATGACCCGCCCGCCCGTCAGAAGTAAAGAATTCATGGAGAAAAGAATATACGGACAAGAATTGACAACGCAAGCGCACTTGTTACTATATGTAAACCCGAAGCGGGTGTAGCTCAATGGCAGAGTTCCAGCCTTCCAAGCTGGTCATGAGGGTTCGATTCCCTTCACCCGCTCCAAATCACAATTCCCCAATGAAATTAGTATTTTTCACAGTTTTGAGTACCTTCTTCGGCTTCTGGTATAACGTCTAGGTATAACGTATTCACCCGTATTTAGCCTTGTCATTTACTGTTTACCACTGTTTTTTAAATCAAAAATAGATGTCCAACCATAGAAACTCCCAGATTCTGTTCTCCCATTGAGATTGCTCTCAGCCGCAGGATTGCCGTTCCGAATCGAGCCCTTTCCCTTTTTCCCAGGTCCTCGCTATATAGGCGTGAAGAAATGCCATTTCCACTTAACAAGCACAGAATGGAAGATTTTATCGCAGTAGTTAGAAGAATATCTGAATGTTTTAATTAGAATTCTATGACAATGTCGGATTTTTCACATGAGAGATGAGGTTTATCCCAAAATTCTCAAAAATCGACATGAACGGGGAACATCCATTACCAAGCTCCAAAGAATGTGAAATTTTCGATCACGCAAGGAATTTAACTTCATTAAAAGAACGTGCCGAATATCTCGACCAAGCTTGTGGCGAAGATCACGCACTTCGTGCTTCAATTGAAGCGCTCCTTAACAACGACTCATCGGGGGACACTCTTGAAGCTTCCATGAAGAAGATAAGAATGTCGTCATGCCCTTGCGAGCGTATTGGTGATTTTGTCGGACACTATAAGCTTTTGGAAATCATTGGGGAAGGTGGATGCGGTGTTGTGTACCTAGCTGAGCAACTGGATCCATTCGTCCGGCGAGTAGCTCTCAAGATAATAAAACCAGGCTTCGACATAAAGCAACTAACTCGGCGATTTGAAACTGAACGTCAAGCGTTGGCAATGCTGAATCATTCAAATATTGCACGCGTTTATGAAGCAGGAACAACAGATGACGGAAGACCTTATTTTGCCATGGAGTTTATAAACGGTGAAAATATCACTGATTATGCGGACAGACATCAACTTGGAATCAACGAACGCTTAAATCTATTCATCACGGTCTGTTTAGCATTACATCATGCTCATGAAAAAGGGTTTGTTCACAGAGACATAAAACCATCGAACATTCTGGTAACCGAAGAGAATGGAAAACCACTGCCCAAAATAATCGACTTTGGGGTTGCCAAGGTCATGTTCCCCCTCTCAAACAAGTCTGATACTTCCCCTACAATTACAGGACAATTTATTGGCACACCCGCTTACACGAGTCCAGAGCAGGCCAGATGCAACTCATGTGTAATTGATAGGAGAAGTGACATTTACTCGCTTGGCCTTTTGTTTTACGAATTGCTTGTTGGATGTCTGCCTCCTCCCATAAGTGGGGCCAAAATCAACATTGAAACACTTGCGAGCGCTAAAGTAGTGGTTCCGCCATCAATGATGTTATTAAGACCCGAAAAAAAAGAATATCTAAAGGTGTTAAAATGCTGTCGTATCAAAAAAACAACTTATCTCAGGATTTTGAGGAACCACTTGGATACCATGGTAATGAAGTGTCTTGAGAGTGACCCCTTGAATCGATATCAAACGGCAAATGAACTCGCTTCTGATATCCACAATTATCTACAGAGCACGACAAATAAATTAGCACGACTGTCATATAGACAACTTAAGCCATTTTTTCTCGTTCTCATAGTTCTCGCGGGCCTAATTACAACAATTGCTCTAATCAAGAGCTCGTCACAGCATACTTCCCCATCCCCTGTAGAACGGCAATCAGAGACGAATCAGGAAATATCCCAAAAAGGGAATACTGCTGTTGTTCCTAAATATGAGGGAACACAAACTAAAACGACTAATGGCCTAGCAACAAGTCAGATACAGTATACAAACAACATAGCACAATCTTCATCATCCTTGATTGCCACAAATGCTAATAAAGAATTGTCACCAGAGGAAAAGGATTTTTTGAAGAATCAGGAAATATACAAAAAAGGGAATACTGCTGTAGATGCGCCTACCTTTGAAGGGGCAAAGTTTATCCTAGATGGAATTGAAGTGAATAAAATTACTGATGCGGATTTAGCAAGCTATATTGCGATATGCAAAGAAATAACGGATTTTTGTATTGAAGTAGGGATTCCAAGAACCAGCAGCCCAAATTTGTCAGATATCATCAAAGACGCTGACTGGCTAAAACTCGCAAAAAATGGCGCACTCCATCCAATTGAAACAATTCAAAAAGGAAGAAAAATAAAAAATGAGATTCCTCTGTTTGAAGCTCTTGACCAAAAATTAAGGATGCGATATTCCAAACAATAGAAAGAACAATTACCTACCTAGTTGGTTAATCAAAAATAGATCGGCCATAATTACTACGAAACCACGCTTTAAAATACGCAAAGTTGCGTTCCGCCGTTCGTAGTGGAATTCCGAGGCAATCTGCTGCCTCCTGCATGCTTAGCCCTACGAAGAAACGCAACTCCAGTAATTTGGCAATCTTTTCATCAACTTTAGAAAAAGCATTGAGAGCCTCGTCTACTGCAAGAATTAGCTCATCTGGAGCTTCTTGTTTAATTGATATGAATTTGCTTTCAGGAATATCTACGCGTATGCCACGTTTCTGGGCATTTTTTCTTCGAGCATGATCTACTAGCTCACAGCGCATTACTTCAGAAGCAGCTTTGTAAAAATGTTCCTTCCCTTCGAATTTTTTATCCTTGTTATTCCCAACTAGTTTTTGCCAGGCATCATCTACAAGAATTGTTGCTTGAAGCGTATGGCCAGGCATTTGTCCCTTCATTTTTGCTTCTGCAATCATGTAGAGATGAGAATAGACTGCCTTAAGGAGTTCATTCCTTGTCTCTAAACTACAGTCAGAGTTCCGTTTATTTAATAATTCGGTGATGTCGGGCATTCATTCTTCTTAAACACTTTTCTATGGGTTTGCAATTCCAAAGAGCGTGTCAACTTCAGCAAGTCTCCAACCAAGGATAACTACAAGTAATCCATGGGATCCCTCATTTGAAGCCTTTATCCAATCCGGGGTAGTTGTTGATCCTCATAAAAAAATACTTGGCGGGGGAAGCAGGTGGTTTGCGTTCCAATAAATGAAAGGCAGTTAAAAAACAAAAACCAAATGAACTCATTAACCACAGAACCGATTGCAACTCAAAATGCTCCCGTCCCTGTTTCTCAATTGCCTGAGTTTGGCCGCTGGCAGGATGTTCAACGGCTCTTCGGAATCAAGCGTGGAACCCTCTATAACCTCATTGCAGAGGGAAAAGTGAAGTCAGTCTCTATGCGCCGAAAGGGCAATGTTCACGGAGTCAGGTTGTTTTATCTGCAAAGCATTCGTGATTACCTCCACACCTTGCTTGCAGCTGATCAAAACAACCAACTGAACAATTAATCCAATTTGGCCTGGGGTAAACGGCTCGACTCCAGACCAGCAGTAAGAGCCAACCGGGAATAGCCCTCCGGAATCTAATGGGCAGTTAAATAATTAACGTAAAAAACATGTTAAAAATTCAAATTAAAAAAATGGTAGAAGTTGCCCCTAAGGGCCAAAACCGTGGAACATTCAACCAAATTGTTCAGGAAACTGGCACCGACAAACTCGGTAAAGGGTTCAATAAGATGAAGGTTCCAGTAACGCTTGAAGCGAAGGATGCTGAAGGAAATCCCTATCTCGTTGAGAAGACTTACAATCTTCTGGGACGTGGAGCGCAGGAGTTCCAGACAGACTTCTTCTCCTGGAGTCGACGGTTACTTACAGACGAGGAACTCGCTTCATTCGATTGCGACACAGAGATGACGGGGAAACCTGTTATTGTTGAACTTTCCCACCGCAAGGTAGGTACGAATAAGCTCGTGCCTGAGATCGAGAAATTCCTTCCGGTTCTGCCCGACGCGCAAGCCAGCAACTGAAGCTGAATACTGCGCAGCCACCCCCATTTCGGGGTGGCTGCACTTAACCACTTCACCGCACACTCTCACTGATTATGGAAAAATTGTTCGAAGAAAAAATAGCCAACACGCCCCAATCATCATTCAAAGGTGGGGAGTCAATTGCACAAATTGCCTCAAATAACATTTGTATCAAGCCAACTATCCTGAGAAGCCTGCCCCAAATCGATTCGGCAAGTAGTTTGATAGCTGACAAAAACCTGACTATTCCTAACGAAATCGTATCGGGGCTGCTTCACGCAAAAACCAAAGGTGTTCTCGCTGGATCCCCTAAGATCGGAAAATCGTGGATGATCCTCTATTTAGCCGTTTGTATTGCAGCAGGAGTCCCTTTCATAAAATGGAAGACCATTCAAGGCAACGTTCTTTATATCAATCTCGAAATTCCAAAAGCTTTCATGAAAAAGAGACTGGAATCTATCAAGGAGCGAATGAATCTGCCCAGTCTCGATAACCTGAGTGTTTGGACATTGCGAGGACAAAACGCCGACTTTGATTCACTCCTAGAATATATCCTCTCCATTACTCAGGAGAAAAAGTATTCACTGATCATTCTAGACCCTATTTACAAATTGATGATCGGCCAGTCGGAAATCTCGTCCAGTAGCGTTGGAATGCTTGGCCACTATATTGATCGTCTAATCGAGAAAACTGGTGCGGCAGTTGTTTATGCTCACCACTTCACAAAAGGTAACGGGAGCAAGAAAAAGGCAACGGACAGAATAAGCGGCAGTGGATTATTTGCGAGGGATGCTGACACAATCATCACATTGACTGAACACGAGGAGGAAAACTGCTACACGGTGGAAATAACCCTGCGTAACTTTGAACCACAGGATTCATTCGTTGTAGAAATGGACTTTCCAATAATAGTCGAGCGCCCAGACCTTAACCCCGCTGATCTTGCAAAGAATAATATCCAAGAAGATGACGATCTGGAACCTGTCTTGGAATTGCTGGACGAGAAACCTCTGACGGTTGGGCAATGGCAAGCAGCAGCCCAGGCCAAAGGATATTCTCGGGCCACTTTCTTCAGAATGAAGAAGAAGCTAGAACTGGGCAAACGGATTCAGTTCGACCAACGGGAAAAGACCTGCTCTCGCATGAAGGCGATAAATAAAAATATCCCAGCTGAGTCTGTTAATCATCCTCAAACCCTAGAAAAGCATGAGACTTCTGAGACAATTGATACTTCAGAGAGTCAGAAGACCGCTATGCACAATAATCAAGGAGACGGCTTGATGAAAAAAAGTGAAGGAGGCATAGAATCTAATGACCTGAAGTCCCCTTGTTTAATTGAAGCAATACCACATGTATAACGATCCTTTTTTTATTAAAACATTCCATTTTCAAGCAATGCAGATCATTAAAATATTCGTAATAGACTGTAGAAGCCACAAATCAAATTCTATGGAGAGTCAAAACAGTAAACATTTTTTATGGCTAGCAGACTCCTCGTTGTTCCTAAAGGCTGATGACTTACCAGTTCTCTAGCTACATGACAAATCTCATTGTGGTCGAGAATTGCGAGCAGTTGTTTGATTAAATCTCTGTTTATTCACTTACCAAAACCGATCAACAAAATGAAATATCCGAGACTAAATTTAATATTACTTATTGACATTATAAGCTTATTTGATAATATTTCACACTGTCGCCGCCGTAAGGCATTTGACACTTTCTTTAAATCTCTCTTTATAACTTTATTTTTGGCCCGTGGAAGCCATCCCATTTCCTCAATTTTGAGCCTCTGTTGCTGGGCTCATCAACAACCAGCAATCGATAAATTCTGAGCCCTTAAGGTTCGTAATAAATGACTGCCTGTTTGCAGTAATTGTTTGCGGCCTTGAGTGATACCCCAATCGAAATGAAAGGGGGTCAGTAGGTTCAGATAGTGGAAGGTAAAAAATGATAATAGACAAAATTAAATATATGAAAACAAAAGATATAATAGAGCAACCTCCTATTGATGTTGCTTCTAATAACCCAGGTAGCTTGGCTAACGCTTCTACCAAATGTTTAACAACAACTACAACAACTATACGACCATCTGAAGAAACCCCATATGGAGTGCAGTATCTTTTCGACTTTGGTGTCTCAAATATCCCTAGCACGACAACTACAGCAAGTAATAATGCAGTTGTTTTACCTATAGCTACTACGGTTTCGGTTACCGAAAACAGCGGGAATAAAAAGATATCAAGCAACCATGAAATAGCAGAATCCACTATTGGTTCTGTTATTTGGACTTCAGAGACCGAAGGATATTGCACTTGTCCAGGAATCAACTCTCATACCACGAAAGATGGGAATCATGATTGCATGGTTTACATCGATCACGTACCAACCGTTTATTGTTTACATTCGAGCTGTAAAAGTGCTGTGGATGCCAAAAATAAAGAACTTCGCAAAGCTTTTAATGAGTCACAGATGAGTGAGGGTTCTTGCAAAAAGAAAAAACTTACACCTGAGCAAATACGACTTATCAAGGAACGCAACGAGAAAAATTCCATCCGCTTGAGAGCTAAAAATGCACGCTGCCAGATTCTTGAAGATAAATGGCTTTACGCTGACATCTGTAAGGATTCGCCAGTCGCTGTGCAAGGTAATGAAGAAAATCACTGGAAACTATTGTTACAAATGTTTCCTAAGGGTGACGTGATATGGATAGGTGGATTGTATGATTCTGGTAAGTCAGAAAACACCAATTCTTTCAAGACAAAGGAGGATTGGCTTACATATCCCATTGCACCAAGTCCTTTTATATGCCCCGCAACATTCAAGCCTCGTTCATACAAAAGAAGTAACGAATCCATTGTAGCTCGCAGATTTCTTGTGGTGGAGTCTGATGAGCTTAACCGTGATCAAGTTGGAGCTATATTTAAATGGCTCAAGAATCGTGTGGGGCTCAGGCTTTATGCTATCGTTGACACTGCTGGGAAAAGTCTTCATGGATGGTTCGAGTTCCCTGACGCTGAGGAATTGGAGCATCTCAAATTGGTGCTTCCTACTTTTGGGTGTGATCCTAAATTGTTTACGCCCTCACAACCAGTACGTTTGCCAGGAGCATTGAGAGATGGCAAATATCAACGCTTGGTGTATCTCTCGAAGGAGGTGGCCCAATGAGTGCAGTAACCAATGCATTTCCATTGCCCGAAGTTTATTATGAACATCAAAAATCAGCATACTGGATTACCGACGCTAAAAACAAGTGGATCAAAGTCAATGAACTTTCAGTTGGTCGATTCTTAAAGAGATCGGGGTTTTCAGGCAAAATTGCTGATGGTCAATTTGTATCCCCAGTGGATGATGCGATTGTCAAAATCCAACAGGAGTACAATGTTGACTATGCAGGTGGGTTGGCCGGGCATAACAGTGGGTTTTACCAAATGAATGGAAGCGGCATACTTGTCACTGAATCGCCTAAGCTCATCATTCCAAAAGAAGGAACGTGGAATGTGATAGACAGCTTTTTAAATGGTCTTCTTCATGACGAAATCATTGACCAACGCCCCTATTTTTACGGTTGGATGAAGGGGGCTTGGAGTGTCGTTAAAAATCATAGATTCTCGCCAGGACAAGCATTAGCAATTGCAGGCCCTGTGGGATCAGGAAAATCACTCTTACAAAATCTAATTACAGAAATATTAGGAGGACGTAGTTGCGATCCTTTCCTATTTATGATTGGGAAAACCCCCTTCAATGAAGATATGTTCCGGTGCGAACACTTGATGTTGGAAGATAAAAATGAACCGATTGATATTCGAAAACGACGTGAATTCGGTGCCTTCATGAAGCAGTTTACAGTTAATAAGACACAAAACTGCCACGGTAAAAATAAGAAGGCGTTGATATTGACACCTCTCTGGCGATTGACCATTACTTTAAACGATGGTCCAGACCGCATATTCATTCTACCACCTCTTGATAAGGATATTGCGGAAAAAATCATTCTTCTCAAGGCCAATTGTCACCCAATGCCAATGCCAGCCTCTACAGATGAGGAAAAGCAGGTTTTTTGGAATACGCTCATTGGTGAATTACCTGCATTCTTATACTTCATCGAGAATTACCAGATTCCACCTGAGCTTGTTAGTCCACGCTATGGGGTTGTACATTATCATCACCCTAAGCTTGTTGAAATGTTGAATTCAAGTACTCCAGAACAGCAATTGATTGAATTAATTGATGCGAGCAATATTTTTACACCGGGTACAATATCGACTCCGAAGTTTTGGGAAGGCAAGGTGTCGGATTTGAAAGAAGCTCTTGGCAAACAGGGACCAAGTGCAAGCCGTGACGCTGGAGAATTGTTGGCACATCCGAATACCTGCGGTAAATACTTGACCCGATTAAAAGAAAAATACCCAAACAGAATATCCAACAGAACCGTTGCAGGGTATACCGTGTGGAGAATCCAACCATGCGAGCTCAAATTGCCATTGGAGAGTGAAAATAGCATGAGCCAATCACCGTTTAATAACAGTCAAACAGCGGATTCTTCCACTGTATCTGATTGTAAAAACGCTAAAAATAACTGACAAATTACAAGCATTGGTCAGGTAAGAGTAAAATCAAATATTCTTACCTGACTAAGCTCATTTCAGATTTCTTTTCAGCATACAAAGAATTTTCAGCATCCCCAGATTCTCTTTCAAATAGACTTTATAAATTTTAAGTAGCTTTTCCCCTCACTCCACAACATCGCTCTCAACATCAACATCTCCTCTCTTATTTCTCTTTTCAAATTTTTAAATCTGGTGGAGTAGTGGAGAATGTTTTAGAGTTTATGATGAGAAAATAGAATTCTTTGAGATTCTTTTCTATCTTTTGGTGGAGTAGTGGAGAATGTTTATATATCTATTGATGAAAAAATATATATATAAGTATAATCTTCAGAAAAGAAGATGTTGATGGTGTGTTTTTTCAACCTATAAAGTCGAAAAACTTGCCCCACTACTCCACCATAAGTTGATCCTTTCTATCTTGTTCACAAAAAGAAGTATTTCGTATTCGCGATGTATTTTGCTTTCTCAGTGCATAAATCATTTTTTTGCATTCTTAGTACGATTTTCCTTGTACCTCACCTTGAAAACATATATAATAATTATTAGACAATGAAAATTAATATACGGAAAGGAGATGGTAGCAAAATGAAAACATTAAAGATTATTCCAACGCCAAGCTTCATAGTGCCTGAGGGTGTTTATCGAGCCAAAGTTGAAGCTGTCAGAGACTCACAAGAAATGTCTGGAGGCTGTATTGTCAACATGATTCGCCTTGTATTTGATATTTATGACGATACAGGCAAATACGTCATATATAAAGCTGGCAAAAAATACTTGGCAGATTTAACCAATGCATCAGACTTCAGAAAGGATCTTATAAACTGGGGTATTCTTGGAGATATCGATTGTGGTGAGTTTGATCCTGAGACACTTCATGGCAAGGAGGCTGATATTGTAATGAAACAATACTGGAATCCAAATTATCCACAGCCCTATTGTGCTATTGCAGGGATATTTCCAGCGGGTTTCATGATAAAGACAGTTTCTCCACAGATGGTTGCTTAGGTATGCCGTAGACCTAGAACTGAATGGCAAGAAATGGATTCACAACAAATACAAAAAATGTGAATTCCAAGCTGTAAAAGGCAAAGGAATCCAGTCAAATCTGAAAACAATATGATCAACTGCAATTCAGACCACAGCAGCCTTTGTTCAACATGTAAATGTCCAACAATCGCATACTCGGATTCCATGAATTTTTAAATGAACGTAGACAAGACAATCCTGATGAGCATTTTAGTTTGAAGTATTCACCAGGGTCTTTTGAAAGGAATATATGCAAGAAGTAATTGAACAGGATGTAAAGGAACAGCCAGCTAAGTCGGAGTTGATAAACCTTGACGATTTGATAAAACGACTTGAAGAAATTGAATGTCAGAAGGGGCCAGTTCCAAAGCCAAAGAAGAAGACCAAGAAGGAAGAAGAAATAGAACTCATAGCTGATATTACAAAAGGAATGGCCAATAATGGGTGGTCTCTAAATAAAGTTCATCCAGTTGAGATCGTTCTCTTTTGCAAGTTGGAGGATCTCAGATTTAGGGGAAAGAATGTGACAGTGCCAAGGATCAAGAAAATATTTGAGCATCTCTTACCGCTTGGAACCAAAAACGTGATTATCGGTGATTTTCTCATATACAGGGAAATACTCGGGCCTTTTGATTTATATTACTTCATCCCTCAAAAGCTCAAGGAATCAGACCTCGACAAGAATGGAGCTATTTCAAGCAATACAGGAAAGGCTGTCTATGAGTGATAATTCAGAAGGGCTTGAAACAAGAGGAATAAGGAACGACGGTAATCCCCCACCCCCAGACTACGATTATATCAATGCACTATGGGCAGAATCAGAGCTGGGTGTTGGGATTCTTGAGATCTGAATTTCCACGCCTTCGACAACAACTAACACAAGAGGAGAGAGTAAAATGGGCAAAGAATCTTCCCACGTTCAGCCACAACTACAACTACCCGAAGTTTGGGCAAAAGTACGATTAGAAAAACCAGACTTTCAAGCATACTCTTGGTGTGGTAAACGCAAGGAAATCCCCTGCGAATATAAAACCCCCAATGATTGGTTTAATGCCAAATTTCCAAGGCAAGCAGATATATATGGTCCATCAGTACTTCAAATAACCTACATCGACAGCAATGGGTTTCAAAGAGTCATTCCCATGGCAATGAATGAGTTGTTTTTTGCAGGAGCCTTAGCCGGAGCCGATGAGCTTGGAGTAAAGATCATTTATTATCCTCCCGATTCGAAGTTTTATTTCTTTGATTCCATAGAAGGCAAGTTTGTTCCCACAACAGAGAATAAACTCCAAAACCTACTCAACGGATATATTGTAAAATGTGCCGCGTCCATGCCTCCATCAGTCGCCATACAAACTCTATTCGTCGACTTCAGAAAACCCGAACGATTGAAAGCAGTGGTCGAGTTGTCAAAGTCTATTCTCGCTGTCGATGAATCTTATTTTGGAGAAAAGAGTCCGTTTAAAAGGGTTGATGGTTTTGAAAATATAATCCAGCATGTAAGAAAGTTTATCGACGAATCCGTGCAGGAGGATGAAAAAAGCATATTAACGGCCACAGATGCATATAAGAAGTTCTGTGTATTTTGTTCTTATAATGACCTTACTACATTGGAACGTAAGGATTTCATGGAATATGCCATTAAAATCATTCGTGAAAAATACGGGCTTGGGATTCGCAGAGATATTTTGAACGATCAGAAGAAATACTGTGAAGCATGGAAAGGATTGCATCTTGGATTAAATGCAAAGGAAGAACCTGAATCGACAACAATCAGTGCATGAGCAAGAAGTCCAATCTTTTGCTCTTCTAGGAACCGTGCCATTCCGTCCGTTACCTCAACATCTTGTGAATAGGGGCACAAACGCTACCAGATCGGTTGCTGTTTTCTAATCAATGTTGCCAGAAATGTAAAGTCCAACAACACCACCGCCTATAGCCCCCATTGCTTCTGAAAAGCCGAGTACGTTTGCCAAAATCAATCCCCCAATAATGCCAACCACAATAGCAATTACCATTTTCATGAGTATTTAATTTTTTAAAATCTCTGGTTATCTTTTCATGGCTGCAACGATAGACAAGTCACCCATTTCAACATCGCTGATTCAGACCTTAAAGAGACTCCCATAGAATTTTCCATATAAGATAAAAATACAAGTATTAAATCTCACATGTGTAAAATATTAATATCCTTTCTAGTGCTGCTATCCGCTCATGTTCAATGAATCGTTTTCTGCACGATTAGCTTGGAGATGCCCCATGATTAACTTGTACGTAAAACTGGAATAAACCATTCCTTGTGCGTGAGGCATCATCGTTAGGGCAAGGGAATCAGGTAAAACAGCATTGATCCCCTTATTTGATCTTGAAGTTGTATCGAAAACTGATCCGAACTATTGGCCGGTTAGAGAGTATGTCGTATGGGATGCAAATCGATGTTCTGAACCACTTGAAAAGTCTATGCCAGCAAAAAGCCCTAAATCTGCAAAAATCAAATCAGAAATAACAACCACTCACACGGTCGATCCTATTGGCACCTGGCGTATAACTGAGATGGAGCAATGGGATAAGGAATATATCGACATGGAAGGACCGGGTTTAATTGCATTCGAGAAAAAAGGTCAAGGTGAAATGCTCTTTGGATGCGTTCATGTTGGCTTGGACTGGAAATACGAAAAGACAGCTGATCGGATTGAATTCTCTTTTTCTGGTTTTGAGGAAGGAACAGAAATAACAGGACGTGGCTGGGCAAAGGTGAATGGCAAGAATATGGATGGTAAAATATTCATCCACCAAGGCGACGAATCTGAGTTTAAAGCTGAAAGGAAAAGATGAACCGATAAGCCTCTAACTTTCACAGTCGAAAAGGTAAAAATAAAAACTCAAGAAATAGTCTGAAGTATGGATGAAGGTGTTTTGCTGTAAAATCATATAGGTCATTGGTCCGTTTGTTTTTGGCGATGGTGGATGAGAAAGCTATGCCACGCCCATAATCTGACACCTGAACAATTTGGCTTATAGGTGGAAATTATCCCCCTGCCAATGACGATTCTAAAAACGCTGGATGGAAAGGCTTTGTTTTTATGATCTGTCGATGAAGTTAGAGTTATGAGATTATTCTTTTGGCCCCCATGACGCCAGAGCCGCACTCACCATGACTCCAGCGCATACCGTCCATGGAAAAGCTATGATCAAAGACATTTTGTAGCCTAGAAAAATCGTAATCGATATACCAATTCCAAACAACAACGCAGCACTCAGCTTGGATTTCAAGTTGCAAGTTGTAATTACTTGAAGAAACACAACTGCCTCACTACCACAAAAAGCGAAAAAGCCAGACACTATCAACCCTATAAAAAACATACTAAAGCCGTCGTTCTCCAAACACCATATCCCCGGTGGTAATTCTCTTATATTGAAATACCAAATAAGAGGTGGAAGTGCGAAGCCAAAACAACCTCCTATTATTGAAAGGATCCGCCAGAAAACACTTGTAATATTATGAATATTTATAACTAGTGTTGAAAACAAAGAAGAGGCAATGGGGGATTCCTTAATTGACTGTCTCCTAGATGGAGATAAAATCCCCGGCACTGACAGTAGTGGCACCAAATTTTCTTGGCCATCATAAAAAGCTAAGTCCGTCTCCATAAAATGTCCGAGATCAAGCAAACTGTTAAGTTCCTGCACTGTATAAGGACCATGCTTTTCGCCATATTTAAACACGTAAACATTGAGTGGACTGGAAGCTTTTATTTGTAAATGTGAACTCTCCGATTCGATAAGGCAATTAACTGTTTGCCACGCAGATGCTCCTTCAATATGTCCCAATTCAGAGCCTGTAAATTGTCCAGAGACAATTCGACTTCGAACTTCATCCACCGTGTAGGGCCCTATTGTTTTGTTGTTAATTAAGACGTAAATATTCATTTTTGCATACACGTGGCCACCCCCCTATCCTAGAAGCTGATCTGCAATCAACCTCTCCTCATTGCCTCTCAGAATTAGCGAAAGCCCAGGACAAATATTTTCAAAAGAATAATAAACAGATTACGTGAATTAAAACGATTGTCTTTGTAACACAGACTTCTAGAGTGAAGCTGCAATGTATTGACCAATGACAAAGCCAACAGCCTTCCAATCAACATTTTCCCAATTAACGAGTGCGCTAGATCTCAAATATTTTGTTGCTTTTGTTCTCTTATTTTGATTGTCGTAAAGAATTTCAATTTCAGTAAATCCATCTTTCTGCAGCAAGCCATCCCAAATAACAGTGATAACCATGTCGATATCTCCAATATTGCTGCCGTTTTTCCCTGCATTGTTACTACCGTCAATCGTTTGTGCTTGCCATTGTGTCACCTTCGCACTTTTTGCAGTCACTGTAATATGAGCTGCCTCAATTCTCTTGCAAATTGCGTTGTTAGGGTCAAGTAGCTCTTTATCAATCATCGAAATCTGACGTTGGCCAAATTCTTGAACTGATTCTTGACGACTGCAACCGCCAGTGATCAGTGAAATGAGGATAATTCCAAATATTACAAGTGTTTGTGGTTTTACAATAATCATAGGATCAGGGGAGATGTGAAAAAAATACAGTTACCTATTGTTTTGCAAATTTAGCCCTTATTTCTTTTGTTTTTTGTTCTGCTGCTATTACTTGCTCTCGAGTCATTAATATTTCCAATACGTCTCTTAGTTTTGATGCGTTCATCTGCCGTCTACTGCAAGGCTCAAATGAACGTAAGCTTCAACAAAATTTGTTTTATTCCATTACCTTGGACATAGGCATCCCCCAGATAAAATCGGTTAGGTGGTTATCCTGTCTTTTGAAACATTGTGTTGTAACGTCAATAGCAATGATACTTTCATGTAAAGAAAATCTTCTGACGAATACTATTGCTAAGCTTGGTATGATAATATTGATAGTATAAATGCTCGTTGTGGTTATCTATTTATGAGCTAAAACAACTCGAAAACCCAAGTTTGAAAACGCTGGATAATATGGATAGCTGCGGGTTGATGATCGGCAAAATTTAGGACCTTCATAAACGCTTCCACCTCTCATGATTCTGTCTGTTCCAGTGCTCGGCCCACTCGGATCAATTACCGTTGTTGTTTGATAAGGTCCAAAGAAGTCAGCACACCATTCCCACACATTTCCCTGCATATCATATAGCCCCCAAGGATTTGGCAGCTTTTGCCCAACTGGATGCGTTAATCCATCACTATTGGCATCATACCATGCATAATCAGTTAACTGCGTAAGATTAGGATCGGCTCCGAAACTGAAACGTGTTGTTGTTCCCGCACGACAGGCATATTCCCACTCTGCTTCTGTTGGCAACCTGTATACCCAACCAACAGGCAATCGTTGTGCCACTGTTTCCTGGGTGGTCAGTTTGGTACAGTAAGTGTTCGCATCTGCCCATGTGACTTGTTCCACTGGGAGATTGGTGTCGCCTTTGTGAAGGCTTGGATTAACCCCCATGAGGTTAAGATACTCCCACTGCTTGACCTCAAATTTGCCCATGTAAAACCCTTTAGTCAGCGTGACCTGATGAAGAGTTTCTTCGCCATATATCAGCGGATCGTTCGTAGGACTTCCCATCATAAACGTCCCTGCAGGTATCCAGACCAGCTCTAACGGTTTGGGATTATAAGCCACCTCAGGAACGACCACTCGATAAAACCGCTTCCCATTCGCAGGGCAGCTTGAATCGAACCAGATGAACTGGTTGCTGGGCAAAGCAAACGTATCAAGTGTTAGCCAACGGTTAGTCTGTGAAATTTCTGGAAGATATTGAACCACGTAGTTACTACCGACCGTCCCAGATATCGTCAGCCCCGCGTAGATTTGTATGTTTACGGTTGCAGAATCCGTTTGAGCAGATACCTGAGAAATGCTCATCAGCATCGCGAACACTAAAACGCAAAGAGGCTTAAACATTTGAGACTGTTTTATCATCGCTATAAACTTGAATTCGCAAATATTCATATACGTCATTTCATTCTTCCAATACCTCCTCTCGTCTCAGGCGTGAGAGGTCTTTTACCACGAGATCACTCACTGGATCAGGTCTTAGGTGGTAGATAAATTATTTTCCATTTATGAGAAATAAGCAATAACGATTTATCACATGTGATAATCACTGTATTCCAATATTTTCGGCATGCCTGATTACGACTTGCATGCCCAATTGGCCAAATTCATAAGAAAAAAACGCGGGGATATGACTTATGCTGAATTCTCTCGAAAGACAGGGCTCTCGATCGGAACTCTGAACCGAATGGAGTTGCGTCTTCAAAACGTCACCCTTAAGACAATGGAAAGCCTCCTCAAACGCCTCAAGTGCAAGATGAGTGATATTTTTGAGTAAACAGGCATCTCTCATTCCATCAGGTTTCTTTCTATTTTAGTTCAATTCTAAAGAACCTCTTTTCATAGTAAACATGGTTACTATAGAAAGTTTGATTTGTGGAAACAGGAATCCAATCGCTTAAATTTGTCGATGCTTTGAGAACATAATTTACTGGGCAGTTGATCTCGACTGTTTTATCAGGTCTAATTTTTAGAACTGGCTGCAGAGTTATTGCATATTCGCAGGAACCAGCCGCGTTCTGCATGACTACCTTGTATTTTCCATAATTTTGCATTTGGATGTTTGGAACTGTCAGTGTGCTTTTGCGTTGTGTCAGGATGGATGTGTTAAGTGTGTTTTCGTTGAAGGACCAAGTGCAAGTCATTGGCAAATCACCATCCGTCGTTGCTGTCAGTGTAAGGGGGTCTCCTTGGTTTATAAAAGTTATATTCGTTTGGATTACAGTATTGTAGGGTTTTTGAATGGTTGGCGGTTCGTAGGGGTCACCTACTAGGCGTGCAATTCCATAACGAGATTCACCGCTAAATGTCGTAAATTTCCCTGCTATAAGAATATTTCCGTCATCTTGTATGCAAATGGATCTGACTTCATCGCTGTTGCTTGTTCCATAACCGATGGCAACCCCTGTGCTGGACGTGAATGTCGAGTCAACGCTGCCATCGGAAGGCATGAATCGAGCCACTTTTTTGCAACCATTGACGTCATTGAATCGTCCTCCTGCCACAATCTTTCCATTCTGCTGAAGTGCCAATGCCCAAACCATCGAATTCACAAAGCCACAGTCAGCATTGAAATTGGTATCGAGTGTTCCATCCTGATTAATTCTAGCTATGCGGTTATGGCTTGTCCCGGCAACATTGAGGAAATAACCCCCAATTACGGCCTTTTGATCCGAAGGTTGTATGACAATTGTGTAAACGGGCTCGTCAGGCGATGGGCAATAACTGTTGTCCAGAGTTCCATCTGGGGAAAGACGCGCAAGATAAGGCAGGGAAAGGCCGTCAACATTGGTAAAGTCTCCACCAATAAGAATATTTCCATTTGCCTCCAAAGCGATCGCCCTCACGGTGTCACCTGGTCCCGTTCCTGTGTTAAAACTAATGTCTGGTGTGCCATTATTGAAAATACGGGCAATATAGTTTTGTCCAGTTCCCATAAAATTAGTGAAACTCCCGCCAATAAGTATGTGCTGATTGTCTTGGACTACTGATACAAATACTTCTCCATTGGCAGATGAGGAAAAGTTGGCGTTGATATTTCCATTTTGGTCTAAGGAAAGTAGTCTGGGGGATGTAACATCGTAACCCATAGCGCTGTTGTAATAATAATCAAATCCCCCACAGACTAATATCTTTGCATCGCTTTGGAATAATGTAACAGAGTCAATTTTTGGATTTAATGATGTAACGCCCGTTGCATAAGGCCCGGAAGAAAAATCCCTATCGCTGGTACCATTTTTATTAAGCCTATAGATGACTCCATATATGGGGGCAAGTGTATTTCTACGTCCAGCTACAACGATTTTACCGTCACTTTGAATGGCCATCGAGTAAAACACATCACTGGAATAGGTGTCCGGCAAGAAGGTTGTGTCCAAGTCTCCAGCATTTCCCCATACGGTAATCCCAGAGTATAATGTTACAAATAATCCTCCAATAATTCCTGCCAGTTCTTTTGAAAAAAATTTCATTTCAAAAAGGTCACCATGATGGTCGTTGTTGCAAAAACAGCAATTTCAACTCGGATTGCGGTGTATATTCCCAAATATATTATTAATAACGAAACCTCAGGTATAAACCTGAGCAAAATCTATTGTGTTCTCTTGTGTGTATTTCTAATATTAACAGCAAAGGTGATCAAATTGGATTGACAGCACTACTCTTCCAAATAGTGGAATGGACTCCCAATAGATCAAATGCATCAGCAAGTCCATTCCATCTTGTTCTATATGCTTGCGTGAATTAAAATATTGCAGTTCCTAGAATAGGAAACTAGTGTAAAAAAAGTTAGTTCCATGACTAAAAAGTAATGTTTGAAGAATTAATACAGGAATCCGGTCTATCGATTGAGCGTCTCCGAAATTTTTGTCAGATTGCTCATGCAGGAGGCATAACTCGCGCTGCAGATGGGAACCCTGTTACTCAAAGTCTTTATAGCAGGCAATTAAAGGAGTTGGAGGAGTATTTTGGAGTTGAACTGGTTCGTCGCAAGGGTCGTGGCATTGTATTAACAAGTGCCGGGGAAAAGCTTAATGCACTGGCGTGTGAGAGTTTGGGAATGTTGCGCGATTTTAGAAACGGATGCAAAGGTCAAGCTCAGGAACTCTCAATTGCAGCTGGGGAGAGTTTGATCCGATGGCTGCTAATACCGTCTTTGAGTCGGTTCAAAAAAAACATTTTCAATACAGTGTTTCGTTTTCACAACTACGAGACGGCACGAATAGCAGATTGTGTTGCCGGTGGAGTTGTCGATTTTGGGCTGATTCGTAGCGATGCCTTGCCTCCTTCGTGCAAATCAGTTGCTCTGGGGACAATGAAGCACTCGCTTTTTATTCCGAAAAGGATGTTCCACACCTCAAAAGATAAAAAAGCTGTTTCAATACAGGTTCTGGATGGCTTGCCGCTTGCAACTTTGGATGGAGAGGGAGCTTTTAAGACGGCGTTGGTGAATGCTTTCAAAGAGCAAATGCTTTCCTTAAAAATTGAGATTGAATGTTCCTCTTTCCCTCTCATTGCAGAGGTGGTATCAACCGGCAATGCTGCTGCAATTCTCCCCAGTATCGCGTCAACGGAAGTTTGCTCTGACCAAGTCAGCGAGATTCAGTTGGCTTTTTTAGATAGATTTGATCGAAAGATTTTACTGGCATGGAATGAGCGTGTCGTCCGAATTCGGCCCATCATGGCAAAGGCAAAAAGGGTCTTGAATCAGGAATTAAAATTCTAATCTTGTGCAACGGTCGCTTTGGAAAATTCAGGTGCGAGCACAATTCGAAAACCTACTCTGAACGATGCTCCCGGTGATGGGTTGATCCCAAGTCTGGCTGCTGATCTGCAATCGACTTCTCCTGAGCCCCAACCACCACCACGAATAACTTTTAATGCTCCTTTTAAAGGTCCAACTGGATTGGTGACTGAACCTCCTGGATGATCATCAATCCAATCTGAGCACCATTCCCAAACGTTTCCAGCAGTGTCATACAAACCCCAAGGGTTTGGCTTTCTAGTTCCAACAGTATGAGTATGACAATTTGAGTCGTAGGACCACGGCTCCTGATCAAAAAAACGTTGTTTTGGACCGCTGTTGGACCAGTTCCAAGCATATTGTTTCAGTTCCTGATATTTAACATCGTCACCATAGAAAAAACGCGTCTGGGAACCTGCTCGACAAGCGTATTCCCACTCTGCCTCTGTCGGAAGTCGATAGACAAATCCAAGAGGGAGCCTGCCGTTTCTGCGTTCTCGCAACGTAAGCAGGCTGCAATAATTTGTTGCATCACCCCATGAAATGCTCTCCGCTGGCAAGGCTGGCTGACCTTTGAACTGAAATATATTCGTTTTCATTAACGAGGCATATTCGGGCTGTGTTATCTCATATTGGCTAATCCAAAATCCATGAGTCAGGGTGACATGTGTTGACTCCACCTCATTTTCCGCATGGCCAAGCTCTGACGGGAGACTTCCCATAGTGAATGAACCTGGTGATATCCAAACTAAAGGTGGGCTTGGAGGCCACTCTGCCGCCGTAATATCAACAAAGCGATAGATTAGATTTGTCCAGGATGGGATGGCTTGAACTGTAACTTTATCTGTAGTTTCTCCGCTGACAAAATTCGTATAACTTTTCCAAAACACGCCATTTGACGAAATCATCAGAGAATACCAATGTTTGGAAATTAACTCATCAGACCTAATAACCGTCTGATGACTATTGTTCAGCTCTATTGATTTGGCTTTGGCTAAAAAATCCTCTTTTGCCGGTGTGCGCCAAATAAAGAAAATTATTACTGCAACAACAAGAAGGACTATGGTCAGAGGTCTCCAGATTTTCTGAACACTCAACAATGAACAACCGCTTGATTTGCTTTGCAAGAGTGACGAATTGAAAATTCCAGGTCTGTTTGATTCCGTCAAATGTTCTCCATACTCTTGCTGAAACCAGCAAAGGAAAACGAATAGATCAAACACTGCCTTGTAAGAATCACTATCCTTAATGTGTTTTTCGCTGTGAGCAGCATGGTTTCCAAGGTCTTTTATGGTTAATATACTATAATAAATATTTTCTGGAATAAGGGTTCGAAAAGAAGGTTCAGAGAGCATTCCATTAAGATTCCTTTCAACAGGAATGTCCAATCTGGAATCGTGATCGTAAAGCCACTCCAAAGCCAGTTCCAGCGAGCGACGAGCATGAAAGCAAGCTGTTCGTGGATTTTTGAATGTCAACGACTCTGCTTGAGCTGCTGCATCGCCAATATCCTTCCATTCATTGCTAAGAAATTTGAAGTTAGATACCGCCATTTTTCGTTATCAAATCGAAATTTTTTATCATGTGTCCCTATTTTTATCCTTTGGAATGGGAGCTTGCGACTTGAATCGTAATGCTAATTCATCATGGCACCTTCCGCTAACACGACTCGGAATCCTGGATTATAGTTTGTAAAATCTGGAGTCCAAGCACAACGAATTGCTGAACGAACGTGAACTCCGTGGTTTCCAAAAGACCCTCCACGCAATACTCGTTTCGTGCCAGTCGTTCCTCCGGTTGGATTTGTTATCGCTCCTAGTTTGTAATCCTCATACCAATCCTGACACCACTCCCAAACATTGCCACACATGTCATAGAGTCCCCATGGGTTTGGTGGGTATGTTCCTACAGGTGTCGTGGATCCTACAAAGCCTGCTGGATATTTCATATGTATGTCCCCCTGTTGAACTTTGTATTCATAATGGCTGTCGAAATTTACCATTCCGCCCTTTATTTCATCTCCGAAATAAAATGCCGTTTTTGTTCCTGCTCGACAGGCATATTCCCATTCAGCTTCTGTTGGCAACCGATAAAGCCAGCCAACTTTTAGCCGACCATTTTTGCGTTCTTTTGCTGTCAACCTTGCGCAATAATTGGTCGCATCAAACCATGTAACACACTCCACGGGTAAATTCGTTGATCCTCTACATACGCTCGGATTATTTTCCATCAACTCAAAATATTCCCCCTGAGTTACCAAGTACTTGCTCATGTAGAAACCTCTGGTCAGTGAAACAATGCGCTGGCCTACATTTTCTGATCCCTCGGCTTCGTTTTTGGACGGGCCCATCAAAAATGTTCCCGGTCGTATCCACACCATTGATGATTTATTCAAAATGGATTGTCGCACACCACAGAAGAAGAAGATTCCAACAACAGAAACAAACAAAATGATGGCGAGGTATTTCCAATTTTTGTCTTTACCTATCGATTGTAGAATTAGAAGAGTTTTTGTGTAAAATGGAGGAACTTGTTGCGGCAAAAAATTCTCATCAAAAGCCGGAAGTGTAAACGGTTTGTTTGGCTTTTGAATATACTTTTCATGAAGCCAGCCGAGAAATTGATGCAATCCAAGAACTGATTCCAAAGCATCTGAATACTCCATGGTATCCCTGCTGTGAGCAGAACGATTACCAAGGTTCTTGATCTTCTTGATCGTATGATACAGGGGATGTGGAACTAAAGCACGAAGGCTTGGTTCTCGAAGAATGGCACTGAGATTTCGCTCATATGGAACCAGCAGAGTGGGATCATGTGCGTAGAGCCATTCAATTGCTAATTCCAACGACCTTCGTGCATAAAAGCATGATGTCCGAGGATCAGTGTGAGCCAGCAATTCGGCTTGAACTGCAGCGTCGCCTATTTCGTGCCATTCTTTGCTGAGAAATTCAAAGTTGGACATTATCATGCTTTGCCATCACAAATTTCTGTGAAAAGTTTTGTGAGTGACAACTAAACGCAAGGCCTTTTTTACCGAATTTTTGGTATGAACCTCAAGAAAGTTCTAGCGAGTATTCTGTCTATTTTTTGGCATTATAGTTGCCCCGGATTTTACCTTGTTTGTACTTTTGTACCTTACCCAAGAAAAATAGACATGTAAAAAGAGAGTTCTACTGGAAAAAGAGAAATCTGAATGAATGAAAAGAGTCAATCCTATGACGAACAAATCATTAACGTGTTGCGGTATACGCGTCTTGCTCGCCGTGGGAAGAATGTCTGAATCGTAAAGTATTCGAAAGTTAGTTGGACGTGAATAATGATCAAACGATGACAGCAGAACGTAAATTCTAACCTGATCGATTTTTCAGAACAGCCATGTGTACCGCCGCACTTACAGTTTTGAACTCTACATTGCAGCCAATTGTGGGAGATGAGATTATTGGGGATTGGATACCCATTTTTCAGTTTTGAAGGAAATTTAACCTAAAAAACATGTAATTAGTGTTAGCGTCAATTATCTGGTCGAATGTGTTTGTTTCAGTTGCGTCCCAATTTATCAAGTCGTTTGATTTTAATAATCTGTATCCAGAGTAAATTTTATCAGTCGTGAGTTTAAAAGTATTGCCCAAAACTGCAATTTGAAGCTTTGGTGGAAATACTTCTCTTATTTTTTCTGCCACAGCCTGACCTACAAGGGTATAACCAGCTCCGTTCAAATGGCCTGCGTCATACCGCAGACTCGTTGGTGTTATATCGTTTTCGACATCTATTATGTCTTGGTCATTTGTTGAAGCATTTGCCTGTAAAACGGATAACACATCAACATATCTGTTTGAGAAGGTGATTGACAACCAACCATTTATATTTGTTCTACATTTCCAGGCATAAGTGCCGTTTGCTTCACCTACCCAAGGAAGAACAGAAAGATATAATGTATTTGTCCCGGCGATTGCAGCAATTGCGGTAATATTCGATTTTACGACTTCTGGACTACCAATATCATTTCTACCTGCCCAAATAACATTAATATCTCCGAGTGACTTTGATACATCTGATACCCAGTTTGTTGAACCAGAAACAGTGACAGGAGTTGCATTCGACAACGGCATAAAAAACGAATTCGTTCCGTCGGTAGTAAACGTTAAGTGTCCATACACGCCTGCCACGCTTCCCCACACAAATATGTTATTGATTGCACCTGCTGGAAGAAAACTTGGATTAAAATAAAGCAAACATGAGCTCCCTGCTGTTGGGATGGTGTTATTACTAATCGTAACTGACGTTGGATATATCCCCATGCGCACAGCTATCTGCGACGAAGTTTGCCCTCCTATCCCCAGCATAGTGACGTCAACACCTAGTTGTTTTTTCAACTCATACGTATAGTTCGTACCAAAACCACCCCAGCCGTATGTGAGTGAGTCACCGACACATGAAATATTGTACGCGTATAATTCATTCACACTTAATAAAATACACACGCTTAATAATAATCGTTTCATAAAACCAATTTTTAAAAGGTAAACGTGAGACAGTTCTTTTCAAGAAGAAATATAGAAATGGCCCCAAAAAGCCGACCAGAATTTAAGTTGAAAAAAACAGCTTCTATTAAGGATAAGAGAAAGCAGAATCAAAAGTAAAACGAAAATGGAAACTACACTCGTGAACCTCAAAAACAAGATTGAACTTGAAGCTTCATTTAGCCATAAAGCCGTCAGGCAAATCAAATACACATTATCCCAGTGACGCAACGGAAAGTTGTAATTGATGATCTCTAACCAGAGTTCTTTAAATAGTCCAAAGCTAACGGTGGAGGTAGATTGGCTAATAAATGCAGAAAACCCTTTCCCCCTAAACACAACAAACAGAAGCGATGGCAGAACGTAAATTCTAACCTGTCCAACTTTTCGGTGAAGATCAGCATTTAGATTGTCATATATGGTAATCATAGCGGCACAATTTATCCCATGTGATAATCACTGTATTCCAATATCTTCGGCATGCCTGATTACGACTTGCATGCCCAATTGGCCAAATTCATAAGAAAAAAACGCGGGGATATGACCTATGCTGAATTCTCTCGAAAGACAGGGCTCTCGATCGGAACTCTGAACCGAATGGAGTTGCGTCTTCAAAACGTCACCCTTAAAACGATGGAGCAATTGATTAAACGCCTCAAGTGCAAGATGAGTGATATTTTTGAATGATTCGTCTATTGGCAGTCATTAAAGGACTTTTTTGATTTTGGATGCTCACATTCCTCAGTCTAGGAGATTGTTCGTTAACGGACATGCTGGATACTGGAGACTTTTCACTACCACGGTATTATTCCTGATTTTCAGAAGACTGAAAGTATGGAAGATTGACAAAAAAGGGCATGACTGGGAAAAAGTGTCATGCAAAAACGGAAATCGGTTTTCCTTTTAATCCTTCTTCTTCTTTTATTCTTGGGATTGGTGTGTTTTCTTCCGTTGTCGAAGGCTGTTCAAATTGGCGGGGATGAGGGGTTTGAGTTGGCAAAGGCAACGTTGTGTCAGAAAGGGTTTAAGCTTTATACTGATGTTTGGAATGATCAACCTCCCTTGCATACTTTTCTGATAACAAAGATTCTTGATCATCTAACTCCATCGGTGGCTGGGCCAAGGTTATTGACGGTTGGCTTTTCTGTATTGTTGTTGACTTCGTTCTTTTTCATTTGCAACAAATATTTTGGAGTGTGGATTGCTGTAGTTGGGACAGGAATGCTTTTAGCAGCTCCTATTTTCTTGGAAATTGGAGTTTCTTGCATGTTAGAGGTTCCAGCAATGGCACCCGCATTGGCTATGATTTGGGTATTATCCCGGTCAAATGGAGCAAAGCTGCTGACATGGAGAGAAGTGTTGGCAGGCGCATTGTTGGCGATTTCTTCATAAACGAATCAGTGGTGGGAAAGGTGGCGGAAAATGGAATAAAGCTTGGGACATGTATATAAAAATTAACGAAAACCCAACTGCTGAACGTATTATGGGGTTTGGTTTTGGCATGTTGCAGAATCTTGGCATGGGAGCTATAACCTTTTTATAAAAAACATGAATTTGTATCGCGTCCAAGAGCACCAACCGTTTACATATCAGTATAATGGTGATTACAAATGGCATCTGCCATCCATGCGATGTGGTACATGTCATCGGCCTCATGCATCACGCCTTGGTTGCCCTAATCTTGATATAGCCGGTAAATTGGATGAGACACCGTATCAATCGGGGGGGCCTGTTTCGCGTTTGGAGTTCGAAAAACTCATCAAGCCACTGGAAGAGTTTCGCACCCCCGATATGCCTCCCCTCTTGCCAGGAATGGGCTTTGGTCCATTTTTAGGAAGAGTCATGCATGGGGAAAAGAGAGATTTTCTTTGGATATTCGGTAAAAAAATCACAATTCGAGAGGAAGCTTTTCAAAGTTTAACTAAACGTTGTTTTAGTATTGAATTTGGACCAGCCATCATCAGTGACTCAAAAACCGGTGAAACAAGATCAGATTACAAGCGCATTCTAGTGACAAAGCCCATAAAGTGCGTGAACAATGAAACACTCGACTTTACTGAGTGGAAACAGTGCCCCGAGTGTGGACTATGTGTAATCAAGAAGCCAAGTCGTCTTTTTGTTACAAAAACTGCTATTCCTGATGGAATGCCTCTTTTTGCTGTTGATAATGCTGCATCTATTGTGTGCACTGAGGAACTTGCTGCCGCCGCGAAAAGCCTCAAGCTAACAAACATCGAATTTGAACCTGTTGAAGTTGTTTGATGTTACTGAATTAATCCTATTGTAACTTCGGGTATAATTGGCGTTGTAGAGATTTTTGGGATTTTGATTACATTGGTAGAACTTATCTCAGCTCATTCATTGCACATTGGGGAGAAATTCGATAACGTTTTCACATGATCCGCTGGCTGACAATTGTATTTTGGTTGCTTACCCTCTCGCTCGGGTGGGGTTCCATTCCGGCGGCGTTTTCTGGCAATGCAACTCCGAATGGAGGTTTTGGCCATCCACAGGCATCGCAGACACTATCATACGATTTGGATGGGAACCTGACGTCTGAGGGGATTTGGGCATTTGAGTGGGATGGAGAAAACCGGTTGAAGAGAGCGACGATGGGAGCCCTGTCAGGGATTCCAGGGACCAACCGGTTCAAAATCGACTTTACATACGATTACCTTGGGCGGCGGGTGCAGAAGATCATCTCCACATATTCAAGTGGCTGGGTGGTACAAAGCACAAAACGTTACGTATACGACTTGGGGAGTTGGACACCTCTGGCTGTAGTGGATAATCAACTGGCTGTGCAACAGGCCTACCTGTGGGGACAAGATTTGAGTGGAACGATGGGAGGAGCCGGAGGAATCGGAGGACTGACAGGGATTGCGGAACTATCAAACAACACGGCAACCAACTTCCACTTTGCAGGTTACGATGGAAATGGGAACGTGAGTCTCTTGGTGAGAGCAAGTGACGGAGCAGTGAGTGCCCGTTATGAATACTCCCCCTTCGGTCAACTGATCCGATCGACTGGCGTAATGGCCAAGAACAACCCGTTTCGTTTCTCCACGAAATACTGGGATGATGAAACTGACCTCGTCTACTACGGCTACAGATATTACACCCCCTCCACGGGGACGTGGCTTTCCAGAGATCCGATGGGAGAAGTTGGGTTCGAGACTGTAGTGAATCACTTGGAGCGCCAAAACAATGACGGTAATCTTTACGTTTTTGTGGGCAACTCCCCCCTCTCATCGTATGACGTCTTAGGTTTAATGCCTCCAAACCCAATTTGCACGGCTCCATATGGATGTATTAATCCTCCGGAGTTTCCACCTCATAAGGCCAGTTGTTCAGAGGAGTGCGTTTACAAATACATTCTTAAGATTGAAGTTGCAGCTGCAGCTGTAGGTAGCGGGCAGCCAGTTCTTCCAAAGCGCTTTGTGACGCCGGGTTCGGCAGAAGGGACTTCAATTGCAGGTAAGCTTACGGATGCAGTCCTAGGGGATGCTCGATTGCCTGGACGAATGCCGACCATCACTCAGTGCTGTAAATTAACCTACACAAAATCGGCGTCACGATTGGTTTCGAGGTATATACCTGTCATAGGATGGGTGTTCCTTACATATGACGCCTCGGGATTGGCTGGTTGCCTTTGTGGATGCAATGGGATTTAGCGAGGTAATATGGTTGATAAAGATTCACGGAAACGCGCAGTCGGCCTCTTGAAAAAGGCTGTGTTGGGAAGAATAACAAATTATGAGTGCGAGGACGGGTTCTTAGACTTGATCTCGGAGTCCAAAGACGGGGTGCTTTTCGCAATATTCAGAACCATAAGAGAAGCGAGCGGTGAAGATGAACGATCGCTCTCTGAAATATTTCCCAAGGGACACGAAATGCGAAAGCGCCTTTGTCGATGGATCCTTTTCTTGAAGAGCGATTTGGAATACGAGTGGCCTAGGGAACGGCTAGCGCCTGGTTTAAGGGATTTATACCGACCAAATTGGTTGGATGAATTCACTGGCGCTGTTTCACGAATTAGCCGATCCAATACAAACTTTTTCAGCCAGGGAAATTACAGCGTTTGGCCATTTGTAAGGAAAGAAGATTACGATACGGCGCGCACTAGTTACCGGAATCGGGTTTTATCTCACACTCCCCCTCCTCGCCGTAACCGAGACCGAGGCTTCCCATGAGCCTAAGAAGCTACGGTCACAGTATTCCACTGTGAGCCTGCGGCGAGGTACTGAGATACAGTTACCGAACATGTATTTTTCCTTTCAGGAATGATGAATTTGAGAGTAACTTTCAGCCCATGGTTCGCCTGTTCACAACACGCCGATGCGAGCGCCCTTTACGAGGCGAGTTGAGGCGACGTAACAGGCGATCCTGTGATCTCAAAACCCCTTGTACCGGGCGTATTCGGCACGTAGTATCTGGCTTCAGATATTACAACCCCACACTAGGACGGTGGATCAATAGGGACCCTATTGAAGAGCAAGGCGGAGATAATCTGTTTACGTTTGTAATAAATACTCCAATTAATGCAGCCGATCCGTCAGGTGAATTTCTACTAGATACGCTTGTAGCTAACTCTGAAGACAGTGCTTCTACAATGGCTCAGGTAAGGCAGGGATACTCCCTTGTTAGTAAGATCCAAGATGCGGTGAATGCGTATAGTGACGTGCAAGAGCTTGCTTCGATAGTGATGAATGTTTCAGATGAAGGAGAATTTTCACTGCAAGACGCAATTGACATACTCTCGATCGGGTCGCAATATTTAGGGGCTGGGCTTAGAGGCTCTCGCACCCTTTCTAGAATGGCTGAAGATCTGCCGGGAAAAGGTAAAGCAGGTTGGGTAAAGATGAAAGGCAACCAAGGCTGGAAAGACCCGAATGGTGATTTTTGAAAAAAAGATAAACTGCATAAGGATCATTACGACGTAAGTGACAGTAAGGGGAATAAAGTTAAAGAAGTTGATTTCAACGGGAATATCATATGGCCGAATGGACCAAAAAATAAGAACAAATGATGTCACATCCCTACGAAAAATACAAAGGAAGCAATTGTTGGCGTCTTGTCGAAAAGGCGATCGGTGATCTTGTAAAGAATGAAGACATCAAAGAGACGACAGCTCGTGATTATATTGTTGGCTATATTTGTAAAACTCTTAGCAAATCTTCAGGAAGGCAGCAAAATAAGAGTAAAAAAGCAAAACTGAGCGCTAATCAAAAATAGAAGTGGCCTGCCCCGAAAAGCTGGACAGGTTATAAGTAGAGTTCTGCCATTCTTCGATCACTATCCGCGCTTCCAACAAGCTCCCGAATGCTTCGCAGTTCAAGCATTCGTTCCGTAGTTTGTCGTGAAAACTTTCGATGTAGGAATTTTAACTCTAATAGTAATTAGCAACCCCCCCTCCCTCCCCTAATCCCTATAATTGTCAATCTGTTGGTATAACACATTGAAGATTCTTGATCAGTAATGATTTTGGATTTTCGTTGTAGTACAGGGGTTACCTGTCAGAGTAATCCTGGGAGGGGTATTCAGCTCATCAATTCCATCTGCTTTGCGTCAACTCCAAAACACGCTCAGCTATAGGTTACAATATCCCCTCCCCACCTCCCCCTGTATTCAAATTGCAGGTTTCACATTGCATTAAACCCAAAACATCAAACCAAAGAGAAAGGACAAACTATGGCAATTGTATTCGAAGCCAATTACAGCAAAAAGCTCGGCCTGCCCGGTTTCAGTTCACACCAATATAATGTGACTGTTCGGGTTGAAATGGCCGACATCAATCAGGTTCAGCAGGAGAGTGAACGTCTTTATAGACTTCTTCAAACCTGCGTGGACAGAGAGATTCAGCAAACAGGATTCTTGCCTGTCATACAAAGCAATGGAAGCAGTGCAAATGGTCATCACAACAATGTCAGCAAAAACAACGACTTCTGGATGTGCAGTCTAAAACAGAAGGAGCTCATCCTTAAGATCGTAGAAGAAAACCATCTCGACAAGAACGAGGTGGAAATACTGGCACAAGAGCGGTTTAGTGCATCAGTCAAACATCTCAACACAATGCAAATGTCTGGATTGATTCAAGAGCTGCTCGAAAAGTATCCCGGAGAAAAACCAGTCAACAACCGACGATATTCAAATAACGCTCCCTTAGAAAGGAGGTCTCGGTGATAGCCTCTGTTGACAGTTCAGTAACATCTCTTCCGTTAGCCAAACCAGTTGATGAAGTTCTCAAGACCGTTTCAGCATCACGTCTTCAGCTCTTTCATCAATGCAGGCTCAAGTTCTACTTTCGCTATGTTCTCAGACTGGCAAAGCCCAGAACTTCAGCCTTGTTCTTTGGATCAATGGTTCATTCCGTATTGCAATCCTGGAATCTGACGCGATGGAGAATCGGTCAAGTGGATCAGGATGCCTTAAAGCAAAAACTCGAGTCAGAATGGATTCAGGATCAGAAAAAGCAGCCTGTAACATGGGAAGCTGGAGAAGAGCAGAAAGCAAAGGCTGATTCGTGGTCCTTATTTGAAACCTATCTACAGCAGACTCCCATCACGTTGGACGAACGCCCTGAAGGAGTTGAGGTATCACTGGAAGTGGATCTTACGAATCGAGGATTGCCAAGGTTGATTGGAATTCTCGATCTGGTCCGCAAAGGAGGCAGGATTGTGGACTTCAAGACTGCGAGCACGACACCCACAAGGGAAAAGGTGGAACACATGCACGAAGTCCAACTCTCTTGCTACTCATTGCTGTATAGAGCATCAACTGGGCGGACAGAAGGAGGGCGAGAACTGCATCATCTGGTCAAATTGAAGACGCCCAAGGTGGTTATTACAGAATTTCCACCGATGACACAACAACAGGAAATCAAGCTCTTTAGGATTATGGAGAGCTATGTCAATGGAATTCAAAACGAAGATTGGATTCCTTCCCCCAGCCCCATGTCCTGCGCTTGCTGTGAGTTCTTCAAGGAGTGCAGAAACTGGAGCTAAATGAATCGTAAACATCGGAGCCGAATCTTCTCAAGAGGGTTCGGCTCTTTTCATTTCAAGATATGGAAAACCAACACCTGAAAGGAATGGTAAGAGCATTGCGTTCTGTGCTGAAGGATTCCAATAAAGCTCAAACTATTCTGGAGCACTATTGGCAGGATAGAAGAGCAATCGTATGGGAACTCAAAGACGTTCATCAGGCAGCCAACGAACGGAATCTGGTGCTTACGACCAAGGAGGCACACAAGATATTCGATGACTTCATTGGCAGCTACAATCGATATGCCCCGGAACTGGGTGTCAATTGGCTGAGGCTGCTGTCAATCCTCGACGAAAGTGGTCTTGGAAGAAAAATGACACGTCAGGAGTTAAAACGATTCTTAGTACAGAACATCATTACCATTCAAAAGTAGTAACACAAATCACAAAGCCAAAGGGCCGAATCTTCTCAAGAGGGTTCGGCCTTTTTCAATTCAACCCCAAAGAAAGGAAATCAAAATAATGAAATCAATCACATTGCAATTCAGGGAAGGCTCATCTGACAAGGTTTACCAAGCCAGCATTGAGCCACAGGGAAAGCTGTTTGTGGTCAACTTCGCTTATGGCCGGAGAGGATCGACCTTGCAGACTGGGACGAAAACGCAAATCCCAGTCACGTTTGAACAGGCAGACCACGTATTTACCAAGGTTATCAACGAGAAAAAAGCCAAGGGATACACTGAGGCTGAAGGTGGATTACCTTATCAGAAGCCTACCAACGAAACCAAGGTCAGTGGATTCCTGCCACAACTACTCAACCCCATTGATGAAGAGCAAGCACAAGTCCTGTTAAACGATGGCAATTGGTGTTTACAGGAAAAGTTCGACGGTAAGCGTGTCATCATCAGGAAGACAGGCGACGTCATCATGGGCATCAATCGCAAGGGACTCGTTATCAGCCTACCAGAAAGCATTGTTGCCAGTGCTCAAAAGATTGTCGCTGATTTTACAATGGATGGCGAGTGCATTGGAGATCGGTTTCATGCGTTCGACTTGCTGACGCTCAATACGGAAGACCTGAGGCCATTGCCTTTTATCAAGCGATGGCATTCACTAGGAATGTTACTAGGGATTCGACCTGCAAGTAATCCATCGAGTCAAATCGTTTGTGTTCTCACCTGTTACAGTGCGGAATCCAAACGGCAGAAGTGGAAAGATCTGCACGAAGCCAAAGCTGAAGGTGTGGTATTCAAGCGATTGGATGCTCCCTATACCGCGGGCAGACCCAATAGTGGTGGAACTCAACTCAAGCACAAGTTCTACGCCACGCTCTCGGCAGTCGTTTCCAAGGTCAATGAAAAGCGCAGTGTTGAAACAAAGTTGCTCTATGAAGATGGATGGCATACGGCTGGCAATGTCACTATTCCTCCCAACCATCCTATTCCATCAGTCGGTGCCATCATCGAAATCCGTTATCTCTATGCGTTTAAGGAGAGTGGCATCATGTATCAGCCAACCTACCTCGGAACACGCACAGACCTAACCCATTTCGACTGTGATGCCTCTCAGTTGAAATACAAGAGCGACGAAGAATAGAAACAACCAACCAGAGCCGGATGCGTGTGTGTCCGGCTCGCTTCATCAACAATCAAACATAAGGAAAACAATGAGTCTTGAAATTGAAATCCCCGTGGCTGAACTGAAACAGATTCTACCCGGGATGAGTAAAGTCATTCAGAAATCAACACTGCCTGTTCTCGGGTGCTTAAATGCCACAGTAAAGGGCGACAGTGTGAAGTTACAGGCCACAAATCTGGATGATACCGTAACAGTTAACATGGGAAAGTGTGGTAAAGGAAGTGGTTCAATACTGGTGCCGTATGAGGAACTGAACAAGGTCGTAAAAGGGTGTGTAGCGACTGACACCATTCGTTTGTCATCCAGCACCACTGAAACAACCATCAACTACCCTATTGGAAACAACAGAGTAGATCGTAAGTTGTTGTTTACAGCCCCGACGGAATGGCCTGAAACCACTACTGAAATCAATGAACCGAGCATTCCTGTGAACAACAAGCTCAAGGAGGCATTACTGCACGCCTTGGATTGTTCAAGCGATGATACGAGTCGTTACATATTGCAGAGTGCCTTTCTGGATATGCGTGATGCCAAGGCTAATTACGTGGTGGGAACAGATGGTCGAATCATCTTCTCTGCCAATTCATTTCACTTTGGCTTGAAGGATTCGCTTATCATACCCAACAGAAAGTTTCTCCATTGGAAAGGGTTTATGGAAATCGATAATTGGGCCTTGAGTTCACTGGCTCCGATTAAAGCAGTGCCAGGAGCCAAGGAAAAGGTAGTAGAACGTCCCGGTTTTGTACAGTTCAAATCAGATCGTTGGACTTTTATTACACGCCAGATCGAAGGAGACTATCCCTACTGGAAGCAGGTTGTGCCCACAGAATACAAAACCACAGTCAAGTTATCCACTGAAGCAATCGAGTTCATCGTGGGTGCAGTTCAGAGAATGCCATGTTCCCAATCCAGCAATCTTCCAGTTTATCTGGTTATTGAGGCTGGAACACTAGTATTGGCAGCAAAAGCAAACACAGATGATCCTTGGACAAAATTACAGGTTTCAGGGGCCATCGTAGATGGAGTTCCTGTGACTGTTGCCATAAACCGTAACTTCCTGCTTAAAGCCATGGTGCTTGGGTTGGATGAAATTAGACTGGTTGACACACTGAGCCCTGTCTTGTTCAGGAAAGATGGCAGGAGATTATTGGTATCCCCCCTGAGACTGGAAGAGAATCCAACTCAATCTTCTGCTGAACAAACAACTGAAACTGTCAAAAAGGCCGTCTCTCCAATCCAACCAAACGAGTCGCCCACACAAAACCAAGAAAGAACACAAATCATGTCTGAAGAAACCAAGCCCACAAAGCCTGAGAAATCCCCATCTGCCTATGAACAGTTGCAGAGTATGGTTGAAGAGATCAGAAGTGCCTTAAAGGGTATTGTTACTGATCTTAACAACCTCTCCAAAACAGTCTCTCAGGCATACAGGGAGAAACGTGCCACGGAAAAGGAAATCGAAACAATTCGCGCGTCTCTCAATGAGATTCGAAGACTGAAAATCTGATTCACGTCTCACAAACCAATGGGACCATGCCTTAACCCGCGTGGTCCCATTTTCTTTTTTGAAAGGAGCACATGCAGAATAATAAACTGCTGATTCAGGCCATGGGACTGTTATTCCTGGCCTGGTTTCTCTACGAGTTACTTCCCTACGTCATCGCTGCACTCTCCATAGTGGGAGTCGTTCTGGTCATCGCGAAAATTCAAAACAAATGAGGCATCACAAACAATCAATCAAAGGAACCAACATGCAAACTGAAAACAATCTTCTTTCTGCGCTCACCAGAGAAGGAGTTTTGATCAAAGTGAGTGTTTCATATTGGCGTGGCTGCAAGAAGCTGCGCCCAGAAGACATTGGTTTGAAAGAAGCCAATCTGTCTGATCGTCTCATCAGTCTGGGACACAAACGGCTGCTGCCAAAGGAATCACTCTCTGCTTTGGCACTGATTGAAGGTCGAGCACATGCCTTGGTGGAACAGAATACGTTTCCGTTTTTGAGTGGCTTGGGACACTTTTTACCCAATGCACGATTAAACGAATTCATGAGCAAGGTAAAGGAATTGGAAGGCGAGTTCTGGGCAGCTAAAAATGAATTCATCCAGCACTACGCTTCACTCAGGGATTCAGCCTCAGAGGAATGGCGCAAGATGGCTCAGAACCTTGTACAAGACCCGGATCGTCTAGTAGCAGCTATCGAGTCGTCATTCCCCTTCCCTCAAAAGATGGACAGGTTCTACGGATTCGACGTGCAGGTGTTTCAAATCAGCCTGCCACAGAAGCTGCAAACGGACTTGATCACATTGGAAGCTCAAAAGGAAGCAGTCGAAGCCAGACAACGTGCTGCTCAAGAAGCAGGAGACAAGATCAGGAAGGGAGTGGAAGAGTTTGCCTCTGACTGTGTGGCTTCATTAAGAGAACAAACCGCTCAATTGTGTCAGGAGATGTTGAATAGCATCAACAACTCTGAAACGGGAGTGCATCAGAAAACGCTCAATCGATTGGTTCGTTTTATTGATCAGTTCAAACAAATGAACTTCATGAACGACACTGAAATGGAGCAACAGTTGGATCATGTCAGAAGGGAACTACTCTCCAAGACGGCTGAGGAATACAGGGATAGCAGCACAGCAAAGGCACGGTTGATTAACGGGCTTCAAAACCTGTCAACTGCCGCTTCAAACCTTGCCAAACAGGATACCTCCGAACTTGTGCAACGATTCGGTCAGGTGGGTAGGAGAAAGTTCAACCTCGCCGCGTAGAAGCAGCACAAACCACTAAATCAATCGACTAACCTGCACCTGGGGCCTTGCGGCTTCAGGTGTAGGTCGGTCAAAACCTCCGTAATACGCCACGGAGCTTTTAGCCATCAGAACTTCAACAGAAAGGAACAATGTGAGTCACTTCACAACAATCAAAACGCAGATAAAAGACATAGAGGCTTTACAACAAGCCTGTATGGAGATGGGGTTAACGGTCCAGCAAAACGCTAACGCGAGAGGCTACTCCGGTAACGAGATCAAGGGCGACTACATGATCCAGCTCAAAGGCCCATACGATATCGCTCTCAATAAGGAAGAGAATGGTGCCTATGGGTTAACGTCGGATCTCTGGAATGGACATGTTGAGCAGGAGGTAGGAAAGAACTATGGAAAACTCCTCCAGCTATATGGAGTTCACAAAGCAACCATTGAAGCTCGAAAGAAAGGATTAACTGTACTTCGAAGAGCTGAGAAGAATGGAAATATCAAACTCATCCTCATGGGGGCCGCAATATGAGTAAGAGCATTGAAATCGTAGTCAGTCCTTCGGGAGAACTTCAAATAGACGCTGTAGGATTCAAGGGTGCTGACTGTGAGAAGGCTACAGAATTCTTGGAGGCAGCTCTTGGAGTCATTAGCCAGAAGCAGAAGAAACCTGAATACTACCAGCGCAACGTTAGCAACAACCAACAGAAGCTGATGGGATAGATCGTATGAGCCCAGTCATTCGATGTGGCTGGGCTTTTCTTTAAGTCAGGCGAGAAATAGTTTTTGATCATCTGTCAATTGGCGGATGGCCTGTATAAACCGTCCGTAAGAACTGGAATCAGAATATTCTATCCCTTCAACTCCAGGATATGCGTTGCTCCCTTCGGTGAACACCATCTGGGAGCCTCGTGCTATTATCAGGGACCATTGACCACCATCAAGAATTTCGGTGTTCTCGTAGTAACGCTCCCAGTTCCAAACACCAGCAACATCAATCTTATCCCAGAATGGTATCCATTGTTCAGCGGTGGGCGTGAATTTGACCCGCTGTTCCAAAGGATCCAAAAACCAACCGTAGTAGAGACTTCCCTGAAAAAATTTGAGTTGTCTCTCGTGCCCCCAAGAACCACTCGAAAAACAAAGTCGCCGAGGATAAGGAGATTTTTGAGTTGGTTTGGATATCATGGCGAAAGGAAGCCTGATTCATCTGCTCACAGTTGGCAAGAAATCCTCACAAATCACCTCAAACAAAACCACCATGAGAAATCAAAATATAAACCGTCAACAGAAGCTTGGCCAATGATCTCGCACGTCTTGAATTTTGACAGTGAAGGTATTGGTCATTGCCTCTACACAGAAATACTAAACCTCACTGCGATTGGCCCTTTGGAAATAGCAAGGGCATCCAACATCGAGTTCAACATCAAGACACAGCTATGGGAGGTGCGTAGTGTGAAAGGCGAAGTCCTATACACCAACGCATCCCGTCAGCTCTGTCTGGAATGGGAACATCAATACTTCAACCAATAGAAACCAAAAATACAACTGAGAGCCGAATACTGTAATGGTGTTCGGCTCTTCTTATTTACAGAAAGGAATCAAAATGAAACAGAAAATCATCAACTACATCAGAGCTGGATACTCAGGGCTTTATCTGGTATCCCCAGAAGAACAACGGGTGGAAGCTGAAATCAAACAAGTCGCACAAGAACTCCAATACCACCTTCATTTTTGGAGTGTGGTGAATGGCCTAATTGACACCGTAGGCAAAGTCATCAATGCAGAGGATCCCATGGAGGTATTAAATAAAATCGACGAGCTTCCAGAAAGAACGATTGTCTTGTTAAAGGACTATCACCTATTTCTGGCCGATGCGAATCCTGTCCTCATCCGCCAATTGAAGGACGTGTTGATAAACGCCAAAACAAAGAATAAAACGCTCATTGTTCTCGGGTGCCGCCTTTGCCTCCCCCCTGAACTGGAGCATGAACTAACCGTTCTGGAATTTGCATTACCATCAAAAGATCAATTGGTACCAGTATTGGATGGCATAGTTGAATCAGCATCACTTCAACCAATCACAGGTGAAGCAAGAGATAAAGTATTGGATTCGGCTTGTGGATTAACAACGATTGAAGCGGAGAACGCCTTTGCTTTGTCTGTTGTGAAGTCAAAAGAAATTGATCCAAACATTGTCGCCAGTGAAAAAGCTCAGGTAGTCAAAAAGAATGGGCTACTTGAGATAATTGAGACAACCGAGACTCTTGAGACCATTGGCGGCTTGGACGTATTGAAGAATTGGCTTTTAAAACGTCGCCGTGCCTACACCCACGAGGCTGTTGAATTCGGACTGCCTGTATTGAAAGGCTTGATGATTACTGGAATACCCGGAACTGGCAAATCTCTCACCGCCAAAGCCACAGCAAAAGTATTCGGCGTTCCCCTGTTGAAATTGGATTCCGGACGTATCTTTGCTGGTCTTGTAGGTCAAAGCGAAGCCAACCTGCGATCCGTCATTCAAACAGCCGAAGCAATAGCACCCTGTGTGCTTTGGATCGACGAATTGGAAAAAGGATTTGCTGGGCTAAAATCATCAGGATCAACAGACGGAGGCACATCATCACGCGTATTCGGCAGTTTTATCAGTTGGATGCAGGAAAAGACCAAACCTGTATTTATTGTCGCCACAGCCAACGACGTAACCAAACTACCACCTGAGATGTTAAGAAAGGGAAGATTCGACGAAATGTTCTTCGTGGATTTGCCCAATCTTGCTGAACGTGAAGCCATCTGGAAAATCCAAATCAGCAAACACGGTCGAGATCCCAAGGACTACGACCTGATTCAACTGGCGCGAATGACCGAAGGCTTGACGGGGAGCGAAATAGAAGCGGTTTTCGTTGAGGCGTTGTTTGATGGCTTTGATCAGGGAAAGGAACCGGAAGACCTCACCATCGCAAACGTTCTGACTGGTTTTGTGCCGCTGTCAAAGACCATGTCAGAACCAATTGAGGAGTTAAGAAAGTGGGCAAAAGGAAGAGCAAAATACGCAACCACTCAGACTATGGAAACGAAACTAAGGAAGGTGGCGTAAGAGACTGTTTTTGGGGATAGGTTCGGTTTGGCTCTGGGGTTGGTATGGCTTGGAACGTTGGCCTTCGGGCTTTTGTTCCAAGCTGCAAATCAGGCCTTCCCCCTCAGGTCTAGGCTCTTTTTTTTAGCTATCGAGCTAAGTCAGCAATGAAAACGTCTCTCAATTTTTCAAAATTGATTTTTATACAACAATACTCATTCAATATACTTTAAATTTTATAAAACCGATCCGACTTCTTCTAACAATGGTGGTACATTGATACGAAAATTATAGGATGATCTGTAGGTTAAAAACAAAAAATCGGCCAAGTTGCCTTGACCGATTTTTATAGAACGCTTTTGTCACTTTCGCGACAGACAGGTGTATCTGCATGGCAGATAGGGAGACTGCTTGCGTTACTAACTTTGTCTTGATTCCAATTAAGACGTTGATATCGTTATCAAGCTTCACTATGAACATCAAGGATAAAAATCTACACAGAACAGAAGCCCATTTACACGTCAGTTTCGACGTAGGACATAGCTCTATTGGCTGGGCAGTGCTGCAAACGGGTGAACCGCTGGAAATCAAAGGCTGTGGCAGTGTTGTTTTTCGCACGGATGATTGTTTGTCCAGTTCGCGTCGCGTTTATCGACGTCAGCGTCGGCACATTCGCTCGACGAGACAACGCATCGCGCGGATAAAGATTCTTTTGAAACATCTCGGGCTTATGACTGAAGCGGATTTGGACAAGCCCGGCTGCGCATGGCCATGGAAATTGGCGGCCCAGGTTCTCCAAGGCGATGAATTATTGACTTGGCCGGAACTTTGGGATGTCCTGCGCTGGTATGCCCACAATCGCGGTTATGACGGAAACCGGCGATGGAGTGCAGCCGAAACCGAGGCACAAACCGAGGACTCAGAAAAAGAGGTCAAAGCCCACTCGCTCATGGACAAATATGGAACAAAGAGCATGGCCGAAACCTTTTGTGCCATATGTGGGATCAATCCTTTGGACAAAAAGAAATCCGCCAATATGTCTGGCGATAAACGCCCCAAAGGGCAAAACGCCGCATTCCCTCGTGAAATCGTCGAATGCGAAGTGCGGCAGATTTTGCAGAAACACTTTGGAACATTAAAAAATGTGGATGCAAATTTAGAGCGCGTTTTATTGGGCAGAGACAGCAACGATAAATTAGCATGGCAAGCCATCTCATGCCCTGAATTGAAGTTGCCGAAACGCTACGAAGGAGGTTTGCTGTTTGGCCAGCTTGTACCACGCTTTGACAATCGCATCATTTCAACCTGTCCGATCAGTGGTCAGAAGGTTCCATCCCGCAATTGTCCTGAATTTCTGAATTTCCGATGGGCAATGCAACTGGCAAATATTCGTGTTGGTAAAAAAGCAGACCGTGAGTTGCGACGCCTCAGCGGTGCCGAATGCGTATCGCTGAATAACCAGATGCACGAGCGCGGTTATTTGACCCCAGGACAATTAAAAGAGGCCGTGCGAAGTGTCACCGGATGTGAACGGGACAATCTGGAAACCATGCTGATGCACCCGGACTCAAAGGAAGCCCTGATTGTTGATCCTGTGCAAAAACTCATCTCATCCGACGATCTGCACCCTTTTTGGATGCTATTGACTGAACGGCTGCAAAAACGTCTGCGCGGCAAGTGGCATCGTGGTAAACATGTTTCACTGGCGCAAATCCGCACACAATTGAAACCGTTGGGCGATATCACTGCGTTTGACGCCGAATTGCAACGACAGATCGACACCCAAAACACCAAGACGAAGAAAAAAGACAAGCCGATCACGCTTGATGAATTATTGAAAAAAACATTTCCGTCCCGACCTCTCAAAATGGATGGACGGGCAGCCTATGCCCGACACTTGATGCAACGAGCTTACGAAGATGTTCTTGCAGGAAAACCACACCCGAAAGAGGAAGGTGGATGCCTTTTCATCACAGAAGAAATTCGCGAAGCACAAATTAATCGCGCCATCGCGGATCAGACCAATAATCATCTGGTGCGCCACCGGTTGGTGATTTTGGAACGCCTGCTCAAGGACATCGTCAAAGAATATGCCGATGGCAATAAGACACGTATCGGCAACATCACAATTGAAGTAAACCGCGACTTGCGCGAAATGTCCGGCAAGACAGCCAAGGAAAAAGCACAAGACATGGGACTTCGGATTGCCAATCACCACGCCGTTGCAACAAAGCTGGAAAAGGCATTTGCCGAGGAAGGCATTCGGCAGCCCATCACCGCCGGGTTAATCCGCAAGGCACGCATCGCCGAAGACCTAGGCTGGAAATGCCCTTACACAGGCCAAACTTACGAACCAAAAAATTTAATCACCCGTTTGGTCGACAAAGACCATATTGTTCCACGTTCAGAACGAGCATCCGACTCGCTGGATTCTTTGGTCATCACATTCTCAGCCATCAACAAATGGAAAGGCAAACGCACAGCCTGGCAATTTGTGACAGAGGAACAAGGCAAGCCAATTCCAGATATGCCCCAACTTTCAATCATGAGCCTTTCTCGCTACAAACAATTTGTTGATGGCTTGGAAACTTACAAAGGCCATGATGACGACAAACGCCGCAAGAAAAAACGCAAGGAATTGATGATGCTGCTAAAATACGAGGAAAAAGAATTCACACCACGCGACCTCACCCAGACATCGCAACTTGTTCGGCTCGGTGCACAAGTATTGAAACGCACATTTGCTGATTGCAAAGAAAAACCGATGGTCACATCCCTGCCAGGATCGGTTACTGGTGCAGTTCGCAAAGCTTGGAAGGTCCTCGGCTGTCTGAGTCTTGCCAATCCACAGGTGCTCGACGAAAACAAGACCGTAAAATGTAAGACCGACATCCGCAACATTACCCATTTACACCACGCACTTGATGCCTGCGTGCTGGCTCTGTCGGCTCATTTCATTCCAAATAACGGACGCATTTGGGAGTTGATCGTAAAACGCAACCTGAACGACTCGGAAAAACGCGAACTCGAAGCGCTGGGCGTCTTTGGCTTCAACGCAGAGAACCGTTTTGAAATGCGCGATTTGGACAACAGACTCAAAGACCAAATCCGCGATCGCCTTGCAGAAAAACGAGTTGTACAACATATCCCGGCTCGAATGGACGGGCTGCGGGTGGAACAAAACACTTGGGGAGTGGTAGCAAAACATGAAGATGGCACAGCGATCATTCGACAACGAATTCGACAGCCGAATGGCACACGACCGGAAAAAGTAACTGAAGAAAAAACAGGCAAACTTCTGGGGCTGAATCCAATCAACGGAAACGGCAAACTTGCGAAAAATAAGGGAGCACTGGTGATTCCAGACAATTACGGCGTGGCTCTTGACCCGCAGCCGACCGTCATCCCGTTTCACAAAGTCTGGACTCGATTGCAGGAATTGAAAAAAGCCAATGGCAATAAAATGCCACGCATATTGCGTAATGGGCAATTGATACGCATAGTCCGTGGTTCTCGCGCAGGCATCTGGAAAGTCTTATCCACAAAAGATACTAAAGCTTATGGCATCGCCTTGGATTTAGCACTGCCAGACCGAGTAAAACTTGATCGAGGCAACGCTCCGATTAAAACCTTGATTCAAGATGGGTTAGAAATCTTGGATTGTAGCTTTGTTGGCATAGATTCAAGCAAAATTACAATTACCGAAGCAAAAAAACGTCCACGTAAACCAAAATAATTCAAGACAAATGAATCATGTCCTACCATATTGTCAGCATAGACTCGCCACAATGCTCACTTAGTTGCAAAGACGGCCAGTTGACCTGCAAAACGGCGGACGGTGAGAGAAAACTTCCGCTGGAAGATGTTGCGTCCATCATCATCACCAGCTTCTCCGCATCCATCCACAGCGAACTTTTTCTGGAAGCCGCCAAACATGGCGTTGCCCTCATTATTTGCGAATCCTTCAAACCCGTCAGTCTAGTACTGCCGACCAATCGCTCAACCGACACGTTGCTCTCTCGCGCGATGCTTAATCTCACCCCAAAAACTCGCGCCACCCTTTGGCAAAAGACCATTGACGCCAAATGCCAGAATCAATTTGCGCTCTCGGAACACGTTGCCCCACAGGACACAATACTGCCAGCACTTCATGCCACCGCCTTTGGCAAAAAGCCACACAAAGAGGCAATTTGTGCCAAGATGTTCTGGCATGTCTTTGGCCGAACCCTCAACAATGAAGAATTCATCCGTGATCGGGGAAGCGGCGGTTTGAATCATTTTTTAAATTACGGCTATGCCGTACTCCTATCCACCGTGCTGCAAAAACTTTTCGGCGTCGGTCTTGACCCCACGTTCGGCATCTCCCACGTCGAACGGGAACGCAGCACACCACTGGCATACGATTTGATGGAGCCATTCCGGCCTTGCGTGGACTGGCGCGTGTGCCAATGGGTGAAACAACATCCATACCCCGCAGAATGGGAGGTTACCAAGGAATTTAGAAAATGGGTGACCGGCTTCCCCTTGGAACGAGTGGATTATCTGAACCTGAGTTTGGAAATCCAAGGCGTGATTGAAGGCGTGGTGCGCGGTTTTCGCAAGGCTGTGATCGAAAACCAGCCGCGCCATTACAAACCGTGGACACCGAAAAATACAAAATGGGTTGGCTAATTGTTGCATTTGATTTGCCTGTCGGTACGAAAAAACAACGAAAACAAGCGACTGACTTTCGTAATTACCTGATTGATGACGGCTACCAAATGATACAGTTTAGCGTCTATGCACGAGCGTGCGTCACCTTTGCGCGACAGGAGACGCACATTGACCGACTCAAAAAACATCTTCCTCCAGAAGGTAGTGTACGCGCCATTTTTGTCACACGCGCGCAATGGGAACGCTCCTACGTTATCCAAGGCTCACCAGCAACCGAGGCAGAAGCCGAGGATTTACCAGAACAAATTCAACTCTGGTAGCTTTGCAAGGGACGCAACATCAGGCCCTTACAGACACTGATGTTGCATCACCCAATTTTGGAATCAAGGCAAAGCGGGCTGATGATGAATGACTTACGGAGGAACATGTTGCATCACCCAATTTTGGAATCAAGGCAAAGCCGTCGATGTAATGGTCTGAAACAAACTCACATGTTGCATCACCCAATTTTGGAATCAAGGCAAAGCTGGGCTTGGCTTTGGTTTCACTTGGGAATCATGTTGCATCACCCAATTTTGGAATCAAGGCAAAGCATAATTTGGCGCGGGCTTTCCGAGGTCAGAATGTTGCATCACCCAATTTTGGAATCAAGGCAAAGCTAAAGCTCAAAATGCTTCTGTTGAATCCGAATGTTGCATCACCCAATTTTGGAATCAAGGCAAAGCAAGCGGGCTTGAGCAGCAACCGCAAAGTTCATGTTGCATCACCCAATTTTGGAATCAAGGCAAAGCACGCGACAGCGCAAGCCTATTGCGCGGGAAATGTTGCATCACCCAATTTTGGAATCAAGGCAAAGCATGAACATTACAACACATGCAGAATTTCAATGTTGCATCACCCAATTTTGGAATCAAGGCAAAGCGGGGGCACAAGAAAGCAGCAGCAGAGACAAATGTTGCATCACCCAATTTTGGAATCAAGGCAAAGCGGCAAGTGGTAACATCCGTTTTACTGCCGAATGTTGCATCACCCAATTTTGGAATCAAGGCAAAGCAGCGCGCTTGAACAAGCTACGCGCACAGCAATGTTGCATCACCCAATTTTGGAATCAAGGCAAAGCAGTAAACACCGCGACAACAGCCGTCAACCAATGTTGCATCACCCAATTTTGGAATCAAGGCAAAGCCCCGGGGTCGTTGTCCACTATATACGGAACATGTTGCATCACCCAATTTTGGAATCAAGGCAAAGCCCCCCGGGCACTTCAGGCACGGTGATCCCAATGTTGCATCACCCAATTTTGGAATCAAGGCAAAGCAATCAAAACACAAAACCAAAACACAAAACTATGTTGCATCACCCAATTTTGGAATCAAGGCAAAGCGAAGCGGATGCCGTCGAAAATCCCCTGAAGATGTTGCATCACCCAATTTTGGAATCAAGGCAAAGCGTCGTCCTGGTGGTGGAAAATCACTTCATTATGTTGCATCACCCAATTTTGGAATCAAGGCAAAGCACACCCTGCAAGGTCTCCAGTACCGACAGTATGTTGCATCCCAATTAGGAAACGCTCTGAAGATGCTGCAAATGGTGTGGCTCGTTAACGATATGGCATCGTAAACCTGCATGCTGGATATTTAGAACAACCCCAGAACTGATCCCCAGCATTTGCGCCTTTCTTGACCGTCCTCAAGACGAGTTTACTCTCACACTTTGGGCACAGCTTTTGGGTGTCGTTCAGGGCTGCAATAATTTCAGGGTCGTATCTAGCATCCACTTTTTCCAACATCTGCGCCAAGTCCGTTTCGTTGAGGAGTTGAATGCCATGTTTCTCAGCCAGTCGTTTCGCATCTCCCGAATAGCCGCACAATGTAACGAACACCCCTTTCTTTAGCCCTGAATCGCTCAGAGCTCCCAAGAACTCCCGGACAGCCTTTACACCGACATTCCACGTTTTCCATTGTTTGCATTGAACTGCGATTTTTTCCTCGTTCTTTTCAATAATCAGATCAATACCGCCATCTGGATTGGCTCCTCCCTTTCTGGTCACCGAATATCCAAGCTTTCGATAAACCACTCCGACGACTTGCTCAAACTGATACCAGTCAATGGCCCGAATCTTCTTGATAATTTGATTGGAGGGGAGATTAGTTTCTAGATTCGATGAGGATATAGGAGATGATTGTGAATCAGCTTTAAGAGCGCATTCTTTTCCAAGCGAGGCGTTAGATGTTTTCGACATTTTTACCTCAAGACATGAACTTGTCTGGGGATCGCATCTCTTTCTCCGGGTTCTATAGAAGCAGAACATGAGAACAACCATAATCAAGGCAAAGATAAAGACGAAAATCGAAACACTGACTATAAGCGAGTGAAAATCATTCGAGGATACTCGTCTTTGAAGGAAAAGGATTAGGACTAGGAAAAAAATCCCCAAAAGTTGGGCTATCATCAGTGGAACGTTGTCTTTCTTTCGCCAAGTCATAAAATCGTTGAAGGTCGCGCTTGTTTTTTACGTTGTGCTGGCTCGGGACAATCCGTTTGCTTTTTGCCCGTTGTCTTGTTCTTGCTGCACCTCTGGCATCTGAACCACCTCGCCTTGGGCGGTTTTAACTACCACTACGGGGCGAATCCCCCACATTTTCTCGCTTTGATCCTGAACGTGCTGGACGAGCTGTTGTATCTTGGCCAACACCTGCTCATCATCCTCTCGGCACATGATTCCACAGCCATCGTATTCGTAGGTCAGGTGTAGCCCAAGTTTTGTGGCCAGACGATAAAGCTCCATGTTCTGCATCAACAGGGTTTCGTAGTAACCCGAAATGTTCACCCCAACCTCACGTTTTGATGTTCTCTCCCAGACTCCGTGCAGCAAGGGAAATCTCTCTTTGAACCACCGGATAAACTGTCGGTATCTCTTTCCACCATTAATTGTCTGGTTCAATGCGGCTTTGGCAGTCTCACGGGTATATCCAAGGTCCTCCTGTAGCAAAGTCTTGGGATCAACATTGGGATTGGTAAAAATGTCATTCCAACGCTTCAACTCGGCCTGAATGTCCGAATTCCCCCCATCATAATGAGAAAGAGGAATATTAATAGGAACATTGTTGGAAGATAAGGTGGATATATTGGTGGAATTAGAGGGAGTCTCTATAGTAGGAGGAATATAGTTCGACATACGCTCGCTCTGCTCGCGTCTGTTTCGAGCATCAAGCTGAACAATTGTAAACTGATGATCTCCTGGCATCATTGGATTAACTGATTTGTATCCAATTTTCTTGGCATAGTTCACCAGGTAATGCCCTAGAAATAATGGATGGCAGCTTCGAATATCCATCACATATTTATATTTCAACTTCCCAAGGCTAAAAAAACGCCGCAACTCGCTTTTCATACCAACAAACTCATTCCAAACACGATAGTCTGATTTTTCGTTCCATTTGAGCTTCGTAAACTTGTGCTCTAAAAAATCCATCAAGCTAGTCAGTGCATCTACCTTTGTCAGCATAGGCCAATTGCTGTTTTCAATTAGAGTCACTGCGTCCTGGCTATATCTGTACTGCATCCGGCCTTCGTGGATATATTGCAGAAAATCTTCTCTGTATTCCCTGTCCTTGGTTCGATAGTAACTTTCACGTTTTTGAATCTGACGTTTAAGCTTTAAATCCGTAAACAACGCCTTCAGATATTGCATACTGCCTTCATACATCAACCGAGCTCCAAGGTCCGTCAGCTTATATCCCCGAGGTTTGGCTCCGACAATGTAATGTTTGTCAATGTCGATCAAACCATGCAGAACGAGCGCATCCAGACAAGGTTTGTATTTTACATTGTAATTGTCGAATTGCTCTTGGATGACTTTTGCTGGGATCTTCGCATATTCCTGATCGCGGCCAAATATAATGAGACTTCTGAGAAAAGCATGAGTGGCACTGAAAGCCTTGATGTTCTGGTATGCTGGCTCATCTTTCAGCAAATTGAAAAGCTCTGGGCTGACCTTGGGATTGGCTACCTTGATGGCAGGCATAGGCTGTTCTCTAAATCAGGATTCATCAGAAAATAAGGATGCAGACTTGGTTTGGCAAAATAAAGTAAAAATACCTCCCCATATTCCAGTGTTTTGTGCTCAGAAATTATCTCGATTCATTTGATTGCAACCTCTCCAACACCCCTGAAAACCGGTGATCTGTCTTATTATTCCTTACAGCCACAGCTAGAGCCTTCCGTTGACCAATAGCCACAACCAGCTTCTTACCTCTGGTTATTCCTGTATAAATCAAATTTCGCTGCAACAAGAGGTATTGCTGCATGGCCAGAGGCATGACAACTACAGGGAATTCTGAGCCTTGCGATTTATGAACTGTAATCGCGTATGCCAAAGCCACCTCATCCAATTCGCCATAGTCGTAAATCACTTCACGAGTGTCATAGCGAACAGTGACTTCTTTCTCTAAAGGATCAATTTTATCAATCTGGCCTATATCTCCATTAAATACGTCCTTATCGTAATTATTCTCTGTCTGCATCACTTTATCGCCAACTCTGAACCGCCAGCCAAACTTCTCAACGACTGGTTCATCTGGTTTTATGGGATTGAGAGCATTTTGGAGTAAACCGTTTAATTCTCTAATTCCAAGACTTCCTCGATTCATGGGACAAATAACTTGGATATCGCGTATAGGGTCGAATTGGAACTTGGCTGGGATTCTTGTTTTAACCATATCTAACAGAGTAATAGTAATCCTTTCTGGTGTATCCCGGTCGATGAAAAAGAAGTCGCTGTTGGAGATGTTTTCATTCTCTGGCATTAAGCCTTGGTTGATTCTGTGGGCCGTGGTGATGATTCTGCTATTTGCTGCCTGACGAAACACTTCGGTTAAACGAACAACTGGAACAATTTCACTCTTAATCAGATCTCCCAACACCATTCCTGGACCAACTGAAGGCAATTGATCAACATCTCCTACAAGCATCAGACTGGCGTTTGATGGTAGGGAACGCAGCAGGTTGTTCATTAAGGGCACGTCCACCATTGAAACTTCATCTGCCACCAACAAATCACACTCCAAAGGATTCGATTCATTCCTTGTAAATGCACCAGTGGCTGGGTTTATTTCAAGGAGGCGGTGGATGGTTTTTGCTTCAATGCCAGTTGTTTCAGATAACCTTTTGGCAGCTCTTCCTGTTGGTGCGCACAACAGACAACGTATTTTTTTAGCCCTGAGGATCAAAAGAATCGCATTTACCAAGGTTGTTTTACCTACGCCTGGTCCTCCTGTAATGATTAGAATCCTGCTTTGAAGGGCTTGTTTGACTGCTTCCTTTTGCGTTGGAGCCAGTTCTTTCCCTGTTTTCCGCTGGCACCATATGAGAGCTTTTTCTAAGTCGATAGGCGGATGGTTTGGAGGAAGGCTGGCTAACGATTTGATTCGTGCAGCAATTCCTTCTTCTGCACGTTTAAGCTTGGGGAGAAATATTAGGGGGATATCGTTTATTTTTTCCTCCACCAAATCGCCGTCACTTAATGTCTTTTGTAGAGCTTGATCGATTACCTTTTCATCCACTAACAACAGCTTTTCTGCCTCTTCCTTTAACATTTCAACAGGTAAAGCACAGTGCCCATTATCCGTCGCTTCCAAGAGAACATGGCTCAATCCCGCACAGGCACGTAAAATCGAATCAAAAGGAATACCCAGCTTTTGCGCAATTTGGTCTGCCGTTTTGAATCCAATTCCACGAATATCCTTGGCCAGACCGTATGGATTCTCTCGGACTTTCTCAATGGCTGTCTCTCCATAGGTCTTGTAAATCCTGACGGCTCTGCTTGTGCTAACGCCATTGGAATGCAGAAATACCATAATCTGCCTGATGACCTTTTGTTCAGCCCATGCGTCTTTGATCTTCTTCCTACGTTTTGGCCCTATACCGTCAATCTCTTCAAGTCTGGCCGAAGTATTTTCTATGACGTCAAATATCAATTCCTTGAACTTTTCGACCATCCTTCCTGCATAGATAGGACCAATTCCCTTGACCATGCCGCTGCCCAAATACTTCTCGATTCCTTCAAGTGTTGTGGGGGGAGTGGTTTTGAGAATGTCAGCCCGAAATTGCAGCCCGTATTCCTTGTCTTGAATCCATTTTCCTTGTGCCGTCACCCATTCCCCAGCATTCACCTCAGGCAACGATCCGACCACAGTTACCAAATCTCGATACCCCTTGGCTTTGATTCTGATGACAGCCCAACCGTTCTCTTCATTGAAAAAGGTGACACGCTCAATTAGGCCTGAGAGACTTTCTGGTATGATGTCTTCCACCTACTTTAAAAACGATGCTTGGTTAAGGTGGTGTTCCTGGAAGCGAAATAGTGAATACAGCGGGAGATGGTGGATTACTCTTGAAATGTAGTTTATCAATTCCAGCGGTCCATGAGGCATCTTCCAGCAGTGCGATATTCTGATTGGTCGCACAAATGAGAACGACAACATTGGTAGCATCATGGTGAATTAGTACGTGAACATGCTGAAATGCGCGTGCCAAATCAGGGTTTTGTTTATAAACCTCGGTAACAACCTGATCGTCAAGCAGTGGGTGTTTGGGATCTGGATATCGAACAAAAGCCTGAATTGCTGGAGTGAGTTTCTCTAAGGGGGTGATTAAGCCATCCGGATGGGAATATTGGCTGGTTGTATAAGCCGTAAGACAGCCAGCGACCACCAAGCAAGCTAAGGCTGCCATTATGTAAAGTCTGATCGTTTTCATAAATCAGGCCCAGTAGATAGAATTGGCGTGTTCATCAATACCGGTATCTAGATCACCATTTTTCAAGGTCAGCATGTTTGCACTCCCATCGATTGACAGAGCAGCCCCAAGTTGATCCCATGCGTCTTTCACATTGGACTGAGCTTTAGCAAACACCTGGTCATAGTGAATCTTAGTTCCCTGCGGTGTTTGGAGGTTTTTAATATAATCATCATTAACAGTCTTCGGATAAACTAGTGCCTCTTGTTCTAAAATATGTCTAGCCAGCGGGGGAAAAACTCCTCCACGTTGAGCAACATTGTCTACGATTTCGACAAACTTTCTATGCCATTCATCTGGTTGGGGAGGGCCATCGGGCAACACTACATTCAGATTCTGCCGAGCCTCACCAAGAGAAATTGATTGGAGCGTCTTATTCCACACGTCGGCCACCGCAAGGTTGAGTTTGCTGTGATCCTTTTCATCCGAACAAGCAGCAATACCACAATCTCTGATATAATTGGCGTCCTTGATGTTACCGAATCCAAGCTTTTTAAAAATATAAACGTCTTGGTTTAACTCACAAAGACGATGGTGAGTTTTGTTCTGTGCATAAGGACCGACCTTCATTTGAATCACTGGATGAATAGTCATGTCAGTGACCACATGAGCAGTGAATCCAAAAAGCCAAGCGATGCAACGTTGTGTGTCTGGCATATCGGGGTTCATGCTGCGGACCAAATCGGAAGCATGACGAATAAAATCAGCTGTCTTCCAATAGTGCATGATATTGGCCCATCCCTCAGCGTTTCCATCCAAAAGTGTCAAATAGGGGTAATCGGGACTTACTGCACCGAGTTCGCAGAATTTTTCGTTGACCATTAACGCACGCTTCATTGAGGGCGTTAGAGAAGTTATCGTATCCAGAGTATTGGTATCCCGACAAATGGAATAGACCAAGGAGATGTGTGCGTATGTTCCAGCCATAAATTCTGGGATGATCAAATCAACTTAGGTTAATGCCAAGCTTTGATCGATTTTGCTCCTCTTACAAGAAAAACAGGATTAGATCATCAGAATTGTTTTAGCGAATAAAGTAATGGTCAAAAACAGGCTCTTTTACGTCTCCACCACCTTTGTTTTAATTCCAACCCATATTCCATCGTTTGCCTTGCCCACGATAAAAACGTCTTTTTCCACACTACCAATTTTATGGACCGCCGTTTGACTGAGATTTTTATCGATGTAGACTTTGAGCATCATGAATCTCTTGACCTGAGCCTTTTCCTCTTCTTCATGCCACTTCTCTGCTTTGGCTTTCGGCCCCAGAAATTCTTCTACGGTGACGGTTTCTACAGCATCCTTGCTCGTATTCTCCTTCGGATTGCTACTTTTCCACTCAACAACCTCGAATGGAGCATCTGTCTCGCTCTGACAAACGAGCCCGACAATCAGCTTTTTTAAGTCTTCCTTTACACTCATGGAACCTCATTTCGAGAAGAACTTGTATCCTGTCAACTTCTCCACTTCTTCAACTGTGGTTTTGTAAGGCTTCCAATCCTCTCCAACTCCCATCTTGTTTGGCATGATCACCGCTATTGTCTTACTCAAGTCCGGTTTTTCATCGGCCCCTGCAATTACGATGATCTTCCAGCAACATGCAGGAACAGTGACTTTTCTAGACTTTCCAATGTCCTTTGCTTCGCCTTCACTTCCTTCACCACCAATGCCAGCAGGACCACAGATCACATGAACATGCACTCCCTTTTGTACCATTCTACGACTATAGGCCTCCAGCTTCTCCCATGCCTTGCGATTGAGGTCTGGGGATTGAGGCACCATATTTGCCATCGTAAAAGTTGCTCGGCTGGTTTCTATGGTTGAACTGCGATCTTCGTGGTTGCACATGTGTCCTCTGTCAAATCCCGTTTTGTTGTAGTCTCGAGGTAAAACTCGCTTAAAACTACGAGGGAGGTCTTCATCAGGGTAAAACTCAACACGGGGAGCTTTACCTATGTCGTTTTTCTCAAGAGACCAGGCAACCCAATTTGGAGTCCCCTTGTCGTTGTTGTAAGACATGGTGAACTCTTTTCTTTCCACCAGGTAATTGGTCTGGTTGGTGTTGGCTTCGCTTGGGTTGATGAATGGCCAGTCTTTGTTTTTCCAATCAGCAGCCAAGATATTCAGGCTTACGGTTAGCAATAGGGCTGCCGTAATCAATCGTTTGAAAGGAATAAAGTTTATATTCATTTGTATGTTCCGTTTAGACCAGTTCTACACATTTAAACTAATTCATTGCCTTGGTTCATAGAAAGTGAAGTTCATCTTTTTAGTTCACTTTTCACAGTATCAATGAGTATTCCAAATCGAATCTAAATCATCATTATCCAATGCTCGAAGTTTGATTTCCTTACCACCCAAATCAATTGCTTTTTTTAGCCATATTTCTGCCTCTGGAATACGTTGAAGTTTACAACATACACAAGCCAGTTGATAGGTAATTTCTCCGTTCTTTGGAAACTCTTTAGAGGCAGAGAATAATATGTTATAAGCCTCGATATTCCTGTTTAGGCTTTGCAGATTGATCCCAAGGTTTATTGACGATTTTGGATTCTTGGGAGCGAGTTTCTGTAATGCCTTAGCAATTTCGAGTGCCACATCCCATTTCTTCAGGTTGGCGTAAATTTGCCATCGAATCTCCAGAACCTTCGGATGTGCTCTTGCCTGCGGTGTAATCTCCTCCAGTTCATTATTAGCCTCCAGGAACGCATTAAGACCACACCAGCCTTCAGCGGCTTTAAGGTGACGCTGGTCTTCTGGGGAAAAGAGGATCATGGGGCCAGACATCAAGCACGCTTCTTCAATTTACCTCTGACGTATTGACTGTAGAGGTCCGAAGGATTATCTGCAACCAGTTCGGTATATCCACACTCGCCACAAATATTTGCCTTCAATGTCGCTGTAATTGATCCCTTAAACACCCATGCTTCGGGATTGGTATAGCCGACGAAAGCTTGGAGCATGCCAGGTGAGCCTTGCCCTTGGTCGAGCATTGTTGCAAGCGGAATGATTTTCTCAGAGCCACACTTGCTACATTTCAGATTCATAGTCGTTTTTCGTTTTTACGATCACCAACTGCTGACAAATCTCGGTTATGTTGCTCCGACCTTGGTCTGACAACAATTACAAATGAAACGCAGATTTGGAGCCCCTTGTTATTTCAATTAGATGAACGGTATTTAATGGAGAAATCCAAGCCAAGCTAATCCGATTTGATTACCTGAGCCCTACTTTTTCATGAATTACCATCAGCTCGCCCCCTGGAAGAAAAGGAGGTGGTGGGTGGTAGATTTCATCCCAAAGCACATTGCGCTCTTGCTGCCTTTTTGCTTTGGGTAAGCAACGCTCATATTCTGAGCGTAAGCTTTCAGCGGATGCTTTTAATCGAGAAACGTTTTTTTCAATAGCAGGCCATTGCCATATTTCCATCGTCTTCAGTTCCTTAAAAAAAGCATCAAACGCCTCTACAAATTTTAGAGGAGACCGCTGCCGATTTCTGAACTTGACCAACAAGATCGAGTGCTTTTCCTGGAAAGATTTGAAGATATCTGCCTGAAAATCATCTAGCTCATAGTCATCTGAATCTGTGATACTCATGTGTTTGTAAAGTGTTCAGTGCTGAGTTATTTATTCAACAACATCAAATCGTAGAAAAAATCTCATATATCCGTTGTGACCGAATCCCAATTCTGATCCATGTAACCGATCAACCAATTCAAAACGTAGTGCCATTCAAACAGGACTTCCTCGTTGAGTTTTGCAGGAGATGATTTTTCATGAATACGAGCGTCAACAGCTGCCCAATGGTAACGATAAATGAGGTCTGCTTTGTCGAGAATTTCAGCCGTATTCCTCAGTTTGGCATTCTTGATAAAATCTTCAGTAGTCGTATGGCTGAGAAATTTGGCTGTTTTCTCCACGTCGCATTGCTGCTCAGGTCTCCCAAGATCGTCCACGTATCCCAAAGCCCATAGCAGTACCCAGTAATCTTCATGTCGCCAAGTGAATTTTATACGATCCTTCTGGGATGGGGTAGCCTTCTTCATAAAACTCTCCTCCTCGGGACTAAAGAACGAAGCAGCACCATAATCATCAACCAATCTATCGACGTTTGTTTGATCTAATCCTTCAGCTTTTACGGCAGTTAGAATTATGGCTATGGCTCTTTTGGCAACCTCTTCCTTCATACGCCTTTTTGCCACCTTGGAATCTCCGATGACAGGCAGGTAAGGGTTGATTGGCACCCCTTCCTCTCGGAGAATCGCCTCAGACCTATCTTTGCGATCTTGGGCCTCCGCTGACGGTTTGATGCGTTCTTGGGCTTGGATTTTCTCCTTGCGAGCCTTGGTTGATTGGTCTGTTTGCTTTGAATCGGGAGAACAGGCAGACACAAACACAAGGACACCAACCATCATCAATTTGAAAATGGTTTGGCGCATGAGGGAGATTTTGAAGACTTTAGTTTGGCAGGCAAGCGTTTTTGTTGAGAGGTGGCGGTGTGGTTTAGATTTTTCGGTCTCTAAAACGTCAACAAAACCGTCCATAGAGACATTCGAAGCCGTGAGTAATTCAGTTCTGTGAGTGAACAACGAAGGCATTACCAGCGTTTGGATGAGGTAATTGCAAGCGTAATTAGCTCTTACTGGATTCTATTGTTCCATCCTGTTTAGTCAATGTGATGTCAGGCATTTTGTTCATTGCCTGCCGCTTGGTGTCCATTTCAATGTGAGTGTAATTTCGACTCACAGCTTCAGATTCGTGTCCAATAATGTCTCTGGCTACCACGTCCGAAACTCCGGCGTTTTTAAGTAGGCTCGTTGCTGTGTGACGTAAAGCGTGGAAAGAAATATCCGATTGGATTCTACGGGCCCCCCTGCCCTTGTGGACGCTTGAAGCCTGGTGAGTTCGTACAACGACGAGACCACAAGAACCCATGAGGTCATAAAACTGATTGGAAAGCCAAGTACTTTTCTTCTTGAATAGGCTGGGGCAAAGCGGCTCTCTTGGATCATCGCTGCTCGGCAGATTTTCAAGTTGTTTCTGCAGGGGGGTAGCTATCGGAAGGATTTGTGTCCTACCAGTTTTTTGTGTCGTTACGGTAATTTCGCCATGCTGCAAATCCAGATTTGCCCAAGTCAGTGACGCGATATCGCCCATTCGCAACCCAGTGTAAAGACCGATAAGAATCATCGTTTTCCAGTCTTCGGTAGCGTTCTCAAGTAATTTTCTGAGTTCCCCTAACGTAAAAGCCCTTCGTTCATGCTTATCGCTCCTTGCAAGGTTGTCAACGAACTTGGCAGGGTTACTTTCAATATGTTTGCCCATAACCGCCTTCCCTAAGGCAACACGAATTACTTTCAGATGTGTATTCACCGTGCCGGTTGAGACTTTTGCAGCCAATCTATCACGATATGCCTGGATATCCTCGCTTCGCAAGCTTGCAAGACTAGAGTTTTTCTTGGCTCCAAGAAATGCCAAGAAAGACTCGACAATTCCGCTGTATCGGACTGCTGTTCCTGGAGATGTCACCAATGCCCGTGACTTCATCCAAGATTGAAAATAGCTCGCAACCGTGAACCGGGTCATCTCTCCGCCTGAAGACTCCACAATTTCAGAAACAACAGATTCAATCAGAGTGCGGGCTTTCTCCTCCGATAGTCTCCCCTTGCTTGCCAAAGTTGCTGCTTTCTGAAAACCATTGCAAACAATCTCGGCTTCCTTCCTGTTGGTGGTTTTGGTTGTCTTGCATCGTCGGACACCATTCCCGTCACAATAAAAGCAAAACCAATTGGGTTTGCCGGATAATTTATGAACGCTCGCCATCTTGGTATAACGTTAAAGTATAACATCCATGGTCGTCAAGACTGTCCAAATATGTCGTTTTTCCTAATAAAACAATGATTTTTCCTATACAACTCGCCATGAGGGTTCGATTCCCTTCACCCGCTCCAAATCACAATTCCCCAATAAAATTAGTTTTTTTACTGTTCCACGTATCCTCTTCGACTGCTGGTATGAAAGAAGTTAAGCAACTGTGACCAGGGGCAGCAAACCATTTGGTTGATGGCTTCGATCACCTCGGAATTTTCATAACGTTCGTATCCAAACCTTTGGCGCATGTGTGTCCAGTTCTTTTGTTCCACATGGGCGTTATCGTCCTTTTTGTAGGGGCGGTGGAGGCGCAGGTCCACCGGTACCGGACGGTTGAGAAAGTAGTGCCAAAGGTGGAAGGTGAGGAATTCCGAGCCGTTGTCCACATTGAAGCCACGCAGGGTGAAAGGCAGTGTTTTCTCCACTTCCTTGCCCCGGTCGATTACTTCTTGCGTGCCTTTGTTCCAGACTGCGCGGTTCTCGGTCCTCTGGCTGTAAACGTCTGTAAGTGCGGGGCTCCAGACAAAATCACCAGCCAGAGAGTTGCTACAATGAGCAACGGAATCGGCTTCCAAGTAACCAGGCTGGTGAATGTCATCATTGCTTGTTCGGATGGGAATCAGATGCCGGAGTCGGGGAGCAGCCGGACGCGTTCCACAAAGCCCTTGGCCTGCAAGCGGGTTTTCTTTAGGAGTCGATCCATGGTCGCCAGGCTGATGGCCAGAAGGTATTTCTGTTTTGATGTAAGCCCAATAAAGTCGAATTTTTCCTCGCTAAGCATTATTATGAGTGGCCCACCCCTCCCCCTCTTTCCTTTTCGGTTAGGTTTAATTTGAGTCAATTCGTAGAGGGAAAATTCCAACAAAGACGCTGGATTCCCGGTTTTGCTTCAGGTAAATTAAGACGGTATGTTTGAAAACACCAAAGTCCAGTTGGAAGCCTCAGCAAACAAGTTAGTTAACTTACGGAGGTTTCTTTGACGTCCCAGGCGCGCAAAAACGTCTGGCAGAACTTGAAGCTTTGATGGCAGAAAAGAATTTCTGGGATAATCGCGAAAAAGCACAGGGGTTCATTGACGAGTCCAGTTCTCTAAGAAAGAAAATCGAGCCCTTAATCAAGGCAGAACGACAGGCCGATGACATCCGCGTCATGATCGAGCTTGCGGAAGCAGAACCCGAGGCTGAACAAGCGAAACACGAGACGGACATCAATCGTGACCTCACAGCTCTGGCAACTGAATTAGAAGGACTTGAGCTCAAGGTATTTCTTACCGGTCCTCACGATAAAAATAATTGCATTCTCAGTATCAATGCAGGTGCTGGCGGTACGGAAGCTTGCGACTGGGCAGAAATGCTCTTGCGCATGTATCAACGGTGGATTGAACACCGGGGATGGGAATCAGAAGTGACTGATATGCTTCCGGGGGAAACTGCGGGCATCAAGAGTGCCACACTATTCATCACTGCTGAATTTGCCTATGGCTTTTGCAAGGCCGAGCGCGGAGTTCATCGTCTCGTTCGCATCTCTCCTTTCGATGCCAATAAGCGCCGCCACACGAGTTTTGCCAGCGTGGATTGCATCGCGGAAATTGCTGAAACGGATGCAAACATCGTGATTCCTCCCACCGAGTTGCAGGTTGACACCTATCGATCGGGCGGTAAAGGCGGCCAAAACGTCAACAAGGTGGAAACTGCTGTTCGTATCACCCACATTCCAACGGGAATTGTTGCGGCTTCACAAAGCCAGCGTTCTCAACACCAAAATCGTGAAACCGCCATGCGGTTATTGATTTCGAAAATTTATGCGAAACGCGTTGATGAACAAAAGGCAGACTTGGAACGTTTCTACGGTGAAAAGGGAGCCATCAGTTGGGGAAACCAGATTCGCAGCTATGTTTTTCAACCCTACCGGATGGTGAAGGATCTCAGAACTGGAGTGGAAACCAGCAATACGCAAGGAGTCATGGACGGTGAGCTGGATCCGTTTGTCAACGGCTGGCTTCGCGCAGGATGTCCTCTAAAACGCATGTCTGGAATCAAGGACGAAGAAGAGTAATCATGAACATTCTTGAAACGATTGTCATAGAAAAGAAGAAAGAGGTGGCCCGTCTGGGCACCGCCATTCCCTCTGTTGCTGATTTGGTGACAGCAATGAATCAGCGTGGTGATCGCAGAGACTTTCTGGCATCGCTTCAAAGACCAGTCAACGGCTTCATTTCCCTCATTGCGGAAGTTAAAAAAGCCTCCCCTTCCAAAGGATTGATTTGCCCGGATTTTGATCCCGTCCGCATTGCCCGGGATTATGAATCTGCTGGAGCCAATTGCCTCTCTGTGCTCACCGACCAGCACTTTTTCATGGGGTCGCTGGAATACCTGAAACAAATCCGTGAAGCCGTCAAACTTCCCCTGCTCCGAAAGGATTTCATCATCGACGAGCGGCAAATCATGGAAGCGATCGCATGGGGAGCCGATGCCATTTTGCTAATTGCGGCAATTTTGAGCGATGAAGATCTCGCTCGCTTTCACAACATGGCACAGGAAGCCGGATTGGCAGCCTTAGTTGAAGTGCATGACGAAACCGAATTGGCCCGGGCGCTGGCCGTCGGAGCCAAATTGATCGGTGTCAATAACCGAAACCTGAAAACATTCCTCGTCGACCTTGCAGTCACTGAACGTCTGGCAAAACATATTTCCAGTTCGAAACCTGCTCCTGTCTTGGTTTCAGAAAGCGGCATCCATAATCGCGACGATGTCGTAAGACTTCAACGCGCTGGAGCTAGAGCGCTCCTCGTTGGCGAATCCCTGGTAAAATCTCCCCACGGGATTCGCGGAAAAGTGGCTGAGCTTCTTTCTCTGCCTTGAAGGCTTTCAGTAAAATTAGAGCTGTTTTTTTAATTAACCCATGTGGTTACTGACCGAAGCAAACAAAAGGCCCCCACCCTTGGGGTTCCTTTTCTAGCCCCAGTTAGGTGGAAAAAGGTTTTTGTTTGAGTATCAGCGCTTAAAGGGCGATTGTAATAAGTGTCAAGATGAGACGCGAAACCGATTTTGTGTTGGAAAAAGCCGCGTGGCCGGCATTGGTGCTTGAGGAAACCGGAGTAATTCGGAGAGCAAACAGCGCTGCACTCCGGTTGTTGGGCCCGTCATTAACCCCTCCTACTTCTTCGCTTGCCGATTTTTGGGGTGATAAAGATGCTTTTTCAGCACAGGAATTTTTTGCTCGGGCAAAAAGCCAGGCGTGCCCAACAGTTTTACGACTGGCAAATGGTCAAACCCGGCAGTTTGCGGCTCATTGCACCCCCGTCTTGCGCGACTCTCAACCCTTTGTCATCCTTCAATTTATGGAGAGTGCTGGGGCCGCTTCTCCACAAGTCACATTCCCGTCGTCGCTCGTTCAGGCAAAGCCCCAGCCAGTCGACAAGCCTCTGCCCGTATCTGCGCCACAAGCGGCTCAGGTAAAGAACCATGAAGACTTTTCAGATGAGTTTATTGAAAAGAGCATCGTGTTTGAAAACTCCCCCTGGCCGGTCCTGCTGATTCAAAATCATGGAATGATCCTCAGTGCCAATCGCGCTGCAATCGATGCATTTGGCACCAATATTTCAAAAACAGGCGCCCAATTCACCTCCCTTTGGCTTTCGGCAAACCGTCAACCGCTTTTGGATTTCCTCATGGATCCAAAAAATGAGCTACACGGTCCGTTTCGCTTAAAAACTGGGTTACCCTCGCTTTTCTCAGTTGTGGCCTATCATCCCTCACCGGAATTTGTCGTTGCTCAACTATTCGAACCTTCATTTCACAGTTTCTCCAGTTCATCGGCCTCATCAAAACCTTCCATTGCTCAGTCATCAGGAGAACATCTGCCGGAAAACAGCTCTGGAGTTCCATCTGGGACAGCCGAAAATCCACTTTTCCATAAACAGAAACTGGATTGTGCCCTGCAACTGGCACGTTCAGTCTCGCTGGATTTTAATAATGCGCTTACCAGCATCCTGGGATACACGTCGCTATTGCTGAGCAAAATTGAACCAAACAATCCGTGGCGTGAATCGCTGGTTGAAATTGAAAAATCAGCCTCCAAAGCCGCGGAAATTGCGAATGATCTGGCCAACTTCAGCAGGCAGGAAAAGGATAATAAAGTTCAGATGGCAGGAAACCTGAACATGTTATTAGAGCGAGCTGTTGATGTTTTCAAGGCGGATAACCCAAATGTAACATGGGCAATGCAACTGGAACGACGGCTCTGCACTGCCAATTTTGACGAAGCAAAAATGCAGCAGGCTTTTGTCAAACTCCTTGAAAACTCCATTCAATCTTTCAAGTCAGGTGGCCACATTAGTCTGCAAACCCTGAATTTGGAATTAACAGAAGCCACGCAGGATCGGACAGCCAAGCTGAATCCTGGAAATTATGTTTGTGTTGAAATAGCGGATAATGGACAGGGAATTCCCGCGGAAGTCCTGCCACGGATTTTTGAACCATTCTTCACCACCAAAGGGAAAGACCACCGGGGACTTGGATTGTCCTGGGTTTACGGAATCGTCACAAACCACGGTGGCGGCGTCGCAGTCTCAAGTCAGGTCGGCACTGGAACCTCCGTGCGCCTTTACATTCCGGCAAACAAAAAAATCGTCCGCAGCAATGTCCCTGTCATTACTGATATGACGGGGCATCAGACCATTTTAATCGTCGATGACGAAGACCTGTTGCTCACCATGGGACAACGAATCCTCTCGACCTACGGTTACAACGTCATCACGGCAAACAACGGTTCAAAGGCGCTCGACATTGTTGTAAAAAAGGAACGTCCCATTCATTTGATGGTGACAGATCTCGTCATGCCAGGCATGAGCGGTCGCGAACTCACCGAACGCGTTCTAAAAGTCTCGCCACAAACGCGCATTCTTTGGACCAGCGGTTACGTGCGCGGCAGCAGTGCTGCTGAAAACGACGCCTACTTGCAAAAGCCCTTCACCAGTCAAGATCTCTTGCGCAAAGTGAAGGAAATATTGATGTACACTCAGTCTTAAATCGATTTAATCTTCAAAGTAATGTCCGTAAAAATTAAAATATGCGGAATAACCAACCTTGCAGATGCCCTAGCCGCATCTGATGCAAAAGCCGATATGATCGGCTTCATGTTTTACGAAGGGAGCAAGCGCCACATTACAGTGGAGGCTGCAGAAGGGATTTCCCGTCAGATCCGCCCCGATATTCTCCGCGTCGGCGTGTTCGTCAATCCAACCGAAGAATTGGTCAAGACTGCCATTCAACGTTGTGGATTGGGTCTGCTTCAATTTCACGGTCAGGAACCCCCAAAATTCTGTCGTCGGTTTGGAGTCATGAGCATGAAAGCGTTTCGCATCAAGGACGCCTCCTCGCTCAAATCCATTCCTGAGTATGACACAGACGCTTACTTGCTTGACAGTTATGTTTCCGGCCAAGTTGGTGGAACTGGAGAAAAATTCAATTGGGAGATTGCTGCTGAAGCAGCGAAGTTTGGACGTCCCATTTTCCTAGCAGGCGGGTTAACCCCGCAAAACGTGGTCCAAGCCATTCAATCTGCTACCCCCTTTGCTGTTGACGTATCAAGCGGAGTTGAAAGTGCTCCGGGGAAAAAGGACTCAAAAAAAATCCGCGAGTTTATCAATGCCGCACGCAGTGTCTGAACAAAATTCTCAATTACACTCAAGCCATGAAAACTTCGTCTGAAAGGTGACTTTTTCTTTCAGAAACGTTCTTCAAAATCCCGTTCTCGTCGTCATACATTAGACCTCATAATTTCATTTTATTTTTCGCGTTTTCCAAGTAATCTTTAACTTGATTTGCGAGTGAACTCATGAACAACCCCGACAAAAATAGTGAAAAGAACACGCGACGGCAGTTCATAGAACACGCCGTTGTCGGCGCTTCCCTGGTCGGCTTGGGCAGTGGCACTGCCCTGCTGGCAGATACTCCGAGCGCTCCAGTGGCAGAACGTGCTCTTGGCAAGGAATTTGTCTATGATGTTTCCCCCTTGGTAAAAGTTGATCCCGAACTCATTCGATATGAAGAGGAGACTTCCATTCAAACGGGAGTGAAAGAGTTGCGCTCTGTTGCAATTGCACCAGATCAGCGAGTCTATGTGGCCGGAGATCAGAATGTTCAGATTTTCGGAATGAAGGGAGAAGCGATGGGGAAGTTCGACCTGGCAGATCGTCCCCGATGCCTTTCCATTAATGAAGATCGTTTTTACAAGCAAAGGCTATATGTCGGAATGACACGTCATATCGAAGTTTTTGATCTCGATGGAACACGCCTTGCAAAATGGGAATCTCTGGGAGAAAACGCGGTAGTTACATCCATTGCTGCATCAAAAAATGACGTTTTCGTAGCTGACGCTGGGAACCGCGTGATCGTGCATTTTGATCTTTCCGGAAAGAAATTAGGTCTGATTGGAAAGAAGAATCCAGCCAAGGACATTTTGGGCTTTGTTGTTCCAAGCCCCTATTTCGAAATCAATGTTGGGGAGGACGGTCTTCTGTGGGCGGCAAATCCGGCCCGGCATCGATTGGAAGCATACACTTTTGATGGAGAGTTCAAGACCGCGTGGGGAGAAACAAACAATGCCGTCCAAGGATTTTGCGGATGTTGCAATCCAATTCACTTTACACGCATGGCTGGAGGGCAATTTGTCACCAGTGAAAAAGGACTTCCTCGCGTTAAAGTTTACTCACCAGAGGGCCAGTTACAATGCGTTGTTGCTGCACCGGATAGTTTCCCTGCCCTGCTAAAAAATCCCAGGATAGCCAAGCCCTGCATGAGCCTTGCGGTGGATGCCCGGGGACGAATATTGCTGGCTGATGCAAACACCTGCACAGTGCGAATTTTCAGTCTTAAACCTTCGTCCAATAAAAAAGCATGACCTCGGATTTCAACAAGCTTCAGGGACGCCGTGAATTTTTTCGCGGTGTTGTCCGCTACTCAATTCTGGGAGGGGCATTGATCGTTGGCGGGGTGCTTTCTGCACGCCAGGGGCAATCCCGCTGTGAAAGACCCGTGGTCTGCCGGGATTGCGCGGTATTCAGAAACTGTTCTCTCCCCCAGGCTGAAGCCGCCAGAAAACAAGTCTTGTAAATATGCCACTCCCCGCAAAAACAATTCAGGAAAGCCCCTCCCGTCGGGAGTTTTTTGGAAGCGCATTTCGTGGCGCGTTTCTCTTTGTTCTGGGAATGTCAACCACGGCACTTACGCGACGCGCCCAGACTCAGAAAACGGTCTGGCAGATTGATCCAGAAAAATGCACGCAATGCGGAAAATGCGCAACAACCTGTGTGCTCGAAGAATCCGCAGTCAAATGTGTTCAACTGCATAAAATGTGCGGTTACTGCAAATTATGCACCGGCTATTTTGAACCGGAACCCATTGGCCTCACAACCGCTGCTGAAAACCAGATTTGTCCCACAGGTGCCATCAAGCGCAAGGCGCTTGAAGATCCTTATTATGAATACACCATTGACGAGCCACTCTGCATCGGCTGCGGAAAATGCGTCAAGGGATGCGTCCTCTTTGGCAACGGGTCCTTTCACCTTCAAATCCGCCACGATCGTTGCCTTAATTGCAATGAATGTTCCATTTCCAAGAATTGTCCATCAGATGCCATTCATCGGGTTCCCGTCAGCGAACCTTACATTTTGAAGGATAGGGAGCAAAAGGCATGAGAATGGGTGCGTTTTTCAAATGGCTCTGCCTGGCTCTGACCGGGCTTTGTGTCAATGTAGCTTACGGTGTGGAACGTTTTCCGCCGCCAGAATTCGAGGAAGGCTACAAAATGCCGACTCCGACACTCCCCGCTCCCCGGCTTCAGTCTCTGGAATGGCTTGATGTGCTTGTGCTCTTCGTGGCACTCGTGCTTTCCACTTATTTTGTCCTGAAAAAACGCTCGCGACGTTGGGTTCTCGGACTCGGAATTTTTTCGCTACTCTATTTTGGTTTCTATCGGAAAGGTTGCATCTGTGCAATCGGATCCATTCAAGACGTGGCATTGGGCCTGTCAAACAGCGGTTATTCCGTGCCCATAGCCGTTCTCGCATTCTTTTTGCTTCCCATCATTTTTGCGCTGTTTTTCGGTCGAAGCTTTTGCGGTGCCGTTTGTCCACAGGGTGCCATTCAAGATTTATTTCTGCTCAAGCCCATTCATCTCTGGCCCTGGCTGGAACGCGCTCTGCGCATGATTCCCCCCATTTACCTTGGGGCCGCCATTCTTTTTGCCGCAACTGGTTCCGCGTTTATCATTTGCGAATACGATCCTTTTGTCGCCTTGTTCCGCCGTTCAGGAACAACTGGCATGTTGTTTCTGGGAGCACTCTTTCTGATCGTTGGAGCCTTTATTGGGCGTCCCTATTGCCGATTTTTCTGTCCTTACGGGACGTTGCTCAGCTGGGTATCACGCTTCTCCAAGTGGAAAGTCACTCTTTCCCCAAACGATTGTCTCCAGTGCGCAATCTGTGACACAGCGTGCCCTTACGGAGCCATCGCAACCCCGGCACAACCTGCTCCGAAAACACACAAAGGCCAGCTTGCTTTTGCAATCATTCTAATCCCCATTTTAGTCGCTCTCGGATTCTGGTTGGGAAACCGCATTGCCATTCCACTCTCAAAAGTCAATCCGACTGTCGCCTTGGCTGAGCGTGTGGTTGCTGAAGACTCTGGAAAAATCAAGGGAACAACAGATGCCAGCACTGCATTCAGGGCCACTGGCAAGCCGGTTTCTGAATTGACAACACAAGCACTTAAAGTGAGGGAACGCATCACACTGGGAGCTGGACTTTTCGGAGCTTTTGTTGGACTTGTGTTTTCTCTTCGACTCCTTTCGCTTGCCCTTTCTCAGCCAAACAAAATTTATGATCCCGATCCCGCCAACTGCGTCTCCTGCGCCCGTTGCTACAATTTCTGTCCGCGAGAATTGACACGTGTCAGGAAACTGGTGCGGAAACCTGTCACGGCACCTCCAACAGCTCCGGCAGTTACAACTTCACCCAAAGTAAATTCCCCGTCGAACAAGCCGGCTTAAGTCATGGAAACAACAAACGAAAAAAATTTACCGCGAGTGCAATCGGCTGCTCCAGAGTCCCCATCCACTCCCATCTGGATTTCCCGCATTGCCGCCGTCTTTAGCATCGTTCTATTGGCGATTCTCCTTATTAATTACTTTCAGGCAAAATCCTCTGAACTGCTCGACAACAAACAGCTTGCTGGTTTAAAAACCGCCCTTGTCAAAACGCCGACCAACGAAGCCTTAAAAAAGCAAGTTCGTGAATTGGATCAACAACTGCGAGAAAAGCACTTTCGTCATACAGCCCTAGCCAAAAGCGGCGCGTGGTTGCTTTTTGCGGGCATTGCCGTTTTTTTCATTTCTTACAAGCCGGTTGTAACGCGCAAAAAACTACCCAAGCCTGTCAAGTTGACTACTGAACAATACGCTCAGGAAAAACATCTGACACGCATTGGAATTTGTGCCATGGGAACGCTCTCTGCCGTTGCTGCCTTTGCTCTCTCTCTAAATGCGGAAACGAACCTGCAAACGGCAAAGGCCTCTCCAGACAGCGCAAAAAGAGGCAATGCGGATGCCAAAGCATCTGTAGCGTCTCTTCCACCGTTTCCGACTGCTGAGGAATGGAAAAAGAACTGGCCTCGCTTTCGCGGGCCCTCAGGCTCCAATATCTCGGCCTACACCAATGTGCCCTCAAAATGGGACGTCAAGACAGGCGAAAACATTCTCTGGAAAACCGAAGTCCCCATTTCTGGGCCAAGCTCGCCCGTTGTTTGGAACGACCGAATTTTTCTCACAGGAGCGGATGAGACCAATCGTGAGGTCTATTGCTTTGATTCGGATGGCAAATTGCTTTGGAAAAAGCCGGTGAATCCCCAGCGCACAAATCAGGAACCGCCCACCGTTTCGGGAGGTTATGCCCCTTCCACACCCTGCACCGACGGACGTCGTGTTTATGCAATTTTTGCGAATGGAGACATTGCCGCCTTTGATTTCTCAGGCACCCCAGTCTGGTCAAAAAACCTCGGCAAACCCAAGAACGATTACGGTCATGCGACATCGCTGGAAATGTATCAAAATCGCGTGATCGTGCAATTGGACCAGGGGAGTGCGAAGGAAAAACTCTCAAAAATCCTCGCTCTGGATTCAGCAACTGGGACAAATGTCTGGGAAAGTGAACCGCGTCCAGTTCCCAATTCCTGGGCCACCCCCATCCAGATCAACACCGGTCAACGAGACCTCCTGATTGCCTGTGGCAATCCGTGGGTGATCGCCTATGATCCTTCTGTGGGCAAGGAAGTCTGGCGTGCCAAAGCCCTGTATGGAGAAGTGCTTCCATCACCCGTTTATTCATCGGGTGTTGTCTACGTGGCAATCGAAGGGGAAAAACTCAATGCCATTCCTGTCAATGGAACAGGCGATGTCACGACAAACATCCTCTGGTCCGCTGATGAGGGATTGCCTGATATCATTGGACCTCTATGCGATGGAGAACGCGTTTATCTTGTTTCCTCTGCTGGAACAATCACTTGTTACAACGCAAAAACCGGAAAGAAAGTCTGGGATAAAGAACTTGAAACCAACTTCAAGAGTTCAATTTCAGTTGTCGGAGACAAAATTTACGCAATTGCAGAAAATGGAACAGGTTTTGTTTTTCAGGCTGGAAATGAATACAAGGAAATCGCTCGCACAGACCTGGGCGAGGAAACACTTTCCTCTCCAGCCTACGCAGACGGACGCTTCTACATCCGTGGGAAAAAATACCTGTTCTGCATCGCCCCCAAACCATCTGCCGCCAAATAAGTTCCTTTTATCGAATTGCAGCGCAAGGAGTCTGGAGCTCTTTGCGCTGTTCATTGTTTGAGTCGTTCAAAATTCCATCTCTCCCACAACCCATTGCCATTTTTTCTTCCATCACATATTCACAATTCCATTTCATTCCTGAGACTATTTTGTTTTCAACAGTCTCAGGAACCGATGTCGCTGCTGTTTATTTCACAACTCTGATTCTGTAGAACCGGTTGTGCGTTGGATCAATTGAGTTTGTTATCGTAAGCAGATCATCCGCGCCAGTTTTTGGTGTGTCGAGTGCGGTCCAGGTGGATGCAGACAAATCATCCTTGAATTCGACCTGATAGGTGATGCCTTTTTGCAACATCCATTTAAGTGTAAACCGGCCCCCATCAAGAGATGCCGTATGAATGGAGGGCGGTTGGAAAACATGGACAGTAACAGTTTGCGTATCACTTGCACTGGGAACAGCATCATCATGCACAATAACCCGAATTTGATTCGTTGCTGGAGCCACAGTTGGCGTGAAGCTCAAGACACCCGTCGCTGAATCCATGCTTGCTCCAGCAGGACTCCCATCACCAAGAGCGAACTTCAATATTTGAGATGGCGTATCAAGATCCGTTGCTCCCGCCTTTAACGTAAGAGTCTGGCCAAGGAATAGAATTTGATCTGCAAACGGAGCCAAAACAGGTGGATGATTTGTCCAGATATTGGCCGTTCCCGGAGAGGGCTGCGCAAGTTGAAGGATATTGCCAGAACCATCCGTAAACCGTCCCCAACTAACATCCTGCGTCTGTTGTCCAAAGGTCACCGCATCAAGACAGAGCCCCATCGGACTGAACAACGCAATTGAAGAGCCCGCCTTGTTTAATTTGAAATTTGCATGCAGTTCCGCAGTGCCAGTGACACTTTTCTTGTCGGCCCAAACCAAAAGGAAGCCCTTGGGGGCAATCGAGTATCCGGTAGGAATCTTGAATTGTGTGGAATTTGTCACGTCATTGGCAAGGTAACAACCGGCAAGATCCACCGTGTTCGTGCCAAAGTTGTATAGCTCAAACCAATCATCATATTTTCCAGTTATGGGGTTCGTCAGCGTGCTTGTATTGGCCGCCATCCATTCATTGATGGAAATCGTAATGTCTGTTCCCGAATTATCATTCGATGCGCCTGGTGTTGCGTGATACATGCCGTAACGCACAAAACTCTGTCCGTCTGGAATCGAGCCATATGAGGAATTTTCCATGACATTTGTATAGTTGACATAATCCAGGACAAGTGGATTGCCAGAGGCATCCAACTGGCTCAGAGCGATGGCTCCTGTCTCTGGCTCAAGCGTTAGGGCTGCATGAAGTTGATCGCCATCGGTGACTTGATCGATAAGGCCATCAGCCATCACAACCTTGAATTCCCCAGGTTTGACAACTTCACCCGACGGGAATTGCCACTCCATCAGGTTGGTATAAGAAGTGGCAAGGTAGAGTCCATCCAAAGGAACGTTGTTTGTTCCCGGATTGAACAATTCCATCCATTGAACGTGCAGCCCAAAATCATTTGTCAGCCCCGTGACATTCATACTCTGGACCTCGTTAATCCAAAGGGGCTGCAATGCAGGAAAATTGTTTACAGAGCCGTTGATCGCTGCTGGAGTCGGGGTCTTGGCAACCCAGTTGCCAACACGCCAATTATCCTGCAACGGGTCGACTAATTGCAGCGATTTTCCAGTGGATGTCACCGGCCACGGAGCCACGCAATCGTAAACAACTCGTGAGATCAAAGTTTCATTCGTGCCAGTGGTGTCTGGCTGAGCCAGTGAAAGGTCACCAGCAGATTCCAATGTTCCGTCAAATGTATCAAAGATCGGAATCGTTGCGCCATAAGCTGCCGCATAGGCAGAGCGGTTCGCTGCCAAAACAAGGCTTCTCTTTGGAGCCAGAATGGAGCCGCTTGGAAACACATAATTCAGACCGTGGACCTTCCAACCAGACAAGTCAAAAGTAACGCTGCTCGAATTATTAAGTAACTCAACGTATTGGGCATTGGCTACTGAGGGGTTGAACATGATCTCGTTGATTACCACTGTCCCCACTGGGGACACTTGTGGATCGGCATAAACGACTTGCACCGTATTCGCTGCCGACGCGATCGAATTTCCCTTTCGATCAACCCCAACAGCCGTAAAGGAATTGGTCCCGTTTTTCAATGGGATCGTCACTGTCCACCCTGTCAAAGTATTCCACACCAGAGGCCATTCAACACCATTGATAAGAATTGTTTTGATGTTGACTGGAGCAAGGCCGGTAAGGATGGCCGTTCCATTTGTAACAGTCACATTGGAATTCATGGTGAGAGCACTTGTATTGACCTGCTTGAGCTGTGATGTGATGGAATTCTTTGCTGACAGCAGCCAAGCTTTAATGCTTGTAGTGCCTTCCACCGAGAGTTTATTTGCCACAAACATATTGTATTTTGCATCGATCAAAGGCGTGCTGTTGGATGCCGCCAACGGGCCATTCACCAACTCCTGCAAGGCTCTCCAATACATGCGACGGAAAGTTGGATTTGTATAGATTTTCGCCATATTGCTGTCAGAAGAATTGCTCGTAAACAAGTCCTGCCCGGGAGACCAGGAACCCGAGTTGCCAATAACAATGTTGAAATCAAACATCATCAGTGAATAACCTTTCTTCCCGGAGACATATCCGTAAAGATTCTGTGCATTGTTGGCACCAAACGAATCCCAGTTACCCGCGGCATGATTGGCAGCAAACACCCGCATCCAGTTCTCCATGTCTGCAAGATTTTCCATGTTTGCAACGTAATTTGACGAGTTGTAAGAGGATGCCGCATCAATCAAAGTGAATACATTCGTAAAGTTACTCAACGAATCCGGGCTTCGACGCATCTCATAGTTATAACGATAACGCGCCGTCTTCTTCACCTTGCCAGTTGTTGTGTAAGGCATAATCGAGCACCACGCTACATTGTTGTAGCTCACGTAGGTGCCGGAATAGGAGGCAGAAAACTCGAACCATGGCTGCATTTTGAAAAGGAATCCCTTGTCATCGTCCGGGAAATACTCATCCACCATATCCGCATCGGGGCACTGCGTATCCTCCATCAAAGTGGAATTACGGTTTCCATTGACATACACAGCCACGTAACGGCGATTAAGCCACGGGACACCGAGGGCACGCATAAACGTATATGCCAGTTGCTCCCTCTGCAGGCTGGAATCATCCCCCGGGGAATTACCCGGAGCATGAATCTTGTTGAATGAAGTCGCCCCAAGGAATTTGTCGTCATCCGGGAAAACCCACTTAAAATGGCAGGCCTCATATTGCGGATTCCAGTAGTTTTGATGGAAAGGGCTTCCGGCATAACGTCCCCCCATGTTGTAGATAATCCGCTTTCCATTGACAAATGTTCCATCATGCATCTCGTTGCTTAAGTTGGGCAGGTTACTCCACCGATTGATGTTACTCGTGCTCAGCCAATAATGGTAAACGCCAAAACTCGTTTGAGGCATTGAATCCCCAAACATGACAACACACTCGCGATCAGGCGCATTGTCATCCAGCAAGGAAGGGAAACGGCTCTCTTTACCAGAAGCATCCTTCGCTGAAATGACAAATTCCTTCAATGTCTGGTAGTCAGGAGCAGGAATGGTCCCGCTATACACTCCATCCCCTGCAATTGAATCACCACCACTTCCATCATCCGTCATGGAGACTTCGGTATAAACCGAACTTGAATCATCACGGTATCTCAATGTCACCTTTGACACCTTCGATACACCGGCAATCTTGGCAGTCACAGTGACAGAATCAAAATAGTCAGGAACAGCAGGTGAATGGGACACATCGTAAATGGCAGGAGCCGGACTGCTCTCATACCGGCTGTTCGGCAGACCTGGAGTTCCCAAATTGGACGGCACCGTCATGCGTCCAGAAGCCTCATACCAATTTCCCGCCAGACGCAAAAGAACCTCGGGGCACCCGTGCTGCCATCGAGCCTTGTAACGCAACGTCACAGTCTTCCCAGAGGAAAGCGTGTTTTTATTGAGAGTTGCCTGGCACGAATTCACCCCGGTCCATACGCGGCTGCTACAACGAACATGTAATGAATGTCCACTCTGATAGCCTGAATTTTCCAAGCTCGAACGAGTCATGCACCCCATCAAGGACCAGTTGGCCACTCCCGACTCAAAATCCGGATTTTTGACCAGATTCACTGTTGTGCCACCCAGTAGAACTTCCACGTTATCCACCAGGCATTCCCCCTCATCCAATGGACCGAACTGCGCAAAAGCTATGGAAGAACCATCGGGACTGGACCCGCCATTATCCATTGTGCCAGTCGATTCAATCGACGTCCAAGAAGACTTGCTTGTTTCATCACTATCAGCCCAGTTGGCAGCCAGACGATGATTTGCGCGCGGGTCAGTCAATTCAAGACTGCTACCTCCTCCAGAAGCCCAACGTCCCCAACGCCCGCCAGTGCAATATGAAACCTCGTCAACAACAACATAAACCGTATCCGTGCTGTTTCCCGAAGTGATCATTTGTGGCATCGCCAGTGCGACTCTCTCCCCCCCATGTGCCAGTTTTCCTGAGTAATTTCCAACGGTGTTGTTCTCCGTCAGTTGCGAATATTTACCAAAGAGATTGGTCATGTTCCTGGCGATCACCAAATAACCACCCGCCTCAATGGTTGCATTGGTGGGAAACGTAAAGCTTATTCCACTTGTAAATTTCCATCCGGCAAGGTTGACGCTTTTTACACCCTTATTATATAATTCAATATATTGATCATCATCGTTGCCACTGATTGGGTGATACATCAACTCATTGATCACAATATCACGAATCAGAATTCCGCCATTTGGAGCTCCTGGGGTTGTCGTGGTAAGCGGATAAAACTCTCCAGTTCCATTGGGCCAGCGCCCATAGGAACCCCCCGGAACTTGAGGTTCATATTGAAGCGCAGTCAATACCCTCTTTCCATCTGGCTGAACCAAATACAATACGCCGCCTTTTGGTGAAAGTTTGAAACCGAGTTCAGAATCATTCCAAGCAACAAAACCACCTGGGGCAATGGACGTTCCCTTTGGAATCGTGAATCGAGATACATTTTCGTCGGTTGCAAAAGAGGCATCATCTGTCAAAAAACATCCCGATAGATCATTTGTTTCCTGACCATGATTGTATAATTCGATAAAACCTGAGCTTCCTGATATTCCCTCAACAAGTATTTCATTAATGAGAACATCACTTAGTGAAGTCGGATAAAACGGTTCCTGGCATCCTGGAGAACCTCCCGTTTGTTGGCTAATATCCCATGCACGCGGATCCGCTTCACCGTAAGTTGGATCAGTCAATACCAGGGAATGCCCTGTGCCACTAGCCGCCACAGGCCAAGGGTTCAAATCCGAATACGGAACCGTCAAAAGAATTGCCCCCTGTTCGTCAATCAATTGCAGCGAATCTGTTTTCTTTAAACTCCCCTCATAAGGCCCCACCACATTGGTAATGCCATAAACGCTTTGGATGTCCTCAGGAGACGCAGCTATGACAAGATACGCTCCCCCTTCAATTTGTGTATTGTTTGGGAAAGTGTAATTTATGTTATTTCCCACAATCCTATAGCCGCCAATATTGTGAAACCACGGATTTGAATTATAGATTTCAATGAACTCAAGATTCTTCCCATCCTTGCGGGAAGCAGGCTTGTACATCAGCTCAGAAAAAACGATTGGGGTTTTCCGACTGCATGGACCGATTTTTTCATGTGGGTTTTCGGGCACAATTTCGCTCGAAGCGTTTTCGATCCACGAATAATCGCGGTATGTAATTTGAGTCGGAACCTGTGAGTTCTGGCTACTTGAAGCGATCCCCACGTAAAGCAGATTGGTGGAGGTTGTAAATTGCCCCAGGAAGCTCCATCGCTCTCCATCGTAACCCGCATAGCCAAAAACTATGTTTCCCTCACGTCTCAGTCGCAGCCAAGTCGCCGGGAAATTAACCGGAAAATCTCCTGAAGTGGAAGCGGTGCTGTTCGCAGAGCTCCGGCTTTCGAAGAAGCAATCATTAATCGATGGGGTTGCGAACACAGCGCCATAGCAACTCCCTGCATCCAGAGTCTCACGAGCCATCAGACCGGCCTTCGAATAAAGGCTAGCCAGACTCATCTGTTCCACGCGAACCTTGAGATCAAAATCTCCAGCACACATCTGGGCATTAAAATTAAACTGGTCTTTTGTGCTGCCAGTGCCCGTTCCAGCAGCAGAAACTGTAATCCCATTTGTCTCAGAGGTTGAGATTGAAGCGATTGCGGGGCTGCCGACATCCAAAGCCCCAGCCTTCTGCAACGTCAAACTGACTTCCGTGTCTGGCACAATCGGATTGGGAATGAAAGCCACATCGTAGATTCCATTTACTCGAATCGTATAATTGCCACCATAAATCAAAGGTTCAGTTGTCAAAACAACAGTCATTCCAGACTCGTTTATTGTCGCATTGAGAATTTTTTCACCGCTCAGAAAAACATAGTTTTCAATGTTAGTTGCGTCATCAGGATTGACTGGTTCCGAGAACATTATTTGGATTTTGTTATTTCCAAAGTTGAGAATCCTTACGATAGAAGGAGGAATTAAATCCCTCACAACAGTAACGGACGCCGGAGAACTGTAAACGCTGGTGCCAGGAACAAACACGCAAACACGATAAACATTCCCACTGTTTGTCTGCCAGAAGAGTGGAGTGACATAGGTGGAACTTGTGGCTCCGGGAATATTGGTTCCATTGCATTGCCACTGGTAACAAGGAGTCGTCATAATCTTGGAGCTGGCCGTTGCCGTTACAGACAGGGTGGCACTACGCGCTTCATAAATACTCGTGCTGACTGGCTGGACCTTTATTGAAACACTTGCACTGGAATCTGAAATGTAGTTCCCCAAATAACTCCCATTAATGATGTCCCAGCCATTATACATGGACGATATCCACGCTCCGTAGAAATAATCGGAGGCTCCTGTCCCCTCTTTTCCGAGCCATTCAACATAATATCTATTCCCTTTCGCCAGGGTTACAGATGTCAGGGATGTCTTATCGAGCCCCTGCCCCAAATATTGCTTACCCTCGGCACTCTCATTTGTGCTGACGAAAACCGCAGCCTCTCCCGGTGATGAAGAACCGAACCAATAGGTTCCAGAAACGGGAGCGACCAGAATTCCAGACATTCTAAATCCATAATTATTTCCAATGCTTGTATCATACCAATAGGAATATTGGGTGTATTTTACACGTGTGGGACGATTGGGAAACACTGCGCTGTTGGTCAGCGAGGCAATAGTCGTTCCAGCGACGCCTGTATAGAAATCATTTTTGATATACCCCTTGGTGAATGTCATGTTTGTAAATGACACCATAGTGCCAGCCAAAATGGGGTTCGTTTTTGTCAGGGCATCCGATACGTTGCTGATTTGCAATCCATGCACCAGAAAAGGCCCCTCGCCGCCTGTCGTCAAATCAACTGTCTGACCATCCGCTTCCAAAGCTGCGTTAAAAACGACCACTGGCCCATACACGTTCGTAAGAATGTAATTTGAGGGATCGGTCGCGCTTAATGGATCCAATGGAATTGAAAAGCCAATCTTCACATTATCATCAAGACCAGAAACAGAAACAACACGTGGCAGATTTGTGTTGTTCTCTGAAAGTCTGAAATAACTCAGCCCAAACCCGTTCACCCCTTCGGTATCGCTTCCATCAGGAACCGAATTTGTGTATTGGGAACATGTCACTGAGAAGGTGCCATCGCTTGATGGAGTGATGTTCGTCCACACAACCATGTCTCCAGCACTGTTCTCACCTGTATTAATAACAGCCTGAGTCGAGGACAAAGAGACACATCCAGACGAATGCGCCGCCATTGAAGACTGAGCGCCATCAAGCTGGAATTGCGTCCACATGCGTGCAAAGACAAAGCCCGTTCCTCCACGGACCGCTCCAGTCTCAAAACTATAAAGCGCGTTTGTAGAAAGTCCGCTAAACGTATAGGTCACCGATGCTCCACCTGAAAGAACAGACATTGCATCCGGGTTCAAGCTCGTTCCAAAGTCCACGTAACCATTGAAAGCGTTAAACAATGGTGTTCCATTGTCAGGAGCCAATCCTCCTTGAGCCACCGTCACCGGACCGTTTGTGGTAATGGCAAGTTTAACCTGTAAAGTGTCACCTGATCTTACATCCTTCAAGAAACCACCCGAACCAGGAGCCATTCCAAGTGCATTCCACGATGTCACATTTGCTGCCGTTCCCGGCCCCGGAACTTCATCATTGAAAGAGACAAATTCTCCTTTGGAAACATCCGAAATTAGAGTAATTATCCCTCCACATAGAAACAAATGAGACCATTTGAACAACCTGCTTCTCTTTTTTGACATAAAACCTCCATCTAAATGTAATCTTTTCGACACACAGACTTTGGGAATGACTTGGCGGGCAATCTATGCAAAAGGGTCTATGTTGTCTATTGAAAAATGGATGGATGTAGTAAACAAATGAAGTGACCGGTGTGAGAACAAGTGAAATGACCGCTTGAGGGAAAAGGGATAAGTGTCAAAGGCAATGAACACGACGCTCGAAGAACAACAGCGAGTCAGGAAAGCTCAAGAAATCATCATGCGAGTCGTCAGTGGAAAGATCAGTCGTTCTAGAACCAGTCAGTTTGGCTTGTTATCAATACATAATTCTTTCAATTTTTTGAGTCAGAAGAGGTTTCGGAGAATGAAAAATGAAACGCAAAACTTTACAGAAAATTGTCGAGCTGCCATGGTTCGTTGGATTTGTTTTTTCTCCGCCGCCCAATTCAAACCTTCGCTGCTCCTGTTGTTTTGAAAGTTTTTTTGGCAGTCTTGCTAAACGTTTGTCCGATCAGAATTTACCTCGCGTTCTTAATGAGGCCTTAATTACCTTTGATGCAGGTTATTTAAAGTGGTATTTTTGATAAATTGTTGATCGTGGACACCCCGATGTGTTCCTATCATGAATCGAAGCCAAACAATGAGAATTCTTGTGATAGAAGACGAGCCCCGTTTGTTGCGTAACCTCGGGAAAGCCATGCGGGAGGAAGGCTATGCAGTCGATACAGCCGACAACGGTGATGACGGCTTGTTTAAGATAAAAAACTTCGACTACGACTGCATCGTGCTTGATGTCATGTTGCCGGGTGTCAACGGATGGGAGTTGCTTCGACATTTGCGTGAAATAAAGAAAACTCCGGTGCTTATGCTGACGGCACGCGACAGTTTTCAGGATCGTGTCCGTGGACTGGACAGTGGAGCAGACGATTATCTGATCAAACCTTTTGACTTGTCTGAGTTGTTGGCGCGCGTGAGGGCTCTGATCCGTCGTTCCTCTGGCATGGCAAGTTCCGAGATTCTCTTGAAGGATGTGGTGATAGACACACGGTCGCGCACTGTGACTCACAATGGGGAAACCGTGGCTCTGACGGCTCGGGAGTATGCCATTCTTGAGTACATGGCGTTGCATCGCGGAGAGGTAATCACCCGGACAAAGTTGTATGAACACTTGTTTGATGAAACAGATGACACGTTGTCAAATCTAGTCGATGTCCATATTTTTAGTATTCGCAAGAAATTGGGAGCACAACTGATAGCCACCCGTCGAGGTCAGGGATATTGCATCGAAGAATAAGGCCATGTTCACCCACTCCATCCGCTGGAATTTGCAGCTCTGGCTGGCTTTTCTGCTGGTGGTATTACTCTGTGGTTTTGGGGTGACGATGTACAATTTTGAGAGGCTGAATCGGTTTCGACAAGTCGACGAGGATCTCGAAACACGTCTTGCTGCCGTCAAAAATGATATTCAATCCCTTTCTTTCGATTATGAGGCCTCTATTCCATTAAAAAAAATGAGGCACTTTGACCGAAGAGATAGGTTCCCCAATGGTCCTTTTGAAGAGAATGCTGACCAGATGGAACACTCTGACGGGCCGGATGGGTATAACAATAATCAGTCGGATTCACTTCCACCGGGGTGGCCGTTTTCTCCCATGCGGGAAATTCGCCTATCACCACAAGTAATGCAATTGTTTGACTACGCGGATTCCAATGGGTTCTACTTCGCAATGTGGCTACCCGGACGGACTCTTCTTCTTTGCTCATCCAACATGCCACCCGGCATTAATGCTCCTTACGTAGGCAAATCTCCTGCCCTTACACACACGCGCACGGACGGACATTATCGGGATGCGTTCTATTATACGATTTTTGGTGAATGTGTTCTGGTTGGACATGACATTTCCCCTGATTTGAAGGCTTTGAATTTCCTGGCCTGGGGCTTGTTTTTATCGGGGGGGCTCGTGTTGGCTCTGGGACTCGGAGGGGGCTGGTGGTTGACTAGTCGAGCTCTTCTTCCTGTTGAGCAAATTAGTGCTTCCGCCAGAAGAATTTCAGAGGGGAATCTCTCTGAACGCATTAAAACAACCGCCCCGGGAAATGAAATCAGCGGTTTAGCCGAGGTCTTGAATTTAATGTTTGACCGTCTGGAAAAAGCGTTTGTGCGACAACGTCAGTTCACAACAGATGCTTCGCATGAATTGAGGACACCGCTGGCTGTGATTATCTCTGAGGCACAAACCACGCTTTCCCGAAAACGATCGGCTGAAGAATATCGTGAAACAATCGAGGTTTGCCTGGAATCTGCCCAACAGATGCGCAAGCTGGCAGAATCCCTTTTGGAATTGGCGCGTTACGATGCTGGTCAGCAAACCTTGGATTGTTGTGAATTCTCTCTTGATGAAATGGTTGACGAGTGCATTGATTCCATTGAGCCACTTGCCCAGACCCATTCAATATCGATCAGCAAGGATCTCAAACCTGTCAAACTAACAGCCGATGTTCTTCGCATCAGTCAGGTCATTCTGAACCTCCTTTCCAATGCAATTCAATACAGTGGTGAGCATGGTCAAATCGCCGTTTCGACCCGGGAGGAAAAGACCTGGGCAATTCTGATTCTGTCCAATACGGGTCCGGGAATTACTCCAGAGGATTTACCCCATATCTTTGAGCGCTTTTATCGGGGAGACAAAGCCCGAGCCCACAGTCATGGTAATTACGGTTTGGGATTGGCCATCAGCAAAACAATCATAGACCTGCACCACGGTCAGATTGATGTAAAAAGCAGCCCGGGGGCTGGCACAGCTTTCACGGTACGGCTGCCTCTGCTTCAGCCAAAGAAACCGTCTTCCGAATCACATCCGCATCAGTGACTCCGATCTCGTATTCAGGAACCCCGGGGACTCCCCCCATGTTGATCAGGGGATTTTTATAAGTCATCACACTCCCAATCTTTTTCTGACCAGATAGGTGAAATTCTCTGGCACGGGTTTTCTGAATGAGTGTCGTAATATTATCGGGTTTTATTCCACTGCCGGGCATGAGAATCAGGCCTTCTCCAGCCTGTCTGACAAGCTGAGAAATCACTTCTGCACCATCCATTGCTGTCTGGCGTCCACCAGAAGTCAGCAACCGATCCACCCCAAGTTTAAGAACATCATCGAAAGCTCGGAATAGATCGCGGCTCATGTCAAAAGCACGATGAAAAGTGATGCTCAATGGCCGGGCCAGATCAACAAGAACAGAACATCGTTCAACATCAATCGTTCCATCCGGTTTGAGTATTCCTATGACAACACCGTCCGCCCCCAGACTCTGGGCTGCAAGAATGTCCCTTTTCATGATGTCAAACTCAGCCTCAGAATAGCAAAAGTCTCCACCACGCGGTCGAATCAGCACATTAAAAGGGATGCGGAGATCACGCCGCACCCGTTCGATCATCCCTGCGCTGGGTGTAATCCCCCCCTCAACCAAATCTGCACAAAGTTCAACACGCTGCGCTCCGCCCAATTGGGCCGCAAGCGCTGATTCATAGGAGTTGGCACAAACTTCGATTAAAATTGGAGTGGCCATGTTTTTCGGTGTGCATTTAGTGAAGCATGTTCAAACAATAAAGGCAAACCCTGTTCTAAAATTTTCTCTTTTACACCTGTTTTTATTAGGTTGAGTCAAAGAGGGCAGCATAGTATTTTTTTTGCATGAATGTATTTGTTACTGGCGGCGCCGGTTACATTGGGTCCAATTGTGTTGAGGAACTTCTCAATGCCGGACACAAAGTGACCGTGTTTGATAATTTATCGGAAGGTCATCGTTCTGCGGTCGATTCCCGCGCGAAGTTCATCAAGGGTGAGTTGGCAGATGCCAAATTCATCTCTGATTCACTGAAAGAATCCGGTGCCGAAGCAGTCATTCACTTTGCTGCTCATGCCCTGGTCGGTGAATCAATGACCAATCCATCCAAGTATTTCCGGAATAATGTGGCCAGTGGTTTGAATCTGTTGGATGCCTGCGTGGCTGCAAAGGTCAAGAAGATCGTCTTCAGTTCAACCTGCGCCACCTATGGCCCCCCTGATCGTGTCCCCATGACGGAGGATTTGCCTCAACGCCCGATCAATCCTTATGGCGAATCCAAGCTGATGTTCGAGAAAATTCTGCTTTGGTTCCGCCAAATTCACGGCCTCGAATTTGTCGCCTTCCGTTACTTCAACGCGGCAGGAGCTGGCCCAAACTTTGGGGAACACCATCGTGTGGAATCTCATTTGATTCCGAACATTCTGAAAGTTCCACTGGGACTCTCAGAGCAGTGCTGCATCTTCGGCACAGATTATCCTACGCCTGATGGCACCTGTATTCGTGATTACATCCATGTGACAGATCTGGCACAGGCTCACATTCGTGCCCTAGCCCCGGACAAACACGGTTTCTTCAATCTGGGTAATGGGGGCGGATATTCTGTGCGTGAAGTCATCAAGATGTGCGAAGCCGTCACTGGCAAAACAATTAAGACTGTCGAAAAGGAACGTCGTCCCGGAGATCCACCGCGTCTGGTTGCTGCAGCACAAAAGGCGTTCAACGAACTTGGCTGGAAACCTCAGTATCCGAAACTGGAACAAATCGTTGAAACTGCCTGGCGCTGGCACAAGAACCATCCCAACGGTTATCCCGATTAAACAACAAACTCTCCCAATGGGAGTTTCATTTGTTTCAAAAATTCATGCAATGTCCGCCTGTTTCACCGGGCGGACATTTTTGTTTTCAAATTCAATCCAGTCATTCGTTCAATCCTGCATTTGCTTTCACGGCGCTTTTCGTATAAAAATCGGCGAGTCGGGAAAACTGTTCCGTCACGATTATGAACCTGTCAATAATGCGTTGGTCCATTGCGGTCATTGCCGCCATTTCTTTAACCTCGTCCGGACACGCCCAGGCGCAGTTGGATGTTCACACATGCCAATTGACAAATGGCATGAAGATTCTCCTTCTTGAGGACCATTCCATCCCAAACGTCGCTCTTTACTTCTTTCACCGGGTGGGCTCACGTAATGAACATACGGGAATCACCGGTCTCTCTCATTTCTTTGAGCACATGATGTTCAATGGCGCGAAGAAGTATGGGCCGAAGGAATTTGATCGGGTGATGGAAAATGCGGGCGGTTCCAATAATGCCTACACTTCCGAAGACGTGACCGTGTATCAGGATTGGTTCCCCTCCTCTGCCCTTTCCCTGATATTTGACATGGAGGCGGACAGAACAAGTTCTCTGGCTTTTGATCCTCAAATGGTGGAATCCGAACGCGGTGTCGTGGCCAATGAACGGCGTTTGAGTGTGGAAAATAACAACGAGGATTCTCTTCATGAACAACTGGTGGCTTCTGCATTCACCGCGCATCCCTACCACTGGCCTGTCATCGGCTGGATGGTGGACATCGAGAATTGGAAACGGCAGGACCTGATTGATTACTTCAAAATTTATTATGCTCCTAACAATTGCGAAATGGTCATGGTTGGCGATTTTGAGACAACCAAAGCCATTGAACTCGCCAAACAATATCTTGAACCCATCCCTGCTCAGCCAGCCCCCCGCCCTGTCACGACAACTGAGCCCGAGCAGAACGGCGAACGCCGTGTTACCATTCACCGTGCAGCCCAACTGCCCAGCCTTCAGGTTGCCTATCACATTCCGGCATCGACCGATCCGGACACCATCCCGCTGGAAGTCTTGGAATACATACTTCTGCGTGGTGAAAGCTCCCGTCTTTATCAACGTCTGGTTGACAAAGAACAGGTTGCCATCTCTGTCTCTGGTGGACAATCTCCTCACATTGATCCGTTTCTTTTTGAATTCTACATTCAACCGGGTGCTGGAGTGCCTGTGGAACAGGCTGAAAAATTGCTTTATGAGGAATTGGACCGGATTCAAACAGAGCTCGTGAGCACCAATGAACTCCAAAAGGCAAAGAACACGGCGCTTGCCGACTTTTATCGTTCCATGAAGACGATTAGTGGCAAAGCCAACGCCCTCGGCACTTACGATGTCATCCTTGGCGATTATCATCGCCTTTTCAACGCTCCGGATCTCATCAACCGCGTAACACCTGAACAACTGCAACAGGTCGCAAAAAAATATTTCATCTCACGCCACCGCACCGTGGGTATTTTGGTGCCCGATACTGGGACGGAAACTCATTGATTAAAAATCAACTTCTTTGCCTATGAAATTCACGCTGTTCCTTGCCACACTGGTTGCGGGTCTTTTTCTCAATCCCTGTCACGCTTCTGATGACAATCCCAAATTTCAATTGCCATCGTTCAAAAAGGTGGTGTTCGATAATGGAATGACCGTGCTTTTGATGGAGCGACATTCCCTTCCAATGATTGATTTCTGTTGGATGATGAAATCGAGCGGTTCCATTCAGGATCCGCCAGGAAAAGAAGGGCTCGCATCGGTCACGGCAGACCTTTTGCGAAAAGGCACAGCAACACGCACTTCAACACAGTTTTCTGAGGGTGTGGACTTTGTCGGTGGTGCATGTGATGCGGGGACCTCACTCGATTATTCTGCGGGAAGCGCAGAATTTATGAAAAAGGATGTCACGCTGGCATTGGACCTTCTTTCCGACATGATACAGCATCCGGCATTCTCCGAAGAGGAAGTGTCAAAGATCATCAAACAGGAAGTTGACGGCATTGCAGACGCAAAAACGTTACCACGCCAGATCATCGGGCAATATTATCAGGGGTTTCTATATAGAGCCCATCCGTATGCACGGCCTGCTGGCGGAACAGAAATCAGTCTGACCAATATTTCCCGCGGTGATATAGCCACGTTCTACAGTAATCATTATGCACCAAACGCCATGATTCTGGCCGTGGCCGGTGATTTTACGTCAGACGAAATGGAAGCCTCTCTACGAAAATTTTTTGCCAATTGGACTGCAAAGAAGATCAATCCAACGGCCATTCCAGAACCACAAAAATTAAAAGGTCGTCATGCGTTGATTGTTGACAAGCCAGATTCCACTCAAACCTTTTTTGAAATTGGAAACATCGGTCTCCCCCGCACCAATGCCGATTGGGTTGCGGTTGAAGTGGTCAATACTCTTTTTGGGGGGCGATTCACATCCATGATCAACAATGAACTGCGCATCCAATCCGGCCTGACCTACGGTGCAGTGAGCCGCTTTTCCGAACATCTTGCCGCTGGCTCCTTCCTCATCACCTCATACACTCCAAATGCGAGCACACAACGCGCACTCGACATGACTTTGGACGTTCTCAAGCGACTCCACGAAAAAGGAGTTTCGGAAGAACAATTGAAATCTGCAAAGGCTTACATCAAAGGTCAGTTTGGCCCGACACAGGAAACGAGTGGCCAGCTTGCCAATCTCTTGTGTGAGCTTGAATTTTACAAGTTGGACGCCAACTATATAAACACTTACTTTGATAAGGTCGACGCGACGACCTTGGAAGACACCAAACGCATCATTAAAACTTATTTTCCGCTGGATGATCTGTCCATTGTCTTGATCGGCCAGTCTTCAGTTATTGAACCAGCGGCTCAGAAACTGGCCGTGGACATTAAAAAGAAATCAATCACCGATCCCGGATACTAGAAAAGGCACAAAAAGCGACTACTCTTTGAATAGTCTAAAACAGGAAAAAACCACAATTCCACCACTGAAGTTTTTTATGAAAAAAATTCTCTCAGTCTTATTGCTCTGCTTTTCGTTTCATAGTTTTGCCGCTTCAGTTTCTCTTGACCCAATGCTGGAAGGGATTCGCTCTAAAAATCATTTCCCAGCGATGGCCGCCGTTGTACTTCGTGGAGACGAAACTGTTGGAATTGGTGCGGTCGGACTTCGTAAATCAGGCGGATCAGAGCATGTGACCACCAATGACCTTTGGCATATCGGTTCTTGCACAAAATCCATGACCGCGTCTCTGGCAGCCATGTTGGTGGACGAAGGAAAACTGCGCTGGGATATGACTCTGCCTGAACTTTTTCCCAACCTTGCGACAGAAATGCGCTCTGAGTGGAAAAGCGTCACACTGGAAGAACTTCTCAGCCATCACGGTGGTGTCAGCAGTGATTTAAAGGAGGAAAACCTATGGGGGCGTCTATGGGAACGTGTTGGTAAAACACCGTTGGAACAACGGACGTATCTTGCGCTTGAACTCCTCACAAAGCAGGTTCCCGTTGTTAAGCCGGGGACTAAATATCTTTATTCAAATGCAGGCTATGCGCTCGTCGGCCATGCCATTGAACTCAAACTTGGTATTCCATGGGAACAAGCGTTGACAGAACGTTTATTTAAGCCGCTTGGCATGACCTCGGCTGGATTTGGTGCCCCAGCAACTGCTGGCAAGGAAGATCAACCATGGGGACACAGTGGAAAGAATTTTGCTCCTGTCCAACCTGGTGGAATATATGCAGATAACCCTGCTGCCATTGGGCCTGGAGCCACGGTTCATTGCAGCCTGCCTGATCTTGCAAAATACGCAGCTTGGCACCTAAAGGGAGAACGAGGTCAGGGAACCCTTCTAAAACCAGAAACATTTAAGCGTCTCCACACCGTCGTTGGAAAAGGCGACTATGCCTTAGGCTGGATCGTTATGAACCGCCGGTGGGCTGGAGGCAAAGCACTTACTCATTCCGGTTCAAACAATATGTTCTATACGGTGATTTGGATCGCACCTGAGAAAAACGCCGTCATCATAGTCTGTGCTAACGTGGGAGTTGACTATGCCTTCACTGGTTGCGACAAAGCTGTTGGAAAGCTCATTCAACAGTATTTAAAATAACAGTCGCACTTTCAGTATCCTTCCAAATAGAAGTGAATTATCGTCAATAAAAGAGACTATTATTGATCTTTTCATCAGCTATTGATACCACTACACACATGAATTTGCGCAATCTGGCGATCGTGCTTCCTTTGGCCGCATCAACTACGTCTGTAGCCACTGCTGCAGATGCCACTCCATTGAAAACTTACGGTTTTTCCATCGAAAATATGGATCGCTCCGTCGATCCCAAAAAAGACTTTTACCATTTTGCTGCCGGCACCTGGGTAAAAAACAACCCGGTTCCTGCAGACAAATCCCGTTGGACCAGCTTCTATGAATTGGCTGATCGCAATATGTCCCAGGCAAGGGAAATTCTTGAGCAGGCGGCAGCAGACACCACGGCACCTGCAAAATCTCCCAAACGTCTTGTGGGTGACCTCTACGCATCGTTCCAAGATACAAACCGGATGGAACAACTGGGGTTGACTCCCATTGCACCGCAACTGGAGAGCGTCGATAAAATTTCATCAATCAACGATCTTTTCAAAGTAATCGCTCAGTTGCATGAACAAGGCATTGGCGTTTTGTTTGGTTCGGGTGTGTCTGCGGATGCAAAAAACAGCACCATCTACGCCTATCACTTAAGCCAAGGAGGCCTTTCGTTGCCAGATCGCGACTATTACCTCAGCGATCAGTTTGCCAATCAGCGCGCCGATTACAAAGAACATCTTGTTAAGATGTTCGCCTTTCTTGGGAACACACCGTCAGAAGCGGCCTCCAATGCGGGCATCGTCCTTGATATAGAAACCACGCTGGCAAAAGTCAGCCGCACACGTGTCGATCTCCGCGACCCGCAAAAAAACTACAACAAATTCACGGTTGCTGAACTCTTTGCGAAAAACCCCGGAATCCCTTGGGGAGCCTATCTCGCATCAAGCGGGATTACGACCAATTCAGCGGACTCAGAAAAAGCACTGGCTTTGCTCTCCTATGAAATTGTAGGTCAGCCAGAGTTCTTTGATTTGCTTGAAAAGCAACTTCAGCAACGTCCACTCAACGATTGGAAGGTTTACCTCCGCTGGCATGTTCTCCACAGCAGCGCCTCGCTTTTAACGGCAAAAATTGATGCCGAAAACTTTGCGTTTTTCGGTAAAAAACTCAGCGGCCAACAGGAACAAGAACCACGATGGAAACGCGGTGTTCGCACAGTTGATGGCAATCTGGGAGAAGCCCTTGGTCAAATCTACGTCGAAAAATATTTTCCTCCTCAAGCAAAAGTCCGCATGATAGAGCTCGTCAAAAACATCAAGATTTCCTTTGAAGAACACTTGAACAAACTTGACTGGATGACTGATGCCACGCGGTCGAAGGCTTTGGCAAAATTCGCACGTTTTACTGAAAAGATCGGTTATCCAGATAAGTTCCGTGATTATTCCTCAGTTGAAATCCGTCGTGACGATTGTCTGGGCAATCTTCGCCGATGCTCGGTTTTTGAGAGCCACCGCGAACTTGTTCGCCTCGGCAAGACAGTTGACAAAACGGAATGGCATATGACGCCCATCACCGTCAACGCCTACTTCAACGGAACACAGAACGAAATTGTTTTCCCGGCTGGCATTCTTCAACCTCCCTTCTTCGATCCCTCAGCGGATGATGCTGTCAATTACGGTGCGATCGGCGTGGTGATCGGTCACGAAATCACGCACGGGTATGACGATAAGGGACGTCAATTTGATGCGGATGGAAATCTGAAGGACTGGTGGACCGAAGCCGATGCAAAGGCATTTGAAGACCGTGCCCAAAAAGTGGTGGATGAATATGATGCGTTTGAACCCCTGCCCGGCCTTCATGTCAATGGAAAGCTCACTCTGGGTGAAAACATTGCTGATCTAGGCGGAATCGCAATCGCTTATGATGCGCTCCAACATGCCCTCGCTCAGGATCCATCCAAGCGCGTCAAAATAGATGGATTCACTCCCGAGCAACGTTTCTTCATTTCATTCTCGCAAATATGGAAAACCAACGTCCGCGATGAAGAGCAACGCCGGCTAATCACCGTTGATCCACATTCCCCTGGACGCTTCCGCGCCACAGGCCCCATCGTCAATTTTCAGGTTTTCTATGACGCATTTGGTATCAAGGCAGCCGATCCGATGTGGGTGCCAGTCGAAAAAAGAGCGAAAATCTGGTAACAGAAATTCCATGAAATCGTCAGTCTGAGCATTATTGCTCTTTCTTCAAATCTCATTACGCACACGTCTTCTGATGTGTGCGTTTTTGTTTTATTGAAAAACAACATAAATGTAGCCATGAACAAGGCCACACATCTTTAATATTTTCCTCATTAATTAAATTCCTACATAAATGTTATTTTAAAAGCCTCGCCTCAAAAAAAGTAATTTTACGACATTTTTGTCACAATCAACGGAACTTCAAATAAACAATGACAAGTGACATTTTTGAAAACTTTCATTACGCGCATTTGACAATTGACACTTTTTCTCAATCAATAATACTCCCCCCGACATGAAGAAGTGTTTCGGCTTGTCATTGACCGCCTGGATTTTCATAGGTCTGGGAGTTGGCATTTTATTCGGCATCTTTGCGCCGCCGGAATGGTCTGTCGCCCTTAAACCCATGGGCAAACTCTTCATTCGCCTCATCAAAATGATTGTTGCCCCGCTGGTATTTGCCAGTCTGGTAACGGGGCTAGTGGGCGCGGGACACAGTTCCATTGGACGTCTTCTTTTAAAGGCACTTCTGTGGTTTTGGCTGGCCACTGCGGTGGCGTTGATTCTTGGGCTAACCACAGCAAATCTCTTTCATCCAGGAACGGGGGTTGCAGCCCCGCACGTCAGTGCCGCCGATGTTCAAAACCTCACAAACTCCATTCCTACACACCACAAGAACATCATTGAGCAAGTCGTCCCTGAAAGCATTTTTCAAGCGCTGGCGGATAATGCTCTGCTTCAAATTCTCTTCTTTTCGATTCTATTCGCCATCGCACTCTCTGCCATTGGTGAAAAGAACAAACCCATCATCGATTTTCTTAAGGCTCTCACAACGACAATGTTCAAGTTGACCGAATACGTAATGTATTTTGCCCCCATAGGCGTTGGATGCGCGATGGCAGCTGCCATTGGAAATCACGGAATTGCGATCATTGGACATCTGGCAAAGCTTGTTGGCTCGCTTTATTTTGCGCTGTTCTTCTTCGTGATCGCATTATTGATGATGGTTAAGTTTTACACAAAAATACGGGTTCGCACGGCATTGCGGGAGTTGGAGGAGCCTTTGACGTTGGCATTTTCAACCACATCATCGGAATCAGCCCTTCCAAAAGCAATTTCAGCGATGGAACGACTTGGAGTTCCACCTCATATTGTCAATTTTGTGATTCCAGCCGGCTACAGTTTTAATCTGGATGGCAGTACTCTTTATCTCGCGCTGGCATCCATGTTCATTGCTCAGGCAGCAGGGATTCACATGCCAGTCAGCCAGCAGATCATCATGATGTTGGTACTGTTAGTGACCTCAAAAGGCGTAGCAGCCGTTCCTCGTGCCAGCATGGTTGTGCTTACCGCCACATGCGCTTCCTTTGGCCTTCCAGTCGAGTATTGCACAATCATTCTTGGAGTGGATGAAATCATGGATATGGCACGCACAACAGTCAATGTCCTCGGCAATTGCATGGCCTCGGTGGTTCTGGCCAAATGGGAAAAAATTCTTCCACCCACTGCCCCCATCTTTGCCGCCCCCACAAAAAAAGGGCAAGAAACATCCTCTGATCCCCAATGACATGCTGGACGATTTAAATCCCCAGTGGACTTTGAACATTGCCTAAATTAGAGTTCTTCAAATCCTGTGCTACAATGCCCCTGAATGGGCCGGTCACAGAAATCTATGAAACGACTTTTTGCGATCATTCTTCTCGCATCCATTTTGAGCAACTGTTGCCGGAGTTCCATGGCTGGACAAGGTGGTGGATTCACTCTCGGTGGGCCCAATGGCCGGTATTTTTCAAATGCCGATTTATCGGGGAATCCTGATTTTTTGCGAAGGGATGTCCGATTGGATTTTGGTCTGACCAGCCTTCCCCCCGGAGGTGCGGGACATTTTGGAGACAAGGCATTTCAATCAGTTCCCGCCACTAATTTTTCCGTCGAGTGGTCAGGACAGATCATCCCGCGTTTTAGTGAAACCTATACGTTTTCAGTTAATGCACGTGGTATTTTTAAGCTGCGTTTGCGCAAATCTGGCACCATGGATTGGGGCATGGTCATTGACCAGCCTGGTTACAACGGAAGCGTGACGACGGGGACCTACTTGATGACAGCCGGAACAACATACGATCTTGAAGCAACATTTCAGCACGGCGACGGTCCGTGGAACGCGCAACTCCATTGGTCGAGTCCAAGCACACCGGAAGAAGTCATTGATCCGTTGGTGGAGTCTGGGATCAATAACCCTGATTGGACGGCAGGTTTTGCCAATATAGTCAAGGGAGCCAGGAATAGTTGGGAAGGAGCGGATGGAAAAACAGCTCCAACATTGGATTCCAATGGCTGGCCGTTGGGCGATTGTGCCTATGTTTTTCAGGAAAGCCTCAATCAGGGGCAGGACATCGATCCATTGATGCGAGGGAACATCTCGTTTTCCTTTACTGGAAAAGCCACCGTTTCCGTCCGTGGCAATGTGAAAAGCAAGTCGCTGACTTACCAATATGATTCAGCAAACAACCTGACGACAGGCTCGTTCATCGGAACAAACAATGGGTGGAATGCCACTTACATTTTTTTCACCAATACTCGCCGGAATGCTTCGAGCAACGCTGGCATCGCAAACTTGAAGCTTATGCGGCCAACCGCTCCCGATTCAACAAACAGCTACGATCCATCAGCACTTTTCACGCAACCAATGCTCAATGCCATGAGTCATTTCTCCGTAATCCGCCATCAATACGTTGCCAACCAGCAACGGGATTGGAATGAACGGACGCGACCGGATTATTTCAATCAAAGTGGTGGCACAACGAGTTCCCCACGTTACGAAATCGGGGATGCTTCAAACAATGGACTCTCATGGGAATTGAAAGTCCTGTTTGCAAACGAAAGCGGACGCGATCTAATGATCAGCATCCCGACAGTTGCTTCCGGACGCACAACCAATGATGTGGACAGCTATATTTGGAAACTGGCCAACCTGCTTCGCTACGGTTCCGATGGCAATGAGCCATACACAACACCTGTGAGCGATCCAGTTTACCCACCACTGAATTCAAATCTGAGGGTTTATCTGGAGCTGGAAAACGAACTATGGAATTGGGGGGGTGTTTTCTGGACGGATTGGGCCAATATCAACGCCTTGGTTGTTTCCGATCTGAAAAGTAACAACAATGATTTTCAGGCAATCAATTTTGACAACCTTCCTTTAACGCAAAATGCAAATGGTGATTACAATAGCATCAACACCTGGCGTTTTAGAAAAATCCTCCTTCGGCTTTATCAAATCAGCGATATTTTTCGCGGCGTTTGGGGCGATGAAAACATGATGACCAGAATCCGCCCACTTTATGAATGGCAATATGCCAATGCAAACGATACGGCCCGGCTGGCACTGGTTTTTGGAGATCAGTATTTCAATAATGGCGATGGCCAATCCCATGTTGCCAATCCGCAACCAATAAGCCATTGGCTTTGGGGAGGCGGTGGGGCCACATACTATGGGGCGGTCAATGGAAACGGCCTGACCGATCTTATTTCAGATCCGAACTTTGCCACACCAACTCTATCGGACGGATATCACCCTGCCCCCACCGACACTCCTTGGACCTTTACAGGAGCCGCGGGCATAGCGCTTGATGCAGGAGACCAAGACGACATTCCTCCCGCCTTCAAAGGGAAACAAATGGGATACATCACAGATAAAGGAACAGCATCGATCTCTGTCACTTTCCCAGCAAAACGGACCTCTGACATTTATGGGGTCTCATTCAAGGCAGTCAATCGCCTTCCCCTTGGCTCAACCAATGCCAACCACGAAAATCTGAGAGTCTATCTCGACGGCACCAACGACATCACAACAAGAACATTCAGCCAGGGGAATGGCTATACCCCAGTTGTCTATTCCGCCTCCAATCCGTGGTATGCCAACAACGTGTTTTGGACCCAATCGGAATATTACTACACAAAATCGTTCACTGTAGAGTCTGGCAGCACTCACACGATTACGTTCAAAGGCATGGGTGACATCACTGAGACGAATAATGTCAATCAAACAGTATTTCTTGGAGAGGTAAGAGTTACCAGTGTCGACCGGATTTTTGAAGATGGAATGCCGGGGGGCGGCGAAGCTGCGGGCCAGCCCGTCGGTTTGAATATTCAAAACACGATGAACGTTGAGGCGTCTTGGGCAAAAGCTTTTGGTCTGGAACAACTCTCCTATGAAGGCGGATGGTCTCTCGGTGGTGACGATGGTGGTTCATGGGTTCAATTGAAAGCCAAATATGGCGATGCCCGCACATCTGATGTCCAAGGCAAATTCATGGACATGTTTCACTACGCTGGATCAGCCGTAAATGTTTTTGGCACTTATGCTCAATGGCCGGATTGGTCTGATTTCTATGCTCAACAAGGATTGCTGGATGTCAGCCAGTATCCGATTATTCTGGGAATCGACAACCGGGCATCGCAACTCCGTCCTGAACCTCAAAATGGCGTCCTAGCCCCGTGCAAATTAAACATTTCCGTTGCGTCCCTGTCTGAACAGGCCGATACAGTTGGACGCATCACAAGAGCGGGAGGTTGGATCAATTGGAACATCATTACGCCATACGCAGTAAATTATTCCATTCAACTTGTCCTTGCCAATACAAACACTGCGGACTGTGTTCTTTTGGTAGACGACAAACCGGTTTCAATAACCAATTCGCTTACAGCCACGGTATTTTTGACAAAAGGTCTTCACAGTGTGAAAATCCGAAGCATCTCCACCACGACAATTCAAGCCCAAGCTGTCATCGTCTCCTGCATCGCTGCCCCAACCACTCCTGCCACTGTTTCTGTCGCTGATGGTGATTCTCTGGCTTTTCTATCCTGGACAGATGTTCCAAATGCCACCTACTATCAAATCCGTTACGGAACCTCTTCGGGGACATATGCAAACATCATTAATGTCACAAACCTGACGTCTCTCACCGTCTCAAATCTGATTAATAACCAGCAGTATTTTTTCGTGGTTCTTGCCGGTTCGGAAACTGGCTTGAGCATTCCTTCAAGTGAATATGGTGTAATCCCCCTTGGCGAGAAAACGGCGGGTCCACTTGCCATTTGGGAATTTTATGGAGCCGTAGGAAATGAAACAACTTCGGCCCCAATCTCGACATCTTCGCGCATCACGGTGAGCGCGTTAACTCGTGGAGCAGGATTCACCCCCAGCACTTCTGATTGGGCCGCAACAATGCGGGCCAACCATTTTGCAAGTGAACCGACAGACCATGTCTACGGAACGAACCTGACACAGGCTATTTCAAAAAAACAGTATTACGAGTTTTCCGTCAAACCAAACACAGGGGAAAAACTCTCTCTGACGAAACTTGAGTTTCTGACGTTTTTTCAAAATGCAAAAGGCAACGTGGGCATAACCTACAGTGTCGATGGCACAAATTTCGATCACCAGCTTTTGCCAACCAATTCAACAATCAATACAACCACCTCATGGATCATGGATTTGACACAAGAACAAGCCCTTCAAAACGTTCGAGATTCCATTGTATTCCGCATCTACCTCTTTGGCCTTGGGGCTTATGAAATCAGCGCTCTGGGAGGTTCGTCCGGATCAGATTTAACACTGACAGGTTTGCTGAGCGCCACTCGCGTCGCTCTTTTCATATCCGCCGAATCTCCAACCACGGCAAGACTCACATGGCAATCAAACGGATTGGATTACGTCATCACATCAACTCCCAACATCTCTCCTGACGCAATCTGGAAACCTCTATCCAATTCACCAACGTTTGAAAACGGGCTCTGGACGGTTCGCGTTCCATTACAAGATCAAGCTGGTTATTTTCAGCTCACTCAGTAATGCCATAACTCCCTCCAAAAAGTATTTCAGTCATCTGAGCCACAATCTTTTTAAATTAATGTTCCAAACTCTTGGACAGTTGATCAATCTTGGCTGAGGCAACTTTCAAAAGTCCCTGTATTTCCGTCAAATCCGTGGCAGCGCGTTTTTTGACAAGATCAAGCGTTTGGATTCCTGCTGTCAAAAGCTCGTGCCCTGATTCCAATTGCCGCTTAGACGATTCCAAATCAACCGCCAATTGAGCCGTTTCTTCTGATAGGGAGTGAACCTCATTACCTTTGTTTTCAACTGCATCGATGGCACTGTTCAATCCTTTCACCTCGGAATCCAAGACAGAGGTCAAAAACTCCAGCCGGTCATGAGCCAGACGAAAACGTGTCAATAAAAGGCTGAAAGCCGCATCTTCCTTTTCTTCTCTCTCCACTGCGGTTTTTCTAGAGTCGCTATGGGGGCCATCTATCAATTTGTATGAAGCTCCAGGGGCTACCAATTTCAATTTTTCATCGCTCGTTGGAGATGGTATTCCAGCCACATCAGTAGGAACGACAGGCATATGTTTTTCAAACAAATCAGGCATGGCCTCCAGTGCCATCTCCTGATTTCCTGATTGTTTTAAACGCCATGCGGTAAAACGCAGATCCACGAGATGAAACTGATACGTCACATCAAATAGTTTGTTTTGTACCATCAGTTCATTTTCACGCAAAGTCTGAATCGCCCCGGCCCATTTCTCGCCTTCCTTACGCTCGGCAACCAATGTATTTCCACGCTCCAAAATCAAATTTTTGAGCGATTTGAGTTCCTTTTCAACCGCCACAATTTGATCAGAAGTCCGTTTGAACACAGAGGGTGCTGCTCGCAATTCCAAATCAAACCGAGCCCCATCAACTGCTCGACGGGCCGCCCTCCATTCGTTTAGCACTTCTTCATACGCCCCCTCACACTCACTCACCCATTGACGCTTCCATTCATCCCTAGGGGCCGCATCAGCAGCGCGACGTATTTCTCTGATTACAGCAGCTCCATCTGTCGCCCAATCCTCGCCTGTGGGCAATACTTCAACTGCTTTTCTGAAACTGGTTGTAGCACGATCCAGTTGGCCACGAATTGACTCAATTTCGTTTGTTATTCGAGAGGCCCGGCGAGACAAAGTCTCCTGACTCCTTTTGGTTGCATCAACTTGTTGTTGAATTTGAACCAGTTTGTCTTCGAATACCTTTTCCTTGGCCGCTTGCTGCTCAAGAAAACCATGAAAATCCTCAAGCCGATTCTTGGTTATATTAAAGCTCTCCAAACAGGAAATTCTTAAATCGCGTAGTTCAGAAAACCGGTTTGTTGAGGTTGACTGTGTCTGGCCATTACAAAAAAACGCAAATGCCAGCAACAGACTGATGCTCCCAACAATTCGAGTAAAAACATACAACGGAACAGATGTGTGTCCCTGGGAAAAATTCATGTTCAGGAATCTATCCCAGAGCAACACTCTGTCAAGGTAGATCAAACCGTAGTCGCCAAAGAATTAACATCAATTCTTCAGTTTTTGTTGGCAGTTTTTTGCCGCTTTCAAAAATTCTGCTGCCACGTTCTCAAGTTTTTTACCATGCCAAACCATGCCGATGCTCAAGGGGGGTGGTTCTGGCGTGATAGGAATCAGCTTGAGCCTTGTCCCTACAACACATGCAAGAGATTGTGGCAGGAATGCCACTCCAGAGCCTGCTTCAACAGCCGCAAACAAACTTGTGCCGCTATCGTGTTCCTGCACAATTCGCGGAGATTTACCAATTACATCAAATAAAGCACTTAGATACTCTCTATATTCAGGATAGTCCTCCTTATCATATGCAACAAGGGGTTCTTCCGCCACCTGCTTCAATGTCACCGAAATCTTGCCGGCTAGCGAATGGTTCGGAGAAACGGCCAGACGCATTTGATCCGAGGCCAATTGTTCGTAGTGCAATCCACTCAACATCGTGTCAGTTGGCCGAACCAGCATTGCAATATGAAGGCTTCCATTTCTCACCCCTTCCAACATTTCTTCTGTGGACAAATCATGAAGCCGGACGTGAACATTTGGAAAACGCGTCTGAAACGCACGCAACGTCGCTGGTAAAAGTCGAACGGTTGGTGTCGGCGCATATCCAACCTTCAACTCCCCTGCTCCACCTCCGGCAACAGCCCGCGCCAGACGAATTGCCTCCTCCACCCGATCCAATACCGCCATGCCCTCTTTTAAGAAAACGCGCCCAGCCTCCGTCAACCGCACAGACTTAGCAGTTCTTTCAAGCAACAGAAATCCCAACTCCTCCTCCAAATCTGCAACCTGACGACTTAAAGCCGGTTGAGACAAATGAAGCTTTTGCGCCGCGCGAGAAACATTCTCTTCCTCAGCAACAGCAATAAAGTAGCGGATATGTCGCAATTCCATGTTCCCTAGTATACTTTTTTGTAATGCTGAGGCAAGAAACTTGGTCTTATGCATTTCATTTAAGTTAAACGTATCTTATTTACGTGATTACGATACGTAAAGCAGATGAACGAGGCCACGCTGAAGGCGAGGGAGTTGATTCGTATCACACTTTCAGTTTTGCGGATTACATTGATCCGCAGTGGATGGGTTTTCGAAGTCTCCGAGTGATCAACGATGATTTGATCATGCCGGGAAAGGGTTTTGGAATGCATCCCCACAAAAACATGGAGATCATTACAATTGTGCTCGGTGGCATTCTTACCCATCGGGATTCGATGGGGAACGTGGAAAAAATCGGAGCAGGTCAATGGCAGGTCATGACAGCAGGCACGGGGATTCAACATAGCGAAATCAATGCCACAAAAGATGAGGCTGTCCATCTCCTGCAAATCTGGATTTTGCCAAATCAACAAGGTTTGCAACCCCGTTATGAGGTAAAATCGCTTTCATCCTCAGATGATGACGAAATGCAATTGCTTGCATCTGGCCCGGAGCAAGATGGCTCTGTGTTAATCCACCAGGATGTAAAATTATATCTTGCACGGCTCGATTGGAAAAAGAACGTAAATTACCCGTTACCCACGGGACGAGGAGCCTGGGTTCACACAGCAATAGGACAAATCATACTTAATGGAATACCTCTTGATGCCGGGGATTCAGCCGCAATAACAAACGAAAATAAAATCGAGATGGTTGGTGTGAGCCCGTCTCAAGTCCTGCTTTTCGATCTAAAATAACATTTACCATTTTTTGAACCATGAAAAAAACACTAAGAATTCTAGCCATAGCCATTCTTGTAACCGCAGGAGTCACCTGGGGAATCACAGGGGCCAACAAGGGGTGGACCCGCACGAGCACAGCAGTCAAAACAGTGGATGCCGTCACCGGCATTGAGGGAATTGAATATCGAAAACAGTTTGTTCCTGGCCTCGACTTTCTGGGGGTGGCCATCATTGGATCAGCCGTTCTGATCGGGGCCTCATTCCTTTCGAAAAAACAACCAACAAATTAAGAACAAAAACAGATACCAAACAAGAATTGGAAAACAGTGAATATGAAATTAAATAACATCATTAATGCCATCGCAGTCGTCGGAATCTCAACTTTGACCGCCAGTGCTCTCGCAGCACCGCAAACCTTCGATTTCAAAGATCCGAAGAGTGTCAATAACGCCGTTTTCAAGCTGGACGCCCCTCTCGAAGCCATACAGGGAAGTGCCAACGGTATTTCCGGAACCGTTACGTTCGATCCAGAAAAACCAGCCGAAACCAAGGGAAAAATCGTGGTTGCAACTGAATCTCTCACCGTGCCCAATCCGATGATGAAAGGACACCTTCACGGAGACCAATGGCTCGATGTGGCCAAGAATCCCGAGATTGTTTTTGAGAGCAAGGAACTCAAGAATGTCAAAACCTCTGGAGATGCCACCACCGCAGATATTACTGGGACACTGACAATCAAGGGGGTTTCAAAAGAGATCACAGCCCCAGTCAAATTGACCTTTCTCAAGGACAAGCTCGGTCAACGTGTTCCAAATCTCAAGGGTGACTTGCTCGTCATCCGTTCCACTTTCACCGTCAAGCGAAGCGATTTCGGAATCAATCCCGGCGCGCCCAAAGACAAAGTGGCAGATGACATAGAAATCACTCTGAGCATCGCCGGTGCATCGGCAAAGTAATTGTGACGTGTCCGACTTTTGCAGGATCAGTTCGCCGCTTGAAAAACAACCGACCTCTTTGAACGGTTTGACTTGCCAAGCGGCGCAACTGATCCTACGGTGATTTTATGGAAAAAGTTGTAATCATTGGTTCTGGTTGTGCCGGTCTCTCCGCTGCCATCTATACGGCACGCGCCAATCTTTCCCCTCTTGTCCTTACCGGAATTCAACCGGGTGGTTTATTGACAACCACCAGCACGGTGGAAAATTATCCAGGCTTTCCCGAAGGGGTTGACGGTTATGAGCTCATGGTGCGAATGCAGAAACAGGCCGAACGCTTTGGCGCGCGAATTCAACTGTTACAGTCTCTGGAAAAGGCTGATCTTTCAAAACGTCCCTTTACGTTGACTGCTGATGGAGAAAAAATCGAAACTCAAGCCCTCATCATCGCAACTGGCGCGGGGCATCGCCACCTGGGAATTGAGAGTGAAAAATTGCTTGAGACAAAAGGCGTCACCTATTGCGCCACCTGTGATGGGGCCTGGCCAATGTTCCGTAATCAGCCACTGGTGGTGGTGGGAGGTGGAGACTCTGCCTGTGAAGAAGCCATTTACCTTACACGTTTTGGATCGCAGATTTATCTGGTTCACCGCAGAGATCAACTGCGGGCATCCAAAATCATGTCGGAACGCGCCTTGAATCATCCGAAAATCAAGCCAATCTGGGATTCTGTCATCACTGAAATTCTCGATCCCAAGCTGGGCAAAGTCACCGGCATCAAACTTAAAAATGTAAAAACCAACGTGGAAACTCAGCTTCCTTGTGCAGGGGTGTTTGTGGCAATTGGCCACGTTCCAGCCACGGAAATTTTCAAAGGTGTCCTTGATATGGATGAGAATGGATTCCTTTTGAAAAAGCGCGGTTCAGAGACGAACGTTCCCGGGGTCTTTGTTGCAGGGGATTGTTCAGATCACGTTTACCGCCAGGCAATCACCGCCGCTGGCTCTGGATGTGCAGCCGCTATTGACGCGGAACGCTTTTTAAGTTCGCAAAGTTAATTTATCTTTCCCCAAAACGGAATAGAACACTGCTCAAGCGAATCCGTTCGTTTGAGCAGTTGTTTTTGTACCCAAATCGCGCTAAACACGATGTGGCGTTTTTTTAACTTATTTAAATTATGATCGAATCGTTCATCCTGGTCGGGATCGTGATCGCGCTGATCATGTTAGGACGACTTCTGTTTCGGCAGCCTCCACCAACGGATTTCTCCCCACTCCTGGCCCGTTTGGAAACGCTTGAAAAACTTCACAACCACGCCGAACAAAACCTCATGGCAGCGATTGACCATGCCCGCAAAGCCACAGAAGAACAATCCCACGGACTGCGCGAAGAACTTCAACACACATTAAAAAATACAAGCGATTCGTTGGTTCAAAGTGTTGATGGCATCTCAAAAACGCAGCATCAACGTCTTGAAAGTTTTGCCAGCCAACTCAACGCATTCAAGCAATCCAGCGAGCTTGGCAGCTCCACATTGCGCGATGGCTTATCCAATGAATTCAAAAATCTGAGGGAGTCGTTGCAACAACAGATGCAGCAAGTCACCGCGTTCCAAAAGCAGCAACTTGATTCGTTTGCCATCCAAATTTCAGCATTGACCGACAAGAATGAGAAGAAATTTGATGAACTGCGCCAGAGCGTTGAGAACAAGCTTGCGCAGCTTCAGGCGGATAATTCCTCAAAGCTGGATGAAATGCGAAGGACTGTTGACGAAAAGCTTCAGGGCACTCTGGAGAAACGCCTGGGCGAGTCATTTAAACTGGTTAGTGAAAGACTTGAACAGGTTCATAAGGGCCTGGGCGAAATGCAGACGCTCGCCAGCGGCGTTGGCGATCTGAAACGTGTTCTGACGAACATCAAAACACGCGGCAATTGGGGAGAAGTCCAGCTCGGAAATTTGTTGGAACAAATTCTGACTCCCGAGCAATTCTCACGTAACGTACAGACAAAACCCAACAGCCGTGAGAACGTTGAATTTGCCATCAAACTCCCCGGCAAGGGGGATGACAATGAAAGCCCTGTCTGGCTCCCCATTGACGCAAAGTTCCCAAAGGAAGACTACGAACGACTTGTTGATGCGTCAGAACGAAACGATGAAACGGCTGTTGCACAGGCTGGAAAAGACCTCGAAAACCGGATTCGTAATCAGGCACGGGATATTCATGACAAATATATTCTGCCTCCCAACACCACAGATTTTGGACTCATGTATCTTCCCACTGAAGGGCTCTATGCGGAAGTGTTGCGCCGTCCGGGGTTGGTTGATTCCATGCAACGGAATTTTCGTGTGGTTATTGTTGGGCCCACCTCGCTTGCGGCTCTGCTAAACAGCCTTCAAATGGGTTTTAGAACCCTGGCCATTCAAAAACGTTCCAGTGAGGTTTGGAAGGTTTTGGCCGCTGTTAAAACAGAATTTTCAAAGTTCGGGGATGCCTTGGACAAGGTAAAAAAGAAACTGGATGAAACCAGTAACACTATTGACGATGCCGCAAACCGCAGTCGCCAATTGGAGAAAAAACTCAGACGAGTTGAAGCTTTGCCCTCAACAGAAGCAAGCGTCTTGCTTGAGGAGGATTTTTCTACAAGTGAAAGTAATGCTGAGCACAGCAAAATGGTGGATGGGGAAAATTAAGCCAAAACAAATTGGAATGAAGTCAAAACGCTTCTGGAAGCGTGCGAGAACAAATCGTATCAATAAATCAGTCAAAACGATCTTACTGTTTCCCTGTTTTTCGCGATCGGTTTGCTTACGGCATCTTTTTTCGATTAGCCCTTACTTCTCGCACCGTTTCATCGTCTGGATAATCGGCTAGAATCAGTTCAGCCGTGTGGCGGGCAAAATCATTCTTACTGTCAATCAGTTGAATTGCCGTAACCACCATGTCCTTTGAAGATGCTCCCCCACCCCTCAAATAAAGAAGCGCGTTAGCCCGCAAAGTCAGATCAGGGTCGGAACGGGCCGATTGAAGCAGCGCATTTATTGCTGCTCCATTCGTTTTCGCAAACGATAATCCCATTCCAGCGTTGTTACGCACGCCTGGTTTGGGTGAAAATAGTAAATTCGTCAAAATGGACACCCCACGGTTGCCCGATCTCGCCAGGGCGCGTGCACTGGAAATATCGGCATAAGTACCATTGGTCAGGTGGTAATAGAGGTATGGAGTCAAACAGCTTATGTCCGAACTTGCTCTTTCAGCAATCAAGTAGGCTGCCTCACAAGCGCGTCCCTGCAATTGTTCGCGGTCGACAGAAGGCGCCCGAGTCAAGTTGCATCGTGAAGCGAACTGAATTATGCCGGTGCGAATTTCGGTGAGAAGTCCCTGGCGTTGAGATAGAATTCTCTTTAAATCTGAGACAGCAGACGGACCGATTTCTACAAGGGCTTTAGCCGCCTCATCATGCTGAACAGGCTTGTTTCGGTCCAATCTTTCCACCCATTCCTGAACTGTTTTGCCGTTATAAAGGGATGCTTTTTCTGTACCAACAAGAAAAAAAAATCCTCCTCCCACAACAATAAAAAATGCAACACCAGCCTTCCAAACAACAGCTGTCCACCACCACTTTTTATTCTTAGGTGATTCACCAGTATTGTTCATGATTTCAACCACGCCAAGCTTCGTTCTATTCCCCCAGGGACGAATAAAGTCGTCCATTATTCCTCGCACGAATGAAGAGAAATCAAAAATCGTTGTCACTCCTTACTTTGCCTTGACATCAAGGCAGATCATTTGGTTGACATCGCGCAACACCAAATGTCCGTCCGCCAGGGCCATTGGAGCCCAGGCATCAGGCCCCTCCAAAACGCGGGCCTGGGCCAATTGCTTATATCCTGTCAACGAAGCCTCAGCCAGCGTCAATAATCCATCGTCGTTCATCACAAGAATCATGTCTTGAACAATGATGTAGGGCCCACTGCCAAACTTATTGGCAGGGCCACTTTGCCATTTGATTTTGCCGTCAAAGTCCAGACAGATCAACTGGCCATCTGGGCGGACACCAATGATGTGATCCTTGTAAAGAATGGGCGTGTGTTGGGTGGCTCCAAAAACGGACGCAGCAAGGCGAAAGAGCGTCTTCACCCCGAGTTTGCCATCAGTCTCCTCGACTTTAAGCATCATGCTCCCGGCATTATATCCCCCGGAAAGAAAAATGCGGTCCTCGCCGATAATAAGCGGGCTGGGGATGTTTGCCATACTGATTTTCCAATCAGGAAACTCAAACAACGTTTTGCCATCTTCAGCAGAAACAGCAGCCAAACCACCACTTGCACAATAGAGGTACATCCGCTTCCCTTTATAATTCATTGGAACCACAGAGGAATGCGTCATCGCCCAGTGATTTGGATTTGGGGATTTCCAAAGAACCTTCCCAGTTTTCACATCCACGGCTACCACCAGCGCATCCTTGCCACCTGTTCCAAGAATCAGTTTATCACCATCAACAAAGGGGCATTGTCCCGCATACCAAGGCGGCACCTCCGTCCCAAACTCAGACACCATGTCGATCTGCCATTTAAAGTCACCATTATTTGGATCAAGACACACAACATTGCATTTTGGCCCAAGCGTCACACAATAGGTATCCGTAACCGTGGGAATCGTACGCGACATGCCATGGTTACGCTTGATTTTGTCGGGATAGGAATACTGCCAGATTTCCTGACCGTCAGTGAGAGATAACACACGCAAAACATCCGCCTTCACCTGTGCATCATAATCAAGCACGAAGACTTTTCCCTTCCAAATAACACCTCCCGCAAAACCTTCACCAACTCCAATTTTCCACAACACAGCCGGACCATTCGTGGGCCAACTCTTGAGCAAGGGAATGTTTTCTGTGTTGATGCCATCACGATTATTACCACGAAATTGTCCCCACACGCCGGTCAAGGTTGCTGGAATCCCGTTTGACTTGGCAAACCTGCCCTTCCACACCGCAGTCCCGTTTTCCGCAACGTTCGTCTGTCCAGGAGCCAGATCCGCCCCCGGCATACGCAGTTCGAAACGCTTCCCTGTTCCTAAAAAAAACCAGACTGCAAGGGCAGCAACTCCCAAGCTTGCGACAAAAACAGGAATCGTTTTTTCAAATGTGCTCTTGGTGCTCATTTATTTGAACTCATATTCTAAACAGCTTAAAAGAGAATGAAAAGGAGGAAGGCAAGCGTTGTAGTAAACAAATGAAGGGCCCAGTGAGAGAACTGTAAGCATCATGCCGAGCCTCATGGCCCGATGAAACGATAAGAGATTTCATAAACGTCAGATCATATCTGTTATGACGCTTATGATGTGGTGGGCAGAGATTTGATTTGGTTTTTGGCCCAGGTGGCGGGAAGGATTTTGGTCATGCCCCGGTTTGAAGGACACCTTGGAGAGAGGGGGCATGGGATTGTTTTAGTTTAATTGTGTTTCAAAGTCCACAGGGGATTTGTAGCCCAGGGCGCTGTGGAGTCGCACCCGGTTGTAGTAGAGTTCGATGTATTCAAAGAGTTCAGCTTGGGCTTCTTCTCGCGTGGTATAACCTCCCTTCTTCTGGGGCAGTCCCACGCATTGGCGTTTGTAGGTGGCGTTGAAGCTTTCCATCGCGGCGTTGTCGTAGGGATTTCCGGAACGGCTCATGCTCGGTTGCAATCGGGCTTGTTCCAATATTTCCCGGTATTGACTGCTGGCGTATTGGATGCCCCGGTCTGAGTGGTGGATCATTCCCGCGGGTGGATGGCGCTGTTTTAGGGCCATTTGGAGTGCGCTCACTGCCAGACTGGCTTCAAGGGTGGTTCCAGAGCTCGCGCCCACGACGCGTCGGCTCCAGAGATCGAGAATGATTGCCACGTATAACCAGCCTTCTTGGGTGGCAACGTAGGTGAGGTCGCTCACCCAGATTTGATTGACTCTTTGTGGATCTGAACTTTGCTTCAAGCGGTTGGGCGCGATGGGATTGGAATGGCGGCTGTCGGTTGTTCTGGGGATATAACGTTTTTGAGAGAGTCCGTGAATGCCCTCTGTGCGCATAAGCCGCGCTATGCGTTTGCGTCCGTGGCAATGGCCTGATTTGCGAAGTTCTTTTTCGATACGCACGGCGCCGTAACGGCCTTTGTGGGCTTTGTGAACGGCACGGATTTGTTCCAAAAGCCGAGCGTCCTCTTCTTTACGCAGGCTGGTTGGAGCGTTTTTCCAAGCAACAAAAGCAGCGCGGCTTACGGCAAAGGCGGCACAGAGTTGGGCGATGGAATGGGTAGTGCTCATTTTTTGAATGAGGAGGTGGCGCTCTGCTGCGGTTGGGAGAAAATGCTCAGCGTTTTTTTTAGAATGTTGCGTTGTTCGGTGACGCGTGCCAGTTCGGCTCTGAGGGCGCGAATCTCTGCGGCCATGTCGTCGCGCTTGGGAATGGCGTTACCGTAATAACGGCGTTTCCAGTCCTTGAGACTGGAGTAGGCGACGCCGATTTCTCGTGCGATCTGTCTGCCGGATTTGCCGGTTTTGATCCAGTGTTCGACGGTCTGGCACTTGAAGGCGTCGTCATAACGTTTAGAGGATGGGGAGCACGAATGGGATGACTGGGATGTTGACATGCTGTTTTTGGATTCGTTAGTGGATGTCTTATTCATGTTGTCTTTGTTCTATCCCCCTCTCTCCAGGGTGTCCATCTTTCCGGGGCATGACCAGTGCCCGGACGTGTCAAACATCGCCGTCCGGCCTGAAGCCTCAAGGGGGAGAGCAGTCGTTCGAGAGTGCGCGGGCTCGCCTCCAAGAGCTTTTGACGGACTTCTTCTTTGAGCGGGCGATGGTAGC